>Ga0207690_10000001_pt1 | contig 807539 bp, 806 predicted proteins | sample KBSC23metaG_FD_184315 | JGI IMG/M metagenome (GOLD analysis project Ga0207690, IMG submission 184315) | Corn rhizosphere microbial communities from Kellogg Biological Station, Michigan, USA - KBS C2-3 metaG (SPAdes) (version 2) | ecosystem: Host-associated > Plants > Roots > Rhizosphere >...
CGAAATGGCCCCGGTCGGCAATCCCGACCGCGAGCTTCCCGATCACGGCTTCTGGGGCCCCGAGATCGACGGCGCCCAGCTCGCCCGCATCGCCGGCGAGGACGGGCTCGCCGTCGGCGAGGCGCTGATCGGGGAATGCGCCGACGATCTCGCCGCCGGCCGGATCATCGGCTGGATGGACGGGCGCTGCGAGTTCGGCCCGCGCGCGCTCGGCCACCGCAGCCTGCTCGCCGCCCCGCACGACGAAGCGATGCGCGACCGGCTCAACCGCGACATCAAATATCGCGAGGAATTCCGGCCCTTCGCCCCGGTCGTGCCGGAAGAGCTGGCCGACACCTATTTCGAGCTGCCGCCGGGCGGCGCCCGGCTCGCCCGCTTCATGTCCGGCGTCTTCCCGGTCCGCCCCGAATGGCGCGAGCGGCTGGCCGCGGTCACCCATGTCGACGGCACCGCCCGGCTGCAGACGCTCGCCCGCGATTTCGCCCCGCGGCTCTACGACTTGCTGCTCGCTTATGGCGAGCGGAGCGGCATTCCGGTGCTGCTCAACACCTCGCTCAACATCGCCGGCGAGCCGATCGTCTGCACCGCCGCCGAGGGCTATTCGACCTTCCGGCGAAGCGGCATCGACGTGCTCGTCGCCGGCAATGTGCGGGTCAGGAAGCGCGCGCGCGCCGATGCGCCGCGCGAGGAGGAATATGCATGATCCCGAAACGCGGCCGCTTCCGCCGTTCGCTGACCGTGCTCGGCAGCGCCTTCGGCTCGACCGGCCATCTCGCCCGCGGCCTCTGGCGCGGCGGCGCGGAGAAAAGGCTGGTGATGCCGCTCGCTTTGTTCCTGTGCGTCACCGGCTTCCTCTTGATCCTCGCCGCGGGCGTCGAGGCGCTGGCGCCATTCATCTATTCGATCTTCTAGCCTGTCCGGCCTGCAAAGGCGCGCTCGGAGCGGACCTGCGCTGCGCCGGCTGCGGCGCCCGCTGGCCCGCGCCGGACGGCATTCCCCGCCTCCGGGTGGCGGGCGACGCGCGCACCGAGACGGTGCGCCGCTTCTACGACGCCGCCCCCTTCCCCGGCTATCCGCCCGGCGACAGCCTCACCTGGCTGCGCGCCCGCGCCGGCCGCAGCGCCTTCGCCCGCCTGCTCGATGGCTCGATTGCCGGCGACGCCCGCATCGCCGAAGTGGGCTGCGGCACCGGCCAGACGAGCCTGTTCCTCGCCCGCGCCGACCGCCGCATCGTCGCCCTCGATCTGTCGCGCGAGGCGCTGCGGCTCGGCGCCGACGCCGCCCGCCGCTACGGCATCGGCGGGGTGACGTTCGTCGAGGCCGACCTCACCCGCCTGCCCTTGCGCCCCGACGCCTTCGACCTCGTCTATTCCTCGGGCGTGCTCCACCACACCCCCGATCCGCGCGCCGCCTTCGCCCGGGTCGCGGCGGCGGTGAAGCCCGGCGGCGCGATCGTCATCGGCCTCTACAACAGGATCGCCCGCCTCCCCTTGCGGCTGCGCCGCGGCATCGCCCGCCTGACCGGCCACCGCTGGGTGCCGTTCGATCCTGTCCTCACCGACCGCAAGGCCGAGCCGGCGCGCCGCGAGGCCTGGCTGCGCGATCAATACCGCCATCCCGAGGAGCATCGCCACAGCGTCGGCGAGGTCCGCCGCTGGTTCGCCGAGGAAGGGCTCGACTGGCTGCGCACCTATCCGAGCACGATGCTCGGCGAGGAGCCCGAAGACCTGTTCGCCCCCGCCGCCGACGCCTGGCCGCTCGAAGCCTGGGCCGCGCAGCTCGGCTGGATGCGCAGCCTCGGCGGCGAAGGCGGCCTGTTCGTCACCGTCGGCCGCCGGCCCGGTTGAAGCGCCGCGCCCAGGCGGCCATGGCTTCCTAGAGGTGCGCCTCGACCTCTAGAGCCAAGTAAACACCAGCGGTGATGCCGCAGATGAGGAGCGGCAAGCCATAGGTGTTCCGATAGGCACTGAGAGCCGCGCCTACCATGGTCGTGTAGGTCCCGAAGGTAAATACTGTGTAGTCGGGCGGCCGCCCCAACCCCGACAAGCTTGAGATCACCCCGCACGCGAACAGAATTACGACCGCCGTTGGGGCTAGGAATAGCGGGTGCATCTGCACGTTGCCGGCGGCAATCCTGTTAGCGATGAACGTGATTAGAAAAGAGCCCAAGGCTAGGGGAAATGTATAGAGCACTACCGCGATTAGCAGATCGTCGAAATCGTGAGGGCGACCAACGAGAATCGCCTCGCGATCAACCGTGCTCAAGAAAAATAAGACCGATACGATGATGATGCCGCCAGCAATGGCCCTTATGGCGCCCATCGGGAGTTGCGAGGAAGGCTGTTTTGGAATGTTCTCTGAGTCCATCGACGTTCGTTCTTCAACGGAGTGGGCACTTTAGTGGCAGATTTGGTCTTTAGCAATATTGGATTAGTCCCCGCGGCAAGTGTCGCCCAAGTCCCAGCCTGCGGCCTCGTGTTGGAGCAGGGTCTCCCCCGCCCCATCGAGAGTTTATTCTCGCAGTCCTATTGCCGATATCGTTGTAGCGTTCGCTTCAGGGGAAGCCATGATCGAGACGCTATGGTGGGCATCGGGTCGGAATCGCGCCGGTGATGGTGATAACGTGCGCATCCCACGCATCCAGCTGCCGGCCGGTTGAAGCGCCGCGCCCGAGCGGCTAGGCGCATCGCCGACAGACAAGAGGAAAACATGGCTGAGCCAAGACCCCTGCCCTTCGACTGGGCGGATCCGTTAGCGCTCGATGCGCAGCTCTCCGACGAGGAGCGGATGGTGCGCGACACCGCCGAAGCCTATGCGCAGGAGAAATTGCAGCCGCGGGTGACCAGCGCCTATCTCGACGAGCGGTTCGATCGCGAGATCATGGACGAGCTCGGGGCATTGGGCATGCTCGGCGCGACCATCCCGCCCGAATATGGCGGCGCCGGGCTCAATTATGTCGCCTACGGGCTGATCGCGCGCGCCGTGGAGCGGGTGGACAGCGGCTATCGCTCGGCGATGTCGGTCCAGTCCTCGCTCGTCATGCACCCGATCAACGCCTACGGCACCGAGGAACAGAAGCGCAAATACCTGCCGAAGCTCGCGGCCGGCGAATGGGTCGGCTGCTTCGGCCTCACCGAGCCGGACGCGGGCTCCGATCCCGGCGGCATGCGCACCCGTGCCGCAAAGATCGACGGCGGCTATCGCCTCTCCGGCACCAAGATGTGGATCACCAATTCGCCGATCGCCGACGTCTTCGTGGTCTGGGCCAAGTCCGACGAGCATGACGGCCGGATCAAGGGCTTCGTCCTCGAGAAAGGCATGGCCGGGCTCTCCGCCCCGAAGATCCGCGAGAAGCTGTCGCTGCGCGCCTCGGTCACCGGCGAGATCGTCATGGACGGGGTCGAGATCCCCGAGGAGAATCTGCTGCCCAATGCGAGCGGCCTCGCCGGGCCGTTCGGCTGTTTGAACCGGGCCCGCTACGGCATCGCCTGGGGCTCGATGGGCGCGGCCGAGGCCTGCTTCCACGCCGCCCGCTCCTACACGCTCGATCGCAAGCAGTTCGGCCGGCCGCTGGCGGCGACCCAGCTCGTCCAGCTGAAGCTCGCCAACATGGTCACCGAGATAAGCCTCGGCCTGCAGGCGGCGCTCCGCGTCGGCCGGCGGCTCGATGCCGGCGAGCTGATCCCCGAGACGATCAGCCTGATCAAGCGCAACAATTGCGGCAAGGCGCTCGACATCGCCCGCCAGGCCCGCGACATGCACGGCGGCAACGGCATCTCCGCCGAATTCCAGGTGATGCGCCACGCCTGCAACCTCGAGACGGTCAACACCTATGAGGGCACCCACGACGTCCACGCTTTGATCCTCGGCCGCGCGATCACCGGCATCGCCGCCTTCTGACGGCTCCCCCCGAGGGGGAGACGAAAATACTTTGCGATCAGCGGCTTGCCAGGCAAGCCCGCTTGTCTTATGGGGCGCGGCTCAAACGGGGCGCCGGGCGGAGGGATTTCCTATGAGTTTCATGCTGGTAAGCGTTGCTTTTCTTTCGTTTTCGGCGTTCCAGGCCGATCAGGGCGCGGCCTCCGGCAGCGGCGCCGGCCTCGCCGGCGACAATCGCGATCAGGCCGAGGGGACCAACAACAGCGAAGGCGTCGACGCCAATGGCGAGCGCCGCATCTGCCGCCGGATCACCGCCACCCGCACCCATCAATACCGGCGCGTCTGCCTGACCGCCCGCCAGTGGCGCGAGTTCGACGACAATAACGGCTGATCAGCCGCGCCGGCGCCTGAACAACAGGATCGGCGCGTCCTTGTAGCGGGCGTCCTCGGGGGCGCCGAAGCCGAGCTTCTCCGCCACCCGGATCGAGGCCGTGTTGGCGGCGTCGATGATCGCCGGAATCTCTGGCGGCGCGTGGGCCGAATCGATCCAGTCGAGCGCGGCGCGGCCGGCCTCGGTGGCGAACCCCTGCCCGCTCGCCCCGGCGGCGAACAGCCAGCCCATTTCCGGGAGGTCCTCGATCGAGGGAGTCATGCCGCGCTTGAAGTCGGCGAAGCCGATCTGGCCGATCATCCTGGCGTCGGCGCGCCGCTCGACCGCCCAATAGCCCCAGCCGAACAGGCCCCACAGCCCGGCGCCGTTGAGCAGCTTGCGCCAGCTCTCCTCGCGGGTCAGCCCCTGCCCGCCGAGATGGCGCATCACCTCGGCGTCGGCCATCATCGCCGCCTGGGCGTCGGCGTCGCCGGCGCGGAACGGGCGCAGCGTCAGGCGCGCAGTCTCGAGGACCGGGCACGCCCCCGTCATGATCGCAAAGCCGGATCCCGGCCTTCGGCTTTGCCGAAGTTTATCCTGAGCGCCGCCGCAGGCGGCGTCGTAGGACCGGGATGACGGCCTGTCGGGGCCGTCACTTTTTGCCGAGGCTGAGACCGCCGAAGCGCTTGTTGAAGCGCGCCACCTGGCCGCCGGTGTCGATCAGCTTCTGGTTGCCGCCGGTCCAGGCCGGGTGGACCTTGGGATCGATGTCCAGTTGCAGCGTGTCGCCTTCCTTGCCCCAGGTCGAGCGGGTCTCGAAGGTGGTGCCGTCGGTCATCTGCACCTTGATCATGTGGTAATCGGGGTGGGTATCGGTCTTCATCTTATTGATCTTCCGTGGTTTTGGCTGGTTCCGACCAGCCTCGAAGAAAAGCAGAGGGGCGCTCTACAGGCTGGGGCCGCGATTGACAAGCCGTGCGCCGGCGCCCTAGCCTTGCCGGCGTGAAGGTGCCGCCCGTCGAACGGCGGTGAAAATGGGAAGCCGGTGACACAATCCGGCGCTGTGCCCGCAACTGTGAGCGGCGAGCCCCTTCCCTCAAGCGGGAAGACCAGGCCCAGACCCGCAAGCCAGGAGACCTGCCTTCGCCGTCGTCCGCGCCCCGGCCGGGACCAGCCTGCGGTGCGTGGCGCCGCTCGGCCTCACGCTCGCGCGGCTCCTCCGAGGCGACATTTTGATATGTCGTTTCAGGAGGATAGAATGAGCATCTTAATTCCGATCTTAGCATTGCAGACGATCGTGGTGACGGCCTCGCGGCAACCCGTGGCCGCCCGGGACGCGCCGGCCTCGGTCACCGTTTTCGAGCAGGACGCGCTCGACGATCTCGCTTTGCCGGCGGTGCCCGATCTGCTGCGCCTGTCGCCGGGCCTCGCGGTCGCGACGACCGGTCCGCGCGGCACCCAGACCCAGGTCCGGATCCGCGGCGCCGAAGCCAATCACACCCTCGTCTTCCTCGACCGCATCCGGTTCAACGATCCCGCCGCCGGCAACGAGGCGCGGTTCGAGCTGCTGACCGCGGATTCGCTGGCCCGGCTCGAGATCGTCCGCGGGCCGCAATCGGCTTTGTGGGGAAGCGAGGCGCTGGGCGGGGTGATCGCGGCGGAGAGCGCCGACCCGTTCCGCGGCGGCGGCTTTGCCGGGGCGGCCGAATATGGCAGCCTCGACAGCGCCCGCCTGTCGGCGCGCTACGCGGCCCGCGCCGGCACCGTCGGCGTCATGGCGTCGGCGGGATGGCTGAGCAGCGCCGGCATCGACTCGTTCGGCGCCGGCGGCGAGCGCGACGGCTTCGACAATCGCTCGGCGAGCCTCAGGATCGAGGCGCGGCCGTCGCCGGCCGTCCGCTTCGGCCTGACCGGCCACTGGATCGAAGGCAAAAGCCAATATGACGGCTTCGATCCCGTCACCTTCCTGCGTGCCGACACGCTCGACGAGACGCGCAACCGGATCGGCGCAATGCGCGGCTGGGCCTCGGCGGCATGGAGCGGCTGGCAGGCCGAGGCGAGCGCCTCGTATCTCGACAGCGCCAACCGCAACCGCCTGGGCGGCGCGCCGCTCAACCGCACGTTCGGCGACCGGCTGGCCCTGGCGGCGCAGGTCTCGCGCCGGATCGGCGGTCACCGGCTGATCGCCGCGATCGACCATGAGGAGGAGGATTTCCGCGCCCGCGACACCGCCTTTTTCGGCGGCACCGACCAGGACCGCTCGCGCCGCCTCACCGCCGTCGCCGGCGAATGGCGGGCCGAGTGGAGCCCGGCTCTGGCCACCGACCTTGCCGTGCGGCACGACAGCTTCAGCGCGTTCCGCGACGCGACCACCTTGCGGGCCTCGGCGCTGCTCCGGCCCGCGCCCGGGCTCACCCTGCACGCCGCTTATGGCGAGGGCATCGCCCAGCCGACCTTCTACGATCTCTACGGCTTCTTCCCCGGCTCGTTCGTCGGCAATCCGGGCCTCAGGCCGGAGCGGTCGCGCGGCTGGGAGGCGGGCGCCGCCTGGGCCAGCGCCCGGTTCGGCCTCGCCGCGACCTGGTTCTCGGCGCGGCTCGGGGACGAGATCCTCGACGTCTTCGGCTTCCCCTCGACCACCCGCAACGCCGACGGGGCGAGCCGGCGCGACGGCGTCGAGCTCAGCCTCGCCTGGCGCCAAGGCGATCGGCTCGACCTCGCCGCCAGCTACACCTGGCTCGACGCCGACGAAGGCGCGGCGCGGGTGCGCGAGCTCCGGCGGCCGCGGCACAGCGCCAGCCTGATCGCGCACGGCCGCGCCGGGACTTTGCGCTGGGGCGCCAGCCTCGCTTATGTCGGCCGGCGCCGGGATACGGACTTCGACCTGTTCCCGGCGGCGACGGTGCGGCTTCGCGCCTACGTCCTCGCCTCGGCCAATTTCGCCTATCACCTGCTGCCGGGGCTCGAAGCCTATGCCCGCGTCGAAAATGCGTTCGACGCCGATTATCAGGACGTGGTCGGCTACGACACGCCGGGGAGGACGGCCTATGCGGGCCTTCGCGTCGCTTTCGGCGATTAGCCTCGCCCTCGCCGCGCCGGCGGCGGCGGCCGCGCCGCGGCGGGTGGCGTCGCTCAACCTGTGCACCGACGAGCTCGTCCTCGCGCTCGCGGCGCCGGGCCAGATCGCCTCGGTCACCCATCTCGCCCAGCAGGAGGCGGAGACGCCGCTGTGGCGGCAGGCGCGGCTTTACCCGCGCAACGACGGCAGCCTGCTGTCGGTCGCCGGGCTTCGGCCCGATCTCGTCGTCACCATGGGCGGCGGCGCGCGCGATCGCCTGCGCATCGCCCGGCGGCTCGGCATCGACACCCTCGACCTCCCCTTCGCGCAGAGCCTCGGCGACGTCGCCGCCGCCATCGCGCGGGTCGCGCGCGCGCTCGGCCGGCCGGCGGCGGGGAGCGCGCTGCTGCGGCGGATGGCGGCGCTGATCCGGAGCGCGCCCACCGCCCGGAGCGATTCGATCTGGCTCGGCGGCGGCGGCCGCACAGTCTCCGCCTTCGGGCTGGAGGCGCAATGGATGGCGCTGGCCGGGATGGGCCAGCGGCCGATGGCCGGCGACCGGGTCGCGCTCGAGACGCTGATCGTCCGGCCGCCGGCGGTGCTGCTGCGCAGCGACTATCGCCAAGGGCAATATTCGAACCAGCAGCGCTGGCTCTCGCACCCGGCCGCGGCGATGGCGCACGGCGGCCGCCGGATCGCCACCGACGGCCGGCTGTGGACCTGCATGGGGCCGCTGCTGATCGGCGAGATCTACCGGCTTCGGCGCGAGATTGCGGAATGAGCTGGCGCGCCTTCCTGCCGCCGCTGCTCGCGGCCGCCTTCGCCGCTTCGCTGCTGCTGCCGCTGGCGCCGCTGCTCGGGCTCGACCGCGGCCTGGCGATTGCGGTGCTGGTCGAGCTGCGCCTGCCCCGCGCCCTGCTGGCGCTCGCTTACGGCGCCACCCTGGCCGCGTCGGGGGCGGCGATCCAGGCCCTGTTCGCCAATCCGCTCGCCTCGCCCGACCTCACCGGCACGACCAGCGGCGCCGCGCTGGGCGCCGTCGTCACCGCTTATCTGTTCGGCTTCGCCGCGCCGGTCGCCTTGTCGCTCGGCGCGGTGCTCGGCGCGCTGGCGGCGCTCGCGCTGCTGCTCGCTCTGGCCGGACCGAAAGCGGAGACCGCCACCCTGCTGCTCGCGGGCCTCGCGATCAGCGCGCTCGCCGGCGCGCTGACCACGCTGGCGCTGGCGCTCGCCCCCTCCCCCTTCGCCTTTTACGACGCCTATGACTGGCTGATGGGCTCGCTGATCGACCGCAGCCTCGATCAGGCCGCCTTCGCCGCCGTGCCGGGCGTGCTGACGATCCTGCTGCTGCTTCGCCACGGACCGGCGCTGGACCGCCTCGCCCTTGGCGAGGATGTGGCGCAATCACTCGGCGACGACGTCGTCAGGCTGCGGGTCGAGATCGTCTGCCTGACCGCTTTCGGGGTCGGCGCCTGCGTCGCGATCTGCGGCGCGATCGGCTTCATCGGCCTCGTCGCGCCGATCTTCGCGCGGCGGCTGACCCGCGGCCACCCCGGGCGGGCGATCCTGCCGGCGGCGATGATCGGCGCCTTGCTGCTCAGCCTCGCCGACCTCGCGGTGCGGCTGGCGCCGCTCGGGCGGACGTTGCCGATCGGTGTCGTCACCGCGCTGATCGGCGCCCCCTTCTTCCTCTGGCTGGTCGCCCACATGCGCTGGAGGCTGAGGTCATGATCCTCCATGCCAGCGGCCTTTCCCTTCCCGGCCGCCTGACCGAGGCCTCGCTCGATATTGCCGGCGGCGAGCTGGTCGGGCTGGTCGGGCCGAACGGCAGCGGCAAGACCAGCCTGCTCCACGCGCTCGCCGGGATCGGCAGGCCGTCGGGGACGGTGCTGCTCGACGGCGTCGATCCGCGGACCCTGAGTCCGGCGCAGCGCCCCGCCTGGCTGACCTATCTGCCGGCGAGCCGCGACGTCGCCTGGCCGCTGCTGGCCCGCGACCTGATCGCGCTGGGCGGCGGCGGCAGTTCTGTCGCCGGGCTCGATCTCGACGCCTTGCTCGACCGGCGGGTCGACACGCTGTCGACCGGCGAGCGCAGCCGGGTGCTGATCGCCCGGGCGCTGGCGCCGCGGCCGAAGCTGCTGCTGCTCGACGAGCCGACCGCCAATCTCGATCCGCTCTGGCAGATCAGGCTGATGGAGCGGATTCGGGAGGAGATTGCGGGCGGCGGCCGCGCCGCTTTGGTGGCGATCCACGATCTCGACGCGGCCGCGCATCATGCCGATCGCGTGCTCGTCATGGACGGCGGCCGGATCGCCGCCGAGGGCCTCGACGGGCCGCACGTCGCCGCCATATTCGGGGTCGAGCGGGTCAGCGGTCGCTGGCGGGAGGCGGATCGGCGATCATCGCCGTGAAATCCGCCTGCGCGGCGAGCTTGTCGCCGACATAGGCCTTGCCGGCGAACTTGCACACGGTGGCGCGCTTCTGGACGAACTCGACCTCGAGCCGGAGCAGCACGCCGGGCTCCACCGGCTGGCGGAACTTGGCGCCGTCGATCGCCATGAAATAGACGAGCTTGCCGGAGCCGGCGAGGCCGAGCGATTCGACCGCGAGCACGCCCGCCGCCTGGGCGAGCGCCTCGACGATCAGCACGCCCGGCATGATCGGCCGGTCCGGGAAATGGCCGGCGAAGAATTGCTCGTTGATCGTCACCGCCTTGGTGGCGACGATCCGTTCGTCGATCACCAGCTCCTCGACCCGGTCGACGAGCAGCATCGGGAAGCGATGCGGCAGCGCCGCCATGATCCGTCGCACGTCGAAGGATCGGCTGGCGGCGCTGACCGGATCGGCCATCAGCGGCCCTGCGGGCGCGGCCGGTTCTGCTGGGGCTGCGGCTGCGCCGGAGCCGGCGCCGCGGCCGGCTGCTGCTGCGGCGGCGGCGCATTGATGTTGAGCGGCGTGTTGTTCTGGTTGACGATCGCGAGCACGGCGGGGGTGATGTCGAGCGCCGGGGCGGCGGTGATCAGGCCGCCGCGGTCCATGACGATGGTCGCGCCGCGCTGCTGCATGACGGTGGTGATCGCGGGCTGGATGCGCTGGCCGATCTGCTGGCGGACGAAGGCGATGTTGCGCTGGATCCGCTCGCGCTCGGCGCCGACTTCGCGATCGGCGTTCTGCTGCATCTGCTGATAGCCCTGGATTCGGGCGGTGAGCGCGGCGTCGGGCTGGCCGCCGGCCGGGATCGCATTGACCAGCGGCTGGATCGCCCGCGCCTCGGCGTCGATCTGCGCGGCGAGCTGCTGGGCGCGGGTCTGCAAAGCGGAGCCCTGGGCCCGAAGCTGGGTGTTCGCCGCGGTGCATTGGGTGCAGGTGTCGAAGATCTGGTCGAGGTTGACGACGGCGATGACCGGCGCCGGCAGCGGCTGCGCCGGAGCGGCCGCGGGCATCGCGAAGGCGAGCGCAGCCAAGGCCGAGCTGAAGAGATATTTGTTCATCAGAATGCAGTCCCTACGTTGAAAGTGAAGAGCTTGGTGTCGTCGCCCGGCTCGTGGAGGAGCGCTCGGGCGATGTCGATTCGGAACGGCCCGAAGGGCGAGTTCCAGTTGACCCCGAATCCGATCGAGAGGCGCGGGCTCGGCGAATCGCCGAGATAGACTTCGCGGAACGGCGGCACGCCGTTGGTCTGGGTCAGGCCGGCGCCGCAGGTCTGGTTGATCGGGATGGTGGTGACGACGCCGTTGGCGTCGGTGCACCGGTTGAGGGTGAGCGCGCTGCCCGGCGCGATGTCGAGCAGCACCGGCCGCCGCACGCCCCACAGCGCGCCGACATCGACGAAGATGGACGGCCTGAGGCCGAGCTCGCGGACGCTGTCGCCGAGCGGGATTTCGAGCTCGGCGCGGGCGAGATAATAAGCGCGGCCGCCGAGCGAATCGTCGTGGATGCGCTGGCGGTCGGTCGACAGCACGACGTTGGACACGTTGCCCATCGCGTCGATGTCGTAATCGTAGGGCGTGCGCTGGATGCGCGGGCCGACGCCGCGGATGTCGAAGCCGCGCATTTGCGGGCTGCCGAGGAAGAAGCGGTCGGTGAGGCGGACCGGATCGACATTGGGCGCGCCGTTGTCGAAGCTGTGGATGTAGCCCGCCTCGCCGCTGATCGAGAAGATGAAGTGGCGGTAGATGTCCCAATATTTGGCGCCGCTGATGCGCGAGCGGATATAATGGACGTCGCCGCCCAGGCCGGCGAAGTCCTGGCTGAACACCAGGCGTTCGCCGTGGCTCGGGCGGAGCCGGTTGTTGAGCGTGTCCCAGACCAGCGAATAGCCCGCCGACGAGGTCAGCCGGTTGCCGATCGTGTCGCACAGATAGCGGCTGGCGAGCAGCGGATCGCACTGCGCCGGCAGCGGCCCGGTGCCGTCCGGATCCGAATAATAAAGATCCTGGTTGATGCTGACCTGATCGTAGTTGAGGCCGTAGCGCAGCGCCACCTGGAGCGACTCGGTGAGCGGGATGCCGGCGCGGATCTGGCCGCCGGTGGTGGTCTGCTCATAGGTCGTCGTGCGGTCGTTGCCGAAGAAGTTGAAGCTGTTGAGGTCGCGCCGGTAGATGTCGAAGCCGATCGCGATGTTGCGATCGAACAAATAGGGCTCGGTGAAGCCCAGCTCGATCGACTTGGAATAGCTCGAATAGTTGATCTGGGCGCGCAATTCCTGGCCGCGGCCCATGAAATTGCGCTGGCGGACCGAGGCCTGGAGGAGAAAGCGCTCGATGCTCGAGAAGCCGGCCGAAAGCTGCAGCTCGCCGGTCGCGCGTTCCTCGACCTCGACTCCGAGCACGACCCGGTCGGGGGCCGAGCCCTGCTCCTGCTGGATCTCCAGATTCTCCTGGAAATAACCCAGCGACTGGATGCGGTCGCGCGAGCGGCGGACCCGGACATTGTTGAACGGATCGCCCTCGGCGAGGCGGAACTCGCGGCGGATGACCTTGTCGCGGGTGGTGGTGTTGCCCGAGATGTCGATCCGCTCGACATAGACGCGCGGAGTCTCGGCGACCCGGAAGGTGACCCCCATGGTCAGGTTTTCGCGGTTGCGGTTGAACGCCGGGCGGACGTCCGAGAAGGCATAGCCGAACGCGCCGGCAAGCTCGTTCAGCTGGGTGACCGTGTCCTCGACCTGCTGGGCGTTGTACCAGTCGCCGCTGTGCATCGGCAGGCGGGCGCGCAGCCGCTCCGCGCTGAAATCGCGAATGTCGCTTTCGACCGAAAGGTCGCCGAACTTGTAGCGATTGCCCTCGTCGACGACATAGGTGACGATGAAGTCGCGCCGGTCGGGGGTCAGCTCGGCCACCGCCGAGACGACCCGGAAATCGGCATAGCCCTGGGTCAGGTAGAATTGCCTGAGCTTCTGCTGGTCGTAGGCCAGCCGGTCGGGATCGTAGGTGTCGCGCGAGCTGAAGATGTTGAACCAGACATGCTCGCGCGTCGCCATCTCGCCGATCAGCCGGCGGTCGCCGAAATGCTCGTTGCCGATGATGTTGATGCGGCGCACGCGCGACCGCGGCCCTTCGTTGATCTCGAACACGACGTCGACGCGATTCTGGTCGAGCTGGACGATCTTCGGCTCGACGCTGGCGCCGTAGCGGCCCTGGCGGCGGTAGAGCTCGATGATCCGGGCAACGTCGGCGCGGGCGCGCGAGCGGGTGAAGATCTGGCGCGGCGCGAGCCGGATCTCCGGCGTGATCTTGTCGTCCTTGATGCGCTGGTTGCCCTCCAGGACGATGCGGTTGATCACCGGGTTTTCGCGGACCTGGATGATCAGATTGCCGGTGTCGGCGCCGGCGATGACGACGTCGGCGAACAATTCGGTCGCGTAGAGGTCCCGCAGCGCTTGGTCGAGCCGCTCCTGGTCGTAGGGCTCGCCGATCCGGAGCGAGGTGTAGGACAGCACCGTCTCCGGCTCGAGCCGCTGGTTGCCGGCCACCGCGAGCGAGGCGATGGTCCGCGTCGGCTGCGGCTGGACCGTGACCGGCGGCGGCGGCAGAGTCGGCCCCGCCCCCTGCGCGGGCAACGCCGCCGGAGGCTGGCCGGTTTGCGCCCCAGCGGGCGCGGCAAGGCCGGAAAGGATCGTCCCGAGCAGCAGCGCGGAGCAGAATCTGCGACCTTTTGGAAATACTTCGTTCGCCGTCACGCGTTCCCGCCTTCGATAAAAACAGCCGGGTCCAGCGCCCGGCTCACTCCCTGTCGCTGCCCGCCCTGCCCGATCATGGCTAGCCGATCAAGCGGCCAAGCCCGCTAAACAGACCAAAAGAGGCCAAGTCGTTGAACGTGACGAAGATCATCAACGCCAGCAACACCGCAAGGCCGGTTCTGAACGCCCACTCCTGGGCCGCCGGCTTGAGCGGTTTCCGCCTGACTCCCTCAACCACGTAGAACAGCAAATGCCCGCCATCCAGCAGCGGGATTGGCAACAGGTTGATGAATCCCAGATTAATTGAAACCACGGTCATAAACCAGAAGAAGGCGATCCAGCCGAGGCTCGCCTGCTGGCCCGACACCTCGGCGATCTTGAGCGGCCCGCCGAGCTCCTGGACCGAGCGGCGGCCGGTGACGACCTGGCCGAGCGCAACCACCATCGATTCCACGATGCCCGCGGTCGTCCTGATCGCGGTGCCGGGGAGCCGGCTGAGCGGCAGCGGTGCGAATTCCAGCGCGCCGCCCGGGCGGATGCCGAGCAGCCCGACCCGCGCCCGGTTGCCGAAGCCGTCGTCGCGCATCTCGGCGCGGGTGGTGGCTTCGAGCGCGATCTCGCGGCCGCCGCGCCGGACGGTGAACGCCATATGCTCGTCCGGACGGAGCGCGATATAGCCCTGCAGGTCGGCGAAGGTGGCGATATCGTTGCCGTCGACGCCGACGACCTGATCGCCGGGGCGGAAGCCGGCGGCCGCCGCCGCCGTCCCCGGATCGACCCGGCCGACATAGGCCGGCGTGGTCGGATAGCCGACCGCGGCGAAGATGATCATGAAGGCGAGGATCGCGAACAGGAAGTTGGTGAGCGGGCCGGCGGCAACGATGATGAAGCGCTGCCAGAGCTTCTTCGCCTGGAAGGTCTGGGCGCGCTCGTCGGCGGGCAGCGACAGCCATTCGTCGCTCGGCGTGCTGGCCGGGTTCATGTCGCCGGCGAACTTGACGTAGCCGCCCAAAGGCAGCCAGCCGACCTTCCAGCGGGTCCCGCGCCGATCGGTCCAGCCGGTGATCTCCCGGCCGAAGCCGATCGAGAAGGTGTCGGCCTTCACCCCGAACCAGCGGCCGGCGAAATAATGGCCGAGCTCGTGGATGAAGATCAGCGGGCCGATGACGAGCAGGAACGCCAGGATCGTGAAGGCAAAGCCAGGACTGTTCAATTGCCGATCTTTCCTGTCACCTCGGCGGCCACGCGCCGGGCCCCGCGGTCTATCTCGAGCACCTCGTCGATCGACGCCGGCGCCGGCGGGTCGTAGCGGTCCAGCACCGCGCCGACCACCGAGGCGATATCGAGGAAAGTGACGCGGCTTTCAAGGAAAGATGCGACCGCGACCTCGTTGGCGGCATTGAGGATCGCCGGCTTGGCGCCGCCCTGGGCCAGCGCCCGCCGGGCGAGGCCCAGCGCCGGGAAGCGCTCCGGATCGGGCGCCTCGAAGGCGAGCGTGCCGAGCGAGACGAGGTCCAGCGGCTCGCACGGCGTGGCCATCCGCTCCGGCCAGGCGAGCGTATGCGCGATCGGCACCCGCATGTCGGCCGGCCCCAATTGGGCGAGCAGCGAGCCGTCGACATATTCGACCAGGCTGTGAACCACCGATTGCGGGTGAACGACGATGTCGATCGCTTCGGCCCCGACCGGGAACAGGTGGAAGGCCTCGATCAGCTCCAGGCCCTTGTTCATCAGGGTCGCGCAGTCGACCGAGATCTTCGCGCCCATCGACCAATTGGGGTGGGCGACCGCTTCGGCCGGGGTGGCGGCGCGCATCCGCTCGATCGGCCAGGTGCGGAACGGGCCGCCGCTGGCGGTGAGGATGATCCGGCGCACGCTTTCCGGGCGGGTGCGATCGAAGCACTGGAAAACCGCATTATGCTCCGAATCGACCGGCAGCAAGGTCGTGCCGCTCGCCGCCGCGGCGCGGGTCATCAACGCCCCGGCCGAGACCAAGGCCTCCTTGTTGGCCAAAGCGACGGTGCCGCCGCCTTCGAGCGCGCGCATCACCGGCTTCAGGCCGGCGGTGCCGACGATCGCCGCCATCGTCCAGTCGGCGCCGGACGCGGCGGCGCCGGCGATCGCCGCCTCCCCCGCCGCGGCCTCGGTGCCGCTGCCGGCGAGCGCCTCCTTGAGCGCGCCGAGCAGCGCGGGGTCGCCGATGACGGCCTGCTTCGCAGCGAAGCTCCTCGCCAGCCCGGCGAGGCCGGCGACGTCCTTGTGGGCGGTCAGCGCGAGGATCTCGTAGCGCTCGCGATCGCGGCCGATCAGATCGAGGGTGGAGCGGCCGACCGAGCCGGTGGCGCCCAGGATGGTGACGGTGCGGCGGCTCACGAGGTCCAGAACCCGGCCATCAGCAGCAAGGTGGTGACCAGGGCGACCGCGAGCAGCCCGTCGAGCCGGTCGAGCACGCCGCCATGGCCCGGCAGCAGCGTGCCGCTGTCCTTGACCCCGGCGCGGCGCTTCACCCAGCTCTCGTAGAGGTCGCCGAGCTGGGCGGCGAGGCCGAGCGGCGCGCCCATCCAGAGGAAGAACCATTCCATCTCGAACAGATAGGCGACCGCCCAGCCGAGCAGCGCCGCACCCGCCATGCCGCCGATCAGCCCGGCCCAGGTCTTGTTCGGGCTGATCCCGGGTGCCAGCTTCGGCCCGCCGATCGCGCGGCCGGCGAAATAGGCGAAGATGTCGGTCGCCCAGGTCACCGCGAACACCCAGAAGACGAGCACTTCCCAGACCCAGGAGAGGCTGAGCAGCGCCAGGCTCGGCAGCCCGACATAGACGAAGCCCCAGCCCATCGCGACTCGGCGGCTCGCCGCCCCGATCAGCAGGCCGAGGACGGCGATCGCGGCGAAGCCCCGCCAATTGGCGGCGAGATCGCCGCCGTCGAACTCGACCAGCTCCAGGCCTGCCGGATAGAGATATTCGGCGATGGCGGGCAGCGCCGCCGCCATCGTGCCGGCCGCGACATAGGCCCAGAGCCTCGGCGCGCGGTGCATGTCCGCCCATTCGATCAGCATCACCGCCGCCGCCGCGGCGACCAGGGCGCGGAACCACCAGCCGCCGAAATAGGCGGCCGCGATCGCGACCGCGATCATCACCAGGCCGGCGGCCAGGCGGGTCGGCAGATCGCTCATCGGCCGCCGTAGCGCCGTTCGCGCTGGGCAAACGTCGCGAAAGTGCCACGCAACGTATCGCCGTTGAAATCGGGCCAGAGCGTGTCGACGAACAGCAATTCGGCATAGGCCGCCTGCCAGAGCAGGAAGTTCGACAGGCGATGCTCGCCCGAGGTGCGGATGATGAGGTCGAGCGGCGGCAGGTCGGCGGTGTCGAGCTCCGCCTCGATCGCCGCCTCGTCGATCACGCCCTTGGCCGCGGCTCGGCGCGCCGCGTTCACGATCTCGGCCCGGCCGCCATAATTGAGGGCAATGGCGAGGGTCATCCGGCGGTTGCCCGCAGTCTTGGCGACTGCCCGGTCCACCATCGCCGAGACGTCGGCATCGAACGCCTTGTGATCGCCGAGGATCCTGAGGCGAATCCCTTCCTTGTGAAGGCTGTCGAGCTCGCGCTGCAGATAATATCTGAGCAGGCCGGTGAGATCGCTGATCTCCTGCGCCGGGCGGCGCCAATTTTCCGACGAGAAAGCGTAGAGGGTGAGGCATTCGACACCGGCCTCGCCGGCGGCGCGCAGCACGGCGCGGGCGGCCTCGGCGCCGGCACGGTGGCCGGCGGCGCGCGGCAGGCCGCGCGCCTTCGCCCAGCGGCCGTTGCCGTCCATGATGATGGCGACGTGGCGCGGGACGGAAGCAGCGTCCGGCCCGGCCTTCGCCGGTTCGGCGTTCACGTCTGGAGGATTTCCTTGTCCTTGGCGGCAAGCACCTGGTCGATCTCGGCGATGGTCGCGTCGGTCAGCTTCTGGACTTCGGCGCCGAGCCGCTTGTGCTCGTCCTCGCTGATCTCGTGCTTCTTCTCGTCGGTCTTGAGCCCGTCCATGCCGTCGCGGCGGACGTTGCGGACCGCGACCCGCGCTTTTTCCGCATATTGGTGGGCGAGCTTGGCGAGCTCCTTGCGGCGCTCCTCGGTGAGATCGGGGATCGGCAGGCGGATGTTCTGGCCGTCGACGACCGGATTGATGCCGAGCCCGGCGTTGCGGATCGCCTTCTCGACCGGGCCGACGTTGGACCGGTCCCAGACCTGCACCGACAGGAGGCGCGGCTCCGGCACGGAGATGGTCGCGACCTGGTTGAGCGGCATGTTCGCGCCATAGACCTCGACGTGGATCGGCTCGACCAGGGCGGTCGAGGCGCGGCCCGTGCGCAGGCCGCCGAGATCGTGCTTCAGCACCTCGACCGCGCCGTGCATCCGGCGCTCCAGATCCGCCTTGTTATAGGCCGACATCCTATCCTCCCTCGTTCGTGACGATCGTCGCGGTGCCGCCGCCGCCGAGCACTCGGGCGAGATTGCCCTGCTCGCGGACGTTGAAGACGACGATCGGAATGTTGTTGTCGCGGCAGAGCGCCACCGCGGTGGCGTCCATGACTTTTAGGTTATCCGACAAGACACGATCGAAAGTGACTGTTTCATAACGATTCGCATCCGGTTTTTGCTTCGGATCGGCATCGTAGACGCCATCGACGCTGGTGCCCTTGAACAAGGCGTCGCAGCCCATTTCGGCGGCGCGTAAGGCGGCCGCGGTGTCGGTGGTGAAGAAGGGGTTGCCGGTGCCGGCGGCGAAGATCACCACCCTGCCCTTCTCCATGTGGCGGACCGCCCGGCGGCGGATATAGGGTTCCGATACCGTCGCCATCGGGATCGCCGACTGGACGCGGGTGTCGACGCCGATCTTCTCGAGCGCATTCTGCATGGCGAGCGCGTTCATCACCGTCGCCAGCATGCCCATATAATCGGCGCTCGCCCGGTCGAAGCCCTTGGCGGCGCCGGCGAGGCCGCGGAAGATGTTGCCGCCGCCGACGACGAGGCAGAGCGCGTGGCCGTCCTCGACCGCCGCCTTGATCTCCTCGGCCAGGCGGGTGACGGTGGCGGGATCGATGCCGAACTGCTCGGGGCCCATCAGCACTTCGCCGGAAAGCTTCAGCAGGATGCGGTTGAAGCGCGGGCGCGGCATAAGCCTCCCTAAGGTCGTTCGTTCGGAGAAAAGCAGGCGGCGCGTACCTTAATCGGCGCGCGCCACCCTGCCAAGGCGATTAGGCGCCGAGCATCAGGCGACCGGCTCGGCCTTCTTCGCGCCGGCGGCGGCAGCGACCTCGGCCGCAAAGTCGCTTTCCTTCTTCTCGATGCCTTCGCCGAGCTGGAAGCGGACATAGGCCTTGAGCGCGATCGGCGCGCCGGCCTCCTTGCCGGCGGCGGCAACGACGTCCTCGACCCGGGTCTTGTTGTCGATCACGAACAGCTGAGAGAGCAGCGCGTTCTCCTTGCGGAACTTGGCCATCGCCCCCTCGACCATTTTGTCGATGATGTCCGCTGGCTTGCCCGATTCGGCCGCCTTCTCGCGGGCGATCGCGCGCTCGCGCTCGACCAGCGCCGGATCGAGCTCCTCGCCGCGCAGCGCCAGCGGCGCGGCCGCGGCGATGTGCATGGCGAGCTTCTTGCCCAGGTCCTCGAGCCCGGCGCCCTCGGCCTTGCTCTCGAGCGCGACGAGCACGCCGATCCGGCCGAGGCCGGGGGCCGCCGCATTGTGAACGTAGGAGGTGATGACGCCGTCCTCGACCTCGAGGCAGGCGGCACGGCGGATCGACTGGTTCTCGCCGATCGTCGCGATGTTGCTGGTCAGCTTCTCCTCGACGGTGCCGCCGCCCGGCCAGCAGGCGTCCTTGAGCGCTTCGATGTCGCTGCCGGTGCCAAGCGTGATCGCCGCGGCGGTGCGGACGAAATCCTGGAATTGCTCGTTCCTGGAAACGAAGTCGGTCTCGCTGTTGATCTCGACGATGGCCCCCTTCCGGCCCTCGACGGCGACCCCGACGAGGCCCTCGGCGGCGGTGCGGCCGGCCTTCTTGGCGGCGGCGGCGAGGCCCTTGGTCCTGAGCCAGTCGATCGCGGCTTCCATGTCGCCGCCGGTCGCTCCGAGCGCCTTCTTGCAGTCCATCATGCCGGCGCCGGTGCGCTCGCGCAATTCCTTCACAATCGCGGCCGTGATCTCAGCCATGTCTTATATCCTCTTGGTTTTCATTCGAAACACCGCTCGCCCTGAGCTTGTCGAAGGGCCTTCCTTCTTGTGAAGGAAGGGAGGGCTTCGACAGGCTCAGCCCGAACGGAAACGGGGCCCCAACCCCCTCAAGTTACGCTTCGGCCAGCGCCTGCTCGGCCGGCGGCTCGTCCTGGGCGCCGAGATCCTCGCCGCGCGCCTGGGCGCCGCCCTGCTTGCCGGCGAGCACCGCCTCGGCGATCGCATCGCAATAGAGGCGGATGGCGCGGCTGGCATCGTCATTGCCGGGAACCGGGAAGGCGATGCCCTGCGGGCTGACGTTGGAATCGAGCACCGCGACGACCGGGATGCCAAGCACATTGGCCTCCTTGATCGCGAGCTCCTCCTTGTTGGCGTCGATGACGAACATGACGTCGGGAATGCCGCCCATGTCGCGGATGCCGCCGAGGCTGAGCTCGAGCTTGTCGCGCTCGCGGGTGAGCTGAAGCACTTCCTTCTTGGTCAGGCCGGCGGTGTCGCCGGCGAGCTGCTCCTCGAGGCTCTTGAAGCGCTTGATCGAGTTGGAGATCGTCTTCCAGTTGGTCAGCATGCCGCCGAGCCAGCGATGGTTGACGAAATGCTGGCCCGAGCGGCGCGCCGCCTCGGCGATCGGGTCCTGGGCCTGGCGCTTGGTGCCGACGTAGAGCACCTTGCCGCCGGCGGCGACGGTCTGCCGGACGAAATCCAGCGCCCGCGCGAACAGCGGCACGGTCTGCGACAGATCGATGATGTGCACCCCGTTGCGCTCGCCGAAGATGTACGGCTTCATCTTGGGGTTCCAGCGGTGGGTCTGGTGGCCGAAATGCGCCCCGGCCTCGAGCAATTGCTGCATGGTGACGTCGGTGGACGCCATGATCGTTCTCCTTCCGGTTATGCCTCTGCAGGGCCGAGAGATCCCGGATCAGATCCGGGACACCGGTATGATGGCCCTGCATGTGGAATGCGGGCGCAGGTAGCGGCGATGGCAGCGGAAATCAAGCACCCGTCGGGGATCGGCCGCCCGCTTCGGGCCCCAACCAGCGCTCTGTCGGCCGCGTGCGTGGAACATTTTGTCGCTTGACAGTCGAACAAAACATGAACATGTACGGTTTCGGGAGCTAAATCGGGCTTCGGTTCGTTCTGCTGTGGATAAAAGAGGGGAAAAGCTGTGGCTCAATCGCTCTCGATCGTCTTCTTCCTGGGCCTGCTCGCCGCGCTCGGCCTGGTCCTCGAGCTCACCTTCAAGTCGCATTGGCCGCTTATCGTCGCCGCCTTGCGGGGGGTTCCGCCGGTGTCGGCGCCCCGGCAGGTGCCGGCGCGGCCGCGGCAGCGGCGCGCTGCCGCTTGATCCGCGCATAGCTCGCCATGCTGAACGGAGTCAGCGCGAGGTAGACGATCACCACGAAGCTCAGCGTATGCCATGGCGCGATGAACAGCGCCCCGCCCAGCAAAGCGATGAAGACGATCGCCTCCAGGCGCACGCTCCGCCGCAGCCTGAACGAGCCCAGCGACCAGGTGGCGAGGCTCGAAATGACCATGAATGCGGCAAAGGCCGACCACGGCGCGACCAGCCGGTAGTCCCTGAGCCACGCCCATTCCCCCTCGCTCGCCAGCCAGAGCAGGATCGGCAGCAGCATCAGCCCCGCCCCGGCCGGCGCCGGCACGCCGGTGAGGAAGCCGGCCGACTTGTGCGGCTGGTCCTCGGCGTCGATGCGGGCGTTGAAGCGGGCGAGCCGCAGCGCCATGCAGACGGCGTAGGCCAAAGCGAACAGCCAGCCGAAGCGCGGCAGCGCCTGCAGCACCCAGAGATGGACGATGATCGCGGGCGACACCCCGAAGGCGATGACGTCCGACAGCGAATCGAGCTCGGCGCCGAAGCGCGTCTGGCCGCGCAGCGCCCGGGCGATTCGCCCGTCCATGCCGTCGAGCAGAGCGGCGGCGCCGATGCAGGCGAGCGCCGCGTCCCAATCCGCCGAGATCGCGAAGCGGACCGCGGTGAGGCCCGAGCAAAGGGCGAGCGCGGTGATCGCGTTGGGAATGACCGCCCGCAGCGGAATTCCGCGCCGCGGCACGGCCCGCCTTTCCTCTCTCATTGGGCGACGCCCTCGATCAGCTCGGAGACGCCGGCGCGCGCGATGATCGTCTCGCCGGCGATCGCGCGCTGGCCGAGCAGCACCTGGGAGGAGGTGCCGGCGGGCAGATAGACGTCGACCCGGCTGCCGAACCGGATCAGGCCGACGCGCTGGCCGGGGCCGACGCGGTCGCCGACCTTGATCCAGGGGACGATCCGGCGCGCCACCAGGCCGGCGATCTGGGTGAAGGCGACCCGGGTGCCGTCGTCGCCCTCGACCAGGATGTGCTGGCGTTCATTGTCCTCGCTGGCCTTGTCGAGATCCGCGTTGAGGAACTTGCCGGCGATGTAGACCACCCGGGCGATCGTGCCGGCGATCGGAGTCCGGTTGATGTGGACGTCGAACACGCTCATGAAGATCGAGACCCGGATCACCGGCTCGTCGGTCAGCCCGCCCTCCCCGCACAGCTCGCGCGGCGGCGGCACCGTCGCGATCATGGTGACGAGCCCGTCCGCAGGGGCGACGATCAGCCCCTCGCCGAGCGGGGTGGTGCGGATCGGATCGCGGAAGAAGGCGGCCGTCCACAGGGTCAGCCCGGCCGCCAGCCAGCCGATGACGTCCCAGCCGAGCACCAGCCACAGCAGCACCGTCGCGGCGAGCGCGACGACGACGAACTTGCGCCCCTCGGGATGGACCGAAGGCCAGCGCCATTTGACGTTGGTGGTGACCAGATCCGGCTTTTCGAGCGACGACATCGGCCAGCCTTTAGGCGGTGCGGCGAAGCGAGACAACCGCGCGCCGGGGCGGTTGACAGGGTGACGCCACTGCTTAGGACGGCGCGCAACCCACGAACCTCACGAAAGCGCACAGCCCTCATGGCGAAGATCAAGGTGAAGAACCCCGTCGTCGAGCTGGACGGCGACGAGATGACGCGGATCATCTGGCAATGGATCCGGGAGCGGCTGATCCTGCCCTATCTCGACGTCGACCTGCTCTATTACGACCTCGGCATCGAGAAGCGCGACGAGACCGACGACCGGATCACGGTCGATGCCGCCAATGCGATCAAGGAGCATGGCGTCGGCGTCAAATGCGCGACGATCACGCCCGACGAGGCGCGGGTCGAGGAGTTCGGGCTCAAGAAGATGTGGCGCTCGCCCAACGGCACGATCCGCAACATTCTCGGCGGCGTCGTCTTCCGCGAGCCGATCGTGATCGACAACGTGCCGCGGCTGATTCCGAGCTGGACCGACCCGATCGTCGTCGGCCGCCACGCCTTCGGCGACCAGTATCGCGCCACCGACTTTCTCGTCCCCGGGCCCGGCAAGCTCACCATGAAATGGGAAGGCGCCAACGGCGAGACGATCGAGCACGAGGTGTTCGACTATCCGGGCAGCGGCGTCGCCATGGGAATGTACAATCTCGACGAATCGATCCGCGACTTCGCTTATGCCTGCTTCAACTACGGGCTGAACCGGGAATGGCCGGTCTATCTTTCGACCAAGAACACCATCCTCAAGGCCTATGACGGGCGCTTCAAGGACATCTTCCAGGAGGTTTACGACCGGGAGTTCCGCGACCGCTTCGTCGCCAAGCGGATCGCCTACGAGCACCGGCTGATCGACGACATGGTCGCCTCGGCGCTGAAATGGAGCGGCAAGTTCGTCTGGGCGTGCAAGAATTATGACGGCGACGTCCAGTCCGATCAGGTCGCCCAGGGCTTCGGCTCGCTGGGCCTGATGACCTCGATCCTGATGACGCCCGACGGCAAGACGGTCGAGGCCGAGGCGGCGCACGGCACCGTCACCCGCCACTACCGCATGCACCAGGCCGGCAAGGCGACCTCGACCAACCCGATCGCCTCGATCTTCGCCTGGACCGGCGGCCTCAAATATCGGGGGCGTTTCGACGGCACGCCCGAGGTCACCCGCTTCGCCGAGACGCTCGAACGGGTCTGCATCGAGACCGTGGAACAAGGCAAGATGACCAAGGATCTCGCCATCCTGATCGGCCCCGAGCAGGCTTGGATGACGACCGAGCAATTCTTCGAGGCGATCCGGGTCAACCTCGAGGCGGCGATGGCGGCGCAGGAGAGCCAGCCGGCCTGAAGACCTCCCCCGTCATTGCGAGGAGCGCAGCGCTACGCTCGCAATGACGCCTTGTCTGCGTCGGGCGATCTCACCTGCTCGCGCCTGATGCCGAGGCCGATGATCCGCCCGGGAATCCGCCGCAGCAGCGGGAAGCGGTCGAGCAGGCGGATGACGAGCGGCGCCTTGCGGATCGGCGCGCCGGGCTGAAGCAGCCGGCCGATGATCCGGTCCTGCGCCGCTTTCTGGCCGGCCTGGATCATCCGAGTCGGAAACAGCCGGCGCTGCTCGACCCGGCCGAGCAGCGGATCGACCTCCTCGCCCCGGCCGAGCGGCCCGGCGAGGATGTTGGCCGCCGCCACCGCGTCCTGGACCGCGAGGTTGATGCCGATCCCGCCGATCGGCGACATCGCATGGGCGGCATCGCCGATCGCGAGCAGGCCGGGCCGGTGCCAGCGGGTCAGCCGGTCGAGCTTGACGCTGAGCAGGTGGAGGTCGGTGATCTCGTCGAGCTCGGCGAGGTCGAGCTCAGGCGCGGCCGCCGCGACCTCCTCGCGGATCGCGTCGATGCCGCGCGCCTGATAGGCCTCCGCCGCGCCCTTGGGGATGAGGAAAGCGCATTGCCAATAATCGCCGCGGTCGATCAGCACGAGCAGCCGGCCGCGCTCGACATTGCCGCGCAGCCCGCCCTGCTGATCGTTCGGCTTGGCGATGCGGAACCAGAACACGTCCATCGGCGCGCCGAGATCCTCGACCGGAAGCAGCTGGCGGACGATCGAGGCGCGGCCGTCGGCAGCGAGGGTAAGGCGGCCGCGAAGCTCGCGGCCGTCCTCCAGCCGGCCTCCCGCCACCCTGCCCTGCTCCTCGACGAAGCCGGCGACCGGCGTGCACATTTCCAGCCGGAAGCCGGGATAGCCGGCCGCCGCCTCGCGCAGGAAAGTGAGAAAGTCCCATTGCGGCATCATCGCGATGAACGGCGCCGGCGTGGCGAGGTGGGAGAGATCGCCGATCGTCCATTCGCGCCCGGCCACCCGAAGCCGCGCCTCGGCGACCCGATTGTGCGGCCGTTCCAGGAAGCGCTCGAGCAGGCCGAGCTGGGCGAGGATTTCCATCGTCGAGGGATGAACCGTGTCGCCACGGAAATCGCGCAGGAAGTCGGCATGCTTTTCGAGGACGAGCACGTCGAGGCCGGCGCGGGCGAACAGCAGCCCCGCCATCATTCCGGCCGGGCCGCCGCCGACGATCAGGAGATCCGCGTCCATCGAGGCTGACAATCGCGCTCATTGCGGCATAAAGGCAAGATGACCCACGGCGAATTCGGCACTTCCGGACTCAGCGACGCGCTCGTCATCCTCGGCGCGGCCGGGATCGTCATCCCCGCTTTCGCCCGGATCCGGATCAGCCCGGTGATCGGCTTCATCCTGATCGGCATCCTGGTCGGGCCTTCGGGTCTCGGCGCGATGGTCGCCCGGCTGCCGTGGCTCAACTATCTGACCATCTCCAATCCCGAAGCGATCGCGCCGTTCGCCGAGCTCGGCATCATCCTGCTGCTGTTCTCGATCGGGCTGGAATTGTCGTTCCGCCGCTTGTGGGGGATGCGGCGGCTGGTGTTCGGGGTCGGCGCCGCCGAATTGCTGCTGTCGGCCGCGCTGATCGGCGTCGCCATCCATCTCGCCGGCCATGGCTGGATCGCCGCCTTCGCGCTCGGCACCGCGCTCGCTTTGTCGTCGACCGCGGTCGTGCTGCCTCTGGTCGGCACCGCCAGCCCGGTCGGCCGCTCGGCCTTCGCGATGCTGCTGTTCGAGGATCTCGCCTTGGTGCCGATCGTGTTCGCGCTCGGCGCGCTCGCGCCCACCGCGCAGGGCGGATTCGAGGGGCTGCTCCAGACCCTCGGGCTCGGCGCCGCGGTGATCGCGGCGATGCTGCTGCTCGGCCGCTTCGCGCTGCCGCGGCTGTTCGCGCAGGCGGCGCGGACCAAGAGCCCGGAGCTGTTTCTCTCGGTCAGCCTGCTCGTCGTCATCGCCGCCAGCCTCGCCACCGCCGCCGCCGGCCTGTCGCCGATCGTCGGCGCGCTCGTCGCCGGCGTGCTGATCGCCGAGACCGAATATCAGGGCGAGGTCGAGCTGATGACGGCGCCGTTCCGCGGCCTCGGCCTCGGCATCTTCCTGATCACCGTGGGGATGAGCCTCGACCTCGGCTTCATCCTCTCGGCCTGGGCGCAATTGCTCGCCGCCCTGGTCGGGGTGATGCTGGTCAAGACCGTGGTCACCGCCCTGCTGCTCCGGCTCGGCGGCAGGCGGCAGGCGGTGGCGGCCGAGGCGAGCCTGCTCATGGCCTCGCCCTCGGAAACCACGCTGATCGTGCTCGGCGCGGCTTCGGCGGCCGGGCTGATCGGCCGCGACACCGCCGCCTTCTGGCAGATCGTCACCGCGATGGGGCTGACCCTGACCCCCCTGCTCGCCCGCCTCGGCCGCGACGCCGCCCAGCGGATCGAGCGGCGCAGCGAGGACGACGCCGCGGCGCTGACGCCGAGCCGGGAGGAGCCGCGCGCGGTGGTGATCGGCTTCGGCCGGGTCGGCCGGCTGGTCGCCGAGATGCTCGCCCTGCACGGCAGGCCCTATGTCGCGGTCGATTCGGACATCGATTCGGTCAAGGCCGCCCGCGCCGAGGGCTTTCCGCTGATCTTCGGCGACGCCTCGCGGCCGGAATTGCTCGACCGGCTCAACCTCGGCCATGCCAGCGCCCTGATCCTCACCATGGACGATCCCGTCCAGGTGGTGCGGATGGTGAAGAGGGTGCGCGGCTGGTGCCCCGAGCTCACCATCGTCGCCCGAGCGCGCGACGCCGTCCATGCCGCCGAGCTCTATCGGGCTGGCGCCACCGACGCCGTCCCCGAAACGCTCGAATCCTCGCTCCAGCTGTCCGAGGCGGTGCTGGTCGATCTCGGCATGGCGATGGGCCCGGTGATCGCCTCGATCCACGAGAAACGCGCCGAGCTCAGGCAGCAGATCATGGAGATGGGCGAGCTGGACCGTGAGCCGCCGCAGCGGGGACGGCGGCTGCGGGATTCTAGGCGGGCATAGTCGCTTCATTGAGCGCGTCTATGATGGCCGCTATCGCCGCTTCCGCCTGCGATCCGTCCGGTCCGCCTCCCTGGGCCATGTCCGGTCGGCCTCCTCCTCCCTGCCCGCCGAGCTTCGCCACGGCCTTTCTTACCAGATCGACCGCATTGCGCCGGTCCACCAGATCGTCGGTGACCCCTACTGCCACTGACGCCTTTCCGTCATTCCGTGCGATTGCGACGGCGACGCCCGAGCCCAAGCTGGCCTTCGCGCTGTCGATCAGCCCGCGCAAATCCTTCGGGTCCAGGCCATCGACCACGCGCTGGAAGAACGGATGGCCACCGACAATTGCCTGGCCATGCGCGGTTGAGGTCGAATGGCCGGCGGCGGCGCCCGCAGCGGGTGCTATGGATGCTCCGCCGCCCATCGCCAGCGCCTTCTTCGCCTCGGCGAGCTCGCGCTCGAGGCGGCGGCGCTCCTCGACCAGCGCGGCGACCCGGGCGGGGACCTCGTCCGGCGCCGCCTTCAGCGCCGCGGCGGCCTCCTTGAGCCGATCCTCGCGCGCGGTCAGCCACAGCCTCGCCGCTTCCCCGGTCAGCGCCTCGATGCGGCGGACGCCGGCGGCGACCGCGCTCTCCGAGACGATCTTGAACAGCTGGATGTCGCCGAGCGCGCTCACATGGGTGCCGCCGCACAGCTCGACCGAATAAGCCGCCTCCTCCTCGTCGCCCATCGAGAGGACCCGGACCTCCTCGCCATATTTCTCGCCGAACAGCGCCAGCGCCCCGGCCTCGACCGCCGCATCGGGCGTCATCAGCCGGATGCCGACCGGCTTGTTCTCGCGGATGTGGCGGTTGACGTCGGCCTCGACGGTCTCGATCTCCGCGCGCGTTATCGGCTTGGGATGCGAGAAATCGAAGCGAAAATGGTCGGGCGCGACCAGGCTGCCTTTCTGGGTGACATGGCCGCCGAGCCGCCTGCGCAATGCGGCGTGGAGCAAATGGGTCGCCGAATGATTGGCGCGCACCTTCGAGCGCCGGGCCGAGTCGACGCTGAGATGGACGGCGTCGCCGACCGCGATCGCGCCCTTCAGGATCCTTGCATGATGGGCGTGGAGCTTGCCGAGCGGCTTCGACGTATCCTCAACTTCGGCCTCCAGCCCCTTGTCCGAGCTGATCTTTCCGGTATCGCCAATCTGGCCGCCGCTCTCGCCGTAAAAGGGCGTCTGGTTGGTCAGGATGACGACCTTGTCGCCGGCCGATGCCTGGTCGACGCGCGCGCCGTCCTTGACCAGGGCGGTGACCACGCCCTCGCCGTCATGGCCGAGATAGCCGGTGAACTCGGTCGCGCCCTCGGCCTCGGCGATGTCGAACCAGATGTCCTCGGAGGCCTTGGCGCCGCTGCCCTTCCAGGCGGCGCGGGCCTGCGCCTTCTGCGCGGCCATGGCGTCGTCGAAGCCGGCGCGATCGACTCCGAAGCCCTGGGCGCGCAGCGCGTCCTCGGTGAGGTCGTAGGGGAAGCCGTACGTGTCGTAGAGCTTGAACGCGGTCGCCCCGGGCAGGGTGTCGCCGGGCTTCATCGCGCCGGTCGCCTCGTCGAGCAGCCTGAGGCCGTTGGCCAGGGTCTGGCGGAAGCGGGTCTCCTCGAGCTTCAGGGTCTCCTCGATCAGCGGCTGGGCGCGGACCAGATCGGGATAGGCGGCGCCCATCTCGGCGGTCAGAGCGGGGACGAGCCGGTGCATCAGCGGTTCGGCGGCGCCGAGCAGGTGGGCATGGCGCATCGCCCGGCGCATGATCCGGCGAAGCACATAGCCCCTGCCCTCGTTCGCCGGCAGCACGCCGTCGGCGATCAGGAAGCCCGAGGCGCGCAGATGATCGGCGATCACCTTGTGGCTGACGCTGCCGGCATCCGTCTTGGTCAGCTCGGCCGAGGCGCCGATCAGCTCGCGGAAGGTGTTGATGTCGAAGACGTTGTGGACCCCCTGGAGCACGGTCGAGATCCGCTCCAGCCCCATGCCGGTGTCGATCGACGGCCGCGGCAGCTCGCGGACGATCTCATTGTCCTCCTGCTCGTACTGCATGAAGACGAGGTTCCAGATCTCGACGAAGCGGTCGCCATCCTCGTCCGGCGAGCCCGGCGGGCCGCCCGCGATTTGTGGCCCATGGTCGAAGAAGATCTCCGAGCAGGGCCCGCACGGCCCGTTGTCGCCCATCGCCCAGAAATTGTCCTTGGTGGCGATCCGGATGATCCGCTCGTCGGGCAGGCCGGCGATCTTCTTCCACAGGTTCCAGGCGTCGTCGTCGGTATGGTAGACGGTGACGGTGAGCCGATCCCGGTCGAGGCCGAACTCGCCGGTGATCAGCCGCCAGGCGAGCTCGATCGCCCGCTCCTTGAAATAGTCGCCGAACGAGAAATTGCCGAGCATCTCGAAGAAGGTGAGATGGCGGGCGGTATAGCCGACATTGTCGAGGTCGTTATGCTTGCCGCCGGCGCGGACGCATTTCTGCGAGGAAGCCGCGGTCGAATAGGGCCGGGTCTCGAGGCCGGTGAAGACGTTCTTGAACGGCACCATGCCGGCGTTGACGAACATCAGGGTGGGGTCGTTCTGCGGCACCAGCGGCGCCGAAGGCACGATTTGATGCCCTTCGCCCCCGAAATAGTCGAGGAAGGCCCGCCTGATGTCGTTGGTCGAGGTCATGAGAGGGATTTAGGCGACATGCTGCGCTGCGGCAAGCAAGGGCTCGGACCGCGGGCGGGCGGCCCAAAACTGACGAAGTTGAAGGCTTCGAGGCCGAATCCCGTCAGCTTTGTCAGCTTTCGCGCTTCCGGGGCCGGTTGGGCGAGGCGATCGGTCGGAGCCGGGCGGAAGCGTCCCATGACGGGAACATAGCGCGAACAATGGCCAAAGACAAGGAAAGAGGATGCTGGGCGCTGCCGCGCGCGGGACGAGCCGCGCTTTTGCCCCCTTGCGCTTCGTCCGCAAAGGGTGAAGGCTGGACCTTTCCCCATGAGGCGCGCGGCCGCGTCTTCCCGCGGAGCCCGCGTGCGGCGAGCAGGAGACGCATATGCCCACCAGAGCTGCAGGCACCAGAACGATCGCGCTCGTGGGCCCCGGCGGGGCGGGTAAGACCAGCCTAGCCGAGGCCCTTCTTTTTGCCTCCGGCGCGACCGGCCGGCAGGGCTCGGTGGCCGACGGCTCGAGCGTCGGCGACGCCAGCCCCGAGGCGCGCGCCCGCGGCGGCTCGACCGAGCTCAACCTGCTGCATTTCGATTATTTGGACGACCGCTATGCGCTGATCGACGCGCCGGGATCGGTCGGCTTTGCCGCCGACGGCGCGCTCGGCATGGCCGCGGCCGATCTCGCCCTCGTCGTCGTCGATCCCGACCCGGCCCGCGCCCTGCTCGCCGAGCCGACGCTGCGCCGGCTGGAAGAGCTCGGCGTCCCGCACATCATCTTCGTCAACAAGATCGATCAGGCGCGAGGCTCGATCCAGGCCCTGCTGGAAGCGCTCCAGCCGATGTCGAAATCGCCCCTGATCGCCCGCTGGATCCCGATCCGCGACGGCGAGGCGATCACCGGCTTCGTCGATATCGCGCTCGAGCGCGCTTATTATTACCGCAAGGGCCAGCCTTCCGAGCAGAAGGAGATCCCCGCCGACCTCGCCGACCGCGAGGCGCTGGAGCGCAGCCAGATGCTCGAGCAGCTCGCCGACCATGACGACGCCCTGCTCGAGCAATTGCTGATGGACGAGATCCCGGACCGGCAGACGGTGTTCGACGACCTCGCCAAGGAGACCGGCCACGGCCAGATCGTCCCCGTCCTGTTCGGCTCCGCCCAGAACGGCTTCGGCGTGCGCCGGCTGATGAAGGCGCTGCGCCACGAGACGCCGGGGCCGGAGGCCGCGGCGGAGCGGCTCGGCGCGACCGGCAGCTGCGCGTTCGTGTTCAAGGTCAGCCATGGCGGCGCGATGGGCCGGCTTTCTTACGCCCGAATCTTCGGCGGCGCGCTCAAGGAGGGCCAGGAGCTGAAGTCGAGCGGCGGCGAGGCGGTGCGAATCGGCACATTGTTCGCCGTCCAGGGCGACAAGACCGCCAAGCTCGCCGAGGCCAAAGCGGGCGACGTCGTCGCGATCGCCAAGCTGGAGGGAGTCCATGGCGGCGAGTGGCTTGCCGCCGGCGCCGCGCCGCCGACCCCGGAGATCGCCCAGCCGGTGCGCAATTACGCGCTCGCCATCGCCACCAGGGACCGCAAGGACGACGTCCGCCTCTCGACCGCGCTGCACAAGCTCACCGAGGAGGACCGGGCGCTGACCTGGGAGCAGGACGAGGAGATGCACGAGACCCGCCTGCGCGGAGTCAATGACGAGCATCTCAAGGTGACGCTGGAGCGGCTCAGGCGGCGCTACGGCGTGCCCGTCGATTCGCGCCAGCCCGCGGTCGGCTACAAGGAATCGATTCGCAAGACGGTCACCCAGCGCGGCCGCCACAAGAAGCAGTCGGGCGGCCACGGCCAGTTCGGCGATTGCGTGATCGAGGTGAAGCCGCTGGCGCGCGGCGGCGGCTTCAGGTTCGACGACAAGATCACCGGCGGGGTCATCCCCAAGCAGTGGATCCCGGCGGTCGAGGCGGGGGTCAAGGACGCGCTCGCCAAAGGCCCGCTCGGCTTCCCGGTGGTCGACGTCGCGGTGACCCTGGTCGACGGCTCCTACCACACCGTCGACAGCTCGGAGATCGCGTTCCGCACCGCCGGCCGGATCGGCATGGCCGAAGCGCTTGCCCAGGCCGCGCCGCATCTGCTCGAGCCGGTCCAGAAGGTGACGATCACGGTGCCGAGCAACGCGACCTCGAAGGCGACCTCGGCGGTGGCGAGCCGGCGCGGGCAGATGCTCGGCATGGGCCCGCGCGAGGGCTGGTCGCGCTGGGACCTGATCGAGGCGCTGATCCCCGAGGCCGAGATGCAGGGCTTCGACGCCGAGCTGCGCTCGCTGAGCCAGGGGCTGGCGACCTACGAGGCGGAATTCGACCATCTCGCCGAGCTGAACGGAGCGCTCGCCGACAAGGTCGTCCACAAGGAGCTGGAGCCCGCCTAGACTCGGATTCGTTTGAACTCCGCCGCCGTTCGCCCTGAGCCCGAACGGGGTGGTTAGATCGCGATTGCGCCGTAGCGACAAGCGTGTTGAGATTTGATACGGTCCCGCGATGGCGGACGTCTTCCTGTCCTATGGGCGCTCCACGCGGCCGCGGGTTGCCGAGATCGGCGAGGCGATGGAAGCCGGCGGCTACAGCCTGTGGTGGGACAAGGCGCTGAACGCGTCCGACGATTATGCGATGGTGATCGAGCGCGAGATCGACGCCGCCCGCTGCGTCGTCGTCGCCTGGTCGGCGCAGGCGCGCCAGTCGCTGTGGGTGCGCGCCGAGGCCAATGAGGCGCTCGACAAGGGCAAGCTCGTCCAGATCAACCTCGACGCCTGCCGGCTGCCCTTGCCCTTCACCATGCTCCATTTCCTCGATTTCCGGCCGTGGCGGGGCGAGCGCGAGGGCTCGCCCTGGGCCGAGTTCGACGGCCGCGTCGGCGGCATGCTGCGCGGCGAGGCGTATGACGATTCGGCGGCGCCCGGGCCCGGCCCGGCGCTGCAGGGCTTCGGCAGGATGGCGCTGCTCGGCTGGGCGGCGATCCTGCTCGCCGCGCTGACCGCGGCGGCGGTGGCGATGGTCGCGACCGGCCGGCTGGCGCCGGCGACGTTCAGCGCGCTGACCCTGTTCGCGCTGGCGGCGGCCGCGATCCTGATGGCGCTCGCGGCCTTCGTGCTGGTCCGCGTCAGCCTGGCGTCGCGGCGATGAGCGGCCCGACCAACCGCCGCTTCGTGCGCAGCGCCTGGACCTTGCTCGCCTTCCAGTTCGCCGCCGCGGCGGGCGCGACCGGGCTCGCGGTCTGGGCGGCGACCAAGGTCCAGGCTCTGGTCGACCAGCGCGACCTCCTCCAGCAGCGCGTCAGCGAGCTCGAAGCGCAGCCGGCGCCAGCGCCGCCGGCGGCCGAAGCGCCGCCGGTCGAGGATGTGGCGGTGCCGGTCGAAACCCCCGCGCCGCCGCCACCGCCGCCGCCTCCGCCGCCTCCTCCACCGCCGCGCGGGCCGACGGCGACGGTGCCGGACCGCCCGGTCCGCACGCCGCCGCCGCGGCTGCGCCGGCCGCTGCCGCCGGTGATCGTTCCGGTGATCCCGACCCCGGTCCAGATCGACAAGCCGCCGCCCCCGCCGCCGCCGCCACCCCCTCCGCCGCCGCCACCCCCTCCGCCGCCGCCTCCGCCCCCGCCGCCGCAGGAGCGGCCGCGGCGCGAGCGGCCGCGGATCACGATCACGCCCTTCATCCCGGGGCTCAACCTCGGCCCGCGGCGCCCGCGGCGCGACCCGGTGCCGCCGACCGGCCAGCAGCCGCCCCAGGGTCAGCAGCCGCAGCCGGGCACCACCACCAGCCCGAACCGGGCGGTCGGCCCGGCCGGCACAATCCAGGCCCAGCCGCGAATAAGGCGGCCGCAGCCGACGACAACGCCGCCGGACCCGACTCCGCCGAAGTGACCGCGCTCGCTTGACCGGCGGGCGACAATCGGCTTCCTCGGCGTCAGACCATCCGGGAGCGCGCCATGGCCAAGAAGCTGACCTACTGGATTCTTGCCGGCCTCGTGCTCGGCATCCTCGCCGGCTGGGCGATCAACTATGCGATCGCGGACGGCACGCCGGCGGGCGACGAGCGGCTCGCCACCATCGCCGGCTATTTCTCGATCGTCACCACCCTCTTCCTGCGCCTCATCAAGATGATCATCGCGCCGCTGGTCTTCTCGACCCTGGTCGTCGGAGTCGCCCATATGGGCGATACCGCCGCGCTCGGGCGGGTCGGCGCCAAGGCGATCGGCTGGTTCGTCTGCGCCAGCCTGGTGTCGCTCACCCTCGGCCTGATCCTGGTCAATCTGCTGCAGCCCGGGGTCGGCCTCGATTTCCCGATTCCCCCCGCCGACGCCGCCAGCGGAGTCGAGCGCACCGCCTTCAACCTGCGCGACTTCATCACCCATCTCGTGCCGCAATCGATGATCGACGCGATGGCGAACAACGAGATCCTCCAGATCGTCGTCTTCTCGCTGTTCGTCGGGGTGGCGATCACCGCGATCGGGGAAAAGGCCAGGCCGCTGGTGCGGGCGACCGAGGCGCTGGTCGCGGTCATGCTCCAGATCACCAATTACGTGATGCGGGTCGCGCCGATCGCGGTGTTCGCCGCGGTCACCGCTTCGGTCGCCGAGCGCGGCCCGGCGATCCTCGGCACGTTCGGCTATTTCATCGGCAGCTTCTATTTCGGGCTGGTCATCCTCTGGGTGCTGCTGATCGGCATCTGCTTCCTGATCGTCGGCCAGCGCACCCGCCTGCTGGTCCGCTACATCCGCGAGCCGATCCTGCTCGCTTTCTCGACCGCCTCGTCGGAAGCGGCCTTCCCGCGCACGCTGGAGGCGCTCGACCGGTTCGGCGTGCCGCCGCGGATCGCCAGCTTCGTGCTGCCCCTGGGCTATTCGTTCAACCTCGACGGCTCGATGATGTACATGACCTTCGCGACGATCTTCATCGCCCAGGCCTATGGCATCGATCTCACCATCGGCCAGGAAATCACCATGCTGCTGGTGCTGATGATCACCTCGAAGGGCATTGCCGGCGTGCCGCGCGCCAGCCTGGTGATCATCGCCGCCACCCTGTCGCTGTTCAACATCCCCGAGGCCGGCCTGCTGCTGGTGCTCGCCGTCGACCATTTCCTCGACATGGGCCGGTCGGCGACCAACGTCGTCGGCAATGCCGTGGCGAGCGCGGTGGTGGCGCGCTGGGAGGGCACATTGGATCCGCTCGAGCCGCCCGAGATCGAGCCGCCGCACGCCCCCTCGCACCGGCCGCCGCCGCCGCCGGAGACCTAGGCCGTGCTCGAGATCGCGGGCATCCAGCTGCTGCCGGACTGGCCGGTCTTCCTCGGCTTCGTCGTCGCCGGGCTCGCGCTCAACATCGTGCCGGGCGCGGACATGACCTTCGTCATCGCCAGCGCCGCACGCGGCGGCCGGCGCGAGGGCGTCGTCGCGGCGCTGGGCATCGGCGCCGGCACCTTCGCCCATATCCTCGCCGCGACCTTCGGCCTGTCGGCGATCCTCGCCTCCTCCCAGGCGGCGTTCACCCTGATCAAGTGGCTCGGCGCCGCCTATCTGCTGTGGATCGCCTGGTCGCTGGTGCGCGGCGGCCACGCCCGGCCCGAGGCGCCGCGGCCCGGCCGGCACACGTTCCGCTCGGCGGCGCTGGTCAACGTCCTCAACCCCAAGGTCGCCTTGTTCTTCCTCGCCTTCCTGCCGCAATTCGTCGATCCGCAAGCGGCGATGCCGTGGCTGCAGATCCTCTGCCTCGGCCTGTGGTTCGACCTCGCCGGCACCCTGGTCAACATCCTCGTCGCGCTGGCGGCGGCGGGCGCCGCGGCCCGGCTCAGGACGGTGGCCTGGCTCGGCACGGCGGCGCGCTGGCTGGCGGCGAGCCTGATCGGCGCGCTCGCGGTCCAGCTCGCCCTGACCGCGCGCCACAGAGCCTGAAAATCCTCCCCTGCAAGGGGAGGGGGACCATGCGCAGCATGGTGGAGGGGTATCGGCGCAAGCGCTTCATTCTCGGCCGCTGATACCCCTCCACCGGCTTCGCCGGTCCCCCTCCCCCTCAGGGGGAGGATTGCTTAGGGGCCCATGCGCCGCTCCGTCACGCATAAGCGTAGGGCCCGCCCTTCCTCAGCGCTTCCGAATAAGCCGGGCGGGCGTGGATCCGCTCGAGCCAGTCGGCGATCTGGGGATGATCGGGGCCGAGGCCGGCGCGGCCGCGCGACACTTCCAAGGGGAAGCTCATCATGATGTCGGCGGCGGTGAACTCGTCGCCGGCGAACCAGTCGCGGGCGCCGAGCTCCGACTCCAGCCAGTCGAAATGGGCGGCGAGCATCTTCAGGATCGGCGCTTTCGCCGGGCGGCCGAGCAGGCCGAGCCGGTTGACGATGAGCAGGCCGAGCAAGGGCGGCATCATCGAGCCTTCGGCATAATGGAGGAAGTGGCGATAGCGCAGCACCGAGTCGCGATTCGCCGGCGGCCCGAGCCGGCCGCCCGCTTTCTCGACCAGATATTCGACGATCGCGCCGGTTTCCGCGATCGCCTTGCCCTCGCCTGGACCGGCTTCCGAGCCGCTGTCCTCGATCACCGGCGACTTGCCGAGCGGGTGGACCCGCTTCAGCGCCGGCGGCGCCAGCATCGTCTTTTTGTCGCGCTCGTAGCGGACGATCTCGTACGGCATCTCCAGCTCCTCGAGCAGCCAGAGCACGCGCTGCGAGCGCGAATTTTCGAGATGGTGGACCCTGATCATGATGGTTCGGCCTTTGCAGTGACGATCCAGGCGCCGGCCCGGAACAGGATGCGGTCGCCGGCCCGATGCCGCGCGGCGATCTCAGCCAGGGCCGCGACCGCCTCTCCGGCGGCGCGCTCGTCGAGCTCGCGCAGCAGCGCCGCGAACGGGCCGATGCGGCGGAAATAGGAGATCGCGTCGGCGAGCGGATCCTCGCCGGCGCCGGCGACGAAGTCGAAATCGAGCGGGCGAATGGCGGGCGGGGCGAAGCCGGCGCCGGTCAGGATCGCCGCGATCCGGTCCGGGTCGGCGAAGGCGAACGGGCCGGCGGCGGGCTCGGGCGCGGCGAGCGCCGCCGGCGCGAACCGTTCGAGGATCGGGCGCAGCGCCGTCACCCATTGATTGTCGGCGCGGCTCCGGAAGCAGGAAAAGACGAGGCGCGCACCGGCGCCGGCGAGCGCGCGGAGATGGGCGAAGGCGGCGACCGGATCGTCGAAGAACATCACGCCGTGGCGCGAGACGATGAGGTCGAAGCCGGCGCGCGCGGGCGCCCAGCGGGCGGCGTCCGCGACCTCGAAGCGCAGCTTGCCCGCCCCCGCGCCGGCGCGTTCGCGCGCCGCGGCGATCAGCGTTTCGGAAAGATCGATGCCAATGATCTCGGCCTCGGCGAGGGCGGCGGCGAGCGCGAGGCTGGTCGCGCCGGCGCCGCAGCCGACGTCGAGGATGCGGGGACGGTCGAACGCTTCCGCCGCGGCGACGGCGGCGGCGACCAGCGCCTCGTTGACCGGGGCCAGCGTGCGATCGGTGCGCCGCCATTCCTCGGCCCAGACGTCGCCGATCCGGCCGCGCCATTCATATGCTTCGGTCATGAGCCGCTCGTAGCCGCGCTTGGCGGCAATTGGAACTTGCCCGGCCGCGCCGACTTGGGCAGCGAAGGCCGCCCATGGTTTCGCCCGCCCTTCCCGCCGACACGGCCGCCATGCGCCCGGGCTTTCGCGAGTTCGTGGTGCTGATGGCGGGGCTGATGGCGCTGAACGCGCTGGCGATCGACGCGATGGTGCCGGCGCTGCCGGCGATCGGCGAGGCGCTCGGCGCGGCGAGCGACAACCAGCGCCAGCTGGTGATCGCGATGTACATGCTCGGCTTCGGCACCACCCAGCTGGTCTACGGGCCGCTCGCCGACCGCTACGGGCGGCGGCCGGTGCTGGTCGTCAGCCTGGTCCTCTACATCGGCTGCGCGATCGCCTGCGCGATGGCGGCGAGCTTCCCGCTGCTGCTCGCGGCGCGGGCGGCGCAGGGCGCGGCGGCGGCCTCGACCCGGGTGCTCGTCGTCTCGATCATCCGCGACCGCTTCGAGGGCGCGGCGATGGCGCGGCTGATGAGCCTCGTCTTCCTCGTCTTCCTGCTGATCCCGATGCTGGCGCCGACCTTCGGCCAGCTCACCCTCCTGATCGCGCCGTGGCGGTGGATCTTCCTCGGCCTTGCCATCTTCGCCGCGGCGATGCTGGCCTGGGCGCTGATCCGCCTGCCCGAGACGCTGCATCCCGAATATCGCCGGCCGCTGTCGGCGCGGGCGATATGGGGCGGCGCGCGCGAGACGGTCACCAACCGCCAGTCGCTCGGCTACACGCTCGCCTTCACTTTGATGATGGGGGCGCTGATCGGCTATCTGAACTCGGTCCAGCAGATCGTCTTCGACGTCTTCCACCGGCCCGCTTTGGTCGCGATCGTCTTCGCCGCGGTGGCGGGGCCGATGGCGGCGACCTCGTGGCTCAACTCGCGGCTGGTCGAGCGGATCGGCACCCGCCGGCTCGCCCATCTCGGCCTCGTCTCGTTCACCCTCGTCGCCGCGCTCCATCTCGGCGTCCACCGGATCGGCGAGAGCCTGTGGCTGTTCGTCGCCCTGCAGGGCCTCAACATGGCCTGCTTCGGCCTCGCCTCGGCCAATTTCGGCGCGCTCGCGATCCAGCCGCTCGGCCATGTCGCCGGCACCGCCGCCTCGGTGCAGGGAACGATCGGCACGATCTGCGGCGCGCTGCTCGGCATCGCCATCGGCCAGAGCTTCGACGGCAGCGTGCTGCCGCTGGAGACCGGCTTCGTCCTGCTCGGCGCGGCGGCGCTCGTCATCGTGACGCTGACCGAGCGCGGCCGGCTGTTCGGGGAGTAGGGACAGTCACTTTCACCCGCGCTGTGCGAAACGCCGCACGGCGTGCCTGAAAGTGACAGTCCCTTGCGGCCGGCGGTTCGGGGCAGAGGAGATATCCTGACAAGTCTGACAGGTCCCATTCGTCCCCGAAACTGTCACCTTCGAGCCTAGAGATCGTCCTCCGTGTCCGGGCCGACCATCAGCGCGTCGGCGACCTGGTCGGTATGGCCGCGGATCGACCGCTCGATCCGCTCGGCGACCTCGGGATTCTCCTTCAAATAGGATTTGGCGTTCTCGCGGCCCTGGCCGATGCGGATCGAATCGTAGCTGAACCACGAGCCCGATTTCTCGACCAGCCCGGCCTTGACCCCGAGATCGAGGATCTCGCCGAGCTTGGAGACGCCCTCGCCGTACATGATGTCGAACTCGACCTGCTTGAACGGCGGCGCCAGCTTGTTCTTGACCACCTTGACCCTGGTCGTGTTGCCGACGATCTCGTCGCGGTCCTTGATCTGGCCGGTGCGGCGGATGTCGAGCCTGACGCTGGCGTAGAATTTGAGCGCGTTGCCGCCGGTCGTGGTCTCGGGATTGCCGTACATGACGCCGATCTTCATGCGCAGCTGGTTGATGAAGATCACCAGGCATTTGGACTTGGAGATCGAGCCGGTCAGCTTGCGCAGGCTCTGGCTCATCAGCCGCGCCTGCAGGCCGACATGGCTGTCGCCCATCTCGCCCTCGATCTCGGCCCGGGGCACCAGCGCGGCGACCGAATCGACGACGAGGATGTCGACCGCGTTGGAGCGGACCAGGGTGTCGGTGATCTCGAGCGCCTGCTCGCCGGTGTCGGGCTGCGACACGATCAGGTTGTCGACGTCGACGCCAAGCTTGCGGGCGTAGATCGGGTCCAGGGCATGCTCGGCGTCGATGAAGGCGGCGACTCCGCCGGCCTTCTGCGCCTCGGCGACCGCGTGCAGCGCCAGCGTCGTCTTGCCCGAGCTTTCCGGCCCGTAGACCTCGACCACCCGGCCGCGCGGCAGGCCGCCGATGCCGAGCGCGATGTCGAGCCCCAGCGAGCCCGTCGAGATCGTCTCGATCTCGATCGCCTCGCGCGAGCCGAGCCGCATCGCCGAGCCTTTGCCGAAGGCGCGGTCGATCTGCGCCAAAGCGGCGTCGAGCGCCTTCTGCTTGTCCGTGTCCATCGGGCTCCTGTCGGAAACGACGTGTAGTGAGGCCGTCATTGGCTTGTCTCCCCGTATTGCGTCGGCGCGCGCCGATCAATGGACGATGCCGTACATCGTTTGTTCCCGGAGAACAAGTAGGAAACTAGCAGCGTCAGTGCGAGTTCGCGTTACGGCCCGAAAGGAGTCGCATAGCCCGGGGAAAGCGGGGTTGAGGTAGATTCGTTGTGACCGGCGTTGGCGGCAGGTCCAGCTGAAACCGCGGAGAAAAGCGACCACCCAAGGTGGCGAATCGGGAACTGGGCGTCGAGCATGACCCCTGCCTGCATACTCGCGCCCGATAGTGTGATCAGACAGATTTTTGCGCGGCTCCCGGCAAAAACCAGATGGCTCTGACGACATGTCCTACCAACGCCAAGCAGAGGCCAAGCTTGAACAGAGATCCTCCAATTGTGAATGCAGCACTCATGCTAGCTGCGGCATTTAGGGCGTCAAAACCGCTGCCGTAACGATTGGCTTGGCCCATGGCCACCAGGATGAGCAACATCGCCAAAGTCATAAGCAACCATCCGATGACCAATAGCGTGCTTCCATCTGGTCGAGTCCGGCTTGTGGTCGGAGCGACCTGCGTTGGTGCGGCGACTGTTGCCGATGCAAAGGCATGCCCGCAATTTTGGCAAGTTGTCGCGTCGTCGGGATTCTCGGCCGAACATTGCAGACAGGTTTTCATATATTCCCCCCACAGCCAGAGCTATCATCTAATAGAGCCCTGAATATCTAACTGTTTAGCGATAGCTAGTTGAGTCGGTATTTTTTAGAGTGCCGAACTTAGAGGTTCGCCCCGCAGGCGCGCGCGAGCGCGGGCTCGATCGCGTCGATCGTATAGGGCTTGGCGAGCACCGGCGCGGCGGCGTGGGCGGCGGGCGGCGGCTCGATATGGCCGCCGGTGGCGAGCACGAACGGGGTGCCGGCGGCGGCGAGCCGGTCGGCGACCGGCCAGACCTGCTTGCCGTCGCGCAGCGAGACGTCGAGGATCGCGACCTCGAAGCCGCCGGCCTCGACATGGCCCAATGCCTCCTCGACCGAATCGCAGCAGGCGACGATCCGGTGGCCGAGCGTCTCGAGGAAGTCCTCGAGCATCATCGCGATCAGCGGCTCGTCCTCGACGATCAGGATCGATCTTTGGGGCCCCGGCATGGGGAGGCCCTTAGCGGTTGTTACGCAAAGGAAAAGAGGTAATCGCGCGCACGGGAGTCATCCCGGCGAAGGCCGGGACCCATGAACGCCGATTGTTGAGGGGATGCACAGCAGCCGCGCCCCTTCGCCACGGTCCGAGTTCATGGGTCCCGGCCTTCGCCGGGATGACTCGAGGGGGGCAGGGGATCGAAGCCGAGCAGGCTCACCGCCAAATCGCGCCAGTCGGGATTTTCCTCCTCGATCCGCCGGATTTTCCAGTCTCGCTTCCACTCCTTCATCCGTTTCTCGCGCAGAATGGCGTCGCTGATGTCGTCATAGGTCTCGACATAGACCAGCCGCTTTACGCCATATTTGCGAGTGAAGCCGGGCACGAGGCCCTCGCGGTGCTCGTACATCCGCTTGGGAAGGTCCGTGGTGACGCCGACGTAAAGCGTGCCATGCCTTCTGCTGGCGAGGATGTAGAGATGCCCGGCCACGAAGCGCCTTCCTAGCGCAATGAGGTGGAATTGGAACGGAGTCATCCCGGCGAAGGCCGGGACCCATGAACGCCGGCTTTCGAGGAGAGGCACGGCAGCCGCGCCCCTTCGCCACGGGCCGCGTTCATGGGTCCCGGCCTTCGCCGGGATGACTTCTCTTCTCTCCTCTCCCCTTCCCTCCCCCTCTATTTCCCCGCCAGCAGCACGTCGCGGACCGTCTCGGCGAGCTGCTGGACCGAGAAGGGCTTGGCGAGGAAGGCGACGTTGGGGATGTCGATCGATTTGCGCAGCTGCTCCTCGGCATAGCCCGAGATGAACAGGATCGGCAGATCGGGGTGCATCTTGCGCGCGGCGCGGACCGTGGTCGGCCCGTCCATGGTCGGCATGACGACGTCGGAGATCATCAGATCGACCTTGTCCTCGCGGCCGAGGATCTCGAGCGCCGCCTCGCCATTCTCGGCGACCAGCACAGTGTAGCCGTGGCGGGTCAGGGCGCGCTCGGCGACGGCGCGGACCATCACCTCGTCCTCGACGATCAGCACCGTGCCGGTGCCCCACAGCTCGCCGGCTTTCTCTTTGGCCTTCGCCTTCCCCGTGGCTTCGCCGGACTGGCCGCGGTGGACCGGCAGATAGAGGGTGAAGCTGGTCCCCTTCCGCACCTGCGATTCGGCGAAGATGAAGCCGCCCGACTGCTTGACGATGCCGTAGACGGTGGAAAGGCCGAGCCCGGTCCCCTTGCCCACCTCCTTGGTGGTGAAGAACGGCTCGAAAATCTTGCCGAGCAGATGCTGGGGGATGCCGATGCCGGTGTCGGTGACCTTGAGCCCGGTATAATCGCCGATCGGCAGCACGTCGCTGCCCATCCGGCGGACGTCGTCGGCCGAGACGCCGAAGGTCTGCAGGACGAGGGTGCCGCCGCCGGCCGGGTCCCTGGCGATCATCGCGTCGCGGGCGTTGACCGCGAGGTTGACGATCACCTGCTCGAGCTGGCCGGGATCGGCGCGCACCGCGCCGAGGCCGCGGCCGTGCTTGACCTCGAGCTTGACCCGCTCGCCCAAGAGCCGGTCGAGCAGATGCGAGACCTCGGCGACGACGTCGGGCAGCTGGAGGACCTGCGGCCTCAGCGTCTGCTGGCGCGAGAAGGCGAGCAATTGCCGGGTCAGGCTGGCGGCGCGGTTCGAATTGGAGCGGATCTGCTGGATGTCGTCATAGTCGCTGTCGCCGGGCGAGTGGCGCATCATCATCAGGTCGCAGGTGCCGAGGATCGCGGTCAGGATATTGTTGAAATCGTGGGCGACGCCGCCGGCGAGCTGGCCGACCGCCTGCATCTTGGTCGCCTGGGCGATCTCGCGCTTGAGCCGCGCCTCCTCGCTATTGTCCTTGAGGCTGAGCAGGACGGCGGCGTTGCCGAGGCCGCGGGCGCCGGCGACGGTCAGCGCGACCGGCTCCTCGGGGCTGGACTTGAGGCGCACCGCGAGATCGCCCGACATCGGCCGGCCGCGGCCGAAGCGGTGGACCGCGTCGGAGACCGCCGCCTTGTCCTCGTCGACGACGAGATCGCCGGGCCAGACCGGGCGTTCGGCGGCGCCGAGGCCGACGGCGCGGCGGAACACCTTGTTCAGGAAGATGAAACGGCCGTCGGTGTCGGCCAGAGCGAGGCCGAGCGGCAGGCTGTCGAGAAGCGCGTGGACGTGGGCATTGTCGTCCTCGCCGCGCGGCCCCGGAATGTCGTCGAGAAGCAGGAAGATCGAGTGGGCGGCCTCGTCCTCGCCGGCCGGGACCTGGACGATCCGCAAGGGCGGCGCGGCCTTGCCTTCGGCGGCGAAGCGGAACTGGCCGCCGGCCGAGGCGGCGAGATGGTCGACGAACGCGCTGCCCTCGATCCGGCCGCCCTCCCCCTCGGCCCGGCGGCGCCGGACCGCGAAGGCGCCGTTGGCGGCGAGCACCGTGCCGGCGGGATCGACGAGAGCGACCATCAGCCCCGCCTCGCCCATCCGCCGGCCCGCCTCGCCGCCGATCAGCCGGCGGGCCTCGCGGGCGAAATCCTCATGATCGGCGCGGGCCAGCCGCCAGAGCAGGCGATTGTCGCCGGCGCCGGCGAGCCGGACCTCGCCTTCATAGGACTGGCCGCCGATCGCGATCGGCGGCAGCGCGACGGCGCGGTCGCGGCGGGCCGTCGGCGCGGCGCGGGCGAGCGCCAGCGGCAAAGCGTCGGCGCCGAACCAGGCGCTCCAGGCACGGTTGGCGCAGAGCGGCACCCCGCCGGCATCGGTGACCGCCACCGCGAGCGCCGGGCCGGCGCTGTCGAGCGCGTCGCGGAGCAGCTGCACGTCGGGCGCGGCTTCGGCCGCCGCCTCGGCTGCCGGCTTCGCGCGGACCAGCAACAGCAGCAGCGCGCCGGCGCCGGTCAGGCCGGCGAGGAAGGCGCCGGCGAAAACGGGGTCGCCGACCGCCCAGAGCAGCAACGCCGCCGAGGCGAGGCCGGCGAGCCCGAACAGGACCAGCGGCGGATCGAGCCGGCGAGCGCGACGGCCGCCGATCGCAAGGGAAGCCGCGCCCGCCACCCTACCAGATGTAGACCCGCTGCTCGCGGGTCAGATAGAGCGGGCTTCCCGGGGCGGGATTGAAGGCGGCGTACCAGGGGTCGAGGTTGCGGACGACGGCGACGCGCTGCTCGGAGGGCGCGTGCGGATCGGTCAGCAGCCGCTGCAGCAGATTGGGCTCGCGATACTTCCGCCGCCAGACCTGGGCCCAGCCGAGGTAGAAGCGCTGGTCGCCGGTGAGGCCCTCCAGCACCGGCGCTTCGCGGCCGCCCAAAGCGTGGCGATAGGCGTCGTAGGCGACGGTGAGGCCGGCCAGATCGGCGATGTTCTCGCCCAGCGTCAGATGGCCGTTGACGTGGTGGCCGGGCAGCGGCTCGTAGGCGTCATATTGGGCCGCGAACCGCTCGGTCAGCGCGTTGAACCGCTCGCGGTCCTGCGGCGTCCACCATTCGTGGAGCGCGCCGGTCTCGTCGTAGCGGCTGCCCTGGTCGTCGAAATGGTGGCTGAGCTCGTGGCCGATCACCGCGGCGATGCCGCCGTAATTGACCGCCATGTCGGCATTGGGATCGAAGAAGGGCGGCTGCAGGATCGCGGCCGGGAAGACGATCTCGTTCCACACCGGATTGGCGTAGGCATTGATCTCCATCGGCGTCATCCCCCATTCGCGCCGGTCGACCGGGCGGCCGAGCTTGCGGAGGTTGAAATCCCAGTCCCAGGCGCTGGCGTTCATGATGTTCTGGACGAGGTTGGTCCGGCTGATCCGAACGCTCGAATAATCGTGCCAGAATTCGGGATAGCCGATCTTCGGGGTGAAGGCGCGCAGCTTGGCGCGGGCGCGCTCGCGGGTCTCCGGCGCCATCCAGCTCAAGGTCTGCAGGCGGCGGTCCATCGCCGCGATGACGTTGCGGACGAGCGCGTCGGCGGCGCGCTTCGCCGCCGGCGGGAAGTGGCGCCGGACGTAGATCCGGCTGAGATCGTCGGGAATCGCGCCGGTGACGAGGGAGACGCCGCGCTTCCAGCGGGGCTCGTTCTGCGGCGTGCCGTTGAGCACGGTGCCGCGGAAGGCGAAATTGGCGTCGACGAAGTTCTGCGACAGATAGGGCGCCGCCGAATCGAGCGCGCGGACCAGCAGATAGTCGTTGAGCACCGCTTGCGGGGTCTCGCCGATCAGCCGGGCGGTGCCGGCGAAGGCGCTCGGCTGGGCGACCAGCATTTCGCGCTCGCCGGAAACGCCCGCCTCGCGGAAATAGGCCGGCCAGTCGAAGCCCGGCGCCTGACGGACGAAATCGGCGGCCGCCCATTTGTTGTAGGTCCGCTCCTCGTCGCGATTCTGGACCCGGGTCCACTGCACCTCGGCGATGCCATGCTCGAACCGCATGATCGCGGCGGCGCGCCCGGCGGCGTTCTGCTCGCCGGCGAGGGTGAGCAGCTGGGCGAGATAGGCCTGATAGGCGGCGCGCTTCGAGGCCAGCGCCGGATCGTCGTTGAGGTAATAATCGCGGTCGGGCAGGCCGAGCCCGGACTGGCGCAGGTGGAGGATCATCTGGGTCGGGATGCGCTCGTCGCTGCCGACGAAGGCGAAGAAGGGGGTGCGGATCGCGCGCCGGGCGAACCGGCCGAGCTCGGTCGCCCACTGGCTCCTGTCCCTGATGCCCTTTATCTCGTCGAGCAGCGGCCGCAGCGGCGTGATTCCGGCGGCGTTGACCGCGGCTTCGTTCATGAAGCTGGCGTAGAAATCGCCGATCCGCGAGCCGGGGGTCCGCGCCGCCTCCTCCAGGATCGCGCGGGTGCGGTTGCGCGAGAGATCGTCGAGCACGGTGAACATGCCGTAATTGCTGCGGTCGGCCGGGATTTCGGTGGCCCGGTCCCAATTGCCGTTGGCGAAGCGGTAGAAGCTGTCGCCCGGAGCGACGCTGCGGTCCATGCCGGCGGCGTCGAAGCCGAAGCTGCCATATTGCGGACGGCTCGCCGGCGCGGCCGGGTGGTGGCGGGCATGGCCCCGGGTGGCGCCGTCGGCGGCGACGGCGAGGGTGGCGAGCGAGGTGGCGGCGGTGAGGGCGACGAGCAGCTTGCGCATGGATTGTCCCGGGGCTGAGGGTGTGTGACGGCGATATAGCAGCACGCCGCGGCCGATCAATCGCGCGCCTCGTATCTCAGCGCCCGCCGCCGCCACTTGCGCGCGGTCCACCAGCGCCAGACGAAGATCGACAGGAAATAGCCGATCGCGCCGCTGGCGAGAGCGATGATGAACAGGCCAGAGACGAGAGCGGGCGCGGCATCCGAGGCCAGCCAGGCGAGCCATTCGCCGACCGGGGCGCTGCGCGCGTACATCGCCATCACCGCCGACTTGTCGGCATGGAAGCCGAACAGATTGCCGACCGGGATCGAGGCGATGATCAGGAACGGCGTCGTGAACGGGTTGGTGAGGAAGGTCATCCCGGCGGCGATCGGGATGTTGCCGCGGACCGGCAGGCAGAACAAGGCGGCGCCGATGATCTGCACCCCCGGGATCAGGAAGAAGACGCCGACGAACAGGCCGACCGCGACTCCGCGCGGCACCGAGCGGCGGGTGAAGCGCCAGAATTCCGAATGAAGCACGCGCTGGCCGAACGGCCTGATCCAGCGGCTCTCGGCGAGCTGCTCGCGGCTCGGCATGCTGCTGGCGAAGGTGCGGGCGAGCCAGCCCGGCCGGTTGCGCTCAGCCATGTTGCCGCATCAGCCTGCCCTGCTCGCGCTTCCAGTCCTTCTCCTTCTCATATTCGCGCTTGTCGTGCGATTTGCGGCCGCGCGCCAGTGCCAGCTCGACCTTGGCCCGGCCGCGGCTGTTGAAATAGATGGAGAGCGGGACGAGCGTCATTCCCTGGCGGGCGACGGCGCCGTGCAGCTTGGCGATCTGGCGCTGGTGGAGGAGCAATTTGCGCGGCCGTTTCGGCTCGTGATTGTGGCGGTTGCCGTGGCTGAACTCGGGGATGTTGGCGTTGACCAGCCAGACCTCCTCCTCCTTGACCTCGGCATAGCTCTCGGCGATCGAGCCCTCGCCGAAGCGCAGCGACTTCACCTCGGTCCCGGTCAGCGCGATCCCCGCCTCGAACTTGTCCTCGATCGCATAATCGAACCGCGCCCGCCGGTTCTCGGCGACCACCTTCTTCTTGTCGAACTCCTCGGGGCGCGGGCGGACCATGATTCTCCAATCAGCAAATACAGCTCAAGGCTCTTGCCGCAATTGCCCTTTGAGGAGAATGAGAATGTAGAGCGCATGTTTGAAATCGCGGTCCGCCGATGTGTTTGCGGCACGCCAGTTCCCTATGGCGCGCCGTACCCTCAGACGGAGGACTCGCGCATCCGTTTCGCTAAGCGGTTCGTTGAGGTCGTAGTCGGCGCTTTCGCGCTTCGTCTGCGCGTCAATGAAGGCTCGAGCAAGGTTTTGCGCAAAGAGTGGAGCGGCAGCCAGCGGGCCGGCAGGTCCGGCCTGAAAGAACGAGTGCACAGACGCGTTGATCTGCGTTCCTCGAATTTTGTCGAATGCAGTCCGCAGTCCCCTATGTGTTACCGTCCGCGCCAGTATGCGCCTGCGTATTCGAAGATCGCTCCTCGTCCCCGCAATTCTCCTGCAGAGCTCTTCGAGAAGGAAATGGAAGATTGCGTAATATGTCGTGGAGATGCTGCGGCGAATGCGAGCACCGGGCAAGCGTCCCCGCTGCCCAGCGCGACGCCGAAGCAGACTCCTAGCGGCCTGAAGCAGCTCTTCGTCATAGGAGGCCATTAGGCCGCGTCCAGAAACCTGACGCTAGGATATCGGTCGTCTAAGTTCGCTACCTCCGATTCGATGTCTTCGAGCAGCTTTTCGAGAGCTTCGTCGTCGATATCGGCCGTCGAAAGCTTCACGGTGACGAGCAAATATTCGTCGCCCTCCTCGTTTTCAGCGGGCTCGACGGTCACGGAGTCCACACGCTTCGGCAACCGGCTGCTGATCAGGTTGGAAACTGCAGCCTGAATCTTCTTCGGCTCAGCAACCATGTCTCAGCGTCCTTCCTGGGTGCCTCATGCACGCTCCTGAGAAGATATATGGCCAAGTAATCCTTGTCCAACGACAACCAAGCCGGCCCTCAGTCCGGCGAACGGCTCCAGGTCGGCCATGCGGCAAGCACCAGCATCAGAATGACGGCGCCGCAGACCAATTCGTGCACGGCCCCCGCGAGCCATAGCTCCCACAGGCCGGACAGGGTCAGCGCTACACCCACCGCCGCCATCAGGCCGAGAAACCCCTTCTGTCTTCGGGGTAGTGCCATCAATGGAGCCCATCCATTATTCCAAGCTCGTTCCCGGTCATCTCCACGTTGGCGAACCAGCGCTCATCGGCGGCGGAGTAAAGCGAACATGTTCGGACTCCCTGGAACTCGCTCCACCGGCAGCGACGCTGAAGCGCCTCGGCCTGGGCGGGGGCAAGCGCATAACGCCATATCTCGTACGGGTCCTGAAAGCCGCCGGCCTCAAAGCCGACCAGCCTGAGCGGACCGGCGACCTGCCCCCCGAGATATTGCTGCTGGAGACGCGCCGGCCAGAGCACAAGTATGTCGACCGTGGTCGTGAGGTAGAGCAGCCCGTAACCCGCGCAGACGATCAGGGGATAGCCGATCAGGGCACCCCCGAGCCCGCCCGGTACCACGCGAAACCAGCGAGCCGCCAAAAGGAGAAACGCCCCGCCGACAATCGCAACCGGCGCCAGCAGGACGGACGCAAAGAACATCATCGCCGTATAGCCCATCGCTCAGGGCCGCGGACCGGAATCAGGCAAGGCCGGCATGATCCAGCGCCGCATCGACGGCGCGCTTGCTCGCTTCGGAGGGCGGCGTCATCGGCAGGCGGAGGTCGGAGGCGAAATCGGGGCGGACGCGGCCCAGCGCATATTTGACCGGGCCCGGCGAAGCGTCGCTGAAGAGCGCGGCGTGGAGCGGGTAGAGCTTGTCCTGAACTGTCAAAGCCGTTTGCCAATCGCCTGAAAGGCAAGCATTCTGGAAATCGGCGCAGAGGCGCGGGGCGACATTGGCGGTGACCGAGATGCACCCCCTTCCGCCCATCGCGCTGAAGCCCAAAGCCATGTCGTCATTGCCCGACAGCTGGATGAAATCCGCGCCGCAGGCGAGGCGCTGGGCGGTCACCCGGGCGAGATTGCCGGTGGCGTCCTTGACCGCGACGATATTGGCGATCTGCGCCAGCCGCGCCATCGTTTCGACCGCGATGTCGGTGATCGTGCGCGACGGCACGTTGTAGAGGACGATCGGGATATCGACCGCCTCGGCCACGGCGGCGAGATGGGCGTAGACGCCCTCCTGGTTCGGGCGGTTGTAATAAGGCGGGACGTGCAGCGCGGCGTCGGCGCCGGCCTCTTTGGCGGCGCGGGTCAGGGCGATCGCCTGGCGTGTGTCGTTCGAGCCGCAGCCGGCGATGACGGGGACCCGCCCGGCCGCGACCTCGACGCAGGCGGTCACCGCCCGGCGATGCTCGGCCGAATCGAGGGTCGCCCCCTCGCCGGTCGTCCCGCAGGGGACAAGGCCATGACTCCCCTCGGCAATTTGCCAGGCGACGAAGGCCCGATAGACGTCCTCGGCAAACGCTTCGTCGCGAAACTGAGTCACTAGAGCCGGAATCGACCCGCTGAACATCATTGCCTCCTTTCCGTCGCGGCGGCGCCTGACATAGGTGATTGCGGGCCGGAAATATCGCGGGGATATTCATGGCCTGATAAGGAGGGGGGCGTCATTCTGTCCAGCGTGCAGAGGAAAGCGGGCCTGTTGCTCCTGCTGGGAGCGTCCGCGGCGGCGGTGACGGCGCAGGGCGTGCCCGGGCCGGCGCCGCAGGGCTATGCGTCCGCGCTGTCGAGCCCGATCGCCGCCGACATCGCGCGCTGGGATGCGCTGCGGCAAAGCGATTCGCTGGCCTTTTCGGCTTATGCGACCTTCCTCGCCGGCCATCGCGGCTGGCCCGGCGAGGCGGCGATGCGCCGCGCCGCCGAGCAGCGGGTCGCGCTCGAGCCGATCCCGCCCGGCGAGGTGCTGCGCTTCTTCAGCGCCTTCCCGCCGCTGACCCCGGCCGGCCACGCCGCCCAGGCGTTCGCGCTGCAATCGACCGGCCGGCCTGACGAGGCGCGGGCGGCGGCCCGGCGGGCGTGGACCGCGGGCGTGCTGCCGCTCGACGTCGAGCAGCGGCTGCTCGCCGCCTTCGGCGGCAGCTTCGGCGGCGACGATCACGACCGGCGGATGGAGGTGCTGCTCGGCAATGGCGACAGCCAGAGCGCGGCCCGCACCCTGATGTGGGCGCCGGCGGCGAGGCGCAGCCTCTACGAGGCGCGGCTGGCGCTGCAGACCCGCGCGCCGGACGCCTATGAGCGGGTCGCCGCGCTCGACCCGGCGTTCCGGCGCGACGGCGGCCTGCTGATCGACCAGGCGATCTGGCTCAGGAACACCAGCCAGAGCGCGGCGGCGCGCGAGCTGATCGCCTCGCGCGGCCGGCTGGAGCGGCCGGCGGTCAATCCCGCCCGCTATCTCGACACCGCTTTGACCCTCGCCCGCGGCGCCGCCAACGACCGCCAGTGGACCACCGCCTACAACATCGCCGCCAGGCTCGACGATCTCTACGCGCCCGGCACCGACGTCGCCGGCCGCCCCTATGACGAGCGCGACGACTATACCAGCCTCGCCTGGCTCGGCGGCAGCACCGCCTTGTTCCGGCTCGGCCGGCCCGCCGACGCGGCGCGCCTGTTCGAGCTCTACGCCCGCGCCGCGCGCTCGCCGCAGACCCGCGCCAAGGGCTTCTACTGGGCCGCCCGGGCGGCCAATGCCGCCGGCAATTCCGGCCAGGCGAGCGCCTGGCTCGAACAGGCGGCGGCGAGCCCCGACCAGTTTTACGGCCAGCTCGCGCTCGAGCGGCTCGGCCGGACCGCGCCGCCGCCGCCGGTGCCGCCCGCCGCCGACCCCGCCGAGCGCGCCGCCTTCGCCGCCCGCCCGCTCGCCGAGGCGGTCCGCTATCTCGGCATGACCGGCCGCCGCGGCGACCAGACGGTGTTCGTGCGCGCGCTCGCGGTCCAGCTCCAGAACGACCGCGAGCGCGCCGTCGCCGGCGAGTTCGGCCGCGCCATCGGCCGGCTCGACCTCGGCGTCTGGGCGGCGCGCGAGGCGCGCACCACGGGCGACAGCTTCTACGCCCGCACCGCCTTTCCCGAAGTGCCGATCCCGCCCGCCTACCAGCGCAACTGGGCGTTCGCCCACGGCATCATGCGCCAGGAAAGCTCGTTCGAGCGCAGCGCGGTGAGCAGCGCGGGCGCGCGCGGGATGATGCAGCTGATGCCCGGCACCGCGCGCCAGTCGGCGGGCCGGGTCGGCGTTCCCTACGACCTCTCGCGGCTGACCGAGGATCCGCAGTACAACATCCTGCTCGGCAACCATTTCCTTGCCGAGCTGATGGACGAATGGGGCGGCAACGCGGTGCTCGCCGCCGCCGCCTACAATGCCGGCAGCGGCAATGTCAGGCGGTGGATCGCGAGCAACGGCGACCCGCGCATGCCCGGCGTCGACGTGGTCCGCTGGATCGAGGAGATCCCGTTCACCGAGACCCGCAACTACGTCCAGCGCGTGCTCGAGAATGCGGTCGTCTACGACCTCATGAACCCCAGCCGGCAGGGCGCTCCGATGCGGCTGCGCATCTCCTATTTCCTGGGCCAGAGCCCGCGCGGCTGACCCCTCCTCCCCCCGGGAAGTGGCAGATGACCGACCGCCCGAATTACATCACCCCGGCCGGCTTCCGCGCGCTGCGCGAGGAATATGAGGCGCTGTTCGCCGGCGAGCGGCCGCAATTGCTCGAGACGATCGCCTGGGCGGCGGCGAACGGCGACCGCTCGGAAAATGCCGATTACCAATATGGCCGCAAGCGGCTGCGCGAGGTCGACCGGCGGATCAACTTCCTGTCGAAGCGGATGGCGGCCGCCAAGGTCACCGATCCCGCGCGCCAGCCCGACAAGAGCCGCGCCTGGTTCGGCGCCACCGTCACGCTCGCCGACGAGGACGACAGGGAGCGGGTGGTGACCCTGGTCGGCGAGGACGAAGCCGACGCCTCGGCCGGCCGGATCAGCTGGCATTCCCCGCTCGCCCGCGCGCTGCGCGGCGCCGCGGTCGGCGACAGCCGCCGGGTCGCCCTCCCCGCGGGCAGCCGCGACTATGAGGTGATCGCGATCCGCTATCCGGAGTGACTGCCGCGCGCCTGGCGCGGGGTCCGGCCGGTCCAGCGCTTGAACGCGCGCGAGAAGGCGGCCGGCTCGGAAAAGCCGAGGCGATAGGCGATCTCCTTGACCGACAGGCCCGGCTCGCGGACCAGCCCGAGCGCGAGCCGGCGGCGCAGCGCGTCGAGCAGCTCCTCGAAGGTCACGCCCTCGGCCTTGAGCCGCCGGTACAAAGTCTGCCGGCTGCAATTGAGGGCGCGGGCGACCGCCTCCATCCGGATCGAGCCCGACGGCAGGAGCGGCTCGACATGGCGCTCGACCTCGCGGCGGAAGCCGGCCGCCGGCGAATCGGGCCGGGGCGGCCGGGGCCGCGCCCGGGGAGCGAACAAATTGCTCCAGAAGGAGGCGCAGGGGTCGGGCCTGGCGCAACCGCCGCGGCCGGTGCGGCGGGTTCGATCGGCGCAAGCTGCGAACATGGCTTCAATCCCCCGCGCAAACTGCCTTGGCGTCCTAGTACAGTAATACGCCTGAAGGCCGTGCGCAAGCGCGATCCGGATCAGCCGTCGCCCTCGGCGAGCTGCGCCGCCAGCTGCTCCATCGCCGGGGTGATCGGGGGCGGCTCGGCGGGGAGCGCCGCGGCGAGAGCGTCGGCGACGCGGGCCAGAGCGGCGATCCGGGCCGCCTTCTTGTCGTTGCCGTCGATCACCGTCCAGGGCGCCCAGCGGGTGTCGGTCTGGTCGAACATGTCCCTGAGCGCGGCGAGATAGTCCTTGCGCCGCTCGCGGTTGCGGACGTCCTCGGCGGTCACCTTCCATCTTTTCCAGGGGTGGGCGAGGCGCTTTTCGAGGCGCTCGTCCTGCTCCTCGCGGGTGACGTGGAAGAACAATTTGACGATGGTCGCGCCGTCATGGCTGAGCTGGGCCTCGAGCTCGTTGATCTCGTCATAGGCGCGGCGCCATTCGGCCTCGGCGGCGAGGCCCTCGACCCGTTCGACCAGGACCCGGCCGTACCAGCTGCGGTCGAAGATCGCCGCCTCGCCCGCGGCCGGCATCAGCCGCCAGAACCGCCAGAGATAATGGTGCGCCCTCTCCTCCTCGCCCGGCGCGGCGATCGGCCAGACCTTGTAGGTGCGCGGGTCGCATTTCGCGGTGAGCCGCTGGATCGCGCCGCCCTTGCCGGCCGCGTCCCAGCCCTCGCAGACGACGACCGCCTTCCTCCGGTGGACGTGGAGCGAGACGAACAGCTGCGCGAGCCGCTCCTGGAGCGTCTCCAAGTCCTCCTTATAGTCGCCCGCATAGGGGGCGCCGGCTTCATAATCCCAGAGGTTGATCGGCATGAGCCGGAACTTAGCAGCGCGCTTATTCGGGCGCCACGACCTTGGCAGGGTCTTTGGCGGCCGTCCCGGCGGGGGACACGAGCCGGATGTGGAGCTCGCGCAGCTGCTTCGGCGTCACCTCGCCCGGCGCGTTCATCATCAGATCCTCGGCGCGCTGGTTCATCGGGAAGAGGACGACCTCGCGGATGTTGGGTTCGCCGGCGAGCAGCATGACGATCCGGTCGATGCCCGGGGCCGAGCCGCCGTGCGGCGGCGCGCCATATTTGAAGGCGTTGATCATGCCGGCGAAATTGGTGTCGACGTCGGCCTGCGAATAGCCGGCGATGGCGAACGCCTTGTACATGATGTCCGGGCGATGGTTGCGGATCGCGCCCGAGCTCAATTCCACCCCGTTGCAGACGATGTCGTACTGGTAGGCGAGGATGTCGAGCGGGTCCTTGCCCTCCAGCGCCTCCAGGCCCCCCTGGGGCATGGAGAACGGGTTGTGGCTGAAATCGATCTGCTTCCGCTCTTCGTCATATTCGTACATCGGAAAGTCGACGATCCAGCAGAATTTGAACGCATTCTCCTCGATCAGGCCGAGCTGCTCGGCGACCCGGGTGCGGGCGGCGCCGGCGAGCTTCGCCGCCTGATCGGGCTTGCCGGCGGCGAAGAACAGGCCGTCGTCGGGGCCGAGGCCGAGCGCGTCGAACAGCGCGGCGGTCGCCTCCAGCCCATGATTCTTGGCGATCGGGCCGCCGAACTCGCCGCCCTTGCGGGTGACGTAGCCGAGCCCGGCATGGCCTTCGGCGCGCGCCCATTCGTTCATCTCGTCGAAGAACTTGCGGCTCTTCTCGGCGGTGCCGGGCGCCGGGATCGCGCGCACCGCGCCGCCGCCCTCGACGATCCGGGCGAACAGGCCGAAGCCCGAGCCGGCGAACTGGTCCGAGACATCCGAGATCAGAATCGGGTTCCTGAGATCGGGCTTGTCCGAGCCGTATTTGAGCATCGCCTCCCGGTAGGGGATGCGCGGGAACGCGCCCGCTTGGGTCACGCTCTTGCCGTCGGCGAACTCCTCGAAGACCCCGGCGAGGACCGGCTCGATCGCCGCGAAGACGTCGTCCTGGGTGACGAAGCTCATCTCGAAATCGAGCTGGTAGAATTCGCCTGGGCTGCGGTCGGCGCGCGCATCCTCGTCGCGGAAGCAGGGGGCGATCTGGAAATAGCGGTCGAAGCCGGCGACCATGATCAATTGCTTGAACATCTGCGGCGCCTGCGGGAGCGCGTAGAACTTGCCTGGATGGACCCGGCTGGGCACGAGATAGTCGCGCGCGCCTTCCGGGCTCGAGGCGGTCAGGATCGGCGTCTGGAACTCGGTGAAGCCCGCCTCGATCATCCGCCGCCGGATCGAGGCGATCACCGCGCTCCGCAGCACGATATTGGCGTGGAGCCGCTCGCGCCGGAGATCGAGATAGCGATATCTGAGCCGGATATCCTCGGGATATTCGGGCTCGCCGAAGACGGGGAGCGGCAGCTCCTGGGCGGCCGACTGGACGATCACCGCTTCGGCATGGACCTCGATCCGGCCGGTCGGCAGCTGCGGATTGACCGCGTCGGGGCTCCGGCGGACGACCGTGCCGGTCACCGTCACCACCGATTCGACGCGCACCCCCTCGAGCGGCTTGAAGGCGGCGTCGGCGACGTCGGTGACGATCTGGGTGATGCCGAAATGATCGCGCAGATCGACGAACAGCAAATTGCCATGGTCGCGCTTGCGGTGCACCCAGCCCGACAGCCGCACCGTCTCGCCGACCCCGGCTTCGCGGAGCTCGCCGCAATTGTGACTACGGTAGGCGTGCATCATGAGGTCCATCGTCGGGAAAGGGAGCGCGCGCAACACCGGATGCGCCCTTCCTTGTCAAGTGGCGGCCAGGGATCGAGCCGGTTCAGTTCGCAAAGCAAATGTGGTAAGTCCGGCAATTCTCATAGGCCTGTCTCATGGGGGGAAGGCGAATGATGAAGCGCGTACCGGTAGTGCCGGAGCCGGACGGCACTCTTCAAGTCATTTGCGGCGAAGATATTCTCATCGTCGAAGTGGTCAGGCAACCGAGCTTGCTTGGCGCACCCCGCGATTTTCAACCTGGCAATTTCCCCATTTACAACGATGTCGATCTGCCAATTTGGAGAAACCCCAACGACAAGACCGTCATGCTGGCCCGACCTGATAAATTTGATACGGCTTCGACGTACCAGATCATGTCGGTCCTCAAGCAAGCCTATCATGACCCCCATGCGGCGAATCCGCGGGCGCTCGTCGTTGGGCCGGTTTATGGCATCGACCTTCACGGCGTCGTGAAGTTCGCCGGCCAGATCCAGCAGCATTTCCCGGACACCCATTTCTCGATCGATCTCGGCCTGTTTCAGGGCCTCAAATGAAGGAGGCAGCCGCCTCGCTCACCGCCGACGTCGCCGCCGCGTCGACCACCCTGCGCGACACGACCAAGTGGATGGTCGCCGGCGTGGTCGCGACCGCGGCGGGCGTATTTGCCGGCAGCTCGCTCACCCATTTGGGCAGCCTCGATCCGTTCGAGGACACCGGTCGCCTGCTTCTGGCTGCCGGCGGGGCGGCCCTGGGATTTGCGGGTCTCGCCTATCTGATGAGCCGGGCGCTACCGGTGCTGACCGTCGATACCATCACCCTTCGCATGCTCGCCTCGGAACCGCGCTTCGCGGCGACGGCGACCGTCCTCAACAGCCGTTACGGCGGGCAGTTTCCCGAGGGCGTCGACGATTTGGCCTCGCTTTCGGCAAAGGTCGACCAGGCGTTCGAGCAGCGGCGCGATCCCGAGAGCATCAGCTTTCTGCAGGAGGTGGAGCGCATGCGTCCCGACATGCTGGCCGAGGCGCGGTTTCTCTATCTGCGCGACCGGTTCGACAGGATGGTCAGCGCGCTCTGGAGGGCGATTCCGCTCGCGATCCTCGGCTTCGGCATTTTCTCGTGGGCCGCGAATCCCGGGGAGCGAGCGCCACAAGAGAGTCCCGCCCCGCAGGCGGCCAGCGAGCCCTGATCGCACCGGGCGCCGACAATCGGCGGAACGCCGCTGCGGGGATCGCTTTCGATACGAATTAAGTTGGGGAAAAGGTTGTGCGCGAGCGCTTCGCGTCAGCGAAGGCGCTTTGTCAAGCGGGGACGCCCCGCTATGAGAGCCGCAAAATGCGTATCCATCCCCTCATTTCCGATTCCGAGTCCCTCGAAAAGCTCTGCGAACGGCTCGCCCGGTCCGAATTCGTCGCGGTGGACACCGAGTTCATGCGCGAGAACACCTATTGGCCGGAGCTGTGCCTGATCCAGGTCGCCAACAGCGAGGAGGCGGCGGCGATCGATCCGATGGCCGGCGGCATCGACCTCACCCCGCTGCTCAACCTGTTCGTCAACAACGAGCATGTGCTCAAGGTCTTCCACGCCGGCGGCCAGGACATCGAGATCATCTTCAACCTCACCGGCGGCACCCCCCATCCCTTGTTCGACACCCAGGTGGCGGCGATGGCGCTCGGGCTGGGCGAGCAGGTCGGCTATTCGAACCTCGTCGAAAGCCTGCTCGGCCACGGCATCGACAAGGCCGCCCGCTTCACCGATTGGGCGCGGCGGCCGCTCGACAAGCGCCAGATCGATTATGCGATCGGCGACGTCACCCACCTCGCCGCGCTGTTCCCGCGGATGCTCGAGCGGCTGAGGAAGACCGGCCGCGGCGAATGGCTCGACCAGGAGATGGAGCGGATCGCCGATCCCGCCAATTACATCAACGATCCGGCGCTCGCCTGGAAACGGGTCAAGATCCAGACCCGCCGCGCCGACGCGCTCGGCCGGCTGAAGGCGCTCGCCGCCTGGCGCGAGATCGAGGCGCGCGGCAAGAACCTGCCGCGCGGCCGGATCATGAAGGACGAGACCCTGGCCGACGTCGCCATGCATCCGCCGGCGGCCCAGGAAGGGCTCGGCCAGGTGCGCGGCCTCTCGCCCGCCTGGCGCGGCAACGACATCGGCGCCCGGATGATGGAGGCGCTCGCCACCGCCGATCCGCTGCCCGCCTCGGAGCTGCCGCCGCGCGAGGAGCGCGGCCCCGGCCTCGGCCGCGAGGGCGCTCTCGTCGCCGACCTGTTGAAGCTGCTGCTCAAGATCCGGGCGCGGGAAGCGAACGTCGCGCCGCGCCTCGTCGCCAAGGCCGAGGAGCTGGAGATGCTCGCGGCGGGACGGCGCGAAGGGCTGGCGATCCTCGAAGGCTGGCGGTTCGAGGAGTTCGGCCGCGACGCGCTCGACCTGGTCGAGGGCCGGCTCGCCTTCGCGATCCTCAATGGCAAGCTGGTGATGACCCGGACCGAGCTGGAAGCCGAGCGATGAAAGCCGCTTTGCTCGCTTTCGCCCTGATCGGCTGCGCGGGAATCGCGGCGGAGCGGCCGCCGGCGGGAACCTGCGACGCCGGACGCCTGTCCCGGCTGGTCGGCCGCCCCGGCACGCCGGAGCTCGGCGCCGAAGCGCAGCGGCGGAGCGGCGCGGCGCGGCTGCGCTGGATCCGGCCGGGCGACATGGTGACGATGGATTTCAGCCCGCAGCGGCTCACCATCCGCCTCGACGCCCAGGGGCGGATCGACCACTTCATCTGCGGCTGAGCGGCCTAACCGACCGCCATTTCCGGGCGCAGGCCCATTTCGCCGGCGAGCGTCTTCAGCCGCCGCTCGACCGTCTCGCCGAGCAAGGCGGCGTCGCGCTCGGCGACCTCGAGGCGCAGCGCGTCGCGGTCGCGCGCGAGGCGGCTTCGGCTGAGGCCGCCGGCGACGCCGCCGCTGAGCCGCTGGCCGAGGCGCATGGCGAGGCCCCAATTGGCGGCGCGGCGCAGCTTCTCCGCGCTGCACAAAGCCGCGACCGCCGGATAGGGCAGCGCCCGGCCGCCGCCGAAATTGCAGAACAGCGCCTGGGCGACCATCACCCGGCCCGGCGCGTCGATCGCCACCCAATTGCCGTGCAGCGCCATGTCGATGCCGCGCTCGGCGCGGAAATCGGGATGGGCGGTCCAGCCGATGTCGGCGAGCAGGCAGGCGGCGAGCCGAAGCCGCGCCATCTTCGGCCCGTCCTCGAAGGCGGGCGCGATCCAGGCGTCGAGCAGATCGCCGTGCTGCTCGAAGCGGCCGAGCCCGGCGCCGGCCTCGCGCGCCGCCTCGATCAGCGGGTCGAGCGCGCGCTCGTCCGGCGGCAGCTCGTCGTAGAGCAGGCCTTCGCGGATGCCGAAGCTGGAGACGGTGAGCCGGTCGGGAGCGAGCACGCCGACGAGAGCCGCGAGCAGCGCATTGGCGTTGGGCAGGGTCGGGAAGCGCGACAGCGACACGGAAGGGATGTCGCGGAAGTCGCCTTTGTCCATTTTCGCCAGCGCGGCCTTCAACTCCTCGACCCTGCCGACCGGCATTTCGTGCTGGTGGGTGATCGGCAGCGGATGATCGCTCAGCGCCATTTCCAGCCGGGCAAGGGTCCGCCAGCTGCCGCCGACCAAGTAGAAGGGCCGGCCCGAAGCGGCGCCCTCGAAGCCGGCGCCGGCGACCGCCTTGGCCACCTTCCTCGCGAACGACCTCTCGCCTTTCTCCATCAGCGCGTCGAGGCGCAGCACCCCGAGCGGCAGCGAGGCGCGGCGCCCGACCCGGCCGCCGGAGACCTCGACCAGCTCGAGGCTGCCGCCGCCGAGATCGCCGACCACGCCGTCGGCGTCGGGGATGGCGGAAAGCACGCCCTGCCCCGCCCTCTTGCCCTCCTCCTCGCCGGAGAGGATGCGCGGCTCGAAGCCGAGCCGGCGGACCCGATCGAGGAAGGCCTCGCCGTTCGAGGCCTCGCGCACCGCGGCGGTGGCGACGGTGCGGGTGCGGACCACCTTCATCTGCGCGACCAGCAGGCGGAAGCGGTCGAGCGCGGCGAGCGCGCGGCCTTGCGCCGCCTCGCCGATCGCGCCGACCTCGCGGCCGAGCCCGGCGAGCACCTTCTCGTTGAAGATCACCGAGGGGATTCGCTTGGCCCCCGAATAGACGACCAGGCGGACCGAATTGGAGCCGATGTCGATGATCGCGACCGGCTGCTCCGCGAACATCGCCGGGACCTAATCGAGGCCGCGCGGGATGGTGAGCTTGCGCGGGGTCGCGCCGCTCGAGCGCAGCGCCGCGCCGCGCCCCGAAAGCGACGGGTTGGTCATGAAATAGGTGTGGAGGTTGAACGGCTTCGCCCCGGGCCCCGGCGCCAGCCGCGTGTAGCTGCCGTCGGCGTTCAGGCGCCAGCTCTGCTCGTTGTCGATGATGTTGGCGACCATCACCTGGTCGAGAATCTGGGCGTGGACGGTGTCGTTCTCGATCGGCAGCGCATATTCGACCCGGCGGTCGAAATTGCGCGGCATCCAGTCGGCCGAGCTGATCAGCACCCTCGCCTCGCGGTTGGGCAAGGCGTCACCATTGCCGAAGCACCAGATCCGGCTGTGCTCGAGGAAGCGGCCGACGATCGACTTGACGCTGATATTCTCGGAGAGCCCGGCCACCCCGGGCCTGAGGCAGCAAATGCCGCGGATGACGAGGTCGACGTCGACCCCGGCCCGGCTCGCTTCGTAGAGCCGGTTGATGATCGCCGAATCGACCAGCGAGTTCATCTTCGCCCAGATCCCCGCTTCCTTGCCGGCTTTGGCGTTGGCGATCTCGGTGTCGATCAGGGCGCAGAGCTGCTCGCGCATGTTGTGCGGCGACATCGCCACCAGCTCGAGCCCGCGCGGCTCGATATAGCCGGTGATGTAGTTGAAGATGTGGGAGACGTCGCGGCTGACCCTGGGATCGGCGGTGAAGAAGCTCAAATCGGTGTAGATGCGCGCGGTCACGGGATGATAGTTGCCGGTGCCGAGATGGCAGTAGGTGCGGTAGCTGCCCTCCTCGCGGCGGACCACCATCGACATCTTGGCGTGGGTCTTCCATTCGATGAAGCCGTAGACGACCTGGACACCGGCGCGCTCGAGCGCGCTCGCCCACATCAGATTCTGCTCCTCCTCGAAGCGCGCCTTCAATTCGACCACCGCGGTCACCGACTTGCCGGCCTCGGCGGCCGAGATCAAAGCCTGGATCACCGCCGATTGCTTGCCGGCCCGGTAGAGCGTCTGCTTGATCGCGACGACGTCGGGATCCGCCGCCGCCTGGCGAAGGAAGGCGAGGACGACGTCGAAGCTCTCATAGGGATGGTGGACGACGATGTCCTTGGCCCGGATCGCGGCGAAGCAGTCGCCGCCATATTCGCGGATCCGCTCGGGAAAGCGCGGGCTGAACGGCGGGAATTTGAGGTCCGGCCGGTCCTCCTCGACGAGGGCGGCGAGATCGGCGATGCCGAGGAAGCCGGTCGATTCGTAGACCAAGGCCTCGCTGGCATCGACCCCTTCGCGGATCAGCGCTTCGAGCTCGTCGGGCATTTCCTCGAGCTTCAGGCGGATCACCCGGCCGCGGCGGCGGCGCTTCAACGCGGTGCGGTAGAAGCGGACGAGGTCTTCCGCTTCCTCCTCGATCTCGATGTCGCTGTCGCGGATCACCCGGAAGGCGCCGCCGCCGAGCAGCCGGTAGCCGGGGAAGAGGGTCTCGATCTGGCGGCGGATCGCGGTCTCGATGGCGACGTAGCGCGCCGCCTCGCCGGGCAGGCGGATGAACCGCGGCAGGCTCGCCGGCACCATCAGCAGCTCGCGGATCGGCGCGCCGTCCGAAGCCCGCTTCAGGTCGAAGAGCAGCGAGAAGCCCTTGTTGGGGATGAACGGGAAAGGGTGGGCCGGGTCGATCGCCTGGGGAGTCAGCACCGGAAAGATATGGTCCTGGAAATGGCGGTCGAGCCAGGCCGCCTCGTCGCCGCCGATCTCGTCGCCGGCGACCACGGCGACGCCGGCGGCGCGCAGCGCCGTCCGCAGCTGCGACCAGACCTCCTGCTGGCTGGCGGTGAGCGCGTCGGCCTCGCTGGCGATCGCGGCGAGCTGCTGGCCGGGATTGAGGCCGTCGTCCGAAGGCTCGTCTATTCCGGCAAGCTGCTGCCCCTTGAGTCCGGCGACCCGGACCATGAAGAATTCGTCGAGATTGCTGCCCGAGATGGAGAGGAAGCGGAGCCGCTCGAGCAGGGGATGGGCGGAATTGCACGCCTCCTCCAGCACCCGGCGGTTGAACGCCAGCCAGGAAAGCTCGCGGTTGAAATAGAGCGGCGCGCCGGCGGCGGGCAGATCGGCGTCGTTGGCGGCAAGGCGCATCACTCGGCCTCGCGGGCGCGCCGGATCAGGCCCGATTCCTCGAGCGCCCGCCGGGCCAGCGGGACGGTCATCCGGCGATGGTGCGAAAGCATCACGCGGTCGAGGATGTCGACGATCATGAGCACCGACACATAGCTGCGTTCGACGCGCGGGACCAGATAATCGGCAAGCTCGCCCGGAGCGGCGATGCCGCGGTCGCCGAGCAGCTTGACGATCAGCTGCCCGATCAGGACGTCGTCGGGCGGGCCGATCTCGACCTGGGGCGTCGCCGCCAGCCGCGAGCGCAGGTCGGGAAGCTTCACCTGCCATTGCGGCGGCGGCCGGCCGGCGACGATCAGCAGCGGCTTGCGCCGCGCCTGGGCGTCGTTCCAGGCATGGAACAGGGCCTCCTCGTCATGATCCTCGGCATCGTCGAACAGCCGGCCGCCGGTCTTGCGCACGAAGATCCGGCCGAGCAGGCTGCGGCCCGATTTGCGCGGGCCGGTGACCAGGGTGGCCATGACCGGCCACAGCGACCAGCGGGTGAGGTGATCGAAAGCGGCGCGATTGGCGTCGGAGAGGAGGAAGTCCTCCTCCTTGTCGGCCACCGGCCAGGCGAGGGGCAGCGCGATCTGGTTCAGCGCGAGATCCTCACTGTGCTGCCGCTGACCACCTGCACCTGCCAGCCCTGCGCCTGCAGCGCCGCCTGGAACGCGGCGGAATCGCCGACGAAGTTCACCCGCATGATCGAGGTGCCGCCGAGCGCGAGGCTGGTGGTGATCGCCGAGGTGACTCCGTTCACCCGGCTGACCGAGACCTCGGCCTGCTGGACGGCGCCCGCATCGGGGGTCGCGACCTGGACGCTGAAGGTGGTGGTCTGCCCGGCGGGCACCTGCGCGCCCATCTCCTCGGCGGGCGGCGCCGCGGTCTCCTCGGGCGGCAGCGGCGGCAGCGGCGGCTGGACGATGACCAGGGTCGGATCGGGCCTGAGCAGGCCGCGGCCGAGCGCCAAAGCGTAGAGCAGATCGAGCCGGCGCACGCCCTCGTCGAGCATGCGCGGAATGTCGGCGCTGTTGCGGGCGGTGAGCTCGAAGCGGCCGAGCAGCAGATTGTCCGGGCCGTAGCGGGCCGAGAAGATGCCGATCGCCGGGCCGCCCGGATAGGCGCGCCGCAATTCGAGCTCGGGGACGACGATGTCGGCGGCGCCATATTGGTCGAGCAGCATCCGCCACCAGCCGCGCCCGCGCCGCTTGCTCTGGGCGAGGTTGAGCACCAGGGGGTCGATGCCGGTACCGGACGGGCGGACATAGTCGATCGGGCTGTTGGCGGTGCGGAACTGGGCCCAGGCGCGCTGCCAGTCGTTGCGATATTCGAAGCTGTAGGCCGACGAGCCGGTGCGCATCACCGGGATGACCAGCATCGGCGCCGACCGCCGGGTCAGGCCCGAGACGCCGAGCATCTGGCCGGTGCGGGCGCGGTCGAACAGCACGCCCAAACGGGCGATGTAGCGGGTCGGGCCGATCTGCTCCTGTTCGATGACGATGCCCGAGACGATCCCGTTCAGCACCGAATCGCTGAGCACCGGCGCCTGGGCGAGCGGCCGGTTGTGGGTGCGCGCCCACAGCATCCGCCAGCCGAGCGACTGGGCGCGGCGCCAGCCTTCGAGCCGTGCCTTCTCCGCGGTCTCGGCGCTGACGTCGACCTCGACGCCGAGGATCTCGAAATTGGAGGTGCTGTCGATCGGCGGAATGCCGCGCTCGGCGCCTTCGAGCTGGGCGTAGAGAATGCCCGCCCCGGCCAGCAGCAGGGCGGCGACGGCCGGAATCAGGAAGGCAAGCGGGCGGCGGGCAGGCGTCACGCTGGCCTTTTGGCGAGTTGGCCGTGGAAATCCAAGCGCGTTGTGGGTAGCGGTCCTTCGATACGCGGCTTCGACAAGCTCAGCCGCTACTCAGGATGAGCGGTTTCATTATCCGCTCATGCTGAGGAGGGACTGAGCCTGTCCTTCGATACGCGGCTTCGCCAAGCTCAGCCGCTACTCAGGATGAGCGGAATTAGGAAAACCCGCTCATGCTGAGTAGGCATTGAGCCTGGCGAAATGCCGTATCGAAGCACAGGCTCACCGGCTCCTCAGGATGAGCGGCTGGGCTAGAGGAAAAATGATTTGAGCGAGGACGAATCCTACACCTACGCCAAAGCGGGCGTCGACATCGCCGCCGGCAATGCGCTGGTGAAGGCGATCGCGCCGCTCGCCAGGACGACCGCGCGGCCCGGCGCGGATGCGGCGCTCGGCGGGTTCGGCGGCTTTTTCGACCTCAAGGCGGCGGGCTATGCCGATCCGCTGCTGGTCGCCGCCAATGACGGCGTCGGCACCAAGCTGAAGCTGGCGATCGAGGCCGGCCGCCATGGCGGCGTCGGCATGGATCTCGTCGCGATGTGCGCCAACGATCTCGTCGTCCAGGGGGCCGAGCCGCTCTTCTTCCTCGACTATTTCGCCTGCGCCAGGCTCGATCCGGTCGTCGCCGAGGCGGTCATCGAATCGATCGCCCGGGGCTGCCGCGAGGCCGGCTGCGCGCTGATCGGCGGCGAGACCGCGGAGATGCCGGGCATGTACGCCGAGGGCGATTACGACCTTGCCGGCTTCTGCGTCGGCGCGGTCGAGCGCGGCCGGGCGCTGACCGGTGCGGCGATCGAGGCCGGCGACGTCATCCTCGGCCTGGCCTCGTCCGGGGTCCATTCGAACGGCTTTTCGCTGGTCCGCCGGCTTGCCGCCGATAAGGGCTGGAAGCTGGACCGGCCAGCGCCGTTCGACCGGGACCGGCTGCTGATCGAGGCGCTGCTGGCGCCGACCCGGATCTACGTCCGGCCGCTCTTGCCGCCGATTCGCGCCGGCAAGGTGCGCGGGCTGGCGCACATCACCGGCGGCGGCCTGCTCGAGAACATCCCCCGAATCCTGCCCGGCGGCCTCCATGCAATGGTGGAGGCGGACAGCTGGCAATTGCCGCCGCTGATGGCCTTCCTGCAGGGGCAGGGGAATATCGAGCCCGAGGAGCTCGCCCGGACCTTCAATTGCGGCATCGGCATGGCCGTGATCGTCTCCGAACAGGATGTGAAAGACGTTGCGGATAGGCTTGATAAGGCTGGCGAACATGTGTTTCGCATCGGCCGGATCGAAGCCGGCGCGAAGGGCTGCACCGTGCGCGGCCCGGCCGGCACCTGGAGCGCCCGCGAGCGCTGGTCGGCGACCCATCATGGCTGACAAGGTCCGGGTCGCGGTGCTGATCTCGGGGCGCGGCTCGAACATGCTCGCCCTTTCCGAATATCGCCGCCGCGACCCGGAGCGGGCCTATGAGATCGTGCTGGTCGCCTCGAACGTGCCGGCGGCGCGCGGGCTGGTGGTCGCCAAGCGGCTCGGCCTCAAGACCTGGTCGCGGCCGCACCAGGGCCTGTCGCGCGAAGCGTTCGACGAGGCGCTCGACGCGGTGCTGCTCGAGCATCGGGTCGAGCTGATCGCGCTGGCCGGGTACATGCGGCTGCTCTCGCCCGGCTTCGTCGACAAATGGCGGGGGCGGATCCTCAACATCCACCCGTCGCTGCTGCCGCTGCACAAGGGCCTCGACACCCACCAGCGCGCGATCATGGCCGGCGACGAGCATGGCGGCTGTTCGGTCCATCTGGTCACCGCCGAGCTCGATTCGGGCGAGGTCCTCGCCCAGGCGAAGGTCAGGATCCTGCCGCGCGACGATCCCGAGAGCCTCGCGGCGCGGGTGCTGGAGGCCGAGCACCACCTCTATCCGGCGACTCTCGACGCTTATGCGGCAACGCTGAGAGAGGGCCCCTCCCAAGATCCTCCCCTGTAAGGGGAGGGGGACCATGCGCAGCATGGTGGAGGGGTATCAGCATCCGAGAATTGTCTCTCACGCTGACACCCCTCCACCGGCTTCGCCGGTCCCCCTCCCCCGCTGGGGGAGGATCTAAAGCAGGCAGACGTTCGTCCCGCTGAGCCAACGCCCTGCCGTAGTTTCGTTGCATTGGCGCAATGGCGCCGCCACAGGGCGAGTCGGATCACGGGACGGGGCGTATCTTCCTCCGGGATTAAGACGTGAAATGCGGCACCGCGCCGGGGCTTTTGCCCGGCTGCCCGGCCCTTTCGCGCAAGTGTTGGAGTCTTGAATGTCGTTATTTGGAAAGCCTCTGGCGGTGGCGCTCGGCGTCGCCGTGCTTTCCGGCACCGCTCTGGTGCCACTCGCCAGCGCCCCGCAAGCCCGGGCGCAGGTCGTCGAAGCCCCGGCCGCGATCGCGCCCGCTCCCCTCCCTCCGGTCGAGGATGCGACGCCGGCGCCGGCGCAGGTTGTCGCCGAGATCGACGCGGACGAGCTCGAATGCCTCGCCAAGGTCGTCCTTCACGAGGCCGGTAACCAGTCCCGCACCGGCCAGCTCGCCGTCGCCCAGGTGGTGATGAACCGGGTCCGCTCGCCGCGCTTTCCGGATACGGTCTGCGCCGTGGTCATGCAGCGCGGCCAGTTCTTCAACGTCCACGCCTACAATCCGCGGCGCGATTCGCGCTGGCGGACGGCGGTCGAGATCGCCCGCGACGCGCTCTCCGGAACGAGCGGGCCGGTGATCGGCCAGGCGCTGTTCTTCCACGCCGCCTCGGCGGCGTCATTCCGGCGGACGCGAGTCGGCCGGATCGGCGACCACGTCTTCTACCGCTGAGCCGGCGAACCTTTTTTCCTTCGCCGACTGCCACCAGCCGCGCATCGTCTCGACCGGCCGGTTGAGCCCGACCGCGGCGGTGGCCGCATACCAGCCCTCGGCGGCGCCGATCAGCCGCTCGGAGACGGGTCCCGGCGGCAGATCGTAGCACCAGCCGCGGATCGCGTGGGCGTTGAACACGGCCAGGAACAGGGCCGCAGCGGCGATCGCAATGCTCGTCCAGCGCAGCGGCTGCGGCAGCGGCCCGGGCGGCGCCGGCAGGTCGACCGGCGACAGCGTGTCCTCGAGCCCCGCCGGCCCGGGGAGCGGCTCCCGCTGCGCCTTCTTGCTTCCGGCCACGACCGCCTCCCCTCCTAGAACTGGTAATAGATGAACGGCGCGACGCCTTCCGGGCGCATCGCGTCGACGATCAGGATGAATATTCCGGCCGCGAGCCCGACCGGCAGCGCCGGCAGCGCCCGGATCCGCATCGCCACGTGCTGGATGCTGTGCGGCGGGAAATAGTGGAACGACATGCCGAGCAGGATCAGCACCAGCAGCAGCGGAGTCAGCGCCATCGCTCCGCCGCCGCCGCCGAAAATGCCGGCGAGATAGGCAAGCGCATCCGGGAAGCTCGCCGCGCGGAAGAAGATCCAGCCGAGGAGGACGATGTGGAAGGTGACGATGACGCCGAGCAGATGCGGCAGGGCCGGCCAGGCCTTCGGCCGGAACTCGCGCCACAGCCGCTCGGCGACGAGGACGGTGCCGTGGAGGGCGCCCCAGATCACGAAGTTCCAGCTGGCGCCGTGCCACAGGCCGCCGAGCAGCATCGTCGTCATCAGCGCCAGGCAGAGCCGGCGAAGGCCGTGCCGCGAGCCGCCCAGCGGCACGTAGAGATAGTCGCGCAGCCAGCTCGACAGGCTGATGTGCCAGCGCCGCCAGAAATCCTGCAGCGAGCGGGCCCGGTAGGGCTGGTTGAAATTGTGCGGGAAGCGGTAGCCGAGCAGCGCCGCCAGCCCGATCGCCATGTCGCTATAGGCGGAGAAATCGCAATAGATCTGCACCGCATAGCCGTAGGCGCCGAAGATGAGGTCGGTGCGGCCATAGGCGGCGGGGTCGCCGAACACGCCATCGACCAGCCCGGTCGCCAGCTCCGAGGCGATCACCGCTTTCTTGAACAGCCCCCAGACGATCAGCGCGATGCCCATCGCCGCCATGCCGCGGGTGAGCTCGGGAACCTGCCGGAACTGCGGGATCAGGTGGGAGGCGCGGACGATCGGGCCGGCGACGAGGTGCGGGAAGAAGCTCATCAGCAGGGTCATGTCGAGCAGGCTCGCCGGCTCGGTCTCGCGCCGGTAGAGATCGATGACGTAGCTCATCGCCTGGAAGGTGAAGAAGGAGATGCCGACCGGGAGCACGATCTGGATGATCGCCAGGTCGCGCTGCCAGCCGAGCGCATGGAGCAGATGCTCCACCTGGACCATGAAGAAGCCGTAATATTTGAAGGTGGCGAGGATCGCGAGGTTGGCGGCGATGCCGAGCGCGAAAGCGAGCCTGCGAGGGGCCGGCCGGGCGTCGAACAGGACGATCAGCCGCCCCAGCCCCCAGTTGAGCAGGCCGCTGGCGATCAGCAGCGCGACGAACTTCACGTCCCACCAGCCGTAGAAGACCCAGGAGGCGACGAGAATCAGGATCTTGCGCCATTCGTTGCTGCCCCTGAGCAGCCAGGACGCGGTGTAGACGATCAGGAAGAAGATCCCGAAGGTCAGCGTCGGGAACAGCATCTCAGAAGCCGCGCTCGCCGGCCGGCGCTCCCGCCGAATCTTCGGCGGCGCGGGTCAGATCGGCGTCGATCATCGCCCCGATCGCATCGCCGCCGTCGCGGGTGAAGTGGACATGGTCGCCGCGCATCCGCATCGCGAGCCGCCAGCGCGAGGCGGCGCAGCGGCCGCCCATCGCCGCCGCCCAGTCCCAGAAGGCGAGGCCCTCCTCGCGGGCGACGCGCCGCTGCCGCTCGCGCACCTCGCCGAGCAGCCGCGGCACGTACCAGCCGTCGCCGCAATCGTCGGCCGCCACCGGCTGGCGGGAGCCGGCATCAGGCGCGCCGAGCAGGAGGATCGGCACCCGCGCTCCGGCCAGCCGCCGGATGCGGGCGATCTGCGCGCGCAACGCCCCTTCGTAGCCGTCGGCGGTGAGCCCGGGCGCGAAGCCCTCGTTGGTGCCGAAGGCGAGCACGATCAGATCGGGCCGGTAGGCGGCGAGCTCGGCGCGGACCAGCTCGTCGCTGGTGCGGCCGAAATGGACGAGCTGGGCGCCGACCACGCCGAGGTTGGAAAGGGCGATGCCGCCCTCGCGCCGGAACGTGCCGAACGAGGCGATGCTGACGATCCCCGAATCCTCCGTGGTGATCGAGGCGGCGGCGACCGGGGCGTCGACGTCCATCGTCCGGCAGGCCGGGGCGCGGCGCGGCGCCTCGAGGTGCCAGCGCTCGGCCGCCTCGCCCATGCGCAGAACGACCGAGCCGGCGCCCGGCTGGAGGATCGCGCAGACCAGGATCCGGTCGAAATTCTGGTCGGGCGTGTCGGTGACGATGGCGAGCATCTCGCCGGCGCTGCGTGCGGTCTGGGTGAAGCCCGAAATGCCGAGCCAGGGGCCATCCTCGCGATAGCGGCCGCCGAACATCGCGTTGACGCTCCAGCCGCTGCTTTGCGAGGCGGTGACTCCCCAGGTGAGATAGCCCTGATAGGGGCGCCCGGCGGCGAGCACGCCGCGGCCGCCGGCGCCGTAGCGCGCCTGCAGCCGGCTTCGCCAGCCGCTGGTGATCATGTCGCCCGCGGTGTGGCTGTCGCCGATCTGGACGATGTGCAGCGGCGCGCCGTCGTCCGGCCGGCTCGCTCTCAGCCTGGCGAGGAACGGCGCCAGCGCCGCCGCCTGGCAGAGCGTTGCCCGGCAGGGGGCCGGATCGGGCGTCGGCGCCGAAGCGGAGGCGGCGAGCGCGCCGATCAGGGCAAGCATCAGCTGTGCGACTCGCCTCCGCGCGCGCTGCGCTCGGCCGCCTGGCCGGGCGGCGAGGCCGGCGCGACCCGCTCGGCCTGGGCGCGCGCCTGCGCGACCGAGCCGCGGATCCGGTCGGAAAGGCCGCGCATCACGTAGATATAGCCCGGGATGGTCATGTGGATGCCGTCATTGGTGCGCGCCATCTGCCGCTCGCCGCCGCCCGGGCCGAGCGGCAGATAGGGCGCGTAAGCGCCATTGGCGTCGACGCTCAAGGGCAGGGTCTCGATATAGGGGACGTCGAGCGCGGCCATGCGGGCGGCGTAGAAGCGGTTCATGGCGTGGATGTCGGCGTCGAAATGGGCGTCGCGCATCTTCGGCAGGCCGACCCAATAGACCATCACGCCGCGGTCGCGCAGCAGGCCGACCACCGCCGACACCCGCTCGCCGACGATCCGCTGCCAGCCCTCGCTCATATAGGCATTGCCGTGGCCGGCATCGAAAATGCCCTGGGTGTCGTTGGCGCCGAACGAGAGCACCGCGATGTCGACCGGCTGGCGATCGAGCTTGCGGCGGATATCGTCGAGGATGTTGAGGCTGCGATAGCGGGTGAAGCCGATCGAGCGCTCGCTGAGCTGGTGGACCTCGAAGCCGCGATCGCCGCGCAGCTGGTTGTAGAGCCCGGCCCAGACGCCGTCGCCGAAGCTGTCGCCGAACACGCCGATCTCGATCCGCCGCCGCTGCGCCACCGCCATGGCGAGCCGCGGCCCCATCGGATCGGTCGCGCGCCGGCTCGGCGCCGCCGCCGCGGCCGGCAGCGCCGGAACGCTCGCCTCCGCCTGGCTGGTGACCGGCTGGCCGCCGGCGAAGAAGGAGAAGGTGACGACGGCGCCGACGGCAAGGCCGATGAACAGCACCAGCGTCCGATCCAGAATCAAAAGCAGCCGATCCAGCGGGCGCATAGCCGCCCCCTCCCCAACCTAGTGTTTCCACCGGAAATGCGGGCCGCAAGGCCCGTACCCGTCGCCCACCGCCATAATGTTTGAAATCGGCCTGTTTAGCAAGCGTCGCGGGGCCGTAACGGCACGTAAATTTCGGCAGGAACGAGGCGGATTATTACGGGTCGATGGGGTGTTTTACGGCCCGTGCCCTTCAGCCGACGATTTCGTCGGGCGTGAAGAAGAAAGCGATCTCGATCGCGGCGTTTTCCGCGCTGTCCGAACCGTGCACGCTGTTCGCCTCGATCGACTCGGCATGGAGCTTGCGGATCGTCCCTTCGGCGGCATCGGCGGGATTGGTCGCGCCCATGATCTCGCGGTTGCGGGCGACGGCATTGTCGCCTTCGAGCACCTGGACGACGACCGGGCCCGAAGTCATGAAGCGGACGAGATCGGCGTAAAAGGGCCGCTCCTTGTGGACCGCGTAGAAGCCCTCGGCCTGCTCCCGGGTCATCCGGATCCGCCGCGAGGCGATGACCCTGAGGCCGCCCTCCTCGAGCATTTGCGTGATCGCGCCGGTGAGGTTGCGCCTTGTGGCGTCGGGCTTGATGATCGAAAAGGTCCGCTCGGCCATGGCCTGCTCAAAGCTCCGTCTCTGAAAGGGATTGGTTCGGCCGGCTCCCTAGACGGCGGGCGCCGCGAGGGCAAGGCTCGCATCCTCTCTCGTCATCCCCGCGCAAGCGGGGATCCAGCTTCCTGTTCTTCCTCGCCCGCCTCAAGAAAAAGCTATCCCCGGGGACAGTGAGGCGACTGTCCCGCTATTCGTGATTGTCGGCGACGTAGCGGTCGAGCAAAGCCACGCCGAAGCCGGTCGCGCCCTTGTCGTAGAGGTGGCTCGCCTTGTCCGCCCAGACCATGCCGGCAATGTCGAGATGGGCCCATTTGACGCCCTCCTCGACGAAGCGGCCGAGGAAGCAGGCGGCGGTGATCGAGCCGCCTTCGCGCGAGGCGCTGTTCTTCATGTCGGCGATCTGGGAATCCATGATCTTGTTGTAATCGTCGTTCATCGGCATCCGCCAGAGCTTGTCGCCGCTCGCCTTGCCGGCCGCCTCGAGCGCGGCGGCGAGGCCGTCGTCATTGGCGAACATGCCGCCATGCTCGTGGCCCAGGCTGATGATCATCGCGCCGGTGAGGGTGGCGAGATCGACCATCACCTCGGGCTGGTAGGTGCGCTGGGCCCAGGTCATCGCGTCGGCGAGGACGAGCCGGCCTTCGGCATCGGTGTTGATCACCTCGATCGTCTGCCCGGAGAGCGAGGTGACGACGTCGCCGGGGCGCTGGGCGTTGCCGTCGGGCATGTTCTCGGCGAGCGCGCAGACGCAGACGACGTTGACCTTGGCCTTGCGCGTGGCGAGCGCCTTGATCAGGCCGGTGACCGCGCCGGCGCCGCCCATGTCCCACTTCATCGCCTCCATGCCGAGCGCCGGCTTGATCGAGATGCCGCCGGTGTCGAAGGTGATGCCCTTGCCGATGAAGACGACCGGCTTGGCCCCCGCCTTGCCGCCGTTCCAGCGCATCGCCAGCAGGCGCGGCGGGCGCACCGAGCCCTGGGCGACGCCGAGCAGCGCGCCCATGCCGAGCTTGGCCATCGCCTTCTCGTCGAGCACCTCGAATTCGACGCCGAGGCTTTCGAGCGCGGCGCGGGCGCGGGCGACGAACGTCTCGGGATAGACGACGTTGGCGGGCTCGGTGACGAGGGTGCGGGTGAGGTCGAGGCCGTCGAGCACCGCCGCCTGGTGCGCCCATTCCGCCTTGGCGCCGTCGGCCGCGCCGACGATGACCAGCTCTTCGAGCGTCGGCTTCTGCTTGCGGCCGAGCTTGGTGCGGTAAAGGTCGTAGCGCCAGCTGCGCGCGGCGGCGCCGAAGGCGAGCCGGGCCGCCTCGCGGGCGCTAAGGCCGGTGCCCGAAAGGTCGACGACCAGCTTCGTCTCGCCCGAGGTCAGCAGCCGGGCGGTCAGCGCCCCGCCCGCTTTCTCGCAGACCGCATCGCCCTCGGCCTGCTGGCCGCCGAGGCCGACGAGCAGCAGCCGGCGGGCGGCGTCGCCTTCGCTCAGGAAGGTTTCGGCGATCGCGCCGACCTCGCGTTCGAAGCGCTGCGCGTCGGCGGCGCGGACGGCGAGCGCGCGCGCCGCCTCGTCGAGGCCGCCGAGCCGGTCGGCGACCATTTCCTCGCTCCGCACCGGGATGGCGAGGGCGTAGGCGCCCTCCGGGCGCGACGCGGCAAAGCTCACTTTGATCACTTGCGGATCTCCCTAGACAGAAGGGCGCCATTGCAGGGAGCGGCCTCAGGTGCAATAGGCTCAGGGGTTCGCCTGGGCCAGAGCAGCTTATTTGTGAAGACGTTTCGATCGACTTGCTGGACCGCGCTGCCGCTGTTGCTGCTCGGCCTTCCCGCCGCGGCCCTGGCGCAGGAGACGCCCCCTCCCCCCGCGCCGCCGGCAAGCCCGCCGGCGGACGGGCAGCCGGCCGAGGTCGCGTTCAGCGCCGACCAGCTCGTCTACGAGGAGACGAGCGAGGTCGTCACCGCCTCGGGCGAGGTGCGGATGAACCGCGAGGGTTACAATCTGCGCGCCGACAGCGTCAGCTGGAACCGGCGCTCGGGCGAGGTCCGCGCCACCGGCGACGTCCGCGTGATCAGCCCGGGCGGCGACGTCGCCTATGCCGATTCCGTCGAGCTCGAGGACACGCTGAAGGACGGCGTCGTCCAGAACATGCTGCTCGTCCTCGCCGACGGCGGCCGGCTCGCCGCGACCACGGCGGAGCGGCACGACGGGGTAACGACGCTCCATCACGCCGCCTACACCCCCTGCGCCGTGACCACCCCCGAAGGCTGCCCGAAGGACCCGACCTGGCAGATCAACGCGGTCCGCGTCGTCCACGATCCGGTGCGCCACCGGATCTCCTATCAGGGCGCCACCCTGAACCTGTTCGGCATGCCGATCCTCGGCCTTCCCGGCCTTTCCCATCCCGACGGCCGGCAGGGCGGCGGCAGCGGCTTCCTGGTGCCCGAGATCCGCTACGGCCGGCGCAACGGGCTCGAGATCAGCGCGCCTTACTACATCCGCTTCGCCTCGAACCGCGACCTCACCGTCACCCCGCACGTCTTTACCGGCGTGCTGCCGATGCTCGAGGCGGAATATCGGCAGCTGACCCCGATCGGCGCGTTCCGGTTGCACGGCTACGTGACCTACGGCTCGCGGCTCCAGCTCGATCCGCTCGCCCCGGCCGCGCCGGGCAACGAGGACAAGGGCATTCGCGGCTATATCGAGGGCAGCGGCCGGCTGATCCTCAGCCCGGCCTGGAGCGTCACCGCGTCCGGCCGCTACGCGACCGACCGGACGTTCATGCGCCGCTACGACATCTCGCGCGACGACCGGCTGCGCTCGATGGTCGACGTCGAGCGGATTACTGCCGATTCCTATGTCTCGATCGCCGGCTGGGCGTTCGAAGGCCTGCGGCTGACCGACGCCCGCGGCATGCAGCCGATCGCCTTGCCGGCGATCGACGCGCGCTGGCGGATCGCCGATCCGGTGCTCGGCGGCCAGATCGAGCTCCAGGCCAACAGCCTCGCCATCCTCCGGCCCGAAGGGCAGGACAGCCAGCGCGCCTTCGCCAGCGCCCGCTGGGAGCGGCGCAGCATCACTGGCCTCGGCCAGGAGCTGGTGCTGACCGCTTATGCGCGCGGCGACGTCTATCACGCCGGCGACACTTTGCTGACCCAGACCGTCAGCTATCGCGGCCGGGACGGCTGGAGCGGCCGGTTCATCGGCGCGGCCGCCGCCGACCTCAAATGGCCGTTCGTCGGCAGCTTCTTCGGCGGCACCCAGCGCCTCACCCCGCGAATCCAGCTCGTCGCCTCGCCGCCGACCGAGAATATGGACATCCCCAACGAGGATGCGCGCGCCGTCGATCTCGAGGATTCGAACCTGTTCGCGCTGAACCGCTTCCCCGGCTACGACCGCTGGGAAGACGGAGTGCGGGTCACCTACGGCGCCGACTGGGCGTTCGATCTCCCCGGAGTCTCGGTCAGCACCAATGTCGGCCAGAGCTACCGGCTCAACAATCGCGCCTCGATCCTGCCCCAGGGCACGGGCCTGTCCGACCGCTTTTCCGACATCGTCGGCCGGACCACGGTCCAGGTCGGCCGGCTGGTCAGCTTCGTCCACCGCTTCCGGCTCGACAAGGGCAGCCTGGCGCTCAGGCGCAATGAGATCGATGCGACGATCGGCGGCCGGCGGACCTACGCCACGATCGGCTATCTCCGGCTCGACCGCAACATCGATCCGTCGATCGAGGATCTGCGCGACCGCGAGGAGATCCGCTTCGGCGGCCGGGTCAGCTTCGCCCGCTACTGGTCGATCTTCGGCTCGACCGTGATCGATCTCACCGGCCGGCGCGAGGATCCGCTGTCGGTGGCCGACGGCTTCGATCCGATCCGGCACCGGCTCGGCATCTCCTATGACGACGATTGCATCGAGCTTGGCCTCACCTGGCGGCGCGATTATGAAACCAGCGGCGACGCCCGGCGGGGGAACACCTTCCTCATTCGGGTGGCGCTCCGCAATTTGGGGCGCTAGAGAGTGCCGCAAATCCGCTAAGCTGCGGTTCAGCAATTCTGGCGCAGGGCAAGGGCCTGCTTTCACTGGAGGAATGATGAAGCTCGGTTGGTTACCAAGGGCGGCGGTCGTGCTGATCGTGCCGCTGCTGTCGATGGTCGCGGCGGCGCAGACCGGGAGCGCGCCGTCGGGGCAGCTCGACATTCCCAGCGACGTCCGCTTCGTCGGCAAGCAGGATCCCGGCATCCGCAAGGCGACCGCGATCGTCAACGGCGAGGTCATCACCGGCAGCGACATCGATCATCGCCTGGCGCTGGTCGTCGCCTCCAACAACATCCAGCTGCCGCCCGAGGAGCTCGAGCGGGTCCGCGCCCAGATCCTCAGGAACCTGATCGACGAGACGCTTCAGGTCCAGGCCGCGGCGCAGCAGGAGATCAGGATCGAGGACCGCGACGTCGACGCCTATTACGGACGCTTCGCCCAGAATTTCCGGCGCACGCCCGAGCAGCTCAGCGTCTACCTGCGCTCGATCGGCTCGTCGGACCGGTCGCTGAAGCGCCAGATCCGCGGCGAGCTCGCCTGGCAGCGGCTGCTCCGGCGCCAGATCGAGCCGTTCGTCACCGTCGGCGACGACGAGGTCCAGGCGGTGGTCGCCCGGATCAATGCGCAGCGCGGCACTTCGGAATATCGGGTCGCCGAGATATTCATGTCCTCGACCCCGGAGACCGCGGCCCAGGTCCAGGCCAATGCGGCGCGGATCGTCGCCCAGCTGCGCGCCGGCGCCTCGTTCCAGGCCTATGCGCGGCAATATTCCGAAGCGACCACGGCGGCGCTGGGCGGCGAGCTCGGCTGGGTCCGGCCCGAGCAGCTCCCCGAGGAGCTGGCGGCGATCGTGGTGCAGATGCCGGTCGGAGCGATCACCGATCCGATCCCGGTCTCCGGCGGGGTGTCGATCATCGCGCTCGGCGACAAGCGCCAGATCCTCGTCGCCGATCCGCGCGACGCGGTGCTCAGCCTGATGCAGATGTCGCTCACCCTGCCCGCCGGCACCACCCCGGCGCAAGCCCAGGCGCGCGGCCAGCAGTTCGGCACCGCGACCCAGGCGATGGGCGGCTGTGGCGGCGCCCAGGCGGCGGCGCAGACGCTCGGCGCCGAGCTCGTCGCCAACGACCAGGTCCGGGTCCGCGACCTGCCGGCGCCGCTGCAGCAGATGCTGCTCGGGCTCAGCATCGGCCAGGCGACGCCGCCCTTCGGCTCGCAGGAGCGGGTCAGCGTCCTCGTCCTGTGCGGGCGCGACGATCCGCCCAGCGCCAGCGCTCCCGATCCGGCCCAGATCGCGACCCAGATGGAGCAGGAGCGGGTCAACCGCCGGGCGCAGCGCTACCTGCGCGATTTGAGGCGCGACGCGGTGGTCGACTATCGCTGAGCCGGCGGACAGCCCGCTCGCGGTCGCGCTGGGCGATCCGGCGGGGATCGGGCCTGAGGTCATCGCGAAGAGCTGGGAGCAGCGCCGCCGGCACCGCGTCCCGCCTTTCTTCGCGGTCGGCAGCGTCTCCGCGGTGCGGGCGGTCTGGGACGGGCCGATCGCCATCGTCGAGGATCCGCGCGAGGCGGGCGCCGCCTTCGATTCGGCGCTTCCGATCCTCCGGGTCAAGACCGACACCGAGGTGATTCCCGGCCGGCCCGATCTCGAGGGCGCCCGCAATTCGCTCGACGCGCTCGAATTCGCCGTCGGCCTGACCCGGGCCGGAACCGCCTCGGGCCTGGTCACCGGCCCGGTCTCCAAAGCGCAGCTCTACGCGATCGGCTTCGTCCATCCGGGCCAGACCGAGTTCGTCGCCGAACGCTGCGGAGTCGCCAGCGAGCTGGTGGCGATGATGCTGATGGGGCCGACTCTCAAGGTCATCCCGGTCACCACCCACATTCCGCTGCGCGAGGTCGCCGGGCTGCTCGGCGTCGAGCGGATCGTCGCCAAGGGCCGCGCCGCGGTGCGTGGACTCCAGCGCCAGTTCGGCATCGCCCGGCCGCATCTCGCCGTCGCCGGATTGAACCCCCATGCCGGCGAGGACGGCACGCTGGGCCGCGAGGAGATCGAGACGGTCGCGCCGGCGATCGAGCGGCTGCGCGAGGAAGGCTATGAGGTGAGCGGGCCGCACGCCCCCGACATCCTGTTCAGCGCCCGGCGCCGGCGAAGCTACGACGCGGCTCTCTGCATGTATCACGACCAGGGGCTGATCCCGCTGAAGGCGCTGCATTTCGACGAAGGGGTCAACGTCACCCTCGGGCTGCCGATCGTGCGCACCTCGCCCGATCACGGCACCGCCTTCGACATCGCCGGCTCGGGGACGGCCGACCCCGGCGCGATGATCGCCGCGATTCGTACCGCCGGGGAGTGCGCCCGGCGCCTCGCCGAAGCGTGACATGCAGGTGAGGCAGCGGGTCGATTGCTCCGCCGGAGCAATCTGGGTCATGCCGGGGGCATGACCCACCCGCCGCCTCGCCCGCATCTGCCGCCACTCCGGGAGGTGATCGCACGCCACGGCCTCAGCGCGTCGAAGGCGCTCGGCCAGAACTTCCTACTCGACGAGCAGCTGCTCGACCGGATCGCGCGCATCCCGGGGCCGCTCGCCGGCGAGCGGGTCTACGAGGTCGGCCCCGGCCCCGGCGGGCTCACCCGGGCGCTGCTCCGCGCCGGCGCCGAGGTGGTCGCGGTCGAGCGCGACCGGCGCTGCCTCGCGCCGCTCGCCGAGCTTGCCGCGGCGAGCGGCCGGCTCGAGGTGATCGAAGGCGACGCGCTCGCCATGGCGGCGCCCGAAGGCGCCCACATCGTCGCCAACCTCCCCTACAATGTCGGCACCGCCCTCTTGGTGCGCTGGCTCGGCGGCGAGACCTGGCCGCCGCCGTGGAAGTCGCTCACCCTGATGTTCCAGCAGGAGGTCGCCGAGCGGATCGTCGCCGCCCCGGGCAGCGGCGCCTATGGCCGCCTCGCCGTGCTCGCCCAGTGGCGGGCCGCGCCGAAGCTTGCCATGAAGGTCCACCGCTCCGCCTTCGTGCCGCCGCCCAGGGTGATGTCGGCGGTCGTCCACATCGTCCCCGCGCCGCAGCCCCCGGGGGTGCGCGCGGCGACCCTGGAGCGCCTCACCGCCGCCGCCTTCGGCCAGCGCCGCAAGATGCTGCGCCGCTCGCTCGCCGCTTTGCCCGGAGCGCTCGCCGCGCTGGCAGCGCTCGGCATCGACCCCGAACGCCGCGCCGAAACCCTCGCCGTCGCCGACTTCGTCGAGATTGCGCGGCTGCTCTAGTTCGGCCGCGGGGTCGGGGCCGCCGGCGGGGCGCCCTGCTCGGGGCGCTGGGCGGCGAGCACTTCGGCGGGCGGGCCGCGCTGGATCATCGCGGCGAGCTGCTGCGCCTGCGGGCAGGGCGCCCGGCACAAGGTCTGCACCCGCGCCAGATTGCGGCGGGCGCGCTCGACGGCGCCGCGCTGGACATAGGCCTCGCCCTGGCCGGCGAGCGCGTTGACGTCGTTGGGCTCCATCCGCAGCGCATCGGCATAATAGCGCACCGCCTTGCCGGGCAGCCGCTGCGCCTGGGCGACCCGGCCGAGGGCGATATAGGCGCCGCGGTTGCGCGGATCGACGGCGAGCGCGGTCTCGAGCAGGTCGATCGCCTCGTTGTAGCGGCCCGAGGCGGTCTGCGCCTGGGCCTGCTGGACGAGCGCGGCCGAGCGCGGATCGATCTGATCGTCGGGCCGCTGGCTCTGACCGGCGCTCGCCATGGTCGCCGCGGCGAGCGCGACCGACAGGATGATTGGCGTAAGGCGCATCAGTAACTCCATGTTTCCATTCGCCTGTCGGCTTAGCACGGCCGTTGCCAGCGCGCGACGAAAAAGCCGTCGGTGCCGTCCCGGGCCGGGCTCAGCAGCAGGCCCGGCCCCGACGGCGTTCCGGTCGGCATAGGGAAGGGCTCCGGAACCAGCGATGAACGGCGGCCCAGCGCTTCGGCCTGGTCCCTGCCCTCCTCGGCGAGAAGCGAGCAGACCGCATAGACCAGCCGCCCGCCGGGGCGCAGCAAAGCCGCGCCGAGATCGAGCAAATGGGCCTGGAGCGCGGTCGTCCGCGCCAGCCGTTCGGGGGTGATTCGCCAGCGCGTCTCGGGGTTGCGCCGCCAGGTCCCGGTCCCTGAGCAGGGCGCGTCGACGAGGACGAGATCGACGCGTCCGGCGACGTCGGCCAGCATCGCCGCCTCGCGCTGGGGATTGACCAGCCGCGCCTCGACGATCGACGCTCCGGCGCGCTTCAGCCTGGGCATCATCCGGGCGAGCCGGCCACGATCGGCGTCGCTGGCGAGGATCCGGCCGCGATTCGCCATTTCGGCGGCAAGCGCGAGGGTCTTGCCGCCGGCGCCGGCGCACAGATCGACCACCAGCATGTCCGCCGCCGCCTCGCAGCCGAGGCTGATCAGCTGGCTGCCCTCGTCCTGAATCTCCAGCAGGCCGCTCTGCCAGGCCTCGATCTGCTCGACCCGATAGCCTTCCGGCAGCCGCAGGCAGAGCGGCGACCAGCGGCAGGCCGAGGCCTCGGGCAGCCGGGCGAGCGCGTCCTCGCGCGTCCCCTTGAGCCGGTTGACCCGCAGGTCGAGCGGCGCCCGCCCGAGCAAGGCGGGGCGCTCATCCTCCGCGACGGCCGGATCGAACCGGTCGAGCAGCCAGACCGGCGCCACCCCCGCTTCGGCGACCGGCTCGCCGGCGGCCGGGGCCGGGGCGCCGCGCGGCGGTCCCTCGAACGTCTCGAGCAGCTCGGGCATGTCGCGGGCAAGGCCGAGCAAGGCCGCCCGCCCCGATTCCGGCCGCTCGCCGGCCCGCCGGATCGCCCGGAAGACGAGGCTGCGGATCTCGCGCCGGTCCTTGGCGCCGGCATAATGGCGGGCCTTGAAATAGCGCGAGATCAGGGTGTCCGCCGCGGCGCCGCCGCTGCGCGCGGCGGCGACGATCTCGTCGAGCAGCTCGATCGCGGCCAGGGTGCGGGCGGCCGGAGTCACGGCCGCCGGCTAGGGAAAGGGCGTGACCTGATAAGCCACCATGGTGTTGCCGTTCTCTTCATAGAGCCGCAGGTAGACCGGCGCCGGGTCGCTTTCGGCGAACGTCGCGTCGCCGGTGCAGCGCGTCTCGGCGGCGGTGCGCGAAGTCTCGCGGACGTTGGCGATGCTCAGGATCTTGAGCGTCTCCCGCTGCGATATCTCCTTGGCCTTTTCGGCGATCTGGTTGCAGTCGAGCTCGGGTGCGTTCGCGCAGGCGGCAAGCGGCGGCAGCGCGGCGGCCGCGATCACCGCGAGGCCGATCCTGAGCTGAGCGATGATCATCGGTCCGCCCCTTTTTTGGCCGGCCGGCGGGTGGGCCGGCGGGTTGGAACGCTCCACCAATCTGGTCCGGAAGGCAAGAGGAAGCTGGCCGAAAAGCCTCAACGGGAAGGATAATTCGGCGCCTCGCGAGTAATCGTCACGTCGTGAACGTGGCTTTCGCGAAGACCGGCATTGGTGATCCGGACGAACCGCGCCTTTTGCTGCAGCTCGGTTATCGTCGCCGCACCGGTATAGCCCATCGCCGCTTTGACCCCGCCGACGAGCTGGTGGATCACCTCGGCGGCGTGGCCCTTATAGGCGACCTGGCCTTCGATCCCCTCGGGCACCAGCTTCAGCTGGTCCTTGATGTCCTGCTGGAAATAGCGGTCGGCGGAGCCGCGCGCCATCGCCCCGACCGAGCCCATGCCGCGATAGGATTTGTAGGCTCGGCCCTGGTAGAGGAAGGTCTCGCCCGGCGCCTCCTCGGTGCCGGCGAGCAGCGATCCGATCATCACCGCCGAGGCGCCGGCGGCGAGCGCCTTGGCGATGTCGCCGCTGGTCCGGAGGCCGCCGTCGGCGATGATCGGCGTGCCCGACTTCGCCGCTTCCCCGGCCGAATCGAGGATCGCGGTGAGTTGGGGGACGCCGACTCCGGCGACCACCCGGGTGGTGCAGATCGAGCCGGGGCCGATGCCGACCTTGACCGCGTCGGCGCCGGCGCCGATCAGCGCCTTCGTCGCCTCGGCGGTGGCGACGTTGCCGGCGACGATCTGGACCCGGTTCGAATGCTTGCGGATGCGCTCGACGGCGGCGGCGACTTCGACATTGTGGCCGTGGGCGGTGTCGATGACGATGAGGTCGCATTCCGCGTCGATCAGCGCCTCGCTGCGCTCGAAGCCCTTGTCGCCGACGGTGGTCGCGGCGGCGGCGCGAAGCCGCCCGGAGCCGTCCTTGGTGGCGTCGGGATAGGCGACCGCCTTCTCGATGTCCTTGACCGTGATCAGGCCGATGCAGCGCTCGTCCTCGTCGACGACGAGCAGCTTCTCGATCCGGCGCTGGTGAAGGATCCGGCGGGCCTCGTCCTGGCTGACGCCCGCCCGGACGGTGGCGAGATTTTCCCGGGTCATCAGCTCGGAGACCGGCTGGCGCTTGTTGCCGGCGAAGCGGACGTCGCGATGGGTGAGGATGCCGACCAGCCGGCCGCCCTGCTCGGTGACCGGAATGCCGGAAATCCGGTGCCGCGCCATCAGCTCGAGCGCGTCGGCCAGGCTCTGGTCGGGCGACATGGTGATCGGGTTGACGATCATCCCGCTCTCGTAGCGCTTCACCGCGCGGACGGCGGCGGCCTGCTCCTCGATCTCCATGTTGCGGTGGAGCACGCCGAGCCCGCCCAGCTGCGCCATGACGATCGCCATGTCGGCGCCGGTCACCGTGTCCATCGCCGAGGAAAGCACCGGGATGTTGAGCGCGATCTCCCTGGTCACCCGGCTCCTGGTGTCGGCCTGGCTCGGCAGCACCGAGGATTCCGCCGGCCGCAGCAGCACGTCGTCGAAGGTCAGGCCGAGCGGGATGTCGGCACCGCTCATCGGGGCGCCCGCTGATACTGGGCCGGATCGGCGAGGCGACGGGCGAGCGCGACGCTGAGGTTGGCGTCTTCGGCGGCGCCGCCCAGCTCCAGCTGTCCGTCGGCCTGGTCGTCGGGCGTATGGTAGCGGCCCTCGAGGAACGCGTTCAATCGCGCCATGTCCGAAAAGGAGCCGCCGACCATGATCGCCGGCACGCCGGCGCGGCTGAACGCCCAGCCGTCCTGGCGCTGAACCAGCTCGGCGGCCTCATCGTCCGGGTCGAGCCGGCGGCCCATCGCCGCCACCGTCGCGTCGATCGCCGAATCGAGCGCCGGGATGCCGCGGCCCATCACCGCGACCGGGCTGCCCGCCGGCTGGATCGCGACCGTGTCCATGTTGACCGCGGCGACGATTCGATCGAGCGGGACGGTCGGATGGGCAGCGAAATAGGTGGCGCCGATCAGCCCTTCCTCCTCCGCGGTGGTGGCGAGGAACAGGATGTCGCGCGGCGGCCGCGGGCCCCGGGCGAGCCGCCCGGCGACCTCGATCATCGCCGCGACGCCGCTGGCATTGTCGACGGCGCCGTTGCAGATCCGGTCGGGCGCGCCTTCCGGCCGGCAGAAGCCGAAATGGTCCCAATGGGCGAGGAACAAGAGGGTCTCGCCGGTGCCGGCGCTGCCGCGCAGCCGGCCGACGACATTGTTGGTGGTGAAGCGGTTGATCTGGGTGCGGACCGCCATCGACACCCGGATCGGCAGCGCCGCGGGCGCAGCGCCGGGCAACCGGCCGGAATCGCCCGCGGCGGCGAGCAGGCGCTGGAACGCGCGCATCGGCATCAGGCCGGCGATGTTCTGCAACGGCCCCGAATCGAGCCTGGTGCTGCCGCGGCGGAAGCCGGCCGAGACCAGATCCCAGGGTACGTCGGCGCCGGCGATCACGATCACCGCGGCGGCGCCGGCGTCGGTCAGCGCCCGCATCCGCTCGCGCAGCGGCGGCAAGCCCGCGCCTTCGGGCGCCTGGGCGAGGATCAGCGCCACCGCGCCGTGCAGGTCCATGCCGGCGGGGCTGGTGCCGTGACCGGCGAAGATCACCGGCGCGTCGGTCAGCGTCTTGACGTCTTCATCGCCGACCAGCGCCACCTCCCCGGCAGCGATCTCGACCGGGGCGCCGCGCGCCGTCCAGCGCACCTGAGTGACGCCCGGCACGGTCTCGACGATGGGCAGCGGCTGCAGCCAGGTCCCGCCCTCGCCCGCCGGCTCGAGCCCCCGCGCCTGGAACTGGCGGACGATATAATCGGTCGTCAGCCGCTCGCCCTCCGAGCCCGGCGCCCGGCCCTGGAAGGAATCGCCGGCGAGGATCTCGATGTGGCGCAAGAGGTCTGCGGGCGCGATCGGCGCCGGCTGGGCGGCGAGCGGGGCGGGGAAAAGCAGGAAAAGCGGCGCGGCGGCGCACAGCAACGGCTTGAACATGGCGCTGCTTAAGGAGCGCCGCTTTGGCTGGCAAGCGATTCGGGGCGTTGGACGCGGGCCCTGGCGATCAGCGCACAGGCCGCGGATGGGGATAGGGCACGCGCGGCGACGCGCCCGCTCCCTCGCGCCGCTCAGCCTCTTTTCGTCACCGGGTCGGCCGGGTTGCCGATACCGGGCGAGCAGCCCCAGCTCTTGTAGACCGGCGGCGGCGCCGAACCGAACCTGCCGCCGATCGACTGGACGATTTCGGGCGCGGATTGCGGAGTGATGGCCTTAACGAACGGCCCGGAGGCGCGCGACACCGGGCCGGCACGCGGGTCGGCGGCATGTACCATCGCGGACCGCACCAGATCAGAGATCACCTCCTTCTCCTCCGGTGCCAGTCCGGTGAAGAACCGCTCCAGCTTCTGGATCGCAGTTGCACTTGCGCGAGATTCGGCCATTTCATCCTCTTTTCGTTCCAAGGACTGTCAAGCGAGCTCGTCGGGCTGCTATCAGCTGCATCATTTGGGAGTCAAGTTTTCAGCCGCATGGATCAGGCGCGGCCGATCAGTACCGCGAGCAGGAACTGCTCCTCCTCGCTTTCCAGCCCCAGCGCCGAATTGACCAGCGCGTCGAAGAAGCCGCCGCAGGGCCGCCCCTGGAGACCGAGCGCCGTCGCGGCGAGCAGCAGGTTCTGGGCGAGATGGCCCGCCTCCGCCGCGAGCACCCGGTTCGAGCCTTCGCCGTACTTGCGCTCGAAGCGGGGGAATACGCCGGTCAGGCAGATCATCGCCGCGACGCCGTCGAGGATCGGCCGCTGCGAAGGCAGCGCCGCGGCGAGCATCGCCTCGCGCCCCACGCCGGGGTCGAGCAGCTCGAGCGCGCTCGCGCCGGCGCGATAGTGATAGACGCCCGGATCGAGCCCGGCGACATCGAACACCATCGGATAGACCTCGACCGCGTAGAGCCCGCCGCCCGAGGGATAGGCGCGCAGCTGCAGCGGGCGGCCGCCGAGCGAAACCTCGCCGGTGATGCCGCAGGCGGCAGTGAGCAGGCCGTCGAAATCGGCCCGCGCCAGCGGTCCGCCGGCGAAGGCGAACGGCGAGCGGCGGCGGCGGATCACGGCATGCAGCGCGTCCAGCGCCGGCGGCAGCGCAGTCGCGACGGGAACCATCGGCGCATCCGGATAGGTCCGGTACCCGCCATCGGTCACCAGATCGAGGATCGCGTCGGCCGAAAGGCCGCCGTTGGGAAGCACGCCGACGTGCGAGGCGGTGTGGAGGAAACGGCCGTAGGGGCGCCCGGAGGCGTCCACTGCTCCCGCTTCGGCGAGCATCGCGAGAAGCCGCCGTGCCTCCTCCCCACAATCCGCCATGGCTTCCACCAGCTTCGCGACCGGGCGCCCGTCGAGCAGCCGCAGCAGCCGCCATGCCGCGGCAGCATCGCCCGCGATCGCGATCTCGCGGCGCGTGCGGCGGATCGCAGTGGCGACCGGCCCGCGCTCGACTTCGATCCGGTCGAGCGACGGGGCGAGGCAGACGTCGCCTGCTTCGTCGAGATAGCAGCGCGTGGCTGGTGCCAGCACCGGCCGGGCCTGGTCGGGCAGGGCCGCGAGGGGAGTGGGCGCGGCCACGGTCCGCGTCTCGCGCGCGCCCTCGACCAGGATGTCGGTGTCAAACGCATATTCGGTGACGATCGCGTCGCGCAGCTCGACGACGAAGCAGCCCGATCGTCCCGTCATCTCCCTATTCTCTTCGCGCCCTGGCGATCAGCGCGTGGGCCTGGTCGACGTGCAGCGCCTCGATCATCCGGCCTTCGTGGCGTTCGGCGCCGCCGGTCGCGGCCGCGATCAGCCGGCGGGCGGCGTCGAGCTCGGCCTCGCTCGGGGCGAAGATGCGGTTGACGATCTCGATCTGGCTGGGATGGATCACCGACTTGCCGTCGAACCCCCAGGCGCGCCCTTCCCTGCACTCCGCTTCGAGGCCGTCGTCGGCCTCGAGCCCGTTATAGACGCCGTCGAAGGCGGGCACGCCGGCGGCGCGGGCGGCGAGCACGATCCGCTGGAGCGCGTAGACGAGGCCGCCGCGGCCGAGGGCCCCGGGCAAAGCGAGCGAGGCGCCGAGATCGTTGGTCCCCGCGATCACGCCATGGGCGCCCTTGGCGATCGCCGCGGCGTCGATCACCGCCTGCGGAGTCTCGACCATCGCCAGCACCTTCTTGCCCATCAGCCAGCCGGCGTCGTGCACCTCCTTGGCGCTCTCCGCCTTGGCGAGGACGATATAATCGGCGGCGCTGTGGCGGACGGCGACGACGTCGTCGCCATAATCGCCGGTGCCCGTGGGGTTGATCCGGATCGCCGCCGGCCGGCCGCCGAAGCCCTGCTTGGTCGCCGCCACCGCGGCCTCGCGCGCCGCCGGCTTGTCCGCGGGGGGAACCGAATCCTCGAGGTCGAGGATCACCATGTCGGCGGCAAGGCTCGCCGCTTTCTCGACCGCGCGCGGGTTCGAGGCGGGCAGGAAGAGCAACGAGCGGCAGAGGCGAAGGTCGGGCTTGTCCATGGGCGTCTTTCTTTTCCGATTCTGCTTGGATCGGGGCCGCTTTATCTACATGATGAAGCGATCCGCGGAGGGGAGAGCCGGCATGCTGCTATTTTTCACGATCCTTGGAGTCCTGGCGTTCCTGTACCTCTTTTCCGGTGTCAAGGTCGTCCGCCAGGGCTATCAATACACGATAGAATATTTCGGCCGCTTCACCACCGTCGCGAGCCCCGGGCTGAATTACTACCCGCCCTTTTTCTATCGGGTCGGCCGCAAGGTCAACATGATGGAGCAGGTGCTCGACATTCCGGGCCAGGAAATCATCACCAAGGACAATGCGATGGTGGGGGTGGACGGCATCGTCTTCTTCCAGGTGCTCGACGCGGCCAAGGCGGCCTATGAGGTCAGCGACCTCTATCTCGCGATCATGCAGCTCACCACCACCAATCTGCGCACCGTGATGGGCTCGATGGACCTCGACGAGACCCTCTCCAAGCGCGACGAGATCAACGCCCGCCTGCTCGTCGTCGTCGACCAGGCGACCGAGGCCTGGGGAGTCAAGATCACCCGCGTCGAGATCAAGGACATCCGCCCGCCCGGCGACATCGTCAACGCGATGGGCCGGCAGATGAAGGCGGAGCGCGAGAAGCGCGCCCTGATCCTCGAATCGGAGGGCCTGCGCGCCTCCGAGATCCTCAAGGCGGAAGGCCAGAAGCAGGGCCAGATCCTGCAGGCGGAGGGGCGCCGCGAGGCCGCCTTCCGCGACGCCGAGGCGCGCGAGCGCTCGGCCGAGGCCGAGGCCAAGGCGACCCAGCTCGTCTCCGAGGCGATCGAGAAGGGCTCCTCGCAGGCGATCAACTATTTCGTCGCCCTCAAATATACCGAGGCGGTCCGCGACTTCGCCAATTCGCCCAATGCGAAGACGATCCTGTTCCCGGTCGAGGCGACCCAGCTGATCGGCACCTTGGGCGGGATCGGCGCGCTCGCCCGCGACGCGCTCGGCCAGAGCGACGGCGCCCCCGCTTCGCGCCGCGGCCCGTTCGAGGGAGGCCAGTGATGGACTATATCCCCAATCTCGCCGACCATTGGTGGTGGCTGACCGCTGCCGTCCTCCTCGGCATATTGGAGCTGCTCGCGCCCGGCTTCTTCCTCGTCTGGATGGCGGCGGCGGCGGCGATCACCGGCATCGTCGTCGCCTTGGTGCCGCTCGATCTCGCCCTCCAGCTCGGCCTGTTCGTCCTGCTCGCCTTCGCCTCGGTGTTCGCCGGCCGGGTCTATTACGCCCGCCGGCCGGTGGCGAGCGCCGATCCCCAGCTCAACGTCCGCGCCGCGCGGCTGATCGGCAAGACCGTCACCGTCGAGGCGGCGATCGAGAACGGCCAGGGCCGGGTCCGCGTCGGCGACGGCGTCTGGAACGCCCGCGGCCCCGACGCCCCGGCCGGCGCCAGCGTCGTCATCGTCGCCGCGGACGGGACGTGTCTGGTGGTGGAGCCGGCGCCCTAACCAAGGCAAGGCGGACATCGGCTCAAGTCCGGCCTGACGGGAAGAGAGCCGATTCATCAGAAGCTTGCCCTGCCTTCCGGGACGAAGACCTAGCCGCCCGCCAATAGCTCGCTCTTCAGAGCGTCAGGATTTCGCGCAATGCCGTCTCCAGTGACATCCGTTCGATATCCCGACCACCATCCGGATCGGGTTCCCGCTGGATGACAAACGCGCGGGTCGGCTCTGTCGCTTCGCAGCCGCGACGGAAACCGTTACCCAGCTTCTTTGCTTTCGAATAGGTAATCTCGATCGCCCATCGCTCGCCGCGTTCCGGCCACTCCAGGATCAGATCGATCTCGTCGTCGCCCCGCCGCCACACGCGCGGGCGCACGCCCAGACCGCCCGCGGCCACGAGCGCGTTGATAGCAAATCCCTCATAGCTCTTGCCGCGCGCCGGTTCCGGTATGTCCCAAGGCACACGCGCGTTTAAGAGGCGGTGCAGAAGCCCGCTGTCCGTCCAGTAGATCAGGTCGCTGATGTCCGGTTCCTCGCCCATCCCGGTCCAGTGGGGCAGGCGAAACAGGATATTCTGCTGTTCGGCGATGCGCAGGATCTGCTCGACCGTCGCCGCATCCCGTCCAACGCGCTTCTGCAGTGCCGCCTGCGGCACGCCGTTCATCCGCGCGACGTCGATCCAGAAGTCGGCGGGATCGATTGGCCGGTCCCGTCGGTCGCGGGGCAGGAGCGGGAGGCCGTCGCGAATGAATTCGGCGCGCCACGCGAAACTCCGCTCCTCCGTCGGAGCGAACAAGCTGGCCTCGAAGCGGCCGCGCGCCCAGCATTCCTCAAGCGTGAAGGCGCGCGGCGCATCCTCCTCGATCGCGCCGGCCGCAGCCATCGCCGAGGCCGCATCCTGGCGAACCGCATCATGGATTTCGACGCGCGGCTCGTCGGCGCCGTTCATGCCAGCCGCGGCCGCTCGAGATCCAACACCACGATCGCAACACGACCGTCCTGCGCGGCATGGCTGGAGGCGACCAGACCGGCGCCCAGCTCCTCCGCCGACTTCGGCCGCTTGCGGCCTCGTCCCTGCGCCTTCGGCTTCTTGGCGTCCCGAACATTATGTCCGAACCAGAGCACAATATAGATTCCGCGCCGCTCGGCGGCATAGTCGGTCGCATAGAGGCGATCGAGCTGCGTGTCGGCGGCCTGCCACAGGTCCTCATGCCACTGGCCCTTGATCTCCACCGGCACGCGCATCCCACCCAACAGGGCGATGATGTCGGCGCGGTTGTCGTCGGCAAGATGTCCTTCGGGCAATAGGTCGATCGATTCCGGCCGGACCCCGAGCATCGTCAGCAGGTGATCGCGGCACCTCTCCTCATTGTGTGGCGTGCCGGTGTCGGTGAAGTAGCCACGCCACGGGTCAGCGGGGTCTGCCATGACCCTCTTCTGCACCTGGTCGACCAATTCCAGCAGCGTCGCTTGCAGGTCGGCAACCGTGCAGGGCGGCTGCGCCTCGACGATCGCACGCACATCGGCAAGGAGAGGAGGGCGATACCGGCCCTCGGCACGCTTGCGCTGCTGCTCCGCGGCAAGGACCTTGAGATAGGTCGTATATCCGTCCGCCGGCGCGTCGCGCAGCGCCGTCAGCGCGGCGATCGCCGCGTCGGTGGTGATGTCCGCCAGCCGGCTCGCCACCGACGCGAGGAATTCTGAGGCATCCCACGGATTGGTGTCGCCGGTGCTCACCCCGCTCGGATGCTGGGCGTTCGGAAAAGCACGGCGGAACATGGACAGGAGCCAAGCGAGTTGATCGACCGACAGCGGCGCGACGACGCTGCGCCCACGCTCGCTCCCGATCCGACGCCGGATCGTCCACATCCAGCCCGGATCCTCGGCGGAGAGCTTGGCGAGACGATCGCTCTGCGCCGCGAAATCCGTCAGAAAGGCGACCGCCTCCCAGACGCGTTTTCGGTCTTCGGACAGTGATTGCGCCAGCCGCTTTTCGCTCAGTGCCCGTAGGTCATCAAAGCGGTGGGACGCGATCAGCCGGTCAACCATCTCCGCCTCGGACTCGTACGGCATGTCCGGAAATCGCTGGAGCCATTCGAGGGCAAGCTCGCTCGCTTCAGCCGCATCCGCGTCGTCGCGCATCAGCGCGTAAAGCTGGTCGACATGCTTGCGGCGCTTTTCGAGTTGCGGTTCGATCCAGCCCCGGACCGCGCCCCGCGTAAGACCGCGTGCCCGCATTTCGGCCTCGACCGCCGGCTGCAGCACCTCGATCTTGGCCTGATGGTCGATGCGGCTGTGAAGCAACTCATAGAAGCCCGACGTCAACCGGTCGTCGCTCACACCCTCAAATCCCCGCCCCGTCCGGACGCGCTCGGCGAGCGCGGCAACAATGATCATCGACGCGGCCCAGGATTTGGACTCGGCATAGCTTTCGGCCAACTCCCGCGCGATCGGAGGCGCGTCCGATTGGAGAAACGCCTCGAAACCCTCCAGCGCGGCCGCCGAGATCTCACTACCCAGCCATTCCGCCAGACGATCCTGCGGCGCGGCATCGTGGTTCATATCCTGGAAAAGGCCTAGATAGGCCTTGGCCGGGTTGATGATCATGCCGAACTCGCCGCGCCGCACAGCATCGATTTCCGCGGCGAAGCCCTTGCGGTGCTCCTGCCATTCCATCGCCTGCTTGGCCGCGCGCTGCCGGGCCTTTTCCTCCTGCTTGATCTGCCATTGCGGCACGTCCGGATCGGCAAGCTTGTCGATCCACGCCAGCATGTCCGAGCGATGCGGAACGCGGCGCTTGGCAGCCTCCCGCGCCCTGGCGCCTTCGGTCGCCGAATGGCGGATGAGCTTCAGCAGATCGCGCCATTTCTCATCGTCGCGATCCTCGGGATCGAGCGCCTCGATCAGGGCAACGATATCATCCTCGGTCGGAGTGAAGCCGCCGGATCGGCTGAGGAGGCGCCAGGCACGCTCCCACACGCTCTTAGAGCCCGGCTCCTCGAACAGCACGAGGCGCTGCCCAGCCCGGCGAAGGCTGTCATTCTCCCTGATTATCTGGTGAACCTGCTCGCGCGCCGTTCGGTGATAGCTGGCCTCGGCATCGAACGGCTTAAGCCAGGTCCACAGCCGGGCCGCATCGATCGGCCCGGAATGCATCCGGCGGGCGATGAGCCGGTAGCCGAAATCGGTCAGCTCATTGTTGCCGGGACGCTCATGGCGATTGCCCAGTGCCGCGATTTGGCCAACCAGCTCATCGAGGAGCGCATCGAGGCGTTCGACGGAAACTGCATCGGCGAGACGGCGCAAGGCATAATGGCCAAGGTCGTCGCGTTGAGCCTGGGCGATGACCAGCGCGACGATGACCGTGTCACCGAATGGAGCGACGTCAGTCTCGTTGATGATCTCAAGTGCCAGTTGGACATCGTCGGGGTCTTTGCGCAACCGCAAGGCGTCCAAGATCGTCGGCCAGTCCACGCTGCCGAGCGCGATCAGGACGTGGGCCGCCGCGCGGCGAAGCGAATAGGCGCCGCTCCCGGTGACAACGCAATCGAGTTCGGAGCGCAGGGAGCCGGCGATCGGCGAACCCTTGACCGCTTCGAGCAAGAGCATCCGCAATCCGAGTTCCGCATCAGGATCGGCGACGATCGCGCGAACTTCATCGGCGAGGGCGGGCTGCACCACAGCTTTCAGCGAGTATTCCTGCCAGTCGCGGAACCGGGGATCATGGGCGGCCGCCTTCTGCAAGGATCTCAAAAGCAGCCGTGCCTGGCCGGCGTCCAATTCGTCGGCGTCACCATATTCGATGACGCCCATCGGGTCGGCATCGATCACCGCCGGCGCCAATGCGGGATTATGATGGGCGAGCCAGGCGTGCAGACCGCGCAGCGACGCCGGCACGACCCCATTCGACTGGAACAGGGCGAGCAGCCGCTTGCGCTTGAGCGCCGTGTCGGCCTGCCGCGCCAGCCAGCGGCTGCCGAGGTATTCGCCGATCCGTCGGTGCCAGTAGCTGAAGCGATTGGCGGATCCCGCGGTCCGGAACAGCCGGCTCCCGAGCACCGCAGCGAGCTTCTCCGCTCCGGGCAGGGCCACGATTTCGCTCAGCGGGATTTCGCCCTCGGCCGGTTGCGCGGTCTCGACCACGATGGCCTCGCTGCCGGTCAGGATCACCGCCGCGAACGCGGCGCCGGCCGCTTCGAGCGCGGTCGCCTCGTTGGGCTGGAGGTCCGCCTTGCTGTCGCGATGCTCCTTGCGCAGCAGCTCGACCGCGCGCTTGAACAGCTGCGCCTTGGTGTGCGGAAGTTGGTCGTCGCGCGCTACCCGCGCGGCCAGCTCGAGCGTCTGCGGATTGCCGAGCAGGCCCGCGAGCTTCGCGTGGGTGAAGTGCGCGACCACGGAGTCGGCGCGCGTGCCGTCCCCATCGAGCTCGGCGACGAGCAGTTGATGGATCTCATCGTCAGTCAGCGGCTCGAGATGCAGCACGAGCAGATCGACATCGCCATATTGCTCGCGGATCGCCGCCACTCCTGTCGCGTTGCGCCAGTCGGCCGCCCGGCACGACAGCACGAAACGCGGGGCGGGATGACTGATTTCGTTCAGTCTCTGCAGGACAATGTCGACAGCATCGCCCTCGCCTTGGACGCTCAGTTCGTCGAGCGCGTCGATCACCAGCACCCGCGCATTACCGAGCAGGCGGCGGGCACCGGATCCTGCGTTCCTGAGCTGCCGCGCCGTGCTATAAGCATAGCCTGGCTGGTCACCCAGCCAGCGCAGCAATTCGGTCTTGCCCATGCCAGGCTCGCCTAGGATGATCAGCGGCTCGGTCCGATCGATCAGTTCCGCCTGCGCGAGCGAGGCGTAGCCATCCATGGTCTCGTGCCACAAGGTGCGCGGGAGGATCGGGTGGACCATCCCTGTTCGTTGGCACGATTGCAACGCGAGCGGCAAGCATCGTCGGCCGATCCGGTCGAACGGCTAAGCGCCCTTCGCCGATAGACTACGCGCTGGTGCCTGGCACCGAAATAGGGCCGTGGCGGAGCGCGCTGGACTCGAACCAGACACCGCAGGGGTGCGAGCCGCTTAGCAGGCGGACCCGGACACCTGTCCGGTTCACGCTCCACCAGCGGAGGATGGACGCCCCGATCCGGGCGATCCGGATGCAGGAAAGCGCCACCCTCCGTTCGGGCAGCGCAAGGCCGCCCGTCAGTTCGCGGTGCTACTGCTCGGGAAAAAGGCGTGCGGCCGGTTCATGCGGGACGCGCTAGCCGAGCCGATGTTGCCGGTCAATGAACGTCCGGCGCGGCGGTCCTGCCGCGCCTGGCGGCCGCGGATGGCGCGGACTATGCTCGGGCCGGCAGCGACAGCGCTAGGTCCGAATCCGTGGCGGTGCGAGCTTGCTCGCAATATCGTCCGGATCGACAAAGCCGATAAATTCCAGTCCGGCACGATTGCCCTCGCTCCACACAACGCGGCAGGGAATGTGAAGGTCTTCCCGGATCAGGACCACTTCGTCCAGCGCGAAAAGAGCCACCTGGCTTTCGATCCGTGCGCCCAGCGCCGAGACGTCGAGCAGCTTCACCCGGTCCAATTCGCCATGGGCGGAAATCTGGGCCATGTAGTAAACCCTGGCCCGCTCCGCCCGGCGGCTCTCCCTCCCCGCAGACCCCGTGTCGCCCATCGCACTGTCCTATCACAGAGCGTCTCTGATTGAGACACCAAGATTCTGCCGATTGCGAAAGAGGCCTGGACCGTGCTTGCGCTCGCGAGTCCACTTGGAGGATCAGGGGAGATTTCAGATGCGCGCACTTACCAAGGACGAGCTGAGCCACGTCACCGGCGCCGGATCGAAGAATTATGGCGGTGGTCCGGGCAACAGCGGGCCTGGCGACAAAAACAGCCAGAATGAGAAGGGCCATGGCGGTCAGCCCACCGATCGCAGGCGGTGACAATCACTGCCCGGTGCGTCAAGGGCGGCTTCGGCCGCCCTTTTCGTAGCGGCCGCGGATGGTGCGGAAGAGGCTGAGGCCGGCGGCGAGGAAGCAGGCGAGGCCGGCGAGGAGGAAGGCGAGCGCCGAGAGGTGCCAGGTGAGCCGTTCGGGCGAGACGCCGCTCTTCGCCAGCGGCGCGAGATCGCCGCGCAGCTCGAGCGCATGGCTGAGCGCATAAAAGCCGAAAGCGACGGCGATGAGAATGATCGGCTTGAGCTTCATGGCCTGCCCCTCCCTGCGCCGCCTGTTCTAGCAAGACAGGACCTTCGGATTTCCTAACCGGCGGCGAAAGCGCGGCCTCCCCCTCCCCTGCCTTTCGCGGGTGGCATCTAACTCCTTGTAAAGCTGGGCAAAGACGGTAGAGGCGCTCGGGTCACCGAGGATTAGGTTCTTCCGGTGTCCGGGCCGGGCGGGAGACCGCCCGGTCCGTTATTCCTGCCGCTCCGGCGGAGCCGCGGCGCCCCGGCTCTCAGCGCCGCGCCGTGAAGAATCCGTACCCCGCCCCGACCAATGCGCCGAACAGCGGCCCAACGAACGGCACCGGAATCGCGACCACCGCGCCGATCGCCGCCGCCACCGCCGTCCGCCTCGCTACTGGATTGTCGAACATGGCCTTGCCCTCCATGGGGTGTATTATATGGATAACACAGAAGGGTTTCAAGGGCGCGATCGGAGAGCGGCTAGATTGGCCCCCTTTTCTCTCCCCGATGGGGAGAGAGGGTCTTTCCACCGCATCGTCATCGGCGTCGATCCCCCCGCCTCGACCGGCGGCAACAGCTGCGGCATCGTCGTCTGCGGCCTCGACTCGGCGGGTATCGCCTGGGTCCTCGCCGACCTGACCGCCCACGGCCTCTCGCCGGAAGCCTGGGCTACCCGCGTCGTCGACGCCGCGTCGCTCTATGGCGCCAGTCTGGTGGTCGCCGAGAAGAACCAGGGCGGCGACATGATCGCCAGCGTTCTGCGCGCCGTCGACGCCGACCTCCCCGTCCGCCTCGTCGCCGCCACCCGCAGCAAGGCCGCGAGGGCCGAGCCGATCGCGCTGCGCTTCGAGACGGGCCGCGCCCGCCTCGCCGGCCATTTCCCCGAGCTGGAGGACCAGCTCTGCGCCCTCACCTGGGCGGGCTACCAGGGCGCCGGCTCCCCCGACCGCGCCGACGCCATGGTCTGGGCGATGACGGAGCTGTTCGAAAAGGCGCGCGCGGAACCGCGGATCCGCCGCCTCTGATTTGGGACAGTGAGGTGACTGTCCCGGGGACAGTGAGGTGACTGTCCCGGGGACACTCGCTAGTGCACCATTGGCGGCACACGGCTAGGGCGCTACCAAGCAGGCAGCGCCGCCAGATCCGGCTCCACCCACCCCAACCGCGCCTCCTTCGAGAACAACAGCTCGCACGAGTAAAACCGGAGCGGCCAGTCCCGCCGCCCCTCCCGGGCCAGCAGCACCGCATTGACCTGCGCGTGCAACGCCTCCCCTTCCCGCTCCGCCAGCGCCAGCCGCAGCGTCCGGATGAAGAACTGGGTGATGGTCTCGTGATAGCCTTCGGTGTCGCTGTTCACGCCGCCGACGCTCTCATTGTAGCGGCGGATCAGGCCGGGCAGGTCACGCTCCGGCAGGATGTCGGCGGTGCGCTCGAGGATCAGCCAGCAGGTCGTGCCGATATGCGCCTCGTGGGTCCATTCGGGCTTGGCCAGGGTGCAGGCGAGGAAGGCCTCGCCCACCCGCCGGATCGCTTCGTCGTGCGGCCACAGCCGCGGTTCGTGCTCGCTCATGTTCGTGATCCCATAAAGAAAAAGGAGCGCCCCGGCTGCCGCCGGCACGCTCCTTCGAGAAGGTTCGCTGTGGTCAGGCGTCAGGCGGCGCTGATGATCGGCTCCCGGCTTGGTTGGCTTTGGCCGCCGGCTTGCGGCGCCGCGGCGAGCACGCCCGCGTCGACATGGTCCGCGAACCTGGCGAAATTCCTGGTGAACAGGCCGACCAGCTTCGCCGCGGTCGCGTCGTAATCCGCCTTGTCGGCCCAGGTGCCGCGCGGATCGAGGATCCTGGCATCGACGCCGGGGACGCTGACCGGCACCTCGAAGCCGAAACTGGGGTCGGTGCGGAAGGCGACTGCGGCGAGGCTGCCGTCGAGCGCGGCGTTGAGGAGCGCCCGCGTCGCCTTGATCGGCATCCGGCTGCCGACGCCATATTTGCCGCCGGTCCAGCCGGTGTTGACCAGCCAGCAGGAAACGCCGCCCCTGGCGATCCGCTCCTTCAAAAGGTTGCCGTAGACCCAGGGGAAGCGCGGCATGAACGGCGCCCCGAAGCAGGTCGAGAAGGTCGCCTCGGGCTCGGTGACGCCGATCTCGGTGCCCGCCACCTTGGCGGTGTAGCCGGAGAGGAAATGGTACATCGCCTGGTCCGGGGTCAGCCGCGCGATCGGCGGGAGGACGCCAAAGGCGTCGGCGGCGAGGAAGATCACCGTCTTGGGCACCGGCCCCATATTGTCGGCCGAGCAATTGGGGATGAAGTCGATCGGATAGGCGCCCCGCGTGTTCTCGGCGAGGCTGGCATCGTCGAGGTCGAGCTCGCGCGTCTCCTCGTCCATCACGACATTTTCGAGGACGGTGCCGAAGCGCTTCGTCGTCGCGTAGATCTCCGGCTCGGCCTCGGGCGAGAGGCGGATCATCTTGGCGTAGCAGCCGCCCTCGAAGTTGAACACGGCGGTGTCCGACCAGCCATGCTCGTCGTCGCCGATCAGGGTGCGGCTGGCGTCGGCGCTAAGCGTCGTCTTGCCGGTGCCCGACAGGCCGAAGAAGACGGCGGTGTCGCCTTTGGGGCCGATATTGGCCGAGCAGTGCATCGGCATCACGCCCGCCGGCGGCAGCAGATAGTTGAGGATGCCGAACACCGACTTCTTCATCTCGCCCGCATAAGCGGTGCCGCCGATCAGGATCAGGCGGTCGCTGAGGTTGACCGCGATCACCGTCTCCGAGCGGGTGCCGTGGCGGGCGGGATCGGCGGCGAAGCCCGGCAGGTCGATGATCGTGAACTCGGGCTCGAAGCCGGCAAGCTCGGCAGCCGCCGGGCGGACGAGGAGCGTGCGGATGAACTGGCTGTGCCAGGCGAGCGCGGTGATCACCCGCACCCGGACCCGGTGCTCGGGCTGCGAGCCGCCGTAGAGGTCCTGGACGTAGAGCGTGTCCTTTTCGGCGAGCGCGGCGAGAAAATCGGCCTTCAAAGCGGCGAAATGGGCCGGGGTCATCGAGCGGTTGTTGTCCCACCAGATCGTCGCTTCGGTTTCGGCGTCGCGGACGATGAACTTGTCGTTGGCGCTTCGCCCGGTATGCCTGCCGGTCTTGACCACCAGCGGCCCGTCCTTGGCGAGCAGGCCCTCGCCGCCCCGGATGGCGTGCTCGGTCAGCTCGGCCGGGCCGAGATTCCAGTGCAGCTGAGCGGGCGTGTCGATGCCCTGATGGTATAAGTCGAACGACGGGACCTTGTTGGCCACGTTTATTCCCCTGGACTATGGGTGGTTGGCGCGGCCCTTATCCGAGCGGGGCCCCCGCGTCAAAGGGTGGCGCGGTGAGGCGCCCTTGGCTACAGCCGGGAAGGGCCCGCACTCGGGGCCGGAGGCGGTCGTGACGGGTTGGCATTTGTTGTCCGGCAAGGAGTAAGGAGGGAGCGATGATGATTCATCGTGACCGACGCAGCGACGCCGCCGGGCGACAAAGGACAGCCCGCCGCTCCGCGGTCGGCCGGAGAAGCCGGCTGGCGGCGTCGGCCGGCTCGACCGGGCTGCCCGGCCCGGCCTTCACCTCCCTCCTTGCCAGCCGGCTTCTCCGGCCGATCACGGCCACCTCCGGCCCCGAGTGCGGGCCCTAGCGCCATGTCCATCACCATCGCCCTGGTCGACGACGACCGCAACATCCTGACCTCGCTGTCGGTGACCCTCCAGTCCGAGGGCTTCATCACCCGGCTCTATTCGGACGGCGAGGCGGCGCTGAAGGCGCTCGTCGAAAACCCGCCCGATCTCGCCGTGCTCGACATCAAGATGCCCAAGATGGACGGGATGGAGCTGTTGCGCCGGCTGCGCGAGAAGAGCGAGTTTCCGGTGATCTTCCTGACCTCCAAGGACGAAGAGCTCGACGAGGCTTTGGGCCTCGCCATGGGCGCCGACGATTACATCGCGAAACCCTTCTCCCAGAGGCTGCTGCTGGCCAGAATCCGCGCGGTCCTGCGCCGCACGGAGATGCGGGCCCGCCCGCCCGGCGCGGACGAGCCGCCGGAAGCGGCCGAGATCGTGCGCGGCCGGCTGGCGATGGATCCGGCGCGGCACCGGGTGACCTGGGACGGCAGGGACGTCACCCTGACGGTGACCGAATTCCTGATCCTCGAGGCGCTGGCGCAGCGGCCCGGGGTGGTGAAATCGCGCAACCAGCTGATGGACGTCGCCTATCAGGACGACATCTATGTCGACGACCGCACCATCGACAGCCACATCAAGCGGATGCGCCGCAAGTTCCGCGCCGTCGACCGGGAGTTCGGCGCGATCGAGACCCTCTACGGCGTCGGATACCGCTTTGGCGAGGAATAGGGAGCGCGACTACGGCCTCGGCTGGACCCGGCGGATCTCGCTCCGCCACCGAATTCTCGCGGTCAACATCTTCGCCGTCGCGATCCTCGCCGGCAGCATCTTCTACCTCGACAGCTTCCGCGCCCGGCTGACCCAGGCGCGGCTCGACCAGGCGGAGTCGGAGACGGTGATGATCGCCCACATGCTGTCGGCGATTCCCAAGGACGCGCGCCAGCCGATCCTGGTCCGCCTCGGCCAGGATTCGCGCGCGCGCCTCAGGGTCTACGGCCGCGACGGCGCCAAGCAGGCGGACAGCTGGTCCGGCGTGGCGCCGACCTACACGCTTCGCGATCCCTCCGTCGAACCCTGGTATCGCGAGGCGGCGCGCTGGCTCGACAACGGCTTCGACACGATCGTCGGCGCGGCGCGGCCGCCCTTGTTCGTGCCGCCGGCGCAGGACCGGCTGCCGGCCTGGCCCGAGGCGGTGGCGGCGCTGCGGTCCGGCGGGCCGATCCCGATGCTTCGGCGGGTGCCGGACGGCACCCCCTATATCGCCGCCGCGCGGCGGATCGAGGGCGCGGACGGCGGCGTCCTGCTGCTCACCGTCAATGCCCGCGACGTCCGCCACGTGGTGCGGATGGAGCGCGGCTCGCTGCTCCTCATCCTCGCCGCGACCCTGATCGTCTCGATCCTCCTCTCGCGCTTCCTGGCGCGGACCATCGCCGCGCCGTTGCGGCGGCTGGCGCACGCCGCCCACCGGGTCCGGCTCGGCCGCGACCGCGAGGTCGACGTGCCGGTGCTGCCCAGGCGCCGCGACGAGATCGGCCAGCTCGCCCGCGCGCTCGCCGACATGACCCAGAGCCTCCGCCAGCGGATCGACGCCACCGACGCCTTCGCCGCGGACGTCACCCACGAGCTCAAGAACCCGCTCGCCTCGCTGCGCTCGGCGGTCGACACGCTCGAGCGGGTCGACGACCCGGCGGTGCGCCACCAGCTGCTCGACGTCGTCCGCCAGGACGTCCGGCGGCTCGACCGGCTGGTCGTCGACATCGCCGAGGCCTCGCGGCTCGACGCCGAGCTGTCGCGGGCGCGGTTCGAGCCGATCGACCTCGGCCGGATGATCGAAAGCCTGCTGCCGCTCTGGGAGGGCCGCGGCGGCAAGGGCGTCGAGGTCGCCTTCGCCCGGCCGCGGGTGGGGACGGCGACGGTGATGGGCGACGAATCGCGGCTTGCCCGGCTGATCGACAATCTCGTCGACAACGCCATCTCCTTCTCGCCGCCGGGCGGAGTCGTCGAGGTCAGGGCGGCGGCGATCGGCGACCATGTCCTGGTCAGCATCGAGGATGAGGGACCCGGCGTCCCCGGCGAAGCGCGCGAGGCGGTGTTCAACCGCTTCCATTCGATCCGGCCCGAAGAGGATTTCGGCCGCCATTCCGGGCTCGGCCTCGCCATCGCCCGGGCGATCGTCGACGGCCATGGCGGCTCGATCGAGATCGAGGATCGCCAGGACGGACGCAGCGGCGCCCGCTTCGTCGTCCGCTTCCCGGCGGCCGCTTCATGAGCTTGCGCCCGCTCTCCTCGGAGACCGTCCACGCCAGCAGCGTCGCGATCGGCGGCCGTGCGGTGCTGATCGGCGGGCGTCCCGGCACCGGCAAGTCCGATCTGTCGCTGCGCCTGATCGACCGCGGCGCGCTGCTGGTCAGCGACGATTATACGATCGTCCGGCGGGTCCAGGGGCTCGCCCGGGCCGCGGCGCCCGAGACGATAATCGGCAAGATCGAGCTGAGGGGCGTCGGCATCGTCGAGCTTGAAACCGCCCAGGACGTGCCGGTGGCGCTGTTCGTCGATCTCGACGAGCGGCCGGAGCGCCAGCCCGAGCCCGGCGAGACCCGGCTCGTCGCCGGCGTCGCGATCCCGGTGCTCCGGCTCGGCGGCCTCGAAGCGTCGGCCCCGCTCAAGGTCGAGGCGGCGCTTCGCCTGTTCGGGCGGGCGGGCTGATGCCCCGCCAGCGCATCCTGCTCGTCACCGGCCTGTCCGGCGCCGGCAAGTCGACCGTCCTCAAGACGCTGGAGGATATCGGCTGGGAGACCGTCGACAATCTGCCGCTGAGCCTGCTGCAACCGTTGCTGGCGACGCCGCCGCCGGCCGGCGCCGAGCGCGGCCGGCCGCTCGCCGTCGGCCTCGACAGCCGCACCCGCGGCTTCGACGCCGCGCTGGTCGCCAGGCAGGCGCGGAGCCGGCCGGTCGAGATGCTCTATCTCGATTGCACCGGCGAGGAGCTCGCCCGCCGCTTTTCCGAGACCAGGCGGCGCCATCCGCTCGCGCCCGACCGGCCGGCGATCGACGGCATCGCCGAGGAACGCGCGCTGACCGCGCCGCTCAAGCGCGAGGCCGACCATGTCATCGACACCACCGACAGCGACGTCCCCGCCCTCCAGCAGCAGGTCCGCGGCCGCTTCGCCAGCGGCGGCGGAGCGCCGACCCTGACGATCATGTCGTTCGGCTTCGCCCGCGGCGTGCCGCGCAACGCCGATCTCGTGCTCGACATGCGCTTCCTCAGGAACCCGCACTGGCAGGAGGAGCTGCGCGCGCTGACCGGGCTCGATCCGGCGGTCGGCGCCTATGTCGCCGGCGACGAGGCCTATGCCGACGCGCTGGCCAAGATCGAGGATCTGCTGCTCATCCTCCTCCCCCGCTACCGGGCGGAAGGAAAGTCCTATGTCTCGATCGCATTCGGCTGTACGGGCGGGCGCCACCGCTCGGTCCATGTCGCGGAGCGAGTCGCGGCACGGTTGCGTGCGGCGGGTTTTTCGCCCAGTCTGGACCATCGCGACCTCGCCACGCCGCCTCGCGACGGTATCGAGCGATCCGCAGGGGCAGAGAGATTAGGACAGAACGAGGCGGACGGCGCTCAAGGTGAATGAATGATCGGACTGGTATTGGTCACCCATGGCCGGCTCGCGGCGGAATTCATCGTCGCGATGGAGCATGTCGTCGGGCCGCAGGAGCGGATCGCGGCGATCTGCATCGGCCCCGACGACGACATGGAAGCGCGCCGCAAGGACATCGCCAAGGCGATCGCCAAGGTCGATGAGGGCAGCGGCGTCATCATCCTTTCCGACCTGTTCGGCGGCACCCCCTCCAACCTCGCGATCAGCCTGATGAAATCGGACAAGATCGAGGTGATCGCCGGGGTCAACCTGCCGATGCTGATCCGCCTCGACGGCGCGCGCAAGACGATGGACGTGCGCGCCGCGGTCGCCGCCGCGCGCGAGGCGGGGCGCAAGTACATCTCGGTCGCCTCGGAAATCCTGGGCGAAGCCGCGGCCTGATGTTTACCCGCACCGTGGAGGTCCGGAACAAGCGCGGCCTCCACGCCCGCGCCAGCGCCAAGTTCGTCACCTTGGCCTCGCAGATCGACGCCCAGATCGAGGTCGAGAAGGACGGCACCGTCGTCTGCGGCACCTCGATCATGGGGCTGATGATGCTCGGCGCGGGACAAGGCGACACGATCACGATCAGCGCCACCGGCCTCGGCGCCGAGCAGGCGGTCGAGCAGCTCAGCGCGCTCGTCGAGGCGCTGTTCAACGAGGCGGAATGATACCCGTCCCACCCCTCCTTCGTCACCCCAGCGAAGGCTGGGGTCCATACGGAGTCAGCATGGATGCCAGCCTGCGCTGGCATGACGAGGTGTAGATGCCCCGCCAGATCACCGCTTTCTCCAACCCGCTGGTCAAGCAGGCGCGGTCGCTGCGCGACAAGAAGCACCGGCGCGCCGAAGGGCTGTTCCTCGCCGAGGGCCTCAGGATCCTGACCGAGGCGCGCGAGGCGGGCGTCCTGCCCGAGCGATTGTTCTTCAGCGACGCTTCCCATCCGCTGCTCCAGGCCCTGATCGAGGAGACCGAGGCGGCCGGCGGCGAGGCGATCGAGACCAATGCCGACATCCTCCACAAGATTTCCGGCAAGGAGAATCCGCAGGCCGCGCTCGCCGTCTACCGGGCGTTCGACACCGATCTTGACGGCGTCGACCGCGCCGCCGCGCCGCTCTGGATCGTCGCCCAGGCGCTGCGCGATCCCGGCAATGTCGGCACCATCCTGAGGACCGGCGACGCGGTCGGCGCCGGCGGCCTGATCCTGATCGACGATTGCGCCGACCCTTTCTCGGCCGAGGCGGTGCGCGCCTCGATGGGCGCGCTCTTCACCCAGCGAATCGCGGCGGCGCGCTGGGACGCGTTCCTGCCGTGGCTGCGCGCCGGGCCGGGCCAGCTGATCGGCACCAGCCTCGATGCGGCGCTCGACTATCAGGCGGCGCGCTACGACAGGCCCGCCTTCATCCTGGTCGGCAACGAGCAGGCCGGCCTGCCCGCCGCCTATCAGGCCGAATGCGACCTGCTCGTCAAAATGCCGATGCTGGGCAAGGCCGACAGCCTCAACGCCGCGGTGGCGGCGGCGGTGATGGCCTATGAAGTCGTCAACCAGTGGCGGCGATCCTGATTTTCCGCCGGATCGGCGCAAGTATTCCGTGACCGCCGGCAAATAATCGCTAGAATGACGCATCGACAAACTCGGGGGAAACGGCGATGCGCGCTCTCGGCTTCATGAAAACATGCTCGGCCTGTCTCATCGTCCTGGCGGCGGCGGCGTGCGGCGGCCCGGCGGCCAACAACCTTGCCGGCAACGAGACCGCGCCGGCGGCGGCGAACGACGTCGCAGCTCCGGCCGGGAATGCCGCCAACGAGGCAGCGCCCGCCGCCAACGCGGCCGCGGCCGCGCAAGCTCCCTACCAGGCGAGCGGCAGCGAGCCGTTCTGGTCGCTGACCATCGGCGGCGGCCAGCTCGTCTATGATCCGGCCGACGGCCCGGACATCAGGATCGCGACGCCGCCGCGGCAGCCCATCGCCAACGGATACCGCTACGTGGCGCCGGAGATCACGGTGGAGGTCGTCCACACGCGATGCCAGGCCGAAAACGAACAATTCTATGCCGATACGGTGCGGGTGCACGTCGGCGACGTAAACGGCGAGGGATGCGGCGAATAAACGGCCTGGCCGGCGCTCAATTGGGCTGCTTGCCCTCTTCGGTGGGGAACAATTTGGTGAGCGGGCGCGGCGCGCCCTCGACCACGGGGAGCGCCTCGATCTCCCTGGCGCCGCTCGACACCTCCAGGGTCTCGAAGCGCTTGGCCTGGGTCATCACCTGGGTTTCGAGGCTGCCGACGAAGGCGTTGTAGGCGCCCATCGCGAGCTCGAGGTTGCGGCCCATGCGGGCGACATGGCCGCCCATCGTCGCGAGGCGGGCGTGCAGCTCCTTGCCGAGCCGGGCGATCTCGGCCGCTTCCTCGGCGATCTTCTCCTGCCGCCAGACGGAAGAGACGGTGCGGGCGATGGCGACGAGGTTGGTCGGGGTGGCGAGCAGCACCCGCCGCTCGAACGCCCAGGACCAGAGATTGTCGTCCTGCTCCAGCGCCGCGGTCAGGAAATGCTCGCCGGGAATGTACATGACGACATAATCGGCGGCGTCGCCGAACTGGTCCCAGTAATTCTTCGAGCCGAGCTTCTGGGCATGGCCCCGGATCGCGGCGGCATGCGCCTTGAGATGCTGGGCGCGGGCCGCCTCGTCCACCTCCTCGCTGGCGTCGAGGAAGGCGTTCAATGAGCATTTGGCGTCGATGATCAGCTTGCGCCCGCCCGGCAGGCGGACGATCACGTCGGGGCGCAGGCGGCCGTCCCCGGTCTCGACCGACACTTCGGACTGATAATCGGCATAAGGCGACAGGCCGGCCTGCTCGAGCACGTTCTTCAAGCTCTGCTCGCCCCAGCGGCCGCGCGACTTGGGGCTGTGGCGGAGCGCGCTGACCAGCTTCGCGGTCTCGTCGCGGACCTGGCTGTGGCCGGCATGGAGCAGGGTCACCGCCTCGCGCAGCGCCTCGTAGCTGCCCACCCTCTCCTTCTCGACCTTGCTCAGCCCTTCTTCGTAGCGCTTCAAAGTCGCCTCGACCGGCTGGAGCAGCGCCTTCAATTGCGCGTCGCTCTTCTCGCTGGCCTGGTTGAAGCGGGCGTCGGCGCGCTCGAGGAACTGCTTTTGCGCCTCATTGAGCAATTTGGCGCCGACCTCGTGGAACTGGGCGGTGAGCGCCTCCTTGGCCTCGACCAGCTCCTTCATCCGCGCCTCGAAATTGCGGGCGTCGGCCTGCAGGCCGGCGAGATCGCGCATCGCCGCGTCGCGCTCCCTGGTCACTTCGGCCAGGGTCATGCGCAGCAGCTCGGCCGCCTTGCCGCGCTCCTCGGCGACCGCGCCGGCGCGGCCGCGGCCGACGAACCAGCCGAGCGCGATGCCGGCGGCGACGAGGGCGGCGACGAGGAGAAGAATCGGTGCGTCCATGCGCGCTTGCCCAGTGAGGAACGAAGAGCGAACCTAGAGCAGCGGAGAGTCCCGCTCAAGCAGATTAAATAGGGACTGTCCCTATTTTCCGATTGAATAGGGACTGTCCCTATTTTCCGTCAGGCGGCCTGCTTGCGGGCCTTGGCGATCTTCCTCAGGATCATCTCGCGCTTGAGGCGGGAGAGATGGTCGATGAAGAGGATGCCCTCGAGATGGTCCATCTCGTGCTGGAGGCAGACCGCGAGCAGGCCGGTAATCTCCTCCTCGTGCCGCCCGCCCTGCTCGTCGAGCCAGCGGGCGCGGATCCGGTCGGGGCGGTCGACCTCGGCATATTGATCGGGGACCGACAGGCAGCCCTCGGTATAGGGGACCTGCTGGTCGCTGTGCGAGACGATCTCGGGATTGATGAAGACGCGCGGGTCGCGGACCGGCTCGCCGCCTTCCTCCTCGGGCTCCTGGAGATCGATCACCAGCACCCGTTTCGGCACGCCGACCTGGATCGCGGCAAGGCCGATGCCGGGCGCCGCGTACATCGTCTCGAACATGTCGGCGATGAGCGCGCGAATCTCGTCGTTCACCGCCTCGACCGGCGAGGAGATCTGTTTCAGGCGCGGGTCCGGGACCTCGACGATCGGAAGCAAAGCCATCGCCGAAAAATAGGGGGAAAGGGTAAAATCTTCAACCTGCTCCGCTCCTCCTGAGTAGGGGCTGAGCCTGGCGAAGACCCGTATCGAAGGACGGTCCTTCGATACGGTGATCAGGTCGGATCATCCCCCGGATGATCCTGAAACATGCCGGGGGCATGTTTCACCTGATCACTTCGACAAGCTCAATGGCTACTCAGGATGAGCGGCTGGTTCGGTTTTCTCAGGCCACAGGCCGTCTTGCCCGCAGCGCCTGGGCGAGCGTGCCTTCGTCGAGATAGTCGAGCTCGCCGCCGACCGGCAGGCCGTGGGCGAGCTGGGTGAGGCGGATCGGGAAGCGCTCCAGCCGCTCGGCGAGATAATGGGCGGTGGTCTGGCCCTCGAGCGTCGCGTTCATCGCCAGCACGACTTCGTCGATGCCGCCGGCGGCGACCCGCGCGACGAGGGTGTCGATGTCGAGATCCTCGGGCCGCACCCCGTCGAGCGCCGACAGCCGCCCGCCGAGGACGTGGAAGCGCCCCGGAAACAGCCGCGAGCGATCGAGCGCCCAGAGGTCCGAAACCTCCTCGACGACGCAGAGCAGCCGCGTGTCGCGGCGCGGATCGGCGCAGACCGCGCAGGGATCGGCGGTGTCGACATTGCCGCAGGTGGCGCAGACGACGAGCTTGTCGCCGACCGCGGTCAGCGCGCGCAGCAGCGGCGCCAGCGCGGTCTCGCGCTTCTTCATCAGGTGAAGCACCGCCCGCCGGGCCGAACGCGGGCCGAGCCCCGGCAGGCGGGCGAGCGCCTGGGTGAGCGCTTCGATTTCGGTCGATGCCATGGCCCCCTCTGTCATTGCGAGCGAAGCGAAGCAATCCACACGAACTGGATTGCTTCGTCGCTCCGCTCCTCGCAATGACGGCTTCATGCGCATCGCCTTCATGGGAACTCCCGATTTCGCCGTGCCGACGCTCGATGCCCTGCTGGCGGCGGGGCACGAGGTGCTCGCGGTCTATACGCAGCCGCCGCGGCCGGCGGGGCGCGGCAAGGGGTTGAGCCCCTCCCCCGTTCAACGGCGCGCGGAGGAAGCGGGGATCGAGGTCAGGACGCCGGCCTCGCTCAAGGGCGCCGGGGAGCAGGCGGCGTTCGCGGCGCTCGGCGCCGACGCGGCGGTGGTCGCCGCCTACGGGCTGATCCTGCCCGAGCCGATCCTCGCCGCGCCGCGCTACGGCTGCCTCAACGTCCATGCCTCGATGCTGCCGCGCTGGCGCGGCGCGGCGCCCGTCCAGCGCGCGATCCTCGCCGGCGACGCGATCACCGGGGTCACCATCATGCAGATGGAAAAGGGCCTCGATACCGGGCCGATGCTGGCGGTGCTGCCCGCCCGGATCGGCCGCAAGACGGCCGGCGAGCTGACGGAGGAGCTGGCCCAGCTCGGCGCGACCGCGATGGTCCGCGTGCTCGGCCTGCTCCCCGATGTCGGACGGATGCCCCAGCGCGAGGAACGCGCCACCTATGCGGCCAAGATCGGCAAGGAGGAGGCGCGGCTCGACTTCACCCGCACCGCCGCCGAGGTCGAGCGGCAGGTGCGCGCGTTCAATCCGGCACCAGGCGCGTTCTTCGAACATGAAAACGAGCGGATCAAGGTGCTTGCCGCCGACATTTCAGATTTGGACGGAGCGCCGGGGACGGTCCTCGACCATGGCCTGACGATCGCCTGCGCGGAGGGGTCGATCGTCCCGACCCTGGTCCAGCGTGCCGGCCGCGCGGCGATGATGCCGGCCGAGCTGTTGCGCGGCTTCGCCATCCCCGCGGGTGCAAGGGTCCAAACTTGACACCGGAGGTGGCCGTGATCGAGCGGAGAAGGTGGCTGGGTAGGAGAGAGCCGCCGGCCGGACCAGGCAGTCCGGCCAAGGTGCTCGACGCCGCCGGCCGCCTTCTCCGCTCGACCGCGAAGCGGCGGGCTGTCCTTTGCCGCCCGGGCTGCGTCGCTGCGTCGGTCACGATGCATCAAGCATCGCTCCCTCCTCGCTCCTTGCCGGACAACAAATGCCAACCCGTCACGACCGCCTCCGGTGTCAAGTTTGGACCCCCACTCGGGTGACCCGCTTCCGGCTCACGATCGAATATGACGGCCGCCCGTTCATGGGCTGGCAGCGGCAGGCGCACGGCCCCTCGGTCCAGCAGGCGATCGAGCAGGCGATCCGGGCGATCACCCATGAAGACGTCACGCTCCACGCCGCCGGCCGCACCGACGCCGGCGTCCACGCGCTGGCGATGACCGCCCATGTCGATATCGCCCGGCCGATCACGGCGCTCCGGCTCGCCGACGGGACCAACGCCAAGTTGCGGCCGCTGCCGGTCGCCATCCTCTCGGCCGAGACCGCCGGGGAGGATTTCCACGCCCGCTTCTCCTGCACCGGCCGGCGCTATCTCTACCGGATCGCCAACCGGCGGGCGCCGCTCGCGCTCGAGGCGGGGCGGGCCTGGCGGGTGCCGGTGGTGCTCTACGCGGACGAGATGAACCGGGCCGCGCAGGTGCTCGTCGGACGGCACGATTTCACCACCTTCCGCTCCGCCCATTGCCAGGCGGAAAGCCCCGTCAAGACGCTCGACCGGCTGACCGTCCGGCGGTTCGGCGAGACGATCGAGATCGAGGCGGCGGCGCGGAGCTTCCTCCACCATCAGGTCCGCTCGATGGTCGGCTGCCTCGAGCTGGTCGGCCGCGGCAAATGGACGAAAGCCGACCTCAGGGCGGCGCTGGAGGCGAAGGACCGCGCCGCTCTGGGCTTCAACGCGCCGCCCGACGGGCTCTACTTCGCCGAGGCGCTCTATCCGCGCTGACGCTGCCGAAGCCGAATAGCCGCCGCAGCGACTTTTCCAGCATGAGGAGCTGCCAGAGCAGCCGGCCATGGTCGGAGCGGCCGCTCTGGTGGGCGCGGACGAGGGCGTCGATCGCCTCGCCGTCGAACCAGCCGGTCTCGGCCAGCGCCGCGCTTCGCGCGATCGCCGCGGCCTCGGCGGCGAGCGGGCCGCGGAACCAGGCCGAGACCGGGGTGACGAAGCCCATCTTGCGGCGGTGGAGGATCTCGCTCGGCAGCCGCGAGGCGAGGGCGCGCTTCAGCAGCCATTTGCCGCTGCCGCCGTGCAAGCGCATGTTCGCCGGCAGCCGGGCGGCGAACTCGATCAGGCGGTGGTCGAGCAACGGCTCGCGCGCCTCCAGGCCGACCGCCATCGAGGCGCGGTCGACCTTGGTGAGGATGTCGCCCGGGAGCCAGATCTTGAGATCGGCATATTGGGCGCGCGACAGCGCGTCGTTGGCGGGCGCCCCGGCCATCGCCCGGACGTAGCGCTGCTCGGCGACATGGCCGTCGAGCGGGGCGGTGAAGATCCGGCGGCGCAGCGCCGGCGGAGTGACGCCGACGGCCCGGGCATAGGCCTCGCCGCTGCCCTGCCCCAGCGCTTCCAGAGTGGTCTTGGCGCGGAACATCTGCGGCGCCCAGTCGAGCTTGGGATAGACCGCGCCGAGCGCGCCGGCGGCACGGCGGAGCGGCCCGGGCAGCAGCCGGCGGGCGCGTTCCTCGGCGGCGAACAGCCGGTAGCGGCGATAGCCGGCGAAGGCCTCGTCGGCGCCGTCGCCCGACAGCGAGACCTTCACTTTCTCGCGCGCCAATTCGGAGACCCGGTAGGTGGCGAGCGCCGAGGCGTCGGCGAACGGCTCGTCGAAGGCGTCGGCGAGCGTATCGATCAGCCCGAAATCCCCGGACGCGACGGTCCGGCTGCGATGATTGGTGGCGAACAGGGCCGCGACCTGGGCCGCATAGCGGGTCTCGTCATGGTCGGCCTCGTCGAAGCCGATCGAACAGGTCTCGACCGCGCCGCGGCTCGCCTCGGCCATGAAGGCGACCACCGCCGAGCTGTCGATGCCGCCCGAGAGGAAGGCGCCGAACGGCACGTCGGCGACCATCCGCGAGCGGACCGCCTCGCGCAGCCGCTCGACCAGCTCCTCCTCGAGCGCGGCGGCGGAAGCACGGACCGGGTTGGAGAAATCGACGTCCCAATATTGCGCCGGCCGCGGCACCGGCCGGCCGCGGCGGACGTGGAGGCAATGGCCGGCGGCAAGCTTCTTCACCCCTTCGACGATCGCGGCGTCGTCCGGAACATAGCCGTAAGCGAGGAAATCCTCGATTGCCTGCGGGCTCGGCGCGCGGCGCAGCAGCGGATGGGCGAGCAGGCCCTTCAGCTCCGAGGCGAAGACCAGCGCGCCGTCGGCGAGCTCGGCGTAGAAGAGCGGCTTCACCCCGAGCCGGTCGCGGGCGAGGAACAGGCAGTCCTCGGCCGCGTCGTAAAGCGCATAAGCGAACATGCCGTTGAACCGGGCCGGGGATTCCAGGCCCCATTGCCGCCAGGCGGCGAGGATCACTTCGGTGTCGCTCTCGGTGCGGAAAAAATGGCCCTTCGCCTCGAGCTCGCGGCGGATCTCGCGGAAATTGTAGATCATGCCGTTGAAGCTGACCGCCAGCCGGCGGTCCTCGCTCAGCATCGGCTGGGCGCCGGCCTCGCTCAGATCGACGATGGCGAGGCGGCGATGGCCGAGGCCGACGCCCGGCGCGGTCCAGATGCCGCTGCCGTCGGGGCCGCGATGGGCGAGGATTTCGGTCATCGCCTCGACCCGCGCCGGATCGACCGGCTTGGGGACGTCGGGATGGAAGATGCCGGCGATGCCGCACATGGCCTAATCGAGCCCCGCGGCGCGGTCGGCGAGCGGCGCGACCGGCCCGAGCGCGCTCAGGAAATCGTCGATCGCCTCGCGCGATTCGCCCGAGGCGAGCACCGCCACCGCGCGCTGCGGGCCGCCGAGCAGCCGCACTTTCAGAGTTTCGAGCTTCACCCCCACCCCGCTGCCGGTCACGATCCCGCCGACACGGTAGAAGCTCACCACCTGCCGTTCCAGGCCGTGCGAGGCGATCCGTTCCGCGCGCCCGTCCGGCGGGGCGACGGCGTCGGCGGTCCACGCCCAGCGCCCGTTCGGCGCGACCGCGCCCTGGCCGAAGCCGACCAGCTCGCGGCCCTCGCTCTGGCGCGCGAAGACGGCGATGGCGAGATCGACGCTGCGCCCGCGCCGATCGCGGTAATGGCCGAGCAGCATCCGGTCGGCGCCGGCGAAATGGGGTTGCCAGGGGATGCCGCCGGCCCGCGGCACCCGCTGCCAGCCGGGCACCTCGGGCAGCGCCGCGCGGGCGGGAAGCGGGCTGATGCCGGCGGCGGTCACCGCGCCCGACCAGGCGACCGGAAGCAGCGCGAGGCCGAGCGCGGCCGCCGCGACCAGCGCCGGCTGCGCCCCCCGCGGCGGCACCGGCTGGAGCGCTTCGGGATCGAACCAGGGATCGCCGGCGCCGCGGTCGAAAAAGCGCCAGCCGATGGCGAGGATCAGGGCGATGACGATGGCGAAGAAGACGAAGCCGTAGACGACATGGTCGAAGCCGGCGGCGAAGTCGATGCTGGTGAAATAGGCGATGTAGATCGTCCCCCAGGCGCGCACGCCGTTGGCGAAGACCGGGATCGCCATCGCCATGCCAAGAAAGGCGAGGCGCCGGCGCCAGGAGCGGTAGCAGACGTTTGCGACGAGGGCGCCGAACGCCGCCATCGCGATCAGGAACTTGACCCCGGCGCAGGCCTCGGCGACCTCGAAATAGCCGGTCGGGGTGGTGATGAAGATGCCTTCGAGATGGGCGGGCACGTTGCTGAGCGCGAGCAGCAGCGCCGCGATTTCGGCGGTGACCGTCTGCATGACGGGCACGATCTCCTCGCCGAACGGGACCAGGAACAAAGCGTAGAAGAGCGGGAAAGCGAGCGCCCGCGCGACCGCCTTGCCGAGGCAGGCGATGGCGCTGCCCTGGAGCATCAGCAGCAGGCCGAGCTGGCGGGCGAAATCGACTCCGCTCGCTTCGCCGAGCAGCCAGCCGAACGCGCCGGCGCCAACGACGGCGAGCCCGGGCCACCAGCCGGCCGGAATCAGCTGCCGGAGCTGCGGCAGCCGCTGCCAGACCAGCCAGGCGATGATCGGCACGATCAGCAGGCAATGATTGTAGGTCGAATCGTTCCACCAGATCGCGGCGATGTCGGCGGCGTCGCGGCGGAACAGGCCGAGGATCGACGCCGCGGCCAGAGCGAGCGCGGCGAGGTGGGCGCGCCAGGCCGAGGCCTCGCGCCGGGCCAGCGGCATCGCGAGGCTGCTCATGCCGCCCGCCGCGGCTGCGCCGGATCGACCATGGCGGCGAGCGGCGCGAGCCGCGCCTGCCAGCGATAGCGAAGCTCCATCTGCCGCCGCGCGGCGCTGCCGATCGCGCCGGGATCGGCAAGCAGACGGTTGACCGCCGCCGCGGTCGCGGCGGCATCGTCCGCGACGAGGAGGTCGCGGCCGGCAATCGCCTCGATCCCTTCGAAGGCGGCGGGTGAGGCGACCACGGGCTTCGCCATCGCCATCGCCTCGAGCACCTTGTTCTGGATGCCGCGGGCGAGCTTCAGCGGCGCGACGACGACGTCGGCCGCCGCCAGCCAGGAGCGCATGTCGGGAACCGCGCCGGTGACGGTCACCCGCGCCCCGGCGAGCGCGCGCACCGCGGCCGGCGGGTTGCGGCCGGCAATGACGAACCGCGCGCCGGGGACGAGCGGGAGCACCTCGTGCGCGAACCAGGCGACCGCGTCGGCATTGGGCGGATAATCCATCTGGCCGGTGAACAGCAGGACCGGCGTTTCGCCTTTCTCGAGGCGCGGAAAATCGGCGTCCGGATCGAAATGATCGACGTCGATGCCGTTGGAGAGCGCGCTGATGTTGGCGAGCCCGGTCCTCTCCCGGAACAGCGCCGCCTCGGCCTCGCTGACGAACAGGCAAAGGTCGGCGCGGCCGGCGACGGCGCGCTCGAACGCGGCGAGCCTCTCGCCCTCGCGGCGGTTGACCCAGCGCATCGGCCCGGCGCCCTCGGCGGCATATTGGGCGAACTTGGCGGAATCGACGTCGCCGAAGTCCATCACGAAACGCTGGCGCACCCCCGCCGGCACGAACTGCGCCATCTGGCCCGAGAAAGCGAAGATGGTGCCGATCGAATCGCCGGCGAGCTTCCGCTCGACGAAGGCACGCAGCTTCGGGCTGTCGAACAGGGCGAGCGAGACCGGACGGCCTTCGACCAGCGCGATCGCGCCCGCGGCGACCTTGGTCCGGGTGCGGACCTCGACATGGATCTCGCCGCCGATCGCTTCGCGCAAAGCGGGCAGACGGGCGGCGTCCTTCTCGTCGTCGGCGAAGCAGGCGAGGTGGACTCGGGCCAGCGTGGCGAGATGCCTGAGGATGTTCCACGAACGGATCTTGTCGCCCCGGTCCGGCGGATAGGGGATGCGGTGGGCGAGGAAGAGGATGTCCTTCATCAGCCGAGCCCGCGCGCGATCGGCGGCCCGAGCCGGTTGGCGAGCGGCAGCGGCATCCGCTTCCACAGCGCCACCTGCAGCCGGTATTTGGGATCGAGCGGGTTGACGACACGCGCGCCGGCGCCGTCGGCGGTGCGCACCGCATAGGTGAGGGGCCTCGGCTCGAACCCCCAATTCTCCTTGAACGCATAGGTGCCGGTGCCGAGCTTCGAGCGGCCGAAATCGAAGGTCGTGCAGCCGCGCCGCGCGCCGTGGCACATCACCTGGTAATACATCATCTCGCTGGCCGAGAATTCGCGCGACGCGGCGGTGCCGCCGCCCCAATAGGGCATCACCGTGCCGCGGAAGTAGAAATTGAGCGCGCTCGCCAGCGGCCGGCCGTCCTTCAGCACGGTCAGGATGTCGGCATCCGGGCCGAACAGGTCGAGCATCGCCGCGAACAGCGCGCGCGGATAGACCGGCGAGCCGAGGTTGCGGACCATCTCGGCATAGACGGCATAGTGCATCGCCCGGTCGGCTTCGCCGCTGCCGACACGGATTTCGAGATCGAACTCGCGGGCGCGGCGGATCGAGCGGTGGCGCCGCTTCATCGCGCGCAGGATCGCCTCGTCCCCCTGCGGCAGCGGCTTGGCGAAGCCGGCATAGATCCCTTGCTGCGCGGTCCAGCCCTCGGGCACCGCGCCGCCGCGCAGCTCCATCGAGCGGCAGCCGCGCTCGGCGGCGAGCGCCCAGCCGGCCTCGACCAGGCGGCCGGCCGTCGCGGCATCGTCGGCGATCGCGCCGCCGCCGGTGCCGAAGCCGGCCGAGACCAAGGCGTTGCCGAACAACGGCGAGCGCACTTCGCTGAGCGGCAGGCAGCCGGCGAGGCGCCCCCCTTGCTCGGCGACCAGATAATGGCCGCGCTGGCGGCAGCCGCGTTCGACGGCGAGGGTCCATTGCGGGCGGTGGAACAGCTCGGCCTCCGGGTGCCCGGCGACATAGGCGTCGATCCGCTGCCGCTCGGCGGCGTCGGCAAGATCGGCGGAGCGGATGTTCATGCCAGCCTCGCGCGCTCGGCGGCGGCGACCTCTTCGGTCCGGCTCCACTTATAGGCTTTCAGCAATTTCAGCAGCTTGGCCCGCATGACGGAGAGGTTGGTATAATGGCGAAGCTTCGATTTCAGCGGCGCGTAATCGACCCGCGGCTGATCGGCATCGACCTCCCAGGGGTGGAAATAGAAGATCGCCGGCCGCTGCTCGCGATTGACCCGGGCGATCGCCCAGTCGGAGAGCGCATAGGGAAGCAGCCGGAAGAAGCCGCCGCCGCCGGCGGCGAAGCGGCGGCCGGCGACCTCGACGGTGGTGACCGGAAGCTCGATCAGGTCCGCGCCCGCCACCGGGCGCCAGGCGAAGCGCGGCGATTCGCGCCAGCCATAATGGTCGTGGCGGACCGGCGCGACGCTGGAGGAATAGGCATAGCCCTCTTCGGCGAGCACCGGGTGCGCCCAGGGCGTGCGCGCGTCGATCGAGAAGCTCGGCGCGCGATAGCCGCCGACCTTGCGGCCCGAGGCCTGCTCGATCGTCTCGCGCGCCCGGCGGAGATCGTCGCGGAACTCGGCCTCGCTCATCGTGAACACGCGCTTGTGGTCCCAGCCGTGGCTGGCGAGCTCGTGGCCCGCCTCGGCGATCCGGCGGATCAGGGCGGGATGGCGCGTCGCCACCCAGCCCAAAGTGAAGAAGGTCGCCTTGACCCCGGCCTCCTCGAACAGCGCCAGCACCGCGTCGGTGTTGCGCTCGACCCGGCGCGGCAGCGTCTCCCACGAATCGCGGGCGATCACCGTCTCGAAGGCACCGACCTGGAACCAGTCCTCGACATCGACGGAGAGGGCATTCTGCATCGGCCCTCCAGGCTAGGCGGCGTGGATACGATAACCGGTTTCGGGGGCCGTCTCCACCCAATCGACCAGCAGGGTCAGCGCGCGCCGCAGCATCGCCTCCTGCTCGACGACCTGCGCCTCCAGCGCGGCGATGCGCTGCTCGAAGGCCGGATCGGGCCGATAAGCGGGCGGCTCGACGGCCGGGGCGGGCCGATGGTCGGGCTGCTCGTTGGCGGCGACCGGCGCGGCCCGGGCCGAACGCAGCGGCAGCACCTTTTCCTCGCGCGCGGGCTCGGGCGCGGCAGCATCGCCGCCCATCTCGGCGGCGACGGCGTGGACCGATTCGGCGGAGATCGCGGCGGCGCCCTCGACCGCGGCATTGAGCATCAGCCGGTGGGCGAGCTGGTTCACCCGGCGGGGAATGCCGCCCGAATAGAGGTGGATCGCGTCGAACGCGCCGGCCGCGAATTCGGGATTGCCCTGCCAGTCGACCCGGGTGAGGCGATGGCGGATATAGGCTTCGACCTCGTCGGCGCCCATCGCTTCGAGATGGTGGCTGGCGATGACCCGCTGGCGCAATTGCTCGAGGCCGGGGCCGGCGAGCTTGTCGCGGAACTCGGGCTGGCCGAGCAGGACGATCTGGATCAGCGCCCGGCCGCCGATCTGGAAGTTGGAGAGCATGCGCAGCTCTTCGAGCGCGGAGACCGGCAGGTTCTGCGCCTCGTCGACGATCAGCAGGGTGCGCTTGCCGGCGCGCAGATCGCCATCGAGCTGGTGCTCGACCGCGTCGAGCAGCCGCGCTTTCTCTTGCCCACCGGTGTCGAGGCCGAGGCCCTGGGCGACGAGGCGGAGCATGTCGTCGCCCTCGACCTGGGTCGAGACCAGGCTGATCGCGTTCAATCGGGCGCGGTCGATATTGGCCAGCAGATGCGCGACCAGGGTCGATTTGCCGGCGCCGATCTCGCCGGTGACGGTGATGAACCCCTCCCCCTGGGCGAGGCCGTAGCCCAGATAGGCCATCGCCTTCTTGTGGGTGCGGCTGTCGAACCAGAAGCGCGCGTCGGGCGTGAGCTGGAACGGCTGGCCGCTGAGGCCGTAAGTCTCGGTATACATAGGTCTCTCCCGCGCTGCCGCCGGTTAGAAGGTGTACCTGAGGCCGGCGAGCGCCGAGGCGTTGGTCGCCGCATCGGTGCCGTCGTCGCTGTGGTAGACGCCAAGGGCGGCGAGCAGCTGCAGCCGTTCGAGCAGGAAGCTGCGGTTGTAGCTCAGGGTCGCGCCCTCGCTGGTCACCGCCTCGCTGCCCGGCCGGTCGCTGTCGTACCAGCTCATATAGGCGTTGAGGTTGATGTCCGAGGTCCGGCTCAGGCGGCGGCCGATATTGCCGTAGACGCTGAAATCGTCGTCCGAACTCGCCTGGGTGGTGACGAAGGCCGCGCCCGAGGGCAGGAAGTAGCGGCGGTGGTTGTAGCCGGCGCCGATGCCGTAGCTCCACGACCGGCGCTCGCCGGCGAAGGCAATGTTGACGCCGCGGGCGCGGAAGGTGCTGCCGGTGATCGACTGGAGCGAGCGGTCGAGGCAGGCGCCGCCGCCGGTCTGGCCGAAGACGCAGCCGCCGAGGCCGCCCGACAGAGGATCGCGCGTGACGTTAAAGTTGGCCGGCAAGCCATTGATTTGCGTGGTCAATTGCCGCCCGAACGTCTCCACGGTGTCGTAGACGACGGCGTTGACCGAGCTGTGAGCGCCGATCCGGTGGCTGAGCGAGCCGACATAGGTGGTGCCGCCATAGCGATGGCCGGCGCGGGCCTGCAATTCGGTGCGCGGGCTCGGCCGCCAGAGGATGCCGCCGTCGTACATGATGCCGTCCATGTCGTAGGTCAGCAGCCGCGGCGCATTGGGGTCGGGCTGGAGCCGGCCCTGGGCGTCGGGGACGGGCACGCCGCCGGCGTCGCGGACGACGTCGCGCTGCGAGGCCTGGATGTCCTCGTAACCGACGCCCGCGGTCAAAGCGAGGGTCGGGCTGATCGGAACGACGACGTCGCCGCGGACATAGGCGCCCTCGAACCGGTTGCGGAAGCGGCCGCCCGAATTCTCGCGGGCATAGCCGGCGCCGACCGTCCAGCCGAACGGCAGGCCGCGATTGGGCGCCATGCCGACGCTGCCGGTCAGGCTGTGGGAGGTCGAGCTGTCGAAATCGCTGTCGAGCAGGCCGCCCGGGCGATGGTCGTCGACCTTGGCGTAGCCGAAGCGGTAGGCGCCGTTGATCGCGAGCGGGCCGGCATGGGTCGCCAGGGTCGGCCCGGCATAGAGGGCATAGACGTCGACCGAGCGGTCCTGGTTGGTGACTCCGAAAGTGCGTCCCTCGCCGCCGGTGCGGGTGGCGATGCCGCCCGCGTCGAGCGAGAGGCCGCGGCTGACCTCGGCATGGACCGCGGCGACGCCCGAGACGATGTCCTGGTCGCCCGACCGGCTCTGCCAGTCGAAATGATGCTCGTAGCGAAGGCTCATCTGGGCGGTGACCCGGCGGGTCTCGATATGGCCGTCGACGCCGGCGGCGACGCTGGTGTAGGTCAGCGTCTCGCCGCCATCCAGATCGGCGCTCAGCACCTGGGCGACCTCGAGATAGGGGCGGATCTCGGCGCGGCTGCGGCCGCGGCGCGCCGCGACCGGCGCGGGGGCGTCGCCCTCGGGCTGGGCGGCGGCGCCGCCGTCGGCCCGGGTCACCGCCCCGGTGATCGCGGGATCGCCCTGGGCATGGGCGCCGGCGGCGGCCAGGGTGAGGCCGAGCGCGAAGGCGAGGCGGCGCAACCGGCGCGTCAGCTGAAGCTCATCAATCATGGCCATATCCATCATAAGCGCCGAATTTGCGGCCGGTGACGGCCAGGCCCGCGCCGTTGAGGACGAGGCCGACCCGGCCGCATCCCTGGAGCAGGCCGATCGTCTCGCGCAGATCGGCTTCGGTTGTCCGGTCGGCGCGCACCACGACCAGCGCCAGGCCGACATGGCCGGCGAGAACGGTCGCGTGCGACGCCATCAAAGCAGGCGGGGAATCGAACAGGATGATCCTGCGCCTGTCGCCGGCGGCGAGCTTCGCCAGCACCTCCCGAGTACGATCCGAAGCGAGCAGCTCCGGCACATTATTGGCTTTGCGCCCGGCGGGCAGGACCGAAAGGCCCGGCATGTCGGTGCGGATGACGAAGGTTTCGGGGTCGGCGCCGGCGTCGGCGAGCGCGTCGACCAGGCCCGGCCCGCGGCCGTCGATGCCGAGCAAAGCGAGCGCCTCGGGCTTGGGGCAATCGGCGTCGATGAGGAGCACCTCGACGTCGCGCTCGCCGGCGAGGCTGAGCGCGAGGTTGATCGCGCAGAAGGTCTTGCCCGCCTTGGGCTGGGCCGAGCAGACCAGCACCGAGCGGTTCTCCGAACGCTCGAGGTCGGCGATCAGCTGGCGCTTGATCAGCCGGAATTCCTCGGCGAGGCCGGTGGCCGGCGAATCCGGATCGATGAAGCCCTTCTCGGTCAGCCCGCGGCGGTCGATCTCGGCGGCGCCGGCCGCGGCGGGGCGCGGCGCCGGCGCGGGCTCGACGGCGCGAAGGACCGGGCGGACCGGCAACGGCGCGACCGCGGGCGCCGGCGCAGCCGCCGGCTCCGGCTCGGGTTCCGCGGCCGCCGGCGGCGCCGGCACGGCGGCGGGCGCCCGCAAAGCGGCGCCGAAATCGTAGATCTCGGCGGCGCGCTCGAGCAGGGACTGGGGCGTATGCTTCATCTCGTCCCTCATGCCACCGAGCTTCGCTGCCAGAATTCGACGAGGATCAGCACCGCCCAGCACGCCCCGAGCGCGGCGCCGGCGCCGCCGAGCCAGATCAGCCGCTGGCGGCGGCGGACCCGCTCGGGCCGGGTGACGACCTCGCTGACCGTGCCGAGCACCTTGAGGCCGGTGACCTCGGCCAGCTTGCTCTGGGTCGGGAAGGTGGTCTGGAGCTGGCCGGCGAGGAAGGCGGCGGCGATTCCCGCGCCGACGCCGAACATCAGCACCACGGTCAACAGGATCGGCCGGTTCGGCGCCGCCGGCACGCTCGGCACGCTCGGCGGCTCGACCACGTTGACGGTGAGCGGGCTGGTCCGCGCCTGGATGTCGCTGCGCAGCCGGACCTGCTCGCGATTGGCGAGCAGCTGGTCATATTGCTGCTTCAAGACGTCGTAATCGTGGGTCAGCCGGGTCTGCTCGGCGGCAAGGCCGGGCTGGGTCGACTGGCGCGAGGTCAGCTGGGAAAGGTCGGACTGGAGCTGGTTGCGGCGGGCGGTGGCGGCGGCGAGCGAAGCCTCGCGCTCGGCCATCATCGCGCGCAGGGAAACGTAGCTCGGATTGGACATGCCGCCGGTATTGCCGCTCTGCCGCTCGGCCGCCGCATAGGGGCGCAGCCGGGCGATCTGCTGGCGCGCATAGACGATGTCGGGGTGCGATTCGGTCCAGCCGCGGGCGAGATTGCCGGCGATCTGGCCCTGGAGCTGGGCGATCTGCCCGGTCGCGCTGCCGCCGCTGTCGCCGACCCCCGGGATGGTCTGCGGCGTCGCCGCGAGCTGGGCCCGCATCGAGTTGAGCGCGCCGTTGGCGGCGGCGATCTGCTGCTCGAGATTGGCGAGCTCGACCTGGGCCGCCGACATCCGGTCGCCGATCGAGCCCGAACCGGGCAGGACCCCCATGAAGCGCTGCTCGAACTCGACCCGGCGCTGCTCCGCCTCCTGCAGGGCGACCTCGCGGCGGCGGAGCTCCTGGTCGTAGAATTGCAGGCCCTGGCCGGTCTCGCGGCGGTCGCCCGAGAGGTTCTGCTCGACGAACAGGTCGATCAGGCCCTGGACGGTGGCGGCGGCAGTGCGCGCGTTCTGGCCGTTGGAGAAGCCGGAGATGTTCGAGCTCGCCTTGATCTCGATGCCGCCGTCGGGCTGGGCGGTGACGGTGATCCGGCTCCTGAGCCCGCCGACCACGCCGGCGAGGTCGCGCTCGCTGGCGACGAGGCTGTTCAAATCGGTGCGGCGGACGACCCGGACGAGGTTCTCGTTCGAGGTCAGCGTCTGCTTCAGGCGGAGCAGCTGGTTGTTGCGCTCGTCCGGGGTGATGCCGATCTGGTTGGGCAGGATCGACTGCATCTGGACGAACAATCGCGCCTTGGCCTCGTAGCTCGACGGGATCAGGGCGATGACCAGCCAGCCGGCGACGCAGATTCCCCAGGCGACCGCCATCGCCAGCCAGCGGCGGCGCCAGACCTGGTGGAGGGCGAGCCTCAGCTGATCGTAGAGCCCCTCCACGGCGCGCTCAGAACATGCTTTCGGGGATGATGATGACGTCGCCCGGCTCGAGCCGGACGTTGGCGCGGACGTCGCCGCGGCGAAGCAGGCTGGCGATGCGCAAATCATATTCGCGCTGCTGGCCGCTGTCGCGGTCGACCCGGACCAGGCGGGCGCGGTCGCCGGCGGCATATTCGGAAAGGCCGCCGACCGCGATCATCGCGTCGAGCAGGGTCATGTTGGCGCGGTAGGGGATCGCCGCCGGGCGGGCGGTGGCGCCGACGATGCGGACCTGCTGCGAGAAGCTGCCCTGCGGCCGATCGACCATCACCGAGACGAGCGGCTCCTGGATATATTGGGAGAGCGCGGCGCGGATGTCGTCGGCGAGCTGAGCCGGGGTCTTGCCGGCAGCGACCATGTCGGTGATCAGCGGGGTGGTGATGCGGCCGTCGGGGCGGACCTGGGTGTGGGCGCCCAGCTCCTGGTTGCGCCAGACGAAGATGGTGATCTCGTCGAGGGCGCCGATGATGTAATTCTCGCTGACCTGGGTGTCGTTGCCGTTGGCGACGAACTCGGCGGGCGGCAGGACATGGCCGCTGCGGCTGCCGGAGGCGCAGCCGCCGAGCGCGAGGGCGCCGGCGGCGCCGGCAAGGACGGCCCAGGACTTTGCGGATACGCGCATGGTCACTCCTCTTCACGCTCGCCGTGCCTGCACCGCGCGTCCCGTTGCGGGATCGGGCGCAGGCTTTGCCGTTGCTATGGGGCGAAGAGGTAAAATTAGCGTTAGGAACAAGGGGCTTTGGGGGGCTGTCCCGGATCGGGACCGGCGCCGGCGAAAGCGTTAATCGCCGCCGTTGACGATCATCTCGAGCGCCGGCTGCTGGGCGAGGAAGGCCTGCGGGCTGGCGGACAGGCCGTAGGCGCCGGCGAGGAAGATGGCGACGAGATCCCCCACCTCGGCGCGCGGCAGCATGACGTCGTCGGCGAGCCGGTCGAGCGGCGTGCACAGGCAGCCGACGATCGACACTTCCTCCGCGCCCTCGCCGCCGAACCGGCCGGCGATCGCGACCGGATAGTTGCGGCGGACGACCTGGCCGAAATTGCCCGAGGCGGCGAGCTGGTGGTGGAGGCCGCCGTCGGTGACCAGGAAAGTCTTGCCGTGGCTCTCTTTCCGGTCGACGATCCGGGTCAAATAGACGCCCGCCTCGCCGACCAGCCAGCGGCCGAGCTCGATCGCGAATAAGGTGTCGGTGAGGACGGCCCGACGGCCCGCCAGGGTCACCGCAAGCGCGATCGCGACGGACTCGACGTCGAGCGCCTGCTCGCTGTGAAAATGGGGGATGCCGAAGCCGCCGCCGAGATTGACCGACGGCGGCGCCGCGCCGATCGCGGCGGCAAGCTCGCCGGCGAGCGCGACGGTGGCGCGCTGCGCGTCGATCAGGGCCTGCGGATCGAGCGCCTGGGAGCCGGCGAAGATGTGGAAGCCGCGCCAGTCGGCGCCGCTCGCGAGAATCCGCTTCACCAGGTCCGGCGCCCGGGCGGCATCGACCCCGAACGGCTTGGCGCCGCCGCCCATCCGCATGCCCGAGCCCTTGATCTCGAAATCGGGATTGACCCGCACCGCCAGCCTCGCCCGGCGGCCGAGCTTGGCGGCGATCGCCAGCGCGCGCTCGACCTCGCCCGCCGATTCGGCGTTGAGGGTGACGCCCTCGTGGATCGCGTCGGCGAGGTCGGCGTCGCGCTTGCCGGGGCCGGCGAAGCTGATCCTGGCGGGGTCGGCGCCGGCCTCGAGCGCGAAGTCCAGCTCGCCCGCCGAAGCGATGTCGAGGCCGTCGACGCGGCTCGCGACATGCTTGAGCAACGGGATATAAGAGTTTGCTTTTATGGCATAATGCAGATGAACATCCGGGAAAGCGGCACGGAAGCGGGCGATCTTTTCGCCGACCAGAGCGAGGTCGTAGACGAACAAAGGCGTGTCGCCCGCCTCCTCGACCAGCAGGTCGGCGCGGCGGCCGCCGATCAGCAGCATGCCGTCGGCGTCGGCGGCATAGCCGGCCGGGATCGGGCCCATCTTCTTGCTCATGCCATCAGCTCGTTCCTGAGCTCGACCCGGTCGAGCTTGCCGTTGGCGCTGCGCGGCAGCTCGTCGCGCCAGACGATGCAGCCGGGCTGCATGAAATTGGGCAATTGCCGCTTCAGGAAATTGCGCAACGCCTCCTCCTCGCCGCGGCGGTCGGGGCGGACGATCAGGGCGATCCCCTCCCCCAGCCTGGCGTCGGGATAGCCCAAAGCGACCGCTTCGGCGACCAGGCCCGAAGCCAGCGCCGCCTCCTCGACCTCGGTCGGGCTCACCCTGTTGCCCGAGCTCTTGATCATGCCGTCCTCGCGGCCGACGAAATAGAGCAGACCAGCCCCGTCGCGGCGGACGCGGTCGCCCGACCAGACCGCCATGCCGCCATAAGCGGAGCCCGCCGGCGCCGGCCTGAACCGCTCGGCGCTGCGCTCCGGGTCGTTCCAATAGCCCTTGGCGACCAGCGGCCCGGCATGGACCAGCTCGCCCTCCTCCGCCGCGCCGCCGTCGGCGCCGACCACCAGGATCTCGGCGAGCGGGATCGCGCTGCCCATCGAATCGGGATGATCGTCGAGCAGGGCCGGCTCGAGATAGGTCGAGCGGAACGCCTCGGTGAGGCCGTACATCGAATAGATGTCGGCGGCGGGAAACAGCTCGCGCATCCGCCGGACCAGCGACGGGGCGAGCTTGCCGCCGCTGTTGGTCAGCCGCCTCAGCGACAGCGCCGCCGCGGCCGGCCAGGGCGCCTCGATCAGTTGCACCCAGAGCGGAGGAACGCCCGCTAAAGTGCTGATCCGATGACGTTCCACGGCGCGGACGACGTCGCGCGCGGTGAGATAGTCGAGCGGCACGACGCAGCCGCCCGCGGCCCAGGTCGAGAGGAGCTGATTCTGGCCGTAATCGAAGGCGAACGGCAGCACGGCGAGGACGCGGTCGGCTGGCGAAAGCCGGAGATAATGCGCGACGCTGACCGCCCCGAGCCACAGATTGGCATGGCTCAGCATCACCCCCTTGGGCCGCCCCGTCGAGCCTGAGGTGTAGAGCAGGGCCGCGAGATCCTCGGGATCGTTGTCCGACGCTGCCAATGGATTAGCTGTGCGAAACAGGGCTTCGCTCTCTTCCTCGTCGAGAATGGGGCATTGCGCATCCCCGGGCTCGAGCGTCGCCGCCCGGGCCTTGGCGGTGAGCAGCAGCGAAGCGCCGCTGTCGGCGAGAATGTGGGCGACCTGCATCCGCTTCAGCAGCGGGTTGACCGGGACGTGGATCAGGCCGGCACGGGCGCAGGCGAGCGGCAGCAGGCCGGTGAGGCGGGTCTTGGGCAGCCAGGAGGCGACCCGGTCGCCGTGGGCGAGGCCCCTCGCCTTCAGCCCGGCGGCGAGCGCGCCGACCGCCGCTTCCAGCCCGGCATAATCGAGGCTTCCCTCGCGCGTCACCAGCGCCGGCGCCGCCGGATCGCCGCGCAGCGCCAGGTGATCGAGCGGAAAGGGGGTCGGGTCGGGCGTTTCCAACTTCATTCCTGCTTAAAAGACGTCATGATAGAGCAGAGGGTCCGTACTCGATACCGGAGGTGGTCGTGATCGGCCTGAGAAGGCGGCTGGGTAGGAGAGAGCCGAAGGGCGGGTCAGGCAACCCGTCCGAGGCGCTCGACGCCCCCAGCCGCCTTCTCAGGCCGACCCCGAAGGGGCGGGCTGTCCTTTGCCGCCCAGCGTCGTCGTTCGATCGGTCACGATGAATCTTCATCGCTCCCTCCTCTCTCCTAGCTGGACAACAAATGCCAGCCCGTCACGGCCGCCTCCGGTATCGAGTACGGACCCTAAGGCTGAGGGGCATAAAGCGTGACGGTTAACATCGCTTTGTTCGACGATCTCGACGCCGTCGCGGCCGACGCCGGCGGCGCCCTCGACCGCGCCGCCCAGCCGAGCCTGTTCGATCGCCTCGCCTGGTACCGGCTGATCCGCGATCATTGCCCGCCCAAAGGCAGGCTCGCGGTGCTGCGCGGGCGCGAGGGCGCTCAGGCGGCCTGGCTGTTCCTCGCCGCCGACGGGCCCTCGGCGCAGGCCTATACCGCCTGGTATTCGCTGCGTTTCGACGGCGTCGGCGATATCGACAGCGACGTCATGACGGCGATCGCGGCGGCGGTCCGCAGCAGCGGCATCGCCCGGGTCGAGCTGGCGCCGGTGGCGGACCCCGAGCCGCTGCGCAAGGCGTTCGCCCGGGCCGGCTGGCGGGTGTTCGTCACCCCGAAGACCGGCAATTGGCGGATCGCCACGAGCGGCCTGGATTTCGAAGCCTATTGGGCGGCGCGGCCGGCCCAGCTGCGCAACACCGCCAAGCGCCGCGGCCGGACCGCCGGGCTCGAGATCGAGATATACGACCGCTTCGATGCGCGCGCCTGGGCCGATTACGAGGCGGTCTACCGGGCCAGCTGGAAGCCCGAGGAAGGCTCCTTCCCGTTCCTGCGCGCGCTCGCCGAAGCGGAGGGCGCGGCCGGGACGCTGCGGCTGGGCGTCGCCCGCAAGGACGGGCGGCCGGTCGCGGTCCAGCTCTGGCTGGTCGAGCATGGCGAAGCGACCATCCACAAGCTCGCTTATGCCGAGCATGCCAAGGCGATGTCGCCGGGGACCCTGCTCGGCATGGCGATGTTCCGCCGGGCGATCGACGAGGATCGGGTGCGGGTCATCGATTACGGCACCGGCGACGACGCCTACAAGAAGGACTGGATGGGCGAGCGCCGCACCTTGTGGCGGATCGAGGCGTTCAACCCGGCGACGCTCACCGGCCTCCTCGGCACGGCGCGGGCGCTTGTCGGGCGCCTCCGGAAGCATTAGCACCCGGCAACCGCCCGCCAGGACGAGGGGAAAGCATGGCGACCGCAGCCGACGACGCCCATGAAGTCGAGAACACCCTGCGCGCCGTCCTCGCCGACGTGCTCGGCCTCGATCCGGCCCGGGTCGCGGCCTTCCGCGAGGAGACGCCGTTGTTCGGGGCGCTTCCCGAATTCGATTCGATGGCGGTCGCCGGCCTCCTGACCGAATTGGAGGAGCGGCTCGGCATCTTGATCGAGGACCATGAGGTCGACGCCGACATGATGGAGACGTTCGGCGCTTTGCTCACCTTCGCCCGGGACAAGACGCTCCGGTGACGGCCCCCGGGCTAGCCTTCGAACAGTTCCCGGTTTCCGGCCGCAAGGAATGGCTGATGCGGCTCGGCCGGCCGCACGCGCCGGCGATCCTGTTCGTGCCGCCCTTGTTCGAGGAGATGAACCGCACCCGCGCGCTGATCGCGGCGGCAATGCGCTGGCTCGCCAAACGCGGCCACGGCTGCTGGCTGATCGACCTTTGCGGCAGCGGCGAGAGCGAGCGCGATCTGGGCGAGGTCGGCTGGGAAGACTGGCGTCATGACGTCACCGCCGCTTCCGCCTATATCGCTGAAAAGGCGCGCAAACCCCTGATCGCCAGCCTGCGCGGCGGCGCTCTCATCGACGATGGCGCCGAGGCGCGCGGCTGGTGGCGGCTGGCCCCGCTCGACGGCGCCGCGGTGGCCCGCGACATGGCCCGCTCGGGCCTCGCCGGGGGCGTCGAATGGGCCGGCTACGCCCCCGCCCCGGCGCTGCGCGAGGCACTCGCGGCGGCCCGGCCCGCCCCGGTCCGGCCGCTGCGCACCGCCCGGCTGGCGACCGATCCCGGCGCCGCCGACGTCAAAGTCGAGGGCCCCGCTTTGTGGCGCCGCTCCGAGCCGGGCCATTCGCCCGCGCTCGCCGACGCGCTCGCCTCCGACCTCCACCGCTGGAGCCGCGAATGCGTCGCCTTCTGAGCTTCGAGTGCGCCGGCAGCGAGCTGGCCGCCAGCCTCGATTCGAGCGGCGGCACCACCGGCCTGCTCCTCGTCACCGGCGGCAGCCAGAGCCGGGTCGGTTCGCACCGGATGTATGAAAGGCTTGCCAAAGACTTGGCAAGCCAGGGCTTTCCCTGCCTGCGCTTCGACCGGCGTGGGGTCGGCGACAGCGCCGGCGAGGACCCCGGCTTCCACGGCAGCGGGCCGGATCTCGAGGCCGCGCTGGCCGCCTTCCGCAAGGAGGTGCCGACGCTCGAGCGGGTGATGGGCCTCGGCCTGTGCGACGGCGCGACGGCGCTGGCCCTGTTCGGCCGGCGAATCGGCCTCGACGCCCTGATCCTGGTCAATCCGTGGCTGGTCGAGACCGCCGCCGGCGAGCAGGCCCCGGCCGCGATCCGCGCGCATTATCGCAAGCGCCTTCTCAGCCCGGAGGCGTGGAAAAAACTTCTTTCGGGAAGAGTGGATTACCGGAAGCTGCTGAAAGGCATCCTCAGGATTTCGGCGAAGCAGGAAGGATCGCCGCTCGCCCGCGAGACGGCCTCGGCCCTGCGCGCCGGCGGCCTACGCGCCTGGCTGATCCTCGCCGAGGGCGACGGCACCGCGATCGCCGCGGTCGAGGAGCTGAAGGCGCCGGCCTTCGCCGGCCTGATCGAAGGCCGCGAGCTGGTGAACAGCGATTCCCACACCTTCGCCCGCCCCGGCGACGAGGCGGCTTTGCTCGCGGCGACGGTGCGGGCGATCAGGGCGCTGTCCAACCAGAGCTGATCGTGCTGGTTGACCCGTTCAGCATAAGCCGATCATGCTATGGCGTCAGGCGTCCTGCATCACCGGGTGCGGTTTCGCCTCGAAATCGGCCTCCGCGAGGAACTTCTCGGCGTCCAGCGCGGCCATGCAGCCGGTTCCCGCCGCGGTCACCGCCTGGCGGTAGATCTTGTCCATGACGTCGCCGCAGGCGAACACCCCCGGCACGCTCGTCCGGGTGGTGCCGGTCTCGACCCGGATATAGCCGTCGCCGTCGAGATCGAGATGGCCGCGGAACAGCCCGGTCGCCGGCGAATGGCCGATCGCGACGAACGCGCCTTCGGTGTCCAGCCGCTCGACCGCGCCGGTCTGGGTGTCGCGAAGGTCGACCGCGACCAGGCCCTCGGGCTCGCCGCCGGCGACGAAGGCGGCGACCTCGCGGTTCCACATCACCTTGATGTTGGGGTGGGCGAACAGCCGGTCCTGGAGGATCTTCTCGGCGCGCAGCGCGTCGCGGCGGTGGATGAGGGTGACGTCGTGGCTGTGGTTGGTCATGTAGAGCGCTTCCTCGACCGCGGTGTTGCCGCCGCCGATCACCACCACCTTGCGGCCGCGGTAGAAGAAGCCGTCGCAGGTGGCGCAGGCGGAGACGCCCTTGCCCTTCAAATGCTCCTCGGTCGGCAGGCCCAGCCAGCGCGCCTGGGCGCCGGTGGCGATCACCAGAGTGTCGCCGAGATAGAGCGCGCCGCTGTCGCCGGTCATCCGGAACGGGCGCTCGGAAAGGTCGACCGCGCTGATATGGTCCCATTCCATCCGCGCCCCGACATGCTCGGCCTGCTTCTGCATCTGCTCCATCAGCCACGGGCCCTGGATGACCTCGGCGAAGCCGGGGTAATTCTCGACGTCGGTGGTGATGGTGAGCTGGCCGCCCGGCTGGATGCCCTGGACGACGATCGGCGCGAGGCCGGCGCGGGCGGCATAGATGGCGGCGGAGAGCCCGGCCGGGCCGGAGCCGAGGATCAGCATGCGGGAGGAGTGGGTCGCGGTCATGCAAGCGGAGTTAGTGGCCCGCTTCCCCCCGCGCAATGGCCCTGATATGAGCCCCGCCCATGACTCAGCGAGAGAATCCCATCGGCCTCGACGGCTTCGAGTTCGTCGAATTCACCAGCCCCGATCCCGAGGCGCTGGCCGGGCTGTTCGTCAAATTGGGCTTCACCCATGTCGGCAACCACGTCTCCAAGAACGTCCGCCACTACGCCCAGGGCGACATCAACTTCATCCTCAACATGGAGCCGACCGGCCAGCCCGCGGATTTCCGCCAGGCGCACGGCCCTTCCGCGAACGGCATGGCCTTCCGGGTCAGGGACGCGAAGCAGGCGCTGGCGCTGGCGCTGGAACGCGGCGCGGTCAGGGCCGAGACGGTGCGCGGCCCCGGCGAGCTCGACATCCCGGCGCTCGAGGGGATCGGCGGCTCCCACCTCTACCTCGTCGACCGCTACGGCGCCGAGCAGATCTACGACACGGATTTCGCGCCGGTGCCGGGCGCCGGCCGCGACGACAACAGCGTCGGCCTGCACACGCTCGATCACCTCACCCACAACGTCAATCGCGGCCGCATGGACCATTGGGCCGGCTTCTACGAGAAGATCTTCAACTTCCGCGAAATCCGTTATTTCGACATCGAGGGGACCCGGACCGGCCTGCTTTCGCGGGCGATGACCGCGCCCGACGACAAGATCCGCATCCCCTTGAACGAGAGCCAGGACGAATACAGCCAGATCGCCGAATATCTGAAGGAATATAAAGGCGAAGGCATCCAGCACCTCGCCTTCGCCACCGACGACATCTTCGCCACCGTCGACAAGCTGCGCGCCAACGGCATCCGCTTCCAGGACAGCCCCGACACCTATTACGACATGATCGACCAGCGCATCCCCGGCCACGCCCACGACGTCGCCGCGATGCGCGCGCGCAAGATCCTGATCGACGGCTCGCCCGAGACCGGCGAGGGGCTGCTCCTCCAGATCTTCACCGAGAACATGATCGGCCCGATCTTCTTCGAGGTGATCCAGCGCAAGGGCAACGAGGGCTTCGGCGAGGGCAATTTCAAGGCCCTGTTCGAATCGATCGAGCTCGACCAGATCAAGCGCGGCGTGATTCCGGCCGCAAAGACGGACGCCTGACGCATGCAGACCGGGTTAATCTGATCGGGCGCATCACGGGCCGTCGCCTTTTCCCAGCGATATCAGGAGCTACCATGAAGATTCGCACGTTCCTCGCCGCGACCGCACTCTCCCTCGCGGCGCCCGCGCTGGCGCAATCGGCGCTGCGCGTCGGCGCCACCGTCACCGACCCCGCCGGCGGCACGGTCGGCACGATCATTGCGATCGACGGCGCCAACCTCACCCTGCGCACCGACAGGCACGAGGTGCCGCTGCCGGTCTCGTCCTTCACCGCGACCGACAGCGCGGTGCTGTTCGGCATGACCCAGGCCGATCTCAACGCCGCGGTCGAGGCGGCGGAGGCGCGCGCCCGGGCGGCGTTCGCGGTCGGCGCGGTCGTCCGCGATCGCAACGGCGCCGTGCTCGGCCCGGTCCAGGCCCTCGACGGCGAGACCGTCACCATCCAGCTGAGCAACGGCCTCGTCCGGCTGCCGCGGGGCGCCCTCGCCGCCGGCCGCGACGGGCTGGTCACCGGCGCCACCCTCGCCGAGCTCCAGCCCCACGCGGTGCCCGCGCCGCCCGCCGAGCCCGTCCCGGGCCAGTAAGCGATTCGCTAGCGCCGGCGCTGCCCGCGATAGTCGCTGCGGCGGGCGTGGACGGTGGCGCCGGCCCGGCCCTGGAGCTGGTTGCGGAGCGAGCGCGCCAGGCCTTCCAGCGCCCGCTGCATTTCGCCCGGCAAAGTGAGATAGGCGGTCAGCAGGTCGCTCGCTCCCGGGCTGAGCCAGGCTTCGCTTCGCCGCCCGGTCAGGATGTAGACGATATCGACGCCGGCCGCGGCGAGCCGGGCGAGATAATCGGCGCGCAGCTCGCGCCGGTCGTTTTCGTAAAGGCTTTGCTTGGGGACGTCGGTCCCGACCAGAGCGGCAAACTCGGCCTGCTTGAGGCCGAGCCGCCGTCTCTCTTCAGCGAGGCGCGCACCGAAACTCATCTGTTTCGAAAAGTCCTTCTTGACAGTTCACCGGAAAGCGCGGAACAGGGCGGCAGATGCCGCGGACGTGCCATTGCATATGAAGAGCCTCCTTGTCGCGCCTAATTTCCGCGCCCTTGACGGCGCGCCATGACCGGCGCCGCGGCCTGCCGATGAGCTCCGACGACCCCAGGATGGGAGGCCATTCCGCCCGCGAGCTGCTCCTCGCGGCGACCGCGCGCGTCGTCCTCGCCGCCTTTCGCGAGCCGATCGAGGAGAGCCAGCTGTCGCCGGCCGCCGATGCCGCGCTGCGCCTGCTCGAGGCCGCGCTCGAACCCTATCCGGGCGGCAGCTTCGACGACTTCCCCAAATAAGCGCTTCCGGAGGCGGGCAGCCGCCGATAAGGTCCTCCCGATCCCCGGGGAGAGCGAAAAATGGCTGGCGCTGCGTTGAAGAAATCGAGGCCGAAGGCGGCGGCGGCGCCGTCGCCGAGCTGGGAAACCGACGCGCTCGGCTTCCTGATCGCGCCGGTGACCCCGGAGGAGTTCCTCGGCCGCTATTACGAGCGCGAGGCGCTGATCAACATCCGCGGCGAGCCGGAGCGCTATGCCGACCTGCTGACCCTCGACATCCTCGACCATTTCATCAACAGCGCCGACCTGCGCGAAGGGATGATCGATCTCACCAGCCAGAAGAAGCGGATGTCGCGCGACGATTATATCGACGAAGGCGGGCGGGTCAGCCGCGTCGCCATTGCCGAGGAGTATCTCGACGGGGCGACGATCATCCTGCCCCAGCTCCACGATTCGATCTTCAAGCTGGGCGAATTCTGCCGGGCGCTGGAGGAGGTCTTCTCCTGCCACATGCAGACCAACATCTACCTCACCCCTTCCGGCAATCAGGGCTTCCCGATCCATTATGACAATCACGACGTGTTCGTGATGCAGGTGTCGGGCGCCAAGGCCTGGCGGCTCTACGACGTCCCGGTCGAGACCCCGTTCCGCGGCGAGCGGTTCGAGCTCGGCCAGTACGAGCCGGGCCCGCTCAGCCGCGAGTTCACCCTCAATCCGGGCGATTGCGCCTATCTGCCGCGCGGCATGATGCACGATGCCGAGAATGTCGGCGACGAGCCGTCGCTGCACATCACCGTCGGCCTGATCACCAAGACCTGGGCCGACCTCATGCTCGAATCGATTTCCGAGCTGGCCCTGACCTCGCCCGAGATGCGGCGCTCGCTGCCGGCGGGATTCGCCGCCCGCGACTTCGACCGCGAGGCGGCGCAGGCGCAGTTCGACCGGCTGCGGCGCGAGATCGCCGACAAGGCCGGCATGGACGGCGCGTTCGATCTGCTCGCCGACAATTTCGTCCGCGGCCGGCGGCCGAACGTCTCCGGGGTGATCTCGGCCGGCGTCTCCGGCCCGCAGGAGGGGGATCGCTTCCGGCGGCGCCGGTTCGTGCCGTGGAACGTCGCCGACGACGACGGCAAACTGGTGCTGATCGGCCCGGGCGGCGACCTCGATTTCGACGCCGCCGAAGGCGACGCGCTCGACATCGCTTTGTCCGGCGCCCCGTTCGCCGCCGCCGACCTCAAGTGCAAGGACCCGGCCGAGCTGATCGCGACTTTGTGGTCGGGCGGCTATCTGGAGCGGCTGAGCTAGGTCCTTCGATACGGGCCTTCCCCCGGATCAAGTCCGGGGTCAGTCCCTGCTCAGGATGAGCGGGTTTGGAGAGTAGCCGCTCATCCTGAGTAGCCGGTGAGCGAAGTCGAACCGGCGTATCGAAGGACTGCTACCGCCGCGACACCGCCTGGACGGCGCGGCTGCGGCAATGGGCGCGGACCGCATCGACCAGCGGGAAATCGCCGGCGGCGCGGGCGACCCGCTCGCCCTCCTCGCAATCGCCGGCGCGGACGATCTCGCCGACCCTGGCGCCGAGCTCGGGGGTGCCGGCGCGCAGCGGGCCCGCCGCCGCCGCCGCCGGCGCCGCCCGCGAGGCCTCGGCCCGCAGCGCCTCCTCGTTGGCGCCGGTCCAGCGCGTGAACAGGCCGGCATAAGGATCGGGCGCCGGCGCAGCCGCCGGCGGCGGCGCGGCCGAGGCGAGCGCGGAAGCGATCAGAAATCCGGTCGTCGCAATCATCGTCGGGCCTTTGCCATCGTCGTCCTGAACGCCGCAGGAACGGGGTGGTAGCGGAGGAGGGACTTGAACCCCCGACACGCGGATTATGATTCCGCTGCTCTAACCAGCTGAGCTACTCCGCCCCAACGGCCCCGGCGCGCCCTGGCTGCGGCGCGACGCGGCGCTATAGAAAGCGGCACGCAACCGGTCAACTGGCGTGGAGGGGCCCGGATTTCAAGGTCCGGAACCCGCCGCGCGCCCTGTCGTTTCGGTTGCGCCGGCCTGGAGACTCCCGATGGAATTGCTGACTCCGCTCGAAACGCTCTGCCGCCTGATCCTGCGCGCCAAGGAGCTCGAGGCGCAGGTCCCCGCCCAGGACCCCGACCAGGATCCGGACGAGGTCGATGATTATGACGACGAGGGCGGCGAGGCGCTGTCGGTGCTCGAGGACGAGCTCAACGACAGCGTCGAGGAGGAGGTCCAGGCGACCCTCGACGACCTCGGCGACGACCAGCTCGCCGAGGTGGTGGCGCTGGCCTGGGTCGGCCGCGGCACCTACGACGCCAGCGAATGGGACGAGGCCTTCGCCGAGGCCAGCGACCTCGAGGGCGACGACAAGATCGACGAGCTGATGGACATGCCGCTGCTCGCCGGCCACCTCGAGGCGGGCCTCGCCGCCTTCGACTATAGCTGCGACGGCGTCGGCCAGATGGATTGACCACCCCGACAGGCCGTCACGAAATTGGGACACATACTTTCCGCCCTAAAAAGTACGTGTCCCAATTCCCGCTATTTGCGGAACGGCCAGCTTCGGATCGGCTCCCAGGGGCCGTCCAGATAGCGCCAGGCGGCGAGCGCGCGGATCGCCAGCGGGCGCGGCTCGAACGTCGCGCGCAGCTGCCGCTGGAGCGCCCGGGCCTCGCGCGGCGGCACCTTGTTCTGGATCGTCACGTGCGGCCGCCACGGCGCCTGGTCCTGCGGCGTCAGCAGGCCGTGGAAAGCCTCGGCGAGGTCGGCGCGAACGCTGTCGAGCGCCTCGCTCTCGACCCTGAAGGCGGTCCCCTCCCCCAAATCGAGGACGCCGGCGATCGTCGCCCGCGGCGGCGGCGCTGCGGTTGCCCCGGCAAGCCGGGTCGCCAGCTCGGCCTGCGCGCTCGGCGGCAGCTGGCGAAACAGGGTGAGGTGGGCGGGGACCCGGTTGCGTTCGGGCGGATAATGCGTCCGCCGCAGCTGCTGGAGCCAGCCGTCGTCACCCGGGCCGAAGATGGCGGTGACGACGATCGGCGGCGTCAAATCTCGACCTGGCTGCCGAGCTCGACGACCCGGTTGGGCGGCAGGCTGAAGAATTCCATCGCGCTCTCGGCGTTGCGCAGCATCCAGGCGAACAGCTTCTCGCGCCACATCATCATCCCCGGCCGCGGGCTCGCGATCAGGGTCTGGCGGGCGAGGAAGAAGCTCGTCTCCATCATCTTGAACTGCGGGCCGCAGCTGTCGACCCGGGCGAGCGCGCTCGGCACGTTGGTCTCCTGCATGAAGCCGTAGCGCAGGATCAGCCGGTAGAAGCCCTGGCCGAGCTCCTGGAGGTGGAAGGTCTTCTCCTCCTCGACATAGGGCACGTCCTCGATCTTCACGGTCAAGAGCAGCACCCGCTCGTGGAGCACCTTGTTGTGCTTGAGGTTGTGGAGCAGCGCGTGCGGAACGCCGTCCGAGGCGGTGGTCATGAACACGGCGGTGCCGGGCACCCTCGTCGCGCTCGAGGCGGCGGACTTGATGAAGATCGAGGCCGGCATCGCCGCCTCGTTCATCCGCTTGATCATCAGCTGGCGGCCGCGCGCCCAGGTGGTCAAGAGGGTGAAGGCGAACAGGCCGACGAGCAGCGGGAACCAGCCGCCGGCGGGCACCTTGGTGAGGTTGGCGGCGAAATAGGCGATGTCGACGATGAAGAAGATGGCGAGCGTCGGCAGCGCGATCCACGGCTTCCACTTCCACAGCACGAGCAGGACGACGGTGAGCAGGCAGGTGTCGATGAACATCGCGCCGGTGACGGCGATGCCGTAGGCGGCGGCGAGGTTCGAGCTGTTCTGGAAGAACAGGACGAGCAGGATCACCATCACCATCAGCGCCCAATTGACCACCGGGATGTAGATCTGGCCCTTGGCCGCCTCGCTGGTGTGCTGGATCCTGAGCCGCGGGATGAAGCCCAGGTGCATCGCCTGCTGGGTCACCGAGAAGGCGCCGGAGATCACCGCCTGGCTGGCGATGATGGTGGCGAAGGTGGCGAGGATGACGAGCGGCAGCCGGAGGCTCTCCGGGGCGAGGAAGAAGAACGGATTTTCCAGCGTCGCGTTCGCCGTCGCCGAATCCATCCCCAGCACCATCGCGCCCTGCCCCATATAGTTGAGCATCAGCGCCGGCATCACGAAGAACAGCCAGGAGACGCCGATCGGCTTGCGCCCGAAATGGCCCATGTCGGCATAGAGCGCCTCGGCCCCGGTCACCGCCAGCACCACCGAGCCCAAAGCGAGGAAGGCGTGCCAGCCGTCCTCCCGAAAGAAATTGACCGCGTTCAGCGGGTTGACCGTCTCGACGATGATCCAGGGATCGTCGGCGATGTGGATGATGCCGAGCACCGAGATGGTGACGAAATAGAACAGCATGACCGGGCCGAACAGCTGGCCGACCCGGGCCGTGCCGATCGCCTGGATCGCGAACAGGCCGACGAGGATGGCGAGCGCGATCGGCACGACATAGGGCGCGAAGCCCGATTCGACCGTGGTCAGCCCCTCGACCGCCGACAAGACCGAGATCGCCGGGGTGATCATCGAATCGCCGTAGAAGAGCGAGCAGGCGAACACGCCGAGCAGGATGATCCCCGCGGTCCACTTGCGCTTGCCGCTCTCGGACTTGCGGTTGATCAGGGCGAGCAAAGCGAGGCTGCCGCCCTCGCCCTTGTTGTCGGCGCGCATGATCACGGCGACATATTTGATCGTCACCACGATCATCATCGACCAGAAGATCAGGCTGAGGACGCCCAGTATCTCGGCCTGGCCGTTGGGCAGCTCGTGATGGCCGGAAAAGGTCTCGCGGAAGGCGTAGATCGGGCTGGTGCCGATGTCGCCGAAGACGATGCCGATCGCCGAGACGGCGAGCGCAGCGAGGCTCGATTGGGGATGGTGCCCGGCCGCGCGCTCGGCGGGTTGATCGGGGGCTGGGCTATCGTTCATCGGTCAGGACGCAAACGTCCCACTTCCTTCTCTCTCGCCCAGGCCCCTGCCAAGGCGGCGCGCGGTCTAGCACCGGCCTGTAACGTTCGCAACGGCGACAAAGCCGCGTTCCCCCGTTATAGACCCCGCGCAAATCGGCAATTGACGGAGAGAGACATGCGCGTCGGCGTGCCCAGGGAGATCAAGGTCCACGAATATCGCGTCGGGCTGACGCCGGCCTCGGTGAAGGAATTGGTCGCCGCCGGCCACGAGGTCGCGGTCGAGACCGGGGCCGGGCTCGGCATCGATTTCTCCGACCGGGACTATGTCGATGCCGGCGCGACGATCGCGGCCGACGCCGCGGCGGTGTTCGCCGGCGCCGACATGATCGTCAAGGTGAAGGAGCCGCAGGCGAGCGAGATCGCTTTGCTGGAGCCGCGCCATCTCCTCTTCACCTATCTCCACCTCGCCCCGGACCCGGAGCAGACCAAAGGCCTGCTCGCCTCGGGCGCGACCTGCATCGCCTATGAGACGGTCACCGCCAATGACGGCTCGCTGCCGCTGCTGAAGCCGATGAGCGAGGTCGCCGGGCGGATGTCGGTCCAGGTCGGCGCCCATTATCTCGAAAAGGAGCAGGGCGGCCGCGGCGTGCTGCTGGGCGGCGTGCCCGGCGTCGCTCCGGCGCGGGTGATGATCCTCGGCGGCGGCATCGCCGGGGTCAACGCCGCGCAGATGGCGGTCGGCATGCGCGCCGACGTCACCATCTACGACATCTCCAACGCCCGCCTGGCCGAGCTGGACATGTTCTTCGGCAGCCAGATCAAGACCGCTTATGCCTCCAGGGCGGCGATCGCCGACGCGGTCACCAAGGCCGAAGTGGTGATCGGCGCGGTGCTGATCCCCGGCGCGGCGGCGCCCAAGCTGGTCACCCGCGAGATGCTGAAGACGATGAAGCGCGGCTCGGTGCTGGTCGATATCTCGATCGACCAGGGCGGCTGCTTCGAGACCTCGCGGCCGACCACGCACAGCGATCCGGTCTACGTGATCGACGGCGTCATCCATTATTGCGTCGCCAACATGCCGGGCGCGGTGGCGCGGACCTCGGCCTTCGCGCTCAACAATGCGACCCTGCCATTCGTTCTGAAGCTCGCCAACCAAGGCGCTGAAGCAGCAATGAAAGCCGATCCGCACCTCGCCAACGGCCTCAACGTCTCCGGCGGCAAGATCCGCCACGCCGCGGTCGCCGAGGCGCTCGGCCTGCCGTTCGAGGCCACCTAGACCGAGGGGGACAGTCCCCTGTCGGGGACGGTCCCTTGGACCTGCCCGCCGGGGACTGTCCCCGAATGGGGACTGTCCCCTCCCCTAGCGCGGAATCTGCCCCGCCGCCCGCGCCTGCGCCAGCGCCTGCAGCCGCTCCTCGACGAGGCGGCGATATTGCGCGTCCGGCGGGGCGGTGGCGAGCAGATCGCGCCAGATCCGCTCGGCGGCGTCGTAATTGCCCCCCTGGGCGAGGGCGAGGCCGTAGAAGAAGCGCGGCGCCGGGTGGTCGGGGGCGAGCGCGGCGGCGCGCTGGAAGGCGAGCTGGGCGGCCGGGCTCATCATCCCGCCGCCATGGGCGACCAAAGCGTTGGCATAGCCGATCCACAGCTCGACGTTCCCGGGATCGCGGCCGACCGCGCCCTCGAGCAGCCTGGCGGCGTCCTCGGTGTCGCCGCGGCGCTGGAAGCCGTCGGCCATGTTGAGCAGGGCCCAGGCGCGGTCGAAGCGGCCGAGCATGTCCTCGCGGGTCTTGGAAAACTCGCTGTCGGGCCGCTGCTGGCGGCCAGGCGCCGCCTTGGGCGCGCCCGCGTAGCCGGGATGGCCCTGCCAGCTGTAGCCGGCGAGCGCGACCAGCAGGGCCGCGGCGGCGAGCTGGAGCGCGCCCATGTCGCGGCGGACGAAGACGATGAGGCCCGCCCCGGTCAGCAGCGCGAGCGCGGCGGCGAAGATCCAGCCCATCAGCGGCGCCGCCGCTTGAAGCGGCCGCGGGCGAGCCAGAGGCCGGCGAGGATGAGCAGCGCCGGCAGGCCCCAGAGCGGCCAGGTGACCGGCTCGAGCGGCGGATCGTAGCTCACCCAATGGCCGTAGCGCGCGATCAGCCAGGCGCGGATCGATTCGGGGCTTTCGCCGGCCTCGATCCGGCGGCGGATCAGCGCCCGCATGTCGCCGGCCATCTCGGCGTTGGAATCGGCGATCGACTGCCCCTGGCAGACGAGGCAGCGGATCTCGTCCATCAGCGCCCGCGCCTGCCGCTCCTGGCGCGGATCGGCGAGCTGGGTGTCGGCCAGCGCCGCCGGGGGGAGCGAGGAATCGGCGAGCGCCGGGGCGGCCGCCAGCAGCCCGAACAGGGCCGCCAGCACGGCAAGCCATTTGTGCTCCTGCGAAAGCAGGAGCCCAGCCCCGGGGCCGAGCTGGGCTCCTGCTTCCGCAGGAGCACAAGGTGGGGCCTGTCCCGCCTTCATCGCGCCGCCTCGTAGGCGGCGAGGATCGCCGGGACGTCCTCGGCCATGACCGCACCGATATGCTGGTGGCGGATGGTGCCGCGGCCGTCGACGACGAAGGTCTCGGGCACGCCGGCCGAGCCGAGGGCGAGCTGGACCTGGCGGTCGCGGTCGTCGCCGATCGCCTGGAAGGGGTTGCCGTAGGCGGCGAGGAAGCGGGCGAGGTCCTCGGGCCGGTCGCGCACCGCGATGCCGACGACGGGCACGCCGCGGCGGGCGAGCTCGGCGAGCTGCGGCGCCTCGACCCGGCACGGCAGGCACCAGCTCGCGAAGATGTTGACGAGATGCGGCCGGCCGCGGCGGAGATCGGCGCTGGCCAGGCCCGGGCGCCCCTCCGCCCCCGGCACGAGCGCGAACTCGGGAACGGCCTGGCCGATCAGCGCCGAGGGGATGTCGCGCTGCGGCGGCGACAGCAGCGGGCGGAGCAGCAAAGCGGCGAGGATCGCGAACAGCGCCAGCGGCACCCAGAGGACGAGCCGGGTTCTCATGTCACTGCCTCTTCCAGCGGGGGGCGGCGCTCGCGGCGCAGCCGGCCGACCAGCGACAGGAAGCCGCCCAGCGCGACCAGCGCGCCGCCCGCCCAGATCAGGGTGACGAACGGCTTCCACCACAGCCTGAGCTGCCACCGCCCCTCACCGTCCGGCTCGCCGAGCGAGACGTAGAGCTGGCCGTCGGCGACGGTCTGGATCGCCGCCTCGGTGGTCGGCGTCGGCGGCGCGCTGAACATCCGCGCCTGCGGCCTGAGCGGCCAGGAGCTCTCGCCGCGGCTCGCGGTCAGCCGCGCCTCGACCGCCGTCCAGTTCGGCCCGGCGACCGGCTCGACGCCGTCGAAGCGGACCCGGAACGGGCCGGCGCGGACGGTCTGGCCCGGGCTGGCGGCGACCAGGGTCTCGCTGGTGAAGGCGCTTTCCGAGGCCATTCCGGCAAGCGCGACGGCGATGCCGAAATGGGCGGTCACCATCCCCCAGGTGAACAACGGCGTCCGCCGGAGATTGCGCTTCCACAAGGGCGAGACGCTGGCGCCGGCGACGCCGAGCGCGAGGGCGAGGCCGAGAAAGGGAAGGATTCGGATGCCCGGCGCGAGCAGCGCGATCGCCAGCGCGCCGGCGGCGGTGACGAGGGCCGGCAAGGCGATCCGCTGGCCAAGCGCGCGCAGCCGGTCGCGCCGCCAGCGCAGCAGCGGCCCGGCGGCCATCACCGCGACCAGGAGCAAGGCGATCGGGCCGGCGGCGCTGTTGAAATAAGGCGGGCCGACCGACAGTTTCTCGCCGGTGATCGCCTCGACGATCAGCGGGTAGAGGGTGCCGACGAAGACCACGCCGAGCGCGGCGGAGAGCAGCAGATTGTTGGCGACGAGCGCGCCCTCGCGGCTGACGGGATCGAAGCGCGAGCCCTCCTTCACCGTCCCGACCCGGAAGCCGTAGAGCGCGAGCGCGCCGCCGATGTAGAGAAACAGCAAAGCGAGGATGAAGGCGCCGCGGCGGGGATCGACGGCGAAGGCGTGGACCGAGGTGAGGATGCCCGAGCGGACCAGGAAGGTGCCGATCATCGACATCGAGAAAGCGACCACGGCGAGCATCACCGTCCAGGCGCGCAGCCCGTCGCGGGTGGCGAGCACGGTGACGCTGTGGAGAAGCGCGGTGGCGGCGAGCCAGGGCATCAGCGAGGCGTTCTCGACCGGGTCCCAGAACCACCAGCCGCCCCAGCCGAGCTCGTAATAGGCCCAGTAGGAGCCGGCGGTGATGCCCAGGGTGAGAAAGATCCACGCGCCCAGCACCCAGGGCCGCATCGCCCGGGCGAAAGCGGGGCCGACGTCGCGGGTGACGAGGGCGCCGACCGCGAAGGAGAAAGCGACCGAGATGCCGACATAGCCGAAATAGAGCGTCGGCGGATGGAAGGCGAGGCCGGGGTCCTGGAGCAGCGGGTTGAGGCCGTTGCCTTCGCTCGGCACGGGCGAGAGGCGCGTGAACGGGTTCGAGGCGAACAGCAGGAAGGCGTAGAAGCCGAGCCCGATCACCGCCTGGGCGGCCAGAGTCGCGGTCAGCGTCCTGGCCGGCAGCCGCCGCTCGAACAAAGCGACGGCGGCGCCGGCGACGGCGAGCACCGTCACCCAGAGCAGCATCGAGCCCTCGTGATTGCCCCAGGCGCCGGCGAACTTGTAGAGCCAGGGCTTCATCGAATGGCTGTTGTCGGCGACCAGCTTGACCGAAAGATCGGTGCGCAGGAACAGCCAGATCAGGGCAAGGAAGGCGATCCCCGCGAGCATCCCCTGCGCCACCGCCACCGCGCGGACGGCCGAAATCCTCCCCGCGGCGAAGCCGTGGGGAGGGGAACCATGCTGCGCTTGGTCCCCCTCCCCATCCGCCGCGCGGACAGGGAGGAAAGCGGCCGCGCCGAGCACCAGCTGGAGCAGCGACAGCGCCGCCGCCAGCCACAAGGCGGCAAGGCCGGCTTCGGCGATCACCGGACCCGGTCCGTCTGGTGCATGCCGTTGGGGCCGAGCTCGGGCGGCCGGTAATTCTCGTCATGCTTGGCGAGGATCTCGCTGGCGAGGAAGCTGCCGTCCGCCTGGAAGCGCCCTTCCGCGATCACCCCGCTGCCTTCGCGGAACAGATCGGGGGTGATGCCGGTGAAGCGCACCCTGATCGTCGCCGGACTGTCGTCGCCGACGAGGAAATCGATGGTCACCCCGTCGGCGTGGCGGCGGAGCGAGCCCTGCCGCACCATGCCGCCGATCCTGACCGCCCGGTCGCGCGGCGGCGACGCTTTGGCGACGTCGCCGGGCGCGTAGAAGAAGCTCGCCTGGCTGCGCAGCGCCGACATGGCGAGCAGCACCGCGCCGCCGACCGCGAACAAGGCGAGCAGCAGCAGCACGAGGCGCTGGTTCTTGGGCTTCACTTGCGGCTGCCCAGCGCTTCGGCCTCGGCCTCGGCGCGGCGCATCGCCGCCCAGCTCGACAGGGTCAGGATCAGCGTCGCGAGGATGGCGATCGCATAGGCGCCGATCACGAACGGCCAGGGATTCATGGGCCCGCCATCCGCTTCAGCCGCGCCTCGACCTTGGTCCGAGCCAATTCGGCCCGCATCCGCATCAGCACGATCGCCCCGAACAGCAGCGAGAAGCCGAGCGCGGAAACCAGCAGCGGCCACAGCAAAGGCGCGGCGATGGTCGAGGTGCCGCGCACGAAGCTGATGCTCTCGCCCTGGTGCAGGGTCCGCCACCAGAGCACCGAATAATGGATGATCGGCAGGTTGATCGCGCCGACCAGGCCGAAGATCGCGGTCAGCCGCCCTTCCCCGCCTCTCTCCTTCTCGGCGGCGGCGAGCGCGACATAGCCGAGATAGAGGAAGAAGAGGACCAGCATCGAGGTCAGCCGCCCGTCCCATTCCCAATAGGTGCCCCAGGTCGGCCGCCCCCAGAGCGAGCCGGTGGCGAGGCAGATCGCGGCGAACACCGCGCCCGGGACGGCGGCGGCGCGGCCGGCGACGGCGGCGAGCGGGTGGCGCCAGACCAATTGGATCAGCGCCGCCCCGGCGATCGCCGCCCAGCCGGCCATGCCGAGCCAGGCCGCGGGCACGTGGACGTAGAGAATCCGGACGCTTTCGCCCTGGAGCGCTTCCGCCGGCGCGACGGCGAGGCCGAAGGCGAGCGCGCCCGCGATCAGCGCGCCGCCGCTCCAGCCCAGCCAGGCGGTCAGCGGTCGCGCGATTTTGAGGAAACGGGCCGGATTCGCATAGATGTGCATGGGATTGCCTTGCCCTTTAGCCGAGCGCGGCCTCCGGCGAAAGGCGCCCGTCCAGAGGTCGGCCGCCAGTCGCCGGGGCGCGGCATGCCCTGGGCTCCGGCGGCCCGGCGCGCTCAGCGACTCATGGACGGCGGGCCGGGAAAGGTCTCGGAAAGAAAACTTCTTTACTTTTTGCCGCAACTGGCGCGACTATTACCAATAGCAAATTCCCGAATGCTTTCGGGCTCTTGCTGAAAAAAGGAGAAAGACATGAGCGCGCCGAACAAAAGCGTCAACGCCTGGATATTCCTCAACGAAGACGAGCCGCCGGGATCGACGTACAAGACGCCCGGCAGCTCTTACCAGTCGCTGATAGAATATGGCGTGTACAATAATATGGACATGCTCAACATGTGCTTCGTGGAAGTCCTGCAGACCAGCCCGGACACCATACCGCCCGGCGACGGCTCCAGCTACACGATCAGAATGGGCGCCCCGCAGCACAACCAGGCCTATATGGACTGGCTGATCCAGGACGCCCGGCAGGCGAACCCGAACATCAAGCTGCTCGTCACCCTGGTCTGGGGCACCGAGAACATGCTGTCGCAAATCTTCTCGGCCGACCAGTCGCAGTGGCAGCAGGAAGCCGCGGCGTTCGCCGCGAACCTGAAGGCCTATCTCGACCATTTCCAGCTCGACGGCTTCGACGTCGATTGGGAATATCCGATCTGTTACGGCGGCTCGCAGCAGCAGTTCGCGATCCTGTTCACGGCCGTCCGCGCGGCGTTCGGAACCGGCGGCCGATACCTTCTCACCTTGTCGCCGGCGGAGGTCGGAAATCTCGACGCTCCCACCGTCAACAGCGCCTTCGATTTCGTCACCTTGCAACTCTATGCCGGCATCTCGCCCCAGGAGTTCATCGACGCCGGAATACAGGCGGACCTGCTGGCCTATGGCGCGAAGTTCGAATCCGGATTCCAGACCGCGCAGGAAGCCTATGAAGGATATCAGGCGGGCGGGTACGCCGTCGCGACGCAATGGCGGCTGAACTCGACGAATTTCCACTTCGAGCAGGCGCAGCAGATGATCCTCTACCAGCTGGTCTGGGGGCCCGCCGGCGCGGCGTTCGACGACACGCCCATCGCCGGCGCCGCGGGGACGCCCCTGATTTCGTCGATCGCCGTCCGCTCCGGCGAGGTGCTCGACTCGATCCAGGTCACCAATAGGGGGGGGCCGGACCAGTCCAGCTACCAGATGCCGCAACACGGCGGAAATGGCGGCCAGGCGAACACCGTCACCATCGCGGAGGGCGACGGCATCGCCGGCATTTCGGGCTATACCGGCACCTGGTTTGGCTGGGACTGCGTCCTCCAGCTCACGATCACGACCAAGATGGGGCAGGTCTTCGGTCCGTTCGGGACGATGGCGAACGCCTCCTCTTCGACGCCCTTCAGCTATACGGCACCGGCGAACCAGACGATCGTCGCCTTTGCCGGCACGGTGGTAGAGGTTCCGGAGGCGGGCGGCGGGACGAGCTTCATCGTCGCGAGCCTGACGCCCAGCTACGGCTAGGGCGGGCTTGGGCGGCGCGGGCGCGTGTGCTTAAGGGGGCGATGCCCCCGCGACAGAACCGCTTGCTAGGGATCGCGCTCAGGATCGGCGCGGCGACCAGCTTCGGCCTGATGGCCGCGGCGATCAAGCTCGGCGACGCCCGCGGCGTCTCCTTGCCCGAGCTCGCTTTCTACCGCTTCGCCTTCGGCCTGCCGCCGTTGCTCGCCTGGATCGCGCTGACCCGCAATGCCGGCGCGTGGCGGACGCAGCGGCCGCTGGCCCATCTCGCCCGCGGCATGCTCGGCCTGACGACGATGGTCTGCGCCTTCGCGGCGCTCACCTATTTGCCGCTGGCGGAGGCGGCGACGATCGGCTTCGCCGCGCCGCTCTTCTCGGTGATGCTGTCGGCGCTGGTGCTGAACGAGCCGGTCGGCCGGCACCGGTGGAGCGCGGTCGCTTTGGGCCTGATCGGCGTCCTCATCGTGATGCGGCCGAGCGGCAGCCACCTGCCCGCGGCCGGGCTCGCCTTCGCCACCCTCGCGGCGCTCGGCACCGCGGCGGTGACGATCACCATCCGCCAGATCGGCCGGACCGAGGCGACGCCGACGATCGTGCTCTGGTTCACGCTCTTCTCGATGGCCGCGACCGGGCTGCTGCTGCCCTGGTACGGGCGCGGGCACGACGCGGGGACCTGGGCGATCCTGATCGGCCTCGGCCTCGCCGGCGGCATGGGCCAGCTGTTCCTGACCTCGGCGCTGCGCTTCGCGCCGGTCGCGGTGGTGGTGCCGTTCGATTATACCCAGCTGCTCTGGGCGGTGCTGCTCGGCTGGGCCTTGTGGGGCACCCATCCGCCGGCCAGCACCTGGGCCGGCGCCGCGGTGATCGTCGCCAGCGGCCTCTACACGCTCTACCGCGAGCACAAGCTCGGCCGCGACAGGCCGAGGCCCGAACCCCTCTGATTGGGACAGTCACCTCACTGTCCCCGGGACAGTGAGGTGACTGTCCCAATTCGGCGGCGGTGCCGCTCAGCGCCCGATCAGGCGGCGGGCCATGTCGCCGGCGACCCTGGCCGGGTTCTGGCCGGTCGCCTCGCTCTCCGCCCAGATCGCCTCGAGCTTGCCGGGAATCGCCTCGATCCGCTCGCGCACCGTCTCCTGATCGCCGTCGTTCAGATATTCGGTCGAGACGTTGATGATGCCGCCGGCGTTGATCACGTAATCGGGCGCGTAGAGGATGCCCCGCGCATGGACCCGGTCGCCGTCGGCCGGGGTGGCGAGCTGGTTGTTGGCGCCGCCGGCGACGATCGGCACGTTCAGGGCGGCGATCGACTCTTCGGTCAGGATCGCGCCGAGCGCGTTCGGGCTGAGCACGTCCGCCTCGAGGGTCATGATCGCGTCGGTGGCGACGACGGCGCCGCCGGTCTCGGCCGCCAGCGCCCGGGCGCGCGCCTCATCGATGTCGGCGATGCTCAATCGGGCGCCCTCGGCCGCGGCGCGGCGGGCGAAGCCGCCGGCGACGCTGCCCGCGCCCTGGACCGCGATGTGGAGGCCGGCGAGGCTGTCCTTGCCGAGCTTGCGCTTCACCGCCGCCTTGACCCCGAGGAAGACGCCGTAGCTGGTGTGCGGCCCCGGATCGCCGCCGACCGCGCCGGCCGCGACCGGCAGGCCGGCGACGAAGCGCGTCTGCCTGGCGATCGCGACCATGTCGTCGACGTTGATGCCGACATCCTCGGCGGTGACGTAGCGGCCGCCGAGCGCCTCGACGGCGCGGCCGTAGGCGGCGAGCAGCTCGGGGCTCTTGGCCCGCGTCTCGTCGGCGAGGATCACCGCCTTGCCGCCGCCCAGCGGCAGCCCCGCCATCGCATTCTTGTAGCTCATCCCGCGCGACAGCCTGAGCACGTCGGCGACGGCATCGCCGGTCCTGGCATAATGCCAGAAGCGGGTGCCGCCGGCGCCGGGGCCGAGATGGCTGGAATGGACCGCGATCACCGCGTTGAGGCCGGTTTCCCGGTCGGTGACGAAATGGACGAGCTCGTGCGCGTCGAAATCGGGGAAATCCCAGAGCGAGTCCATCAAGCCGATCCTGTCCCGGTGTTCAAAAAAGAATGGGGCGACCAACGGGACTTGAACCCGCGACCCCCGGTACCACAAACCGGTGCTCTAACCAGCTGAGCTATGGTCGCCACGCATGCCTGGATGCGGGGCGCACATAGGGGCCGGCACGGGCAACCGTCAAGGATGGGATAGCGCCCGCCGGGCCGCGCGTTCGCGGGCGCTGAGCAGGGCGACGAGCTCGAGGTGGCGGCGGCGCACCTCCCCATCCGCGGCGCGCTCGGCGGCGCGCAGCTGCTCCTCGGCGCGGCGCGCATAATAAGCTAGGTCGGCTTCCATCCAACCTTCCCGGGAATCAATACTCGATCCCTAATGGCGCTGAACGGCTGGACGGCGACTTTGATCCGGATCGAGCCATCGTGCGGCCTCCTCGGGGGTGCGCTTGTCGGAGTCGCGGTCGACCATCAGATTGGCCTGGCGCATCCGCTCGACCGGGATCGCGCCGACCAGCGGCGCCAGCGCCTCGATCGCCCGCCGGTCGGTCCCCGGCGCGGCGAGGAGCAGGGCGTCGTAGCTCGGCAAGGCGCGGCGCGGGTCGGCGAGGACGACGAGGTCCAGAGCGGCGATTCGGCCGTCCGAGGAGAAAGCGGTGATGACGTCGGCCGAGCCGTCGGTCACCGCCCGGTACATGAAGGTCGGGCTGAACGAGCGCTGGCCGGCGAAATCGAGCCGGTAGCGGGAGCGGACCGCGCGCCATTCCGGCCGCGACAGGAATTCGAGGTCGGCGCCCAAAGTGAGCCTCGGCGCCGCCCGGGCGAGGTCGTCGAGCGTGGCGACGCCGAGCGCCCGGGCGCGGCCGCGGCGCATCGCCAGCGCATAGGCGTTCTCGAAGCCGAGCGGCCCGATCACCCGGACCGGCAGCCGGCGCTCGAGCTCGGCCCGCATCCGCTCGGGCGGCGGGGTGTCGGTGCGCTGCAGGATGTTCGTCCAGAGCGTTCCCGAATAATCGACATAGACGTCGATATCGCCGGCGGCGAGCGCCTGGTAGGCGACGGTCGAGCCGAGATTGTCGCGCCGCTCGGTGCGATAGCCGGCGGCCTGGAGCCGGCGCTCGATCACGCTCGCCAATATATATTGCTCGGAAAAGTTCTTGGCGCCGATCACCAAAGTCTCGCCGCCGCCGCGCGGGGCCGGGACCAGGGACGCGGCGAGCGCCACCGCGATCCCGGCGAGCCCGGCAAGCCAGCGCCGCCGCGAGCGCAGGGCGAGGCCGCGCTCGATCAGCCCGAGCAGGCCGTCGGCGGCGAGGGCCAGCGCGGCGGCCGCGGCGCAGCCGGTCAGCACCCGCGCCCAATTCTCGGTCTGCAGGCCGGAGAAGATCAGATTGCCGAGGCTCGGCTGGCCGACCGTGGTCGCCAAAGTGGCGGCGCCGATCGTCCACACCGATGCGGTGCGGATGCCGGCGAGGATCACCGGCGCGCCCAGCGGCAGCTCGATCAGAATCAGCCGCTGGCGGGCGGTCATGCCGAGGCCGTCGGCGGCCTCGATCACGCCGGCATCCACGCCTTCGAGCGCAGCGACCGCGTTCCTCAGGATCGGCAGCAGCGCGTAGAGGCTGAGCGCGATCAGGGCGGGCAGGAAGCCCAGAGCGGGAATGGCGAGCCCGGTCGCCCGGCCGAGGATCAGCAGCGCCGGATAGAAGAGCGCGAGCAGGGCCAGCGCCGGCACCGTCTGGACGAGGCCGGCGAGCCCGAGCACCGGCGCCCGCAGCCGCGCGCTGCGCGCCGAGGCGATCGCCAGCGGCAGCCCAATGAGCACCCCGATCGCGACCGCGCAGCCGCTCAAGAGCAGATGCGACTGGGCGAGCGGGATGAGCTCGCTCACAGCGCCGCCAGCCGCTCGGCCTGCCGCCGCGGCACGTCGATCATCGCCTTGACCTCGGCATCGGTGCTTCTCGCCAGCTCGGCCGGGGTGCCGTCGGCGCGGATCCGGCCGCCGATCAGCACCACCACCCGGTCGGCGAGGAGCAGCGCCTCGGCGACGTCGTGGGTGACCATCAAGGTGGTCAGGCCGAGCCGCTCGTGGAGGTCGCGATAGGCGCGGCCGAGCGCGTCGCGGGTGACCGGATCCAATGCCCCGAACGGCTCGTCCATCAGCATCAGCCGCGGCCGCGCGGCGAGCGCGCGCGCCACCCCGACGCGCTGCTGCTGGCCGCCGGAAAGCGCGCGCGGGTAGCGGCTGGCGATCTCGGCCGGAAGCGCGACGAGATCGAGCAGCTCGGCGGCGCGGTCCTCGTCCGAGCCCATCAGCCGCGGCACGATGTTGATGTTCTCGGCGACAGTCATGTGCGGGAACAGGCCGATCGACTGGATGACGTAGCCGATGCCGTGGCGCAAGTGCTCGACCGGGGCCTCGCGGACGTCGTCGCCGCCGATCCGGACGGTGCCTTCGTCCGGCTCGGCCAGCCGGTTGATCGACTTGAGCAAGGTGGTCTTGCCCGAGCCCGACGGGCCGACCAGGGCAACGAGCTGGCCCTGCGCCACGGCGAGGCTGACGCCGTCGAGCGCGGCCCGGCCGGCGTGGCGCCTGGTGAGGCCGTGAATGTCGAGAAACGCGCTCATCGGCCAGGCGTGGTGGGCGCGGCAAGGATTGAACTTGCGACCCCCGCGGTGTGAACACGGTGCTCTACCACTGAGCTACGCGCCCACGCCTGGATTGGCGGAAGGCGGCCATTAGCCGCGGGGACAGTTACTTTCAACCGTCGAAAGGGGACAGTCACTTTCACGCGCGGTCGTGAGAATGTGGGAACCACCGCGCGGAAAGTGACTGTCCCCACTCTGTCCCCATTCAGGTGTTGACGCTGTCCTTCAGCCCCTTGCCGGCCTTGAACTTGGGCTGGGTCGATTCCCGGATCTGCATCGGCTCGCCGGTGCGCGGGTTGCGCCCGGTCGAGGCCTTGCGGCGCGAGCAGGAGAAGGTGCCGAAGCCGACCAGGCGGACCTCGTCGCCGCGCTTCAGCGCGCTGCTGATCGTGTCGAACACCGCCTCGACCGCTCGCGACGCATCCCCACGGCTCAGGCCGGTCCCGTCCGCCACCTGGCCGATCAGCTCCTGCTTGTTCATCTCCAACCCCCGATTGAGAAAGACTCGCCGCAGCGAGGCCCACGAAGCCGCGATTAAATGACACGCGGCTTACAGGAGTCAAAAGGAAAGAGGCGGCAAATGGCGCGGAATGGGGACAGTCACTTTCGGCTGCCCCGGTTCGAAGCCTCGAACCCAGCGGCTGAAAGTGACTGTCCCCCTGCCAGCCTCAGTGCCGGACCGAAGCGCCCGCCGCGTCGTCCGCCCCGCCGGCGAGCTCGGAGGGCGGCAGCGCCGCGAGCTCGTCGGCCTCGGTCCATTCGATCGGCACCACCGGGGTCGCCAGCGCCTCGCGCAGCACCTCGTCGACATGGGCGACGATGACCAGCTCGAGCTCCTCCTTGATGTTGGCGGGGATCTCGGCGAGGTCCTTCTCGTTCTCGGCCGGGATCAGCACCTTGGTGATGCCGCCGCGCAGCGCGGCCAGCAGTTTCTCCTTGAGGCCGCCGATCGGCAGCACCCGCCCTCTGAGCGTCACCTCGCCGGTCATCGCGACGTCGCGGCGCACGGCGATGCCGGTCAGGGTCGAGATGATCGCGGTGACCATGCCGATGCCCGCCGACGGCCCGTCCTTGGGCACCGCCCCTTCGGGCAGGTGGACGTGGATGTCCTTGCGGCCGAACAGGCTCGGCTTGACGCCGTAGCTCGGCGCCCGCGCCTTGACGAACGAGAAGGCGGCCTGGATCGACTCCTGCATGACGTCGCCGAGCTTGCCGGTGGTCTTGATCTGGCCCTTGCCGGGGACGGTGACCGCCTCGATCGTCAGCAATTCGCCGCCGACCTCGGTCCAGGCGAGGCCGGTGACGGCGCCGATCTGGTCCTCCTCCTCGCTCATCCCGTGGCGGAAGCGGCGGACGCCGAGGAAGTCGCCGAGATTGTCGGGCCCGATCTCGATCTTCTCGGCCTTGCCTTCGAGGATCTGGCGGAGCGCCTTGCGCGACAGCTTGGCGATCTCGCGCTCGAGCGTGCGCACGCCGGCCTCGCGCGTATAGTGGCGGATCGCGGCGCGCAGGCCCTCCTCGGTGAGGGTCAGCTCGCCGGCCTTGAGGCCGTGCGCCTCGATCTGCTTGGGGATCAGGTGGCGCTTGGCGATCTCCACCTTCTCGTCCTCGGTATAGCCTTCGAGGCGGATGATCTCCATCCGGTCGAGCAAAGGCTGGGGCATGTCCATCGTGTTGGCGGTGGTCACGAACATGACGTCCGAAAGGTCGTAGTCGAGCTCCAGATAATGGTCCTGGAAGCGGCTGTTCTGCTCGGGATCGAGCACCTCGAGCAGGGCCGAGGCGGGATCGCCGCGGAAATCCTGGCCGAGCTTGTCGATCTCGTCGAGCAGGAACAGCGGATTGGAGGTGCCGGCCTTCTTGATGTTGGTGACGATCTTGCCGGGCAGCGAGCCGATATAGGTGCGGCGATGGCCGCGGATCTCGGCCTCGTCGCGGACCCCGCCGAGCGACTGGCGGACGAACTCGCGCCCGGTCGCCCGGGCGATCGAGCGGCCCAATGAGGTCTTGCCGACGCCGGGCGGGCCGACCAGGCAGAGGATCGGGCCCTTCAATTTGTTGGTCCGCGCCTGGACGGCGAGATATTCGACGATCCGCTCCTTGACCTTTTCGAGGCCGTAATGGTCCTCGTCGAGGATCCGCTCGGCTTCGGCGATGTCGTGCTTCAGCTTCGATTTCTTGCCCCAGGGGAGCCCGAGCAGGACGTCGAGATAGTTGCGGCTGACCGTCGCCTCGGCCGACATCGGCGCCATCGCGCGCAGCTTCTTGAGCTCCGAATTGGCCTTGGCTCTCGCTTCCTTGGAAAGCCTGGTGCGCTCGATCTTGCGGGCGAGGTCGGCGAGCTCGTCGCCGTCGCCTTCCTCGCCGGCATTGCCGAGCTCGCGCTGGATCGCCTTCAATTGCTCGTTGAGATAATATTCGCGCTGGGTCTTCTCCATCTGGCGCTTGACCCGGCTGCGGATCTTCTTCTCGACCTGCATCACGCCCAATTCGCCCTCCATGAAGGCGAACGCCATTTCGAGGCGGCGGACCGGATCCAATTCGGCGAGCAGGGCCTGCTTGTCGGCGACCTTGATGTTGACGTTGGCGGCGACCGCGTCGGCGAGCTTGGAGGGCTCCTCGATCTGGCCCAATTGGACCGCGGTCTCGGCCGGCAGCTTGCGGTTGACCTTGGCGTAATTCTCGAACTGCTCGATCACCGAGCGGACCAGGGCCTTGACCTCGACCCCTTCGGGCTCGGTCATCGCCACTTCCTCGATCTCGGCGGTGAGATGGCCGCCCTCGTTGCGCAGCGTCTTCAGGGTCGCGCGGTGGCGGCCCTCGACCAGCACCCGGACGGTGCCGTCGGGCAGCTTCAACAGCTGCAGCACGGTGGCGACGACGCCGAGATCGTAGAGCGCCTCGCGGTCGGGATCGTCCTCGGCCGGATCGAGCTGCGAGACGAGGAAGATCGACTTGTCCGCCGCCATCGCGCTTTCTAGCGCGGCCACCGATTTGTCGCGGCCGACGAACAGCGGCACGATCATGTGCGGGAAGACGACGATGTCCCGCAGCGGCAGGACCGGATAGGTTTCGCTCATGTACACTCCACAGGCGGGACCGCCTCGGCCCGCTCCCTCTCTATATGGGGCAGATGGCGGGCCGCATCAATGAAGCGTCCTTCGAGTCCTTCGAGATGCCGTTTCGACAAGCTCAACGGCTCCTCAGGATGAGCGGGTGTTGTTCATTTCACACCTCCGCTCATCCTGAGGAGGGACTGAGCCTGGCGAAGGCCCGTCTCGAAGGACGTCTCGAAGGACCGGCTTTGGATTGACCCTCCGCAACGCCCGGACTAGGACTTTGCCCGCTGTATCGGGGAGTATCACCCAATGTTTCGCGCTGTTTTGATTGCCTTGCCGCTGCTCCTGACCCCGCTCGCGCTGCCGGCTCCGGTCGCCGCCGCGGCGGTCGGGATGCAAGCGGCGCCGAGCCAGAATTGCACCGAGCAGAACCAGCGCAGCCGGCGCCGCGGCCGCGGCATCGGCGGCATGTTCGGCAGCATCGTCGGCGGCCGGCTCGGCGGCCTCGGCGGAGTCGTCACCTCGGTGCTGCCGGTCGGCCAGCTGCTCGGCGAGGCGATCGCCGGCCTGCTCGATTGCCGCGAGCAGCAGCAGGCCGCCGGCGCCACCGAGCAGGCGGTGCGCGGCGGCGTCGGCAGCAGCGCCAGCTGGCAGAGCGAGACCCGGCCGAACGTCAGCGGCTCCTCGACCGTCGTCGCCGCCGACACCACCGCGGTCGAGGGCGAATGCATGACGGTGACCGACATCGTCATCATCGACGGCCAGGAGACGCGCGCGCCCAAGCGGATGTGCCGCCGGCCGCCGAACAACAGGTATGTCCGCGTTTAAGACGCTCGCCGCGCTGCTCGCACTCGCGGCCTCCGCGGCCGCGCAGGCGCAGCGCGTCGCGATGGATCCGGACAATCCGACCTGCCCGGCCGCGCCGAACTGGTCGAGCTATCGCGAGATGCGGTTCACGGTGATGGAGCGTCCCGGTCGCCGCCCGGTGCTGCTCGCCGAAGGGATGGTCGACGACAATCTGATCCCCCGGCTTCGGACTGCGCTGCAGAGCTTCCAGGGCGACGAGATCTGGCTGCGTTCTCCCGGCGGCAATGCCCGCATCGGCAACCAGGCCGGGACCATCATCCGGGAGAACAATCTGCAGACCCGGATTCCTGCCGGCTGGGCCTGCTTTTCCGCCTGCAATTTCCTGTTCATGGGCGGGACCGCCCGCTTCGTTGATCCGGGTGGCCTGTTCATCGTTCACATGTTCACCCACACCAGCAATCGCGAGGCGATCCGTCAGGAGCTCGCGCGCGGCGAGGACCGCACCGTCGGCCTGATCGGCGAGATCGAGCAGCAATCGGCGATGCTCGCGAGTGAGGACAATGATTTCCTGATCCGCATGGGCCTCTCGCGCCGGCTGCTGACCGAGGTCATGTACCGGCAGAGCGCCGTCGCCGACGCCAATAACCGCTCGACCCGCCGCTGCCTGACCCGCGAGGAAGTTATCCGCTACAACGTCTCGAACCCGGGCTAAGCCGCTCTTCGCGTATTTCCGGTGCCATGCACGTGCCTGTATTTCCGGTGCCTGACGGCGAAAATAGGGACAGTCCCTCTTTTCTGAAGCGCCGGCGAAAATAGGGACAGTCCCTCTTTTCTGAAGCGCTGACCGATGCCCGCACCCGTGACGGGAAAATAGTGACGGGAAAATAGGGACAGTCCCTCTTTTTCTCGGAAAATAGGGACAGTCCCTCTTTTTCTCCGTTCGGGCTGAGCCCGTCCTTCGATACGAGAGCCTACGTGTCCCTCCCGCTGAAAAAGGGGACACGTACCTTTTGGCCCGAAAAGTACGTGTCCAATTTCCCCTGAGCCTGACCGCCGCCGCCGGGCAGGCGCTACCGGAAAAGAGGGACAGTCCCTCTTTTTCTCCGTTCGGGCTGTGATGGGAAAATAGGGACAGTCCCTCTTTTCTCCGTTCGGGCTGAGCCTGTCGAAGCCCTTCCTTTTTTCAGCAAAGGCAGGGAAGGTAGGCCTTCGACAGGCTCAGGCCGAACGGACCGAGTCCGTGTGAAAGGGGGAGGCAGATGGCGGACGGTCACGAGGGCGCGCTCTCAAATCCCGATCTCGCGCCGACCGGGCCGCAGCAGCGGACCTGGGCCTGGTATCATTTCGCCTCGCTCTGGGTCGGCATGATCGTCGCGGTGCCGGGCTGGATGCTCGCCGGCGGGCTGGTCGAGCAGGGCATGTCGGCGCTCCAGGCGGCGCTCACCGTCCTCCTCGGCAACCTCATCGTGCTCGCTCCGCTGCTGCTGATCGGCCATGCCGGCGCCCGCTACGGCATTCCCTATGCGGTGCTGGTGCGCGCCTCGTTCGGCACGACCGGGGCGCGGCTGCCGGCGCTGATGCGGGCGCTGGTCGCCTGCGGCTGGTACGGCATCCAGACCTGGATCGGCGGCGAGGCGCTGCTGACCCTGCTCGGCGTTCTCCTCGGCGCCGACCTGAGGGGGGCACCGCTGCCGGTGCTCGGAATCGGCCCCGGCCAGCTCGCGGCCTTCCTCGCCTTCTGGCTGATCCAGCTGTTCTTCGTCCGCAAGGGCCTGCTCACCATCCGCCGGCTCGAGACCTGGACGGCGCCGGCCAAGATCCTGATCTGCTTCGCTTTGGTCTGGTGGGCGGTCGACAGAGCCGGCGGCGTCGGCCCGGTCTTCGCCGCGCCCTCGGCCTTCGCCCCGGGCGGCGCCAAAGCCGGCCAGTTCTGGTCGGTGTTCTGGCCGGCGCTGACCGCGATGGTCGGCTATTGGGCGACGCTGGCGCTCAACATCCCTGATTTCACCCGCTTCGCCCGCTCGCAGAAGGACCAGGCGATCGGCCAGGCGATCGGGCTGCCGCCGATGATGGGCCTGATCGCGCTCGCCAGCGTGATCACCACCAGCGCCACCGTCGTCATCTACGGCCGCGCGATCTGGGATCCGGTCGCGCTCGCCGGGACGATGGCCGGGCCGTTCGTCCTCCTCGGCCTGATCGTCATCACCATCGACACCGTGTCGTGCAACATCGCCGCCAATCTGGTCTCGTCGGCCTACGATTTCTCCTCGCTGTGGCCGCGGCGGATCAGCTACCGGACCGGCGGCATGATCACCGCCACGATCGGCGTCCTGATCATGCCGTGGCAGCTGCTCGCCACCACCGGCGGCTACATCTTCGTCTGGCTGGCCGGCTACAGCGCCCTCTTGGGCCCGATCGCCGGCATCATGATCGCCGATTACTGGCTGATCCGCCGCGCCCGGCTCGATCTCGACGCGCTCTACCGGGAGGACGGCCCCTATTCTTATCGCCGCGGCTGGAATCCGGCGGCGCTGATCGCCTTCGCCGCCGGCGTGCTGCCCAACCTCCCCGGCTTCCTCAAGACCGCGGCGCCCGCCGCCTTCGCCTGGATCGGTCCGGCCTGGGCGGCGGCCTACGCTTATGCCTGGTTCATCGGCCTGATCGTCGCGCTGGCCCTCTACGCCCTCCTGACGGCCAAGTGGCGGACGCGTCAAGTCACTTGAATTCCTCGCGGAATCCGGCATGGTCGGGGGAATCTTCGGGGGGTTTTTCGTGCGTCTGCTGATCGTTTTCCTGGCCACGCTGCTGCTTGCAGCGATGCCGGCTCATGGCCAGGCGCTGCCCGAGCCCATCATCGCGCCGACGCCCGACTGGGTGGAGCGGCTGCCGATTCCGGCGCCCAATCCGGCGCTGCGCGATCGCCCGGGCCAGCTGCTGCTGTCGACGGCCCAGAGCCTGTTCGCTCCGGACCACGGCGATCATTTCGTCGATCTCGCCATCCTCATCCAGAACGCCCAAGGCCTGCAGGGCTTCGGCACGATCATCCTGCCCTGGCAGCCCGACCAGGGCGATCTGATCGTCCACAAGGTCCAGATCCTGCGCGGCGCGACGGTGATCGATCTGCTCGCCAACGGCCAGCGCTTCACCGTGCTGAGGCGGGAGAACAATCTCGAATCGGCGGTGCTCGACGGCATGCTGACCGCGGTCATGCAGGCGGAGGGCCTCGCCGTCGGCGATATCCTCAACGTCTCCTTCACCATGCGCCGGCGAAGCGGCACCCTGCCCTACCGCGCCGAGAATTTCTTCGCCGCGGTCCACGGTCAGCCGATCCGGCACCAATATATCCGCCAGATCTGGCCGGCCGCATTGCCGGTCCAGTGGCGCGGCACCGGCCTCTACGAACCGGCGCGCACGCGCCGCAGCCGCCTCGGCACCGAGCTGATCGTCGATCTCGCCGATGTCGAAGGGCCCGAGACGCCGGCCAACGTGCCGCCGCGATTCAGCCTTCCGGCTACGCTCCAGCTCAGCCAGTATCGCGACTGGGGCGAGATCGGCGCCCTGCTCGCGCCCCATTATGAGCGCGCCCGGCAGCTCGCGCCCGATTCGCCGCTGCGCCGCGAGATCGAGCGGCTCGCCGCGGCGAGCCCGGACCCGAAGGTGCGGACGATGGCGGCCTTGCGCCTCGTCGAGGATCAGGTGCGCTATTTCGCCCTCGTCATGGGGGAGAGCAATTATCTGCCCGCCACCGCCGATCAGAGCTGGTCGCGGCGCTTCGCCGATTGCAAGGGCAAGGTGGTGCTGCTGCTCGCCTTGCTGCACGGGCTCGGCATCGAGGCCGAGCCGGTGCTGGTCAGCAGCCGGCTCGGCGACGGCCTCGGCGATTATCTGCCGATGCTCGCGATGTTCGATCATGTCATCGTCCGCGCCCGAATCGATGGCCGCTCCTACTGGCTCGACAGCACCCGCACCGGCGATCGCAACCTCGATGACCTCGCTTCCTCGACCTATGTCTGGGGGCTGCCGGTGCGCGCGAGCGGCGCCGCGCTCGAGGCGATGCCCTTCGCGCCGCCCGCTTTGCCGCTGCTCGAGACCAACACCGTCTATGACGGCAGCGGCGGCTTCGAGGAGCTGGTGCCGGTGCGGATCGAGCAGATCGTCCGCGGCGACCTTGCCACCGGCTTCCGGGTCTCGCTCTCCCAGCTCGGCCGCGACCAGTTCCTTCGCCAGCTGCGCGAAACCGGCCAGAGCCTGGTCGGCGAGGGCGGCGAGATCGGCATGATCGACCTGCGCGACGACGCCGAGACGGGCGCGTTCGCGATGATCTACACGGGCCGGGCGCGGATGGTCTGGGCGCGGGCGCCGGGAGCGGCCGCGCAGCGATTCCGGTTCGACAACGGCACGATCGGCTGGCGGGTCGATTTCGACCGCCCCGCCGGCCCGCTCCACGACGCGCCCTTCGCCTTCCCGGTCCCCGCTTATGTCGCCTCGACCGAGACGGTGATCCTGCCGCACGGCGGCGCCGGCTTTTCGATCGAGGGGCAGAATTTCGACCATCTCGTCGCCGGCACCCGGATCAGCCGCCAGCTCGCCCTCGCCGGCGACCGGGCGACCGCCCGTTCCGAGTTCCGCCGGGTGGAGCGCGAGGTCGCCGCCGCGGCGGCGCGGAGCAGCGCGGCCCTGATCGAGAGGATCAGGGACGATCAGGCCTGGCTGCGCGCCGCGATGGGCACGCTGCCGCGCGCCGCGGCGACGACCGCCACCGTCGTCCGTGCGGCGGTGCCCGACACGGCCGAGGCGCTGGTCCGCTCCGGCTACCAGAAAATGGACGTCGGCCGGGTCCGTCCGGCGCTCGCCGATTTCGACCGGGCGATCGAACTCGCCCCGCAATGGTCGCTTGCCCATGCCGACCGCGGCATCGCTTTGGTCCATCTCGACCGGCTCGACGAGGCGGAGACCGCGCTCGCCACCGCGCTTCGGCTCGACGAGACGGAGTTCGCGGTCCATCAGGGGCTCGGCCTGCTGGCGCTGAAGCGCGGCCGCCCCGAACAGGCCGTCGCCTCGTTCAGCCGCTCGCTCGCGCTCGAGGCCGGCAACAGCTTCACGCTCGGCGCCCGGGCCGAAGCCTATTGGCAGCTCGGCCGGTTCGCCGAGGCGCTCGCCGATCTCGACGCGATTCTCGCCGCCGAGCCGGGCCACGCCGTCAGCCACGCCCGGCGCGCCCGCATTCTCCTTCATCAGGGCCATGGCGAGGAGGCGCTCGCCGCGATCGACCGGGCGATCGCCGCCGATCCCGGCAATTTCGTGCTCGTCACCGCCCGCGGCGAGATCCTCCAGCGCCTCGGCCGCCAGGAGGAGGCGCTGGCCGCCTACCGCTCGGCGCTGGCGGTGTTCGACCGGATGGCGGCGGCGGCGGGCGCCGGCGTCACCGAGAGCGCCGATTTGAGCCAGCCCCGGATCGGGCTGCTGATCCGGCTCGGCCGCCAGGGCGAAGCGATCGCCGCCGCCGACGCCATGCTCCGCCGCTTTCCCGGCACCGTCATGACGCTGGCGATGCGCTGCTCGATCCGGGTCGAGGCCAATGTCGAGCTCGACCGGGCGAGGCGCGATTGCGACCAGGCCATCCGTCTCGAGCCCGGCCATCCGGTCGCCGTCCCCGCCCGCGCCCTGCTCGGCCTCAGGCAGCAGCGCTGGGCGGACGCGTTCCGCGATTTCGCGGTCATGCTGAGCCAGGCGCCGCGCTCGGCGGCGGCGCTCTACGGGCGCGGCCTCGCCCGCCTCGGCAGCGGCGATACGGCCGGCGGCGCGGCCGACATCGCCGCGGCGCGGCGGCTCTCCTTCGACATCGACTGGGATTTCCGGCGGGTCGGCATCGCCGCCGCGCCGGGCTGAGTCAGCCGGCGAGCAGCGCCAGGTTGGCGAGCAGCAGGACGAAGCCGTTCTGCAGCGCGTGGATGGCGACGACGATCGCCGCCGCCATGCCGTAGCCCTGCCGGCTCCAGCTGAGGAAGGCGATCGACATGATCAGGAAGGGCCACCAGACGATCAGCCCCCAGGCCGGCGCCGCGAGGCTGTGCACGATTCCCCACAGCAAGGCGCTGGCGACGACCGCCGGGCCCGGCCCGAACAGCCGTTTGAAGCCGATCAAAGGCGGGATCAGCAGCAGCGTTTCGAGCAGCGGGCTGACGACGACCAGCAGGAACAGGGCGAGGGCGCTGTCGACCGGGAAGTCCGGGTGGGTCGCCGGCCGCACGACCAGGCTGACCAAGGCGGAAAGGGCGATGCTGGGAATCAGCGCCAGCAGCCACGCCTTGACGACGTAGCGGGCGCGGCCCGCGTCCGGAACGAACAGGAAATCGGGCAGGAAGGCCAGATAGGCCGGCCGCCCGGGCAGGTCCGCACTCATCGTCCCGGCAAGGTCAGGCGGCGTCCTCGGCCTTTTCGGCGTAGACCCGGATCGGGTCCTTGCGGCCCTCGACGACGTCCTTGTCGATCATCACCTCGTCGACCCCGTCCATCGAGGGCAGGTCGAACATCGTGTCGAGCAGGATATTCTCCATGATCGACCTGAGGCCGCGGGCGCCGGTCTTGCGCTCGATCGCCTTCTTGGCGGTGGCAACGAGGGCGTCGTCGGTATAGGTGAGCTTGACGTCCTCCATGTCGAACAGCTTCTGATACTGCTTGACGAGGGCGTTCTTCGGCTCCTGCAGGATCTTGACCAGCGCCTCGGTGTCGAGGTCCTCGAGCGTCGCGATCACCGGCAGCCGGCCGACGAATTCGGGGATCAGCCCGAACTTCAAGAGGTCCTCGGGCTCGGTATGGCGGAGCACCTCGCCCGCCCGCCGCTCGTCGGGGGCGGCGACATGGGCGCCGAAGCCGATCGACTTGCCCTCGAGCCGGTCGCCGATGATCTTCTCGAGCCCGGCGAAGGCGCCGCCGCAGATGAACAGGATGTTGGTCGTGTCGACCTGGAGGAATTCCTGCTGCGGGTGCTTGCGGCCGCCCTGCGGGGGCACGCTCGCGGTCGTCCCCTCCATCAGCTTCAAGAGCGCCTGCTGGACGCCCTCGCCGGAGACGTCGCGGGTGATCGAGGGGTTGTCGGACTTGCGGCTGATCTTGTCGATCTCGTCGATATAGACGATGCCGCGCTGCGCCCGCTCGACATTGTAGTCGGAGGCCTGGAGCAATTTCAGGATGATGTTCTCGACGTCCTCGCCGACATAGCCCGCCTCGGTCAGCGTCGTCGCGTCGGCCATGGTGAACGGCACGTCGAGGATCCGCGCCAGCGTCTGGGCGAGGAGGGTCTTGCCGCAGCCGGTCGGGCCGACCAGCAATATGTTCGACTTGGCGAGCTCGACGTCGGCGCCCTTGGCGCCATGCGCGAGCCGCTTGTAGTGATTGTGGACCGCGACCGAGAGCACGCGCTTGGCGTGGTTCTGGCCGATCACGTAATCGTCGAGCACCTTGCAGATCTCGGCCGGCGTCGGCACCCCGTCGCGGGTCTTGACCAGCGCCGACTTGGTTTCCTCGCGGATGATGTCGTTGCACAGCTCGACGCATTCGTCGCAGATGAACACGGTCGGCCCGGCGATCAGCTTCCGGACCTCGTGCTGCGATTTGCCGCAGAACGAGCAGTAGAGCGTGCTCTTGCTGTCGCCGCCTTGCAATTTGGTCATAAACTCCTGGGGAGCGGCAAAGCCCCCTTCCCTCGTTTCAGCCCGCCATCCTGCCGGGATTTGTACCGCAGGACAATGGTGTAATCGTTAAGAGGCCGGATACGCGGGCCGCGTGACGGCGATGTGGCCCTGACGCAGGCCACCGACAAGTCCTGGCGGTGAAACGGTTGCCCGACGCCGGTTAGGCGTGGTCCGCGCCCGCATCGTCGGACCCGGCACACTGGGGCGATCAACCGGGCAAACCTACCGCCTCCAATGAATAGGCCCGGTGCCCATCATGGGCGATTACATTGAGGCCCCAAGGCGGTGGCGCCCTCCCCACCAGAATGAAAACAAAGCCATAAAAGGGGTGCTTAGATCGCAGCACCCGGGATGACATAGTCCGAAAGTCTCGAAAAGAGGGAGAAGGTCGAACTTCGGGGTGCGTGTGCCAATCACCGATGTAATGAAATCCCCTCAGAAATCGCTCGTCAATCTCTTTTTGATCGACTACCCGGTCGCTTTGATGGAAGAAACGCCCCCGTTTGTCGCTATGCCTAGGTCCAGTTGCGCTCCCAATATGAATCTGGCGACCCAATATTCTCGCAAACAGCTGGCCTCCCGCTTCACTTTGCCACAGATATTTCTGACGATTTGCCCGAAACCGAGTGAGCACAGATCGACTGATTGTCAGTATCTCGCCAGAAGTGCCAATGGGATAGGTGAGCACCGGAATCTCAGCTGCAAAAGCTGCAACGGTCGTCTCTCGACCAACTCAAGCTGCGAAACAGGCCTCCAGTTTCGACACCAGCCATGGAGGACCACTCGGGAGATGTGTTGCCACCTGCCGCCTTAATATCGGCGGTAGGCGCTGCCCATATATGAAGGCACCCTGACGAGGACTTTTCCAACAAGGTATCTACCGCCAGCCCAGCAACCAAGCTGACGCATGCGGATAGAGCGATTGGGCCGTAGGGTTGAAAATACGCGCCACAGGCTGGTTCCTGAACTCGCTCACGCTCGGCAGGCCAGATTGAGACGCACAACTTGGGACGCCCAAACTCGGAAACTCCACACGCAAAGCAAGCACCCTCGTTGCCGATATGCACCGCTTGAGCGGCAACGGCATGAGGTTCTGTCCAGCCGTAGATGATTGGCCGCTTCCGCCCGGTAGCAACGTGCCAAGCGTTTAGTTCGGCTTCAGGGCCCCAACTCCCGATAGTACTAATAATCAAATCGCACGAGTTCAGTATTTCCGATACATCCTCGATCTGTTGCCATGGTATGGCACGCTCCGCGACCCTGATCGAAGGGAAGGCGCGTTGGAGCGAAGTCTTGAGAGCCACAGCCTTGTTGTGTCCAACCCATTCCGCTCCCAATTGGTGACGGCCTGTGTTAGCCCAAGTGAGGGCATCTCCATCAACTAGGAGTAGTTCGCCAACACCGGCTTGAGCCAGTTGGTGTACGATCGAGCCTCCGAGAGAGCCACAGCCGAGCATCGCGACTCTTGCAGAGTTGAGCGCGGGCAGGTCTCCATTCCGATCCCTTCCATGAACCCAGTACGGGTCCGCGCGATACACGGCCATTCTAGTGATCGAGATTTTTTCAAAGTAAGGTCGGTCCAGAAGTTCCAACGGCGCACGCCCCTTACGGAACCCCTTTATGGTAGGCGGCGAAAAACGAGCAGCGCTGAGGCAAATGCCGTTTTGCGTTTGAGCGCCGAGGACGACGAGTACACGGCGTTCCTCTAAGGCAGACCGCTTCAGCCAATTTAGGCGCTCGGGGACGCTGCCTTCAATTAGGTCCCAGATGTCTGCCGCGGTCCGAACATATTCAGAAGGAAGGGGCGCCTTTTCTAACCAGAGCAGCATCGCTGTCGGCAGAGGGGCAGATGATATGTTTAGGCCCGAACTCTGAAACCAGCGCCGCACGGCATTCTCATTCTCCCCCACAAAATAGAATTGCTCGCCTGCCCAATAGCGGATCATCCGAGATGGCTCGCACGGTTCAAGGATGCTGCGGACCGGTACTTTGGCCACGCCGGGGTTCCAGTACGAAAGAAACTCCGATCGGAAGTCGTCATGATTCCTTCCTGAGATCCCTGCTTCAAGCACGGCTCCCGCCCAAGCAAGCACGTTCTGCACTATGCCCACTGGGTTCAGAGGATTGGGTTCCGCCAAGCCGGAAACCAAGCAGAGCATCCCATCTTCCTCAACATGAGGATAGCTCGGAAATGGAAGAGGCGTTGCCACGGCAACCCGGGCTAGGGAGTAAGGGAAGCTTCCATCCAGCAGTAGATCGAGCTCGAGTTCAACATCCTGATAGCAGCAGGAGATGCGCCACCCGCTTGTAAACTTGTCGTCCCGATATTGTTTCAACTCCTTGGCATTAAGAGGGCGCCCAGGAGCGTTTGCCTTCAGCCATTCCTCAACTGCGGCCACGGCTTCCGCGTGCGAAAGCATGGTCGAAGATATATCAGCCGTACCGGTCATCGCCGTCCTTCTGGACAGCCGTTTGTGCCTCTGGTTGGTCGGCAAAACTGGCGAGGAGACCCGTCGTCAAGATAGAGGGGGCACCGTCAACCGATAGCGTGGCCGGATCATCGGGCATGAAAATTCCAAAAGTAGCAAGCAAGTCTTGGATTGCCTCTCTCGTTTCATGTCGACTTAACGCTCCGCCCAGTCCGGCTGCTAAAGTCCTCGCCTTTCCGACCAGATCAGAGCGACAATCCTCCCATCCTTCGTCGAGGTACTGCCGATCAACGACAGGATTCGGGATCCTGTCACTCAGCATTTGGGGTAGACGCTCTGCAACCATGAGGAGCGCCTTATCATCGCGGTTTTCAGGCGGAGCGGACCGAGCTTCATCGTAAGCCGCTACAGCGCATGCCATGAGCGCAATGGAGCTGAGACGACACTGCTGCCAATGGAAGTCGCGCCAGCCCTTAAGATAACGACACACCCGGCGCAGCTGATATCCGTGCTCGCGGATGGCCTCGTGAAACCAATCTTCGAGCCTTCGCGGGTCGGAAGGCTTCCATCCCTCTTTCCGATGCGCCAGCATTATGCGGTCTTCAGGGATCTGCGGATAAACATCCTCGGCAAAGCTGACGAGGTCATCTCGGAATTCTGAAAATCGGGCGGCGCTCGCAAGAGCTGCCTTTTCCACCAGCACCTCAAACTCATCATCCGGAATCGCGTACAAGGCCAAGTCAATGTGGGCTTGGTCCCCGATCTCGATGCGCACACACGAGTCTTTGTCCGTAATGAGAGTCCAGCCTTTCCTGGCACACAGCTGGCGAAGGATCGCCTCGACGGCGTTGAAATATCCATCGCTGATTACCGCTGGATGGCTCGAACCGTCTCGGGCCAGGAAGGATACGGGCAGAAACATTCCATCATCGAGGTCAATTTCTTGGGACGGATGGGTGGGCTTATTAAGCGTCTTGTACACGTAGCTGCCTTGCCCGCGGAACTTTGGCTGGAGCGTCGGTTCGGCGTCATAGGCGTAGACCGAAGCCAGCGCCGCGCTTTCGAAAAGCTCCTCACGCCCGATTACCTCTGCCCAATCCCGAAAGCCCGCCTTGAGGGCATCACGGATAGCATCCCTCGCGTCGCGGAGACGCCGTTCTTTATGGTCGGGGAGCGTTAGCCCTTGGAGGTAGTGGTCCGCCTCGCCCGTACTGAAGAATGCTCGATGCGCATTGATTCCCATCTCAGTCTCCTCGCTCTAACCTCTGCTGACGCGGAGACGGGGCTGACGGGGCAGCCGGGTACGGCGCATATGATACAGAGCTCGTCAGAATCCTGACGGACTCACCCCTGTATCTACATTTTGTGGTTAATGCGAGAGGGGAGCCGCTATATCCGCGATTTTTTCTGTGGATATCTGGTGGACACCACCCAGACGAGCGCTTACAGCCGCGCCTCCGCAGGAAGGCGGATGTGAGGACGCTTTTCCGATGTTCAAGATTTTCGGCCTGCGAGTTTGGATCGGGGCGGTCGCCTATCTGACCGTGGCTGTGTCTCTAGGCCTTTGGGGGCTGAGCGCGGCCTTGGTGCAATTCGACATTAACTTCGCGGTTGGAGCCGCACTAATAGTTTCCGTCGTACAACTTGTAATTGCTAGTCTCCTTCTAACACCGCTGTGGCGAAAGGTTTGGAAGAAATTCCCTATACTGAACAGGCTTGTTTTTCCAGATCTGAGTGGCGTTTGGGACGTAGAGGTTTGTAGCAACTGGCCGCGCCTTAAGAAAGCAATACTAGATAAGGATATCATTTCGCCCGAGCCCGAGCTTGAAGTGAATAGCTTGCGTGCCGAAGTTGAACAAACATGGGGTCACATTCATATGAGAATGTGGAACCCTGCCGCCACCACGCCCATTCGAGACTCAAACACGCTGATCGTGGAGCCCATACGAGGTCAGCGCGGGCGCTGGCCGCGCCTCATATATGTATTTGAACAACAAAATGACCAGATTGCAGACACCGATGAGCAGATGTTTTTTGGCTCCGTCTTGTTAGACGTTAATCCTGACGGGAGCGAGATGAGCGGCTGCATGTGGTCCAATAGGAGTTGGCAACAGGGATTGAACACCGGCGCGGCAGTGAGATTTACGCGACCAGCTGAGATCGAGCTGGGCTGAACAAAGCTACGCCGCCTTGACCGAGCTCCCCTCCTCCGCCGGCTGCGGCCGTTTCTCGAACACCTCGTCGACCAGGCCGAACGCCCGCGCCTCGTCGGCGGAGAAGAATTTGTCGCGCTCGACGTTCTTCTCGATCTCCTCGATCGGCTGGCCGGTATAATGGGCCATCAGCTCGTTCATCCGGTGGCGGATGCGGAGGATCTCCCTGGCCTGGATCTCGATGTCGCTGGCCATGCCCTGGGCGCCGCCCGAGGGCTGGTGGATCATGATCCGGGCGTTGGTCAGGGCGACCCGCATGCCGGGCTCGCCGGCGGAAAGCAGGAAGGCGCCCATCGAGGCGGCCTGGCCGATGCAGACGGTGCCGACCTTGGGCCTTATGTACTGCATGGTGTCGTGGATCGCCATGCCCGCCGTGACCACCCCGCCCGGCGAGTTGATGTACATGTAGATGTCCTTCTTCGGATTCTCGCTTTCGAGGAAGAGCAATTGGGCGGTGATCACCGAGGCCATATGGTCCTCGACCCCGCCGGTGACGAACACGATCCGCTCCCTGAGCAGCCGCGAATAGATGTCGAAGCTCCTCTCGCCGCGGTTCGATTGCTCGATGACGACGGGGATGAGCTGGGCGGTGATGTCCTGATGGTCCATGGCGCGGGCGGTCCTGCTGGCTGGTGTGGCCCGTCACACATGGGGCGGGAGGGGGGCGGTGTTCAACCCCCCACCAGCTGGCGGATCAGCTTGAGGAAGGCGACCCGGGTTTCCGAGCGGGCGAAGTCCCTCTTGCCCTGGACCGGCGCATCCCCGCAGCCGGCCTGGCGGACCAGCTCCGCGATGATCGCGTCGTCGCTCCAATCCTCGACGAACGGCGTCAGGTCGATGATCGCGATCCGGTCCATTTCGCGTTCGTCGGGGCCCCTGCCGTCGTTCCACGGGGTCCCGGTCTCGCGCCACCCATCCGACCGGGTCCAGTAGAAGTACATGTCGTTGCGGCCGAACAGCTCCGGCGCGGCCTCGGCAGACGCCAAGGTCAGCTGGAGCGTCCGCCGCGACTCCTCGGTGACCTCCTTCGCCAGCACGTCGACGTGACGCTGATTGCCCTTGCCCGTGCCGCCGAAGAATTGCGGCATTCCCGCGGCGAAGGCGTTTTTATCGTCATACGGATTGAGCAGCGCCTTGACCGGGACGCGCATCTCGTTGCGCGCCGTGTCGACCAGCATGATGTAATATTTCGGCATCTTTCGCCCTCCTGCCGCCGGCCGTTCGCCGCGCCGGCAAAGGGGTAAAGGACCGGATCCGCGAAAGCTCGGACGGATCGGCCGGTCTTGTCGGCGCAATCGCCGATAAATGCGGCCGGACCGCGCGAGATTGCGCTTTCGGCCGCGCCCGCGCCGAGGAGGAGTGAGCGTCGGAAACCGGCACGGTCGCTGTGACTGTCCCGTTTCGGGCGAGCCCCCGCCCTCCCAGGCTCTGCCATCGATAGTTGTTCCCGTTATGGGAGCAAAATTATGTAACGGTTAGACCAGCTGCTATATTCTCGCCTTCGATCCGAGTCGTCACCGCGACTCGCGGCGGAGGCGGGCAATGAAAAAATCGATCCTGCTGGCGCTGGCACTGTGCAGCGCCGTACCCACTCTCTCCTTTGTCTATCCGACGACGGCGGCGGAAGCGCGCCAGGGCTGCGGCAACGGCTATTATCGCAACAGCCGCGGCCGCTGCGTCGAGCGCCCGCGTCCCGCCAACCGCCCGCCGGCGGGCTGGAGCGCCCGCTGCCGCGACGGCACCTACAGCTTCAGCCAGAGCCGCCGCGGCACCTGCAGCTGGCACGGCGGCGTCGCGGTCTGGCGGTGAGCGGCCCGCCCGGCGTCGCCCGAAATGGCGACCGGACTTGGATGCGCCGATCCTGACAGGAGGCAAGGATGCCGTCACCATCGCCGCCCCCGCCGCCACCGCCGCCGCCGCCAATGTCCGCGGCCGCCATTATCGCGGCTGCCGCCGCCCAGGGCGAATGGGCGATCGATGTGCTGAAGGCCGAGGCAGAGGCCTCGGCCCGGAATGCGGCGGACGCCCGCGCGAAGCTCGAGCGGCTCGCCGGCGAGGCGACGCCGTCGGTGGCGGCGGGAATCGTCGCCGCGGCCGCGGCCGACGCCGAGCAGAAGATCCGCTACCTCCAGCTCCAGGCGCACGATCCCACCTCGCCGCATCAGGCCGAAGCGAAAGCCAGCCTGGCAGCCCTGGCCGGGGATGCCGCCGCCGCCCCGCCCCCGCCGCCGCCGCCGTCCGCCGACCCGGTCAGGGCGGCGGCCGAGGAGGCCGCCGCCGCGATCCGGATCCTGCAGCAGGAGGCGGCGGGCACCCCCGACCCCGCCGACGCCGCAAAGGCCCGCGCCGAGCTGGCCAGGATCGCCAAGGAGGCGACGTTCGTGGCGCCGCCACCGCCGCCACCACCACCGCCGGCGCCGCCGCCGCCGCCGCCTCGAAAAATGTGAGGGAATTTCCTTGGTGCCTGGCACCTGCCTGGCACGCGGAGCCTGACCGCCCCCTTTATCTCCGAGCGCGCGAGCTTCTTGATGACGGCCACGGACACGGGAGAGATTGGGATGCGGGGTTGGTGGCTGGCACATGCCTGGCACGCGGCCGAATACGACTTCCGCTACACATTCCGCGCGGCGAACGGGAAAATTGGGGAAAATTGGGGACAGTATATATTTTTCCCGAAGACGAAGCGGGCGAAGGGCGCCGCATGAAAAATATATACTGTCCCCATTTATGCGGGTGCGGTGCGGTCCGGCCTCCGTCGCTGCGCGCCGCCCCGTCCGCTGCGCCTTCGCGTCCTTCGCGGCTTCGCGTGAACCCATTTTCCTTTTTCCGCGCGACACACCGCAGCGTCACGGCACCATTGCCGTGACGTCGATCGGGTTCGGCGGGCTCGATGCCCGCCGCCCCGTCGGCCGGCTGGGCCGACTCCGGCGGCAGCTTCGGGGCCGCTGCGCGTCCGCGGCGCTGTCGCCGGGACGGCCTCAGCCGCCCCAGCGGAAGGTCACCCGGCCGTAGAGGAAGGTGCCGGGGATGTCGTAGGTGGTGGGGTCCATGTTGTTGAGGCCGCAGGTGAAGCAGGCGGGGGGATCGACGCCGAACAGGTTGTTGGCGCCGACCGCGAAGCCGAAGCCGTTGAGGAAGGTCGGCTCCCAGCGCAGCTGGATGTCGGTGTAGAGGCGGTCGCCGAGGCGGTTGCCATTGGCTTCGACGACATGGTTGATGAAGCGGTTGGTCAGCGACGCGCCGACGCTGCCCAGCCGCCAGTCGATCACCGCGGTCGACTTGAACTTGGGGAAGGCCTGGTCGGGGCTGCCCTGCTCGGTGCCCTCGCGCGGGATGGTGGTGGTGCCGACGGTGGCGGGCACGGTGACGTGATAGTTGAACAGGAAGTTGGCGGTCCAGAACAGGCCGAACGTGCCGAAGCCGGTGTCGCCGGTGCGCGCGTTCAAGGTGACGTCGAGGCCGTCGGTCTCGATCGAGGCGATGTTCTGGAGGAGGCCGCGGATCTGGGTGACTTGGCCCGAGGGCGAGCGGTCGATCGCCGCGCAGGAGAGCGCGTCGCCGGCCTCGGCGCAGCGGCCGAGCAGGGTCTCGGCGTCGATCGCGGCGATCGCGCCGTCGACCGTGATGTTGTAATAATTGACCTCGAGCGAGACCCGCCGGGAGAGGAAGCCCGGCCGCCAGACCATGCCCGCGCCCCAGCTTTCCGAGCTTTCCGGCTGCAGATTCTGGTTGCCGCCGGTGATCACCGGCAGCTGCGCGTTCAATTGGACGTAGCTGTTGTTGGCGGGGACGCCGTCGGCGATGCAATTGGCGCGGATGTTGGCCGGGGTGCCCGCGGTCATCCCCGAGCAGGGGTCGACGACCTCCTGGTCGAAGCGCGAGGGCGTGCCGAACAATTCGCCGATGCTGGGGGCGCGGAAGCCTTCCGCCCAGCTGCCGCGGAAGAGGAGGTCCTCGATCGGCTCCCAGTTGATGCCGGCGCTGAACGTCGTCGTCGAGCCCGAGGTCGAATAATCGGAGAAGCGGGCGGCGCCGGTCAGCTCGAGGCGGTGGAAGAAGCCGGTGTCGCGGAGCAGCGGCAGGCGCAGCTCGGCATAGGCTTCGGAGACGTCGTAGCTGCCCGCGGTCGGCAAAGCGGGAATGTCGGAGCCGTTGCCGGCGACGAGCACCGGATCGGGGTCGAACCGGCCGGAGAGCTTGCGGTGCTCGATGCCGATCGCGAAGCCGGCGGTGCCGCCGGGCAGCTCGAACAGGCCGCCGGTCAGGTTGGCGGTGAAGTCCCACAGCTTCTGGTGGCTGCTGTCGCGCTGGGTGAACGCCACGTAATCGAGCATGGCGGAGGTAATCGACCCCTCCCCCCCGAAAATATTGAACGGAACGCACGGCGCGGTGCAGCCGGCAACCGGGCCGAGCGCGCGGGAGAGGTTCAGCGCGTTGAAATTGCCGTGCACCTCCTGATGGGCGACGTTGCGGCCCCACAGCAGGCTGACGTCCCAGTTCCATTCGCGGCCCATCACCGGCAGCGTGCCGTCGAACGTGCCGGCGGCATAATAGGTGTCGACCTGCTGGTCGTAGCGCCGCGGCCCGTTCTCGACGATCCGGCGGCCGATGAAGGCGTAATTGGGAATCTGGCCGTTGGACGTGCCGTTGAGGTTGCGGCCCGAGCGCAGCGTGCCGAACGGATTGAACGGATTGGTGGCGTCGATCGAGATGTTGTCGAGCAGATTGCCGTTGCCGGCGTCCGGGCCGACGAACAGCGGCAGCGGCGCCGCCTGGTTGGACGAATTGCGGCGGTTGTAGATGGCGTGGAGGTTGAAATTGGCGCGCGGGCTCAATTCCTGGGTGAAGTTGACGAAGCCGCCATAGCGCTCGAGCGGCACCTGAATGAAATTGTAGGGCGCGAAGTTGAAGCGGTCTGCCGGCGAGACGAAGGCTCGATAGTCGGCGAGCGTCGGTGAGCGGCCGATCACCGGCGCGATCAGGGTCCGACCAGCCGGAGGGCCGCCATCGATGATGAAGCGGCCGTTCGGCGTGCCCGAGCTGCATGAGCTGTCGCAGGCGGTCGCCCCTGGGGTCGGGAAGAGCGAGATCGAACGGGCGGACGAGCTGACTTCGTCCTGCTTGACGTAATTGGCGCCGATCACGATCCGGGTGGTGTCGTCGCGTCCGCCCATGCCCCAGCTCGCCGAATAATTTTGCGAGAAGCCGTCGCCCTCGTCATACGTGCCCAATTGGGCGGAAAGGCGCAGCCCCTCCTGCTGGCGGCGGGTGATGATGTTGACGACCCCCGCGATCGCGTCCGAGCCGTAGATCGAGGAGGCGCTCGATTGCAGCACCTCGATCCGGTCGATCATGCTCTCGGGGATCGAGTTGAGGTCGACCGAGCCGGGGACGCCGCTCGCCGAGGCGCCGTTGACGTAGCGGAGGCCGTCGACCAGCACCAGCACGCGGCGCGAGCCGAGATAGCGCAGGTCGACTTCGGCGGCGCCGGCGCCGACGCCGCCGCCGTCGGGCGGGTTGCCGAAATTGCCGCTGTTGTTGAAGCGGCTGTTGAGGGCGCCGCCGGAGCTCGGCAGCCGCTGCAGGATCTCGGCGGCCGAGGTCAGGCCGGTGCGGTCGAGGTCTTCGCGGTCGACGAACACGACCGGCTGCTCCTGGTCGAGCGGATCGCGGCGGATGCGCGAGCCGGTGACGACGATCGGCTGATCCTCGGTCGCAGCCGGCGTGGTGCCCTGCGCGAACGCCGGCGCCGCGCCGCCAACAAGCCCGATGGCGAGGGCGAAGTTGGCGCTGCTGAAAAGGGCTTTCCGATAAACGTTCGTCATGGCCGCAGGCTCCCCAATAAGGGCGTGCTCGCGGACATCGCGGGCCCCACCCCCACGATCGGGAAACTACTCCGGTTTAACGGAGCGACGGAAGCGCGAAAGCCCTGTTCGGCGCGAATTTCCGCGGATCGTTGCAGAAGAGTTACAATGAACGCGCGCCGGGGGCGGGCAGGCTCAGGTAATGGAGCCGCCGCACCTCGCGCCGGCCGCGCACCACGGTGTCGAGGATCAGGCCGGTGAAGAAGCTCAGGAAGGCGAGGATCATCAGCCCGGTGGCGAGGATCGCGGTCGGGAAGCGGGGGACGAGGCCGGTCTGGAAATAGGTGATCGCGAGCGGGATCGCGAGCACCACCGCAAGCGCCGCGAGGAACAGGGCGAAGCTGCCGTAGAACAGCACCGGCCGCTCGATCCGGTAGAGGTGGAGGATCGTCTTCAGGATCCGCCAGCCGTCGCGCCAGGTCGAAAGCTTGGAATGCGAGCCCTCGGGGCGGGCGCCATAGGCGGTCACCACCTCGGCGACCGGCATCGCCAGCTCGAGCGCGTGGACGCTGATCTCGGTCTCGGTCTCGAAGCCGCGCGACAGCGCCGGGAAGGACTTGGCGAAGCGGCGCGAGAACACCCGGTAGCCCGAGAAGATGTCGCTGAAGCTGCGCCCGAACAGGCTGGAGAGAAGGCCGGTGAAGACCTTGTTGCCGAGCACGTGGCCGCGGCGATAGGCGTCCGCCTCGACCTCGGACTTGCGGGCGCCGACGACCATGTCGAGCTGCTCGTCGATCAGCTTCCTGACCAGCTCGGGCGCCGCGGCGGCATCGTAGGTGGCATCGCCGTCGGCCATCACATAGACGTCGGCTTCGACGTCGGCGAACATCCGGCGGACGACATGGCCCTTGCCCTGCATCCGCTCGGCGCGGACGATCGCGCCCGCGGCCGCCGCCGCGCCGCGGGTGCCGTCGGTGCTGTTGTTGTCGTAGACGTAGATCGCCGCGTCCGGCAGCGCGGCGCGGAAGCCCGCGACGGTCTGCGCGACCGCCGCCTCCTCATTGTAGCAGGGAAGCAGGACCGCGACCTGGAGTTCCCGGATCTCGACTGGCATCCCGCCCCCTTAGGCCAAAGTCAGCCCTTCTTGGCAGGCTTTTTCGCTGGAGTCTTCTTCGCCGGCTTCTCCGCTTCGGCCGTCTTCGCGGCCGGCTTCTTCGCCGCCGCTTTCTTCGGCCTGGGCTTGGCGCCGTGATCGTGGCCGCAACCCGGGCCATGGACGTGGCCGTCCTCGGATTCGATCGCCGCCTCCAGCGCCTCGCGGGTGACCGTCCGCTCGCTGATCTCGGCAGTGCCGAACAGATAGTCGACGACCTTGTCCTCGAACAAGGGCGCGCGCAGCTGGGCCTGGGCCATCGGCTCGCTGCGGATATATTCGACGAAGCGCTGCCGCTCCTCGGGCCGGTATTGCTGGGCGGCCTGCATGATCAGCTGGTTCATTTCCTGCTGGCTGATCTGGATGTTGTTCTTCTGGCCGAGGTCGGAGAGCAGCAGGCCCAAGCGGACGCGGCGCTCGGCGATCGCGCGATAGTCGCCGCGCTCGGCCTCCATCTCCTTGCGCGCCGCCTCGGGGTCCTCCTCGTGGCTCGCTTCATGCTCGAGCTGCTGCCAGATCTGGGCGAACTCGGCCTCGACCATCGATTCCGGCACCGGAAAATCGTGGGCGGCGGCGAGCTGATCGAGCAGCTGGCGTTTCATGTGGGTGCGGGTGAGGCCGTTCAGCTCCTGCTCGACCTGGCCGCGCATCAGCTCGCGCAACTGGCCGATCCCCTCGAGCCCCATCGACTGGGCGAAGGCGTCGTCCGCCTTCATCGCCTTGGCGACCTGGACCTCGTTGACGAGGACGTCGAAGGTCGCCGCCCTCCCCTTCAGATAGTCGACATTATAGTCGGCCGGGAAAGTGACGCTGACGGTGCGCTGGTCGTTGGCCTTGGCCCCGACCAGCTGGTCCTCGAAGCCCGGGATCAGCCGGCCCGAGCCGAGCTCGACCGCCATCCCCTCGCCCTTGCCGCCCTCAAACGGCTCGCCGTCGACCTTGCCCTCGAAATCGATGTTGACGAGGTCGCCCTTCGCCGCCTTGTGCGCGGCCGGGGCCGGCTCGAAGCTCTTCTGACCTTCGACCAGCCGAAGCACCGCCGCGTCGAGCATCTCGTCGCTCGGCTCGACCTTGAGCCGCTCGATGCCGAGGCCGGCGATCTTCGCCTCCGGGATTTCGGGCAGCGCCTCGAGCTCGACGGTGACGACCGCGTCCTTGCCGTCGCCGCCCGCCTCCAGCGCCACCGCCGGCTGCATCGCCGGGCGGATTTTCTGCTCGCTCATCAGCCGCTGGACGCCGTCCTGGACCGCCTGCTCGAGCGCCTGCTGCTGGAGCGCGGGCCCATGCATCTTGCGGATGAGGTTGGCGGGCACCTTGCCGGGGCGGAAGCCGGGCATGCGCACCTGCGGCGCGACCTTCTTCAGCTCCTGATCGACGCGCGCGTCGATGTCGCCGGCGGGAATGGTGATCCGGTAGGCGCGCTTCAGCCCCTCGTTCAACGTCTCGACAGTTTGCATTTCCAACCTTCATGTCAGCAAGGACGGGGGCGGCCGCTGGTGCGGGCGGAGGGGCTCGAACCCCCACATCTTTCGATACCAGGACCTAAACCTGGCGCGTCTACCAGTTCCGCCACGCCCGCTTAGGCCACGGCAAGCGCGCGTCTATAGCAGCGGGGGTGAGGAGGGCAAGGCGCTTGGGCCCGCGCGGCTCAGGCCGCGGTCGCGAAAGCGGGGGAGCCGCGGCCGCGGCGGCGGAACAGGCCGGCGCCGGCCATGCCGAGGCTCTCGGTCAAGGGCAGCGCGGTGCCGCAGAAGCCGCATTCGGCCGAGAGTCGGCCGACATACCAGTGCGAGCGGCCGCAGCCCGGGCAGCGGTTCACCTCGCCGCCGCGATAGACGACATGATAGCCGCGGTGCGCCTGATCCTGCGCGAAGCTGCGTCTTGCCGAACCCAACATCATTCTTGCTCCCTGCGCGCACCTGTCAGCCGGTGCGATAAACCGTGCTATTCCATAGATGAATTGAACAGAAGCTGACCGAACCCGTCGGCTTGCGTTCATCCCGCCCAGCCGGTAGGCGATCGCACGGTTTCAGCGCGGGGATGCTTTTCAGATGAGCTTCAGGATGTTGCTCGCGGGTCTCGCCGCGCTTTCGCTATCCGCGTCCTCGCTCGCCCAGACGGCCGCACCGGCCGGCGACCAGTTCAGCGCCGAGGCGTTTCGCGCCCATGTCGCCTTCCTCGCCGACGATCTGCTCGAGGGCCGCGAGGCCGGCACCCGCGGCTTCGACATCGCCGCCCGCTACGTCGCCAGCCAGTTCGAGGCGCTCGGCCTGAGCCCGGGCGCGAACGGCAGCTGGTATCAACCGGTCGGCCTGGTCCAGATCAGGCTCGGCGGACCGCCGACCCTCACCGTCGCCGGCCGCACGTTCACCCAAGGCCATGAGCTGGCGCTGCGGGCGGGCGCCGACTCCGGGCCGCTGTCGCTGGAGGCGCCGCTCGTCTTCGCCGGCTACGGGCTCGACATGCCTTCGCACGGCTTCAACGACTATCGCGGGCTCGACGCGCGCGGCAAGATCGTCGTCGTCCTCGCCGGCACGCCGGACGGCATTGCCAGCGACGTCGCCGCCCATCTGAACGGCGACAAGCGGCGGATGGCCGCCGCCCGCGGAGCGCTCGGCCTGATCTCGATCCGCACCCGCGCCGACAGTGCGGCGACGCCGTGGGCCCGCGCCGCCCGTTCCGGCGAACGGCCGCTGACCACCTGGGTCGAGCCCGGCGGCGCACCTTTCTCCGACGCCGCATCGCTGCGCTTTACCGCTTTGGTCGACGACAGCGCCGCGCGGGCGCTGTTCCAGGGCGCGCCCCGCTCGCTCGACGCGGTGCTCGACGAGGCGGCGGTGACGGGGATGCGGCCCCGCGGCTTCGCCCTGCACGGCACTGCGCGGGTGACTCGGCCGGCCGGCGAGGAGAGCCGCTTCGCCAGCGAGAACGTGCTCGCCGTGCTGCCCGGCTCGGACCCGTCGGTGGGGCAAGAATATGTGCTGCTGATGGCCCATCTCGACCATCTCGGCATCCGCGCGGCCGGCCCCAACGACCCCGCGAACGCCGACCGGATCAACAACGGCGCGATGGACAATGCCACCGGCATCGCCACCCTGATCGAGGTCGCCCGGGCGATGAGCCGGCCCGGCAACCGGCCCCGCCGGCCGATCCTGTTCGCCGCGGTCACGGCCGAGGAAAAGGGCCTGCTCGGCGCGCAATTCCTCTCCCGCCACCCGGTGGTCGGCAACGGCCGGATCGTCTCGGTGGTCAATCTCGACATGCCGATCCTGACCTACGATTTCGAGGACGTCACCGCGTTCGGCGCCGAGCATTCGACGATGGGCCCGATCGTCGCCCGGGCGGCAGCGCGGATGGGCGTCGGCCTCTCCCCCGATCCGCTTCCCGAGGAGGGATTGTTCACCCGCTCGGACCATTACCGCTTCGTCCAGCAGGGCATCCCCGCGGTGTTCCTGATGACCGGCTTCGCCAATGGCGGCCGCGAGCTTTTCCACGCCTTCCTCGACACCCGCTATCACAGCCCGAGCGACGATCTCAGCCAGGCGTTCAACTGGCGGGCCGGAGCGCGCTTCGCCCAATTGAACTATTTGATCGCCCGCGAGATCGCCGACGGCGCCGAACCGCCGCGCTGGTACGAGGGCAGCTTCTTCGGCGACGCTTTCGGCGGGCGGCAGCCGCGGGCGCGGCGGCCCTAGGCGGCCTCGCGGCGCGCGGCTTCGCGGCGGTAGATCTCGCTCAGGGTGGTGAACCGACCGCCGATCTCGTCGCGGAAGAAGGTCAGCACCTGCTCGATCGCGGCGAGGAAGCGGTCGAGATCCGCCTCGTCGCGGACATAGGGCGTGTGGCCCGGCGCGAGGCTCGGGCTGTGATAGGTCAGGCTGAAGGTGCGGTGGCCGCGCGCGATCATCGCCGCGATCAGCCGGCATTGCTCGTCCGGCGGAGTCCCTTCGGGGCTGAGCCGGGAGCGGGCGACGAGGCCGCTGCGCGCCAGTGCCCCGGGGATTCGCAGCCGCGCCGCCGCCCGGCTGTCGAACAGGGCAGCGGTGCGTTCGCCCAAGGCCGGCAGAGCGCCGAGGAAGCCGACGCTGAGCGGCACTTCGAGCAGGCCCTCGGGCAACCAGTGCGGGCGATCGGGGCGGCCGCGGAAATCGGGGCCGCCGTCGCTCGACAAATCAGTATGCGGGACGAAGCTGCAATCGACCTGGTAGCCGAGATCGGCGAGGATCCGGCCGGTGGCCGGCCCGTAGCCGTAGCGGCCCGCCTTGAAGATCGCCGGGCGGGCGCCGAAGCCGGCGGTAATCGCCTCGGTCAGCGCCGCAAGCTTGGCACGCTCGAGTTCGGGCGGCAGGTTGCAATGATAGGAGTTGCGGGCGTTCACCTGTTCGAGATGCGGCGGCGTCACCCAGGGATGGAGGTGGGCGCCGATCTCCGCCTTGCCGGCTTCCTTGAGGCCGCGCAGGAAGGCGATTGCGGCGGGGTCGGTGGCGACGGGATAGTCGACGACATAGGTGGGGACGATGGCGAAGCGGTCGTAGATCCGGTGCGCGCGCGCCTGGGCCGGGATCGCGCGGGTCGAGACATTGTCCCGCGAGAACGGCCTCGACCAGTCGAATTCCTCTTCGGTATCGACGACGATGGCGAGCTCGGGCGTCACAGCTTGCCGCCGCGCAGCGCCGCGGAACCGAGCTCCAGCGCCCGGCAGAGCGCCCAGACCGCGGTGCGGCGGGCGCCCTTGAGGCGGACCGTCGCCCGGACGATCGAGCGCCGTTCGGTCCACAGGCCGTCGATCATCGGATGATCCTGGGCGGCGCAGCTGTCCATCCAGGCGATCGCGGGATCGTCGAGGATGGCGAGATTGTCGAGCTGGATCAGCACCCCCGGCGAATATTGGGAATAGCCTTCGTCGAACGCGGTCTTGAACGAGAAGCTTCCCGGCGCGCAGAGGAAGTTGATCAGCATCGCGATCGGCCGGCCGTCGAGGTCGAGGCGGCGGAACTGGAGCCGGCCCGAATCCCAGGCGCGGGCCAGCGCCTCGCGGAAGAAATGCTCGGCGGCGGGCGCCGCGGCGAGCGCGGTCCCCACCCTGCCCTTCCAGCCGGCCTGCTCGAGCGCGAGGAACGCGTCGCACCAGCCGGCGAGCTCGGCGCGATCGTCGAGCACCCGCGATTCGAGCCGGCCCAGCTCGGCGAGCCGGTTCCGCTGGCGGCGAAGCTCCTTGCGCTTCTTCGCGCGGACCGCCTGCTCGTAATAGGCCTGCGGCCCGAGATCGCTGGCGAGGAAGGCGCGATGCCGGCGGTGGACGACGGCGGCGCCGGCGAGGCCGCGATGGACCGGGCCGCCCTCGGCGAGGCGGCGCAGATGAAGCAGGTTCGGCGCCCAATCGGCGGCGTCGAGCGCGGCGACCGTCGCCGCCCAGAAGGCCCGCTCCTCGCCGGCGGCGACCAAAGGCGTGCCGAGAAAGGCCTGGTCGTGGCACCAGTTGCGGACGATGCGGACCGGCAGCCGGGCATAGCCGGTGGCGACCTCGACGATGATGAGGCCGATCAGCCGGCTGCCGCGCCGGACCTCGACGAGGCGGAGGTCGCGGTCCGGCGCCACCGTCTTCAGCGCCGCCGCGACGAACCAGTGTTCGGCAAAGGCATTGGGCTCGGCGGCGCGTCCGGCAAGCTCGGTCCAGTCGGCCGCCAGCGCCTCGGCCGCTTCGGCGGCGGGACGGACGGCGGCGCGGACGGGCACGGCTTCGTCCCGCGCGGGCGCAAGCCCCGCCCGGTCGGTCGGCAGCGCGATCCGGCCCAGTGAATTCATGGCGTTGCGATAGCGCAGAGAGGTAAATTTATGGTGGCGAGCCGTCATGCCAGCGAAGGCTGGCATCCATGCGGACTCGGCATGGACCCCGGCCTTCGCCGGGGTGACGAGAAGGGTCAGGCGCTCTGCAGCGCATAGTCGCGATACTGGTCGCGCAGCGCGGTCTTGAGCAGCTTGCCGGTGGCGGTGTGGGGCAGGCTGTCGACGAACACTATCTCGTCGGGCAGCCACCATTTGGCGACGTGGCTCTTGAGATGCGCCTCGATGTCGGCAGCACTGACCTGCGACCCCGGCTTGCGCACCACCAGCAGCAGCGGACGCTCGTCCCATTTGGGGTGGCGGACGCCGATCGCCGCCGCCTCGGCGACGCCCGGGCAGCCGACCGCGGCATTTTCGAGCTCGACCGAGCTGATCCATTCGCCGCCCGACTTGATCACGTCCTTCGAGCGGTCGGTGATCTGCAACGTCCCGCAGGGGTGGATGACGGCGACGTCGCCGGTGTCGAACCAGTCGCCCGCGCCGATGCAATCGCCTTTGCCGTCCTGAAAATAGCGGCGGATCACCCACGGGCCGCGCACCTGCAGCCGGCCGGAGCTGGCGCCATCGCGCGGCTGCACCCGGCCGTCGTCGTCGACGACCCTGAGCTCGATGCCGAACGGTACCCGCCCCTGCTTGCAGACCAGGTCGACCTGCTCCTCGAAGCCGAGCTCGCCCCAATTGGCGGGCGGCGAGCCGATCGTTCCGATCGGCGAGGTCTCGGTCATTCCCCAGGCGTGGCCGACGCGGATGCCCATCTTCATGAGCCGCTCGACCATCGTCCGCGGCGCCGCCGAGCCGCCGATGGTGACGATCCTGAGATGCTCGGGGGCTTGGCCGGTCGCGTCGATATGCTGGAACATCGACAGCCAGACCGTCGGCACGCCGGCCGAATGGGTCACCTTCTCCTCGTTCATCAGCCGGCACAGCACGACCGGATCGTTGACCTGGGCGTAAACCATCTTGATCCCCGCCAAAGCGCCGGCGAACGGCATCCCCCAGGCGGCGGCGTGGAACATCGGCACGATCGGCAAAGCGACGGTGCTCGGCGAGAGATCGAAGCAGGCGGGCGAGACCACGGTCAGCGCGTGAATCAGCGACGAACGGTGCTCGTAGAGAACGCCCTTGGGATTGCCGGTCGTCCCCGACGTGTAGCAAAGCATGCAGGGCTCGCGCTCCGGCCCCTCGACCCAGGCATAATCGCCGTCCTCGGCGGCGAGCAAAGTCTCGAACCCGCCATCGTCGAAGCAGACATAGTGCTCGATGCTCGTCCACTGCTCCCTCAGCCTGTCAACGATTGGCTGGAAGAGCTTGTCGTAAAACAGGACTTTGTCCTCGGCATGGTTGGCGATATAGACCAGCTGCTCGTCGAACAGGCGCGGGTTGATGGTGTGAATCACCCCGCCGGCGCCGATCGCGCCGTACCAGGCGATCAGATGATGATGGTGGTTCATGGCCAGAGTGGCGATGCGATCGCCGCGCTTGACTCCCATCTTTTCAAGCGCTTGGGCGAGCTTCCTCGCATCGCGCGCGATCCCGGCCCAATTCGTGCGGGTAATCGTGCCGTCGGCCCAGGCGGTGACGATCTCGCGCGTGCCGTGCTCGCGCTCGGCATGCTCGATGAGCCGCGGCACCCGGAGCTCGAAATCCTGCATCCCGCCCAGCATTGCCGGTCCCTCCGTCCTTCCAGCGAAAGCTGGAATCCCTTTGCCTTCATGTAAAGAGAATTGAGATTCCGGCTTTGCCGGAATGACGGTGCCCGTCAGGAGACGAGCGCCAATCGCGGCGGTTCGGCCATGGCGAGGCGAACGGCGGTGACGCCCGGGACGCGCTCGATCCGCGCCGCCATCTCGGCGTCGACCAGGAAGTCGCGGCCGAGCACGATGTCCGCCTCGCCGCCGTCCCAGCCCGCCTTGAGGCGGAGCTGGCCGTTGCCGCCGCGCTCGCCGGCGACGGTCGCGGCCAGCCGGCGCAGCGCATCGGCATCCTCGACCTCGACCTCGAGCTGGAGGCGGGCGCGCTTGGCGAGGCCCTCGAAGCTCTGCAGCGAGCGGACGGTGACCCGCGGCGTCTCCTCGCCGGGGCGGCGGTCGAGCTCGACGTTGAGCAGCGCGCACTGGCCCGCCTTGGCGAAAGCGGCGACCTGCTCGGCCACCTGGTCGTCGAACACGGTCGCCTCGAACTGGCCCGAGGAATCGGACAGGGTCGCCATCATGTAGCGCCGGCCCTTCGCCGACGTCCGCCAGCGCGTTTCCTCGACGAGCCCGGCCATCACCGCGCCGATTCGGCCGCTGTCGGAAGGCGCCCCGGCAGTGGCGAGCTCGGCAAAGGTCCGCGCCCCCTGAGCGGCGGCGAGATGGCGGTAGTTATCGACCGGATGGGCGGAGAAATAGAAGCCGAAGCTCTCTTTCTCGGCCGCCATGCGCCGGGCCAGCGACCAGCTTTCGGCGGCGGGCATCCGGATCGGCGCGACGTTGGCCGGGCCTTCGCCGAACAGCCCGCCCTGGCCCGACGTCCGTGCCTCGGCGGCGCTCGACGCGGCGGCGAGGATGGTCTCGGCCGCCGCCGATACCGCCCAGCGCTCGGCCAGCGAATCGAAGGCGCCGCCGCCGGCGAGGCTCTCGATCTGGCGGCGATTGAGGAGGCGCGGATCGATCCGGGCGGCGAAGTCGTCCAGGCTCCGGAACGGGCCGGCCGCGCGGCGCTCCTCGACCAGCTGCTCCATCGCCTTCTCGCCGACCCCCTTGAGTGCGCCGAGAGCGTAGCGGACGGCATGGCCGTCGCCGTCCGGCTCGACCGAGAATTCGGCCTCGCTGGCGTTGATCGCAGGCGGCAGGCAGGGGATGCCCATCCGCCGCATGTCGTCGACGAAGATGGCGAGCTTGTCGGTCTGATGGCTGTCGAAGCACATCGAGGCGGCGTAGAATTCGACCGGATGGTGCGCCTTCAGCCAAGCGGTCTGATAGGCGATCAGCGCATAGCCGGCGGCATGGCTTTTGTTGAAGCCGTAGCCGGCGAACTTGTCGATCAGGTCGAACAGCTCGTTGGCCTTGGCGGCGGGGATGCCATTCACCCGCTCGCAGCCGGCGACGAAGCCGGCGCGCTGGGCATCCATCTCGGATTTGATCTTCTTGCCCATCGCCCGCCGGAGCAGATCGGCCTCGCCGAGGCTGAAGCCGGCGAGCACCTTGGCCGCCTCCATCACCTGCTCCTGGTAGACGAAGATGCCGTAGGTCTCCTTCAGCACCTCCTCGAGCAGGGGATGCGGGTAGGAGATCGGCTCGCGGCCGTTCTTGCGGGCGCCGAACATCGGGATATTGTCCATCGGCCCGGGCCGGTAGAGCGAGACCAGCGCGACGATGTCGCCGAAGCCCGACGGTTTCACCGCCGCCAGCGTCCGCCGCATACCCTCCGATTCGAGCTGGAACACCCCGACCGTGTCGGCGCGCTGGAGCAGCCTGTAGACCTGCTCGTCGTCCCAGGCGAGGCGATCGAGATCGACCTCGATGTCCCGGCGGCCGAGCATCTCGACCGCCTTGCGCAGCACCGAGAGCGTCTTCAGGCCGAGGAAGTCGAACTTCACCAAGCCGGCCTGCTCGACATATTTCATGTCGAACTGGGTGACCGGCATGTCGGAGCGCGGGTCGCGGTAGAGCGGGACGAGCGCGTCGAGGCGGCGATCGCCGATGACGACTCCGGCGGCATGGGTCGAAGCGTGGCGCGGCAGGCCTTCCAGCTTCATCGCCAGGTCGAACAGCCGGCGGACCTGGGCGTCGCTCCGATATTCGCCGGCGAGCTCGGCGACGCCGCCCAGCGCCCGCTCGAGCGTCCAGGGGTCGGTCGGATGATTGGGGATCAGCTTGGCGAGCCGGTCGACCTGGCCATAAGGCATTTGCAGGACCCGGCCGGTGTCCTTGAGGACGGCCCGCGCCTTCAGCTTGCCGAAGGTGATGATCTGGGCGACTTTGTCCGATCCGTAGCGCTCCTGGACGTAGCGGATCACCTCGCCACGCCTTGTTTCGCAGAAGTCGATATCGAAGTCCGGCATCGACACCCGCTCGGGATTGAGGAATCGCTCGAACAGCAGGCCGAGCCGGATCGGATCGAGATCGGTGATGGTCAGCGACCAGGCGACCACCGAGCCGGCGCCCGAGCCGCGGCCCGGGCCGACCGGGATGCCGCGCTCCTTCGCCCATTTGATGAAGTCGGCGACGATCAGGAAATAGGCGGCGAAGCCCATGTCGATGATGATCTCGACCTCGTAATCGAGCCGCTCGACATAGGCCTGGCGTTCGGCCGGGCTCAGCTCGGCATAGGCGGCGAGGCGCTGCTCGAGGCCGGCGCGGGCGTCGGCGCGCAGCTGCGCCGCTTCGGCGTCCCGGTCGCCGGCGATGCTCGGCAGGATCGGCTTGCGCTGGGGCGCGCCGACCGCGCAGCGCCGGGCGATCACCGCACTATTGTCGATCGCCTCGGGCAGATCGGCGAACAGGGCGCGCATGTCTGCGGCCGGCTTCATCCAGGCTTCAGGCGAGGAGCGAATACGGTCGTCGCGGTCGATCTGGCTCGATTGGGCGATGCACAGCATCGCGTCGTGGGCGCGGTGGAAGGCGGCGTCGAGATAGGAAGCCGGGTTGGTCGCGACCAGCGGCAGGCCGCGCGCATAAGCGAGCGCGACCAGATCGGGTTCGGCAGCCTGCTCGACCGGGTCGCCGCGCCGGCTGAGCTCGACATAGAGGCGCCCGGGGAACAGGCCTTCCAGCCGGCCGATCAGCCCCTCGGCCGGCTGCCCTTCGGCGAGCAGGCGCGCCAGCGTCCCCTCGCCGCCGCCGGTCAGCGCGATCAGCCCTTCGGTCCGTCCCTCGAGCGCCGCGAGCTGGACATGCGCGACCTCCTCGACCGGCCGGCCGAGATGCGCTTCCGAGACCAGCGTGCAGAGATTCGCGTAGCCGGCTTCGTCCTGCGCGTAGAGCGGCAGCCAATCGATCGCCGGCGGCTTTCCCTCCGGCGTGCCGGGCCGGGCGACGCCGAGCAGGGTGCCGATGATCGGCTGCACCCCCGCCTCGATGCAGGCATCGGTGAACGGCATCGCGGCGTAAAGGCCGTTGCGATCGGTCAGCGCCGCAGCGGGAAAATCGAGGCGCCTGGCCTGCCTGGCGATCGCTTTCGGTTCGATCGCGCCTTCGAGCATGGTGTAGCAGGAGAAGATTCGGAGCGGGACGTAGGGCGCGGTCATGGCCGTCTTATGGGGCGTCCCGGGCAGTCATGAAAGCGCCCGCACCGGACTTTTCCACAGCCTATTCGAGCCATTCCTTCGTTCGACCGCGCGCCGTGGCTGGGGCCGGAATGCGGGCAGACAATCATTCGCAAGTCATTTCATCGCCGCCTGACCCTGATAGGGTCTGGCGAACACTATCCCGATACTGTAGGCAACCTATTACATATTTCCACCGAATCACCCATGGTAGAAAAAGGGAGGGCCGCATCATGACGCGCAACGGCTTGAATCACGAACGGGGCTCTCGTCCAAGAATGATTACGTTGGTTCGTTCCAGGCTGGGATTACAGCAGGGCCTGATATGTGCATTTGCTTCGACCTTTTTGCTTACGGGCTGCGCGACCAGTGGAAGCATCGGCACGTCGTCCGTAGGCCAACTTCACAATAATGGCGTGGAATATGTGTTGACGCGACTGGAGGCAGATTCGTCCGGGGAGGGGACGCCGTCGCGCATCGCGACCCTTACTGGCGAATATTGCCGCACGATCGGCCGGACCTGCACGGCACCGATTGCCGTGCCGTCGCTTCCGCCGAGCACCGACCAGATCATCACCGCCGCCGGCGGCACAAGCGCGTTCAGGGAAAGGCTGAGATCCCTGTTCGTGAACATAAGCGGCGCGCGGACGCTGCAACAATTCGACCGCGCGATTACGGCCTATGACACGTCGGCTGCCGCGCTCAACAACCAGGAACGCCGGCGACTCGCCGACATCGTCTTGGTCACCCGTTTCAGCGGGCGATATTGGGCCCCCACCGCAGAGGGCGGAATGGGCGGCGGAACCAGGCCCGGCGGCGGCGGCGTCGGCCCCGCAGCCAGGACCAATTGGGTCTTGGTCGCCGCGGCGGACGGCGCCGGCTGCGCCTGGGGCGGCCCCCTGCATTGCCTTCAGGGCGCCATCATGTTCTCGGTGGCGGAATATAAGAGACAACAAATCGGCACCTCCTAGGCGGCGCCGTTCACTGCAGCACGCCCTCGTGGAGCCTGAGCGCCCGGTCCATCTTGGCCGCGATGCGCTCGTTATGGGTGGCGACGAGGGCGGCGCTGCCCTGATCGCGGACGAGGCTCAGGAACTCGGCGAAGACGATGTCTTCGGTGGCCTCGTCGAGATTGCCGGTCGGCTCGTCGGCGAGCACCAGAGCGGGCCGGTTGGCGAGCGCGCGGGCGACGGCGACGCGCTGCTGCTCGCCGCCCGACAGCTTGCTCGGGCGATGGGTGAGACGCTCGGCGAGGCCGAGTGTGCCGAGCAGCGATTCGGCGCGCGAGCGTGCTTCCGCGGCGGAGGCGCCGCGGACGAGCTGAGGGATGATCACGTTCTCGGCGGCGCTGAAATCGGGGAGGAGATGATGGAATTGATAGACGAAGCCCAACGTATCGCGGCGCACCCGGGTGCGCTCGCTGTCGTCGAGGTCGGCCACTTCCGCTCCCGCGATCCGGATCGAGCCCTCGAAGCCGCCCTCGAGCAGCCCGACCGCCTGCAGCAGGGTCGACTTGCCCGAGCCCGAAGGGCCGAGCACGGCGACGATCTCGCCCGCGCCGACCGCGAGGTCGACTCCGCGCAGCACGTCGATGGTGACGCCGGCCTGGACGAAGCTGCGCCTGAGCCCGCGGACGACGAGCACGTCATTCATAACGAAGCACCTGGACCGGATCGGTCCTGGAGGCGCGCCAGGCCGGGATCAGGGTGGCGAGAAAGCTAAGCACCAGCGCCATCGAGACGATCGCGGCGACCTCTACCGGGTCGGTTCGCGCCGGCAGCTCGGTGAGCACCCGGACCGTCGGATCCCAGCCGTTCACGCCGGTCAGCCGCTGGACGAAGTCGACGACGTTCTGGCGGTAATAGAGGCCGAGCGTCCCCATCAGCAGGCCGGCAAGGATGCCGAGCACGCCGATCGTCAGGCCGACGGTCAGGAAGACCTTCATCACCGCGCCCCGGGTCGCGCCCATGGTGCGCAGGATGGCGATGTCGCGATGCTTGGCGCGGACCAGCATGATCAGCGAGGAGAGGATGTTGAAGGCGGCGACGAGGATGATGAGGGAGAGCACCACGAACATCACCACCCGCTCGATCTGGAGCGCCTCGAACAGGGCCGAGTTCATCGAGCGCCAGTCGTTGACGATCGCCCGGCCGGCGACCTGGCCGGCGAGCGGCGCGAGAATCTGATCGACCCGGTCGGCATCGACGGTCGAGACCTCGATCATGCCGATCGAATCGCCCATCAGCAGGAAGTTCTGCGCTTCGTCCAGCGGCATGACGACGAACGCCTTGTCGAAATCGTAGAGGCCGACCTCGAAGATCGCGGCGACGTTGTAATCGACGATCCGCGGCACCGTGCCGAACGGCGTCGTCCGGCCCTGCGGCGAGATGATGGTGATCGAACCGCCGACGCTGACGCCGAGCAATTCGGCGAGGCGCGAGCCGATCGCGACATTGTTGCTGCCCGGCTGCAGGCGGGCGAGCGAGCCGGCGAGGACGTTGCCGCGCAGCGTCGGGTTGGCGCGGATGTCCTCGACCGGCATGCCGCGCAGCAGGATCGCCTCGACCCGGCCTTCGTGGCTCGCCATCAGCGGCTGCTCGATCAGCGCGTGGGCGGAGGTGACCCCGGAGGTGTGGCGCGCGGCCTCGAGGATCGGCCGCCAATTGTCGAGCCGGCCGCCATAGCCCTGGACGACGGCGTGGCCGTTCAGCCCCACCACTTTCTCGAACAATTCGGCGCGGAAGCCGTTCATCACGCTCATCACGATGATCAGGGCGGCAACGCCGAGCATCACCGCGGCGAGGCTGATCCCGGCAACGACGAAGATGAAGCCCTCGCCCCGGTGCGGCAGCAAATAGCGCCGCGCGATCATCCGCTCGTAGCGGTTGAGGATCACGCGGTCAGCCTCGCCAGCGCGCTTTCGATCGACAGCTCCTCGCGTTCGCCGCCGGCGCGGCGCTTCAGCTCGACGATGCCTTTTTCCAGCCCCTTCGGCCCGACGATCAGCTGCCAGGGCAGGCCGATCAGGTCCATGGTCGCGAACTTGGCGCCGCCGCGCTCGTCGCGGTCGTCGTAGAGGGTGTCGATCCCGGCCTCGCCGAGCCGCCCGTAAATCCCGTCGGCGGCGGCGGCGCAGGTCCGATCGTCGGCGCGCATGTTGATGAGGCCGACCCGAAACGGCGCCACCGCCTCGGGCCAGACGATCCCCGCCTCGTCGTGGCTCGCCTCGATGATCGCGCCCATCAGCCGCGAGACGCCGACGCCGTAGCTGCCCATCTGGGGATGAACCTGCGACCCGTCCGCAGCCTGGACCGAGAAGCCCATCGCCTCGCTATATTTGGTGCCGAAGGCGAAGATGTGGCCGACCTCGATGCCGCGCCGGCTGCGCAGCCGTGCGGCCGGCACCGGGCAGTCCGCGACCTTGGCATGTTCCTCTTCTTCCATCGCGTAGAGCGAGGTGAGCCTGGCGATGGTGGATTCGTCGGCAGCGAGCAGCTCTTCGCGGGAGACCTCCTCCAGCGCAGCGTCGTAGAAGAGCGCGCTCTCGCCGGTCTCCGCGAGGATGTGGAATTCGTGGCTGAGGTCGCCGCCGATCGGCCCGGTCGGGGCGCGGACCGGCACCGCCTGCAAACCCAGGCGGGCGAAGGTGCGCAGATAGGCGACGAACATCGCCTCGTAGCTCGCCTTCAGCCCGGCCTCGTCGAGGTCGAACGAATAGGCGTCCTTCATCAGGAACTCGCGGCCGCGCATGATGCCGAAACGGGGGCGGACCTCGTCGCGGAACTTCCACTGGATGTGATAGAGCGTGCGCGGCAGATCGCGGTAGGATTTGACGCTGCCGAGGAAGATCTGGGTGATCATCTCCTCGTTGGTCGGGCCGTAGAGCATCTCGCTGCCCTTGCGGTCGGCAAAGCGCAGCATCTCCGGGCCGTAGGCGTCGTAGCGGCCCGACTGGCGCCAGAGCTCCGCCGACTGGATGGTCGGCATCAGCATCTCGATCGCGCCGGCCCGGTCCTGCTCCTCGCGGACGACCTGCTCGATCTTCCTGAGGACCCGGTGGCCCAGAGGCAGCCAGGAATAGATGCCGGCCGCGGTCTGGCGAATCAGGCCGGCGCGGAGCATCAGCTTGTGGCTGACGATCTGGGCGTCGGCCGGCGTCTCCTTGGCGACGGGCAGGAAATAGCGGGTGAGGCGCATGGCGCTGCTCTAGGGTGGGCGATGCGGCAACGCAACATAAGCGCGTCGCCGCGGACCGCTGTTGCCGACCGGCCACAGGCGCGGCGCAAAACGGCCACGGCGGCCAATCGGTCGATGACAAGCCGGCAACCGGCGCATACCGTGATTCCCACGCAACCAAGGACTTAACGGCCTGGTTCGGGGAGGCTCCGGCCCCGTTTCCCTCTAGCGAGGTGAGGTGAAGCGCGCGGGCCGAAGCGTCACAAGGGGGTAGGCGGCGCAAGCCGTCTCACGGGTGCCCGGTTCCTCGGAACCGGGCACTTGTTTCTTGTGGCCCGGAGCGGCTTCAGCCGCGCGGATTGTAAATCAGCGACAAGACGCCTATATCAGTGGCGCTGACGTCGCCTGCGAGCGAACCTGACGCCGTTCGCGGCCTCTTTTCCTTTCGAGCTACACCGGCCCCGCCGCGCCTTTTGCGCGCGGGCAATCTTTGCATGAAAGGGCCTGATCATGGCCATCGGCACCGTCAAATTCTTCAACACCGACCGCGGCTACGGCTTCATCACCAACGAAGCCGGCGGCAAGGACGCCTTCGTCCACATCAGCGCCGTCGAGCGCGCCGGCCTCGGCACGCTCCGCGAGGGCCAGCGACTGAGCTACGAGCTCGAGACCGGCCGCGACGGCAAGACCTCGGCCACCGACCTCGCCGCCGCCGAATAGGCGTGGCGAAAGAGGAACTCATGGTCATGGAGGGGAAGATCGACGAGATCTTCCCCGACGGCCGGTTCGGGGTGATGCTCGACAACGCCCACCGGATCATCGCCTACACCGCCGGCAAGATGCGGCGCTTCCGCATCAAGTCGGTGGTCGGCGACCGGGTCCATGTCGAGATGACCCCTTACGACCTGTCGAAGGGCAGGATCATCTTCCGCGAAAAGATCCCGGGCCAGGGGCCCGGCAGCGGACCGCGCCGGCGGACCTTCCGGCGCTGAGCAATGAACGAAACGGTCGACGCGCCGTTAACCCAAGAAAGCGGAATATCCCGCCAAGGACTGAAATGAACCTACAGACGAACGGGCCGCAACGGCCCAAGCTCTGGCCGCCGAAAGCATTGCTTTCGGGCGCGGCCATCGAGCGCCCCACCCCTTCTCTGGCGCCGCACGAGCTGCGCCGCATCGTCGCCGGCATGGTCGGCTGACTCTTCCGCCGCCCTCCCCGTCACAAGGGAGGGCGCTTTCACGATCGGAGACCCCAATGTCGCGCGAAATCCTGAAACCCTTCCTCATCGCCAAGGGCGAAGACGGCCAGTTCCGCCTCACCGTCCGCGAGACCCGCTACAACAGCCAGGGCTACCCGCTGGTGACCGCGACCCCGGTCGAGGAAGTCTTCAAGAGCGCCACCGCGGCGCGGACCCACGCGCGCGAGCATTTCGGCGCCGAGGCCGGCCAGTTCGCGGTGAAGTGAGCGGCCTGTCCCGGCGCCGCCGATTGGGATAATCCACGGCGCTGAATCCTTTGGGGGGCAGGCCATGACCATCTCGCGATTCGCGCTTCCGGCAATGGCCGCGCTCGCGCTGACCGGGTGCGGGCCGGCCGACGACGGCAACGCCGCCGCCGCCGCGGCCAACGTCACCGAATATGCGATCCCCTACCCGCCCTCCGGGCAGGCCGCCGCAGCGTCGCACGACGGCATGGCGCATCCGGGATCGACCCACGAGATCGCCTTCGACGAGCGCCGGCGGACGCTGTGGATATCGGGCCAGAATCACGACGCGCTGGTCCGCGTCCGGTTCGACGACGCCGGCGTTCCCCACATGGCGATCGAATCGACCGGACCCGGCAGCGGCCCGCACGGCATCGCCTTCGACGCGGCCGGCAACCGCTGGGTGACGCTCGAATATGCCGGCCGGATCGTCGGCGTCGACGGCAATGGCGCAACCATCTTCGACCAGCCGGTGAGCCTCGCCTGCCCGACCTGCCCGGCGCCGATCAACAGCCATCCGCACGGGCTGGGCGTCGGCCCCGACGGCCGCACCATCTGGTTCACCGGCAAGGCGACCGGGACGGTGGGCCGGATCGCGCCCGGCGGCGAGATCCGCCACTTCGCCTTGCCGACCCCGGGCAGCGTGCCGATCTACATCCACGCCGGTCCCGACGGGAACATGTGGGTCACCGAGCTCGCCGGCAACAAGATCGCGCGGGTGACGCCCGACGGCGCGCCGACCGAGTTCGATATCCCCACCGCTTATGCCCGGCCGATCGCGATCGTCCCCGGGCCGGACGGCAACATGTGGTTCAGCGAGGAAGCGGGCAGCAAGGTCGCGCGGATCACCCCGGCGGGCGTCATCACCGAGTTCGCGGTGCCGCGCAGCCATCCGAACCGGATCCTCGCGGGCCTCGCCTTCGACCGCGCGGGCAATCTCTGGGTCGAGCAATATGTCGACCACAATGTGCCGAGCCCGCCCGGGCGCGACGCGATCGTCCGGATCGACCGGGCGGGCCTCGCCGGGGCGCCCGAGGCGCTGCGGCCGGAGCATTTCACCACCTTCCCGGTGCCGACCCGCGACACCGTCATGCACCGGATCATCGCCGGGCCGGACGGGGCGATGTGGTTCACCGAGATGCGCGCCGACCGGCTCGGGCGGATCGCGGCGGAGCGCTGAGCGCGCTTTAGTCGAGCCGCCGGATCGTCCCTTCCAGCGTCGCCACGCTGAGGCCGAAGCGGCGGAAGATCATGCGGTTGTGGGCGGTGCGGCCGCCGGCATGGAAGGTGATCCATTGCTCGACCGAAGGCCCCTCGGCGCTGCGATAGCTGAGGTGGAGGACGTTGCCGGCGAGCTCGCCGGTCACCGGCCCGCGCGCGTCGCTGATCGTCCCGGTCACGCGGTTCGCCCCCGCCCGCGCCAGCCGCCACTGCCGCCGCCGCGCGGGCTTCCCCTCCTCCTCGACGACCTGGTCGAGCACCAGCGCCCCGGCCCGGTCCATATGGCCGCGGCTGTGGTCGCGCACGGCATGGCGGCCGGAGAGCATGACGTGGACGACCCCCTGCCCCTCGGTGCGGCCGGTGAAGAAGTGCTCGGGCGCCGGGACGGCGGCGGCCTGGAGCAGGAGCAGGGCGAGGAGGGCGGAGAGGGGCACGGCAAGGCTTTAGGCCGGGCGGCCCGGCTTGGCCATTGCGTGGTTCGGCGCCGGATGTTGGCGCGAGCGCGCCGGACCTTGCGAAGACCGGCGCGAAGCGGCGGTCAAACCGGGCGCGCGGGCGCGCAAAGCCGCATTCTGCCGGCGATCAAAAGCGCATAGATTGAGGACAGGCTGAGCAAGAAGACCACCACCGAGACATGGTAGGAAGGCTCGTCAAACGCGCGCCCGAAAGCCTGCCTGGCGATCAACCCGACCGGCTGGACGAGCGCGATGGTGGCGATCGTGACGAGGGCGAGGGGCGAGGTGGACGCGAACCAGGCGCCGGCGGTTTGGTCGAAGGACAAGCGGGTTCCCCGGCTTCGCAGCGCCGCCATCGCCCCGCCGAGCGCCAGAGCCAGCGACATCCAGACGGGATCGAACGCCGCGCCCTTGCCGAGCAAGGCCGCGAGCACCGCCGCATAAATGGCAGGGCCGACCATCAATCCGATGGCGCGCAGCCGTCTGGACGTGGACAGGCGATGGCGGAGAAAGCTCAGGGCGAACGCAATCCAGGCAAGCAACGCGATCGAAATGCCGAGGATGATCATCTCGAGGACGGTCATTGAAATACCTTTTGAGTGTAGGCCTTGGCCCAGCTCCGCAGCATGCCGCTGCCCGATTTGTCCGCCTTTTCGACGAAATTCGGACCCCAGTTGCTGTCCGCCGAGCGCGCGGCCAATGACTTGAAGGCATAATAGCGCACGTAATCGTCCGAATGATGATGCGCGATATGCTCGATCTGCTCATGCACCGAATCGTCGTCGAGGCACATCGCCATGTCGAAGGTCACCGGATTGAAGCGACTCTGCATGACCTGCTCGACGCGGGACGCGCTTTGATCGAAGATGAACTGCGACCCCTTCGGTCCGCGCGTGCCGGGCGACATGATGTTCACGGTGATCGAGTTCTCGCTCGGCGGGAGCTGCGAGTGGACATCGAGGTGACGGCGATAGAACATCAACTGGCCCTTGGCCAAACGCTTGCGTCCGACCGGCTTCAGCTCGACTGCGCACCCCGGATACCAATGCGTGGTGTCCTCGCACACTTCGAAATAATCGCTCTCATAGCCCGGGCCGTCATAGCCGACCGTGAGGAAGGAGAAATTATGGTCGTGCGGCCGGCCGTAATAGAAGACGGAATTGTCGCAACGCGCGTAAAACTCGTCGCTGGGGCTGGGCCAGAACACCATGCGCAAATAGTGACCGCTGCCCAGCTCGCCGAGATTGAAGGTCTGGCTGGTCGCGGTGATCTGCGGACTGCCGTTGAGGCACAAATCGAGCTGATCGCGCAATTTCCCGCGGAGGAACTCGCGGTTCCGGTAAAGGCCGGCCAGCAGGGGCGCCATGGCGAGCAGGGCATCGTCGTCCCCCGGCGCGACATTCGCTTCGCGGAAGCGAGCGGCCAGTTCCCGATCGCAGATGGCATCGGCCGCAAGGCCGTCAATCACCAATGGCATAGAATCTCCTTTCCCTCGGGCTAGTCCTCAAGGGCGTCAATCAGGCTCTCGATGCCGCGCCGCACATAGGCGCTCGCCTCGACAGCCAGAGCCTGCCTGAGCGCCGGGATCGCCGCCGCGCCGTGCATGCCGGCATATTCCCGCATCGCGTGCCACCGGACGAAATGCGCTTCATGGCCGAAAAATTTCTCCAGCAGGGTGTCGCGCCCCGGATCTTCCAGTTGCCGCAGGACGGTCATTCCGGCGCGCGCCATATTGTCGACGTCGCGCGCGGCCTGAACCGACAGGATCGACCCGGTCGCGGTATCGACGGAGCAGCGAAACGGCAGCGCGTCGGCGAGGATCGTCGCGGACAGGACGAGCGGATTGCGCGCGCTGTCCAGGAACCGCATCGCGGTCGAACGGCCGTCGACGACGAGCGGCAGCGACGCAAAGTCGAGGCCGAACTCGCTGGAGCCCTGCACACCGAGAGCAACGTCCAGGTCCGAAGTCGGCTCCAGCGCGTCGAATTTGACGAGCGCGCAGGACAGGCTGGCGTCGTTGACAACCCGGGTCACGGTCGTCCGGCCGGTCAGGATCACGTGCCCGGCCACGGCGAGCTGACTGCGGGTCAGCGCCAATGCCTGGCTGTCGAAGCACTGAAGAGCGATGATGACCTTGTCGTTCTTGAAGATCAAAGCCGTCTTGATGACGTCCGACCCGCCGTCGGCGAGCGCGCCGGGCACGGGGGGGAAGTGAAGTTCGTCGCCTTCGAGGTGGCCGACCCAACGGCGTCCGGCCTCGACCAGCCAGGACGTGTCGGCAAAGACCGGCTCGATGGCGGACAGGATCTGCTCGGTCGACAGCGGACCGGCGCCGCTCACCGCCCGAATCGCGGCCGACAGCACGGGATGCGCGTAGAGGCGCGCGACCTCGTCCTTGTAATAGGACGCCTCTTTTCTGATCGACTCTGCGAGCATGAATCCCCCGATCGTCACCCCCGCCGGGACGTCCCGGCGGGGGTGAGATTTGCCTACATGAAGATGACGGCGATCATCACCGGCAGGCCCGGGTCGACGACGATGGCGACGCAGACAGGACCGACAACGGCCGCGGTGTCGTTGATGTGAGACTGATCTACGACTTCCCCGAGACTGACGCTGTGCGACAGATGCGGCAGGCTGTTCATTGTACGCATACATTCCCTCCCCACTGATATTGCCAAGGATTTGGCGGCGGGAAATTCTCTTTTGTTCTCAACGCTGTCAAGCAGCGGAAAGAAAAATAAAGCGGGTTGACAGCGCCCGAATATCCGGGCTTTTTGCGCGCCCGCGACTCTCCTATGAATGAAGAAGGACCGGTCCAGTTGGCGTCTCATCCTAAAATCGAAGGCTCGCGCCGGTCGTTACGACTGCGCAATGTCTATCGCGGTCTGAAATGGGCGGCGATCGCGCTCATCGCCCTCTCCATGGCCGAGTTCCTGGCGTTCGAAGTTGCGATGCTGGTGGCCGCGGACGTCGCCTTCTACATGGAGATGGTCGTGGCCGGTTGGCTGATGTCGACGCTGGCTTTCCTGCACCCGGCGATCGGCTACCGGCTGACGATGCTCGGCTCGCGGATGTTTCACGAGCCGGCCAAGAGAGCGCCGGACCGATCCGAAGGCCATTAGGCACGGCCTGGCCGGGGCCCGAACGGGCCTTGCTACACCAGTCGCGATTGCTTCACCGCCGCTTCGATGAAGCTCGCGAACAGCGGATGCGGGCCCTTCGACTCCACCACTCGCTTCGCTCGGGCCGGGCTCAGGAGGTTCGGAGTTTCAAATGCAAGCCCTTCGATCCCAACCGCCGGCCTAGACCAGGCGGCTCTGCTTGACGGCGGCCTCGATGAATGACGCGAACAAGGGGTGGGGATCGAATGGTTTCGATTTCAGCTCCGGATGGAACTGCACGCCGATGAACCATGGGTGATCCGGCCGCTCGACGATCTCCGGCAGCTCGCCGTCCGGGCTCATCCCTGAGAAGACCAGGCCTCCCGCTTCCAGCGCGCCCTTGTAATGGGCGTTGACCTCGTAGCGGTGGCGGTGGCGTTCGCTGATTTGGTCGCTTCCATAAATACTGCGGACGACGCTGTTGCCGCCGAGCACGGCCGGATAGGCGCCGAGACGCATGGTGCCGCCGAGGTCGCCGCCCTTGGCGCGTTTTTGCAGGCCTTCTTCGCTCATCCATTCGGTGATCAGGCCGACGATGGGCTCTTCGGCGTCGCCGAATTCGCTGCTCCCCGCCCCTTCCAGCCCCGCGGTGTTCCGCGCGGCCTCGATGCAGGCCATCTGCATGCCGAGGCAGATGCCGAAGAAGGGGACGCCCCGCTCCCTGGCGAAATGCACGCTCGCGATCTTGCCTTCGCTGCCGCGCTCGCCGAAGCCGCCGGGGACGAGGATCGCGTGCATCGGCTCGAGGGCGGAGGTGATCTCGGCCTCGGGGTGCTCGAACAGCTCGGCGTCGAGCCAGCGGATGTGGACCTTGACGCGGTTGGCGAGGCCGCCGTGGATCAGCGCCTCGGTGAGGCTCTTATAGGCGTCCTGAAGGCCGACATATTTGCCGACGACGCCGATCGTGACCTCGCCTTCCGGGTTGAACAGGCGGTCGAGGACGTCGTCCCAGCGGGCCATGTCGGGCTCGGGCGCGTCGGCGATGCCGAAGGCGTGGAGGATCTCGCCGTCGAGCCCGGCCGCGTGATATTGGGCGGGGACCGCGTAGATGCTCGGCGCGTCCAATGCGGGGATCACGGCCTCGGTGCGGACGTTGCAGAACAGGGCGATCTTGGCGCGGTCGCTCTCCGGCAGCTCGCGGTCGCAGCGGCAGACGATGATCTCGGGCTGGATGCCGAGCGAGGTCAGCTCGCGCACGCTGTGCTGGGTCGGCTTGGTCTTCAGCTCGCCGGCGGCGGCGATATAGGGGACCAAAGTGGTGTGGATCGACAGGCAGGACCCGCGCGGGCTTTCGTTGCGGAACTGGCGGATCGCCTCGACGAAGGGCAGCGATTCGATGTCGCCGACGGTGCCGCCCACCTCGCACAGGATGAAGTCGCATTCCGCATCGACGTCGGCGCGGATGAACTCCTTGATCGCGTCGGTGACGTGAGGGATGACCTGGACGGTGGCGCCGAGATAGTCGCCGCGCCGCTCGCGTTCGATGATCGTCTTGTAGATTCGGCCCGAGGTGACGTTGTCCGACTGGCGCGAGGCGACGCCGGTGAAGCGCTCGTAATGGCCGAGGTCGAGGTCGGTCTCGGCACCGTCGTCGGTGACGTAGACCTCGCCATGCTGATAGGGCGACATCGTCCCCGGATCGACGTTCAGATAGGGGTCGAGCTTGCGCAGGCGGACCTTGTAGCCGCGCGCCTGGAGGAGGGCGGCGAGGCTGGCGGCCATCAGGCCCTTGCCAAGACTGGAGACCACGCCGCCGGTGATGAAAATGAACCGCGCCATGGGAGTCGAGGCTTAAGCGGCTCGGGCGCGAAAGCGCAAGCGGCGGAATCGAAATATTTCGTCATCCCGGCCCTTCGACGCCGCCTGCGGCGTCGAAGGGCCGGGGTGACGGCTGTAGCTATTGCGCGAGCGGGACGCCGGACTGGTTGGCGTTGGCGGGCGGCGCCGTGGCGGGGGCCGGAGTCGCCGGCGGCGCGGTGGTGAGCGGCTGGGTCGGCTGCGGGGTCACCGGACGGGCGAGGCTGGGATCGATCTGCCGCGGGGTGCGGGCGCCGGCGGCGAGAGCGGCGAGCAGGATCGACAAGGCGACGAACAGGGTCGCCAGGATGGCGGTGCCGCGGGTCAGGAAATCGGAGGCGCCGCGCGCGCTCATCATGCCCGCGGGGCTGCCGCCGCCGGCGAGCCCGCCGCCTTCGGAGCGCTGCATCAGGATGATGATGATGAGCAGGGTCGCGATCAGCGACTGCAGGATCAGGAGGAAGGTGAACAGGCCCATGGATCTCGGGATCTTTCTCTGGTCCGTCATGCCAGCGAAGGCTGGCATCCAAGCGGAGTCGGCATGGACCCCAGCCTTCGCTGGGGTGACGGTGTGGCCCGCGATCTAGGCGATCGGACGCGCCGGTTCAACTGGCAGCGGCCGCTTCCACGATCGGAACGAACCCGGCGGCGGTCAGGCTGGCGCCGCCGACCAGGGCGCCGTCGACGTCGGGACAGGCGAACAAAGCGGCGGCGTTGTCGGCCTTGACCGAGCCGCCGTAGAGGATCCGGATGCGGGCGCCGCGATCGCCGTAGCGGCCGACGAGGAAGCGCCGGATCGCGGCGTGCATCTCGGCGACGTCGGCCGGGGTGGCGACCTTGCCGGTGCCGATCGCCCAGATCGGCTCGTAGGCGAGGACCAGCTCGCCTTCCTCCCAATCGTCGGGCAGCGAGCCGGCGAGCTGGCGCTCGACCAAGGCGAGATGGCCGCCGGCGGCGCGCTCGGCCTCCGATTCGCCGACGCAGACGATCGCGATGAGGCCGCCCTTCAGCGCCGCCGCGGCCTTGGCGCGGACCTCGCCGTCGCTCTCGTGCTGGCCGGCGCGGCGCTCCGAATGGCCGACGATCGCGAGGCGGGCGCCGGCTTCCCGGATCATCGCCGCGGAGACGCAGCCGGTATAAGCGCCGCTGTCGGCCGAATGGCAGTCCTGGGCGCCGATGGTGAGGCCGCCCGAGCGGGTCAGCGCCGGAGCGATCAGGGTGAAGGGCGGGCAGATCGCGACGTCGACCCCGCCCGCGGCGCGCGCCGCCTCGGCGATCGGCGCGAGCTCGGCGAGCTGGCCGAGGCTGCCGTTCATCTTCCAATTGCCGGCGACGAGCTTGCGGCGGAGGTGCATCGGAATTCCCCGGTCAGTGATCGAGCCGCCATGTCCCCCGGACATGGCCACGAGCGTCCGGGGGACGTTCGTACTGGATCACGGTTGCGGGCCGCCTAGCGCGCTTCTATGACCCGCGCAAACCCACTTCCGTCAGGACCCCGCATGATCTCCGGTTTCCGCAAGTCGCTCCGTTCCTGGATCGTCGTCGCCATCCTGTTCTTCTCGCTGATCGCGATCGTCGTCACCGGCTTCGGCACCGGCGGCTTCGGCGGCCTCGGCAGCCTTTCCGGCGGCGGCCGGCGGAGCGACGGCAGCGATACGCTCGCCACGATCGACGGGCGGACGCTGAGCGCGAGCGAGGTCACCGACCTCGTCAACCGCCAGTTCGCCAACGTCCGCCAGCAGCAGCCGACCCTCGAAATGGCCGGCTTCCTCGCCCAGGGCGCGTTCGAGCAGACCGTCGACCAGCTGATCACCGCCCGCGCGCTCGAGGCCTTCGGCAGCCGCCAGGGCCTGGTCGCCTCGCCGACGATGATCGATCGCGAGATCGTCAACATCCCGGCCTTCCGCAACCTCACCGGCCAGTTCGACCAGAGCGTGATGCGCCAGCAATTGCAGGCCCAGAACATCAGCGAGAGCGCCTTCCGCGACAATGTCGCCCAGACGCTGATGCGGCGCCAGCTGCTCGGCCCGGTCGTGCTCGGCACCCGAGTCGCCGAGGGCGTCGCCCGCGAATATGCCAACCTGCTGCTCGAGCGGCGCCGCGGCGCGATCGCCACCGTGCCGATCCAGCTCGTCGCCCAGGGGATCAACCCGACCGACGCCGAGATCGCCGCTTTCTACCGGCGCAACCGGGTCGCCTTCACCGTCGGCGAGCGGCGGGTGATCAAATATGCGCTGATCGGAGCCGAGCAGGTCGGCCAGGCGGGCCAGGCGACCGAGGCCGAGATCCTCGCCGTCTACCGCAACAGCCCGCTCTCCTACGGGCCGCGCGAGACCCGCACCGTCCAGTCGATCGTGCTGCCGAGCCGGCAGGCGGCGGACGCCTTCGCCGCCCGGGTCCGCGGCGGCGCCCGCTTCGTCGACGCGGCCGCGCAGGCGGGCTTCGCCGCCGGCGACGTGACCTTCGCCGATCAGACCCGCGCCCAGTTCGAGCAGGTCACCAATGCCGAGGTCGCGGCGGCGGCGTTCGCTGCGGCGCAGGGCGCGGTCGCCGGGCCGCTTCGTTCCGAGCTCGGCTATCATGTCGTCCGGGTCGACCGGATCACGGCGACGCCGGCGCGGCCGCTGGAATCGGTGCGGGCCGAGATCGCGGCGGCGATCGAGAGCCGCAAGCGCACCGACGCGCTCGCCGCCCTCGTCAGCCGGATCGAGGACCGGCTCTCCGACGGCGCCAGCTTCGAGGAAGCGGCCCGCTCCGAGCGGCTGACGATCGTCACCACGCCGCCGGTCACCGAGGCAGGCCAGCCCGGCGGCGACAACCCCTTCGTGCTGCCTGCGGAGCTTCGGCCGATGCTCCGCCCGGCCTTCGAGATCGACGCGGAGGATCCCGAGCCGGTGGTCGAGCAGCTCGTCGCGAACCAGCGCTTCGTGCTGCTCGGCATCGACCGGGTGCTGCCGGCGGCGGTGCCGGCGCTCGCCGAGGTCCAGCCCGCGGTCCGGATCGCGCTGATTCGCGAGCGGGCGCTGACCGAGGCGCGCGCGCTCGCCGAGCGGATCGCGGCGCAGATCAATGCCGGCACTCCGGCTGCCCAGGCTTTCGCCTCGGCCCAGCCCCGCCTCGCGGCGCCGCGCCCGGTCGACATGCGCCGGCTCGACATCAGCCGCGCCGGCCAGCAGGTGCCGCGCGAGCTGATCGCCCTGTTCTCGATCCCGCAGGGCCGGGCGCGGGTCGTCCCGGCCGAGGCCAATGCCGGCTGGATCGTCGTCGTCCACCAGCAGCGCACCCCGGGCGATGCCTCGACCACGCCGCAGCTGATCCAGCAGGCCCGGACCCAGTTCAGCGCCGACGCCAGCGAGGAGCTCGCCCAGCAATTCGCCCGCGCGATCGAGCGGAGGAGCGAGGTCAGCCGCAACGAGGATGCGATCCGCCGCGCCCGCCAGCAGCTCGGCGGCGGCGCCGCGGCGGCGGACTGAGCCCGGCCGGGGACCGGGGCCGGTGATCCTCGTCCTCGACAATTATGACAGCTTCACCTGGAACCTCGTCCATTATCTGCGCGAGATCGGCGCCGAGGTGCGGGTTGCGCGCAACGATTCGCTGACCGCCGCCGAAGCGCTCGCCGGCCGGCCCGCGGCGGTGCTGATCTCGCCCGGCCCGGGAACGCCCGACCAGGCGGGGATTTCGCTCGCGCTGGTCGCGGCCTGCGCGGCGGCTCGCCTGCCGCTGCTCGGCGTCTGCCTCGGCCATCAGGCGATCGGGCAATATTTCGGCGGCAGGGTGGTGCGCGCGCCGGCGCCGATGCACGGCAAGGTCTCGGCGATCGACCATGACGGCAGCGGCGTCTTCGCCGGCCTGCCCGCGCCGTTCGAGGCGACCCGCTATCATTCGCTTTGCGTCGCTGCGGACAGCGTGCCCGATTGCCTCGCCGTCAACGCCCGCGCCGGCGACGGCACCGTGCAGGGGCTGCGCCATCGCACGCTGCCGATCCACGGCGTCCAGTTCCACCCCGAAAGCATCGCCAGCGCCCACGGCCACGTCCTGCTCGCCAATTTTCTCGAGCTCGCCCGCGCGGCGGCCGCGACAGCCGCTTGACAGCATCCGAAACGTTCCGTACACGTTCCACATACGTTCCTTATCAGGGGATTCGAGATGCTGACCCGCAAGCAACATGAGCTGCTCCTCTACATCGATCGCCGGCTGTCCGAGTCCGGGGTGTCGCCCTCGTTCGAGGAGATGAAGGAGGCGCTCGACCTCAAGTCGAAGAGCGGCGTCCACCGGCTGATTTCGGCGCTCGAGGAGCGCGGCTTCATCCGCCGCCTGCCCAATCGGGCGCGGGCGCTGGAAGTCTTGAAGATGCCCGAGATGAAGAGCGCGGCGCCGGCGTCGCTGCGGGTGCCCCAGGCGGCCAACGATTCGGTGATCGAGCTGCCGCTGCACGGCCGGATCGCGGCCGGCACCCCGATCGAGGCGCTGCAGGGCACCGACCTGCTTCCCGTCCCCGCCGCCCTGCTCGGCCCGGGCGAGCATTATGCGCTCGAAGTGGCCGGCGATTCGATGGTCGAGGTCGGCATCCTCGACGGCGACTATGCGCTGGTCTGCAAGACCGATTCGGCGCGCGACGGCGAGATCGTGGTCGCCCTCGTCAACAATGAGGAAGCGACCCTGAAGACCTACCGGCGCGAGGGCCAGATGATCCGCCTCGATCCCGCCAACCGGCAATACGATCCGCAACGCTACCGCGAGGACCAGGTCCAGATCCAAGGCAAGCTGGCGGGATTGCTGCGGCGGTACTGAACCTCCCTTCTTGCCCGTCTCCTTGATGGGGAGGCTTGGTCCTTGATGGGGAGGCTTGGGGTTTGAGCCGATGACGAACGAAGCGGTCGATCGGATTTTCGCGCGCAGCGAGCCGCAAGTGCGCGAGACGGCGCGAGCGCTGATCGCACAAGCTCTGGCCCTGCCGGATGTCAGCGTCGATCCGAAAGGCACCTGCATCCATCTCAACCGCCGTACCGCCTTTGCCGGACTGCATCCGCGCAAGACCGCGCTGCTGCTCAATCTGAGATCGTCGGCACCGATCGAGAGCGGCCGCATTCGCAAGGTCGAGCGGGCGTCGGCCAACCGCTACCATAACGAGTTGCTGGTCGACTCGGCGGACGCGCTCGACGAGGAACTGAGGGGCTGGATCGCCGAAGCGCATGCGCTCGCGGGCTGACCGACGAAGAGGAAGAGCAATATGGCGCGCTTGAATTATGTGGAATTGCCGGTCGGCGAGATCGGCCCCGCCAAAGCGTTTTACGAGCGCGTCTTCGGCTGGACGCTGACCGATTTCGGGCCGACCTATGCGGCGACGCTGAGCGGCGACACCGACATCGGCCTGCAGGCCGACTCGGCCGAGGCAACCCGGGCGCCGCTGGCGGTGATCGACGTCGACGACCTCGAGGCGGCGCTGGCCGCGGTGACCGCGGCGGGCGGGACGATCGTGCGGCCGATCTTCGCCTTCCCCGGCGGCCGCCGCTTCCAGTTCACCGACCCCGCCGGCAACGAGCTCGCCTGCGTCAAGGGGGATTAGACGCCGACCCGCGGCGACGATCCGGCAGACCCCTGGGCTTGCGTGTCGAACATGATCGTCACCCGCTCGACCGCGTCATGATTCTCGACCCAATGGATCTTTGAGGTGTCCATCTGCCACGCCTCGCCCGGGCCGAGCGAGCGGGCCTCGCCGCCGAGCACGACCGCGGCCGTCGGACCCGATGCGAGGACGATCTGGTAGCGGCGGCGAACCAGCCCGTCATGCCCATCGGCGTGCGGCGCGACCCGATTGCCGGGCGCGAGGCGGCCGACGCGCGCGTAGCAGATCGCGCCGCCATCGCCCCGGTCGCGCCTGGCATGCGCGTGCACCTCCTCGATCAGCGCCCAGACCTCGGCGAGCGCCTCGGTGTGGCGGCGGCTGCCGTCGGGGCCGAGCAAGGGCACCATCGGCGTGGTTGGGCTCATCAGATGGATCCAGTAGGCCGGGTCGAGCCGGGCCAGCGCCGCCAGCGCCGGCCGCACGTCCAGTCCCTCCGCGATCTGGATGAAATTCTCCATGCCGCCGCTAGCGCCCTCCCGCCCAGGGGTGGCTGCCCTGGCGCGCGGCGACGGTGGCCACCTCGGGCCGGTCACCGAGAAAGAGGGCGAGGCCGCCGGTGCGGCGGAGCAAAGCGGCGTCGGCCTTGAGCCAGCGCGGCGCGCAGGCGCGGGGCAGGCGGCGGTCGGCGACGACGATGTCGGCCTCGGCGCAGGCGCGGACCAGCTCGTCTCGGGGGACGCGGTCGCGGCTGCGGGTGACGAGCAGGCGCCAGCGGCGGTTGTCGCGGTCGATGTCGGCGGCGCACAGGTCCGCGCTGCAGGCGGCGGCCGGCAGGCTGGCCAGCTCGACATAATCGGGCTCGGCGCCGCTCGCCTCGGCGAGCGTGTCGCGGACATAATCGCCCGCGCGCGGCCGCAGCAAAGCGAGCTCGCCCGCGCTCGTGCGCAGCACGAGGTGGCGGCCGTCGCCGGTGACGAGCAGATCGGGCGTCGGCGCGGCCAGCGCCCAGAGCGCGCCGAGCGCTACGGGCACGAGCCCGAGCCGGCGCAGCCCGGTCCGCCACAAGGCGATCCACAGGCCGCCGGCGCAGATCAGGCCGAACGCGGCGGGCGCCATCGCGGGGAGCAGGGCGACCGCGCCGGGAGCTTCGCCGGCGGCGTGGGCGAGCCGGAGCAGCAAGGCGAGCGCGCGGCCGGTCAGCCACCAGAAGGGGCCGCCGAGGCCGGCAAGGTCGAACAGCAGGGCAAGCGCCTCCAGCGGCATGATGACGAAGGTGGTGAGCGGGATCGCGACGACGTTGGCGAGCGCGCCGTAAAGGCCCGCTTTGTGGAAGTGGAACAAAGCGATCGGGACGAGCGCGAGCTCGACCACGACGCCGGTGAGGACCAGAGCGAACAGCGCCCTCCCCGCTTTGGCCGGCCAGCCCTCGTCGCGGCGCGCGAACCAGGCGCGGGCGCGCGGATGCTCGTGCAGCGCGACGATCGCGACGATCGCGGCGAAGCTCATCTGGAAGCTCGCGCCGGGCAGCGATTCGGGCCAGAGCAGCAGCACGACGAGGGCGCCGACCGCGACCAGGCGGAGCGTGATCGCCTCGCGGCCCAGCGCAATGCCGGCGAGGACGAGCAGAGCGGCAATGCACGAGCGCAGGGTCGGCACCTCGGCGCCGGTCAGCAGCGTATAAGCGATGCCGGCGAGCGCGCCCGCGCCGGCCGCGACCAGGACGAGCCGGTAGCGAAGCGCCAGCGCCGGGCTGAGGGCGAGCAGCTTCAGCGTCAGCAGCATGACCGCGCCGACCACGGCGGTGAGATGGAGGCCGCTGACCGAGAGCAGATGGGCGAGGCCGGAGCGGCGCATCGCCTCGGCGTCGGCATCGGGGATGCCATATTGGTCGCCGGTGGCGAGCGCGGCCGCAATCCCGCCCTCGGCTCCGCCGAGCCGGGACCGGATGTGGGCGGAGAGGCGCTGGCGGGTGCCGGCGATGCGGGCGGCGAGGCTGCGGTTCGAGGCCGGCGCGACCAATTCCAGATCGAGCGCCCGGCCGGTGCCGCCGATCTGCTGGAACCAAGCGGCGCGGCTGAAATCGTAGGCGCCCGGCACCGCCATCGGCGCCGGCGGCATCATCCAGGCGCGCAGCCGCACTCTCGCCCCGGGTTCGAGGCCGGGCACCAGCTTCGCATCGTCGACATTGATCCGGAGCCGCGCCGGCAGCTCTTCGCCGATCGGCCGGACGACGAGCCGGGTCGCCCCGGCCGCGGCCATCGCCTGGACGCTTTCGATTCGCGCCTCGAGCGTCATCAGCTGCTCGCGCTCGAGCCGCGGCGCGGCGGCGCTCTCGGCCTTCCACCAGACGAGGCCGCAGCCCAAAGCGGCGGCGAGGCCGAACAGCAGCAGCGCCCGGCCCCAGCGCGTCCCCGGGCCAAGCGCCGGCCCGGCGAGCGCGGCGGCGCCGGCGAGCAGCAGGAAGGCGGCCCATTGCCGCCAGTCGGCGAGGAAGAAATAGGCGGCGATGCCCAGCATCAGGCCGACCGGCAGCCACAGCGGCAGCTGGTCGCGCTCGGCTTCGGCGAGCGTTTCGAGCCGCGCGGAGAGGCGCGCGGGAAAACGGAGGAAAGGAGTCATCCCGGACTTGATCCGGGATCCATGAACGCCGGCGTCGGCGATCAACTGGCTGACGTCGGTGTTCATGGGTCCCGACTTTCGTCGGGATGACTCCCGGAGGACGGCGCGCCTCTTCCGTGCGTTCCATCCGCTATGCTAGGGGCGCTCGCGTGACGGGTCGCCATGGCCCGCATGGTTGGAGAAATCGCGCGTGAGCGCAAGCAATGTCGTCACCCGCTTCGCGCCCTCGCCCACCGGCTTCCTCCACATCGGCGGCGCCCGGACGGCCTTGTTCAACTGGCTCTACGCCCGCCATCACGGCGGCAGGTTCCTGCTCCGCATCGAGGACACCGATCAGGCGCGCTCGACCAAGCCCGCGATCGACGCGATCCTCGACGGCATGACCTGGCTCGGGCTCGACTGGGACGGCGAGGCCTGGTTCCAGTCCGAGTTCGCCAACCGCCACGCGACCGTGGCGGGCGAGCTGCTCGCCGCCGGCCACGCCTATCGCTGCTGGAGGACGCCGGCCGAGCTGGCGGCGCAGCGCGAGGCGGCGCAGAGCGAACGGCGGCCGTTTCGGATCGATAGCCCGTGGCGCGACTGCAGCGGGCCGACCCCCGACGCGCCCTTCGTCGTCCGCCTGAAGGCGCCGCGTGAAGGCGAAACCGCGATCGACGACCGGGTCCAGGGCCGGGTGACCGTGCAGAACAGCGAGCTCGACGATTTCGTGCTGCTCCGCTCGGACGGAACGCCGACCTATATGCTCGCGGTGGTGGTCGACGATCACGACATGGGCGTCACCCATGTCATCCGCGGCGACGATCATCTCAACAATGCCTTCCGTCAGCTCGCGATCATCCGGGCGATGGGCTGGCCCGAGCCGGTCTACGGCCACGTGCCGCTGATCCACGGCGCGGACGGGGCGAAGCTTTCCAAGCGGCACGGCGCGCTCGGCGTCGACGCCTATCGCGACGCGCTCGGCATCCTGCCCGAGGCCCTGGCCAACTATCTGCTGCGCCTGGGCTGGGGCCATGGCGACGAGGAGATCATCAGCCGCGAGGACGCGATCCGCTGGTTCGCGCTCGAAAATGTCGGCCGCTCGCCGTCGCGGTTCGACCTGCGGAAGCTCGAGAATCTGAACGGCCATTATCTGCGCGAGGCGGAGCCCGCCCGGCTGGCGGCCCTGGTCGCGCCCAGGATCGCGGGCGCGGACGAGGCGCGGCTCGCCGAAGCGATGCCTTTCCTGACGGTGCGGGCGAAGGACCTGAACGAGCTGGCCGAGGGCGCCCGCTTCCTGTTCGCCGCCCGCCCGCTGGCGATGGACGAGAAGGCGGCGGTGCTGCTAGAAGGCGGCGCGCGGGAAATGCTCGCCCTCCTCCACGCGGCGCTTTCGGGCGTGACGGAGTGGAGCGCGGAGGCGACGGAGCAGGCCGTCAGAGAGGTTGCCGAGGCCGAAGGCGTGAAGCTTGGCCAGGTGGCGCAGCCGTTGCGGGCGGCGCTCACCGGGCGGGCGACATCGCCGGGTATTTTCGATGTGCTGGTGCTGCTCGGGCGCGAGGAAAGCCTCGCGCGGGTGGCCGACGCGATGACCGGGAAGGACGTTTGATGGCGGACAAGGCCACCCTCACGATTCGTGGCGAGGGCCACGAATTCGACACGCTCGAGGGCACCGTCGGCCCCGAAGTCATCGACATCCGCAAGCTCTATGCCGACACCGGCGCCTTCACCTACGATCCCGGCTTCACCTCGACCGCCTCCTGCCAGTCCCGGATCACCTATATCGACGGCGACGCCGGCATCCTCCTCCATCGCGGCTATCCGATCGAGCAGCTCGCCCAGAATTCGACCTTCATGGAGGTCTGCTACCTGCTGCTCAACGGCGAGCTGCCGGACAAGGAGGAGCTCGCCAAGTTCACCTACACGATCTCGCGTCACACCATGCTGCACGAGCAGCTCGCGACCTTCTACCGCGGCTTCCGGCGCGATGCCCACCCGATGGCGGTGATGTGCGGCGTCGTCGGCGCGCTCTCCGCTTTCTACCACGATTCGACCGACATCACCGATCCGACCCAGCGGATGATCGCGTCGCACCGGCTGATCGCCAAGATGCCGACGATCGCGGCGATGGCCTACAAATACACGCTCGGCCAGCCGTTCATGTATCCCCAGAACAGCCTCTCCTACACCGGCAACTTCCTGAGGATGACGTTCGGCGTCCCGGCCGAGCCCTATGAGGTCAACCCGGTGATCGAGAATGCGATGCGGCGGATCTTCATCCTCCACGCCGATCATGAGCAGAACGCGTCGACCTCGACGGTGCGGCTCGCCGGCTCGTCGGGCGCCAACCCGTTCGCCTGCATCGCCGCCGGCATCGCCTGCCTGTGGGGGCCCGCCCATGGCGGCGCCAACGAGGCCGCGCTCAACATGCTGCGCGAGATCGGCACGCCGAGGCGCATCCCCGAATATATCGCCCGGGCGAAGGACAAGAACGACCCGTTCCGGCTGATGGGCTTCGGCCACCGGGTCTACAAGAATTTCGATCCGCGCGCGAAGGTGATGCAGCAGACCGCCGAGGAGGTGCTGAAAGAGCTCGGCATCTCCGATCCGGTGCTCGACACCGCCCAGGAGCTCGCCGAGATCGCGCTCAGGGACGAATATTTCATCGAGAAGAAGCTCTATCCCAACGTCGATTTCTATTCGGGGGTGATCCTCTCGGCGATCGGCTTCCCGACCGACATGTTCACCGCCTTGTTCGCGCTCGCCCGGACGGTCGGCTGGGTCGCCCAGTGGAACGAGATGATCTCCGATCCCGACCAGAAGATCGGCCGGCCGCGCCAGCTCTATACCGGCGCCACCCAGCGCGACTACGTCCCGGTCGACGAGCGCTAGGCGAGCGCCGAGCGCAGCCGCCTGAGCACGGCGAGGCCGGCGCAGACGTCGTCGAACATGGCGCGCACGCGCTGCTCGCCGCTGACCGAGCGGAACATCGAGCCGGCCTCGAACCGGTTCTTGCCGGTGGCGGCGACGAAGGCGTCCTCGGGCCCGATATAGCCGAACACCCGGCCCGCCTGGCGAAGCTCGAGCAGCAGGCGGCGGAGGTCGGCGCCGACCACCATCTGCGCCTGCTGCGGCTCATAGGCATAGACTTCGAACCTCTTCTCGAAATCGGGGTCGCTCTCGAACTTGACCCGCTCCATGCCGCCCAGCGGCTTGAAGAAGTTGAAGATGCCGCGGTCGGGGACGATGACGATCTCCGCTCCGCTTTTGGCGCGGCGCTGCCAGGCGTACATCTGGCCGGAAAAGACGGTGTGCGTGCTCTTGCCCTGGCGGCGGGTCAGGGTGCCTTCGTAGAGGGCGAAGCGGCGGCCCTCCTCGTCGCTGCCGTGGAACAGGTCGGTGAAGCTCTGGCTGGACAGCCAATTGCCGAACAGGGCCTTGCGCGCCTCGGGATAGACCGGCGGATCGAAGCCGGTCTCCAGGTAGGTGAGCCCGCCTTTTTCGGCGAGCGTCTCGAGCACCGGCAGCTTCAGGGCCCGGCCGGCCCTCCCCAGCGGCAGCGCCGCGACGATGCCGCCGAAAACGAGGACGAGGAGGGCGGCGACGATGCCGAAGCCGATCGTCGCTTCGTCCGACAGATACCACAGGATCGTCGCCGCGAGCGCGACGACGACGACGAGGACCAGCCAGAACCGGCGGACCGCGTCCTTTCGCTTCTCCTCGATGGTGCTGATCTCGATCGCGACCCGGCCGCTGCGGCACAGGTCGCGATAATGGTCTTCCCGAAATTCGATCATTGTCCGGCTCTCCTGAAGCGGCGCCAGATTGGCGCCTGTCCGGATTCGGATCAAGGCGCTTAGCGCTCGTTCCTCAGAGGCAGTGTGAAGGTGAACCGGGCGCCCTGGCCGGGGGCGGAATCGACCGCGACGTCGCCGCCCATGAAGCGGGCGAGGCGGCGGGCGATGTAGAGGCCGAGGCCGGTGCCGCCCGGCTCGCCGGGATCGACCCGCTCGAAACGCTCGAAGATCCGCTCCTGGTCCGCCTCGGCGATGCCCTTGCCCTGATCGGCGACGATGAGCGCGGCGAGGTCCCCTTCCCGCTCGGTCCTGAGCCAGACTTGGCCGCCCTCGGGCGTGTAGCGGACGGCGTTGGCGATGAGGTTCATCATCACCTGCAGCGAACGGGTGAAATCGCCGGTCGCGGGCAGGCTCTCGTCGGCGCCGGGGCCGTCGATGGCGACGCCGCGGCCGGCGGCGCGGACGCCGAGCAGGCCGGCGGCGCGGCGGGCGATGTCGGCGAGGTCGATCGCTTCCGCCTCGGGCCGGAAATCGGGGCGTTCGATCGCCTGCAAATCGACGAGGTCGTCAACCAGAGCGAGCAGGTGGCGGCCGGCGGCGGCGATGTCGGCGGCATAGCCGGCATAGTCCCGGCGCAGCGGCCCCTCGGGCTGGGTGCGCAGCCGCTCGGCATTGTCGATGATGTGGGCGAGCGGGCCGCGCAGCGCCTGATCGAGCCGCTCGCCGAACGCCGTGTCGGGGCGGGCGCGCGGCGCCGCCCCATCGTTGGCGGCCGGGCCCTCGGGCCGGACCCGGACCGCGGCGGCGGCGCCGCGAAAGCCCGCGAACCGCCCCATGCCGTCGATCAGCGGCACGCCCGACAGCGCATAGCGGCCCTTGCGGCCGCCGCGCAGCTCGGCGAGCTGGCCCTCGAAGCCCTTGTGCTCGGCGAGCGCGGTGAGGATCGGCAGGGCGCCGTCGGCGCTCTCGCGGAAGCGGAACAGGCGGGTCAATTGCTTGCCGACGAACTCGCCCGGGTTGCGGCCGATCGCGGCGCCGGCGCCGGGCGAGAGCATGGTCAGGCGCAGCGTATCGTCGGTCTCCCACATCCAGTCGGCGGCGGCGCGCAGGAAATCGGCGTCGCGCTCGGCGGGCGGGCCGGCCGGCGGCGGGCAGGCGGGACGCCCGGACCAGCCGGTGATGGCGAGCGCGATCTCGTCGCCCTGCGGCTCGGCGCGGACCCAGAGGTCGACGTCGCGCTCGCCGTCGGCGGCGATGGCGGCGCGCGAAATGGTGATGCCGAGCCGGCGGGCGAGCTTGGCGAGGGCAGCGATCTGGGGCACGGCGAGCACCCCGCCCTCGTCGCCGCCGGCCTGGGCGTGAAGCGCCGCCAAAGGCGGATCGGCCGCGACCAGCCGCCCTTCGGCGTCGAGCCGGCCGGCGACCGGCGCGGCCGCCCCCTTCGCGGCCGCCGCGCTCATGCCGCCTCCGAGGCGGGGCGGGTGCGGGTCGAGATCCGGGCGACGCTGGCCCGGTAGCCGGGATCGGCCTGCCACAGGCGGAGGACGTCGCGGGCGGCGTCCCGATCGAGGGTGTCGTAGAGGCCGAGCTGCTCCGCCGCCGCGTCGCCTTCGGGCCCGGAGAGGAGGGGGCCGCGGCCGTTGAGCAGCAGCAGGATCTCGGCGGCGGGCTCGCGCTCGACGCCGGCGGCGCGCAGCAGGATCGCCGGGCCGCGGCCGCGCGGATCGGCAAGCACCTCCCAGGCGGCCGCATAATCGAGCGCGCAGAGCGTCCCGACGCCGGCGAGGAACAAGGGCAGCATGCCCTCGGCAAGGCTGCGGACGAGCAAGGCGCCGTCGAGCCGGCCGGCCGCATGGAGGCGGGAGGCGAGCCGGACGGCGCGGGCCTCGAGCGTGCCGCCTTCGTCATGGCCGGCGATCAGCGCGCTCGCCGTCTCCTCGATGGCGACATCGACGGCGGCGACCTGATGCTGCTGAACGACATAGTGGCGAAGCGCCGCGGCGACCATCCAGACGAGCTTGTGCTGGAGCTCGGCGGGGAGCTCGACCGCTCCCATCACCGGCTCCTGGAAGCGGTCGAACCGGCGCGAGCGGGCGATCACCAGCTCCATCGCCTCGGCGGCGACCTCGTCGTCCGCATCGCGGACGAGCTCGAACAGCAGATCCTCGTCGCCCAAAGCGGGGGCGTGCGCCTTCCAGTAGCGGTGCTCCTCGACCCGGCGGACGAGAACGTTGGAGAGCTCGGCGTCGCGCAGCACCTGGGCGCGCTCGAGGATCGGCAAGGCGATCGGGACATGGGCCGACGACAGCGCGGCATGAAGCGCCGCATGGCTCGCGAAGCGCGCCGCCAGGCGGAAGCGCAATTCGTCCTCGAGGCCGCGGACCAGGCGGGTGAGCAAAGCCGCGGCGGTGAGGCGCTGCCACTCGGTGAGGCGGGCCTGATCGGGGAGGAGAAGGTCGGTCGCGGCGACGGCGAAGCGCTCCCGCGCCGCGGCCAGCAGCAGGCGCGCAGCGTCGCTTTGTTTCTCCCGTCCGGTCGATCCGCCTTCGGCCATGGATTTCCCTTACCCCCGACAGGGTTAAGCTCGCGCTAATCCTGATCCGCTCCGGCCTGTCAAAAAAAGAGGGACTGTCCCTATTTTTCGGGGGGGCGCGCGGGGGCATGCGCCTCGCGCTGGGCCCAGAAGAACGAGGCCGCGGCATAAGCGAACAGGGCGGCGAGGCCGGCGTGCCAGAGCCCGAAGCCGGCGAAGGGCAGCAGCAGCCAGGTCATGCCCTTGCGCTCGGCGAGGAACGGCGCGCCGCGCACCCGCCGCCCCTCGGTCTCGACGGCGAGCGCGGCGAGGAAAGCGAGAGTGGTGAAAGCGATGAGGATCATCCCCCAGCCGCGCACCGCGGCGAGATCGTAGGCGAGGATGACCAGCGCCGCGGCGGCGAAGAGCGGGATCAGATAGGCCCACCAGCCCTGGCGGATGCCGTCCTGCATGCGGAGGCGGGCGAGCCGGCGGGCCATGCCTTCGAGCGGCGTCGCGACGAGCAATTTGACGAGCCCGATCCAATACCAGTGAACGTAGAAGGAAGCGGCGCCGAGCCCGGTCAGCAAGGCGGCGGCGAGGCCGATCAGCTGGGGCGACAGCGGGCTGCCCATGAAAAAGGCGGTGCCGGCCCGCTCGAGCGGGGCGAGCAGCCGGTCCGCCCAGCCGCCATGGGCCTCGTCCGCATCGGCGACGATGCGCCGCTCGAGCTGGTCGAGATCGGCGTCGCGATCGACGATCGCGACCGCGCCCTCGGCGGCGAGATGGCGCGCCCCCGCCTGCAGGGTCCGGCGGAGCAGGGTCGACTGCAGGTCCCAGTCGCGCAGCATCGCCGCGGTCTCGCGCAGCAGCGCGCCATCGATCGCGGCAATTCCGGCCCAGCGCGAGGCGGCGTCGATCCGCTCGTAAAGCTCGCCATGGCTGCCGTCGGGGACGGTCAGCACCGCGGCGCCCTCGGCCTCGGCGAGGCGGGCGAGCTGCGAGCGGCCGGCAATGGCGCCGTCGGCGACGAGCAGGACGCGATCATAGGCGTCGACCGCCTCGGCCGCTTCTTCCGGGCTGCGAACGAGCTGGACCGGCACCCGGTCGCGGCGCAGGCGCTCGATCGCAGCGGTGAGCGCGGCCGGCATCCGTTCGACGAAGACGATGATCGGCGAGGCGCCGGCGGCGGCGGCGAGGCGGACCTGCCGCTCGATCACGGTCCGGCCGGCAAGCGGCAGGGTCGCGCGCAAATGGCCCGGCTCGCCCGATTCGTGATAGGCCGCGATCAGCGCTGCAAGCGCCACGGGATGGTCCTTCCACTCAAGCGGCGGACGGTAAGCGCGGATGCCGAGCTACTCAACCTCAGCTTCGTCATTGCGAGGAGCGCAGCGACGCGGCAATCCAGCGCGGCATTGGATTGCTTCGCTCCGCTCGCAATGACGGCAATGATCAGCTGTCGGCGAACTCGGCGAGGGCGGCGGCGATCTTGCGGAGGATGACGGGATCGCCGGGGGCGCCGTCGAGCGCCTCGTCGGCGAGGCCGATCAGGCCGGTGAGGCCGAAGCTCGCGGCGATGCTCTTGAGCCGGGCCGCGGCGAAGCGCCAATTGGCGTCGCAGCGCGAGCGGCCGAGCAGGTCGAGCTGGCGGGCGGCGCTTTCGGCGAAGGCGCTCTTGAGCTCCGCCATCAGCGCGCCGTCATTGCCGACCGCGGCGGCGAGCGAGGCGTTGAGCGTTCCGGGATCGTAGGCCATTTCAACACGGTAGAACCCGTAGCGTTAACGCACCGTTTCATATCCGCCCCAAAGTGATACAATGGCGCCATGAATATGGGGGCACAGAGCGCTCAGGCGCAGCCGCAGGACGGCGACACCGAATGGCCGGGCGAGAAGCCGTGGGAAGCCGCGGCCGACCCCAATGCCTATCCCGGCAACGATTTTGAGGAGGCCGCGGGGCGCGGGCTCGGCATCCGCCTGCTCGCCGCGCTGCTGATCCTGCTCGCGCTCGGCTGGCTCGGCGCCGCCGGCTACGTGCTGAGCCGCGCCTGGCCCGGGCCGGACCTCGCCGCCTGGATCGGCTGGGCGGCGACGATCAGCGCGCCGCTGATCCTGCTCGGCCTTGCCTGGCTGATCTTCGGGCGCAGCTCGCGGCGCGAGACCCGGCGCTTCACCGAGGCGGTGCGGGCGATGCGCGGCGAAAGCGAAGCGCTCGAAGCGGTGCTCACCATCGTCGCCACCAAGCTCGCCGAGAATCGCGCCGCCCTCAACGAGGAATCGGCGCGGCTGATGAGCCTCGGCGACGAGGCGACCGAGCGGCTCGGCCGGGTCACCCAGCAATTGGCGCGCGACACCGCCGAGCTCGACCGCAAGGCGCAGGCGCTCGACAGCGCCGCCGCGGCCGCCCGGGTCGACATCGGCGTGCTGATGGGCGACCTGCCCAAGGTCGAGGAGCAGGCGCGGGCCGCGGCCGAGGCGATGAAGCAGGCCGGGCTCGGCGCCCATGCCCAGGCGGCCGGCCTGGAAAGCCAGCTCGCCGCGCTCACCGCGCGCAGCCGCGAGGCCGACGAGGCCGCGGGCGGCTCGGCCCAGCGGCTCGGCGCCCATATCGCAAGGATCGAAAGCGGCGCCGAGGCCGCGTCGAGCCGGATGAACGAAGCCTCGACCCAGATGGAGGCGGCGGTCGACGGAGCGATGGCGCGGGCGGCGGAATCGGTCGACCAGGTCCGCTCCGGCCTCGAGGCGCAGGGCCAGACGATGCTGGCGATGATCGAGCAGAGCCGGGCCGCGTTCGAGCAGGCCGGCGCCGAGACCACCAAGGGCCTCGCCGAGCGGCTCGATCTCGCCGGCCAGAAGATCGAGATGCTCGCCGGCAGGCTGGCGACCCAGGACCAGGCGAGCCGCACCCTGCTCGCCAACATCGCCCGCCAGATCGACGAGATCGGCAGCCAGATCGCCCATATCGGCGCCAGCGGCGACGAGCAGAACGCCCGGCTGACCGAATCGATGGGGGCGCTGCGCGGCGTCGCCCAGGCCCTGCAGCGGGAGATCGCGCAGGGCGAGACCCAGAGCGAAGCGCTGACCGCCCGCAGCCAGGCGCTGGGCGCGGCGCTGGCCCAAGTCACCGCCCAGCTGCGCGAGGAGATGCCGCCGGCGATGGCCGGGGTCGAGATCCAGGCGGAGCGCACCGCCGCTTCGGCGGCGGCGGTGACCGGACAGATGGCGGCGATGCAGGAGGCGGCCGATGCCGCCGCCGCGCAGACCCAGGCGACCGAGGCGAGCATCGCCCGGCAGCGCGCGGCGCTCGATGCGCTGCTCGATGCGCTGCGCGAAGGCGTGGCGGGCGCCGAGGAGAAGCTTCGGACCCTCGCCGCTTTGGTCGGCGAGGCCGACGGCGCCGCCGCCCAGCTGGTCCGCGACACCGGGCCGGAGCTGGTCGAGGCGCTGGTCAGGGTGCGCGAGGCCGCCGGCCAGGCCGCGACCCATGCCCGCGAGGCGATCGCGGCGGTGATCCCCGAGAGCGTCGACGCGTTCGTCGCGGCGAGCCGGAGCGCGATGAGCGAGGCGATGGCCGAGCCGGTCCAGGAAAAGCTGGGTGAGATCGGCACCGCCTCCCACCTCGCTCTGGCCACCGCCAAGGCGGCGAGCGAGCGGCTGACCCGGCAATTGCTGACCATCGGCGAGACCGCGGCGGCGATCGAGGAGCGGATCGCCGAGGAGCGCGCCGAGCGCGAGGAAAGGGAAGCCCAGGACCTGGCGCGGCGGGTCGATCTCCTGATCGACGCGCTCAACTCGACCGCGATCGACGTCTCCAAGATCCTCTCGAACGACGCCGGCGACGCCGCCTGGGCGGCCTATTTGAAGGGCGACCGCGGCGTCTTCACCCGGCGCGCGGTGCGGCTGCTCGATTCGGGCGAGGCGCGCGAGATATTGCGCCATTACGAGGAGGAGCCCGAGTTCCGCGACCAGGTGAACCGCTACATCGCCGATTTCGAGACGATGCTGCGCCGAATCCTCGTTGGCCAGGGCGGCTCCGCGCTCGGCATCACCCTGCTCTCCTCGGACATGGGCAAGCTCTACGTCGCCCTGGCCCAGGCGATCGAGCGGCTGCGGCGCTGACCGCAACCGGTCTCGCCGTCATTGCGAGCAAAGCGAAGCAATCCAGTGCGGCGCTGAGACGGGACTGGATTGCGTCGTCCCCCGGCATTCGCCGGGGTCCTCGCAATGACGGAGCTGGGGCTAATTCAGCCAGTCGAGATCCTCGGCGCCGATCCAGCCGAACCGGTAATTGGCGTAGAACAGGCCGAACAGGACGGACGCGACGAGCGTTGCGCGCAACGCGGCGCGCGGGAAGCTGAATGCGTGCGGCGCGCTCTCGGCATGGCCGGGCTGGACCGCCACCCCCTCCTCCTCGCTGGTGCGCACGCCGAACGGCAGGACGAGGAACAGGCTGATCGTCCAGAACAAGGCGAAGATGGCGAGGATCGAGGTCCAGCGCATCAGACGCGCACGATAAGCACGCTGACGACCGGCTTCTTGCCGGTCCAGTCGCTGGCGCAGCGGCGCACCGCGAGCCGGACCGCCTCCCGGAGCTTGTCTTCGTTGCCGGCATTTTTCGCGGCCGCGGCGGCGGCGGCGGCGCAGGCTTCGGCGAGGAACGCCTCGCGATCTTCCTCGACCGGGATGCCCTGCAGGTCGAGCTCGACGCTGCCCTGAACGCGGCCGCCGGCGCCGAGCGCGACCGCGACCGAGATCAGCCCGGAGGTGGCGGCCCGGCGGCGCTCGTTCATGGTCGTGCCGTCGGCCGGCAGGATGACGTCGCCGTCGAGGATCAGCCGGCCGACGCGCTCCTCCGAAAGCTTCTCGGGACCGTTCGGGGCGAGCCGGACCAGATCGCCATTCTTCTGGACGATGCCGTGCGGAATCCCGCGCGCCCGGGCGAAGCGCGCCTGCTCCATCATGTGGCGCATCTCGCCGTGGACGGGGACGATGATCTCGGGCCGGATCCAGTCGTACATCGCGGCGAGCTCGGGGCGGCCCGGATGGCCGGAAACGTGGACCGGCGCCTGGCGGTCGGTGATCATGTCGATCCGGCGCGAGGCGAGCTCGTTCTGGATGCGGCCGATCGCGATCTCGTTGCCGGGGATCTGCTTGGACGAGAAGATGACGAGATCGCCCGGATCGAGGGCGAGCTTGTGCTGGCCGAAGGCGATCCGGGCGAGCGCCGCGCGCGCCTCGCCCTGGCCGCCGGTGGCGACGATCATCACCTCGCGGCGGGGCAATCGCATCGCCTCCTCGAAATCGATCGTCTCGGGGAAGTCGGTGAGATAGCCGACGCTCTTCGACACCTTGAGGATGCGGTCGAGGCTGCGGCCGGCGATGCAGACCTTGCGGCCGGTATCCTGGGCGACGTGGCCGAGGGTCTTGAGGCGCGCGGCATTGGAGGCGAAGGTGGTGACGAGGACCCGGCAATCGGCCGCCGCGACGACCTCGTCGAGGCCCCGGCGGACGCCGAGCTCCGAGCCCGAGGGCGCCTCCTGGAAGACGTTGGTCGAATCGCAGACCAGAGCGAGCACGCCCTTGTCGCCGATCGCGCGCAGCTCGGCTTCGGTCGAAGGGTCGCCGAGCTGGGGGGTGTCGTCGAGCTTCCAGTCGCCGGTGTGGAAGATGCGGCCGTAGGGCGTGTCGATCAGCAGCGCATTGCCCTCGGGGATCGAATGGGCGAGCGGGATGTAGCGGAAGCCGAACGGCCCCAGCCGGAAATCGCCCTCCATCTCGACCGTCTCGAGCCGGACCTGGCCGGTCAGCCCCTCCTCCTCGAGCTTGCCGGCGATCAGGCCGGCGGTGAACGGCGTCGCATAGAGCGGCACGCCGAGATCGTGGGCGAGATAGGGGATAGCGCCGATATGGTCCTCATGGCCGTGGGTGAGGACGATGCCGAGCAGATCGGCGCGCCGCTCCTCGATGAAGGCAAGGTCGGGCAGGACCAGCTCGACCCCCGGATAAGCGGGATCGGCGAAGGTGAGGCCGAGATCGACCATGATCCATTTGCCCTCGCAGCCGTAGAGATTGACGTTCATGCCGATCTCGCCCGAGCCGCCGAGCGCGAGGAAGAGGAGTTCCTTGCCGGGTCTCATGTGACTGCCCTACCTCGTCATTGCGAGCGAAGCGAAGCAATCCAGCGCTGGATTGCCGCGTCGCTTGTGAGCAGGCTCTGCGCGCCCCGCGCGCAGAAGCCAAGCGCGGGGCGCCTGGCGACCTGCTCACCCTCGCAATGACGCTCAGGCAGCGGACTTGCTCCGCGCGTAGAGCATCGCCAGGCCCTGGACGGTGAGGTCGGCCTCGATCGCGTCGAAGACGTCGGTATGGGCGTCGAACAGGGTGGCGAGGCCGCCGGTGGCGATGACGCTGACCGGGCGGCCGATCTCGGCCTTGAGGCGCGCGATCAGCCCTTCGATCATCGCGACATAGCCCCAGTAGATGCCGATGTGCATCTGCTCCTCGGTGGTTCGGCCGATCACGGTCGTGCTTTCCGGCGCCTCGATCGCGACCCGCGGCAGCTTCGCCGCAGCGCTGACCAGGGCGTCCAGCGAGAGGTTGATGCCCGGGGCGATGATGCCGCCCTTGTAGGCGCCGGAATAATCGACCGCGTCGAAGGTGGTCGCGGTGCCGAAATCGACGACGATCAGATCGCCCTCGTAGAGCGCATGGGCGGCGATGACGTTGAGCACCCGGTCGGCGCCGACCGACTTGGGCTCGGCGACGTCGAGCGCGATCCCCCATTCGGCGGCCCCCTGGCCGGCCACCAGCGGCTCGACCCCGAAATATTTCGCCGCCAGCACTTCGAGATTGTGGAGCGCGCGCGGCACGACGGTGCCGATGATCACCGCGGTCACGTCGGCCGTGGTGAAGCCTTCCAGCGCGAGCAGCTGGTGCAGCCAGACCGCATATTGATCGGCGGTGCGCCGGGGATCGGTGGCGATCCGCCAGCGGGCGCGGATCACCCCCTCCTCGACCAGAGCGAAGACCAGATTGGTGTTGCCGGCGTCGATGGCGAGCAGCATGGCCGGGGTCTTAGCGATGGCAGGGCGATTTAGCGAGAGGCGCGCTCGCCCGGATGATAGCTGCGCTCAATATGGCCGGCGAGATCGGCCTGGTAGAAATAGACCGGGCGCAGATCGCCCGCTGCGTAGCGTTCCGCCTGGTCCTGGAAATGGCGCGAGGCGGGGTTGCCGCTTTCGCCGCCGGCGGTGACCGCCCAGGCGTGGAGCCGCGGGCCGAACTCGACGATGGCGACGAAGCTGTTGCCGCTGGTGCCGTACCAGCGCCGCGTGCCGGGCCAGGCGCGGGCGCCGAACGAGGCGAGCGAGCCCCAGCGCGCGGAGGAGAACGGGACCGGGATGCTCGGGCGGGAATCGTCGAAGGTCTGGACGATCGCCGAGTCGTTGCGCTGGAAGCGGTTGACCTCGCCCCAGGCGACTCGCCAGCCGCCCCATTCGCGGTCCATCCGCTCGACGACGCGGGCGAGCGCCTCCAGCTTGTCGCGAGGGCTCAACGCGCGCATCGCCTCCCATCTGTTGCCATGCCCAAGGCCTTGGCCGGAGCGCGCCCAGAGCTCCTCGCCCCAGAAGCTGGCCAGAGTCGTCGGCCGCGACTCGGCGGACCAGCGGCTGTCCCAGCTGCGCAGCAGAGCCACCGGCCCTTCGAGGCGGGCGCGGAGCGGATCGCCGGCTGGCATGGCCCCCCAGGCATCGGCAAGGCCCGGGACGATCTGGGGGAAGAACGGCATCCAGGGATCGAACGCGATCCGGCGCAGCCCTTCCGGAGTGAGGTCGCGGGCGCGATCGAGCAAGGCAACGGCATGGTCGCCGCGCGGATTGGCGCCGGCCGTGTCCATGTAGCGCGGGAAATCCGTCGCGCGCGGGCTGTCCGGGCCGGCGGCGCGCCAGGGGGCGTCATTGGCATTGTAGAGCCAGCGGGTGCGCGGATCGCGGACCTGGGGCAGCGCGGCAAGCGGCGTGAGGCCGCGCCAGTCCGTCGCCGGATCGCTGCCGTCGACCGGATCGCGATAGTCGAAGCGGTCGTTGCGGAGCGGAACGAATTGCGGGTGGAGATAAGCGACATGGCCGTCGGCGTCGGCGTAGATCGTGTCGTTCGACGAATTCGCCTGAAGCGCCGCCACCTCCATGTAACCGGCGAAGTCGCGCGCCCTGGTCCTCAGCCAGCTTTGCTGGAGCGCGGGGATCGGCCGGTTCATCAGCGCCATGGCGATCCAGCGCCCGCCCTCGGCGCGGACGATCGGGCCGTGATGGGTCGCGTAGGTGGTGAACGCGCGGACGGCGAGCCGGCCGTCGGGCTGGCGGACGCGAAGGCGAACGATCCGGGTGCGGACGGGGCGCAAGGCGCGGCCGTAGCGGTAGGAGATTCGGCCGGCCGCGCCGCGGACGATGGTCTCGGCGAACTCGTCGACCGAATCGACGCCGCTCGACGTGTGCATCCAGCCGACTCGCTCGTTGAACCCCTGATAGATGAAGAACTGGCCCCAGGTGGAGGCGCCGTAGGCATGCAGCCCTTCGCCCGATTCCATGCCGAGCTCGGAGCGGAAGAAGAAGCTGGTATGCGGGTTGATCAGCAGCAGCGCGTGGCCGTCGCGGGTCAGCTGCGGCGCGATCGCGATGCCGTTGGAGCCGCGCGGCTCCTCGTCGCGTGGCGCGGCGGCATGGCGCTCCCCGTAGAAGGCGGCGAGCCGGGCGAGGTCGGCGCGCTCGATGTCGCCGCCGATGCTCCCTTCCGTGAACGACAGCGCCATCCACGGCTCGAAGCGGGTGAGGACGCGCGGCCGGACCGCGGGATGGGTCGCCAGATAATAGTTCAGCCCGTCCGCCCAGGCGTCCATCAGCGCCCTGAGCCAGGCGGGGCTGCGGCGATAATCGGCCTGGAGCGCGGCGGGATCGATCCACAGCCGCTGGCGCAGATCCTGCCAGATCGCGCTTTCCCCCTCGGCTTCCGCGGTCCGCCCGAGCGCGGTCAGATAATTCGCCTCGATACGCGGGAAATCGTCCTCGGCCTGGGCGTAGATCGCGCCGAACACCGCGTCGGCGTCGCTTGGCCCGCGGACATGGGCGATGCCCCAATCGTCGCGGACGATGGTGACTCGGGCCGCCCGGGCGTGGTCCGGCGCCGCCGGCTGGGCCGCCGCGGGCGTCGTCAGCAGCAGCAGGAGGGCGGTCGCGGTGCGGGCTATCCAGCTGCTCGTCATGGCCCTCCGGCTTGGTTCATGGTGGGCCCGGCAGGATTCGAACCTGCAACCTAGCCGTTATGAGCGGCCGGCTCTACCGTTGAGCTACAGGCCCTCGGCCCGCATGGCATGACCGGGCGCCGGCTTCAACCTTGGCTCGCCGCCGCCGCCGCGACGGGAACCGGAAGATAGAGGGCGAAGCGCGCCGGCTCGACGACCAGCGCGCCGCCGACCGCCTCGGCGAGGTTGCGGATCAGCCGCAGCGCGAAGCCGAGGCCGAGCGCCGGCGCGCAGGGCCAATCGCCATCGGGGCTGTAGCCGGGATCGAGCAGGTCGGCCTCCGCGACGCCTTCGATCGCGGCCGGGCGGCCGACCGCGAGGCAGAGCATCGCCGCCTCGCCGCGCGGCTCGAGCGTCATCGCCACCCTTATCGCCTCGCCCTCGCCCGCCAGCCCGATCGTTCCGGCCAGCAGCCGTGCGAACATCCGCTCCGCCGCACCGGGCTCGACCGCGGCCGGCGGCAGCCCTTCGGCGATCGCGATCGCGATATCGGCGCCGCGCCCGGCCGCCACCTGCCGATAGGATTCGTGCAGCCGGCAGAGCAAGGCGACCGCATCGACCTGGCTGTCCTCCGCCTCGAACCGGCGGGTCTCGAGCCGGGCGGCGGTGTCGAGATCGTCGACCGCGCCCAGCAGGCCGCGCGCCTGCGCCATGATCTCGGCGGCGCTGCCGCGGTAGCCGGCGGCGGCGGGGCCCATATACTGGCCCTCGATCATCTCGGCGAAGCCGATGATGGCATTCAATGGCGTGCGCAGCTCGTGGATCAGCTGGCGCAGCGAATCGGCCGGGAACTGGGTGCCGAACACGCCGGCCGGCCGGGTCAAATTGTAGGCGATCTCGTCGACCCGCGGCCGCCGGGCGGTGCCGCGATAGCCGAGGAAGCTGCCGCGCTGCGGATCGAAATAGGGGACGCCCGAGATCCGCCAGTCGCCCGCGGCCGGGCCGGCCCCGGCGACGTTGAAGCGCGCGTCGCGAAACGGCGCACGCTTCTCGAACGCGCCGGCCGCCTGGCCGTCGACGCCGTAATGGCCGGGCCCGGCGATCGCGGCGATGCTCTGGCCGATCAGCGGGCCGCGCGGCGCGCCCTCGATCCAGATCAGGATGCCGTCGGTGCCGGTTTCCCAGCGAAACCCTTCGGCCTGCTCGCCGGGGCGGAAGGGCGCCGCGGCGGGATGGCTTTCCCGCTGGCGCCGGAACGCCTCGATCCGCGCGACCAGCTCGCGGATCTGCGACTCGTTGTCCGCCGCGCCGGCCGCCTCGGCGGCGGGAGGGGCCGCTTCCGGCCCTTTCTCCAGCACGAAATCGCTCGGCCCGAAGGCGCTGAGCGCGTGCTTCACCTCAAGGTCGAGATCCTCGCGGTGGCGAAGCAGCGCCCGAGCCGCCGGGCCGAGCCGGGGCAGCAGGGCGAACCAGGCCTCGCGGTCGAGCCGCGCCTGGGCGATCAGCGGCGCCGCGATCGACGGGCTGTCCTCGGCGAAGAAGGCGAGCAGGTCCGGCGCGACCGTCCGCCCGGCGAGCGCCCGGGCCGCCTGCCGCCGGACCGCGGGATCGATCGCGTCGCGGGTCTCGCGCAGCACGGCGAAGGCGCGGTCGCGTTCGGGATCCCCGGAATCGGCCGCATGCTGGGCGAGCAGATCGACGAGCTGGCGCCATTGCGCCGTCCGTCCGTCCGGACGGTCGGCGCCTTGCGCCAGCGCAGTGGCGATCCTGTCGTCGAAACGCATGCTCCGACCTAGCCCCCGTCAGGAGGAGTCGGAAGCGCCTTCTTCGGTGCGTCGCAAAGTGGGACGCCGGAGGGAGGGACAGCTACCGGTAGCTGTCCCTCCCCTCGTTCAGCTCGGGCGGGTGCTCAGCCAGAGCAGCCAGAACCGCGCCAGCTCGGCCCGGTCGCCGCCGGTCACGGCGCGAAACGCCGCCTCCGCTTCGGCTCGCCGGCCCGCCATCGCCAGCGCGCCGCCGAGCCGGACGTTGACCATGCCGGCGTCCTCGCCGCCTTTCTGCAGCGCGGCGCGGTAGAGCTCGGCGGCCTCGGCATATTGGCCGTAGCCGTAGAAAGCGTCGCCGGTGCGCCGGGCGACCCGGCCCTCCGCCGCGGCCAGCGCCTGGGTGCGCAGCCGCGCCAGCGAGGCACGGTCCTCGCCGACCTGAGCACTCGCCGCGGTCAGCAGCTGGCGCGCCTGGGCGACGGCATTCTGGAAGATGTTGCGGCCGAAGCCCTCGTCGAGCACCGCCTTGACCTCGCCGGGCAGGCCGGCGCGGTTGGCCGCTTCGGCATAGACGTAATAATCACGTTCGCTGGTCAGCACCCCGGCGGCGCGCATCAGCCGGCCGATGTCGAGATCGGCGCCGCTGCTTTCGCCGGCCAAGTCGCGATAGACGCCGAGCGCCGCGCGCCAATTCTCCGGCGTCGGATAATGGGTGACCAAGGTCCGCGCCAGCTCGAGCGCGGGCGCGGTCGTGCGCGCCTCGTAGGCGATGGCGAGCGACTGGCGGTACAGCGTCTCCGGCGCATGGCCGCCATTCGCCTCGCCGAGCTGGATCGCGCGGCGGTACAGAGTCAGCGCCTCCGGCCTTTTGTTGAGCTGGATCTTGACCGCGGCGAGCTGGCCGATCCGGTCGACATCGTTCGGATTGAGCTCGACCAGCCGGGTCAGCGGCGCTTCGGCGGCGGCGAAATTGCGCGCCTGCAGGGCGAAGCCCGCCTGCGCGGCGAGCAGCTGCGGCACCACGTCGGCGGGCGCGCCGCCGCTGGCGAGCATCGCCTCGACCGCCTGCTGCTGAACCTGCTGGTTCTGGGTGCCGCGGCCGATTTCGAGGATCAGCTGGCCAACGATGTACCGCCCATAGGGGCTCTGCACGCCGGCCTGCGCGGCGGGCAAGGCGGCATTGGCGCCGGCCCAATCCTGGGCGTGGACGGCATCGTAGAGAGGCCGCACCGCCGCCGTCTCCTCGCGGCTGAGCTGGCCGACCGTCGGCGGCTGCTGCTGTTGCTGCTGCGCCGGCTGCTGGCGCCGCCCGCGCTGCTGCGACTTGAGCGAGTCGAGCGGACTCTGCGCCTCGGCGAGCGCGGCGTGAAGCGAGGCCGTCCCCACGATCAGACCGGCCGCGAGCATGGCCCTGGAAATCGTCATCGAAAGTCTCCCGTAAAAAAATCCATTCGTCAGGCCGGCCGCCGCGCCAGCCAGGCGAGCCAGAAGCCGGCGAGGTCCGCGCGCGGCCCGGTCACCGCCCTCAATGCGGCTTCGGCCTCGGCCCGCCGGCCGGCAAGCGCGAGCGACGCGCCCAATCGGCTGCCGACCAGAGCATTGTCCTCGCCACCCTTCAGCAGCGCCGCCTGATAGAGCGCGGCCGCCTCGGCATATTGGCCGTAGGCGAAATGGGCGTCGGCCGCGGCGCGCGCCTGCTGCGCGGTCGCGGCGGCGGCGCTGCCCGAGGCGTGCAGCCGGGCGAGCGCCGGGCGGTCGGCGGCGGCGCGGCGGTTGATCGCCGCGATCGCCTGGGCGACCGCCGGCTTGGCGGCGTCGAGCATGCCGCGCGAGACGCCTTCGTCGAATGCCGCCTTGGACTCGCCGGGAAAGCCGGCGCGATCGAGCGCCTGGGCGAATTCGAGATAGTCGCGCTCGCCGGCCAGCGACTGGCTGGCGCGCATCAGCCGCCGGATGTCGATCTCCAGCTCGGCATCGCCGGCGGCGAGATCGCGATAGACGAGCAGCGCGTCGCGCCAGTTGAGCGCAGTGGGATAGGCAGTGACCAGGGCGCGGGCGAAGCCGACCGCCTGCGGCGCCAGCTGGGTGAGGCCGAGCGGCGGCCGGGTGCCGTCATAAGCGACGGAAAGCGCGCGGCGGTGCAGGCTCTCGGTCGAGGCGCGGCCGGCGGCCTGGTTGGCGGCGAGCGCCCGGGCGAACAGCTGCACCGCCAGCGTGCGGTCGGCGGCCGCGGTCGCGCGATTGTTGGTCCGCGCTTTGAACTGGGCGTAATCGGCAAGCGCCTCGACATTGTTGGGCGAGACCTCGATGGTGCGGGCGAGGAGCCGCTCGGTGCGGAGCATGTCGCCGCTCGAATAAGCGCGCGCCGCCTGGTTCTGGAGCAGGGTGGCGAGCTCGTCGGGCGGCGCGAGGCCGCTGTCGACGAGCGCGTCGACCGCCGCCGTGAACATCTGCCGGTCGCCGCGCATGCGGCCGATTTCGAGCTGGAAATAGGCCAGCGCGTAGCGGGCGTCGGCGCTTCGCGCGGCGGTACGGGCGGCCGCCAGCGCCGCGTCCTGGGCGGCGCGATCCGGCCCCGCAGCGGCAGCCTGCAGGGCGGTGATCGGGCCGCGTTCGTCGCGGCCCAGGCTGAGCGCGCGTCCCTGCGCCGACAGCGAGGAGGCCGCTCCGGCAACCAGCAATACCGCCGCCGCGGCTTTCAGGACCTTCATGAAAGCGCCTCCACCAACCGAATCCGGCCCGCCCACGGGCAATCGGGCCGAGCCTTTAGCGGCAAGGCGCGCGGCTTTCTAGGGCCGCGCCGCTGAACCCGACTTGAACCTCGCGCGCGCGTACGCGTACGCGCGCGGGGGTGGCGCTGGCCGGCCGCATCGGCTAGGATCGCATCGATCGCCGGCGCTCGCGCGCCTCTTCCCACCAGACAGTTCAGGAAAATCCATTGGCCAGCGCCCCGCCGACCATCGAATCCAGCGACATTTCCCCGATCTCCATCGTCGAGGAAATGAAAACCTCCTATCTCGATTATGCGATGAGCGTGATCGTCGCCCGGGCCCTGCCCGACGTGCGCGACGGCTTGAAGCCGGTCCACCGCCGAATCCTCTACGCCTGCCAGGAGGGCGGCTTCGTCCCCGGCCGGCCCTACCGCAAATCGGCCAAGATCGTCGGCGACGTGATGGGCAATTACCACCCGCACGGCGACAGCGCGATCTACGATGCGCTGGCGCGGATGACCCAGGATTGGTCGATGCGGGTGCCGCTGATCGACGGCCAGGGCAATTTCGGCTCGATGGACCCCGATCCGCCCGCCTCGATGCGTTACACCGAGGCGCGGCTCGCCAAGGTGGCGATGACCCTGCTCGACGATCTCGACAAGGACACGGTCGATTTCACCCCCAATTACGACGCCTCGCGCGAGGAGCCGCAGGTGCTCCCCGCCCGCTTTCCCAATCTGCTCGTCAACGGCGCCGGCGGCATCGCCGTCGGCATGGCGACCAACATCCCGCCGCACAATCTCGGCGAGGTGATCGCCGCCTGCAAGGCCTATATGGACGATCCCGCGATCACCATCGACCAGCTGATCGAGATCATCCCGGGCCCGGACTTCCCGACCGCGCCGATCATCCTCGGCCAGCACGGCGCGCGCAGCGCCTATCATACCGGCCGCGGCTCGATCCTGATGCGGGCGCGCCACACGATCGAGGAAGGCCGCGGCGACCGCCGCTCGATCGTGCTGACCTCGATCCCTTATCAGGTCGGCAAGAACGGCCTCGTCGAGAAGATCGCCGAAGCGGCCAAGGACAAGCGCGTCGAGGGCATATCGGACATACGCGACGAATCGAACCGCGAGGGCGTCCGCGTCGTCATCGACCTCAAGCGCGACGCCACCCCCGACGTCGTCCTCAACCAGCTCTGGCGCCATACCCCGGCCCAGTCGAGCTTCCCGGCCAACATGCTGGCGATCCGCGGCGGCCGGCCCGAGACGCTCACGCTCAAGGACATCATCGAGAGCTTCGTCCGCTTCCGCGAGGAGGTGATCACCCGGCGGGCCAAGTTCGAGCTCGCCAAGGCCCGCGACCGCGCCCATCTGTTGCTCGGCCTGGTGATCGCGGTCACCAATCTCGACGAGGTGGTGCGGATCATCCGCGCCTCCGCCTCGCCGGCCGAAGCGCGCGCAGCGCTGATCGCGCGCCAATGGCCGGTCGCCGAGATCGCGCCCTACATCGCGCTGGTCGAAGCGGTCGAAGCGGTTCGCGGCGACAGCTACACCTTGTCCGACGCGCAGGTCCGGGCGATCCTCGAGCTTCGGCTGCACCGGCTCACCGCGCTCGGCCGCGACGAGATCGCCGGCGAATTGAGGCAGCTCGCCACCTCGATCGGCGAGCTGCTCGAGATCCTCGGCGACCGGGTCAGGCTCTACGCGGTGATGCGCGCGGAGTTCGACGAGATCGAAGCCCAATATGCGACTCCGCGAGTCGCCGAGATCGCCCCCGCCTGGGACGGGATCGAGGACGAGGATCTGATCGAGCGCGAGGAGATGGTCGTCACCGTCACCCTCGGCGGCTACATCAAGCGCACCCCGCTCGAGACCTTCCGCACCCAGGCGCGCGGCGGCAAGGGTCGCGCCGGCATGGCGACCAAGGACGAGGATGCGGTCACCGAATTGTTCGTCACCTCGACCCACAATCCGGTGCTGTTCTTCTCGACCCACGGCAAGGTCTATAGGCTCAAGGTCTGGCGCCTGCCCGAGGGCGCGCCGCAGGCGCGCGGCCGGCCGATGGTGAACCTGCTGCCGCTGGCCGAGGGCGAGACGATCTCGACGGTGCTGCCGCTCCCCGAGGACGAGGCGGAATGGGGTAAGCTCCACGTCGTCTTCGCCACCGCCCATGGCGGCATCCGCCGCAATTCGATGGACGCCTTCGCCAACGTCCCCTCCAACGGCAAGTTCGCCATGCGCTTCGAGGAAGACGCCGCCGACCGGCTGATCGGGGTGGCGCTGCTCACCGAGGAGGACGACGTCCTGCTCGCCACCCGCCAGGGCAAGGCGATCCGCTTCGAGGCGACCGCGGTCCGCGAGTTCCAGAGCCGCACCTCGACCGGGGTGCGCGGGATCAGCCTCAAGGATGGCGACGAGGTCATCTCGCTCTCGATCCTGCGCGGCTTCAAGGCGACGACCGAGGAGCGCGAGGCCTATCTCAAGGCCGCGCCCTGGAAGGAAGGCGAACGCTCGCCAGCGCTCAGCGCCGAGCGGATGGCCGAGTTCGCCGCCGCCGAGGAGTTCATCCTCACCGTCTGCGCCAACGGCTACGGCAAGCGCAGCAGCGCCTATGAATATCGCCGCACCAATCGCGGCGGCCAGGGCATCACCAACATCGACAACCTCGCCCGCAACGGCCCGGTCGTCGCCTCCTTCCCGGCCCATGACGGCGAGCAATTGATGCTGGTCACAGACCAGGCGAAACTGATCCGGATGAGCGTCGGCGACACCCGCGTCATCGGCCGCAACAGCGCCGGCGTGCGCCTGTTCAACGTCGCCGAGAACGAGCATGTCGTCTCCGCCGCGCGGATCGAGGAAAGCGGCGAGGATGCCGAGGCAATCCTCGCCGAGGGCGGCGAGACGGCGCCCGACGATGACGCGGTCGTCGGCGAGGACGCGGCCGGCGGCGGCGAAGGCGAAGCCTGACCCCGATCGTCATTGCGAGGAGCGTAGCGCCGAAGCAATCCAGACGCCGCTCTGGATTGCCTCGCTGCGCTCGCAATGACGAGGGCGCGCGACCCTGCCGGTCCGGGCTTGACTCGCCGCCTCGTTATCGCTAATTTCTGAAATTACAGAAAGGACGGGAATGTCGCTGCTCGATCATCCGGACGCCAGGGCCTTCATCCTCCACTGGGGAGAAATGGGAACCCATTGGGGGACGAACCGGTCGGTCGCCCAGATCCACGCCTTGCTCTACCTTTCCGACCGGCCGCTGCCGGCCGACGACATCGTCGACCAGCTCAGGCTCGCCCGCTCCAACGTCTCGACCGGGTTGAAGGAGCTGCAGGGCTACGGCATCGTCCGCCGGGTCCATGTCGATGGCGATCGCCGCGACCATTTCCTCGCCGAGACCGATCTGTGGGAGATGCTGATGCGGATCGGCGCCGAGCGCAAGCGGCGCGAGATCGATCCGACCATCGCTCTGCTCGCCGAGCTCTCCGCCCGCCTCGCCAAGGACGAGTCGGCGCCGCCCCAGCTGCGCGCGCGGGTCACCCGGATGCATGAGTTCATCGCCACCCTCGCCACCTGGTACGATCAGGTGCGCGGCCTTCCCAAGCCGACCCTGGTCACCCTGATGAAGCTCGGCGGCAAGGTCGCCCGCTTCGTCTCCCCGCGCGGCAGCAAGCCCCAAGCCTAGGAGGAGCCGCCCACTTCATCGCCGACTTTTTGCGTCCATTGTTTTCTGTTTTTCCTGAACAAACCGAAGAAAGGAACGAGCCATGGTTGAGACCGCCTATGCCCTCTATCTCCTGATCTCGATCGCGATCACGATCTGGGTCGCGCACACCCTGCACAGCCATGGCGAGGTGTTCCTGATCCAATGCTTCGGCCATGACGCGGTGCTGGCCCGATCGACCAACGATCTGCTCGTGGTCGGCTTCTATCTCGTCAACATCGGCTTCATCACCCTGACCCTCAGTCTGGGCAACGAACCGACCACCTATGCCGACGCGATCCGCTTCCTCAGCTCCAAGGTCGGCCTCGCGGTGCTGGTGCTGGGCGGGATGCATTTCTTCAACATGTCGGCGATCGCCCGCTTCGGCCGCAAGGTCAACGACTGGCTGGTCGAATCCGGGCCGGCCGCGGCCGCCGCCTGAACCCCCTGGGGACGCGGGCGCCTCCCCTCTCCCCGCCCGCGTCCCGCCTTTTCGCAAAGGAGGAACGCATGCGCCCCGCTTCGTCCCCCGCGGCCGCCGCCTGCCTCGCCTCGCTGCCGGCCGGCGCGGTCTTTCTGATCAGCCTGGCGGCGGCGGACGCCTATCTGCAGATGCCGGCGCCGATCCCGATCGATCTGCCGTCGCTGCTCGGCTTGGCCGTCGCGCTGGTCCCGGCGACGATCTTCGGCGGCCTGCTCGCCTTCGCGCCCAACCTCTTCGGCAGCCTGCTGATGTCCACTCTCGCCGAGCAGCACCCGGCCGCCCGCGACCCGATCGCGTGGACCGCCGCCGGCGCGCTGGTCGGCGCCGGCATCGCGCTGGCCTGGACCGGCTTCGATGCCGAGCCGCCGATCGGCTTCGCGCTGGTGCTGACCTCGGCCGTCTGCGCGCGACTCTGCCGGGGCCAGTTCGAATGGCCGGCCGCTTGAAAGCCGTCGCCGCCTGCGCCATCTAGCGGGCGCGGACCGGGCCCCTCTGGCAGTCGTCTTTCGCGGCTGTGATGTCGGACCGCATCGAGCAGGCTCGATGCAGGCGGGGCGGTTCGCCAGGCCGGCCGGGCTTGCTCTCACCTGAGAGCAAAAGGAGCCCGACCATGAACAATCCCGCCGCAGGCATGCCCTGCCCCGTCTGCAAGCTGCCGCTGGTGATGAGCGAGCGCCAGGGCGTCGAGATCGATTATTGTCCGCAATGCCGCGGCGTCTGGCTCGACCGCGGCGAGCTCGACAAGATCCTCGAGCGCGCCGCCGCGGAAACGCAGCCCGCCGCCCCTCCCTCGCCGCGTCCCGCGCCGGGGGATTATCGCGATTACGGCGACCACCGCCGCGATCATGGCGACCACCGCCATCCTCACAAACGGCGCAAGTCCTTCTTCGAGGACCTGTTCGACTAAGCGTAGAGGTCGACCGCCTCCCAGCCGGGCATCGCCGCCTCCCGCAAGGGGGTGCGGTGGCACCCGGCGGGATCGCGCTCGAAGCAGAGCAGGGCCGACGGCTTCTCCTCGGCGAGCGCGATCATCTGCGCCGCCTCGACCGCCGCCTCCGGAGTCTCGAGCTGGGCGGCGTAGATCCGGTTCATCTCCGCCCAGCGGCCCTTGCGCGCCGCCTCGCGCCCGGCCGGCGGCGTGCCGAGCGCCTTCAGATGGACATAGTCGATCCCCGCCTCGCGCAGGCCCGCCGCGAGCACGTTCTTGGAGAAGCCGGGCTTGCGCGACATCGGCACGGCGCGGACGTCGATCACCCGCTCGACCCCCGCCTGGCGCAGCGCCGCGACCAGCTCGGGCTGGGTCGCGCCCTCATAGCCTATCGTGAAAATCCGCATGCGCGCTTCCTCAGCTGAGCCGGAATGACTATCGCAGCGGCGATGGCAACCCAAGTCCATATCATCGGCGGCGGCCTGGCGGGATCGGAAGCGGCCTGGCAGCTCGCCCGCGCGGGCGTGAAGGTGCGCCTCTCGGAGATGCGCGGCGGCGGCGAGACCACGCCCGCGCACCAAGGCGAAGGGCTCGCCGAGCTGGTCTGCTCGAACAGCTTCCGTTCCGACGATGCCGAGCATAATGCGGTCGGCCTGCTCCATGCCGAGATGCGCGCGCTCGGCTCGCTGATCATGGCCGCGGCCGATGCCCATCGGGTGCCGGCGGGGTCGGCGCTGGCCGTCGACCGCGACGGCTTCTCCGCCGAGGTGACGGCGAGACTTGCCGCGCATCCCGATATCGAGATCGTCCGCGAACGGGTCGACGCCCTCCCCCCGGCGGGGGCGACGATCGTCGCCACCGGGCCGCTGACCGCGGCGCTGCTCGCCCGGTCGATCGGCGCGGCGACCGGCGCCGATGCGCTCGCCTTCTTCGACGCGATCGCGCCGATCGTCCATCGCGACTCGATCGACATGGACGTCGCCTGGATGGCGGCGCGTTGGGACAAGGGCGGCAAGGATTACGTCAACTGCCCGATGACCAGGGAGCAATATCTCGCCTTCCGCCAGGGGCTGCTCGACGGCGACAAGACTGCGTTCAAGGAGTGGGAGAAGGACACGCCCTATTTCGAGGGCTGCATGCCGATCGAGGTGATGGCCGAGCGCGGCGAGGACACGCTCCGTTACGGGCCGATGAAGCCGGTCGGCCTCGACGATCCGAAGACCGGACGCTGGCCCTATGCGGTCGTCCAGCTCCGCCAGGACAATGCGCTCGGCACCTTGTGGAACATGGTCGGCTTCCAGACCAAGCTGAAGCATGCCGAGCAGGTCCGCCTGTTCCGCACCATCCCCGGGCTGGAAAAGGCGGAGTTCGCGCGGCTCGGCGGGCTGCACCGCAACACCTTCATCAATTCCCCGCAGCTGCTCGATTCGACGCTGCGGCTGCGCTCGGCGCCGCACATCCGCTTCGCCGGCCAGATCACCGGCTGCGAGGGCTATGTCGAATCGGCGGCGATCGGCCTCCTCGCCGGCCGCTTCGCCGCGGCCGAGCTGAGCGGCGAGGCGCTCGCGCCGCCGCCCCTCACCACGGCCCTGGGCGCGCTGCTCGGCCACATCACCGGCGGCGCCGACGCCGCCAGCTACCAGCCGATGAACGTCAATTTCGGCCTGTTCCCGCCGATCGCAGGCCGGGCGAAGAAGACCGACCGCAAGCGGCTCTACACCGAGCGGGCCAAGGCCGCCCTCGAGGCCTGGCTGGGCTCAGTCCCTCCCCACGCCATCGTGGGGAGGGGGACCAGGCGGAGCCTGGTGGAGGGGTAAATGGCGCCCGCAGGCGACGAGAATCGCCGTAATCACCGACTCCACATCCTTCATCACGTCACAGGCATTGAAACGCAGGACGCGCAGCCCCTGCCCCCGAAGCCAGATATCGCGACGTAGGTCCCGAGCCGGATTGTCCCCCATGTCATGGCGGATACCGTCCACCTCGATGACCAGCTTCGCCGCCGCGCAATAGAAATCGGCGGTGCACCGGTCGAACGGATGCTGGCAGCGAAATTTAAGCCCGCCGGGCCGAGTGCGAAGGATTTGCCATAGATAGGCTTCCGGTGGGGACAGGGAGCGCCGGAGGGCCCGCGCGCGCAGGATGGCGGAGTTTCTGTCGCATGCTCTCTTCGGCCCAGCCATCTACCCCTCCACCATGCTTCGCATGGTCCCCCTCCCCGGCAAGCCGGGGAGGAATTTGTTCAGCAGCGGCAATTGGCCTGGCGGGTCTGGGGCCTTCGGCGCGGGGCGGTGGTGGCGAACTCGGCGCGGCTCAATGAGGCGTCGTGATCGGCGTCGGCCTCGGCGAAGCGGCGGCTGGCGCTCAGCGCCCATTCCTCGAAGGCGAGGCGGCCGTCATGGTTGGCGTCGAGCCGGTCGAACGCGCGGCGGCGGGAGAGCAGGAACTCGGCCTGGGCGATCCTGCCGTCATTGTCGCGGTCCATGCGGTCGAAGCGGCGCTGCTCGCGGCTGCGCTCGTCGGCCGAGGGCGGCTGCCGGGGCGGGCTCTCCGCGGGCGTCGCCGCCGACCCGCTTTGCGCCGGCGCGTCGGGCACCGGCTCGTCATCGTTCTGGGCGAGGCCGGTCCAGATGAAGAAACCGGCCCCCGCCAGCAGCAAGGCTGCGCCGCCCCCCGCCAAGAATCGCCGCATAGCACCCTCCTTTCCCGAAAGGAGGCTAGCGCAATTCAGCGAAAACGCCAAGTCCCATGCGTCATTCACCGGTTTTGCATCATCTGCCGGTGAGCCGATGCCGCAGCATCCGCGCCATCCGCGCCGGCGCACCCTGCGCTTCCCAGGGCGCGCCGCGGGCGAGGTCGCGGGCGGCGAGCATCGCGAGCATGCCGAGCGGGCGCAGCGGCCCGGGCCAATGCGCGTCCTCCTCCTCCCTCGCCGCGGCCGCGCGCGCAGCCGCCGCTTCGCCCGGATCGGCGCTGCGCCGGGCGAGATCGACCAGCGCCCAGCGCCGGCCGGCGGCCTCGACCGGGTGCTCCGCGAGGCCGAGCAGCCGCGCCGAATGGCGGAACAGCGCCCCGCCCCGCGCCGCCGCATAATGGGCCAGCGCAGCCTCGCCGGGCGGCTCCGCGGCGAGCAGCTCCTCCCAGCCGCCGGTCATCGCCGCGAGCTCCGCGCCGGGCAGGCCGTGCGCGGCGATCGCCTGCAGCACCGGCTCCGCCGGCGGCGGCTCGCGGCAGAGCCGCTCGAGCGCCTCGCGCCACCAGGCGAGGCGGATCCGGGCGATCTCCCGCTCGCGCCCGCCGGCGAGAACCGCGCCCAGGGTGACGTCAAGACGCCAGAGGGCTTCGAGGGCGGGGCGGACGCGGGCCGGGACGTAGGCCAGGGCGAGGCGGCGGTCGGCATCGAGATCGCCGCTCAGCGGTACAGGACCTTCTTGGCCGCGGCGACGACGTCGTCGACCTTGATCAGGGCGAGCTTCTCGAGATTGGCGGCATAGGGCAAGGGCACGTCCTCGTCGGTGACCCGGAGCACCGGAGCGTCGAGATCGTCGAACCCCTCCGCCATCGCCAGCGCGATCAATTCGGCCGAGATCGAGCAGACCGGCCAGCCTTCCTCGACGCAGACCATGCGGTTGGTCTTGGCGAGGCTGGCGAGGACGGTGGCCTTGTCGAGCGGGCGCAGCGTGCGCAGGTCGATCACCTCGGCCTCGATCCCCTCCCCGGCGAGCTTGCCGGCGGCGTCGAGGGCGACGCCGACGCCGATCGAGTAGGAGACCAGGGTGACGTCGCCGCCCTCGCGCACCACCCGCGCCTTGCCGATCGGCAGGGTGTAATCGTCGAGCTTGGGGACATCGAAGCTCTGGCCGTAAAGCAATTCATTTTCGAGGAATACGACCGGGTCCTCAGACTGGATCGCAGCTTTGAGCAGGCCCTTGGCGTCGGCCGCGGAATAAGGCGCGATCACCACCAGGCCGGGGACGGCGGCATACCAGGGCGCGTAATTCTGGCTGTGCTGGGCGGCGACCCGGCTGGCGGCGCCGTTGGGGCCGCGGAAAACGATCGGGCAGCGCATCTGCCCGCCCGACATATAATTGGTCTTCGCCGCGGAATTGATAATATGATCAATCGCTTGCATGGCGAAGTTGAAAGTCATGAACTCGATCACCGGGCGAAGGCCGCCCATCGCCGCGCCGGTGCCGACGCCGGCAAAGCCATATTCGGTGATCGGCGTGTCGATCACGCGCCTGTCGCCGAACTCCTCGAGCAGCCCCTGGGTGACCTTGTAGGCGCCCTGATATTCGGCGACCTCCTCGCCCATCACGAAGACGCGCGGATCCTTGCGCATCTCCTCGGCCATCGCGTCGCGCAGCGCCTCGCGTACCGTCGTCTTCACCATCTCGGTGCCGGCCGGAACGTCGGGCTCGACCGCGAGGCTGGCCGGCGGGGCCTTTTCGGGCTTCGGCGCGGCCGCGACCGGAGCCGGCGCCTCCTCCTTTTCCTCGACCGGCGCGGGCGCCGCGGCCTCGCCTTCGCCCGAGAGCAAGGCGATGACGGTGCCGACCTTGACCCCGTCGCTGCCGTCCGGGACGAGGATCTTCTCGATGCTGCCCTCGTCGACCGCCTCGAACTCCATCGTCGCCTTGTCGGTCTCGATCTCGGCGAGGATGTCGCCGGCGGCGACCGTATCGCCCTCCTTGACCAGCCATTTGGCCAGCGTCCCCTCCTCCATGGTCGGCGACAAAGCGGGCATTTTCAGTTCGATCGGCATGCATCAACCTCAATGTTCTCCCGCGAAAGCGGGAGTCCAGTGGGAGTTTGGGCTGGGCTCCTGCTTTCGCAGGAGCACATGTTTGGTTTGCGCAGGTGCGCGGCGGCCATCAATAGCTCCCCACCAGCACGTCGGTGTAGAGCTCGGCCGGGTCGGGCTCGGGGGCCTGCTCGGCGAAGTCGGCGGCTTCGACGACGATCCTCTTGATCTCGGTGTCGATCGCCTTCAGGTCCTCCTCCTTCGCCCCCGCCTGCTCGAGCTCGCGCTTCACCGCCTCGATCGGGTCGGACTTGTCGCGGACCGCCTGGACCTCCTCCCGGGAACGGTATTTGGCCGGGTCGGACATCGAATGGCCGCGATAGCGGTAGGTCTTCAATTCGAGCAGGATCGGCCCCTTGCCGGCGCGCACCCAGGCGAGCGCGGTCTCGGCGGCGCCGCGCACGGCGAGCACGTCCATGCCGTCGACCTGCAAGCCCGAGATGCGGAACGATTCGCCGCGCTTGTAGAGCTGGTCCTCGGCCGAGGAGCGGTTGACGCTGGTGCCCATCGCATATTGGTTGTTCTCGATCACGAAGATGATCGGCAGCTTCCACAGCTCGGCCATGTTGAACGATTCGTAGACCTGGCCCTGGTTGGCGGCGCCGTCGCCGAAATAAGCGAGGCAGACGCCGCCGTCGTCCGCATATTTGTGGCCGAAGGCGAGGCCGGTGCCGAGGCTCACCTGGGCGCCGACGATGCCGTGGCCGCCGTAGAATTTATGCTCGGTCGAGAACATGTGCATCGAGCCGCCCTTGCCGCGGCTGATCCCCGCCTCGCGCCCGGTCAGCTCGGCCATGATCAGCTTGGGATCGATGCCGTAGGCGAGCATGTGGCCATGGTCGCGATAGCCGGTGATGACGCTGTCTTTGCCCGGCTCGAGCGCCGATTGCAGGCCGACCGCGACCGCCTCCTGGCCGATATAGAGGTGGCAGAAGCCGCCGATCAGGCCGAGCCCGTAAAGCTGGCCGGCGCGCTCCTCGAAGCGGCGGATCAGGAGCATCTGCTTGTAGAAATCGAGCAGCTCGTCCTTGCCGGCCTTGTACCTTTTCGGCTCGGGCGGGCGCTCGCGATTGGGCGTGGCTGGCGGCGGCGCGGTGTCTTTGCCCTTTTGGGCGCGCTTCGGCGTGGCTGCCTTGGCCATGAACGGCCCTCTCCCGAAGTTGAAAAGCTGCGGCTCTATGGCGGCAAACGCGGGAGCGCGCAACATGGCGCCGCGCGCCTCGCGGCGCTGCTGCCGCTCAAGCCGCTGGCGCTCCCGCTCGAGCCGAAGCAGCGTTCTCGCCGAATAAGGCGACCGGCGATGGAGCGCAGCGGCGCGGGGCGCCGATGTTGACGGCGAAGTTGAATGAAGTTGAGGATATGCAGGAGCGGGCGCCGGCCCCTGCCCCGCCCCCTGCGCGGCAGCGAAAGTTGACGGCGCCGCCGAAGTTGACAGAGGCGCGGAAGTTGACAGCGGAGAAGCGCCGCCGAGCGCGGCGTCCCAGGCCTGCCGGAAGCCGGCGGCGGCGGGATGGCGGTAGAGCCGGTAGGCGCTTTCGCGCGACCGGCCGATCCGGCGGCAGGATTCGACCACGCAGCGGGTGCGGCGCAATTCGGCGACGAAGGCCGCCTGCAGATGCGGGGTCCAGCCGTCGCGGCGATAGCGCAGCGGCACCGGCGCGAAGCCGGGCTCGGGCGGCGACTCGGGCGCGTGGATCGGGGGCAGACCGGTCATCCCGGGATTAGAACATAAAAGGAACAAAAGTAAAGGGAGAGGACTCCCAAACCCCGTCATTCCAGCGAAAGCCGCAATCTTTTTCTCCTTCGCGTCTTCGCGAAGAAGGAAGGCGGAAATGGGATTCCGGCCTTCGCTGGAATGACGGCAGCCTTAACAGGGGACTGTCCCCTGTCCGGTCAGGGCTGCGCGGGAGCCGAGGCCGGGCGCGCGCGGGGCGCCTCGTCCATCGGGATGATCACCTCGTCGGGGCGGACGACGCCGAGATCGCGGCGGACCAGCTCGTCGGCGAGGTCGGGATCGACATGGGCGGGATCGAGCAGGCGGGCGCGGTGGGCGAGCCGCGCCCGCTCGGCCTCGAGCTGGGCGAGCCGGGCGCCCTGGGCGGCCTTGGCGCGGCGATAATCGCCCCACGCCATGACCCCGTTCTCGCCGATGATCGCGGCGCCGAGGAAATAGGCGATGACGAGCATGCCCGCGGCCGGCCAGGCCGCGCGCCGGATCAGCACCAATGGATTGCGCCCCGCCGTCATCGCGCCGTCACAGAATCAGCAATTCGGCGGGGAATCAAGCGTTTTGAGCCGGAAGCAGTGAAAATACGCTAGATCGAGGGATCGGCGAGTCGAGCCGTTGATCCTTCGATACGTCCTTCGATACGTCCTTCGATACGCCGTTTCGACAGGCTCAACGGCTACTCAGGATGAGCGGTCAGGAGAGTTTCCGCTCATCCTGAGTAGGGACTGAGCCTGGCGAAGGCCCGTATCGAAGGACCTCCCGCCCCGGATAAACGGCCGCGTCCCCGAGCTCCTCCTCTATGCGGAGCAGCCGGTTGTACTTGGCGGTGCGGTCCGAGCGGGCGAGGCTGCCGGTCTTGATCTGGCCGCAATTGGTGGCGACGGCGAGGTCGGCGATGGTGGTGTCCTCGGTCTCGCCCGAGCGGTGCGACATCACCGCGCTGTAGCCGGCATTGCGCGCGACCTGGATCGCTTCGAGCGTCTCGGTGAGGGTGCCGATCTGGTTGACCTTGATCAGGATCGAATTGGCGAGGCCGCGCTCGATCCCCATCGCCAGCCGCTCCTTGTTGGTGACGAACAGATCGTCGCCGACCAGCTGGACGCGAGTCCCGAGCCGGTCGGTGAGCAGCTTCCATCCTTCGAGATCGTCCTCGGCCATGCCGTCCTCGATCGAGGCGATCGGATAGGCTTCGGCGAGCTCGGCGAGATAGGCCGCCATCTCCTGCGGGGTGAGGGTCGCCCCCTCCCCGTCCATCTGGTAGGCGCCGTCCCTGAAGAATTCGGTGGCGGCGCAATCGAGGGCGAGGACGACGTCGCCGCCCGGCGTGTAGCCGGCCCGCTCGATCGAGCGCATGATGAAGTTGAGCGCGTCGTGGGCCGAGCCGAGATCGGGGGCGAAGCCGCCCTCGTCGCCGACCGCGGTCGACAGGCCGGCCTCGGCGAGGCCCTTCCTCAGCGTGTGGAAGATCTCGGCGCCGCAGCGCAGGCCTTCGGCGAAGGTGGGCGCGCCGACCGGCATCACCATGAACTCCTGGAAATCGATCCGGTTGTCGGCATGGGCGCCGCCGTTCAGGATGTTCATCATCGGCACCGGCAGGGTGCGCGCGCCGGCGCCGCCGACCGAGCGGTAGAGCGGCACGCCCTGCGCCGCCGCGGCCGCCCTGGCGCAGGCGAGGCTGACGCCGAGGATCGCGTTGGCGCCGAGGCGCGCCTTGTTGGCGGTGCCGTCGAGCACGATCAGGGCCGAGTCGAGGCCGGCCTGGTCCTCGGCCGCCCGGCCGGCGACGGCAGCGGCGATTTCGCCGTTGACCGCCGCCACCGCCTGCGCAACGCCCCTGCCGAGCCAGCGGCCGGGATCGCCGTCGCGCTTCTCGACCGCCTCGTGGGCGCCGGTCGAGGCGCCCGAAGGCACCGCCGCCCGGCCGCAGCTGCCGTCATCGAGCCGGACGTCGACCTCGACCGTCGGATTGCCGCGGCTGTCGAGGATCTGGCGGGCGTGGACATGGGCGATGGCGGTCATCTTGTTACGGCCTCGTGATGAACTATGTAGGGAATAAGGGCGCGAATATCGGCGCAGCGCGGCGCTTGCAACTTTCCGACGACAGCGGCGGAACGGCGCCGCGCGGCAGGTGTTTGAAAGGGCGAACAGGGTTTCGTTCGCAACAGTGGAGATTACGACCATGGCCCCCCGTCAGCCCGCATTGCCCGAAGGCACCGATCATGTCGTCCGCGGCGCATCCGCCGAAGGCAGCGAGGCCGGCACCGGCTTCGTCGCCAGGGCCGGCCGCAGCGGCGGCGCGGGCACCGACCGGCTGGTCAGCCAGGTCAAGGACCAGGTGACCAGCCTGCGCGGCCAGGCGGCCGAGCGGGTCCGCGGCTATGCCGACGAAGGCAAGGGCAAGGTCACCGGGCTGCTCGAGGATTTCAGCGAGGTGATCAACGACGCGGCCAAGTCGGTCGATGAGCGGCTCGGCGAGGATTATGGCGATTACGCCCACCGCGCCGCCGACGCCGTCGCCGGCTTTGCCGGCCGGATCCGCGGCAAGAGCGTCGACGACATCCTCGACGACACCAGGGACTTCGTGCGCAAGAGCCCGGCGGTGGCGATCGGCATCGCCGCGGTCGCCGGCTTCGCCCTGATCCGGGTGATCAAGGCGGGGCTCGACGACGGCCGCGGCCGCGAGGGCTGAGCTTGGACGCCGGGGGCGAGGACCGCCAAGAGGAATCGATCGGCGACCTGATCGGCCGGCTGGTCGACGACGGCCGCTCCTATGCGGAAGCCGAGCTCAGGCTCGTCAAGGCGATCGCCGAATATCGGGCGCAGCGCGCCGGCCGGGCGCTGGCGCTGCTCGCCGCGGGCGCGGTCCTGCTGCTCTCCGCGGTGACCGCCTTGGTGCTCGGCGCGGTGATCGAGCTTGCCCGGCTGATGAGCCCGATCCTCGCCGGCCTGCTGGTCGCGGCCCTGCTCGCGGCGACGGCTTACCTGCTGATCCGCCTCGGCACGGCCGGCCTTAAGGGGCTCGCCCGCGACGAGGCCGAGCAGCAGGCGATCGACCGGGGCGGCGGGCAATGAGCGGCCCGGCCGGGATCGAGCAGGCGAAGCGCGAGGCGGTCCGCGCCAAAGAGCGTTTCGAGCGCACCCTGGCCGCGGTCCAGGAGCGGCTCAGCCCCGGCAATCTCGCCGGCGAGGCGTGGGACGGGGTCAAGGACAAGAGCGCCGATCTCGCCGAGGGCGCGCTGCAGGCGGTGAAGAGCCGGCCCAAGGCGGTCTCGCTGGCGGTCGGGGCGCTGGCCGTGTTTCTCGCCCGCCAGCCGCTGAAACGCGCGGTGAGCCGCCTCATATCGGGAGAGGGGGAAGGCAACGAAGACGAGGGCGCGGAGTTGAGCGTCACGTGAAGGAGCGAGCTGATGGCTTCCAATGACAATCGTCCGGTCCGCGATCGTGCCGCCGAGGCCTTCGAGGCGGCGCGCGAGCGCACCAATTCGGCCTATGAGGCGGCGCGCGAGCGGGCGACCTCGGTGACCCGCCAGGCGAGCGAGCAGCTCGCCGTCTATCCGGCCGCGGCGGTGATCGGCGGCTTCGCGCTGGGCGCGCTCGCCGCCGCTCTGCTGCCGCGCAGCGAAGGCGAGCAGAAGCTGCTCGGCAAGCCCGGCCGCCGGCTCGCCGATGCGGCGCGCGAGACGGCCCAGAAGGGCATCGACGCGGGCAAGAGCCAGATCGGGGAGATTCGCGCGAGGGCGGCGCAGAAGGTCGGCGAGGCGGTCGTCGACGCGGTCGGCGGCAAGGCCTAGGGGACAGTCACAAGTGACTGTCCCCAGCAGGCTGCATTTCGTCTTCGGCGGCCGGGTCAGCGACCCGCGCGGGCTCGATTTCGACCTCGACACGGTCGAGATGGTCGGCCTCTATCCCGATTATGCGAGCGCGCTCGACGCCTGGCGCGGCAAGGCCCAGCGCACCGTCGACGACGCCGAGATGAAATATGTCGTCGTCCACCTCCACCGCCTGCTCGAGCCCGACGCGCAACCCTGACCAGCCGTCAGGCCTTGCGGTAGCGGAACTTCAAGAGCGGGATGGCGAGGATGAGGCCGGGGACGAAGCCGCCGATATGGGCGGCGACGGCGATCTTCATCGCCGGCCCGGTGCCGGGCACGAAGCCGCCGCTGACGATCAGCCCGATCAGGAGGTTGAGCCCGATCCAGGCGGCGAGCAGCCACAAAGCGTTGAGCGCCAGCGACAGGCGCCGGCCGCCGATCCTCACCTTGTTCTTGCCGAACAGCACCGCATAGGCGCCGAGCACCGCCGAGATCGCGCCGCTGGCGCCGACCATCGGCGCCAGCGCCTGGGGATCGGCGAGATATTGCGCGGCGGCCGCGGCATAGGCGCCGGCGACGTAGAGCAAAGCGGTCGCGGCGGCGCCGAGCACCCATTCGACGTGGCGGCCGCAGAACACCAGGATCAGCAGGTTGAAGGCGAGATGGAGCAAGCCGGCATGGACCAGGGTCGCGGTCAGCGGGCTCAGCCAGAACGGCGCGTGCGCGACCTCGCCGCCGCCGGCGAAGCGGGAGGGCACGAAGCCGCCCCAGCCTTCCGCCCAGTCCTGCAGGCCGAGCAGGTTGGCGAGCAGCCAGGCGGCCGCGGTCAGCGCCGCGAGGGCGAGGGTGAGGCGGGCCTGGGCCCAGCTTGCCGGCGGCTGCATCCGCGCCCCTAGGGCCCGCACTCGGGACCGGAGGTGGCCGGGATCGGCCGGAGAAGCCGGCTGGGAAGGAGAATGGGGCTGCGCCGTCCCCCGGACGGCGCGATTGGAGCCCCATTCTGGTCGAAGGGCGGGTCAGGATACCCGTCCGAGGCACTCGACGCCCCCAGCCGGCTTCTCCGGCCGACCGCGGAGCGGCAGGTTGTCCTTTGCTGCCCGGACGGCGCCGCAGCGTCGGTCACGATGCGTTTAGCATCGCTCCCTCCTCGCTCCTTGCCGGACAACAAATGCCAACCTGTCACGACCGCCTCCGGCCCCGAGTGCGGACCCTATCGGAACTCGATCTTGCGGATCTCGTAATATTTGTCGCCGGACGGGGCCGAGAATTCGACCTCCTCGCCCTTCATCCGCCCGATCAGCGCCCGGCCGAGCGGCGAGGCGTAGCTGATCCGCCCCGATTTGGCGTCGGCCTCGGTCTCGCCGACGATCTGATATTTGATCTTGTTGTCGTTCTCGTCGAGCAGATGGACGGTGGCGCCGAAGATCACCTTGTCGCCGGACAGCGTCTTGGGATCGATCACCATCGCCCGGCTGATCCGGTCCTCGAGATCGGCGATCTGCGATTCGACCTGGCCCTGCCGCTCCTTGGCGGCGTGATATTCGGCGTTCTCGGAAAGATCGCCATGGCCGCGCGCTTCCTCGATCGCGTCGATGATCGCCGGCCGCTCGACCGTCTTCAGGTGCCGGACGTCGGTCTGGAGCTTCTCGTAGCCCTCGGCCAGCATCGGCAGCTTGTCGACCGTTGCCATTTCACAAGTGCCTTTCGTCAAAACATAGTCAAAACCTGGTGAGCGGACGCTGCCCGGGCAGCGCCTGATCTCGGCCTAGATTGTGCGGGATCATGCTCTGGAGGCGGAATAATAGTCCTGGAGCGAGCGTACTTCAAGGCTTTGCGCCTTCATCACCGCGATTGCCCGCGCCACCGCCGCCGACGAGGCCGCGGTGGTGAAATAGGGAATTTTCTGGGTCACCGCCGAGGCCCGGATCGAGGCCGAATCCTTGTGGCTCTGCCAGCCCTCGGTGGTGTTGAAGATGATGTCGACGCCGCCGTCCTTGAGCCGGTCGACGATGTGCGGCCGCCCCTGCGCGACCTTGTTGATCCGGGCGACGTCGAGCCCGCACCGCTGCAGATAGTCGGCGGTGCCGCCGGTCGCGATGGCGGTGAAGCCGAGGCCGATCAGCGCCTCCACCGCCGGCAGGACGATCGGCTTGTCGCTGTCCTTGACCGAGACGAACAGCGTCCCCGAGCCCGGCAGATCGAGCCCGGCGCCCTGTTGCGACTTCAGGAAGGCTGTGGGGAAATCGCCTGCAATCCCCATCACTTCGCCGGTGGACTTCATCTCCGGGGAGAGCACGGGATCGATCCCCGGGAAGCGCGCGAACGGAAACACCGCCTCCTTGACCGCGATATAGGCGACGTCGCGCGGGATCGGCGGCAGATCGGCCAATTTCTCGCCCGCCATCACCCGCGCCGCGAGCTTGGCGACCGGCACCCCGATCGCCTTGGCGACGAACGGCACGGTGCGGCTGGCGCGCGGATTGACCTCGATCAGGTAGACGATGTCGTCGCGGACCGCGAACTGGACGTTCATCAGCCCGACCACGCCCAGCGCCCTGGCCAGCATTTCGGCCTGGCGCTCGATCTCGCCGATCACCTCGGCCTTCAGGCTGTAGGGCGGCAGCGAGCAGGCGCTGTCGCCCGAATGGACGCCGGCTTCCTCGATATGCTGCATGACGCCGGCGACGACGACGTCGGTGCCGTCGCAAATCGCGTCGACATCGACCTCGATCGCGTCCCTCAGATACTGGTCGATCAGCACCGGGCTGTCGCCCGACACCTTGACCGCGGTGTGGATGTAATCGTCGAGCTGCTCGGGCGAATCGACGATCTCCATCGCCCGCCCGCCGAGCACGTAGGAGGGCCGGGTCAGCACCGGATAGCCGATCCGCGCCGCGACCTTGATCGCCTCGTCGCGGCTGCGCGCGATGCCGTTGGCGGGCTGGCGGAGGCCGAGCCGGTCGACCAGCCCGGCGAAGCGCTCGCGGTCCTCGGCAAGGTCGATCGCGTCGGGCGAGGTGCCGAGGATGGGGATGCCTTCCTTCGCCAGCGCCGCGGCGAGCTTCAGCGGCGTCTGGCCGCCGAACTGGACGATGACCCCGGCCAGGGTGCCGCGCGAGCCCTCGACATGGAGGATCTCGAGCACGTCCTCGACGGTCAGCGGCTCGAAATAGAGCCGGTCCGAAGTGTCGTAATCGGTCGATACGGTCTCCGGATTGCAATTGACCATGATCGTCTCATACCCGGCCTCCTTGAGCGCATAAGCGGCGTGGACGCAGCAATAGTCGAACTCGATCCCCTGCCCGATCCGGTTCGGGCCGCCGCCGAGGATGACGATCTTGCTGGCGTCCGAGGGCTGGCTCTCGTCCTCGGGCGCGCCGAAGCTCGGCGCCTCGTAGGTGGAATACATGTAGGGCGTCTTCGCCTCGAACTCGGCGGCGCAGGTGTCGATCCGCTTGAACACCGGCCGCACCCCGAGCCGGTGGCGAAGCGCGCGCACCTCCTCCTCGGTGGTGGCGCCGATCATCGCCTTGACCGCGTCGTGGAGCAGGCCGGAGGAGCGCGCCCGTGTCTTCACCCCTTCGCCCGCGACATGGGCCGATTTGAGGTTCAATTCGGCCAGCCGGCGGTCGGAGAAGCCCATCGCCTTCAGCCGCCGCAAGGCCTCGGCGTCGCGGGGCAGGCCGCGCCGGCAGATCGCCTCCTCCTCGGCGACGAGCTCGGCGATGCGCTCGAGGAACCAGGGATCGTAGCGGGTGATCGCCTGGACCTCGGCGACGGCGAGGCCCTCGCGCAGGGCCTGGGCCGCGACCAGCAGCCGGTCCGGGCTCGGCAGAGCGAGCGCCGCCTCGATCTCCTCCTTCGACGCGCCGTAGAGCTCGCGGACGCCGTCGAGGCCGATCAGCCCGGTCTCCAGCCCGCGCAGCGCTTTCTGCAGGCTCTCGTGGAACGAGCGGCCGATCGCCATCACCTCGCCGACCGACTTCATCGAGGTCGAAAGCAAAGCCTCGCTGCCCTTGAACTTCTCGAAGGCGAAGCGCGGGATCTTGGTGACGACATAGTCGATGGTCGGCTCGAAGCTGGCGGGCGTGACGCCGGTGATGTCGTTGCCGATCTCGTCGAGCGTGTAGCCGATCGCGAGCTTGGCGGCGACCTTGGCGATCGGGAAGCCGGTCGCCTTGGAGGCGAGCGCCGAGCTGCGGCTGACGCGCGGGTTCATCTCGATGACGACGAGCCGGCCATCGTTCGGATTGACTGCGAACTGCACGTTGGAACCGCCTGTTTCGACGCCGATTTCACGAAGCACCGCGATCGAGGCATTGCGCAGGATCTGATATTCCTTGTCGGTCAGGGTCAAAGCCGGCGCGACCGTGATCGAATCGCCGGTGTGGATGCCCATCGGATCGACATTCTCGATTCCGCAGATGATGATCGCATTGTCGGCGCGGTCGCGGACCACCTCCATCTCATATTCCTTCCAGCCGAGCACCGATTCCTCGATCAGCACTTCATGGGTGGGGCTGGCTTCGAGGCCGCCGCGGACGATCTCGGCGAACTCGCTCTGGTTGTAGGCGATGCCGCCGCCGGTGCCGCCGAGGGTGAAGCTCGGCCGGATGATCGCCGGCAGGCCGACCTGATCGAGCGCCGCCATGGCGTCATCGAGCGAATGGGCGATCGCCGAGCGCGGGCTGGCGAGGCCGATCCGGTCCATCGCCTCGCGGAATTTGAGCCGGTCCTCGGCCTTCTCGATCGCCGCCGCGTCGGCGCCGATCAGCTGGACGCCATATTTGTCGAGAGTGCCGTCCTTCCACAGCGCCAGCGCGGTATTGAGCGCAGTCTGCCCGCCCATCGTCGGCAGCAGCGCGTCGGGCCGCTCCTTCTCGATGATCGCAGCGACATAAGCGGGCGTGATCGGCTCGACATAGGTGGCGTCCGCAAGCTCCGGGTCGGTCATGATCGTCGCCGGATTGCTGTTGACGACGACGACCCGATACCCCTCCTCCTTCAGCGCCTTGACCGCCTGCGAGCCCGAATAATCGAACTCGGCGGCCTGGCCGATGACGATCGGGCCGGCGCCGATGATGAGGATCGAAGAGATGTCGGTGCGGCGAGGCATCAGAATACAATGCCCAGTAGGCCCAAGAGGGCGCTGAGAAGGAGAACCAGCCCGGTCTGTATGACTAACTTCCATCCATCGTCCAGGCTAGACTCCAGCGCCCGCTTAAACGGATTGATGACTAAATAGCGGATTAGGCGGACCGAAGCCGCGACAGTGCGATCACGGCACCGTTTTAGGAACTCGACGCCGGTCCGGGCATGGACCGCTATTTCAACCATTTCGGGCTCGTTGGAGCCTTCAATAGCCGGAAGAGATTCTTCCAGCTTCTCAATCGACTCGTTTAGGTTTCTGCTATTATGATCAAATTGCACATCACGATCAGAAGCAGGTGCCAGCTGAGCTTCGAGAGATTCCATCTCGGTCGGCTCTTCGCTCGCCCTGGCGACGGCATCGTCATATCCAACCCCTTTGGCGGGTTCAGCCTCTTCCAAGCGAAAGATGCCCACGCCCTCGTCCATCAACCTCTCAGCTTCACGGAGACCCCGGGCTGTCAGGCGAAGTGGTTGGCTACGTTCATCCCCGATCGTGCCTTTGCCGTAGATAAGGCCCCTGCTCCCGAACTCGTCGACCAGTTGGTAGACCCAGCCTTCCCTCCAACGCAGCGGGTAGTGATCGAGCATATGGGCGGACGAAAACGTCGTGTTCGGGGTCAGCTCTGATTCGCGATAAAGTGCCACGAGCATTTCGTCCGCAAATTCCGAGAATCTCATCGAGCCTTCCCCAAAGCGCCGACAAACTTGCCGAACAGATAGGCGCTGTCCTGCGGTCCCGGGCTCGCCTCGGGATGGTATTGCACGCTGAACGCCGGCCGGTCGGTGAGCTCGAGGCCGCAGAGGCTGCCGTCGAACAGGCTGATGTGGGTGGGCCGCGCATTGTCCGGGAGGCTGTCGGCCTCGACCGCGAAGCCGTGGTTCATGCTGGTGATCTCGACTCGGCCGTCGGCGAGGCGCTTGACCGGGTGGTTGGCGCCGCGATGGCCCTGGTGCATCTTTGTCGTTCGCGCCCCTACGGCCAGCCCGAGCAATTGGTGGCCGAGGCAGATGCCGAACAGGGGCTTGCCCGTCTCCAGCAGCTTTTGGATCACCGGCACCGCATATTCCCCCGTCGCGGCGGGGTCGCCGGGGCCGTTGGAGAGGAAGATGCCGTCGGGGGCGTGCGCCATCACATCCTCGAACGTCGCCGTCGCCGGCAGGACGGTGACCCGGGCGCCGGCCTCGGCGAGGTTCCTGAAGATGTTGCGCTTGGAGCCGTAGTCGATGGCGACGACGTGGGGCAGCGCCTCCTCGTGCGCGCGCTCCTCATAGCCTTCGCCGAGCCGCCATTTGCCGCCGGCCCAGCGATACATCTGCCGGCACGAAACCTCCCTGGCGAGGTCCATGCCCTCGAGGCCGGGCCAGGCGCGCGCCCTGGCGAGCAGCGCCGCGACGTCGAACCTGCCGTCCTCGCGATAGGCGATGACGCCGTTCGGCGCGCCGCCGGTGCGGATCTTGCGGGTCAGCGCCCTGGTGTCGACGCCGGCAAGGCCGATGCGGCCGTTGGCGCGCAGCCAATCGGCGAAGCCCTGGACGGCGCGAAAGTTGCTCGGCGCGGTGACGTCCTCGCGCACCACGCAGCCCAAAGCGAACGGATTGTCCGCCTCCAGATCCTCGTAATTGGCGCCGACATTGCCGATGTGAGGGAAGGTGAAGGCGACGATCTGGGCGGCGTAAGAGGGATCGGTCATGATCTCCTGATAGCCGGTCATCGCGGTGTTGAAGCAGACCTCGCCCACCGCCTCCCCTTCGGCGCCGAAGCCGCGGCCCCAGAGCGCCGAGCCGTCGGCCAGCACCAGCACGGCCGTTGCCCCTTCAGGCGCAGGTCTGGAGGTGGCGTCAGCCATGGCGGCGGGCATCCTTCTCGTGCGGCGGCGATGTCGCTAAGGCTCGACCGCTAGAGAGGCGCCGCATCATCGTCAATCTGTTAAAAGACCAAGCGCCCGGCTATGCTGATGGTTTCCCGCCGAACGTCCCGAGAGCCATGATTCGCGATCAGATCAAGACGGCGCTGACCGGCGCCATGAAGGCCGGCGACAAGCCGCGCACCGGCACGCTTCGGCTCGTCCAGGCGGCGCTCAAGAACCGCGACATCGAGCTGCGCGGCGCCGCCGATCCGCCCGCCGACGACGTCCTCGTCACCGAGGTGCTGCAGAAGATGGTCAAGCAGCGCCGCGAATCGATCGCGATGTACGAGAAAGGCGGCCGCGCCGAGCTCGCCGCCGCGGAAGCCGCCGAGATCGCGGTGATCGAGGAATTCCTGCCGCGGCAGATGAGCGAGGCGGAGCTGGCCGCGGCGGTCGGGAAGATCGTCGCCGAGACGGGCGCCGCGAGCGTGAAGGATATGGGGCGGGTGATGGCGCTGTTCCGGGAGCGGCATGCCGGCCAGGCCGACATGGCCAAGGCGAGCGCGGCGGTGAAGGCGCGGCTGTCGTGATGAGCGCGAGGCCAGGCTTCGTTCGTCCCGAGCGAAGTCGAGGGGCGCTGGCACGGCGATGATGCAATTCTGGGTCTATATCCTTCGCTGCCGGGACGGCTCCTATTATACCGGACACACCGATGATCTCGACAAACGATTGGCGGAGCACGAGCAGGGGTTGGCGGCCGACTGGACGCGAAGGCGCCGGCCGGTGCAGCTCGTCTGGTGCGATTGGGCGGGCAGCCGCTACGAAGCCTTGGCGTTCGAGCGGCGCGTCAAGAACTGGTCGCGCGCCAAGAAGGAGGCCCTGATCGCGGGCGATTGGGAGCGGGTCGGCTATTTCGCCCGGCCGCCTCACGAGCGCCCCTCGACTACGCTCGGGACGAACGAAACCGGGGCTTGCACGAAATGACGTTGAGCCCAGCCTTTCTCGACGAGCTTCGCGAGCGAACGATGCTCTCCGCGCTGATCGGCCGGACGGTCAAGCTGCAGCGGGCCGGGCGCGAGTGGAAGGCCTGCTGCCCGTTCCACAACGAGAAGACTCCGAGCTTCACCGTCAACGACGAGAAGGGCTTCTACCACTGCTTCGGCTGCGGGGCGCACGGCGACGCGATCAGCTGGCTGACCGAGGCGCGCGGGCTCGCCTTCATGGACGCGGTCAAGGAGCTCGCCGACCAGGCGGGGATGGCGGTGCCGGCGCCCGACCCCAGGGCGCAGGAGCGGGCCGAGCGGGCGGCGGGCCTTTACGAGGTGATGGAGGCGGCCGCTTCCTGGTTCGCCGAGCAGCTCGACGGCGTCGAGGGCGGCGCGGCGCGGGCCTATCTCGAGCAACGGGGAATCGGCGAGGCGACCCGGCGCCGGTTCGGCTTCGGGCTGGCGCCCGATTCGCGCGGCAAGCTGAAGGCCGCGCTCAAGCGGTTCGGCAACGACAAGCTGATCGAGGCCGGCCTGCTCATCGCCCCGGAGGAGGAGGAGAGGGAGCCGTACGACCGCTTCCGCGCCCGGCTGACCTTCCCGATCCGCGACCCGCGCGGGCGCTGCATCGCGTTCAGCGCGCGCATCCTCGGCCCCGGCGAGCCCAAATATCTCAATTCGCCCGACACGCCCCTGTTCGACAAGGGCCGGATCCTGTTCAACATCGACAAGGCCGGGCCGGCCAGCCGCTCCGGCCGGCGGGTGATCGTCGTCGAAGGCCAGATGGACGTCGTCGCGCTCGATCAGGCGGGCATCGCCGAGGCGGTCGCGCCGCTGGGGACGGCGCTGACGGAAGGCCAGCTCGGCCTGCTCTGGAAGCTGTCGCCCACGCCCATCATCTGCTTCGACGGCGATGCCGCCGGGCAGAAGGCGGCGGTGCGCGCGGCCTTGCGGGCGCTGCCCGGGATCGGCCCGGAACGCTCGCTGGGCTTCGTCACCCTGCCGGCGGGGCAGGACCCGGACGATCTCGTTCGCGCCGGCGGGCGGGCGGCGCTCGACGCCCTGCTCGCGTCGCCCGAGCCGCTCGTCGAGCGGCTGTGGCGGCACGAGCGCGAGGCCGAGCCGCTCGCCACGCCCGAGCAGCGCGCCGGGCTGAGGCGGCGGCTGATGGACCATGTCGGGGCGATCGCCGACGGCCACGTCCGCGACCAGTATCGCGCCGAATTCCTCAGGCGCTACGACGCGCTGACCCCCGCGCGCCCGCCGTGGCGGCCCGGCGCCGGCGGCCGCTTCGTGCCGCCGCCGAGGCCCGCCTCGGCCGAGGCCAAGGCGGTCGGCCGCACCGGCCTGAGCCTCGATCTCGCCCGCGCCGTGCTCCAGGGCCTGGTCCGCTTCCCGGCGCTGATCGGCCAGCATGCCGAAGCGATCGCCGCGGTGCCGATCGCCGAGCCCGGCACGGCGCGGATCCGCGACCTGCTGCTCGAATCGGCAATGACTCACGGTGAGCTTGATCCCGAGGCCCTCAATACCATATTGGCCGGGCGTGGCGGGGCGCCTTTGCTGGAGGAGCTCGGCCGCAAGCGAAGCTTGGGGTTCTCCTTCACCCGCCGCGAGGCCGAGCCGGAACGTGCCCGGCGCGATCTCGTTCTGGCGATCGAGACGCTGGCGGCACGGCCGGGGCTGGACGCGGCGCTGGCGGCGGCGACGGCGCGGCTGAAGGACGAAGGCGACGAGAATGCCTTCCGCGAGCAGCAACGGCTCCGGGCGGCGCGCGACGAAGCCGACAAGGAGCTGGCGACATTGTTCGAGGCCGAAGGGGACTAAGGCCACGGACCAGATACAAGGCTGTTAGATGGCGAAGACCAACACCGCGGAAACCGAAGAGAAGCCCGAGACCGGCGATGCGCCGCTCATCGACCTCAACGAAGCGGCGATCAAGAAGCTGACGGCCCGCGCCAAAAAGCGCGGCTACATCACCTATGATGAATTGAACGACGCGCTGCCGCAGGACCAGATGTCCTCCGAGCAGATCGAGGATGTGATGTCGGCTTTTTCGGAGATGGGGATCAACATCGTCGAGAATGAGGAGGCCGACGAGGAGGACCAGCAGCAGGACCAGGACAGCGGCGTCGAGGAGGTGGACGGGGTCGGCGAGACCTTCGTGCTCGAGAAGAAGAAGGAGACGGTCGACCGCACCGACGATCCGGTGCGCATGTACCTGCGCGAGATGGGCGCGGTCGAATTGCTCAGCCGCGAGGGCGAGATCGCGATCGCCAAGCGGATCGAGGCCGGCCGCGACACGATGATCTGGGGGCTGTGCGAAAGCCCGATCACCTTCAACGCGATCATCGAATGGTCGAACGCGCTCAACAACGGCCACATGCAATTGCGCGAGATCCTCGACCTGGAAGCGATGCTCTCCAAGGGCCCGACGCCCGAGCAGGTCGAGGGCGCCGAAGCCGACGACGACACCATCTCCGAAAGCACCGCCGGCCCCAGCTTCAAGGAGGAGGAAGAGGTCGAGGAGGCCCCGCCCGAGGAGGAGGACGAGGAAGACAGCCTGGTCGAGCGCCGCGCCCCCCGCCCGGTCGAGGAGGAGGACGAGGACAACACGCTGAGCCTCGCCCAGATGGAGGAGACGCTGAAGCCCGCGGCGCTGGAGAAGTTCGCCGCGATCACCGACCTCTACAAGAAGTTCGCCCGGCTCCAGGTCCACCGCATGGATTCGATGAGCGCCGGCCAGGATTTCGCCCCCGCCGACGAGCGCAAGTATCAGCGCCTCCGCGAGCATCTCACCGCCGAGGTCGAGAGCGTCCAGTTCCACGGCGCCAAGATCGAATATCTGGTCGACCAGCTGTACAGCTACAACCGCCGCCTCACCACTTTGGGCGGCCAGATGCTCCGCCTCGCCGAGCGCCACAAGGTGCCGCGCCGCGCCTTCCTCGAAGCCTATATGGGCCACGAGCTCGACGAGGGCTGGGCCGAGCGGGTCTGCGGCATCGACAAGAAATGGACCCAATTCTGCGAGGTCGAGCAGGGCGCGATCGAGCGCATCCGCACCGAGATCGCCGAGATCGCCCAGGCGACGGGGATGAGCCTCGGCGAGTTCCGCCGCATCGTCAACCAGGTCCAGAAAGGCGAGCGCGAGGCCAGGATCGCCAAGAAGGAGATGGTCGAGGCGAACCTGCGCCTCGTCATCTCGATCGCCAAGAAATACACCAACCGCGGCCTGCAATTCCTCGACCTCATCCAGGAGGGCAATATCGGCCTGATGAAGGCGGTCGATAAGTTCGAATATCGCCGCGGCTACAAATTCTCGACCTACGCGACCTGGTGGATCCGGCAGGCGATCACCCGGAGCATCGCCGACCAGGCGCGCACCATCCGCATCCCGGTCCACATGATCGAGACGATCAACAAGCTGGTCCGCACTTCCCGCCAGATCCTCCACGAGATCGGCCGCGAGCCGACCCCGGAAGAGCTCGCCGAGCGCCTCTCCATGCCGCTCGAGAAGGTCCGCAAGGTGATGAAGATCGCCAAGGAGCCGATCAGCCTCGAAACGCCGATCGGCGACGAGGAGGATTCGCACCTCGGCGACTTCATCGAGGACAAGAATGCGGTGATCCCGGTGGATGCGGCGATCCAATCGAACCTCAAGGAGACCGTGACCCGCGTGCTGGCGAGCCTCACCCCGCGCGAGGAGCGGGTGCTGAGGATGCGGTTCGGGATCGGGATGAACACCGATCACACGCTCGAGGAGGTGGGGCAGCAGTTCTCGGTGACCCGCGAGCGGATCCGGCAGATCGAGGCCAAAGCCTTGCGGAAATTGAAGCACCCCTCGCGCAGCCGAAAGATGCGCTCCTTCCTGGACCAGTGACGTCATCCCGGCGAAGGCCGGGATCTCACTTCTTCCTCTTTGGGGCCTTTGGGCCTTTGGGTGAGACATCCTTCCAAGCGTCCGAGCGGAGGACGGCTGTTGAGATTGGTTCACCCAAAGCCCCAAAGGTGCTTCTGCCCTCTTCGTCCTGCCGAGCTTGACCGGCATGCACCTTCGGATGAAAGTCCGGGGAGACGGCGGTGACCCTTGCGCGGATCCGGCAGGCATTCGCAGGCGAAGACGTTGCGCAAGCTGAAGCATCCGAGCCGGCCATGGAAGATGCGGAGCTTTTTGGATCAGTGATGCGGCGCGCTCGGTTTCGAGCTGCCCTTGTTTTGCTGACATTGCTGTCGGCCTGTACGGCCCTGCCCCAGACTCGCGGTCCCGCCGGCGCGGCCTTGCGCCCAAGCGACGTGGTGCGCGAGGTGCGGGCGCTGGAGGGCCGGGAAGTCCGGGTGCGGGGCTATCTGGCCTTTGGCTCGCATGCGCGAATCCTGTGGGATTCCGAAGCCGCAGCGCGCGGCGTGCTGCCCGAAGGCGTCCACCCGCTCGACCTTTGCCTGACGCTGATCGACACGCTGCGACACCGTCGGGCGCTGACGCGGAACAGGGGCCGCATCGTCACCCTGCGCGGTGTGGTCCGGGCGAACATTCTTGAGGGCCGCGTGGATTTCGGAGCCTGCAGCGACACCGGGCTCCAGCTCTCGGCGCGGCGGCCCTTCCGATAGGTCGCGAGCGGATCCGGCAGGCATTCGCAGGCGACGGCGCTGAGGAAATTGACGCATCCGAGCCGGTCACGGAAGATGCGGTCGTTCCTCGACCAATAGACTTTGCTGGGGCTGTAAGCTATGCCTGTCCCATCGCCGACTCTCCGGGGAGTGCAATTCGAACCACGTTGCTCGCAAAGGCGTGCTTTTGAGACTGTGAGGCTAACGGTTCCCAAGAACGCAAGTCCCGGGTCTCCCCAGCCTTCACTGCAGTCAACTGTCGAGACTGAACTGCCATCGACGTCCCGCTAGTCCTAAACCCTTTGACTGCACGAGGGCCCTGCTCCGACAGCTAAAGTATCTAAGCGATGAGGTTCGAGGTGAACGACGATCAACTGGACTCTCTACTTGACCCCGACTCCCAGGAAAAGGCTGCAATTCGCGGCGCACAACCAGCACTCATCGAAGCCTTCGGTATACGGGGCCTGTATGGCTATAGAACCATATCATTGGAATCGAACTTTGCTGCAACCATCCTCATTGCCAAAAATGGAACCGGTAAAACGACTCTTTTGGGCGCGCTAGACGCATTTCTGAGCCTTCAGATCGCCCGTCTTCGGAATTTAGAATTCGACGAAATCTTCTGCCGCATTCGTGGATGTGACGACGAACTCGTTATTTCCCACGACGATGTCGTCGAATTCCTCAGAGTACCGAGCGAAGGAGAATTTTTCACTGTTGTCAACAGGACGAAGATCGACCCGGACACATTGTTCGATTTTTTTCTAGGAGATTACAAGGAAAAATTCGAAAATTACTATGCAGACCATGATAGTCATAGCCCCGTAAATGTCATAGCCCGCGTTTACGGGCATAATTTGCGAACAGCTATAAAAGCCTGTGATGAGGCTGTAGCTTCTTTGTTTCGTCGCAACGCGAAATTTCATAACCTCCAACAAACACTTCAGAAAGCCCTCCAAGGCTACGAAATAGTATATTTACCGACATATCGCAGAATCGAGCTGGCTCTTACCGATAGTGACAGAGAGAGCCCACGCCGCCGCGCACAACCTAAGTTTAAACTAGCTACTGGAAGCCTTCATACGGGAAATATTCAATTTGGCTTATCTGACATTTCCGATCGCCTGAAAGAATTAAACAACGACATAATTATTCGGTCAAATCAGGGCTACCGCGAAATCAGCGAAAATATAATAAATGAGCTGATAGGAGGCTTCGAAGTCAAAGAAGGCGCCAGCATTCCAACGCCAGACGAGCTAAAGCTGTTTTTTGCAAGACTTGAAACTGGTGGTCGTATGATAGGGCCGTATTACCCAATTAGTGCGCCGGACTTTGATAGAATATATAGCGGAGAAGGTGTTCCGCCGGAATCAAGAAAATTCCTTTCTTACTTTCTCAGTAAACTAAACAATGTAATAAAAATCACGAAGGAGATTGAGCATCCGGTGGAGGATTTTGTCCTTAGCTGCAACAAGTATCTCTTATCCATAGAGCCGAGTACTCTTCCGGGCGACATGGCCGAGCATAATAGATTGCCGGCTACGGATGCCAAGTACCTCCGAATGGATCGGGCAGATCTTTCGGTTGCCGTGGAAAGCGTTCCCAGCAAGCGGGCGATCTCCCTGGACGCTCTTTCGTCTGGTGAGAAGCAGATGATCTCGCTTTTTGCGAGGCTCTATTTATATCCAAAGAGAAAGATAGTACTTATTGATGAACCAGAACTTTCTCTATCCATAGATTGGCAGAAGGGTATACTTGTAGATGCCCTCTTGGCTCCCCAGTGCGAGCAGGTAATCGCCATCACGCACTCGCCTTTCGTCTTTGACAATTCACTTGAGAGATTTGCCCGATCGCTCCGGGTCACCGTTAGCCAAAGCCCGGGTCCGGAGGCGCCTACTCTCCCACTGGGGGATGACGGGACGGCTGATGGTGACTGAAGACGCCGGAGATTCGCTCCTCAAGAGTATGATAGCTGCGCGGACCCGCCCGGCGGTCCTCAAGACCAAACTCATAAACCTCCGGTCTTCATATCCTCAGGGTCCCATATTTGCCGTCGAGGGTGATGATGATAAAATTGTGTACTCACATTGGATAAGGCGCGCGTCTCCGAATTTAGCCTACGAATTTTTTGTCTGCGGTGGTAAACGGGATGTGAGGTCGTTGAAGAATGCCCTTTCACGTGACCTTGCCGGATTGGACTCTGATATATTTTTCCTAGTTGACCGTGACTTCGACGACCTTGACGGTTTTGCTGATGATAAATCTCTATTTATGTTAGATACGTACTCTGTAGAGAATTATTTAGTAAGAGAAGATGTCCTAGATAGCTGCCTTAGAGAAGCGTTCCCCTGCCACGGGGAACCAGAAATTCGTGACGGCATCGGTGCGATATTCAAGAACGATTATCTTGAATTTTTGAAAATATCAAAGGAGATCAATAGAAGAATCTTTATCGCGCGGAGGTTGAAATTTGATATAGATGGCCTGATTCCGAGTTCTCTTACTCCCATTGCAATTATATCCTTGGGTGACATCAAGCGTTCTGACGCCAAGGTCGCTGAGACGATTCCGTTCGAAGTGGAGCCTACCGAGGCGGAGTTGCAAATTTTAAGCGGCGAATTTGACGAGCTGGAGCCTGCTGGACGATATCGGGGAAAATTCGCTATCAAGTTTTTTAGCACATGGTTAAGTCTCTTGGCTGTGGAATTTCGAGCTCCGAAATTGGGTTTGTTTGGGCACTTAGCGGCTCAAGCGGGAGGAACCAGGCCAGCAGAGCTAACAATTGGTGGGTTCGCAGCTCGATCGGCAATTCCCGATGGTTTCACAGAGTTTTTGGCTTCGGCGTCACAGCCACCGGGCGCGCCCATAGCCGCCTGACACTCGGTTTTCCCCTTCTCCTGCAACATCAGCTTGGTCAGCGCCCGTACCAGCCTTCGCCAAGACTACGACACGAGAGCGGGCGCCAAGCACGTGCCTAGCACCGCTTGCAAGGCGCCGATCAAGATGTGGCTCAGGAAGCCGCTCGACCGGGCGGCGTGAACCGCGGGAGACTCACCCAAAGGCCCGAAGGCGCTTCTACCCTCCCCGTCATGGCGGGCTTGATCCGGGGAAAACTGTGACAGTCACCATTTTTGAGTGTGCCCAATATTGATTCACGCGAAAACGCAAAGGGGTGCCAGGCACGTGCTTGGCACCACCGCCGCATTTTCGTGGGTAGGGGCCCTCCACGGGACCATTGTCCCGTGACGTCGGACGGGCTCGGCGAACTTGCTGTCCGCCGCCCCGCCGGCCGGGCCTTCGCGGCTCTCCGCCCAAGCTGCGGTTTGCTGCGCAAATCCTCGCTTAGGCTCGGCGCTGCAGCGCCTCACCCCGTCGCCATTTGACGTGCCGCCTCCGCTATAAAAGCCGAGCGCGTGAGCTTTCGGTCGGCGGCGCTGCGGTCGATGAGGTTCAGCGTATTCTCGTCCAGCGTGACGTTGACTCGCTTTGTCCGCCCAGCGGGAAGCAAGGCGGGCAGCAGCATCACTGCGTCGGCCTCCGCGAAATCCTCCTTCAATCCGCGGTCCGCCTTCAGCTGCTTGAGCGTTCGGGCGCGGGGGAGCTCGCCGCCGTGATCGATCAAGGCCGCCAGATGATCCGTCAGCACGCGACGCGCGACTGCTGCGGCCTTTTCGAGATCCTCGGTTTCGGCGTGGGCGGTGAAGCCTGGAACGTCGGGGATGGTGAAGCCATAGCCGCCGGCGTCGCCGAAGATGAGCGCGATATAATAAGCCATATTCATGCTCCCATTCCGGAGCCCGCCGGCGCGCGATGCCGGCGGCTCGTTCTCAAATCTCAAAACCCATGCCGGCCGGGCGGATCACCACCCCGCCACCCTGGCGATCGCCCGCTTGAGGCTCTTGCCGAGCGCCTTCCGGGGATGGGGGACGGTGATCAGATTCCGCTCCCCGTCCTTCTTGAAAGTGACGTGGCTTCCCTTCCTCGACACTTCCACCCAGCCGTCCTTCTTGAGCCGGCGGATAATCTCCTCACTTTCCTTCATCGGCCTCCATCCCGAACGCGTGTGTATATATATACGCACGAAAGAGCGAATGCAAGATTGGGGAGCCCACTTAAATACACATCGGATCTCCTATAATCGCCTTATGCTCGGCTCTGCCGGCTGCGGGGCGAGCATCAGCTCGGTGAGCGCCCAGACCATCGCGTCGGCGCGGTCGGGGCTGGTGGCGGATCTAGTGACTGTCACTAGTGACTGTCACCGACTCGCAAGGGCCCGAAGGTGCTTCTACCTTCCTCATCATGCCGGGCTTGATCCGGACGACGTGACAGTCACCATTTTGGGTAGTGACTGTCACTAGTGACTGTCACCGACTCGCTCACCGACTCGCTGCCTATGAGGAAGCCCCTGCCCCGCTGCGCTGCCGGCGCGCGCTCCCGTGGAACAAGGCGGCGGCGAGCAGCCAGAGGGTAGTGAAGCCGGCGCTGAGCAGGAGCACGCCGAGGGCGCCCATCGGCTCGTCGCGGGCGGTCGAGGGGGCGGTGGCGATGGCGAGGCCGAGCAGCGCCTGCAGGCCGGCGACGGCGAGCATCGCCCGCGCCATGCCCTCGGCACGGAGGCGGGCGGTGAAGGCGCAGGCGGCGGCGGCGGCGACGACGAGGTAGAAGCCCTGGTTGACCGGATTGTCCTCGCGGCCGACGATGCCGACGGCGAGGTTGATCCAGATTTCGGCGAAGGCGGCGGCGAGCGCGGCCGCGGCGCCGATCCGATAGAAGGTCCGCCCCGGCCTGCCCGCCATGCTTCCGTGCCTCCCTCCCGCGCGATCGAGCCGCCACCCTGCCCGATCGGACCGGCGGGGAAAAGCGGCAAAGCCCGGCGGCCGGATTCCCGCCGGCGCGGGAATGCCCTAGGAGGGGGCATGAAGCGCGCCCTGAGCCTCCATCCGGCGTCGCCGCCCTCGCCGATCGCCCGCATCCGGGCCGAGGCGGCGCGGCTGAGCGGCGGCCGGCTGGCGCTGACCTTCATCGCCGAGGGCGACCTCGCGCGAGTGCGCATCCCCGCCCCGCGGGCGCCGGCGCGGGCCGGCGACCTGTGGCGGGGGACCTGCTTCGAGGCCTTCCTGCGCAGCCCCGGGGCCGAGGCCTATGTCGAGCTCAATTTCTCGCCGTCGGGCGAGTGGGCGGCCTGGCGCTTCGCTTCCTATCGCAGCGGCATGCGCGAGGCGGCGATCGCGGCGCCCGCGGTCGAGGCGACGGCCGCGGGCCGGCTGCTCACGGTGACGGCGCGCGCGGCGCTCGGGCCGCTGCCCGAGCTGGCGCCCCGGGAGAGCTGGGAGATCGGCCTCGCCGCGATCGTCGAGGGCGAGGACGGCGCGCTGTCGCACTGGGCGCTCGCCCATCCGCCCGGGGCGCCCGATTTTCATCATCGGGATTGCTTCGCCGCCGAACTCGCGCCAGCAGCGGCCTCATGAAATTCGGCATCGACCGGCTGCTCGAGGATTCCGCCCTGCGCGCGCCGCTGGCGGGCAGGCGAATCGCTTTGCTCGCCCATCCCGCCTCGGTGACCGAGGACCTCACCCACAGCCTCGACGCGCTCGCCGGCTGCGGCCTCAACCTCGGCGCCGCCTTCGGCCCGCAGCACGGCCTGAGGGGCGACAAGCAGGACAATATGATCGAATCGCCGGACTATACCGATCCGGTCCACGCCATTCCGGTGTTCAGCCTCTACGGCGAGGTCAGGCGGCCGAGCGGCCAGTCGATGGGCACGTTCGATATCCTGCTGGTCGACCTCCAGGACCTCGGCTGCCGGATTTACACCTTCCTCACCACCCTGCGCTACGTCCTCGAGGCGGCCGCCGCGCACGGCAAATCGGTGTGGGTGCTCGACCGGCCCAACCCGGCCGGCCGCCCGATCGAGGGGCTGAGCTTGCGCGAAGGCTGGGAGAGCTTCGTCGGCGCCGGGCCGCTGCCGATGCGGCACGGGCTGACGCTCGGCGAGGCCGGCCAGTGGTTCGTCGACACGCTCGGGCTCGACCTCGATTACCGGGTCGTCGAGATGGCGGGCTACGACCCCGCGGCCGCGCCCGGCTTCGGCTGGCCGGCGGACGAGCGGATCTGGATCAACCCCAGCCCCAACGCCGCCAACCTCAACATGGCCCGCGCTTATGCCGGCACGGTGATGCTCGAAGGCACCACCCTTTCCGAAGGGCGCGGCACGACCCGGCCGCTCGAGCTGTTCGGGGCGCCGGATATCGAGGCGCGGGCGGTGATCGCCGGGATGCGCGCGCTCGCGCCGCACTGGCTCGAAGGCTGCGCCTTGCGCGAAATCTCCTTCGAGCCGACCTTCCACAAGCATCGGGGCCAATTGTGCAGCGGCGTGCACATCCACGCGGAAGGCCGCTTCTACGACCATCGGGCGTTCCGGCCCTGGCGGCTCCAGGCGCTCGCCTTCAAGGCGATCCGCCGGCTGCGGCCCGATTACGATTTGTGGCGCGACTTTGCTTACGAATATGAGCTGGGCAAGCTCGCCATCGACGTCATCAACGGCGGCCCGGCCCTGCGCGAATGGGTCGATGACGAAGCGGCGGCGCCGGCGGACCTCGAGGCGGCGGCGGCCGCGGACGAGCGGGCCTGGGCGGAGGAGCGCAGGCGCTTCCTGCGCTATTGAGCGATGGCGGACGAGGAGGAGGAGCTGGAGATCTGGCGCAGCGGCGCCGCGAGCGGGATCGGCGGGATCGATCCGGCGGCGCCCGCGATCGTCCTCCATTTGCCCAAATATCCGCACAATGTCGGCCAGATCGTCCGCCTCGCCAGCGCGTTCGGGATCGCCCAGGTCTGGTATAGCGGCGACCGCATCCGCGAGGCGCTCGGCGCCCGGCTGCCGCGCGAGGAGCGGATGCGCCGCTACCAGGACGTGGTGCTGATCAACCATCCGGACCCGCTCGCGCGGATCTGCGAGGCCGTGCCCGCCGCCCGCCCGGTCGCGGTCGAGCTTCGGCCCGGCGCCGAGAGCCTCGTCGATTTCCACCATCCCGTCGGGCCCGACGAGCCGCCGGTCTACGTTTTCGGCCCCGAGGACGGGTCGCTGCCCGGGGCGGTGCTGAAGCGCTGCCATCGCTTCGTCGTCATTCCTTCCTACGAATGCCTGAACCTGGCGACCTCGGTCGCGGCCCTGCTCTACGACCGGATGGCGAAGATGGCGCCGAGCGAGCGCCCGTCGATCCGCGACCGCCGGCCGAAGCGCTCCGGCAAATAATTCACCAATAATGCCAACGATTTCGAGAGCCTTGCCTCGCTAAGCCCGCCGCCTTCAGGGAGGGAGCGATTCATGGCACGACAGGCAAAGCGAGCGGCGAACCAGAACGAGAGCATCGCCGGCATCACCGGCACCGAGGGCGACGACGATTTCCTGATCACCGCGCCGGCCGCGGTCGACGGGCTCGGCGGCTTCGACACGATCCGCTTCGACTTCACTTATTCGACCGTCGGCATCCGGCTCGATCTCAGCGGCCTGTGGACCGGCGGCGTCGGCACGCTCAACGGCTTTGCGCTGCGCAACCTCGAAACGGTCGGCTCGGCCTATCCCGCCTCGGACAGCGAGAACGTCTTTCTGCTCGGCAGCCTGCTGAACGACAGCTTCATCCTCGGCGCCGCCTATCCGCACCGCGCCGTGGTCTTTACGTTCGAGGGCGACGATCGGATCGTCGGCCCCGATACGGCGATGGACGACCCCGGGATCCATCACTTCCTGGACGGCGGCAGCGGCGACGACGTCGTGATCGGCGGCGCCTGGAACGACGATATTCTCGGCGAGGGTGGCGACGACCGGCTGTTCGGCGGCGGCGGCGACGATTTCCTCTACGGCTATGCGGGCCGCGATACGCTGCACGGCGGCGCCGGCGACGACTATCTGAACGGCGAGGCGGACGACGACCGGCTGTTCGGCGACGACGGCGACGACCGGATCGAGGCCTCGTCCGGCAGCGACCGCGTCGACGGCGGCGCCGGCTCCGACACTGTCGAATATTATGGCGCGGAAGGGGGCGTCGCCGTCGATCTGCAGACGGGCACCGCCGGCGAGAGCGCGGGCGGCTTCGTCGACCGCCTCGTCTCGATCGAGAATGCCGCGGGCAGCGTCCATGCCGACGTGCTGAGCGGGTCGAACGCGGCCAACCGCCTGCTCGGCGATGCCGGCGACGACCTTTTGTCCGGCCGCGGCGGCGACGACATCCTGGCCGGCGGCGCCGGCGCCGACCGGCTCGAAGGCGGCAGCGGCGCCGACCTGTTCGTCTTCGCCGAGGCCGATGCGGGACGCGACGTCATCGCCGATTTCGACGCCGCCGAAGGCGACCGGATCGACCTTTCCGGCATCGATGCGGATCCCGTCACCTGGTGGGCCGACGACGCCTTCACCTGGGTCGGCGCCGCCGCGTTCAGCGGCGCGGCGGGCGAATTGCGCGTCGCCGCGGCCGACGGCGGCTGGGAGGTGAGCGGCGATATCGACGGCGACAGGGTGGCGGACTTCGCGATCCTGGTCGCTTCCCCGGCGCCGCTGACTGCGGGCGACTTCGTCCTCTGAGCGGATCGACGATCGTCGGCGCGAATTTGCCGTATTCTCCAAGATTTGCGATAATATCTTCTTCTAACTCACGTCCATCGCGTACTAGTTGTAATACACGCCGATAGTTGCTGCACACGGTCTATTTGATTCGGAACAGAATTAGTGATAGACCCTGTTTTCGACTCGGCACGAGTCACTTCCCGGGTTGCTGTGCAAGCTTGACCGATCGCCAGTCATTTGGCGATCGCGCAGGCGCGCGCCCGAGGAGGCTCAGATGAATAATTCCGCAATCACCGCGTTCCGTCCGTTCGCCGGGCGATCGGCGATCCTGGCCCTGGCGCTGCTGTGGAATCCGGGAGCGGCGTCGGCCGGGTCGACGACGGTCACGGCCGTCAAGGACGGTGTGGGGCCGGGGATCCCCGCCAGCTTCCATCTCGAGGCGGACCAGTGGGTCCGCTTCCAGGCAGCCTTCGCCGGCGAGCCCAAAGCCCTCTGGATCCATGGCCCCGTCTCGAACTACCAGGTTACGACAGGGACGCCCGTCGGCTGCCTGCAGCTTGGCGGCCCCGCGACCTACCATATCATGATCGAGGATCCGAAAATGGGTCCCGGGACCTACACGATCAGATACGCCCCGACGGGCAATGGCAACTCCAGCGCCGACAATGGCTGCCAGGAGGGCCACCTCACCGGTGAACCGCACGTCACCACCGTCAATGGCGTACGCTACGACTTCCAGAGCGCGGGCGAGTTCGTCGCGCTGCGGGGCGAATCCGGGATGGAGATCCAGACCCGGCAGACCCCGCTCCCGGCGCTGCCGCCCGTCGCCGACGGGCATAGCGGCCTGACCGCCGGGGTGGCGCTCAATTCGGCGGTCGCCGCCCGGGTCAACGACCACCGGGTCACCTATCAAATGGGCCCGCAAACGACGGCCGGCGCGGCGCCCGCGCTCGAGCTCCGGGTGGACGGCGCCCCGACCGTGCTCCGCTCCGACGGGCTGGCGCTGGGCACGGGCGGACGGCTCTCGCCTTTGCCCGACAACGGCATCAGGATCGATTTTCCCGACGGCACGACCTTGGCCGTGACCGCCAATCTCTGGCCGGCGGCGAGCCTGTGGTACCTCAATCTCGACGTCTCCCACACGCCGGCGCACCAGGGGATCATGGGAACGATCGCGCGGCGGAACTGGCTGCCGGCGCTTCCCGACGGCAGCGAGCTGGGCCGGCGGCCGCGCTCGGCCCATCAGCGTTATGTCGATCTCTACCAGAGGTTCGCCGACGCCTGGCGGGTGACCGACCGCACCAGCCTGTTCGATTATGAGCGCGGCACCTCGACCGCCACCTTCGCGCTGGCCGGCTGGCCGGGCGAAGCCGGAGCCGTCGCGGTCGCCGGGCGGGCCGCGGTGCGGCCGCTGGGCGGGGCGGCGGCGCGGCGCGCCTGCCGCGGCATCGCCGGCCGCAACCTGAGACGGGATTGCGTGTTCGACGTGCGGGCCACGGGCGATCGCGGCTTCGCCGCGAGCTATGCGCGCGTCGAGCGGGTTCGCGGCGGCATGACCGCGACCCGCCTGGAGAGCCTCCCCGATCGGGGCAACGACGCCGGACGCGCGGCCTTCGCGGCGACGGTCGACCGGCCGGCGCGGAGCGGCCGAGCCGCCCTGGCGGGCGGCGTCCAGTTCACCGTCGACGGCGTCGACAGCGGCGCGCCGGTCAGCCTCGGCGCTGGCGGCCGGGCCTCGTGGCAAGCCCCGCGCCTTGACGCGGGCGAGCATCGGATCGGCGCCCGCTACATCCCCGCTGCCGGCAGCGCCTTCCTGCCGAGCGAAGGCTTCGCAATCCCCCACGTCGTCCGGCCGGGCTATTGACGAGGCCGGGCAGCGGCTGAACGAAGGACCTACGCCTTCCGGCTCAGCGTCCGCATCGCCTCGTCCAGCCCCTCCAGCGTCAGCGGGTACATCCGGTCCCGCATCAGCGTCCGCACCACCTGGATCGAGCTGGTATAGCCCCAATATTGCTCGGGCACCGGGTTGAGCCAGACCGCGGCCGGATAGGTGGTCGTCAGCCGCTGCAGCCAGGCGGCGCCCGCTTCCTCGTTATAATGCTCGACCGAGCCGCCGGCATGGGTGATCTCATAGGGGCTCATCGAGGCGTCGCCGACGAAGACGAGCTTGTAATCGTGGCCGTATTTGTGGAGCACGTCCCAGGTCGGCGTGCGCTCGCTGGTGCGGCGGCGATTGTCCTTCCACAAGGCCTCATAGGGGCAATTGTGGAAGTAGAAGAATTCGAGATTCTTGAACTCGGACGTGGCCGCCGAGAACAGCTCCTCGCAGAGCCGGATGTGCGGGTCCATCGAGCCGCCGACGTCGAGGAAGAGCAGCAATTTGACCGCATTGTGGCGCTCGGGGCGCATGCGGATGTCGAGCCAGCCCTTGCGGGCGGTGCCGTCGATCGTCTCGTCGAGGTCGAGCTCCTCGGCGGCGCCCTCGCGGGCGAAGCGGCGCAGGCGGCGCAGCGCGACCTTGATGTTGCGGGTGCCCAGCTCGACCTTGTTGTCGAGATTGCGGAACGCGCGCTGGTCCCAGACCTTGAGCGCGCGGCCCTGGCCGCCCTCCCCGCCGATGCGGACGCCTTCCGGATTGTAGCCCGAATTGCCGAACGGCGAGGTGCCGCCGGTGCCGATCCATTTGCTGCCGCCCTGGTGCCGCCCCTGCTGCTCGGCGAGGCGCTGCTTCAGCGCCGCCATGATCTCTTCCCACGAGCCCAGCGACTTGATCTCGGCCATCTGCTCCGGGGTGAGGTAGAGCTCGGCGACCTTCCTCAGCCATTCCGCGGGGACGGGCGCGGCACCGGCGCCGTAGCTGGCCTCGATCCCGCTGAACACCTTGCCGAACACCTGGTCGAAGCGGTCGAGCAGCCCCTCGTCCTTCACGAAGTTGGCGCGGGCGAGATAGTAGAATTGCTCGGGGCTGGCGGCGATGATGTCCGCGTCCATCGCCTCCAAAAGCGTCAGATGCTCCTTCATCGAGGCGGCAATGCCCGCGGCGCGAAGCTCGTCGACGAAGGAGAAGAACATGACGTTGCGGGCTGTACTGCGTTCAGCCCGCAACGTCACCCCGGCCTTCGGGGAGAAATGCCGTGACATCCTGTCGCCACGTCTGCCCCAACTCCGTTCGGGCTGAGCTTGTCGAAGCCCTCTTTTGCCTTGCGGCAGCGCGATAGGAAGGAAAGCCCCCTTCGACGCCGCCTGCGGCGTCGCTCAGGACAGGCTTAGACAGGCTCAGGGCGAACAGGGAAGCGGAATCCTAGATCCTAACGCCTGCGGCTCCGATGGGCCTCGATCAGCGGGGCGATGATCCAGATCGCCGTGGAGCCCATAACCACGCGGCCCCATTCCCTAATTCTGTCCGGGTCTTCGAAGCTCCCGGCCAGCAGGAACAAGCCTGCCCCGCCCACCAGGGCCACCAAAAAGGCGAGGGAGGAGAACCCGGCTAACCCCTCCCAGAAATCTTCAAATGATCGGGCCTTCCGTCGTTTCATGAGCCTATCCTAAGCCCGTCCATGAATTCCGGTCCACCGAGTCAGCGCACGCGCGTGGTTAACGTCCTTTCAACCTATTGCCCTTAGCCCCTTTCGCAGAACGAAAATCGGGGGTTCACGGTGGCAACCAGCGGGCGCGAGACGACGGACGGCAAGGCGATCAACCTGGTCGCCCGCAATTGCGGGTCGCTGGCGATCGAGTGCAGCGACGTCGCCGGCTATGTCGCCGGGGTCAACGAGCGCATCTCCGCCAACCTCGCCATGCTCGACGGGCTCGAGGACGTCACCACCCGCCTGCTCGCCGACCAGGCCCAGGTCTCCGATTCGACCGACGAGGCGCGGGTGCTCGCCGAGCAGGCGCGCGGCAAGCTCGACCAGGGCCGCGCCGCGATCGAGGACACCATCCAGGTCTTCTCGGTGCTGACCGACCTCGTCGTCCAGCTGGGCGAGCGCATGGCCGGCTTCGCCGAGGCGATGGCGCAGGTCCAGAAGGTCTCCTCCTCGATCGAGACGATCGCCAGCAAGACCAACATGCTCGCCCTCAACGCCACCATCGAGGCCGCCCGCGCCGGCGAGGCCGGGCGCAGCTTCGCGGTGGTCGCCGCCGAAGTGAAGAAGCTCGCCCACGACACCCGCGCCGCCACCGGCGAGATCGCCGGCACGATCGCCTCGCTGACCCGCGAGGCCGAGGCGGTCACCTCCGAAATCAGGATCGGGGTCGAGCAGAGCCGGGTCGCGCAATCCTCGTTCAGCCGGATCAACGACACCGTCCGCGACGTCACCGACATCGTCGCCCTGGTCGACCGCCAGACCGACGGCATCGCCCAATCGACCAGCCTGATCCAGGTCAGCGTCGACAGCGTCAAGAGCGGCCTTTCCAGCTTCGCCGCGGACGCGCGCGCCAATGGCGGCCAGTTGAAGGAAACCCAGGAGCGGCTGGCCAAGCTCGAAATGCTCTCCAACGAGATGCTCGACCGGCTCGCTTCGTCGGGGGTGCGGATCGACGACACCCCGTTCATCGAATATGCCCAGGCCGCCTGCCGCGAGATCCGCGGCATCATCGAAGCCGGCATCGACCGCGGCGAGGTCAGCCTCGAGCAGGTGTTCGACACCGATTATATCGCCATGCCCGGGACCAATCCGGTCCAGTACGAAGTCGGCTTCTGCGACTTCGCCGACCATTATGTCCGCCCCGTGCTCGACCGGCTGATGCGCGAGGAGCCGCGGCTCATCGCCACCGCCCTCACCGACATCAACGGCTATCTGCCGACCCACATTTCCGAGCGCTCGCAGCCGCAGAGCGACGATCCGGAATGGAATGCCGACCATTGCCGCAACCGCCGCAACTTCCTCGACGACATCACCCGCCGGGCGATCGCGTCCGAGAAGGAGGCGATGCTCGCCACTTACTCGATGGAGTTCAGCGGCGGCCACCTCGCGGTCAAGAACGTGTTCGTGCCCCTGTGGGTGCGCGGCCGCCGCTGGGGCAATTTCGAGCTCGCCTATCGCGACGAGGAAATCCGCACCGCCGAGGTCCGCGCCGCCGGCTGAGGGTCTCCCCTCTCCTCTCCCCGCAAGGTCGGGCTCGATCGTCCCGGAGATGGGATCGACCGGCGAGGTGCCCGTCATTCCAGCGACAGCTGGAATCTCACTTCCTTCTTCGCGCCTTTCCTTCTTCTTCGCGCCTTCGCGTGAAAAAGGCAGCATTGGTTTCACGCGAAGGACGCGAAGGACCGCGAAGGCGCGAAGAAGGAAAAAGGAGTTCCAGCTTTCGCGGGAAGGACGGTCGGGCGGACCAGGCTAGCCTTGCCGCCGCGAGATGAACGCCAGCCGTTCGAACAGCATCACGTCCTGCTCGTTCTTGAGCAGGGCGCCGTGGAGGGGCGGGATCGCCCTGGCCGGGTCCTTCGATTGCAGCACGTCGAGCGGCATGTCCTCGTGGAGGAGCAGCTTCAGCCAGTCGAGCAATTCGCTGGTGCTCGGCTTCTTCTTGAGGCCGGGGACGTCGCGGACCTGGTAGAAGATGTCCATCGCCTTGGCGACCAGGATCTTCTGGATGCCCGGGAAGTGGACGTCGACGATCGCCTGCATCGTCTCGCGGTCGGGGAACTTGATATAGTGGAAGAAGCAGCGCCGCAAAAAGGCGTCGGGCAGCTCCTTCTCGTTGTTCGAGGTGATGACCACGATCGGCCGCTCCGCCGCCCGGATCGTCTCCCTGGTCTCGTAGACGTGGAACTCCATCCGGTCGAGCTCCTGGAGGAGATCGTTGGGGAATTCGATGTCGGCCTTGTCGATCTCGTCGATCAGCAGGACGGGGAGAGCGGGCGAGGTGAACGCCTCCCACAATTTGCCGCGGCGGATGTAATTGGCGATGTCGTGGACCCGCGCGTCGCCGAGCTGGCCGTCGCGCAGCCGCGCCACCGCGTCATATTCGTAGAGGCCCTGATGCGCCTTGGTCGTCGATTTGACGTGCCATTCGATCAGCGGCGCGCCGATCGCCGCGGCGATCTCATGGGCGAGGATGGTCTTGCCAGTGCCGGGCTCGCCCTTGACCAGCAGCGGCCGCCGCAGCGTGACCGCGGCGTTGACCGCGACCTTGAGGTCGTCGGTGGCGATGTAGGAGGGGGTGCCTTCGAAGCGCATGAGGGCGGCTTAGGGGGCGAGGAAAGGCGGTGCAAGGACCCACATCGTCATCCTGACGAAAGTCGGGACCCATGAACAAGGGGGCCGCCGGGTTCGCGCAATCGGTGTTCATGGATCCCCGATCAAGTCCGGGATAACGACGAAAAAAGGGCAATGTCCCTCTTAGAGATTGAGCCGATCGTCGCAGCCGAGCTACGCACCGGTGCCGTTGGCTTACCAAGCTCACTTCGCGCCCACCATCATTTCGCCGCCGAGAGATCGCGCGCGAGGGCGTAGCGCACGATCTGACCGAAATTGAGTTTCCAGCAGTGGTGCTTTGTCCGTCGCGTATGTCGCGGAAGACTCAAGCACCAATTATCCGAAAATGCCGAATGGGCTCTCGATCCTCCTTGCAGTTCGGACAAGTCATGTTGCGGCTAGCATGAATGTCCTCGAACACGATCCCTTCGCGGGGGCAAGCCGACATACGGCGAAGGGATGATCCGCGCGCGAGATGGAAGTCTGACAAGCCTGCAAGCCCGCGCCATAGGAAATACAGAGCTGGGACAGCAAGGAGCGTCATAATCAGCCCAGCGAACTCGCTGAGCAGTTCGCCCAGGAAGGAGCCAACCCATGGCACACTTCCCAGAGCCCCAATTACCAAGCCGCCGCGCCAGAAGATGAGGACGGCTAGTGCAAAGCAAACCAGCGCTACGAAACCCCACTTGAGATTGACCGGGAACGGTCCCTGCCGTTCGGGCAGAGCGGGTGATGACCCGTCGAACTGCTTCTGACAGCGGATGCAGCCATTTGAAATCTGGGGCGCCGCCTGCACAGCCTCGGCCATGAGATCCTGGCGTGTCTTGAGGGGAACATCTTCCGCCGACTTTACATGACTGCCGATTCGGCATTCTGCCGCCGAAGGCACGTAAACGGCATAACTCAATTTGCACGCCTGACAGTTGGCTCGACGCGGTACCCAGACCTCAAGCTCAAGGGAATGATCGGTAGGAATCTCGGCACCCCCGATCTCCATATTCGTCTGGGTCGCTCTGAACGTGTAGAATACGTTTAGCTCTGGCGCGATGTAGGGGTTTAATGGGATCCGGGTGCGCTGGTCTCGGCCGAGGTTGAAAACCACTTGTCCGATTCCGACTATGGCCAGAAGAATCGCCCCGAACGATAGAGTGCTCCATCCCGATGCGAGGAGCATGATCCAGGCAAAAAATGCCAGGCTTCCCGGAACGACGACGCAGTACAATATCATTCCGACCCGCGTCTGAAGATCCCACCAACGGTCGAAGGATTGAAAAATTGGACGCGAAAGAGCGACAACCGCGAATGGAAGCAGGAGAAAAACCAGAGCGATTGAATTGGCGAGCTTGATCCAGGGTGACATCAGCCAGGACCGCCCAGATGGGTTGAGGTGAAGGCGGACCGCTCGCTGAATGGAACCGACTGACTCGGGCCGGTCCGATACATAGATCGCGGCCAACACCATCTTCTCGGTCAACGGTGCAAGGATATAGCCGCGTCTGTGGTCTGGTGCTTCGTACACGACCATGGGAAAGCGATTGTTCCAAAGGAGATCGACGAGCGAAAAAGCGGCCGGCCAAGACAAATCCGTGCCCGGCGTGGAAGCGCCGCCCGTGATTCGCTGATAGTCTCTCTGCAAGGCGGCGAGGTCGATGATACCTTCTCCCGAGGTCGTGTGGAGACGAAAACTGGCCTGGATGCTACCCGATCGGACGACGCAGTCGCGCCCGTCTCGCGTGCCACGCGATTGCGCGCTGGAGGGCGCCTCGATCATAACGATCTGCCACCCACAAAGCTGGGCATTGTCGGTCGAGCGCCACAGATCCGCCTTTACGAGCAACGCGCAAAAGCCGACGATAATGAGGGCAATGACCAGACGGCCTCTGAGATTGGATTCACCTCCTTTTACGGGGGATTTGCCTTCTTCTACGGGGACTGGCTGGGCGGAAACCACGCCTTGGCCGGTGTCCCTCAAGGCTTCGTGCCACGTGCTGTAGGTCCTGCCGCTCCGGGCCTGCCACCTCCCGGAACCAACGTCGCGCGGATATTGCGCCTTCCTCAGCTTGTCGGCCATCGACAGTCTCCCCGGTCATTCCCCCGCCACCTCATCCAGCGGCTCGTCCGGCGCGTCGTTCACAACGTTGCCGGCCCGATCGGAGAAAAACCACGATCCCGACGATCAGCGCCCAGCCGGCGACGCCGTCACTATCCGCCTGCCTTGTAGGCGCGGACATATGTGCGAACTCCCCCCGAAGACTCGCTCCCTTGTGCGGCATTGTAACTGCGCGAGGAGAACTAGCAATCATTCACGCTATTTGATTCAAACTTCGCCGAAATTGCGCTTGTTGGCTTCTGTTCGGGGCGTAACTTCGCCCGCCGGGGGAGGGTCGCTGAGTACGGCGATCATCGGGACTGACACAGACTTTTTAGCAGCGCAGCGCGCCGCCGGTTGGGTCCGGCAATTCTATCCAGATGTGATGGCCGCGCTTGACCGCGAGGCGGCCCGCGGGTGGAGGAAGAAAGCTGAGATCCCGGCTTGCGCCGGGGTGACGGCCTGTGCCGTCAATACTCCCCCCGCGCCTGCTGCCGAGCCTCGAGCAAATCCCACAGCGCCCGATGCTGCAGCGCCAGCTGCTGCGCCCCGAACAGCAGCGCCCGCTCGCTCCCCACGGCGCCGTCGGCGACCTCGCGGAGGAGCTCGCCATTGCCGAGGGTCAGCGGGCGCGGCTCGACGCCGAGCCGGGCGGCGGCGGCGTCGAGGATGATCCGGATCGCGGCCCAGTCGGCGGCGAAGGCCAGAGCGGCGCCGAGCGCGCAGCCGCGCCGGTCCGATTGGGCGAGGGTGGCGAGGGCGCCGCGCTGGGCGAGGATCGCGGTCTCGCTGCCGGCGCCGCCCGGGGTGGAGGGGATCGGCCCGGCGGCGACCGAGAGCCGGGTCAGATAGAGCCGCTCGTCGGCCATCGCCTCGGTGGCGGTGCCGAGCCAGGCGCGGCCGCCCGGCTCGACGGTGCGCATCGCGGCATGATCGACGATGCCCGGATGGCGGCCGTGGAGGGCGCAGAGGAAATGGATCGAATCGGCGAGATTGCGGGCCGCGTCATGGCCGCGGCGGAGCGCGTCGCTGCCGAAATAGGCGTGGCTGGCGGTGCCGTGCTCGGCGACGCAGGCGAGCAGCAGCGCCCCGGTGCGGGTGCCGCGGGCCGTCTCGACCGATCGTGTTGCCATGCCGTCCTCCGCAGCGCGCTCCCCACGCGCTGTGGCCACTGCCTACACCCGGCGGCGTAAAGAGGAGGTTTACAAGCCTGCGGGGAGCTGTGGGCGGGGAAAAAAGGGGGCAGTCACGGTGACTGCCCCTCATTCGTTGCCCGGCGGTCGGTCTATAGGCCGAAATAGGCCTTCAGGGATTGGTGGGTGATCGGCGACACGCGACCGATATGGTCGACATATTTCTCGCCCCGATAGATTCCCTCGTCGTTCCACCAGATGAGCAACGCTTCGGAATCGCCCAGAATTGCGCGGGTGCGGCGGGTGATAGCCGACCAGATGCCGCGCAGATCCATATAGTCCTGGGCGCCGGCCACGGCCGCGATCACATCCTTCATGTGAAAATCCGGCCCGTCGCTGGCCGCGATCACGCGCAGCGCGGACAGCGTCCTCGGGTTCTTAGTTAGCTTGCGGACCATAGCGACGGTCAGGTCCGGCGGGCCGTCGTCGGCGGGGACCGGCGCTGGCGCCGCAGCGCGGGCGCGGTCCGAACCGGCCGCCGGCATCAGGCCGAAATGGCTCAGAATTTCCGTCCGAGTAGCGACGGAGAAGCCCGCTACCGCAGCGGTCGAAAGAAGCAAAGCGTCCATGAATCGGTTCCCTTTCGGTCATTACGATTCGGTCAGCGAATCGTTACCGGCGCCTTAAGAGCGCGCTAGACGATCCGCAAGCGATAATTACGATTGGATTCGAGTCGTAATGAACCGTATCACGAGCCCTCAGGCCGCGGCGGCTTCTGCCGAGCAAGAGGAAAAGCGAGCCAACGGCAGATAGTCGGCCGGATCGAGCCCGCATTCCGGGGTCGCGTAGAGCGCGATTCCGGCGGCCACAGCGGCCAGCAGGCGGCGCGGCTCGGCGGTGAGCGTCGCCGGATGGAGGATGGCGCCGATGCCGTCGAGCCAGGCGGGGCCGAAATCGCGCCGCTCGATCGCGACGCCGTCCCAGAAATCCGGCCCTTCGAGCATCGCCCCGAACACGACCAGCGGGCCGGCGAGCGAAGCGGCGAGCGCGCGGACGATGTCGGGCCGCTGGCGGGCGATGGTGGGCCCAAGGAAGGCGACCCGCTCGCCCGGGGCGCGGGCGGCGGCCGGCGGCCGGTGCCAGGCGAGGCGCAGCGCCCGGTCCGGGAACAAGGCGGCGAGGCCGTGATGGGGGGTGATAATGCGGCGGGCGCGGGCGAGCAAAGCCGCCTCGCGCGCGACCAGCTCGGGATCGGCGCGGAAATCGGCGATCGTGGATGATTCGCCCATCTCGGCCGCGGCGGCGTCGAGGCGGCGGTGGATCTCGGCGAGCGGGTAGCGGCTCATGACGACGTCGAAGCTGCGCCCGCCGAGCGCGCCCGCCTCGTCGAGCCAGGGCAGCCAGGCCTGCGCCACCACCAGATGGCCGGCGCGCCAGTCGATCGCCCGCGCCAGCGCCCGGGCGACGGCGCGGTCGTGGGCGAGATAGGCGCGCTGGCGCACCCCGCCCGGCGCCCGGGCGACGCGGCGCATGGCGAGGTGGCGGGAGAAGGTGGCGAGCGCGGCGCGATGCTCGGCCGGGCCGGGCCAGCGATAGCGGGCGGGCCTCCCGCCCCACAGGCCCGGCGCCAGCAATTGGTCGCCGGGCCGCAGGGCGGCGGCGACCATGCTCGCATATTCGGGCCAGACCTCGTCGAGCACCCAGGCGATCCGCGCCGCCGCCGGCGCGCCGACCGCGTGGCGGCGGTTCATCGCGCAGCCGGTCTCGTCGCAGCTGGCGCAGCTGCGCGGTGCCGCGGCCGTCATGGCGAAAGCGCCGCGAAACGGGGACACGTACTTTCTGCCCCGAAAGGTACCTGTCCCCATTCGGTCATGGCAGCGCGTCCAGGCGGACGATCAGGGTGGTCTCGGTCAGCGCCGCGCCGATCCGCAGCCGGCAGGGCGCGCGGAAGCGGAAATCGATATAGTTCCAGAACACGGTGGCGTCGGTGGCGGCGTCGATGAAGAAGCCTTCGGGATGGACGCTGTGCGAGTGGCGCTCGACGATCTCCATGCCGGCGCGGTGGGCGACCCGCGACAGCGCGTTGGTCAGCTGGCAGATGCCGCCGCCGATCGACGGGATCATGCAGCCGAGGCGAAGCTCGCGCCCGGTGACATAGCCCTTCGCCCGGCTGGTCCGCCCGGCGGCGCGCCAGAAGCTGAAAATCTCGCCGGGCTCGAGCACCAGCCCGTCGATCGCGGCCGCGGCGATGCGCAGATTCTGCACCTTGCCGAGCTCGAGCTCGCGCTCGCGCGGATCGGCGAGGCTGTAGAGCCGGTGCTCGTCGAAGGCGAGCGGGGCGGCGCCGGCGGGGAGCGCGGCGAGGCGGCGCAGCGGCGGCTCGCGGCCGAGCGCGTTGCGCAGGCCGCGGCGGGCGATCAGCAGCCGCGACTTGGCCCAGAAGACGGCGTTGGCCAGCGCCGAATGCGCCGCGCCCGGATCCGCCGCCAGCCCTCTCGTCGCCATCCCCATTTCCCCGCCCGAATACGGCCGGAATCTACTGCGCCGCCGCCCGATTAGAAAGCCCGCGCGTGCGGGGATGACTGGGAAAGATGCGCGGGCTAAGGCCAAGGCGATGACCGAATATCGTTCCGAGCTGCTCCGCACCCTCGCCGGGCGCGGCTATATCCACCAGGTCACCGACGCCGGGGGCCTCGATTCGCTCGCCCGGGCGCAAATCGTCCCCGGCTATATCGGCTTCGACGCCACCGGCCCGTCGCTCCATGTCGGCAGCCTCGTCCAGATCATGCTGCTGCGGCGGCTGCAGCAGGCCGGGCACAAGCCGATCGTGCTGATGGGCGGCGGCACCACCAGGATCGGCGATCCTTCGGGCAAGGACGAGAGCCGCAAATTGCTGACCGATGCCGAGATCGGCGCCAACATCGCCTCGATCAAGCGGGCGTTCGAGCATTTCCTGACCTTCGGCGACGGTCCGGCCGACGCGATCATGGTCAACAATGGCGACTGGCTCGACGCGCTCGACTATATCCCGTTCCTGCGCGAGGTCGGCACCCGCTTCACGATCAACCGGATGCTGACCTTCGACAGCGTCAGGCTGCGCCTCGATCGCGAGGAGCCGATGACCTTCCTCGAGTTCAACTACATGATCCTCCAGGCCTACGATTTCCTCGAACTGTCGCGGCGCACCGGATGCCGGCTGCAGATGGGCGGCTCGGACCAGTGGGGCAATATCGTCAACGGCATCGAGCTCGCCCGGCGCAGCGACGGCAGCCAGCTCTACGGCCTGACCACGCCGCTGATCACCACCGCCGACGGCGGCAAGATGGGCAAGACCGAGAAAGGCGCGGTCTGGCTCAACCCGGACCTGCTGAGCCCGTACGATTACTGGCAATATTGGCGCAACAGCCAGGATGCCGACGTCGGCCGCTTCCTGCGCCTGTTCACCGATCTGCCGCTGGCCGAGATCGCCCGGCTGGAAGCGCTCGGCGGCGCCGAGATCAACGAGGCGAAGAAGACGCTGGCCGACGCCGCGACGGCGATGGCGCATGGCGCGGAGGCTGCCGCGGGCGCGGCCGAGACCGCGCGCCGGACCTTCGAGGAAGGCGCCGCCGGAGACGCCTTGCCGGTTCTGAGGAACGCGGATGGACTTCGACTGGTCGAAGCACTTACCGGACTCGGGCTCGTCGCCTCCAAGAACGAAGCGCGGCGCCTGGTTGCCCAGGGCGGTGCCCGCGTGGATGGAGAAGTGGTGAGCGAGGACGTGAACATTCGAGTGACCGGGGACGTTCGAATCTCCGCGGGCAAGAAGAAGCACGGTCTGCTCAAGCCCTAGCCCGTCATTCCAGCGCAAGCTGGAATCTTCCTTCTCCTTCGCGCCTTCGCGATCCTTCGCGTTCTTCGCGTGAGAATTCGGCGGCTGGTTTCACGCGAAGGCGCGAAGGACCGCGAAGGACGCGAAGAAGGAAAGAAGAAGCGGGATTCCAGCTTGCGCTGGAATGACGGGGCTAGCCGCCGCGCAGCAAGCCCACCGCGGCGTCGCGCTCCATCAGGTAGAGCAGGATTCGTGCCGCCCCGCCCCGCTCGCCTTCGAGGCCGCCGTCGCGGTCGACGAGGAGGCGGGCGTCGTCCATCGCCATCGGCGCGAGGTCGGCGATCTGCTCGGGGCTGGCGAGGCGGAACTGGGCCTCGCCGGACTGGCGGGTGCCGAGGATCTCGCCCGCGCCGCGCAGGCGCAAATCCTCCTCGGCGATGCGAAAGCCGTCATTGGTCTCGCGCATCAGGGTGAGCCGGGCGCGGGCCGTCTCGCTCAAGCTATTGCCGCGCAGCAGCAGGCAGATGCTGTGCTCGGCGCCGCGGCCGACCCGCCCCCGTAATTGGTGCAATTGGGCGAGGCCGAAACGGTCGGCATGCTCGACCACCATCAGCGAGGCATTGGCGACGTCGACCCCGACCTCGATCACCGTCGTCGCCACCAGCACCTTGACCGCGCCGCTCTGGAAGGCGGCCATCACCCGGTCCTTCTCCGGCCCCTTCATCCGGCCGTGGACGACCCCGACCTTGTCGCCGAAGCGCAGGCGAAGCACCTGCGCGCGCTCCTCGGCCGCGGCGAGATCGAGCGCCTCGCTCTCCTCGACCAAAGGGCAGACCCAATAAGCCTGGCGGCCCGAAGCGAGGTGGCGGCCGAGGCCGTCGATCACCTCGGCCAGCCGCTCCTCGCTGATCACCCTGGTCTCGACCGGCTGCCGCCCGGGGGGCATCTCGTCCAGGCGGCTGACGTCCATCTCGCCATAATGGGTGAGCGTCAGGGTGCGCGGGATCGGGGTCGCGGTCATCACCAGCAGGTGCGGCGGCCGCTCCGCCTTTGCCGCCAGCATCATCCGCTGGGCGACGCCGAAGCGATGCTGCTCGTCGACCACGGCGAGGCCGAGCTTCTTGTAGGACACGTGCTGCTGGAAGATGGCGTGGGTGCCGACGAGGATGTGGATCGAGCCGTCGGCGAGGCCCATCAGGCAGGATTCGCGCGCCCGCCCCTTCTCGCGGCCGGTCAATATGGCGACGGTGACCGGCAGGCCGGCGAGCATCCGGCCGAGCGTCTCGTAATGCTGGCGGGCGAGGATCTCGGTCGGCGCGAGCAAAGCCGCCTGGGCGCCCGCCTCGACCGCGGTCAGCATCGCCATCAGCGCGACCAGGGTCTTGCCCGAGCCGACGTCGCCCTGGAGCAGGCGCAGCATCGGCACCTCCTGCTCGAGGTCGCCCGCGATCTCGGCGAAGGCGCCGCGCTGGGCCGAGGTCGGCTCGTAAGGCAGCTTCAAATTGCCGAGCAGGCTGCCGTCGCCGTTCAACGGCACGCCCTTGCGCCGGCGCGAGGAGGCGCGGACCAGCATCAAGGCGAGCTGATTGGCGAACACCTCGTCATAAGCGAGCCGCGAACGCGCGGCCGCGGCGGCGGGATCGCGATGGGCGGTGTCGAGCGCCTCGGCCCAGTCCGGCCAGGCCTGCTGCGCCTTGAGGCTCGGCTCGATCCATTCGTGGAGGTCCGGGGCCCTTGCCAGCGCCTGGCCGGCGAGATCGGCGAGGCGATGGTTGGTGAGCCCTTCGGAGAGCGGATAGACGGGCTCGCGCTCGGGAATCTGCCCGGCCTCGCCAAGTTTGACCACATGATCGGGATGGACGATCTGCAATTCCTGGCCGTAGCGGTCGAGCCGGCCCGAGACGATCCGGGTCTCGCCCAGCGGCAGCTGCTTCTTCCCCCAGCCCGGATTGTTGAAATAGGTCAAAGTGACATAGTCGCCGCCCTCGTCCTCGGCGAAGATCCGGAACGGGCCGCGGCCGCCGCCCTGGCGGTAGTCGCGGGCGGTGAGCGCGATCGTGATCGTCCGGCCGACATCGGCCTCGTCGAGCCGCGCCACCCGCTTGCGGTCGATCCAGCTGACCGGCAGATGGAACAGGATATCGACGACCCGATCGAGCCCCAGCCGGTGCAGCGGCTTGGCGAGCTGCGGCCCGATGCCCTTCAGCACCTCCACCTCGGCGAACAGCGGATTGAGAATGGCGGGGCGCATGGGCGGGTGGTAGCAAGTCGGCGGCCGCTGGGGGAGTCAGGGTCTGCCAGACCCCTCTCCCGTCACGCCGGCGAAATTGACGAGGTACGCAATGCCCCGCACTGCGTAGCCATGTCCGGGGGACATGGCGGCCTCGTCAATGGGGTCCATGCTGCCGCGGCGCCAGGCGCGGTCTCCGCATGGATGCCGGCCGGCGCCGGCATGACGGCAAGCCGCGCGGTGGGTGCGGCTCAAACGAGGTCCTCGGGCTGGAAGGGAAAGGGTTTCGACCGAAGCCATTGCGAAAGCACCCATTTGCGGCCGCGCGTCGGCGGCAGGCCGCAATGCCGGGTGTTGAAATCCGGGGTGCCGTCCGGCAGCACGTTGACGAAGACGATAGCGTCTCCGACCCCGCCCCGAAACCGCACGTCGGCATCGGGGAAGTGCGTTTCCGCACCCTCGAAGTCCGTGTTCAGATAGGTGACGATCGTTGCCGTGCGCTGCCCCATCGACCGCAGCTCGGGCTGAAATTCCGGTGCCCGGGGATCGATATAATCGACGTGCATGCCGAATTCCTGTCCCGGCTCATAGCTGATGATGTTCGGCGGCTCATGATAGTCGACGGGCAGGCTGACGAGGCGCGCGGCGCGTTCCTGGATGATCGCCAGGACGAGGTCGCGATCGCGGGGGCCGAAGGCGAAGTCGCGGGCCGAGCGCACCGCCCCCACCTCGCCGGCCTGGTTCACCGAAGCGGCGACCAGCCGGTCGCGGGCGCGATCGATCAGCCATTCGGCAAATCCCGGCGGGGCAAAGCCGCGGCAGGCGGCGATCGCCGCGACGCTGGTCAGCCGCTCGACCCGCGGCGGCTTCAGCAGCTCGTCGATCGGCGCCTGCGACACCAGCGCGAGCTGCCGCTGCGCCCCCTCCTCCCCGGCTTCGGCCGCCCTGGCCAGCAGGCCCAGCGCGTCCGCCCAGCTCTGCGGGCGGTGCCATCCATAGGCCGCCCGCACAGCCTGTTTCGCCAGCGCCTCGTCAGTCATTGCACCGCGATGATCGCATGGCGCGCCGGGATTGAGAACAGGGGATTGAGGATGCCCGGGCGCATGGCTTTGTCCCGCTGTGCCCCAAATCGTCATTCCGGCGAAAGCCGGAATCTCACTTGCTCTTTTCCTTCTTCGCGTCTTCGCTTCTCCTTCGCGCCTTCGCGTGAAACCAACGGCCGAATTCTCACGCGAAGGACGCGAAGGAGAAGCGAAGGCGCGAAGGAGAAGGGATTGAGCAGGTGCGAACTGCTCAATTCCAGCTTTCGCTGGAATGACGAAGAGGGGGAGGCTACAGCGCGGGCGTTCGAAGCCGCCTGGATTCCCCAGCGCGGCCTTTTTGGCGTGGAGATTATGGACCGCGACGACCGCCTCAAACGCCTGCGCTTCCGCAGCTGCCATCGCGGCGTGCGCGAGGCGGATCTGCTGGTCGGGGGCTATTTCGAGCGCTGGCACGGCGCCTGGTCGGAGGCGGACATGGCCTGGTTCGAGGCTCTGCTCGAGGAGCAGGACGCCGACATCCTCGGCTGGGCGCTGGGAACCGCGCCGGTGCCGGAGCGCTGGGCCGGGACGATGATGACCCGCCTCCAACGCCTCGACTACGTCAAGCCCGCCTAGCGTGAGCGACCTCCACAAAATCCTCAGCGCCAGGGCGCCGGTCACGCTTGCCGGCGTGCCGTCAGGCTTCATGCCGTGGCTGGCGGCCGATCTCGCGCGGGCCGCGACAGGCCGGGCGGTGGTGATCGCGCCGGACGAGGCGGCGATGCGGGCGCTGGCGGATGCGGCCCATTATTTCGCCCCCGAGCTCGAGCTGCTGACCTTCCCGGCCTGGGACTGCCTGCCCTACGACCGCAGCTCGCCGTCGCTGCGCGCGACCGCCGAGCGGCTCGCCACCCTCCACGCGCTGCAGCGCCCGGCGAAGCGGCCGCAGCTGCTCGTCACCACGGTCAACGCCGCGACCCAGCGCACCCTGACCCCGTTCCGGATCCGCCAGCTCGTCGCCCGGCTCGCGCCCGGCGAGCGGATCGATCGCGACCGGCTCGCGCAGCTGCTCCAGGCGAACGGCTACGGCCGCACCGAGACGGTGCGCGATCCGGGCGAGTTCGCGGTGCGCGGCGGCCTCGTCGATCTTTTCCCCGCCGGCGAGGAGCACGGGCTGAGGCTCGATTTCTTCGGCGACGAGATCGAGAGCGTGCGCCGCTTCGATCCGGTGAGCCAGCGCAGCATCGACCGCGTCGCCGGCTTCACCCTGCTGCCCGCCTCGGAGACCCTGCTCGACCCGGACAGCGTCACCCGCTTCCGCTCCGCCTATCGCGAATTGTTCGGCGCCGCCGCCACCGGCGATCCGCTCTACCAGGCGGTCTCCGACGGCCGCCGGATCGCCGGCATCGACCATTGGCTGCCTCTGTTCGAGGAGCGGCTGGCGAGCCTGTTCGACCATCTCGCGGCCGCCGACCTCGTCGTCCGCGATCCCGGCGACGCCGGCGCCGCCGAGGCGCGGTTCGAGGCGATCGCCGACTATTACGAGAACCGCCGGCGCGCCCAGAGCGCCGATCCCGGCAGCTACCGGCCGCTCGCCCCGGAGACGCTCTATCTCGCCCGCGAGGAGTGGGAGGCGCTGGCGGCGGCGCGGCCGATGCACCTGGTCACGCCGTTCCACGAGCCGGCGAGCGAGACGGTGGTCGATTTCGGCATGGATCCGGCCCGCGACTTCGCGCCGGAGAGGGCCCAGGGCGCCAATGTCTACGAGGCCGTCGTCGGCCATATCGCCGCGCTGCGCCGCTCCAAAAGGAAGGTTGTCCTCGCCAGCTATTCGGCCGGCGCGCGCGAGCGGCTGAAGGGCCTGCTCGCCGAGCACGGCCTGGAGAAGGTCGTCGAGGCGGAGACCTGGCAGCAGGCGCTCGGCGCTTCTCCTCCCCGGGACGGGGAGGGGGACCAGCCGCAGGCTGGTGGAGGGGGGGGCGAGCCAGGTTCCGAACCCCCACCACCACGCGCCTCCGGCGCGCGGTCCCCCTCCCCGTGCCGGGGAGGATTTGTCGCGCTGGCGGTGATCCAGCTCGATCACGGCTTCACCGGCGGCGACGTCGCCCTCCTGACCGAGCAGGACATGCTCGGCGACCGCCTCGTCCGCCGCCGCAAGCGCCGCGGCGGCGCCGACGCCTTCCTCGCCGAGCTCGCGACGCTAACCCCGGGCGACCTCGTCGTCCACGCCGATCACGGCATCGGCCGCTACGAGGGCCTGACCCAGGTCCCGGTCCAGCGCGCGCCGCACGATTGCGTCGCGCTCGTCTATGCCGGCGGCGACAAGCTCTACGTCCCGGTCGAGAATATCGACATCCTCTCGCGCTACGGCTCCGACAGCGAGGGCGTCGCGCTCGACCGGCTCGGCGGCGAGGCCTGGCAGCGGCGCAAGTCGCGGATGAAGGAGCGGATCCGCGCCATCGCCGGCGATCTCATCAAGGTCGCCGCTGAGCGGGCGCTGCGCCCCGGCGCGGTCGCCGAGCCCGACACCGGCTTTGCCGCCTTCGCCGACCGCTTCCCCTATGAGGAGACCGACGACCAGGACCGCGCCATCGCCGACGTCGTCGCCGATCTCGGCGCCGGCAGGCCGATGGACCGCCTCGTCTGCGGCGACGTCGGCTTCGGCAAGACCGAGGTCGCCCTGCGCGCCGCCTTCATCGCCGCCATGGCCGGCCTTCAGGTCGCGCTGATCGCGCCGACGACTTTGCTCGCGCGCCAGCATTTCACCACCTTCAAGGAGCGCTTCCAGGGCTTCCCGATCGAGATCGGCCGACTCTCCCGGCTGGTTCCGGCCCGGGAGGCGAAGGAGACCCGGGAGCGGCTCAAATCGGGCCAGGTCGACATCGTCATCGGCACCCATGCGGTGCTCTCCAGGACCGTCGAGTTCCGCAATCTCGGCCTGGTCATCGTCGACGAGGAGCAGCGCTTCGGAGTCGTCCACAAGGAGCGGCTGAAGGCGCTGCGCGCCGACGTCCACGTGCTGACCCTGACCGCCACGCCGATCCCGCGGACGCTGCAAATGGCGATGTCGGGGCTGCGCGAACTGAGCGTGATCCAGACCCCGCCGGTCGACCGGCTCGCGGTCAGGACCTACGTCATGCCCTGGGACCCGGTGGTGGTCCGCGAGGCGCTCTTGCGGGAGCATTATCGCGGCGGCCAGAGCTTCTTCGTCGTCCCCCGGATCAAGGACCTGCCCGACGTCGAGGAGTTCCTCCGCCACGACGTGCCCGAGGTCCGCTACGTCGTCGCCCACGGCCAGATGGCGCCGAGCGAGGTCGAGGAAAGGGTCGGCGCCTTCTACGACCGCAAATATGAGGTGCTGGTCTCGACCACGATCGTCGAATCGGGGCTCGACATCCCGTCCGCCAACACCCTCATCGTCCATCGCGCCGACCGCTTCGGCCTCGCCCAGCTCTACCAGCTGCGGGGCCGGGTGGGCCGCGCCAAGATCCGCGCTTATTCCTATTTCACCACGCCCGCCGACCGGCTGGTCACCGAGACCGCCGACAAGCGCCTCAAGGTGCTCGCCGCCTTGGACAGCCTCGGCGCCGGCTTCCAGCTCGCCACCCACGATCTCGACATCCGCGGCGCCGGCAATCTGCTCGGCGACGAGCAATCGGGCCATATCAGGGAGGTCGGCTTCGAGCTCTACCAGTCGATGCTCGAGGAGGCGATCCTCGAGGCCAAAGCGGGCGGCATGGCGGTCCGGCCCGAGCAATTCTCGCCGCAGATCAGCGTCGACGCGCCGATCCTCATCCCCGACGCCTATGTCCCCGATCTCGACCTCAGGATGGGCCTCTACCGCCGCCTCAACGAGCTCGAGACGAGGGACGAGATCGAGCCGTTCGCGGCCGAGCTGATCGACCGCTTCGGCAAGCTCCCGCCCGAGACCGCGAACCTGCTCAAGATCATCGAGATCAAGATGAACGCGCGGGCGGCGATGGTCGCGAAGCTCGACGTCGGCCCGAAAGGCGCGCTGGTCAGCTTCCACAATGACAGCTTCCCCGATCTTCCCGGCCTGCTGGCCTACGTGGAACGGCTCAAGGGCACCGCCAAATTGCGCCCCGATTCCAAGCTCGTCATCACCCGCGCCTGGGACGACGCCGAGGCGCGCCTCAACGGCGCGCTGCAGCTATCCAAGGGGCTGGCGAAGATCCTCGCCTAATTTCTTCGCGTTGTTCGCGTCTTCGCGTGATATGAATTTTTTCTCACGCGAAGACGCGAAGGACGCGAAGGGGGTTCGATATGCGCGATATCGAGGACTTGGCTCGGCTGGCGGTAGATAACGGGCTCAAGGTGCATAAGGAGCTGGGGCCGGGCCTGCTCGAATCCGTCTACGAAGCCGTGCTGGCGGTGAACCTCGCGCGCAGCGGCCTCGCGGTCGAAAGGCAAAAGCCCGTCAATATCGACTATGAGGGAATGATCCTCGGCGAAGGATTTCGCGCGGACTTGCTGGTCGAAGGGCGGCTGATCATCGAGCTCAAGTCGATCGAGCGGCTATCGCCGCTCCATGGTAAGCAGCTGCTCACCTATTTGAGATTGCTAAATCAGCCTCTGGGCCTGCTCATGAATTTTGGTGCCGCGACATTCCGCGAAGGCGTCAGGCGGATTGTCAACAATCACACCGACCTCGCGTCTTCGCGGCTGCGCGTGAACCAAATCCCCACGATCCAGATCAGAGAGTAGGCCGCCCGCCTGCCCTGCTTCTTCGCGTCCTTCGCGTCTTCGCGTGAACCAAGCTTTCTGCAAATGCGAAGGCGCGGAGATGCGAAGGAAACGCGTGATATCTCAACGGCGCGTTAGCTGGCCGTCCAGCCGTTTGAGCGGAGCCACTCCCTCGCCTGAACCGCATCCCCGTCGTCGGTACCTGGGATAGCGAACATTTCCCTGCCATCGGGGCGCACCACCCAGTACGCGTCATAGCTTCCGCCTGCACTTGTCAGTCTGTATTTGTGCTTCGATACGAGCAGGTAACCACGCCAAGGCCCATTTCTGATCACCGCAAGCGTATTGCCAGGGGTTACTTCGCGGCGGCGTCCATCCGAGAGACGAACCTGGATTATGTCGTCGGAGGTCACCCAGCGGCAGACGCGCTGGTAGACAAACCCGCCGTCGAGAGAGGGGACCGTCTGACGGAGTACGGGTCGGTCGCAGGGATCATTGCCTGGCGGGTCGACATCTGCCGGAATAAGCTGAACCCAGTCGGCCTCCGTGCGGGCAGGCCGACTGTTCGAGACCGGCACGGTGAGACGAACACCGGCGACGCGGTTGCGACGTGCCGAGCGTGCGGTGGTAAGGTTGGCCAACGTATGGGTGCAGCCATGCCGCCTCAATAACGAAACCCGATACGATACGATCTGGCGAAGAGTGAGACGGGGATTTATCGCTACCACTTGCTCGGTGAAAAGGCGGACGGCGGCCTCCCGGGCGGCATCATTCGGCAGGCTTTCCGGACAGACAAACGTACGATCAATCTGGGCCAACCTGTTCCGCGCTGGCAGCTGCGCTTGCCCAGAAGCCGCACCGCAGAAAGCTACCACCCCCATGACGAAGAACAATGAGCGCATGCCCGACTCCCCATAGAGACTGTGCCGATTATTGCGCATCCGGCAAGCCTGCCCCGTCACTACGTCTGTGTGTTTCCCAGGACCCGCGTGCCGCCAATGTCAGCCGTGCCTCGTCAATCAAGATTGTTCAAGAAATCGCATCTTTTCCGACCAGCCTTTCCAATTCCGCGCTGGTCAGCGGCGGGGCGCAGAGGAAGCCTTGGTAGAGGGTGCAGCCCTGCTCGGCGAGGAGGCTCAGTTGCTCCTCGGTCTCGACGCCCTCGGCGATCACGCCGAGGCCCAGCGAGCGGGCCATTTCGATCACGCTCCTCACCACCACCCGGTCGCGGGCGGAGCCGGCGATGTCCTGCGACAGGCGCTTGTCGAGCTTCAAGTAATCGAGCGGCAGCGCCTTCAGGTAAGCGAGGCTCGAATAGCCGGTGCCGAAATCGTCGATCGCGGCGCGCAGGCCGCCGCCGCGCAGCTCGGCGAGCAGCGCCGCCGCCGCCGCCAGATCCTCGATCAGCCCGCTCTCGGTGACCTCGACGGTCAGCCGGTCCGGGGAAAAGCCGCTGTCGCCTACCGCCTGGAGGAACTGGGCGGCGAAGCCCGGGCGGGCGATGTCGGCGGCGGTGATGTTGACCGAGAGGCGCAGGTGGGCGAGCGACGCGGGCCAGGCGGCGGCCTCGGCGATCGCCTTGCGCTGGACGTGGTCGGAGAGCTGGGCGAGATAATCGGAGCCCTCGGCGACGCCGAACAGGGTCGCCGCGCCCAATTCGCCATATTGCGGATGCCGCCAGCGGGCGAGCGCCTCGACGCCGACGATGGTGTTCGTGGTCACCGAGACCTGCGGCTGGAAGCGGACTTCGATCTCGTCCTGGTCGAGCGCCCGCCGCAAATCCACTTCGAGCCGGTCGCCGCGCGCGGTGGCGCTCTCGGCGCCCTGCTCGAGCACGTGCACCGGCGCCGCGCCCTCGCCGCCCGCTTCGGCGAGCGCGGCGCTGGCGCGGCGAAGCAAGGCGGCGGGATCGTCGCCCGGCTCGGCGGCGGCGACTCCGGCGCGGCTGGCGATGGCGATGACATGGTCGCCCGAGGCGAACGGCCGGCCGATCGCCTCGACCAGAGCGCCGGCGAGGAAGCGGCCGTCGCCGAGGCTCGCCGGCGGCGCCAGCAGCACCGCAAACTCGGCCCCCGCCATCCGCGCGACCAGCTTGGGCCGGGCGTCGGCGCCGGCCTCGCGCTCGATCCGCCGCGCCACCGCCTGGAGCACCGCATCGCCGGTGGCGCGGCCGAAGGCGGCGTTGATCGCGTCGTAGCGGCTGACCGAGACCAGCAGCGCGATCAACGCCGGCCCCTCGCCGGCGTGGCGCTCGAGCCGGCCGGCGATCCAGGCGCGCGCCGCCCGCCCGTCGCGCAGCCCGGTCAGCGGATCGCGGCCCTCGCCGCCGGGGATCGGCTCGGCCCGGCCGACCACCTCGCCCTCGCTTCGGCGGACGTGGTGGGCGAGGCGCCCCGCCCCTTCGCCATGGGCGAAGGCGGTGGCGTCGCCGGTGGCGAGCAGCCGGTCGATCGCGTCGCGCGCCGCCCGGCGGCCTTCGGGATCGAGCTTGCGGAACAATTCCATCAGGCTGATCCGCCGCCCCTCCTCCTCGCCCAGCCCCGCCTGGCGGGCGAGCGCCGGCGACAGCTCGACGGTGCGCGAGCCCGGCTGCCAGCGCCACGAGGCGGAATCGCTGTCCTCGCCGGCGCGGCGGACGGTGCGCAGATCGCCGCCGACCCGCTCGGCATGGCGGCGGGCGAACTGGAAGGCGTGGAGCAATTGGGTTTCGCTGAACGGGCTCACCAGGAAGTGGGTCGCGCCATGCTGGTGGAAGTCCTCGAGCGCGGCGGCATCGCCGCGCGAGAGCAGCACCAGCAAGGCGGCGGCATTGGCCTCGGCGGCGTCGGCGATCGCCCGCACCGCCTCCTGCCCCTCGGCGAGCGCGCCGCGGGCGTCGACCACCGCCACCGCCGCCCCCGAAGCGACGAACCGCGCCTCGACATTGTCGGCCCGGCGCGCCGCGATCGGCTGCCAGCCGGCGCTCTCGGCGAGCCGGCTGAGCTCGTCGCGGTGGCGGAAGGAGAGAATGAACAACGGCGCCCCCATCGAACGGGCTTAGCCCGCCGAATCGCCGCCGCCAATCGCTTGCGACTCCGCCATCCCGGCTTGGCACATTGACGGGAGCCGCCCCCGCCCCGTAGCTAGCGCGATGGCAGGGCCCGCGGAAAGGAAGATGGCGCTGGTCGCGTCCAACACCGAAGCCGCGCAGGCGGCGGAGGCGATGCTGCGCGCGCGCTACGATTTCGTCGCGATGGAGGAGGCCGGGCTGATCGTCGCTTTGGGCGGCGACGGCTTCCTGCTCCACACGCTGCGCGAGCGGCTCAGCCTCGGCGAGGTCTGCCCGGTGTTCGGGATGAACCGCGGCACGGTCGGCTTCCTGATGAACGAATGGCGGATCGACGGGCTGATCGAACGGCTCGGCCGGGCCAAGGCGTTCAGCGTCTCGCCGCTCGAGATGAAGGCGGTGACGGTCGAGGGCGAGACCGTCAGCCACCATGCGATCAACGAGGTGTCGCTGCTCCGCGAGACCCGCGAGACGGCGTGGATCGAAGTGTCGGTCAACGGCCGGGTGGTGATGCCCGAGCTGGTCTGCGACGGCGTCCTGGTGGCCACTCCGGCCGGCTCGACCGCCTACAACCTCTCCGCCAACGGCCCGATCCTGCCGCTGGGATCGAAGCTGGTCGCGCTGACCCCGATCAGCCCGTTCCGGCCGCGGCGCTGGCGCGGCGCGCTGATCCCCGACGATCTCAGGATCTCGTTCCGGGCGCTCGATCCGAAGAAGCGGCCGGTCTCGGCGGTCGCCGACCAGGTCGAGGTCCGCGACGTCGCCACGGTCGAGGTCGGAGTCGACAAGAGCGACGTCCTCACCCTCCTGTTCGATCCCGAGCACGCCCTCGACGAGCGCATCACCATGGAGCAATTCGCGGTCTGAAAAAGAGGGACAGTCCCTCTTTTTTAGAGCACGCCCGCGACGAGCGCATCACCATGGAGCGATTGGCGGCCTGAAAAAGAGGGACAGTCCCTATTTTTTAAGGCATTGGAAAAGAAGGAAAGCCCTTCGACAGGCTCAGGGCGAACGCGCGGCGAGAAAACCTCTTGGCCGCCTTGCTTTCGCCAAAGACGCGCTGCTATAGGCGCCGCTCGCCGACAAGGCTGATCCCCGGTAGCTCAGTGGTAGAGCGTTCGACTGTTAATCGAATGGTCGCTGGTTCGAATCCGGCCCGGGGAGCCATTCCGCCGAATCGACGTCCCCGATGTCGCCGCCGCCGGTACCAGTCCGTGAGCTTGATGCACTCCTGCGCGACGGGCCCCCGCCGCGAGCAATAATATTCCCTCGAGCCGTCGAGCGGGACGGCCTCGGTTCGCTCCCGCTTCCCATCTTTCTGCGGCGCCGCGCCGCCGCTCAGCCAGGCGAACAGCCCGGCGCCGGCGAGGAAGAGGAGCGCGACGGCGATCACCGCGATCAGCAGCCTGTGCCATTTGTGCGGCTGGGGCGGCGGCGGCGCGGCGGGCGGCGGTGCGCGCGCCCCGGCCAGCGCGGCGAGGCTCGCCTTGATCTTCTCCCAGCCCGGATGCTCCTCCTCGCCGCGCCAGTCGCCGATCGCGGCGAACTGGATCTGGTTGAACGGCATCGGCGGCATCCGGCCGTCGACCGAGGCCTGGATCAGCTTCGCCTGGTGGCGGGCGAGGTCGGCCTCCGCGCGCACCCATTGCGAGGCGGCCGCGCTCTCGGACCAGACCACGATCGCCGCCTTCGCCGTCTCGATCCGGTCGGCGATGACGTCGCTGTAGGAGACTTGCGCCGGCAGCTCGTCGTCCCACCAGACGCTGTAGCCGAGCCGCCGCACCGCGTCGGCGAGCCGGCGCACCGCGGCCGCGTCGGGCTTGGAATAAGAGATGAAGACGTCGGCCATTGCCGGCCCTCCCCCGCTTTCGTTTAGCATGAAGCCCGGGTGCGGTGAATGGAGCCGCCGGGCAGGAACCCGGCGGATCGCGGTCGGTTGGCCAGATATCGGCAAGAGGAGGCGAAAATGGCGACGAGAACCCGCTCCAGATCGACCGGCGGCGACGGCTCCGGCCTCGGCCAGGCCGGCATGCTCGCCGCCGCGGCGATGGCCGGAGCCGCGGTCGGCCTGGCCGCCAATTACGGGCGCAAGCTCGCCGTCCAGGGGCTGGCCGGGACCGCCGGCGACTGGGCCGACGCCCTCGCCGCCGAGCACCGGGCGGTGCTCGCTTTGTTCGACAAGCTCGAGGCGACCGGCGACGAGCAGACCTGGATCCGCGCCCACACCCTGACCAGGATCAGGAACGCGCTCGGCAGGCACGCGCTCGAGGAGGAGAATGTCGTCTATCCGGCGCTGCGCGAGGCCAACCAGGCGCACGACGCCGACGCGCTCAACGCCGAGCACGGCTATATCAAGACCTTCCTCTACGCGCTCGACAATATGCCCAAGGCCGGCCCGGCCTGGCTGGCGCGGGCGCGCGAGTTCCGCGCCACGCTGAGCGAGCATATGCGGATGGAGGAGGAGCAGGTCTTCCCCGCCTTCCGCGCCGGCCTCAGCGACGAGCAGAACGCCAGGCTCAGCGCGGCGATGATGCGCGAGGGGATGAAGCTGGCCTGACGAAAATCCTCCCCTGCAAGGGGAGGGGGACCGGCGCCGCAGGCGACGGTGGAGGGGTATCAGCGTTCGAAACCAATCCTCTGGCGCTGATACCCCTCCACCATGCTTCGCATGGTCCCCCTCCCCCTAAGGGGGAGGATTTCCGGGAGTCAGCCCACCGCGCCGTGGCAATGCTTGTACTTGCGGCCCGAGCCGCAGGGGCAGGGCGCGTTGCGGCTCGCCGGCGCGGCGACCTCGCCCATCGGGATCGCCGACGGCGCCGTCTGCAGCGGCGGCAGGCGGGAGAGGATGGTGCCGGTATCGGCGTCGATGTCGTAAGTGTCGTCGTCGCCGGTGAACGGATCGATATGGTGGGTGACGAAATCGGGCATCGGCGGCAGCTCCATCGGCGCCATCGAGAAGTGGGCCAGCGCCAGCGTCCGGGTGACGTCCTCGCGGATCAGGCCGAGCATCCGCTCGAACATGGCGAACGCCTCGTGCTTATATTCGTCGATCGGCTTCTTCTGGGCGTAGGCGCGCAGGTGGACGACCTGGCGGAGCGCGTCGAGCATCGACAGATGCTCCTTCCAGTGATGGTCGAGCGACTGGAGCAGGATTTCCTTCTCGATCTGGATCCAGCTGTCCCCGGGAATGTCCTTCGCCTTGTCCTCGAACTGGGCGTCGGCCAGCGCCTGCAGGCGCTCGACGAACATCTCCGCCTCGACCGCTTCCTCCTTGACCCACTCCTCGAACGGCGGGGTCAGGCCGAACACGGCATCGACGCGCTGCCTGAGGAGCTCGATATCCCATTGCTCGGGGTAGGAATTGGGCGGGATCGCCTCGCCGACGATGGTGTTGACCGTCTCCGCGCGCATGTCGCTGACGACCTCGCCGACCGTCTCGGCGTCCATGATGTCGGCGCGCTGCTCGTAGATCACCTTGCGCTGGTCGTTCATCACGTCGTCATATTCGACGACCTGCTTGCGGATGTCGTAATTGCGCGCCTCGACCTTCTTCTGGGCGGTCTCGATCGCCTTGGAGATCCAGGGTGAGATGATCGCCTCGCCGTCGGCGAGATTCTTGTTCATCAGCCGGGCGAACATCGTCTGCGGGCCGAAGATGCGCAAAAGGTCGTCGTCCAGCGAGAGATAGAAGCGGCTGAGGCCGGGATCGCCCTGGCGCCCGGAGCGGCCGCGCAGCTGATTGTCGATGCGCCGGCTTTCGTGGCGCTCGGTGCCGAGCACGAACAGGCCGCCGGCGGCGATCACCCTTTCCTTCTCCTCGGCGACCTCCTTGCGGATCTTCTCCTCGGCCTTCTCGCGTGCCGGGCCCGGCTCCATCTCGCCGAGCTCGTCGCCGATCCGGAAATCCACGTTGCCGCCGAGCTGGATGTCGGTGCCGCGGCCGGCCATGTTGGTGGCGATGGTGACCGCCTTCAGCCGGCCGGCCTGGGCGACGATATGGGCCTCCTGCTCATGGAAGCGGGCGTTCAGCACTTCGTGCCTGACTTTGCGCTTCTTCAGATAGTCGGAAAGCAGCTCCGATTTCTCGATCGAGACGGTGCCGACGAGGACGGGCTGGCCGAGCTCCTGCTTCTCCCGGATCGCCTCGACGATCGCGGCGAACTTGTCTTCCTGGTTCTTGTAGAATTCGTCGTCGTCGTCGGCGCGGCGGACCGGCATGTGGGTCGGGATCGAGACGACGTTCATCTTGTAGATGTCGTAAAATTCGGCGGCCTCGGTGGCGGCGGTGCCGGTCATCCCCGACAGCTTGGGGTACATGCGGAAATAATTCTGGAAGGTGATCGAGGCGAGGGTCTGGTTCTCGGGCTCGATCTGGACCCCCTCCTTGGCCTCGACCGCCTGGTGGAGGCCGTCCGACCAGCGCCGGCCGTCCATCATCCGGCCGGTGAACGGGTCGATGATGACGATCTTGCCGTCTTTGACGATGTAATCGATGTCGCGCTTGAACGCGACGTTCGCCTTCAGCGCCTGGTTGAGATGGTGGACGACCTGGGTGTTCTCGTAGTCGTAGAGGTTGGAGCCGACCAGCAGCCCCTCCGCCTCGAGCACCCGCTCCATCCGCTCGGTGCCGTCCTCGGTCAGCAGGACGCGCTTCTCCTTCTCGTCATGCTCGTAATCGTCGGGCGCGGTCTCCTTCACGACCCGGTCCAGCGACATGTAGAGCTCGGACTTGTCGTCGGTCGGGCCGGAGATGATCAGCGGCGTGCGCGCCTCGTCGATGAGGATCGAATCGACCTCGTCGACGATACCGAAATTGAACGGCCGCTGGACCATCTGCTGGCGGTCGAACTTCATGTTGTCGCGCAGATAATCGAAGCCGAGCTCGTTGTTGGTGCCGTAGGTGATGTCGGCATGATAGGCGTCGCGGCGCTGGGGATCGGAAAGGTTGGGGACGATCACTCCGACCGACAGGCCGAGGAAGCGGTAGATCCGGCCCATCCACTCGGCGTCGCGATTGGCGAGATAATCGTTGACGGTGACGACGTGGACGCCCTTGCCCTCGAGCGCGTTCAGATAGACGGCGAGAGTCGCCACCAGGGTCTTGCCCTCGCCGGTCTTCATCTCGGCGATCTCGCCGCGGTGGAGGACGATGCCGCCGATCAGCTGGACGTCGTAATGGCGCTGGCCGAGCGTGCGCACCGCCGCCTCGCGGACGGTGGCGAAGGCTTCGGGGAGGAGGTCGGTCAGCGTCTCGCCCTCTTCGAGCCGGGCCTTGAAGCGGTCGGTCTGGCCCTTGAGCTCGTCGTCGGACAGCGCCTGGATGGCGGGCTCGAAGGCGTTGATCTTGTCGACCGTCTTTCTGAGCGAGCGGACGTAGCGGTCGTTCGACGACCCGAAAATGGCTTTGGCAAATCCAGCGAGCATGGCGGAATCCTGATCTATGCAATTGGCTCCGGCCGCGGCCGAAGCGAAAACGAACCGGTGGGGAAACGCGCGCCGAGGCGCGCCGGCTCACTCGATCAGGCGATCCGCATAAAGCGGGATCGAAGCGACCTTGAACGACGGCGGCGCGAAGATCGCCGCGATGCGCGGCAGATCGGCGGCGGCCGGCGGCTCGCGCCGCGCCACCTGCTGCGCCTGCTCGAGGCACGGCGCCTCGGCCTGGACGGCGGCCGCATGGTGCAGCCGCGCCTCGGGCGCGCGGACGCCGGCAAAGGCGCCGGTGACGGCGCTCAGCATCGCCGAGAGGATGAGCAGGAACTCCATTGCGCCCGCGACATAGTGCCGCAGGGGCCGAAGGTCCATGGTCCGGCGTTGAAAAATCCGGCCTCCCGGCCTGGCGTCTCGCCGCATGGACAAGGCCCCCGGCCCTCGCGCGGTCAGGCAGGAACGTATTTCAGCCTGATCACGTCCTCGCCGATCCGGTCGGCGGCGATGAGCCGGAGCGGCGGCCGGGGTCCGGCGAAATAGGGCTTGCCGGAGCCGAGCACGACCGGGTGCAGGTAGATTCGATACTCGTCGATCAGGCCGAGCCCGGTCAGGCTTCGCGCCAGGTCCGGGCCGGCAATCTCGATCTCCCCGTCGCGCCCCGCCTTGAGCGCGCGGATCGCGCCCTCGAGATCGCCCTCGACGAGACTGGCATTGGGCCCGACCGACCTGAGCGAGCGCGAGACGACCCATTTCGGCTGCTTCCGCCACGCCGCCGCGAAGGCCCGTTCCTCCGCATCCCATTCGGGACGATCGTCGTCCCAGTAGCGCATGATTTCGTACATCCTGCGGCCGTAGAGGCTGCCAGCCTGGCCCTCGGCCTCCGCGATGAATTGGCGGAACAGCGCCGGGCCCGGCGCGAACGCCTCATGGTCGACATAGCCGTCCAGCGACTGGTTCATTCCGAAGACGAGCTTCGCCATCTTCTAGTTCTAGCCCGCGTCCAGGCGGGAGCGGAGCGCGGCCTCGAGCTTCCTGAGCGGCATGTAGCCGTCGAGCCGCTGCACCGGCGCGCCCGCGGCGAACAGGATGCAGGTCGGATAGGTCTCGACCTCGTAGCGGTCGGCCGTCGCCGGATTGGCCTCGACGTCGAGCTTGGCGACGATCAGCCGGTCGCTTTGCTGGGCGGCGAGCGCGCGCAGGCCCGAGCTCATCAGCCCGCAGGGGCCGCACCAGGGCGCGCCGAACGCGACCAGAGTGAGGCGGCCGCGTTCGATCACGTCGCGCTCGAAGCTCGCATCGGTGACGATGCGGACGATGCCGGCGCTCATCCCGCCTGCGCGACTCCCGCCGTGCTGGCGAGGGCGTCCTCGAGCCAGGCCTGGATTCGGCTCTTGGGCTCGGCACCGATCTTGGTCGCGGCCGGGGCGCCGTTCCTGAACAGGATCATGGTCGGGATGCCGCGCACGCCATATCGGCCGGGCGCCTCGGGATTTTCGTCGATGTTCAGCTTGACGATGCTGACCTTGTCGCCGAGCTCCTTGCTCAGCTCCTCGAGCGACGGCGCGATCATCCGGCAGGGGCCGCACCATTCCGCCCAGAAATCGACGAGCACCGGTCCGGACGCATTGAGCACCTCGGCCTGGAAGGAGGAATCGGTGACGGAAGCGAGGGCCATGACAATCTCCTGACTGGGTCGACCCGCCATGTAGGGGGCGCGGCCGCCCGGCTCAAGGCGCGTGCGCGTCGAGCAGCGCGTCGGGGAGCGGGTGGAGCACCGGCGCGGCGGTGTAGAGCAGGGCGGCGGCGATGGGCCGGCCGGGGAAGATCACCGCGAGGGCGGCGCGATAGGCGGCCATCTGCCGCAGATGGGGCGCGGGAATGTCGGCGAGCGCGGCCGGCGCCTGCCGCCCGGTCTTGAAGTCGGCGACGAGGATGAGGTCGTCGCGGACGAGCAGCCGGTCGACCGTCCCCGCGACCACCGCGCCGCCGGCCACCACCGCCGCGATCGGCGCCTCGGCGAGCGCGTCCGGCCCGAACAGGTCGGCGAAGGCGGGATCGGCTATGATCCGGCAGGCATCGTCGGCGAGCGCCGCCCGCAGCGCCGGCTCGCCGACCCCCGCCGACTGCTCGAGCCAGCGCTCGGCGACGTGCCTGCGCCGGTCCGGCGCCACCTCGGGCAGCCGCTCGAACAAAGCGTGGAGCAGCCGCCCGCGCAACGCCGCCCGCCGCTGCCCGGGCCCCGGCGGCGGCTCGGCGACGTCGTCCTCGCCCAGCGCGGAGGGCGCGAGCGGCCGCGGCGGCCGCTCCTCGACGGGCGCCGGACGGTGCAGCCAGGGCGGAACATTCTGTTCTCTTTCAGGTGCTTTCTCCGGCCTCTTCGCACGTGCTTCGAGCGAGCCGAAGCGCCTTTCCAGCCCCCAGAGCGGCGCCTCGCCCGGCTCCGCGCCGAGCCCGGCGAGGGCGGTCTCGACGGCGCGGTACCAGCTCGCCTCCGCCGGCCCCGTCCGGTCGCGCGCGCCGAGCGCGCCGCCGACATAGAGCCGCTCCTCGGCCCGGGTCAGGGCGACGTAGAGCAGCCGCCAATGCTCCTCGCGGTCGCGCGCGTCCTGCGCTTCGAGCTGGCTCCTGAGCGGCTCGGCGAGCTCGTCGCGGCGCGGCCGGAAGGCGGGGATCGCCGGCGCTCCCTCCTCGAGCCGGAGCGCGGCGATCGCCCCGCCCGGACCGGCATTGTCCGGATTGGCGCAGGCGTCGGCGAGGACCACCACCGGCGCCTGCAGGCCCTTGGCGCCGTGGACGGTCATCACCCGGACCGCGTCGAGCGGCGCGGCAGGATCGCGGACGATCTCGACGTCGCCGCGCGCGAACCAGTCGAGAAAGGCCTGGAGCGAGGCATTGGCCTGGCCTTCGAACTCGAGCGCGGCGGAGAGCAGCTCCTCGATCGGGTCGCGCGCCTCGGCGCCGAGCCGCTCGATCAGCCTGCGGCGGCCGGCGAGCGGCCCCGACAGGATCGTCTCGAAAAAGGCATGCGGAGTGGCATAATCGGCCATGGCGAGGATCGCCCCCAGCCCTTCCGGCGCGGCGGCGCGGATATGCGGCCAGAGCGGCCCCTGGCGCCCGCGCGCGGCGGCGAACAGCTGCTCCTGGCTCCAGCCGATCAGCGGCGAGACCAGCAAGGCGGCGAGATTGAGGTCGTCGAGCGGCTGGGCGGCGAAGCGGGCCGCGGCGAGCAGGTCCTGGACCGCCAGCGGCGCCGACAGCAGCAGCCGGTCGACGCCGGCCACCGGCACGCCCTCGGCATGGAGCCGGGCGACCAGCAAGGCGGCGAGCTCGCCCCGCCGCCGGACCAGGATGAGGATGTCCTCGGGCTTCAGCGCGCGGCCGCGGCTGTCGAGCTGGAACGGATCGTCGAGCCAGGCGCGGACCTGCCGCGCCAGCTTCGCCGCATAAGCGCGCACCGCCTCGCCGATCCAGCCCTCCTCGCCCAAATCCTCGTCGGCTTCCTCCGCATAAGCGCGCCACAGGGTGACCGAGCCGGGACGGTCGGCATGATGGCTCTCGTGCAGGTTGGGCGGCCGCGGCAGGCCGAAGGCGTCGTACCCGAGCTCGCCGATCACCCGGTCGACCACGGCGAGGACCGGCGGCGGCGAGCGAAAGCTCCTGTCCATCGACAGGTCGAGAAAGTCCCGCCCGATCGCCGCCGCCTCGCGCGCGAACCAGGCGCGGGCGACGTCGAAGCTTTGCGGATCGGTGCCCTGGAAGCCGAAGATCGCCTGCTTGTAGTCGCCGACGGTGAAGATCGTGCGGTGGTGCTGCGAGGCCCCTTCGCCGGCGAAAAACTCGCCGGCCAGCGCGCGGACGATGTTCCACTGCCGCTCGTTGGTGTCCTGGGCCTCGTCGACCAGGATATGGTCGGTCCGGCGATCGAGCTTGAAGCGCACCCAATCGCCCATGCCCGGAGTCAGGAGCAGGGCCTCGGCGCGGCTGATCAAATCGTCGAAATCGACCGCGCCCGCCGCCTGCTTGGCGTCGGCATAAGCGAGCGCGAACGCCTGGCCCGCGCGCAGCCCGGCGCCGAGCGTGGCGGTGAGCGCGGCGAGCCGGGCCATGGTCAGCAGCCGCCGGCAGCAGGCGGCGAGCCGCTCGGCCAGCGCTTCGTAGCCGGGGCCGGCCTTGAGCAATCCGGCCGGCACCTTGCGCGGATCGCCGGTTCTCGTCAGCACGATTCCGGCGAGATCGGCGAGGGTGTCCGCACGACCTGCCCCACCCCGCATCAGCCAGGCCGCGATGGTGTCGCAGCTTTGCAGGCCGGTCGGCGTTCCCCAGGCGCGGTTGGCATCGGCGACGGCGTTCAGCAGGTCGAGGTCGAAAGCCTCGCATTCGCGCGCGATCGCCTCGGCGATGTCGCCGACCGGCAGGCCGAAGCCGAGCCTCAGCCGCGCCTCGATCCCCGGCCGCGGGCCGAGCCATGCCATCGCCGCCGGAGCGCGGGCGCAGGCCTTGAGGAAGCGCTCGGCGCCGCTCTCGCCGAGCCTCAGGCTCAGCGCCTGGAGATCGCGGATCAGGCCGAGATCGCCCTGCTCCTCGGCGCGCACCAGCAGGTCGGCGAGAGTGGTGCGCGCGAGCAGCTGCTCCTCGCGCCCTTCCAGCGGCCGGAAGCCGGGCGCCAGCCCCGCCTCGGAGGGGAAAGCGGCGAGCAGGCTCTGGGCGAAGGCATGGATGGTCTGGATGCGCAGGCCGCCGCCCGGCGCGTCGAGGACCCGGGCGAACAGGGTGCGGGCGAGGTCCCGCCGCTCCGGCCCGGGATCCTCGCCGAGCATGACCAGCTCGTGGCCGAGATCGGCCTCCTTGAGGCGCACCCAATAAGCGAGCCGCCGGTGGATCCGCCCGGCCATCTCGGCCGCGCCGGCCTTGGTGAAGGTGAGGCAGAGGATCGAGGCGGGATCGACCCCGGCGAGCAGCAGCCTGAGCACCCGCGCGGTCAGCACATGGGTCTTGCCGGTCCCCGCCGACGCCGACAGCGCGGCATGGTCGCGCGGATGCGAGGCGCGCAGCTGATCGCCTTCGAGGATGGCGAGGGGGCGGAGGCGATTGGGCATTGGCGGCGAAGGCTAGCGCGCCAGGGCCGCTCCGTCACCCTCGCGCCGACGCCGGCCGGTCTTGCGATCGAGGCCCGGCCGACTCCCGGAGCTCATCGGCGGCCGGGCTTCTCCTCATCCCGACCGGCGCCGACCGTCACCCGGCGAACCTCGACGGGATCCTCCTCCCAGGGTCGCTTGAGGACCAGCATCACATCTACCGGCTCGTTGCCGGTCAGCCGCACCTCGAAGGATTCCTCCGCGACTGCGCCGAAAGCTTCGCCCGGCTTCACCTCGTGGCGCTCGACGACGAGGCCATCGCCGGGATGGGCAAGCTGCCAGCGATACCCTGCGGTGGCGTGCGACGCCAGGCGGATCGTCGCGCGACCGTGCCGGTCGGTAGCGATCCTCTCAATGTCGGTCTCGTCCGCCAATTGCTCCTCAGACCTCGTAGGCCAGCGGGTCATAAAAGGGAAACTCGCCGTCCAGGCCACATTGATCGTAGCCGATCCGGAAGTATCCCTGCTCGCCCCAATTCTCGCCCCAGCTGTTCTTGACGATCCAGAATTGGCCGGGGTCGTTATAGCCGACCACGCAAACCGCATGCAAACCAAGGTACGTGCCGGCCGCATGCCGATAGACACCCCCGACATAATAGCCGAAGTCCTCGAACACCCGCATGCCGGCGATCACCGGTCCGTTGTTCACGATCGCCCATTTCCGGTGCACGGTGTGAACCGGCGTGTTCCAGCCGTCCCGCACGAACGCGCGCGAGGGGATGTTCCGGCACGGTTGATTGGCGGGCACGTACGGGAAGTCGCTTTCCAGCCCGACGCCAACATCGCGGCACTGGCTAAGCGCCGGTTCGAAGTTCCACCCGGTGGCGCAGGCTGCGCCGGCGCCGCAGAAAAACAGATGGGCCTCGGAAAGGTCGACCGGGGGCGGCTCCCCCGCGGCAATTGCCAGCCGGGATTCCAACGTCGCAACCGTCGCGAAGGCAACGCACGAGCCGCACGGATTCTGGTTGCGGATCGGAGCAACCCAATTTTGTCCGTCCTTGTCCCGCCAGTCGATGCCGGGCGGCGGCGGCGCGAGCGCAGGCGGGACAAAGGCCGCGAACAGCCCTCCGATCAGCTCGAGCCGCTCCTCCTCCATCATGTTCAGGCCGAGAAACCCCTCGACCCCGGGGGCGAGGCGATCGGACACCTCCGTTCGCTCCGCGCTCCACTGCATTCCGGCTCGCAGGATCGCTTCCTGCACTTCGGACAGATCAACCATGCTGGGTCTCCTGACTGGGATCATCCAGATCCGCTTCAGGCTGTCCCTAGGCGATTCGCGAAACAGTCCCCGTGATCGCCGTCACGGCCGGCAGATGTTTCAGAAGATCCACGCCCCCGCGATGAAGGCCACCACCGCGATCATCCAGTCGCGCGGCTGTATCCTGCTCAAGTCCATGTCTTCCTCCTGGGCTGCACAAAGTGTATTAGTTAGATAATACACATGGTGCCAGTCCGCAAGAGGGGATGCCGTAGAGCGCCTTCCAGCCGAGCGCGACGACGAGGTGGAGCACGATCGCCGGCCAGATCGAACGGGTGGACAGGGTGAGGCGGGCGCAGAGGAAGCCGAGCACGAAAGTGCCGGCGAGGAACCACCAGGACCAGGCATAAGGCGCCCAGAGCGGGTGGTAGAAACAGGTCTGGAGCGGATGCCAGAGCGCGAACAGGAGCGCCGACAGCAGCTCCGGCCCGAGGCCGCTGGCGCCGTCCGGCGGCGGCTTCAGGAGGATGCCGCGGAACAGCGTCTCCTCGGCCAGCGCGGTGCCGAGCGCGGCAAGCGCGCCGATGCCGAGCAGGAAGGGGAGATCGGGGTGCCAGGGGACGATGCCGAGCCGGTCGAGCAGCCAGGACAGAGCGAACAGGCCGGCGAGCAGGCCCAGCAGCTTCGCCCAGGCGGCAAGGCCGGGCACGGTCGAAAACAGGCCGCGCAGCCGCGCCAGCACGCCGGGCGGGCGATAGGGCGGCGGCGGAATCTGCGGCGGCGGCGGGCCGGCCGCGGTCTCGATCTCGAACTTCGCGGGCAGGTTGACCGGCCGGTAATCCGCCAGCGCGGCGATCCGCGCGACCAGCGAGCTGTGGATCAGGAACGGGTCCGGCGAGGGCACGCCTTTCCACGGCCGGTTGGGGATCGGCCGCGGCTCGGCCCAGGGGATGTAGAGGCCGAGCAGAGCGAGCCGCCGCGGCCATTCCTTCAGCCGGGCGAGCTTGGGCAGGAATTCGAAGATCCACCAGGCGCCGGTCAGCGACTTGTGGAGCTGCGCGGTCGGGCTCGGCGGGACATAGTCGAAGCGGTCCTCCGGAGTGGGCGGAGGGCCGCCGGCGCCGAGATGGGCGAGCAAGGGCAGATCGAGCGCGAGCCCGGCCCTGGCCGCCTCCTCGGCCATCCACAGCAGCGGATATTTGGAAAGCCCGCTGTCGATCTCCGGATAGCCGCCGCCGACGTCGGAATGGACGCCGGCGAACCAGACCTGGCGGATGTCCTGATCGCGGTTCTGCGACGGATCGTAGGGATCCGGCTTGAATTGCTGCGGGTCCTGCCAATGGTTGAGCCGGAACATCCGCCGCCGCTCGTCGACCGAGATGGCGTGGCGGAAGATCTCGACCCGGCTGTTCCTGCGCGTGAAGGGCAGCGTGAGCGGCCAGGGCAGGAACAGGAATTTGGCGTTCGGGGTCAGCACCGAGGAGACGGTGTCCCAGACGCCGACGAAGCGGATGGTGGCGAGCCGGCTCCTCGCGACCCGGGCGAAATCGCCGCCGATCTTGAAATCGCCGGTGTCGCCCGACTTCTTGTAGGCGACGAGCGCGTAGCCGCACAGATTGAGCTGCTCTGCGTCGAGCAGGCCGATGAGGCGGATGAAGCCGGCGAGGACGCGGGCGGTGTAGGCGCCGCGGCTGAAGCCGAACAAATAGATTTCGTCGCCTTCCCGCCAGCTGCGGCACAGCCAGGAATAGGCCTTGAGGACATTGTCGTCGAGGCCGAGGCCGAGGGCGAGGCCGAGCACGCCCTGGATCTTCACCGCCAGCTGCCGCCACCAGCCGGGCTGGCCGATCGTGCCGACGCCGGGATCGTAATAGACCAGCTGCGCGTCGCTCTTCTCGATCACCCGATAGAGCTTCAGCACATTCGAAAGGTTGACGCCGATCTCGTTGCCGGTGCCGTCGAGGCAAACGACCAGCTTTCGCGCCATGTGATTTCCCCCCGCCGCGTCGGCTGCGAATTGGTCACCCAAGCGAAGGCCGAGTCAAGCGGAAGCCGATCCGATCAGGACCGGGTGGACGCTCCGAACAAGGGCAGCGTCTCGGCGCCGAGCGCGCCCTCGATCTCGAGCAGCCTGAGCTTGGTGGCGCGGCCGCCGGGCGCGGAAAAGCCGCCCATGCCGCCGTCCGCCGCGGTGATCCGGTGGCAGGGCACGACGATCGGCCAGGGATTGCGGCCCAGCGCCTGGCCGACCGCCCGCGCCTGGCCGGGATCGCCGAGCCGCTCGGCAAGCGCGCCGTAGCTAAGCGTCCGGCCGCGCGGAATCGCCCGCGCCTCGAGGTAGACCGCGCGCTCGAAGGCGCTCACCCGGCGCCAATCGAGCACGAAATCGTCGAAATCGTCCTCGGCTCCGGCCAGCGCCGCCGCGATCCGCGCCATCGCCGCCCTGATCTCCGGCGGCGGCGGGCTGTTGTGCGCATCGGGGAAGCGCCGCTGCAGCCTTCGCACCGCCGCGCCGCGGCCGGCTTCGGGCAGCTGGGTGCCGGCGATGCCGCGCGCGTCCCAGACGATCGCGCAAAGCCCGAGCGAGGTATCGAAGAAGGCATAGCTCAATCTGGCCATTGCCCTTTCCTAGCCGATCCGGGCCGGCCGCGCGTCCCACTTTTTGCGGTCATTCTTGACAGCACCGCCCCCGCCTCTACTCTCGGCCGATCGATGGAGCACCGACATCAAAAATGGCTGCCTCGGTCGGAGGCCTGCTCTGTCACGGGAGAGCAAGTATGAAACCCACGCGTAGACTCAGCCGGCGCTCCTTCCTCGGACGAGTCGCCGGCGGGGCGATCGCCGGCGGCGCGGCGCTGACCGTGCTCGGCTCGCCGGCCGAAGCGCTGCAGGTCAGCGACAGCGACAGCGGACCCAATTCGGATCCGCCCGGCCGCGGCCGGGGCAATGGCTATAGCGACAGCGACAGCGGCCCCAATTCGGATCCGCCCGGCCGCGGCCGCGGCAACGGCATCAGCGACAGCGACAGCGGCCCCAATTCCGACCCGCCGGGGCGCGGCCGCGGCAACCGCACCAGCGGCATCACCGACCATGACACCGGCCGCTACGCCGATCCGGCCGGCAACGGCCGCGGCCGCCGCCGCACCGGCATCACCGACGGCGATTCGGGCAGCAACGCCGATCCGGCCGGCGACGGCCGCGGCCGCCGCGGCCGCCGCTGCAGCGGCTATACCGACAGCGACACCGGCCGCTGGGCCGATCCGTCGCGCTGCGGACGCGGCCCGCATCACTGATCGTCTCCGCGACGGCCTTGAAGGGACGGCGGGCAGCCGCCGTCCCTTTCGTTTTGCCCGACGAGCCTTTAAGAACGACGGCGATGGCCCGCGAACCTTCCTATCCCGACGACGCCCCGGTCGATCCGCCTCCGGGCGGAGCGGCGGACGAGGCGAAAAAGCCGGCTTCGGCCCGCACCAAGCACCTCGTCACCGGCGCCGCGATCGGCATCGGCTCGGCCGCCCTCGTCGCCGCCTTGCTCTACGCCAACCGCTCGCGCGGCAAACCGGATAGGACCTAAGCCGACCCCGCGGTCGCCAGCGCGAGGATCCGCTCCAGCACCGCCGGGTGGAGCGGCTGGGTGAATTCGCAGGTGAAGCGATAGCCGTCGACGGCGACGATCCGCGCCGGCCAGCCTTCGAGCCCGGGCAGCACGATCCAGAGCAGGGCGCCGACCCGCAAGGCGGCGAAGCAATCGAAGGCGACCGAACGGGTGGTGATCGAGGCGACGTCGATCGCCCAGCGCCGCGTCCCCTCGCGCACCCGCGCCTGCAGGTTGAGGGCGATTCCCTCCTCGCCCGGATCGGCCCTGCTCTCCCCCGGAATCGCCCCCGGCGGCGGCGCGAACGGCGCCCCGCCCTGCGCGAACGTGCTCCGGCGCCGCTCCTTGAGCCACAGCATCAGCTCCTGCCAGCTCAATTCCGGCAGGAAGGCGATGCCGGCGAGCTGCCCTTGCGTCCAGCGCACCACGCCCTCGACCGGGCGCAGCCCTTCGAGGGTCACCACCACCCGCAGCTCGGGCTTGAGCGCGAACGGCACGTCGAGCTTGACGCCCCCCTGCGAAACGTCGCGGCTGGTCACCAGCTCGGTCCACCCTTCCGCTTCGAGCAGGGCGGAGCAGACCAGCTCGACTCGCGGCATCCGCCGGCGCTCGCCGGGCTGGCTGACGATGTCCTGGGCGATGAACGCGAAGACGTCGACCTGGGTGTCGAAGGAAAGGCCGACCTCGCCGCCGCGCCGCCAGGCGACATGGCCGGCGAGCTGCTCGCCATTGACCAGCTCGAGCTCGAGCCGCTCGCCGATCTCGACGTCGTGGTCGCAATGGAGGATGGCGCCGCCGGCGCTGAGCTTGCGGACCGCGCAGGCGCGGCGGACGCTGCCCGCAATGAGCGCGCCGGCCCGCAGGACGGATTCGCCCTCGCCTTCCTCGCCGGTCTCGGCCGCCGGCATCTCGCCGGACAGCGAATAGATGGTTTCCACGCCTGATACTCACAACCGCCGGCCTTTGACTCGCCGGCCTAAGTATTGTCCGCCTGCAACGTTAACGAATTGCTAACCTCGGGCGCGGTTCGCGACGGGCATTTGCAGACGCCGGGCGCGGCGCTATGTGCGGTTCGGGGAGCGCCCTCGCGCTGCCGCCGGGAGCTCCTTGCTTGGACTTGAGTGCCGTCGATTTCACCGCGCTGGTGCCTTTCATCCTGGTGGGCTTCGCCGCCCAGCTGGTCGACGGCGCGCTCGGCATGGCGTTCGGGGTGATTTCGAGCACTCTCCTCGTCAGCCTCGGCGTCCCGCCGGCGACGGCCTCGGCCAGCGTCCACGCGGTCGAGGTGTTCACCACCGGCGCCTCGGGGATCAGCCACACCCTGCACAAGAACGTCAATTGGAAGCTGTTCCGGCGGATCGTCATCCCCGGCGTGATCGGCGGCATTCTCGGCGCCTATGTGCTGACCCAGATTCCGGCCGAAAAGGCGCGCCCGCTCGTGCTCGCCTATCTGGCGGCGATCGGCCTCTATCTGCTGTGGCGCGGCCTGCGCCACGAGCATCAGGAGAAAAAGCCCCGGATCGTCGAGCCGCTCGGCCTGATCGGCGGCTTCCTCGACGCCGCCGGCGGCGGCGGCTGGGGCCCGGTTGTGACCTCGAACCTGCTCGTCCAGGGGGCCCATCCGAGGAAGGTGATCGGCACCGTCAACACCGCCGAATTCTTCCTGTCGGTGACGATTTCGGCGACCTTCATCGCCTCGCTCGGATTCGACGCCTTCACCAAGGCGATGGTCGGGCTGCTGATCGGCGGCCTGCTGGCGGCGCCGCTGGGCGGCTATTTCGCCAAGCGGATCCCGCCCCGGGTGCTGCTCGTCATGGTCGGCGCGGTGCTGGTCGTGACCAGCGCCTACGGCATCTGGAAGGCGCTCGCCTGAAGGGGACTGTCCCCTATTTGGGGACTGTCCCCTTCATTCCCGCCCGTACCATTCGTCGAACCGCATCAGCTGGTCATATTCGCCGTAAGGCGCATATTCGGGATGGAGCTTGGCGGTGAACGGCTCATCGCCTGTCAGCCATTTGCGGACGGCATCGATGAAATGGCCCTCCGCGAACGAGGTGAGCTCGCGGGCATCGATCCCGTTGCGCCCTTCGGCCGGACTGGTCACGAAGCCGAACTCGCCGCGTCGCTCGCCTGAAGGACAGCGCGCGAGAGACCAATATTCGAAGCTGGCCGCCAGCCCTTCCACATCCTTGAATCCGCCTCGATCGGCGATGAGGCCGAGCAGCCCGAGCTGAAGCGAGAAGCCAGCCGAAAGCGCCTTGTAGCTCGGCGGCTTTCCGGTCTTGTAGTCGACGATCGCCACACCCCCTTCGGCGACGGAATCGATCCGGTCGACCTTCCCGCCGAGCGTGACGCCTTCGATATCGACTTGACCCCAGACTTCGGACTTGACCGGCCTGCGTCCCGCCAGCCCGTTCTCCTCGACCTTGCGAGCGAAATATTCGATGGCGGCGGTAAGGCGCGGGCGCCAGAGCGCCTTCATGACCGGATGGGCATCTTGGGCGAGGAGCAGCTCTTCCGCGCGCTCACGGAGCCTCCCGGGATCGCATCCGTCCTCCGTCATCCACTTTTCCAGGATGGCGTGGACAGCGGTGCCCCGCCAGGCGGGGCTGGGATCGGCATCGACCGGATCGAGCGCCGTCAAATTGAGCATCTTGCGGGCATAAAAGCTGTAGGGATCGGCCTTCAGCCGGTCGACTTCGGTGACCGAGATCGTCCGCGGCCGTTCGGCGGCGGCCGGGGCCGGCGCCGGCCTCGGCGCGGGCCGGTGGCCGCCCGGCCGGTCGATCGCCGCCGCCCATTTGCGCAAGTGCGGGGCGCGGGTGACGCCGCCGGTCATCGCTTCCAGCCTGAGCCAGAAGCGCGAGGCGATGGCGGGCGCCCGGGCGTCGCGCCGCGCCCGGGTCACCAGCACCTGGCGGGCGCCGAGCGCCGCGGCGAAATCGTGCGCGGAGAGCCCGATCCGCCGCTCCAGCGAGGGCAGGCCGAGCTCGCCGCGCAGCCGCGGCGCCAGCCACGGATCGGGCGCGGGCAGCGCGGGCCAGACGCCTTCGTTGAGGCCGCCGAGCACGAGCAGGTCGGCATGCTGGAGCCGCGCCTCGATCAGGCCCCAGATGGCGAGGCGCGGATGCTGGCCGTAAGGCGGCCGAACCGCCGCCGCCGCCATCAGCCGCTCGATCATCGCCGGCAGATGGCGCGCGCTGACCCGCTCCGGCCCCTGCTCCGCCGCCGCCTCGAGCCCGGCGAGCAGCTCGGCCGCGGCCCGCCCCGCCGGCCCCGACCAGGCGGCATCCCCGGCGAGATGCGACACCGCGACGCGCAGCGCGGCGAGCAGGGCCGGAAGCTCCCGGCCCGCTTCGAACGCTTCCTCCAGCGGCGCCAGCAGCGATACGGCGCCGGCCCACCAGGCCGCTTCCTCGCCGTCGACCCGCTCGGCGATGCCGGCGAGCCCGGCCGGCGGCCGCGGCCCGCGCAAGGCGAGGTCGAGCCGGCGCACCCCGTCGAGCCAGTCGAGCCGGTCCGGCCCGCTGCGCACCAGCGGATGCTTGAGCAAGGCGAGCAGCGGCACCGGCGCGAACCGCTCGGCGGCGGCGGCGGCGGCGGCGAGCAGCAACGTCCCTGGCGGCGTTTGCGAGAGCGGCCGGCCGGCGCTGTCGTCGGCCTCCACGCCCCAGCGCCTCAAATGCGCCGAGACCCGCCGGGCGAGCCCCCGGTCGGGCGTGACCAGGGCGGCGGTCCGCCCCGGCTCCTCGAGCGCCTCGCGAAGCGCCAGCGCGATCGCCTGCGCCTCCTCGGCGGGATCGCCGAGCTCGAGCGCCCGAACCCCCGGCAGCCGCCGCTCGGCGGGTTCGAGGCGCTGCCATTTCTCGGTGAACTGGGCGGGCGCCATCGCATTGGCGATCGCCCGGCTGCGCGCCGCCGGAGCGTCGCGGCCGCCGCCCCAGCGCCAGCGGACGACTTCGCCGCGGGCGACTCCCATCCGTTCGAGCAGCAGCTTCAGCGGGAATTGCGGATGGGTTTCGATCGCCGGCCGGCGTCGGCCCTGCTCGTCGGGCGGATGCGGCCCGAGCGCATCCCATTCCTCCTCGGGCAGAGCGAGGTCGAGCGCCGGCAGGACGACCAGGCCGGCGTCGAGCCGCGCCACCGTGCCGAGCAGCCGGGCCACCGCCGGCGCGCCGGTGGTGATGCCGGCGGCGCAGACGAAGCCGGCGGGCGGCCGCTCGCGCCAGCGCTGCGCGACCGCCCTCAGCAGGCGGTTGCGGCGGTCGGCGAGATCGATGACGCCGCGGTCGCCGAGCACGCCGGGCCAGTCGCGCAGGATCAGCTGCAGCTGGTCGAGCGACTTCTGCCAATGGAGCGACAGCTCCGGCAGATCGGCGGCGAAGCCGGCGAGCCGGGTGGGCTCGATCTCCTCGATCAGCAGCTGATCGAGCGTCCGGGCGAGATCCTCGGCGAGGCGAAGCGCCTCGGCCGCCTCGCCGCCGAGGTGGAGCTGGACCAGCCGGGCGAGCAGCATCAGCCGCAATTCCGGCTCGATCGCCGGCGGCACCGGCGCCTCATCCCCGGCGAGCGGCTCCAGCATCCCGCCGATCCGCTCGTCGAGCTCGGGATCGCCGACCGGGACCAGCCGCGGCAGCAGCAGGCCGCCGCCCGAGCGGCGCACGAACGCGTCCTGGATCGCCCGCACCGCGCGGTTGTTGGGGACGAGCACGATCCCGCGGGCAAGCCCGGTCCTCTCCTTGCCGAAGCGCGCGATCAGCCCGGCGGCGAGGGCGTCGGCGAAGGCGCGGTGCGGCGGGATGGTGAAGACCTTGGGATGCACGGGACGAGCCTAGCCGTCCGGCAAAGGGGAAGGAATGGGCTTCGACAAGCTCAGCCCGAACGGCTTCTCCCTTTCCCGTTCGGCCTGAGCCTGTCGAAGGCCTTTCTTTCTTGCCTTGTCACGCGCCGCCGAGGATCGCTTCCGCCTCGGCGATGCTTTCGGGGCGGCCGATGTCGAACCACAGGCCCTGGTGGACGGTGCCGAAGCAGCGTCCGGCGGCGATCGCCCGGTCCCAGAGGATGTTGGTCGAGAAGGGGCCGTCGGGCAGGGCGCCTTCGAACAGGCGCTTCGACAGGATCTGGACGCCGGTGAAGACGAACGGCGCCACCCCGTTGCGCTTGCGCCGGGTCAGCGCGCCGGCGGCGCTCATGTGAAAGTCGCCGCGGCCATTGTGGCAATAAGCGCGCGCCAGCGGCACGAGCAGCAGCAGGGCGTCCATCCGCGCCTCGTCCCAGCCCGAGGCGAGCAGCCGCACGCTATCCACCGGCCCGTCGATCCAGAGATTGTCGGAATTCACCGCGAGGAACGGATCGGCGTCGATCAGAGGCAGCGCCCGGTTCAGCCCGCCGCCGGTCTCGAGCAATTGCTTGCGCTCATCCGATACAGCGATTTCAATATCTTCTGCTCGATTCTTCAGATGCGCCTCGAGCGCGCCGGCGAGATAATGGACGTTGACGACGACCTTTTCGACGCCGGCCGCGCGCAGCCGGTCGAGGCAGTGATCGATGAGGGCGCGGCCGGCCACCTCGACCAGCGGCTTGGGCCGGGTGGCGGTCAGCGGCCGCATCCGCTTGCCGAGCCCGGCCGCCATCACCATCGCCGTCCTCGGCACCGCCGCGCCGGGATCGGGCCGAAGCGCCAGCGGCTTCCGGTAGCGGCTCATGCCCAGGCCGCCGCGCGCCTGGCGGCCGGCACGTTGGCGTCGAACCAGGCCTTGACCGGCGCCAGCCCCGGATCGGCGAGGTCGCGCTCGAGCAGCCCCCACATGCGCGGCTGGAAGGCGGTATAGCCGGGCTTGCCGTCGCGCTTCCACAGCCGGGTGAACACGCCGAGGATGCGGGTGTTGCGCTGCGCCGCCAGCGCCCAATAGGCGCGCTCGAACGCCGCGCCCCGGCCGGTCGAGTCGCGGTAGCGGGCGAGCATCGCCCGCTCGACCGCCGGGCTGACGTCGCGGCGCGCATCCTCGAGCACGGAGGCGAGGTCGTAGGCGGGATGGCCGGCGACCGCGTCCTGGAAATCGAGCAGGCCGAAATGGCGCACGCCGCTTCGCCCCTCGACCAGCATGATGTTTTCGGCATGATAATCGCGCAGCACGGTGACCGGCCCGAGGCCGTCGGCCGCGACCGGCGCCAGCACCTCGCACCAGGCGCCGTGCCAGGCCGCGACATCGACGTCGAGGCCGAGCGCGGCGCAATACCAGTCGGGAAAGAGCTGCAGCTCGTCGAGCCACTGGGCGAGGCCGTGCGGCCTCAGGCCCGGCATCGGCGGATGGCGGTGGAGATGGACGAGCAGGTCGACGGCGAGCGTGTAGAGCTCGGTCTCGCGGTCCGGCAGCGCGTCGAGCGCCTCGCGCAGCCGCGCGTCCCCGAAATCGTCGATCAGCAGCAGGCCGCGGTCGAGATCGCGGGCGAGGATCGCGGGCGCCGACAGGCCGGCGCCGGCCAGCCACTCGGCCACCGCGACGAACGGCTGCGGATCCTCGTGCGGCGGCGGCGCGTCCATCAGCACCGCCCGCCGCTCGCCGTCGACGATCCGGAAATAGCGGCGGAAGCTGGCATCGCCCGCCAGCGGCAGGATCTCGCATCCCTCCCAGCCATGCGCGGCGAGAAAATCGGGCGCATGCGCGGGCGGAATCATCGGGGCGGCCATCGCTCCCCCCAAGCGGCCGGCACCTGGGCTGTCAAGACGCGGCCTCTACCCTGAGCGGCGAGGGTCAGGCGCAGCGCGTCGGGCCACAGCCGCGGCAGCCGTTCCGGCCATTCGATCACCAGCGCCGCCGCCTCGCGGGCGTCGTCGAGGCCGATCTCGTCGAGCTCGCCGCTCTGCTCGATCCGGTAGAGATCGACATGCCAGACCGGGATCAGCGTGTCGGGCGGCGCATAGGCCTGGACGATCGGGAAGGTCGGGCTGGCGACGTCGCCCGAATGGCCGAGCCCGCGCAGCAGCCCGCGCGCCAGCGTCGTCTTGCCGGCGCCGAGCGCGCCGTAAAGCGCGACCACGTCGCCTTCGCGCAGCGCCGGCGCCAGCGCCGCGCCGAACGCCTCGGTCGCTTCGGCGCTGGGGAGCACGAACGAGGTCGCCCCTCCCCCGGAGGGGCTCCGAATTGCCGGGGGCAATTCGGACCTCTTCGTCATTCGGCGACGCGCGCCGCGGCGTAATCGGCGCGCTGCTCGGCGGTGCGCGGCAGGCGGATGGTGACCGTCGTCCCCTCCCCTTCCTTCGACTGGAGCTGGACGGTGCCGCCATGCGCCTCGACGAACTGGCGGGCGAGCGGCAGGCCGAGGCCGACCGCCGCCTGCTCCTCGCTCCGCCCCTCGGCGGTGCGCTGGAAGCGGTCGAACACCCGCGCCTGATCGGCCGGGGCGATGCCGCGGCCATTGTCGGAGACGATGATCCGCGCCGCATCGCGGCCGCCCTCGGCGCGGAGCAGCACCCGGCCGCCGGCGTCGGTGTAGAGCAGGGCGTTGCGGAGCAGGTTGCCGACCGCCTGGCTGAGCCGCCGGCGGTCGCCGGTGACGATTCCGACCGACGGCTTGACCTGCACCGCCAGCTCGACCCCCTGCCGCTCGGCGAGCCCGCGCACCTCCCCGGCGAGCCCGCCGCACAGATCGGCGAGGTCGACCTCGTCCTCGGCGAGCAGCAGGCTGCCGGTGTCGCTCTGGGTCAGATCGAGGACGTTGTCGATCAGCGCGCCCAGTCGGGCGACGCTGTCGAGGATGGCGGCGACATATTCGCTCGCGGTTGCCGGCAGCTTGCCCGCATAGCCTGCCGCCATCATCTCGGCGAAGCCGCCGATCGAGGTCAGCGGCGTGCGCAGCTCGTAGCTCATGTTGGAGACGAAGGCGGTCTTCAGCCGGTCCGCCTCCTCGAGCGCCTCGTTGCGGTCGCGCAGCGCCGCCTCGACCTTCCGGCTGTCGGAAATGTCGAGCATGGTGAACAGCGCATTGCCGTCGGGCAGCGGCACCGCCGCGAACTCGAACTCGCGCCCGTCGATCATGGTCACCCGGCCCGACCTTTGCTTGCGTTCGACGGTGGCGCTGCGGACCAGCTCGCGGACCAGCCCGGCATGGCTGGCGCGCTTCAACTTCGCCGACAGATGCGGCGCCAGCGCGTCGACCCGCGGGTGGCTGGCGAGCTGCTCCTCGTCGAAGCCCCACAGCTCCTTGAAGCGGTTGTTCCACAGGTTGAGGCGGCCGTCCGAGGCGAACACGCCGACCGCCTCGAACAGATTGTCGAAGGTCGCGGTGCGCACCCGAAGCAAGGTGTCGCGCGCCGAGGCGAGCTGGATCTGCTCGGTGCGGTCCTCGAAGATGGTGAGCAGGCCGCCGTCGGGCAGCGGCTGGGCGACGACGCGCAGATGCTTGCCGCCGGGCAGCAGCCAATCCTCCTCGTCGGCGGCGAGGCCGCTGGTGAACCAGGCGCGATGCTCGGCCTTCCAGTCGGGGAAGTCGCGCACCTCGGGCAGATTGCCCGCCTCGCGCATCGCGTCGATCACCCGGTCGAACTCCGGGCGGTCGGCGAGGAACTCGGCGGTCAGCGAGAACAGGCGCGCGAACGGCTGGTTGAAGAAGATCAGGCTGCGGTCGCGGCCGAACTGGGCGACGCCGGCGGACAGCCGGTCGAGCATGTCGCGCTGGGCGCGGACGAAGCGATTCAGTTCGGCCCGCGCCTGCTCCTGGTCCTCGACGTCGATCGCATAGCCGGCGACGCCGTTCGGCCCCAGCGGGATCTCGACCACCTGCATCATCCGCCGCTCGCCGGCGACGGTCGCCGGCACGGTGCGAAACGAGGCCTCCTGGCGATCGCGCACCTCGGCCGCGTCGGCGAGCGGGCTGCGGCCGTCGGCCTCGTCGATCAGCTCGGTGCCGGCGGCGACGACCGCGGCGGCCTCGCCGCCCTCGACCGCCTCGACATAGGCGCCGTTGACCATCACCAGCCTGAGATCCGGGCCGCGATGCCACATCGGGAAGGGCGCCGCCTCGATCAGGCCGGTCAGCGCGTCGAGCGCCTCCGAGCGCCGCTCGAGCTGGTCGGAGAGGCGCGCCGAATCCTCCTCCGCCGCGGTGACATCGACGAACCAGAGCAGGGCCGAGCGTTCGCCGAAGCCGGCCGGGGCGGGCCCGGCGTCGATCCGGAAGATCCGCGCCGAGCCGGCCGGCCGGACGATCGTGCCGACGCTGCCGCCGGCGGCCGCCTCGCCGACCAGCCGGCCGAGCTCGGCCGCGGCGTCGAGCGGGAACGGCGCCTCCTCGCCGAACAGCGCCAGCCAGCGCGGCGGCAAGGCGGCGAGGCCGAGCGCGCCGGCGAGCCGGTCGGGGCCGCTGATCGTTCCGTCCGCCGCCACCGCCAGCGGCATCGCCGGCCCGGCCTGGAGCAGAGCGGCAAGCCGGACATTGTCGTCGATCAGCAGCCGCGCCGCCGCCTCGCGCCGGGCGCCGCGGATTCCGGCCCAGATCGCGACCGTCAGCCACGCGCCCGCGACGAGCGCGAGCACGGCCGCAATCAGGGGCGAAAGCGTCATCCCGCCTTCCTAGGGTCCGTACTCCATACCCGCAATGGCCGGGATCGGGCGGCTTTTGGGCCAAGGCTGCGTCGCAGCGTGGCGAGCGAGGCTGCGTTGCGGAAGCGGGGCAAAAAGAAAGGGGCGGGCCCGAAGGCCCGCCCCGAGATGGTTCGCTTCGCTGCGTCCTAGCGGAAGTTCACGTTGACGCCGAAGTAGATGTAGCGGCCGATCGAGTCGTACGGATCGCCGCCGGCGGTGCCGAGCAGGCCGAGCGGCGGCTTCCGGTCGAGGATGTTCGACACGCCGCCGTAGAAGCGGAACTGCTCGTTGACCTGATAGCCGAGCTGGACGGCGTGGTAGAAGACATCCGGATAGTTCCGCCGCGGATGGCTGTCGGCGTTGGTCGGCGGCAGCAGCGCGACGTCGTTGAGCGTGCAGCCGATCGCCGTAACGTAGGGCTGCGTGCACAGGCCGTCGGACGCGTTCTGCGCCTCGTAGGAGGCGTTGATCGACATCTTGCCGATGTAGCGCAGGTTGTAGGTGATATCGAACGCGCCGAAATCATAGTTGAAGTTGGCGTTCGCCGCGAACACCGGATCGCCGAGCTCGGAGAGCTGGCGGTTCGGATTGTTCGGGAAGGACGGATCGATATAGTTGGTCGTCTCGATCACATAGGTGCCGATCGCCCGGGCGCTGAGCCGGTGGCCGTTGCCGAAGGTGCGGCGATAGGACAATTCGACGTCGACGCCCGAGGTGATCTGCTTGGCGAAGTTGATGCCCGCCGAGAGCACCGCCGGCTGGACGAACAGGCCGGTGGCCGGATCGCGGTTGACGGTGGCGCAGAGGGTGTTGCCCGGCGGCTGATCGTAGCAGCCGGTGATGATCGACTGGGCGGTCAGCACGGCGATCAGATTGTCGACCCTGATGTGGTAGTAATCCGCCGTGATCGACAGGCCCGGGACGAACCGGGGCTCGATCACCGCGCCCAGCGTATAGCTCTTGCTGGTCTCCTCCCTGAGGTCCGGGTTGCCGCCCGACAGGAAGCCGGTCGACGAGGAGCGCGCGGTGCAGTTGATGAACGGCCCGCCGAGCGTCGCCGGGAAGGCGGTGGTCGAGCAGGCCGCGACCAGCGCCGCAGTGGCGACGACCGGAACGCCGTTGGCCACGCAATTGGCGGCGCGGTTGCCGACGCCGATGTTGGCAAAGTCGCACGGATCGGCGATCTGGGCGAAGTTCTGCGACTGCGGCGAGAACAGGTCGGACTGGGTCGGCGCGCGCACCGAGCGCGAATAATTGCCGCGGAAGCGGATGTCGCGGATCGGCGCCCAGGTGCCGCCCAGATTGTAGGCCCAGACGGTGCCGGTGCTGCCCTGGTTGTAGTCGGAGACCCGGGCGGCCGCCTCGAACGTCAGCTCCTGGGCGAACGGAAGATCGCGCAGGATCGGCAGGCGGATTTCGCCATAGGCTTCCTTGACCTCCAGCGCCGGCGGATCGAACGTCTGGATGGCGTTGAGGAAGGTCGCGCCGTTCTGGGTCAGGTCGTCGAAGTCCGAGAAGGCGGTCTCACGCCGGTATTCGACGCCGAGCGCGAAGCCGATCGGCCCGCCGGGCAGCTCGAACCATTGCGAGCTGTCGCCCGAGACGAAGGCGACCACCTGCAGCTCGCTGGCATGCTCGCGGCGGTGCGCGGTCGTGTTGACATAGGCAAGCGCGGCCGCGCTCGGCCGGCCCGAGCCGAACAGGTTGATCGGCACGCAGGCCGGATCGTCGTTGGTGGTGATCGCGTCGGTGTTGATCCGGCAGGCGGGGCCGTTCGGCGTGTTCACCGCGTCGATGGCGTCGACATAGCGGGCGAAGAAATTGCCCGTCGGATCGGCGATGACGAGGTTGTTGAGCGATTGCAGGCGGGTACGGAGATGGCCGTAATTGGCGGCGATCTCATAGTGCCAGTCGTCGAAGAAATCGCCCTCGAAGCCGGCGACGATGCGATAGGTGTCGCGATCGTGGATCTCGCCGCGGCCGCCGAAATCGACGTTGAAGCGGTTGATCGGGAAGGTGCCCGTGGTCGGCGTGGCGCAGCGGCCCATCAGCTGAAGCTGGGCCAGGATCTGCGGGGTGACGAACGCGTTGTTGCAGCGCAGCGTGCCGAGGGTGCCGCCCTGGACGAAGCTGGGCTGGCCTTCCTGGGTGGCATCGATGTGCACGTACTTCGCTTCGAGGAACGGCTGGAACGCGCGGGTGACCTCGAAGCGCGCGAGCAAATTGGCCGCGTAGCGCTGGATGCCGGCGGCGAGCTGGCCGGTATCGCGCAGGGTCGAGCCGTGGCTGCCCTGGACGTTGCCCGAACCGTTGACCCGCAGATCGTTGCCGACCACATCGCGAACCAGGACGCCCTGGTCGGTGAAGTAGAACAGGCTGACCTGGCCGTTGGCTTCGCAGCGCGCGTCGCGGATCGGGCCCGCGGGGATGCTGTTGGCCTGGCCGAGCGCGCAGGTCTGGTTGGCCGGGAGCGCCGGCGAGACGCTGCCGCCATTGTAGATGCCGGCATTGCGGATGCCGCAGAGGAAGGCGCGGTCGGGAACGCCGTCCGAGGTGGAAATGCCGGTCTCGCCGCCGGCCGCGCCCTGCGGCTCGATCAGGTCGAACTGGCAGCGGCCGTCATAGGCGCCGGTGAGTCCGGGCCGGTCGACGAAATAGAGCGCCTGGGCGCGGGTATATTCGAGCGCGATCGCGACGTTGCCGCGATCCTCGGCGAAGTTGCGGCCCCAGGTCAGGCCGGCGAAATATTGCGGGTAGTCGCCCTGGTCCGAAATGCCGGCCTGGGCGCGCAGGCGGAAGCCGTCGAAGTCGCGGCGGAGGATGAAGTTGACGACGCCGGCGACGGCGTCGGAGCCGTAGATCGCCGAATTGCCGCCGGTGACGATGTCGACCCGGTCGACGAGCGTGATCGGGATCGTGTTGACGTCGACCAGATAGTCGCCGGGCGAGCCGGTGATGTGGCGGCGGTTGTTGACCAGCACCAGGGTGCGGGCGGTGCCGAGGCCGCGAAGGTCGAGGAAGTTGAGGCCCGCAGTGCCGATGAACCGGGTCGAGTTGCCCGAGCTGAAGGTCGAGCGCAGCGACGGCAGGTCGTTGAGGTTGTCGCCGAGGTTGACGTCGCCGTTGTCGGTCAGCTCCTGGATGCCGACCGAGGTGATCGGAACCGTCGATTCGAGGTTCGGGCGCCGGATGCGGGTGCCGGTGACGAGGATCGAGCCGCTGTCCGCCGGCTCCTGGGTGGTGACCTCGCCGGCCCTGCAGGCGTCACGCTCGCCCTGCGTCGGCAGGTTGGCGCACCGATCGGAGTAGGGCTGCGTTGTTCCCTGAGCGGCGGCAGGCGTGGCGAAGCCGGCAATGGCGAGAGCGGCAACAGAAGCGGAGCCGAGAATACGAGCGTTAATACGGCGCATGCGGAATACCCCCAAAAGTGCGGTTTTGGCCGGAGGACATTATCGCCCTGTCAGCAAAAGGAAATGCTTGCGCGCGCCGATCTTCATAAGGCGCGGAAGGTGTTACATTAATGCCACATTCATCTGGCTGGCCGGGGCCGCGGCGCCGGCGCGAGGCCCGGCGCCGCGTCCGGCTCAATAGCGGTAATGGTCGGGCTTGAACGGCCCCTCGACCGGCACGCCGATATAATCGGCCTGCTTCTGGCTGAGCCTGGAGAGCCTCACGCCGAGCTTGTCGAGGTGGAGCGCGGCGACCTTCTCGTCGAGATGCTTGGGCAGGACGTAGACGTCGTTCTGATACTTGTCGCCGCCGGTCCACAGCTCGATCTGGGCGAGCGTCTGGTTGGTGAAGGACGAGCTCATCACGAAGCTCGGATGGCCGGTGGCGCAGCCGAGATTGACGAGCCGGCCCTTGGCGAGGACGATGATCTTCTTGCCGTCCGGGAACTCGACCTCGTCGACCTGCGGCTTGATCTCGGTCCACTTCATGTTGCCGAGAGCGGCGATCTGGATCTCGCTGTCGAAATGGCCGATGTTGCAGACGATCGCCATGTTCTTCATCGCCCGCATGTGATCGAGGGTGATGACGTCGGCATTGCCGGTGGCGGTGACGAAGATGTCGGCGCGGGTGACCGCCTCCTCCATCGTCACCACCTCATAGCCTTCCATCGCCGCCTGCAGGGCGCAGATCGGGTCGATCTCGGTGACGAGGACGCGGGCGCCGCCGTTGCGCAGCGACGCGGCCGAGCCCTTGCCGACGTCGCCGAAGCCGGCGACGGTGGCGACCTTGCCGGCGAGCATCACGTCGGTGGCGCGGCGGATCGCGTCGACCAGGCTCTCCTTGCAGCCGTAGAGATTGTCGAACTTCGATTTGGTGACGCTGTCGTTGACGTTGATCGCCGGGAACGGAAGCTTGCCCTTCCTGGCGAGGTCGTAGAGCCGGTGGACGCCGGTCGTGGTCTCCTCGGAGACGCCCTTGATGTTCTGGACCGTCTTCGTCAAATAGCCCGGCCGCTCGGCGAGGAAGCGGTTGAGGGTCGCGACGAACACCTCCTCCTCTTCGTTGGTCGGCGCGAACAGCGTCTCGCCGGCCTCGACCCGGGCGCCCCACAGGGCGAACATGGTGGCGTCGCCGCCGTCGTCGAGGATCATGTTGCAGGTCTGATCCTGGCCCCAGTCGAAGATCCGCACGACATAGTTCCAATAATCTTCGAGGCTCTCGCCCTTGATCGCGAACACCGGCACGCCGGTCGCGGCGATCGCGGCGGCGGCATGGTCCTGGGTCGAGAAGATGTTGCACGAGGCCCAGCGCACCTGCGCGCCCAGCGCGGTCAGGGTCTCGATCAGCACCGCGGTCTGGATCGTCATGTGCAGCGAGCCGGTGATGCGCGCGCCCTGGAGCGGCTTGGCCGCGCCATATTCGGCGCGCAGGGCCATCAGGCCCGGCATCTCGGTCTCGGCGATCTCGATCTCCTTGCGGCCGAAGCCGGCGAGATTGAGGTCGGCTACGACATAGTCGCTGAACGCGGTCTGGGGCTGGGTGGCCACGCGGATTCTCCTGATCAAGTGAAAAGACCGCCGGCAAAAATCAGGCGGTCGCGTGGGTCCCCCCTAGCCGCGGCCGCCCGCAAATGCAAATATAAAGATATCTTTATATGTGGGTCCTCCCCCTGAGGGCGAGGGGGACCGCCTGCCGCAGGCAGGGGGTGGAGGGGTATCAGCCTAAGAGGCTGTTCTCAGGCGCTGACACCCCTCCACCACCCTGCGGGTGGTCCCCCTCCCCTTGCAGGGGAGGATCTTCAGTTCCCTTCCGCCGCGGCGAAGCTGTAGCCGCATTCGCCGCCCGGCAGGTCCGAGGAGAAGCCGAAGCGGTCCTCGATCGCGACCAGCTGGCCGATGTCGCCATTGGCGGCGGCCGCTTCCTCGGCGAGCGCCGCGGTGTCGGCGCAGACCGCCTGATCGGTCGCGTCGGCGCCGTAGATGTTGGCGAGCGCGGTGGCGAACCGGTCGTACTGCGTCTCGGCCTGGCTGCCGTAGCCGGTGCGGAACTGGGCGAGCAGCACCGCATTGGCGCCCTGGATCGTGGTCCGGTTGGCCCGCACGAACCGGTTATAGGCCGGCGTCACGTCGGCCCCCATCGCCTGGCAGCGCAAAGTCGCCACCATCAGCCGCGACTGCAGGTCGCGGACCTTGGCGGCGGCGACCTGGGTCGAATTCCAGCAGCCCATCGCCGCCTCGGCCGGCATGCTGACGCACAACATCGTCGCGGCCGCCGCAAGGAGGCCGCCCTTCTTCATCTGTCCACTCATGATAAGTCCCCACTCTGTCCACAGAGCCGGTGCGCGAGCTGCGCCCGGCCGAGTCGGAGGCTCTCATGAGAAGGGTAACCGGGAAGTAAATTTCTGCGGTTAAACTGTTGCCGGAAAGATACTTAAGCAGTGCCATATTCTGCGGTCAGCAACCGCGAATCGATCCCCGCCGCCTTGAACGCGGCCGCCCAGCGGGTGTCGACGTCGCAGGCGTAGAGCAGGGATTCGTCGCCCGGGGTGGCGAACCAGCCGTGGCGGGCGAGCTCCTGCTCGAGCTGGTCGGGGCCCCAGCCGGCATAGCCGAGCGCGGCGACCCAGCGGCTCGGCCCTTTGCCCTCGGCGATCGCCTTCAATATGTCGATCGTGCCGGAAAGCACCCAGCGCTCGCCGACATAGACGCTCTCGCCGCCGCTCCAGTCGGGCGAGTGGAGGATGAAGCCGCGCTGCGGCTCGACCGGTCCGCCGAGATGGATCGGCACGTTGGGCGCCTCGCCGGGGGCGATGTCGAGCTGCTTCAGGAGGTCGTGGAAGCCCAAACGCGGCACCACCCGGCCGAGGCCGATGCCGAGCGCCCCCTCCTCGTCGTGGACGCACATCGCGATCACCGCTTTCTCGAAGCGCGGATCGCCGATCCCCGGCATGGCGAGCAGGAACTGGCCCGAAAGGAAGCGCGGCGCGTCCATCGCCCGAGCTATAGGCGTTTGGCGGGCGGCCCGACAATTGCTAAGGGCCGCCCCAACCGAGATTCCCGGGAGACAGAAAATGACCATCAGCGTCGGCGACCGAATCCCTGACCTGCCCCTGACCAAAGCCACCGCCGAGGGTCCGCAGCCGATCCAGGCCGGCGACTATTTCGCCGGCCGCAAGATCGCCCTGTTCGCGGTGCCCGGCGCGTTCACCCCGACCTGCTCGGCCCGCCACCTCCCCGGCTATGTCGAGAAGGCCGGCGAGCTCAAGGCCAAGGGCGTCGATGAAGTCGCCGCGCTCTCGGTCAACGACGCCTTCGTGATGGGCGCCTGGGGGCAGCAGGGCGGCGCCGACGGCAAGGTGACGATGCTCGCCGACGGCAATGGCGATTTCGTCGAGGCGCTCGGCCTTGCCGCGGACTTCTCCAAGTTCGGCATGGGCAAGCGCAGCCAGCGCTGGTCGGCGATCGTAGACGACGGCGTCGTCACCGCGCTCAACGTCGAGGAGCCGGGCGCGTTTCGCGTCTCCAGCGCCGAATATATGCTCGACCAGCTCTGACCCGCGCGCCGGGGACAGTCACTTTTCCGCACGGCGGCGCCCATCTGAATACGGCGCGCGGAAAAGTGACTGTCCCCTTTGCAGCTACCAGCCGCACCGCCTCCCCTGGTTCTGCTCGCGCAGCCAGCCGAGCAGCGGCCGGAAATATTCGACCATCGGCTCGGCCGAAATCTCGCGGGTGCCGGTGAACGCCTCGAGCGCGTCGGGCCAGGGCCGCGACAGGCCCATCGCCAGCATCTCGTTCAACCGCCGCCCGACCTCGTGATTGCCGTAGAAGGAGCAGCGGTGGAGCGGCCCGTGCCAGCCGGCGATGTCGCAGGCCGCCTTGAAGAACTGGAACTGGAGGATGCGGGCGAGGAAGTAGCGGGTGTAGGGGACGCTCGCCGGCACGTGATATTTGGCGCCGGCGTCGAAATTCTGCTCGGTCCGCGGCACCGGCGGGACGATGCCCTGATATTGCAGCCGCATCCGGTCCCACGCCGCCTGATAGTCGCCGGGCGCGATCTGGCCGGAGAAGATGCCCCAGCGGTAGCGGTCGACGAGCAGGCCGAAGGGGAGGAAGGCGATCTTGTCGAGCGCCTGCCTGAGGAGCAGCGCCCGGTCCTGCTCGGCATTGGGCATCTGGTTCGCCTGGAGCAGGCCGATCTGCTGCAGATATTCGGGCGTGACCGAGAGCGCGATGGTGTCGCCGATCGCCTCGTGGAAGCCGTCATTGGCGCTGTCCAGATAGAGGAAGGGCTGGCGGTTGTAGGCGCGCTGGTAGAAATTGTGGCCGAGCTCGTGATGGGCGGTGACGAAATCGTCGGCGTTGACCCTCGTGCACATCTTGATCCTGAGATCCTCGACATTGTCGACGTCCCAGGCCGAGGCGTGGCAGATCACCTCGCGGTCCCGCGGCTGGGTGATCATCGAGCGCTCCCAGAAGGTCGCCGGCAGCGGCGCGAAGCCCAGCGACGTGAAGAAGCCCTCGGCGGTGCGGATCACCCGCTCGGGCGTGTAATGGGCGCGCTCGAGCAGATTGGTGAGGTCGTAGGCCGGCCGGCCCGAATTGGGCGGCGCGACGACGTCGTAGATATTGCCCCATTCCTGGGCCCAGAGGTTGCCGAGCAGGTCGGCGCGGATCGGGCCGTTGGCGGCCTGGACGCTGTCGCCGTAGCGCCGGTTCAACCCGGCGCGGGCGAAGCAGTGAAGCTCGACGTAGAGCGGCCGCACCTCGTTCCACAGCCGCTCGGTCAGCGCCGCGAACTCATCCGGGCTCATGTCGTATTTGGAGCGCCACATCGCGCCGGTATCGGCGAAGCCGAGCTCGCGCGCGCCGGCATTGGCGATCTCGACCATGCGCTGATACTGGGCCCGCATCGGCGAGCCGACATTGTTGTTCCAGCTCGACCACATCTCGCTCAATTGGGCCGGGTTGCGGACCGTCCCCATCCGCGCCTCGATCTCGTTGCCGGTCAGCGTCTCGCCGTTCATCGTGCCGCGGCCGCGGCCATATTGGGAGGAAAGGTCGGTCGAGATCCGGTTCAGCTCGGCGGCCGCGCCCGGCGTCGTCGGCGCGGCGAGGGTGAGGCCGTTCCGGAGGATGTTGAGCTTGCGCCTGGTGTCGGGGCTGAGGCCCGGCACGTTCGCGTAGCGCGCCGCCTCGGTGGCGAAGCGGACCCCCATCTCGGTGCCGATCGTGCCGAAATGGGCGGAGAGCGCGTCGGTGTCCGGGGTGATGTAGGTGGCGTTGACCCACGAGGCGCGGCTGGCGATGACGGTGAATTCGGCGAGCTCGCGCTCGGCCCGGGCGACGAACGCCTCGGCCTCGGCCACGGTCGGCTCGGCCGAAGCGGGCGCCACGGCGGCGGGCGCCGGCGGCGGTAGCGCGGCCTGTTCGGCGGCGGCGGTGGTGCAGCCGGCGGCGAGGCAAGAGGCGAAAGCGAGAGCGAGCAGGGAGACGCTGCTTTTCATGACGCGGGACATCCTCTGTCTTGTTGTGGCGGGCCGCTACTGCGCCCGCGGGCCGCACACGGTCAAGAGGCGAGAAAGCCGGCGATGGCGCGGCCGAGATCGGGCCTGGTGACGGCGCTCATATGATTGCCGGGAACCGCGACGTAGCGCGCCTTCGGGAGCGCCTGCGCGAGCGCTTCGGCCGAGCCGTTGTCATGATCGTCGGCGCCGCTCACCACCAGCGTTGGAATGGTGATGCTGCGCAGCATTTCCTCGCCGGTATCGACGAAGCTGTCGAGCAGCGGCAGCAGCGCTTCGGGATCGCCGCCGGTGGTCTTCAGGAACGCCTCGGCCAGCCATTCCGGCGAGCCGCGCGGGTGCGTGCCGAGCCCCTTCAGGATCGCCTTGAAATGGCCCGAGCGGGCGCCGGTATCGTGCAGCCCCGCCAGCCCCATGCCGGCGACGACCAGCCGGCGCGGCCTCGCCCCCAGCGCCGCCATCCGCACCGCCGTCCGCGCGCCCAGCGAATAGCCGCCGAGGTCATGATCCTTAAGGCCGAGATGTTCGATCAGCGCCAGTCCGTCGGTCGCAAGCACGTCCCGTGGATAAGCGGCGGGATCGTGCGGCCGGGCGCTGGTGCCGTGGCCGCGCAGGTCCGGCATGATCACGCGAAAGCCGCGCCCGGCGATCTCGGCGGCATGGCCGAAGCGGATCCAGTTGGTGTCGGCGTCGGAGAACAGGCCGTGGAGCAAGATCACGGGCCGCCCCTCGCCCTGCTCGTGCCAGGCGAGCGCGATGCCGTCCGGGGCGGTGAATTCGTGTCTCATGTCGGCTTCAACCTGCGCACCACGCCGAAGATAACGATCAGCAGCGCGAACAGGACCAGCAAAGCGGCGAGCAGGAAGGCCCCGCCCGGCTCGCCATGCTCGGCGCCGAAGGCGAGCGCCTGGGTCATCGCCAGCGGGCCGACGATCGCGGCGATCGAGGCGATGCTCGCCATCCCGCCCTGGAGCGCGCCCTGGTGCGAGGCATCGGTCATCCGCGACAGCAAAGCGTTGAGCGAGGGCCAGACGAGCCCCTGCAGCGCGCTGAAGAAAATGATCGCGTAGACCAGCCAGTTTTGCGTCACGAAGACGTAGAAGAGGAAGCTCAGGCCCCCCACCACCATGCCGATCACCACCGTCCGCGCTTCGCCGAAGCGGGCGATGGCACGGCCGGTGACGAAAACCTGGGCGAGCCCCATCGCCAGGCCCGCGGCGGCGAGCGACCAGCCGATCGCGGTCGCGTCCCAATCGAGCGCCAGCCCGGCCCAGAAGGCCCAAGTCGCCGGATAGACGAAATGGGCGAGCTGCCAGAGCAGGGCGGCGACGAGCAGCGGCGCGGCGCCGCCGGCGTGGAAGAGCGGGCGGAACGCGCCGAGGACATGCGCGTCGCGCCAGCGAAACGGGCGTCTCCGCTCGGCCGGCAGGGTCTCCGGCAGCCCGATAAGAATCCACAGCGCGTTGAGCCCGGCCAGCGCCGCCGCGACGACGAACGGCGTGCGCGTGCCGAAGCCCGAGAGCAGCCCGCCGATCGCCGGCCCGAGGATGAAGCCGAGCCCGAAGGCCGCCCCCATCAGGCCGAAGGTCGCGCCCCTTTTCTCCGGCTCCGTGACGTCGGCGAGGACGGCGTTGGCGGGCCCGTAGGTGGCGCCGGCAATGCCCGCGACGAAGCGGCCGACGAACAGCCAGGCGAGCGTCGGCGCCGCCGCCATCAGCAGATAGTCGAGGGCGAAGGCGAGCGCCGAGAAGAGCAGGATCGGCCGCCGCCCGAAGCGGTCGCCGAGATTGCCGAGCACCGGCCCGGCGAAGAATTGCGCGCCGGCATAGGCGACCAGCATGTAGCCGGCGATCCGCGTCGCCTCCGCCAGCGTCACCTGGCCGAGATGGACGATGAGATCGGGCAGCACCGGCAGGACGATGCCGAAGCCGATCGAATCGATCAGCAGGACGGTGAGGACGATCGGAACGGCAGGATGGTGAAAGCGCATCGCAGTCCCCGCTCAGCTACCTTTCCCCGTCATTGCGAGGAGCGAAGCGACGAAGCAATCCAGAAAGGAAGCTGGATTGCTTCGCTGCGCTCGCAATGACGAAGCCCTGGCGAGCGCATCAGCCCGGCAGCTTGCCGGTCGCCTTGATCCAGCGCTCGATCAGCGGCTGATATTGGTCGGCCCGCATTTCGGGCAGGCCTTCGGTATCGAGCCAGGCGCGATGGAGGCTCTCGACGCCGAAATGGGCGGTCGGGCGGAAGCGCGAGGGATCGTCGAACGAGGCCACGGTCAGGTCCATCTTCTCGCTGTCCGGATGGGCGAAGCCGAGCGAGGTGCCGCAGGCGGCGCAATAGGGCCGGCGCGCGATCGGCGAGCTTCGATACCAGTCCGGCCCGCTCGCCCAGGCGACGTCCGCCTTCTTCATGCTCTTGAACGCGATCGAGACGCTGCCGGTCGCCCGCTGGCACATCCGGCAATGGCAGAGATAGGCGTCGTCGTTGTGAACCCGCGCGGTGTAGCGCACCTTGCCGCAGGCGCAGCCGCCGGTCATTTCGTCGGTCATGTTCCGAGCTTCCTCACGCGCGCCGCGTACGGTGTCCCGGCCACCGCGCGGATGAACTTCCCGTCGGCGGTCAGGAGTTCGTCGTCATTCGCTTCCGCCAATGCGAGATAGACGCAATCATAGACGGGATGCGCCAATTCGATCGCGAGCCCCAGGGCGCGCGGCACCAGCGGCGTTTCGTCGACGGTCCGGATATAGCGCGCGAGATCGGCAAGCCGGCTGGAGATTTCGGAATCTTCCGCCAGTTCGCCCTTTCGCACCCGTTTCCAGAGGGCATTGGCGATCTCGGCGTGAATGAGCGTCGGTCCGATCAGCTCGGCACGCCCGATCCAGCCGATCGCTTCTTCGCTCTGGGGCTCCTCGACAATCAGCTTGAACGCGACGCTCGCGTCAATGACCACGGTCGCGGTCTTCGCGGATCAGGTCGACGCCCAGCGTCTGCGGGGCGCCGGTTATGCGGGCCTTGCGGCTCCACTCCTGCGAGCGGCGGATAAGCGTCAGCTTCTCGTCCACACCGAGCTCCGCCGCCTTATGGATCGCCTCGCGCGCCAGTGCTTCGACCGACGTGTTTCTCTCTCGCGCGCGCACCTTCAACCGCTCGATAGCGGCGTCGTCCAGCTGGCGAACAAGGATCTGACCCATGGGGAGTTGATAGCACTATGCTATCATTCGCTCAAGCGGATCGTTTCCAGCCTGGCGCGCCACGCGGCGGGCAACGGCGCCGGCCGGCGGCTGTCGCGGCCGACATAGACATGGGTGAAATGGCCCTCCGCCGCCGCTTGCTCCATCCCCTTGGCGAAGACTCCCAGCCGGTAGGTGACGCTCGAAGTGCCGAGCTTCTCGACGCCGAGGCCGATCTCGACGGCTTGCGGATAAGCGAGCGGGGCGGCGTAGCGGCAGCCGGTCTCGACGACGAGGCCGATCGGATCGCCGCCCGCGACGTCGAGCAGGCCGGCCTCGATCAGCCAGCCGTTCACCGCCGTGTCGAACCAGGAATAATGGACAATGTTGTTGACGTGGCCGTAGGCGTCGTTGTCGGCCCAGCGGGTCGGCATCTCGCGCCACACCGGATACGCCGCCCTCCCCCTCAAAGCGCCGCCTCGTAGAGCCGGCGCGCGTCGGCCTCGCTGATCGGGCAGGGATTGTTGACCAGCAGCCGCTCCTGCTTCATCGCCTCGGCGGCGAGCAGGTCGAGATGCTCGGGCCCGACGCCGACCTCGGAGAGGCGCCGCGGCAGGCCGGTCGCCTTGGTCAGGTCGGCGAGCCGCTCGACGAACGCCTGCGCCTGGCCCTGGCTGCCGAGCCTTGCCAGCGACGGATCGAGGACGCAGCCGAGCTCCGCATAATCGGCCATCGCCGCCGGCATGTTGTGGCCGAGCACCTGGGTGAGGACGAGCGCGTTGGAAAGGCCGTGCGGCACGTGGAAATGGCCGCCGAGCGGATAAGCGAGCGCATGGACGCCGGCGACCGGCGCATTGTCGAACGCGACCCCGGCATAATGGGCGCCCAAGAGCATGTTGCCGCGCGCGACGCGGTCGTCGGGCCGTTCGCAGGCGGCGAGCAGATTCTGCGACAGCAGCCGCAGCGCCTCGCGCGCCAGCATGTCCGAGACCGGGTTCTTGCGCCGCGCCGAGGTATAGGCCTCGATCGCATGGACCATCGCGTCGATGCCGGTGGCGGCGGTGACGTGGCGCGGCAGGCCGAGGGTGAGCTCGGCATCGAGCACCGCCCAGTCGGCGTTGAGCGCCGGGCTGTTGACCGCATTCTTGACGCTGCCGCCGATAGTGATCACCGCGACGCCGGTCGCCTCCGAGCCGGTCCCCGCGGTGGTCGGCACCAGCGCCAGCGGCAGCCTCTGCCCGAGCGCCTTGCCGACCCCCCAGATCGCGTCGAGATCGTCGCCGCTGCCGATCAGGTAGGCGGCGAGCTTGGCGACGTCCATCGGGCTGCCGCCGCCGAAGCCGACCACCGAGGCGCAGCCCGCCCCCGCCGCCACCGCCGCCAGCAGCGTATCGCGCGACGGATCGGGCTCGACCGAGTCGAACGGGATCGCGCCGGGCAGCGCGGCGAGCGCGGCGTCGGCGAGACCCAGAGCGCGGACATTGGCGTCGGTGACGAACAGGCAGGGCCCCGGCGGCAGCAAATCGGCGAGCCGGGTGGCGGCGCCCTCGCCGGCGATCAGCTTGGGGCCATAATGGAATTGATAGGGTTGCACGCGTCTCCCTACCCCTTTCCGTCATTCCCGCGAAAGCGGGAATCCAAGCGGCCTTTCGCGCAGCGCTCGAAGTCAGCATGGACCCCATTGACGAGGTCGCCATGTCCCCCGGACATGGCTACGCAGTGCGGGGCACTGCGTACCTCGCCAATTTCGCTGGGGTGACGAGGAAGGGTTAGAGCGAGCGCTCCAGCCGGGAGAGCAGGCTGCGCGCCGGGCTGCCGGCGGGTTCGCCGGCGAGGTGGCCCGAATCGATCCGGCTGACCCGCTCGTACAATTCCTCGCTGGCGCGGACGAGCTCGGCCGCGGTTTCGGGCAGGCGCGGGAAGAGGTCGCGGTCGGTCGCCGGCGCTTCGCCGAGCCGGCGCTCCGCCTCGCCGGCCTGGTCGCGGCTCAGTTCGCCGGCGGCGACGGCGCGCTGGGTGAGCAGCCAGGCGATGACGTGCATCAGCCGGGTCGTCACCTTCAGCGATTCGCAGGAGAAGCCGACCCGGTCGATCGGCGCCAGCGCCAGCCGGTCGTCGCGCCCCTGGGTGTCGAAATAGGAGCGCGCCTCGTCGGCGAGCACCATCGCCTCGACGTAGAGCGCGTCGACCAGCTTCGGAGTCATCTTGTCGTGCAATGCCGCCTGTCCCATGCCCGCAACCTGCCACAGCGCCGCGGGGGCGCAAAACGCTAAAGAAGGTAAATCGCGTCCCGATCCGGGGCGGCCCCCAATCCGTCACCCCGGCGAAGCATGTCCTGAGCGCCTGCCTTGCAGGCAGTCGAAGGGGCCGGGGTCCAGGCGGCCGTGGAATCCCTGTCCGGTCTGGATGCCGGCCTGCACCGGCATGACGAAGGAAGAGGCGGCGCCCCGTCAGGCGATGATGTCGGGGATCTTGAGATCCTCCAGCTGGGCGATCTCGTCCTTCAGTCTCAGCTTTCGTTTCTTGAGGCGGGCGAGCTGGAGCTGGTCGCGTCCGGCCATGCTCCTGAGGGCTTCGATGGCGCTGTCGAGATCACGATGCTCGGTGCGCAGAACCGCGAGTCGCGATTCCGGATCCTGAGCGGCTGAGTGGTTCCCTTCCATGGGTCTCCCTCGCTCCTCTGGGCTGGACGGGAGCCATCTTAATCCTTCGGTGAGCCGCCGTACATATGTGTTGGATCGCCGTCTCCGGGGGGAGACAAAGGCCGCCCTTGGTGGTTAGATGGCGGCATCGAAGTGAAGGAGTTTGCCAATGCACCAGGCGCACGTTTTGGCCCTTCAGGCCAAGCATGCCGGCCTCGAAGCCAGGATCGTCGAGGAAAGCCAGCGGCCGCTGCCCGACATGGCCACCCTCTCCCGGCTCAAGAAAGAGAAATTGCGCGTCAAGGAGGAGATGAGCGGCCTCAGCGAGCCGCACTAGCGCCGGACGGGGACAGTCACTTTTCCGCACGCCGCCTGAAAGCAGCCGCTGTCGTGCGGAAAAGTGACTGTCCCCTTCTCAGGCTCAGTCGTCGCGGGAAACGCGCTCGTTCTTCTCGTGGCGCTCCTGCGCCTCGACCGTCATCGTCGCGATCGGCCGCGCCTCGAGCCGGGCGAGGCTGATCGGCTCGCCGGTCACTTCGCAAAAGCCGTATTCGCCGGTCTCGATCCGGTGCAGCGCCGAATCGATCTTGGCGATCAGCTTGCGCTGGCGGTCGCGGGTCCTCAGGTGAATGCCCCAGTCGGTCTCGCTCGAGGCGCGGTCGGTGAGGTCGGCTTCCTGGATCGGGCCGCTGGCCAGCGCCGCCATCGTCTCGCGCGATTCCCTGACGATGCCGTCCTTCCAGGCGAGCAGCTTCATGCGGAAATAAGCGAGCTGCTCGTGGTTCATGAATTCTTCGTTGGCGCTTGGCCGATAGCCGCCGACGAATTGCGGATTCAAAGCGTCACTATGAAGCGTAGCCATTACCCCTCCACTCCGCGTTCTCCCGGCACAGCCGGGGGCCCGAACCTGAGGCGGGAAGGATGCTGGTGCCCCGAATCTAAGCCTCCCGCCCCAGAGGCGCCTATACGCATGCCGACATGCCAGCACAAGTCACTCAAAGGGGGCGGAAAATATTGCCGGCTCGGTCCGTCCGCGAAACATTTCGAGCCGTCGCAGCAGCCTGTGCGAATCGGGCCGGACGGGGCGATTCGGGGCCTTCGTTAACCGCGATCGGCGAAAATCCCGCGGCAGCCGCCGTTCACCCCTCCCGAGAAGCTGTTCAGCAATGGGACGAAAGGGCGCTCGAGGGCCCGAAAACCCCCGGATTCCGGGCACAAGATGGTTAACGCGCTTGCGTCTAAAGGGATCGTTTGCATCTGCTTGCTAGTGCCTCACCCGCGATGGATCGGCGTCAGCCCCTTCATCCACGAGGACGGCCAGGAACAGGGATGCTGTTATGTCGGTAAGAATGGCTTTGGCAAAACTCTGCGCTTGCACCTGCGGTGGTGCGATCATCGGCGGCGGCGCAGTCCATGTCGCGGAGAATCCTCCGCCCCGCCCGACCGTCGCCCATGCGTCGCACGCCCGGGCCGGCCATGCCCGCTACGCAAGCAGCCACCGGCGCCTGGTGCGCCGGACGGTCCGGCGCACCGCCTGCGCGGCGCCGACCCAGACGGTCAGCCGGATGATCATCCCGCCGATGTTCGCGCCGCCGCCGCCCCCGGTCGCGGTGGCGAGCACCAGCGGCGGCGGCGTCCCGATCGTGATCGGCGGCGGCTCGACCGGCGGCTTCGGCGGCGGCTTCTTCGCCGGCGGCTTCTTCGGCGGCAGCTCGGCCTCGAGCGGCGGCACCAACATCAGGATCGACAACAATAACGAGCAGGCCCAGGGCCAGAACCAGAACCAGAATCAAAACCAGAATCAAAACCAGAACCAGAACCAGAACGAAAACCAGAATCAGAACCAGAACGAAAACCAGAACGGGTCCAGCGGCTCGTCCAGCCACGGCTCGTCCAGCCACGGCTCGTCCAGCCACGGCTCGTCGAGCCACGGTTCCTCGAGCCACGGCTCCTCCAGCCACGGCAGCTCGGGCTCCAGCTCGAACGGCAGCTCGACCTCGTCGAGCTCGACCAGCTCGGGCGCCTCGACCAGCTCGGGCGCGAGCGGATCGACCAGCTCGTCCTCGACCAGCTCGGGCGCGACCGGCGGCTCGTCGAGCTTCGGCTCGTCGGGCAGCACCAGCGGCTCCAGCTCGTCTTCGTCGAGCAGCAGCGCGTCGAGCAGCGGCAGCTCCAGCTCCTCGTCGAGCGGCGGCTCCTCCTCGTCCTCGACCGGCGGCACCCACGTCCCGGCGCCGCCGATGATCCTCCTGTTCGGCGCCGGCGCCGCCACCCTGGTCGCCCGCAGCCGCCTCGGCAAGCGCGCCGCCGCCGCCTAAGAATCCGCGCAAGCGGATAGGCCAGGGAAAAGGCCCCGTCCGAAAGGGCGGGGCCTTTTTCATTAAATAGGGACTGTCCCTATTTATTGCGCCTTCAGGATCTCCTCGATCTCCGCCACGGGCACGTTGACGAGGTCCTTGGGCACCTCGGCGACCAGCCTTTTCTCGACCTCCTTGTGATAGTGCTTGCGCAACTCGCCGAGCGTCGCCGGCGGCGCGACCACGACCAGCGCCTCAAAATCGTTGCTCAGCGCCCGCGCCTTCAGCATCGCGGCGGTGGCGGCGGCGAAGCGCTGCTCCTCGAGGACGTGGAAATCGGCCTCCTCCAGCGAGCTGCCGAGCGTGTTCGAGGCGCGCCCGGCGAGGTCGCTCGCCTGCTCGTGATGGGCGGGATTGACGTCCACCGCCTTCGCCTCGATTGCGAGGTTGGGGAAGTCGGCGTCGCCCTGGTTGCGGAAGAACAGGGACTTGCGCCCGTCGGCGACGAGGACGAAGCTGTCATGGGGGATCTGCATCGCGGCGCTCCTCAAGGCTGTTCGCCCCAATGAACGCGACAGCCGCCGCGATGGTTGCCGCGCCGCGCCGGGACGGCCATAGCCGAAGCGATGCGCATCCTCCTCACCAACGACGACGGCGTCAACGCCACCGGCCTCCGGCTGCTCGAGACGATCGCCCGCGCCTTCTCCGACGACATCTGGATCGTCGCGCCGACCGACGAGCAATCGGGCGCCGGCCATTCGCTGACCCTGACCGTGCCGGTGCGCCTGAGGAGGCTCGGCGAGCGCCGCTTCTGCGTCACCGGCACGCCGACCGACGCGGTGATGATGGGCCTCGCCCACATCATGAAGGAGGCGCGGCCGGACCTCATCCTTTCCGGCGTCAACCGCGGCGCCAATCTCGGCGAGGACGTCACCTATTCGGGCACGGTCTCGGCGGCGATGGAGGGCGCGCTCGCCGGCATCCCGGCGATCGCCCTGTCGCAAAGCTATGCCAAAGAGGGGATGGGCGACACCGTCCCGTTCGCCGCCGCCGAGGCCTGGGCGGAGCGGGTGCTCGGGCCCCTGCTCGCCGCCCCGTTCGCGCCGCGCACCCTGGTCAACGTCAATTTCCCGGCGCTCGCCCCCGACGCGGTCAAGGGCATCCGCGTCGTCCGCCAGGGGATTCGCGATTACGGCCGGCTTCGCATCGACAAGCGCACCGATACGCGCGGCTTCGATTATTACTGGTTCGGCCTTCGCCCGGTCGTCCACACGCCCGGCCACGAAACCGATCTGGAAGCGATCTCGGACGGCTATGTCACGGTCACCCCGCTCCACATGGATCTCACCCACGAGCCCTCGCTGGAGGTCCTCCGCCGCCTCTATCCCTAGCTGCCGCAGCCGCCGCCGCAGCCGCCGCCGCAGCCGCCATGGCCGCCGCAGCAGCCGTGGCCGCCGCCGGCGCCGCAGGCACCGCCGCCGGTGCAGCTGCCGCGCCGGCGATCGTCGTGCGGGCGGGTGCAGGTCTGGGCCATGGTCCACAGCGGCAGCGCCGCGACCAGGCTCGCGGCGATGCCGCCGGCGACGAGCTCGCCGACGCTCTCGCGGCCGCCCGCCGAGGCATTGGCGGCGAGCGCCGAGCAGGACTCAAAAATGGGGACAGTATATATTTCTCGCGCCTGGAAAACAGGGACAGTCCCTCTTTTTCGCGCTCGTGGAAAATAGGGACAGTCCCTCTTTTTCGCGCTCGTGGCTCAGCGCGCCTCGGAAAACAGGGACAGTCCCTCTTTTTCGCGCTCGTGGCTCAGCGCGCCTCGGAAAACAGGGACAGTCCCTCTTTTTCGCGCTCGTGGAAAATAGGGACAGTCCCTCTTTTTCGCGCTCGTGGCTCAGCGCGCCTCGGTGGCGATCGACCACATGAAGTCGAGCCTGGTGCCGCCCACGAAGCGCGGGTCGGCGGCGGCGCGCGGGCCGCGGGTGACCGGCAGGAACGGCGCCGCGCCATCGGGCGTCCAGACCGCGCCCTGGTGGCAGGCCAGGCAGTTGGAGCGGGTGCCGTTGGCGAACGTCTCGAGATAGGGGTTGAAGGCGATGTTGGCGCCGCCGTCGGCCTCGGCCGGGGCCGCCGCCGAATAAGCGACGTCCATCAGATAGTGGCGCCACGGCCCGGCGAGCGCAGCGGGCCGGCCGGCCGCATAGGGCCCGGTGTCGGCCCGGTCGTGCCACCAATAGGTGATCCACACCCAGTCGGGGATTTCGCGGGTGGTGAGGTGCATGGCGAGCAGGACCAGCCGGTCGCCCGCTTGCGCCGAGGGATCGATTGCCCGCACCGCCGCCAGCTCGGCCGCGCCGATCGGGATGTGGTAGAAATGATCGAGCGGCGTCTCGGCCGAGCCGGCCAGCACCGTCCGCGGCCAGCGCGCCGGGCGGTTGCCGTCGGCCGCGTCGCCCTCCCCGTCCCAGACCGAGATCGGCGTCGGCCGCCCGGCATGGACCACGGCCCACACCGTCTTGACCGCGATCGCGTCGCGCGGGAACGGCGCGATCGTGCGGGCGCCGGGCGGCGTCGCCGGGGCGAAGCCGGCGTTGATCGCGTCGAGCCGGGCGCGCCGGAACAGCCCCCGGGCGCGGATGTGGCGGTGCGCCGGATCGTTGAGCAGCACCAGCGACAGCAAAGGCGCGCCCGACGCCTGCAGCAGCGCGATTCCCGGCGTCTCGGCGATGTCGATCCGGCGGAACGGCCGCGCGGGACCCGCCTCCCCGCTGCCGAACGTGCGCGCCAGCGGCGACCAGCCGAGCCAGGCCGGCGCCCCTCCCCGGCCCGGCCGGGTCACGTCCGCCAGCACCCGCCAGGCATGGCGCCGCATCGCCGGCTGGTCCTGGGCGTCGCGCAGCGCCAGCTGCGCCGCCTCGTTGGCCGGGAAATGCCCGACGCCGGCAGCCGGCGCGCAGCTCGCCGCGAGCAACGGCAGCAGGATCAGGACGCGTCCCATCGGCTCCCCCTCCGGGCGGAACAAAAAGAAAACACTTTCGGCAACCGCCCGAATCAGGCATATACTCCCGATGGACGATTCCGACCTCCTCGATTTCGCGCCGGTGCCGGTCCGCGCCCGCCGCGACGGCTGGACGCCGAAGAAGCAATATTTCTTCATCCTCGGCATCGCCCACGGCTTCATTCCGGCGAAGGCCGCCCAAATCCTCGGCATGACCCGCAAGTCCGCCTACGAGCTGCGCCGGAAGCCCGGCGCCGAAGGCTTCGCGGCGGCCTGGCGGGCGGCGGCGGCGCGCGCCCGCGCGCGGCGGCATGCGGCGCGGCGCCCGAGCCTCGCCCAGCGCGCGCTGCACGGCGAATGGTATCCGCGCCTCTCTGAAGGCCGCCTGATCGGCTGGACCCAGCGGCCGGCCGGTGCGCGGCTGATCGGGCTGGCCAGGCGCCTCGACAAGAAAGTCGAAAGCCTGCCGCGCGACGCGCACACGGCGGGTCTCGAGGCCTTCCATGCGATCTGCCCGGAACGTGACAGTTCGGGCGAAGATTCCCGCATCCGGCGTCCGAACTGTAACGTTCCGCCGGTTTCGGCCGGTCTAGGAAAATAGGCGCGGGGGCATTATGTCGCCCGCTCCCATGGAACTCGAGCTCCCCTCCCCGCCCAAGGTCGGCATGGTTTCGCTCGGCTGCCCGAAGGCGCTGGTCGATTCCGAGCGGATCCTGACCAAGCTGCGCGCCGACGGCTACGCGATGTCGCCCGATTATGCCGGCGCCGACGTCGTCCTCGTCAACACCTGCGGCTTCCTCGATTCGGCCAAGGAGGAGAGCCTCGATGCGATCGGCGAGGCGATCGCCGAAAACGGCCGGGTGATCGTCACCGGCTGCATGGGCAAGGAAGCCGAGCTGATCCGCGCCCGCTTCCCGCAAGTGCTCGCGATCACCGGCGCCGCCCAATATGAGGAGGTGGTCGGCGCGGTCCACGTCGCCGCCCCGATCCCGCCTTCCGCCTATCTGAACCTGGTCCCCGACGCGGGCCTCAAGCTGACCCCCCGGCATTACAGCTATTTGAAGATTTCCGAAGGCTGCAACCACCGCTGCGCCTTCTGCATCATCCCCTCGCTGCGCGGCGACCTGGTCAGCCGCCGGCCCGACGCGATCCTGCGCGAGGCCGAGAAGCTGGTCGCCGCCGGGACGAAGGAGCTGCTGGTGATCAGCCAGGACACCTCGGCCTACGGAGTTGATCTCAGGCACGCGTCCTGGCCGTGGAAGGGGGGCGAGGTGCGCGCCCACATGACCGATCTCGCCCGCGAGCTCGGCAAGCTGGGCGCCTGGGTGCGGCTCCACTACGTCTATCCCTATCCGCACGTCGACAAGGTGGTGCCGCTGATGGCGGAAGGCCTCGTCCTCCCCTATCTCGACATCCCCTTCCAGCATGCCAGCCCGCGCGTTCTCAAGGCCATGAAGCGCCCGGCCAACGAAGCCAAAGTGCTCGAGCGGATCCGTTCGTGGCGCGCCATCTGCCCCGACATCGCCATCCGCTCGACCTTCATCGTCGGCTTCCCCGGCGAGACCGAGGAGGATTTCGATTATTTGCTCGACTGGCTCGACGAAGCCCGATTGGACCGGGTCGGCGCCTTCCGCTTCGAGCCGGTCAGCGGCGCCGCCGCCAACGCCCTTCCCGGCATCGTCCCCGAGGAAGTCAAGGAGGAGCGCTACGCCCGCTTCATGGCGAAGAGCGCCGCGATCTCGGCGGCGAAGCTGGCGGCCAGGGTCGGCCGCACCCTCGACGTCATCATCGACGCGGTCGATGAGGATGGCGGCGCCACCGGCCGCTCCAAGGCCGACGCGCCCGAGATCGACGGCGAGGTCCACCTGCGCGACGCCGGCCACCTCGCCCAGGGCGACATCGTCCCCGTCCTCATCGAGGAGGCGGACGAGCACGACCTGTTCGGCGTTCCGCTCCCGTTGCGCTAGGGCCGTCGCATGATCGATCTGAAAGCCTTGCTCAAGCCCGACCAGGGCCAGCCCGCGACTCCGCTCCAGCTCGTCGACAAGAAAGGCTTCGAAGCCTGGCTGGGCGGCCTGCCCGGCCGCGCCCGCCAGGCGGCCGAGGCGCAGGGCTTCAAGGGCGAGGGCTTCCAGCTCGCCATCCTGCCCGGCGAGCGCGACCAATGGTCGGCGGCGCTCGGCGTCGCCAATGTCGAGGAGCTCTCGCCCTGGTGCCTCGCCAAAGCGGCGGAGAGCCTGCCCGAAGGCAGCTACCGGGTCGCCGGCCGCGGCCCCGGCCCGGCCGTGCTCGGCTGGCTGCTCGGCCAGTACCGGTTCGACCGCTACCGGAGCGAGGCCAAGGCGGCCGGTCCGCGAGTCCTCTTGACCGACGAGCCGGCGCGAATCGGGGAGACGGTGCTGGTCGCCGAATCGACCTTCCTCGTCCGCGACCTCGTCAACATGCCGGCCGGCGATCTCGGCCCCGCCGAGCTCGAGGCGGCGGCCGAGGCGATCGCCGAGGAGTGCGGCGCCAGGGTCAGCGTCACCGCCGGCGCGGCGCTCGCCGAAGGCTATCCGATGATCGCCGCGGTCGGCGCCGCGGCCGCGCCGGGCCGCGAGCCGCGGCTGATCGAGATCGAGCATGGCGACCGCCGCCACCCCCGGGTCGCGATCGTCGGCAAGGGCGTCTGCTTCGATTCCGGCGGCCTCGACCTCAAGCCGGCGAGCGGCATGCGGCTGATGAAGAAGGACATGGGCGGCGCCGCGCACGCCCTCGCGCTGGCCCGGCTGGCGATCAAAAGCGGGCTTCCGATCCGCCTCCATTTGCTCGTTCCCGCGGTCGAGAATGCGGTCTCGGGCGCCGCTTTCCGCCCGGGCGACATATTGAAGAGCCGCAAAGGTCTTTCCGTCGAAATCGGCAACACCGACGCCGAAGGGCGCCTGATCCTCGGCGACGCGCTCGCCAGAGCGGGCGAGGCCGAGCCCGGGCTGATCCTCGATTTCGCGACCCTGACCGGCGCCGCCCGGGTCGCGCTCGGCCCCGATCTGCCGGCCCTCTTCGCCAATGACGACGCCCTCGCCGCGGACCTGCTCGCCGCCGGCGAGTCGGTCTCCGATCCGCTGTGGCGGATGCCGCTCTGGCCGCATTACGAGGAGATGCTCGCCTCCGACGTCGCCGACCTCGGCAACATGGCCGAAGCGCCGCTCGCCGGCGCGGTGACCGCCGCCCTGTTCCTCCAGAAGTTCGTGCCCGCGGCGACGCCCTGGGCCCATCTCGACACCTTCGCCTGGCGCCCGGCGGCGAAACCCGGCCGGCCGAAGGGCGGCGACGCGCTCGGCCTGCGCGCCGCCTGGCAGATGCTGAAGGGCCGCTATGGGCAATAACGTTTCACCGCCGAACCGGCTCGAATCCTCGACGATTGGGGAAACGAAACGGTCGCTGAACTGTTCTAGCTGCGACACACACCCTCTTATGATTTGGAGCAGCGCCCGTGGCGGACCAAGCCCTCAGGAGTTGGATGCAAACCCTGATCGCCTATGTGCGGTCAGGCCAGCCCGACCTCACCAACCGGCAGATGGCGCTCATGCTGCTGGTCTACCTCACCTCGGGGCCGCACACCGTGCGCGGCCTCGCCCAGCGGCTCGGCGTCTCGAAGCCGGTGATCACGCGCGCCTTGAACACGCTCGGCGCGCTCGGCTATCTCCGCCGCGTCCGCGACGAAGCCGATCGGCGCAACGTCTTCGTCGCGCGGACCAGCACGGGACAGGAATTTCTTGAAGGCTTCAACCGGAACCTCGAACCTTCGGGCACGGAGCGCCGCGCCCCAAGCGAGAACGGATTCATCCTCCAGCACGGATGAGCGGTTCCGGCTCGACGGCCCGTCGCGGCCGATCGACGAACGCATCCACGCCTGGCGCAAGGACCTTGCCGACATCGCGCTGGCCGGCCGAATCTTCGCGCCGCATTATGCCCGGCCGCTGCCGCGCGGCTGCGGCCCGCAGGCGACCGCGGTCCGCGCCGCCCCGGCCGAGGAGGGCGAACTCGTCTCCGAGCTGCTGCCGGGGGAAGAGTTTGCGGTGCTCGAATATGCCGGCGGCTGGGCCTGGGGCTTCTGCGCCGCCGACCATGTGGTCGGCTATGTCGAGGCGATCGCCCTGGTCGATCCGGTCGAGGCCAGCCACATCGTCTGCGAGAAAAGCGCCCCGGTCGCCATCGACGACAAGGTGACCTCGCCCGTCATCGCCACCCTGCCGATGGGATCGCGCCTGCAGGGCCACGAATCGGGCGCCTGCCTCGCCACCGAATATGGCTGCGTCCCGCTGAGCCACCTGCGCCCGATCGGCGAGCCCGAGGCCGATCCCGTGGCGGTCGCCGAGCGGCTGATCGGCGCCCCCTGGCGGGCCGGCGGCCGCACCCGCGAGGGCATCGACGCCGCCGCCCTCGTCCAGCTCGCGCTCGGCCTGTGCGGCCTCGCCGCCCCGCGCCTGCCCGATCAGCTCGCCACGCTCGGCAGCCCGCTCGCCGCCGCCGCTCCCGCCCGCCGCGGCGACCTCGTCCTGTTCGACGGCGGCGCCGGGCTGATGGTCGACGACCTGATGATGATCCACGCCGGCGCCGCCGCCGGCAAGGTCGTCGTCGAGCCCGCCGCGGCTCATGGCGGGGAGCGCCGCCGGCTGCCGCTCTGAGGATTTGCATTTCGCCGCCGGAACGAGCAGTCTCCGCCGCCTCGGAGGGGAGAATGACATGAACAATGTGATCGGCACGCCCGCGCCGGCCTGGCTGCGCATCGTCGCGGCGCTCGGCCTGCTGTGGAATCTCTACGGCGTCTACATGTATCTCATGACGGTCGGCGTCGTCGGCGGCGCGGATGCGGCCGCGGCGGGCGCGATGCCGGCCTGGGTCACCGGCGCCTTCGCCATCGCCGTCTTCGGCGGCGCGCTCGGCTGTATCGGGCTGCTGCTGCTCAAGCGCTGGTCGAAGCTGCTGCTGCTGCTCTCGCTGCTCGGCGTCCTCGCCATGGATCTGTGGATGTTCGTGCTCTCGGGCCTCGGCGGCACCATGCCCCCTGCCGAGATGGGCGTGACCGCCTGCGTCGTCCTGGTCGCGATCCTGCTCGTCTGGCTGGCCTATTCGGCCGACAAGAAGGGCTGGCTGAGCTAGCCCGCCCTCACATCTCGCCGCGCGCCCGGCGGATCGCGAACCAGCGCTCGACATTGGCCTGGTGCTGCTGGAGCGTGTCGGCGAAGACGTGGCCGCCGGTGCCGTCGGCGACGAAATAGAGCGCTGCGGTCGGCGCCGGATCGAGCACGGCGGCGATCGACGCCCGGCCGGGATTGGCGATCGGCCCGGCCGGCAGGCCGGCGCGGGCATAGGTGTTGTAGCCGTTGTCGGCGGAGAGCTCGGACTGGCGGATGCGCCGCCCGAGCGGCCGCCCGCGAGTCACCGGGTAGATCACGGTCGGATCGGCCTGGAGCGGCATGCCGCGGCGCAGCCGGTTGGCATAGACTCCGGCGACCAGCCGCCGCTCGGCGGGCTTGCCGGTCTCCTTCTCGACGATCGAGGCGAGGATGATCGCCTGCTCGGGCGTCGCCACCGGGCTTCCCGGCCGCCGCCGCGCCCACAAGGCGGCCAGCTCGCGCCGCATCGCCGCCTGCATCCGCGCCAGCACCGCCGCGCGCGCCTCGCCGCGCCGGAAGGAATAGGAATTGGGCAGCACCGAGCCCTCGTCGGGAATGCCGACCGCGCCGGTGAGGAACGGAATCGCCATCAGCCGCTCCTGGACCAGCACCGAGGGCATGCCTTCGGGGATGGTCACCAGCCGCAGCACCGGGCGGCCGTGCTGGAGCAGGTTGAGGATGCCGTCGGCGCTGAGCCGGGCGGGGATCAGGAACTCGCCCGCCTGGACGGGGTCCGACGAGCCGAACACCCGGGCGAGCATCCGGAACGTCCCCGCCCCGCCGCGGATCGCGCCCGCCTGCTCGAGCTGGTCGGCGACTCGGGCGAGGCTCGATCCGTGGGCGACGATGATCGTCTTCGGCTGGGCCGCCGGGCCGGGCCCCGCCCAGAGCAGCCAGAAGGCGATCCCGGCGGCGAGGATCGCGATTCCGGGAAGGAAGATCAGCAGCAGCCGTTTCGGCGGCAGGCTCACACCGCCTTCATCACCAGGCTGGCATTGGTGCCGCCGAAGCCGAAGCTGTTGTTCAGCACCGCCTTGACCTCGCGCTTCCGCGCCTTGTGCGGGACCAGGTCAACGCCCTCCGTCCCCTCGTCCGGATTGTCGAGGTTCAGCGTGGGCGGAACGATCTGGTCGCGAATCGCCAGGATGCAGAAAATCGATTCGACGGCGCCGGCACCGCCCAGCAGATGACCGATCGCCGACTTGGTCGAGCTCATCGACACCTTGCCGATCGCATTGCCGAACAGCTTGCGGACGGCGCCCAGCTCGATCGTGTCGGCCATGGTCGAGGTGCCGTGCGCGTTGATATAGTCGATGTCGGACGGGGTCATGCCCGCCTTCTTCAGCGCCATTTCCATCGAACGGTAGGCGCCGGATCCTTCCGGATGCGGGGCGGTGACGTGATGGGCGTCGCCCGACAGGCCGTAGCCGACCACCTCGGCGTAGATTTTCGCGCCGCGCGCCTTGGCGTGCTCATATTCCTCGAGCACGACCACCCCGGCCCCCTCGCCCATGACGAAGCCGTCGCGGTCCTTGTCGTAGGGCCGGCTCGCCTGCTCCGGCCGGTCGTTGTAGCTCATGTTGAGCGCGCGGGCCTGGGCGAAGCCGGCGATGCCGATCGGGCAGATGGTCGCCTCGGCGCCGCCCGCCAGCATGATGTCGGCATCGTCGTCGCGGATCATCCGCGCCGCGTCGCCGATCGAGTGGGCGCCGGTCGAGCAGGCGGTGACGACCGCATGGTTCGGCCCCATCAGGCCATATTTGATGCTCACCTGGCCCGAGATCAGGTTGATCAGCCGCCCGTGGACGAAGTGCGGCGACACCCGCCCCGGCCCCTTTTCGGCCAGCAGCAGGCTCTCGCTTTCAATCCCGGGCAGGCCGCCGATCCCCGAGCCGATCGACACGCCGGCGCGCAGCCGCGTCGCCTCGTCCATCTCGGTCAGGCCGGCATCCTCCAGCGCCTGCCCGGCCGCGTCGAGGCCGTAGATGATGAAGGGATCGACCTGCCGCTGGATCTTGTGATCGACGCGCTTGGCCGGGTCGAAGCCATATTCATGATCGGCCGGCTTCACCTCGCAGGCGATCGTGCATTTCTGGTCGCTGGCATCGAACTTGGTGATCGGCCCGGCGCCGCTCTTGCCGGCGAGGATGTTCTTCCAGCTGGTCTCCACATCGCCGCCCAGCGGCGTTACGAGCCCGAGACCGGTGACCACGACACGGCGCATGTTTCAATCTCCAAACAACAAACAGGCCCAGACCCGTTCGGGCTGAGCCTGTCGAAGCCCTTCCATTTCTCAACCGCCAGGAAGGTACAAAAGGCCCTTCGACAGGCTCAGGGCGAACGGAAGGAGCTTATGCCTTGTTCTGGTCGATATAGTCGATCGCATCCTTGACGGTCGTGATCTTCTCGGCGGCGTCGTCGGGGATCTCGACCCCGAACTCCTCCTCGAACGCCATGACCAGCTCGACGATGTCGAGGCTGTCGGCGCCGAGATCGTCGATGAAGCTCGCTTCCTCGGTGACCTTGTCGGCTTCGACGCCCAGATGCTCGACGACGATCTTCTTAACGCGGTCGGAAGTCTCGCTCATATGCCACCTTTCCCTAGCGGTGCTTATTCATTGGCCCCCGCCCTAGCCGCTCGCACCGGCCAATGGCAAGTGGGACGGCACGATCAGATCATCGCCATGCCGCCGTTCACGTGAAGCGTCTGCCCGGTCACATAACCGGCCTCGCGGCTGGCCAGATAGATGCAGGCCGCGGCGATATCCTCGCCGCTGCCGAGGTCGCCGATCGGGATGCGGCCGAGCAGGGCCTCCTTCTGCGCTTCGGGCAGGACATCGGTCATCGCCGAGCGGATGAAGCCGGGGGCGACGCAATTGACGGTGATGCCGCGGCTGGCGACTTCGGCGGCAAGCGCCTTCGACATGCCGATCAGGCCCGCCTTGGAGGCGGCATAATTGGCCTGGCCGGGATTGCCGGTAACGCCGACCACCGAGGTCACCGAGACGATCCGCCCGAACCGCGCCCGCATCATCGGCTTCAGCGCCGCCCGGGCGAGCCGGAACGCGGCTTCGAGGTTGATCCGGATCACGTCGGACCATTCCTCGTCCTTCATCCGCATCGCCAGATTGTCGCGGGTGACGCCGGCATTGTTGACGAGGATGTCGAGCCTGCCGCCGAGCGCGTCGAGAGCCTGCGGCACCAGCGCGTCCACTGCGGCGCCGTCGGCAAGGTTGCAGGCGAGCGCGACATGATCGCCGCCGAGCTCGGCCCGAAAGTCCAGCAGCTTGTCGATATTCGATCCCGACACGGCGAGCCGCGCCCCCTGCGCCGCCAGCCCCCTGGCGATCGCCGAGCCGATCCCGCCCGAGGCGCCGGTCACGAGCGCGGTCATTTCGCTGAGGTCGAACATGAACTCCTCCTTCGTCCCGGCGGAGCGATGCCATTTCCAAATCGGCCGTGCCACCCTTTTCGCAAGCTTCGTTTGATCCTTCGGGGCGCGCTGATAAGCTGGCGGGCGGCGATTTCGGGGGTGGAAGCATGATCGATCGGCGTCGGGTCGTTCTTGGCAGCCTTGCCGGGCTGATCGCACCCGCCATCGCCCGCGCACAACCGGGGCCGACCGGGCCGGCGGGGCCTGCTCCGGCGCCCGGTCCGGCGGGAGCGCCGCTGGGGAACGCAGGCAGCCGGTTGCCGTCACGCGCCAACGACCGGCGCGAGGCGGCGACGCAACTGCCGAGCCAAACCGCCGCACAGCCGGCGCGGATCGAGGCGCTGATCCTCAGCCAGAGCTATCGGAGCACGCCGCAATTCACGCTCGCCAATACGGGCCGGGACGCGGCGTTGATCGCGCGCAGCTTCCAGCGGCTGCGCTTCGATCAGGTCCTGCTCCACAGCGACGGCGACCCCGCCGAGACCATCGCCCGCATCGCCGCCTATCTCGCCGGCGTCGATGCCAACACGATCGCGCTCGTCTATCTCGCCGGGCACGGCCTGGAGATAGGCGGCGAGAATCTGCTGATGCTCGAGGGCGGCACCGCCTTTTTGAGCCTGCAGGCGCTGGTCCAAGTGCTGCAGCAGCGCGCGGGCGTCACCATCCTGTTCCTCGATGCCTGCCGCAACAACCCGTTCGACCGGCTCGCCAGCGCGGCGGGACGGGTGTCGCGGGCGGTCTCGCTCGGTCAGCAAGGCGTGCAGCTCCAGACGGTGAGCCTCGGCGAGCTGCGCGGCGGCTCGTTCGACCCGCCGAGCCGGCTGCGCGCCTTCTCGCTGCAGGGGAGCGGGGTCAGGATCGTCTTTTCGACCGATCCGGCCAATGTCGCGTTCGACGGCGCCCGGCCGAACAGCCGCAACAGCCCGTTCGCTCAGGCGCTCGCCCGCCACATTCGCGATCAGCTCAGCCTCGACGACATCATCTCGCTGACCACCGGCGACGTCATCCGCGCCACCCGCCGGGTGCAGTCGCCCTGGTCGCAGGGCTCGATCGACCGGCCGATCTTCCTGTCGGGGTGGCGCCGCCGCCGGCAGGGAAACCTTCGCTAGCCTCAGATTTCCTTCACCAGCGCATCGATGTCCTCCATCGCGACAACGCTGGTCACGCGCGCGTCCGGGGCGATGCGCTTGACCATCGGGCCGAGCACCTTGCCGCCGAACTCGACGAAATGGGTGACGCCGGCGGCGGCCATGTTGGCGACGCTCTCGCGCCAGCGGACCATGCCGGTGACCTGCTCAACCAGCAGCTCGCGGATGGTGTCGGGGCTGTCGACCGGCGCCGCGGTGACGTTGGCGTAGAGCGAGACCGCCGGCGGCTCCATCGCCACATCCGCCAGGGCGCCGGCCATGGCATCGGCGGCGGGCTGCATCAGCGGGCAGTGAAACGGCGCCGAGACCGGCAGCAGGATCGCCCGCTTCGCGCCTTTCTCCCTGGCAATCTCTAACGCCCGCTCGACCGCCCCGCGGTGGCCCGAAATCACCACCTGCGACGGATCGTTGTCATTGGCGACGGTGCAGATCTCGCCCTCGGCCGCGGCCTCGGCGACGGCCAGAGCGGTGGCAAGGTCGGCGCCGAGCAGCGCCGCCATCGCCCCCCGCCCGACCGGCACCGCCGCCTGCATCGCCCGCCCGCGCAGCTTGAGTAGCCGCGCCGTCGTCGCGAGATCGAACGTCCCGGCCGCGCAGAGCGCCGAATATTCGCCGAGGCTGTGGCCGGCGACGAAATCGGCCTTGTCGGCAAGGTCGATCCCCGAGGCGCGCAGAGTCGCCAGCGCATTGGCCATGATCGCCGGCTGGGCGTTCTCGGTCAGCATCAGCTCCTCGGCGGGGCCTTCCGCCATCAGCCGGGCGAGGTGCTGGCCCAGCGCCTCGTCGACCTCCTCGAGCACGGCGCGCGCCGCGCGGCTCGCCCCGGCCAGCGCCGCGCCCATGCCGACCGCTTGGCTGCCCTGCCCCGGAAAGATGAAAGCGCGCATAGGATCATTCCTTCCTCAGTCCGTTCGGGCTGAGCTTGTCGAAGCCCTTCCCTTCTTTGCAGATAGAAAGGAAGGAAGGCCCTTCGACAGGCTCAGGGCGAACGGAAGTGGGGTTCGCCTAGTCAGAGCCAGGGCGATGCGCAAGGCGGGGTTGATTTTCCCCCGTTTCTCGGCCACATGCCCACCAGCCCGGGGCGGAAGCGTGCCTTCCAGCCCCGGTCTTGCTTTGAGACGACAGCCGGAGGGGCGTCCGCAATGGGCGGCGCCAGCGATCGGCCAAGAGAAGGAACAGCGCCACATGCCGCTCTACGAGCATGTCTTTTTGGCGCGTCAGGACCTGGCCCAGGCCCAGGTGGACGCGCTGGCGGAAAACGCCACCAAGATCATCGAGGACAATGGCGGCAAGGTCGTCAAGACCGAGACCTGGGGCCTCAGGAACATCGCCTACCGGATCGCCAAGAACCGCAAGGCCCATTATGTCGCGCTCGATTTCGACGCGCCGGCGCCGGTCGTCGCCGAACTGGAGCGGCAGACCCAGATCAACGAGGACGTCATCCGCTACCTCACCGTGCGCGTCGATGCCCACGAGCAGGGCCCGTCGGCGATGATGCGGCGCGGCGAGCGCGACAAGCGCCGCGGCGACGACGATCGCGGCGACCGCAACGGCCGCGGCCGCGGCCGCGACGATTACGATCTTTAAGGAGGCACGAGACCGATGGCACGCCCATTCTTCCGCCGCCGCAAGTCCTGCCCCTTCTCCGGCAAGGACGCGCCGCGAATCGATTATAAGGACGTCCGCCTGCTCCAGGGCTTCGTCTCCGAGCGGGGCAAGATCGTCCCCAGCCGCATCACCGCGGTCAGCACCAAGAAGCAGCGCGAGCTGGCCCAGGCGATCAAGCGCGCCCGCCATCTCGGCCTGCTTCCCTATGTCGTGAAATAAGGAGCGCGAGCGATGGATGTCATTCTGCTCGAGCGGATCGAGAAACTGGGTTCGATCGGCGACGTGGTGAAGGTGAAGAACGGCTATGCCCGCAACTTCCTCCTGCCCCGCGGCAAGGCGCTGCGCGCCAACGAATCGAACCGCAAGGTGTTCGAGGCCAATCGCGAGAAGATCGAGGCGCAGAACGCCGAGCGCCGCGGTGCCGCCGAAGCGGACGCCAGCAAGGTCGAAGGCGCCAAGGTCCAGCTGATCCGCCAGGCTTCGAACGCCGGCCACCTCTACGGTTCGGTCAGCGCCCGCGACCTCGCCGAGGCGCTGGAGGCGCAAGGCCACAAGATCGCCAAGCACCAGATCGTGCTCGACCGGCCGATCAAGTCGATCGGCGTCCAGGAGGTGAAGATCGCGCTTCACCCCGAAGTGTCCGTGGTCATCACCGTCAACGTCGCCCGCTCGCCCGAGGAAGCCGAGCTTCAGGCGCAGGGCAAGGACGTGATGGCCGAGATGTTCGAGAAGGACGTCGCCGGCTTCATCGAGGAGCGCGACGAGACGCTCGAGCCCGGCGAGATCGCGCCGGAGGCCGAGGAAGCGGCTCCCGCCGAGGAGGCTTCGGCCGAAGAGGCCCCGGCCGAGGAAGCGCCGCAAGCCGAAGCCGGCGAGACCGCCGAAGAGGCTTGAGCGCAACGACAATGAGGAGGCCGCCGGTTCGCATGAGCCGGCGGCCTTTTTCTTTGCCTGGATCGTCATTGCGAGCGTAGCGAAGCAATCCAGAGCGGCGGCGGCCGACTGGATTGCTTCGTCGCTTCGCTCCTCGCAAGGACGGCCTGGACTAGATCATGACGCTTTTGGACACGCCCGAATGGCTGCCCTTCCAGTACGACCCCGCCACCGGCCGGGTCGACTGGCTGCGCATGACCGAGGCCGATTATCGCGCGGCGAGCTTCCTCGATCAGCGCATGCTGCGGCCCGATTCCGAGTTCCGGCAATCCGCATGGCCGGCGATGCCCGCCGACGCGCGCCGCGACGCGGACTACATCTTCCACATCGGCAATGTTGGCTCGACCCTGGTGTCGCGGCTGCTCGGCGAGCTGCCGACGGTCTTCGCGCTGCGCGAGCCGCTGCTGCTGAGGACGGCGACGGACGGGCAGTTCGACACCCTGGCGGCCTTGTTCTCGCGCACCTTCCGCCCCGGGCAGCGGGCGATGGTCAAGGCGACCAGCTTCACCAGCGAGATCGCCGACCGCATGATCCAGCCGGGATCGCGGGCGCTGTTCCTCTACGCGACCCCGGACCATTATCTGGAGAATATCCTGGCGGGCGAGAACAGCTGGCAGACGCTCGCGGCGCTGAGCGGGGTCCGCCTCGCCCGCCTGCAGGGCCACTGCCCCGGCCTCGCGGCGGACCCCGCTGCGATGCACGACGGCCTCAAGGCGGCGCTCGGCTGGGCCTGCGAGATGACCTCGCTCGAGGCGGCGGCCGCGAAATTGCCGCCGCAAGCCGTGCTGTGGATGGACTTCGACGTCTTCCTCGCCGATCCGGCCCGGCACTTCGCCGCCATTGCCGGCCATTTCGGCCATTCCGCCGCGGGGGCGGAGGCGATCTGCGCGGGGCCGCTGATGGGCCGTTATTCCAAGGCGCTTGAATATGATTACAGCCCGCAGCTGCGCCGCGAGATCCTCGCCGACGCGCGCCGCCGCCATGCCGGCGCGATAAGCGACGCGCTGAACTGGCTTGGCGGCCTCGAAAGCCGCTATCCTGCCGCCGCCCAGGCGATTCGGCGGGCGCGAGGGGAAGCCTGATGTTCAAGGAAATCCCGGACCTTCTGAGCCCGGCCCAGGTCGCGGAGCTGACCCGCATCGCCGCCGGCGCCCGCTTCGTCGACGGCCGCATCTCCAACCCGCATTCGACGGTGAAGAACAACCTCCAGCTCGACGACGACAAGGCCTATCAGGCGAGCTCGCAGCTGATGCTGCAGGCGATGCTCGGCCACGAGGATTTCCGCAACTTCGCCTTTCCGGTCGCGATCCTGCCGCCGCTGATGACCCGCTACACGCCGAACATGCGCTACGGCGCCCATGCCGACGCCGCCTATCTCCAGCTCGGCCCCCACCCGCTGCGCTCGGATTTGAGCTGCACCATCTTCCTCGGCGATCCCGCCGCTTACGAGGGCGGCGCGCTCACCATCCATCTCGGCAGCCGCAGCCTCTCCTTCAAGGGCGCGCCGGGCAGCGCCATCGTCTACCCGTCCGACAAGCTGCACGAGGTGGAGCCGGTGACGAAGGGCGAGCGCTTCGTCGCGATCACCTTCATCCAGAGCCGCATCGCCGATCAGGCCCGGCGCGAGACGCTCTACGAGCTCAACGAGATCGCCGCGCTCGAAGGGCTGAAGATGGACAAGGACAATTTCGCCCGGCTCCAGCTGGTCCAGGCGAACCTGCTGCGAAGGTGGGGCGATACGCCCTAGCGAATCTCCGCCAGCTCCACGCCCTTCGTCTCGCGCGCGAGCAGCGCGCTGGCGCCGCTGATCGCGCAGGCGATGCCGACATAGACGGCGACCGGGAACGCCGAGCCATAGATGGCGACGAGCTTGACCGCGATGATCGGCGCCAGCGAGCCGGCGAAGATCGCGGTCAGCTGGTAGGCGATCGAGGCGCCCGAATAGCGGATCCGGGTCGGGAACAATTCGGCGATCATCGCCGCCTGCGGGCCGTACATCGCGCCGTGCAGAACGAGGCCGACGACGAGCGCGAGGACGATCCAGGCAATCTCGCCGCTGCCCAGCAAGGGAAACAAGGCGAAGCTCCACGCCGCCAGCCCGAGCCCGCCGAAGGCATAGACCCAGCGCCGGCCGATCCGGTCCGACAGGGCGGCGAACAGGGGGATGGCGAAGAACTGGAACCCGGCGGCGACCAGCAGCGCATTGAGCGCGAAGCTCTTGCTGTGCCCCAATCGATCGACGAGATAGGTCAGCGAATAAACGGTGAGCACGTAATAGGAGATGTTCTCGCCGACCCTGAGGCCGGCGCCGAGCAGGATCGCCAGCGGCCGCTCGCGGACCACGTCCAGGGCCGGCAGCCTGGGCGGCATCTCCGCCTCTTCGAGCGCCCGTTCGAAGGTGCGGCTTTCGGCGACCCGGTTGCGGATGTACCAGCCGACCGCGACCAGCACGACCGAGAGCAGAAACGGCACGCGCCAGCCCCAGGCGAGGAAGGCGGCGTCGTCCTGGACGGCGGCCATCAGCGCCAGCATCCCCGCGGCGAGGATGAAGCCCGCGGCGACTCCCGCCTGCGGCCAGCTCGCCCAATAGCCGCGGCGCGCGGCGTCGCCATGCTCGGCTGCCATCAGCACCGCGCCGCCCCATTCGCCGCCGACCGCGAAACCCTGGACCAGGCGCAGCACGACCAGCCCGACCGGCGCCCAGATGCCGATCTGCTCATAGGTCGGCAGCAGGCCGATCAGCACGGTCGCGACGCCCATCATCACCAGGCTCAGCATCAACAGACGCTTGCGGCCGATCCGGTCGCCATAATGGCCGAAGACGATGCCGCCGACCGGCCGGGCGAAAAATCCCACGGCATAGGTCGCGAACGACAGCATCGTTCCGGTCAGCGGATCGAATTGCGGGAAGAACAGCTGCTTGAACACCAGCGACGCGGCCGAGCCGTAGAGGAAGAAGTCGTACCATTCGATGGTCGTGCCGATCATGCTCGCCATCACCACCCGCCGCAGCGGCGTTGTCTCGCTCATCGCAGCTCCCCTTGGCACTGCCAGACGCCGTCCAGCTCGACCTGCGCCCGGGCGCGGCGGTTGGTGGCGGTGATCCGCCCGGGCCAGCGGCCGGCGGCGCCTTCGCCCGGCGCCACCTCGCCGGTCCGGCCGACGCTGATGCTGATCTGGCGGTCCTCGAAAAAGCCGCCGGTCGGCCCCGCCGGGCTCGAATGGACGAGGTGGCGGAGGCTGCCGCCGACGCGCGCGATCGCATCGCCGGCATCGGCGGCAAGCAGCATCCGGCCGTCGCGGCCGAAGGCGCAGACCGGCGGGATCAGGCCCGCCGCGGCAACGTCGGCGCGCTTCAGCGGCTGCAGCCGCGCCGGCGCCTGCGGGTCGGGATTTTCGACTTCCGGCGTCGACAGCCGCTCGATCTGGTTGCGGGTAACGCCGCGATCCTCGCTGACGATGTCGTCGCGCTGGCCGCAGCCCGCCGCCAGCAGCGCCAGGATCGCCGCCGCGGCGCGCATCAATAGCCCATCAGAGCGAGCACTTCGCGGCGGCTTCGCTCGTCCTCGCGGAACACGCCCATCATCCGGCTGGTGGTCATCATCACGCCCGGCGTGCCGACTCCGCGCGCGGTCATGCAGGCGTGGCTCGCCTCGATCACCACGGCGACGCCCTGCGGCTGGAGCACGTCCCAGATGCAGTCGGCGACCTGAGCGGTCAGCCGCTCCTGGACCTGGAGCCGGCGGGCGAAGCCGTGCAGCACCCGGGCAAGCTTGGAGATGCCGACGACCCGGTTCTTCGGCAGATAGGCGATCGCCGCCTTGCCGATGATCGGCGCCATATGATGCTCGCAATGGGACTGGAACGGGATGTCGCGGAGCAGCACGATCTCGTCATAGCCGCCGACCTCCTCGAAGGTGCGGTCGAGATGGTGGGCCGGATCCTCGCGATAGCCGATCGCATATTCGCGCCAGGCGCGGGCGACCCGCCGCGGCGTATCGAGCAGCCCCTCCCGGTCGGGATCGTCGCCGGCCCAGCGGATCAGGGCACGCACCGCCTCCTCGACCTCGCGAGGCACCGTCACCGGCGGCGATTCGCGGACCAGGTCGCCGTCTTCGGGATCGCAACTGCCAGCCGCCATGCTTCACTCCTTCGCCGGCGCGAATACACGGCACGGCTGCGAAGGGAAACCGGGCTCAGGTGATGCAGCGCCGGCCGCGCCCGCCCGGATCGGCGTTCGGCCCGTTGTCGCTGTCCGAGCAGCCGGTGCCGCCGCCGCGCCGGCCGCCGCCCGCCGGATCGGCATTGGCGCCGGAGTCGCTGTCGCTGTAGCCGCTGCCCCCGCCGCGGCCACGGCGCCCGCGCCCGGCCGGATCTGCGTTGGGGCCGGAGTCGCTGTCGCTGTAGCCGCTGCCGCCGCCGCGGCCGCGGCGCCCGCGCCCCGCCGGATCGGCATTGGGGCCGGTGTCGCTGTCGCTGTAGCCGCCGCCACCGCCGCCGCGGCGCCCGCGCCCCGCCGGATCGGCGTTGGGGCCGGTGTCGCTGTCGGTATAGCCGCCGCCGCGGCCCCGCCCCGCCGGGTCGGCATTGGCGCCGCTGTCGCTGTCGGTATTGCCGCCGCCACCGCCGCGGCCCTGGCCGGGCGGATCGGCATAGCGGCCGGAATCGCTGTCGGTATAGCCGCCACCGCCGCAGTCGCGGCCGCGGCCGGCGGGGTCGGCGCCCGGCCCGCTGTCGGCGTCGGTGCAACCCGCCGGCGGCCGCCGGCCCCAGCCGCCGCCCCGCCCCGGCGGGTCGTAGGGGTCGGCGTCGGAAGAGCCGTAGCCATAGGGATAGGTGACGCAGCCGGTCAGCGCGAGGAACGAGCCCGCGCCGAGCGCGCCGGCGCCGACCCGGCCGAGAAACGAACGCCTGCTGATCTTGCGTACCGGTGTCATGACCGTCCCCTTCGCCAAGGCCGGCGCCGAATCGCGCCTCGCCGCTTCGTGACGCACGGGAAATGAACGGATCGTGTCTGGCCGGCTTGCAGCGCCCGCCGCCGGGCCCTACCGCGCGCTTGCGATGACCGAGCCAGACGCACCCTATCACGCCCACGTCTACTATTTGCCCGAACAGCGCGCCGCCGCCGCGGCGCTGCGCGACGGGTTCCTCCGGATGACCGGGGAGATCCTGTTCGTCGGCCGGATGACGGACGGCAAGGCCGGCCCGCACCCGATCCCGCAATATGAGATCCATTTTGCCGGGCGCTCGCTCGCGGCCGTGGTTGCGGCGATCGCGGCGTCGGGCCTGCGCGCGCTGGTCCACCCGCTCACCGACGACGACCTCGCCGATCACACCAGCCTGGCGCAGTGGATCGGCGAGCCGGTCGAACTCGACCTCGCCACCCTCGATCCGCCGGGCCGCAACCAGGGCGTCGCGCGCTTCGGCAGGAGCGATTTCTGAGCTGGTGACCCCGACAGGATTCGAACCTGTGACCTACTGATTAGGAATCAGTCGCTCTATCCTGCTGAGCTACGGGGCCGTGCCGGGGGGCGGTTTGGCGCAAGCGCTGCGGCCGGTCAATTCTCGCGCCGCCCGGGCGCCGGTCTCACGCCATATTAACCATTCCTCCCTAGAGCGAGGGCAAGGAGAGCCCGATGCCCGCCAGCCAGCCCTTCGTTGCGCCCAAAGCCTATCGTTCCCAGGAGGAGCGGGCGGTCGATATCGGCGAGCGCGTGCTGCTGATGGTGTTCTACGGCTGGTTCCTCTCGCAGATCGTGCCGAGCGTCGCCGGCCAGCCCTACAATTTGCTGATCCTCGCCTCCGAGACGCTGACCGCTTTGCTGGTGCTGATCCGCCGGCCGGGGCAGATGGCAACCAGCTTCTACGCCTGGGCGATCGCGATCATCGGTACCTGCGCGCCGCTGCTGGTGCGCCCGGTCGACGGCGGCCTGATCCCGATCTGGTGGGCGGCGCTGCTGATGACCTTCGGCCTGTTCGTCAGCCTCGCCGCCAAGCTCTTCCTCAGGCGCAGCTTCGGTATCGTCGCCGCCTGCCGCGGCGTCCGCCGCGAAGGGCCCTACCGGCTCGTCCGCCATCCGATGTACACCGGCTATCTCGTCACCCAATTGGGCTTCCTGCTCGCCAACCCCTCGCTGTTGAACGCCAGCGTCTACGCCGTCGCCTGGGGAATGCTGCTGCTGCGCATCCGCGAGGAGGAAGAGATGCTGTCGCGCGATCCCGCCTATTGCGATTATGTCGCGACGGTGCGCTACCGGCTGCTGCCGGGCATCTACTAGGGCTCAGTTCTCGCTTTCGGGCGGGACCACCGGGAAGGGCAAGGGCGCGACCGGAATCCCCTCGTCGCGCAGATCCTCCGCCTGCTGCGGCGTGGCGCGGCCGTGGATGGCGCGGCCCTCGGCCTCGCCGAGATGGATGGCGCGGGCCTCGTCGGGAAAGCGGTCGCCGACATGCTCGCTCTGCTCGAGCAGCTTCTTCTGCGCCTCGGCCATGCCGGCGAGCGCCGCCTTGACCGCCTCCGGCGCCATTTCCTCGCCGCGATTGCCCTTCGCGCCGACGCGCGGCGCCATCGGCGCCTTGTCGATCTCGGCCGCGCCGCAGATCGGGCAGGCGACCAGGCCCCGCGCGCGCTGCGCCTCAAAATCCTCGTTCGAGCCGAACCAGGCTTCGAAAACATGGCCTTGCGGCGCACATCTCAGATCGAAGATGATCATCCGACATGCTCCGGAATCGGGATGGGACGGCGGTGATGGATGGCGGGCAAACGTGAGCGCACCTCCGCGACCGCCGCCAGGTCGAGCTCGGCAAAGCCGAGGCCCGGCGCCTCGCCGCCCATGTCGAGCAGCACCTTGCCCCAGGGATCGACCACCAGCGAGTGGCCGTAGGTGCTCCGCCCATCCTCGTGCCGGCCGACCTGGGCGGCGGCGATGACGAAGGCCGCGGCTTCGATCGCGCGGGCGCGCAGCAGCACGTGCCAGTGCGCCTCCCCGGTCGGGACGGTGAAGGCGGCCGGGATGCTGAACGCGGTCGCGCCTTCGTTGCTCAGCGCCGCATAGAGATCGGCGAACCTCAAATCGTAGCAGATCGAGAGGCCGAGCGGCCCGAGCGGGGTATCGACCAGCACCGCATGCTCGCCGCCGCGATAACTGGCCGATTCCCGCCAGCTCTCGCCGGTCGGCAGATCGACGTCGAACAGGTGGATCTTGTCGTAACGGGCGCGGATCTCGCCGTCGCTGTCGATCACGAAGCCGCGGTTGACCAGCTTGCCGCCCGGCGCGCCCTTCAGCGCCAGCGAGCCGAGATGGACCCAGATGCCGGCCTCCGCCGCGGCCGCGCGCACCGCGGCCAGCACCGGATCGTCGCCCTCCTCGTGGAGGTGCGCCGCCGCCCGCTCACGGTCGCGGTCGAGCAGCCCGCTCATTTCCGGGGTGAACAGCATCGCCGCGCCGCCCGCCGCCGCCGCAGCGACCTGGCCGGCGAGCGCATCGGCATTGGCCGCCGGGTCGATCCCGGTCTGCGCCTGGCAGAGCGCGATCCTCATGGCCCGAGCAGGGGATCCAGCCCCCCGTCGCGATCGAGCGCGAAGAGATCGTCCGAGCCGCCGATATGGCGGTCGTCGATGAAGATCTGCGGGACGGTGGTGCGCCCGTTGGCGCGCTGCAGCATCTCGGCGCGCCTGTCGCCGCCGAAGGTGATGTCGAACTCCTCGTAATCGGCGCCCTTCTCGTCGAGCAGCCGCTTGGCCCGGGCGCAATAGGAGCAGAAGGCCTTGGTGTAGATCTCGACGTGCGCCATGGGCTTCTCCTGCGCGGCAGGTGGAGGGCCGCGCCCGCCTTTGTCAATGATCGGCGGCGCCGGGGGCTCCGACGAGCCGGGCGAATCCCTCGCTCTCGACCTGCGCCACCATCGCCGCGGGCGAGTCATAGTCCGGCTCGCCGGCGCGCAGCAGGCCGAAGCGCGGCGCCGCGCCGGGCGCGATCGGCGCGAGCGCGATCGGGCAGGCCACCGGCAGCAGCCGGGCGCCGCCGCCCGCCTGGAGCGTGGCGAGGATGCCGCTGAGCGCGCCGGCGATGGTCGGCCGGCCGAGGATCGCGAGCCGGAACTGGCCGGCCTCGCGGGTGACCAAATAGATGTGGCCCGACTGGTGGGGCAGAGCGACGTCGCCGCGCTGGGCGTAGGCGGCGTCGGCGCGCTCGGATTCGCGGAAGACGAGGTGCGATTGCTCGTCGTCCCAGAGGATCGTGGTGCGATAGGCGTAAAGCGCGTCGTCGGCGCCGAAAGCCGGCCGGACCGTCAGATAATCGCCCTCCAGCCAGCGGACCGCGGGCCGCGCATAGGCGCCGAGTTCGGCCGGGGCGATGCCGCCGCGCTCATCCTCGCCGCGGGCGCGCGGGCGCAGCGCGATGCCGAGCGCGGCCTCGATCCGGACCAGGGTCGCGGTGGTGAAGCGGCGCTGCCCGGCGAGCCCCTTTTCGAGCGTGGACAGGCTGATCCGCGCCTCGTCGGCGAGCCACAAGCGAGTGACCCGGCGGCGGCCGAGTTCCTCGCGGATCCGCTCGGCCAGCTGGTCTGCCTCCATCGCCATCCTTCCCCGATCCGGACAAATCCGCACGGTGCCGCAAGCGGCCGCGCCAGACAAGGGGAGCCGGCCGCTAATCCTGCTCCGGCTTGACGACGCGCGCCCAGCACAGCACGTCGACCCGCGCCGCACCGGCGCGGCGAAGCGCCCGGGCGCAGGCATTGGCGGTGGCGCCGCTCGTATAGACGTCGTCGACGAGAACGATCGCCTGTCCTTTGAGGTCGCCCTCGACCCGGAAGGCGCCGCGCAGCGCCTCGGCACGCTCGCGCGGCCCCATGCCGCGCAGCACCGGAGTCGCCTTGATCCGCTCGATCAGGCCGAGCCGCGGCTCGAGCCCCGTCCGCCGCGCCAGGGCCGCCGCGATCAGCGCCGCCTGGTTGTAGCCGCGCCGCCAGATCCGCCAGCGATGCAGCGGCACCGGCACCAGCAGCGGCGCGCCGGCGGCGTCGAGGTGGCGCTGCATCAGCCGGGCCAGCGTCTCGGCGAGGCCCGGCCGGCCGCCATATTTGAGCTTGAGCGCGACGCTGCGCGAGATCGCGCCATAGGCCACCGCCGCGCGCAGCCGGCGATAGGCGGGCGGCTCGGCGAGGCAGCGGCCGCAGGTCAGCTCCGCGCCCTCGCCATAATCGAACGGCAGCGCGCAGCGCGCGCAGCAGGGCGGCCCCAGGAAGGTCAGCGCGGACCAGCAATCGGGGCAGAAGAGATGCGGCTCGGCGGTGATCGCGGCGCAGCCCGGGCAGCGCGGCGGCAGGGCGAAATCGAGGATCGGCCTCAGCGCGTTGCGCGCCAGCAGGGCGGCAGCATCCATCGCCCGAACCTAGCCCGGCACAGGTTGACAGCCAAGCCGATCCCGCCCATCTCGCCGGCGGCGGCCCGATGGCGGAGTGGTTACGCAGAGGACTGCAAATCCTTGCACGCCGGTTCGATTCCGGCTCGGGCCTCCACCCCGTTGCGATAGTCAGGCGGCGTCGGCCGCCGCCGCCTCGCCCTGCCGGCGCGGCGCCGGCAGGGTGAAGCAGACCTGCGCCCCGCCGCCTTTCCGGTCTTCCGTCCAGATCCGGCCGCCGTGCGATTCGACGATCGTGCGCGAGATCGAGAGGCCGAGGCCGAGGCCGCTTTCCTTGGTCGAGGCGAAGGGCGAGAAGCGCGCCCCGTCCGGCTGGCTGAAGCCGGGGCCGTTGTCGCTGACCGAAACGACGATGCCGCCATCGGCCCGGCGCGCGCTGGTGAGGACGATTTCCGGCGCCGCCCGCCCGAGCGTCGCATCGCAGGCGTTGCGGATCAGGTTCAGCATCACCTGCTGGATCTGGATCTTGTCGCCCCGCACCGTCCGCGCGTCGGCGGCGATCTCCTTGCGGACGACCAGCCCCGGATAGGCGGTGGCGACCGACAGCAGGGTGGTGGCATTGTCGATCACCCGCGACAGCGACACCGCGCCCGTCGATTTGGGCTGCTTGACGACCATCTCGCGGACCCGGCGGATGATGTTGGCGGCAAGATGGACCTGCTGCTCGGCGGCGAGCATGCCGTGGGTGATCTCGCCGGGCGCCGCCTCGCCCGAGCCCAGCCGCCGCCTGGTGCCGGCGAGATAGTTGGAGGCGGCGGTGAGCGGCTGGTTGAGCTCGTGGGCGAGCGTCGCCGCCATCGCGTTCATCGCTTCGACGCGCGAGAGATGGGCGACCTGCGACTGGAGCCGGTCAAGCAGGCTTCGGGCGCTGATATTCTGGTCGGTGCCGTGCAGCCGGACGACGTTGCCGGCCGCGTCGACGGTGGGGATGACGACGCCCTGGTGACGGGATTCGGCGCCGCTCGGCAGGCGCACGTCATATTCGACCTCCTGGCTCTCGCCGGTGCGGATCGCCTCGGCATGGGCGCGGTCGATCGTCGCCCGGCCCTCATCGTCCAGATAGGCCTGGAATTCCTCGAAGGAGGGGCTGCCCTGCGCCGGCTCGCGCTCGAACTGGGCGCAGAGCTGCGGCGACCAATAGACGGCGCCGGTGCGCAGATCGTAGTCCCAGTCGCCGATCTGGCCGATCCGCTGCGCCTCCTGGAGGCGCTCGTTGAACCGGGTCATCTCCGCCACCAGCCGGTCGCGCCGGCTGAGATACAGGGTGACGAGGGCGGCGAAGGCGATGATGAACAGGCTGACCAGGGCGGCCCCGGCGATCAGCACCCGGGCGCGGCGGGCGGAGGGCGCGAGCACTTCCGATTCGGGAACGCCGTAGGCGACGAACAGGGGATAATCGCGCAGCCGCCGCTGGCTGTAATAGCGAGCGACGCCATCGACCGAGCCGGTGCCGAGATAGGTGCCGTTCGGGTGGCGGATCTGGCGCTGCATGAACGGCCGGCTCCGGAAATCCTCGCCCGAGCTCGCCCTCTGACCGACCCGGCGCGCCCGCCCTATGCCATCGAGGCCGATCACCGACATCACGTCGCGCGGACCGACCGAGGCGTCGCGGTAGAAAGCGGTGAACTGCTCGGGGACGGTGTTGATTGCAATCACGCCGGCGAAACTGCCGTCGGGATGGTTGAGCCGCCGCGACAGCCAGATCACGTCGCGGCCAAACACGGGGCCATAGGTAGGCTGGCCGACGTAGAGCCGGCCGGTGTCGCGGGCGAGGTGCGCGCGGAAGGCTGGATGCTCGGTAGCGTTGATTCGCGGCAGCGCACGCTGCACCGAAGTCGCGACCAGATTGCCCGCGGCGTCGAACACGTTGACGCTGAGGAAGGTGCTGCCCCGGGCGACGGTGCCAGAAATCCGGGCCGGCCGGTCGGGCGTTCCCGCAAATTCCGGGCCGACCTGGCCGCGGGCGAAGCGGCCGGCGACATAGCGGGTGACGAGGTCGGCCGCCTCGAGCGTGCGCCGGACATATTGTTCGAAGGCGATCGCCCGGTTCTCGTTCTGACGGATGGCGTCGTCGATCGCCTGCCGGCGCTCGAAGGCGATCTGGGAGCTGACGAACCACCAGCTAACGGCGACGAGCACCAGGCAGAACGCCCAGACCAGCCATTTCAGCAGGCGGGGGCTGTCGGGCCGGTCGGTGGCAGGCTGGGCGATTGCGGACGACATTCGGGCCGCTTATGGCTGCGGCTCGCGAGGCGTTCAATTGCCGATCGGCGGGAGCGAGATGAACAAGGCAGAAATGATGTCCGGCTTCGGCGGCCATTTCGCGAGCGAGGCGGTGGCGGGCGCCCTGCCCCGCGGCCGCAACTCGCCGCAGCGCCCCGCTTTCGGCCTTTATGCCGAGCAGCTGTCGGGCACCGCCTTCACCGCGCCGCGCGCCGAGAACCGGCGCTCGTGGCTCTACCGGATGCGGCCGAGCGCGGCCCATCCGCCCTACGTCGGCTACGCCGGCGCGCCGTTGTTCGCGCCGGGCACGGCGGAGGCGCCGCTGCCGCCCAACCGGCTGCGCTGGGACCCGCTCGACTTCCCCGACGGCGCCATCGACTTCGTCGACGGGCTGGTGACGATGGTCGCCAATCGCGACCCGGCGAGCCTCGAAGGCGTCGCCGTCCACATCTACCGCGCCACCGCCGACATGGCCGACCGCTATTTCTTCGACGCCGACGGCGAGCTTCTGATCGTCCCCGAGCAGGGCCGGCTCGATCTTCGCACCGAGCTCGGCGCGATCGCGCTCGAGCCCGGCGAGATCGCACTGATCCCGCGCGGCGTCCGCTTCCGGGTGCTGCTTCCGGACGGCAAGGCGCGCGGCTATGTCGCCGAGAATCACGGGGCCCTGCTGCGCCTGCCCGAGCTCGGCCCGATCGGATCGAACGGGCTCGCCAATCCGCGCGACTTCCTCACCCCGAGGGCCGCCTATGAGGATCGCGACGGCGCCTTCCAGCTGGTCCAGAAGCATCTCGGCGCGCTGTGGGTGACCGAGCTCGACCACAGCCCGCTCGACGTCGTCGCCTGGCACGGCAATCTGGTGCCGTGCAAATACGATCTCAGGCTGTTCAACGCGATCGGCACGGTGAGCTACGACCATCCCGATCCCTCGATCTTCACCGTCCTCACCTCGCCGAGCGACGTCGCCGGCCGCGCCAATGCCGATTTCGTCCTGTTCCCGCCGCGCTGGATGGTCGCCGAGGACACGTTCCGGCCGCCCTGGTTCCACCGCAACGTGATGAGCGAGTGCATGGGGCTGATCACCGGCGCCTACGACGCCAAGGCCGAAGGCTTCGCGCCGGGCGGGATGAGCCTGCACAATCTGATGGCCGGCCACGGCCCCGATCTGGCCAGCTGGCAGGCGGCGAGCGAGGCCGAGCTCAAGCCGGTGAAGGTCGAGGGGAGCCTCGCCTTCATGGTCGAGAGCTGCTGGCCCTACCGGCCGACCGGGTTCGCGCTGGACCACGCGCAGCCCGATTATGACGAGGCCTGGCAGGGGTTTCCGAAGGCGCAATTGCCCTAGGGAATTGCGCTCCCGCGAAAGCGGGAGCCCAGCCTGGGTTCCTGCTTTCGCAGGAACACGGTCGCCCGCTACGCCCCCCTCGCCAGAAACGCCTTCACCCCGCGCGCGGCCTGGCGGAGGCGGTGCTCGTTCTCGACGAGGGCGATGCGAACGAAGCCCTCGCCTTCCTCGCCGAAGCCGACGCCCGGGGCGACCGCCACCTTGGCCTCGGCGAGCAGGCGCTTGGCGAAATCCATCGCGCCCAGCGCCCGGTACGCCTCCGGGATCGGCGCCCAGGCGAACATGCTCGCCTCCGGCGGCGGGATCTCCCAGCCGGCCCGGCCGAAGCAATCGACCAGCACGTCGCGGCGCGCCTTGTAGAGCCGGCGATTGGCCTCGACCACGTCCTGCGGGCCATTGAGCGCTGCGACCGCCGCCGCCTGGACGGGGGTGAAGGCGCCGTAATCGAGATAGGACTTAACCCGGGCGAGCGCGCCGATCAGCTGCCGGTTGCCGACCGCGAAGCCGATCCGCCAGCCGGCCATCGAATAGGTCTTCGACATCGAGGTGAATTCGACCGCGACCTCCTTCGCGCCCGGCACTTCGAGGATCGAGGGCGTCGGCGCCTCGCCGAAATAGATTTCGGCATAGGCAAGATCGCTGATCACCCACAGGCCGTGCTCGCGGGCGAAGGCAACGACCTTTTCGTAGAAAGCGAGGTCGGCGACATAAGCGGTCGGGTTGGACGGATAGCCGATCACCAGCACCTTGGGGCGCGGCACCGTGTAGCGCACCGCGCGCTCGATGATGTCGAAGAAGTCCGGCCCGGGCGCGGCCGGGATCGAGCGGATCGCCGCGCCGGCGATGATGAAGCCGAAGGTGTGGATCGGGTAAGAGGGATTGGGCGCGAGGACGACGTCGCCGGGCGCGGTGATCGCCTGGGCGAGGTTGGCGAGCCCCTCCTTCGAGCCCAAAGTGACGATCACCTCGCTGTCGGGATCCAATTCGACGCCGAAGCGGCGGGCATAATAGCCGGCCTGGGCCTTGCGCAGCCCGGCGATCCCCCTCGACGCGGAGTAACGGTGGGCGCGGGGATCGCGGGCGACCTCGGCGAGCTTGTCGATGACGTGCTGCGGCGGCGCCCCGTCGGGATTGCCCATGCCGAGATCGACGATGTCCTCGCCGCGGGCGCGGGCGGCGGCCTTCATCGCATTGACTTCGGCGAAGACGTAGGGCGGCAGCCGGCGGATGCGGTAGAAATCTGGATCGGTCATGAGCGCAGGCTCTGGCCGGGCAACGCCTGCGGAGCAACCCCCATCGCCTCCGAGCCGCTCCACAGAGTCCGGACGAGGCCGCTAAGGTTCAAAAGTTTCATTAGTTTCAGCTTCCCAAGAAGAAGAAAAAGCCGAACCTTCCGCTGGCCCAAAGGTCGCAAAGCTGAACGATCGGGGGAAGAATGACGGATTCGCGCATCGCCCCAGCGTGACAGCTCCGCTCCCGTTTGCCAAGAACATTTAGGGAACAATGAGTTCGTCGGCGATGTCGCGCGGACGCCCTGCAACCTGAGGTCATGTTTTCTGGCCCCGCAAATCATGGGCCTGGCTGTAATAGCAACCTAACACGCCTCGGCAGACAGAAGCCAAGGAGGCGTGCGTGAATCCCCTGCTCCCGATCCATATCGCCGGCGGCGGCATCGCGCTCATCGCCGGCGCCGCCGCGCTCGCTCTGCCCAAGGGCTCGCGCCTCCACGCGCGGGCCGGCACCTGGTTCTTCGCCGCGATGCTGGTGCTGGCGGGGACCGGCGCGGTCATCGCCGCGCTCAAGCCCGAGCGGATCAGCGCGGTCGTCGGCGTGCTGACCTGCTACCTGGTCGCGACCTCCTGGATGACGGCGCGGCGGCGCGACGGCCAGGCCGGCCGGTTCGAGCTCGCCGCTCTTGCGGTCGCGCTCGGCTGCGCGGTCGCCCAGCTCCGCTTCGGCTTCATGGCGCTGGCCACGGGCCGGCTCGATTCGCTGCCGCCGCAGCCCGCCTTTATCTTCGCCGGCGTGGCGGCGCTGGCCGCGGCGCTCGACCTCCACTTCCTCCTCGGCGGGCCGCTGTCGAACGCGCAGCGCATCGCCCGCCATTTGTGGCGGATGTGCGCCGCCTTGCTGATCGCGGCGATGTCCTTCTTCCTGGGCCAGCAGAAGGTGATGCCGGCCGGCTGGCAGGGCTCGCCTTTGCTGTTCCTGCCGCCGCTCGCGGTGCTTGCCACGATGATCTTCTGGCAGATCCGGGTGCGCTTCAGCCGCGCCTTCGGGCCGTGGCCGCGCCGGCGCCGCCCCGCTTCTGCCCTCCCGGCGGGGGAAGCCGCATGACCGGCGAGGCGAGCCGCCAGCGCTGGGCGCGGACGACCGGCCTGCTCTATCTGGCGACCAACGCCAGCGCGACCGGCGCCTTCGTCTTGACCGGCCGGCTGGTCGCGCCCGATCCGGCGCGGACCGCCGCCAACATCGCCGCCGCGCCGGCGATGCTGAGGATCGCGCTCGCCGGCGAGCTGGTCACCATCGCCGGCGTGCTCGGCCTGATCGCCGGCCTCTATGTCCTGCTCGCGCCGGTGAACCGCGGCCTCGCCCTCATCGCCCTGCTGTGGCGGTCGATGGAGAATGCGCTGCTCGCCGCGATCACGCTGATGAGCTTCGCCGCGCTGGCGATCCTCGCCCGCGGCGGCGATGCCGGGCTCGCCTTCGCCCTGCTCAACGTCCACGGCTACGGCTTCCAGCTCGGTTTCCTGTTCCTCGGCCTCGGCTCAACCCTGTTCAGCTGGCTGTGGCTGAAGTCGCGCTTCATTCCCGCCTGGCTCGCCGCTCTGGGCCTGTTCGCCTCGGCGCTGATGGCGGCGGTCGCGCTCGCGATCATCGTCTCGCCGGCCGTGTTCCGCACCCTCGGCCTCGCCTACATGGCGCCGATGGGCCTCTACGAGATCGGCCTCGGCCTGTGGCTGCTGGTGCGGGGCGTGGCGCCCGCTGCAGCCGAAAAATAGGGACTGTCCCTATTTTATCGGCGGAAAAATAGGGACTGTCCCTCTTTATCCAGCCGAAAAATAGGGACTGTCCCTATTTTATCGGCGGAAAAATAGGGACTGTCCCTCCTTATCCGCCCTGCAGCTCGTGCCGCCGCATCGCGTGGCGGAGCTGGTCGTAGGTCAGCGACAAAGCGGCAGCGGCGGCGCGCTGGTTCCAGCGGCATTTCTCCAGGGCGGCGGCGAGGATCGCTTTTTCATATTCGGCGGTGGCGAGGCGGAAGTCGGCGCAGGCGCCGGGGTCGAAGCCGACCGCGCGCTGGACGACGACCTGATCGTCCTCGGCGGGGAGGACAGTCCCCGGCAGCGGGGTCCTGGCGGGTAAAGGCCGCCACGGCGATTCGAAGGGATCGAACTGGATGTCCTGGATCGGCCCGTCCTGGCCCGCCCAGCGGTAGACGGCGCGCTCGACGACGTTGCGCAATTCGCGGACGTTGCCGGGCCAGTCATAGGCCTGGAGCCGCGCCATCGCCTCCTCGCTGAAGCCGACCCAGGCGTCGAGCTCGAGATCGAGCGCCATCTTGCGGCCGAAGAATTCGGCGAGGACGGGAATGTCGCTCTGGCGGTTGCGGAGCGGCGGCAGAGTGACGACCTCGAAGCTCAGCCGGTCGAGCAGGTCGGCGCGGAAGCGGCTTTCCTCGACCAGCCGGGGGAGATGCTCGTTGGTCGCGGCGACGATGCGGACGTCGACCTGGATCGGCCGGCTGGCGCCGATCCGGGTCACCTCGCCATATTCGATCGCGCGCAGCAGCCGGTCCTGGGCCGGGCTCGACAGGGTGGCGAGCTCGTCGAGGAACAAAGTGCCGTGATCGGCCTCCTCGAAGCGGCCCGGCCGGGCCTTGGTCGCGCCGGTGAACGAGCCCGCCTCGTGGCCGAACAATTCCGCCTCGATCAGGGTCTCGGGCAGAGCGGCGCAGTTCATCACGATCAGCGGCCCGTCCCAGCGCGACGACAGATGGTGGAGCCGCTCGGCGATCAGCTCCTTGCCGGTGCCGCGCTCGCCGATCACCAGCACCGGCCGGTCGAGCGGCGCGGCGCGGCTCGCCCGTTCGACCGCGTCGAGGAAGGAGGTCGACTGGCCGACCAGATGGGTGTTGCGCTCCATTCCGAAATATTGGCGCATTTCGCCACCAATTGGCAAGGATTAAGTGGTTGTTTCGCCCCCGCAAACAGGCATTTTCCGCGGTATTCCGCGCTTTTTCCAACTTGGCACAGGCCCTGCTTAAAAAAGCCTGTCACGCCGATGGTCGGCGGGACGGGAGCAACCAGGGTTCAGGGAGACCGCACATGTTCAGCTTCGATCGCTTCGCCCGCGTCGCCACTGCAGCCGTCGGCGCGCTCGTCCTTTCCACCCTGTCGATCACTGCGGCCGTCGGCCCGATCCCCACCGACACGGCCGTCGCCGCGGCCACTGTCGGCGCGACGCATGCCTAATCCGCGGCCGGTCAGGATCAAGGTCGGGCCCGGGGAGCTGATGCGCATCACCGCTCCCTGCGCTAAGACCGATTCGAGCCCGGCCCGGCCCTATGTTGCAACCAAGGAGTTTTTTCCCATGGGCATCTTTTCGCGGACGCGCGATATCATAGCCGCCAACGTCACCGATCTGCTCGACAAGGCCGAGGACCCCGCCAAGATGATCCGGATGATCATCATGGAGATGGAGGAGACCCTGGTCGAGGTGCGCGCGTCGGCCGCCCGCACCATCGCCGACCAGAAGGAGATGAAGCGCCAGATCGGCAAGCTCGAGCGGCTCCAGGACAATTGGGTCGAGAAGGCCGAGCTCGCTTTGTCCAAGGGCCGGGACGACCTCGCCAAGGCGGCGCTCTACGAGAAGCAGAAGTCGGCCGACATGGCCGAGCAGCTCAACGCCGAGATCGGCATCCTCGACGAGGCGCTGCGCGCCTCGGAGGCCGACATCGCCAAGCTCCAGGGCAAATTGCGCGAGGCGCGCGCCCGCCAGAATGCGGTGATGACCCGGATGGAGAGCGCCCAGAATCGCAGCCGCCTGCGCGAGCTCTATTCGGGGCCGAAGGTCGACGACGCCTTCTCGCGCTTCGACGTGCTCGAACGCCACGCCGACCTCGCCGAGGGCCATGCCGACGCGCTCAGTCTCGGCAGCAGCGCGCCGAAGACGCTCGAGGAGGAGATTTCCGAGCTCAGGAACGCCGACAAGGTCGATGCCGAGCTCGAGGCGCTCAAAGCCCAGCTCGCCAAGCGCACCAATGGCGGCGAAGCGTCGGGCAAGGGGAATTGATCATGGACGGACCCCAAATCCTCATCCCGATCCTCGTCGTCGGCATGCTGTTCATCGGCCTGCCGTGGCTGGTCTTCCACTACATCACCAAATGGAAGACGGCCAAGACGCTGACCAGCGAGGACGAGAACCTGCTCGACGAGCTGCACGAGCTCGCCCGCCGGCTCGACGACCGGATGGGCACGATCGAGCGGATCGTCCAGGCGGACAATCCCAATTGGCGCGCGCTCGGCGCCGACCCCGTCGAAACCGCGCTCGAGGACCGCAGCGAGCGCCTCTACGAAACCAGCGAACGCACCAACCGCCCGAGCCGGAGGACCTGATGAGCGCGCTCAAGACCAAATTCTATCTCGACAAAGAGCATAAGAAATGGGCGGGGGTGTGCGCCGGGATCGCCGATTATACCGGCATCGACGTCACCGTCGTCCGGCTGGGCTTCGTGCTCGGCACGATCCTCGGCTCGGGCACCCTGCTGCTCGCCTATTTCATCATCGCCTGGATGGCGCCGACCAAGCCGCGCGAGCTCTACAGCCAATCCGCCGGCGACCGGAAGTTCTGGCAGGAGGTGCGCGCCAATCCGCGCCGCACCGCGCGCGACGTGCGGCTGCGCTTCCGCGACATCGACCGCCGGCTCGCCGACGTCGAGGCCTATGTGACCAGCTCCAACAACCGGCTGGCGCGCGAGATCGAGCAGCTGCGCTGATTGGAACAAGGGGGAGACGGACGCCATGGACCTGGGTGAACTCATTCCGATCGTCGCCATCGCTGCGACCGCCTGGGTGATCGTGGTGCTGGCCCGGCTCCGGCACGGGCGCGGCGGCGGCGGCGGCGCGACGAGCGTCGCCGACGCGCAGGAAAATGCCCGGCTCGCCCATGAGAACGAGGCGCTGCGGCTGACCGTCAGGCGGCTGGAGGAGCGCACCGCCGTGCTCGAGCGGATCGCCACCGACCCGGCCGAGCGCACCGCCCGCGAGATCGAGCAGCTGAGATAGAACAAACAGGAAGGAACGCCGCCAATGAATCCCGACAAGCTCGCCTTCATCAGCCAGCTTTTTCCGTTCATCGCGATCATGTGCACCGTCGCCGTCGGCGGCTGGGTGATCAACACCTGGCTGCGCATCCGCCACGGCTACCCGCTCGACGGCGCCTGGGGACAGGCGATCTACCCCCGCAAGGACGAAGAGGTGATCGAGCGGGTCAAGCTGCTCAGCCAGGAAAACGCCCAGCTCCGCGCCGAGCTCGGCGCGGTCAAGGACCGGCTCGCAAACGTCGAACGGATCGTCACCGACGACAGCCACCGCCTGACGCAGGAGATCGAAGCCCTGCGCATCCCGAGGAACTGACCATGGCCATGATGTGGAAGCCGCTCGTCGCCTTCATCGTCGTCGGCATTCCGATGATCCTGATTTTCGGCCAGGGGCTGATCAGGCGCTGGTTCGACCATCGCGAGAAAAGGATGGAGCTGGAGGCCCGGATGACGGCCGAGAAAGCCGCGCAATATGCCGCCCACACCGAGCGCCTCGAACAGCGCGTGCGGGTGCTCGAGCGGATCGTCACCGACAAGGGCGTCGACCTCGCCGACGAGATCGAGCGGCTGCGCGACGACCGCGTGAATTGAACCGGCCGGAAAGGGACCAGAAGCGATGAACCAGTTCGAAATGGTCGTGTTGATCGTGGTGGTGGTGATGGTCGCCAGCGTCATCCGATCGATCTTCGGCGTCCCCCGCGGCCGACGCCGCGACCGGCTTCCGATGGCCGAGGACGCCGAGACCGGGCGGCTGCGCGACGAGGTCAAGCAGCTCAAGGAGCGGCTCGCCGTGCTCGAGCGGATCACGGTCGAGAAGGAAAACAGCCTCGAGCGCGAGATCGAGCGGCTGCGGGACCATTAGGGAGGCCCGAGCGGTGAACGATCCCGGCACCCTGGTGGCGATCCTGGCGGCGGCGGTGGTGGCGCTCGCCATGGTCAGCCTCGCCGCGCTGAAGGGCTGGGACGGCTGGCTCGAGCTGCGGCGGCTCGAATTGAGCCAGCGCAAGGGCGGCGAGCCGACCACCCCCGCCGCCGCCCGCCTCGAGCTCGCCGATTTGAAGGACCGGATCAAGCGGCTCGAAGCGATCGCCAATGGCGACGAGGACGCCTCCCCGCCCCAGCGCCGCACGGGCTAGCTTCTCGGCCCACCTCCGTTCGGGCTGAGCCCGTCGAAGCCCTCTCCTCCCCTAGCAAAAAAGAAGGAAAGCCCTTCGACAAGCTCAGGGCGAGCGGTATTGGAGGCGCTATGGCCTTCTCCTCCCTCGACGACGTCTATGCCGATTACGCGCTGCTCGACGCGGACGACCGCTACCGGCTGCTGATCGATCTCGGGCGGGCGCTGGAGCCGATGCCGGACGCGCTCAAGACCGACGCCACCCTGGTGCGCGGCTGCTCGGCCGCGGTCTGGGTCTATCCGGTGGCGCAGCCCGACGGAGCCCTGCATTTCCTCGCCGACAGCAATGCCGCGATCACCAAGGGGATCGTCGCCCTGATCCTGCTCGCCGTCCAGGACCGCACCCCCGCCGAGATCCTCCGCCTCGACGTCGACGCCGCGCTCGCCCGCTTCGACCTCAGGAACCAGCTCAGCTCCAACCGCACCCAGGGCATTCCCAACATGATCGCGCTGATCCGCGAAACCGCGCAGCGGCTCGCGGCATGACCGGCCCCGATCCGAAAAGCGCCGAGCCTTTCGATCCCAGGCTGTTCATGTCCTATGTCCGCAAGGTGGGCCATGGCGGCGCGATCGGCATCGCCTATCACGCTCATGGCGAGGACTGGGCCGAGCTCTCGCTGGCTTATGACGAGCGGCTGATCGGCATGACGGAAAGCGGGATCATCGCCTCGGGCCCGATCATCAGCCTGATGGACATGGCGACCAGCCTCGCCATCTGGATCCGGCTCGGCCGCTTCCGCCATCAGGCGACGCTCGATCTCAGGGTCGATTATCTCCGCCCGGCGCGGCCCGGCAACACCATCATCGGCCGCGGCATCTGCTACGGAGTCACGAGGAGCGTCGGCTTCGTCCGCGGGCTCGCCCATGACGGCGAAGCGGGCGATCCCGTCGCCAGCGTCACCGGCACGTTCATGTTCACGGACTGAGCATGGACGAAAGCGGGCCGATCATCGTCTTCGACGGCCATTGCGTGCTCTGCTCGGCCAATGCCCGCTTCGTCCTCAGGCACGACAAGCGGCGCCGCTTCCGCCTCGCCGCGACGCAGAGCGAGGCCGGCGCGGCGCTGCACGCCCGCTTCGGCCTCAATCGCGGCGCGCTCGAGACGATCGTGGTCGTCGAAAACGGCCGGGCGCTCACCGAATCCGAGGCGGTGCTCGCGATCGCCGCCGGGCTCGGCTGGCCGTGGCGCGCCGCCGCCGCGGCCAGGCTGGTGCCGCGCGCGCTGCGCGACCCGCTCTACCGCTGGATCGCACGCAACCGCTACCGCTGGTTCGGCCGGCGCGAGACCTGCTGGCGCCCCGATCCGGCCGATTCGGACCGGATGCTGTGAGCCGGATCCTCGTCCTCGGCGGCTACGGCGCGTTCGGCGGGCGCCTGTCGCGCCGGCTGCGCGAGGCCGGCCACGAGGTGATCGTCGCCGGCCGCAGCCTGGCGAAAGCGGAGCGCTTTTGCGCCGGCGAGGCGGGCCTCGTCCCGCTCGCGCTCGACCGCGAGGGGGAGCTCGCGCTCGCCCGGCATCGGCCGGACATCGTCGTCGACGCGGCGGGCCCGTTCCAGGCGGCGAGCCTGCGGGTTGCCGAAGCCTGCATCGCGGCGCCGGTCCACTATCTCGACCTCGCCGATGCGCGCGGCTTCGTCGGCGCGATCGGCACGCTCGACCCGGCGGCGCGGGCCGCGGGGGTCGCGATCGTCTCGGGCGCCTCGAGCCTGCCCGCTTTGTCGGGCGCGGTGGCGCGCCGGCTCGCCGCCGGGATGGACGACGTGCGCGCCGTCGAGATCGCGCTCAGCATCTCGAACCGCGGCGGCGCCGGCGCCTCGGCCGCGGCGGCGATCCTTTCCTATGTCGGGCGGCCGATCCGGCTGTGGCGGGGCCGGGCCTGGCAGACCGGCCGCGGCTGTTACGAGAGCCGCCCCGGCCCCCTCCCCGGCCGCCGGGTCGCCCTGTGCGAGGTGCCGGACCTCGATCTGCTGCCCGAGCGGCTGCCGGGCCGGCCCGCGGTCGCGTTTCGCGCCGGCACCGATTCGCGCCTCCAGAATCTCGGCCTCGCGGCGCTGGCCCGGCTCGTCCGCCTGGGCCTGATCCGCGACCTTCCCCGCCGGCTCGGCTGGCTGGAGCCGATCCGCCGCCTGACCGCCGGCCGCGGCTCGCCGCGCTCGGCGATGACGGTGCGGCTGTTCGGCACCGCCGCCGGGCGCCGGATCGAGCGGCGCTGGACCTTGATCGCCGACGAGGGCGACGGGCCCGAAATCCCGGTCCTTGCGGCGCCCGTCCTTGTCGAGCGGCTGCTCGCCGGCGGGATCGCGCCCGGCGCGCGCGATGCCGGCACCCTGCTCGACCTCGCCGATTACGAGGCGGCCTTCGCCGGCCTCGCCATCCGCCACGAGCGCAGCGAGATCGCGCTTCCGCCGCCGCTCTACGCCCGGGCGCTGGGCCGCCCCATCTTCGAGCGGCTGCCGGCAGCGGTGCGGGCGCTTCATCAGGTATTGCGCGACGACGGCGCCCACGGGGTGGCGACGGTGACGCGGGGCCGCAACCCGATCGCGCGGCTGATCGGCCGGATGGTCGGCTTCCCGCCCGCCGGCGAGCATGCGCTCCACGTCCATTTCGAGGAGCGGGACGGCATCGAGACCTGGACCCGGCGCTTCTCCGGCCGGGGCTTCCATAGCCGGCTGTCGCTGCGCCGGGGGCTGCTCACCGAGCGGTTCGGCCTGCTCACCTTCGGCTTCGACCTTCCCGCCGACGAAACCGGCCTCGACATGATCCTTCGCGCCTGGTGGCTGGGGCCGCTTCGGATGCCGCTCCTCCTCGGCCCGCGCTGCGCGGCGCGCGAATGGGAGGAAGAGGGCCGCTTCCGCTTCGACGTTTCGATCGGGATGCCGCTGATCGGGGCGATCGCCCATTATCGCGGCTGGCTCTCGGTCAAGGCGTGAGGTCGGCCCGCCTTTCCTCGGCCCTTCTCAGCACGTCGTAGCTCGCCTGGATCATCTGGAAGCGCGCCGCGGCCTCCTTGTCGCCCGGCTTGACGTCGGGATGGTTGGCCTTGGCGAGGCGGCGCCAGGCGGCCTTGATCTCCTCGAACTCCGCGCTGGGCTCGAGCTCGAGCACGTCGAGCGCGCGCATCTCGTCGCGGCTGCGGCTGCCGTCGCCGGGGCCGCCCCAGCCGTAATGGCCAGCGCTGGCGAAGGCGTCGGCGCCCTGGCGCTCTTTGGCCTCGCGCGCCGCCGCTTCCTCCGCGGTCAGGCCCTCGAAATAATTCCAGTTGCGGTTGTATTCGGCGGCATGGCGCTCGCAGAAATACCAGCGCTCGCGGCTGTTGGGCGATTTCGGCGCCGGCCGGTCGCCGGGCTCCTCGCAGCCGTGGCGATCGCACTGCCGCACCGGCTCCGCCTCGCGGGCGGTGCCGTAGGCGCGCCAGCGCGGGAATCCCCAGTCGTTCGATCTCTTTGCCTTGGCCATAGATACGGCCAATCTAGCGGCTCGCGGAGAGGAGCGCACGAGTCGCGAGAAAAATATTTTCAGCCCCGCTCATCCAAATCGCCCGGCGGCGGCGTCTAGGCTTCGAAAATCCAAACCCAAGCCAAAGGAACACGAACATGTCCGGTCCCGCTTCAGACGTCTTCATCACCGTCGCCCTGATTACCGGCGCCGTCCTAATCCTCGTCCAGCTCGGCCGGCTGCTGCGCGCCCGAATGCTGCACAAGACGATCCGCGACGCGATCAGCCGCGACAATGCCGCCGTCCCCGAGCTGCTCGCCGGAATCGGCGAGGAGCAATCGCCGGGCGGCGTCAACGACGACCGCACCGCCATGGTGCTGATCGCGCTCGGCCTCGCTTTGCTCGCTTTCTCCGCGCTCCAGAACAGCGCCGACGCGCTCCGCCAGATGGGCGGCGCCTCGGTGTTTCCGATCTTCGTCGGCATCGCGCTGCTGATCCGCCGGCATCTCGCCGGCAAGCGCGGCGGCGAAGCCTGATCCGGTCGCGGCGGGGACCGGCCGATGGACCAGGATCTGGCTCTCGCCCGGCGGGCGGCGGCGGGCGACGCCGCCGCCTTCACCGCGCTGGTGCGCGCGCACGAGGCGGCGGTGCGCCGCTTCCTGCGGCGGCTCGCCGGCGATTCGGCCGACGATCTCGCCCAGGAGGCGTTCCTCAAGGCGTGGCGCCGCGCCGGCGACTTTCGCGGCGAAGGCCGTTACCGCGCCTGGCTGATGCGGATCGCCTGGAGCCAGTTCCTCGCCGCCCATCGCGCCGGCGGCCGGCGCGACGCCCGCGAGACGGCGACGGCGCCCGATGCGGAAAGCCGGCGCGATCCCGACGCCGCGATCGACCTGCAGCGGGCGCTCGCCGGCCTCGGCGAGCGCGAGCGCGCCGCCGCCTTGCTCTGCTTCGGCGAGGGCTGCAGCCATAGCGAGGCGGCCGAGATCCTGGGGCTGCCGCTCGGCACGCTTAAATCCGTGGTGGCGCGGGCGCGCGCCGCCCTGATCGACAAGCTGGAGGGATGAGATGACCGAAGACGAGAAGATCGCCGCCTTGTTCGCAGCGCCGGACCGCGCGCCCGATGAGGCCTTCGTCGCCAGCATGGCGCGGATGGTTGCGGCCGAGCGCAAGCTCGCGGCGGCGCGGCGCTCGGCCTGGCGCCGCTTTGCCGGCGAATGCGTCGCCGCGGCCGCAATCGTCGCCGCCTTCGACCTCGTCTGGCGGCTGACCCCGGCCGACATCCGGCTCGACCAGCTGTTCGCGGCGCCGGCGGGCGCGGCCGCGGTGCTGCTTGTCGCCTTGTGGTGCGCAGTCGAGCTGCGCCCGGCGGCAGCGGCGAGCTGAAAAAAGAGGGACTGTCCCTCTTTTTCGAGAAAGAAGCGCCAGAGGGTCTGTAAGCCGGGTTCTGTCCTCCGCCGTCGCGCAAGGCTCAGGCGGATGGGCGGCCATTCCTCTAGGAGGCGGATCGCTCCGCCCCTCAAGCAACCAACCCGGGCGACGAGCGGGAACACGCCCATGTGCCGCCCCTATGCGGTCTTGCTCCCGGTGGGGTTTGCCCTGCCGCTGGCGTTACCGTCAGCGCGGTGGGCTCTTACCCCACCCTTTCACTGTCACGCCGCCGAAGCATTGGGCCGAAGCCCGCGCGACCTGCTTTCTGTGGCACTTTCCCTGGGGTCGCCCCCGCCGGCAATTAACCGGCACCGTCGTTCCATGGAGCCCGGACTTTCCTCGCCCCCGCTTGCGCGGGGCCGCGGCCGCCCGACCCTCTGGCCGCGCCTATATAGTCTTGCCGCGCTCGCGGTCCAAGAGCAGCTGCAAGAGGATCGCGCGGCACTCGCCGTCGATTCTGCCGTCGAGCAATTCCGGGCGGAAGCGGCGCTGGAAGGCGATCACCGCCTTTTGCGAGTCGCGCACGTCATAGCCCCAGCGTTCGAGGGCGAGCAGGAAGCCGCCGTCGGTCCAGTGCGGATCGATGAGGTTGCGGGTCGGGCGGGGAATGGCGAGCCGGTGCCGGGCCAGCCGCGCCCAATCGAACAATTCGCCGGGATCCTCCTTGCGCGCCGGGGCGACGTCGGAATGGCCGACGACGTTGGCGGGCGGAATCGCATAGCGGATCACGATCGCCGAGAGGAGCGGGATCAGCGCCTCCATCTGCTCCTCGGTGAACGGCCGGTAGCCGAATTCGTGGCCCGGATTGACGATCTCGATGCCGATCGAGCAGGCGTTCACCCCGCTCACCCCGCGCCAGTAGGAAAGGCCGGCGTGCCAGGCGCGCTGCTCTTCCGCGACCATGCGCAGGATCTGGCCGTCTTCGGCGATCAGATAGTGGCACGAGACCCGCGCCTCCGGGTCGCGCAGCCGGGCAATCGCCGATTCGGCGTCGGCCATGCCGGTATAATGGAGCACGACCATCGAGATCGCCTGGTCGCGGGCGTCGTAATTGGGCGAGGGGCTGTCGATGATCCCTTCCATCGCCCCCTTAGCGCGCGAAATGGGGCGGAAGGTCAACCCCATCCTCCCCGGGACGGGGAGGGGGACCGCGACGCGCAGCGTCGTGGTGGAGGGGGGTCGTCGGGGGGCTCGGAACCCCCTCCACCAGGCTTCGCCTGGTCCCCCTCCCCGTCCCGGGGAGGATCTAGGCGACGCGGGCCATCTTCGCGGGCGCGGGCAGATAGAGGCCGCGGCATTCGGGGTCGGAGATAAAGCGCTCGGTCTGGCCGATCACCGTCTCGCCGGCGCCGAGCATCAGCGTCCCGTCCGGCCGGCAGGCGTCGGCGAGGCGGGCGAAGGCGAGGCGGCGGACGTCGGGGGTGAAATAGAGGAGGACGTTGCGGCACAGGATGATGTCGAACTTGCCCGGATGCGGCGGCGGCTCGATCAGGCCGAGCACTTCGAAGCGGACCCGCTGCAGCAATTTCGGCGAAATCCCCCAGTCGCCGCCGCCCAGCTCCTCGAACCATTTGATCATCTGCACGACCGGCAGGCCGCGCTGGACCTCGAACTGCGAATAGACGCCCTTGCGCGCCCGCTCGATCGCCGAGCGCGACAAATCGGTGCCGACGATCTCGATCGTCCAGCCCTGCCAGCGCGCGGCCTCGTCGGCGAAGCTCATCGCCAGCGAATAGGCTTCCTGGCCGGTCGAGCAGCCGGCGCACCAGATCGACAGCTTCTTCTCCCTGGCGCGCGCCCGCTCGAGCCGCTTCACCGGGCCGCCGAGCAGCAGATCGAAGGGCAGCCGGTCGCGGAAGAAATAGGTTTCGTTGTTGAGCAGGGCCTCGATCACCTGCTCGGAGAGCTCGGCGTCGCGGCCGGCGACCAGCCGGGCGACGAGCTGGTCGACGGTGGTGAAGCCGCGCGCGCGCAGGATCGCGGCCAAAGCGGTGTCGATCCGCCAGCGCCGGTTCATCGCCAGCTGCTGGCCGGTGCGGGCCTCGAGCAGGCTGGCGAGGATGCGGCGCGAGGAGTCGCTTATTTCCATGTCGAGCGCTCCGTAACGCGGCGGGCGAGCTCGGCCGGCGGCAGCACCGCCGAGGCGAGCCCTTCCTCGGCGACCACCCGCGGCATGCCCCAGATGGCGGCGCTGTGGCGATCCTGGGCGAGCATCGCGCCGCCGCTCTCGACGAGCTTGCGGCTGCCGAGCAGGCCGTCGCGGCCCATGCCGCTCAGCACCACGCCGATCCCGGCCGAGCCATAGGCTTCGGCGACCGAGCCGAGCATCGGATCGGCCGACGGCCGGCAGCCGCTCGGCGCGCGCCTGGTGTCGAGCCGGATGCGGACGCAATCGCCGCTCCGCTCGACGCAGAGATGGGCATCGCCGGGCGCGACGTGGATGAGATCGTCCTCGACCCGCTCGCCGTCGCGGACCACCCGCGCCTTGCGGCCGGAGGCGTTGGTGAGCTGGCGGGCGAAGTGGGGCATGAAGATCGTCGGCAAGTGCTGGGTGACGAGGATCGGCGCGCCGATCTTCCCGGTCAGAGGCCGGAGGAAGTCGAACAGAGCGGGCAGGCCGCCGGTCGAGGCGGCGAGCGCGACGCAGCCCAGCGGCCCTTCGACCATCTCGCGCAGCCGGATCGGCGGCGGCGCGGCCGGCGCGCAAGGGCCGGGCTCGCGCTCGGCCCGGCCGATCCGCCGCAAGCGGTCGGCGAGCACCTGGCCGAAGCGGCCGGCGAAATTGCCGATGCCGGGCTTGGGCAGGGTATCGGCGGCGCCCAAAGCGAGCGCCCGGACGGTGGTCTCGGCGCCGTCCTCGGCCATCGAGGAGACGATCAGGACCCGGGCGCCCTTGCCCATCCGGACGATGTCGGGCAGCGCCTCGAGGCCGCTCGCCCCGGGCATCTCGACATCGAGCAGGATGACGTCGGCGCGGACGACCTTCAGCGCGTCGAGCGCCTCGCCGGCGCTGCAGGCGGTGGCGACGATCTCGAAATCCTCGTTGCAGGCGATCATCCGCGACAGCACCGCCCGCGCCACCGCCGAATCGTCGACGATCATCACGCGAAGCGGCGGTTCGGCAGGCTGGTGAGGCCGCCGACGCGCAAGGGCCGGATGGGGACTCACGCGACGCCGACGATCTGGAGCTTGGACTGGAGCGTGTCGCGGTCGAACGGCTTCATCACATATTCGTCGGCGCCGGCCTCGATCGCGGCCCGGATATGGGCGATGTCGTTCTCGGTGGTGCAGAAGACGACCTTGGGCTGGCTGGCGAGATCGGCCTGGCGCAAGGCGCGCAGGAACTCCATCCCGCTCATCACCGGCATGTTCCAGTCGAGCAGGATGACGTCGGGCATCGCCGCCTCGCAGCGGTCGAGCGCGGCGCGGCCGTCTTCGGCTTCATCGACGCTGAAGTTCAGCGTTTCGAGGATATGGCGGGCGACCTTGCGGATCACCTTGCTGTCGTCGACGACCAGGCAGCTTCTCATTTCCATTCCCCTGTCACCCATGCCGCCCTGACTATCGGATAAGTGCTAATCATTTGCTTAAGATCAGGCTGCGTGGGCGGCCGGCCCGGCGATCAGCAGATAAGGGTCAACCAGCAGGAATAGCTCGTCATTCGCCTCGATCGTGCCGATCGCGACCCGGTCCCAGCCGGCGCCGACGGGAGCGGTGAGCGGGGCGTGCGGGCCCGCCGCCTCGACGACGTCCTCGACCTCGTCGACGAGCAGCGCATAGGTATGGCCGTCGCAGGGCACCGCGATGGCGTCGCGCGCGGCCGCTTCGCGGGCGCGGCCGAGCTCGAGCGCGGCGAGGCCGTCGATCACCGTCAGCACCCGGCTGCGAAGCGCCGAAAGGCCGGCGACGTGGGCGGCGGCGCAGGGCGCCGGAGTGATTCCTTCGAGCTCGACGACGCCTTCGACCCGATCGGCGGGAAAGGCGATCCGGCGGCCGGCGAGGCGGCCGATGAGGAGCAGCTCAGCCATGGCCCTTGCCTCCTTCGACGCGGCTCAGGACAGGTTTCGCGGCGGCGAGCGCGCCGATCAGCGCGGCGCGATCGTAGCGGTGGACGCCCTCGCCCTCGGCCGAGGCGCGGATGCGGACGACGTTGGCATCCGCCGGGACCGCGTCCTCCTCGCGGGCGATGACGATGTCGGACGGCTCGCCGGCCCGGGCGATGCGGTAGCCCAGCCCTTCGATCAGCGGCCGAAGCATGTTGTCGATCCAGGGATCGCCCTCGGGCAGGGCGCAGACCGGCGGCGGCGCCTCGCCGCGGCCGGCGTCCGCATGCTGGGCGAACAGCCAGTGCGGATCGAGCAATTCGACCTGGGCGCCGTCGATCAGCGCGATTCCGGCAATTTCCCCCGGCGCCGGCGCCGGCTGGAAATCGAGCACGAGCGCGCGGATGTCGATCACTTCGCCAAAGCCGTAGGCGATCTCGGAGACGCCGTCGGTGAGCCTCAGAACCCGCATCTTGCCGGTTGCGGGGGCCGCCGCGCAGCCCGCCAGCGGCAGGATCCTGCCGCCGATCGACACCCGCAGCTTGCCGGCGCCGAACGCGATCGCGTCGGCGGCGACGTCCTCGATCCGCTCGACCACCGCCACCGGCACCGCGCGGCGGCCGCCGTCGAGGGTGCGGAACAGGAGCAGGCTGGTTTCGCGCGCGCCTTCCGCCTCGGCGGCGCCGGCGTGGAGCGCCCGGTCGATCTCGTTTTCGGCGAAGTTGATCCCGGCGCGCTTGGCCATGCCCGACGGATCGAGCAGCAGGATCGGGCTGCCGTCGTCGGCGAGGGTGGTGCCGGCGTAGAGGCCGGCGGCCATCACCGCCGGAGCGGCCGGCTTCACCACCAGCTCCTCATGATCGTGGACGGCGTCGACGGCGAGCGCGTAGACCTCGCCGCCGGCCGGCTTCAGCAGCACCAGCTTCTGCTCCTCGCGCGGCGCGGCGCCGTCGATGCCGAGCAGGACGGGAAGCGCGATCAGCGGCACCCGCCGGTCGCGGATCGTCGCCACCTCGGCCTCGCCGACGCGGTCGATGCGGACCGCGCCGGCGCGCAGGATCTCGTCGATCGCCGAGCGCGGGATGGCGAACACCTGGCGGCCGGCGCTGACCGTCAGCGCCGGGATGATGGTGAGGGTGAGCGGCACCCGGATGCAGAGCCGGACGCCCTGGCTGGGCCGGGAATCGACGTCGACGACGCCGCCGATCCGCTCGATATTGGCGCGGACCACGTCCATGCCGACGCCGCGTCCGGAAATGGCGGTGACCTCGTCGGCGGTCGACAGGCTGGGCATGAACACCAGAGCGATCTTCTGGGCCGGGCTCAGCCGGTCGGCCTGCTCGGCGGTGAGCAAGCCGGCGGCCCGCGCCTTGCGGACCAGCGCCTCGCCGTCGATGCCGCGGCCGTCGTCGGCGACCTCGATCAAGATCTGGTTGCCGGCCTGGCGGGCGGAGACGCGGAGCGCGCCGGCCGGCTTCTTGCCCGCCGCGGCGCGCTCGTCCGGGCTTTCGATGCCGTGATCGATCGCGTTGCGGACGATATGGGTGAGCGGATCGCGGATCATCTCGATCATCTCGCGGTCCAATTCGACATCGCCGCCGTCGGCCTCGAGCCGGACCTGCTTGCCGAGATCGGCGGCGAGATCGCGGACCATCCGCGGCAGCCCCGAGAACAGGCTGTCGATGCGCTGCATCCGGGTCCGGGTGATGCCGTCGCGGATTTCGGCGATGCATTGGGAGACGCGTTCGAACGCGGCCTCGACGGCGACGTCGCGCGGCGCATCGCGCAGCCGCCGGGCGAGCTCGTTGCGCGCGAGCACCGCATCGGAAACGCCGTTCATCATCCGGTCGAGAAGATCCACCGACAGCCGGATCGAACGCAGCGCCCGCTTGGTCTCGGGCTCGGCCGCGGCCGCCTCGGCGCGCGGGGCGGCGGCCTGGTTCGAAAGCGCCGCAATCAGCTGCTCGTCATCCTCGCTGGCCAGCGATTCCCCGGTCTCGAGCGCCTGGACGAGCTCGCCGATCCGGTCGATGATCGCGAGCACGGCGTTGACGAGAGCGGTGTCGGCGACGCGGCCGCCGGCGCGGACCTCGGCGAGCGCGCCCTCGGCGGCATGGCTCAGTTGCTCGAGCCGCGGCAGATCGAAGAAGCCGCAATTGCCCTTGACGGTGTGGACGAAGCGGAAAATCTCGTCGAGCCGCTCGCGATCGTCGGGCATCGCCTCCCACGCCACGATCGCCCCCGACAGCGCCTGGGCCATATCGCGCGTCTCGGCGATGAAATCGTTGATCAGCTCGTCCATGCCGGCAGAGCTTATGGGAGCCGATGGTAAACAAGCCGTTTACCCGCCACCGTCATCCCGGACCCGATCCGGGAGCCCTCGACGCGCGCCCCGCCGAAAATAGGGACAGTCCCTATTTACCAAATAGGAAAAGAGGGACTGCCCCTCTTTTTCAGGCGGGCAGGCTGGCGCCGATAATCAGCATCCCCTCGTCGCCGTCGGCGACCTGGATCCGGCCGTCGCCTTCCTCGACCAGGCTGTGGGCGAGCCAGGCGGCGGCGGCGCGGGGCGCGACCTCGTCCTCGCTCATCTCGCCGACGAGCACCCGGCGCAGCTCGGGATCGAGCACGATCCGGCTGCCTTCGGCGCGGACGACGATGTCGAGGCCGTCGCCATGCCGCTCGGCGCCGACGTCCAGGCAGCCGCCGCGGACCAGGGCGTCGCCGGCGATCAGGACGAGGTTCAGCAGCACCTTCAGCGCCGCTTTGCTCATCGTCGGCTCGTCGACCATCCAGCCCAGCTTGATCCGCCCGTCGCCGCCGAACAGCCCTTCGATCGCGGCCCGCGCCTCGCGGGTGTCGACGACGTCGGCGAAGCCGCCCGCGGCGCCGAAGGCGAGGCGGAAGAATTTCAATTTGTTGGCCGAGGCCCGGGCGCTCTCGGCGAGCAAGTCGAGGCAGCGGGCGCGCATCTCCGGATCGTGCTCGTCGGCGAGCAATTCGATGCCGTTGTTCAAGGCGCCGACCGGGGAAAGCAGGTCATGGCACAGCCGCGAGCAGAGCAGGCTGGCGAATTCGTGGGATTTCATGCTGCTGGGCCCCTGTCGGTCATGCGCCCCTATAGGCGTCGGCGATTCCGGGATGCAAGGCTCCGCAGCCCTGGCGGCTATTCGCGGTCGGCGTCCACGACCCACCTGACGCGGGTGACATATTGAGCGGCCACGGGATGCCCTTCGGAGTCGAGCGCCGGCTCGAAGCGGGCGGACCCCCGCATCCGGGCGCAAAGCTCCTGATCCATGCGCCGGTTGCCGCTCGAAACCACGATCCGGCAATCGAGCGGCACGCCGCGCTCGGAAACATTGGCGACGAAAATCAGCAGGGTGGTGACATTCGGCATGACCGCGAAGGCCCAATCGAAGTTCCGGGCCCGGGGCTTTCGGCGGAGCGCCCGGCGGGCGGCGACATCGACGCCCCAGGACTGGAGCAGATCGTCGTTGCAGCGGGTCAGCTGCTCGACCGCGGCGCGCGCATTGGGCAAGGCGAGCGTGATGGACGGCCGATCGCCCTTGCTGATCACAAGCTGCTGCCCGCCGGCGACACGCTCGAGAAAATCCTCCGGCAGCGGGCTCAGCCGGATGACGAGGTGGTCGCCGCGCCACTGCGGCCGCGCCCGGATGGTGAGCGGCCCCCGATCGTCGATGCTGACCTGCACGTCGCCTCGCAGCCGCTCTTCGAGCGCGGGTCCGGCTTCCATGACCACCAGCTCGCCGGGCTCCGATCCGAACGCGGCGTTGAAGGCGACGATCGGCGAATGCTCATCGCCCTGCCGGCGGGCGAGGGTGCAGGCGGTCCGGCTGTAATCGACGATCCACTGATGCGGCGGCGCGACCAGCTCGCCGGCGGCCGGGTTCGACTGCGCCAGGGCAAGCGCGAGCAGAGCTTCGACAGACATGGGTAATCCCCCTTCCATTCAAGCGGTTAGAGAGGATGGGGAGCGGAGATGCAAGGGCCCGTGCGCCACCTTGAAAATTCCGTTCCGAACCCCATTTCCCCTCTCCAATGTCGGGGGGACATTCCACCATCATCGCCACCATCGCCGAGGACAGCGCCGGGTGGCGGCTCGATCGGGCGCTGGCGGCCGCGGTGCCGGCGCTGTCGCGCGAGCGGCTGAAGGCGCTCATTTCCTCGGGCGGAGTCACCGGCCCGAAGGGGCTGGTGCGCGATCCGGCGGTCAAGGCGGTGGCCGGCAGGTATGAGGTGATCGTCCCCGCGCCCAAGCCCGCGCATAACGAGGCGCAGGACATCGCGCTCGACATCGTCTTCGAGGACGAGCATCTGCTCGTCGTCGACAAGCTCGCCGGGATGGTCGTCCATCCCGCCGCCGGCAATTTCGACGGCACCCTGGTCAACGCCCTGCTCCACCATTGCGCCGGGCGCCTTTCCGGCATCGGCGGGGTGGCGCGGCCGGGGATCGTCCACCGCATCGACAAGGATACGTCGGGGCTGCTCGTCGTCGCCAAGACCGACGTCGCCCATGAGGGGCTGGCGGCGCAATTCGCGCGGCACGGCATCGACCGGCGCTATCTGGCGGTGACGAGCGGGATTCCGCTGCCGCCGGCCGGGACGATCGACGCGCCGCTCGCCCGTTCCGCGGCGAACCGCAAGAAGATCGCGATCGCCCCCGCCGGCAAGGGCAAGAGGGCGGTGACCCGCTATCGAATCGTCACCGCGCTCAACGAAGCCGCCCTGACCGAATGCCGGCTCGAAACCGGACGGACCCACCAGGTGCGTGTTCACTTGGCCTCGATCGGCCATCCCTTGCTCGGCGATCCGGTCTACGGCCGAACCCGGCCGGCGCACCGCGAGCTGTTGAAAAAGCTGAACTTTCACCGCCAGGCGCTGCACGCCGCGGGGCTCGGCTTCATCCATCCGGTTTCGAAACAAAACCTAAGCTTTGAAAGCGCCCTTCCGTCTGATATTCAGGAACTGTTGGGGGCGCTCGCCGTATAATGTTTGTGTGCCGGCGCGGTGTATTATAAGGGCACGGCACCCAGGGAGAATGTGAGACTTACATGGCAGTGAGAAACGTCCCGGCGACGATCCCCGCGAGCGGCGGCGAGGCCGGGCTCAACCGCTATCTGGCCGAGATCAAGAAATTCCCGATCCTGACGCCGGAAGAGGAATATATGCTGGCCAAGCGCTGGACCGAGCATCAGGACACCGATGCGGCGGCGCGGCTGGTCAACTCGCACCTCCGCCTCGTCGCCAAGATCGCGATGGGCTATCGCGGCTACGGCCTGCCGCTCGCCGAGCTCATCTCCGAGGGCAATATCGGGCTGATGCAGGGGGTGAAGAAGTTCGAGCCGGAGCGCGGCTTCCGCCTCGCCACCTATGCGATGTGGTGGATCCGCGCCTCGATCCAGGAATTCATCCTCCGCTCGTGGAGCCTGGTCAAGATGGGCACCACCGCGGCGCAGAAGAAATTGTTCTTCAACCTGCGGCGGATGAAGAACCGGATCGAGGCGTTCGAGGAAGGCGATTTGAAGCCCGAGGACGTCAAGAAGATCGCCACCGATCTCGGCGTCACCGAGGAGGACGTCGTCTCGATGAACCGGCGCATGGCGATGGGCGGCGACACCTCGCTGAACGTGCCGCTGCGCGACGACAGCGAGGGCAGCTGGCAGGATTTCCTGGTCGATTCCGAGCCGCTGCAGGACGAGCGGGTCGCCGAGGCCGAGGAGACGCGGATTCGTCACGATCTGCTGGTCGAGGCGATGGAGAGCCTGAACGAGCGCGAGCGCCACATCCTCACCGAGCGGCGCCTCACCGACGAGCCCAAGACGCTCGAGGAATTGAGCCAGGTCTACGACGTCAGCCGCGAGCGCATCCGCCAGATCGAGGTGCGCGCGTTCGAGAAGCTGCAAAAGGCGCTGATGAACCTCGCCGGCGAGCGCCGGCTGCTGACCGCGGCTTAGACCTCGGGCCCGAGGGACACCGTTCGGGCTGAGCGTGTCGAAGCCCTCCCCTTCAATTCCTTCAAGAAGGAAGGCCCCCTTCGACGCCGCCTGCGGCGTCGCTCAAGACAGGCTTCGACAGGCTCAGGGCAAACGGCCGCGCGGCTCCCCGTAGGGACTAGCGTGAAACCGTCTCGCTCTCGTTCGGCCCGCCATCGCCGCCGCTCGGCGCCGCCGGCGGGGCCGGGTCCCAGCGGTAGCGCACGCCCTGGAGCTCGCGCGGCTGCTCGGCGCCCTCGCGCCGGCGGCCGAGCGGAGCCTGGGCGGCGGGGCCGCTGTCGGCGCCGGTCAGCGCCCAGCGCTGGCTGTTGCTGAGGCTGGCATCGGCGCGGGTGCGGTCGCTGATCATCGCGCTGGCGGTCTCGCGCTGGAGCGGCTCGTAGCGGCGAAGCACAGCGCGCTGGAAGCTGTCGACGCTGCTCGTCCCGGCCACCGCCGCCGCGGCCGCCTGCGCCGCCGCCGCATCGCGCGCGCTCGCGGCGAGCTGGACCTCGGAGCGCAGCGGCTGGCCGAAGCCGCCGCGCCAGGCGATCGCCGGCTCGGCCCCGCCATAGCGGTTGACGAAGGCGTCCGGCCGCCCCCAGCCGCCGCGCCAGCGGTAGAAGATGTGCAAGCCGACATTGGCCGATTTGACCAGGGTCGGCGCCCAATAGGGCATTACGTAATTGGCGTGATAATGGGTCGCCCAGCCGACCGGCGCATAGACGTAGCCGCCGAGCGCCGCCTGGGCGACGGCGCGCGCCCGCTGCCAATAGTCCGCCATCGGCCCGCGCCGCAGCGAGCCGTCGCAGGTGAAGCTGAACTGGCAGCCGGTCGAGCGGCGCGCGCCTTCGAAGACGACTCCGCAGACGCTGGCCGGATAGGCCGGGTGGCGGACCCGGTTCAGCACGACCTGGGCGACCGCGCGCTGGCCGTCGACCGGCTCCCGCGCCGCCTCGTAATAGATCGCCGCGGTCAGGCAATCGAGCGAGCGGGCCTGGTCGGCGGGGCTGCCGCGCAGATGGAAGGGCGCCGCCGCCGGATTGAGCTGCTGCGAGACCGGGATCGCCGCGTTGAGCGCCAGCGCCGTGGTCGGGGCGACCTGGCGAAGCGCGGTCGCCGAGGTGGCGGTCGCGGCGGCGCGGATGCGGGCGAGCTCGGGCGAGCTCGTCTCCACCGCGGGCCCGGGCGCGACGCTCTGGATGGCAACGCTGACCGCCGCGACCAGCCACAAGGCGGCCATCGCGCCGAGCACCGCCCAGGCGCGCCAGTTCTGCCGGAAATTCTCCGGCAGACGCCAATCGTCGAGCTTGAGGGCCAGAGCCGTCATTCAATCTCCGTCTTCACGAATCGGGTGCATTACATACATAATACACCGTGGTCGCGCAATGCTGCGCTTTCGTCTCATCCCCGTCGAGTCAACGCCAACGCCCTCTTACGGGTCCGTCACGACCGCGGAAATTCCCGCTTTCCTAACCTGTGCAGGACGATAGCCTGCACGCTTCAGATGGGGCCTCGCATGACCAAAACAAGTCTTTTATCCGGCGTCTTTCTGTTCGCGGGCATCGCCTTTGCCGCCGCCGCGCCCGCCCAGCCGGGCCGGAACGGCGGCACCGCCACATACTGGATGTCGGCCGAAACCGCCAGCGGCATGGCGGCGATGACGGGCACGAGCGGTGCCAGTAGCGCCCTCCCCTCCGTCATTGCGAGGACCCCGGCGAAAGCCGGGGGACGAAGCAATCCAAACGGGCTCGGAGGCCGGGCTGGATTGCTTCGCTTCGCTCGCAATGACGGCGTGGCGACAGTGGCGCGAGCGGTTGAGAGCGGTTAGAGGGCCTTGCATGGCCGACCGCATCCCGCCCCCCGCCGCCGCCATCGCCGACACCCATTGCACCGCCGAGCAATATGACGCGCTCTACCGGCAGTCGCTCGACGATCCGGACGGCTTCTGGGCCGGGCAGGCGAGGCGGATAGACTGGGTGACGGCGCCGGCCAGGATCGCCGGCTGGTCGTTCGATCCGGTCGAGATCAGATGGTTCGAGGACGGCATCCTCAACCTCTGCCACAATTGCGTCGACCGCCATCTCGAAGCGCGCTCCGCCGACACCGCCTTCATCTGGGAGGGCGACGAGCCCGGCGTGACGCGAACGCTGAGCTATGGCGCGCTCCACGCCGAGATCGTGCGGATGGCGAATTGCCTGAAGGCGCTCGGCGCCGGCAAGGGCGACCGCGTCACCCTCTATCTGCCGATGATCCCCGAGGCGGCGGTGGCGATGCTCGCCTGCGCCCGCATCGGCGCGGTCCACAGCATCGTTTTCGGCGGCTTCTCGCCCGAGGCGCTGCACGGCCGGATCGAGGATTGCGCGAGCCGCTTCGTCATCACCGCCGACGGCGGCCGGCGCGGCGGCAAGCTGGTGCCGCTGAAGGCCAATGTCGACGCGGCGCTCGAGCGCGGCGGCGAGGTCGCCGGGGTGATCGTCGTCCGCCATCTCGGCAACGACATCGCGATGCGGCCGGGCCGCGACCATTGGTATGACGAGCTGGCGCAGACCGTCCCCGACAGCTGCCCGTGCGAGCCGATGGCGGCCGAGGACCCGCTGTTCATCCTCTATACGTCGGGCTCGACCGGCAAGCCCAAGGGCGTGCTCCACACGACCGGCGGCTATGCGGTGTGGGCCGCGACCACCTTCCACTACGTGTTCGACTACCGGCCGGGCGAGATCTTCTGGTGCACCGCCGACATCGGCTGGGTGACCGGCCACTCCTACGTCGTCTACGGCCCGCTCGCCAACGGCGCCACCAGCCTGATGTTCGAAGGGGTCCCCAATCATCCGGATTTCTCCCGCTTCTGGGAGGTCGTCGAGCGGCACCGGGTGAACATCTTCTACACCGCGCCGACCGCGATCCGGGCGCTGATGCGCGAGGGCGAGGCGCCGGTGAAGAAGCACGACCGCTCGTCGATCCGCCTGCTCGGCACGGTCGGCGAACCGATCAACCCCGAGGCCTGGCTCTGGTATTATCGGGTCGTCGGCGAGGAGCGCGTGCCGATTATCGACACCTGGTGGCAGACCGAGACCGGCGGCATCATGATCACCACTTTGCCCGGCGCCCACGCCATGAAGCCGGGCTCGGCGGGCAAGCCCTTCTTCGGCATCGTCCCCGAGCTGATGGACGCGGACGGCAAGGTGCTGGACGGCGCCGCTTCGGGCAACCTCTGCATCGCCCGCTCCTGGCCCGGCCAGATGCGCACCGTCTACGGCGATCACGAGCGCTTCGCGCAGACCTATTTCAGTGCCTATAAAGGCAAATATTTCACCGGCGACGGCTGCCGCCGCGACGAGGACGATTATTACTGGATCACCGGCCGGGTCGACGACGTGCTCAACGTCTCCGGCCACCGGCTCGGCACCGCCGAGATCGAGAGCGCCCTGGTCAGCCACCCGCTGGTCGCTGAGGCCGCGGTGGTCGGCTATCCGCACGACATCAAGGGCCAGGGCATCTATTGCTACGTCACCCTGGTCGCCGGCGAGGAGGGCTCGGCCGCGCTCGACGCCGAATTGCGGACCCACGTCCGCGCCGAGATCGGCCCGATCGCGACCCCGGACCTGATCCACTTCACGCCCGCTCTGCCCAAGACCCGCTCGGGCAAGATCATGCGGCGGATTTTGCGTAAGATCGCCGAGAACGACTTCGCCAATCTCGGCGACACCTCGACGCTGGCGGAGCCGGCGCTGGTGGACAACCTGATCGAGGGGCGGCGCAACTGCTGAGCCGCATCGGCATCACCGGCGCGCCCGGCTGCGGCGTGACGACGCTGGGCCGGGCGCTCGCCGCCCGGCTCGGCGCCGTCCATATCGACACCGACGACCATCTCTGGGAGGCGACCGACCCGCCCTATCAACACAAGCGCGAGGCTTCCGAGCGCCGGCGGCTGATGGCCGCCGAACAGGCGCGGTCGGGCCGGTGGGTCGTGTCGGGAACGCTGGACAGCTGGGCGGAGGGAGTCGCCGAGGACGCCGAGCTGATCGTCTTCCTGGAAGCCCCGACCGAGATCCGGATCGAGCGGCTGAGGCAGCGCGAGCAGGCCCGGTTCGGCGACGCTCTCCTGCACGGCGGCGCGATGCACGAGACCCATTGCGAGTTCATCGAATGGGCAGCGCTTTACGAAGCGGGAACCGAGCCCGGACGCAGCCGGCCCAAGCACGAGCGCTGGCTGGCCCGCCTCGCCATCCCGGTTCTGCGCCTCGACTCCACCCGGCCGCCGGACGAGCTGGTCGAAGCGATATTAGCCTAGGTCTGTACTCAATTAGCGTTTCCGCTTGCTCGTGTGATTTCAGAGTCATCCCGGCGGAGGCCGGGATGACGAGGATGTTGGCCCGCCGTCAGTGCCAACGCCAGTCGAGTCCGGACCCTGGAGCATTGGGCGACTGGATTAAATCGCTCAATGCTCTAGATTTCCCTTTGTTTTCCGTATTCTCCGAGTCATCAGGTGTGTCCACCTGACTAGAGAATGCTCTAACGGCTCGATGCTGCCCGGTTCCTTCGGGTCGGAGTCGGAGCCGCCTGGCCGGTGACTGTCTGGATCGTCCACAGCTGGTTGTCGTAATGGCCCTGCTGCCACTCATAAGCTTGGATCCGGGTGCCCGGAGGCCAGGGATCGTTCCCGGTGCCGGCCCCCTCCATGGTGAGGCAATAATCCGAATCCCGCACCGGCGAGATGCCGTCCCCGAGCTGCCACAAATAACTGGGATCCAATTTGAAGGGCGTCAGGAACGGATAGGTGACCCCGGGCGTCATCGACAGCGCATAGAGGCTATTACTGTACATGGTAAGGAGCGCGAAGCTGGTGTCCGCGCCTTGGGTGTTGAAATATTCCAGGCACCACCAGAGCTGGCTCGGATCGGTCGTATCCTTGTCCTTGACAACGGTGATCAGCGCGCCGGCGACAGTATCGAGCCACGTCCCGATAGCTCTGCCGTTCGCCCCGGAAATGATCTGGCAAGAGTTGCAGCTTTCAAGCATGAAATTCTCCCTCACGAGCGTTTGGTGCCACCTCGCTTCCGCGTTCGGCGAAAACCAGGTTGTTCCATGCTAGGGGCGGGGGCAGGCGCTGTCCGGCACCGGACGTCCCGAATACTTGCCCGAGCGTTCCGGATGGAGGGGGCCTGTCAGGCCACGGTCAGTTCCCTCAGCCACCGCTCCAGCGGATTCTGTTCGGCACCGCCGGGCGGGGTCGGCCAAGTGATCTCGCCTCGCCGAGCCGCCGCTCGAGTCGCACGCGGTGACAATCCGAAGTGCTCGCCGAAGATTCGGGCGAAGTGCGCTTCGCTGACGAAACCGAGCGAATAGGCGATGTCGGAAATCCGTCGGGGCTCGCGATCCGGCCTGCAGATCAGATCGAAAGCCTGATATAGACGCCGGTTTCGTATGTACCGATGAATCCCTCCGAACCGTACGAACTGCCGGTAGAGTTGGGTACGAGATGTGTGAAGCGCATCGGACAGCGTGTTTGCATTGAGCCGCGGGTCATGAAGGTGGGTCTCGATATGGCCGCGGGCTCTCGCGCCAAGTCCGCGCGGTGCGGAACTGACCGGAGGGTCGGCTTCGCGCCTCACCGCTGCGGCGATGCACCTGCTAGCGAGCAAGGCGGCCGCTTCCAGGTAACCGAGCGCATCGACGAGGCTCAACTCCGGTGCATGCCGCGCGAGAGTCACCAGATGTCGTCCGAACAATGCCCCGGCTGGCGATGCCCCTGACAGCAGGCACCCGTGAACGCCATCGGCCTCGCCGAGTAACGGTGACAGCCGCAGGCGAGGCAGAATCAAGCCGATGCCCGCCCCCGCGCCGATGAGGATGTCCAAGGGACAAGAGAGGTCGGCTATTATCATGTCGAGTCGGCGCGGTCGTTTCAACATGTCCGACGTGACGAACGCCGTACCCCGCGACTGAGGCGTATAAAAGACGTAATGATCTAGACCATCCCGCTTTGTCTTGGCTATGGATCGTCCCAAGCGGAAGGGCAGATTTCGATTTTGGATCAGCAAGGCTGTACCGAGATGGTAGATTTTTACGGACGCGACAAACCGTCTTGTAGTACTTCTGGCCGGTCTAACTACATCAACAAGTGGCGACAAAAATGCTTTTACATCTGACTCTAGATCAATAGATAGTGATCCACAAAAGGTAGCATTGTAGCTGAGTACATTATGACTATTATCCTGCTTTGCCCGGTGCCGTATAAATTCCACTTGCCTCTCCTAATAGGAAAGGCAATAATCTATCTAAATTGCAAACTACCTGATAAAATAATTTATTCGCGCACGTTCTGTGGCCAAGAAGAGGCGTAATTAGCCTAGCGCAGCACCCCAGCCCGCTTGACCCGCATCGCGTACCAGAGCAATCCGATCGCGATCACCCAGATCGCGACGTTCATTCCGATCATCGCGCCGCTCTTCATCTCCGCGGGCGGCGACGACAGGACATATTGGTAGACCGTGCTCGCCGCGAGGCCGGCGAGCGAGACGGCGAAGGCGGCGACCGCGTGGCGGCTGCGCACCAGCAGCAGCAGCGCGCCGAGGAACCCGCCCCAGACGCCGAACGCCCAGGTCGCCTCCATCCACATCGGGAAGCTCTCGAAATAGACGCGCTGCGGGTCGGTGAAATTGGCGAGATAGGCCTCGTTGCGGGTCTGGGTCATCAGATAGTCGAACGCGCCGAACGCGTTCCACACCACGGCCAGCACCGCAACGATCCACAGATGCAGCGGCGTCTTCACGTTGTCGTTCATCCTGCCCTCCCCTGTTTTCGACCGGCAGGCTCGCACTGTTCAGGCGGGCAGGCAAGCTTTAGGGGCTTGACGATGGAGATCGTCGCGGCGGACATCGGCGGCACTCATGCCCGCTTCGCGCTTGCCGAGTTGCGCCCCGGCGAACGGCCGCGGATCGGCGACGTGCGCAAGTACCGGACCCGGGAGCATGACGGCCTCGCCTCGGCCTGGGCGGCGTTCGCGCGCGACCAGGGCGGCGCCCTGCCGCGCGCCGCCGCGCTCGCCGTCGCCGCGCCGATCGAGGGCGAGGTGCTGACCTTCATGAACTCGGACTGGCGCCTCGAGCGGGCCGCGCTCGCCGGCGATCTCGGCCTGGATCGGCTTACCCTTCTCAACGACTTCGGCGCCGTCGCTCATGCGGTTTCGATGATGAATGCCGAAGATTTCCTGGCGCTCGCCGGGCCGGGCGATCTGCCGGCCGACGGCATCAGCAGCGTGATCGGCCCCGGCACCGGGCTCGGCGTGTCGCTCCTCGACCGGCGCGGCGGCGCGATCAACGTGATCGAGACCGAGGCCTCCCATATCGGCTTCTCGCCGCTCGATCCCGAGGAGGAGGAGCTCGCCGACGCGCTCGTCGCCCGCTACGGCCGCGCCTCGGTCGAGCGGGTCGTCTCCGGCCCGGGCCTGATCGACATCTACCGCTTCCTCGGCGGCGGCGACCGGGATCCGGACAAAGCGGGCGTGCTGTGGGATTCGGCGGTCGACGGCACCGATCCGCTCGCCGAGCGCGCGCTCGCCATCCTGGTGCGCTGCTTCGGCGCCGCCGCCGGCGACATCGCGCTCGCCCACGGCGCAATGGGGGTCGCGATCGCCGGCGCGCTCGCGGGGCGGATCGTGGAGCAGCTGCGGAGCCCCGCCTTCGAGGCCCGCTTCACTGCCAAGGGCCGCTACCGCGCCCGCATGCAGCGCATTCCGGTGCGGCTGCTCACCCATCCGGAGCCCGGCCTGCTCGGCGCGGCCGCGGCGTTCGAACGGCAGCATCGGCGCTGATGGGGCGCCTCGCCGAGCTGGCCTATCTGCTTCGCGGCGCGGCCTCGCGCATCGTCGGCCGTCGCGCGCCGCCAGGCGGGCGGCTGTCCGTCGAGCTGGCGGCGCTGCTCGCCGAGGCCAGGCGAGTGGCGCTGCGCGAGCGCGCCGCGGTCGTCCTCTCCTGGCCGAAATCGGGGCGGACCTGGCTTCGCTTCATGCTCGACCAGCTCGGCATCCATCTCGAATATAGCCACCAGCGCGAAACCGCGCCGCTGCCCGGCGGCTGGGAGCGCAAGCGCATCCTCCTCCTCCACCGCGATCCCCGCGACACGACCGTCTCCCACTGGTTCGCGGCGACCCGGCGCGGCGGCGGCTATCGCGGCCCGCTGTCCGAATTCCTGCGCGATCCCGAGGCCGGGCTCGAACGCGCCATGCGCTTCAACCTGTCCTGGAAGGAGCGGCTCGACCGCGCGGGGGCCGGCAACGGCCTCGTCCTCAGCTACGAGGCGCTCCACGCCGATACGGCGGGCGAGCTCGCCCGGGCGGCGGCGTTCGTTCGCGGCGAGGCCGTCCGCGAGGAGGCGCTGCGCCGGGCGGTCGCCGCCGGCCGCTTCGAGGCCATGCACGCGCTCGAGGCGAGCGGGCGCGGCGCGCGGCTCTACGGCGACGTGCTGGCGCCGGGGGACCCGGCCGATCCGGATTCGTTCAAGACCAGGGAGGGCCGGGTCGGCGGCTGGCGCAGCCATTTCGGCCCCGCCGACGCGGCCTTCGCCGAGGCGCTGCTCGAGCGCCACGATTATGTCCGGCGGATGGCCTCCCCGCCGGCAGGCGAGCCTAGCGCGGCGCCATCCGGATGGCGCCGTCCAGACGGATATATTCGCCGTTGAGATAGACGTTCTCGGCCATGAACACCGCCAGCCGCGCATATTCCTCCGCCTGGCCGAGCCGCTTCGGGAAGGGCACCTGGGCGGCGAGCGCGTCCTTCACGTTCTGCGGCATCATCGCCACCATCGGCGTCTCGAACACGCCGGGAAGGATGGTGTTGATCCTGATCCCCTCGCCCATCAGGTCGCGGGCGATCGGCAGCGCCATGCCGAGCACGCCCGCCTTGGACGCGGTATAGGCCGCCTGGCCGATCTGGCCGTCCTGGGCGGCGACCGAGGCGGTGTTGACGATGCAGCCCTTCTCGCCGTCCGCGAGCGGCTCGAGCGTCGCCATCCCGGCGGCCGAGGCGGCGAGCACCCGGAAGGTGCCGATCAGGTTGATCTGGACGGCGAGCTCGAACTGGTGGACCGGATAGCGCCTGATCGCGCCGGTCTCCTTGTCGCGGCCGACCGTCTTCATCGCATTGGCGACGCCGGCGCAATTGATGCAGATCCGCTCCTGGCCATGGGCTTCGCGCGCCCTGGCGAAGCCGGCATCGACCGCTTCGTCCGAAGTCACGTCCACCTGGCAAAAGACGCCGCCGATCTCGCCCGCGACCTTTTCGCCGCGCTCGGCGTCGCGGTCGAAGATCGCCACCCTGACGCCCTTTTCCGCCAGGGCCCGCGCCGTCGCCTCGCCGAGGCCGGAGGCGCCGCCGGTGACCACCGCGGCGATGTTGCTGTCGAGTTTCATGGCATCGCTCCCTGGTCGCTTGCGCCCCGCTCCTAGAAGGAAGACGGCGCCGGGAGCAAGATCGGCGCGCTTCAAACGTTCATTGTTACGACAGCCAAACTGAGCTAGGCCTTGCCCACACCTTGGGAAGGGGAGATTCGAGTATGAAGAGCAGCAGAAAGCTGAGCCGGCGTTCGTTCCTGACGCGCGTCGCCGGGGGCGCGGTGGTCGCGGGCGGGGCGATGGTCGCGCTGACCGGCAGCGCCGGGGCGCAGGGAGTCACCGATTCCGACCAGGGCCCGCATTCCGATCCGCCCGGCCGCGGCCGCGGCAACAACCATATCCGCGGCTGCACCGACAGCGACCAGGGGCCGAACGCCGACCAGGCCGGCAACGGCCGCGGCAACCGCCGCAGCGACAGCGATTCCGGGCCGAACTCCGATCCGGCCAATTGCGCCCGCCACTGAGCCGGCCCGCTTGAACCCATCGGCCCGCGCCGCCTCACCGGCGGCGCGGGTTTTTTTCATGCCGGCGACAGGCTAAGCTGGGCGCGGCGAGGGAGACGCAGATGGCCGGCAATCCGTTCACCAGGCATCCGAGGGAGGTCGGCGAGAGCTATGGCGCGCATTTCGTCAACGCCTCGGCGTTCGGCCTGCGCATGCTGGCGGGCGGGCTCGCGGCTCTGGTCCACGCCATCTTCCCCTTCCTGTTCGTCAACACCGGCAGCCGCACCATGGACAAGCTCCACCGCCGGATGACCGGCCGCGCCGGCAAGGCCGACTGGGAACGCCACCCGATCATCTGAGCCTTTAGAAGCTGAGGCTGAGTCGGACGGCGGCGATGCTGCGTTCGCGGCGCTCGATGTCCGTAGGCCGCGGCTCGCGCTCCATATTCGTGCGCGACCGCGCGGGATCGAGCATGCTGAAGCGGCCGATGCCGAGCTGCATCCCGTCGCCAACGCTCATCACGGCGACGAGACCGATGCGCGCTGGCAGGCCGCCGCGCAAATCCCCCGCCGGGATCCAATCCGGCGGTGTCCGGCGCTCCGCAGCGGGCAGGCCGTGTCTGGGCAGGACGCCATTGGCTTGCCCGAGGGCGGGGCTCGCCAGCAGGAACAAGAGAAGCGTACAGCAACGTGCCGAACTCGACATGGCGTGAAGCCCTGTATTCCCCCCGACACAAGCGCGCCCGGTGCAAGCTAAGTTCCCGTTGTTACGGAGACGGCATGCGATTAGGCGGGTAACCGGTACTTGGAGGGACGGATGAGACGGACATTGTTGCTTGCCGCGGCGCTGGCCGCGATCCCGCTCGCCGCCGCGGCGCAGACCGAGGCGCCGATCGCCGGCCTCAGCCCCGAGCAGATCGTCGCCGCCCGGCAATCGGCCTACCAGCTCTCCGCGGGCAGCTTCCTGTCGATGAAGGCGGCCGCCGAGGCCGGCGCCGACGTCCACATGCTGGTCCTGCCCGCCCGCGCGCTGGCGCGCTGGGCGCGGACCCTGCCGACCATGTTCCCGGCCGGGACCAACCTGCCGTCGAGCAAGGCGCTGCCGGCGGTGTGGAGCGACCGCGCCGGCTTCGAGGCGCGCGCCGCCGCTTATGCCGACGCCGCCCGCGCCCTCGCCGAAGCCGCGCAAGGCGGCGACCGCGCCATTTTCCTGCAGCGCTGGGGCGAAGTCCGCGCCGCCTGCGCCGCCTGCCACGAGACCTACCGGTCGTCGGACTAGGCGCCAACGGGAGCGATTATTCCACGTCATCCTGACGAAAGTCGGGACCCATGAACACGGCGTGCGCGAAGCAGGCGATTCCGTGTTCATGGGTCCCGAATCAAGTTCGGGATGACGTGGAATTTAGCGCTGGAGCCCCAGCTTCCGCCGATCCGCCAGCACCGCCTTCGCCGCATTGTGCCCGGGCGCGCCGGTGACGCCGCCGCCGGGATGGGCGCCGGCGCCGCACAGATAGAGGCCCTTCAAGGGCATCCGGTAATCGGCATGGCCGAGCATCGGCCGGTTCGAGAAGAGCTGGTCGAGCCCCATCTTGCCGTGGAAGATGTCGCCGCCGATCAGGCCGAAGCGGCGCTCGAGATCGAGCGGCGACAGCGCCAGCCGGCCGATCACCAGCTCCCTGAAGCCCGGCGCGTAGCGATCGACATGGGCGATGATATGATCGGCCGCCTCCTCGCGCCGCGAGTCCCAGCCGCCCGGCACGTCATAGGGGAAATGCTGGCAGAACAGGCTGGCGACGTGAGACCCGGCCGGGGCGAGGCTGTCGTCGAGCGTCGAGGGAATCAGCAGCTCGACCACCGGCTCCTTCGAGAAGCCCTCGGTGCGCGCGGTCAGCCAGGCGCGGTCCATGTAAGCGAGCGACGGCGCGACGATGATGCCGGCGGTGAGCTGGTCGCCGGGCTCGGGGAGCGAAGTGAAGCGGGGCAGCCCGGCGAGCGCGACGTTCATCCGGAAGGTCGCCGATTCGCTCGCCCAATGCTGCATGCGGCGCGCCGGCTCCGGCGCCACCGCGCCCTCGGGCAGAAGCTTCGTGAACAGCAATTTGGGATGCACCCCGGCCACCACCGCCTTGGCGCGGTACGCTTTGCCCGCGGCGACGACGCCGACGGCCCTGCCGCCTTCGACGATCACTTCCTCGACCGGCGCATCGAGGACGATCTCGACGCCCGCTTCCCGCGCGGCCTTGGCCATCGCCTGGGTGATCGCGCCCATCCCCCCGATCGCATGGCCCCAGGCCCCTTCCACCCCGGCCGCTTCGCCGAACACATGATGGAGAAGCACATAGGCCGAGCCGGGCGCATAGGGGCTGGCATAATGGCCGACGACCGCGTCGAAGCCGAACAGGGCCTGGACCAGCTCGTGGCTGAAATAGCGATTGAGGATGTCGGCCGCCGATTTGGTGAAGAAGTCGACGAGATGGCGCTGCTGCTCCAGCCCGAGCCGCCCGACCCCGCCGCCGAGCTTCAGCAGGGCGAGCAGATCGCCGAGGCCGCCGCCGGCATTGGGCGGCGCCCGCAAGATCCACTGGCGGAGCACCGCGACGACGCCGCTCAGAGCCGCCGAATAAGCGTCGTAATTCGCCGCGTCGGCGGGCGAATGGCGGGCGATCTCGCGTCTGGTCAGGCCGCCGCGGCCGGCGAGCAAATAGTCGCTTCCTTCGGTCGGCAGGAAATTGTCGATCTTGCGCAGCACCACCTTCAGGCCGTGCTGGTAGAGCCGCATGTCGCGGATGATCTTCGGGTTGAGCAGGCTGACCGTGTAGCTCGCCGTCGAGTTGCGAAAACCGGGATGGAATTCCTCGGTCACCGCCGCCCCGCCGACCACGGACCGCGCCTCGAGCATCGTCACCTTGAGGCCCCGCTCGGCGAGGTAGAAGGCGCAGGTCAGCGCATTGTGCCCGGCGCCGATGATCAGGATGTCGGACCGATCCGCCACGAAACCCCCGTCACCCCAGCGGAGGCTGGGGTCCACGCGGCCGTCGTGTCACCAAAGCCGCATGGATGCCAGCATTCGCTGGCATGACGGCGGAAAATAGCGACAGCTCAAAGGCGGATATTCTGCGCTTGCCAGCCCCCTGCCCGTCCTTATGGTGCACGCTCCACTCGGGGGGAGATAGGCGCATGAGAAGCTTCCTGATCGCCGGCGCGCTGCTGGCCTCTGCCGTGGCCACCGCGGCCTATGCGGCACAGCAGGATTTCACGGTCACCAACCATACCGGCCATGTCATCGTGACGCTCAACGTCTCGCCGCACGACGACGATCAGTGGGGCCCGGACATCCTCGGCCGCGAGGTGCTCAACAACGGCGAGCAGGCGGAGGTCACCTTCGACCGCAACGAGGACCAATGCTCCTGGGACATCAAGGTGACCTACGACGACGGCACCAGCAACGATCTGCGCGGGATCAACCTGTGCGCGACGACCGAGGTCGAGTTCACGCCCTAGCCGTCGGGCGGCGTCGCGCTCCGCAACGTTCCCTCCCCCGCCGCTTTCGGCAATATGGCGCAGTGACCGAGGACATTTACGATCCGGCATTCGTCAAGGGCGTGTTCGACCGCTGCTCGGACACCTATATCGCGTTCAGCTGGATCTGCTCGTTCGGCTTCACCGAGCGCTGGCGCAGGCAGTGCGTCGCGGCGCTGCCGCCGCCGCCCGGCGACGCGCCCGCCGGCTACGATCTGATGGCGGGCACCGGCGAGGTCTGGCCGCATCTGCTGAAGCGGCTGCCGCAGATCGCCGCGATCACCGCGGTCGACATCTCCTCGGGCATGCACCGGCGGGCGATGGCGCGGCTCCACGCCCATCGCGCCCACAAGATCGCCTTTATCGAGGACGACGTCCTGGCGAGCGCGCTGCCGCCGGCCAGCGCCGACTTCATCGTCTCCACTTTCGGCCTCAAGACCTTCAACCCGGCCCAGCATGCCCGCCTCGCGGCGCTGCTGGCGCACACGCTGAAGCCCGGCGGCAGCTTCTCGCTGATCGAGGCTTCCGATCCGAAGGGCTGGTGGCTTCGCCCGCTCTATCTGTTCCACCTCAAGGTCGTGCTGCCGCTGGTCGAACGGCTGCTGCTGCGCGGCGCCCGGGATTTCGCGATGATCGGCACCTACAGCACCAATTTCGGCGATGCCTCGGGGTTCGCCGAAATGCTCCGCGGCGAGGGGCTGGAGGTCGAATATCGCCGCTTCTTCTTCGGCTGCGCCACCGGCGTCGCCGGCCGCAGGCCCGGCTAGGGACGGCGACGTGAAAAAATAGGGACAGTCCCTCTTTTTTGGGCCGCGACGTGAAAAAATAGGGACAGTCCCTCTTTTTTGGTGCGACCGCGGGAAAACAGGGACTGTCCCTATTTTTGCTAGGCGACGTCGCGCTCCGGATTGGCGGTGGCGAGCGCCTCGGCCACGCCGGCGGCGTTGACCGGCCTCGAGAACAGATAGCCCTGGACCGAGGAGCAGCCGTGCAGCCGCAATTCGGCGAGCTGCTCGGGATTTTCGACCCCTTCCGCGGTCGTCTCCATGCCGAGCGCCCGGGCGAGGTCGGTGATCGCGCGGACGATCGCGGTCGAGCCCGCCCGGCTCAGCAATTGCTGGATGAACGAGCGGTCGATCTTGATCTTGTCGAACGGGAAGCTCTGCAAATAGGAAAGGCTCGAATAGCCGGTGCCGAAATCGTCGAGCGCGATCCTGATCCCCATCGCGCGCAGCGAATGGAGCACCGCGATCAGCGCCTCCGAGCTTTCCAGGAAGATCGATTCGGTGATCTCGACCTCGAGCCGCCTGGGATCGAGGCCGCTCGCCGCCAGCGCCTGGATGAGGACGTTGGCGAGGCCGGGCCGGCGGAACTGGACCGACGAGACGTTGACCGCGACCCGCACGTCCTCGGGCCATTTCACCGCCTGGCGGCAGGCCTCCTGGATCACCCAGGCGCCGATCGGCACGATCAGCCCGGTCTCCTCGGCGAGCGGGATGAACTCGTCGGGAGCGACCAGGCCGCGGCTCGGATGGTTCCAGCGGATCAGCGCCTCGAACGATCCGATCCGGTTGGTCTCGAGATCGAACAACGGCTGGAAATAGAGCTCGAACTCGCCATGGCCGATCGCCCGCCTGAGGTCCGCCTCGAGCTGGTGGCGGGCCTGGGCGCGGGCGTTCATCTCCGCTTCGAAGAAGCGGTAGGTGCCGCCGCCCTCGTCCTTCGCCTGGTAGAGGGCGAGATCGGCGTGCTTGAGCAAGGTGTCGGCGTCGGCGGCGTCGCCGGGCGCCATCGCGATGCCGACGCTGGCGCCGGCGGTGAGCTCGTGGCCATTGACCTCGAACGGCTCGGCGAGCGCCGCGATCAGCCGGCCGGCGATCGCCCCCGCCGCCTCGTGGGCGTCGCGATGCGAAAGGATGATGGTGAACTCGTCGCCGCCGAGCCGCGCCACCATCGCGTCGCCGACATTGGCGCCGAGGCGGGCGGCGACGGCGCGCAGCAATTCGTCGCCGGCCGGGTGGCCGAGCGTGTCGTTGACCGCCTTGAAATTGTCGAGGTCGACGCAGAGCAAGGCGAGCGCCCGGCCGCCGCGCCGCTCGGCCTGCTTGAGCTCGAGATCGAGATGCTGGCGGAAGAAGGCGCGGTTGGGCAGGCCGGTCAGGCTGTCGTTGAAGGCGAGCTGGGTGATCCTCTTCTCGCGCTCGGCGATGCCGGCCGCCATCCGGTTGAAGCTCTGCGCCAGCCGGCCGATCTCGTCCCTGGTCGCGACGGTGACGGCGACGGTCTCGCCTTCCTCCATCCGCTGCGCCGCCTGCTCCAGCGCGGAGATCGGCCGGGTCAGGGTCAGCGACAGCCGCCACGAGCCGAACACGACCAGGACGAGGCCGAGCAAGGCGGTCAGCGCCATCGCGATCTGCAGCGGAAGATAAGGCGCCATCGCCAAGGCAAGGGGGTAGCGCAGCAGCAGGGCCGCATTGTCGTCGCCCAGCGCGCCGAGCGGCTTGACCAGAGCGATCGCGGTGCCGCTCGGATCGTCGAGCCGGGCCGGGGCATTGTCGCCGATCCGGGCGGCGACGAAGCCGGCCGTCGCCCCTTCGCTGCTCCACGCTTCGCCGCGCCCGCGCAGCAGCACCCGGGCGTTGATCGGGATCGCCGAAAGCTGCTCGAGCCGGCGCATCTGGGCCGGCCCGAGATCGTTGGCGAACACCACCCAGCCGACCAGGGTCGGCGCCATGATCGGCGCGGCGACGACATGGTGGGGGACTCCGCCGAGGCGGACGATGCCGCTGGTCCGGCCGGCGTCGAGCGCGGCCCAGAGCGAGCGCGCGTCCGCCCGCAGGCGCGGATCGGCAAGGCCGGTGACGCTGCCGTCCATGCCGACGATGAACGCGGTCCTGAGGCCGAGGCGCGCCTTCAAATTGTCGAGCGCCGAAAGCGCGGTGCCGGGATCGCCGGTGGCGACCGCGGCGCGGAAGCCGAAATCGCGCGACAAGAGGCCGGCGGCATTGCCGAGCTCGCGGGTGCGCAGCTCGAGCAGGCGATCGAACACGGTCGAGCTGGCGACGAGCTCGTCGCGCACCTGACGCTCGGCGGTGGTGGTGACGACGACGTAGAGCGCGACCGCGACCAGGCTGAGGGCGAGCGCGAACAGCCCCGCATAATGGATCGCCAGCCGGGTGCGGATCCGGGCGAACATCAGTAGCTCCGGCTCGGCCGCGGCGGCGGCCGCAAGTTGACCGGCACCGCCTGGGCGACCCGGCCGTTGTCGGGCACCTCGGCGCGCAGCTCGAGCTGGTTGGCGGGGGCGCGCAGCCACGGGTGCCAGACCCGGACCAGCACCGGCCCGCCGGGAATGGCGGTGAAATTCGCCCGTCCGGCGGCGTCGGTGCGGGCGGCGAAGCCGGTGTCGACGACGTCGATGAAGGCGATCATGTTGTCGTGGATGTTGCAGCCCAGAGGGACGATCCCCGGCCGGTCGAAGCGGACGCTTCGGGTCTGCTCGCGGGCGTAGAGCCTGAGCTCGAAGCGGCGCACCGGCGAGAAGGAATAGACGTGGTGGCGGACGTCGTCGAAATTGGGAAAGGAGACCTCGCCGCCGACCGGGACGACCAGCACGAACGGCGAGAATTGCAGGTCGCGCTGGGCGATCTGGTAGGCCGGCCGGGCCGCCGGCAGCGCCGCCGGCCGGCCGCGCGGATAGAGCGTGACCACCGCATTGGGCACGCCCGCGCCGTTCGCCGTCCGCACCTGGACGGCGAGGTCTCCCGCCGCCGCGGGCGCGGCCGCAACGGCTGCCAGAGCAAGGACGAGCGCGCGCATCGTGCCGCTATGCGCGCGGAGTGGTGAAAATCCGGTAAGCTTCTGGCCTCAGAGGGTAATACGCATCGAGGCCTGGACGAGGTCCTGATTCTGCCGCGGGGCGATGCCGAGCCGGCTCCGCGCCGCGCGGTCGCTCTCGACATGCATGCCCTCGACGATGATCCGGGCCTGGTCGGTCAGCCGCCAGTCGACGGCGCCGGTCAGCGACCAGCCGTCCTCGCCGTCCTCGGCATAGACGTATTCGCCGCGCTGGCGGGTCTCGAACAGATCGACCCGCCCGGAGAGCGCGACTTCGCCGATCTCGTGGGTCAGCCGGAGGAAGGCGGAGCGGAAGCGGGTGTCGACCCAGATCTCGTCGGGCTCGTCCTCCTCCCGGCCCATCTGCGTCGAGCCGGTCATCGCCTGGGCGAGCAGGCGGGTGCGGGCGCTGAAATCGATCCGCGCGCCGAGGTTGAGGAAACGGGTGCGCCAGCCCCATTGGAGATCGTCGGTGAAGGCGGCGGGATCGCCGCGATTGTCGTAGTAAAAGGCTTCGAGGCTGACCGGCGCGACGAACTGGTAGGCGAGCCGGCCGTAAAAGCCGATCCGGCGGTCGACCTCGAGCGTCGGCGTCGTCCAGGGCGGCTGGGCGCCGGCCATGTCGGGGCCGAGCGGCGGCAGCTTCTGGCGGCTGAAGGCGCCGGTCTTCTGGTCGTGCAGCGCCCATCCCCGGAATGCGAGCAAAGTTCCGGATGTGTCGTTGAACCCGAACAGGCCGAGCGTGCCGGTGAGGCGGCCGCCGGCGAGCGGGTGCGCCGCACTCCCCTCGACGCCGACCACCTTGACCTCCTCGCCGATCCAGGAATTGATCGCCGAGGGCGTGATCATGTTCGCCACCTGCCAGGCCGGGCCTTCATGTTCGAGCGAGACCTGCGGCCAGTAGAGGCCGGCGCGGACCGAGAAGCGGGTCGGCCCGCGCGGCACCGGCCGCCAGGTCGCGAACGCCTCGATCAGGTCGACCGGCTGGTCCTGCTCGTCCTGATAGGCGACCGCGACATTCCCCTCGACGTTCCAGGCGATCGGACCGTGCCAGACCAGCTCGGCCTCGGCCGGCACCGCATGGACGCGGACGTCGTCGCCGCCGCCGCCGAAGCGCGAGCGGCCGAAGCCGCCGTCGGTCCAGCTGCGCTCGCCGTCGGTGAGGACGATCCGGAAATCGATCACCGCGGTGAGGTTGTCGGGGAAATCGAGGCGCGCCCGCTCGGCGCGCGCGGGGCCGCTGCAGGCGAGCGCCAGCGACGCCGCGGCGAAAGCGGCGGCGAGCCGGCGTCGGCAGACTCCCGAAAACATGCTGCCGCTATGGCGCGAATGTGGTTAACAAGCGGTTCGTCAGCCAATGAAGGGGGGGGTTCATGAAAATATCTCTCGCGATCGGCGCCGCCATCCTCGCTCTGGCACCGTCCGCCGCCGCATCGGCCCAGCAGCCCGGCGACTGGGTGCTCGCCCAGTGGCAGGGCGGCAGCGACTGGTATCCGGGCGTGGTGCAGAGCCGCGACGGCAACCAGGTCACCATCCTCTACGACGACGGCACCCGGGAGACCCGGCCGGTCAACCAGGTCCGCGCCTATGATTGGCACGTCGGCTCGCGCGTCGTCTGCCGCTGGACCGACGGCCGCTGGTACAACGCGACGATCACCGCAATGGCCGAGGACGGCCTGACGATCAGCCTCCTCTACGACGACGGCGACACCCAGATCACCCAGACCGGGCGGTGCCGCTCGGACTGAGATAAATAGGGACAGTCCCTATTTATTGCCTCGGAATGAGCCAACGCATCGGCGCGGATAAATAGGGACTGTCCCTATTTATCTAGCGCATCAGCACCAGCTCTTCCGACATGGTCGGATGGAGCGCGACGGTGTCGTCGAACTGGGCCTTGGTGAGGCCGGCCTTGACTGCGACCGCGGCGGCCTGGAGGATTTCGGGGGCGTCGGGGCCGATCATGTGGAGGCCGACCACCTTGTCGCTCTCCTCGTCGACGATCAGCTTGTAGAGCGAGCGCTCGTTGCGGCCGGCGAGAACGTTCTTCATCGGCCGGAAATCGGCGACGTAGGTCTTGTAGGTGCCGACCTTGTCGCGCGCCTCCCCTTCCGTCATGCCGACCGAGGCGATCGGCGGGTGGCTGAACACCGCATGGGGGATGTTCGCATAATCGACCCTGGTCGGCTTGCCGCCGAACACGGTGTCGGCGAAAGCCTGGCCCTCGCGGATCGCGACCGGGGTCAGCTGGACCCGGTCGGTGACGTCGCCGATCGCGTAGATGCTCGGCACCGAGCTCTGATTGTCCTCGTCGACCAGGATCGCGCCGTTCTTGCCGAGCTCGACGCCGGCCGCCTCGAGCCCCAGCCCTTTGGTGTTCGGCGCCCGGCCGACCGCCCAGAGCAGCAGGTCGGCGTCGATCGGGCTCGATCCGGCGAGGTGGATGCGCAAGCTGCCGTCCCTGCGCCTGACGATCTTTTCGAACGGGGCGTTGAACTTGAAGTTGATGCCCTTGGTCAGCGAAATCTGGAGGAGGCGGTCGCGGACCTGCTCGTCATAATGGCGAAGGATGCGGTCGCCGCGGTTGACGATGGTCACCTCGCAGGCGAATTCGTGGAGGATTCCGGCGAACTCGTTGGCGATATAGCCGCCGCCGGCGATCACCGCGCGCTTCGGCATCCTGTCGAGGAGGAACATCTCGTTGGAGGTGATGCCGTGCTCGGCTCCGGCAACGTCGGGGACGACCGGATGGGCGCCGGTGGCGATCAGGATGGTGGCGGCGCTGACCTTCGTCCCGTCGGCGAGCGCGACCCGGTTCGGCCCGGCCAGGGTCGCGCGCTGGGCGAGGAGCTCGACGTCGTTGCGGTCGAGGATGTCGGTGTAGATGCCCTCGAGCCGCTCGACCTCGGCGAGGACGTTGTCGCGCAGCGTCGGCCAATCGAACCGGCAGCCCTTGACCTGCCAGCCGAAGCGGCGGGCGTCCTGCAGATCCTCGGCGAAATGGGCGCCGTAGACGAGCAGCTTCTTGGGCACGCAGCCGCGGATCACGCAGGTGCCGCCGACCCTGAACTCCTCGGCGACCGCGACCCGGGCGCCGTGCGCCGCCGCCACCCGCGCCGCCCGCACCCCGCCCGAGCCGGCGCCGATCACGATCAGATCGTAGTCGTAGGCTTCAGCCATTCGTACTTCCTCCACTCGTCATGCCAGCGAAGGCTGGCCTCCATGCCGACTCCGTATGGACCCCGGCCTTCGCCGGGGTGACGCAACTAGGGTTCATCGTCTCCAAAGGCGCGGTCGATCAGCGCCCGGGTCGAAGGATCGAAATCGGGCGCCTCGCCGGCGTCGAGCGCCTTCGCCATCTCCTTGCCGAGCTCGACCCCGAACTGGTCGAACGGATTGATGTCGAGCAAAGCGGCATTGGCGAAGACGCGGTGCTCGTAAAAGGCGATCAGCGCGCCCAATGTCGGCGGGTCGAGCCGGTCGAGCAGGATCGTCGCCGAGGGGCGATTCCCCGGATAGGCGCGATGGGGATCGTCGGCCGGCCGCCCGCTCATCAGCGCCGCTCCCTGGGCGAAGCAGTTGATGAGGAGCTGGCGGTGATGCTCCTCGGCGAGGCCGTCGCCGGGCTCGATCGCGGCGACGAGCTCGACGGGAACGAGGTGGGTGCCCTGGTGGAGGAGCTGGAAAACGGCGTGCTGGGCATCGGTGCCGACCCCGCCCCAGACCACCGGCGCGGTGGTGCGGCCGGCCGGGTCGCCGCCGAGGCGGACGCCCTTGCCGTTCGATTCCATTTCGAGCTGCTGGAGAAAAGCGGGGAGCAGCCGCAGCCGTTCGTCATAGGCGAACACCGCCCGGGTCGCCGCGCCGCGCAGATTGGCGTAGAGCCGGTCGGCGAAGGCGGCGAGGACGGGGGCGTTGGCCTCGAGCGGGGCGAAGCGGAAATGGCGGTCCATCGCCGCCGCCCCTTCGAGCAGGCTTTCGAACCCGTCCCAGCCGAGCGCGAGCGCGGCCGAAAAGCCGACCGACGACCATAAGGAATAGCGTCCGCCGATGGTTTCGGAGAGAGGCAGGATGCGGGTCTCGTCGACGCCGAACTCGATCGCCTTATCGGGCGCGGCGGTGAGCGCGACGGTCCGGCCGAAGGGGTCCGCGACTCCGCCGTCGGCCAGCCATTGCAGCGCCGAGCGGGCGTTGAGCAGCGTCTCGCCGGTGGTGAAGGTCTTCGACGCGATCACCAGCAGGGTCGCGGCAGGGTCGAACTCGGCGACCGCCGCCTCGAGCGCGGCGCCGTCGACATTGGCGACGATCGCCGCCTCGTAGCGGCCGGCGCCGCGGCCGAGCGCGTCGATCAGCAGCTGCGGGCCGAGCGCCGAGCCGCCGATGCCGATATGGAGGATGTGGCGGACCGGGCCGAACGCATCCGCCTCGATCGCGTCGATGAGCGCGCGCATCCGGGCGTGCAGCGCCGCGGCGCGGGCGACGCTTTCGGGGGCGCCCTGGCCGCGCTCGGCGGCATGCTCGGCGGCGCGCCCTTCCGTCGGGTTGACGACGTCCCCGGCGAACAGCGCGTCGCGCCGCCGGGCGAGGCCGGTCTGCTCGGCGAGCGCGACGAACGAGGCGACCAGGCCTTGGCTGAGATGGGTCTTGGCGAAATCGAAGCGGATGCCGCCTTCCTCGACGACCAGCCGGTCCAGCCGGTCGGGCTCGGCGGCGAACAATTCCGCCAGCGTCGCGGCCGGCGCGCCTTCCAGTTCGTTCCAGGCGTCGTTGTTCATGAAGCGGCCTCTTAGGGCCTCGCGCGCTTGACCGGAACCCCGGCGCACGCGAAAGCGCCGCGATGGAGTCCGATGCCCTGCCCACGCCCGACGCCGAACCGGCGCGCGACGAGAAAAAGGAAAGCTGGTGGGGGACGGTCCGCTTTCTCCTCCTGCTGTTTATCGCCGCGCTCGTCATCCGCAGCCTCATCGTCGCCCCGTTCAACATCCCGTCGAGCTCGATGCTGCCGCGGCTGATGGTCGGCGACTATCTGTTCGTCTCCAAATGGTCCTACGGCTATTCGCGCTACTCGATCCCGTTCGCGCCGTTCGGCTTCCGCGGCCGCGTGCTGGGCGGGCTGCCCGCGCGCGGCGACGTCGTCATCTTCCGCTATCCCGGCAATCGCAACGAGGATCTGGTCAAGCGCGTGATCGGCCTGCCAGGCGACGTGATCGAGATCCACCGCGGCGTGGTCGTCCTCAACGGCCGCCCGCTGCCGCGCCAGCGCATCGCCGATTTCGCGCTGCCGGTCAGCCCCAACAGCCCGTGCCGCGGCGTCGCCGCGGGCGCCGTCCGCGAGGTGCAGGGCGAGAATGGGGCGAGCTTGTGCCTGTTCGCCCGCTTTCGCGAGACCTTGCCGGGCGGGCGCTCCTATGAGGTGCTCGACCAGGTCGTCAACGGCGAGGGCGACAGCTACGGGCCGGTCACCGTGCCCGACGGCCATGTCTTCGTGATGGGCGACAATCGCGACGACAGCCTCGACAGCCGTTTCGACCGGGCGCGGGTGATGAACCCCGGCGTCGGCCTGCTGCCGGTCGAGAATCTGCTCGGGCGGGTGATGATCACCTTCTGGTCGACCGACGGAACCGCCGAGTGGCTCAAGCCCTGGACCTGGTTCTCGGCGGCGCGCTGGGACCGGATCGGGCGGACCGGCTGATGGCGGACCTCGCCCGCTGGATCGAGGCGCAGACCGGCCACCGGCCCGCCGATCTCGCCTTGTTCGAGCGCGCGCTCACCCATTCGAGCCGCAGCGAGGAGAATTACGAACGGCTCGAATTCCTCGGCGACCGCGTCCTCGGCCTGGTCGTCGCCGCCTGGCTCTACGAGTTGTTCCCGAGCGAGCCCGAAGGCAAATTGTCGCGGCGGCTGAACGTCCTCGTCGCCCGCTCGACCTGCGCCGAAGTCGCCCGCGATCTCGGCCTCGCCGGCCAGATGCGGCTCGGCAAGCAGGCCCGCGACGACGGCGCCTTCGAAAGCGACAACGTGCTCGGCGACATGGTCGAATCGCTGATCGGCGCGCTCTGGCTCGAGGCGGGGCTCGAGGCGGCCGGCGCGTTCATCCGCGCCGCCTGGGGCGAGCGCGTCGGCCGCCAGGAGAGCGCGCCGCAGCATCCCAAGTCGATGCTCCAGGAATGGGCCGCCGCCAACAACCGCCGCCCGCCGGCCTATGAGGTGGTCGGCCGCTCCGGCCCGCAGCACGCGCCGACCTTCGTCGTCAAAGTGTCGATCAAGGGCGTCGGCGAGGCCGAAGCGGAAGGGGCGACCAAGCAGGATGCCGAGACCGAGGCGGCGCAGGCGCTGCTGGACCAGCTCGGATGAGCACACGCTTCGGCACCGTCGCGGTGGTCGGCGCGCCCAATGCCGGCAAGTCCACCCTGGTCAACGCGCTGGTCGGCCAGAAGGTGGCGATCGTCACCCCCAAGGCGCAGACCACGCGCACCCGGCTGATGGGCATCGCCATCGCCGGCCAGACGCAGATCCTGCTGCTCGACACACCGGGCATCTTCGAGCCCAAGCGGCGGCTCGACCGGGCGATGGTGGCCGCCGCCTGGGGCAGCGCCCAGGACGCGGATTTGATCGCGCTGGTGATCGACTCGGCCAGCGGCATTTCCCGCGGCGTCGGCGATCTGCTCGACCGGCTGAAGGAGCGGCGCGAGCCCAGGATCCTCATCCTCAACAAGGTCGATCTGGTCCGCAAGGAGGCGCTGCTGACCCTCGCCGCCCAGTGCGGCGAACGGGCCGAGTTCGAGCGGATCTTCATGGTCTCCGCCTCGACCGGCGACGGCGTCGGCGACCTCAAGGCGGCGCTCGCCGCGCGGCTGCCGGAAGGGCCGTGGCACTTTCCCGAGGACCAGGTCTCCGACGCCACCGACCGGATGATGGCCGCCGAGGTGACCCGCGAGCAGCTCTACCGCCAGCTCCACGCCGAGCTCCCTTATGCGAGCGCGATCGAGACCGAGAAATATGAAGAGCGGAAAGACGGCTCGGTCGTCATCCACCAGCAGATCCTGGTCGGCCGCGACAGCCAGAAGGCGATCGTGCTTGGGCGTGGCGGTACCCGGATCAGGGAGATCGGCGCCGCCGCCCGCGCCGAGCTTGCGCAAATGCTCGGCCGCAAGGTCCACCTCTTCCTCCACGTCAAGGTCAACCCGAAATGGGAGGAGGACCGCGGGCTTTATCGGGAGATCGGTCTGGACTGGGTGGAGTAGCTACTCGCGAAGCCGCGCCGGAGCGTCCTGCCTCGACCCCAATACTCTCACCACGTAGAGACGGTCGGCATCGACCTGATAGTAGATATGGTGCCTGCCTATTCTCCAGCGACGGAGGCCTGGTATCATGTCACTGCTATCGACGCCGATGCCGGGCCGTAGCCGAGGCCGCAGCAGCGCCTCCTCGATACGGCGAACGTAGCGGTAGGCTTCCGTTTCGCCCCATTGTTGATAACCGTATCGCCAGATATCAATCAGATCGCGCTCGGCCTTGGCCGATTTGCGAACCTCACGCATCCGCAGGCCCGAGGCCTGCTTCCTCCCGCGCCTTGCGAATGATTTCCGCCATGTCGAGCGGTCCGGCGTCGCCGCTTTCCTCGCCCTCGATAAGCGCCCGGCGCAGGGCTTCGAGCTTCGCTTCGCGATCCGGGTCGAGGGGCCGTGGCGGATGGTCGCTCATGGTCGAGGCTCCCGCATCCAGCCTTATCGCACTTGCTGAGGATGGGCAACGATAATGATCGAAAACCGACTAAGCGGCAATGGGGACACGTCCCTTTTCGCTGAAAAGGTACGTGTCCCCACCCTTCCAGGGTGAACCCGAAATGCTCGACTGGGTGGAGTGAGCCCTACCAGCTCGCGCCGTCGATGAGCCGGCGCGGCAGCTTCTCCCAGACCTCGGGGTCGAACAGGCGCAGATTGACGCCCATCCGCTCATAGGCCGGATCGCGCGGCGACCAGTGGGTGGTGCAGCCGCACTTCGCGCAATGCCAGGAGGTCAGAGTCGCGTCGCCCTGGACATAGCCGGCAAGCCGGCCGTCCGGATCGCGGACGGCGACCTCGTCCGGCCGGTAATAGCCCCACAGCCCGCCGATCCGGCGGCACAGCGAGCAGTTGCAGCTGGCGAGGTCCGCCGGCGGCTCGGGCAGGGTCAGACGAACCGCGCCGCAATGGCAGCTGCCCTCGATCATCCAGCATCTCCTCCACCTCGAGTGAGATGGGGACACGTACCTTTTCGCGAGAAAGTACGTGTCCCCTTTTCACCCCTTGACGTTCACCACCTGCCGGAGCCGGTGCCGAATCCTCACCAGATCGGTCTGCGCTTCCATCACCGCGCCGACGTCCTTGTAGGCGGCCGGGCTTTCGTCGAGCACGCCTTCGTCGAGCCGCGCCGCGATGCCCTGCATCGCCGACCGGTGCTGATCGAGCGTGATCCTTTTCTTCGCCTCGTTGCGCGACATCTTCCGGCCCGCGCCGTGGCTGCACGAGTGGAAGCTCTCCGGATTGCCGAGCCCTTCGACGATGAAGCTGCCCGTCCCCATCGAGCCCGGGATGATGCCGAGATCGCCCTTTCGCGCCCGCACCGCCCCCTTGCGGGTGACCAGCACGTTCTCGCCGAAATGGCTCTCCCGAGCGACGTAATTGTGATGGCAGTTGACCGCCACGTCGCCCGAGACGAACGGCCGCACGTGCTTCGCCAGCGCCGCCAGCACCGCCGCCATCATCAGCCGCCGGTTGGCGAGCGCATAATCCTGCGCCCAGCCGACCGCCTCGACATAATCGTCGAACAATTCGGTATGCTCGACCAGGTAAGCGAGGTCCCTGTCCGGCAGGTGCGGAGCGATGTGCCAGCGCTCCATCTCACGCTGCGCCGCGGCGATGAAGTGGCTGCCGATCCGGTTGCCGACGCCGCGCGAGCCCGAATGGAGCATCGCCCAGACATGATCCTCCTCATCGAGGCAGATCTCGATGAAGTGGTTGCCGGTGCCGAGCGTCCCCAGATGGTTGCCGACCGCGCGGTGGGCGACCTTCTGATGCTTGGCGACGATCCGCTTGTAGCGCGCCTCGAGCTCGTCGGCGAACAGCCGCGCCTGCGCGGCCGGAGTCTCGCCCCACGCGCCGCGGTCGTTCGGCCCGCCATTGTCGGTCCGCCCGTGCGGCACCGCCGCTTCGATCTCCGCCCTCACCGCCTCGAGATTGTCGGGCAGGTCGCCCGCCTTGAGGTCGGTCTTCACCGCCATCATCCCGCAGCCGATATCGACCCCGACCGCGGCCGGCACGATCGCGCCTTTGGTCGCCACCACCGAGCCGACGGTCGCGCCCTTGCCCCAGTGCACGTCCGGCATTCCCGCGACGTGCTTGTGGACGAACGGCAGCGAGGCAACGTTCCTCAGCTGCTGCATCGCGCCGTCTTCGAACGGCTCATGGCTGTCCCACAGCTTGAGCGGGACTCCGGCGGTCTTGTGAAACGAGAATTTGTGCATTGGCCTGATCCTGATCACTGGTTTTTTCTGGTCAGGGTGGCCGGACTCGAACCGGCGACCTCCCGCTTCCAAGGCGGGCACTCTACCCACTGAGCTACACCCTGAACGACGGGCGCAGCAAAGCGACCCGTCACCTTGTCGGGGTGACGCTACCGGGTCGTGGATAGAGGTTGGTCGTCTTCATTGCGGGCGGGCGGTTAGCCCAGCCGCGGCGGCCGCGCAAGCCCCCACCGATCGTCATCCTGACGAAAGTCAGGACCCATGAACTCGGAGTTGGGGAGTTCGCGCGCGCCTGTGTTCATGGATCCCGGATCAAGTCCGGGATGACGTTTGCACCATCTCGTCCACCCAGGCCGGCACCAATTCGCCCGCCTTGCCGGTGCGGCTCTCGTCGAACAGGTCGGCGCCGAGGCTGGGCTCGAGGTTCATCTCCAGCGTCCGCGCGCCGACATAGCGGGCGGTCTCGACGAAGCCGGCGGCGGGGTAGACGTTGCCCGAGGTGCCGATCGAGACGAACAGGTCGGCATCCATCAGCGCGCGGTCGATCCGGTCCATCTCGTAGGGCATCTCGCCGAACCAGACGATGTCGGGCCGCAGCTTGCCCGCGACGCCGCAGCGCGGGCAGGCGGGGCCGTGACCCATCGGCTCGGTCCACCCCATCCGCGCATCGCAGGCACGGCACCAGGCCGAGTTCACTTCGCCGTGCATGTGGAGCAGCCGCTTCGCGCCGGCGCGCTCGTGGAGGTCGTCGACATTCTGGGTGACGATGAGGAGATCGCCCGGCCATTCGGCGTCGAGCCGCGCCAGCGCCCGGTGCGCCGCATTGGGCGCGGCGCTCTTCAGCCGCTCGCGGCGCGCATCGTAGAAGCTGTGAACCAGCGCCGGATCGCGCGCGAACGCCGCGGGCGTGGCGACGTCCTCGACCCGGTGGCCCTCCCACAGCCCGTCGGGCCCACGGAAGGTGGCGAGGCCGGACTCGGCCGAAATACCGGCGCCGGTGAGGATGACGATGTTGCTCAAGCGATCCGCCATCCACCGCCGCCAATGCGAAAAACGTCCGGGGAGATGGCGCGGTGGCGCGGGTCGCCGGCGGCCGCGATCGCCGCATAGTCCGATCGGGCGCCGGAGCGGACGTCATCAAGCGGCGCGCCATCGGTAGCGAGGCCGACCCAGGCGGATGTCTCCGAAAGGGGCGCCACATACAGATCGCTGCCCAATTCGCCCGAGAGCCGGACCCAGACGTCCAGCTCGGCGAGCATGCTCGGCACCAGACAGTCGGAATCGAAAGTCATGCCCTCGCTCTCGCGCAATTCCTGCGCGGTGGGTATGATCGGCATGATCGGCCGGGTATTCGCATGGGCGATCTCCCAGAGGCCGGCGCCGCCATAGCCTCGCCGTTCGAGCGAAGCCTTGTCCGCGAACACGACGTCATAATCGAGCTCGAACCCGACGATCTTGCAGAGATCCTCGCCGATGGGCTCGATCACAAAGGCATTGCGGTCGATGTTGGCGAGTCCGAGCTCGGCGATGATGCAGACGACGGGCTGGCCGTTTGCGCGCACCGATGCCGCGTCGAACGGCGCGTCGGCAGAGTCGGATTCGACCGTCGGGACGGGGGCTGCAAAGCCCAGCATTCCCCGCATCCGCTGCCACATGCCCATTGCGCCCGTCTCCTCGCGGCGACCTTAAAGCCTCGCGGGCGCTGCACAAACCGCATCTTAAGCTCTCGCCGCTAGGGCTTCGTCGATGCAGGTCGAGACTGCCTTGCCGCCGCTTGCCCTCCCGCGGCGCGTTTCGCGCGCGTGGCCGGCGCGGCTGACGCTGCCCGCCGTCATCCTGGTCACCCTTCTCGCCGAGCTTGCGCTCGCCGAACGCAAATACGGGCTGTTCGGCGGCGGCTTCGGCCAATCGCAGGCGCTCGATGCGCCGCTCGAGATCGCCGCTTTCGCCGCCGCAATCCTTGCCTGCCAGGCGCTGCTGCTGTGGCTCGCCTACCGGCTGATCCGGCGGCTCCACGGCCAAAAGGGGGACAGTCCCCTATTTCACTTCAACTTCGCCTTCTTCGCCGGCGGCGGCGCGATCGCGATCGTCCTCGCCAAATATCAGGCGCTCGCTTTCTTCTCGGACGCGATGAGCTTCCAGATCATCCGCAACCTCGGCGGCGGCAGCCTGGTCGACGCCCTGCTCTATGTGCTCAGCGACGCCGGGCTGATCCTGATCGGCGCCGGCGGCGCCGCCGCTTTCTATCTCGCCGCCTTGCTGTTCGCCCGCCGCGCGAGCGCCGCGCTGGCCGACAATTACCGGCTCGACCGGCGCACGGCGCTCGCCTGCTGCCTCGCCGTTCCGGCGCTGCTGTTCGCCGCCAACCGGGTGCCCGACGCGCGCGCCGCCGCGGCGCGGTTCGACGGGGTGATCGCAATCTCGACCCTGCTCGAGCAGGCGACCGATTTCGACCGCGACGGCTGGAGCTTCTTCTCCTACCCGCTCGACCGCCAGCCGTTCGACCCTGCCCGCCACCCTTACGCGCTCGACATTCCCGGCGACGGCATCGACCAGGACGGCTTCGGCGGCGATTTCGCCTTCGCCGGCAGCGCGCCGGCCGCGCCGCCGCCGGTGATCGCCGGGCCCAGGCCCAACGTCGTCCTGATCGTGCTCGAAAGCACCCGCGCCGACGCGATCGGGCGGCGGATCGACGGCCGGCCGCTGACTCCCACTCTCGACGCGCTCGCCGCCCATGGCAGCGCCGCGCGCGCCGCTTATTCGCATGTCGGCTTCACCACCTTTTCCCTGCAAAGCCTGTTCACCGGCGAGCTGGCGCCGGTCGACGACCGCCAGTCGCTGGTCCGCGACTTCCTCGCCAACGGCTATCGGGTCGGCATCTTTTCCGGCCAGGGCGAGGATTTCGGCGGCACCGCCGAGCGGACGGGCATGCGGCGCGCGCAAATCTACGTCGATGCGGCGGGGCTGAGCGCCGAGCGCGCCTACGGCTCCGGCGCGCTGAGCTCGCTCGCCGTCGACGGCAGAATCCTGCTGCGCGAGTTCGACCGGCGCCTCGGCCGCCGCGAAGCCTGGACGCAGCCGCATTTCCTCTATTTCAACCTGCAATCGGCGCATTTCCCCTATTACGAGCCGATGATGGACCGGGTGCTGCCCGGCGAGCCGATCCCGCGCGGGCAAATCGGCGCCGCCAATCGCGACTGGACCGAGCGCACCTATTGGAACGCGATCGCCTATAACGACCGGCTGATCGGCGCCCTGATCGGGCGGCTGCGGCGCCTGGGCGTGCTCGACAATACGCTCGTCGTGGTCACCGCCGATCATGGCGAATCGCTGTTCGACGACGGCTTCCTCGGCCACGGCCACATGCTCAACGAGCAGCAGACCCGGATCCCGTTCATCCTCAGCCGGGCGGGCGTCGCCATCCCGCCGGTGATCGGCCTCGCCGACATGCGCACGCTGATCCTGAGCGCGGCCGGCGCCGACGCGCGCGAGGCGCCGGCGCAGAGCGTGTTCCAATATCTGGGCTCGCTCGACCGGCCCGGCTCGATCGGCAGCGTCGACGCGGCCGGCAATCGCACCGTGTTCAGCCTGTTCGAGGAATCGGTCTGGACCAGCCGGTCCGGCCGCTGGCAGCGCTACGACGGCCTTCCCGCCGCCAGCGCGGAGCGGCGCGCCGCCGATGCGCTGATCGGCGAATGGGCGCGGCAGCGCTGGCTGCGCCACCTGAGGGAGCAGCCAGCGCCGCGCTGATCAGTTGTTCGGGGCCGGCGTATCGACCTTGACGTCGGCCTTGATGTCGGTGGCATCGCCGCCGCGCATGATGTTGGTGCCGAAGAACAGGAACAGCAGCACCAGCACGACGACCAGCAGGACGACCGCAATGATGGCGCCGCCGCCACCGCCGCCGCCGCCGTCGGTCACGATCACTTCTTTTTCATCGGCCATGTGACGCTCCTCGAACTTGTTGCCGCCGGAGAACGCCGCTGCCCAAGCGAACGTTCCGCCCCCGTGCGGGTTGCGGTGCGCGCCCGCCTCGCCCATGAAGCGGCAGGAGGAGCGAAGCGCGCGATGACCAGGATCGGCATATTGGGCGCCGCCGGACGGATGGGCCGGGCGATCGCCCGCCTGCTCGAACCGGGCGAGCTTGCCGGCGGCGCCGATCTCGGCGCCGACCCTGCGGCGCTTGCGGCGCAGAGCGACGTGCTGGTCGATTTCAGCGCGCCCGGCGCGCTCCAGGCCCATCTCGACGCCGCCGTCGCGGCGGGGACTCCGATCGTGATCGGCACCACCGGGCTCGAGCCCGGGCATCACCGGGCGATCGACGAGGCGGCGCAAAAGATCGCGGTGCTGCAGACCGCCAACACCTCGCTCGGAGTCAATGTGCTGCGCCACCTGGTCGAGCAGGCCGCCCGCCGGCTCGGCCCCGACTGGGACATCGAGATCGTCGAGATGCACCATCGCCACAAGCGCGATACGCCGTCCGGCACGGCGCTGCTGCTCGGCGCCTCCGCCAATGCCGGCCGCGGCGCGGCGAGCAGCATCGAGAAGAACCGCTTCGACCGGATGCAGGAGGGGCCGCACGAGCGCGAGGAAGGCGGCATCTATTACGCCTCGCTGCGCGGCGGCTCGGTGGCGGGAGACCACCAGGTCGTCTTCGCCGGCGACGGCGAGCGGCTCGAGCTCGGCCACCGCGCCGAAAGCCGCGCGATCTTCGCCAAGGGCGCGGTCCGGGCCGCGCGCTGGCTCGCGGGGAAGCCGGCCGGCCGCTACACGATGGCGGACGTGCTGGGGCTGTGATCCTCCCTACTCAGGATGAGCGGCTATGAATGATCCCGAACACCCTGACCGCTCATCCCGAGTAGCCGTTGAGCCTGGCGAAACGGCGTATCGAGGGACGCCGCAGGCCGAGCCCCGCCTCGTCCGGCGCCTCGGCCTGTTCGATGCGACCATGCTGGTGATGGGCGGGATCGTCGGCTCGGGCATCTTTCTCAATCCGGCCGAGGTGGCGCGGCACGTCTCGTCGCCGGGGCTGATCGTCGGCGCCTGGCTGATCGGCGGCGCGATCGCGATCGCCGGCGCCTTCGTCTATGCCGAGCTGGCGGCGCGGCGGCCTCAGGTCGGCGGCCAATATGCCTATCTGCGCGACGCCTGGGGGCCGATGCCGGCCTTCCTCTATGGCTGGTCGCTCTTGCTGGTCATCCAGTCGGGCGGGATGGCGGCGGTGGCGATCATCTTCGCTCATTATTTCATCGAGCTGACCCATTGGCCGATCGCCGACGGCGCCGTGGCGGCGGCCGCGCTGGCGCTGCTGACCGCGATCAACTGCCTCGGGGTGCGCGCCGGCAGCAACGTCCAGAGCGGGCTGATGGTGCTGAAGATCGTCGCCATCGCCGCCCTCGTCCTCGCCGGCCTGCTGCTCGCCGGCCCGGCGCCGCCCGCCGCCGCCACCTATCAGGCGGCCGGCGGCCTCGGCGCGGCGCTGACCCCGGTGATGTTCGCTTATGGCGGCTGGCAGACGTCGAGCTTCGTCGCCGGCGAGATGCGGGATCCGCGCCGCGATCTCGCCCGCGGCGTCCTCATCGGAGTCGCTGGAGTCGTCCTGCTCTACACCGCCGTCGCCTTCACCTGCGTGCTCGTGCTCGGCCCGGCCGGGCTCGCCGAGACGCGCGCTCCGGCGAGCGCGGTGATGCACCTGGCGCTCGGCGACACCGGCGCGCGGCTGATCGCGCTCGGCATCGCCATCTCGGCTCTGGGCTTCCTCAGCCAGGGCATGCTGACGACGCCGCGGGTCTATTTCGCGATGGCCGAGGACCGCTTGTTCTTCCCCAGCGTCGCCGAGGTCAATGCGAAGACCCATGCGCCGGTCGTCGCCATCCTGCTCCAGGGCGCGGCGGCGACGGTGATCGCCTTGTCGGGGAGCTACGGCCAGATCCTGAGCTACGTCGTTTCGGTCGACTTCATCTGGTTTGGCCTGACCGGCGCCGCTTTGTTCGTGTTCCGGCGGCGCGAGGGGCCGGCCTGGTTCGAGGCGCCCGGCCACCCGCTGACCAGCGGCCTGTTCGTCGCGGCCTGCGCCGCGATCGTCGCCGCAACCGTCTACAACAACCTCGCCGACAGCGCGATCGGCCTCCTGATCCTGCTCGCCGGCGTTCCGGTCTTCTATTACTGGCGGTTCAAGCGGGCGGGCGGATGAGGCGGGCCGTCCAGTCCGATTATATGCACTGGGCCAAGACCCAGCCCCCCGCCCGCTTCAACCTCGCCTCGAGCGAAGTGCCGCATTTCGCCCTCGACGCCTTCCCGATCGACGTCGCCGGGCTCGAGCTCGACGGCGCCAGCCGCTACCGCTACCCGCCGCTGCGCGCGGCGATCGCCCGCAAATGCGGGGTCGCGCCCGACCGGGTGGTGATGGCGGACGGCGCCTCGATGGCCAACATGCTCGCGATGGCCGCGCTGATCGCGCCCGGCGACGAGGTGCTGGTCGAGCATCCCGCCTACGAGCCGATGGTGGCGGCGGCGCGCTTCCTCGGCGCCGAGATCAGCCAGTTCCGCCGCAAAGGCCCGGACTTCCGGCTCGATCCGGCGGCGGTCGCGCGGGCGGTCACCGCACGGACCCGGCTGATCCTGCTCACCAATCTCCACAATCCGAGCGGCAATCTGGCCGATGCCGAGACGCTCCGACAGATCGGCGACCTCGGCCCGATCGTGCTGATCGACGAGGTCTATCTCGACGCGGCGGGGGAGAAGAGCGCGGCCCTGCTCGGCGATGGCTTCGTCGCGACTTCGAGCCTCACCAAGGTCTACGGCCTGTCCGGCCTGCGCTGCGGCTGGATCCTGGCCGAGCCCGCGCTGGCCGAGCGGATGTGGCGGCTGAACGAGCTGTTCGGCGTCGCCCAGGCCCATGCCGACGAGCGCCTGTCGCTGATCGCGCTCGAGCGGCTCGACGAGATCGCCGCCGCGACCCCGGCCCTGCTCGCCCGCAACCGGGCGCTCGCCAACGCCTTTTTCGAGAGCCGCGCCGATCTCGAGGTCGCGCCGATGGTCCACGGCATCACCGCTTTCCCGCGCCTGCTGCGCGGCGACGTCGGCGCCCTCCATGCGCGCCTGCGCGAGGCTTACGACACCGCGATCGTCCCCGGCCGCTTCTTCGGCCTCGCCGACCATTTCCGGATCGGCGTCGGCGGCGCGACCGGGATGGTGGCGGCCGGCCTGGAGCGGCTCGGCGCCGCGCTGGACGCCATCGCCGGAAAATAGGGACAGTCCCCTTTTTTCGGTGGCGGCGTGAAGGATGGTAGAGGTCGTTCGGAAAATAGGGACTGTCCCTATTTTCTGGCGGGGACGGAGCGGGATGAAAAAGGCCGACATCGCGGAATTCTACCGGCGGCTGGGGGACCGCATCCCCGACCCCCAGACCGAGCTCCGGTCGGTCAACGATTATACGCTGCTGGTCGCGGTGGTGCTTTCCGCCCAGGCGACCGACGCCGGCGTCAACCTCGCCACGCGCGAGCTTTTCGCGCAGGTCCGGACGCCCGCCCAAATGCTCGCGCTCGGCGAGGAAGGGCTGAAGCGGCACATCAAGACGATCGGCCTGTTCAACACCAAGGCGAAGAATATCATCGCTTTGTCGCGCGCGCTGGTCGAGCGGCACGGCGGCAGCGTCCCGGCCGACCGCGATGCCCTCCAGGCGCTGCCCGGGGTCGGCCGCAAGACCGCCAACGTGGTCATGAACGTCGCCTTCGGCGCCGAGACCTTCGCGGTCGACACCCATGTCTTCCGGGTCGCCAACCGCACCGGCCTGGCGCCGGGCAAGACGGTCGAGAAGGTCGAGGCGATCCTCGAGGCGCAGACGCCGGCGCCCTACCGGCGCAGCGCCCACCATCTGCTGATCCTCCACGGCCGCTATGTCTGCAAGGCGCGCAAGCCCGAATGCTGGCGCTGCGTCGTCCGCGACCTCTGCCGCTACAAGCCGAAGACGCCGCCGCCGGACGTCAAATGATGCCTGGCACGAACCTTTTCACCCGGGCCGCATAAGCGTCATAGGCGGCGCCGAACTCGGCGCGCAGCAGCCGCTCTTCCTCGCGCACCCGGACGCCGGTGCCGATCGCGAACAGCGGCAGCGCGACGAGGAGATTGCCGAGGTGGCCGAACGCGATCGCCATCGCCACCAGGAACGCCCCCATCGCGGTGTAGATCGGATGGCGCAGCCGGGCGAAGACGCCGCCGGTCACCAGCTCATGGCCTTCGCGCATCCGGGCGACGATGCTCCAATTGGCGCCCATCGCCCGCGCCGCCGCGGTGAACAGGAGCACGGCAAGCAGCATCAATGCGGCGACGATCAGCCCTTCGAGCAACGCCTTTGCGCTGGCCGGCGCCAGCCGCACCGCGACCGTGCCGAGGCCGGCCGCGAAGAAGGCCAGGGTCTGGATGAAGATGCCCCATTTCGAAAGGCCGCTGCGCGCGGCGGCCGGCCCGTCCCCGCTTGTGCCGATCCGGGTGCGGATCAGGCTGATGAAGAAGAGCAGCCCGCCCGCGATCATCGCGGCGAGCCCGGGCAGCCCGACTGGCTGCGGCTGGAACAATTGCATCGGCATCTCCTTGCCCGGCCGCCGATCCTGCGCCGAAAGGCTCTGGCGGGGCAAGGCCGGCTTTGCTAAGGCGCGCCCCTCCCGGCCTTGGCACCCATAGCTCAGCTGGATAGAGCGCTGCCCTCCGAAGGCAGAGGTCAGAGGTTCGAATCCTCTTGGGTGCGCCAGCCGCCGCGGCGGCGGCCTCAGCCTTGATTATCCAGGCTTCGCACCGGCAGCCCGCGCAGGATGGCGCCGCGCAGATCGCGTTCCTCGCCGTCCCTGCCGGCAGCATGAGCGGCGGCACGTTCCCTCAGCAGCCGGGCGAGGACGACCTCCCGGTTCAGCGACAGGCAGCGCAGGTCGGCGAGGTCGATCGGCTCCTCGAACACGGCGGCGATCTCGCCGGCCCGGCACCAGGTCACGTAGCCGCGCAGCCAGCCCAGCGTGGGCATCTCCACGGATACCGGGCTGCCGATGCGCAGGCGAAGATCGCAGGCGGCGCGAAAACCCTCCGCGCTGCATTCGAGCAACCGGATTTCGACGCTGCTCCAGTCGTTCGGGGCAAAGCGGACGGCTTCGTCCAGCGCCACCCTTTTTCCGTCCCGCCGCATCGCCCGGTCTTACAGGTCCTCGGGGCGCAAGCCGTAGGTCCGCGCGGCCCAGGGCGAATCCTCGTCGCCCTCGCTGGCGAGATAGTCCGGCTTGACGTAGCGGGGGATGGCCGGGGGCGGCGGCGGCTTGGCCGGGCCGCCGTCGGCGAGCAGGCACATGTCGAAGTCGCGATCGAACAGCAGGCCGATCTGGCCGGCGCGGCACCAGCGGACCCGGCCCTCGATCGCGACGGCGCCCCCGCCGGCCAGCTCCAGCACGACCTGGGTGCCGACCAATATGTCCTCGGCACAATCGACCATCGCCCCGCTGGCCGAGATGTTGCGCAGCCGCACGTCCGGCGATTCGATGCCGCAGTGAAGGACGCCGCGCAGGATCAGCTTGTGGCGATGCGGGCGCTCGGGCTTGATTTCCAGCTTCGGCGGCTGCTCGCCCGAGCGGCGGCCGCTGATGATCAGCTGACGAACGTCGGCCGGCGCGATCAGCACCGTCTCGGCGGTGAACTCGAGGCCGATCTGGCGGCCCTTGACCCAGCGCACGTAGCACAGGGTGCGATTGCAATCCTCGAACCGGATCTCGATCCGCTCGCCGACCCGCGGCTCGATATCGGCATCGATCATCACCCCGTGCGAGGAGACGTTGACGACGTCGACCTCGAGCCGCTTGCGCCGAAAGGTGATCTCCGCCTTGTCGGCGAGATTCATGTGGCGGTCTTCGCGGCGCTGATTGTGCCGCCGCGATTCCTCGCGCAGGATGGGGATGGCGGCGAGGCCGGTCGTTCGATTCTGGTCCCCGCGAGACTTCCTGACGACGATCTCGCGCTTGCCGCCATTCTCGATGAGCGAACGCATCTCGTGCATGCTGACCCCTCCACGTCGGATCCGACGGGCGCCCTATGTCACGAGAGTCGCTGACAAATCGTTACCGCAAGCGAACAGGCGCCCAGGCTCAGCCCTCCAGCATGCCCGCGGCGATGGCGAGGCGGACCGCTTCGGCGGTGCCGCGGACGCCGAGCTTCTCGAGCAGCTGGGCGCGATAGGCCTCGACGGTGCGGATGCTGAGCGAAAGCTCATAGGCGATGACCTTGTTGGCCTGGCCCTTGAGGATGCCGCGAAGCACCTGGAGCTGGCGCTGCGACAGGCTGTTCACCCTCGCTCTGGCTTCCGGATCGCCGCCGCCCGTCCGGCCGCGCGGGCTTGCCGCGAGCGCCCGGCCGATCGTCTCGACGAGGCCCGGCGCCGGATAGGGCTTTTCGAGGAAATCGAAGGCGCCGAGCCGCATCGCCTCGACCGCCTCGGGAATCGCGCCGTGACCGGTCAGCACCAGCACCGGCGGCATCTTTTCCCAGTCGCCGAGCGCCTTCAGCACGCCGAGGCCGTTGGTGCCCGGCATCCGCATGTCGAGAAGGATGCAGTCCGAATCGCCGGGCAGCTGCGCGGCCAGAAAGGCGTCGCCGCTGGCGAACGTCCGCACCCGATAACCGGCGCGCTCCAGAAGAGCCGCAGTCGATCTGCGCACGGCATCGTCGTCGTCGACGATGGCAATAACCTGGGTGCCGGACACGGCTGTACCCCTGGGAGAAACCCCACACATTTCGTTCATAGCACGAAATATCCGCGGAGGCACCGACTGCGTCGTGACTGATCCGAAACGGGTCATTTACATTACTCCAGCTAGGGAGCGGGCAACAACAACACGCGGCCGCGCACCCGCGACCTTTCCCGCATCCACGCCCGGCAAACGCCGATCCGCCTCCCCGCCAGCCACACCAGGGCCCTGAAGGCCGTTCCCGCCAGCTCGATCGCCGCGGCGAAGCGAAGCGCGAGGCCGATCGGGGCACCGGAGGCAACCGGGACGGGCAGGTTGCGAATCGTCGCACCGCGGCGCCAGACGACTCGGAACCCCCGCGGCACCTTCTGCCAGCCGCGAGATGAACAGATCATGTCGCAGCCGCAGCCGCGGCACTGGCTGAAGTAGAAGCCCTGGTTGCGGACGCTGCTGGGGAAGGCGCTGTGGCCGCCCAAAAGGCAGGTGATGGACATGGGCTTCTCCTTAAGCTGCATGCTCGACGTCGAGGTGGAAGGCGGCGATCGCGCGGATCTCGGCATCGTCATGGTCGAGCGCCGCCTGCGGATCCCAGATTTCGAAGGTGCCGCCGGTGCCGACGAGCAGCGCCTGGGCGCCGATCCGGGCCCGGCGGCGCATCATCGGCGGCAGCACGATCGCGCCGCTCTCGCCGAAGGCGACATCCTCGGCGAAGCCGAAGATGCGCCGCAGCCGGCGGTGGCTCGCCTGCGGCGCCGACGCTTCCTCGGCGATTCGCCGGCGCTCGCTGTCGGCATGGAGGATGCGGGCGTAGGCGCGGTCGTAGGCGGTGAGGCAGGGGTCGCATTCGTGCGCCCCGATCAGCATCGCCCGCACCTCCGAGCGGCGGGCGATCGTTTCGCGGACGAAGCGGGGCAGCAACAAATTGCCCCCCGCATCGACCGCGCACAACGCACTTCCGCTGAACAGATGTTCAACCAACGCCACTAACTCCCCGCAAGCCGGCGAACATCCCGGCTCCCGTGCCCGTATTTAAGGTTAACGGCCCCCGCCCGACTACCCGGTAGAATCACGCCTCCGTAATCTTACGGGGATGCTGAGAGCCGCGGCGGAACTTGTGCAGTATTACTACCGAATGGCCGCGGGCGGCGGCCGAACAATATGGTTAACTCTTAGAGCGTGCAGCCATGGACCGGGAGGTCCGGCGAGAGGAAGGGCAAGACCATGATCGAGATGGAACAACTCAATGAACTGCGCCCGCGGATCACGGTGATCGGAGTCGGCGGCGCCGGGGGCAATGCCGTCGCCAACATGATCGCCAGCGGCGTCGCCGGGGTGGATTTCGTCGCCGCCAACACCGACGCCCAGGCGCTTCGCGACTCGCCCGCCGACCGCATCCTCCAGCTCGGCCGGGCGACCACCGGCGGACTCGGCGCCGGCTCGCGCGCCGAGATCGGCAAGGCGGCGGCGGAGGAATCGCTCGCCGAGATCGAGAAGATGCTCGACGGCGCCCATATGTGCTTCATCGCCGCCGGCCTCGGCGGCGGCACCGGCACCGGCGCCGCGCCGGTGATCGCCGAGGCGGCGCGCAACAGGGGCATATTGACGGTGGGCGTGGTGACCCGCCCGTTCGCCTTCGAGGGCAGCCGCCGGGCGCGGACCGCCGACCAGGGGCTCGAGGCGCTTCAGCGCCAGGTCGACACGCTGATCGTCATCCCCAACCAGAATCTGTTCCGGATCGCGAGCCCCTCGACCACCTTCAAGGCCGCCTTCGACCTCGCCGACGAGGTCCTCCAGCAGGGCGTGCGCGGGATCACCGATCTGATGGTGATGCCCGGCACGATCAACCTCGACTTCGCCGACATCCGGACGATCATGGCCGGCATGGGCAAGGCGATGATGGGCACCGGCGAGGCGAGCGGCGAGGACCGCGCGCTTCGCGCCGCCGAGCAGGCGATCGCCAATCCGCTGCTCGACGAGGCGCTCAAAGGGGCGCGCGGGCTGATCATCTCGATCACCGGCGGCGAGGACATGCGGCTGATGGAGGTCGACGAGGTCGCCAGCCACATCAAGGAGATGGTCGATCCCGAGGCCGATATCATCTGGGGCTCGGCGTTCGACCGCGCGCTCGAGGGCCGGATCCGGGTCTCGGTCGTCGCCACCGGCATCGACGCCGTTCGCGACGCCGAGGAAATCGCCACGATCGCGCCCGCGCCGCTGCCGCAGCCGGTGCGCGCGCCCGCCCCGGCGGCCGCGCTCCCCGCGCTTGCCGACCTCGTCGAGATGGCGGCCTGCCTCGCCGCCGAGGAGCCGGCCGGGGATGAGCTGCTGCTGACCGCGGAACGGGCGCTGGTGCTGACAGCGCCCGAGGACGCCGCCGAGATCGAGCTGCTGGAGCCGTTCGCGGCCGAGAACGTCACCCCGCTCCGCGGGCCGAGCCTGTTCGAGCGGATGGCGATGGCGGCGCGCGGCGCCGTCCGCCAGGCCAAAGAGGCCGACGCCGATGCGCCGCCCCTCCCCCATCTCCGCCGCGGCCTCGAGGCGGAGGGCCCGCGCTTCGCCCGCGCCGCCTGAACTTCAGCTTCAACTTCCCCGTCCGCGGCCCCAGCATTCCGCCGCCGGACTCCTGCCGCTCCGGCCCTCTCCTCTGGCCGGAGCGGTCTTTTTTTGGGGCGCGCCCGGGAGAAAACAAAAAAAGGGCCCGCCGGAGCGGGCCCTTTTCCGTTGCCGCGGGTCCGGATCAGCCGAAGAAGATGTCCGAAACCAGGATGTGGTCGGCCTGCGAGATCACCGCGAGGTCGACCGTGCCGTTGCCGTCGACGTCGGCGAAGACGGTGTTGCCGCTGAAGCTCACCTTCGACGCGTCGATGTGGAACGCGCTGAGATCGAGCTTGTCGAGCCCGCTCTTGAAGTCGGTGATCGTGTCGGCATAGCCCTTCTCGCCGATCACGAAGGTGTCGGCGCCGCCATTGCCGGTGTAGCGGTCGGCGCCGCTGCCGCCGTTGAGGCGGTTGGCGACGTCGTTGCCGATCAGCGTGTCATTGCCGCGGCCGGTCAGGCCGTCCTCGACGATGGTCCCTTCGGCGATGCCGATATTGTCGGTGAGGAAGCCGGGATTGGCGGTGCGGCCGTCGAAGATCGCATCCCAGGTCGCCTGGCTGAAGTTGGTGCCCCACAGGGCGTTCAGCTCAGACGCGACCACCTGCTGGCCCCAGCCGCTGCTGAAATGGCCGTCGCGCAGGTCGAGCACCGAATTGCGGGTGAAGCCCGACATGTCGAGCGTGTCGTGGCCGCCGGCATCGTAGATGGTGAGGAACGGATTGATGTTCTGGGTGAAGTCGAACACCGCCCGGTCGGCATTGCTGTGGAAGCCGTAGGTGGTGTCGCCGGTGCGGGTGGTGAGGTCGGCGCCGTACATCTGCTGGACCGCCGCGATGTCGTGCATCATCGGCGTCTGCGGGGTCTGGTAATAGCCGCCCGTCGCCCAGTTGACGAAGCCGCGGGCGCCGGTGTTGCCGGCGTTGAAGTAGGACATGATCGAATATTGGTACGAATCCTGGAAATATTCCGCGTCATGGGCGTAGGTGATCACGCCGCCGACCGAAAAATTGTAATCGCCGGGATGCTCGAGGCCGATGGCATGGCCGGTCTCGTGGACCAGGGTGGTCTGGCCGTAGCCGCCGGGCTGGAGGTCGAAATTGCTCGACTCGTCCTGGTTGACGTAGGTGTCGCCCTGGATCTTGGCGAAGCGGCCGTGCTCGCCGCCGTAGAAGGGCGTGTAGGCCGCGGCCTGGGCCGGGCCGGTCGAGGTGTTCATGTAGACGATGTCGGCGCCGACGCCGTTCTTCTCGACGAAGCTCGGCGCGATGAGATCGTCCCACAGCTGGATCGAGTCGCGGGTCGCCTCGCGCTGCTCGGCGGTGAACGGCGAGAAGCCTTCGACATAGGAGCCGAGGAAGTCGAAATTGTGCGGATTGTTGTACTGGCCGGCCGGCGCATGCTCGAGGAAGGTGTAGGTGATGACCCCGTTCGGGCCGACGTCCCAGATCGCGCCGCCGCGATCGAGCTGGTCGGCGGCCTGGTCGGTGGTGAAGATCGGCTTGCCGTTATAGGCGATGCCGTCGCCGTCCGGATCGGGATTGATCAGGCTCAGCGGCTCGCCCGCCGCGGTCGCCAGAGCGCCCTGGAACCTGTCTTCGAAACGCAGAACGCCGTTGCCGTCGGCGACGGCCTTGGTCTTTTCGATTGGCACTTGCCCCTCCTGAAATACGCTACCTGAATACCCGCTCGATGGCGGCCGCCCCGGGGAATCGGGGAGGCGCCAACTTGCGATTTATTTGAGGCTTGTCAAACGCTTAGTTGTTAAGGCTAAGAAACGAAACCTACGGTTTTCCACAGCTGGCGCTGGCGCCGGCGCCCCTTGCCGGATTGCGCGGCGATCGGCTTCGGTCGCTTTTCCGCGGGTTGGCGGCGCAGATGGCGGCGTTGGCGGAAGAGGCGCTAGTCGCTCCCGCCGCCGCCGTCGCCGCCGCCGCCATCGCCCCCACCACCGCTGTCGCCGCCGCCGCTGTCACCGCCGCCCCAATCGCCCGACGCGCCGCCGCCGCCGAAATCGCCGCCGCCGCCACTGAAATCGTCGGCGGCGACCGCGCCGGAGTCGGTCGAACTCCAGGTGCCGCCGCTGTCGGTGCTGCCGGCCGAATAGTCGCTGCCGGCGATCCACAGGTCCCCACCGCCACGGCGCCGGCGGTCCCTGGTGGCGCGGGAGGCGACGAAGATGAAGCCGCCGATCACGACGACGGCGGCGGCGGTCAGGATCAAAATGGCCATGGCTTCACTCCACGGTGACGGATTTGGCGAGGTTGCGCGGCCGATCGACGTCGGTGCCCTTGGCCACCGCGACGTGGTAGGCGAGCAGCTGCACCGGGACCGCGTAGACGAGCGGCGCGATCAGCGGGTGGACCTGGGGCATCTCGATCGTCGCGATGGTGTTCTCGCCGGCCGCCGCAATCCCTTCCGCGTCGGAGATCAGGACGACCTTGCCGCCGCGCGCCTGGACCTCCTGCATGTTCGACACCGTCTTCTCGAACAACGGCCCCGACGGCGCCAGAACGATGATCGGGACATCCTCGTCGATCAGGGCGATCGGGCCGTGCTTCATCTCGCCCGCGGCATAGCCCTCGGCGTGGATGTAGCTGATCTCCTTCAGCTTGAGCGCGCCTTCGAGCGCCAGCGGATAATCCTGGCCGCGGCCGAGATAGAGGACGTCGCGCGCCTTCGCGATCAGCGGCGCCATCGCCGCGATGTCCTCGTCATGGTTGAGCGCGGCGTTGATCGCCGCCGGCGCCTCGGTGAGGTGGAGGACGATCTCGCGCTCCTCCTCGGCGCTCATCGCGCCCTTGTCGCGGGCGACCTTGGCGGCGAGGGCGGCGAGCACGGCGAGCTGGCAGGTGAAGGCTTTCGTGCTCGCGACGCCGATCTCGGGGCCGGCATGGATGGGCAGCAGCAAATCCGCCTCGCGCGCCATCGAGCTGGTCGGCACGTTGACGACGACCGCGATCTTCTGCTCGCGGGCGCGGGCGTGGCGGAGCGCGGCGAGCGTGTCGGCGGTCTCGCCCGACTGGCTGATGAAGAGCGCGAGCCCGCCCGGCTCGAGCACCGGATCGCGGTAGCGGAACTCGCTGGCGACATCGAGATCGACCGGCACCCGGGCGAAGCGCTCGAGCCAATATTTGGCGACCATGCCGGCATAATAAGAGGTGCCGCAGGCGACGATGGTGATCCGCGGCACCGGCGCGAACGAGAAATCCATCTGCGGCAGTGCCACCTTCTGCTCCAGCGGGCGCAGATAGGAGCCCAGGGTCTGGGCGACGACGACCGGCTGCTCGAAAATCTCCTTCTGCATGAAATGGGCATGATTGCCCTTGTCGACGCGCTCGGCGCTGGCGCCCGAATCGACGGTCTCGCGGGTCACCGGCTGGTTGTCGCGGTCGAAAATCTCGACCCCGTCATGGGTAACGACCGCCCAGTCGCCCTCGTCGAGATAGGCGATCCGCCGGGTCAGCGCCGCCAAAGCGAGGGCGTCGGAGCCGAGATAATTCTCATCATCGCCATAGCCGACGGTCAGCGGCGCGCCGAGCCGGGCGCCGACGATCATCCCCGGATGGTCGCGGAACAATATCGCCAGCGCGAACGCGCCGTGGAGCCGGGGCAGAACCGCGGCGACCGCCTCCCTGGGCGTCCGGCCCTGTTCGAGCTGATCGGCGACGAGGTGGGCGACGACCTCGCTGTCGGTCTCGCTCTCGAAACGGCGGCCTTTGGCCTGCATCTCCTCGCGCAGCGGCCGGAAATTCTCGATGATGCCGTTGTGGACGACGGCGACGCCCGCGACGACGTGCGGATGGGCGTTGCCGACGGTCGGGGCGCCGTGGGTCGCCCAGCGGGTGTGGGCGATGCCGACCTCGCCGGGCAGCGGCGCCGCCGCGAGCTCGCGCTGCAGGTTGTCGAGCTTGCCCTCGGCGCGGCGGCGCTCGAGCCGGCCGTCGACGATCGTGCACAGGCCGGCCGAATCATAGCCGCGATATTCGAGCCTCCGCAGCCCGTCCATCAGCCGCGAGGCCGTCTCCGCCCGACCGACAATGCCGATGATGCCGCACATATCCGTCCATTCCCGCCGCCTGGAACCTGCTCCCTATAGCGGCCGGGCGCGCTCCGCCAGTGGCCGCGCGCAGCGATATTTCCGCTTGAACCCGGACCGGGAGGCGATTATCGCCGGGGGCTTCGGTGGGGGAATTCCAGGTGTTCTATCAACGTCTTGCGGCGACAGCGCTCGCCGCCATGATGATTTCGGCGGGCGCTGCGCGCGCCCAGGAGGCGGCGCCGCCGGCGCCGGCGGAAGCGCCGGCGGCCCAGGCCGAGGCCGCGCCCGAGCCGGCGGCCGAGGCGCCCGCCGCCGCCTGCTGCACGGTGCCGGCGCGGACGCCGATCGAGATCGAGCTGCTCGACACGATGAACAGCAAGGCGAACCACAATGGCGACCGCTTCGCCTTCCGCCTCGCCGCGCCGCTGACCATCGACGGCCATGTCGTCATCCCGGCCGGGACGCCCGGAGTCGGCGAGGTCGTCCATGCCGAGCGCGCCCGCTTCGGCGGCCGCGCCGGCGAGCTCATCCTCGCCGCCCGCTATCTCGATCATGGCGGCAGCCGGATCGCGCTTCGGACGCTGCGCTTCGGCCCCCAGCACGGCCGGGACAGCAGCGCGACGATCAACACGCTCAACATCGCGGCGGCGGCGGCGATGCCGGCTTTGTCGATGCTCGGCTATCTGATCGCCGGCGGCGAGGTCAACGTTCCCGCCGGCACCCGCGCCAGCGCCCAGATCGCGGCCGAGCTGATTCTCGCACCCGCGCAATGAATCAAGCCAACCAACGGAGGACAATATGAAGACGCTCACCCGCACGATCCTGATCGGCGCCCTCGCCGCGATCGCCATTCCCGCCCAGTCGGCCTTCGCGGTCAGCTCCCCGCGCGAGGAGCGCAAGGGGCCGGACGTGGCGCCGCCGCCGGCCGGCATGGGCCAAATCGTGTTCTACCGTTCGGGCATGATGGGCGCCCTGGTCAGCTGCCGGGTCCGCGAGGGCGACACCGTCGTCAACCGGCTGCCCCCGGGCAAGTATTTCGTCCATGTGACCGCCCCCGGCGCCCACGAATATAACGTCCGCAGCGAGGCGCGCGACAACCTTCGGCTCGAGGTCGAGGAGGGCGAAACCTATTATGTGCGCTGCGCAATCGGCATGGGCATCGGCGTCGGCCGCCCCAATCTGTCGCCGCAGACCCGCGAGGACTTCGACCGCCGCGGCCACGGCCTCGACCTGCTGCCGCCCTATACGGGGGACAACGACTAGATCGCCTTCTTCCGCGCCTGCATGCGGGCGCGGAACTTGGCCGCGGCGCCGGGCTTTTCGACCTGGTCGCCGCGCGCCACGGCGATGGCATCCTCCGGCACGTCGCGGGTGATCACCGAGCCGGCGGCGACCATGGCCCCCTTGCCGATGCTGACCGGCGCGACCAGGGCGGTGTTGGAGCCGATGAACGCGCCCTCGCCGATCCAGGTCTTGGACTTGAAATAGCCGTCATAATTGCAGGTGATCGTGCCGGCGCCGATGTTGGCGCCGGCGCCGATCTCGGCATCGCCGATATAGGCGAGATGGTTGGCCTTGGCGCCGGCCCCGAGCCTGGCCTGCTTGACCTCGACGAAATTGCCGATCCTGGCGCCGGCGCCGATCTCGGCGCCGGGGCGCAGCCGGGCATAGGGGCCGATCCGGGCGTCGTCGGCGATCGTCGCGCCCTCGATATGGCTGAACGACTTGACCGTGACCCGCTCGCCGATGGTCACGCCCGGGCCGAAGACGACGTTGGGCTCGATCACGCAATCGCGCCCGATCCGGGTGTCGTGACTGAACCAGATCGTGTCCGGAGCGACCAGGGTGACGCCGTCGGCCATCGCCCGGAGGCGGCGGCGGCGCTGCCATTCGGCCTCGACCAGAGCGAGCTCGGCACGGCTGTTGACCCCGGCCATCTCCCAGGGCTCGGCCTCGATCACCACCGATTGGCGGCCATCCTCGGCGGCGAGCTTGACGATATCGGGCAGATAATATTCGCCGGCCGCATTGTCGCCGGCCACCCGCTCGAGCAGCGGAAACAGATCCGGCGCACGCACCGCCATCAGTCCCGAGTTGCACAGGTCGACCGCGCGCTCCTCGGGAGCCGCGTCGCGATATTCGACCATCTTCTCGATGACGCCGTCGCCGCGGGCGAGGATTCGGCCATATTGGAGGGCGTCGCCCGGCCGGAAACCGACGACGACGACCGCCGGCGCGTCGGCGGCATGAAGCCGCTCCAGCATCCGCGCCATGGTCTCGGCCTCGATTAGCGGCGTATCGCCGTAGAGGATCAGGACGTCGCCGGCGAAGTCCGCGAGGGCGGGCCTCGCCATGCTCACCGCATGGGCGGTGCCGAGCTGCTCGTCCTGGACGACGACCTCGCCGCCGCGCGCCTCGATCAACGCCTCGACCTGCTCGCGGCCGGCGCCGACGACGACGATCTTGCGCGCCGGCGACAGCGTTTCCAGCACGCCGAGCAGATGATCGAGCATGGCGCGGCCGGCGATCGGATGCAGCACCTTGTGCACATCCGACTTCATCCGCGTGCCCTTCCCCGCGGCGAGGATCACGGCTGCGAAGTCTCTTTGCCTGGTCATCTGCCCACCGCCCCCCTGCCACGGAAATCTTGCCATTTCCATAGTGGCCGGGGAAAGCGCGGCGATGGCCGGCTTTCCCTTCCATGTGATCGCGTTCGATCTCGACGGCACCCTCGCCGACACCGCGCCGGACCTCGCCGCCGCGCTCAACCACGCGCTCGGCGCGCTGGGCCGGCCGGAGGTCGATGCGGAGTCGGTGCGCCACCTCGTCGGCCATGGCGCCCGCGCGCTGCTGCGCAACGCGCTCGGCGACGAGGAACTGGTCGAGCGCGGCCTGCCGATCTACCTCGATTTCTACGCGGCCAACATCTGCTTCGGCACGCGCCGCTATCCCGGCCTCGAGCAGGCGATGGACAGTCTCGCCGCGCGCAATGTCCAGCTCGCCATCTGCACCAACAAGCCCGAGCGGCTCACCCATTTGCTGGTCGAGGCGCTCGGCTGGACCGGCCGCTTCGCCGCCATCGTCGGCGCCGACAGCCTGAAGGTGCGCAAGCCCGATCCCCTCCCCTTGCTGGAGGCGATCGGCCGCGCCGGCGGCGGGCGCGCCGCCTTCGTCGGCGATTCGATCACCGACGCCGAGACGGCGCGCGCGGCGGCCGTGCCCTTCGTCGCGGTCAGCTTCGGCTTTTCGGACCGGCCGGTGGCAAAGCTCGGCGCGGACGCGGTGATCGACGATTATGGCGAGCTGATCGGAGCGCTGGAGCGGCTGGGCGGCCTTAACCGCGCCTAAACAGGGTTGCGGCTAGAATGCCGCCCATGCTCCCGCTTCGTGCCGAATCCCGCCCGGATCCGTTCCGGATCAACCCCGATCTCGACGTCGAGGGCCTTGCCCGCGCCTATGCCGCGGAGGGGCGCGTGCGCATCTACGGGCTGCTCGCCGCGGGCGCGGTCGCGCTGCACGACGATCTTGCGGCGCGCGAGGACTGGATCCATTTGATCAGCACCGGCGAGGGCGTGATCGAGCTCGATCCCGCCGCCCGCGCCCGCCTCGGCGCGGCTGAATGGCAGGCGATCGCGCGCGGCGCGCACGAGCGCGCCCGGACCGGCTTCCAGTATCGCTATCAGGCGCTGCGCGTCCCCGACGAGGAGGAGATCGCGGACGGCGACGATCTGGTCTGCGCGTTCGCGCGGCTGATGCAGAGCGCGCCGATGCTCGACCTGCTGCGCGCGGTGACCGGGGCCGGCGAGCTCGCGTTCACCGACGGCCAGGCGACCGCTTATGGAAGCGGCGACTTCCTGACCGGCCATGACGACGATGTCGCCGGCAAGGATCGGCTGGCCGCCTATGTCTTCGGACTCACCCAGAACTGGCGGCTGGAATGGGGCGGGCTGCTGCTGTTCCATGGCCCGCACGACCGGACCGCCGCCGCGCTGGCGCCGCGCTTCAACAGCCTCGACCTGTTCCGCGTGCCGCAGCAGCACAGCGTCTCGGAAGTGACCTTTGCGGCGCCGCACCGCCGCTTTTCGGTGACCGGCTGGCTGCGGTCCCGGGCGGGCTGAGGCGGTAATCTTCCGCGTCCAATCGTCCCATGCGGAGACGGTCGAATTTCGCCGGTTGCGCCGGCTTCCTTCCTTTGTCAGGTCCGCCTCGTCACCGGGTTTCGGTGCGCCAGCGGACCTGGAAGGTTCGCCGCAACAGGAGGCTTTACATGCGCGATCTTCACCAGTTCGAACTGAAGCAGGTCAGCGGCGCCGGCTGCTCGCCCTGCCCCCCGTCTCCCTGCAGGACCAAGAACAACAACGGCTATGGCAATGGCGCCGAGTCCGGCCCGCCCCCGGGCAATTCGGGCGACCACAACCCGCAGCTGACCACCTGGAACAGCGGCCCCAAGGGCCCCCGCTGAGCCACAAGCGCCCCGCGCTCCGGCGCGGCGTCGTGAACAAGCGCTCCGGCCTCGCGGCCGGAGCGTTTTCGTTGGAGGCCTAGTCGTCGGGCCGGCGGAAGGGCCGGAGGCGGAGCTTGGCGACATGGTCGGCGGCGCCCTCGCTGCCGTCGGGCCGGAGGCCGCGATAATAGAGCTTTTGCCAATTGTCGGTGGGCGCCTGCGGCCGCTCGCGCATCACCTGGCGAAGCGCCTCGCGCGACATGCTCCAGGCTTCGAACGCGGCCTTCAGCTCGGGTGCGTCCGCGATCGGCCTGATCTCGGGCTCGACCCGGTCGAGGCGGCCGCGCTCGACCGGGAAGAAAAAACAGAACGGCTCGTTCTCCTCGAAGCGGATCCAGTGATCGGCGCGGGTGAAGCGCCAGTTCATGGTGAAGGTGTAGGGCGACCAGTCGGTCTCGATGATGCCGTCCAGCGGGGCGATGCCGTCCTTGGCCGCGTTGGGCGGGCCGCCGACCCAGAGATTCCAGCCTTCGGAGGTGCGGAACAGGCCTTCGATGTGGAAGGTCAGCACCGCCTGGCCGAACATGGAAACGGGCGCGCGGCGCGGCTCCGTCCCCGGATCGGGGCGGATCTGGACCGCTTCGGGCCCCTCGCCTCCGGTCCAGCGTGCCTCGAAGCCGCAGGGCGAGAGCATCTCCCAGCCATGGGAATTGGCGATGGCGAGCGGCAGGCAGCGATAGGCGAAGCGCTCGGCGGTCGCCTCCATCCAGTCGCGCTTCGGCGAGGCCGGCCGCAGCCGCGGCGCCCAGCCTTCATAGGTGTAGCAGACGAGCTCGGTCATCCGGCTCTTTTAGGCTAGCGGGTCGCCTTGATCCACAAATGCCGGGCCAGCATCAGCGGCGGCATCCTGAGCCAGTGGCCGCGCAGATAGAAGGCGAGGCGGAGCGGCTTGCGCCGCTCCTGGCCCCAGCCGTTTCGCGCCAGCAGCCGCGCCTCGAACAGCCGGTCGGCCAGCGAAAAAGAGGGACTGTCCCTATTTTCCACCGGGGTGCCGTAGAGCCGGTGCGACAGGCGCAGGGCGCGGGCGACCGGGCCGGCAAGCCGGTGGAGGCGGGCGCGCTCCTCCAGCGTGCGGCGGAAATCGGCGGAATCGAATTCGCGCAGCAGCCGGTCGATGTCCCAGAGGTTCCTGAGGCCCCCGGCAAGGTCGCCGTCGGCGAAGAGATGGGCGGCGGCGTGGACGATCATGTCGGCCGGGGCGAGCACGCGCAGGCCGTTGTCGAGCGCGACGCTGTCCGCGATCAATGCGGCGGCGTCCGGGGTCGGCCGCGCGGTCAGCGGCAGGATGGTGTGGTGGACGTCGATCATCCGGTCGCGATCCTTGTGGATCAGCGGCGGCAGCTCGTGCATCCAGCGGCGATAATAGACGTCGTCATAGCCGCCTTCCTGCTTGAGCCGCTCCCAGCCCGCGCCGAGCAAGGCCGCCTCGACCGCGGGGAGGCTCGCGCGCGGCACCAGGATGTCGAGATCGCCGACGCTGCGGCCGACGCTGGCGTCGAGACCGGCGGCGTGAAAGGCGGTGCCCTTCATCAGGATCACCGGCACCCCCAATGGCGCCAGCGCGCGGCGGCACATCTCGGCCTCCCAGAGCGCCTGGGTGCGGGCGTGGGCGGCGTCGCGGCGCGCGGCCTCGAAGATCGCGGCGACGCGCGGCGGCGCCTTCCGCCCCTCCATGCGAAAGGCGAGGCTGCCGATCAGCTGCTCGGCGCGGGCGGCGCTGACCAGCCCCATCCAGTCGCAGTCGCCGATCGAACCGGGGTCGCGCAGCGCGCGGACGAGGAGCCGAGCGCCGGTCATGCCGCGAGCTCGCGCCGGAAATCCGCGATCAGGCCGACCGCGGTTTCGGTGTCGGGATAGTCGATCGCCAGGGCCGGGACCGAGCGCACGAGGCCGGTCAGCGCGTCGAAGCCGCGGCAGCCGAGCGCGACATAATTGGTCGAGGCCTGGGTGAGACGCATGAACACCTCCGCCTGGCCGACGCCGCGCACCGCGGCGGCCTCGCCGAAGCGCGGGAACAGGATCAGCGCCGGCTTCGCCCCCTCGCCCATCCGCGCGATCGCCTCGCGGTTCGGGCGCAGGTGGCGGATGTCGCCCTTGGGCGTGCCGGCGAGGCGGGGGCCGAAGCGGCCCGGCCCGGCCTCGGCCTCCAGCACGCCGATCGCGCCGTTCTTGAGGCTGATCGCGCGCGGGAAGGGCAGCAGCGTGCCGGCGTCCATGTCGAGAAGCGCGAATTCGTCGCCCATCAGCCGCCAGCCGCGCTCGCCGAGCAGGGCGGCAAGGGTCGATTTGCCGGCGCCGGATTCGCCGGTCATGACGATCGCCCGGCCGTCTCTCTCGACCGTCGCCGCGTGGAGCAGCAGCCAGCGCCGCTGGCCGAGCGCCATTTGCAGGTTCATCCCCATCTCCGCGGCGAGCAGGCCGTGGGCGAGCGCCAGCGGGGCGGCGTCGGGAAGCACATAATCGCCGCGGATCGCCACCGACGGGCGGACGAAGCGACGCCAGGGACGCTCGGGCTCGAGCCGGACGGTGAAGTCGCAAAGCCCGTCGGCGGGGGCGGGATAGCCGGCGTAGAGCCGGGCGAGCGCGTCCAATGGCGAGCGCCACGCCGAGCCGATGCGGAACGCCACCGGGCCGATCTGGAGGGCGAGGCTGTGCCTCATGCGCGCCGCACCAGGCCGGCGGCTTCGAGTTCGCCGAGGCGGGCGTGGATGGCCTCGTCACCGTCGAACTCGAAACGCGCCCGCAACCGGCGCAGCAGCTCGGCCGCGTCGGCCGGGCCCGCACGCAGCGCGTCGAGAATCTCCGGCGCCGGCGAGGCGACGATGTGGGTCATGCCCGAGGGCGCGTGGAAAAGGACGGTGAGGCCGTCGAGCGCGACACTGGTCAGCGCATTTGCGGGATCGGCGATGTAGCGGGGACCGGCCATGCCGGAGACCCTAGCTCAGCGCGGCATCTGCAGCGAGGCGTAGCAGGTGAAACCGCTCATCCCCGCCTGCAGCCGCCGGATGTAATTGGCATAGGCCTGAGCGGACGACGGATCGACCCCGGCGGGCGTGCTGCCCGAGCGCAGCAGCTGCTTGACCTCCTCGCCGCGCAGCGGCCGCGTCAGCGGCGGCGCCGCGCCGGGCGTGCCGGGCGCGACCAGGCTGCCGTCGGGGGCGATATACTGGCCGCCGGCATGCGGTCCGGGCACCGGGATCTCGCAATTGAGCACCGAGCCCGCGGTCTGGGCGAGCGCCGGGCGCACCGTCACCACCGTCGAAGCGGCGGCCGCGCCGAGCACGAGCACGGTGCGCCGGCTGGGCACGAAGGCGTTGCTGTCGTCAGTGCCGCTCATGGAAAATCCGATACACCTGCGCCCTTTAATAAGGGTAAAGCGCAGCGGAAGCGAGCGGGGCGCGAACCATGTCCCGCAACGGGACGGGAGCGGGCATGGAAATTGCGTCGATCGCGCTGCTGCTCGCCGCCCTCGCCGGCGCGGCGCTCGGCGGCGGCGCCGCATTCGGGCTGATCCGGAGTCGGCTTGTGAGTGAGGCGCTGTCCCCGAAAGGCGACGACATCCCCGCTGCGGACGACGACAGCGTCACCCTGCTCGCCGCGTTCGAGGATCCGCTGCTGGTCGTCCGCGATCGCCGGGTGCTGATCGCCAACCCGGCGGCCAAGGCGCTGCTCGGCGACCATATCGAGGGCTCCGACGTGCGCCTCGCCATCCGCCATCCCGCCGCCGCCGAGCATCTCGCCGGCGACGGCGGCGGCGGCGAGCGGGTGCGGATCGAGCTGGTCGGGCTGGGCGAGCTCGGCCGGCCCTGGGAGATGCTGCTGACCCCGCTTGCCGACGGCAGCCGGCTGGTCCATCTCGCCGACCAGAGCCAGGCCCGCGCCGCCGAGCAGATGCGGGTCGATTTCGTCGCCAATGCCAGCCACGAGCTGCGCACCCCGCTCGCCACCCTGATCGGCTTCATCGAAACGCTGCAGGACGAGGCGGCGGTCGATCCGGCGACCCGGCAGCGCTTCGTCGGCATCATGGCCGGCGAGGCGCTGCGGATGCGCGACCTGCTCGACGATCTGATGTCGCTGTCGCGGATCGAGGCGGAGCGCTTCGCCTTGCCCCGCGACACGGTCGATCTGCGGCCGCTGATCGGCGAGGTCCGCGCCGCCCTGAAGCCGATCGCGGGCGGGCGCAGCATCCGGCTCGAGAACCGCGCCGGCGAGACCCTGGTCGGCGGCGACCGCAGCCAGCTCGCCCAGATGCTCACCAACCTCATCGTCAACGCGCTCAAATATGGCCGGGCGGAGACGCCGGTGCGGATCCGCCTCGACGACGCCGGGCCGGACCTCCTCCGGCTCAGCGTGATCGACAAGGGCGACGGCATCGCCGCCGAGCACGTGCCGCGGCTGACCGAGCGCTTCTACCGGGTCGATCCGGGCCGCAGCCGCCAGGTCGGCGGCACCGGCCTCGGCCTCGCCATCGTCAAGCATATCGTGCTCCGCCACCGCGGCCGGCTCGAGATCAGGAGCCGGCTCGGGGTCGGCACCAGGGTCGAGGTGCTGCTGCCGCGCGCGGCTGTCACATGACTGTCATCCTTGCGCCACAGAAGGCCTTGCGGAGGATCGGGTGAAAACGAATTTCTGGCCGCTTCGGGCGAAGCGCAGCGACGCCGCGGATGCGGGCCTCGAGGCCGAGCTCGACAGGCTGCGCGGCACGATCTGCGAGATGGGCGGGCTCGCCGAAGCGGCGATCCGCGAGGCGATGGAGGCGCTCGTCCGCCGCGACGCCGAGGCCGCCGCCCGGGTCGTCCGCCGCGACCGCAAGATCGACGCGCTCGAGACCGAGATCGAGCGCCGCGCGGTCGAGATCATCGGCCGCTGCGCGCCGACCGCGGCGGACCTGCGCGAGGCGGTCGCGGCGCTGAAGATCGCCGGCGTGGTCGAGCGGATCGGCGATTATGCCAAGAACATCGCCAAGCGCGTGCCGAGCGTCGAGGACAGCCGGATCCGGCCGATCTCGCTGCTCCCGGAAATGGCGCGGATCGCGGCCGAGATGGTCCACGACGCGCTCGACGCCTTCGCCGCCCGCGACCCGAAGAAGGCCGCCGCGGTCACCGAGCGCGACGCCGCGGTCGACGATTTCTACAATTCGATCTTCCGCTCGCTGCTCACCCACATGATGGAAAACCCGCACAACATCACCCCCGCCACCCACCTCCTCTTCGTCGCCCGGAATCTCGAGCGGATCGGCGACCATGCCACCAACGTCGCCGAGATGGTCTATTTCGCCGCCACCGGCGAATATCTCGCCGACCGCGCCAAGGGCGCCGACACCACCGCGATCGGAGCGGACGAACGTGAAAAATAGGGACTGTCCCTCTTTTTCCCGGCGCGGGCGGAAGCGGGGGCGCGGGCGCGCGAAAATAGGGACTGTCCCTCTTTTTCGCGGGCGCGCGAAAATAGGGACTGTCCCTCTTTTTCGGGGATCGCGGCGTGGCGGCTAGGGGCAAGATCCTGCTGGTCGAGGACGACGCGCCGCTGGTCGCCCTGCTCAGCTACCATTTCGAGCGCGAGGATTTCGAGGTCGAAAGCACGCCCGACGGCGAAGAGGCGCTGATCCTCGCCCGCGAGAGCCCGCCCGACCTCGTCATCCTCGACTGGATGCTCCACGGGCTGTCCGGGATCGAGGTCTGCCGGCGCCTCAGGCGGCTCGCCGAGACCGCCAACGTGCCGATCATCATGCTGACCGCGCGCGGCGAGGAGGCCGACCGCATCCGCGGCCTCGAGACCGGCGCCGACGATTATGTCACCAAGCCCTTCTCCCCGCGCGAGCTCGTCGCCCGGGTGCTGGCGGTGTTGCGGCGGGTGCGCCCGGCGCTGGCCGGCGAGCGGCTGCTTTATGCCGACATCGAGATGGACGTCGCCCACCACAAGGTGAAGCGCGGCGGCGACCAGGTCGCGCTCGGCCCGACCGAGTTCCGGCTGCTGCGCCACTTCCTCGAACATCCCGGCCGGGTGTTCTCGCGCGAGCAATTGCTCGATTCGGTCTGGGGGCACGACAGCGACATCGAGCTGCGCACCGTCGACGTCCACATCCGCCGCCTCCGGCAGGCGATCAACGCGAATCGCCGCGCCGACCTCATCCGCACCGTCCGTTCGGCCGGCTACGCGCTCGATTCGGACGCGCACGCCTGAGAGGCAATCGAGGCAGTAGCGAACGGCTCAGGGATATAAGCGGGCCCGGTCACGTTTAGCCCCTCGTCAACCGCGGCCCCGCCGCGGCGCCGCCCAACCTGAGGAACAAGCTATGAAGACCATTCTTTTCGCCGCCGCCCTGCTCGCCGCCGGCGCCGCTCTCGCGCAAACCGACCCCAAGGCCGAGCCCGCCACCGGCGCCGTCTCCGCGCCCGGCAACAGCGCGCCCGAGCGCGACGCGCGCGGGATCCCGGTCATTTCCGATCCGGCGGAAGTTCCCGCCGGCTTCAACCCGGCTCCGGGCACCAACGCCGGCGTCCCCTCCACCGCCAGCCCCGCCCCGCAGCCGGCGACGGAGAATTATCCGGCCTGCAGCCGCACCGTCACCGACAATTGCGTGCAGACCTACGAGCGCGGACGCCGCCCGCGCCGCTGACCCGCCGCCGTCGCGCGGCGCCAACGTTTCGTCTCCGCAGCGGAGAAAAGCGGCCGTTCGCTCGTTTGACCTGCATCGACCGCGGCGCTGCGGCGCGCGGCCTGATGTGCGCCGGCGCCGCGTTCCAGTGCGCCGCAACCAGGAGGATGTCATGAGATCAGTCATTTTCGCCGCCGCTCTGCTGTGCGGAGGGGCCGCTCTGGCCCAGGATTACAGCACCACCACGACCACGACGACGACGACCGAAGCGACGACGACCCAGGTCCCCAACGGCCCGGTGGTCGCGCCGAGCAACAGCAATCCGGAGCGCGACGCGCGCGGCATCCCGGTGATCTCCGATCCGGCCGTGTCGCCGCCGGGCTTCAACCAGCCGGCCGGCCAGAACGGCATGGGCGGGCCGCTCGTCGATCCGTCGCAGCCGCCGGCGCCGCAGCCGGCGACGCAGAGCTATCCGCCCTGCTCGCGCACGATCACCGACCATTGCGTCCAGACCTACGAGCGCGGCCGCAGCCCGACTCACTAAAGGCGGCTTCTCGCCGGGCGACGAATCCCCTAACCGGCTGACCAGCATCGGCCGGTTGGGGGATTTTCGCTTATGACGATCAGCTTCGAAGGGCGCGTCGCCATCGTCACCGGCGCCGGCGGCGGCCTCGGCCGCGCCTACGCGCTCGAACTGGCCAAGCGCGGCGCCAAAGTGGTGGTCAACGACCTCGGCGCCTCGCGCGACGGCAGCGGCCACAGCGATGCCGCCGCAGCGGTGGTCGCCGAGATCGCGGCCGCGGGCGGCACCGCCATGGCCGACGGCGGCAGCGTCACCGACGCCGCCGCGATGCAGGCGATGGCCGACAGAGCGAAGGCGGCCTGGGGCGGCGTCCACATCCTGATCAACAATGCCGGCATCCTCAGGGACAAGAGCTTCGCCAAGATGGAGCTCGCCGATTTCCGGGCGGTGATCGACGTCCACCTCAATGGCGCGGCGAACTGCACCAAGGCGGTCTGGGGGACGATGCAGGAGCAGGGCTACGGCCGGATCCTGATGACCAGCTCGTCGACCGGCCTCTACGGCAATTTCGGCCAGGCCAATTACGCCGCCGCCAAAGCGGGCCTCGCCGGCCTCGCCAGGACGCTCGCCCTCGAAGGCGCCCGCCACGGCATCAGGGTCAACACCATCGCCCCGACCGCGGCGACGCGGATGACCGAGGAGCTGTTCCCGCCCGACATGCTCGGCCTGTTCCGCCCCGAGCTGGTCGCCCCCGCCGCGCTCTTCCTGGTCAGCGACGACGCCCCCACCGGCGCCATAATCGGCGCCGGCGCCGGGGTGGTGCAGGCGGCGCACGTCACCCTGACCCGCGGCGTCAGGCTCGCCGAACCGACGCCCGAAGCGGTGGCGGCGCAATTCGCCGCGATCGACGACCGGGCGGGCGAGATCGTTCCCCAGACCGGCGCCGAGCAGGCGATGACCACGCTTCAGCGGCTGCAGGGGAATTGAGGCCGCAAAGTCCTCCCCTGCAAGGGGAGGGGGACCATGCGAAGCATGGTGGAGGGGTGTCAGCGCCGGAGAATGACCGCCAACGTTAGCACCCCTCCACCACCCGCCTGCGGCGGGCGGTCCCCCTCCCCTCGACGGGGAGGATTAGGTGTATTGCATCACTATAACACCTGTGCTAGGCGAGGCCCGTTCTCAGGGAGGAATCACAATGTACAGCGAAAGCGATCTCGAGGCCGCGGTGGCGGGGGGCGTGATGACGCCGGAGCAGGCCGCCGGGTTCAGGAATTTCGTCGCCGCCGGGCAGCATTCGCCCGCCGTCGACGAGGAGCATTTCCGGCTTTTGACCGGCTTCAACGACATCTTCGTCGGCATCGCGGCGGCGATCCTGCTCGCCGCGGTCGGCATGATCGGCTATTATGTGCCGCCCCATATCGACGGCGACGGGCCGACCCCGTTCATCGGCCTGTTCGTCGCCATCACCGCCTGGGGCCTCGCCGAATTCTTCACCCGGCAGCGGCGCATGGCGCTGCCTTCGATCATCCTCCTGATCGCCTTTGCCGGCGGCGTCTTCGCCGCCACCGTGTTCGGCATCGTCACCTCGCTGGGCGAGGATTTCTTCAACAACAACGCCCAGGCGGCGGCGATCGTGTTCGCGGTCGGCGCGGCGGTGGCGGCGGCGGCGGCCTGGCTGCACTGGCGGCGCTTCCGGGTGCCGATCACGGTCTCGGTCGGGGTGGCGGCGGCGGTCGCTCTGGTGCTCGGGCTGATCGCCTCGGCGCTGATCGGCAATGGCGACAACATCACCGACGCCGAGGGCGAGCGGATCCGGCACGTGCTCGAGGGCTGCGCGCTGGTCCTCGGCATCGGCACCTTCCTGCTCGCCATGTGGTGGGACGGCTCCGATCCGAAGCGCGAGACCCGCCGCTCCGACGTCGCCTTCTGGCTCCATTTGCTGGCGGCGCCGCTGATCGTCCATCCGATCTTCTCGCTGCTCGGGCTCACCGAGGGCGACACCTCGACGCTCGACGGGGTGGCGGTGATCCTGCTCTACGTCGTGCTCGGCCTGGTCGCGCTGGCGATCGACCGGCGGGCGCTGCTGGTCTCGGCGCTCGCTTACGTGCTCTATGCGCTGAACAGCCTGTTCGAGACCTATGGCGTGGTCGAGCTGAACGTCGCGCTCACCGCGCTGATCATCGGCTCGGCGCTGCTGCTGCTGTCGGCCTTCTGGGCCAATGCGCGGCGGACGGTGGTCAAGCCGCTGCCCGACACGCTCAAGGGCCGGCTGCCGGTGCTCGACCGGGTCCAGGCGGTGGCGATGCCGGCCTGAGTGACAGTCACTAGTGACAGTCACTAGTGACAGTCACTCAACGGGGGCTGCCCCTCCCTGGCGACAGGGAGGGGTTGTTGTGTCCGTCCTTCGATACGGGCCTTCGCCAAGCTCAATCCCTACTCAGGATGAGCGGGTCTGGAGGAATCCCCTTCCGCTCATCCTGAGTAGCCGTTGAGCTTGTCGAAACGGCGTATCGAAGGACGTATGAAGAATCAGCCCGCCACCACCTTCAAGAGGCGCCGCTCGATCGGGGCGAGGACCGGGCCGAGCGCGGGACCGCGCTTCAGCACCTGGCCGGCCTCGCCGATCAAGGCCCATTGCGGGCCGCCCGGGGCGGGGCGCTTCTCGATCCTGTATTCGGGGCGCTCGGCGGTGCGGCGGAACGCCCAGAAGGCGGCGGCGCCGGGCTCGAAGGCGATCGCATAATCCTTCCACAGGCCGGCGGCGACCATCCGCCCGTAGAGATCGACGATCCGTTTCAATTCGGCCCGCTCGAAGCCTATCTGCCCTCCCGGGACCGCGGACGGAAACGGGAGGACCGTGCCCATCAGGCGCGGCTCCGGTCGCCGGCGCTGCGCCCGGTGGAGGCCCTCCCCTCGCCGCGGTCCCGCTCCTCGACCAGCTCGGCCAGGCGGGCGCGCAATTGCTCGACCTCGCACTGGAGCAATTCGAGCTTCTGGGTGGCGGGATCGAACGTCTCCGCGCAGGTGCCGTAGGGCAGGAAGGTGGTCGAGCTCTGGCCGGCGTCGACCAGGGTCGAGCGCGCCGGAATGCCGATCATCGTCGCCCCCGGCGGCACGTCGCGGGTGACCACCGCATTGGCGCCGATCCGGGCGCGGGTGCCGACCGCGATCGGGCCGAGCACCTGCGCGCCGGAGCCGATGATGACGCCGTCGGCGATGGTGGGATGGCGCTTGCCGGGCACGCCGTCGGTCGGGTTGGTGCCGCCCAGAGTGACCTGCTGGTAGATGGTGACATCGTCGCCGATGGTCGCGGTCTCGCCGATCACGACGAAGCCGTGGTCGATGAAGAAGTTGCGGCCGATCTCGGCGCCCGGGTGAATGTCGATCGCGGTCACCATCCGCGAGAAATGGTTGACCAGCCGGGCGAGGAAGTAAAGCTCGCCCTTGTAGAGCCAGTGGGCGATGCGGTGGTAGAACAGCGCCCAGACCCCGGGATAGAGCAATATCTCCCAGCGCGAGCGCGGCGCCGGATCGCGCGCCTTCACCGAATCGAGATAGGCCAGCAGGCCGGAAGCCATATAGGTGACACTCTTGCCGTTACGGAGGAGAGATAGAACGGCGCGGTTAAGATTTCCAGAGGACGCGGCAAAGCCGTCATTGCGAGCGGAGCGAAGCAATCCAGTGCTGGATTGCCGCGTCCCCCGGCTTTCGCCGGGGTCTTCGCAATGACGACGGCGGGCGTTACGCCCGCTGCGCGGCGACCCAGCGGCCGACCTCCTGCTCGAGGATGGTGAGCGGCAGCGCGCCCTTGAGCAGGATCTGGTGGAACTGCTTGAGGTCGAAGCGCGCGCCCAGCGCCTGGCGCGCATTGGCGCGGACCCGCTCCCACATGACATGGCCGACTTTGTAGCTGCAGGCCTGGCCGGGGGCGACGCAATAGCGGTCGATCTCGCGCTGGGTGCGCGGCACCGGAAAGCCGGTGGTGCGGACCATGTAATCGGTCGCCTGCGCCCGGCTCCAGCGCTTGTGGTGGATGCCGGTATCGACGACGAGGCGGGCGGCGCGGAACAGCAGCGACTGGAGGAAGCCGACCTGGCCGAGCGGGTTGCCTTCATAGACGCCGAGCTCGTCGGCGAGCTGCTCGGCATAGAGCGCCCAGCCCTCGACATAGGCGCCGAAGCTCGCGACCTTGAGGAGGTTCGGGGTCTCGGCGCTCTCCTGCGCGAGGCTGATCTGGAGATGGTGGCCGGGGACGCCCTCGTGATGGGTCAGGGTCGGCAGGCCGTATTTGGGCCAGTCGTGGGTGTCCTTGAGGTTGATATAGTAAAGCGCGGGGCGTGAATGATCGAGCGGGGCGCTGTTGTAATAGCCGTTGGGGGCGCCGTCCTGGATGAACTCGGGCACCCGGACGATGCGCAGCTCCGCCTGCGGCAGCGTCGAAAAGGCGCCGGGAAGGAGCGCGCTGATCCGGGCGAGCTGGCGGTTCAAATCGGCGAGCAGCTCGGCCCGGCCGGCATCGGTGTTGGCATAGAGCTGGGCGGGATCGTTGCCGAGCGCGGTGAGGCGGGCGCCGACCTCGCCGGCGGGGACGTGCTGGGCGTCGAGGATCGTGCCGATCCGGCCGCTGATCTCGGCGACCTGGGCGAGGCCGAGCTGGTGGACCTCCTCGGGCGACAAATTGGTGGTGGTCGAGGCGCGGACCGCGGCCGCATAATAATCGGCGCCCTGCGGCAGCTTCCACACCCCCGCCTCGTCGGTGGCGCGGCGGCGCAGCCCGGTGACCAGCGCGATCTGGCGGTCGAGCGCCGGGAACACGCGGTCGCTGACGATCGCCGTCGCCCGGGCGCCGTAATCGCCGGCCAGATGCGCCTCACCCGCCTTGCGCACCAGCGAGGTGACGAGCACCGTTTCCGCCGCCGGGCGGTCGCGCAGCGCGCGCAGCTGGGCAAGCGTCGTGTCGAGCACGAAATTGGGCGCGATCGCGCCGAGCCCGGCGTCGTGGCGCTGGGCCTCGCTGTTCTCGTCGAGCGCGGTGGCGAAGGCGGCGAGCCGGGCGAGATAGGCGTCGGCATCGGCGGCGCCCTGGACCGGATGCTGCTGGTCGAGGAAATCGGGGATGCCCTGATAGGCGCCGTCCTGCTGGGAGAGCACGTAGGGCGAGAAGCCGAAGCCGTTATTGCCGTAGGGGAAGCGCGCCGCCGCCTCGATCTGCCGGGTCACCATATATTGGACGGTGTCGTACTGGAGCGGGCCGGCCCCGGTCAGCCCGGCGCGCGGGATGGCGTCGAGATCGCGCTTGAAGCCGCGGGCGGCGGCGAGATCGCGGGCGCGCGAGGCGATCGAATAATCGGACAGCTTCGCGCGCAAGGCGGCGCGGGCGCCGGTGTCGAGGCCGAGCGCGGTCGCGAATTCCGGGCTGGTGTCGATGAAGTAGAAGAAGATCCGGTCCATCGTCGCGTTGAGCGCGCCGTTGGCGCCGGCGGCGGGCGCGGCGCCCGGCTGGGCGAGCGCGCGGATCGGCAAGCCGGCGAAAAGGGCGAAGGCCGAAGCGGCGCCGGCCGAGGCGAGGAAGCTGCGTCTGTCCATGATGTCGGTGATCCAGCTGCTGAGTCGGGAGGGCGCCTAGCTTTCAGGCGGCAGCCGGCTTGGCAAGCGCTTAGCCGCGTCGCCGCCCGCCGATTTCGACGAACCGCATGCCGCATCGACGAACGCCCTGCGCGGCGCGGCTGCGGCCGGATGGCAGACGCACGCCGCGGCGACTGAATCGGCACAGTATCGGCAAATAGAGTCGCGAAGGCGCCTAATAATATCGATTCCGGATCAAGAGTAGATTGACTCCGCTTAACTTCGGCCGGAAATTCCGGCAGGCCGACTCACTGCTTTTCCAAGAGCCGAGGGGAGCCGGCTTCGCGGATGGAGGCGGGCATGGCGATCGAGGGGCTGGACGCGGCGCTGGCGATCGAGGCGGCGGGGTTCGTGCCGCCGGTGGCGCTGGCGGAGAGCCTGGAGCCCGAGGCCGCGGCCGCGGCCACGCTGCAGGCAGCGCTCGCCGCGGCGGGCGCAACGCCGTCGCCCGGCGCGGCAGCGGGCTCCGAGAGGGTGCGCGACGAGGTCACGCTCGATCTCTGGGTCGCGGAGGGCAGCCGAGCGATGGCGCCGGTGCTCCACGTCGGCGGGCCGTACGACGTGTCCGGCGCGCAAATCCCCGACGATCCGTTGATTCTGCAGAAGCTGACGATCGAGGACATGGACCGTTCCTCGGGAACCGGCCGCTATGGCGATAGCACGGAGGATTACGCTTGGAACGAGATGAGCACCGGCGCCCTTGATTGGGCTTTCGTCGGCCTCGCCGCCAGTGCCAAGTCGGACATCACCCAACTGGTCCACAACTCGTCGAGCTTGGAGGAAGCTCAGCAACGAGTCCATCAATATCTGATAGATCATGGTTTGAGCGATGTGGTGCAGATTTATAATCCCGCCACATACGGACCCGACGGCGCGATCGTGGTGAACGGCCATTCGACGCCCCCGCCTCCCCCAACAATCGGCAACTTCGATCCGTTTGGCGGATCCTTTGGGCAGAATGGCGGCATCGCGCCGGCAGATACGGTCCCTCTCAGCAATGATCCTATCCCCGACAATAATCCGGACGGACCCGATGTCGGCATCGAGGTGACGGATGAAGCGAATCGTCAGCATGTGTTGGAGGCTGCCGAAAAGCTCAAGGCTGGTATCGAGGTGCTTGACCCCAAGTTTACCGCGCTTAGCGACACCCAGACATTCATGATGAAGGATGGTACTGTAGTAACCGGAGCGGAGTTGAAAGCGTGGTGGCAGAGCTTCGACTTTCGCGTAACAGACCGCCCGTTCGGTCCGGAGAGAGGCGGGGCCGTGGCCAACGGCGTATCGAACATGCATTGGAGTACGGTAAATACGTGGGGCTATTGGGATGCCAACGGATTGACGTTCATTATCCTCCATGAGCTCGTTCACGGCTCTCCTTTTGGTGAACGAATCAGGGATGCTGCCTACGCCATGCACCTTCTCTTCTATGGGGTAGAAAATAGATACGAAGCGTCCGATTTTTGGTGGGACGTAAACGAGGAAGCAGCCAATTGGGGCGCGCGCGAAATCATGGAGGCCTTTCTTATTCCCCCGCCTACGCATCGCCCGCCATATGGTTATGATGACTCTATGCCGTCGTCTCCGTTGACTTTGCCACCACCGCCACCGCCTTATTTCGGTGACGATTCCGGGGGCGGAAATGTAGGCGAGTAGAAGGATGATCGTGGTGCGTTGGATTCTGATTGCTTGCATCACTTGCGCGTGTGCAGGTGCGTCGCTCGCACAACGGCCGTCCATACCGAGCGCAATTCGCCTTCCGGGGTGGACTCAACCCCACCGGCTTTTCACCTTCTCGAGAATTATCTTCGACGTTGATGGCGGGATGTGGAGCGACGGCTGGCGGTACGAACGATTGGCTGACTGCTCCAACGAACAGATGCACTGTCTGTCGAGCGCAGCCTTCACTATCGCTCTGCCGCGACGATGCGCCGACTTGGCGGCCAATCGCTGGAGGGTCGGCGATGTTCGGACTGAGTTGCTCTTACGGTATGTCGACTCCGGCCCGCCCCCTCATGGGGGCGGCTCCGCTACGACGCTCTACCTGGGCGATGCCAGCCATCCGAACGTGCTATTCGCGTATGACCTTAATCTGGGTCTTACGGGCATCTATTGGGATCAGGGCGGCCGATTTGATTTTGCCGCGATGGCCCGTGAAAGTCGGCTCGAAGACTGGCTCTACAGCCCGGCCAATTTAGCGACACGGCAGCGTTTCTATTTCCCGCGCACCACCTTCCAGACCGTTGGGGCCTGCCGCTAATGACTTTCAGGCTGGCTTCGAACGAGACTGCCTTAGGAGAAAGGCCCGCCCATTGGCGCCTCATCTGCCCTCGGCTCTCGCGCCGCGATCTCGGCCGTGCGCCCGCGTCGATCGATGCGGCCGCAATCCGGCGGGCGGCGGCGGCCTATGCCGAGCCAGCGAGCACCTTCGGCCTCGAACTCAAGCTCGCCTATGCGATGGAAGCGTGCGGGCTCGGCGGCGATGAGGAGACCCGGCGTCGCCGCCCCTTTTTCCGGCTCGCGCAGGAGCCGATTATCTGGTCGTGGTGGGACGCGCTGCAGCGGGTGCCGCTCGACCGCGCCGAGATGCTCGCCTGCGCGTCGATGCTGAACGGCCAGCCGGTGGCCTACCGGGAGCGCGAAATGTTCGCCCATGGCGGCGGCGTCGAGCCCCCTCTGTATTACGAGACGCCCGACGCGGCCCGCTCCTGGATCGGCGATATCGCGGCGGTGGACGGAGCCGAGGGCGATCCCGTCAAGAAGGCGCTCTACCGGTTCGTCCGCACCGTCATCGCCCACCCTTTCACCGACGCCAACGGCCGCTTCGCCCGGGCGGCGTTGCAGGCGGGGCTGGCGCGCGCGGGTGTGATCGCCTCGCCCTGCCTCGCCCTCGCCCCGCTTTTCTACCTGCGCGCCGTTGATGTTCGTGCCGCGCTCCGCGACCTGAGCCGGTCCGGCTGCTGGCGAGATGCGTTCGATCGGCTGGGCGCGGTCCTTGCCAAAGCGCCGCGCTGGCTTGCCGCGCCGCAATAACATCGCTGCAATCGATCACAGTCACCGCTTTTAATCGTTTACGCCCCTGATCGCCCGGGGCTAGGACGCGCGCACAGGCGCACCCGCATCGGAGAGACATGATGGACGCAAAGACCACCGGCAGCCCGCTCAGCGATCCCGGCAAGGAGCCGGCCGCGCTGCGCTCGCTGCTCGGCCGGACCAACCGCGACTGGTGGCCGAACCAGCTCAGCCTCGAGATCCTCCGCCAGCACGGTGCCAGCGGCGATCCCTATGGCGACGATTTCGATTATGCCGCGGCGTTCCAGGCGCTCGACTATCCGGCGCTGAAGCGCGACCTCACCGCCCTGATGACCGACAGCCAGCCCTGGTGGCCGGCCGATTACGGCCATTACGGCCCGTTCTTCATCCGCATGGCCTGGCACGCCGCCGGCACCTATCGGACCGGCGACGGCCGCGGCGGCGCCAATTCGGGCCAGCAGCGCTTCGCGCCATTGAATTCGTGGCCGGACAACGCCAATCTCGACAAGGCGCGGCGGCTGCTCTGGCCGGTCAAGCAGAAATACGGCCGCAACCTTTCCTGGGCCGACCTCCTCGTCCTCGCCGGCAACGTCGCGATCGAATCGATGGGCGGGCCGGTGTTCGGCTTCGGCGGCGGCCGCAAGGACGTCTACGAGCCCGAGCACGACGTCTATTGGGGCACCGAGGAGCAATGGGTAGGCCAGGGCCCGCACCAGACGAGGATCGTCGAGGGCAAGGCGTTCGAGGACCCGCTCGCGGCGGTGCAGATGGGCCTCATCTACGTCAATCCGGAAGGGCCGAACGGCGAGCCGGATCCGCTGAAATCGGCGCGCGACATCCGCATGACCTTCGCCCGGATGGCGATGAACGACGAGGAGACGGTCGCGCTCACCGCCGGCGGCCATACCTTCGGCAAGTGCCACGGCGCCGGCGACGCCTCCAAGGTCGGCGCCGAGCCGGAAGGGGCGGACATCGCCCAGCAGGGCCTCGGCTGGCAGAGCGGCCACCAGAGCGGCATGGGCGACGACACCATCACCAGCGGCCTCGAAGGGCCGTGGACGCCGACGCCGCGGCGGTGGAATACCGACAACGGCTATTTCCACATGCTGCTCGACTACGAATATGAGCTGGTCACCAGCCCGGCCGGCGCCAAGCAGTGGCAGCCGGTAAACCAGCGGCCGGAGGACATGGCGCCGGGCGCGCACAGCCCCGACCGCCGCGTGCCGACGATGATGACCACCGCCGACATGGCGTTCAAGATGGACCCGGAATATCGCCGGATCTCCGAGCGCTTCCGGGCCGATCCGAACGCCTTCGCCGACGCCTTCGCCCGCGCCTGGTTCAAGCTCACCCATCGCGACATGGGCCCGAAGGCGCGCTATCTCGGCCCCGAGGTTCCGGCCGAGGACCTGATCTGGCAGGACCCGGTGCCCGCGGGGACGCGGCCGAGCGACGGCGAGGTCGCCGAGCTGAAGGCGAGGATCCTCGCCAGCGGCCTCACCGTCAGCGCGCTGGTCAAGGCGGCCTGGGCCTCGGCCGCCACCTATCGCCAGTCCGACCATCGCGGCGGCGCCAACGGCGCCCGCATCCGCCTCGCGCCGCAGAAGGACTGGGAGGTCAACGATCCCGCCGAGCTGGCCGAGGTTCTGGCGAAGCTCGACGCGCTGCGCGGCGATGTCTCGCTCGCCGACGCGATCGTGCTCGGCGGCTCGGCGGCGGTCGAGAAGGCGGCGCGGGATGCGGGCCATGACGTGGCCGTGCCGTTCACCGGCGGCCGCGGCGACGCCAGCGAAGCGCAGACCGACGCCGACAGCTTCGAGCCGCTCGAGCCCAGGGCGGAGGGCTTCCGCAACTATCTCCAGGTCCGCTTCAGCGTGCCGACCGAGGAGCTGTTGATCGACCGCGCCCAGCTGCTCGGCCTGACCGCGGTCGAGATGACCGTGCTGGTCGGCGGCCTGCGCGTGCTCGGCGCCAACCAGGGCGGCTCGAAGCACGGCGTGCTCACCGACCGGGTCGGGCAGCTGACCAACGACTTCTTCGTCAACCTGCTCGACATGGGGACGGCGTGGAAGCAGGTCGACGACACCAGCGACGAGACCTTCGTCGGCAGCGACCGCCGCAGCGGCGAGGAGAAATGGACGGCGACCCGCACCGACCTCGTCTTCGGCTCGAACGCCCAGCTGCGCGCTCTGTCGGAGGTCTATGCCGCCGCCGATGCCGGCGGGAAGTTCGTGACCGACTTCATCGCCGCCTGGACCAAGGTGATGAACGCCGACCGCTTCGATCTCTAAGGGACAGGCACTTTCACGCGTCGCCGTGCGAAAGTTCGCGCGGCAGGGCGGAAAGTGACTGTCCCCTACCGCCGCTCCGATTCGAGCGCGATGTTGAGTCGCTGGATCTCGCGGATCCGGCCCTGCTCGACCCGTCCCTCGATCAGCTCGGTGCCGGACAGGCCGAAGATCCGGCCGTCGGTGAAGATCGGCCGCGAATTGCCGTACCAGTCGATGCACGACACTTCGCAGGCATAGCCCGGGACGCCGCTTTCGCTGTCGTCCGGCGCATATTCGAACCGCCGTTCCAGCTCCCCGAGCCGGCTGACCGCGCCCTCGGCATCGAACTCCAGATAGGAGAGGTCCGAGGCGCGGCTGCGCCACCAATAGCGGCTGCTTTCCTCGACCCGCGGCACCGTCGGCAGGCCCATCAGGCCGCCGCCGTCGGGCTCGACGAGGCTGTTGAAGGCATGGCTTCTGCCCTCGCTTTCGTAGCGGCCGTCGAGCCGCGTCTGCGAGGCGAGGCGAGGCGGCCCGTCGAGGTCGATCAGGCTGACGATGAGTCCGCCCCGGTCGCGATAGCCGGTGAGGACGATGTCGTTGCCGACCTGCTCGGCGCGGATCACGGTGTGGCGAACGGCGATCGGGCGCACGCCCTGCGGCCGATCGATCGGCACGACATAGGCCGGCAGGATCGCGATCCGGGCGCGGGCGCGCGCCAGGCCCTCCGGATCGTCCCGATAGTCGTCGGGGTCGATCTCCGGCAGGCCCCGGCGATATTGGTTGAGCCCGCCATAAACGAGATAATGATCGGTGAAGCGATCGACCGTCCAGTTCGATCCCGTCGAGGGCAGCGGCGTGTAGGCGCTTCGAGGCTGCTCGGCGAGCCTGTTCGACAGGGCGGCAAGCGGCATCGCCAGATAGACGAGGCTCGGGGGATCGTCATATTCGCGCCGGCAATCGTTCCGGTCCCATTGCAGCAAGGCGTGGAAACGGCCGCCGCCTGCCTGGAGCGCGAACTGGTCGGGCGGCGTGCCGCGGGTGCCGGTGACGGTGGGCGGCGCCAGCGAAATCGGCAGCCGGTAAAGCAAGGCGGGATTGGCGCCGGCGACCGAGAAGCGGGCGGGCGCCGCGCATTCCTCGCCGTCGTCATCCTCATCCTCCGCCATCCACAGGAAGGCGTCGGTGGCGGTGACATACCATTGCCGCGCAGCCGGGCCGATCATCGCCGATGTCCGGCATTCGAGATCGCGGTCCGGCGTGACCGGCCCGAGCGGGCAGACGGAGACGGTGTGGATGGTCGGCGCTTCCAGGTCGCGGACCGGCCGATAGATGCTGCGCGCATCGAACATCGGCCGGCCGCGGCGCTCGGCGTCCTCGCGCTCCTCGTCTTGGCGCCAGCGGCGCACGACCGGAATCTTGAATTCGCTTTCGTCCCAGAGGTCGATTTCGAGCGGGGTATAGACGATCAGCGAATCCCCGATCAGCCGGGTCGCATAATTGTTGCTGCTATAATAATCGTTCGAGCTGATGTGGAAGATCCCCTGGTTGGCCAGGCGGCCGGCCTCGTCGATCCGGAATACCGACAGCTCGGTCGCCTGATCCTCATAGGAATAGCCAGTGACCAGGACGCGGTCGCCATGGACCAGCATCTCGTCATACCAGGTGTCGCTGTGCGGGTCGCGATAGACGTTCACGCGGTCGACCAGGCGGAGCGAGCGGCCGCCGCGTCCCGGTCCGTTCATGTCGATGACGAAGATGCGCCCGTCCTGCAGGACCAGCAGATAATGGTCGATCTGCTTGACGATGTCGCCCTCCTCGACGTTCGCCATCTGGTTGTTGGTGATCGAAGGATTGCGCGGCGCGATGCGCGATCCGCTCACCACGACATTGGCGGTGCCTTCCGTGTCCGCCACGGCGCATTCGGGGTTGTTCGGATCGGGGCAGGGCGGCGTTTGGGTGTCGCCCTGGAGCGAGGCGAACCGGATCGCGCCGCTGTGGGCATATTGGCGTGCGTGCGAGACGGCGCGGAGCGCGCGCAGATAGCGGGCGAACTCCGCCTCGTCGGTGAATCTGGTGAGGCTCGGGCTGGTGAAGGCGGCGAGCGCGTCCTCCGCGGCGCGGCGCTCGGCCGGGGTCGGGCGCGGCGGCGGCGGCGGGGTCGGGCGCACCTGATAGGAGGGTATGACGACCGCCGGCGGCGTGGCCGGCGGCGGCGGGGGTTCGGGCTCCGGCGCCGACTCCTCGATATAGACCGGCTCGGCATAGCCGCCCTCGCGCTGCCCCGCCGCGGGCGCGCAAAGCGCCGCCAGGGCCAAGATCAGGAACGAATGATGGCGCATCGCCGGCCCTCCCCGATCAAGTCTATGCCGGGACAGGAGAAAAGCAATCGCGCCATGAACGGCCGGGGGCCGCTTGCGCTCGCGGCCAAAGCCGCTAGCCTCGCCGGCATGACCGATCTCGACGCCTTCATCGCCGGCCTGCCCAAGGCCGAGCTGCACATGCATATCGAGGGCAGCCTCGAGCCCGAGCTGATGTTCGAGCTGGCCAGGCGAAACCGGGTCGCGATCCCGTTCGCCAGCGTCGAGGCGGTGCGTGCCGCCTACAGCTTCTCCAACCTGCAGGACTTTCTCGACATCTATTATCAGGGCGCCGACGTGCTTCGCACCGAGGCGGATTTCGGCGACCTCGCTTTGGCCTATTTCGGCCGCGCCGCCGCCGACAATGTCGTCCACGCCGAAATCTTCTTCGATCCGCAGACCCATACCGACCGCGGCATCCCGTTCGACACCGTCATGCGCGGCCTCACCGCCGGCATGGACGAGGCGCAGGCGCGGCACGGCATCAGCTCGAAGCTCATTCTCTGCTTCCTGCGGCATCTCGACGAGGACGCGGCCTTCGCCACGCTCGACATGGCGAAGCCCTGGCTGCACCGGATCCACGCGGTCGGGCTCGATTCCTCCGAGCTCGGCCACCCGCCGTCGAAATTCGCGCGGGTGTTCGCCGCGGCCGCCGCGCTCGGGCTGAAGCGCGTCGCCCATGCCGGCGAGGAAGGGCCGCCCGAATATGTGCGCGAGGCGCTCGATATTCTCGCCATCGACCGGCTCGATCACGGCAACCGCTCGCTCGAGGATCCGGCGCTGGTCGAGCGGCTGGCGCGCGAGGCGATGACGCTCACCGTCTGCCCGCTCTCCAACGTCAAATTGTGCAACGTCGCCTCGATCGAGGCCCATCCGATCGACCGGATGCTGGCGCTGGGGCTGCGGGCGACGATCAACTCCGACGACCCCGCTTATTTCGGCGGCTATGTGAACGACAATTACCGCGCCGTTGCGCGCGGCCGCGGCCTCGGCCGCGACGCTCTCGCCACGCTGGCGCGCAATTCGTTCCTCGGCTCGTTCCTCGCCGAAGACGAGAAAGCGGCGCAGCTCGCGAAGCTGGACGCCTATCTCGCCGCGGCCTAGATTGGGCCGCGGCGGGCTCTGGCAAAGGAGGCGGCGATGCAAAGACGCTGGCCGGGCTGGCTGGCCGCATTCATCCTCGGGCTGATCTTCCTGCCGGGCCTGCTCCTGCTGCTGGCGCTGGCCGGGATGCTGCCGAGCGACAGCGTCTCGGCGCCGCCGGGCTGGGAAGCCGGGCTCGGCGAAGAGGCGCTCGAAGCCTCGCTCGAGCGCCGCGCCGCGGGCCTCGTCAATCCGGTCGCGCCCGGCGACGAGGCCGCCCTCGCCGTCGGCATGCAGCTCTATCGCGAGAATTGCGCCGGCTGCCATGGCGGCGCGCGCGGGCCGAGCGCCTGGGGCAGCGGCAATTTCTACCCGCGGGTGCCGCAATTCTGGCAGCAGCATCACGAGCATGTGACGCCGGCCGAGGCGTTCGTCGCCGTCCGCGACGGCATCCGCTATTCCGGGATGGGCGCGTGGCGGGGCATGCTGACCGAGCCGGAGATGTGGCAGGTGGCGAACTTCGTCAGCCGGATGCACGCGCTGCCGGCGCGGGTCGACGCGCGCTGGCGGGCCGGGCCGGCCGCGGCGGAATGAGGGGAGCAAAAACGATGCGGCTGACCTATGCGATCAAATATGTGGCCGACATGGACAAGGCGGTCGCCTTCCATCGCGACGTCCTCGGCCTGACGCTCAGATTCGCCTCGCCCTTCTGGACCGAGTTCGACACCGGGGGCACCACGCTGGCGCTGCACGCGGCCGACGCGGACCATCCCGCGGGCCGGGTCCAGTTGGGCTTCGGCAGCGACGACCTCGCCGCCTTTTACGAGGCGCGCGAGGCGAACGGCGTCGCCTTCACCCAGGCGCCGACGCCGATGCACGGCCAGACCATCGCCCGCTTCCTCGACAGCGAAGGCGCCGAAACCTCGCTCGGCGGATAGCCCGCAGGCTAGCGGGCGGCGATCCGGCGCGGCGGCAAGGCGATGTTGAGCCGTTGCACCTCGCGGATCGCGGCGCCGGCGATGCGGCCCTCGATCAGCTCGGTGCCGGTCAGCCCGAACACCCGGCCGTCGGTGAAGATCGGCCGCGAATTGCCGTACCAGTCGATGCACGACACCTCGCAGACATAGCCCGGGATGCTGCCGCCATAATCGACCCGCCGCTCGAGCTCGCCGATCGGGGTCAGCCGGCCGCTGCGGTCGACGATCAGGTAGCTGAGGTCGGAAGCGCTGCTGCGCCACGCCGCGCGGCTGCTCCAGCTCTCGCCGCCGATCGTCGGCAGCCCCATCACGCCGCTGCCGTCGGCCTCGATCAGGCTGTTGAAGGCGTGGCTCCGGCCCTCGCTTTCGAAGCGCTGCTCGAGCTGCACCGAGGAAGCGATTCGCGGCGGCCCGTCGAGGTCGATCAGGGTGACGAACAGGCCCACGGAGTCGCGATAGCCGGTCAGCACGATGTCGTTGCCGGCCCGCTCGGCGCGGATCACGCTGTGGCGGACGGGAATCGCGCGGACGTCCTGCGGCCGCTCGATCGGCACCGCATAAGCGGGCGGCGTCCCATTCTCCGAAAGGCCGCGCCGGTTCTGGCCGAGGCTGCCGTAGACGAGGTAGGCGTCGGTGAAGCGGTTGGCGATGTTGAACGACTTGACCCCGGGCAGCGGCGTGTAGCGGTCGCGGCCGAGGTCCGCGACGGTGGGGGCGAAGCTCGCCAGCGGGAAATCGAGATAGGTGAGCTGCGCCTCCGTCTCGAGCTCGCCGCGGCAATAGCGCTGCCGGTCCTTGAGCAAAGCGTGGAAGCGGCCGCCCGACGCCTGCAGCGAGAATTGGTCGGGCGGCATGCCGCGGGCGCCGACCAGCCCCGGCGCGGCGCCGTCGACGGGGACCCGGTAGAGCAGCGCCGGCTCGAAGCTGGCCTCGAAGGCCGGCGCCGCATCGCAGGCCTGGCGATCGTAGGATTGATAGGAGCGCGACGTCGTCCACAGGAAGGCGTCGCTCTCGGTCACATACCATTGCGCGGTGTTGGGGCCGATGAAGGCGGTGCTCCGGCATTCGAGATCGCGCTCGCTTGCCGCCGGGCCCAGCGGACAGACCGAAACGGTGTGGACGGTCGGATCCTCGCCGGGGCGGACCGGCCGGTAGATGTCGGCGGCGTCGAACAGGGGCCGGCTGCGGCGGTCGATGTCGATGTCGCGCTCTTCATCCGAGCGCCAGCGGCGAACCACCGGCCATTTGAAGTGGGCGTCGGTCATCGTCGCCACCCGGAACGGAGTGTAGATGACGAGATTGTCGCCGATCAGCCGCGTCGCATAATTGCTCGAATCGTAATAATCGTTCGAGGACATGTAGAAGACGCCCTCGCGGGCGAGCCGGCCGCTCGCCGTGTCGAGCCGGAACACCGACAATTCGGTCGCCCGGTGGCGATAGGAATAGCCGGTGATCAGCACCCGGTCGCCGAACACCAGCATCTCGTCATACCACATGCTCTCATTGGGGTTGCGGTAGACGTTGACCCGGTCGGCGACCGCCAGCCTCCTGCCGTTGCCGGCGCGGGTATCGACGACGAAGATGCGGCCGTCCTGAAGCACCAGCAGATATTCGTTGATCTGCTTGACGATGTCGCCTTCCTCGACGTTGCGCATCTGGTTGTTGGTGATCTGGCCGTTGGTGATCTGGCCGTTGGTGACCGACGCGCTGTTGACGACGGTGACCGGGCTGGTCGCGGTGAGGTTCGGCCGGGCGATCCGGGTGCCGGTGACGACGACGTTCTGCTCGCTGTCCTCGGCCGGCTGGGCGCAGAGCGGATCGCTCTCGGGGCAGATCGGCTCGACCGTGTCGGATTGCGCGCCGGTCTCGGCCTGGGCGAACTGAATGCGGCCCGAGGCGGCGTACCAGCCCTGCCGCGCCCGGTTCGCGGCCAGCACCGCGCCGAGATAGCGGCGGAATTCGTCCTCGCTGGCGAAGCGGGTCAGGGTCGCGCTGTCGAACGCGGCGAGAGCGGCGTCGGCGGCCGCGATCCGTTCCGGCGCGGGATTGTGCCAGCGCGGCGGCGGCCGGTCGCGCTGCTCATATGGCGTTTCGACGAGGTCGCCCTGATAGGCCGGGCCGGAGGTCTGTCCGGTGCTCGTCCCCGACAGCGCCGCCAGTGAGGCTGCAACGATTGCGTACCGCCCGATCGCCATGGCCGTTCTCCCGCAAGTCTTGCAAAGACTAGGCCACCCCGGGCCTGAATCCTAGCTGACCGGCCCGCCATTCGGTGCGGGAAAAAATGGGGCGCGGCGATTGCGGTCGCCGCGCCCCACGAGGTCCGCGTCCGGTTCGGGGAGGGTCAGGGGGGCGTAACCCTGGGCCGAAGACGTGAAGGACCTCCTCGCCGACCAGGCATATAGGGGCTGGCCTTCATCGTTCCAATTGATTAAACTGCATGCTTTGATCGATTTTGGCGATGACGACCTATCTTCCCACCCTGAAGCAGCTCCAATATCTGGTCGCGCTCAAGAATCACGGCCATTTCGGCCGTGCGGCCGAGGCCTGCTTCGTCACCCAGTCGACCTTGTCGGCGGCGATCCGCGAGCTCGAATCGCTGATCGGAGTCACCCTCGTCGAGCGCACCCGCCGGGTGGTCGGCTTCACCCCGCTGGGCCTGCGCGTCGCCGAGAAGGCGCAGCGCATCCTGCGCGAGACCGAAGACCTCGCCGACATGGTCCGCGCCGCCGGCGAGCCGCTGGCCGGCGAGCTGCGCATGGGGGTGATCCCGACCATCGCCCCGTTCCTGCTGCCGGCGCTGCTGCCGCGGCTGCGTGGGCAATGGCCGGATCTGAAGCTCTATTTGCGCGAGGAGACCAGCCAGGCGGCGTGCGACGCCCTCCAGCGCGGCCAGCTCGATTGCGTGCTGCTGGCGCTGCCTTATGCCTGCGGCGAGGTCGAGCAGGCCGAATTGTTCGAGGACCGCTTCCTGATCGCCTTCCCGCCCGGCGCCGCCGACGATCTGCCCGAGGCGGTGCCGGCCGAGGCGATCGACGAGCGGAGGCTGCTGCTGCTCGAGGACGGCCATTGCCTCAAGGACCATGTCCTCTCCGCCTGCAACCGCCCCGAGCTGCGCGCCGAGGCGGCGATTCTGGGCACCTCGCTGCACACTCTCGTCCAGATGGTCGACAATGGGCTCGGCACCACCCTCGTCCCCGAAATGGCGGTGGCGGCGGGCATCCTGGCGGGCACCGGCGTGGTCGCCCGCAGGCTCGACGCCGACCATCCCTCGCGCCGGATCGCTCTGGTCTGGCGCAAGGGCTCCCCCCGCGCCAAGGAGTTCCGGCTCCTCGCCGACGCCCTCAAGGCCGCCGCCTAATCCATGTGCTTGAGGCCGACTCGCAGATAGTCCCAGCCGGTGACCAGGGTGAGGCCGGCCGCCGCCCACAGGCTGACCAGCCCGATCAGGTGCACCCAGGGCCATTGCGGCAGCGCGCCGGCGAGGATCAGCGCGCCGAGCGCGACGAGTTGAAAGGTCGTCTTCCATTTGGCGAGCTTGCTGACCGGAACCGAAACCTGGAGGCTGGCGAGGAACTCGCGCAGGCCCGAGACGATGATCTCCCGCAACAGAATGACCATCGCCGGAATGAGGTGCCAGTCGGCGATGATCGCCGGGCCCGCCGGCGACGGCCGCGCGATCAGCATGACGATCACCGCCGCGACCATGATCTTGTCGGCGATCGGATCGAGGAACTGGCCGAGGCGCGACACCGTCCCCTGGGCGCGGGCGACATAGCCGTCGAAATAATCGGTCAGGCCGACGAGGCAGTAGAGCCCGAAGGTGATCCCATAATCGAACCAGCTCGGCTTCCACAGGAGGAAGACCAGAATCGGCACCGCGAGGATGCGCGACAGCGTCAGCAGGTTGGGCAGCGTCAGCATCGGTGAGGGGCCCTTAGCTTCCTTCCCTCGTCATTGCGAGCGTAGCGAAGCAATCCAGCGCGGGTTCCAAGGCCCGCTGGATTGCTTCGGAGCTTCGCTCCTCGCAATGACGGGACAGGCAGTCCCGGCTGCGGGAACCACCGGGGCTTGTGCGGCTTCGCGCGGGCGGACTATGAGCGGGCAGCGGCGCGGCCGCCAACAAGCCTAGAGGATGCCGACTGAGTAAGATGACTGGCCAGGCATCCACCGCGCGGCTCAAGGCCCGCCCCGCCTGATGTACGGCGCCACCCATCTGCTCGGCACACGCCGCTTCGTCCCCCTGTTCGTCACCCAGATGCTCGGCGCGTTCAACGACAATCTGTTCAAGAACGCGATGGTGCTGTTCGTCGTCTACCAGGTCTATAACGACGCCAATTCCGAATTCTGGTTCAGCGCCGCCTCCACCGGCATCTTCATCCTGCCCTTCTTCCTGCTCTCGGCCCTGTCGGGGCAGCTCGCCGACGCGCGCGACAAGGCGCGGATCATCCGCATCGTCAAGGCCTGCGAGATCGGGATCATGCTGGTCGGCGCGCTCGGCCTGCTGATGGCCTGGCGCGGGCTGATGGTGCACAGCCTCGCCATCCCGCTGCTGCTGCTCGCCTTGTTCGCGATGGGGGTGCACTCGACCTTCTTCGGCCCGATCAAATATGCGATCCTGCCCCAGCATCTCGAGAAGGATGAGGTGCTGGGCGGCACCGGCCTGGTCGAGGCGGGCACCTATGTCGCGATCCTCGGCGGCACCCTGCTTGCCGGAGTCATCTCGATCCAGGCTTCGGCGGCGGCGGTGATCGCGATCGCGCTGGTCGGCTATGCGAGCGGCCGCAGGGTGCCGCCGGCGCCGGCGCTCGAGGGCGGGCATGTGATCGATTTCAACATCTTCCGCTCGTCCTACCGGCTGATCAACGCGACCCTGCACATCCCCCGCCTCTATCTCGCCATCGTCGCGATCAGCTTCTTCTGGACGATCGGCGCCGTCCTCTTCATCCAGTTCCCGCCGCTGGTGAAGAACGTGCTCACCGCCGACAAGGCGGTCGCCAGCCTGTTCCTCGCCATCTTCTCGGTCGGCGTCGCGATCGGCTCGGTCGCGGTCAACCGGCTGCTCAAGGGCGAGGTCTCGGCCCGCTATTCGACCCCGGCCGTGCTCGCCATGGGCGCCTGCGTCGTCGCCTTCCACCTCGTTTGCGCGGGATGGGAGCGGCTCCCCGGCGACCGGCTCTACGACGTCGCCGCCTTCATGGACCATCCCGGCAACTGGCCGCTGCTCGGCTCGCTGCTCGGCGTCGCGGTGTTCGGCGGCATGTTCGTGGTGCCGCTCTACGCCTTCCTCACCACCACCGTGCCCAAGGCGCAGGCGGCGCGCACGGTAGCGGCGAACAACATCGTCAATTCCGGGGCGATGGTGGCGGGCTCGGTGATCGCCGGCGTGCTCCTGTTCATCGGCGTCGACGTCAAGGACCAGCTGCTGCTCGCCGCGGCGATGTGCGTGATCGCCGCCTGGCTCGCCTGGAAGCTGCACAAGGCCTGCGACGACGTCGTCTGCGCCGACGTCGAAGTCCTCCCGCCGACCGTCTAGCCCGGCTCCCTAAAATAGGGACAGTCCCTATTTTTGGTCAGCCGATCAGGGTGCCGAAGAAGACGAGGCCGCCGATCCAGCCGGTGGCGAACAGCCTGAGGTCGTCGAGCCAGGCCGCGGCGTCGGCCCCTTCGAAGGGCTCGGCCGCCGCGAACGGCAAGGCGGCGGCGCGCGGGCCGGTGCGGCGGGTGATGAGCGGCGACAGGCGGTTCACGGCCGCGATTAAGAATCCGTTTACCACGTTCGCGCAAGGCCCCGCGCAGGGTTAATTTTCGCAGTCCCGTCCCGCAGGGGGACAGGTACCTTTTCGCGAAAAGGTACGGGTCCCCATTTCAGCGCAAAGCGGGCGACGGCAGCTGGAGCTCGCGCACCGTCACCGGCCGGCCGGACAGGAAGGCGATCATCAGCCCGGGAATGTCGGGATGCGCCTCGAACAGGTCGTGGCCGCCGCCGCGGACGACGATCCGGCGCCGCGATCCCGGTCGGCCGAAGCTATGGCGAGGGCCTCGCTTTGCTCCGCGAAAAATAGGGACAGTCCCTCTTTTTCCCGCTTCGCCGAAAATAGGGACAGTCCCTAATTTCGCGCGAAAGTGATGGGGAAAATAGGGACTGTCCCTAATTTCCCGGCTGTCATCAAAGCTTCACATGGGGCACGGAAGAGTCACATATGCTGGACCTGCCGCCGCCCGATCCGTCGCTCGAGATCGTCATCGCCAGCCAGGGCATGTCGAAGGGGCTGCGCCAGACCGAGGGCGTCCAGGCCGTCGGCCGCGGCGAGCTCGGCTTCGGCCGGCTCTATCTCGGGCTGCTCGCCAAGAATGTCGATTCGCCGGTCACCGACGCCGAGGCCCACGCTTATGCCGGCTACCGCGCCCGCGCCGCCGGCTTCGAGCTCAACGCCTCGATCGGCTATCACCGCCAGCTCGGCGCCGGCCCCACCGCCGACGGCACGCGGTTCGAATTCCAGGCCTCGGTCGCCCGCCCGCTCGGGCCGGTGACGCCGCGGCTGAGCGCGATCTTCAGCCCCGACGATTTCGGCGCGACGGGCCGCTCGCTCTATGTCGAAGGCGGCGCTTCGGTCACAATCTTCCCCGGCGCCAGCCTCAGCGCCAGTCTCGGCCGGCGCGAACGCGTCGGCGGGCCCGATTACACCGCGTTCAACGCCGGCGCCTCCTATGCTGTGACGAGCTGGCTGAATGCGGACCTGCGCTATTACGACACCGCGCAAAGCGCGCTCGGAGCGATTTACGAGCCGCGCGTCGTCGGTTCGGTCCGCTTGCGTTTCTGAGCCCTGCGCATAGGCTCGCGGCGATGACGAAGGCGGGGACCGTGGCCGAGGCGCTGCGCCAGGGGGCGATGCTGATCCGCGAGGATCCGCGGCTCGCCGCGCTGCAGGCGCGCGAGATCCTCGCCGTCGCCCCCGGCAATGCCGACGCCTACCGGCTGCTCGGCGCGGCGCTTCGGCGGACCGGCGAGGCGGAGGAGGCCGAGCGGGCCGAGCTCGACGCGATCTCCGCCTCGGTCGGCGATCCGGAGCTGATGCGCGCGGCCGGCGCCCTGCTCGACAACGACCTCCCGCTGGCCGAGCGCATCCTTCGGCCGCGGCTCAGCGAGCGGCCGGCCGACGTCGCCGCGATCCGGATGATGGCCGAGCTCGCCGCCCGCCTCGGCCGCTACGCCGATTCCGAGAAGCTGCTGCGGCGCGCGCTCGAGCTGGCGCCCGCCTTCGCGCCCGCCCGCTCCAATCTCGCCACCGTCCTCTACAAGCAGAACCGGCCGGCCGAGGCGATCGCCGAGCTGGACCGGCTCCAGGGCAGCGACGCAACGAACCAGAACCTCAAGGCGGCGGCGCTCGGCCGGATCGGCAGCTACGAGGAAGCGATCCTGATCTACGAGGAGGTGCTCGCCAAGGTCCCCGGCCAGCCGAAGGTGTGGATGAGCTACGGCCATGCGCTGAAGACGGTCGGCCGCCAGCAGGACGGCATCGCCGCCTATCGCCGGGCGCTCGCGCTGGCGCCGGCGCTCGGCGAGGTCTGGTGGAGCCTCGCCAATCTGAAGACGGTGAAGTTCGCCGACGAGGACGTCGCCGCGATGGAGGCGGCGCTGGCCGGGCCCGAGCCGGCCCGCGAGGATCGCTTCCACCTCCATTTCGCGCTCGGCCGCGCCTATGAGGAGCGCCGGGACTTCGCCTTGTCCTTCCGCCATTATGCCGAGGGCAACCGGCTGCGCGGCGAGACGATCGGCTACGATCCCGGCGAGGTCGAGGCGTTCGTCGGGCGCGCCCGGGCCCTGTTCACCGCCGAATTCTTCGCCGCGCGCGAAGGCCGGGGCTGCCCGGCGCCGGACCCGATCTTCATCCTCGGCATGCCGCGCTCGGGATCGACTTTGGTCGAGCAGATCCTCGCCAGCCACAGCCAGGTCGAAGGGACGATGGAGCTGCCCGACATCCCGGCGCTGGCGCGGCGGCTGGGCAAGGGCGAAGCCTATCTCGACGCGCTCGCCGGCCTCGGTGCCGCGGAGCTCGCCGCGCTCGGCGCGGAATATCTCGAGCGCACCCGCATCCAGCGCAAGACGGCGCGGCCGTTGTTCATCGACAAGATGCCCAACAATTGGGCCCATGCCGGCCTGATCCGGCTGATCCTGCCCAACGCCAGGATCGTCGACGCGCGCCGCCACCCGCTCGACTGCTGCCTCTCCAACTTCAAGCAGCATTATGCGCGCGGCCAGGGCTTCAGCTATGCGCTGGACGACATGGGCCGCTATTACGCCGCTTATGTCGAGCTGATGGCCCATCTCGGCGCGGCGATGCCGGACCCGCCCCACCGGCTGATCCACGAGCGGCTGATCGACGATCCCGAAGCCGAGATCCGCGCCCTGCTCGATCATCTCGGCCTCGACTTCGAGCCCGCCTGCCTCGCCTTCCACGAGACCGCCCGCCCGGTCCGCACCGCCAGCTCCGAGCAGGTCCGCCGCCCCCTGAACCGCGCGGGCGTCGGCCAGTGGCGCGCCTTCGAGCCCTGGCTCGGTCCCCTGAAAGACGCGCTCGGCCCCGTCCTCGACGACTGGATGTAGGGGACAGTTACTTCACTGTCCCGGGACAGTGCGGGGACAGTGAGGTAACTGTCCCCTCCGGCGGTGTCCTTCCGGCGCCCTTTCGGCGTTGCAAAACGATCACAGGCGCGAAGGAAGTCGTTTCGGTGGCAAAATCGTTTGACCCACGTCCGAAAACGGCGGAATCTCGCGGCAGGACGGCAAGGGGGAGGATCATGAACCTCAAGCGCACCGGCTTCGGCCTGCTCGGATCGACCATGCTCTGCGCCAGCGGCGCCGGCTTCGCCCAGGGCACCGCCCCCGCCCCCGCCGCCCCGACCGCCGACGACAATGGCGACGTCATCATCGTCACCGCCCAGAAGCGCTCCGAGAACCTGCAGAACGTGCCGATCTCGATCCAGGCGCTCGGCACCCAGCAGCTCGAGGAGCTCAACGTCTCCAATTTCCAGGATTATACGCGGCTCCTGCCGAGCATCTCCTACCAGACCTTCCAGCCGGGCACGACCAACGTCTATATCCGCGGCGTCGCCTCGGGCGGCGACGGCAACCATTCGGGCTCGCTGCCTTCCGTCGGCGTCTATCTCGACGAGCAGCCGGTGACGACGATCGGCGGCACCCTCGACGTCCACATCTACGACATCGCCCGGATCGAGGTGCTGCGCGGGCCGCAGGGGACGCTCTACGGCGCCTCCTCGGAAGCGGGCACGATCCGGATCATCACCAACCGGCCCGATCCCTCGGGCTTTTCGGGCGCGGTCGACGCCGAATTGAACACGGTCCGCCACGGCGGCATCGGCGGCTCGGCCGAGGGCTTCGTCAACGCCCCATTAGGCGAGGGCGCCGCGGTCCGGCTGGTCGCCTGGTACCAGCACGACGCCGGCTATATCGACAACGTCGCCGGCACCCGCGCCTTCCTGCCGCAGCCGGGCGGGATCGTCGTCAACAATGCCGGCCTCGTCGAGAACAATTTCAACGACGTCGACACGGTCGGCGGCCGCGCCGCCCTCGGCATCGACCTCGCCGAGCATTGGACGGTGACCGCGAGCCTGTTCGGCCAGGACCAGCGCAGCCACGGCTCGTTCGGCTACGACCCGAGAGTCGGCGACCTCCAGGTCCAGCATTTCTTCCCCGACCGCAACCACGACCGCTTCGCCCAGGCGGCGCTCACCGTCGAGGGCCGGATCGGCAATTTCGACCTTACGTATGCCGGCGCCTATCTCGACCGCCGGATCCACAGCACCAACGACTATACCGATTATGCCGAGGCCTACGACACTCTCTATTCGGCGGTCGGCGGCCTCGCCGGCTATTTCTATTTCCAGGACAATGCCGGCAACACGATCAACCCGTCGCAGCATATCGTCGGCCGAAGCCATTATACCAAGATGAGCCACGAGCTTCGCCTCGCCTCGCCCGCGGGCAACCGGCTGCGCTTCGTCGGCGGCCTGTTTTACCAGCGCCAGACCCACCGCATCCACCAGGACTACCAGGTCACCGGCCTCGCCTCCGCCCTCTCCGTGAACGGCTTCCCCGGCACGTTATGGCTGACCCAGCAGGACCGGGTCGACCGCGACTATGCCGTCTTCGGCGAATTGAGCTTCGACATCCTGCCGACCCTGACCCTGACCGGCGGCATCCGCGTCTATCGCTACGACAACAGCCTGATCGGCTTCTTCGGCTTCGGCCGCAATCCGGCCGGGCCGCCGTTCAACGGCGCCGGCAGCTCGCGCACCGGAGTCGCCGGGTGCTACACCACCACCGGCCAGATCCTGCGCGACAATCCGGGCGGGACATTGCTGCCCGCGGCGGTGCCGGGATCGCCCTGCACCGACCTTGCCGATTTCGACAACGGCCGGCTCGTTCCCAAGCGCCAGGACGGCACCGGCATCACCCACCGGGTCAACCTGACCTGGAACGTCACCCCGCGCCATCTCCTCTACGCGACCTGGTCGAGCGGCTTCAGGCCCGGCGGCATCAACCGCCGGGCGACGGTCCCGCCCTATGACGAGGATACGCTGACCAATTACGAGATCGGCTTCAAGACCACCTGGACCGGGGGCCTCAGGATCAACGGCGCCGTATTCTGGCAGGATTGGCGCAAGTTCCAATTCTCCTTCCTCGGCGCGAACAGCTTCACCGAGATCCACAACGGCCCCGACGCCCGCATCAAGGGCGCCGAGCTCGAGCTGAACTGGCGGCCGCCGGGCAGCGGCTTCAACTTCGCCGCGAGCGCCGCCTACACCGACGCCAGGACCCGGCGGAACCTGTGCCTGGTCGACGATCCGACCTTCACCTGCGAGGTCGCGCCGGGCATATTCCTGATCTCGTCGCCGGCCGGCACCCGCCTTCCGGTGACGCCGCGCTTCAAGTTCGCCGCGGTCGCGCGCTACGAATTCGGCCTTGCCGGAGGCACCGCCCACGCCCAGGCGGCGGTGGCGCACCAGAGCTCCGCTTCGCCCGACATTCGCCGGCTGATCTTCCAGCCGGGCACCGGCAATGCGATCGATCCTTCGGTGGCGACCGGCCGGCTCGCCGCCTACACCACCGCCGATTTCGCCTTCGGCATCGAATGGAGCCGGTTCAGCGCCGAGCTCTTCCTCGAAAACGCCTTCGACGAGCGCGCCCAGCTGACCCGCTTCCAGCAATGCGGCCAATGCTTCGACCGCCCCTATATCGTCACCAACACGCCGCGCACGATCGGGGTCAGGGTCGGCACCCGGTTCTAGTCCCGCTCGCCCGGTCGGTGTTCATCCCGGATCAAGTCCGGGATGACGCGGGGTTGCTTTCCGCTACAAGGTCCCGAAGCCATCCGCCGACGGGAGAGAGATCATGACGACCAACAGCACATTCGCCGTCAGCCTGTTCGACGCGAGCGGGGGTTCGGACTCGCTGGCGCCGTGGCAGAGCGGCACGATGACTCTCGATACCTCCTCGCCCGAGTCGGTGACGGGGAGCCTGACGCTGCCGGACTTTTACCAGGAGCCGATTCCTTTCACCGGGTCGGAAGTGCCGCCGGAGACGATGGCGGGAACGATCGTCGTCGCCTCGGGCCAGAGCTCGGAAGCCGAGATCACGCAGACCATCGCCTACCGGTTCGACGGCTTTCTCTACAACGGCAGCTACGTCGCCGGGCTGGTGAGCCTGCTCGATTACAACGCCCAGGAGACCTACCTCTACGTCATCCAGGGGCTCTCGCCCTCCGGGCCGTCCGGCGAATCGGAAGGGGGCGACGAGCGGGAGTAGCCGCGGACGACGTAAGCTGGATTGCTTCGTCGCTTCGCTCCTCGCAATGACGTCCGGTGACCGCCGGCACCCTCTCCCTCGCCGCCGCCCGCCGCATCGCCCTCGCCGCGCAGGGTTTCGGCGCGGCAAGGCGGCCGGTGACCGGCTGGGCGCCGCTCGGCCGCACGCTCGGCCGGCTGGCGCTGCACCAGATCGACAGCGTCAACGTCCTCGCCCGCGCCCATTATCTGCCGGCTTTCTCGCGGCTCGGGCCCTACGACACCGGCCTCATCGACCGCGCCGCCTGGGGGAGGAAACACGAGCGGCGATTGTTCGAATATTGGGCGCACGAGGCCTCGCTGCTGCCGCTGGCGATGCACCCCTTGCTGCGCTGGCGGATGGCGCGGGCCGAGCGCGGCGAAGCGGGCTGGACCTATTTGCGCCGCTTCGCCGGCGAGCGCCGCGCCGAGGCCGACGCCTTGCTTCGCCGCATCGCGGCGGAGGGGCCGATGGCAGCGTCCGACTTCGAGCATGGCAGGAGCCGCTCCGGCTGGTGGGAATGGGGCACGACCAAGCACGCGCTCGAATATCTGTTCTGGTCCGGCCGGCTTACCACCGCCACCAGGCGCGGCAGCTTCGAGCGGGTCTACGATCTCGCCGAACGGGTGATCCCGCCCGCCATCCTCGCTTTGCCGACTCCGGACGAAGCCGAGGCCCATCGCGCCCTGATCGGGATCTCGGCCCGCGCCCTCGGCGTCGCCACCGCCGCCGACCTCAGGGACTATTTCCGCCTCGGCCCCAAGGAGACGCAGAGAGCGATCACGGAGTTGATCGAGGAGGGCGCGCTGATCCCGGTCGCGGTCCAATCCTGGCGCCAGCCGGCCTTCCTCCACGCCGAGGCCCGCCGCCCCCGCCATATCCGCGGCCAGGCCCTGCTCGCCCCGTTCGACCCATTGATCTGGCACCGCGACCGCGCCGAGCGCCTGTTCGGCTTCCGCTACCGGATCGAGATCTACACCCCCGCGCACAAGCGCGTGCACGGCTATTACGTGCTGCCCTTCCTGCTCGACGAGGCGCTGGTCGCCCGAGTCGACCTCAAGGGCGACCGCCGGGCGGGCCGGCTGGTCGCCCGCAACGTCCATCTCGAGCCCGGCGCCCCGCCCGACGCGCGCGAGCGGCTGAGCCTGGAGCTGGCGGCGATGGCGGCCTGGCTGGGATTGGAGCCGCCGGCCCTTTGACCTATTCTCTCCCCTGCCAGGCGGAGGACGAAATGGCCGATTTCAAAGCATGTCCGAAATGCCGGGGGGCGATGAGGGAAGGCTTCGTCATCGACCACATCTTTGGCGGCCGAGCGGTCAGCAAATGGGTCGAGGGCGCACCGCAGCGGAGTCCGTGGCTCGGCGTCGGCCTCGCCGGCGGCATGCCGATCGAAATCGCCACCTGGCGATGCGACCGCTGCGGCTTCCTCGAAAGCTACGCCTAGGCAGAAAATGGAGACACGTACCTGTTCGCGAAAAGGTACGTGTCCCCCAAGCGCGACGTTGCGGGGTGACCTGTCATGAGTTGCGGGACGTGCTACATATGCCGGCACGTCCAGACTCGACGGTGAGCACCGGATTACTCGCAGGCATGGAGGAGAGGGCTATGCAAGAGGCTGCCCGACGCGCCCGCAACGTGCAACGTCTCGGGGAATGCTTTCCCAAATTCGCGGCGCGCGTGGAAAAGGTCATTGCCGAGATGGAAAGTCTCGGTTTCCGGCCGCGCATCCAGGATGCCCATCGCACCATCGCCGCGCAGCTCGAGGCGTTCCGGAAGGGCAACTCGAAGGTCAAGTTCGGATTCCACAACGTCACGGGCGCGGGCGGAAAGGCCGAGTCGCTCGCCGTCGATCTGATCGACGACGACAATCCGCTCGCCAGCGGCCGCCGCTACGTCATCACCCTGGCCAAGGTCGCGCAGAAGCACGGGCTGAACTCCGGCATTTTCTTCGACCTGAAGCCGCCGGCCAACCGCGAGCTCCTCAAGGCGGCGATCGAGCGACTGGATTTCAACCCAGCCATCAAGATCGGATTCGATCCCACCCATATCGAGGCGACCGGCGTGACGATCGCCGGCGCCAAAGGCGGCGACCGGCCGGACTGACGGCCGGGCATCCCGACAATTTTGCTGTTGAATGGTGGAGCCGAGGGGGATCGAACCCCTGACCTCCGCAATGCCATTGCGGCGCTCTCCCAGCTGAGCTACGGCCCCGAACCTTCCCCGCCTGGGAGCGGGAATGGCGCCATGTAAGGAAGCGGGCGGCGCTCCGCAAGGGAGCTTCTGCGCTTCCAATCGTCATTCCAGCGCAAGCTGGAATCCCGCTTCCTTTCCTTCTTCGCGCCTTCGCGTCCCTTCGCGCCTTCGCGTGAAACCAGCGGCCGAATTCTCACGCGAAGAACGCGAAGGTAACGCGAAGGCGCGAAGAAGAATTGAGATTCCAGCTTGCGCTGGAATGACGGGAGAGGGCTGAGCCTAGACCTCTTCCTCGTCCCCCGGCGCGGGGACGCCGATATCGTCGTCGCCGCCGAGATCGACCTCGTCGTCGGGATTCTCCTCGGCTTCCTCGTCGACGTCGATCTCGAGCTCGTCGGCGGCGAGATCGGCATCCTCCTTCTCAACCTCGGCTTCGGGCTTGGCGGCCGCCTCGAACGGCAGCGGCTGCTTCGATTTCAGCACCGGCTCGGGATGCCAGTTGATCCCGCAGGCGATGCAGGTCACCGGATCGTCCTTGCCGAGATCGTAAAAGCGGGTCGCGCATTTGGGGCAGGTCCGCTTGGTGCCCCATTCCGGATTCACCATGGGTGAAACATCTCCAATCAAGCAGTGAAATGGCCGGCGCACGGGCCGGGATCGGCGGGCGCCTTGCCACAGGCATGCGCCCCTGTCAAAGCCGCGGCCATGGCCAGCCCGCTCAGGGGAACGGTCCGGGTTCCCGGCGACAAGTCGATCTCGCACCGCGCCCTGATCCTCGCCGCGCTGGCGGTCGGGGAGAGCCGGATCGAGGGGCTCAACCCGGGCAGCGACGTCGCCGCGACGCGGGCCGCGCTCGCCGCGATGGGCGCCCGGATCGAGGCGGCGGCAGACGGCGCGCTCGCCGTCCGCGGCGTCGGCGCCGGCGGCCTTCTCCAGCCGGAAGCGCGCTTCGACTGCGGCAATTCGGGAACTTCGGCGCGGCTCCTGGCCGGGCTCTGCGCGAGCCACCCCATCCGCGCCGAGCTGATCGGCGACGCCTCGCTCAGCCGGCGGCCGATGGACCGGGTCGCCGGGCCGCTGCGGCGGATCGGGGCGCGGATCGAGGGCGATTTCCTGCCGCTCCGGATCGAGGGCCTCTGCCCCGCAATCCCGACCCGGCACCGGCTCGAAATCCCCTCGGCGCAGGTCAAGTCGGCGCTGCTGCTGGCCGGGCTCAACACGCCCGGCATCACCGAGGTGATCGAGACCGCGCCGACCCGCGACCATCTGGTGCGGCTGCTGCGCCTGTTCGGAGCCGAGATCGACAGCGACGGCGTCCGGATCGCGCTCCGCGGCGAGGCGGAGCTCCGGCCGCAGCGCGTCGCCATCCCCGGCGACGCCTCGGCCGCCGCTTTCCTCGCGGTCGCCGCCCTCATCGTGCCGGGCTCGGAGGTCCGGATCGCGGAAGTCGGCGCCAACCCGATGCGCACCGGCCTTTACGACGTGCTGCGCGAGATGGGCGGCGACCTCGCCTTCGAAAGCGGGCGCGAGGTTTCGGGCGAGCCCGTCGCCGACCTCGTCGTCCGCCACAGCGCGCTGACCGGGATCGACGTTCCGGCCGCGATCGCCCCTAGGATGATCGACGAATATCCGATCCTGTTCATCGCCGCCGCCTTCGCCCGGGGGACGACGCGCGCCGCGGGCCTCGCCGAGCTCCGGCTCAAGGAATCGGACCGGATCACGGCGATGGCGGCGGGGCTTCACGCCGCCGGCGTCGCGGTCGAGGAGAGCGCGGACGCCCTCGCCGTAACCGGGACCGGCGGCGCGCCTTTGCCCGGCGGCGGCGCGATTGCGGCCGGGCTCGACCACCGGGTGGCGATGAGCTTCGCGGTGGCTGGCCTCCACTGCGCCGAGCCGATAGGGGTCGCCGGCATGGATGCCGTCCGAACCAGCTTTCCGGGCTTCGCGGCCGCGCTCGACGGGCTGCGCGCATGATCGTCGCGGTCGACGGGCCCGCCGCCAGCGGCAAGGGAACGATCGCCCGCGCGCTCGCCCGCCATTACCGCCTGCCGCACATGGACACCGGCCTCCTGTACCGGGCGACGGCGCTCAACCTGCTGCTGCTCGGCGGCGACCCGGAGAGCGAGTTCCAGGCGGCGCGGGCGACCGATCTCGCCCAGATCGATCTCGCCGACCCCGAGCTGAAGAGCGAGACGGTCGGCGGAGTCGCCTCGCGGATCTCGGTCTATCCGCTGGTCCGCGACGCCTTGCTCGAGCGGCAGCGGCGCTTCGCCGCCCAGCCCGGCGGCGCCGTCCTCGACGGCCGCGACATCGGCACCGTGATCGCGCCGCAGGCCGAGGTGAAATTGTTCGTCACCGCCAGCGCCGAGGTCCGCGCCCGGCGCCGCTGCGCCGAATTGCGGGCGCGCGGGCTCGACGTCCATCTCGCCGACGTGCTCGCCGACATCCGCGCCCGCGACGAGCGCGATTCCGGCCGCGACGCCGCGCCGCTGGTCATGGCGCCCGACGCGGTCCTCCTCGACACCAGCGCGCTCGACGTCGGGGCCGCCATCGCCGCCGCCATCGCCGCCGTCGAGAGTGCCCGCCCCCGCTGACCGCTGGCTGCGGCCAAGCGCTTGTGTTTTGCGTGGTTTTCGGCAAGGATCGAGGCCCTGCCCGAGGCGGAGCGTGCCATGAGAAAGCTGATCCTCGTCGCGACGATGCTGGCCGCCTCGGCCGCCCTCGCCCAGCAGCCGGTGGCGCCGCCGCCGCACCGCAGCGCCCCTTCCGCCAACGTCAACGCCGGGCTCGACATGCAGGAAGTGGTCTGCCGAAGCCAGGGCACGATCGGCTCGCGGGTCGCCCGCCAGCGGGTCTGCGCGACCCGCCAGCAATGGCTCGATCAGCAGCGCCTGGACCGGCTCTACACCGAAAAGGCGCAGACCAACCGGATCTGGCCGCAATAAGAGCAGCAGGAGCAGCGTGATGCAAAGGCCGATCCTTTTCCTTGCCGCCGCCGCCGCGCTCGCCGCCACCGCCGCGCTGGCCCAGGCCGCGCAGGAGCCGCAGCCGAGCGTGCCGACCGGCGGCGCCAATGACGGCCACGACGCCAACCAGCTGATCTGCCGAAGCCAGGCGACGGTCGGCTCGCGGCTCGCCCGCCAGCGGGTCTGCGCGACCCGCCAGCAATGGCTCGACCAGCGCCGCGCCGACCGCAACCTCGCCGAAAAGGCGCAGACCAGCCGGGTCTGGTGCAAAAATGGCGCCTGCTGAAGCCGCTCCTCCTTGCCGCCGCTTTGGTCGCGGCCCCCGCCGCTTTCGTCCAGCCGCCGCCCTGAGCGGAGCAGGACCAAGTATCGCCAAAGCAATCCTTGTTAATGCGCCGGCCCGCGCATTTGTCTATTTGCCGCCGATAAAGTAAGAAAATAATATTGGACGGAGGCGAAGATGGGCGACAGCGAGAGCCGCGGCGAAGCCGGGCGCCGCGCTCCCGAAGAACCGGGCGCCGGACGCTAGCGCCGGCCGCCATGGACCCCCGCCACCTCGCCGCCTACGTGCTGATCCTGGCGATGGCCCTGCTCGCCCTGTTCGGCACGCTGGCGCTGCTCCGCAAGCGCTCCGAAGCCCGGCGGATCCGCCGTGGCTACCGCCCGCGCGGGTGAAGCGCCCAGATCGCCGTAATTGCACGGTAAAAGCCGGGTGCGAGGGTTAACCGTGTCTGGGGCGATTGGCGCTACACTGCGCCGGTGAATCGAAAGGATGCGCAAAGGCTTTGGCAATGACCACCGGCCCCAAACGAGCCCGGCCATGGTAAACCGGGCTCTCCTCGCGACCTACAGCGCGCCCGCCCATCAGCAGGCGGTGGATGCCGCCCAGGCGGTGATCCGCGCCGACCTCGAGACGGGCCGGCGCAGCCTGTTCAAGCCGCCGCCGCCCAATCCCGGCCGCTCGGACGACCTGCTCGCCCAGCGCATCGCCGAGGAGCTCGAGCTCGTCGTCCGCAAGCTGGAACATCTCGGCGACGTCCTGATCGGCGATCCGATCCTGCTCCATCGCCATTCCCAGCAGCTGCAGTCGATCGACCTCATGCAGCAGATCCTCGGCCATCTCGGCCGGGTCGTCGCCGCGGGCGACCGCGAGATGGCGGTCGATCGCATCACCCTGGTCGAGCTCAAGGCCAGGCTCAGGCGGAAGGCGCTGCGCGCGATCGCGTCCTGAACGGGGCGGGTGCCGGGCACGTGCCTGGCACCGACGGGCAAGTAGTTGGCACCGGTTGTGGAAATATATTTGCTGCAATCACCGCTTTTGGCTAATCAATGGCCATGCCCCGCCTGCGCGCGCTCTGGACCTCCCGCTTGGCGGTGAGGCGCGCGGCTGGTCGCTGCCATGAGAAGGAGATGCGCCGCTATGAACGACAAAGCCAGGCGCCCCCCGCCCCCGCCCGACGGCGAGTATGACGAAAATCCCGAATGGACCGAGGAGGATTTCGCCCGCGCCCGCCCCGCTTCCGAGCTGCTCCGCCCCGAGCTGGCCGCCCGCCTGATCCGCCGCGGCCGTCCCGCCAAGGCCGCCGGCGAGAAAAAGGAAGCGGTCTCGATCCGCCTCTCCCCTTAGCCTGCCCCGGCGTAGGCCGGGGTCCTCGCTTATTTCCGCGCCGGCGGCGAGGGCTGGCAGACGCGGATCGATGAGGCGCTGCGCCGACATGTGGCGGCCGAGCGACGCTAGCGCGCGGCTCCTCTTCCGGGACCGTCCTGAGCCTGCCTGCCCCGGACTCTGATCCAAGGTCGAAGCTGTCCTGAGCCTGTCGAAGCCTGTCCTGAGCACCGTCGAAGGGGGCCGGATCGCCAGCAACCGCTCGGGCTTCCTGTCGGACGCGGCGCGCATGGCGTTGGCGGCGCGCCAGGGGACAGTCGCTCGCTGACTGTCCCATTCCCGCAAAAAGAGTGACAGTCACTCTTTTTCAAGCTCCCTGCTTCCGCAATGACAGCCGGAAATGAGTGACCGTCACTGTTTTCCAATTTCATTGATTCGCCCGGAATTCCTAATTCTATATTCGCGAAATTGCTACCGAAGACTCCTTGACAATTTAATAGATCTTTTGGAAGAGTAACACTTCTTTCACGGGACTCGAAGCCATGGCTGAAAAAAGAGATGGTGTTGCCGACGGATGGCTTTTGTTTGAGGCTTGGTGCCGGCGCAATGGCGGACTTCCCATCCGAGGACGGAGTGGCGCTGGGCACACCTGTTTTGTAGGACCAATCGATCAAACAATTGATCCAGGCGATCCAGGGACGGTTGATGCAATCGACCCCAGAAATGATAAACTGCCTGATTTGGAACTTAGCAGACTTGAATTTGCAGTCAGCGCCGCAAAGCTCAAGCTGGAGCAGGCCAAGCTGGAACATAAGGCAGCCGAGCATCTTGCAGATTCCATCAAGAAGAAAATAAGAAAATAGTTGAGCCCCCCTCGCAGACGAGGCCAGGGGACACGGAGCTATGTGTCCCCTTCGGCCGAAGATTCGCCGCCAGCCCATGACTCTTTGCGGTCTTTGCGCCTTTGCGTGAAACCCGTGATGGACGGAAGCCTGTCCTGAGCCTGTCGAAGCGGCCTGATCGAAGCGATCGATTCGCCCTCGGTGCCTGGCACGTGCCTGGCACTGAGGATATTAAGGTCTACGATTATCGCTTCAACACCAAAGAGCTGAAAGCGCCCCTGATCGAGGCCGCGCAGGCGGCGGGCTGGGGCTGGAAGGGCGTGGCGTTCGGGAAGCTGTGAGGGGAGTTGGGGCGTGGACCGCTAGCCTCTTTCGTCATCCCGGTAGCTCCGGGGACACACACCTATGTGTCCCCTTCAGCCCCGCCGAACGCAGTGGCCGGCTGCTTGTGAGGTTCTTGGGGTTGTGACAGGTGGGTGGCCGTGACCAGTTATTCGCAACACCGCACTCACGGCCACAGGTCGAGGCCGCGGCGCCTAAGGTGATCTGCGCCAACGCGACGTTCTATTATGGAAATTCCCTCCACGTCGTCGACCGCGTAGGTCGCGCGCGGAGGTATCAGCATATCCCGAAGCGGCGACGGGTTTACGCTGATGGTGAGGTCTTCGGCCGGGGTCCTTATCGTTACGCTCAGGATGCAGTCCGGGTGGCCTAGGAAACTCAAACGCCTGCAATCGTTCAGAGTCTCGTTCAAGCTCGACACATGTTGACCAGCGCGTCCATGATCGAAAAGCCGGAAGTCATTTGGTCCGTCGAGAACGACGTACCCGCCGTCCGCCTCCTCTCCACCAACAACGTACAAATTCCTAAGCCAACCGATCGATTCGGAAGAGCTTAACGCCTCATAGACAGAGCCCGGATTCGACGCGGCCATTTTCGTGAACCTCACAAGCTTCGAGCTTCCATCAGCAAACTCAAACTGCCTCGTCAGCGGATATGTCAGCAGGACTCCATCCAAGCTCGCGACGGTATTTGCCGTCGTGAGGTCATAGAACTTCTGCGATGGCATGAGCTTACTCGTGCGAATCCTGGGCAGGTCGCCCGCCTTCACACCTCGGGGCAGATTAACTGTGTCGCCGATCGGACTCCACTGGAACACCCCTTCCAAGAGCTCGATCGGGTCAGGGAGGAAGGTTCGATAGGCGTTGAGCGTATATACGGAATCGAGCCCGTCGAACGTATGCGCCACGCCGGGTGGGATAACCAGAACTTGATCGAGCTGGGGAGAAATGATCGCTTCGGCCGATTGACCCCAAGTCTCCGATTCCTCTCGGCAATCTATGAAATGGGCGAATATTATTCTGTCGGGCTGACCGATAAAGGTCAGGCGGTCTTCCGTCGACGGATGTATACCAAAATAATCATATTTAAACGCCGACCGGTGGCCGTGATACACTAGGTTCACGGATCGGCCGATCTGGATTCTCCGGAACCGTGACAATACGCGATCCGGTCCGTCGACAGGCTCGCATTCAAATCCCAGACCTCTTATGTCTGATATTTGTATCATATGCGTTGCTTATCTCGGGTGCCGGTCCGGTGCGGCTGATGACATTCACTAGACCGCTTCTGCGGCGTAGCCCTTTTCCTTTGCAAATTGCATCAGGTCGTTGAGAGACGTATTGGGTGCGACCGCCAGTAGCTTGGAAATTTCCTTGCCACAACAAATCCAGCCTCCACCGCTGCTTGGTGCAAACAAGGCAAGCTGTTCTGGGGAGAGACGTGCCTGTTGAGAGTGAATATATGAGTAAACCATCTCGTAGATGTACTCATCACGTGGGGGCGTCGGGCCAGGTTGCTCTAAGGATGAGTAGAAAAGCTTGTTTTTGAGCTCTTTCAATTCAATTGGACCACTATAAAGCGAGGAAACTTCGTCGGCTAATTCTGAAGAGACGCGATCAGTCATTTTAACCTCCGTAGCCTGCATGACCGAGTGTCATAGCGCAGCTTGTGGCGGCATAGCATTTTTTACAAGCGTGATTCTCATTTAATTTTGAGGAGCTGGATTTGCATGTCAGTTGAATTGCTCCGTAATGGACGATTGCAGCGGCCAAGAATGGACCTAGCTGCTTGAGCGTTACCATCCAAGACCACCTCGCATTGTAATATTCATGTGCCGAGATTCCCGCCGTCGGCCTGCTCGCGCCCGCCGAAGCGTCTTGCGAGCAGGCGTTGCCGCTCCCGCCATGCCGGCCAGGTTTCGACATCCGGCAGTCGTTCGATATTTGCTGGCTCGCAGACAACCCTGGAGTGTCGATTGGGAGAATGCACGGCGTCGGTACATAGCTTGCCCCTTCCCCCTCTCTCCCCTATATGCGCCCCCGTCCGGCGGGCGGTTGCGCTCGCGGAAGCCAGGATAAGGCAAGCGCGTTGGAGGCGGCCCGCCGCTCTCTCGACGCGCCCTTTTTGCTTCCGCTGCCACCCAAAGGACGCCGCATCGGCATGAGGCCGTTGCGGCAAACCCCTCTGGCCCGGCCCGCGCGCTTCGCAAGAGTCCGCGGTGCGGTCCGGTAAGTTTTGAAGGACTCCCCAATCATGGCCACCACGGCAAACCCCACCCGCGACGATTTCGCCGCGATGCTCAACGAAAGCTTCGGCGGCGAGAATGAAGGCTTCGAAGGCCGCGTCGTCAAAGGCATCGTCACCGCCATCGAGAACGACCTCGCCGTCATCGACGTCGGCCTGAAATCGGAAGGCCGCATCCCCTTGCGCGAGTTCGCCGCGCCCGGCCAGAAGGCCGAACTGGCCGTCGGCGACGAGGTCGAGGTGTTCGTCGACCGGATCGAGAACATGCACGGCGAGGCGATGCTGAGCCGCGACCGCGCCCGCCGCGAGGCCGCCTGGGACAAGCTCGAGGCCGAGCACAATGCCGGCAACCGGGTCGAGGGCGTGATCTTCGGCCGGGTCAAGGGCGGCTTCACCGTCGATCTCGGCGGCGCCGTCGCCTTCCTCCCCGGCTCGCAGGTCGACATCCGCCCGGTCCGCGACGTCGGCCCGCTGATGGACCTGCCGCAGCCCTTCCAGATTTTGAAGATGGACCGCCGCCGCGGCAACATCGTCGTCTCCCGCCGGGCGATCCTCGAGGAGACCCGCGCCGAGCAGCGCTCGGGGCTGATCCAGAGCCTCGCCGAAGGCCAGATCGTCGACGGCGTCGTCAAGAACATCACCGATTACGGCGCCTTCGTCGATTTGGGCGGGATCGACGGCCTGCTCCACGTCACCGACATTTCCTACAAGCGCGTCGGCCACCCCAGCGAGGTGATCAACATCGGCGACACGGTGAAGGTGCAGATCATCCGCATCAACCGCGACACCCAGCGTATCTCGCTCGGCATGAAGCAGCTGGAAAGCGATCCGTGGGACGGCGCCGCGACCAAATATGCGGTCGGCAGCGTGTTCAAGGGCCGGGTCACCAACATCACCGAATATGGCGCGTTCGTCGAGCTCGAGCCCGGCATCGAGGGGCTGGTCCACGTCTCCGAGATGAGCTGGACCAAGAAGAACGTCCATCCCGGCAAGATCGTCTCGACCAGCCAGGAGGTCGACGTCGCGGTGATCGAGGTCGACGAGGAGAAGCGCCGGATCTCGCTCGGCTTGAAGCAGGCGCAGGCCAATCCCTGGTCGGCGTTCGCCGAGAAGCATCCGGTCGGCTCCGAGGTCGAGGGCGAGGTCAAGAACGCGACCGAGTTCGGCCTGTTCGTCGGCCTCGACGGCGACGTCGACGGCATGGTCCACATGTCCGACATCGCCTGGGGGGTGACCGGCGAGGAGGCGCTCAACCTTCACCGCAAGGGCGAGACGGTCAAAGCCGTGGTGCTCGACGTCGACGTCGAGAAGGAGCGGATCTCGCTCGGCATGAAGCAGCTCGAGCGCGGCGGCGTCGCCAAGGGCGGCGCGGGCGCCGGCGCCGGCGGGGTCAACAAGGGCGAGACCGTCACCGTCACCGTGCTCGAGGTGCGCGACGGCGGGCTGGAAGTGCAGGTCGGCGACGACGGCGCGACCGGCTTCATCAAGCGCACCGACCTGGGCCGCGACCGCGACGAGCAGCGGCCCGAGCGCTTCCAGGTCGGCCAGAAGTTCGACGCGATGGTGTCGGGCTTCGACCGCTCGAAGAAGCCCAATTTCTCGATCAAGGCGCTGCAGATCGCCGAGGAGAAGCAGGCCGTCGCCCAATATGGCTCGTCCGATTCCGGCGCCTCGCTCGGCGACATCCTCGGCGAAGCGCTCAAGCAGAAAAACAGCTGATCCGGCCGGGCGGCGGGCGTCTCCTGCGGCGCCCGCCGCATTTTTCCACCGGACTTAACCTACCTTATTGAATTGCTCCGATTTTCGTGGGCGCCACGATATTGATTTTTGCCGCTCAGAGTGCGAGGGTCGCGGGGAGCCGACATGTGGCGCGGGGGCGCATGCGGTTTTTGCCGGCGCCGAAGAGGGCCGATTTTCCTGAGGAGGGGGCAAGTGATCCGATCCGAACTGGTCCAGAAGCTCTGCGACGATCATCCGGACCTGACGCTGAAGGAGGTCGAGCGGGTCGTCTCCGCTTTCTTCGATTCGATCATCGAGCAGCTCCAGGCCGGCGGCCGGGTCGAGCTGCGCGGCTTCGGCGCCTTCTCGACCCGCGGCCGCGACGCCCGCAAGGGCCGCAACCCGCGCACCGGCGAGCCGGTCGACGTCTCGGCCAAGAGCGTCCCCTATTTCAAGCCCGGCAAGGAAATGCGCGAGCGCCTCAACGTCTGAGGCTCGTCGCCGCGCGGAAAAAGGGCACACCTCTCCCCGTGCCTCCGGTCGAGGGGGAAAAACGGCCGGCGCGTCTCTGCCTCGGTGCACCCGGGGCTGGACGACTTTGGTCAGTCAGCACTTCGAAAGCGTCCAGGCTTTCAGCGAAGAGTCGCCAGTCCGGCAGCTATGCCCCGTGGCGGGGATCATGCGAGGGCTGCGCCGTCCCTCGCGGGCCGGCGCCCGGCCCGCCAGCGCCTCGCGGCGTCTTTCGGGCCTACATTCGGCGCCTTGCGACGCCTACTCGGACTTCGGACGGCTCTTCGATCAGACGCGAGCTCATACGTTCCCGGATGACTTCGCGCCGGCCGCCGGCCCGTGAGGCTTGCGCCGCCCGGGCCCTTTCCGCCGACCCGCCCTGGTCGCGAATCCAACGCGAATCGACATACCTATGTTCCGCTTCTGTTCCAATTTGTCAAGCCTTTTTTCGCGCCGCGGGCGGCGCCCGGCCGGGGCCGGACGAAGGTTGAAAGCCCCTGTCCCCGCGCGAGCGTTCATGGCATGCCGGGCGACGATGCGGACGTGGCGAAATCGGTAGACGCAGCAGACTTAAAATCTGCTTTCCTTCGGGAAGTGTGGGTTCAAGTCCCGCCGTCCGCACCAAGGCCGATCGTGCATGCGCGACGAGGCGTAGGCCGTCGCCAAGCGCGAGCTCCGCGCAGCCGAGCGCGAGCGCGAACAGGTGAAGGTGGAAGAAGCAATCAGGCTGGGAAAGCAACTCGAGCGGGCCCCACCGGCGATGGATGGCGTCCCGATGAGCGGCGAGGCCCAAACCCGCGAGGCGTTCTGCGAAGCGCGCGAAAGAGCGGCTCAGACGGGATTTCCAGCGTCAGCGCCGCGAGCGCGACCGACCGGAATTGGGGCGCTAAACGCGCCCCGAACCGCCTAGTCTGTCCCGGAACGGCAGGCTATGTTGTCTCCCATGAAATCGGGAGACATGAATTGCGATTGAGCCGCGTAGTCATACAGAATTTTCGGGCAATAAAGGCGCTTGATATCACCATTGGCGAGCCCACTACGCTCGTCATCGGTGAGAACAATGCGGGGAAATCTGCTTTCATTCACGCACTGCGCCTCTGCCTCGATGTCACGCTCTCCTCCGCCTACCGCGCCCTTTCCAAGGAGGAGATTTATTGCACAGTCGACCAAGCTGCGCCCTTCCAGGTTCTTATCGGCGTCGAGTTCACCGGTTTCCAAGGGCATGAACAGGAAGAAGCCCTGCTGCACGGCACCATGATCGGCGACGACCGCGCGCGGCTTTTTTATCGGTATCGGCCGAAGCGCGCGATCCGCGAGCTCATCGCGAATGGTGACCTGGACCGACCGCTAACTTTAGAGGATTTCGGCTGGGAGTTGTTCGGAGGCGGCAACCCGCAAGTGGACCTAGCGGCCCTCCAGTGGAATCATGAGAACACAGACATTGGCGCGACGAGTGTCAGCCTACAGTATCTACAGTCCTATCTCGTCGTTTTCCTGCCGGCGCTTCGGGACGTGGAGAATGAATTGCAGCAAGCCCGGCGCTCACCGCTGTTGCGGCTGATCGAGGCGAGCAATGTTGCCCCCGATGAGCAACAGGCGATCATTGATGCGGTCAAGGACGCCAACACAAAGATTGAATCGACAACGACGCTTACGGATGTCGCGACGTCGATCGACGCCGCGCTAAAGGAACTCACCGGTCCCGCGTTCGGCCTCGACGTTAAGCTCGGCCTTTCCTCACCCACATTTCTGGCGATCCTGCGAAACTTAATCGTCCTGCTTTCCAATTCCACGGTGAAGCAGTTTGAGCCGCGCCGGAACGGCCTCGGGCTTAACAACATCCTCTATATAGCAATCTTGGTAGAGCACTTTCGGAAACGCGCCGCCGGTGGAAAGTCCGCGGGCGAGCTGATACTGATTGAAGAGCCCGAGGCTCATCTCCATCCCCAGCTGCAGGCCACCTTGCTTGATGCGCTTCGGGCGCTTCCGTTTCAGGTCATCGCGACCACACACAGCACACAGGTGACTGCTGGAGCGTCCTTGCCGTCTTATGTCGTGATGACCCAACGACCAAATGCCGCGCCGTTGGCCGCCTCGCCGTCTGCGGCGAGCGGGCTGACGGCCGGTGACCGGCAGGACTTGGAGCGCTACCTTGACGCCACGAAATCCAACTTGCTTTTCGCGCGCCGCGTCATGCTGGTGGAAGGCGCAGCCGAGCTTCTCCTAATTCCTCCGCTCGTGAAAGCTGCGCTGGGCATCGACCTTGAGCGTGAGGGGATTTCCTTGGTCGCAATTCACGGAACGCATTTCGGGGCTTACGCTCGGCTTTTTGCGGAAGACTGTTTGCCCAAGCGCTGCGCAATCGTCGCCGACGCCGACTTGGAGCCCGATGATTCCGACGCATCACCAGCGGATGCCCAGGAAGACGATGATGTCCCTGGCAAGCCAGACATCGCGGCTCTCGAAGGCACCTATGTGAAGGCGTTCTTAGGGGCGACAACCTTCGAGCGGGAGATAACGATCGATGGCAATTTGGAGATGCTCGGCAAAGCTGCCCAAGAAATCGGAGCGCCCATCATTGCTGGGAAGCTACTTGCGGCTGTGGACCCCATATTGGGCGATACGGTCACCGAGGACCTGAAAAACCGGGTGCTGCGAACGGCCAAGCGATTTGGCAAAGCCCGCTACGCACAGGTCGCATCGCGTTATGCGAAAGTCGGCACGCAAGTACCCCAATATATCAAGGACGCCATCGACTGGCTGCGGGAAGCATGATCAAACTGACGGCCGACCAACACGAGGCCGTGGCGCATCCCGGCAATATCATGCTGACCGCCTGCCCGGGCAGCGGGAAAACTCGTGCGCTTCTTTCTAAGCTGGTCGCGGAGATCGAAGGTGTTCGCGGATCGCCTCGCGCCATCGCTTGCATCACCTACACGAACACGGCGGTTCACGAAATCGAGCAACGCGCCAAGGAGCAATTGCAGCCTGGCGATGAACAGTACTTCACCGTCTGCACCATCCACTCATTCTGTTTGAGCAACATCGTCAGGCCGTACGGCTGGTTGAGACCGGGCTGGACCGGTGCCCGCAAGATACTGACGCCTGATACCGCGATCTTTGAGGAGATATGCGATTATGCGGCAGAGCAAGTAAATCTGCTTCAGCTCGAATTTCGAGACTACGAGGCGTTCGCCGGCTTGGCGCTGAACGCTGCCGGCGAGCTAATCGGAATGGGCGCGAACAATGAGGCTGTGAGCCAAGCCGCGCCCCATTTCTGGGCGCGTTGTGCGGAACTCGGCTACATGGATTTCGGCACCATCATTTACGACGCCTACTGCCTTTTGCGAGATCACCCGACGATCGCCAAGTCCTTGAGCGCACGCTTTGCGTGGTTCTTGGTTGACGAGTTTCAGGACACGACCGAGCTTCAAATAGAGATCCTCAAGATTCTGTTCGGCACGGGGAGGTCCAAGTTTTTCACCGTCGGAGACTTGGCGCAGTCGATTTACGGCTTTACCGGAGCGCGCCCCGAGTTGGTTGCACCCTTTGCGGTACATATTGGTGCGCGAACCGACATATCGCTTCATGGCAATTTCCGGTCGAGCCAGCGGGTAGTCAATCATGCGGAGCGATTGATCCCACGTATTCCTGCAATGGTCGCCACAGGCCCCAATCGCAATTGCCCCATTGAGCCCGAGCTGGTGACCGGCTTGAACTCATTTCAGGCAATCACGGAGCGATTTCTCCCGGCCATGGACGACGCGGGCATTGCATTAGGTGACGGCACGGTTCTCGCGTCAAGCTGGATTAGCCTTTTCAGATTGGCGCGCCTCCTGAGGGCTTATGGAACAAGCATCGTCGGACCGGGCGCACGTCCGTACAAGCGATCTCGACTTTTTGCACAACTCGCGGAGCAACTCTGCGGCGCCGTCACCGATCCCACACCGGAGACCACGCGACAGTTAGAGCGCGCTCTCTTTCACACCGTGCAGGATGTCACCGGCCAACCGAGATTGGATGTCTTTAGCCACGATGGCCGCGTCGTCCTTGTTCGTCTCATGAGACAGGCTAGACAACTCGCGGTTCAAAACCCCGGTGCGTTGGCTTGGCTGGATGCAATGTCACAAGCGACCGGAGAGATTCTGCGCACTGCGGAATATGTCGATCTCGAGCAAAGCGGCATGTTCTACGCTTCGGTCCAGGAGATGAAAAAGGACATGCTTCAGCAGAACGTGGACACGGCTAATCTCACGATCGACGACCTCGGCTTGTTCGCCAGCCCTACGCGCGCGTTGCGGCTTTCGACGATTCATCATGCGAAGGGCCGGGAGTACGATGCCGTCGCCATCCTAGGCGTGCGCGAAGGCATCATTCCCTTCTTTGCAGCAAACGACATCGAGGAGGAGAAGCGTAAGTTCTATGTCGCTCTGACGCGTGCGAAAAAGCTGCTGATGTACATCTATGAGCCAGACAATTGGGGCAATGGGCCAAGTCGATTTATCGGCCCAGACGGCATAAACCTCATCTAACAAGATCGCTGACGCCGGACCCCCTCTCCCTACCCTCTCCCCGCTGGGGAGAGGGAAGATAGGTCAGGCCGCCTTCGCCTCCTCCGCGGCCATTCGCAGCGGCTAAGGCTGATCGGGTCCATGAACATGCCGCCCATCCTGACCCCGATCTGCCAGCGGACCTGGGCTTCGACCGGGCCGATGCCGGGAATCTCGAGGCTGACGTAGGCGCCGGCCCGGCCCTTCGCCCGCACCAGATCCCTTCGCTAGATCACGACGAAATCGGTCGACGCGAGCGTCGTGCCGACGCCGATGAAAGCGAAGGCGACCTGCGCGGACCCGCCCACGCCGTCGGAGTCGAAATAGAGGAGGCCCGTGCTGCTGTCGTAGATGATGCGGTCGTCGGCGTCCGCGGCCGACGATCCGGCGCGGAACGCGCCCGGGGCCAGCGCGCCGGCGGCAAGGCCGGTGAAGATGAGGTGATCGAGGGCGATATGGTCGGTGCCGCTCACCATGTCGGCGATCGTGTCGACGTTGGAGGAGGAAAAAGCGGTCGTGAAGGTGAACGTATCCGCCCCGCCGAAGCCGACGAGGGAGTCCTGATTGCCCTTGCCGTCGAGGATATTGTCGCCGGCATTGCCGAAGATGACGTTGGCGGTGTTGCTGCCCGTGAGATCGATGGCCGTGGTGGCGGCCAGCGAGATGGTGGAGAGGATTTCGATGGCCGCGCTCGCGCTCAGGACATAGCTTGCGCTGGCATAGACGATGTCCGAGCCGGAGCTTCCCGACGTCTCGACGATAACGTCGCCGGCATTGTCGACGAAATAGGTGTCCGCCTGGGTTCCGCCCGCCATCGTGTCGGCGCCGGCGCCTCCGTCGAGAATGTCCCGGCCGAGCCCGCCGTCGAGATTGTCGTTGCCGCCAAGCCCAAACAACACATCGTCGCCCTGGTCGCCGACCAGGGTGTTCATGCCGTCATTACCGTAAATCTGGTTGTCGCCGATATTGCCGGTCAGATCGATGGCGTCCGTTCCGGCCTGATTTGCGGTCGACAGGAACTCGATGGAAACAGGCCCGGTGAAGGCGCCCGTAGCGTTGACGAAGTTCGGAAGCACGTAGGAGAAATCGACGAAGAGGCTGTCGAACCCCTCGCCTTCAAACTCCTGAATCTGGTCGGCGCTGCCCGACATGAAATAGGTGTCGTCGCCGAGGCCGCCCCACATCACGTCCGAGCCGCCTTCGCCCGCCAGAATGTCGTCGCCCTCGCGGCCGAACAGGATATCGGCGCCGTTGCCGCCCAGCAGCCGGTTGACGCCGTCGTTGCCGGTGATCGTCTGGCCGAACTCGTTGCCGGTCAGATCCAGCGGCGTCGTGGCGAGCCGCGAAGTCGTCTCCATCGCCTCGACCTCCTCGCCCAGAGCGAGGACATAGCTGACGCTGGCGATCACCCGGTCGTTGCCCCCGCCCACGGCCTCGTGGATGACGTCGTCCGCGTCGTCGACTCCGTAGCTGTCGTCGCCGGTGCCGCCGGTCATGTCGTCCCGGTCCGCGCCGCCGAGCAGCAGATCGTTGCCGGCACCGCCGACCAGCGTGTCGTAGCCGGCGCGCGCGTCGAGCACGTCGTTGCCGTCATTGCCGGTGAGGACGTTGTCGCCGAGATTGGCGACCAGCTCGTTGTCGAGCTCGTTGCCGGTGAGATCGAGGAAATATTGCGACGTGTTCGAATGCGCCGACAGGACCTCGACGGAAACGCCCGCGGCCAGGGTGTAGCTGAGCACGGTATAGGCGACGTCCCGGCCCTCGCCCACATTCTCGACGATCGTGTCGTCATCGTCGTCGAGATAATAGACGTCGTTGCCGGTGCCGCCGGTCATCGTGTCGACGCCGACGTCCCCGATCAGGCTGTCATTGCCGCCGCCGGTGGTGATGGTGTCGTCGCCGGCGCCGCCGTTCACCAGGTCGTGGCTGTTGCCGGTGACGATATCGTCGGCGCCGGAGCCGGTGTAGATCTCGAACCGCTCGATGCCGGTATAGGTCACGCTGAGCCCGCTGCCGTCGCCATAGCTGCCGTCGAGGCCGTCGGCCCCCGCGGTCGGGCCGGAGAGGGTGAGAATGGCGTTGAGCGCCACCCGCCAATCGACGATCAGGGTGTCGCCGCCGGTGCCGCCATTGGCCTGGTCGTCGCCGAGCGTGACCGTCAGCCTGTCGTTGCCGCCCATGCCGTTGAGAATGTCATCGCCCGACGTATCGACGAGGATGTTGTCGCTGCCGTCGCCGTTGATCGTGGGCATGCCTTCTCTCCTCGCCGAACCTGCGCCATCCCCCTCAGGGGTTGAAATGCGCTCGGCGAAGAAAAGTGTCCAGCGGGCTCTTTGGCCGGGTCAGGCCGCCAGGTTGGTCCGGTCGGCGGTCCATTCGCAGCGGGCGAGCGTGATCGGATCGAGGAACATGCCGCCCATGCGGCGGCCGATCTGCCAGCGGACCTGGGCCTCGACCGGGCCGATGCCGGGGACTTCGAGGCTGACGTAGGAGCCGATCCGGACCGGCTCGGCGCACTCCGCCATGAAGCCGGCGCTCGATACGTTCTGCACCTTGACCTCGACATTGTAGCGGTCGTGCGGGGTCAGGCTGGCGGTGCCGTCGACGACGACGCGCCCCGTGCGCCGAGGCATGAAGCCCGGGGTCTGATCCTGCTCTGGCGCAGGGTCGGCGGTTTTCCTGGTCATGACGATTTCCCCTTAATTCAGGTTGGTGAAAGAGGGGTAAAAGGCGCGGCCCTTTTTGCGGCTCTTTTTGCCTGCGTGCGGCGAGGCGCGCTAAGGCTTGGCTGATGCCGATTCGAGCCTTTTGCCGCGCCGCGCCGATCGCTGCCGCGCTCGCCCTTGCCGGCTGCGGCGCCGAGGAAGGCGGGCCGATCGCGGTGAGCGCGATCGGCGGGCCGCCGCGGCTGGTCAATCCGAACCTGCAGCCGCTCGATTCCCCTTCCGCCTTCCTCACCGAGGCGGTGGCGCAGGGGCTGGTTCGGTTCGATTCGTCGGGCGAGATCGAGCCGGCGCTGGCGCAGAGCTGGATCGTCTCCGACGACGGCCTCAGCTACACCTTCCGAATCCGCCGCGCTTCATGGGCGGACGGCAGCCCGGTCACCGCCCAGCAGGTCGCGGCGCGGCTTCGGGCGGCGCTGAGCCGGGCCAGCCGCAATCCGCTGAAGCCGGTGCTGGGCGCGATCGGGGACGTCGTCGCGATGACGGACTTCGTGCTCGTCATCAGCCTGCGCGGGCCGCGTCCCAATTTCCTGCAGCTGCTCGCCCAGCCCGAGCTGGCGATCCTCCAGGGCGGCGCCGGCACCGGCCCCTACCGGCTGCGCAGCAGCGAGGCGGGCCGGGTCCGGCTGTCGCCGATCCGGGCCGAGGACGAGGAGGCCGAGGCCGGCGGCCCGGACCTCGTGCTGCGCGGCGAGAGCGGCGCGCTGGCCATCGCCCGCTTCGGCGCCGGCGAGACGGAGCTGGTCGTCGGCGGCAGCGCCGGCGATCTGCCGCTGGCGCGCGCCGCCGGCCTGCCGGCCAACCGGCTGGTGTTCGATCCCGTCGGCGGGATGTTTGGCCTCGCCTTCACCGGCGGCACCGGGCCGCTCGCCGACCCGGCGGTGCGGCGCGCGCTGGCGATGGCTCTCGACCGCGACGGGCTGGCGGCGGCGTTCGCGGTGCCCCGCCTCGCGACCCGGACCGGCCTGGTCGCGCCCGGAGTCCAGGAGCTGCCGGCGCCGGCCCAGCCCGATTGGGCGGCTGCCCCGCTCGATGCGCGGCGCGCGCTCGCCGCGCAGGCGATCGCCGCGCTCGGGCTCGAGGCGCCGATCCGGCTCCGCGTCGCCATGCCCGACGGACCCGGCTACCGGCTCGCCTTCGCCTATCTGCGCCGCGACTGGCGGATGATCGGAGTCGAAGCCGAGCCGGCGGCGCCCGGCACCCCCGCCGACCTCGTCCTGATCGACCAGGTCGCGCCGGCCAATCTCGCCACCTGGTATCTGCGCCACTTCACCTGCGACGCGAGTGCGATCTGCGATCCGGCGGCCGACCAGGCCCTGCTCGCGGCGCGGCTGGCGCCCAATCCGGCCGAGCGCCATTCGAAGCTCGCCGAGGCCGACCGGATACTTACCGCGCTTGTGCCGTTCATCCCGCTGACCGCGCCGGTGCGCTGGTCCCTGGTGGCGCCGCGGCTGACCGGCTTCCGGCCCAACGCCTTCGCGCGCCACCCGGCCGTCGTGCTGATCGCGGAGCGCCAATGATGGACGAGGAGCAATTCGAACCCGCCGCCGGCCGGCTGTCGATCGGCCGCGACGCCGCCTCGGTGCGGCGCCGGGTGGAGGCGATGGAGGCCCTGCTCGAGCGCGGCTTCACCCTGCCCGGCACCAACCAGAAGTTCGGCCTCGACGTGCTGCTCGATCTCATCCCCGTGGTCGGCGACGCGGTGGCGGCGGCAATGGGCGCCTGGATCGTCTGGGAGGCGCGCAACCTCGGCATGTCGAAATGGCATATCGCCCGGATGAGCGGCAATGTCGGGGTCGATTTCCTGCTCGGCCTGATCCCTTGGGTCGGCGCGATCCCCGATTTCTTCTTCCGCTCGAACACCCGCAATTTGAGGATCGTCAAGCGCTGGCTCGACAAGCACCATCCCGGGACGCGGGTGATCGAGGGCGAGGTGGTGGCGCGGCGCGAGCTTTAGGGACAGCTACCGGTAGCTGTCCCTCCTAGGTCCGCGGTAGCTGTCCCTCCTGCGCCGCGGTGAAATCGAGGCCGATGTCGGCGGCCGGGGCGGATTGGGTGAGGCGGCCGACCGAGACGTAAGTCACCCCGGTTTCGGCGATGGCGCGGATGGTGTCGAGGGTGACGCCGCCGCTCGCTTCGGTGGGGACCCGGTCGGCGACCTCGGCGACCGCCTCCCTGAGCGCGGCGACGCCCATATTGTCGAGCAGCAAATGGGTCGCGCCCGCTTCGAGCGCGGCGGCGATCTGGTCGAGCCGGTCGACCTCGACGATGATCCGCTCGATCCCGGCGGCGGCGGCGCGGCGCACCGCCTCGGCCACCGAGCCGGCGACGGCGACGTGATTGTCCTTGATCATCGCGGCGTCCCACAAGCCCATGCGATGGTTTTGCGCGCCGCCGATCCGGGTCGCATATTTTTCGAGGCTGCGCAGGCCGGGAAGGGTCTTGCGGGTGTCGAGCAGGATCGTTCCGCTGCCTTCGATCGCGTCGACATAGCGCGCGGTCAGGGTGGCGATGCCCGAAAGGTGCTGGAGCGTGTTCAGCGCCGAGCGCTCGGCGGCGAGCAGGGCGCGGGCGTCGCCGCCCAATTCGAGCAGGACGTCGCCCGCTTCGCAGCGAGCGCCGTCCTCGACCGGCCGCTCGAACTCGACCGTGGGGTCGAGGGCGCGGAAGAAGGCCTCGGCGGCCGGCAGGCCGGCGACGACGATCGGCTCGCGGGTGCGCATCACCCCGGCGAAGCGCGCGGCCGCGGGAATGACGGCGGCGGAGGTGATGTCGCCCGCCTCGCCGAGATCCTCGGCCAGCGTGGCGGCGACGAAGCCGTCGAGATCGAAACCGGCGAGATCCATCGCGCGCGTCTGCCATTCAAGCGACGGCGAAACAAGCGCGGCGGGCGGGCGTTTCGGGCCGGCAGCCACCGGAGAGGAACATGAAACGCTACGCTTATTTGTGGATCACCCTGGCCTTCTTCCTGATCTCGCTCGGCCTGCACTGGTATTTCGGCTGGCAATCCTACCTGAGCGAGGCCGCCGAGCACGGCCGGCGGCCCGAGCTGGCCGACTATCTCAGCGAAATGGGCCGCGACACGTTCGAGAACTGGCAGTCGGAGTTCCTGCAGCTGATCTGGCAGGTCGTCGGCCTCGCTTACTTCCTTTACGTCGGCTCGCCCTCCTCCAAGGAGAATGACGACCGGCTCGAGGCCAAGGTCGACGCGCTGTTGAGGATGAACGGCGGCGAGGCGGCCGAGCAGCTGATCCGCGAGCTCGACGATCATTATCTGCGCGCCGGCGGCCATGCCCGGCCGCACGGCCACGAGGCGGAGCTGGCGAAATCGGCCGGCCACGGCATCCGCCACGTCGCGGCGCCGGCCTGAAGCGGGAACCCGGCGGCCCGCCGGGGGTTTGGACCCGGAACAGGGGAGCCAATCCATGGATGCAGCCGATCGGGACTATTTCCTCGAGCGCGCCGAAGCCGAGCTCGACCTCGCCAACGCCGCCACCCACGCCCGCGCCGCCTTCGCCCATTACCATCTCGCCGGCTTCTACCTCGACCGCGCCCACGGCGGCGCGGCGAACGACGATTGAGGCAGGGACAGCTACCGGTAGCTGTCCCTCCTCCTAGTCCCCTTCGATCTGCGGCTTGCCGACGTCGCCCTTGCCGACCGTGTGGGCGGCCATTTCGAGCATCCGGTCGAGCGACTTCTTGGCGCGGAGGCGCAGGCCCTCTTCCAGCTCGATCCGCGGCTGCAGGTCGCGCAGCGCGACGTAGAGCTTCTCGAGCGTGTTGAGGGCCATGTACGGGCACATGTTGCAGTTGCAATTGCCGTCGGCGCCCGGCGCGCCGATGAAGGTCTTGTTCGGCGCCTTCAATTCCATCTGGTGGATGATGTGCGGCTCGGTGGCGACGATCATCGTCTGCGACGGCGATTCGAGCGCATATTTGAGGATGCCCGAGGTCGCGCCGACATAATCGGCATGGTCGATGATGTGCGGCGGGCATTCGGGATGGGCGAGCACCGGCGCGCCGGGATGCTGCGCCTTCAGCTTGATCAGCTCGGTCTCGGAGAAGGCCTCGTGGACGATGCAGACGCCCGGCCAGAGCAGCATCTCGCGCCCGAGGGTGCGGGCGAGATAGCCGCCGAGATGCTTGTCGGGGCCGAAGATGATCTTCTGGTCGAGGGGAATCTGCTTGAGGATGGTCTCGGCGGACGAGGAAGTGACGATGATGTCGGAGAGCGCCTTCACCTCGGCCGAGCTGTTGATGTAGGTCAGCGCAATATGGTCCGGATGGGCATCGCGAAACGCCTTGAACTGGTCCGGCGGGCAGGAATCCTCGAGGCTGCAGCCGGCGTTCATGTCGGGCAGCACCACGATCTTGTCGGGTGACAGGATCTTGGCGGTCTCGGCCATGAAGCGGACACCGCAAAAAGCGATGACGTCGGCATCAGTCGCCTGCGCCTTGCGCGACAGATCGAGGCTGTCGCCGACGAAATCGGCGAGGTCCTGAATGTCGGGCGTCTGGTAATAATGGGCGAGGATGACGGCGTTGCGCTCCTTGCGCAGCCGGTCGAGCTCGGCGCGGAGGTCGAGGCCTTTCAAGGTCGCATTGGGTGCGTTCATGATCGTTTCCCGTGCGGCATGCTCAGCGGGCCGCCTGCCTGTCCCTGACCGCTTCGTCGATGCGGCGCGGGCGATCGAGGAAATAGGCTTCCTCGCGTCCTGCCGGATCCAGAAACCGCACGGCCACGCTGGCGTCAATCCCCGCTGCGCGAAGCGGCATGGCGAAGCTCCTCGCCACGGCCCGCATCGCCGCGTTGCGCGCCAGGCTCGTCGGCGTCCGTTCACGCGCCTGACGCATCAGTTCGTCCTGGGCGCTCCGGGAATTGGCCTGATCGAGCGTCCGTTCGGCATCGGTGAGCGCCATGACGATGCCGCCTTCCCGATATTCCTGAACATGGCTGAGATCGATCTCCGGACCGGCAATTTCAAGGGGCGGCAGAGTCACCGTCAAGGTGCGCGTCGGCGCGTCCCAGGCGAGGTCGCGGCGGCGCAGGCGGCCGAGATCGACGCCGTAGCGGACGCTGCCGGGCAGGATCAGGGTCTTGCGCGCGGTCAGGCCGAGGCGGGTCTCGCTGGCGCTGACCACCGCCACGAAGCGGCCGGTGAACGGAGTCAGCCGGCCTTCGTCGCGAAGCGAGACCAGCGCCCCTTGCGCGATCGCCTCGGGATCGGGACCGGCCGCCGCCGCCTCCGGGCGCAGCAGCAGGCCGACCCCCGCGCCGGCCAACAGGGCGAGCAGGAGCGGGACGAGAAGGATGAGCCTTTTCAAGCGCCGAGCACCCATCGCCCATCCTCGGCGTGAACGCGGCGGCGGCGTTCCAGATCGATGAGATGGGCGAGCACCGAGCGGCCGGCGGCGGGGAAGAGGCGCGGGTCGATGTCGGCGTACATATTCTCGACCATCACCGGAATCCGCCCCTCGCCTTCCGCCAGCGACTTGAGGATCTGCCGTTCGCGGAGATGACGGTGATCGATCAGCGCCCGGACATGCGCGTGAGGATCGTCGACCGCCGGGCCGTGGGCTGGAAAATAGACGCGGTCGTCGCGGCCGAGCAGCAGCGCGAGGCTCTCCATGTAGAGGGTCATGTCGCCGTCCGGCGGCGAGACGACGGTGGTCGACCAGCCCATGACATGGTCGCCGGTGAACAGCGCCCCGCTTTCGCCGAGCGCGAAGCAAAGGTGGTTGGAGGTGTGGCCGGGCGTCGCCACCGCGCGCAGCGTCCAGCCGTCTTCCGCGAGCGTCTCGCCGTCGGCGAGGATCCGGTCGGGACGATAGTCGAAATCGAAGGCGGCGTCGGCGCGCGGGCCGTCGTCGTCGAGCGCGAGCGGGGCGCAACCGGTGATCGGCGCGCCGGTGGCCGCGGCCAGGGGCCGGCTCGCCGGGCTGTGGTCGCGATGGGTGTGGGTGCACAGGATCGCGGCGATGCGCTCACCCCTCGTGGCGGCGAGGATCGCGTCGACATGCTCGGCGAGGTCCGGGCCCGGATCGATCACCGCCACCGCGCCGGCCCCGACGATGTAGGTCTGGGTGCCGGTGTAGGTGAACGGGGACGGGTTCGGCGCCAGCAGCCGCCGGACGAGCGGATGGACCTGCTCCACTTCCATCCCCGCCATGTGGCATTGGCGGGGGTGGAAGGGAAGGCTTCCTATTGCCCCCTGAGCCGGGCGATCTCGCGGTCGAGGGCGGCGGTGACCCGGGCCTTCTGCTCGGCGGATAGCTCGCTGTCGCCGGCGAGCCGGTCGCGGACCCGGGTCAGGCGCTCGGCGCGCTCGGCCGGCGTGGCGCTGCCGCCGCGGCTGCACAGGATGACCCGGGTGCGCTCATGGCCGTCGCCCTCGTTCACGTCGGTCCGCTGGCCATCGCCGCAATCGGACATTTCGAAATTCCCGCCCATCGCCAAATGGCCGCCGTCGCCGCGATGGAGGGTGAACGTGCGCACGCCGTGGTCGCCATGATCGCCGTGCGCGGCGTGATCGCCGTCGCCATGGTGATCGGTCATGATGATCACGCGGCGCTCATGATCGGCATGTCCCTCATGGTCGCCATGCGCGGTGCCTTCGGCATGCTCGCGATGCTCGCCCTCGCCGACACGATGGGTGCGGACGATGATGCGCTCCTCGCGCCGCTCCTCGCGCGGCTGCGCCTGGCCCTGGGCGGGCGGGTCCGGCTGGGCGAGGCCCGGCGTGCCGACGGCGAGGCCGATCCCGGCGAGGGCCAGGATGACGGCCGCGCCGCCGAGCATGCGGGCGCGGCTGCGGCGGTGGTGCTTCATCATTTTCAGTCTCCGTTTCAATTGATCGGCATGGTTCAATGGGCAGGCCGCGATGAGGCCGGGGCGGCTCGCGGATTTGATCAGCGCGCGGGCATAATCGTGGCGCGCGCCGGCGCCGGCGGAAGCGGCGACGGCGGCGTCGCAGGCCAGCTCCTGATCGGCCCGGAAGGCGCGGAAAGCGAGCCAGGCGACGGGATTGAACCAGTTCAAAGCGAGGATGAGAAGGCCCGAAAGGCTCCACCAGATGTCGCCGCGGCGGTGATGGACGGCCTCATGATCGAGCGCGAGCCGGCGCTCCTCCGCCGAATAGCGGGTGGCGAAATCGGCGGGCACGACGATGCGCCGGTCGACGAGCCCGAGCGCGACCGGCCCCGGCACCGCTTCGCTCTCCCACAGCGGCAGCCCCCGATGGGCGCCGAGGCTGCGCGACGAGGCGGCGAGCTCGGCGACGAAGCGCCGGTAGGCGAACCATTGCCAGCCGAGCAGCAGGGCCGCGCCCAGGGCCCAGACCGCGAGCAGCAGCGGCTGGGCGAGCGCGGGCCCGCCGTCGGGCGGCAGCGGCGCGGCGGCATCCCCCGCCCACACCACCAGCGTCTCGGCCGGAATCGGCGAGGGGATGTCCGGCGCGAGCGACGGCAAAGGCGGCATGACGAGGCGCAGCGCCGGCAGCAGCCAGAGCGCATAGGCCGAGCCGGCGCCGAACGCGCGGGCGACCAGGCGGCGCAGCGCGAGCACGGCGAGCATGGCGAGGCTCGCCCAGGCCATGTTGGCGAGCAGCCAGCTCATTGTTTCAGCGCCTTCAGCAGAGCCTCGATCTCGGCGATATCGGCCGCGGTCAGGCGGTCGCGCTCGGCGAGATGGGCGACGAGCGGGGTCACCCGGCCGCCGAACATGCGATCGAGGAGCCGCCCGGATTCCTGGGCGACATAATCGGCGCGGGCGACGGCCGGGCGGTAAAGGTAGCGGCGGCCCTCCTCCTCATGGGCGAGGACGTTCTTGGCGAGCAGCCGGGCGAGCATCGTCTTGACGGTGCGGATGCTCCAGCCGCGTTCGGCCGGGACCCGGGCCGCGACCTCGGCCGCGGTCAGGGGTGCCTCCTTCCAGAGCACCTCCATCACCGCATATTCGGCCTCGCCGATCCGCTCCACGCGCGCCCCTTCCCGTTTGATTACAGGAGTAGTCATCGGATCGCTGAACGGGGGATGAATGGCTGTCGGCGGGCTTTACAGGTGGCGGAAAGGGTTAAAATGCGTTCACTCTGAAAAGCGCGGTTTTCTGCGGTTTTCGGGCGCTGGCACGCGGCGTGAATAAGGTATCGCGTCCACATGGTTCCACTCAGGGGCGGGCCTGGCGCACTTTCCGGTCGCGCCGCCCGCCCCTTAATTTTGACGCCGCAGGCGTCATCCCGCCCAGGGCCGAATTTCCGCCAGTTGCGTCAGGCGCTGTTGGGAAGGGCGTTGTCCTTGCTGGATTCCAGAATCACGAACACGAGGATGCCGAGCGCGACGACGCCGAGGAGCCAGCCGCTGCGGCGCAGGAACTCGCTTTCGCCCTGCGTTTCGGCGCTTGCGCGCTGGATTTCCGGGCTGTTGGCGAGGCTCAGCGGCGCTGCCGATTGGGCGGCGGCGGCGGTGCTGCCGGCAACCAGCGACAAGGCAGCGAGCGCGACGACGGACTTCGAAATCATTGGCTACTCCCTTCGACAAAGGCTCCCGTCAGGCGCGGGCAACCTGCTTCTCCTCGATCAGGCGCTGCAATTCGCCCGCCTCGAACATCTCCATCATGATGTCGGAGCCGCCGAGGAACTCGCCCTTCACGTAGAGCTGGGGCACGGTCGGCCAGTCGGAATAATCCTTGATCCCCTGGCGGATCTCCGGGTCCTGGAGGACGTCGACGGTCTCGAAGGCGACGCCGAGATGGTCGAGGATCGCCACCGCCCGGCTCGAAAAGCCGCATTGCGGGAACAAGGCGGTGCCCTTCATGAACAGCACGATGTCGTTATTCTTTACAAGCCGGTCGATCCTGTCGCGGGCATCGCTCATGATCTTGTCCTTTGCTACTCGGGCGCTGCGGTGCTGAGCTTCAGTGCATGCAGCTCGGTGCCCATGCGCCCGCCGAGCGCCTGATAGACGCGCTGGTGCTGGCGGACCAGCGGCAGGCCGCGGAAGCTCTCGGCGACGACCCGCGCCTCATAATGGTCGCCGTCGCCGGCCAGATCGACGATCTCGACGCGAGCGTCGGGGATAGCCTCGCGGATCAAGGTCTCGATCTGGTCCGCGGCCATCGCCATCGGCGCGCCTCCTACCCTTGGGCTTCGATGAACTGGCGGCGGGCCTCGACGGTCTTGTGGTCGAGCGCCTGGCGGATCGCCGCCTCGTCGACCTCGAGGCCGGCCGAGATCAGGTCGCCGAGCACCTTGCGGACGACGTCGTCGTCGCCGGCGCTCTCGAAATCGGAGCGGATCACGTCCTTGGCGTAGGATTCCGCCTCGGCCTCGGTGAGGCCCATCTTCTTGGCCGCCCACATCCCCAGCAGCCGGTTGCGCCGCGCGACGATCTTGAACTGCATCTCCTGATCGCGGGCGTACATCGTCTCGAAGGCCCTTTCGCGGTCGTCGAACTGGGTCATGGCGGTCCTTGCTGCTGCGGGTTCCTCCCTCAGATAGGCGGCTGGCGGAGCGGGCGCAACGGCCGGCTCGACAAGCGCGCCGGTGCCGTGGCAGGAGACGCCGATGATCATCGCCGCCTTGTTGCTCGCCGCGACCCCCATCAGCCCGCAGCAAGTTGCCTATTCCCGCTGGGGCCAGTGCCTCGAAGCCAATCTCGCGCCCGACCGGTTCATGACCGCGCCGCGGATCACCGACCGGGCGATGATGGCCTGCCTCAGGTTCGAGCAGGATTATGGCCGGGCCCATTCAAGCTGGCTGGCGGCGGCCACTCTCAACCCCGCCCAGCGCACCGAAGCGGAACGCGAATATAATCGCAGCATCCGGCGGATGCGCCGGATGATCGAGGACGAGGCCCAGGAAATCCAGGATCAGAGCGGCAACCGCTGAGGGACAGCTACTAGTAGCTGTCCCCTCTCTCTGTAGGAGGGACAGCTACTGGTAGCTGTCCCCTGTTTCTGATGGAGGGACAGCTACTGGTAGCTGTCCCTCGCCAATGACTCTACGATTTTGATGATCGCGCTGGACAAAATTGGCCTTTTAGCGTAAGATCGCGGCATGCCGAGAACCGCCCGTCTCGTCCTGCCGGGAATACCGCATCACGTCACTCAGCGCGGCAACCGGTCTCAGCGGACCTTCTTTTCGGAAGGCGATTACGCCTTCTATCTGAAGCTGTTGCGCCATTGGTCGGACAAGAAGGGGACGGCGATCTGGGCCTGGTGCCTGATGCCGAACCATGTCCATCTCATCATGGTGCCCGCAAATCCCGCAGGTCTCGGCGCGGCGATGGCGCCGGTCCACCAGCAATATAGCTGGGAGATCAACCGGCGCCAGGGCTGGCACGGCCATCTCTGGCAAAGCCGCTTCGCCTCGGTGGCGATGGATGAAGCGCACCTTCATGTCTGCCTGCGCTATGTCGAGCTCAACCCGGTGCGGGCCGGCCTGGTCGATCGCCCCGAGCAATGGCCCTGGTCGAGCGCGCGCGCCCATCTCGGCCTCGCCCGCGACGAGATCACCGATCTGGCCGCCATGCGGGAACGGATCGACGACTGGCGGGCGCTGCTCGACAGCGGGCTTCGCGACGGCGAGCGCGACGCGATCCGCGCCGGCGAGCGCAGCGGCCGCCCGCTCGGCCGGATCGCCGGAGGGAGGGACAGCGACGAGTAGCTGTCCCTTCTCTCTGCAGGAGGGACAGCTACCGGTAGCTGTCCCTCAATCCATCGTGACCGGTAGCTGTCCCTCAATCCATCGTGACGACGAGCTTGCCGACGGCCTGGCGGGCGGCCATGTGGGCGATCGCCTGGCCGGCCTCGGCCAGCGGCCAGGTGCGGCTGACCCTGGGCGCGATCTTCCCTTCCTCCCAGAGCCGGAACAAGGTGGCGATATGGGCGGCATTGGCCTTCGGGTCGCGCGCCGCGAAGGCGCCCCAGAAGACGCCGCGGACGTCGCAGCTCTTCAAGAGGGTGAGGTTGAGCGGCAGCTTCGGGATGCCGGCCGGGAAGCCGATCACGAGCAGCCGCCCCTGCCAGGCGATCGCGCGCAGCGCCGCCTCGGTATAATCGCCGCCGACCGGATCGTAGATGAGATCGGCCCCGGCCGGCCCGACCGCCTGCTTGAACGACTGGGCGAGCGCCTTGGCGCCCTCCTTGTCGAACGGCCCGCGCGGATAGACGAGGATCTCGTCCGCGCCGGCCGCCCGCGCCGCGTCGGCCTTCGCCTCCGACGACACCGCGGCGACGACCCGGGCGCCATAGGCCTTGCCGAGCTCGACCGCGGCCAGGCCGACGCCGCCGGCGGCGCCGAGCACCAACAGCGTCTCGCCTTGCTTCAGCCCGCCGCGGTCGAGCAAGGCGTGGATCGTCGTCGCATAGGTCAGGATCAGCGCCGATCCTTCCTCGAAGCCTCGCCCTTCCGGCAAGGGCAAGGCCGTCGCCGCCGGCACCACCACTTTTTCGGCAAGGCCGCCATGGCCGAGCATCGCGATCAGCCGGTCGCCCTGCTCCCAGCCGGTCACCCCCTCGCCGGCGAGCTCGACAATGCCGGCGATCTCGCCGCCCGGGGCGAACGGGCGGTCGGGCCTGAACTGATATTTGTCCTCGATGATGAGGACGTCGGGATAGTTGATCGCGCAGGCCCTGACCCGGACCAGCAGCTGGCCCGGACCCGGCACCGGATCGCCGACCTCGCTGAGCTTCAGCGTTTCCGGGCCGCCCGGGCTGGTCGAAAGCAGCGCCTTCATCGCGCCGACCCCGGGAAGGCGGGGAGCTTCGCCACGTCGGCGGGCTCGTGCTGGATGATGACGTTGGCGTGGAGATTGCGGCCGAGCCGATCGAACCGGTCCATCGAGGCGAGCGATTCGGCGCGGCTGGTGTTGAACGGCGGCACGCCGCGATGGGCGACCTGATCGGCGAAATGATAGGTGTCGCCCGACAGTAGCACCGGTCCCGAGGCGAGCCGGACGAGCAGGCCGCGATGGCCGGGCGTGTGGCCGGGCAGGTTGAGGAGGATCACCTTGTTGTCGCCGAACACGTCGTGATCGCCGTTCGCCTCGGTGACGGTGCCGCCGCCGGTCAGCCACGGCGCCAGCGGCTCGCGCTCCACGCCCGGATCGGTGCCGCGCAGCGCCGCGACGTCGCCGGCGCCCATGATCAGCCGGGCATGCGGGAAGCTCGCCGCCTGGCCGGTATGATCGAAATGATAATGGCTGATGCCGACCACCGAGACCTGATCGGGCCGCACCCCGATCCGGGCGAGCTGATCGACGATGGTCGCGGCGAGGGTGGCCCGGAGCTGCGGAGTCTCGATCGGATGGCCGACGATTCCGGCCGGAATGCCGGTGTCCCAGAGCATGTAATCACTGCCGTGGCGGATCAGATAGCAGCTGCCGACCAGCGCCTTCGGTCCGGCCGGATATTCGGACGTGTCGGAGAAGAAGGCATTGAAATCGGTGAAGGTGAAATTGCCGCAGTCGAGCCGCCACAGCTCCATCAGCGGCGGCACGGTCGGCGCCTGCAGGCCGGTCAGCGCGATCCAGCCGAGCGCGACGCTCAGGGCCCGTTTCAACATCGCCCGCCTCCTCATCGGAGGGACAGCTACCAGTAGCTGTCCCCTCCCTCTGTTTGAGGGACAGCTACCGGTAGCTGTCCCTCCCATAAAGTCATCGTTCCTTGGGCGAAACATAGGAGGGATCGTGGGCGAAGGGCAATTGCCCGCCCGCCTCCATCGCCTCCAGCACCGCGCCGAAATCGGTCTTGCAGCGGAAGCCGAGCCGGCGCTCGGCGCGCGACGGATCGTAGATTCGCTCGATCCGGGCGGGCAGCGACCAGCCGCGCCCGGCGTAGAGCGAGGCGGCCTGCGGGAAATGGCGGGCGATCAGCGCCGGCGCATCGGCGATCAGCGCTTCGCGATCGGCGGGCGCGAACGGCGTCGGCGCGGCGAGGAGGAAGGTGTCGAAGCCGAGCGCCGGCGCCCTGTCCAGCGCGGCGAGATGGGCGTCGGCGGCGTCCTCGACGGTGAGCCGGCGGCCGAGGAACTCGTTGGCCTTGCGATTCTCGCCGGAGAGGTCGCGGTGGGTGTCGTCCTCCTCGGGGAAGAAGCGGCCGGTGCGCAGGACGAGAACGGGCATGCCGGTCTCGTCATGGGCGCGGCGGCAGAGGCGTTCCGCGGCGAGCTTGGTGACGCCGTAGACGTTGCGCGGGGCGGCGGGCGAATCCTCGGTCAGCCATACCGCCCTTTGCTTCGCGCCGGAGCGGATTTCCTCCGAGATCATCAGCGAGGTGGTCGAGGTGAAGAGGAAGCGGCCGGCGCCGGCCGCGGCAGCGGCGGCGAGCAGATGCCGGGTCCCGTCGACGTTGACCGCGCGGAACGCGCTCGCCGGATAGCGGACGATGTCGGGCTTGTGCAGCGCGCCGGCATGGATCACCGCATGGATGCCCCGCGAGGCCCGGTCGACCAGCGCCCGGTCCGCGACCGAGCCGACGAGGTCGGTGTCCGCGCCGGGCGCGACGTCGAGGCCGATCAGCTCGTGCCCCTGCGCCCTCAGCCGCGGCGCCAGGAACCGGCCGAGCCAGCCAGACGAGCCGGTGAGGAGGATGCGCATAGAGGGTCTGCACTAGGCGGCGGCGGACATCGGCGAGGCGAGCCGCTCCGCGGGATCGTGGTCGTCGGCCCAGTCGGTGCGGCGCCTGAGCCATGGATTGACGAACAGGACCGGCAGCTTGAGGATCATCAGCTCGGAATGGATCAGGCTGTCGATCGCGCGCTCCCACCAGCGGGGGTCGCGCCGGCCGTGCGCCTTCAGCCAATTGTCGTAGGGCGCCCAGTGGCTGGGCTCGTCCTTCTCGATCACCCGGAAGATCTTGAGCAGGATCTTGTCGTCGCGGACGAGCGGGTGCTTCAGGAGGATATCGACCTGCTTCATGCCGCGCCGCTCGGTCAGCGAGATCACCCGGCAGAGCCGCTCGAACAGGCGGTCGTCGGAAATCACGGTCTGGGTGTCGAGATCGTCGATCCGCCGGCCGAACATGATCTCGATGAAGCGGTCGATATGGCCGCAGGTGCGGTCGATGTTGAGCGGCATCTTGCCCTGCAGCTCGAACCAGCGCTTGAACATCACATAATGCTTGCGCTCGTCGGCCCGGTGCTTCTCGATCGCGGCGATGAAGCCCTCGTCGTCGGGCGTGCGGCTGCGCACCGCCTCGAGGATCCGGTCGATGCTCGTATAGCCGCGATGCTCGTTATAGATGTAGATCGAGCCCAGCAGGTCGAGATAGCGGCGGCGGAACCAGGTGAACATCAGCGCAGATTCCGCGTCCACGCCTTCAGCGTCAAGTTTTTTGACCCCCTCATGCCACTTCGTAACGGGCCGTTGTCTTTGCGGCCACATCTTGCGCGGTGACGTCCGGCGCCAGCTCGATCAGCCGGAACGGGCTCTTGTGATCCGGCCGGTGGAAGACGCACAGGTCGGTGACGATCATGTCGACCACGTTCTTGCCGGTCAGCGGCAGGGTGCATTGGGGGATGAACTTGGGGTCGCCGTTCCTGGACGTGTGCTCCATGACGACGATGATCTTCTTGACCCCGGCGACGAGGTCCATCGCCCCGCCCATCCCCTTGATCATCTTGCCCGGGATCATCCAGTTGGCGATGTCGCCATTCTCCGCCACCTCCATGGCGCCCAATACGGTGAGGTCGATATGGCCGCCGCGGATCATCGCGAAGCTGTCCGACGAGGAGAAATAGGAGGAGGAGGGAAGCTCGCTGATCGTCTGCTTGCCGGCGTTGATCAGGTCCGGATCGACCTCGTCCTCATACGGGAAAGGGCCGATGCCGAGCATGCCGTTCTCGGACTGGAGGGTGACCTCCATCCCCGCCGGGATGTTGTTGGCGACGAGCGTCGGGATGCCGATGCCGAGATTGACGTAATAGCCGTCGCGCAGCTCCTGGGCGGCGCGCGCGGCCATCTGGTTGCGGTCCCAGGGCATCAGCGATTTCCTCCTTGCGGATCGGTCCAGCGCTTGTCCGCCGGGAAGACCTCGTCGAGCCCGCCGCGCAGGCCGGTGCCGTAGACCGGGTTGGGCAGGATGAACCAGCCGGCGCCCCAGATCCGGGCGAAGGGCGCGCCGGTGGCGGCGCTGCGGCGTTCAGGGACCGACAGCGCCCGGTCGTTGAACAGGTCGGAAAAGTCGCCGAGCTGGTCGCCGGCCATGGCGACGACGCAATAGCGCGCCGCGATCGCGGCGCGGCGCGGATCCTTGGCGCTGCCGGGAGCGACGTCGCCCTGCAGCCAGAGCGTCTCGCCATGGCGGGTGAAGCCGAGGCCTGCGCGCGCGAGCGCCGCCACATTCTCCGCGGCATGGGCGGCGAGGCGATTCGTGTTGAAGATGACGGTAATGCGCGCCGCCCGGATTGCGGCGAGCGCCGCGACCGCGCCCGGAGTCGCGGCGACCGCGTCCGATCCGGTCCGCTCCCAGCGATTCCAGCGCTCCTGGTCGTAGGGTCGGCCGGGATGGGAGGCGTCGTCATATTCGAAGCCGAGATTCTGGATCGCGGTCTCGTCGACGTCGAGCACCACCGCCAGCGGCCTGCGCCCGCACGGGACGAAGCGCGGCGCCGCAAGGGTCGATCCCGGGGCGAGAACCACGCTGTCGCGGGGCCGATGCCGGGCGGCCGCGAGGACATAGGTGCGAAAGGCGTGATAGGCCTGGACGGTCGCCGCCGCGCCCTCACCCGAGCCGTACAGCCATTGCATGCCCGGCGGCACGCGCGGCTCGGGAGCCTGGGCGGCGGCCGCGCCGGCCGCGGCGATCAACGCCGCAACGCCAAGCATCCCCCTCCCTGCAAGGGAGGGGCTAGGGGTGGGTCGCGAGCGCAGCGAGCCCTTCACCGCAGGAACCGAAGCGCCTTCGGCGCTACCCACCCCCGGCCCCTCCCTTGCAGGGAGGGGAGACTGGGCCGGCCTCCTCATGCCGCTTCCCTCGTCCGGGTCATCCGGAACTCGATCTTCTTGTCGTAGGGGGCGCCGAGGATCATCCGCTTGACGTAGATCGAGGGCAAATGGATGCAGTCCGGGTCGAGGCTGCCGACCGGCACGATCTCCTCGACCTCGGCGACGCAGATCCGGCCAGCGGTCGCCATCGGCTGGTTGAAGTTGCGCGCGGTCTTGCGGAAGACGAGGTTGCCGCTCTCGTCCGCCTTCCAGCCCTTGACGATGGCGAGGTCGGCGCGGATGCCGCGCTCGAGGATATAATCCTCGCCGTCGAACGCCTTGATCTCCTTGCCCTCGGCGACCTGGGTGCCGACGCCGGTTTTGGTGTAGAAGCCGGGAATGCCGGCGCCGCCGGCGCGGCAGCGCTCGGCCAGCGTCCCCTGCGGGCAGAATTCGACCTCGAGCTCGCCGGACAGATATTGCCGCTCGAACTCCTTGTTCTCGCCGACATAGGAGGAGATCATCTTGCGGACCTGGCGGGTGCGCAGCAGCTTGCCGAGCCCCTCATTGTCGATGCCGGCATTGTTGGAGGCGATGGTGAGGTCCTTGACGCCCGAAGCCTGGATCGCGTCGATCAGCCGCTCCGGGATGCCGCACAGGCCGAAGCCGCCGGCGCAGATGGTCATGCCGTCGAACAACAGCCCGTCGAGCGCGGCGGCGGCGTCGGGATAGATTTTCTTCATTCGGGCGCTCCCTCGGATCGACCGCCGATAGTCGGGGCGCCCGCTCACGGTCAACCGCGGAGACCCGCGATCGGGCATCGCCGCGGCCATCGGGCCGCCGATCCGGGACGGGCCCCGAATGTTGACATCGATAAGTTGAATGAAGTTGAGGATATGCAGGGATGCGGAGCCGGGTTCCTTTCCGGCATCGGCCACAAGGGACGCCCGCGGGCGCGGCTGCGCCGCGCGGAAGTTGACGGCGCGGAAGTTGACAGGTTCGGAAGTTGACAGGTTCGGATGCGGTTTCGGGAATCCGGCGGTTTCGCGAAATCCGCCGCGGCGTGCGCGTTGGCGCCGGCATCGGGCGCGAGGCCAGGTCACCGGCCAACTAGAACACACAGGGAACAAAAAGACAAGAGGGTGCCTCCGGTCAGCCGGGGCGGCGCGCCCGCAATCCGGCCGCGGCGATGCCGGCTTCGGCGCAGGCCTCATCGGCCGCGGGCGCCTCGCCCGAGACGCCGACCGCGCCGATCCGCTCGCGCCCGTCGGCCGAGAAGACCGGGACGCCGCCGGCGACGGTGACGACGTGCGGCGCATCGGCGAAGCCCGGCACCTCGCGCGCGCCGGCGGCCAGCTGCGCTGTCGCCCCGCCCCAGGCGGCGCTCGCCCGCGCCTTGGCCAGCGCGAAGTCCATCACGCCGTAGCCGTTGCCGTCCATCCTCAATGCGGCGAGCAAGTGCCCGCCCGCATCGACGACGGCGATGGCGTGGCTCTGGCCGCGGCCGCGCGAATGGGCGACGATCGCCTGCGCGGCCGCCGAATCGAGGCGGGGCGGCGGCGGCTGGGCCGGCGCCGCGGCCGCAACCGAAAGCGCGATCAGGATGGCGGCGAGCGCTCGAGACGGCATGATCTGCCTCCCTGTTTCAGCCCACCGGTCGAGCCATAAGGGGGCGGGCCAAGCGCGGTCAACCAGGGACAGCTACCCGTAGCTGAACCCGGGGACAGCTACCGCAGCTGAACCAGGGGACAGCTACTAGTAGCTGTCCCTCCCCTCTCTTTCGGGGACAGCTACCGGTAGCTGTCCCTCTTGCGCTTGACCGGTAGCTGTCCCTCTTGCGCTTGACAGCGGCAACGCGAACCTATACTTTGTTTTGCAAAGTTATTTGGAGAGCGCCATGACGCAGGTCTCGCAAGCCGCCTCGGACGACATCGCCTATGTCCGCCAGCTCGCCGAAAGCGGCGCCCGGGCGCCGCTCACCGGCGGCCGCTTCATGGCCTGGTGGGGCCTGTGCCTGACCATCGCCTATGTCGCCCACTGGCTGGCGCTCAACGGCACGATCGGCGACGGCAGCAGGATCTTCGCGATCATCTGGCTCACCTTCCTCGCCATCGCCCTGGCCGGCCAGTTCCTGCTGGCCCGCGGGATGCCGGCCAAGGCCGGCGCCGGCTCGGCCGGCAACCGCGCCTCGCGCACGGTCTGGACGGCGGGCGCGTTCGCGATCGGCTCGATGGCGATCGGCGCCGCGATCGCCGCCGAGAGCGGCCAGGGCTATCAGACCTTCGACTGGATCGTCCCGGTCGCGTTCACCGCTTATGCCTGCGCCCTGATCGTCACCGGCTCGCTCGCCGGCGAGAGGATCGCGGTCGCCGCCGGGTTCGGCGCGGTGGCGATGGTCGGCCTGTTCACCAGCGTCATCCTGCATCCCGACCGCTATCTGCTCGCCGCCGGCGGAGTCGCCCTCACCGTGCTCCTTCCCGGCGTGCTGCTCATGCTGCGCGAGCCGAAGGCGGAGGGCTGAGCCCGATGGGCGAAGGCAGCCCGTTCGACCACAATGCGATCGACGACGTCATCCATGGCCGGATCCGGCTCGGCGTCGTCGCCTATCTGTCGGCGGTCGATTCGGCGCTCTTTTCCGAGCTGCGCGACAAGGTCGGCGCGACCGACGGCAATCTCTCGGCCCATCTGAGGAAGCTCGAGGACGCCGGCTACGTCGCGGTGGCGAAGAGCTTCGTCGGCCGCAAGCCCCAGACCCGCCTGGCGCTGACCGCGGCCGGGCGCAAGGCGTGGAGCGTCTGGCTCAACCAGATGGAGGCCTTGCGCAACGCTGCGGGAAAATAGGGACTGTCCCTATTTTCGGAAAATAGGGACTGTCCCTATTTTCGGCGGTCAGGCGCGCAGCTTGGCGAGCACGCCCTGGAGCTGCATCGCATTGCCCATGTCGCCTTCGACCCGGAGCTTGCCCTGCATGAAGGCGGTCATGCCGTCCAGCTTGCCGTCGGCCATGTCCTGCCAGTCCGCCCAGGCGACCTTGATCGTGGTGTCGGCCTCGCCGTCCGTCTCGGTCACCGCATTGCCGACGCCGTCGAGCAGGACCACCCCGTCGTCGCCGAAATCGAGCTTGACCCGCTTGCCGGGCAGATAGGCATTGGCCTCGTTGAGGCGGGCGGCCATTTCGCTCTTGGTCATCGCGGGTCTCCTGAGGAAGGTCACGCCTCCCCTAGATTCCGCGAACGCCAAGTCAAGCCTACAGCCATGTCAGTAAGCGCTCGCTTCCCTCCACGCGCGAACGCGGCTAGGCGGCGCGCGATGGACGCCGCCGAAGCCATTCACGAGAAGCTCGTCGCCCGCCTCAAGGACGGCAACCTGCCGCGGCGGACCAGCGACGTGCGGCCGGCCGACGTCGGGTTCGGCCCGGAGGCGATGGTCGAGACCTTCTACAGCCAAATCGTCAGCCGGCAGATGGACCGGCTGTCGCGCAGGCTGCAGGCGCGCGGCGAGGGCTTCTACACGATCGGCAGCTCGGGCCATGAGAACAATGCCGCGGTCGCCGAGGCGCTCCGGATCGACGACATCGCCTTCCTCCACTACCGCTCCAACGCCTTCCAGATCCACCGCTCGAAGCAGCTCCCCGGCCAGACGCCGTGCTGGGACATGCTGCTCTCCTTCGCCGCTTCGGCCGAGGACCCGATCTCGGGCGGCCGCCACAAGGTGATCGGATCGAAGCCGCTCAACATCCCGCCGCAGACCAGCACCATCGCCTCGCATCTGCCCAAGGCGGTCGGCGCCGCGTTCAGCATCGGCATCGCCCGGGCGCTGAAGCTCGACAACCCGCCCCTGCCCCGCGATTCGATCGTCCTCGCCAGCTTCGGCGACGCCTCCGCCAACCATTCGACCGCCCAGGGCGCGTTCAACACCGCCGGGTGGGCCGCCTATCAGGGGACGCCGATGCCGATCGTCTTCCTGTGCGAGGATAACGGCATCGGCATTTCGACGCGGACTCCGCGCGGCTGGATCGAGGCGGCCTTCCGGAGCCGGGCGGGACTCGAATATATGCGCTGCAGCGGCCTCGACATGGCCGATTGCTATCGCGGCGCCGTCGCCGCGAGCCAATTCGCCCGCAGCCGGCGCCGGCCCGTCTTCCTCCACATGGATTGCGTTCGGCTCTACGGCCATGCCGGCTCGGACGTGCAGGCCACCTATCTTTCGAAGGCGCAGATCGACGAGGACGAGGCGCGCGATCCGCTGCTGTTCAGCGCGGCGCTGCTGGTCGAGCAAGGCCTGCTGACCACGGACCAGATCCTCGACATCTACGGCGAGACCGAGGCCCGGCTGGCGCGGGTCGCCGAGCAGGCGATCACCCGGCCCAGGCTCACCACCAGCGGCGCGGTGATGGCGAGCATCGTCCCGCCCAGGCGCGCGCCGGTCCGCGCCAACCGGCCGGGCCCGGAGCAGCGCGAGGCTTTGTTCGCGCGCGACCGATCGATGATGGAAAAGCCGCAGCACATGGCGCGGCTGCTGAGCTGGGCGCTCGCCGACCTCATGCTCGCTCATCCCAGCATCGTCGTCGCCGGCGAGGATGTCGGGCCCAAGGGCGGAGTCTATAACGTCACCGCCAAGCTGCACGAGCGCTTCGGCCCGGCGCGGGTGATCAACACCCTGCTCGACGAGCAGAGCATATTGGGCCTCGGCATCGGCGCCGCCCATGATAATGTGCTCGCGATCACCGAGATCCAGTTCCTCGCCTACGTCCACAATGCCGAGGACCAGATCCGCGGCGAGGCGGCGACCTTGAGCTTCTTCTCGAACGGCCAATATGCCAATCCGACGATCATCCGCATCCCCGGCCTCGGCTACCAGAAGGGCTTCGGCGGGCATTTCCACAACGACAACAGCCTCGCCGTCTTCCGCGACATACCGGGCCTGATCCTCGCCTGCCCGAGCAACGGCGCCGACGCGGTCGGGATGCTGCGCGAATGCGTCCGCCTCGCGCTCGAGGAGCAGCGCGTGATCGTCTTCCTCGAGCCGATCGCGCTCTACATGACCCGCGACCTCCACGCCGAAGGCGACGGGCTGTGGACCGCCCCTTATGCCGCCCCCGGCGAGGCGAGGCCGATCGGGCTCGGCGAGATCGGCCTCCACGGCGACGGCACCGACCTCGCGATAATCAGCTACGGCAACGGCTATTACCTTTCGCGCCAGGCCGAGAAGATCCTGCGCGAGCGGCACGGCCTGAACCTGCGGGTGATCGACCTGCGCTGGCTGGCGCCGCTCAACGAGGACGGCCTGCTCGACGCGGTCGCCGGCTGCGCGCGGGTGTTGATCGTCGACGAATGCCGCCGCACCGGCTCGCAGAGCGAGGCGCTGATGGCGCTGTTCGCCGAGCGCGCTCCGGACCTCGACTGCCGCCGGCTCACCGCCGAGGATTCGTTCATCCCGCTCGGGCGCGCCGCGACCCTGACCCTGCCGAGCCGCGACTCGATCGTCGCCGCGGCGCTGGAGCTGGCGGGTGGCTGAGAAGCTCGCGGCTTTGGTCGTCTGCCCCGGGCGGGGAACCTACGGCAAGGCCGAGCTCGGCTATCTGAAGCGCCTCCACCCCGACCGGGCGGAGCTGCTCGCAACCGTCGACCGGCTGCGCGCCGAGCGCGGGCAGAAGGCGATCTCCGAGCTCGACGGCGCCGACAGGTTCAGCCCGGCCCTGCACACCCGCGGCGACGTCGCCTCGCCGTTGATCTTCACCGCTTCCTACGCCGATTTCCTCGCCATCGACCGGGCCCGCTTCGAGATCGCGGCGGTGACCGGCAATTCGATGGGCTGGTATACGACCCTCGCCTGCGCCGGCGCGGTCACGCTCGAGCACGGCTTCCGGATCGTCGACGCGATGGGCGAGCACAGCCAGGCCGGCGCGCCCGGCGGACAAATGCTGCTGACCCTGGTCGACGAGGATTGGCGCGAGGCGGCGGGCCTGCGCGAGGCGGTGCTTGCGCTGGTCGACAGGATCGACGGCCTTTACGTTTCGATCGCGCTCGGCGGCATGCTGGTCCTCGCCGGCACCGAGGCCGCTCTCGCCGCTTTGCTTGAACAAGCGCCGCCGATGCCGGGCCGCGAGCCGCTGCGCCTCGTCAACCACGGCCCGTTCCACACGCCGCTGATGCAGGGCTCCTCCGACCGGGCGATGGCGCAATTGCCGGCCGCCTGGTTCAGCGCCCCCGAGGCGCCGATGATCGACGGGCGCGGCCATATCTGGCGGCCGTTCGCGAGCAATGCCGGGGAGCTGTGGGGCTACACCTTCGCCAGCCAGATCCTCGAGCCCTATGATTTCAGCCGCGCGATCCAGGTCTCGGTCAAGGAGCACGCCCCGGACCGGATCATCCTGCTGGGGCCGGGCGACACGCTCGGCGGCGCGATCGCCCAGGCGCTGATCGCGATCGAATGGCAGGGGCTGAGATCCAAGCGGGATTTCCAGCAGCGGCAGGCCTCGGATGCGCCGGTCCTGCTCAGCATGGGCCGCGAGGACCAGCGGGCGCTGGCGACCGCCTAGACGTCGTCGCCGAGCGCGCCCTTGACGGCGCCCTTGACCTGCTGGAACTGGCCCTTCAGCGCCTGGCCGGCACCTTCGTCGCGGGTGTCCGGATCGTCGCTGTGCTGCTTGGCCTTGCCGAGCGCTTCGTTGACATTGCCTTTGATCTTGTCGGCGAGCTCACCCATGGGGAATCTCCTTGAAAAACAAGCTGGATGAGCAACGAAGCGGCGGCTGAGCGGGTTCCGCCGCAAACGGCATGCTTTGGCCAAAAATTAAGGTCTTCCGGGCAATGGCTGGGCGATGTTTCCGGCCCGAGACACCCGCCGCAAGGTATTGATCCGGGCACGCATGCATGCCGACGGCCCGTCCGCCGACGTCTGCATCCGCGACATCTCCCCGCGCGGCCTGCTGATCCAGGCGAGCGCGGCGCCGCCCAAAGGAAGCTATGTCGAGATCGTCTTCGACGGCCACTGGATCGTCGGGCGCGTCGTCTGGGGCAAGGACCGGCGCTTCGGCGTCCAGGCGCGCGACCGGATCGACCTCCATGCGATCGCCACCGGCAGCCCCGGCCAGGCGGCGCGGCAGGAGCCCGCCCGTCGGCCGGGATTCGCCCGCTCCGCCCCGCGCCGCGCCGGCGCCGCGACCCATCACGCTTTCGCCAAATCGGTGGAGTTCGCAGTGATCGCGGCTTTCGCCGCAGCGCTGGTCGCGGCGCTGGGCGTTACTGCGTTCGAGACATTGTCGCGGCCGTTCGCGAACGTCTCCGCCCTGCTGGGCCGATAGCCGGCGTTCAGCCGCGCTCGCCGGCGCGGCGGATGCGCTGGGCGAGCACCCGGCGCGGATGGGCGCAGCGGCAATCGCCCTGATAGGCCGCCTGCTCGACCGGCGCGGCCTCCTCGTCGTCCGGCTTCGCATTCTCGGCGAGATTCTCAGGGTTGCGAACGCCGCGCTCGTAAAGCTGGATGCAGCGGTCGCGGACCGTCCGCGAGCAGGGCGGATAGCCGCTCCGCGCCTCGCGCGGCCCGTCATAGTCGGAGTCCGGCGGGCTGGCGCTGACCAGCCCGAGGCCGGCGACGGCGGCAAACAGGATGAGCTTCTTCATATCCGGCCTCCTTGTCCTGGCGACCCGCAATGCGGCGGTTAACCATAACGGATTCGCGGTCAAAGCCCAAACGGCCACATGTCGTCCTCGCCGCCGGGCTCGGGCCCGGGCAGCGGGGTCACCGCTTCGGTCTCGTCGAACCAGATCCAGGCGTCGAACTGGCGGGGCAGGATCGCCTGCGAATAATGGCTCCAGCGCTCGGTCTCCGGACGGTAGATGACGCCGATGAAGCGCTCGAGCCGCGGCTCCATCAGCGGCTCGAGGATCGCGCCGCCGCGGCCAAGGTCGAGCAGGAAGCGCGCGACGCCGCTGTCGTGGCAGAGGCGTTCGTAGCTGCCTTCGAGCGACGGGCGGACCTGCTTGACCTCCATCGGCGAATCCCAATCGTCGGCGGCGGCGACGGTGCCGGTGTGGGTGCCGAAGCCGATCAGCCGCGCCTCCTCGCCGAACCGCTCGCGGACCAGCTGGCCGATGTTGAGCTCGTCGCGGACCTGGCCCATCTCGGTGTAAGCGGCGTTGCCGATATGGCTGTTATGGGCCCAGACCACCGCCTTGGCGCCCGCGCCCCTGGCCTCGAGCAGCTGGCAGAGCGTCTCGAACATGTGGGTGTCGCGCAGGTTCCAGCTCTCCGCCGCGCCTTCGTACATCGCCCGGTAATAGGCCTCGGCATTCTTGACGAGCCGGGCGTTGGCGGCGGCATCGAGCCATTCGTCGCCGTCGGCGGCGGCGTAGCGCAACCGCTTCGCCTGAAGCTCGCGCAGCATCGCCACCACCGGCGCCTCGCACAACGCATAGCCTTCGCTGGTCGCGATGCGGCCGTAGCGGGCCGGATCGCGGCTCCACGGCGCGAGGCAGGCGTAGCGCTCGCGCGCCACCCGCGCCGCCGCAGGATCGACGTCGTCGAGATAGTCGATCACCGCGCGCATCGAGCCCGAGAGATTGTAGAGATCGAGCCCGTAGAAGCCGGCCATCGCCGCGGGCGCGCGGCCTTCATTGCGGGCGCGCAGCCAGCGGATGAAGCCCTCGACCTCGCGGTTGCGCCACATCCAGGTCGGGAAGCGCTGGAAGGCGGCTTCCTCGCCCTCGCGGCGCGGCCGGTGGCGGACGAAACGGTCGACGTTCGCCGCGTCCGGCCAGTCGGCCTCGACGGCGACGATAGTGAAGCCGTGGCGCTCGATCAGCCGCCGGGTGATCGCGGCGCGGGCGCGGTAGAATTCGGAGGTGCCGTGGCTGGCCTCGCCGAGCAGGACGACACGCGCGGCGCCGTAGCGGTCGAAGGCCTCGGCGAACGCCGGATCGTCGATCTCGGGCAGCGGCTCGGCCGCCTCCGCCAGGCGCCGGGCGAGCGGAGTGCTTCGCCGGCCCTGCTCGTCCCAGCCCTCGGCGCCGATCAGCGGCACGAAGCGGACCGCGCCGAGATCCTCGCTGTCGTAGCTGTCCTCGCCGGTGCGGGTGACCTTGACCAGGCTCTGCACCGCGCCGGGCTCGCCGATCGGCATGACCAGGGTACCGCCGATGGCGAGCTGCCGCTTGAGCAGAGCGGGGACGTGGCTGCCGCTGGCGGCGGCGAGGATCGCGTCGAACGGCGCTTCGCCCGGCAGGCCGCCGGAGCCGTCGCCATGGACGATGCGGACATTGTCGTAGCCGAGCCGCTTCATCCGCTCGCCGGCGAGCCCGGCGAGCGCGTCGTGGCGCTCGATCGCGATCACCTCGCCGGCGATGCGGCCGATCACCGCCGCCGCATAGCCCGAGCCGGCGCCGATCTCGAGCACCTTGTCGCCGGGCGCGACCTCGGCCGCCTCGATCATCAGGGCGACGATATAGGGCTGCGAGATGGTCTGGTCCGCCTCGATCGGCAGCGGCGAATCCTCATAGGCATGGCCGGCGAGATGCTCGGGCACGAACGCCTCGCGCGGCACTTCGCGCAGCGCCGCGAGCAGGTGCGGGCCGCGGATCCCGCGGCCTTCGATCTGGCGGCGGACCATGTCCTCGCGCAGGCCGGCAAAGTCTGCCATCCCTGCCTAAATAGCCGAGACGGACGGCCGTTCCGAGCGCTCAGTCCTTGAGCGCCTGCCTGGTCTCGCGCAGCGACAGCAGCTCCCAGGCCGCGACCGCCACCAGCACCAATGTCGCGATCAGCGACAGGACGAGCGGGGTCAGCCCCACCGCGAACGGCGCGGCGAGGCCGAGCAGGCCGAGCCCGGCCATGTGCGAGAGCGGATAATAATCGGCGCTGGTCCGCTTGAAGATCAAATTGCCGAACAAATAGAGCGCCGGCCCGCCGAGCAGGGCGGCGGCCGCCGCCGGCCCGGCCGGGCCGCCCGGATGGGCGACCGCCATCTCGTCGGAGGCGGCGGTGACAATGATCCCGGCGACGATCGGAATGTGGAAATAGGTGTAGGCGAGCCGCGCCATCCGCCCCGGATCCTTGTCCTGGGCGAGCCGCCGGGCGGCGCGCTCGGCGCCGATGTCGAAATAGAGCCACCACATCGCGATCGTGCCGACGAAGGCGCTGGCGAAGGCGAGGATCGTCGGTGCGGCCCAGGCGGTCTGGCCGAAGGCGGCGCCCGTCACCAGGATCGATTCGCCCAAGGCGATGATGATGAACAGCCCGCAGCGCTCCGAGAAATGATGGCCCTCGACGTCCCAGGTATGGGTGTCGCTGCGGCCGAGGCCCGGCGTCCAGAAGGCGGCGACGGGACCGGCCGAGACGATGGCGAGGGCGGCGCCCCACAGCGCCATCCGCGCCGCCCCGTCCGCGACCAGCGCCCCCGCGATCCAGAACGGCGCCTCGGCCAGCGACCAGGCGACGATGCGCACGAAATTCAGGAAATTTTCCCGGTTGTGGCGGACCAGGGCGAGCAGCATGAAGCCGTGGCGGCCGAGCTGAATGCCGGCATAAGCGAGCGCGAACGGCAGCGCCCGCGCCGCGAACGCCTCCGGCAGGCTGATCGACATCACCATCGCCGCCCCCATCAGCGCGAACAGCAGCATCCGCACCGGCATGTGGCGGACGTCGAGCCAGTTGGTGACCCAGGCGGTGTCGACCCACACCCACCAGACCGCGAGGAACAGCATCGCCGCCTGGAGGAAGCCGAGCGGATCGGGATGGAGGATGATCGTGTGCGAGACCTGGGTGACCGCGAACACGAAGACCAGATCGAAGAACAATTCGATGAAGCCGACCCGCTCCTCGCTGTGCGAATCGCGGCTGCGAAGGAGGTTGCGCTTCATCGGCGTGACGATTGCCGGGCGCGGGCGAAAAGAAAAGGGCCGCGCGCCGGTGCGGCCGCGGCCCCTGAGCGTGGAGGGGACACCCGCATGCGGGTGTCCCCCTTCGTCCTAGCGATCCTGCTGACCGCCCTGACCCTTCTCGCTCCTGATCTGGTTGTCGCCCTGCTGCTCGTTTTCGGTCTCGAGCTCCTCGCCCTTCTGACCGAATTCCTGCTGGCCCTGCTGGCCCTGCTCCTTGTCGAACTGGCCGAAAGCGGGCTTGCCGCCCTGCTGGCCGGTCTGGTCCTGCTGGCCCTGGTCTTTCCTGAACTCGTCCATGAGGACATCCTCCGCGACTGGAAGCGTCGGCGGCACAGCGCCGCCGCTCGCCCGACGAACATAACAAAGATCAAGGACTCGCGGTTCCTGCGGCTCGTCCCTCAAATCAGTCCGGCGAGCGGGCTCGAAGGGTCGGCGTAGCGGCGCTGGCCCATCCGCCCGGCGAGATAGGCGAGCCGCCCCGCCTCGACCGCCAGCTTCATCGCCCGCGCCATCATGACCGGATCCTTCGCTTCGGCGATCGCGGTGTTCATCAGCACGCCGTCGCAGCCCAGCTCCATCGCCACGCTCGCGTCCGAGGCGGTGCCGACGCCGGCGTCGACCAGCACCGGCACTTTCGCGCCCTCGACGATCAGCCGGATCGTCACCCGGTTCTGGATGCCGAGCCCCGAGCCGATCGGCGCGCCCAGCGGCATGATTGCCACCGCGCCGGCCTCCTCCAATTGCCTCGCCGCGATCGGATCGTCGACGCAATAGACCATCGGCTGGAAGCCCTCCCGGACCAGCGTCTCGGTCGCCCGCAGAGTCTCGCGCATGTCGGGATAGAGGGTCTTGGCTTCGCCGAGCACCTCGAGCTTGACCAGCTCCCAGCCGCCCGCCTCGCGCGCCAGCCTGAGGGTGCGGATCGCCTCCTCGGCGGTGAAGCAGCCGGCGGTGTTGGGCAGATAGGTGATCGTCTTCGGATCGATGAAATCGGTGAGCAAGGGCTGGCCCGGATCGGAGATATTCACCCGCCGCACCGCGACGGTGACGATCTCGGCTCCCGACGCCGCGACCGCCGCGGCGTTCTGTTCGAAGCTCTTATATTTGCCAGTGCCGACGATGAGGCGCGAGGTGAAGGTCCGGCCGGCGACCGTCCAGGTGTCGGCGCCCATCAGCCGCCCCCGACGAAGGTGACGATCTCATAATCGTCGCCGTCCTCGACCGCGACCTCGGCGAGCGCCGAGCGCGGCACGATTTCGAGGTTGCGCTCGACCGCCACCTTGGCCGGCTCCAGCCCCAGCGCCAGCGCCAGGTCGGCGACGCTGGTGCCGGCGGCGACGCGGCGGTGATCGCCATTGACCCGGATCGAGATCGTGCCGTCGTGGACCATGAAACCGCTCGTGCCTTTGCGCTTGCGCCAGGGCCGTCATATAGGGGCGCGCGATGGCGACGCCACCTCTGATCTACGTCCTCAACGGCCCCAACCTCAACCTGCTCGGGAGTCGCGAGCCGGAGATTTACGGGTCCGACACGCTCGACGACATCGCCGGCCGGCTCGAGGACCGGGCCCGCGCGCTCGGCGTCCGGATCGACATCCGCCAGTCCAACCATGAGGGCCATCTGATCGACTGGCTGCACGAGGCGCAGGCGAAGGGCGCCAAGGCGGTGCTGCTCAATGCCGGCGGCTTCAGCCACACATCGGTCGCGCTGCACGACGCGGTGAAGGCGATCGGCGTGCCGGTGATCGAGGTCCATCTCTCCAACCCGGCGGCGCGCGAGCCTTTCCGCCGGCGCTCGCTGATCGCCGCCGCGGCGAGGGCGACGATCGCCGGCTTCGGCGCGCTCGGCTACGAGCTTGCTCTGGACGCGGCCGCCCGTCTCTGACAGACGCTGCCGCAACGGAAGAAGGGGTTCCGATGAGCGACGACGACCATAAGGACGAGCATAAGGACGAGCCGATGCGGGTCGATACCGACCTGGTCAGGAAGCTCGCCGAGATGCTGGACGAGAACGCGCTCAGCGAGATCGAGGTCGAGGACAATGGCCGCCGCATCGTCGTCAAGCGCAAGCTCGCCGCCGCGCCCGCTGCCGCCGCCGCCGCGGCCCCCGCGCCCGCTCCCGCCCCGGCCCCGCCGCCGCCGCCCGCCCCGGAGCCGAGCGCCGAGAACCATCCGGGCGTGGTCAAATCGCCGATGGTCGGCACCGTCTTCCTCGCCGGCGAGCCCGGCGCGGCGCCGTTCGTCTCGCCCGGCGACCGCATCGCCGAGGGCGACACCCTGCTGATCATCGAGGCGATGAAGGTGATGAACCCGATCGCCGCGCCGCGCTCGGGCGTGGTCAGGCAGATCCTCGTCCAGGACGCCCAGCCGGTGGAGTACGAGCAGCCGCTGGCGATCATCGAATGATGCGGGCCTCGCCCGTCATCCCGGCGCAGGCGGCGATCTGAGATGGCGATCGGCAAGGTCCTCATCGCCAATCGCGGCGAGATCGCGCTGCGCATCCACCGCGCCTGCCACGAAATGGGGATCAAGACGGTCGCGGTCCATTCGACCGCCGACACCGAGGCGATGCACGTCCGCCTCGCCGACGAGGCGATCTGCATCGGCCCGCCCCCCGCCGCCGATTCCTACCTCAACATCCCGGCGATCATCTCGGCCGCCGAGATCAGCCATGCCGACGCGATCCACCCGGGCTACGGCTTCCTTTCCGAAAATGCCCGCTTCGCCGAGATCGTCGAGACCCACGACATCGTCTGGATCGGCCCCAAGCCCGAGCATATCCGGACGATGGGCGACAAGATCGAGGCTAAGCTCACCGCCGCCAAGCTCGGCCTGCCGCTGGTGCCGGGCTCGGACGGGCCGGTCGAGAGCTTCGCGGAGGCGAAGAAGGTCGCCGCCGGGACCGGCTATCCGCTGATCGTCAAGGCCGCCTCGGGCGGCGGCGGCCGCGGCATGAAGGTGGTCCAGGCCGAAGACCAGCTCGAGACCCAGATCAGCCAGGCGCGCTCGGAAGCGAAGAGCGCGTTCGGCGACGACACCGTCTACATCGAGAAATATCTCGGCGATCCGCGCCACATCGAATTCCAGATCTTCGGCGACGGCAAGGGCAACGCGATCCATCTCGGCGAGCGCGACTGCTCGCTGCAGCGCCGCCACCAGAAGGTGCTCGAAGAGGCGCCCTCCCCCGTCGTCACCCCGGAGGAGCGCGAGCGGATGGGCGGCATCGTCGCCCGGGCGATGGCCGAGATGGGCTATCGCGGCGCCGGCACCATCGAGTTCCTCTGGGAGAAAGGCGAGTTCTACTTCATCGAGATGAACACGCGGCTGCAGGTCGAGCATCCGGTGACCGAGGCGATCACCGGCCTCGACCTCGTCCGCGAGCAGATCCGGATCGCCGACGGCCACCCGCTCACGCTCAGGCAGCAGGACGTCCATATCCGCGGCCACGCGATCGAATGCCGGATCAACGCCGAGGACCCGAAGACCTTCGCCCCCTCGCCCGGCCTGGTGAAGCAATATCACGCCCCCGGCGGGATGAACGTGCGCGTCGATTCGGGGCTCTACGCGGGCTACAAGGTGCCGCCTTATTACGATTCCATGATCGCCAAGCTGATCGTCTACGGCACCACCCGGGCGGGCGCGATGCGCCGCCTCCGGCGCGCGCTCGAGGAGTTCGTCATCGAGGGGATGAAGACCACCATCCCCCTCCACCAGAAGCTGCTCGACGATCCGGAGTTCCAGGCGGGGGATTATACGATCAAATGGCTCGAAGAGTGGCTTGGGCGGCAGGGCACTTAGGGCCGTCCGGGGGACGGACCGCCCTCCACTGAGCCCAAGCCGGTCTTCGAGCCATCTGGAGGAATGGCTTGCGCGAGCGCAGTAAGCCGCGGCAGCACAGCCGGACTCTAGACCAGCTTGGCGATGCCGAGGGCCTTGTCGACGAGGCCGAGGAAACCGGTGATCGCCTCGACGACCTTGTTGATCTGCTCGATCTGCGCGACCGCCTTGTCGACGTCGGCCTTGGCCTGATTGACCTCGTCGATGGCGGCGCCGATCGCCGCGGTCTGTTGCGCGAACAGCGCCTGCTGGGCTCTGGTCAGCCGGACGGCGACTTCGTGCATTTGCTGGCCGAGCGCCTGGATCGTCGCCGGATCGGTCGCCGCTTCCTGCCTGGCGGTGAGCGTATCGAGCAGATCGAGCAACGTCCGGTGCAGCGCGGCGATATCCGGATTCTGTTCGGTCATGGCTGGTCTCCGGGGGCCGGCGCGGCCGCGGCGTCGGCGCGCCGCTTCGCTTCGTCGAGCCAGTTGCCGATCCGGCCGATCCAGAACAAGGCGTCGCCGCCGCTGCCCTGCGCTGCGGCGGTATGGGCCGCGCCGAGCGCGAGCACGGACGCCCGCAACTGGGCGAGATTCTGCAGCTGGGCATCGCGCGCGTCCATGGCCGCGATGAAGGCCAGGATTGCGGCGCGGCGGCCGGGCGAGGTCGGCGGAAGCTGCGAATAAGCGGCCCGCAGGTCGCCGAGCTTGACCAGCCAATAGCCCCGCGCGGTTCCCCTGAGGCCGCTCGAATCGTCGGCGCCGATGGCGTCGGCGAGCCCGCCCATCACCGCCGAGAAAGCGGGATCCACGCGGCGCATGATCGCCGTCGCGCTGCGCTCCGCGCGCGCCTGGACGAGCGCGCCGGCGAAGGTCGCGAACAAGCCCGACGCTTCCGCCGGCACCGCCAGCCGGGCCGGGCCCTCCCGAAGCTGCGCGGCGAGGCCGTCAATCCGGTCGGCCGTCGCCTGCGCGCGCGCAGGATCGACCAGCCCCTGAATCGCCCCGAGATAGGAATCGAGCGCGGCGAAGGCGTTCGACCATTTGGCGATGTCGTCGGGGGCGAAGGCGAGCGGGAAATCCGCCTCTCTCAAATTCTGCGCGGGATTGGCCAGCGTCCGGGCGATGTCGAGGTCGCGCGCGGTGGCGTTGGTGGTGGCGAAGGCGGTCGCCGCCTGCTGCTGGGTCAGGGTGAGACCGGTCCTGATCGCACCGACATTCGCGGTGACGATCGGGCCCGGAGTCGCGCAGGCGGCAAGCCAAAGGACCGCCAACAGGGTCGCGATGCGGGCAATCGACTGTCGAACAGGCATGCTGGCTCCCACTGGGCCGAAATGGGCTGAGCAGCCGAAAGCAAAGCTCCGAAGCCAAGCCTCGCACGGCCGCGTAAATCCGTCAAACCGGTCGATCGAAATCGGTTCGGCTCCACGAGGGCGGGCGCGATGCGGCGGACGCGGCGCCCGCGAGGAGTTCGTCATCGCGGGGATGAAGACCGCCATCCCGCTTCACCAGGCGCTGCTCGGCGAGCCGGATTTCCAGGCGGGCGACGATACGATCAGGTGGCTGGAGGAATGGCTGGCGCGGGAGGCATAGAGCCGCCCACGGGGATAGACGTTGTAGCTGCTGGGCCCGGACGATCGCCCGATCATGGGCTTGGCGGGGGCGAAGGCTCTTTGTTCTCGGATTCCTCCCCGTCGTCCGGTCCCGGGAGATCGGGAAAGTTGGAAATCGCGACCATCCAGTTGAAGGTCGGCGTGGACTTGAGCACCTCGGTCCAGGCCAATGGATCCCTGAACGCCGCACAGTGGAGCTCGCGCTTGGCGGAATCGCGCGCCAGATGGCCCTGGACGATGAGAATCATGTTGTTGGGGTTGTCCGGATCGGCGCCGCATAGCGTGACGTCGACGAACGCACCGAAGTTTCCGCTGCCGGGGAGCGGGAGCGTGACGCCCGCGACGATGTCCGCCGAGCTCGCCTTCGCGAAATTTTCGAAGAGCGCATAGAATTGGAAAAGGCCGTCGACTCGGCAGAGCAGGTCGCCAAGCACCCACACGACTCCCGGGACGTCCGGTTCGTTGGAAACGGGCCATGTCTGCCCGCCGGTCGAGAATCTCTTTTCGCCGGGGACAACCTTGAAGACCGGCCCGGGGCGAGATGTTGCCGTGCACATTTCCTGGACCGCGAACACCAACTCTCCATCGGCCAGCGCGCGCTTCAGCGGCACTCGATTGTTGTGCGGGTCGATCAATCCCTCGCCAATCTGCTCGAAGTCCGGGTTCGCGCTCCCGTCCGGGCTGACATGAATCTTCACTCTCGCTCCCGGAATCGCATCCACGGCGACGAAGCGCAGCGTCGCCACCGCGGCAAGGATGGGCACTTGCGCGACTGCCGGAGCCGTCTCGACCCTGACCGCCTCGGACGCGATTGCCACCGCTCCGCAGCCCGTTGCCTCGGCGCGCACGAAGGCGCCCGCGATCAGGAACGGATTGACCGGTATCGCGATGCTGCTCGACCTTGCCCAATGCAGCGCGCTGACCTGCTTGTGCTGCCCTGACGCATGCGAGAGAATTCGGACCATGGAGCCCGGAGTGAGTCCCGTGACCCGCACGACACGCGCGCAATCGAACAAGGTGCGCGCGACCTGCGGCGTTGCCATTTCGACCAGCGGTCCCACGACGGTCGCGCCCGGCGCGCTCGCCAGCCCGCACGCCGCCTGCACGACGCTGATCGGCTGACCCGGCGCCATCGGGGCGAGCTCGAAGACCTGATCGCTGCCGAGCGGCGAAGCCTGGCCCCGGTAGACGGTCCCGCCCAGGTCGATTGCGACAAGCGCGCCCGGCTTCAAATCCCCGACATGGAGGAAGGACGCGCCTCCGCATGGCGGAGAAGGCTTGGGCTGCGGTGGTGTGATGGCCGGCCCGTAATCGGCCCTCCGGGGGTCCGAAGGGCCGACCGCGCAGCGCGGGCCGATGGCCTGGCGCACGGCCAGCGACCCGCCGGTCGCCGAGAGCGGTTGGCTGAGGCGCACAGTCAGCGCCGGCAGGTCGAACGCGACGGTCTCGGCCGCGCTCGTATCGCTCCGTTCGATGGTGACTATGGCGCCATCGACGACGCCCCCGATCACCACCACGGCGTCGCATCCCACCGGCTGGGGGTCGCCGATGGTCGGAACGGGCAGCGAATCGCCGGCCTCGACGGGCAAGAGCAGGGTCGCCGCGCCGGTGACGGAGGGGACGCCGGTCAGCGCCGGAAAGCCGGGCGGTGCCTGCTGGACCACTCGCACACCGCCGGTGCCGGCGGGTACCGGATCGGTCAGCGTGATCCGGGCCGCGCCTGTATCGGCGAGGCCCTGTCCGAGCGGTATCGAGGAATCGTCGGATACAAGCAGTTCGGCGCCCGGCTCGGCGCCCTCGATCCAGACGGCGCGGCCACAGGGATAGATTTTCGATCGGAGCGCGAGCGAGGCGGTCTGGTCGTAGGAAACCGGCACCGGATTGACCATGACCGCCAGTCCGGCCTCGGTCCACCCGCTTGCCTCGAGGCCGAGCTCTTGCCTCGCGAATAGACGGGTGTCCTCGGTCAAGGTCGTGCCCGGCATGAGATCCAGACGGTCGAGGCCGCCGGCTGCCAGTGCCTTCAGGACCAGGCGCTTGCCCGGCCCGTCCTCGCACACGATGACCGTCGCACCTTCCAACGCTCCCTCGATAAAGAGAGACCTGCTCCAGACAGATACTGGACCAGTGATCCGAGGGACAAAAAGAGGCAGCTTCGATATCTCCCGCTGAACACGCAGTTTACTATGTATTTTTTATAAGGGCTATACTATTCGAGGCTGTTCATCCTGTCCGGCATATTGAATTCAATCCGGAAGATTTGGTGACGCCGACGCATGGACTTTAGGGACTCCGCCACGGTCGGTTCAGACGGGACGAAATCAGCGCCGGGAGATCGCAATGACCAAAAGCTTCCAAGTCTCGCTGGCGCCCGAAAAGCTGTGGCAGGCGATCAATCCCTGGTCGTTCTACAATCAGGGCGCGCAGCTCGGCTTCGTCAACATCAATCTCGGCCAGACCAACCATCCGGAGATCGAGCAGAAATTGCTCGACGAGGTCGGCAGCTACGGCAAGCAGCTCGGCCGGATCGGCGACGCGCTCGAAGTGCTGATCGATCATGCCGCGCTCAAGGATCTCGGCCGCGCGGAGGCCGACGCGATCGCCATCCTCAAGGGCCAGCTCGCCGAGATCCGCAAGGTCAAGGCGCGCGAGCATGCGGATGAGGGCGCCGGCTAGACTTGCTCAAAGCTGGCGTTCCGGCTATGTTCCGCATCATGCACGCCGCCCCTCCCTGCCCCCTTTTCCGGCGCCCGCAACCGAAGCGTGGGTGGGAGGTTTTTTTGCTCCAGGGAAGCTGAACCTTCTGAACATTTCGAAACTTCCAGCCAGGTGAACGAGCGAGATGAAAGCGACCATCTATCACAACCCGATGTGCGGAACCTCGCGCAAGACCTTGACCATCCTCGAGGAATCCGGCGCGGACGTGACCGTCGTCGAATATCTCAAGTCGCCGCCCTCGGCCGCCGAGCTGAAGCGGCTCTACGACCGCGCCGGAATCACCCCGCGCGAAGGCCTCAGGACCAGGGAGCAGCTTGCCGAGGATCTCGACCTGGTCGATGGCGCGGTCAGCGATGCCGCGATCCTCGAGGCGATGGCGGAGAATCCGATCCTGATCGAGCGGCCGCTGGTCGAGACCGAAAGGGGCGTCCGCCTCTGCCGGCCGCAGGATACGGTGCGCGAGATCCTGTGATCGGACTGGGAAGGTTCATCCCGGCGGGCTAAGAAGGGGCGATGAAGACGCTCGATCCCGATCTGTTGCTGCGGGCCTATTCGATCGGCGTCTTCCCGATGTCGGACAGCCGCGACGCGGGCGACCTCTACTGGGTCGAGCCGAGGCGCCGCGCGATCTTGCCGCTCGATTCATTTCATGCCTCGAAGTCCCTTCGCAAGACATTGAAATCTGATGTCTTTAAGGTGACGCGCGACCGCGCCTTCGGGGAGGTGGTGAAGCTGTGCGCGGACCGCGAGGACACCTGGATCAACGCCGAGATCGAGGCCAGCTACATCCGCCTCCACGAGGCGGGCCGGGCCCATTCGATCGAGGTCTGGCAGGACGGCGCGCTCGCCGGCGGGCTCTACGGCGTCCGGCTCGGCGCCGCCTTCTTCGGCGAATCGATGGTGTCCTTGCGGCGCGACGCTTCCAAGGTCGCGCTCGCCTGGCTGGTGGCGCGGCTCAAGGTGGGCGGCTTCCGGCTGCTCGACTGCCAGTTCATGACCCCGCACCTCGCCAGCCTCGGCGCGGTCGAGATCGAGCAGAGGGACTATCTGGTGCTGTTGGATTCGGCGCTCGGCGGCGGCGGCGCCGGCGCCGGGGCCGGCGCCTCGGCGGCCGGGCCGGTCGAGTTCGAGGCGCTCGACCGGCTGCTCGGCGCGCGCGGCGAAGGCGCCGGCGTGCCGCCGCCCGGATGGGTCATCGCGCAGCTCCTCGGCCAGACGTCGTAGACCGGGTGCTCGACGACGTTGAGCGACGGCGTCTCCTTGTAGAGCCAGCCCGAGAAGACCCGGCGGAACTGCTGGCTGCGCGGCGCCCGCACGTCGAGCTGGACGAAGGCGCCGGTCAGCTGCTGGACCTCCCACGGGGCGGTCGTCTCGCAGGCGCGCAGGCGGACGATGGCGTCGCCGAGGCGGATCGCCTGGCCGGGGCGCAGGCTGAACTCGCGCATCTGGCCGTTGCGCTTGTTCAAGAGCCTCAGCACCGCGATTCGCTGGGCCATCGGCGTGGTGCCGGGCGCGAGCCGGGTGACGGTCTGCGGGATGTCGACGGTGTCGGCCTCCGCTTCGGCCGCGTTCTGCCGGTTCTGCTGCTCGGCGCCGCGCGGGCCGCAGGCGGCAAGCGCGAGCAGGGCCACGAGCGACGCCAGGATCTCGGCCCCGCGCCCGGCCATGGCTCAGTCGGGCGTCCAGGGCTGGTAGTCGCCGCTCGCCGCCGCCCTCCGGCCGCCGCGCTCGAGCGCCCCTGCCGGCCGATAGGCGGCCGCGGTTCCGGTCAGGTTCGGAGTCGCCGGCTTGAGGAAGCTGGGCGCCCGCGGCAGCGCCTCGTCGGGCAGGCCCTCGATCTGGCGGGTCAGCCAGGCATACCATTCGGGCGGCACCCGGCTGACGTCGTTCGAGCCGGCGTAGATCACCCAGCGGCGACCGTCCTTCCGGCCCTCGAAATAGGCGTTGCCGAGCGCGTCCTCGCCGATCTTGCGGCCGTGGCGCCAGCTGTAGAGCGCGGTCCCGGTCGACGCGCCTTCCCACCAGGTGAACAGGTTCTTGAAGAAGCCCATGGCCGACGCGCCTAGCGCCGATGGCGCGGCACGCGCAAGGCTTTGCTCGATGACGCTGCACCGCGCGAGCGGGACAGGATCAGTCCGACCAGCTGACCCGGTCGCCCTCCCTGATGCCGAGCTCGGCGGCGCGCCCGCCGCGCAGCTCGAGCACCGCCGTCATCGGCTCTTCGACCGCCACCGGCGTTTCCGACATCGGCACGGTGTTGGCGGCGATGCGGGCGATGGTGCCGTCCGGCCGGACGAAGAGCATGTCGAGCGGGATCAAGGTGTTGCGCATCCAGAAGCTGGCCGGCCGCGGCGGATCGAACGGAAACAGCATGCCGGCGTCCGGAGCGAGCGCGCGCCGCTCCATCAGCCCATGCTCCTGCTGCTCCGCGGTTCGGGCGACCTCGACGGTGAAGGCATGCCGCCGGCCGCCGCTGTCGATGGTGAGCAGGACGAGATCGAGCCCGGCCGGCGAGGTGCGCGCAGCCGCCGGCGCCTCGGCCGCGTTCGACGCCGGCTCGGCCCGGCAGCCGGCGAGCAGGAAGGCAGCAAGGAGGGCGGCAATCCGCGCGGACAGGATCAAGCGGGCTCGACCTCCACCGCGAGCGGGCCCTTGCGGCCGCTCGCGATCCGCGCCCGCAGCGGCTGGTCGGGAACCAAGTCGGTCAGGCCGCCGCGGCGGACCGTCTCCATATGCACGAAGATGTCCTGGCTCGACTCCTCGCCGCGGACCAGGAAGCCGTAGCCGCGCAGGCGATTGAACCATTTGACGATCACCGGCTCGAACGGCCCGGCTTCGTCGAGCAGGCTCGACGGATCGATCCGGTCGCCATGGCTGTTGCTGCCGCGGCCGAGCTCGGGGACGACCGCGGAGCTGAGGTCGATGGCGATCACCTTACGCGCCTGCAGCCCGCGCTCCTGCTCGACCACCAGGCACTCGATCACCGCCCCTTCCGGAAGGCTGCGGCGGTCATGCTCCTTGAGCACGCTGAAATGGATCAGGATGTCGCCGTCGGCCTCGTCGCTGACGATGAAGCCGAAGCCGCGGGTGGCGTCGAACCATTTGACCGTGCCGGTGAGGTGGATCAACGCTTCCTCGGGCGGGTCCTGGCGCGGCGCATCCCGGCTCTCGGCGATCGAGCCCGGCCCCCCGGCAAGCGCTTCGCGACGCGACGTCATTTACGCCCGATCCCCCTAGATCAGGCGGTAAAACTACCATGTTTTGCGTATATTGGAACCTTTCCTGTTCAGCCGCCGTCCGCTTCCGGGATTTCGCCGGGACGGGCGGCCATGATCCGCAGTGCGAGAGCGGAGGGATGGCCGGCGCGAAGCATCGCCGCGAGCGCCTTTTCCCGGGCCGGGCGATCGGCCTCTGCCACGGCGTAGGGGCCGATCCTGCGGCGCTCGGCGAAGCGCAGCGCCGCCTCCCAGGCGCCGGCGGCGGCGGCCTCGCGCGCCTCGGCCGCATCCTCCTCGCCGATCCCGGCGGCATGCAGCGCCGCGTCGAGCCGGCGCGGCCCATAGCCGCGGCGGGACAGGGCAGCGCCGCGCGCGGCGGCGAAGGCGCGGTCGTCGACATAGCCGAGGTCCGCGAGGCGCTCGATCAGCGCCTCGAGCGGCGGCGCGGCGGCGCCTTGCCAGCCGCGCTCGCGCAGCTTGCGGGCGAGATAGGTCTTGAGCCTGGCGCGGCTGGTCGCATAGCGTCCGGCGTAGAAGAGCGCGGCCTGCTCCAGGCCCGCTTCGTCGAGCGGCGGCTTGGCCTTGCTGTTGCGCTCTCGCTTCACCGCCTTGATTGTGCCACAGTCGAGCCGGATTATGAACGCGCCTCGTCTCCTAGAGCGGAGGCTGAACTTTGAATTCGGGACCGTGAGGGCCCAGGAAAGAGGATTCAGCCAGACGTGCTTGACCATGACGGCCAGGTGATGCCGCGCCCGGCGAGGGCGCCCGAGGCACTGCAGCCGACCCCGACAGATGACGATCTGCCGCGCCGCTATGCGGATTTCGCGACGATGACGGAGGCGCTCGACTATGTCGCGCAGGGGCGCAAGGGGATCAATTTTCACGACGCCCGCGCCACCCTGGTCCGGGTCTATCCCTATGCCGAGCTGCAGCGCGACGCGATCGCGGCGGCGCACCGCTTCGCGGCGCGCGGCATTCGCCCGGGCGACCGCGTCGCCCTGATCGCCGAGACCGCCGGCGAGTTCATCGCCCTGTTCTTCGGCGCCCTCTATGCCGGCGTCTGGCCGGTGCCGCTGCCTTTGCCGACCTCCTTCGGCGGCAAGGAGGCCTATATCGACCAGCTCGCGGTGCAGCTCGAAAGCGCCGATCCGGCCCTTCTCCTCTATCCGCCCGAGCTGGTCATGGCCGGGGCGGCGGCCGAGGCCTCGGGCGTGACCGGCGTCGACTGGACCTCTTTCTTCGCCGGCGAGGCGGAGGAGGCGCCGCTGCACCGGGCCGAGGCCGACGACATCGCCTATCTGCAATATTCGAGCGGCTCGACCCGCTTTCCGCACGGCGTCGTCATCACCCATCGGGCGCTGATGTCGAACCTCGCCGCCCACGCCCATTCGATGAAGATCGGCCCCGGAGACCGCGGCGTTTCCTGGCTGCCTTTCTATCACGACATGGGGCTGGTCGGCTGCATGCTGTCGATGATCGCCAACCAGATGTCGGTCGATTATCTGAAAACCGAGGATTTCGCCCGCCGCCCGCTCGCCTGGCTCGACCTCGTCACCCGCAACAAAGAGCGGACGATGAGCTATTCGCCGACCTTCGGCTACGAGATTTGCGCGCGCCGGGTGTCGAGCCAGACCGACGTCGTCAACCGCTTCGATCTGTCGCGCTGGCGGGTCGCCGGCAACGGCGCCGACATGATCCGCCCCGACGTCATGCAGTTCTTCGTCGACACCTTCGCCCCGGCCGGGTTCAGGGCGACCTCGTTCCTGCCGAGCTACGGCCTGGCCGAGGCGACGCTGGCGGTGACGGTGATGCCGCCGGACGAAGGCATCGTCGTCCAGATGGTCGAGGAGACCTTGCTCGCCGGCGGCGGCCAGGGCGAGCGCGACCGGCCGCAGCGCTACCGCGCCGTGGTCAATTGCGGCAAGCCGGTGCGCGAGATGGAGGTCGAAATCCGCGGCGACGACGGCAGCCGGCTGGCGGAGCATGAGATCGGCCGGATCTTCTGCCGCGGAGTCTCGGTGATGGTCGGCTATTTCCGCGACGAGGAGGCGACCCACGCCTGCCTGGACGAGGACGGCTGGCTCGACACCGGCGACATGGGCTATCTGTCCGACGATTATCTCTATGTCGTCGGCCGGGCCAAGGACATGATCATCATCAACGGCAAGAACCACTGGCCCCAGGACATCGAATGGGCGGTGGAGCAGCTGCCCGGCTTCAAGGCCGGCGACATCGCCGCTTTCTCGATCACCACCCCGGGCGGCGAGGAGACTCCGGCCGTGCTCGTCCAGTGCCGCACTTCGGACGACAGCGAGCGCGGCCGCCTCAGGGACCTGATCCGCGAGCGGGTGCGGGCGATCACCGGCATCAATTGCGTCATCGAGCTGGTGCCGCCGCGCTCGCTGCCGCGCACCAGCTCGGGCAAGCTGTCCCGCGCCAAGGCCCGCAATCTCTACCTTTCCGGCGAAATCCCGACCTACGACATCGCGGCCTGAAGCGGCGCGGCATGAACCTTCTTGCGCCGCCGGAGAGGCGTCGTTAAGCAGCCGGGCTCGGCGCTTAGGAGTGTAGCTCAGTCCGGTTAGAGCATCGGTCTCCAAAACCGAGGGTCGTGGGTTCGAATCCCTCCACTCCTGCCATTTCCCCCGTTCCGGCCGCTTCCGCCGCCTCCGCCGCGCCCGCCCGGCACCGCCCGGCGGCGCGGCCGCGCGGGGGTCTTGCTTCGGCGGGGGGCGAGGGCTACATGGCGCCAATCCGGCAAGGTCGAGAGCGGCGCCGGCCCGAACGGGGCTGGGCAGCGGCTCTTTGCCCGCCGCCACGCGACCCGCAACGAACGCAACGACGCAAGCAAGCGAAGCAACGAGCAAGGAAGAGGCCAGCCATGGCGCGAGTCAATCCCGGCGAATTCCTCCGGCAGGTCCGCTCCGAATCGGCCAAGATCGTCTGGCCGACGCGGCGCGAGACGCTGATGACCGGGCTGATGGTGGTGATCATGACCAGCCTGCTCGCCGTCTTCTTCTTCGGCGTCGATTCGGCGTTCAGCGCGATCGTCCACGCGCTGCTCGGCCTCCTGAGCTAGAAACGGAAAGACCAACAAACGCCATGTCCCGCTGGTACATCATCCACGCTTATTCGGGCTTCGAGAACAAGGTCCGCGATTCGATCATGGCCGAGGCGACCCGGATGGGCCTCGACCGGCTGGTCGAATCGGTCGAGGTGCCGACCGAGAAGGTGACCGAGGTCCGCCGCGGCAAGAAGGTCACCTCGGACCGCAAGTTCTTCCCCGGCTACGTGCTCGCCAAGCTGCAGATGAACGACGACGTCTATCACCTCGTCAAGAACACGCCCAAGGTGACCGGCTTCCTCGGCTCGTCGGGCAAGCCGCAGCCGATCTCCGACGCCGAGGCCGCCCGCATCCTCAACACCAAGGACGAGGCCGCCGCCGCCGCGCCCAAGCAGAAGATCAGCGTCGATTATGAGATCGGCGACAACGTCAAGGTGCTCGACGGCCCGTTCGCGAGCTTCAACGGCATCGTCGAGGAGCTCGACTTCGAGAAGAGCCGGGTGAAGGTCAGCGTCTCGATCTTCGGGCGGGCGACCCCGGTCGAGCTCGAGTTCGAGCAGGTGGAAAGGGTCAAATAGACCCTTTCCATCCTGAACTCGATTCAGGATCCGGGACAAGGACTGAAGGGCCGGTGCGCAAGCGCCGGCCTTTTCGTTTCACGCGAAGACGCGAACGACGCGAAGGCGCAAGGTTCCGGGGCTCAGACCCGGGCAGGCCCCCTGCCACGCTCAAGCGTGCCTTTGCTCTCGCTGCCAATGGATTAGCACTGTGCTAATCGGTTAGCCGTGAGAGACGGCGGGCCGCGCAAGGGAGTGCGAGGCCGTCTGGAACGGGCGGGAGCGGCGGGAGCGGCGGGCCTCGGGGCGAGCCGGGTGAAGGGCGTCGGTATCGATCTTCGGGCGGGCGAGCTGGTCGGGGCCGTCGAAGCCCATTGAGGCGGTAGAAGCCGGTCGAGCCCGAGCAGGTGGAGCGCGGCAGGCGAACGCCCCCGGCGAGGTCCGGGCTTCCTTAGTCGCCCGGCCCCGCCGCGGCCGCGGGTTGCGGGGCGAGCCGCAGCCTGCGCGCGCGATAGCTCCGCGCCAGAAGAAAGATCATGCCGCCAACCGCGATACCGGCGATTGTGAACGCCCCCCTTACCGCCAGATTGGCGCCGACATCGAGGGGGAAAGCCTGTCCCGGCTCGCCGAGCCGCCGCACGATCACCTGGAAAACATGTTGGATCGCGCCCATCGACAGCAATCCCACCGCCAAGAACCCATACATGACGAGCAGCTCGGAAGGCTTACGGGTTCGATCGTCGATCAACAGGCTGAGCGCCGTATAGCCGATCCACCACACGACGATGAGCAACCCGTAGCCGAAGCCGCTGTGCAGCATGGACGATCGTGACGGCCCAAAATAGGCGAATGGATTGTAAGGCCAAGCGTTCGTGCCGAGCACGGTCAGGGCCTGTCCGATATGGCCGCCGTCGATCAGAGCAATCATGTCCGCCAGACGCAGGAAATAGATGATGCCGCTCACATTCACGATGATGAAGCAGGCGCCCAATAGGTAGAAGGCGTGCTCGCGCTTCACCGACAGCGACAATATCGAAACCCGGTCGGAGCCCTGGAGACCAGCCCACCCCGCAAGCAAGGCGAGGCCGATAGTCGCCGATATCAGCGAGCTCAGCGCATCGAGCTGATCGCCGATTGCCGCCACCATGAGATCCTGGTTCATCCGAACCTCCTGATCTTGCGGCCACATCCTAGGGCTAGATGTGCCCCTGTCCTTTGAGAATCTCGCAGATCCTCTTGCCCAATTTGGTGGGGATGTAACGCGTCCCCTTATAAAGCCCCTTGCAGGGATGATCGGCGAAAAACTCCTTTTGCCGGCCACAAAGGAGATCGAGCGGAGAGCCAAAAGGGGAAAATGGGCGAAGCGCTTTCGATAAAGCGCCAACGGCGTTTCGCAGTGTGGGGTCGGGTGTCGCTTGCTGGTCCCAAAAGGTATCGTGCCCAATCAATACAGCTTGAAGGGCCTCCTTGCGAGTCGGTCGCAGCGCTCGTCGCAGGGCTACCTGATCCAGCTCGCCGCGGCGCGCCAGGTCGGCCGTCCGCTGGCGCTGATCAGCGCGGCCGCGCTGGCCGCGTTGCCGCCCTGTCTCTTCTGCTCTACCGGCGGGATCCAGCCATGGCCCTGCCCCTCGCCTTGCTCGCCCTCCTTCTCGCCGCGGCGCCGCCCGCGGCGGCGCCGGCCCGCCCCGGCCTGTGGATCGGCCCGATCCGTGCCTGCGCCGGGACGGTGGCCGAAGCGACGGTCGGCGAGGATGAGTTTCGCGAGCCCAATCTGACGATCCGCTTCCGCGAGGGCTGGGCGGACGTGCTGCACCGGGTGACGGCGGCGCGGGTGGGGCTGCCGATGGCGATCCGGCTCGACGGCCGCGTCCTCGCCGCGCCGTTCGTGCGGGAGCCGATCGCGGGCGGGATCATCGCCATAGCCCCGATCGCGGCCGAGGAAGGCGAGGCGATCCGGGCGGCGGCGCTGGGGCACTGCTGATCCGCCGGCGCCTTAAAGGGAACACGGACAAGTCCATGTCCCACCCCGATGCCCGACCGTTGCCGGTGATGAGGACAGGCCCTAGCCTGCGGCCATGGCCGCGCCGCCGCCCGCTTCGCCGGAGCCCAATCCGATCGGATGCCTCGGCGCGATCGCCATCGGCGTGCTGGTGGTGGCGGGCGAGGCGGGCGCTTTCTCGCTGCTGACCGGGCGGCCGCTCAACCTCTCCGATCAGGCAGGCGTCTTCCTGTTCCAGATGCTGAGCGTCGCGGCGCCGTTCGGCCTGCTCGCGCTCGCCGGCGCCCGCCGCGCGCTGCCCTGGCTGGCCGGGCTCGCGCTCACCCTCGCCCTGTGGGGTTACGCGCTGGTCGAAGGGGTCCGCTACCAACGGCATCCCGACGGCACCGGCGCCGATATCGGGCTCGGCCTGATCATGCTCGCCTCGCCGCTGGTCATCGCCGCCGCCGCGCTCGCCGCCCACGCCTGGCAGCGGCGGCGGGGCGGCTAGCGGAAGAGGCCGGGAAAGAGGACGGGCACCGAGGCCCCCGTCCCCGTCCCCGCCCTGCCGAAAGGTTGGCGGAGTTTGCCAAATATTGGGAGGCGCGCCGGCGGGCGGTCGCGCGGGCTGCGGAGTCGATTATACCAAGTCATTGTAAAACAGCATTTTCCTGATTCTGGCACGGCTCGTGCTGAGAGTGCGGCATCCGGGGCGGACATGCCGGCCCGCTTCGCCAGGAGTTACTCTTATGCAAATCTCTCCCTCCAACCTGCTCTTCCGCGGCGACACCTTCCTCGGCGTCTGCGAGGCGCTCGGCGAGGATTTCCGCTTCAACCCGTTCTACCTCCGGGCGGCGCTCGGCATCGGCCTGATCTGGAACCCGCTGGCGGTGGTCGGCACCTATCTGGGGCTCGGCGCCATCGTCGCCTTCTCGCGGCTGGTCGCGCCCAACCCGCGTCCCGCCTTCGCCGCGGCGTCGGCGGGCGAGCCCGCTTTGGCCGAGACCGCGGCGCCGCAGGCCGGCAATGACGAAGAGGCGCTGGCGGTCGCCGCCTGAGCGTGACGGGGACAGTCCCCGGAAAGGGGACAGTCCCCTCCGATTTACCGAAAAGGGACAGTCCCCTCCGAGCTAGCCTCTCTCCGCTTTCCGCTTCTTCCAGTCGTCGAGGCGCCAGCCGCCGAACAGGGCGCGCTCGGGGTGGTGCGGCTTCTTGCCGGGATCGGCCTTCGACCAGCCGGTGACCTGCTCGAGCGGCGGCAGCTCCGGCGGCGGGGCCTCGTCCGCGAAGCGCCAGTCGCCGGTCGTTTCGTACTGCGCCGCGCGCCTGAGGGCGGCATCCTCCGCTTCCTGCCGCTTCTCGCACGTCCACATCGCGCGCAGGCGCTCGGTATAGGTTTCCCACGGCTCGCCGCGGCGCTTGCGGCGGTGCGGCCTGTCCCACCCCTGGTTCACCGACTTGTCGTGCAGGCAGAGCAGCTGGATCGCCTGATCGGCGGTCATCGGCGGAATCGGGGCGGGCGCGCGGCTGCGCCATTCGTCGTCCGCCCACGATTCGGGCGGGCTGGCCGCGAGGGCGATGCATTCGAGCCGGTCCCATCCCATTTTGAGAGCAAGCCGCATCTCCCGGGCGAAGGCGGGGCGGGTGTATTTGCGGTAATAGAAGCTGCCATAGCTGAAGCCCGCCGCGGCGGCGCTGAGCCGGACGTTGGCGCTCGCGGCAAGGGCGCGGAAGAAGGCCTGCTCGGCAGCCCTGGTCATCCGGCCCGGCGGGGCGAGGCGGAGCTGGAGCCGGCCCGATTTGAGGCGGACGATGGTCGGCTCGCCGCCCTGGGTGGCGAGCGCATTCTTCTTTCCCTCGGGCGGACGGGGCCCGCCGCCGAGCTTCAGCGCGGCATGGCAGGCGGCGAGCGCCGCCTCCCACTGCGCGGCGAACGCCGCGTGCTTGTTACGGCGCCGGGTGAACCTGGCGCGGTGGGCGCCGACCGCGCGGGCGGCGAGGCGATGGGCAGGTGCGGATGTCTCCCAGACATCCGCAGCCCTTCCCGGGGGGAAGGGCGACCAGCCCATTTGCCGCAGCGGCGCAGCTGCTCGAGAAAATCGTCATTCTCGCGCATCTGGCGGCGGGTGAAGGGGCGGATTCCGGTCATATGTTCTATATATGTTCCACTCGTCCCGGTTTGGCAAGTGGTATCACCGTGTATCCCCGCGGGCGATTGATCCATTTCGGTAACCAATGCGTGTTAGACAAACTTTCCCTTAACCGAGTTTTCGAAGTGACGATGAGGCGGATTCTCTCCCGGGGCTTCTTCAAGGCGCTGACGCTGGCGCTGCTGGTCGGGCTCGTCTTCGGCATCGCCCAGGTCGGCGAGCCGCTCGAGAATACGATGCAGATCGCCCGCAACAAGCTGCGCAGCCACCCGGCGAGCGGAGCGATCGTGCTGGTCGCGATCGACGACCGAAGCGTCGGCGAGGTCGGCAGCGCACGCTGGAGCGGCAGCCAGCTGGCCAGCCTGATCCGGCGGGTCGATGCGGCCGGCGCGCGGCGGATCTATCTCGACGCCGAGCTCGGCGTCACCGGCCTGCCCGAGCACCAGGCGGCGCTGGAGAGCGCGCTGGCCGGCGCCCGGGCGCAGATCCTGCTGCCCGCCCGCTTCTCGATCAACCCGGTTTCGGGGACGCGCTCCGAATATCTGCCGCCGGCCCGGTTCGCCCGCCATGCCCGGCTGGTCAACACCAACTTGTTCGTCTGGTGGGACGACGCCGTCTGGCAGCATCCGTACGCCGCCCAGACCGGCAACCGCCTGCTGCCCTCGCTCGGCAGCCAGCTGGGCGGAGCCGGCGGGCTTTCCGAGTCGCTGTTCCCGATCGACTACGCGATCGATATCCGGTCGATCCCCGTGCTGAGCGCGAGCGACATCCGCGACAACAGGATCGCGGGCCAGCAGCTCGCCGGCAGGGACATCGTGATCGCGCGCACCGACATCGCCACCGAGCATTACCGGGCGCCGGGCGTCGGCCTGGTGCCGAGCATCCTCTTTCATCTCGTCGCGGCCGAAACGCTGCGCGCGGGCCACCCGGTCAATCTCGGCTGGGCGGTGCCGCTGCTCCTTGCTTTGGTGCTCGCGGCCGCGGTGCTCGGCTTCCGGCGGCGCTCGGTGGCGGCCGGCATCCTGGGGATCGTGCTGACCGGCTCGATCAGCGGCCTGGTCTGGCTCGAGGCCTACCAGGTTCACGCCCAGCTGGTGCCGGCGCTGGCCGCCCTGCTCACCGCCGCCGTGGCCCGCGCCGCCGGCAGCCTGCGCCGCTCCTACCGGATGCGGGGGACGACCAACCTCGTCACCGGCATGCCCAATCTGCAGGCGCTGCGCCAGTCCGGGCTGAACCGCGGCATCGTCGTCTGCGCGCGGGTAAAGACTTACGCCCAGATCACCGCCACCCTGCCGCCGCAGGACGAGAAGGAGCTGGTCGAGCAGATCGTCGGACGGCTCGAATTCGGCGCGGAAGGCCAGCAGATCTACCAGGCGGACGAGGGCGTGTTCGTCTGGATCGCGGGCGAGGGCAGCGAGGAGGGCATCGTCCAGCAGGTCGAAGGCCTGCAGGCGCTGTTCCGCAGCCCGATCGTGATCGCGACCCGCCTCATCGACATCGCCCTCACCTTCGGCATCGATCCCGATGCCTCGCGGCCGCTGGCGCAGCGCGTTCCCAGCGCCCTGGTCGCCGCCGACGAGGCCGCCCGCGACGGCAAGCGCTGGGCGAGCTTCAACCTGGCCAGCATCGAGGATGCCGACTGGGCGATGTCGGTGCTCGGCCGCCTCGATCAGGCGATCGACAATGACGAGCTCTGGGTCGCCTATCAGCCCAAGGTCGACTGCCGGACCGGCCAGCTGGTCGGGGCCGAGGCGCTGGTCCGCTGGACCCACCCCGAAAAGGGGCAGCTCCAGCCGGACCAGTTCATCGGCGCCGCCGAGCGCGGCGGCAGGATCGAGCGGCTGACCTATTTCGTGCTCGACAGCGCGCTCGCCGGGGCGGCCCTCGCCCAGCAGAGCGACCCGCGCTTCACGATCGCGGTCAACCTCTCCGTGCTCCTGCTCAACAGCGACACCCTGGTGCCAACCGTCGAGGCGCTGCTGCGCAAGCACAACGTCGCGCCGAAGCGGCTGACTCTGGAAGTGACGGAAACCTCCACTTTGGGCAGCGCCGCGGACCAGATCGCCAATCTCCAGCGGCTCGCCGACATGGGCATCCAGCTGTCGATCGACGATTACGGCACCGGCTTTTCGACGCTCGAATATCTGCGGCGCATCCCCGCCTCGGAGATCAAGATCGACCGCAGCTTCGTCAGCATGCTGACCAATTCGCAAAGCGACCGGATCATGGTCAACTCGACGATCCAGCTCGCCCACTCGCTGGGGCGCAAGGTGGTCGCCGAAGGGGTGGAGAGCCAGGAGATACTCGACGAGCTGAAGCGGATGCGCTGCGATATCGTCCAGGGCTATCATACCGGCCGGCCGGTGCCGCTCACCGAGCTGCTCAAGCGGTTCCAGCCGCCCGAGGCGCAGCAGGCCGCCTGAACCCGCCGCCCCCAGGCATCGAAAGGCCCCGCTTCGGCGGGGCTTTTTTCATGCCCCCACCCTGGCGACTGTGACCTGAAAGCCACAGTTTCCCGGCGTTGGTAAATTTATTTTTAACCACGCGACATGTTTTCCGGCCGCCCTGGACTAGGGCCATTGAGGAAGGGATTGGATACCGATCCGGTAGGCCAGTCGGACCCGGCGCCAGGCAGTTTTTTCTGGATGTCGGGACAGGCTGGAGAACCCCACCGGCAGCTCATTGGCCGAGCCGACGAGGTTTCCACTCTCCTCTAGTTTGGGACCAATTCAGAGGGAGACGGACAATGTGGGCATATCTTTTTGGCGGCGGCACCTGGCGCTGAAGCGCTCGCGCTGACGTGAAAAGCCCCGCTTCGGCGGGGCTTTTTTATTGCCTCCGACGCCTGGAATTTGCGCTCTTCGGGCAAGTGCGCTAAGGGCGCCGGCTTCCAACGCATCTGCAATGGAAAATCTGCGGGAGGGCCGCCTTCGGGGCGCCCGTCTGGACCGCTCGACTTGAAAGAGAGTGACCATCAATGGCTAAGAAAATCACGGGCTATATCAAGCTCCAGGTGCCCGCGGGCGCCGCCAATCCCTCGCCTCCGATCGGGCCGGCGCTCGGCCAGCGCGGAGTCAATATCATGGACTTCTGCAAGGCGTTCAACGCCGCCACCGGCGAGCTCGAAAAAGGGATGCCGATCCCGACCGTCATCACCGTCTATGCCGACCGCTCGTTCAGCTTCGAGACCAAGACGCCGCCGGCCAGCTTCTTCCTGAAGAAGGCGGCGCGGATCAACAAGGGCTCGACCGAGCCGGGCAAGATCGGCGCCGGCCGGGTCACCCGCGCCCAGCTGCGCGAGATCGCCGAGCAGAAGATGAAGGATTTGAACGCCAACGATATCGACGCCGCGGCGCGGATCATCGAAGGCAGCGCCCGCGCGATGGGCCTCGAAGTGACGGGGAGCTGAGGACATGGCCCAGACCAAGAAGCAGAAGCAGATGGCCCAGCTCGACCCGACCAGGCATTACGGCATCGACGAGGCGATCGGCCTCGCCAAGGCCAACGCCACCGCCAAGTTCGACGAGACGATCGAGATCGCGCTCAACCTCGGCGTCGATCCCAGGCACGCCGACCAGATGGTCCGCGGCGTCGTCACCCTCCCCGCCGGCACCGGCAAGGAGGTCCGCGTCGCCGTCTTCGCCAAGGGCGACAAGGCCGACGAGGCCAGAGCGGCCGGCGCCGACGTGGTCGGCGCGGAGGATCTGATGGAAGCCGTCCAGGGCGGCCAGATCGATTTCGACCGGGTCATCGCCACCCCCGACATGATGGGCGTGGTCGGCCGGCTGGGCAAGGTGCTCGGCCCCAAGGGGCTGATGCCCAACCCCAAGCTCGGCACCGTCACCCCCAACGTCGCCGAGGCGGTCAAGGCGGCCAAGAGCGGCCAGGTCGAGTTCCGCGTCGAGAAGGCCGGCATCATCCATTCGGGGATCGGCAAGGCGAGCTTCTCGGAAGCCGACCTCAGGCGCAATTTCGACGCCTTCGTCGACGCGATCGTGAAGGCGAAGCCGTCGGGCGCCAAGGGCAAATATGTCAAGAAGGCCGCGATCAGCTCCAGCATGGGGCCGGGGCTGAAGCTCGACGTCGCCGAGGTGGCGTCGGTCTAGGCCGTTGACAAAGCCGAACGCGCAAGGAGGGTCGGGGCGAAAGTTCCGGCCCTTTTCTCTGTTCGGGCGGGGCGTGACGGCGATCACGCGCAGGGGGCGAAAGCCTGGGCTAGCACCGGCGTCGCGGGCAATCTCGCCCGCACATGCCGGAGACGGTGATGCGGGCCTATGGCTCCGAACAGACGCCGCCGCCGATGCGCCGCATCGACTGGGTCGCATCGCCGACGCTGCCATTGCAGCCGCCGCGCAGCCGCCGCGAGCTCGATGGGTTCCTCCAGGCGCTCGCCACGATCCCGGTCGGCGACGTGCCGGCGATCCGGGTGATGTTCGCCGGCTTCGAGGCGCGCGACGCAATCGCCGAGGTCTTCCGCGAGGGGATGGCGCAGCGGCCCTGCGGCGACCTCGGCCAATTCATGCTCCTGCTCTCGGCGGTCGGCGAGCTTGCCTGCCCGCGATCGATCGCGCCGCTGCATGAGCTGATCTGGACAGCGGACGAAGCGTTGCTGGTCGACGACCCGTGCGGCAGCGACCGCGAGACCTCCTGCTGCGTCTTCCCGCCGCGGGGCATGATTCAGGCGCGCGCGGCGGAGATGTTCGCCTGGATCGCGGCCGGCCGCGAGGACGACCGGTTGCTGCGCGTCGTCGCCGAGCACCCTTCCGTGGTGACGCGCCTTGCCGCGGCCGACGCCTTCCTCTTCGCCCACAAGGATGCCGGCGCCGCGCGCGAGCGCGTCCTTGCCGTGGCCCGGCCGGGGGACGCGAGCGCCATCGGCGTGCCGCGCTTCACTCGCGATTGCCGGCGCGCGGAGTTCGACGCCGCGCTCGAAGCCGGGCGCTGTCCGGACCATCCGCCCCGGCCGCAGGAGATCGCCCTGCCGGCACGGACGCGGCGCGACGGGGAATGTTGCTGATGTGCAGAGACGGTCTCGGATTGGTCGACCTTGCGGTATCGCAGCTCATCCCGGTCCCCTCCATGTGGCCGGACTTTTTCAGCTGGGCGGCCGCGGCCTTCACCCTCGACAATGACGACAGCTGGGACGCCAGCGGCGAGGACGCGCCCTGGAGCGCTCGGCTGCCCTATGGAAAGATGATCAACTCGATCTACCTGCTCGCCTACGCCTTGAGCGACAATTACGATGTGCAATGGCATTCCGCGGCCGACTATCTCAGCACGGCGCGGGCGGCCGAGAGCAGCTACCACGGTCCCTTCTACTTGCGCTTCTTCGATAGCGGCGGCGAGGCCGATTCCGAGGTCGGTCGGGTGCTGGCGCGAGACCGCACCAATATCCATTGCCCGGTGTTCGACTATGCCGGCGTGTCCGACGACCCCGCCAATCGCGCATCGGTGCTCGTCCACGAAGGCTGGCATCATTGGCAGTACGCCAAGGGATACGAGCACCAACATCTGGTCGGCGAAGGCGATTTGGCGCCCGGTGCCGAAGGCGATTATTATTATTTCCACAGAGTCTACGAGTATGATTTCAACGTTTTATGGGCATACCGCCTGTCGCCTTTGCTGTTCCACTCGCCCTATCAGGTGCAAAGCGAGTTCGACGCCGACCTCGCTGAATGTGCCAACCGGTGGGTGCCCGTGGCCGTCACCCAGGCCGCGCGCTATTACGGCAATGTCCGGCTGAACACGCAATTCTGGAACCGGCCCGGCTACCGGATCGGGCAGCCGCGCCCGTTCTGACGGGGCGCCCCGCCTGCGCCGCGGATCCTGGTCGTCATGCTCAGGGGCGCAGCGGCGTCGCCGGCAAGCGGTCTCGGCCTGTCGGGCTCGACCGAGGCGCGCTCGGGCTCCCTAGGGGCCGGCGCCTTCAAATCCGCCCGGCATGGCGGCACCTGGGAAAAAAGGGACTGTCCCTCTTTTACGCGCCGCCGCCGCGCCCCGCCCCCGGGCCCCTGCCGGTCCAGCGCTTGAAGGCGCGGGAGAAGGCGGCGCGGTCGGAGAAGCCGAGAAGCCAGGCGGTTTCGCCGATCGAGCGCTTGCCGGCGCCGAGATGGTCGAGCGCGAGCCGGTGGCGAAGCGCGTCGAGCAGCTTCTCGAAGGTCGTCCCCTCGGCCTTGAGCTTGCGGTAGAGGGTCTGGCGGCTGACGCCCAGCTTCGCTGCGACCGCGGCGATGCCGGCGCCGCCGCCGGCGAGCATCGGCTCGACCAGCGCCTCGACCCGGCCCCTGAAGCTCTTGCTGCCGTCGAGCGCCGCGAGCAGCGCATCCGCCCGCGCGGTCACCAGAGCGGCGACATAAGGCGGCTGCATGCCCACCGCCATGGTCAGCATCGCCGGGTCGATCCGAAGCGCGTTCCACTCGCTCTCGAATATGACCGGGACCTGGAAGATGCGGTCATATTCGGCGCGATAGGAGGGGGCCGCGTGGGTGACGTGAACCTCCTCGAGCAGGTCGTAGCCGTGGCGCCGGCCGCTGCAGACCATCCGCGCGAAGCTGCTTTCGGTGAGCTCGGGGAAGGCGTTGGGATTGGGCCTGCGGTCCACCAGCCACAGCCTGCCGCCGCGCCGCACCAACGCGACCCGGTCGGCGCCCGCCGAATCGACCTCGATCGCGAGACGCGAATAGCGATTGAACAGGGGCAGCGCCTCGAGCGGGGTCGTCCCCGACTGGCCGAGCAAGGCGACGATCGACAGGTCCGCGATGTCGACCGCCTCGCCGAAATGGAGCGCGAGCGCGTCATCGCCGGTCAGCGCCTTCGCCGCCCGCATCAGCGCGACATAGGCGTCGAACGGCACCCGGGCGTCGAGATCGCCGAGGCCCGCCGGATCCAGGCCCGAGCGCTCGGCCAGCGCCGCGCTCGGGGCGCCCTTCGCCACGGCGAGCTCGAACAGGCCCCGCGCGAAGCCGGCGCCGACGGTCAGCTCAGCCATGTAGCGGCCGGCCCTTGCAACCTGGAGACATAAGGATGATCCCAGCGATCATAGGCGAACGAGTGTGTTGCCGGCATAATACTCCAATAAGGGACGGAACCGGAAGGGGAAAGATTTGAACGTCCATGCCCTCGCTTTGGCCGTCCATATCGCCGGCGGCAGCCTCGCCTTCGCCGCCGGCACCGCCGCCCTGTGCCTGCGCAAGGGCGGACGGGCGCATGCGCGGGCGGGGACGCTGTTCTTCGCCGCGATGCTCGTGCTGCTGCTGTTCGGCTTCGGCCTGGCCGTCGCCGGATCCCACCCCAGCGTCGCGGTCAGCGCGATCCTCACCATCTACCTGGTGGCGACCGCGCGGGCCACGGCGCGGCGGCGGACCGGCGGAACCGGCGGCTTCGAGCTGGCCGCGCTGGCAGTCGCGATCGGCTGCATGCTGGCGCAGATCGCGTTCGGCCTGCTGGCGGCGACGAGCGCGAGCGGCCGGATCGGCGGCTATCCCCCGGCCCCCCATTTCGCGCTGGCGGCGATCGCCGCTTTGTTCGCCGCCCTCGACCTCAACTTCCTCCGCCGGCGCGGCGCCGGCCCGGCCCAGCGCGTTGCGCGCCACGGCTGGCGGATGTGCATCGCCCTGTTCGGCGCCGCCGGCATCTTCCTCGGCCAGCAGAAATTGATCCCGCCATCGCCGCCGCTGTTCCTGCCCCTGCTCGCGATCCTCGGGACGATGATCTACTGGCTCGTCCGAATCCGCCGCACCGGGACCTACCGGAGAGTGGCAATGCCGCCGGCGGTGCCGGCATGAGGGCGGCGGTCTATCGTCGCTACGGATCGCCCGAGGCGGTGGTCGCGATCGAAGAGGTCGCGGCGCCGGTGCCCGGCGACGGCGAAGTGCTCATCAGGATCCATGCCGCCGCGGTCAATCCGCTCGACAGCCATTTCATCGCCGGCCGGCCGGCGATCGCCCGGCTCGCCTTCGGCCTGTTCCGGCCCAGGCGCACCCGTCCCGGCGCCGACGCCGCCGGAATCGTGGTCGCAGCCGGCGCCGGAGTCACCCGCTTCAGGCCCGGCGACGCCGTGTTCGGCGCCTGCCCGGGCGCCTTCGCCGAGCTCGGCTGCGCGCCGGAGCGGGCGCTGGCGGCGAAGCCCGACGAGCTCTCCTTCGAGCAGGCGGCGGCGCTGCCGGTCGCCGGGCTGACCGCGCTGCAGGGCCTGCGCGACCACGGCCGGCTGGCGCCCGGGCAAAGCGTGCTGATCACCGGCGCCGCCGGGGGCATCGGCAGCTTCGCGGTGCAGATCGCCAAGGCCCGGGGCGCCGAGGTGACGGCAGTGTGCAGCGCACGCAGCCTCGACTTCGTCCGGGCGCTCGGCGCCGACCGGGCGATCGACCGGGAAAAAGAGGATTTCACCCGCAGCGGCGCGCGCTGGGACCTGATCTTCGACCTCGTCCAGAGCCGCGGCTTCGGCGCCTGCCGCCGGGTGCTCGCGGCGGACGGCATCCTTGTCGCCGGCGGCGTGCTTTCGGTCGGCCCGCCGCGGCTCGGGCCGATGCTGCGCTGGGCAGGCCGGTTGCTTTTCGGCCTGCTTCGGTCGCGCTTCGGCCGGCGCAAGCTGCGCACCTTCGTGGCGAAGCTGAACGCCGACGACCTCGCCGAGCTGGCCGGGCTGGTCGCGAGCGGCAAGGTCACGCCGGCCATCGACCGCCGCTACCGGCTCGAGCAAGCCGGCGCGGCGATCCGCTACGTCCAGCAGGGCCGCGCCCGCGGCAAGGTGATCATCGCGATCGCCGGCGAGGACTGACCGACCCGCAGGAGGCCGCGCTGCAACCTGCGGCCACAACACAGAATCCCCGGGTCATAGGAAGCGCGGACGCCGGCGGCATAATGCCCCCGTCTCGCACGGGAGGACCAGATGAAGATGAAGCTGCTCGCCGCCGGCCTGCTGGCGGCCGCCGCGGCCGCCGCCGCCAACGCGATGGACGTCGCCACCTATCTCGCCAAGGCCGACGCGCTGCGCCAGCGCGGCATGACCGCGATGTTCTCGAGCGAGGCGCGTGAGCTCCAGGCGGAGATCAGGAGCAGCGGCGCAGCGCTGAAGCAGGAGCGGCTCGCCGCCCAGCGCTCCGGCCGCCGCCCCTTTTATTGCCCGCCCGGCCCGGCGAGCCTCAGCGTCGAGGAGATTTTCGCGGCGATGAACGCGGTGCCGCCGGCGCGGCGGGCCCGCACCCCGGTCAGGGACGCGCTGCGCGCCGCCTTCGTCCGCAAATATCCCTGCCCGCGCTGAACGCTGCGCGCCCGCAAAAGGTAAACCCCGCCGGTTTGACCCGGCGGGGTTCCCTGAAGGCCCGTGCCCGAAGGCCGGTGCCTTCAAATCCGCCCGGTCCGAAGACCGATTGGACAACCGATTCAACGATGCGCCCGCGCGCCCGTTCCCGCCGGAAAAATCATTTCTGTGGATGAATCTGGGGAAAATCAGGCGCCGCCGCAGACGTGCTGGGCATCGGCCAGCGTCCAGCTTTCCTCGGTCCGCAAATTGGTGGTGTAGAGCCTGCCGCGCCCTTCGACAGATTGCGGCCCCGCTTATGCCGGACTTGCCGGCGATTTGCGATGCGGCCGGATTCCTCCCCCGCGCGTCGAGCGAAGCAGGGGGCGATCATCGCAGGGACTCATCGGGCGATGCTGGCGGCGGCCGCCGACGGGGCGCCGAGCACGATCCTCGCGCGCCGCACCGGCGGCGGCGAGATGCTGATCGTGGTCGGCGTGCGCCCGGCGGCGGATCTCGATAGGGACAGTCGAGTGACTGTCCCCAGCCCGTTCAGCCGGCGACCGAGATGGTCAGGAACGGATCGAAGCTCATCGGCCTGCCGTCCATCGTCAGGGTCGCCGAATATTGCTGAACGCTGGCCACACCCTGCGCATCGACGCGTCCCTCGTAGGTGGTGCCGTCGGGACCGGTGACCGGCTGCGGATTGCAGATATTGTCGCCGACCATCCCCCCGCTGAACCCGCTGATCACGACGTCGGTGCTCGGATCGACCGGCGTGACGCTCCAGACGATGACCTGGCCGTCGGTGCAAGCCGTGTTGAGCTCGGCCTGGCCTTCGGCGCCCGAGCCGAAATTCTTGTTCGAATCGATCAGATAGATATTGTCCTGCAGCGTGCCGGCAAGGGCACCTTCGACATCGACAACCATCAGAACATTGAGATTACTCATGTTAGCCTCCATAGCTTGCGGGAAGTGAAACGCAGCACACGATCCTGGGCAAGGACCCCAAGAGTGTCGGGGCGCCCTCCGGCGGAATCAAACGCCGTAATAATGCAGAATCTAATTCTGTCCGGCCAATTGACCTTGGCCAAGGATTGGTATCGCCAAAATTGCAGCCACTGATGTAGCCACAGACCGCGCACAAGGCGCCGTTCCGTGGCTGTAGCTGTGGCATTTTTGTTTTATATCCTGAAGTTCAACCTCAGGATCTTTCAAGACGTTTTTTGGTCTTGATTCATGGACTACCACGTATATTTCCAATTAGGCAAGTAATATTTGATATATTTGAGATTTTTTACAGATCCTGCACATATCGCTCCCGCGGGTTCGTCGCGCAGTGCCGGCGACGGCGCCGACCGGTCGAGGGGGACAGTCGGGTGACTGTTCCCTCCAGCGGATGTTGACTTTCGCGGCCAGGGCTCTAGATGCGCCCCTTCGCTTGCGGGCCCCGGCCCGCTGGCGTGCCGTCCGAGACAGCTGGCGAGGGTTGCCCTCTTAATCTCCAGCCGAGACGGGGAACGCTTTTGATCCTGCCCGCGTGCGATGCGTGCCGGACCCGCCGGATGTCTCCGGCCTCAACGCTCCCCATCGGACTTTACGTACCCGCGCGGCGGACGGTCCGCCGCGCGCAATGTGGAGAGCAATATGGATCGCGCTCAGAAACAGGAGACGGTCGCGGCGCTGAAGCGGACGTTCGAGGAGACCAACGTCGTCGTCGTCACCCGCAATCTCGGCCTCTCGGTGGCCCAGTCCACCAGCCTGAGGAACCGGATGCGCGAGGCGGGCGCCGCCTACAAGGTCACCAAGAACACGCTCGCCTTGATCGCGCTCGAGGGCACCCGCTACGCGCCGTTGAGCGAGCTGCTCACCGGCCCGACCGCTTTGGCCACCTCGTCCGATCCGGTCGCCGCCGCCAAGGCCGCGGTCGACTTCGCCAAGACCAACGACCGGCTCGAGATCGTCGGCGGGGCGATGGGCGAGACGATGCTCGACGTCGAGGGGGTGAAGGCGCTCGCCGCTTTGCCGTCGCTCGACGAGCTGCGCGCCAGGATCGTCGGCCTGATCCAGGCCCCGGCGACCAAGATCGCGCGGACGATCAGCGAGCCCGGCGCTCAGCTGGCGCGCGTCATCGGCGCCTATGCCGCGAAAGAGGCCGCATAACCCACCCTTTGCGCTCCTGCGGAAGCAGGAGCCCAGAACTGGGTCCCTGCTTCCGCAGGGACACAAGCTAGAGAGAAACGGAGACTAAACATGGCAGACATCAACACCCTCGTCGATCAGCTCAGCGAGCTGACCGTCCTCGAAGCCGCCGACCTCGCCAAGGCGCTGGAAGAGAAATGGGGCGTCTCGGCCGCCGCCGCGGTCGCCGCGCCCGCCGCCGCCGCCGGCCCCGCCGCCCCCGCCGCCGAGGAGCAGACCGAGTTCGACGTCATCCTCACCGGCGACGGCGGCAAGAAGATCAACGTGATCAAGGAGGTCCGCGCGATCACCCAGCTCGGCCTCGGCGAGGCCAAGGCGCTGGTCGAGAGCGCGCCCAAGGCGATCAAGGAAGGCGTCAACAAGGCCGAGGCCGAGGAGATCAAGAAGAAGATCGAGGAAGCCGGCGGCACCGTCGAGCTGAAGTGACCCGCAGCGCCCGCGAGGGCGCGCGCGGAGCCCTGACTTTCGTCAGGATGACGCAGCAATCCCAGGGGCGGCTCCACCGGAGCCGCCCCTTTTTCATGGCTCGAGGCCGCGCAGATAGGTCTCGGCGGCCTTCTTCCCTTCGTGCACCGCCCAGCCGAGCGGAGTGCCGCGCCACAGCGTGTCGCGGACGTCGCCGCGGGCGCCGTGGGCGACGAGAAGTCGCAGCGTTTCGACGTCGTCGTTGATCGCCGCCTGGTGGAGCGGCGTCGAATGTTTGTGGACCGGCATGAAGCGGTTCGGGTCGGCGCCCGCGGCGAGGCAGAGACGCGCCGCATCGGCCTCACCGTTGATGACCGCCATTGCCAGCGCGTCCCTCTTCTCGTCCGGCGACGCCCCTTCGAGCAGCCGGGCGAGCTCGGCGGTGCGCCCCAGGCCGGCGGCTTCGAGCGCGGTCAGCGCCAGGCCGTGCGCGAGCAGCCAGGCGATCGGCGCGGTCTGCCGGTGGCCCAAGGTGGCGATGACGGCGGCGCGGCCCGCGGCGGCGCCGGCTTCGGCCAGAGTCTCGACCAGCGCCATTTGCACCGGTCGCGGCATTTGGCCGTCGGTCATCACCAGCTCGAGGGTGTAGTCGAGGTCCTTTTGGGCGACGCCGCGGGCGATCATCAGCCGGGCGATCTCGACGATGTTGGGGGGCGGCGCCGGGATCAGGGTGGGGTTGTTGGCGACGAACCAGAACAGCATCGGATCGGAGAAATAGCCGCGCGGGCCGAGGTCCGGCTCGATCGCCGGCTTGGTCAGCAGGCGCGGCCGCGCATCGATCAGGCGCGCCAGCCCGGCCGCGTCGCCGGCCTGGATCGCGGCGACGGCGGCGCGGAATTCCGGATCCTCGATGTGCGGGCCCTCGGCGGTCAGATAGAGGATGCGGTCGCGGTCGGTCGGATCGCCGGTTTCGGCATAATCGTGCGCGCGCCGGCCCTTGCCGTCCGGCTGCCAGGCCAGGGCGCCGTTCCTCAGCAGCAGCTCGACCAGCGCCGCCGGGCCGCGGCGGGCGGCGGCATGGAGCGGCGTCGCCCCGCCGGTACAGCCGCGCCGGACGAAGGCGCCGGCCTCGACCAGCCGCTTCGCCACCGCGAGGCGATCCGGCGCCGCGCCGTCGCAGGCGAGATAGAGCGGCGTGTCGCGTTCGGCCGGGTCGCCATCGACGGGAGCGCCCGCCGCGAGCAGCGCCTCGACGGTGGCGAGATCGCCGCGCGCCGATGCGTCGGACAGCGGCGAGCGGGCCGGCACGGCCGCCCGGATCAGCGCCGCCCAGCTGCCGAAGCCGTAATCGCGGGCGAGGCGGCGCTGCGCCGCGGTGAGCCTGATGCCCTCGCTCTTGGCGAGGCGCTTGGCCTGCTTGCGCAGATGCCCGGGGGACGGGTTGCGGGGAAGGCGCACGCTCTACCCTTTCCTTGCAGCCCGCGTCCGCAGGTCGGGCAGGAAAAGGCGATGATGGAATCGCATCTTCAAAGAGGCGGGCTGAGCCCTTTCCGCGGACGGGCGGCCGCCTTTTTCGGCCGTGCCGCAAGCCTAAGCCCGCGCCGCCGCGCCCGCAAGAAAATAGGGACTGTCCCTATTTTCAGACGAAGCCGAGATTCCAGGTGCTGGGATTGTAATTGGCGATGTTGGGGAGGACGGTCGTCATATTGCCCGCCGAGACGCCGAACCAGCTCGCCAGGGTGGCGCCATATTGATCGACGCCGAGCGCCGGCAGGAGGCGGCCCTGGCCGACGTCGTCGGGGCCGTTATTGGCGATCGCCGGCGGCGGCCCGTAGAAATCGCGGCCGTGGACGGCGCCGCCCATGACGAAATGCATCGAGCCCCAGCCATGGTCGGAGCCGTTGGCATTGGAGGTGAGGGTGCGGCCGAAATCGGACGCGGTGAAGCTGGTCACCTTGTCGGCGGCGCCGATCTCGACCATCGCGTCGTGAAAGGCGCGCATCGCCGCGCCGAGGCGGGTCATCAAGGTCGGATGGGTGGTGAGGACGCTGTCATGGGTGTCGAAGCCGCCGAGGCTGACGAAGAAGACCTGGCGCCTGGCGCCCAATTCCTGCGACACCGAGATGAGGCGGGCGACGATGCGCAGCTGATCGGCCAGCGTGTTGTTGGCCGGGAAGGGCGTCGCGATCGCCGGCCCGGCATTGAGCGCGCCGCTGACCTGGGCCTGGAGATCGAGCGAGCGCTTGGCGACGCGGGCATGCTCGTCCTCGAACAGGTTCGGCCGGGCGGCGGTCATCAGCGCGCGCAGCGTGCCCATTCCGGTCGCGGCGCCGAACAGGGTCGAGGCATTGTTGAGCAGCGGCACCGGACCGGTCGAGGTGACGGTGTACTGGACCGCGCTCCGGCCGGAGAGGAAGACGCTGTTGCCCGACGCGCTGATGCAGGTCAGGGTCGCGGTGCCGTTGCCCGACTGGAGCAGATCGCCGATCCGGCCGCCCCAGCCCGAGGTCGCGCCTTCGGGATTCGACGCCTGCCAGAAGCTCTGCTGGTCGTTGTGCGAGAAGAGCTTGGGCGGCAGCGGCACGTTCCTGGCGGTGTAATTGGCCTTGCTGGTCGGCTGGATCAGGGTGCCGACGTTGAGGACGATGGCGAGCTTGCCGGCGTCGAACACCGGGATCAGCGGCGACAACGTCGGCGCCAGCGCATATTGGCGAGCGCCCGCCAAAGCGGTGTTGGGCAGGAGCACGGTCCCGGCGAGCTGGTCGCGCGGCAGGGCGATGGTGCTCCTGAGGCCGGCGTAGAGATCGTAGGAGGGCTGGTCGTAGGGGACCACCGTGTTGGCGTAGTCGTTGCCGCCGAACAGGAAGATGCAGACCAGGGCCTTGTAGTCGGTGGCGCTCGCCGCCGCCGCCTCGCCGATCGCCGCGAGGTTCATCACGAACGGGCCGGCGCCGCCGACCAGGCCGAGGCAGGCGGCCCGCTTCAGGAAGGCGCGGCGGGATTGGTCCGTGCTCATTTCTGCACCAGATATTCGGGCGAGGCGAGGGTCAGCAGGATCGCGGTGTAGACCCGGTTCAAGGTCGCGTTCGACGAGCCGGTCGCGATCGCATCGACGGCGCCGCGGATGCTGGCCTTGGTGGCGTCGCTCAGGGCCGCGCCGAGCAGGATATCGACCTCGTCGACCAGGCTGGTGCTGTTGCCGGCCAGCGCCGACATCGCCGTGTAATCGGCGCGGAAATCGCCCGATCCGGCCGACACCAGCACCGCCATATAGTTGATATAGGCGATCACCGAAGGTTCGTTGGTGATCTGGAATTCGGGCGCGACCAGGCCGGCGCCGGCGATCGCGCTGTTGGGCGGGGTGTAGCCGGGGCGGAAGAAGTTGAACACGCTGGGCGACCGGCCCGGGCTCTGGCCGAGCCGGGTCGCGCTCGAGCTGGTGTCGCCGATCGGCCAGGTGCCCGAGGGCGAGCTGGCGCCGAACGCGCGCGCCCAGCCGGTCAGCCGAGCGATCGGCTCGCGCAGCTTGCCGGCGCTGGCCGTGCCGGCGATCGCCTCGCTGCGCGCCTCGACGTCGGTCAGGATCGCCCGCACCACCGCCTTCAGATCGCCGCGCACGCCGCTGCCGTTATTGGCGAACACCGCGGCGACCCGGGCGACATAGGCCGGCGGCGGATTGGAGGTGACGAGATGCTGGATCAGCTGCTTCGAGACGAACGGCGCGACATTCTGGTGGGCGAAGATCGCGTCCAGCGCGAGCCGCATCGAGGCCGGTCCGTCGGTGCCGGCCGGGATCGTCGTGCCGAGAAAGGCCTTGGCGCCGGTCTCGTGGTTCGAGGCGGTGTTGACCATCGGCCGGCGCAGCCGATCGGGGGTGGTGTTGTCGGCGGAATCGAGCGTCCAGCCGGTCCACACCCGGGCGAGGCCGGTAATGTCGTCCTGGCTGTAGGTCTCCTGCACGGCGCCGCCATTGAGCTGGGAGGTGCCGTCCTGGTTGAGCCGGACGAGGCCGATGGTGAACAGCTGCATCAGCTCGCGGGCGTAATTCTCGTCGGGGACGGCGCCGGTCGCCGCGTTCGCCTTGCGGTTGCCGAGGAAGGTCAGATAGAGGCCCATCGCGGCGTTGGTCGAGATCCGCTCGAGCAAGGTGCGGAAGTTGCCGAACGCATTGTCGAGCAGCACGTCGACATAGGCGGCGACCGCGAACTGCCGCCACGGGATGTTGACCCCGTCGATGCCGACGACGAGGAAATCGAGCAAGGCGAGGCCGACGCGCTGGCGCAATTGGTCCGGGCTGGCGATCAGCTGGCGCCACATCACCGGATCGAAGCCGGCCTGGGTGTTCATCGTCGAGACGTCGCCATAGCCGCCGGCGACCAGCCAATCCCAGTGGGTGGTGGCGCGCGGCATCGCGAACTGGCTGTCGAGCCAGCCTTCGAAGCCCAGTGCAACGACCTGATCGATATCGGCCTTGGACGAGCCCATCGTCGCCTGGGAGAGGAAGCGCGTCGCCTGCGGCCGGGTCGGCGCGACGATGGCGGGCGGCGGCGGCGACGGCGCGGCGGGCGGGGTTCCGCCGCCGCCGCCGCCGCCGCAGGCCGAAAGCGCCAGCGTCACGCCCGCCGCGGCGAGCGTCGCCGCGGACGGCGTTTCCGCCTCGGCTTCTACCGGCTGCGCGACGTCGAGATCAGCCATCGGGGCTCCCCACCACCGGATGTCCGCTGAAGACCCTCTCACGGGATCGTTAGCGGCCGGTATAAAGGGAGGATGAACGCCCGGTAAGGGCCGTTTACATCATGATACACTTTTTGCCGGCGCCGATACGAATCGGGGCGGCCCCGAAGGACCGCCCCTCCTCGCAACGGATGGGACAGTCACCCGACTGTCCCCGGGACAGTCGGGTGACTGTCCCCTTTTTCAGACCCGTTCGGGCTCGCCGTGGAGGCGGGCCTCGACATTCTCGCTGAGGCCCGACGAGCGATCGATCGGGAACGGCGCGAGCGCCTCGCCCTCGCCCTCGGGCCGGCCGATTTCGAACGAGGCGTGGGTGCGGCCCTCGCTGCCGTCGGGCAGGGTGTAGCGGGCGTCGGCGACCACCACCGGCAGCACCGGCTCGGTCATCCCCGCCTTGGGCAGCGCGATCCGGGCCTCGACCCGGGCGCCGTCGCCGGCGGCGATGTCGACCTCGTTGACCGTCGCATCGGCGGGCGGATCGATCAGCGACCGCTCCATGTCGGTGCCCTGGCCGCCGGCGACCATCCAGGTCGAGATCCTGACGTCCTTCGCCTCGACCGAGCCGGTATTGCCGACGGTCAGCTCGAACTGGACGATGGCGTCGTCGCGGCTGGTCCCGGCGCGCAGCGGCCGCATCAGGAATTCGAGCCACGGCCGGCCGGCGATCGGCTCGGAGCCGGCGGCGAGCGCCTCGACGTCGGCGGCGTCGGATTCGACGATCGCGACCTCGTCGGCGACCGGCTCGGCCTCGCGCTGGTGGAGCGCGGCGGCCGCGACGATCGGCGCCTCGTGGGTGAAGCTCGGCTCGGGCGCGGCCTCGACCACGGGCTCGGCCGGCTCATAGACCGGCTCGTCGTAATAGACCTCCTCCTCGGTGCGGCGGCGGCGGAGCGCGACGACGGCGATCGCGGCGATCAGCAGCACCGCGGCGCCGGCGAGCCACGGCCAGAGCGTCGTCAGGGTGCGCTCGGGCGCGGCGACGGGCGCCGCCGCGGCGGGCGTGGCGACCGGCACCGGCTCGGGCGCGGCCGCGACCGGCGCCGGGGCGGGCGCGGCGACTGGCGCGGGCGGCGCCGCGGCGGGCCGGCGGACCGGGGCGGCTTCGGCGCGCGGCCGGACAATGGTCCGGGTCGCGGTGCGGACTGTGCGGGTCGCGGTCCGGGCCGGCGGCGGCGCGGCGCGGGTGGCGACCGGGGCCGGCGCCGGCGCGGCGACCGGCGGCGGCGCGATCCTCACCGCCGGCGGCGGCGCCGGGGCGACGGTGACCGGCGGCGGCGCGGTGATCACCGGCGGCGGCGCGTTGACGACCGGCGGGTCCTGCGCGGCCAAGGGGGCCAAAGGAAGCGCGGCGGCGGCGAAAAGCCAGGCGGCGGCGCGGCGATGCGGGGTGAGGTGGGTTTTCATATCGAGAGGGGAACGAATTCATCGGGCTTAAGTGTCCGCCCGCCGCAGACTCTGCGTTAACCTGTTTTAGGCGAACGACGAGCGCCAGCAGGTACCAGAGCGGCAGCCGGTTGATCTGGTGCCTCGCCGCTCCCTCTCATTGGCCCGCGGGCGCGGGCGGCGCGAAGCGGGCCGGATCGACGGGGCCGGTCTCGACGCTTTCGACGTGAAGCACGATCGCATGGGCGGGATCGCCGTCGCCCTGGCGGCCGAGGGTCGCCGTGCAGACGCCCGCAAAGTCGCGATAGGCCGAGAGCTCGGCCTGCTCGTTGCCGGCGACCAGGCGGGCGACCCGGCGGCTGTCGCGATCGATCCAGAGCTCGGCGCTGTCGCCGCCCTCGGGGGTGGCCCGGAGCACGTCGTAGCTGCGGCCGTCATGGTCGCGGCGGCCGAGCAGCTCGAAGGCGGCGGGCAAGCGGCCCGGCAGCAGCCAGCCGAAATTGCTGAGCCAGGCATCGCGCCGGGCGCGGCGCAGCGCCGCCGGATCGGCCTCGCGCCGGACCTGGCCGTCCGGCCCCGCCTGCCAGCGCGCCGCCCCGTCATAGCCGGACTGGCGGACGATCCGGCCGTCGACTCGATTGACGTAGAGCGCGGTCGGCGGGCTGCGCATGGAATGCCAGGCCTCGTAGGGCAGGCTCATGCCGCCGGGCAGATCGACCCGCCCGGTCTCGTGCCAGCCCTCGACCCGGTCCCAGGCGTCGCCGCCGCAGGCTGCGCGCATCCCGGCGAGGAGGGCCGCGACCTGCGGATCGGGCGCGGCGCCGGGCTGGGCGAGCGCGGCCGCGGCCAGGAAAGCGAAAGGACTGAGCAGCCATGCCCGCATCGCCCCGCTTGTGCCCGAGCCGCATCGGCCGGGCAAGCGCGGGTGCGGGCGGCAATCGGCTGTTGTTCGCCGGGCATTTCCAAGGGATAAGGTGGGAAGGGACCGGCGGCTGGGGAGAAAGCTCGTGGCTAGCGTCGACACGTTCGTTCATGGCATCCAGCTCTTTCACCAGGGCTCGGGCAATTCCGGCGGGTTGTGGCTCAGCTCCTATGACGGCGAGACCTGGGCGCAGGACGTGCAGGTGCCGAACACGGGCATGTCGAGCTCGCCCGGCGCGGTCGTGTTCGGCGGCAAGCTCTATTGCTTCCACCAGGGTTATGGCGACAACGGCCAGCTCTGGTACAACATCTTCGACGGCGAGCATTGGGCCGGCGACGTCGAGGTCCAGAATGTCGGGATGAGCGCGGGCCCTTCGGCTGTCGTCTACCAGCACAAGCTCTACGTCTTCCACCAGGGCTACGGCGATAACGGCCAGCTCTGGTATTCGGCGTTCGACGGCAGCAGCTGGAGCCAGGACGCCGAGGTCCCCAACACCGGCATGTCGAGCTCGCCGGGCGCGGTCGTCTATGGCGGCAAGCTCTACGTCTTCCACCAGGGCTACGGCGACAACGGCCAGCTCTGGTACAACGTCTTCGACGGGGCGAGTTGGGCGGGCGACGTCGAGGTCCAGAATGTCGGGATGAGCTCGGGCCCGTCCGCGGTCTGGTACGAGGAGAAGATCTGGGTCTTCCACCAGGGCTGGGGCGCTAACGGCCAGCTCTGGTACTCGGTCTTCGACGGAAGCAACTGGAGCCAGGATGCCCAGGTCCCCAACACCGGCATGAGCAATTCCCCCGGCGCCGCCGCCTTCGGCGAGCAGCTCGCCGTCTTCCACCAGGGCTATGGCGACAACGGCCAGATGTGGTGGAATCTGTACGAGGGCGGCGAATGGGGCGGCGACGTCCAGATCGAGAATGCGGGGATCAGCGCGGGGCCTTCGGCGGTCGTCTACTAGGACGCGAGGGCGCCGAGCGCATTCCTCTAATCGGCCCGCACGTTCGGCCTCGCCGCGGGCGGGGACGCGCTCAGCCGCGCGAAGGACAGGCACAGGTCCCAGACGAAGCGGCGGTCGGGGATCGCCGTCCAGGGCGTCCGGCCGGCGGCCTGGCCCGGCTGCGAGCAGAAGTTCACCCGCGCCTGCTGGACGCCGCAGCTGCGGTCCGCGCCGCAATACCACGCCTCGCCGGCGGGCGCGGAGGTCATCACCGTACGGACGGCAAGGCCCCGGCGGCGTAGGTGGAAGGGCAGCGCGCCATCGACGTTGCGAGCGTGATAGCTGCCGGTCAGGATCAGGCCGACCGCGGGCCGGCCGGTGAAAGCCGCGTTGAAACGCTCGGCGGCCGGCGCGTCGAAGCCCTGCCGCCGGCCCGGATCGTCGAGGAAGACGATTCGCACGTGCCGCGCAAGGTTTCGCGCCCTGAGCGCGCAAAGGAGATCGCGCATTGCCCGGCTCGTCCTCCCGTCCTGGACGGGGCGGGCCCAATAAGCGGGCAGCGCCGAGGGGCGTCGCCCGGCGCAGCGCAGCTGCCCGCCGGCCTCCGCCGGCAATTCCAGGCCGACGACGATCTCGCGGCCCCGCGCCGCATGCCGGACGAGAGCGAGGAAATAAGCGGGGATCTCGCGGGTGCCATGCAGCTCGCCGAGCACGAGAACGTGCCCGGCGGGCGCCGGAACGAGGCCGCTGCCCTGCTCGACAGCGGGCGGGGCGGGATCCTGCGCCGCAGCGATGGTGGAGATGAACGTCGCAGCCAGGGCGGCTTTTGGGATCATGCGCTGCTCGGCTCCTCGCCGCCTACCCGCTCCCGAGCCTAGCCCGGGCGCGGCGATGGTCAAGCCTCCGGCAATTTGGGTTCGGAGGCTTTACATCCCCCCGCCCCGTCCCTATATCGCGCGCCTCACCACAGCTCTTCGGAACAGGTCGCGCCGTCGCGCAGCGCGGTCCACGCATTGAAGGCTGGGGTTTCATAGACGCTGAAGCTGCGATTCTCCGAGGGGGGAATCCGCGGCTTTTTGCGTCTGGGCGCATATTTTGTTCCGAGCTGGACCCCGGCCTGCGCCGGGGTGACGGCCACAGGCGAAGGCGAGACACATCTCCATGGCGACCAAGGCAGTAGCGGCCCCCGACAGCCGGCCCACCGCATCCAAGCGCATCCGCAAGATCTTCGGCAACATCCACGAAGTCTCGGAAATGCCGAACCTGATCGAGGTCCAGCGCGAGAGCTACGAGCAGTTCCTCCGCTCGCGGCCGCAGGACGGCTATGTCTCCGGCCTCGAAAAGACGCTGCGCTCGGTGTTCCCGATCCGCGACTTCGCCGGCACCGCCGAGCTCGATTTCGTCCATTACGAGCTCGAAGACCCCAAATACGATACCGACGAGTGCCGCCAGCGCGGCATGACCTATGCGGCGCCGATGCGGGTGACGCTGCGCCTGATCGTGTTCGAGGTCGATCCCGATACCGAGACCCGGTCCGTCCTCGATATCAAGGAGCAGGACGTCTACATGGGCGACATGCCGCTGATGACGAAGAACGGCACGTTCATCGTCAACGGCACCGAGCGCGTGATCGTCTCGCAGATGCACCGCTCGCCGGGCGTTCTCTTCGACCATGACCGCGGCAAGACCCACGCCTCGGGCAAATATCTGTTCGCCGCCCGGGTCATCCCCTATCGCGGCTCGTGGCTCGACTTCGAGTTCGACGCCAAGGACATCGTCAACGTCCGCATCGACCGCAAGCGCAAGCTGCCGGTGACGGCGCTGCTCCACGCGCTCGACATGTCGAGCGAGGAGATCCTCAACACCTTCTACGCCCGCGTCGTCTTCGTCCGCGGCAAGAGCGGCTGGCTGATCCCGTTCGTCCCCGAGCAGTGGCGCGGCCAGAAGCCCGCCTTCGACATCGCCGACGGCAAGACCGGCGAGGTCATGTTCCCGGCCGGGCAGAAGATTTCCCCGCGCGTCGCCAACAAGGCGGCGAAGGACGGGCTCGCCCAGCTGATGATCCCGACCGAGGAGATTTTCGGCCGCTATTCCGCCTTCGACCTGGTCAACGAGAAGACCGGCGAGATCTATGTCGAGGCGGGCGACGAGATTTCGCCTGAGAATCTCGAGAAGCTCGACGCCGCCGGGATCGACCGGCTCGAGTTGCTCGACATCGACCATGTCAACACCGGCGCCTGGATCCGCAACACGCTGAAGGCCGACAAGGCCGAGGACCGCGACCAGGCGCTTTCCGACATCTACCGGGTGATGCGCCCGGGCGAGCCGCCGACCCGCGAGACCGCCGAGGCGCTGTTCGCCGGCCTGTTCTTCGATCCCGAGCGCTACGACCTTTCCGCGGTCGGCCGGGTCAAGCTCAACATGCGCCTCGAGCTCGACGCCGAGGACACGGTGACGACCCTGCGCAAGGAAGACATCGTCGCCGTGGTCAAGACCCTGGTCGACCTCAAGGACGGCAAGGGCGAGATCGACGACATCGACAATCTCGGCAACCGCCGGGTGCGCTCGGTCGGCGAATTGCTCGAGAACCAGTATCGCGTCGGCCTGCTCCGCATGGAGCGCGCGGTGAAGGAGCGGATGTCGAGCGTCGACGTGTCGACGGTGATGCCGAACGACCTGATCAACGCCAAGCCCGCGGTCGCCGCGGTGCGCGAGTTCTTCGGCTCCTCGCAGCTGTCGCAGTTCATGGACCAGACCAACCCGCTTTCCGAGGTCACCCACAAGCGCCGGGTCTCGGCGCTCGGGCCGGGCGGCCTCACCCGCGAGCGCGCGGGCTTCGAGGTCCGCGACGTCCATCCGACCCATTACGGCCGGATCTGCCCGATCGAGACCCCGGAAGGGCCGAACATCGGCCTGATCAACAGCCTCGCCTCGTTCAGCCGGGTCAACAAATACGGCTTCATCGAGACCCCCTACCGGCGGGTCGTCGACGGCAAGGTGACCAAGGACGTCGTCTATCTGTCGGCGATGGAGGAGGCCAAGCACACCATCGCCCAGGCGAACGCCGAATTGAACAAGGACGGCAGCTTCGGCGAGGAGATCGTCTCCTCGCGCCAGGCCGGCGACTTCCTGATGGCGCCGCGCGAGCAGATCACCCTGATGGACGTCAGCCCCAAGCAGCTCGTCTCGGTCGCCGCCTCGCTGATCCCCTTCCTCGAGAACGACGACGCCAACCGCGCCCTGATGGGATCGAACATGCAGCGCCAGGCGGTGCCGCTGGTGCGCGCCGAGGCGCCGTTCGTCGGCACCGGCATGGAGGAGACGGTCGCCCGCGATTCCGGCGCCGCCATCGCTGCCCGCCGCACCGGCATCGTCGACCAGGTTGACGCCGCCCGCATCGTCGTCCGCGCCACCGACGAGGTCGAGGCCGGCAAGTCGGGCGTCGACATCTACACTTTGATGAAGTTCCAGCGCTCCAACCAGAACACCTGCATCAACCAGCGGCCGCTGGTGAAGAAGGGCGACCTGGTCCGCGCCGGCGACGTCATCGCCGACGGCCCCTCCACCGACCTCGGCGAGCTCGCTCTCGGCCGCAACGTGCTGGTCGCGTTCATGCCCTGGAACGGCTACAATTTCGAGGATTCGATCCTGATCTCCGAGCGGATCGTCAAGGACGACGTCTTCACCTCGATCCACATCGAGGAGTTCGAGGTGATGGCCCGCGACACCAAGCTGGGGCCTGAGGACATCACCCGCGACATCCCCAATGTCGGCGAGGAGGCGCTGCGCAACCTCGACGAGGCGGGGATCGTCTATATCGGCGCCGAGGTCGAGCCGGGCGACATCCTCGTCGGCAAGATCACGCCGAAGGGCGAATCGCCGATGACTCCGGAGGAAAAGCTGCTCCGCGCGATCTTCGGCGAGAAGGCGTCGGACGTGCGCGACACCTCGCTGCGTTTGCCGCCGGGCGTCCAGGGGACGGTGGTCGAGGTCCGCGTCTTCAACCGCCACGGCATCGACATCGACGACCGCACGCGGGCGATCCAGACCGAGGAGAAGGACCGGCTGAGGAAGGACGCCGAGGACGAGCGGGCGATCCTCAAGCGCTCCTCCTATGCGCGCCTGCGCGAGATGCTTCTGCGCCAGACCGCCACCGCGGCGCCCAAGGGCGTCAAGAAAGGCGCGGCGATCAACGCCGAGATGCTCGACAGCGTCGAGCCCTACGAATGGTGGAAGTTCGCGGTCAAGGACGACAAGCGCCAGGCCGATCTCGAAGCGGTCCGCGCCCAATATGACGAAGCCGAGGGCGCGATCCGCCGCCGGCTCGAGGACCGGATCGAGAAGCTCGAGCGCGGCGACGAGCTGCCGCCGGGCGTGCTCAAGATGGTCAAGGTGTTCGTCGCGGTGAAGCGCAAGCTCCAGCCCGGCGACAAGATGGCCGGCCGCCACGGCAACAAGGGCGTGATCAGCCGAATCCTGCCCGAGGAGGACATGCCCTTCCTCGAGGACGGCACCGCCGCCGACATCGTCCTCAATCCGCTCGGCGTGCCGAGCCGGATGAACGTCGGCCAGATCTTCGAGACCCATCTGGGCTGGGCCGCGCGCGGCCTCGGCAAGCAGATCGGGGCGATGCTCGATGCGATCCACGCCAAGGGCAAGGGCTTCGACGCCGGCGACGCCAAGCAGGTGCGGACCAAATTGAAGGACATTTACGGCAAGAACTACCATGCCGAGATCGACGCCCGCGAGGACGACGAGGTGCTGGAGCTCGCCTCCAACCTCACCTCGGGCGTGCCGATCGGCACCCCGGTGTTCGACGGCGCCAAGGAAGTCGACGTCACCGACATGCTGAGGAAGGCGGGGCTCGACGAGTCCGGCCAGGTCACCCTGTTCGACGGCCGCACCGGCGAGGCGTTCGATCGCAAGGTGACGGTGGGCTATATCTACATGCTGAAGCTCCACCACCTCGTCGACGACAAGATCCACGCCCGCTCGATCGGCCCCTACTCCCTCGTCACCCAGCAGCCGCTGGGCGGCAAGGCGCAGTTCGGCGGCCAAAGGTTCGGCGAGATGGAGGTCTGGGCGCTCCAGGCCTACGGCGCCGCCTACACGCTGCAGGAGATGCTGACGGTCAAGTCGGACGACGTCATCGGCCGGACCAAGGTCTACGAGGCGATCGTCAAGGGCGACGACACGTTCGAGGCCGGCATCCCGGAGAGCTTCAACGTGCTCGTCAAGGAGATGCGCTCATTGGGCCTCAACGTCGAGCTGAACTCGATCATCGACGAGAATGACGAGAATTATGCGGAGGCGGCGGAATAAGGGAGCGGGCGAAAGCCCCTCCCCTCCCGCGGCCCAACGAATTTTCCCTGAAAGGGACGACAAGAAATGAACGAACTGACCAACTTCGCGAACCCGGTCGTCAAGCCCGAGACGTTCGACCAGATCAAGATCGGCATCGCTTCGCCGGAGCGGATCCGTTCCTGGTCGTTCGGCGAGATCAAAAAGCCCGAGACGATCAACTACCGCACCTTCAAGCCCGAGCGCGACGGCCTGTTCTGCGCCCGCATCTTCGGTCCGATCAAGGACTATGAGTGCCTGTGCGGCAAGTACAAAAGGATGAAGTACAAGGGCATCGTCTGCGAGAAGTGCGGCGTCGAGGTCACCGTCTCCAAGGTCCGCCGCGAGCGGATGGGCCATATCGAGCTCGCCGCCCCGGTCGCCCATATCTGGTTCCTGAAGTCGCTGCCGAGCCGCATCGGCCTCCTGCTCGACATGCAATTGAAGCAGCTCGAGCGGGTGCTCTATTTCGAGAGCTACATCGTCACCGAGCCCGGCCTCACCCCGCTCGAGAAGTTCCAGCTCCTCACCGAGGACGAGCTGCTCGACGCCCAGGACGAATATGGCGAGGACGCCTTCACCGCCGGCATCGGCGCCGAGGCGGTCAAGCAGATGCTGATCGACCTCGATCTCGAGGGCGAGAAGAAGGTGCTGCTCGAGGAGCTCGAGACCACCAAGTCCGAATTGAAGCCCAAGAAGATCATCAAGCGGCTGAAGGTCGTCGAGAGCTTCCTCGAATCGGGCAACCGGCCCGAATGGATGATCCTCGACGTCGTGCCGGTGATCCCGCCCGAGCTTCGCCCGCTGGTGCCGCTCGACGGCGGCCGCTTCGCCACCTCGGATCTGAACGACCTCTACCGCCGGGTCATCAACCGCAACAACCGCCTCAAGCGGCTGATGGAGCTGCGCGCGCCGGACATCATCGTCCGCAACGAGAAGCGCATGCTTCAGGAAGCGGTCGACGCTCTGTTCGACAACGGCCGCCGCGGCCGCACCATCACCGGGGCCAACAAGCGCCCGCTCAAGTCGCTCAGCGACATGCTCAAGGGCAAGCAGGGCCGCTTCCGCCAGAATTTGCTCGGCAAGCGGGTCGATTATTCGGGCCGCTCGGTGATCGTCACCGGCCCCGAGCTCAAGCTCCACCAGTGCGGCCTGCCCAAGAAGATGGCGCTCGAGCTGTTCAAGCCGTTCATCTACTCCCGCCTCGACGCCAAGGGCCTCTCCATGACCCTGAAGCAGGCCAAGAAGTGGGTCGAGAAGGAGCGCAAGGAAGTCTGGGACATCCTCGACGAGGTGATCCGCGAGCATCCCGTGCTCCTGAACCGCGCGCCGACGCTCCACCGGCTCGGCATCCAGGCGTTCGAGCCGGTGCTGATCGAGGGCAAGGCGATCCAGCTCCACCCGCTGGTCTGCGCCGCGTTCAACGCCGATTTCGACGGCGACCAGATGGCCGTCCACGTGCCGCTGAGCCTCGAGGCCCAGCTCGAAGCGCGCGTGCTGATGATGTCGACCAACAACATCCTCTCGCCCGCCAACGGCAAGCCGATCATCGTGCCTTCGCAGGACATGGTGCTCGGCCTCTATTATCTGTCGATGGAGCGCGAGGGCGAGCCCGGCGAGGGCGCAATGCTCTCCGACATGTCGGAGGTCCACCAGGCGCTCGAGGCCGACGCCGTCACCCTCCACACCAAGATCGTCAGCCGGGTGCCGCAGACCGACGAGGACGGCAACTCCTACATGAAGCGGTTCGAGACGACGCCGGGCCGGATGCTCCTGGGCGAGACCCTGCCGAAGAGCCACAAGGTGCCGTTCGAGACCGTCAACCGCCTCCTCACCAAGAAGGAGATCGCCGACGTCATCGACATCGTCTACCGCCACACCGGCCAGAAGGAGACGGTCCTGTTCGCCGACGCGATCATGGGCCTCGGCTTCCGCCACGCGTTCAAGGCCGGAATTAGCTTCGGCAAGGACGACATGATCATCCCGCACGAGAAGGAAGGGCTGGTCGAGGAGACCCGCGCGCTCGTCAAGGATTACGAGCAGCAATATCAGGACGGCCTGATCACCCAGCAGGAGAAGTACAACAAGGTGATCGACGCCTGGAGCCGCTGCGGCGACCAGGTCGCCAATGCGATGATGGACAAGATCAAGGCCCAGCCGAAGGGCGAGGACGGCCGCATGGCGCCGATCAACTCGATCTACATGATGGCCCATTCGGGCGCCCGCGGCAGCCAGGCGCAGATGAAGCAGCTCGCCGGCATGCGCGGCCTGATGGCGAAACCGTCAGGGGAAATCATCGAGACTCCGATCATCTCCAACTTCAAGGAGGGCCTCACCGTCCTCGAATATTTCAACTCGACCCACGGCGCCCGCAAGGGCCTCGCCGACACTGCGCTCAAGACGGCGAATTCGGGCTATCTGACCCGCCGCCTGGTCGACGTGTCGCAGGACTGCGTCGTCGTCGAGGAGGATTGCGGCACCGAGAACAGCCTCGACATGCGCGCGATCGTCCAGGGCGGCGCCACCATCGCTTCGCTCGGCGAGCGCATCCTCGGCCGCACTCCGGCCGAGGACGTGATCGACGCCAAGACGGGCGAGGCGATCGTCAAGGAAGGCGAGCTGATCGACGAGGCCGCGGCGGCGAAGATCGACGAGATCGGCGTCCAGTCGGTCCACATCCGCTCGCCGCTCGTCTGCGAGAGCGAGATGGGCGTCTGCGGCAAATGCTACGGGCGCGATCTCGCCCGCGGCACGCCGGTCAATATCGGCGAGGCGGTCGGAGTCATCGCCGCCCAGTCGATCGGCGAGCCGGGCACCCAGCTCACCATGCGGACTTTCCACATCGGCGGCGCCGCCCAGCTCAACGAGACGTCGAGCCTGGACGCGGTCGCCGACGGCACCGTCGAATTCCGCGACCTGCCGACCATCACCGATCCGCGCGGACGCCGGGTCGCGATGTCGCGCAGCGGCGAGGTCGCGATCGTCGACATGGACGGGCGCGAGCGCTCGACCCACCGCATCCCCTATGGCGCGCATCTGATGTGCGACGACGGCCATATCGTCACCAAGGGCGACCGGATCGCCGAATGGGATCCGTTCATGATGCCGGTGATCACCGAAAAGGGCGGCGTCGTGAAGTTCCAGGACCTGGTCGAGGGCAAGACCCTGGTCGAGCAGACCGACGAGGCGACGGGCATCGCCCAGCGCGTCGTCATCGAGTTCCGCGGCACCGGCCGGGCCAAGGAGGACTTGCGGCCGCGCATCACCCTGCTCGACGAGAAATCGGGCGAGGCGGCGCGCTACATGCTCTCGCCCGGCGCGATGCTCTCGGTCGAGGACGGCCAGCGGATCGAGGCCGGCGAGGTGCTCGCCAGGGTCACCCGCGAGGCGGCCAAGACCCGCGACATCACCGGCGGCCTGCCGCGGGTGGCGGAGCTGTTCGAGGCGCGCAAGCCCAAGGAGAATGCGATCATCGCCAAGGTCTCCGGCCGGATCGCCTTCGGCAAGGACTACAAGGCCAAGCGCAAGATCGCGATCGTCCCCGACGAGGGCGGCGAGCCGGTCGAGTATCTGATCCCCAAATCGAAGGTGATCGACGTCCAGGAGGGCGATTTCGTCAAGCGCGGCGACAATCTGATCGGCGGCTCGCCCGATCCGCACGACATCCTCGAAGTGCTCGGGGTCAAGGCGCTGGCGGAATATCTCGTCTCCGAGATCCAGGAGGTCTACCGGCTGCAGGGCGTGAAGATCAACGACAAGCATATCGAGGTGATCGTCCGCCAGATGCTGCAGAAGGTGGAGATCACCGAGAGCGGCGATTCGACCTTCCTGGTCGGCGAGCAGATCGACCGCCAGGAGATGAACGAGGCCAATGCCCGGCTGAAGGCGTCGGGCAAGAAGAAGTTCGCCGAAGGCAAGCCGGTGCTGCTCGGCATCACCAAGGCGAGCCTGCAGACCCGCTCGTTCATCTCGGCCGCCTCCTTCCAGGAGACGACCCGGGTGCTCACCGAGGCCTCGGTGCAGGGCAAGATCGACGATCTCGAGGGGCTCAAGGAGAACGTCATCGTCGGCCGCCTGATTCCGGCCGGCACCGGCGCCGGCATGAAGCGGATGCGGATCGCGGCCTCGTCGCGCGACGCGGCGCTGCGCGCCCAGCACCGGGCGATCCAGGAATCGCTGATCGCGGCCAATTCGGCGGCCGAGGAGCACGCCGCCGAGCTGGCCCAGGGGCCCGAGGCGGCGATCGACGCCGACCCGCTCGCCAGCGTCGCGCCGAGCGGCCACGGCACCGACGCCGATGCCGCCGACTATCTGCAGGAGGCGGAGGCCGGCAAGGAAGGCTGATCCCGGCGAACGCAAGGCGCCTCGCCGGCTTCGGCCGGCGGGGCGCTTTTGCGTTCGGGCCGCAAATTTCCTATCCCCGCATCCCCATGCAGCCTTCCGACCTTCGCGTCGCCATCTTCAGCGGCAATTACAATTATGTCCGCGACGGCGCGAACCAGGCGCTGAACCGGCTCGCCGACTATCTGTTGCGCCAGGGCGCGAGCGTACGGGTCTATGCGCCGACCACCCGGACCCCGGCTTTCCCGCCGACCGGCGACCTCGTCGACGTCCCGGCGGTGCCGATCCCGGGCCGCTGGGAATATCGCATCGGCGTCGGCATCCCGCCGCGCGTGCGCCGCGACATCAGGAAGTTCCGCCCGAACATCTTCCACGTCGCCAGCCCCGAGATCACCGGCCATCGCGCGGTCACCCTCGCCCGGCGCTGGGACCTGCCGGTGATCGCCTCGGTCCACACCCGCTTCGAAACCTATCCGCGCTATTACGGGATGGCGTTCCTCGAGCCCGTCCTGCTCGCGCTCCTCCGGCGCTTCTACCGCCGCTGCGACGCCATCTTCGCGCCCTCGGATTCGATGGCGCAGCTGCTCCGCGACCAGCGGATGAACTACGACGTCGGCATCTGGTCGCGCGGCATCGACCGGCAGGTGTTCAATCCGGGCCGGCGCGACCTCGAATGGCGGCGCTCGCTCGGCATCGCCGACGACGAGCCGGCGATCGGCTTCGTCGGCCGGCTGGTGATGGAAAAGGGGCTCGACGTCTTCTCCGACGCGGTCGACCGGCTGGCGCGCCGCCAGATCCGCCACAGGGTGCTGGTGGTCGGCGACGGGCCGGCGCGCGAATGGTTCGAGAAAAGGCTGCCCGACGCCTGCTTCGCCGGCTTCCAGGCGGGCGCGGACCTGGGGCGCGCGGTCGCCTCGATGGACATGCTGTTCAACCCCTCGGTGACCGAGACGTTCGGCAACGTCACCCTGGAGGCGATGGCGGCCGGGCTGCCGGTGGTGGCGGCGATCGCGACCGGCAGCCAGAGCCTGGTCGCCGACCGGGTCACCGGCCGGCTCGTCCGCCCCGGGGCGATCGAAGGCTTCTGCGAAGCCCTGTCCTTCTACTGCGAGGATGGGGAGGCGCGCCGCGCCGCCGGCGCCGCCGGCTTCGCCGCCAGCCACCGCTATGGCTGGGACGAGGTCAACCAGGAGCTGGTCGACGCCTATCTGCGCATCATCCGCCAGCACGGCGCCGGCGGCCGGCAGCGGCCGAGCCCGGTGCCCTAGCGCCCCCCGGCCCTCATTGCGAGGAGCGCAGCGACGAAGCAATCCAGCGAGCCTGCGAGGCCGCACTGGATTGCTTCGCTACGCTCGCAATGACGGAGGGGGGTTACAGCCGCTCGATCTTCTGGGCGGCTTCGTCGAGGATGGCGGCGACCTTGTGGAGCGTGCCTTCGTCGGAATCCTCGCGGGTGACCCGGTGCCAGAGCGCCGAAAGCAGGTTGCCGACCGCACGCTTGATCGGGGCGCCGCCGGCCTTGCGCTCGTCGCTGCCGAGGTCCTTGAGGCGCTCGAGCAGCGCCTCGACCTGCTCCCCATTCTCGGCGAGATGGTCCTTGCCTTCCTTGGTGACCTGAAACGCCTTGCGCGCCCCCTCGCCCTTGACCTTGACCTCGTCGATCAGGCCCATGTCCTCGAGCATGGTGAGCGTCGGATAGACGATTCCGGGGCTCGGCGCATAGGTGCCGTGGGTGATCTCCTCGATCGCCCGGATGAGGTCGTAGCCGTGGCGCGGCTCGTCGGCGATCAGGCGCAGGAGCACCAGCCTGAGCTCGCCCGATTCGAACACCCGCCGGCGCCCGCGCCGGCCGCGGCCGCCGCCCTCGCCCCAGTCCGAGCCCCAGCCGGAACCCCAGCCCCGGCCCCAGCCGCGGCCCATGCCCATCGCGAAGATCCCGGGAAAGTCGGCGCCGTCCGGGCCGCAGCCGTGCATTCTGAACCGCATCAAATGTCTCCTGCCTAAGATAGGCTGAGATATATCTTTCGAGCTGCGATGTGTCAAGATATATCTTAGGAGAGCGCGGACAACAGCCCAATCCGTTCGGGCTGAGCTTGTCGAAGCCCCCTTCCTTCTTACCCCCAAGACAGGAAAGTCCTTCGACAGGCTCAGGACGAACGGGAGTGTTGGCTCACCGCGGGGCCCGCACCCGGCGGTCGAGGAAATCGGTGATCGTCCGCCAGAGATGGAGCTGGCGGGCCTCGCCGGAGACGCCGTGGGTGGCGCCGGGATAGACCATCATCTCGAAGCGGCGGCCGGCGGCCTGGAGCGCCGCGATCAGCACCGTCGAATTCTCGAACACGACATTGTCGTCGGCCATGCCGTGGAGGAGGAGCAGCGGATCGGCGATCCGGCCGACATCGGGAATCGCGCCCGAGGACCGGTAGGGCGCCGGATCGACCGACGGATTGCCGAGATAGCGCTCCGTATAATGGGTGTCGTACAGCTCCCAGCGGGTCACCGGGGCGCCGGCGACGCCGGCGGCGAAGGTGCCGGGCGCCGCTTCCAGCAGCTTCAGCGTCATATAGCCGCCATAGGACCAGCCGAAGACGGCGATCCGCCCGGGATCGACTTGCGGCTGGCTGCGGAGCCAGCTCACCCCGGCGAGCTGATCCTCGACCTCGACCGTTCCCATCGCGTGGTAGAGCGCGGTCTCGAAGGCGTGGCCGCGATCGGGCGAGCCGCGATTGTCGATCGAGAAGACGATCCAGCCGCGATCGACCAGATATTGCTGGATCGGATTGGCCCAGGCCCGGGTCGCCTGCCGCCCCGTCCCCGGCCCGCCATAGACCTGGACGAAGACCGGATAGCGCCGGCCCGGCTCGCGCGGCGGCGACAGCATCCGGTAGTGGAGTATCGTGCCGTCGCTCGCCCGGAGGGTGCCGAAGGTCGGCGCGACGTGGCTGGCGAGGAACGGCGCATAAGGATGGGCGGGATCGAGCCGGTTCTCCTCGATCCAGACGATCCGCCGGCCCGAAGCGTCGGCGAGATAGACTTGCGGCGGCTGGCCGGGATTGGAGCGGGTGATGAGCGCATGGCTCGCCGCTTCGTCCATCTCGGCAGCGTTCCACCAGCCCGCTTCGGTGACCCGCTGCGGCGCGCGCGGACGATTGAGGTCGATCCAGTAGAGATGGCGCTCGAGCGGGGTTTCGAAATTGCCGGTGAAATAGACGCGGCCATGGCGCTGGTCGACGCCGACGACGCGCTCGACCGCCCAGTCGCCGCGGGTGAGCTGGGTCCAGCGGCCGCCGCGGAAGCGATAGAGGTGCGAGAAGCCCGAGCGCTCCGAGCTCCAGATCAGGCTGCCGTCGCCGAGGGTGCGCAGATTGTCGGTGAGGTTGATCCAGCTCCCGGAGGTTTCGCTGAACAGGATCGTCGACCGGCCGGTGGCGGGATCGACGCGCAGCATGTCGAGCCGTTTCTGGTCGCGGCTCTCGCGCTGGACGAGCAGCGCGCCGCCGTCCGCGGTCCAATCGACCCTGGCGAGGTAGATGTCGGGATCGGCGCCGAGATCGACCTTGACCCGGCCCGAGCCGTCCGGCGCCATCACCCAGAGCTCGACCAGCGCGTTGGGAGTGCCGGCGGCGGGATAGCGCTGCTGATAGGTGCGGGTGCCGTCGGCGCCGATCGCGGTGCGGGTGACGACGCGCACCGGCGCCTCGTCGACCCGGGCGACGGCGAGCCAGCGGTCATTGGGCGACCACCAATGGCCGGTGCGCCGGTCCATCTCCTCCTGGGCGACGAATTCGGCCGAGCCCCAGGAAATGGTGCCGCCGCCGTCGGCGGTGAGGGCGCGCTCGTTCTGCCCGGTGGCGTCGACGACGTAGAGATTCTGGTTGCGGACGAAGGAGAGGTAGCGGCCGCTGCGCGAGACCTGGGCGTCCAATTCGGTCTCGGGCGTGGCGGTGATCCGGCGGACATTGCCGTCGAGGCCGGCGAGGTAGAGATCGCCGTCGAGCGGCACCAGGATCGAGCGGCCGTCGGGCGACCAATCGTAGTTGACGATGCCGCGCACGCCCGACAGGCGCGCCCGCTCGCGCCGCATCATCTCCTCCTCGGAGAGCTGGGCGCCGGTGCCGAGCCGGGCGCTGTCGACCAGCATCCGCGCCTGCCCCGTCGCGGTATCGACCGCCCACAGATCGTAGCGGTCGCGATCGTCGGCGCGGTTGCGAAGCAAAGTCGCGAGCCGGCCGTCCGGCGACAGCTTCAGCAGCCGCGGCGCCGGCCCCGACAGCGACGGGCTGGCGAACAGCCGCTCGAGGGTCAGCTCCTCAGCCCGCGCGGGCGCGGCGACGAAGAGGAAGGCGGCGGCGAAAGCGAGGAGGATGCGCATGGGCACAGCTACTAGCCGCCTCGGCGGGTCGGTTGCTAGGGGGCCTAGGCGTCGAACCGGCGCGGAACGCTTAACGGGCGGAATTCGCAAGCGGCTCCGCGAACGGATAGGGTGTGTCCTGCGGCGCCTCGCCGGGTCGGGCGAAGCGCAGCCAGCGGATGCGGGCGATGACTCGCAGCGCGTTCGCGCAGTCGTCAGACATAGGCCCGGCATCAATCCGATGGAGAACCACGTTGCCTTGAGGGTCTATTCCCAAGTGAAGCTCAATTTCGGGCTGAGAGGCCCTTCGCAGGTTGGCGGGCGTAAGTTGGGCAGGAAGGCCTTGGGCGAGAAGGATATCCCGCCGCCCAGCTTCACCAAAAATGTCCAGATAATCGACGCTGACCCGGACCCAGACCGGCCGCATCCGGATGTAGGATTCGCTGATCTGGTCTGGCCTTCGCGAAAAGTTCATCAGCCGGTCGGCCGCGTCGTTAAGCTCAAACGACATGGCATCATTCGTCCAACCATAGAAATTGGGGAACGAGGCAAGGCATCGGCCGGAAAGACTGAGTTTGCGCGATTGATAGATGATTTCCATGATGGATGTCGCCGATGCGTGAACCGCATCCGATACCCCCGCGTCGGCCTCCACGCGGAAACGACGCGGGAGAAAGCCCAGCTCATCGGGCTGATTTTCCTGAGCGATTCGGAAATGCGGCTGCGCTTTGGCCCGCTCAATGGCGGCGGTCGATTCCGCTGTGCGCCACTGACAATAAGTGAGGGTGAGAAGCGCAGTGCTCAGAAGCAGGGTTGAAAGTACCGTGGCCCAGCTCGCCCAAGTCTGACGACGCAGCAGGCGTATTTCAGCCTCATGGAGCTCCAGCTTGGACGCGGTCTCTATTCGCATCTTTGCGCGAGCGCGTCCAAAGACAATGCGAAGGCCCGGGTAGCGAAGCTTCATGGCGCCCGCGCCGCGCTCTCACTCACCGGCAACGTCGTCGTTGGCTTCGGGGCCGGTGTTCTCGAGGGAGCCGGACGCGTTCGAATCGTCGTTGCTGGCCGGCGGCGGCGGCCTTCGACCGACAAGGCGCGCATGGGCGGTGCGGGCCTGAAGCTGGCTCAGGCGCTGGTCCGCCTCGGACGCCGCCTCGCCGGCGCCGGTGGCAGCAGCAAGATAGCGCCCGGCGGCGGCCTCGCTCTGGAAATAGGCAGGTTCGCTGGTCAACGCGGCGGTGTCGGCATTGGCGATCGAGCGGACGGCGAGCATGTCGAGGCCACCGCATTGGTCGAGCTTGGCCCAGCTGAATTCGCGGCCGAGCGCGGCGTAGCAATTCTGGCTGTAGATCATCGCGCCGGGAAAGCCTTCGGCGGATACGGCGAGGCGCAAATGGACAATGCCGCGGTTGACGCTCGCCGCGTTCAACGGCTCGGGCGGCGGCGGCGTCTGCGCAGCGATCGCATTGCTCATCTCGGCGTTGGTGGCGTTGTAAACGTCCGACGCGCTGTTTCCGCTGGTGCTGCCTGAGCATCGGCTGACGGCGTAGATCAGAAGCAGGATCACGCCGATGGTGGCGAGAAGCCCGCCCATTCCGCCAGGCTCTGGCCTCTTCTCTACATTCGGCGACTGGAAAGGCGGCCTAGTCGCGGGCGTCACGATAACATCCAACCGGCAGCACGATTCGAAATAATTCCAGTCATGCTGCCGAGTCCCCTGCCTAGCGCTTTGCAGTTTACTTGACTTGCGCCCCCGCGCAATCGGTGACGCGTCTTGCCCCGATTTTATAGAGAGCGCTTGTTGTACGCGTAGCTGGAGCCTAGTCTTCCACACGGGGGAATCGCATGAGAGCAGTTGTTCGCATTGATCTCATTGCGGGACAGTTTGCGGCGGGGCGCGAGGCGACGGCATTGCTACGCGCCTTCGTTCCCGACGCGATGGTGATCCTCGACCGCGGCCAGGTGCAGCTCGCCTCGGACACGCACAGTGCGGACGAATTGCGCCTGATTTGGCAGAGCGCGCTGGCGAATGAACTGCTGCTGGCGCGCGGCGCTGCCGGCCGTGCTGCGGTGCTGGAAGCGCTGCTGGCGTGAACGCGCCCGCACCATTCCTTCCTCTCCGAGTCCGCCCCTTGCGGGGCGGCACGGATGCCCTTTGCGTGTGCGACACCGGAGGGTTCTTCGCGGCTGCGCCGGTCTTTCTCGACCGGCTTGCCGCGGACGCGCTGACAGACGCCGACTGGCAGTTTCTCACCGACGAAGGCCATGCCCTCGCGGAGGACGACGCGCTCAGCAACGCGGCCCATGCCTATGGATTGGCGGAACGGCTGACTCGCGCCGGACCGCTCGATTACCTGATCCTGGTGCCGACGCTGCGCTGCAATCTCAGCTGCAGCTACTGTCAGGTTTCCCGCGCCGGGCTCGGAGCCCGCGGCTTCGACTGGTCAGATGAGACGCTCGGCCATGTGCTCGATCTGCTCGACGGGCTGCCCGGCGAGCAGCTCAAGATCGAATTCCAGGGCGGCGAGCCGACGCTGCGCCCCGATCTGATCCGCGCCGTGATCGCGCGGGCCGAGCGCTTCGCGTCGCGGGAGTTCGTGATCTGCACGAACCTTCAAGAGCTCAGCGATGAAATCCTTGAGCTGTTCGACCGGCCCGACCTTTATGTCAGCACCTCGCTGGATGGCGATGCTGCGACGCATGGAAAGAATCGCACGGGCGGGAACGCCGAGACGGGGCGATTCCTGAATAACCTGCGGGTGGTGATCGACCGCTACGGGAAGGAAAAGGTTTCCGCGCTGCCGACCATCAACCCGGCGGCCCCGCCCGACATCGATGCGTTGATCGACAGCTACGCCGACTTCGGCTTGGGCAGCATCTTCCTGCGGCCGATCAATTTCCACGGTTTTGCGCGCAAGCGCCATGCAGAGTCGCGTCAGCAGGGCACGGCATGGCGCGACTATTACGAGCGTTTCATCCGAAGGCTTATTGAGCGCAACTGGCAGGACAAGAGCCGCTTTCTCGAAGAGACGTATTTCAGCATCTGCCTGCGACGGGTGTTCCAGCCCGGCCGCGACCGGCACGTCGATCTGCGCAATCCCAATCCGATGGGGGTCGATTACATCGTCGTCGATTATGACGGCACGGTCTATCCTACCGACGAGGCACGAATGCTGTCCCGCTCGGGCGTCATCGACATGTCCATCGGCGACGTCGCCACCGGCTGGGCGACGGAACGGCGCGAAATCCTCAACCGGCAGGCGACCAACCAGTTCGATCCGGCCTGCCAGCGCTGCGCCTTCCAGCCTTATTGCGGCCGCGATGTGGTCGACGACATCGCACGCTACGGACGCATCGACATGCCGCGTCCGGAAACCGAATTCTGCAAAAAGCACCTGCATCTGTTCGATCTGATCTTCGAGCTGATCTACGATGATGATCCGGCGGTCCGCTATTCGCTGGCGCGCTGGCTGCGCCTTGCCGGCGCGCCCCCCGCCTTCGGGACTCGGTTCGCATGATCCCGCTGGCGCTTCCGGCCATGGCCGAAGCCGAGCGGCCCTTCGTCACCCGCGTGCGGGCCCGGCGCGAACCGGACGGAACGTCCGATTCCTTCCTGGTGGGCGAAACGAGCGAGGGCGCCACCTTCGCCGGGCCGCACGGGCTGCTCGCGATCGACGGACTGAGCGCCGAGGATCTCGACGGCGATGTGATAGTGATTCAACCCCGGGATGATGGGAGCGCGCGCGCTGAGCGCGTGTTGCGCGCGAGATCGCACCACAACACGCTGCTCGTCACCGAGCGTTGCGATCAGCTGTGCGTCATGTGTTCGCAGCCCCCGAAAAAGACGCATCATGACCGCTTCGAGCTGTTCGAGCGGGCCTGCCGCCTGGCCGAGCCGGACACGCTGATCGGCGTCTCCGGCGGAGAGCCGACGCTCTACAAGGAGGCGCTTTGCGGGATGATGGAGCGGGTCCTGAGCGCCCGCCCCGATCTCGAGTTCCACGTGCTGACCAACGCCCAGCATTTCGAGGCGGAGGACGTGCCGCGGCTGCGCGAGCCCGTCTATCGGCGGGTGAGCTGGGGCATCCCGCTCTATGCGGCCGAACCGACGCTGCATGACGAAATTGTTGGGAAAGCGGGGGCTTTCGCGCGGCTGGAGAAGAGCTTCGCGCATTTGCTGCATGCCGGGGCCCGCATCGAGCTCCGCACCGTCTTGCTCACCTCCAATATCGAAGCGCTGCCCGCACTTGCACGCCGCATCGCCGTGCGACTGCGATTCGTGGAGGTCTGGTCGATCATGCAGCTCGAGAAAATCGGCTTTGCGAAGAACCGCTGGGCGCGACTCCATGTCGATCATGCCGCGCATTTCGGGCCGATCGCCGCGGCGCTCGATGGGGCTGCACTGCACGGGGTGCGAGCGCAGCTGTTCAATTTCCCACTTTGCACCGTGCCCCGCCCATATCGCCACTTGGCCGTGGCGTCGATTTCCGACTGGAAGAGGAAATACACCCCCGATTGCGCACGCTGCCGTGAGCAGGCGAACTGCTGCGGCTTTTTCGAATGGCATCCCGACGATGAGGCATTGGCTGGAGTAACTCCGCTATGACCGACCGCAAGAGACCCACGCGATTCCTGATCCCCAGCCTGGTTGCCGCCGGCTTCGGCACGCATGATCCGGCGCAAGTCGCCTTCACCGAAGCGACGACGACCGGGACGGACGATCCCAACAAGGGGACCTTATTCCGGATCTTTAGCCAGGACCACAATGTGACGCTCGCGCAGCACCGCAGCCATTCCAGCCATAGCAGCCATTCCAGCCATCGCTCGGGGGGAGGCGGCGGCGGACATTACAGCCATGTGAGCCACACCAGCCACCGCTCGAGTACCGGCGGCTACGATCCCTACCCCACGCCGGCCTATCCGACGCCGGCCCCGGCTCCAGCGCCGCCACCGCCGCCGCCACCAAGCTCGCCCTACGAACGGGCGACGCCCCCACCCGGCGAGCCGCTTCCCGCAACGGGCTCCGGCCCGCAACGCGCTTCGCCGCCAAATGCGGAAGCGGGCAATGCCCTGCCGGCCTTGTCCGGCCGCAGCCAGCGGTTCGCCGCAATTGTGCGGCGGGTGCAGATTGCGCTGATGGCGCGCGGCTTCTTCAACGCGACGATCACGGGCACGGTCGGTCCCGCGACGCGCGCGGCGTTGCGCGCCTTTCAGACGAGCGCCGGGCTAACCGTGACCGGTACTATCACGCCGCAGACACTGGATGCGCTGATGATCGCCAGCGAATAGGTGGCGGTCGGCCTCAGCCCTCAGCCTTCTCCGCTTCGGCCTTGGCCTTGTCGAGGTGGCGCGTGTCGCGGCGCTCGGCGATGCGGGCCGATTTGCCGGTGCGGCCGCGCAGATAATAGAGCTTGGCGCGGCGGACGGCGCCGCGGCGGACGACCTCGATCGAATCGACGTTCGGCGAATAAAGCGGGAAGACGCGCTCGACGCCCTCGCCGAAGCTGATCTTGCGGACGGTGAAGGAGCTGCCCAGGCCCTTGTTGGCGCGGGCGATGCAGACGCCTTCGAAATTCTGGATCCGGGTGCGCTCGCCCTCGACCACCTTGACCCCGACGCGCAGCGTGTCGCCGGGGCGGAATTCGGGGATGGTCTTGGTCGTGCCGAAATGCTCGATCGCCTCGGCCTCGAGCTGCTGGATGAGGTTCATCTCATTCGTCCTCGTTCTTCGTCGCTTGCGCGCCAGAGGGCGGTGGCCTTCGCGCGTCCCCGTGACGCTCGATCAGGTCCGGCCGCCTTAGCCGTGTCTCGTCTTCCGCCTGGCGTCGCCGCCAAGCCGCGATCTTCGCATGATCCCCCGATCGCAGCACTTCGGGGATCCTGCGCCCTTCCCATTCGACAGGCCGGGTATAATGAGGGTATTCGAGAAGGCCGCTCTCAAAGCTTTCCTCCTCACCGCTCGAAGGGGCGCCCATTACCCCGGGAAGCAGCCGAACGCAAGCGTCGAGGAGGGCGAAAGCGGCTGGCTCGCCGCCCGACAGCACATAATCGCCGAGCGAGACCGGGATCACCGGGCGCGCCTCATAGAGCCGCTCGTCGATCCCCTCGAAGCGGCCGCAGAGGATGGTGACGCCCGGGCCCGCGGCAAGGGTGCGGACCAGCGCCTGGTCGAGCGGGCGGCCGCGCGGGCTCATCACCAATTTGGGCGCACCGTCGGGGACGCTGTCGAGCGCCGCCGCGAGCACGTCGGCACGCATCACCATCCCGGCCCCGCCGCCGGCCGGGGTGTCGTCGACCGAGCGGTGCTTGTCGTTGGCGAAATCGCGGATCTGGACCGTGTCCAATGTCCAAATGCCCTCGGCCAGCGCGCGCCCGGCGAGGCTCAGGCCGAGCGGCCCTGGAAACATCTCGGGGTAGAGGGTGAGGATGGTGGCGATCCAACTCACAGAGCTTCAGTCTCTGCAATTTCCCGGCGAAGCTCCTCTTTCGCGCGGCCCGCCAACGAACATCCCCTGCTTTCCAGCCAGAGCAGCCTGTCCAGGAACGCGGTTGCGGTCTCTTCTTCGTATTGGGTTTCCAGCCCGCCATGCCTCGCAGCTTCGGCAGCTACATGCACAACATAAAGCGGCGTCCCGTCGAATTTCTCCGATTGGCAGGCATAGAGATCGCACTCAAGCCAGCGACAATAGCTCATGGTCCCGTCCAATTCTCGGTTCGAAGCCGAGGGATGTCCTTGAAATCACGTTCGTTGTTGGTGACGAGAGCCACGTTCAGCGAAAGCGCATGGCCGGCGATGAGCCGGTCAAAGCTGCCGCGTCGGAATGGCAGCGTGCCATAGGCCTTGGCAGCCGCCTCGTCGAAAGGCTGGAGCACGATCTCTTCCAGAAAGCCTGCGAGCTCAGGCGCAAGATAGGCATCAACCCCATATTTGACCGCTATCTCCGCGAGACTAATGGCCGAAATGCCAACGCTCCCAGCAGGTTGGGCGGCAACGCGTGCCCTGAGCGCCGGCCATCGGCCGGTCAGCAAATAGATGCCGCAGTCCGTGTCCAGAAGATAGGCCAGCCCTTCGGCCTCCGACATCAAGCGCCCCAATCGCGGGGAGCATCATCGAATTCCCGCTCTTCTCGAGTGAATGGTTTTAGCCAGGGTGCCTTCCCGGCAAACTTGCTTACGTCTATCTTTCTCGGTTCCTGGTCGACCGGCTCCAACAGATATCTGCCCTGCTCCTCGCGCACCCGCATCTCGGTGCCTGCCTCGATGCCGAGCGCCTTGGGCAGCCGCACCGCGACGGAATTGCCCGATTTGAAAGTCTTCGTCGTCTTCATCGGTTCGACCCCTGTATATACGAAATGTATATACATTTTCTGGGCGATCGTCAAGCCGCGGTTGCGGAACCAACGCTCGCGCGCCACGCTGAGATGCGATGGACGAGCCCGAACTCGATTGCCTGGTGATCGGCGGCGGCCCTGCGGGGCTGACGGCGGCGATCTATCTTGCCCGCTTCCACCTCAAGCTGAAGGTGATCGACGCCGGGGGCAGCCGGGCGAGCTGGATCCCCTGCACCCGCAACCATGCCGGCTTTCCGGACGGCATTTCCGGGGCCGAGCTGATCGCCCGGATGAAGGAACAGGCGCAGCTTTACGGCGCCGCGGTCGAGAACGAGCGGGTGACCCGGCTCGATCAGATCGCCGGCGGCTTCTGTGCGGCTTGGGGCTCGGGCTCGGCGACGGCGCGGACCGTGCTGCTCGCCACCGGCACCAGGAACCGCCGGCCGCCGATGGACGAAGGCCTGCACGACGAGGCGCTGGCGCGCGGCCTGATCCGCTATTGCCCGATCTGCGACGGCTATGAGGTCACCGACAAGAAGCTGGGCGTGATCGGCAGCGGCGCCCACGGCGTCGCCGAGGCGCTGTTCCTGCGCTCCTACAGCGCCGACATCACCCTGATCGCGCCCGACCGCGCCCACGAGGTCGCGGCGAAGGATCGGGCGGCGCTCGCCGCGGTCGGCATCGCCACCGTCGACGGCCCCTGCCACGCGGTGGCGGCGCTCGACGATGCGATCGTCGTCGATACGCCGCACGGCCACCACACGTTCGACAGCGTCTATCCGGCGCTCGGCTCGGACGTCCACAACGAGCTCGCCGGCCAGATCGGGGTGGCGCTGAGCGAGGAAACCGGCTGCATCCTGATCGACGCCCATCAGCGGACCAGCGTGCGCGGCGCCTATGCGGCGGGCGACGTCGTCCTCGGCCTCGACCAGATCAGCCACGCAATGGGCGAGGGCGGAGTCGCGGCGACGACGATCCGCAACGACCTCGCCCGCGAGCGGCCGCTGCTGCGCTGAGCGGTTAGCGCTTGGCCTCGGGCCCGGGAATCGGGCATCTGGCGAGGATGGACACGGTTTCGGACCTGGAGCGGCGGGCAGCGGACGGCGATGCCGACGCCCGGTTCGCGCTGGCGGCAGAGTTGCTGGCGCTGGCCGATTCTCCCGACTCGTTCGAGCGGGGCACGGCGCTGGTCGAGGCGGCGGCGGCAAGCGGCCATGCCGAAGCGTCGAACATGCTGGCGACTCTGGAGGCGATCGGCGCCGGCCGGCAACGGAGCTGGGATCGCGCCTTCGATTGGCTGCAGCGCGCCGCCGAGCGCGGCTCGGAGCAGGCCCGCGCCCAGCTCCGCCTGCTCAGCCGAAGCGAGATCGCCGGCGACGACTGGTCCGCTCTGCGCGGCGCGATCCGGATCGAACGGCTGCTCGAGGCGCCGCCGCGGAGCGCGCTTGCGGAGCGGCCGCGGCTGCGCGCGTTTCAGGGATTTGCAAGCGCGACCGAATGCGCCTGGATCACCGCCCGGATGGGGCCGAAGCTCGCCCCGGCCATGGTCTGGGACGAAGCCAGCGGCGCCGGCATCGTCGATCCCAGCCGCACCAGCCACGCCGTCGAGCTTCGGCTGGCCGAGATGGACGTCGCCACCGAGGTGGTTCGCGCCCGCATCGCCGCCGCCACCGGGCTGCCGGAAGCGATTTTCGAAGTCCCCCAGATCATGCATTATGCGGTCGGCCAGGAATTCAGGCCGCACCACGATTTCCTCGATCCCGACGCTCCGGGCCATGCCGCCGATCTGGCGCGCCGCGGGCAGCGGATCGGCACCTTCCTCATCTATCTGAACGACGATTTCGAGGGCGGCGAGACCGAATTCCCCAAGGCCGGCATCGCCCATCGCGGCCGCTGCGGCGACGCCTTGTTCTTCGCCAACGTCGTCCCGGACGGCAGCCCGGACCCGCTGAGCCTCCATGCCGGCCGGCCGCCGACCAAAGGCGAGAAGTGGATTTTCTCGCAATGGATCCGCGACCGCGTGCCGGCGCCGCCGCCCGGCTAGGGCGAGGATCAAGCAAATCCTAACCTCGATCGGCTAAAAAGCCGGGCGATGACCGAGTGGGTTTCCGCCTGGGACGAATCGGACGGCGAGGCCGGCAGCGGCCTCGGCGGCGGCACGGCGCGGCGCTACGGCGGCTGGGCGGCAGCGGCGCTCGCTTTGGTCGCTGCGCTCTGGCTGTTCCTGTTCGCGATCGGCCTCTTTACCACCCTCGGCTCGGCCGAGGGCTCGGAGCGGCACGGCGGGGCCGGCATCCGCGCCGCCGATGCCAGCTCGTTCGGCCTTGCCACCATGTATGCGAGCCGGGGCCAGCCTCTGTGGTGGGATTATGACATTGCCGTCGAAGGCGCCGGCGGGGTCAGGCTGCGCATCACCAAAAGCGTGCCGAGCCAGGCTTTCATCGTCCGTTTCCAGGACGTCGCCCTAAGCGGCCGCGGCCGCTTCCAGGTGATCGCCCCGGAATCGGGCTTCTACCGCTTCTCGCAGGAGCTGATCCCGCAGGGCGACGCGCTCGGCGCCGGCGCCGCGGGCGCGACCCGCTACGACCTCAGCTGGGGGATCGGCTGAACCTCATCCCCGTTCGTCCTGAGCTTGTCGAAGGACGTTCATTCTTCGGGAAGAAATGAAGGGCTTCGACAGGCTCAGCCCGAACGGTTTTGGAGTCAGGCCAGAAACGCCGGGTCGGCGACGATCCTGCCCTCTTCCAAATCGGCAATCCCCGGCCGGAACGGGATCAGCGCCCGCCTGCCGTCCGCGGCCTCGATCTCGAGCAGGTCGCCGGCGCCGAAATTCTCCACCGCAACGACGGTGCCGAGGGCGCTGCCGTCGGCGGCCTGGCAGGCGAGGCCGATCAGGTCGGCATGATAATATTCGCCCGGCCCGAGCGGCGGCAGCGCCGAGCGCGGCACGCTCAGCAGAGTCCCGCGCAGGCCTTCCGCGGCGGCGCGGTCGGCGATCTCGGCGAAGCGGGCGATCGCGCCCGCGCTCCCCGCCTTCACCGATTTGAGCGTCAGCGGCCGATCGCCGGCGAACAGGATTTGGTGCCGCTTCAGGCTGTCCAGTCCTTGCGCGAACAGCTTCAGGCGCACCTCGCCGCCGATGCCGTGCGCGCCGGCGACCGCGGCGAGGATGATCCGGGGCTCGGCCAAGCGCTATTCGGCCTTTTCGGCCTTCTCAGCGCCCTCCTCGGGAGCGGCCTCGTCGGCACCTTCGGCCGGCGCCTCGGCGGATTCGCCCTGGTTGGGCGCCTCGTCGGCAGGCGCGGCCTCCTCGGCGGCCGGAGCCTCCTCGGCAGCGGCTTCCTCGGCAACCGGAGCCTCCTCAGCGGCCGGAGCTTCCTCGGCAGCGGCTTCCTCGGCAACCGGAGCCTCCTCAGCGGCCGGAGCCTCCTCGGCAGCGGCTTCCTCAGCGGCCGGCGTCTCCTCGACGGCAGCCTCTTCAGCCGGAGCCTCCTGGGCAGCAGGAGCTTCTTCGGCCGCAGCCTCTTCGGCAGCAGCTTCCTCGGCAACCGGAGCCTCCTCGGCGGCCGGAGCCTCCTCGGCGGCAGCTTCCGGAGCCGACTCTTCGGTCGCCTCGGCGGCGATCTCTACCGTCTCCTCCTCGGCGGCCGGGGCCTCGGCGACCGCTTCCTCGGCCGGCGCGGCGGCGGCTTCGGCCTCCTTCTTGGCCCGCTCCTCGACCCGCTCCCTGGCCTTCTCGCCGGGCTCGCCCTTCTTCGGGTTCGAGCGCGCCGGGCGCTCGAGGATGCCGGCGGCGTCGAGGAAGCGAAGCACGCGGTCGCTGGGCTGGGCGCCGACCGAGAGCCAGTGGCGGGCGCGCTCGGCGTCGAGCTTGACCCGGTCGGCATTGTCCTTGGGCAGCAGCGGATTGTAGCTGCCGATCCGCTCGATGAACTTGCCGTCGCGGGCGTTGCGCGCGTCGGCGACGACGATCTTGTAATAGGGCCGCTTCTTCGCGCCGCCCCGGCTGAGCCTGATTGCAACTGCCATTTTAACTCGTCCTTTCTTCTGATTTCACGTCACCCCAGCGAAGGCTGGGGTCTATCTCTTGTTTAATCTGGATCCCGGCCTTCGCCGGGATGACGCGATGGGGGTCGCGTCACTTCTTGAAATTCTTCGGAAAGCCCGGCGGCAGCCCGCCGCCGCCCGGAAGGCCGGGCAGGCCGCCGGGCGGGAGGCCCTTGGAGAGGTCGGGCATGCCGCCGCCCATCATCCCGCCCATGCCGCCACCGCCGCCGAACAGCGCGCCGAGCTTGCCCAAGCCCCCCGTCTTGCGGATCTTCTTCATCGCGCCGGCCATTTCCTGGTGCATCTTCAGGAGCTTGTTGACCTCCTGCACGGTCGTCCCCGAGCCGTTGGCGACGCGGATCTTGCGCTTGGCGTTCATCAGCTCGGGCTTGCCCCGCTCCTTTGGCGTCATCGAGCTGATGATCGCGTCGAGCCGGCCGAGCACATTGCCTTCGAGAACGCCGCTCGCGTTGATCTGGTTCTTGATCTTGCCGAGGCCCGGCATCATCCCGGCGAGCGCGCCGAGGCCGCCCATCCGCTGCATCTGCTGAAGCTGCATGCGCAAATCGTTGAGGTCGAACTGGCCCTTGGCCATCTTGCGGGCCATCGCCTCGGCCTCTTCGGCCTGGATCGTCTCCTGGGCGCGCTCGACCAGCGAGACGACGTCGCCCATGCCGAGGATCCGTCCGGCGACCCGCTCGGGATGGAAGGCCTCGAGCTTGTCGATCGCCTCGCCGGTGCCGGCGAACTTGATCGGCCGGCCGGTGACGGCGCGCATCGACAGAGCGGCGCCGCCGCGGGCATCGCCGTCCATCCGGGTGAGGATCACGCCGGTCAGCGCGACCTCGTCGGCGAAGCTCTTGGCGACGTTGACCGCGTCCTGGCCGGTCATCGCGTCGGCGACGAGCAGGATCTCCTGCGGCGAGGTGGCGGCGGCGACCGCCTTCATCTCGTCCATCAGCGCCTGATCGACGTGCAGCCGGCCCGCGGTGTCGAGCATCAGCACGTCATAGCCCTGGAGGCGGGCGGCGGTGAGCGCGCGCTTCGCGATCTCGACCGGGCCCTGGCCGGAGACGACGGGCAAAGTGGCGACCTCGGCCTGGCGGCCGAGCACGGCGAGCTGCTCCTGCGCCGCCGGGCGGGCGACGTCGAGCGACGCCATCATCACCTTCTTGCGGTCCTTCTCGGTCAGCCGCTTGGCGAGCTTGGCGGTGGTCGTCGTCTTGCCCGAGCCCTGCAGGCCGACCATCATCAGCACCGCCGGCGGAGTTACCGCCAGCTCGAGCCCGGCTTCCTCGGCGCCGAGCATCTCGACCAGGGCGTCGTGGACGATCTTGACCACCTGCTGGCCGACCGCCTCCGAGCGCAGCACCTGCTGGCCGACCGCCTGCTCGGTCGCCCGGTCGACGAACTCGCGCACCACCGGCAGCGCGACGTCGGCCTCCAGGAGGGCGATCCGCACCTCGCGCATCGCGCCGCGCACGTCCGCCTCGTTCAATGCGCCGCGGCCGCGCAGCCGGTCGAAGACACCGGCAAGGCGATCGCTCAGGCTCTCGAACATCCAACTCTCCAACCGCGCCAAACGAAAAACGCCGGCGGGCGAAACCTCGCCGGCCAGCGTGCGTCCTCGGACGCCTCGAAACTCACCCGTCATCGGGATGGGGCGCACATAGAGGCTCGGGCGCGAGAAGGCAAGGGACTGGGGTCGATAGGAGGGCGGGTGAGGCACCTCCACTCCCTCACCCCGGCGGGGAGAGGGAGCCGCGGACTGCCGTGCCGTTGAAATATCCGGAAAAGCGAGCGGCCCTTACAGCACGAGCAAAGTCTGATACCCCCGCATCGGGGGAACGGGATGATGCTCACGGCAATGCTGGTATTGGCCGCGCAGGGCGCTTCGCCGCCGGAGCGCTGGGTCGAATTGTCGCGCAACGATCTGCTGATCGAAAGCGTGGATGCGGGGTCGATGAGAATCGAGGGCGATCGCCGCATCTTCCGGCACCGGGTCGCGTTCACCCGGCCGATGCCCGAGGACACCGTCTCGATGGAGTTCGGCACCGAAGTGGATTGCCGGCGCCGGACCCTGGCGCTGCTTTCAGGCGCGACCCGGAACAGCGCGGGCGAGATCATCCAGAGCTACCAGGTTCCAGAGCCCATACCGCGGCGGCGTGAGCGCTCGGATCGGGAGATGATCGACTTCGCCTGCCGGTTGAATCCCGGCTGAGCCCTTGCCCGCGCGCCCGGCCGGACGGGCGAAGTAGGGCCATTTTGGCTGCATTTGCGCGCACGGACCTGCCCGAACAGGGGTAAGAACGGCGGTTGCGAGTCGCGCAGCCTTCGCTGCGCGCGCTCGTGCGATTTTCCCGGTTACGATTTCGTCTTGAGAGGAGAGAGCGAAATGGCAAGAGCACCCAAGAAGCCCGGCCCGGGCAAAGCCTCCGACAAGCAGCTCGAGAAGCAGCTGGAAAAGCAGCTCGAGAAGAAGATCGAGATCAAGGAGGTGAAGGAGAAGGCCGAGTTCAAGGAGCACAAGATCGAGAAGATCGAGCAGAAGGAGATCAAGGAGAAAGAGCTCAAGCAGGAGAAGAACGAGAAGGTCGAGGCCAAGGACAAGAACGAGAAGATCGAGCACAAGGAGAAGCTCGAGTTCAAGGAGCACAAGCTCGAGAAGGCCGAGCAGAAGGAGTTCAAGGAGCACAAGGAGATCGAGAAGCTGCCGATCGAGAAGCAGCACAAGATCGAGCAGAAAGAGCATACCAAGATCGAGATCGCCGAAAAGCCGCAGGGCAAGGAGAAGGACGGCAAGGAGCTCGTCGAGGATCCGGGCGGCATCTTCGAGCAGCAGGGCAACCCCGCCGCCGGCGCCGGCAGCGCCCAGCATTTCATCAACCAGGGCGACCGGCCCGATCTCAGCGGCGGCGCGCTGTCGGGCGAGAAGAAGCCAACCCCGCCGAGGAAGCCCAAGGGCTGACCGCCGCCCGCCGGCCCCGCATATGACGCTGATCCTGTGCGAGGCCGGCGATGCCGCCGCGTCCTGGGCGGCGGAGCGGCTCCGCGAGCGCGGCCGCGCCGCCGACATCCTGCCCGGCGAGGCGCTCGCCGACGCCGTCCGCTGGGAGCACCGGATCGACGGCGAGGGGGCGAGCGTCGCCATCACCCTGGCCGACGGCCGGCGGCTGACCAGCGAGTCGGCCGAGCCGATCCTCAACCGGCTGGCCTATATTCCCACCACCAGGCTGCAGGCGACCGCGGGCGCCGATTACGGCTATGCGCTGCAGGAGACGTTCGCTTTCTACCTGAGCTGGCTCCATGCCTGGCCGGCGACCGTCCTCAACCGGCCGACTCCGCAGGGGCTGTGCGGCAATCAGCGCCACGGCTCGGCCTGGGCGGCGCTCGCCGCCGCCGCCGGCCTGCCGGCGCGCGGCTGGCGCCAGAGCGACGAGGACGCGCCGGGCTTCGGCTGGGTGCCGGAGCCGGCCGAGGCATTCGCCTTCGTCGTCGCCGGGCGGGTGCTGCTGCCGCCGGTGCTGGCCGGGGCGCTCGCGGCGCCGTGCCTGAGGCTCGCCGAGCGGGCGGGGACGGCGCTGCTCGGCATCGGCTTCGCCCGCGCGGAGGGCGGCAGCTGGGAGATGGTCGGGGCCTCGCCCGTGCCCGATCTCGCGCTCGGCGGCGAGCCGCTCGCCGACGCTCTCGCCGAGGCGCTCGGCCGATGATCCTCCTCTGCGGCATTCGCAGCGAGGCGCCGCTGGCTTTGGTCGGGCGGGCGCTGGCCGGGCTCGGCGCCGATTTCCGCTTCGTCCACCAGCGCGACGTCGCCCGCTACCGGATCGCCTGGACGGTGGATGCCGGCGGCGTCGCCGGCACGCTGCGGCTGGGGCGCGAGCGGATCGACCTTGAACGGGTGAAGGGCGTCTATTCGCGGCTGATGGACGATAGCCTGCTGCCCGAGCTCGACGGCCTGGCTCCCGACCATCCCGCCCGCCGTCACGCGCGCGCCTTCCACGAGGCCTTGTTCCGCTGGACCGAGGTTACCCCGGCGCGGGTCGTCAACCGCTCCGAGGCGCAGGCGTCGAACGGCTCGAAACCCTATCAGGCGCAGTTGATTATCGCCCACGGCTTCCTGACTCCGCCGACCCTGATCACCAACGACCCCGCCGCCGTCCTCGAATTCCGCAGGGAGCACAAACGCATCATCTACAAATCGATCAGCGGCGTCCGCTCGATCGTCCGCACCCTCGAAGATTCCGATCTCGAGCGGCTCGACCGGATCGGCTGGTGCCCGGTCCAGTTCCAGGCGGCGATCGAGGGCACCAACATCCGGGTCCACGTCGTCGGCGACAGCGCCTATGCGAGCGAGATCGAGAGCACCCATCTCGATTATCGCTACGCCAATCGCGAGGGCGGCAAGACGGTGCTGCGCGCGGTGCGGCTGCCGGGCGCGATACGGGCGCGCTGCATCGCGCTGGCGAAGGGCCTCGGCCTGCCCTTCGCCGGCATCGACCTGATGCGCGGCACCGGCGGCGAACATTATTGCTTCGAGGTCAATCCGCAGCCGGCCTTCTCCTATTACCAGGCCAATACCGGCCAGCCGATCGCCAAAGCGGTCGCCCGCTATCTCGCCGGCGCCTGAGCCCGGCCGCGGGCGCGAAAAAGGGCGCCCGGCAAGCCGGACGCCCTTCCTTACGCACTTCCAGCCCGGCGAGAGCCGGCTGGGCTCAGCCGGCGATGTCGAACATCGCCAGAATCACGCCGGTGACGCGGTCGATCTGGTAGATCCGGTCATCGTCGTAGCGATAATAGGCCGCATCGCTGTCCCGATAGCGGTCGCGATACTGCATCGGCAGCGCGACCTGGCGGTCCGAGAAATGCTGGCCGACGCGGACGTCGCCGGCGAAGCGGTCGCCGCGATGGCCGGCGTGGCCGTTCAGCGCGACATCGTCCTTGCCGTCATAGCCGCGGCGGTCATCGATGCCGACATTGGCGCTGATGCGGTCGGCGCGGCCGAAGCGGTTGCCCGACCGCTCGGCGGCGGCGATGTTCATCGCCAGGGTGCGGCTGCGCGTCTGCAGGGCGTTGCGCTCCCAGCGGGTGAAGCCGGCACGGCTGAACTGGCGCTCCAACCGGAGGAACTGGCTCAGCTCGGCGCGCAGCGGCATCGCTTCGCGACGGGAGATGGCGCCGCTCTGGACGCCGGCGTCGAACTGCGCCTGCAGCTGGCCGCCGGTCGACCTGCCGCCATGCCAGGGCTGCGCGGCGAGAGGCGCGGCGACGGCCAGGGCCGAAACGGCTGCCAGGCTCATGTAAATTCTTTTCATCATATGCTCCTTGATCCCCCGGCGCCGGGGAAATGCTTGCGCCTCTTTGGTAATAAAAATGCGACAAATTCAGAGGCGGAGAGATATTCTCTCGCCTCTGAGAAATATAATTTGTCGGGAATCGGTCTTATATATTTGGGAATTATTTATCGATGTTCAAGGAGTCAACGCATAGTTTCACTATATTGTTCCAACCTACGCGTGGACAATCGAAACCACGGTCCCCGGACTTGCCGCCGCGACCTCGACGGAGGCGCCCAGCTGGCGCGCCAGCGCTTCGACGATGCCGGTGCCGAGGCCCGGCCTGCCTGGATCCTTCGGCATGCCGACGCCGGTGTCGCGTACCGACAAGGTCCACGCCGACCCGTCCGAACGATAATCGACCAGAATCTTGCCCTTGCGGTGCCGCGGAAAGGCATGTTTGAGCGCGTTGATCACCAACTCGGTGACGATCAGGCCCAGGCTCACCGAAACCTCCGCCTTGGCCAGGCTGCCATCCACCGCGACCTCCAGCGAGAGCTGATCGTGGTCGCCGATCATGGAGGCACCGATGCTCTCGCACAGATCGGTGAAATAGTCGCGAAGGCTGACGTCGCCGAGCCGGGAGGCGGCGAGCTGCCGCTGCAGGGTGGCGATCGACATGACCCGGTTGCGGGCGTCGCGGAGCTGGCCGCGCGCCTGTTCGGACTTGACCCGCCGTGCGCTCTGCATGAGCACGCTGGCGATGATCTGCAGGCTGTTGGCGACGCGATGCTGAAGCTCCTGGAGGAGGATCGCCTTTTCGCGCAACAGATCGTCCTTGAGCTTCTCGCTGATCCGCGCGTCGGTGACGTCCGCCACCGAAACGACGAGCCGGATATTGTCGGCGTCGAAATAATCGAGCTTGCGGGCGTTGACCACCAGGCGGCGGCTGACCTTGCCCGGACGCTTCAGGTCCATCTCGTAGGCGTCGATCTCGGCGAAGCCGGCCGCGGTGGCCTTGAGCAAGGCGCCGAGCTGCGGCACGTTCCACTCCCCGTCGCCCAGCGCGGAGAGCGGCCGGCCGCCGACGCCGTCCGGATCGACCTGGAACGCCTCGCCGAACGAGCCGCTCGCCGCGACGACGTCGAGAGCGCCGTCGAGCAGCAGGACGGGCGCGTTGGACGCGGCGATCACCGCCAACGCGAGACTGTCGGCGGCTTCGGCAAGAACCGAGGTCCGGATATCCATGGGTGGATCCTTGGAGGGCGGCTCGCGGAGCGAAAGCAACCCGGTCCGCGGACCATAGCACAGAATGTTCCGGTCCCTTAACTTATTTTAGCTTGGCGCGATCCGCCCCCGGCCGGGTGGTGGACTTGCCGCCCACCCCTCCCTAGATGCGGCGGCGATGAAGCAGCGCTTCCACAAGATGCACGGCCTGGGCAACGATTTCGCCATCTTCGACGCCCGCGAGGCGCCGGTGGCGATGGACCCGGGCCGGGCGCGGGCGATCGCCGACCGGCGCACCGGCGTGGGCTGCGACCAGGTGATCGTGCTGGAGCCTTCGCAGGTCGCCGACGTCAAGATGCGGATCTGGAACGCGGACGGGGGCGAGGTCGAATCCTGCGGCAATGCGGCGCGCTGCGTGATCCTGCTGGGCGCCTCGACGATCGAGACCGCCGGTGGCATCCTGACGGGAGACGCCGGGGGGATCGACATCGGCATGCCCCGCTTCGGCTGGGACGAGATCCCGCTCGCCTATGCGATGGACACGGCGGCGATGCCGGTCGGCTGGGAGGAGCTGCAGGAGCCGGCCGCGGTCAATGTCGGCAATCCGCATATCGTCTTCTTCGTCAACGATGCCGGCGCGGTCGATCTGGCGCGGCTCGGCCCGATCATCGAGCACGATCCGCTCTTCCCCGAGCGGATCAACGTCAACGTCGCCTCGTTCGAGGACGGCGCCATCCGCCTGCATGTCTGGGAACGGGGCGCGGGGCTCACCGCCGCCTGCGGCACCGGCGCCTGCGCGACGGCGGTGGCCGCGATCCGCAGCCGGCAGATCGAGGGCCCGGTCGAAGTCCGGCTGCCGGGAGGGTCGCTGACGATCGACTGGCAGCCCGGCGGCACGATCCGGATGAGCGGCCCCGCCAGCCACGTCTTCACCGGCGAGCTGGCGGCATGACCGAGATCGTCACCCTTGGCTGCCGCCTCAACTTCGCGGAGAGCGAGGCGATGCGCGCGCTCGCCGGCGGCGCCGACGACCTCGTCATCGTCAACAGCTGCGCGGTGACCAACGAAGCGGTCCGCCAGACCCGCCAGGCGATCCGCCGGGCGAAGAGGGCGCGGCCCGACGCGCGCATCTTCGTCACCGGCTGCGCCGCCCAGATCGAGCCGGAAACGTTCGCGGCGATGCCCGAGGTCAGCCGGGTGCTGGGCAACCGGGAAAAGATGCTGGCGGAGAATTACCTCCCAACCGTTCGGGCTGAGCCTGTCGAAGCCCGCCCCTTCCCCTTGCCGGCGAACAAGGAAAGGAGCAGCCTTCGACAGGCTCAGGCCGAACGGGGATTGGGATTCGGCGGCTCGACGCCGGACGTCCGGGTCTCCGACATCATGCAGGTGCGCGAGACGGCGCCGCACCTTGTCGCCGGCTTCGCCGAGCGGGCGCGGGCGTTCGTCGAGGTCCAGAACGGCTGCGACCACCGCTGCACCTTCTGCATCATCCCCTACGGGCGGGGGAACAGCCGCTCGGTGCCGGCCGGCCTCATCGTCGACCGGATCAGGACGCTGGCGGAGGAGGGCTTCCGCGAGGTGGTGCTGACCGGCGTCGACATGACCAGCTACGGCCCCGATCTGCCCGGCGCGCCGACCCTGGGACAGCTGATCGAGCGCATCTTCAGGCACGTCCCGCAATTGCCTCGGCTCAGGCTCTCCTCGCTCGATTGCATCGAGCTGGACGAGCGGCTGTTCGACCTCGCCGCCCATGAGCCGCGCTTCATGCCGCACCTCCATATGAGCTTCCAGGCCGGCGACGACATGGTGCTGAAGCGGATGAAGCGGCGGCACCGGCGGCGCGACGCGGTCGAAACGGTGGCGCGGCTCAAGGCGGCGCGGCCGGAGATCGCGATCGGCGCCGATCTGATCGCCGGCTTCCCGACCGAGACCGAGGCGATGCACGAGAATTCGCTGCGCCTGATCGCGGAGTGCGATATCGTCCTCGGCCACATCTTCCCCTTCTCACCCAGGCAGGGCACGCCGGCGGCGCGGATGCCGCAGCTGGCGCCGGCGGCGGTGAAGGAACGGGCCCGGCGGCTGCGCGAGGCCTGCGCGGTGCAGAAGGCGAAGTGGCTGGCCGGGCTGGCGGGGACTCGGCAGAAGGTGCTGGTGGAGAAAAACGGCTTCGGCCACGCCGAGAATTTCGCCCCGGTCCAACTCCGTCATGCCAGCGAAGGCTGGCATCCATGCGGGGCCAGCATGGACCCCAGCCTTCGCTGGGGTGACGAGGGAAACATTGCGGAGGTTCGCATCGCCGCCGTCGAGAATTCCACCCTGATCGGAGTGCCCGCGTGACCGAGCCGTCCTGGTACGAGCGCATGCGGCTCGGCTTCAAGAAGACTTCCGACCGGCTCGGCGACAACCTCACCGGGCTGATCTCCAAAGCCGCGCTCGACGAGGCGACGCTGGACGGGATCGAGGAGGCCTTGGTCGCCTCGGATCTCGGCCCGCGGACCGCGGCCAAGGTGCGGGCGCGGCTCGCCGCCGAGCGGTTCGAGCGCGGGATCAGCGAGGAGGCCGTCCGGGCGGTGGTGGCGCAGGAGCTCGAGAAGATCCTCCGCCCCGCCGCCGAGCCGCTCGAGATCGACGCCTTTCCGCGGCCGCAGGTGATCCTCGTCGTCGGGGTCAACGGCTCGGGCAAGACGACGACGATCGCCAAGCTCGCCCACCTCTTCCAGGAGCAGGATTATTCGGTATTGCTGGCGGCCGGCGACACCTTCCGGGCGGCGGCGATCGAGCAATTGCAGATCTGGGCCGACCGTGCCGGCGTCCCCGTCATCGCCGGGCCGGAAGGCAGCGACAGCTCGGCGATCGTCTATGACGGCGTCAAGAAGGCGACCGCCGAGGGGATCGACGTGCTGATCGTCGACACCGCCGGACGGCTGCAGAACAAGAAGGATTTGATGGACGAGCTCGCCAAGATCCGCCGCGTGCTGGGGCGCCTCAATCCGGCCGCGCCGCACGACGTCGTCCTCGTCCTCGACGCGACGATCGGCCAGAACACGCTCGCCCAGATCGAGGTGTTCCGCGAGGTTGCGGGAGTCACCGGCCTGGTGATGACTAAGCTGGACGGCACCGCCCGCGGCGGCGTGCTGGTCGCCGCTGCCGACGCCTATGGCCTGCCGATCCACGCCATCGGCGTCGGCGAGGGGATGGACGATCTGCGCCCGTTCGACCCCGCCGAAGCGGCGCGGGCGATCGCGGGAGCCGCGGCATGAGTAGCGCATCGCCCAAGCCCGTGCCGAGCGCTGGCGCCAACCTCGCCATCGACTATGGCCCGCTGGTCCTCTTCTTCCTCGCCAACTTCCTCGCTCCGGTGCCCTCGGCGCTGAGGATTTTCGTCGCCACCGGCGTGTTCATGGCGGCGATGCTCACTGCGATGCTGATCTCGCAGATCCGCTACGGCCGGATCTCGCCTTTGCTGTGGTTTTCGGGGCTGATGGTGGTCGTCCTCGGCGGAGTCACCATCTGGCTGCACGACGAGACCTTCATCAAGATCAAGCCGACCATCTATTACAGCACGGTGGCGGCGTTGCTGCTGTTCGGCCTGATCACCGGGCGCAACCTGCTGAAGCTCGTGCTCGGCGCCGCCTATCCCGGCCTTTCCGAGCGCGGCTGGTACCTGCTCACCCGCAACTGGATCATCTTCTTCGCCGGAATGGCGGTGATGAACGAGATCATCTGGCGGTCGACCAGCACCGATTTCTGGGCGGCCTCCAAGCTCTGGCTGTTCATCCCGGCGACCTTCGTCTTCATCGCCGCGCACATGCCGATGCTGGTCCGCCACGGCCTCGCCCTCGACAAGCCGGCCGAAGCGCCCCAGGCGCCGGTCGAATGAGCGCGCCCGTCATCTCGATCCAGGGGCTGGGCAAGACCTACAAGGGCGGCCTCGAGGCGCTGAAGAACGTCGACCTGACGATCGAGAAAGGGGAGATCTTCGCGCTGCTCGGCCCGAACGGGGCCGGCAAGACGACCCTGATCAGCATCGTCTGCGGCATCGTCACGCCGAGCGCGGGCAGCGTCAGCGTCGGCGGCCACGACATCGGCCGCGATTATCGCGCGGCGCGGCGGATGATCGGCCTGGTCCCGCAGGAGCTGCACACCGACGCGTTCGAGAGCGTCATCGCCACCGTCACCTTCAGCCGCGGCCTGTTCGGCTGCCCGCCCGACCCGGCCCATGTCGAGAAGGTGCTCAAGGAGTTGTCGCTCTGGGACAAGCGCAAGGCCAGGATCATGGAGCTGTCGGGCGGGATGAAGCGCCGGGTGATGATCGCCAAGGCGCTCTCCCACGAGCCCGAAGTCCTGTTCCTCGATGAGCCGACCGCGGGCGTCGACGTCGAACTCAGGCGCGACATGTGGAACCTCGTCCGCCAGCTGCGGGAGAGCGGCGTCACCATCATCCTCACCACCCATTATATCGAGGAGGCCGAGGAGATGGCCGACCGGGTCGGGGTGATCAGCCATGGCGAGCTGATCGTCGTCGAGGAAAAGACCAGCCTGATGAAGAAGCTCGGCAAGAAGGAGCTCACCCTCAACCTCAGCGAGGTGATGGAGACGATCCCGCCGGCGCTTGCCGGCTGGGACCTGACCCTCCAGGCCGAGGGCCACGAGCTGCGCTACGTGTTCGACGCCAATGCCGAGAAGACCGGCGTGCCCTCGCTGCTCCGGGCGATGAGCGACGCCGGCATCGGCTTCAAGGACCTCCACACGAAGCAGAGCTCGCTGGAGGACATTTTCGTCAGCCTCGTCCACCGGAAGGACGCGGCATGAATGCGCGCATCCAATCGAGATCGTCATACCGGCGAAGGCCGGTATCCAGCCCCATGCAAATGACTTTTCTTCGGGACTGGGCCCCGGCCTTCGCCGGGGTGACGGTCGGGCGACGGGGCGCCGCATGAATCTCTACGGCACCTGGGCGATCTATCGCTTCGAGATGGCGCGGGCGCTGCGGACGCTGTGGCAGAGCCTGGTGACGCCGGTGATCACCACCTCGCTCTATTTCGTCGTGTTCGGGGCGGCGATCGGCAGCAACATCCAGGCGAACGCGACCGGCGGCGTGCCCTACGGCGCCTATATCGTGCCGGGCCTGATCATGCTCTCGCTGTTCACGCAGAGCATCTTCAATGCCAGCTTCGGCATCTTCTTCCCCAAGTTCACCGGCACCATCTACGAGCTGCTCTCGGCGCCGATCTCGCCCTTCGAGACGGTGATCGGCTATGTCGGCGCGGCGGCGACCAAATCGATCGTGCTCGGCCTCATCATCCTGCTCACCGCCGCCTTCTTCGTGCCGCTCCGCATCGACCATCCCCTGTGGATGATCGCGTTCCTGGTGCTGATCGCGGTCACCTTCTGCCTGTTCGGCTTCATCATCGGCATCTGGGGGCAGAATTTCGAGCAGATCCAATTCATCCCGATGCTGATCGTGACCCCGCTCACCTTTCTCGGCGGCGCCTTCTATTCGGTCTCCATGCTCGGCGAGCCGTGGCGGACGGTCACCCACTTCAATCCGGTCGTCTATCTGATCGAGGGCTTCCGCTGGAGCTTCTACTCGACCACCGACATCGGCGTCGGGCTCAGCCTCGCGGCGACGCTCGGCTTCTTCTTCCTCTGCCTCGCCATCGTCTGGTGGATGTTCAGGACGGGCTACCGCCTGAAAACCTGATCCGATAGGATCAGCGGATGAGAGGCCCTGCCCTGCTCCTCGCGCTCTGTGCCGGCTTCGGCCCGGTTCCGCTTGCGGCCCGGCAGCAGCCGGAGCCGCAAGCGCAGGAGGGCGGCCAGACGATCATTGTGACGGGAGAGCGGGAGGACAGCGCGGCCGAGCGGCGCCGCGAGGCTTCCCGCTTCGTCGACAGCCACGCCGTGCGCACCCGGATCGGCCAATTGGCGCGCTGGCACGAGCCGATCTGCGTGCGGGCCGGCGGGCTGCCGCTGGCGATGAACGCCCGAATCGCCATTCGCGTCATGGCGATTGCCGAGCGTCTCGGCATCCCGACCAATCGCGCCGAGCTGTGCCGGCCGAACGTGCGCATCGCCTTCACCAGCGAGCCGCAGCGGATGATGGCGCTGGCGGAGCGGCGCAATTCCCAGGTCATCGGCTTTCACTATGCCGCGCAGCGCGACCGGATCATGGCAGTCCGCCAGCCGGTCCAGGCCTGGTACGTGACCACCACGCGGGCCGGCGACGGCGCCGGCACGATCGACCAGGCCGGCGTCCGCGCGCCCGGCGGCAATCCGGGCAGCCGGCTCACCAACGGCGTCAGCAGCGGCCTTGCCCATGTCCTGATCCTGGCCGACACCCGCCATGTCGCGGGCGAGGAGGCCGATTCGATCGCCGAGCTCGTCGCTTTCCTCGCGCTCGCCCAGACGCCGGTCGCCGGGACGTGCGACGAGACCGACACCATCCTCAACCTGATGAACCCGGCCTGCCCGCCGGCGCGCCGCCCGGTCGCTCTCACTCAGCAGGACAGCGCCTATCTGCAGGCGCTCTACCGGATGGACGCGGAGGCCGCACCGCGGATGCAGCGCGGCTCGATCGTGCAGAACATGACGGAAGCCCTGGGCGGCCGCTAGGCGTCGGCGAGAGCCTTGTTAGGCGTCGGCCAATGCCTTGGCCTCCTGGTCGGCGCGGGCGATGCCGTCGCCGTCGAGATTCTTGCCGACGAACTCCCAGTTGACGAGATTACCGAGCACCTTTTCGGCATAGTCCGGCCGGGCGTTGCGATAGTCGATATAATAAGCGTGCTCCCAGACATCGAGGGTCAGCAGCGGCTTCATCCCATCGTAAACGACCGGGGTATCGGCGTCGTGGAGCGAGAGGATCCTGAGCGAATCGCGGTCGAGCACCAGCCAGGCCCAGCCGCTGGCGAAATGGCCGACCGCCTCCTCCTTCAGCCTGGCGAGCAGCTCGTCGGTCGTGCCGAAGGCGTCCTCGATCATCGCCGCCAGCTTGCCGGCCGGCTTCTGCCCCTCCGGCGGCGCCAGGCATTGCCAGAAGAAGCTGTGATTCCAGAGCTGGGCCGCGTTGTTGAACAGGCCCTTGTCGCCTTTCTCCCTGGCGGCGCGGATCACCCCGCTCAGCGAGCCCGAATCAAGATCCGCGTCGGCAAGAAGCTCGTTGGTCTTGTCGACATAGGCGCGATGGTGCTTGCCGTGATGGAAGTCGAGCGTCTCGGCCGACATGAACGTGCCGAGCGCGTCTTTCGCAAAGGGCAGGTCGGGAAGGGTGAAGGTCATGGCCGGTCATCCTGCAAAGGGAGCTCTGCAAGGATAACCGACCAGAGCCGGCGAAGTTCAGCAAGGCGGTCCGGAATCGGGACCGTTTAGCGCTGGATCACCCGGAAACGCTGCAATTCGGTGCGCGGATCGGCCCAGTCGGGAGCGAGCAGGCTGGCGGCCTGATAATCCGCATAGGCCTCGCGGACGTTGCCGAGCTGCTCGTTGGCGATCGCGCGCCCGTAATGGGCGATCGCCGGCCGAGTCGTCTGCCGATCGAGCGCCACCGTGAACAATTGCAGCGCCTCGCTCGGATTCTGCCGCTGGAGCAGCGCCGCGCCCTTGTTCAGATAGGCTTCGGGCTGCTCGGGATCGAGCCGCATCGCCTCGTCGAAATCGGCCACCGCCTCGTCGACCATGCCGCGCCGCAGCCGCAGGATGCCGCGATTGACGTGAGTCGCGAGCATTTCATATTGCGACAGCGTGTTGTCGTGCAGCAGGGCGCTGTCGCAGCGCCTTATGTCGCGGATGCTGGGGTTGAGCGGCGAATCCGCCGCTTCGTAGCACATTCGCGCGTCGCTGCTGCCGACCACCATCACGCTGGCCGCGGCCGGGCCGGCGCAGACCGCGAACGCGGCCATCGTTACGAGTCTGAGATTAGCCACAGTCGATCTCCCTCAACCAGGCCCACCGAAGCCCTTATAACAGACCCGGAACCGTTTGGGAAATGGAGAGGCTGGGCGCCGGCAATCCTCGGCTGTTTCCGCAATCCCGGGCACGGAAAAAAGGCGGAGGCGCCGAAGCCCCTCCGCCCGATCGTGTTCTTCGTCGTAATTCCCCTCTGATTGTCGGTGACCCGACAAGGAGGAAAAACTGGTGAGCTTCGGTTCGGCCAAAAACCGCCGGTCATTTCCCGCTTCCAGCCCTACCCGGGATAAAGTAGCCTCCGGGATCGATCTGGATGCCCAACCGGGACGACCACCATATCTTTCCGGTACTCATAGTCCGAACCTCTCGGGAATCATGTCGCATGGTTAACGAGGCTTTCAGGATAATTTTCAATTCCTTCTTAACTCAATAACTTACGGGGCAAAAAATCTCAAAGAAAGACGGCGGCAGGCAGATTCAGAACAGCGGCACGGGGGCGGTCCGCGCGGGCCATCGCTTCGACGAGGCGCGGCTCGCAGCGTGGCTGGCGGAACATGTCGCGGACTATGCCGGGCCGCTCAGGGTCGAGCAGTTCAAGGGCGGCCAGTCCAATCCGACCTACAAGCTGATCACGCCGTCGCGCTCCTATGTGCTGCGGCGCAAGCCGCCGGGCAGGCTGTTGCCCGGCGCGCACGCGGTCGACCGCGAATATCGGGTGATCACCGCTTTGGGCGGCCAGGGCTTTCCGGTCGCGCGCAGCTATGGCCTGTGCCCCGACGAGACCGTGATCGGCACGCCTTTCTATGTGATGGAGATGGTCGACGGGCGGATCTTCTGGGATCCCGCCTTCCCCGAGGTGGGCCGCGAGCAGCGCCCGGCCTATTTCGACGCGATGAACGCCGTCATCGCCGCCCTCCACCGGATCGATCCGGAGGCGGCGGGCCTCGGCGACTACGGCAAGCCTGGCAATTATTTCGCCCGCCAGATCGCCCGCTGGTCGAAGCAATATCGCGAGGACGTCGAGGCCGGGCGGGTCGCGGCGATGGACCGGCTGGCCGACTGGCTGCCCGGCAACATCCCGCCCGACGAGCCGGGGCCAAGGATCATCCACGGCGACTTCCGCTGCGACAACATGGTCTTTGACGCGCACCAGCCGAGGGTGCTGGCGGTGCTCGACTGGGAATTGTCGACGCTTGGCCATCCGCTCGCCGATTTCTCCTACCATCTGATGATGTACCGGATGCCCGACGCGCTCGCCGGGCGCGACCTGGCCGCGCTCAACATCCCGAGCGAGGCCGAGTATGTCGCCGCTTATTGCCGGCGGACCGGCCGCGCGGGCATCGCCGACATGGACTTCTACATGGCGTTCAACCTGTTCCGCCTCGCCGGCATCGTCCACGGCATCAAGGGCAGGCTGGTCCGCGGCACCGCCGCTTCCGCCCATGCCGCCGAGATGGCGGCCCGGCTCGAGCCGCTCGCCGACCTCGCCTGGGCGCAGGCGGTGAAGGCGGGGGCGCGCTAAGATCAGAGTCATTCCGGCGAAGGCCGGGACCCACGAACACAGGCTTGGTGCTTTAGGCGCCGACGTCGGTGTTCATGGGTTCCGGCCTTCGCCGGAATGACTCGGTTCGGTCTGTTCAGCCCCATCCTTTCCCCCTACCCTGCCGCCACCAGGCGGGGGACCCGATGGCTGAGGAAGGCGGCGGCTGGACGAAGAGGCTGAGGCGGTCGGTCGGCCAGATCGGGCCGGTGCGGCTGCTCGCCACCCTGCTGTTCCTCGCCGCCGGGCTCTACGTCGCCCGCTTCAACGCCGATATCCCGCTGTCGAGCGACGCCGAGCGGGCGCTCTACGACTGGCGCTTCACCCGCTCCGCGGCGCGCGTCCTCCAGCAGGACGACCGCATCGTCCTCGTCACCTACAATGACGAGACTCTGCAGCAGCTCGGCAAGCGCTCGCCGCTCGACCGGCGCATGCTCGCCCGGGCGCTGCGCGCGATCGACGCGATGGGCGCGCGCGCGATCGGCATCGACATCCTGATCGACCAGGCCCAGCCCGAGGATGCCGAGCTCATCGAGACCTTCCGATCCTTGCACACGCCGACCTTCCTCGCCTTCGGCCGGGCGAGCTCGAACGAAGCGCAGATCGCCTATTGGCAGGAGCAGTTCATGCGCCGCTTCATCGGCCAGGTCTCCTCGGGCCCGGTCAGGCCGACCAGCATCAAGATGGAGCCCGACCCCAATGACGGCGTGATCCGGCGCTGGCCGATCGAGCGGGCCGGGCTGCCGCCGCTCTTCTCCAACGCCCTCGCCGGCCCGATCCACCCCGAATTCCGCAGCTACACGCGCAGCATCGACTATCGCATCCCCGGCACCTCGGAGAACGACGAGATCCCGATCTTCACCAATTTCCCGATCCAGTTCGTCACCCAGGTCGGCGAGGGGCTGCGGCCGATGTTCGAGGGCCGCTACGTGCTGATCGGCGGCGATATCAACGATCTTGACGATTACGAGACGCCGATGACCCGCTTCACCGGCCGGATGATGAAGGGGCTCGAAGTCCATGCTCACATGCTCGCCCAGCAGCTCGACGGGCGGATGCCGCGGGCGATCCCGGGCTGGATCCTGTGGGCGGCGGCGGTCCTTTCCGTCCTGCTCGGCGCGCTCACCAGCGCGCTCGAGCTGCGCGGCTGGCGGCTGATCCTCGCCCTTGCCGTCCAGCTTGCGGTGGTCGCCTGGCTGCCCTTCCAGCTCCAGGCGGGGGGCATCGACACGATCGACCTGCCGGCGGTGGGCTGGGCCGTCGGCTGGCTGTTCGCCTTCGTCGGCGTCGGCGCGGCGGCGCGCGCGGTCGGCTCCGAGCAGCGCCGCTTCGCCCAGTCCGCGCTCGGCAAATATCTGCCCGCCGACGTCGCCCGGGAGATCATGCGCAATCCCGAGCGGCTCGGACTCAAAGGCGAGCAGACCCGGATCTACGCCCTGTTCACCGATCTCGAAGGCTTCACCAAGCTCTCCCACGCGATCACGCCGGAGACGCTGTCGCGGCTCCTGAACCGCTATCTCGACCTGATGAGCGACATCGTCCTCAAGCATGGCGGCACGCTCGACAAGTTCGTCGGCGATGCGCTCGTCACCTTCTGGGGCGCGCCGATCGCGCGGCCCGACGACGCCGACCGCGCGATCCGCGCCGGGATGGAGATGTACCGCTGCGGCGAGGAATTCCGCCGCATAGCCAAGGACATTGGCGGCGACGAGGTGCCGCCGATCGGAGTCACCCGCGTCGGCCTCCACCGCGGCGAGGCGGTGGTCGGCAATTTCGGCGGCGAGGGCCGCATCCAATATACCGCGCTGGGCGACGCGATGAACTGCGCCGCGCGGCTGGAATCGGCGAACAAGGCGCTGAAGACGACGATGCTGGTCAGCGACGAGACCAAGCGGGAATCCTCGCTCGACGTGTTCCGCCCGATGGGCCGGATCGTGCTTTCCGGCCGGGCGACGCCGGTCGAGGTGTGGGAGCCCGTACCCGACATGGACGAAGCCCTGCGCCTCCGGCTGAACGCGCTCTGGCGGGCGTTCGACGGCGGCGATGCGGACGCGCTCGTTCAGCTCGAGGCCATCGCCGCCGACCATAAGGAAGATGCGGGCCTGCAATATTTCGTCTATAGGATCCGCGAGGTTGGTCCGGGAGGTCATTTTGTCTTGGGATCGAAATAAGCTCGGGCGCGCGACGCTCGCCGCCCTGCTCGCCGCCGGCGCCGCTTCGGCCGCCGCCAACGTCCTCGTCGTGCGCTCGGCCGGGCCCTCGGCAAGGGCCTATCCCGCCGGCCGCTCGCTGCCCGACAATGCCCGAATCACCCTCCAGGCCGGCGACAGCCTCGTCATCCTCGGCGCCACCGGCACCCGCACCTTCCGTGGCCCCGGCACCTTCTCGCCGAGCGCCGCGGTCCAGGCCGGGCCGCGCACGCTCGCCGCAAGCGACGGCCGCCGCGCCCGCATCGGCGCGGTGCGCAACGCCGGCATCGTCCCGAGGAGTCCGACCATCTGGCATGTCGACGTGACCCAGAGCGGCACCATCTGCCTCGCCGGGACCAGCAACGTCATGCTCTGGCGGCCCGACGCGGGCGTGCCGACGACGCTCACCATCACTCCGCCGGGCGGCCGGCCGCGGACCGCCCAATGGCCGGCGGGGCAGGCGACTCTCGCCTGGCCGTCCGGCCTGCCGATCGTCAACGGCGGCGCCTACAGCTTCAGCCAGGCGGGAGTGGCGGTGCCGGCGCAGATCACCTTCCGGACGCTCGGCTCCGAGCCGACCAACCTCCAGGCGGTCGCCGCCGCCCTGATCGAGAATGGCTGCCAGGAGCAATTGGAGGTGCTGGTCGAAACCCAGCCCGACCTCTCGCGGCCGGCCGGATAGATGAGTGAGGAATCCTCCTCGCCATCCTAGGTTATCTAACAGTTAGGTTGACATTTAACATCGCTAGTGTTAAATACGCATCCTAATGTTAGACGAAGCTGAAAAGCTCGATGCGCAAGCGGCCGAAGCCGAGGCATATATCCTTTCGGCGTTCGGCGAGCGGCTGACGCTCGACCCTGTCGCGCCGCCCGGCCTGCCGCATTTCCTGCTCGACCGCTACCGCTTGTGGCAAGGGACTCTGATCGGCCAGCCCTTGCTAGTCGCCGCATGGAAGAATTGGCGGCCCGGCATGGGCTTCACCACCGATTTCACGAAACATCGCGAGGTCCTGCGCCGCAACCTCGGCGACCAGCCCGTCATCCTGCTCCTCGACCACGCGCCGGCGGCCATCCGGCGCCAGATGGTCGAGCGCCGGATCGGTTTCCTGGCGCCCGGCAGCCAGCTCTACATTCCTGAGGTCTTTCTCGACTGGCGCGAGCGTGGCGCGCGCGCACGTCCACAACCAGCCGAGCGGATCGCGCCGACCGCGCAGCTTATCCTGGTGGCGGCGCTTCTCGGTGAGACGCTCGAGGACGCCAACCTGACCGAGCTCGCTGGCCGGTTCGAGGTCGCGATCATGAGCATGACCAGGGCGCTGGACGAGCTGGAGATGCTGCAGATCGTCAAGGCCCGGCATGTCGGCCGGCAGCGTCGCATGCACCTGCTCCTCGAAGGCAGGGAACTCTGGGAGCGCGTGAAGGACCGGCTGCAGTCGCCGGTCCGCAAGCTGCGCACTATCCACGGCATCCTCGACGACACGATCGCGCCGCGAGCGGGAGAAAGCGCGCTCGCGCACTACACGATGCTCGTGGCTCCGCGCGTCGCGCGTCGCGCGATTGCCGCGGCGCGCTGGAAGCAGATAGAAGCGCAACTGGACAATCTAGCCCGCGCGGGGTTCGACGACGAGCGCACCGAGCTCGAGACCTGGAGGTACGACCCGGCCGTGCTGGCACGAGGCGGCGTCGTCGATCCCCTCTCGCTCTATCTCAGCATGCGGCACGAAGCCGACGAGCGCGTCGCGCAGGCGGCCGAGAAACTCCTGGAGCCGTTTGGATGGTCGTAGGAATAGATCGGTTTCGCGCGCATTTCGCGGGGCACGATCACCAATATGTGCTGATCGGTGGAGCGGCATGCGAGCTCGTCATGACCGATGTCGGCCTCGATTTCCGCGCAACCAAGGATCTCGACATCGTCCTCATCGTCGAGGCGCTCGACCTGGCCTTTTCGGAGCTTTTCTGGGCGTTCGCCGAGGAAGGAGAATATCAGATCAGGGAACGAAGCGAAGGCGAACGCATGCTCTACCAGTTTCAGAAGCCGGCGAAGCCGGACTATCCCGCAATGCTCGAACTCTTCTCGCGCGCGCCCAAAGGCCTTGTCGTCGCGGAGGGCAGCCAGCTGACTCTGCTGCCGATCGACGAGGAGGCGGCTAGCCTTTCCGCGATCCTCCTCGACGAGGAATATTATCGGTTCCTTCAGTCCATGGTTCGGATGATGGACGGCATACCGGTCCTTGGCGAGGCCGCGATCATCCCGTTCAAGGCCAAGGCTTGGCTCGATCTCAGCCAGCGGCGCGCCGACGGCGAGAAGGTCGACGAGCGGGACGTCAAGAAGCAGCGCAATGATGTCGCGCGCCTGCTGCAGGTGCTGCCCGCCGGCGCGCGCTACGACCTGCCCGACCAGGTCAGGGGCGACATGGCGGCGTTCGCCGGCGCGCTCGAAGATGACGGCGCGTTCGACCCCCGACTGTTCCAGGTCAACATGACCCGCGAGACAGTGATCGAGCGTCTTAAAACCGCCTACGGTCTCTGAGCCCCACGCAACGCCCGCGACCCCCTGTTCGCCGCGCCGCGAGGAACGTCGATGCGGCTAGCCGACGATGCGGATCTGGTCGGCGTCGGTGACCGCGACGTGGGTCTGGTAATAATAGAGGCCGGTCGGCCGGTGGAAATTGTCGAAGATGCCAATCCGGGTCCGCCGCGCGGCGCCGCGCACCGCGATCGTGCGGCCGCGCAGCCGGGCCTCGGGGGCACCGCCGAAGCGGTGCGCCAGCTGCTGCGCCGCCCAAGGCGAGATCGCGATCGAGAGATTGCGCTGATCGCGATAATCCGCCTCGGAGTTGAGGTAGATGCGCGGGCCGACACGGCCGGTCGCGGTGACGTGCATCACGAAGGTGCCGGGCACGGCGCCGGGCGCCGCATCGGCGGCGGCGAAGATCGCCTCGCGCGGCGCCATCGGCGCAGGCGAAGCGGCAAGCGACAGCGCGGCCAGGGCAAGGACGGAAAGAGATTTGATCATCGCCTCGCTTTGACAAAATAATAAAGCGAACGCAAGGGCTTGACCAAATTGATCGCGCTTGCGAATTCTTGCCCCGGGGGTTTCAACGGGATCGGGCGCGCTTATATGACGGGCTTGATCGGTGGGGAGAATGTCATGCGTGGGCTGTTGCTGTTCGCTTTGCTGGCCGGCGCGGCGCCGTCGCTGGCGCAGGCGCAGGGTCAAAGCGGCGACGAGCCGACGATCGTCGTCACCGGCCAGCGGCTCCAGGACTTCCGCGACGCCCTGCGCCGCTGCCTCGAGCGCCGCTGCCCGACCAACGAGGACGCCGACGCCACCCTGGCGCTGGCCGAGGCCCTGTTCCTCAACGGCGAGTATCACGAGGCGCGCGACGCCGTGCAGGCCTCGCTCCGCCGCAACCGGGGCCAGGCGCGCGGCTTCCCCGAGCCGGTCTCCGACCTCTATCGCGCCCATGCCCGGCTGTCGCGCCATCTCGGCCTCGATACCGACGCGCGCCGCTCCAGCTACGGCATCCTCGAGGCGCTGCGCGAGGGCATCCCGCAGGAGGATTACCGCCATTTCACCGCCCGGCTCGAGCTCAGCGAGAATCTGATGCAGTCGGGCAATTACACCGGCGCCCGGCGCGCGCTGGTCGAGCTCGCCCGGGTCGCCCGCGAGGCCGGCCGCGAGGACATCGCCACCATCGCCGAGCTGCGCATGCTGTGGTTCGACAACATCGCCCGGCCCGAAGGCGACGCCCGGGCGCGGCTGATCCTGATGTCGCGCGAAACCGCGCCGGCGCAGCGGATGCGGGCGACCGGCGCCAAGCTGCTGCTCGCCCGCATCTACCGCCACGAGGGCCATGCCGACCGCGCCGACGCCTTGCTCGCCGAGATCGGCCGAAGCAACGCCTCCGCGACCCGCCGCCGGCTGATCGATTCGCCCGCCTACCAGCTCCAGGTGCAGGACCCGAACAATATCGGCGAGACCTCGGGCCAGGACATGAACATCGCCAACGTCAATACCCGCAGGTCCGACAATTTCGAGGACAAATGGCTCGACGTCGGCTTCTGGGTGCTGCCCAACGGCCGCGTCTCGGGGCTCGAAGTGCTGCGCCACATGAACAATACCGACTGGGCCAACCCGTTGCTCGAATCGATCCGCGGCCGGCTCTATTCGGCAGGGCCCGAGGCGACCTACCGGATCGAGCGCTACACCTATACCGCGCCTTATGAGCGGGTCACCGGCAGCAACATCCCGCAGCGCTCGCGCCGCGCCCGGGTCGAATATCTCGACCTGTCGACCGGCGAGGCCCCGGGCGCGGCGACGCCGCCGCCGGCGGAGGGCTCGCCGTCCAACTAGGCCCTGGCAGGAGACGAAGATGCTGATTGCGCTGTTGATCGCCGCCTCCGCCTCCGCCCAGCCGCCGGCGCGGCCCGATCAGACCCAGCCGACGATCGTCGTTACCGGCCCGCGCATCCAGGACTATCGCGATCGCCTCGCCCGATGCCTCGCCCGGCACTGCCCGACCAATGAGGATGCCGACGCGACGCTGGCGCTCGCCGAAGCTTTGTTCCTCGACGGCGAATATCGCGAGAGCCGCGACATCCTCCAGGCCTCGCTGCGGCGCAACCGCGGCCAGGCGCGGGCCTATCCCGAGCCGGTCTCGGACCTCTATCGCGCCCATGCCCGGCTGTCGCGCCACCTCGGCTTCGCCGACGACACCCGCCGCTCGACCTACGGGATCCTGAGCGCGCTGCAGGAGGGCCTTCCGCAGGAGGATCACCGCCACTTCACCGCGCGGTTCGAGCTCGCCGAGCATCTGATCCAGTCCGGCAACATCGTCAGCGCGCGGCGCGAGCTGGCGCGGCTGATCGAGGTCGCGCGAGCCGCGGGGCGCGACGACGTCGTCGCGCTCGCCGAGCTGCGCGGCCTGTGGTTCGACTATATCTCCGGCCGTGCCGGCGAGGAGGGCACGCGCAGCGAAGACGCCCGCCGGCGGCTCGGCCAGCTCGCGCAATCGACCGATGCGGCGCAGCGGATGCGCGCGATCGGCGCCACCATCCTGCTCGCCCGGATCGACCGCATCGAAGGCCGCGGCGCGAGCGCCGACGCGCGGCTCGCCGGGCTCGGCCGGAGCGAGGCCGCCCGCAGCGCACGGCGATTGCTCTTCTCGCCGCCTTACCAGCTCGCCGAGCATCAGATCGAGCCGATCAGCGGCGCGACCAGCCTCAGGGACCTGATCCAGTTCAGCAGCGGCCACGGCCAGATTCCTGATACGTTCGAGCATAAATGGATCGACGTCGGCTTCTGGGTGATGCCGGACGGCAGCGTCTCCGGCCTCGAAATCCTGCGCCGCGGCGAAAATCCGGACTGGGCCGATCCGCTGCTCGCCTCGATCCGCGGCCGCCGCTACAGCGCCGCCGCCGAGCCCAGCTACCGGCTCGAGCGCTATTCCTACACCGCCGATTACGAGCGCGTGCTGCGCAGCCGAATCCCGCAGCGCTCCCGCCGCGCCCGCATCGAATATCTCGATCTCACCACGGGCGACGTCCCGCCCGGCGCGCCGCCCTCGGCCGCGGAAGGACCGTCGCGCTAGCCCACAGGGGCTCAATCATACGCATCCGTTCGGGCTGATGGTCAGGTCGCCAAGCCCCCCGGGCTTGGCTGCGGATTGCCGGGGGCAATCCGCAGCTGACCATTGTCGAAGCCCTCCATTTCGCTATTCAGAAGAAGAAGCAAGGCCCTTCGACAAGCTCAGGGCGAACGGGTGGTTGTCATTCAAGCTCAACTCCAGGGCTCTAACTTCCCGTGTGCTTCTTCGCCGGTCCTTCGTCCTGACGGCGGCGGATGACGAGGTTTCTGATCTCGGTCATGTCCTCCATCGCAAAGCGGATTCCCTCGCGGCCGAGCCCCGAATCCTTGACCCCGCCATAAGGCATGTTGTCGACCCGGTAGCTCGGCACGTCGTTGATGACGATGCCGCCGACTTCGAGCCGGTCCCACGCGTCGAACATCTGGAAGAGGTCGCGGGTGAAGATGCCCGCCTGGAGGCCGAACTTCGAATCGTTGACGATGGCGAGCGCCTCGTTGAAGTCCGTAAAGCGGATCAGGAAGGCGACCGGGCCGAACGCCTCCTCGACGTTCAATTTGGTCGCCGGATCGACGTCCTCGAGCAGGGTCGCCTCGAGCATCGCGCCGTCGCGCTTGCCGCCGCAGAGCAATTTGGCGCCCTTCTCGATCGCCTCCTGAATCCAGTAATCGAGCCGCTGCGCCTCCCTGACGTCGATCATCGGGCCGATGAAGACGTTGCGGTCCTTGGGATCGCCGGCGACCAGGCTCTTCGTCTTCCTGACCAGCATCGCGCGGAATTCGTCATAGACCGCATCGTGGATGAGGATTCGCTGGACGCCGATGCACGATTGGCCGGACTGGTAGAAGGCGCCGAAGATCACCCGCTCGAGCGCGTCGGCGAGATCGGCATCCTTATCGACGATCACCGCCGCATTGCCGCCGAGCTCGAGCACCACCTTCTTCTTGCCGGCCCTGGCCTTCAGCGCCCAGCCGACCGCGGGCGAGCCGGTGAAGCTCAGCAATTTGAGCCTTTCGTCCTCGGTGAACAAATCGGCGCCCTCGCGGTGGGCGGGAAGGATCGAAAAGGCCCCCTCGGGCAGATCGGTCTCGGCGAGCACCTCGCCCATGATGATCGCGCCCAAGGGCGTGCGCGAGGCCGGCTTCATCACGAACGGGCAGCCGACCGCGATCGCCGGCGCCACCTTGTGGGCGGCGAGATTGAGCGGGAAATTGAACGGCGAGATGAAGCTGCACGGGCCGATCGGCACCCGCTTCCAGATCCCCTGATAGCCCTTGGCGCGCGGGCTGATGTCGAGCGGCTGGACCTCGCCGGTCATCCTGACGCTTTCCTCGGCGGCGATTCGGAAGGTGTCGATCAGGCGGGTGACCTCGCCTTCCGAATCCTTGATCGGCTTGCCCGCCTCGACGCAGAGCGCAAAGGCGAGTTCGTCGAACCGCTCCCTGAACCGCTCGACGCAGTGCTGGAGCACCGCCTGGCGCTGGTAGCTCGCCAGCCGCGCCATCGGCTCGGCCGCCGCGACCGCGCCGGCGATGCCGGCGTCGATCGTCTTCGCGTCGGCCTGGGCGACCCGGAAGGCGACCTTGCCGGTATATTTGTCGGTCACCTCGAGGTCGGCATTGGGCTGCTTCGCCGCGTTGTTGAGGTAGAGCGGATAGGTATCTTTCAGCTTCATGTCGTCATCCCGGCGAAGGCCGGGATCCAGACCCCGGCGTGAAGACTGGGCCCCGGCCTTCGCCGGGGTGACGTCGTGATCAAAGTGCCGCGCTTAATTCCTTGATCTCCTTGTTCAGGATGCGGTCGTTCTCGGAATAGTCGACCGGGCAGTCGATCAGGTGGACTCCGGGCGTGGCGAGGCATTCGGCGAGGATTGCCGGCAGCCCTCCCGCGTCCTCCACGCGGTGGCCGATCGCTCCGTAGCTCTCGGCATATTTGACGAAATCGGGATTGCCGTAGGTGAGGCCGAAATCGGCGAAGCCCATGTTCGCCTGTTTCCAGCGGATCATGCCGTAGGCGTCGTCGCGCAGGATCAGGACGGTGATGTCGAGCTTGAGGCGGGCCGCGGTCTCCATCTCCTGGCTGTTCATCATGAAGCCGCCGTCGCCGCAGATCGCCATCACCTTGCGCTCGGGATGGACCATCTTCGACGCCATCGCCGAGGGCAGGCCGGCGCCCATCGTCGCCAGCGCATTGTCGAGCAGCACGGTGTTGGGCCCGCGCGCCGGATAGTTGCGCGCGAACCAGATCTTGTAGACGCCGTTGTCGAGGCAGATGATGCCGTCCGCCGGCATCGCCTCGCGGACCCGCTCGACCAGGCAGGGCGGGAATATGGGGAAGCGCTCGTCGCCGCAGAGGCCGGCGGTGTGGGCGACCTCGGCGGCGCGGGCCCGGAACATCGCGCCGCAATCCCAGCGGGGCTGCGGGACGATCCGCTCCTTGATCTGCCAGATCGCGTTGGCGATGTCGCCGATCACCTCGATCTGCGGGAAATAGACCGGGTCGACCGAGGCGGTGTTGGTGCTGACGTGGATCACCTCGGGACCGCCCTGCTTCATGAAGAAAGGCGGCTTTTCGATGACGTCGTGGCCGACGTTGACGATCAGGTCCGCGGCCTCGATCGCGCGGTGGCAGAAATCGCCCGACGAGAGCGCCGCGCAGCCGAGGAACTTGGGGTGCAGCTCGTCGATCACGCCCTTGCCCAATTGGGTGGTGATGAACGGGATCTCAGTCTTCTCGATCAGCTGGAGCAGCATCCGGCTGGTCATTTTGCGGTTGGCGCCGGCGCCGATGACCATGATCGGGGCTCTGGCAGATTCGATCCTTTCGACCGCGGCGCGCACCGCTTTCTCGTCGGCGGCGGGGCGGCGGACGAGGCTTCGCTTCAGCGGCACGGAGTCGGTCTTCTCCTCGGCGATGTCCTCGGGAAATTCGAGATGGGCCGCGCCCGGCTTCTCCTCCTCGGCGAGGCGGAAGGCCTCACGCACCCGGCTGGGAATGTTGTCGGCCGAGGCGAGCTGGTGGGTATATTTGGTGATCGGCCCCATCATGTCGACGACGTCGAGGATCTGGAAGCGGCCCTGCTTCGATTTCTTGATCGGCTTCTGGCCGGTGATCATCAGCATCGGCATGCCGCCCAATTGGGCATAAGCGGCGGCGGTGACGAAGTTGGTCGCGCCCGGGCCCAGGGTGGCGAGGCAGACCCCGGTCTTGCCGGTATGGCGGCCGTAGGTCGCGGCCATGAAACCCGCGCCCTGCTCGTGGCGGGTGAGGATCAGCCGGATCCGGGCCGAGCGCGAGAGGCTGTCGAGGAAGTCGAGATTCTCCTCGCCCGGCACGCCGAACACATATTCGACGCCCTCCTCCTCAAGGCATTGGATGAACAGGTCCGAGGCTTTGGTCATGGCCGCTGTCCCCTTCGAAGCCTTCGCTCTGCTGTCATCGCGCCTTGCGCGTCAAGGGCGTTCGTCCCATAGTCGGACCCGCTTCATCACCGGCCCGAAGTCGGTACGGAGGACGGATTGGGGGGCAGCCGCACAATAGCGATCGGCCTCGGCGCGGCGGGCCTCGTCGCCGCCTTTGTCCTGATTTTCCTGATCGGCCAGCGCGCCACCGCGCAGGATCCGCACATCACCACCGGCACCTATCTCGGCGTCGCCAGCTGCGGCGGCACCACCTGCCACGGCCGCAGCCATGCCGACGGGCCGGTGGTCCGCCAGGACGAGATCATGCTGTGGCAGGACCCGGCGACCGCCGCCGGCGCGCACAGCCGGGCGTGGAGCGTGCTGCACGACGACCGCGCCCAGGCGATCGGCCGCCGGCTCGGCATCGGCGACCCGGCGACCGCGCCGATCTGCCTCGGCTGCCACGCCACCCCGGCGGGCCCGCGCGGAATCCGTTTCCAGACCTCGGACGGGGTCGGCTGCGAAAGCTGCCACGGCCCGGCGGCGGGCTGGGTCTCGGCCCATTATGCGGTCGGCGGCACCCACTCGGCCAACGTCTCGCGCGGCCTCGTCCCGCTCGACAATCCGCGCGTCCGCGCCGCACGCTGCCTCGACTGCCATTTCGGCGGCGCCGGCGAGGGCCAGTTCGTCAGCCACCGGATCATGGCCGCCGGCCACCCGCGGATCAGCTTCGAGCTCGACCTGTTCTCGACCCTTCAGCAGCATTACGACCTCGACGCCGACTATCGCGGCCGCAAGGGCCAGGCCAATTCGACGCAGATGTGGGCGATCGGCCAGGCGATGGCGCTCGATCGGGCGCTGGCGCTGTTCGCCGGAGCGCGCGGCAGCGAGGGGATGTTCCCCGAATTCTATTTCTTCGATTGCCACTCCTGCCACCGCCGGATCTCCGACGATCCCCGCTTCCGCCCGGGCGTCCTCCCCAATCCCGGCCGGCCGATCCCCGCCGGCATGCCGCCGTTCAACGACGAGAACATGATCATGCTCGCCGCCGCGGCGCGGGTGGTCGCGCCCCAGCTTGGCCAGCGATTCGAGCGCGACAGCCGCGCCTTCCACGCCGCCATCGCCCGCGACCGGGGCGCCGCCGTGGCCGCCGCCCAGGCGCTGCGCAGCAGCGCCCAGGCGCTCGCCGACGCCTTCGCCGGCGCCGAGATGGGACGGGCGACGACCTTCGCCATCATCGACGCGATCACCGGCACCGCGCTGCGCGAGCGCTTCACCGATTATGCCGGCAGCGTCCAGGCGGTGATGGCGACCGACACCCTGCTCTCCGCTTTGGTCAATCAGGGCCAGGTCTCGGCGGCCGCAGCCGGCGGCATCCGCACCGACATCAACGCCGCCTACCGCGCCGTCCACGACCCCAACGACTATGACCCCGCCGGCTTCCGGGCGAGCCTCGGCCGCGCCGCCGCCGCGATCAGAAGGCTGAGATGAAGCGTAAAGCGTCCTGGATCGCCATCGCCGCTTTGCTCACCGGCTCCTGCGGGGGCGGCGGCGGAGGCGGCGGCGCACCGGCGCCGGGCCCGCCGGCGCCCGGGGCGGTGCCGCTCTACGCCGTGCCGGCCCAGGAGGCGCTGAGCGCGGCCGAAGTGCAGCGGATCATCGCCCAGGGGGTGGCAGAGGCGCAAGCGCGCGCGATCCCGGGGACATTCGCCGTCGTCGACCGGGTCGGCAACGTGCTGGCGGTGTTCGTGATGACCGGCGCCAATCTGCAGCTGCGCGTGCCGGCCGGCCCCAACGGCTCGATGCACGACCTCCAGGGCGTCAACGTCCCCGGCGCGGTCGCCGGAGCGATCGCCAAGGCGGTGACCGGCGCCTATCTCTCCTCGGGCGGCAACGCCTTCTCGACCCGCACCGCGAGCATGATCGTCCAGCAGCATTTCCCGCCCTCGGCCGCCGCGGTCGGGCTGGAGAGCGGGCCCTTGTTCGGAGTCCAGTTCAGCCAGCTGCCCTGCTCCGACCTCGCCTCCCGGTTCCCGGCGAGCATCGGCCCCCATCGCTCGCCGCTCGGCCTCTCCGCCGATCCCGGCGGCTTCCCGCTCTACAAGAACGGCGTCGTCGTCGGCGGCATCGGCTTCATGGGGGACGGCATTTACGGCTTCGACCCCGAGATCCAGGACGTCGACAGCGACGCCGAGGAGGCGGTCGCGCTCGCCGCCTCGACCGGCTTCACCGCCCCCGACGACATCCGCGCCGAGCGGGTCAGCGTCGACGGCACCACCCTGCGCTACAGCGACGCCACGCCGGCGGATTTCCGCAGCAACCCCGCCAGCCCGCCCGCCTTCGGCTCGCTCCCCGGCGCGCTGACCTCGGTCAACGGCTATTACAGCAGCACCGGCGGCGTCCTCGCCGGCCGCGCCTATGGCAGCGAGGCCTCCGGCATTCGCGCGGCGACGCCGGGCGAGTTCGCCGACCCCGACGCTTTCATCCTCACCGACGGCGCCGGCACCAACCGCTATCCGGTCCGGGCGGGGACGGATGCCGGCACGCCGCTCACCGCCGCCGAGGTGCGCGCGATCCTCGAGGAGGCGTTCAAGATCATGGCCGCGGCCCGCGCCCAGATCCGCCGCCCGCTCGACAGCCGCGCCCAGGTGACGATTTCGGTGGTCGACACCAACGGCGCCGTGCTCGGCATCGTCCGCTCGCCCGACGCGCCGATCTTCGGCATCGACGTCTCGCTGCAGAAGGCGCGCACGGCGATGTTCTTCTCCGCCGCCTTCGCTGCCGCCGAACTCTCGGCCGATGCCGATCCCGACGTCGCCGGCTACGTCCCCGCCGCCCGCGCCTTCTTCGCCAACCCCGCCGCCTTGACCGGTCAGAACGCCTTTTCCGACCGCGCCGTCGGCAACGTCTCGCGGCCCTATTTCCCGGACGGCGAGGTCGGCCGGCCCCAGGGAGCCTTCTCGCGGCCGATCGCCGAGTTCAACCCCTTCTCGACCGGGCTCCAGTCGGCGCTGGTCACGCCGACCGTGATCGCCCATGTCGGCTTCATCCTCGCCGGCGGCGGCGACGTGCCCCAGGCCTGCACCCGCATCGCCACTCCCGGCAGGCTCGCCAACGGCATCCAAATCTTTCCCGGCTCGGTGCCGATCCACCGCGGCAACAGCCTCGTCGGCGGCATCGGCGTCTCCGGCGACGGCATCGACCAGGACGACATGGTGAGCTTCCTCGGTCTCCACAACGGCGGCATCCGGCTCGGCACCGTCGGCAACGCGCCGCCGGCGATCCGCGCCGACCAGATCGTGGTGCCGGTGGCCGGCACCGGCGGCGTTCGCCTGCGCTGGGTCAACTGCCCGTTCAACCCGTTCCTCGGCACGAACGAGCAGAACGTCTGCCAGGGCAAATGACGGTTGCGGCCGCCCTCCTCGCGCTGATGACGAGTAGCTCGGCGCAATCAATTTCCGGGAGTCATCCCGGGCTTGACCCGGGACCCATGAACACGGACTTCGAAAGGCGGGCACCGTCTGTGTTCATGGGTCCCGGCCTTCGCCGGGATGACTCCCCGGCGCTGCTCGCACTTCAGGACACCTCCCCGCCCGAAGAGGACCTCTCCCGGCCGCCCCCCACGCCCTCCGAGGAATCGCTGATTCAGGGCCGCCGCCGCCCCGGGGTCGAGCAGCACGACCTTCCGGACGCGGTCAACCAGGTCAATCCCGGCGCGATCCGCTCCGCCCCGCCCGAGGCGTTTCCGAGCGAGCATATCGCCATCCCCGACCGCTGGCGGCTCGCCGAGACTTTGGGCCTCGTCCATCCGCGCTGGCAGGACCCCTACAACCAGAACACGCTGAAGGGCGACCGGCCGATCTGCGAGCCGGCCGACGAGAGCGAGGCGCGGCGCAATTCGCTCGGCTGCCGGGTCCACCGCCTGCTCGGCCTCACCGAGCCCGACTGGTTCTTCGTCGCCAGCGCGATCTCGGACACCGTGGTCGAGCCCCGCACCTTCCCGATCCCGGTCGGCGTCCAGACCACCCAGCGGCCGGGCAGCAACGACGTGTTCGGCGACAATCGCAGCCTCGTCCTCGCCCAGACCTTCATCGCCTCCTTCGCCCTGATCAAGGGCAACACCGCCTTCGTGCCGCCGCACATCGAATATCGCCTCACCCTCGCCTTCAACTTCAACTATGTCGACGTCGGCGAGCGCCGGGTGCTCGACGTCCGGCCGAGCCACGCCACCCACCGCTTCGACGCGGCGGTCGGCGTCCAGGAGGCGTTCGTCGACTACCATCTCCGCAACGTCTCGGACCGCTTCGATTTCGACTCGATCCGGGTCGGCATCCAGCCCTTCCAGTTCGATTTCCGCGGCTTCCTGTTCCAGGACCAGCAGCTCGGCATCCGCCTGTTCGGCAACCGCGACAACAATCGCTTCCAGTACAATATCGCCGCGATCTGGCGGCTGGAGAAGGACACCAATTCGGGGCTCAACAACATCCTGCAGACGCCGCGCGACGACTGGATCCTGCACGCCAATCTGTTCCGCCAGGATTTCCCGTTCGTCGGCCTGACCAGCCAGGCGAGCCTCACCTACAATATGAACCGCGAACGCGGCGAGATCGAGGTCGACGACAACGGCTTTCCGGTCCGCCCGGCCCTGTTCGGCAATTTGCGGGCGCGCAATTACGACGCCGTCTATCTCGGCTACAGCGTCGACGGGCGGATCGGCCGGGTCAACCTCGATGCCAGCTTCTACGGCCTGATCGGCTCCGACCGCGCCAACGTCTTCACCGGCCGCAACGCCCGCATCCAGAGCTTCTTCCTCGCCGCCGAGCCGTCGATCGACTTCGACTGGGTCCGGATCCGCGGCGCCGGCCTGTTCGCCAGCGGCGACGGCGACCCCTATGACGATGTCGAGCGCGGCTTCGATGCGATCTTCGAGAACCCGATCTTCGCCGGCGCCGACACCAGCTACTGGATCCGCCAGACCATCCCCTTTGCCGGCGGCGGCCGCGCGGTCAGCGTCAACGGCCGCAACGGCATATTGAATTCGCTGCGCTCGTCCAAGGAGCAGGGCCAGTCCAACTTCGCCAATCCGGGGACGATGCTCCTGGGCGTCGGCGCCGATTTCGACCTCACCCCGGGCCTTCGCCTCTCCGCCAACGCCAACCATCTCTGGTTCCACCAGACCGAGGTGATCGAGAATCTCAGGATGCAGGGCAATGTCCGCCGCGACATCGGCTGGGATTTGAGCGCGGCGGCGATCTGGCGGCCGCGCGCGACCCAGAACATCGTCTTCCGCCTCTCCGGCGCGGTGCTGCAGAGCGGCACCGGCTTTCGCGACCTGTTCGAGAATCTCAATCGCGACCGGCGTTATTATTCGGTCCTGCTCGACGCGATCGTGAGCTATTGATGCGGCGCTGGCTCCCCCTTCTCCTGATCGCTCTGTCGGCCTCGGTCACGGCATCGGAACGCGAGCGGCCGGTCGCGCGCGATTATTCGCTGGTCCGCGCCGCGCCGGCGCCGCGCACCCAGGAATGGGCCGACGCCGAGGCCAAGAGCGCCGGCTGCCAGTCCTGCCACACCGCCAGCGACGCCCATAGCATGCACCGCTCGCCCGCGGTCGTGCTGGGCTGCGTCGATTGCCATGGCGGTAACCCGGCGATCCGCCGCCCCGAAGGCGCCGGGCAGGGCGGCCCCGCCTATCTGGCTGCGCAAAACCGGGCGCACGTGCTGCCGCTTTACCCGCAAGGCTGGCACTTCCCCTCCTCCGCCAATCCGCGGCGCAGCTACACGTTGCTCAATATCGAGGCGCCCGAATTCGTCCGCTTCACCAACCCGTCGGATTATCGCGTCGCCCGCGAATCCTGCGGCGCCTGCCATATCGAGATCATCGAGGCGGCCGAGCGCTCGCTGATGTCGACCGGGGCGATGCTGTGGGGCGGGGCCGCCTACAATAACGGCATATTGCCGTTCAAGAATTATGCGCTCGGCGAGGCCTATACGCGGAACGGCGAGCCGGCGCGGATCCAGTCGCCGCTCGGCCCGGGCGGAATGACGGCGGGGCAGCGCGCCCGCGGCGTCATCGCCGAAATGTATCCGCTGCCGACCTGGCACGTCATCCCGCCCGGCGACATCTTCCGGGTGTTCGAGCGCGGCGGCCGCAACATCGGCACCCAATTCCCCGAGATCGGCCTGCCCAATCCCACCGGCTCGATCCAGCGGCTCGAAGAGCCCGGCCGGCCCGACCTCAGGCAGTCGAACCGCGGCCCGGGCACCGGCATCCGCGTCGCCATTCCGGTGCTCAACCTGCACAAGACCCGTTTGAACGACCCCTATATGTGGTTCATGGGGACCAACGAGCAGCCCGGCGACTATCGCCATTCGGGCTGCGCCGGCTGCCATGTCGTCTACGCCAACGACCGCGAGCCGAGGCATTCGCTGGGCTATGCGCGCTACGGCCGCGACGGCCAGACCGCCACCGCGGACCCGGCCATCGCCGCGTTGCGCGAGGCGCCGGCCGACGAAAACCACCAGGCCGTGGGCCAGCGCGGCCACCCGATCCGCCACGTCTTCACCCGCGCGATCCCGACCGCCCAGTGCATGACCTGCCACATGCACCAGCCCAACATCTTCCTGAACTCCTATTTGGGCTACACGATGTGGGACTATGAGTCCGACGCCGATCTGATGTGGCCCGGACCGGAGAACCGCCTCCCCGCCCGCAACCCGGCCGAGGAAGCGCGCCTGCGCAGCCAGCATTATCCGACCGCGGCCGAGACCCACGAAGTGCTCGAGCGCAACCCCGAAGGCGCCGCCCCGCGCGGCCTCTGGGCCGATCCCGATTTCCTGCGCGAGGTCTATGACCGGGTGAACCCGCTCGCCCGCTTTACCCAGTTCGCCGACTATCACGGCCATGGCTGGAACTTCCGCGGGGTCTTCCGCCGCGACCGCCAGGGCAATCTGGTCGATGCCGAGGGCGCCGTCATCCCGCCGGGCGATCCCGACACCTTCCGCCGCGCCGGCGAGGGCCTGTTCGTCCCCGCCGGGGTCAATCCCGGCCGCGCCGTCCATCTCATGGACATCCACGCCGAGCGCGGCCTGCAATGCGCCGACTGCCATTTCGGCCAGGACGCGCACGGCAACGGCTTCATCTACGGCGAGGTCGCCAATGCGATCGAGATCGGCTGCCGCGACTGCCACGGCACCGCCCGCGCTTATGCGAACCTGCGCACCTCCGGCCCGGCCGCGCCGCCGAGGGGCCGCGACCTCGAGCTGCTCCGCAACGAGGACGGGCGGCGGCGCTTCGAATGGGCCGAGCGGGACGGCCGCCGCGTCCTGATCCAGCGCTCGATCGTCGATCCCAATCTCGAATGGCAGGTGAGCCAGGTCCGCGACAGCGTCGATCCGGCGCTGCCGCCGTGCGCGGCGCGCGGCGACCAGGCGACCCCCGGGCCCTGCTTCAACCTGCGCTCGGCCCGCGCCAAATTGGTCGCCCGCTCGGGCGCGGAGACCGGGCGGATGATCTTCGGCGCGGGCGTGGCCGACAGCGAGCTCGCCCATCCCGACGGCGAGATGGCCTGCTTCACCTGCCACTTGAGCTGGACGACGAGCTGCGGCGGCTGCCATTTGCCGATCGAGGCGAACTGGCGGACCTCGACCCACCATTACGAGGGCGAGGAGACGCGCAACTTCGCCACCTACAACCCGCAGGTGGCGCGCGACGACATGTTCCAATTGGGCCGCCACATGACCAGCAAGGGCAACATCATCGCCCCGGTCCGCTCGACCTCGGCCCTGATCCTCTCCTCGACCAACATCAACCGCGAGCGGATCTATGTCCAGCAGCCGCCGATCTCGGCGGCGGGCTTCTCCAGCCAGGCCTTCGCGCCGCATTTCCCGCACACCGTCCGACGCACCGAGACCAAGAACTGCAGCGACTGCCACCTCTCGGCCGCCAACGACAACAATGCGATCATGGCCCAGCTGCTGCTGCAGGGCACCAATTACGTCAATTTCGTCGGCCTCAACGCCTGGGTCGGGCTCGCCGGCGGCTTCGAGGCGGTGCGGGTCACCGAATGGGACGAGCCGCAGGCGGTGATCGGCTCCTACCTCCACCGCTTCGCCTATCCCGATTATTACCGGCTCCATGTCGACCGCAATCATCGCGAACTGATCAACTGGACCCGCGGCGACACGCTCGACCGCAATCTCAGCGGCGAGACCCGGCCGCGCGAGGAATTCCGCAACATCGTCGAGGGCACGGACGGCCGCGTTTCCTGCCTGCAGAATCGCGGCGAATATATGTTCGTCGCGGAAGGGCGCGGCGGCTTCCGGGTCTACGACATCGCCAGCATCGCCAATAAGGGCTTTTCGGAGCGGATCGTCGCGGCGCCGGTCTCGCCGCTCGGCCAGCGCACCCATGTCGCCTCGCGCAACGCGACCTGCGTGGCGCTGCCCACCAACCAGCCGATCGCCCCCGAGCGCAACCGGCGGATGGCCGCGACGATGGTCGCGGGGCCGGACGGCGGCCAGGTCTCGCTGCGTGACGCCAACCAGGAGCAGAGCTTCCACCCGATCTACGATTATGCGGTGGTCACCGACGCCGAGGAGGGCCTCATCCTCGTCAATGTCGACACGCTCGCCGACGGCGATCCGAGGAACAACTTCCTCCGCCGCGCCGTCACCTGGAACGAGAACGGGGTGCTGACGGGCGCCCGCCACGTCGCGCTGGCCGGCCATTACGCCTATGTCGCCGCCGCCGCGGGGCTGGTGGTGGTCGATCTCGACGATCCGCTCCACCCGCGCCATGTGACGACCCTGCCGCTCACCGACGCGCGCGCCTCGGCGCTCCAGTTCCGCTATCTCTGGGTGACCGATGCCGAGGGGCTGAAGCTGTTCGACGTCACCCGGCTCGACCGGCCGGTGGCGGTGCCCGGGGCGACGATCCGGTTCGACGATGCCCGGCGTATCTACCTCGCCCGCACCTACGCCTATGTCGCCGCCAAGAGCCAGGGCCTGGCGATCGTCGACGTCACCAATCCCGAGCAGCCGGGGGCGCCGGCCTTCGTCACCTTCGGCGGCGCGATGAACGACGTCGAGGATGTCGTCGTCGCCTCGACCAACGCCTCGGCCTTCGCCTATGTTGCCGACGGCCGCAACGGAATGAAGGTGATCCAGCTCACCTCGCCCGCCAGCCAGCCCGCTTATTACGGCTTCTCGCCGCGGCCCGCGCCCGAGCTGATCGCCTGGGCGCGCACCCCGACGCCGGCGCTGGCGATGGCCAAGGGCCTCGACCGCGACCGCGCCGTCGACGAGACCGGCGGCCAGATCGCCGTCTTCGGCCGCCTCGGCTCGCGCCCCTTCACCCGCGCCGAGATGGAGCGGCTGTTCCTGAACTCGCGCGGCATGCCCTGGCGGGTCAGCGACACCGGCACGATGGCCGACTGGGTGGGCGCGCGCTGAAACGATAAGTTGATCCTGTCTCAGCCGCCGCTACAATCTTGCCATGAACGTGGTGATTTGCACTCCGGTCTATGCGGGAACAACATGGCAATATTCATTGTCGCTCGCAGAAATGATCGTTTGGACGTTGACACAAGAGATCATTTACAACGGAAAAAAAGTAAGACCGGGGATTTCCGTTCGCGTCGAACCCTCGACGAGGGTGGACCTGGCGCGGGAAGCTCTGGCCGAATGGGCGCTTCAAGGGCCTGCGGATTACCTTCTCTGGCTGGACGCAGATCACAGGTTCCCGCGCGACACGATGGTGCGGCTGATGGCCCATAACGTGCCGATCGTCGGCGCGAACTACCGGCACCGGCGCCTTCCCGATGAGGTCCGATCGACGGCAGCCAATATCGTCGACGGCGAGTCGGTCAGCATCGCGCCGAAAACCGAAGGGGTAGAGGCGGTCGATGTCGTCGGCATGGGCGTATGCCTCACAAAGACCGAAGTTTTCCGAAACCTGCCCAAGCCATGGTTCGAGATGGGCCGGTTCGGCGAGGACGCTTCGTTCTGCCTGAAGGCAAAAGCGCACGGCTTCCAACCGCGCGTCGACCATCGTCTCTCTGCGGAAGTCGGTCACGTCGCGGAGACGGTCCTGGGCTTGTAGCGCGCATCTGTTTGCCGCCCGCGCGTCTGTTTGCCCATGAGGTCCTCAATCGTGGCCGGAGAAGGAAGCCACGCCATGAACATCCTCGGCGATCAACTCAACACGGACCCCCGCTTCAATGCCTCCACGGGCTGGAGCAATGTCGGTGCCGGCAATGCTTGGGACATTGCCGGTGACGGCGCCGCGGTCCAGCGCGGCACGGAGGATCCGGGCACGAGCACTCGCGCTTTCGCGGCCACGCAGGACGGAGAGCGCGATTTTCTCGTCATCATGCACATCGACGCAGGCACGACCGGCAACGTCAAGGCGCTCGTCCAGCCGTCCGGTATCGGGACGGCGCGAACCGCGCCCGGCACCTATGCCGAGATCATGACTGTCACGGATGCGGTGTCCGGCCAGCTATGGACCAGCAATTCCGGCGACCTTCGCGTCACCTTGTTCGAGGTCTTCGAGGTGATAGCGGTCTGACGCCGAGGCGGGAGACCTTACCCCTTCGCCCGCTCCTCGCGGAGCATGCGCAGCAAGGGCTGGCGCTTGGGGATGAAGGTGGCGAGGGCTTCGTGCTCCTCGGCGCTGTCGAAGTGCGAGATCAGGCCGGTGCCGTTCCAGTAGTGGAGCGCGAACCAGGGCTGGTCGGCGACGATCATCGGCCGGCCGTCGGGCGCCTCGGGGTCCATCGGCTCGAGGTCGAGCGCGACCTGCGGCGCGGTCGCCGGGCACACCGCCAGAGTCGTTCCCGCCCACTGGGTGATCACCGGGCGGTGGAGGTGGCCGGCGATCATCGCGACGATGTTGGTCCGCCCCGCGATCACGCCGCGCAGCCGCAGCACCCATTTCGCCTCGGGATTTTCGGTCATCCAGGACAGGCCGGTGGCGATCGGCGGATGGTGGAGGACGATCAGGGTCGCCCGCTCGGGCGCCTCGTCGAGCCGCTCCCGAAGCCAGGCCGCGCGGACCTCGCAAAAGCCGCCGCCATGGCGGCCCACTTCGAGCGTGTCGAGGACGAGGATGCGGACCGGCAAGCCTTCGATCGCATATTGGATGAAGCCGCCGACGCTCGGCGTGTCGGGGAATTCAGCGAGGAAGGCGGCGCGGCTGTCGTGGTTGCCCATCGCCGGATAGGTGCGGAACGGCAGCGCCGCCGTCGCCTCACGAAAGGCGCGGTAGGAGGCTTCGTCGTCGCCATTGTCGGCGATGTCGCCGGTGGCGAGGAGCAGATCGGGGCGCGGAGTCATCGCCGCGAGACGCGCCAGCGTGCGATCGAGCCGCTGGCGGTTGAGCTCGTCGGGAACGCCCGGATCGAAGCCGAGATGAAGATCGGTGATCTGGGCGACGAGCATCGCCTAGCGCCTCCCCGCCGCTTGCTGATCGATCCGGATCACCGTCGTCTCCCAGCGCCGGCCGCGGGCCCGCTGCCTCAGGAGCATCGCCGGCGTGCCTCCGTCCATATGGTAATCATGGCACATTGCGCAGGTCGATGCGACCGGCGCGCGGCTATGCTCGCCGCCATGGCAATCGCGGCAGCTGGCGAGGTCCGGCAGCAGCAGGTCGCTGGCCGAACTGGAAGCCGGCGCGCGGTGGCAGCTGACGCAGGCGGCGGCGCCCGCGAGCCGCGGCCGGCCCGGCCGCTGCAGGACCTGGTGGTCGCGGTGGTCGAACCAGCCGTGCAGCAAATAGCGGGTCGGGAAGGCGACGGGGCGGATGTTGTAGTTGAGCGTGCCCGGCGGCGGCTGGATCACTTCGTGGCAATCGAAGCAGGCGCCGCCTTGGCTGAAGACGCGGCGGATCGCCTGGTCCGCGCGGCTGCCGAGGCTGGCGCGGGCGTGCGCGTCCTGGAAGGCGGCCTGGATGCGGGCGACGTCTCCCGGCAGCATGCGGGCGCCGAATTCGGGCGGGCGCTGCGGCCCGCCGGCGCGGTAGAGCGCGCGCAGATCGCCGATCACCTGGGCGGGCGAGCCGTGGCGCAGCGTCCGGATGGTGCCGCCGATCTCGTCGAAGGCGAGGCTGTGGCACATGCCGCAATCGCCCTCCATGTCGGGCGGCTGGAAGCGGGTGCCGTCGGGTGTCGGCACGTGGCAGTCGGCGCAGACGAGGCTGTCGCCGAAGCCGTAGCGCGCCGCCAGCCGCCGCCCCATCTGGGCCGCGCCGCCGCGCGGATCGAGGTGGAGCGCGTGGGGGAATTTGAGGTTGCTCATCTCGCGCGGCCGGCGATTGAGCCCGATCCGCTCGAGCCGCGGCCGCTCGCCGTCCCAGCGGACCAGCACCAAGGGCTGGAATTCCGGATGGGCGCTGGAGAAATCGCCGGCGTCGGCAAGCCGGGAGTCGGGCAGACGGGCGCGCAGATCGCCATGGCAATCGGCGCAGAAACGCTGCGGCGTCGGCGGAATCCGCTGCGGCCCCTCATGTTCGGTGTGGCAATCGACGCAGCGTCCCGGATCCTGGCCGAACCAGCGCCCGATCGTCATCGTCAGCCGGCGCAGGCGGCCGAGATTGGGGTTGGCGCGCTCCATCCGGCGCAGATCGGCATGGTCGTGGATCGCCGTGTGGCAGGAGGAGCAGGCCGAGTCGCGGACCGGGACGAACGGCTCGACATGGCAGGCCTGGCAATTGTCGCCCAATGAGGCGTGGCCCTGCGACAGGCTGCCCGACAGCCACATCCGGTCGGGATGATAGGATTGGGCGTAGCGCGCCGCCTCGGCGCGGCCCTGGTAGAAGGACCAGATCGGCCAGGCGAGGAAGATCGCCAGAACGAGGCCGACCAGCCCCCACGCCATCAGCCGCTTGCCGGGCATGACCGAGGCGAGGCCGAAATCGCGGACGTCGATCTTCTCCGCCGCAGCATCGTCCTCGGCGCGCTCGATGTCGATCGCCACCTCGCTCGCGCCGTGCGGGGTCGGCAGGATGCGCAGCAGGAACGGCCCGACCTTGATGTCGCCGCCGGAATGGAGATGGACCTGGCCGAAGCGGACCGCGCTGCCGTCGATCTCGACGGTCATCCCCATTTCGGCCGAGACGCCGAGGCCGCCCTCGCCGACCAGCTCGATCGTGGCGTGGTGGAGCGCGACCGCGAGATCGTTGAGGCGGATGTCGCAAGCGGGATCGCGGCCGATGCGCAGCAGCGCCTCCTCGACCTTGCTGGTGCGGACGATCTCGCGGCCGTCGGCGCTGTGGCTGATCGCGCGAAGGATGAACGCCATTGCCGCGCGCCTACCAGTAGAAGAAGACGCTGACGATGTGGGCGGAAAGCGCCGCGATCAGGGCGAAGGTCAGCGGCACGTGGACGTAGAGCCAGACCTCGAGCCGGGCGCGGATCCGGACATGGCGGCGGATGCGGTTGAGCGCGCCGGCCTTGCGCTGCATCAGCACCTCGACCTGCTCGAGCGCGATCGCCTCCTCGCCCTCGCTCTCGGCGAAGCGGCGGCGGAGGATCCGCAGCGCGACGGCATTGCCGCCTTTGGGCGGCCGGCCGCTCAGCCGGCGGACGAGGCCGCCGCCGAACACGTCCTCGCCCAGCGAATCGAGCACCACCTGGCTGTCCTCGTCGGACAAAGGCTGGGCGGAGATCTGGATCTGTTTGTCGATGCTTTCGACCGCCTCGATCATCTGCGCCGCGGTCATCTCCGAGCGGTTATCGCTGAGCGCGCTGGGCAGGAAGGCGTAGGCCCAGATGCCGTAAAGGCCGGAGAGGATCACCAGCATCATCAGCGCATAGGCCAGAGTGTGGATGTTCCAGCCGAACTGGAAGCCGGTGTGCAGGGTGGCGATGACGATCAGCGACAGGCCGAGATAGACGTGGGCGGAGGTCCAGGCCTTCAAGGACCAGCGCTTGCGGGTGATCGCCCGCTTCCGCACCCCCAGCGCGGTCAGCCAGAGGATCAGCAGCGCGCCGATCGTGCCGAGCGTGTAGCCGTACCAGCTGCCGCCGTTGGGCCGCGGCTCGACGTCGATCAACAGATAGGCGAGGATCGCGACCGCGGAGATGGCGGCCGCGATCTTGAGCCATTTGAAGTTGCGGTGGCGCAGGAAGCCTTCGTGGCTGGTGCCGTCGCTGAGGTCGGTGCGCTCGATCCCCCGGCTCGCCACTCTTAGGGCCTGTGCTCGTGTCCGGAGATGGCCGTGATCGGTCTGAGAAGGCGGCTGGATAGGAGAGGGGCGAAGGCCGGGCCAGGCAGCCCGGTCGAGGCGCTCGACGCCCCCAGCCGCCTTCTCAGACCGACCGCGAAGCGGCGGGCTGTCCTTTGCCGCCCGGCGGCGTCGCCGCGTCGGTCACGATGAATCTTCATCGCTCCCTCCTTACTCCTTGCCGGACAACAAATGCCAGCCCGTCACGACCGTCTCCGGACACGAGCACAGGCCCTTAGCCCTCCTGGCCCATCCGCGCGACCGTCAGGAACTCCTCGGGCGCGACCCGGATCGCGGCGCCCGTCGGGCAGGCGCGGACGCAGGCCGGGCCGCCCTCGATGCCGGAGCACATGTCGCACTTGATCGCCTTCTTGGGCGTCTCCGGGCTGACCCTTTTCTCGGTCCAGCTCCGCGGCGGCTCGCCGGGGCCGGGGCCGAAGCCGCTCAGCAGCCAGACCAGAAGGTTCGGCTTCTTCGGCGGCACCTTGTCCATCCGGATCACGCCATAGGGGCAATTGCGCTGGCAATTGCCGCAGCCGATGCAGGTCTCGTCGATATAGACCTCGCCGTCGGGGCCGCGGTGGATCGCGTTGGGCGGGCAATCGGCCATGCAATGCGGGTGCTCGCAATGGCGGCAGCTGGTCGGCACGTGGAGATGGGCGAAGGTCTTGCCCGCCTCGCGATTGAGCCGCGACAGGCCCTCATGGGCGTCGGCGCAGGCCTTCTCGCAATTGTCGCAGCCGACGCAGAGCTTCTCGTCGATGAGCAGGAGGTCGGTCGCCTCGCCGATGCCGTTCTCGACGAGGAAGCCGGCGACCTTCGAATAGAGGTCGACGACGCCGCCGAAGCCATCCTTGCGGTCCTCGATGAAGCTGGTCAGCTCGTGCCGCGCCGCCATGTCGCGCTCGAACCGGGCGAGCAATTCCGGCTTGGCCTCGAGCAGGGCGCGGAACGCATCGCCGCCGAGCTTGATCACCTCGGACTTGATCGCGGCGCGGACCGTGGCGGTGCGGCGGCCGCCGTCGATCAGGGCCATCTCGCCGACATAGGAGCCGGCCGGCAGATAGGAGAGGAAAACGGGCTTGCCGCCGATATCCTTCTCGACCACCATCGAGCCCTGGCGGATGACGAAGATGTCGTAATTCGCCTCGCCTTCCTTGATGATCGTCTCGCCCGCCTTGACGCTCTGGATCTCGGCGGTGGCGAGCACGCCGGCAAGATCCTGCGGGGTGACCGAGGAGCCGAGCATCTGGAGCAATTGCCGCTCGGTCGAGATGCGGGTGATCTCGCGCTTCGCCGCCGGCACCGTCGACATCAGCTTCAGGGCGGCGTTGCGCGGGATCTCGACGACGATCGCGCTCGAGGCGGCGCGGACGGTGGCGCCGCGCTTGCGGCCCGAGATGAGGCCGACCTCGCCGACGATCGAGCCCTGCGGGATGGTCACGGTGACGCTGGGATTGGCCGGATCGACCTCGACCTCGACCGCGCCGTCGGCGATCGCGAACAGCGACGAGCCGGGCTCGTTGCGGGCGAAGATGATCTCGCCCTCGCGGTAGGAGACCGGATCGGAATCGAGCATGAACTCGCGCATCTGGAGCATCGACATCTCGTTGAGGATCGAGACCCGCTGGCGGAGGAAGCCGAGCCATTCCTCGACGCTGCGCCGGCCCGGCAGGGTCGCGAACTTGGCCTCGAGGATCGGCTCGTCGGCGGGCTTCAGCGCAGTGTTGCCGTTGATGAACTCGATGACGTCATAGCCCTGGTTCATGCAATGCTTGATCAGCGGATAGCCGGCGAGCGCGCCGATCACGTAGAGGCCGGGCACGGTGGATTCGAAGGTCGGCGACAGCTTCGGATAGGAAATCCGGTCCGGGCTCGAGAATTGGACGCCGGTGCCCGGCACGATCGCCTTCTTGCCGTCCTTCTCCTCGAAGCTGGCGCAGCAGGCCTCGACGAAGGCGCGCGGCGGCGCCGAGCCCATCCGGGCGATCACCCGGTCGCATTGGGCCTTCAATTCGCCGTCGCGGGTGTCGAAGGTGATCCAGCCCTGTTCGATCCTGCTCGCCGTGGTCTCGCGCAGGATCGTCATCCGGCCCTCGCCCTCGGCGGCGAGCAGCGCCTTGACGTTGGCGTCCTTGGCGGTGGCGAACTCGGCCGAGCGGTTGACGATGGTGACGGTGTTGCGCTGCTCGGGGTCGGCGGCGAGGCCGAGCGCATTCTCGATGCCGGCGTCGCCGGCGCCGATCACAATGATATGCTCGTCGATATATTCGCCCGGATCGTCGAGCTGGTACTGGACCCGGGCGCCGTCGCCGACCGGGCAGCGGACCAGGTTCGGATTGCCCTGGGTGCCGATGGCGAGGATCACGGTGTCGGCGGTGATCGTCTCGCCGGCCTTGGTGGTCAGCGTGAAATTGCCCTTCTCGCCGGTGATCGCGGCGATCTCGGCATTGGCTTTGACGTTGACCCTGTGGCCGGCGGTCATCTCGTCCCAGGTGCCGAGCACCTTCTCGCGCTTGCCCGCCTCGAATTTCAGGTCCGAGCGCAGCACGAGCTGGCTCGGCGTCGCCATCACATGCTTGCCCTTCTGATATTTGTAGATGGTGTCGCAGAGATGGTCGGTCTTCTCGAGGAGGACGTGGCTGAGGCCGAGCTGCGCGGCCCGGGCAGCGGCGCTCAATCCGGCGGGACCTGATCCGACGATGGCGATCTTATAGTCCGACGCCACTGGACGACGATCCTCCCTTGGGCGGGCAATTCTAGCAGCTTCTGGGGGCGAAGCCATACTTGACGCCGGCTTTTTTGCCGCGACAATCGGCGCCGATGGCAGAGGTTTCGCCCCCCGCGCGCCGGCTCTCCCCGGCGACGATCGCTCTCGTCCTGGCGGCGCTGCTGGCGCTTGCCGCGATCGCCATCAGGCTCAGCCAGTCTGACGAGCCGGCCGCCGCTCCCACTGCCGCACCGCCGCCCCAGACGATGGATACGATGGTAGCTTCGCTGCAGGAACGGCTGCGGCAGGATCCCGACAATGATCGCGGCTGGTTCCTGCTCGGCCTCACCTATCGCGGCGGCGAGCGGTTCGCCGAGGCGGCGCAGGCCTTCCGCCGCGCCGTCGAGCTCAGCCCCCGCAACGCCGATTATGCCGCCTATCTCGGCGAGGCGCTGATCCTCGGCAGCGCGGGCAGCCCGCCGCCCGAGGCCGAGCGGCTGTTCCGCCGCGCGCTCGAGCTCCAGCCCGGCAACCCGCAGGCGCGCTATTATCTGGCGACTCTGAAGGACCTCGGCGGCGACCACCGGGGCGCGGTCGAGGATCTCCTCGCCTTGCTGCGCGAAGCGCCCGCCGGGGCGCCGTGGGAGCCGCAGGTGCGCGAGGCCGTCGCCGCGATCGCCGGCCAGCACCGGATCGACCTCGCCGGCCGGCTGCCGCCGCCGCGCCCGAGCGCCACCGCCGCGATCCCCGGGCCGACGCCGCAGCAGATGGCGGCGGCGCGCGCGATTCCGCCCGGCGAGCAGGACCGGATGGTGCGCGCGATGGTCGACGGCCTCGCCGCACGCCTGCGGCAGAACCCGCGCGACGCCGACGGCTGGATCCGGCTGATGCGCTCGCGCATGGTGCTGAACGATCCGGCGGCGGCGCGCGCGGCGCTCCGCTCCGGCCTCGCCGCCTTTGCCGGCGACGCCGCCGTCCAGGCGCGGCTGCGCGACGCCGCGCGCGAGCTCGGCATCTCATGAGCTGGTCGCCCGACAGCTGGCGGTCCTGCGAGGCGCGCCAGCAGCCCCGCTATCCCGATCCGGACGCGCTCGCCGCCGCGACGCGCGAGCTCGCCGCTTATCCGCCGCTGGTCGCCTTTGCCGAGGTCGCCGCGCTCAAGGCGGCGATCGCCGAGGCGCAGGCAGGCCGCGCCTTCCTGCTCCAGGGCGGCGATTGCGCCGAGAGCTTCGCCGAATTCTCGCCGGCGAACATCGCCGCCAATGTCGCCCTCATCGAAGCGATGGCGGCGAGGATCGCCGGCGCCTCCGGCCTTGCGGTGATCCGCGTCGGCCGGATGGCCGGTCAGTTCGCCAAGCCACGCTCGGCGGCGATCGAAACCCGCGGCGGCGCCGCTTTCCCCGCCTATCGCGGCGACATCGTCAACGCCATCGCCTTCGACGCCGCCGCCCGCCGGCCCGATCCGGAGCGGATGTTCCGCGCTTACGCCCAGGCCGCGGCGACGCTCAGCCGGCTCGGCCCCGCTTTCTACGCCAGCCACGAGGCGCTTCTGCTTCCCTTCGAGCAGGCGCTGGTCCGCAGCGAGGCCGGCCGGGCCTATGCCTCGTCCGCCCATTTCCTGTGGATCGGCGACCGCACCCGCTTCGTCGGCTCGGCCCATGTCGAGTTCGCCCGCGGGCTCGCCAATCCGATCGGCATCAAATGCGGACCGACGCTCGCGCCCGAAGTCCTGCTGCGGCTGCTCGAAATCCTCGATCCGGGGCGCGAGCCGGGCCGAATCTCCCTGATCGTCCGGCTCGGACGCGAGCGGGTCGCCGCGGCCTTGCCGCCGCTCATCCGCGCCGTCCGCTCGAGCGGCCATCCCGTCCTCTGGTCGTGCGATCCGATGCACGGCAATACGCGGCGCACGCCGGGCGGCGCCAAGACCCGGGCGCTGGCCGATATCCTGGCCGAGACGGGGACCTTCTTCGCCGCGGCCGCGGCCGGGGGCGCCCGCTGCGGCGGCCTCCATTTCGAGATGACCGGCCGCGACGTCGCCGAATGCACGGGCGGCGGGATCGCGCCGGGGGACGTCGACCTGGCCGACCGCTATCACAGCCATTGCGATCCGCGGCTGAACCCGGCCCAGGCGCTGGCGCTCGCCGATCTGGTCGCCGAAGCGCTCGTCCCGGCACCGCTTCCCCCGGCGATGAAGCTGGGCTAGACCGTCGCCTTCGTTCCATTGACGAGGATGTCATGAAGCTTCTGATCACCACCGTCGCGGGCGTCGCCCTGATCGCCCTCTCCGGCTGCAACCGGGCCGCGCCGGCCAACAACGCCGCGGCCAACGAAGCCGCCAACGAGGCCGCGCCGGCGCCCGCCGCCAACGACGCCGGCGCCAAGCCGGCCGACGGCAATGCCGCCGCGCCCGCCGATGCCGCTGCCCCGGCCGGCGGCGACAAGCCGGCCGGCGACACCGCCACCGAGACTTCGAGCGACGACCAGCCGGCCGACCAGACCGACCAGGGCGGCAAGTAAGCCCGGCGGCGGGGGCGGCGCCGCGGCGCGCGCCCCCGCCCCGTTCGCAGCGCTTCCTTGACAGCGGGGCGCGCAGGCCCATATGCGCCTCTCTTTCGCGCCTTTGCCGGCCCCTTCGTCTAGCGGTCCAGGACGTCGCCCTCTCACGGCGAAAACACGGGTTCGAGTCCCGTAGGGGTCACCATGATCGACCGCCAGGCGATCAGAATGCAGTGACGCACTTCGTGGCCGCGCGCCTGATGCTGCCGATCATATCGACTGGAATGGCGATGCCGTGCATCCTCAGTCGAGGTGCGGCTCCCTTCGCCATCTCCACCGTGAAACTCCGGGTGAACAACTCGCAGACCAGCAAAAGCAGCGCGTGGCTTACGGCGGCGCCCACGCAGCTTCGCGGCGCGAAGCCGAACGGCACGTAGGTTCCCCTGGTCGCCGGCTTTCGCGGCGACAGCCATCGGTCGGGATCGAAGCGTTCAGGATCCTGCCAATAGTCGTCGAGGTGATGGAAGATGTACGAGCTAAGGTCGTAACGGCCACCTTTGCGCAGCTCCACTCCATCCACCTCGATATCGCGCGCGGCACGACGACGGACGACGAAGGGGAACGGCCACATCCGGCCCGCCTCCTTGATGAACCGCACCGTCGAGGGCAACTTCTCGTTGGGCAGAGAGTAGAGCTCCTGCGGCTCGAGCGCTGCCATTTCCTGCTCGATTCTGTCCCGCCACTCGGGGTGGCGATGCATCGCGTAAACGAGACAGCAGGCGCTGAACTCGGGCGCGACGGAGGCCGCCGTCAAGAGCGTCGTGGCGAGATAGGCCACCCGGTGCACCCCCAGCTGATCCGCAAACGGGAGGAGCGATTGCAGAAAATCCTCGCGGGGCGGCACGCGACCCGCCAGACGGCGCCGGACTTCCCTCGAGATGACGCGGGTCGCTTGCCGCAGCTGGATGAAACTGGCGAGCCGGAGACGGATCGAATTCCGCTCCGATGTCAGAAACTTACGAACCCGCGCCTCCTGCTCGATCTGCAGCAGCCGCAAATCGGCTTCGGCCAGGCCGTCGATGATGGTCGGAACGATCGCGTGCGCAACCGCGCGCCCGACGAGCCAGGTCAGATCCTGTTCGCGGTCGGCGCGCTCGAGCAGGAAGGACCGCATTCGTTCATGCAGAGCCTGGACGTGTCGCGGCTCGGTCAGGCGGCGATTCTGCTCGATGAGCACGGCGCGAACGTCGCTCCACGGGACTCGCGCCCTCGTGCTCGGCGGCTTGAGCAGGTCGATCAGCGAGTTGCCGACGTAAAGGGCCTCGGTGTTGGCCGCTTCAACCTGCGCTGCGATCGCGGGATCGAAGATGCTGATGATCCCGTCCGGACGCCGAATCACCGAACCGTCGCGGCGCACGCTCGCGAACAACGCGTCCATGTGCTCGTTGTCGCTGTGATCGACGTGGCTATTCATTTGAGAAAGGGGAAGGCAGCCATGCGCGACTGCCTTCCCAATTCATCCGGCTTGCACCTGGAAAGCTGGACTTAGAATTCGATATAGTCTGCCCAAGGGCGATATTCCGGATAGCAACCTGCCCGAAGGTTCAATGCCACTCGGACAGCTCGAAGAAACCGTGCCATTTTAAGTCTCCGTGCTTCGACTCGGTACTCAAGTTTGAGCTTCAACTCATGCTCAGTCAACGAAATGCTGATCGACGTCAGTAGCGTTGACCACTAATATCGCACATGTCGTCGCATATCCTTCTGGCCAGTTGAGGAACGTGAGAAGGCGGATGGTCCGGGACATCAAGCGGGACCCATTGGGCTGGCTCGACGATGCCGCGCGAGACGGTCGCGGAGTCCGCTGGATATCACGCCGCGAGCTTTGCGTTTACGATGCGGATGTCGCCCGGGCGCTTCTTCGCAACGACGGCGGCCGGATGGTGGACCATTCCGACTTTTTCGGCAACGGCCCTCTCGCCCCGTCGAGAGAAGCGCAGATCGCGCTCTCTCGCCAAGCCTATGCGCTGGTCCACGAGCAGGTCCAGAAGGTGGACTGCCGGCGCTTCGTTTCGACGCTCGGAGGGCGAAGCGAATGGCCGCGCGCCGGCAATGCGCTGCTCCTGGACATCATGCGGCCGGTGCTGGCGGCGCCCTGGCGTTCCCGAGCCTTTCACGAAGCGCTCGACGCGATGGTCGAGGCGCGAATCCTTGGCCGCCATGAGCCTGCCGCGGGAATCCTGCGGCGAATCCGCGACCGGTTCCGCTTCTACCGGGCGGTCGTCGGCGAAGCGGCGGAGTCCGCGGACAAGCCGGCGAACGGGCGGGATCTGCTCGAAGTCATTGCAAGCTTCGGGCGCGAGATAGACGAGACGGCGCTGGCGCAGCTTTATGCCGGATTCGTGTTCGCGACGGTCGGATCGATCGGCTTCGCCCTCGGCTGGGCGGTGCTGCAGGCCGTTCGCCAGCGAAAAACGGAGCACCATCCGACCCACATCGTGCTGGAAGCCCTGCGCCTGTACCCGATCGCCTGGCTGTTTCAGCGCCGGCTTCGGCAGCCGGATGTCATCTTGGGCGAACGCATACTTCCTGCGCAGACGGTCACGATCAGCCCCTATGCGATTCATCGCAATCCGGTTTACTGGCAGGAGCCGACCAGCTTTTTGCCCGAACGCTGGTCGGCAAGCGCCGATCGAACTGCATTTTTGCCCTTTGGCGCGGGCGACCATGGCTGTGTCGCGGCAGGCTTGAGCGTGGGTCTCGCAAGCCGCCTGCTGGCCGAAATTCTGGGCCGCGGCCCCGAGATCGAATCGGGCGACGGGCGGCCTTCGATCGGAGCTGCCCTTGCGCCGCCGCGCTTCATCCTGAAGTTGCGGCCGCCGAGCTTGTAGTTGGGGCCGGGCGGTCGGAAAAGGCTGCTCTGCGACCCGACGGAAACGATTGATTTCGTCGCTCGATCCAGCGAAAATGCTGAAGTGGATCGAGCGGCCCGTCCCGAAGGCGAGGAAAGATTCGCGCTCGCCGCGTCGCGCCGCTTCGCGTCATGGCTGGCGGGAACCGGCGGCAGCCTCGCCTTCACCACCTATCAGGCCGGCAAATTGTTCCTGCTCGGGACGCGGGCCGACGGGCGGCTGTCGGTGTTCGAGCGCAGCTTCGCCCGCGCGATGGGGCTGGCGGCGAGCGAGGACGGGCGCAGCCTGCTGCTCGCCACCCGCTGCCGGATCCACCGCTTCGACAACGTGCTGCCGCCGGGCGAGGCGAATGCGCAAGGCTTCGACGCCGTCTATGCGCCGCACGCGGCCTGGGTGACGGGCGATCTCGACGTCCACGACCTCGGCTTCGGCGCGGACGGCCGGCCGGTCTTCGTCAACACCCTGTTCGGCTGCATCGCCGCGGTCAGCGACACGCACAGCTTCCGGCCGCTGTGGAAGCCGCCCTTCGTGTCGCGGCTGGCGGCGGAGGACCGCTGCCACCTCAACGGCATGGCGATGGCGGCCGGGCGGCCGCGTTACGCCACCGCGGTGTCGCGCTCGGACACGGCCGACGGCTGGCGCGACCGCCGCACCGACGGCGGCGTGGCGGTCGACGTGGCGAGCGGCGAGATCGTCTGCGAGGGGCTCTCCATGCCGCATTCGCCGCGGCTGTTCGGCGGCAGGCTGTGGCTGCTCAACTCCGGCGCCGGCGAGCTCGGCCATGTCGACCGCGAGGCCGGGCGGTTCGAGCCGGTCGCCTTCTGTCCTGGCTATGCGCGGGGCCTCGCCTTCGCCGGCGATCATGCCGCCGTCGGCCTGAGCCTGGCGCGCGAGAACCGCACCTTCTCCGGCCTGCCGCTCGACGGGGCGCTGGCCGCGCGCGACACCGCGCCGCGCTGCGGCCTCGCCGTGATCGACCTCGCCAGCGGCGACATCGCCCATTGGCTTCGGCTCGAAGGCGTGGTCCGCGAGCTTTACGACGTCGCCTTCCTGCCCGGAATCCGCTGCCCCTCCGCGATCGGCTTCCGGACCGACGAGATCAGATATGTGATTTCGATCGAGGCGTGAGCGTCAGATCACGGTGAAGTCGCCCGCATTGAGCGGCGGGTGGCCGTCGAGCGTGGCGAACAGCACCTGCGCGCCGGCGCCGCTGCCGTCGGCGTCGAAGAACAGCTGACCGGTGGCGCTGTTGTAGACGATGCGGTCGTCGGCATCGCCGGCCTGGGTGCCGGCGACGAACGCATTGGCGCTGAGCGCGCCGAGGGAAAGGCCGGCGAACACCGCATGGTCGAGCAGGATCTTATCCGTGCCGGAGACGAAGTCGGCGAGCGTGTCGACGTTGCCGCCGCCCAGGGCAGTGGTGAAGGCGAAGCTGTCGGCGCCGCCGAAGCCCTGCAGATAGTCGCCGCCGGCGCCGCCGTTCAGCACGTTGGCGCCGGCATTGCCGTAAAGCGCGTTGGCGAGATTGTTGCCGGTGAGGTCGATCGCCGTTGTGCCGGATTGCGAGGTGGTCGAAAGCACCTCGATCTCCTGGCCCGCGGCAAGCGTGTAGCTCGCTTTGGCATAGACCACGTCCCTGCCGCCGCCGGCGCTCTCGGCGACATAGTCGCCGGCACTGTCGACGACATAGACGTCGTTGCCGGCGAGACCGACCAGGGTATCGGTGCCGCCGCCGCCCTCGATGAAATTGGCCCCGGCATTGCCGTAGATCGTCTGGTCGAATTCGTTGCCGATCAGCGTCTGGGCGTTCGTCCCCGCCTGGTTCGAGGAGGCGAGCAGCTCGACATGCACGCCGCCGATCATGGTGTAATCGCCGGGCGTGTAGATGATGTCGGTGCCGCCGCCGGCGCTCTCGACGACATTGTCCCCCGGTCCGGCGATGAAATAGACGTCGTTGCCGCCGAGCCCGACCAGGTAATCGGTGCCGCCGCCGCCCTGCAGGAAATTGGCGCCGGCATTGCCGTAAATCTCCTGGCCGAGCTCGTTGCCGACCAGCTGGAGCGCAGTGGTCGCGGCCTGGGAGACGCTCGACAGGATCTCGACCTCCTGGCCCGCCGCCAGCTTGTAATCGACGGACGCATAGACGACGTCGCGGCCCTGCGCCGCCGCCTCGAGCACCTGGTCGCCGGCATCGTCAACGAGGTATGAGTCGTCGCCGTCGCCGCCGTCCATCCGGTCCGCACCCGCCCCGCCGTCGAGGAAGTCGTCGCCGTCGCGGCCGCTCAAATCGTCCTCGGCGGCGCCGCCGAAGAAGATGTCACCGCCCTGCGAGCCGGCGAGCGCGTCCACGAAATCCGTGCCGCTGATCGAAAAGTCGGTCATCGTGGTGAACGGCGCGCCGAAGCTCAGCTCCGGATCGAAATAGATGCCGTTCACCGATATGTTGGTGAAGGTCGTGCCGGCGAAGTCGGGCTGGGCGTCGAGCCCGAGCGCGCCGCCGGTATAGGTGTAGGCGATGATGCCGTTGGTCGCATCGGCAATGATGTTGTTGGTGAAGCCGATCCCGACGCCCTGCGTGTCGGACAGGTCGAGCGCGGTGAATTCGCCCGCGAGGCCGACGCCGGTGATCGTGTTGCCGTCGAACGACAGCGGCCCGGACGGCTCGTAGGCGATGATGCCGGATGCATAATAATAGGTCCCGCCCATCGGCACCGTGTAGCCGATGCCGGTGATCGTGTTGCCGTCGAGCTCGCCTTGCGAGAGCGCGATCTGGATGCCGTTCTGGGCGGTCAGGCCGGTCGCGCCGATGCCGGTGATCGTGTTGCCGTTGAAGACGATGTCCGCGCCGACGATGAGCGCGCCCGTCTTCTGGAAATCGGTGATCGTCGAGCCGGTGACGGTGACGTCGTTGCCCGACAGGAGGCCGCTATTGTCGATGAACAGGCCGGAGCCGTGCTGGAGGCCGAACAGGCCGCCCGCCGGGCTGTTGCCATTATTGTCGATGGTGACCCCGTCGAGCCCGCCCGAGGAGTTGAGGAAAGCGATTCCCGAAAGCTCGTCGCCATTGCTGCCGGGCGTGGTGTCGCCGGAATAGGAGCCGTCCACGACGATGTCCTCGATGTGGACGTTGGTCGAATCGGTGATCCCGATCACGGCGCGGACATTGTCGCCGTAATGATCGGAGGTCCCGTTGATCGCGAGCACGTCGGGCGAGATCACGGTCACGCTGGCGCCGGCCGCAGCCTGGATGGTGAGGCCGGTCATGCCGTCGATCGTCAGCTGCTCGGCATAGGTGCCGGAGGAAAGCTCGATGCGGGCATTGTCGCCGGCCGCATCGATAGCCGCCTGGATCGTGCCGAACGTGCCGACCAGAGCGTCATTCTGATCGAACAGCCGGACCGGATCGGCCAGGTTCAGCACGATGTCGGCGAACTTCAGCAGCTCGATGCTGGACAAAGTGTCGGCGCCCTCGTCGCCATTGCCGGCATTGTTGTCGGTCACCGCGAGGAAGCCGGTGATGGTGCCGCCGCCGTCGGTGTCGTAGCCGATCGTGTAGTCGGCGAGATTGCCGGCATAATCGGCCTGATCGGCGCCCGCGTCGCCATGGAGACTATCGTCGCCGCCATTGCCCTGGAACTCGTCATTGCCGCCAAGGCCGGTCAGCGTGTCGTTGCCGGCGGCACCGCTCAGCGTGTCCTGAACGCCGGTTCCCTCGACATCGAAGGCGATGGTGAGGGTCGAATCGGGCGCGAAGAAGACGCCGTCCGCGAACGGATCGGTGCTGTCGAGATTGGCGATATTATTGTCGTGGATCGCGATCGCATCGGGGGTGATCGCGCCGTCGGCCGAGATCCCGATGTCGACGAACGAAAGCGTGTTGCCGGAAACCTGGCCGCCGCTGTTCGGGATGCCGAAGTCGAGGATGCCAATGCCGATGATCTTGCCGGCGGTCGATTCGCCGTTGCTGCCGGTGACGGAGTTGCCGGTGACGTCGAGACCGGTGTTGGCGAAGAGCAGCAGGCCCGCGGAATAGACGCTCTGGGTCCCGGCATAGCCGATCCCGCTGATCGTGTTGCCGTCGATCGTGCCGGTGGAAAGCTGGACCTGGATGCCGTTCTGCGCATTGATCGTCTGGGCGCCGCCGCCGGTGATGGTCACGCCGGAAATGTCGAGGTCGGCGTTGCGGACGTTGATCCCGGTCTTCTGAAAGTCGGTGATCGAGCCGCCGGTCATGGTGAAGGCGAGGTGCGGCCCGTTGTCGTTGCTGACGAGGACGCCCTGGCCGCGCTGGAGGCCCGAAATGACCGGGTGGCCGCCGGCGGTGGTGCCGTTCTCGTAGGGATCGCGAACCCCGGAGATGTCGACGGTCAGCAGCGAGCCCGACGAATTGCGGTAGAAGACGCCGACGAAGTCGTTGCCGGAAGTGACGGTGTTGGCCGCCCCGTGCCCGAAGACGTTGATGTTGTCGATCGTGACATCGGCCGAATTGAGGACGGTCACCACCGCCTCGACACCCTGGCCGCTGGCCTTGGTTCCGGTCTGGACGACATCGGCGGGCGCCTGGATCGTCACCACGGCGCCGACGGCCGCGACGATGGTCAGGCCGTCGATATTGTCGATGACGACCTGCTCCACATAGGTGCCGGCGCCGACCTCGATCGTGTAATTGTCGGCCGCCGCGTTGACCGCGGCCTGGATCGTGCCGAACGTGCCAACGACGGTGTGAGAGACGTTGAACAGCGTCACCGGCCCTGGCGCCGCGATCGCCTGGACCAGGCCGCTTCCGCCTGCCAGCTCGCTGCCGGCCTGGTCCGATGCCGCGGCGTTGCGCCGGCTGAGAGTGTCGATCGCCATGGGGTGCATCCTTGTGCAATGCCGAATGCGACAGGCGCGAAAGATCAGATGGCTGAACGCAATTCAGCCACCAGCGACGCCGTCGTCGGAGTTATCCATTTTGGAATTATGCGGCCGGCGCGAGGAAAATAGTCTGCCCGGCTCGCAGGTAATTAACTATGAACTTGGAGCGAGAACGAACCTGTCAATATTAGGTTCCCCGTAAAAATACTAGGTTCATTTTCTATAGCGAGCTCTGACTTTATCTATTTATACTTGTGATAAATCAAGCCGTGCCGAGAATGTTCTCGATCGGATAGCTGGGATGGGCGGATGGCAGGCCGGCCCGGCGCAGGCGAGGGGGGACAGGCCCGTCCCTCTTTTCAGATCACGGTGAAGTCGCCCGCGCTGAGCGGCGGGTGGCCGTCGAGCGTGGCGAACAGCACCTGCGCGCCGGCGCCGTTGCCGTCGGCGTCGAAGAACAGCTGGCCGGTGGCGCTGTTATAGACGATCCGGTCGTCGGCATCCTGCGCCGCCGTGCCGGCGACGAACGCGCTGGCCGGCAGAGCGCCGAGGCCGAGCCCGGTGAACACCGCATCGTCGAGCAGGATCTTGTCGGTGCCAGAGACGAAGTCGGCGATCTGATCGACATTGCCGCCGCCGAGCGCGGTGGTGAAGGCGAAGCTGTCGGCGCCACCGAAGCCCTGCAGATAGTCGCCGCCGGCGCCGCCGTTCAGCACGTTGGCGCCGGCATTGCCGTAAAGCGCGTTGGCGAGAGTGTTGCCGGTGAGGTCGATCGCTGCCGTGCCGGATTGCGAGGCGGTCGACAGGATCTCGATCTCCTGGCCCGCGCTCAGCGTATAGCTGGCCTTGGCATAGACCACGTCGGTGCCGCCGCCGGCGCCCTCGCCGACATAATCGCCGGCGCTGTCGACGACGTAGACGTCGTTGCCGCCAAGGCCGACCAGGGTGTCGGTGCCGCCGCCGCCCTCGATGAAATTGGCGCCGGCATTGCCGTAGATGGTCTGGTCGAAGCCGTTGCCGATCAGGGTCTGGGCGCTCGTCCCGGCCTGGTTCGAGGAGGCGAGCAGCTCGATCTCAAGGCCGCCGATCATCACATAGTCGAGCGGCGTGTAGATGATGTCGATGCCGCCGCCGGCGCTTTCGACGACATTGTCGCCGGGGCCGGCGACGAAATAGGTGTCGTTGCCGCCGAGCCCGATCAGATAGTCGGTGCCGCCGCCGCCCTGGAGGAAATTGTCGCCGGCATTGCCGTATATCTCCTGGCCGAGCTCGTTGCCGACCAGCACCAGCGCGGTCGTCGCATTCTGGCTGATGCTCGACAGAATCTCGATCTCGGCACCCGCGCCCAAAGCGTAGCTCACTCGGCTGTAGACGATGTCGAAGCCCTCCCCGGCTGCTTCGACGATCACGTCGCTGGGGCTCTCGACGACATAGACGTCGTCGCCGGTGCCGCCGGCCAGCTGGTCCACGCCGCCGGCGCCCTCGAGGAAATCGTTGTTCGCGCCGCCCCTCAGCGTGTCGTCGCCGCTTCCGCCGACGATCTCGTCATTGCCGTCGCCGCCTTCGATCAGGTCATTGCCGCCGGCGCCGTAGAGCACGTCGTTGCCGCCATGGCCGCGGATCGTGTCGGCGCCGTCCGCCGAGACGAAAGTGTCGGGACCGGCGGTGCCTTCGAAGCTTTGCGGCGCCGGCGCGAACACGTGGCTGTCGACGCCGCTGAGGTTGAAGGACGAAAGCTCGGTCGCCTGGACATTGAGCAGGGTGATCCGGAAGCCCGGCGCGGTTCCCCCGTTGCGCAGGCGGATCACCGCGTCCGCGCCGACCTGATCGATCAGCAGCGGCCCGCCCGCGCGAAACGGATCGGCGCCCTGGACGCTGATGTCGAGCCGGTCGCCCTCCTCGCCGACCTTGAAGTCTGAGATCGTGATCTGGGCGCGGTTGCCCGCGATCACCAGATCCTTGCCCGCGCCGAGGGTCACGTTGGTCGGAAACGGCTGGTCGCCGGTAAGGCCCTGCGGCGAGTTCAGCGTCAGGACGTCGTTGCCGGCGCCGGCGTCGATCGTGCCGCGATAGCTGGCGGCGATGACGTCGTCGCCGTCGCCGCCCAAAATGCCGAATTCCGAACTCGTCGCGGTGATGATGTCATTGCCGTCGCCGCCGTTCAGCGTGCCGGTGGGGCTGGTGAGCCGGTCGTTGCCCGCGCCCCCCTCCAGCACCAGAATGCCGTTGGGCAGGCCTGCCCGCGTGACCGTCAGGACGTCGTCGCCGTCGCCGCCGCGCAGCGTGTCGCTGCCGCCGAGGCTGTCGATCAGCGTGTCGTTGCCGCCCTCGCCTTCGAGCGTGTCGGACGCCCATTGCCCATCGAGGACGTCGTCGCCCTCGCCGCCCCGGAGCAGGTCGGTGCCGAAGCCGCCGGTCAGCACATCGTTCCCGCCGAAGCCCTGAATCTGGTCGTTGCCGAGGCCGCCGGCAAGCGTGTTCGGGCCGCCGTCGCCGTCAAGGACCAGATTGGGCGGCAGCGCGCCGTTCGGTGCGAAGCCGCCCATATTCTCGGCGCTGAGCTGCGCGATGGTGACGTTCTGCAGCACCGCCAGCGTCCAATAGGTGTTGCCGCTGGTCCTGACCTGGACCTGCACGTCCGCGCCGGACTGGACGAGGCGGGCCGTGGGGTCCGAGAACGGATTGCCGACATAGCCGAAGAAGAGCGGCTGCTTGACGAAGAAATCGGGCAGGTCGAACACGTCGCCGCCCGCGCCCGGCTGGAAATCGGTGACGACGATCGGCGCGGTCGGATCTCCGGCGCTGACCGGCAGCAGCGCGCCGACGCGCACCGTATCGATGCCCGCGCCCAGCGTCACCGTGGTTCCGCCGGGGCTGCGGATGTCCGCGGTGACGATGTCGTCGCCGTCGCCGGCCAGGACCGTGGCGCGGCTGTTCGATACCTCGATGCGGTCGTTACCGGTGCCGCCGTCGATCGTGAAATCATTGTAGTTCTGGCCGGGATGACGGCCGATCACGATTATCGTGTCGTCGTCGCCGCCGCCGTTGATCGTCCGGGTGAACAAGGCCGGCCCGATCGGCTGGCCGACCGGCTGCTCGTTGGGGGTGAGGTCGACGGTGATCGTGTCGTTGCCGGTGCCGCCGTTGATCGTCCCGGTGAAGCCGAACGCGTCGGTGATGACGTCGTTGCCGGCGCCGCCGGCGATCGTGTCCGAGCCGAGGCCGCCGTCGATCGTGTCGTTGCCGTCGCCGCCGTCGATCTGGTCGGCGCCGGCGCCGCCGCGAATGACGTCATTGCCCCCCGAACCGGTGATCGTATCGGAGCCGGCGCCGCCGTCGAGCGTGTCGCCGCCCGCGCCTCCGGCCAGGTTTTGCGCCGCCGGCGCCGAGCCGTCGAGCGCATAGCCGCCGAGATTGAAGGCGATGAGCGAGGCGATCGGAAACAGGTTGGTGAGGAACAGCGTCTGGTAACCGGCGGCGCCCGAGTCGAGCCGGAATTCAAAGGCGTTGTTGAAGGCGCTCACTTCCCGGACCCGCAGGAAGGCGGCGAACGGGTTGCTCGACTGATCCCATCCCCACAGCCCGGCCAGCGCCGTGCCCCAGTCGATCCGGTCGCCGCCGGCGCCGGGGGTGAAATCCATGATTTGCCCACCCGCGGACTGGAAGAGCCTCGAATCCGGGAGGAAAATCACATCCGATCCGCTGCCCAGATGGTAACTGCCCCGGGTGCGCCAGACGATGGTATCGTCGCCGTCGCCGCCCTGGATCGTCGCCCGCGCGTTTACGTCGAAATAATCCGCGCCGTTGCCGCCGATCAGGGAATGGGCGTTGCCGGCGTCGACGAGGCCGCTGAGGAAGAAGCGATCGTCGCCGTCGCCGCCGTCCATTACGACCGTGCCCGCGGTCGTGAATCGCTCGACGGTCAGCGTGTCGTTGCCGTCGCCGCCGCGCAGGACGTCGAAGCCGCCGGCGGTGTCGGTGATGGTATCGTTGCCGCCGAGGCCGTCGATGACGTCGTCACCGGCGGTCCCGGTCAGGGTGTCGTCGCCTGGAGTGCCGCTAATGTTGGGCATCGCTCGCTCCTTGCAATTCCCCCCCTAGTAGAATTGCGGTATTTTCGGAAATGGCGCCGCCGCCAGGGCTTCCCGCCGGCTGCCCGATCATTGCAGCCTCCAGGTCGGGCGACCACCGGCGACGCCCCTTCAAATCACGGTGAAGTCGCCCGCATTGAGCGGCGGGTGGCCGTCGAGCGTGGCGAACAGCACCTGCGCGCCGGCGCCGCTGCCGTCGGCGTCGAAGAACAGCTGACCCGTCGCGCTGTTATAGACGATCCGGTCGTCGGCATCGCCGGCCTGGGTGCCGGCGACGAACGCATTGGCCGGCAGAGCGCCGAGGCCGAACCCGGTGAACACCGCATCGTCGAGCAGGATCTTGTCGGTGCCAGAGACGAAGTCGGCGATCTGATCGACATTGCCGCCGCCCAGGGCAGTGGTGAAGGCGAAGCTGTCGGCGCCGCCATAGCCCTGCAGATAGTCGCCGCCGGCGCCGCCGTTCAGGGTGTTGGCGCCATTGTTGCCGTAGAGCGCGTTGCCGAATTCGTTGCCGGTGAGGTCGATCGCCGCCGTGCCGCCGGTCGAGATGGCGGACAGCACCTCGATCTCCTGGCCGGCGACGAGCGCGTAGCTCGCGCGGGCATAGACGACGTCGCTGCCCTGGCCGGCGGCCTCGACGACATAATCGCCGAGGCTGTCGACGACATAGACGTCGTTGCCGGCAAAGCCCTGGAGAATGTCGGTGCCGCCGCCGCCGTCGAGATAATTGTCGCCATTGTTGCCGAACAGGCGCTGGTCGATGCCGTTGCCGACGATGACGATCGGCGCCGTCCCCGCCTGGCTCAGCGCCGCCAGCGTCTCGACCTCCTGGTCCGCGCCCAGCGAGAAGCTGCCGCGCACATAGACGATGTCGTTGCCGCCGCCGGCAACCTCGGCGACATAGTCGTTGACGTCATCGACCAGATAGGAATCGTCGCCGCCGAACCCGACCAGAGTATCGTTGCCGCCGCCGCCATCGAGATAATTGGCGCCGGCATTGCCGTAGAGGATCTGGTTGACATTGTTGCCGACGATGACGATCGGCGCCGTCCCCGCCTGGCTCAGCGCCGCCAGCGTCTCGACCTCCTGGTCCGCGCCCAGCGAGAAGCTGCCGCGCACATAGACGATGTCGTTGCCGCCGCCGGCGACCTCGGCGACATAGTCGTTGACGTCGTCGACGACATAGGAATCGTCGCCGCCGAACCCGACCAGCGTATCGTTGCCCGAGCCGCCGTCGAGATAGTTGGCGCCGGCATTGCCGTAGAGGAACTGGCCGAACTCGTTGCCGACCAGCAGGATCTGGGCGGTGTCCGACTGACTGACCGCCGACAGATATTCGACCTCCTGGCCCGCCCCGAGCGTGAAGCCTCCCCCCGTATAGACCGTGTCGATGCCGCCCCCCGACGCCTCGATCACCGTGTCGGTCAGATCGTCGATGATGTAGGTGTCGTTGCCGAGCCCGCCCGCCATCGCGTCGCCGCCGGCGCCGCCGTCCAGGAAGTCGTTGCCGCCGCCGCCGCGGATCGCATTCGAAAGCGCGCTGCCTGTCAGGGTCTGGCCCGAGGCGCTCGTTCCGGTCAAATTCTCGACGTTCGCCAGCCCGGCCAGGCTGAAGCTCGCCAGGGCGGTGCGGATCTCGTCGATGCCCTCGCCGCTATTCTCGATGACTGTGTCGCCCGCCTCGTCGACGACGAAGCTGTCGTTGCCGATGCCGCCGGTCATCGCGTCGGCGCCGGTCCCGCCGTCGAGCGTGTCGTTGCCGGCGCCGCCGTCCAGGACGTCGCTGCCGGCGTCCCCATCCAGCGAGTCGTCCGCCGCTGCCCCGGCAATCTGGTCGTTGCCGTCCAGCCCCTGATAGAAATCGCGGTCGCTGGTGCCGGCGAAGCTGTCATCGCCGCCGGTCCCGATCGTGGCGGAGAAATAGATGCGCATCTTGATGTCGCTCTGGAACGTCGGGAAATCGACCCAGAGGATGCCGAGGTCGCCGGAACCGAAGGCGACCACTTCCGGGAGCATCTGGCCGCCCGTCGTGCCGACATTGACCATGAACTCGCCGCCGATCTTGACGCCGTTGGCGTCGAAGACCTGCGCCTTGATCTCGCCGTCCTGCGAGACATTGGGCGTCGTTCCGGTCGCCTCGCGCCAAGTCGCGAGGAAACCGCCGTCCGGCAGCGCGGTGAGGGCGGGCATATCCTGATTGTTGGCGGTGGTCGTGTTCAGCATGAACGGATTGCCGACCGGGGTTCCGGTCGGGCTGTAGATCTGACCCATTATCTCCGTGTCGACCGTCGCGACGACGAAGTTCCCCGAGGAAAGCACGGTCAGCGCATTGAATGAATTGGTGCTGCCGGCGATCGGAAACTCCCCGCCGACCTTGGTCCCGGCGGCGTCGAAAATCTGCCCGCGGAAGCCGTTCAGCTGATCGATCCAGGTCACGACGAAGCCGCCGCCCGGCAAGGTGCCGGTGAGCGGGAAATATTGCTCGAAGGCGGTGGTGGTGTTGACGAGGAATTCGTTGCCGACCCTGGCGCCGGCCGCATCGAATATCTGGCCCTTGACACCCTGGCTTTGGAACTGGATGTCCTGCGCGGTCCAGGCCGCGACGAAGCCGCCGGAGGACAGCGCCGAGAGGCTCACCTGCGACGCGTTGCCGAAAGATTCGGTGCTCATCAGGAACTCGCTGCCGAGCGCATTGCCCGCCGAGTCGTACATCCGCCCGAAAATATCGACTTGGTTGGCCCCGAAATCGCTCCAGGCGACCACGAAGCCGCCGCCCGCGAGCGCGACGACGTCGGGATTGCCTTGAACCTGAACGGCCACGGCGACTTCGGTACCGACCTTGGCGCCGTGCCGGTCGAAGAGCTGCAGCTTGACGCTCTGGCTCGACATCCAGACGCTGACGAAGCCGCCCGAAGGCAAGGCCGCGACGGCCGGCTCGTCCTGGCTGTTGAAGGTAATGGTGTTGACCAGGAACGGATCGGTTTCCGCGAACCTGTCGTCGCCGATCGTGTTGAAGTCATCGCGCCTCGGCCCCGCGGCCATGCTCGCCGGCTTCCGTGCCGGCCCAAGAGTGTTCGTCATTCTGTCACGGTCCTTGGCCGAATGGGGACAGTCGCCGGGACTGTCCACTTTTTGTCAGATCACGGTGAAGTCGCCCGCATTGAGCGGCGGGTGGCCGTCGAGCGTGGCGAACAGCACCTGCGCGCCGGCGCCGTTGCCGTCGGCGTCGAAGAACAGCTGGCCGGTGGCGCTGTCGTAGACGATGCGGTCGTCGGCATCGCCGGCCTGGGTGCCGGTGACGAAGGCATTGGCGCTGAGCGCGCCGAGGGAAAGGCCGGTGAACACCGCGTCGTCGAGCAGGACCTTGTCGGTGCCCGAGACGAAGTCGGCGAGCGTGTCGACGTTGCCGCCGCCCAGGGCAGTGGTGAAGGCGAAGCTGTCGGCGGCGCCGAAGCCCATCAGATAGTCCGCGCCGGCGCCGCCGTTCAGCACGTTGGCGCCGGCATTGCCGTAAAGCGCATTGCCGGCCTCGTTGCCGGTGAGGTCGATCGCCGCCGTGCCGCCCGTCGAGGCGGTGGAAAGCACCTCGATCGCCTGGCCCGCGGCAAGCGCATAGCTCACCTTGGCATAGACCACGTCGCGGCCGCCGAGGGCGCTCTCGGCGACATAATCGTCGGCGCTGTCGACGACATAGGCGTCGTCGCCGCCAAAGCCGGCAAGATAGTCGGCGCCGCCGCCGCCCTCGAGGAAATTGGTCCCGTTATTGCCGTAAATCTCCTGCCCGAAGCCGTTGCCGATCAGCGTCTGGGCGCCGGTCCCGGACTGGTCCGAGGAAGCGAGGACCTCGATCTCCACACCCTCGATCATGACATAGTCGCTGGGCGTGTAGATGACGTCGCGGGCGCCACCGCCGACGCTTTCGACGACATGATCGCCGGGGCCGGTGACGAAATAGCGGTCGCTGCCGCCGAGCCCGACCAGATAGTCGTTGCCGCCGCCGCCCTGGAGATAATTGGCGCCGGCATTGCCGTAAATCTCCTGGTCGAAGGCGTTGCCGACCAGGTTCAGCGGAGTCGCCGCGGACTGGTTCACGGCCGAAAGGATTTCGATCTCCAGGCCGGCCTGGAGCGTGTAGCTGGCCTGGACGTAGATGACGTCGCGGCCGCCGCCGGCGCTCTCGACGACATGATCGCCGGCGCCGGTGATCAAATAGCGGTCGTCGCCGCCGAGCCCGACCAGATAGTCGACGCCGCCGCCGCCGGTGAGGTAGTTGGACCCGGCATTGCCGTAAATCTCCTGGCCGAACGCGTTGCCGATCAGGTCGATCGCGGTGACGGCGCCGAGGCTCGCCGTCGACAGGATCTCGACCTCGGCTCCCGCGGTGAGGGCGTAGCTCGAGCTCGCATAGACCACGTCGCGGCCGCCGCCGGCCTGCTCGACGATCGCATCCGCGAAGGAATCGACGTGGTAGGAATCGTTGCCGAGCCCGCCCGCCAGCGTGTCGCCGCCGGTGCCGCCGATCAGGGAGTCGTTGCCGGCGCCGCCGGTGATCGCATTCGCCAGCTCGTTGCCGATCAGCGTCTGGCCCGCCGCGCCGGTTCCTTTCAGATTTTCGACATTGGCCAGGCCGGCGATGCTGAAGCTGGCCAAAGCGGTGCGGACCTCATCGACGCCCTCGCCGGCATTCTCGATCGCCGTGTCGGCCGCATCGTCGAGGATGTAGATGTCGTTGCCGGTGCCGCCGGACATCGCGTCGGCGCCGGCGCCGCCGTCGAGCAGATCGTTGCCGCCCGCCCCGTTGATGACGTCGTTGCCGCCATTGGCCTGGATTATATCGTCGCCGCTGCCGGTGGTGATGGTGTCGGCGCCCGCGCCGGAGGTGATCTGGTAGACCTCGAAATTCGACAGGGTCAGGGGCACGGGCGTGGTTACGCTGGTGTCGGCCGCGATGATGAAGCTGATGCTGGCATAGGCGCTGAAATCGATGATCAGCCGGTCGAGCCCGCCCGCCGCGTTCAGCGAGAGGGTCGCGCCGGCGAGCAGCGGGGCGGCGTCGACGCTGATCGTGTCGTTGAAGCTGCTCGAGACGAAATTGATATGCTCGAAGCCGCTGAACTGGTCGCCGCTGAAATTGCCCCGGAATGCCCCCGCTCCGTCGGCGGAAAGCGTCGAGTTGAAGCCGTTGCCGTTGAGGTTGAGCGTGTCGTCGCCAGCGCCGGCCGCATAGACTCCGCCTTCGCCGACGGCAAAGTTGAAGACGTCGTTGCCCGAGCCGGTGGTCAGGTACATGACCTGCTCGATACCGGTCAGAGTCGTGCCGTTGGAGAGCGAGCCGGTGCCGGCTGCCAGGTCGCGGGTCAGGACGAGGTTTTCGGTGGACGCGCCATATTCGCCCATCCAGCGGTCGTAGCCGAAGCCGGCGCCGCCGTTGACGGTGTCGATCCCCGAGGAGGTGATCCAATCGTCCCCGTCGCCGCCGTTGAGGATGTTCGAGCCGGCACCGCCGTTGAGGATGTCGTCGCCGGCGCCGCTATTGAGCACGTCGTCGCCGCCATTGCCGGTGAGCGTGTCCTTGCCGGCGCCGGTGGTGACGTGGTCGGCGCCGCTGGTGAGGTTCAGCTTGAACACTTCGAAGCTGATGATCGTGCCGAAGCTGGCGGTGGTGGAGGTGCCGTCGAATGTCAGGTCGACTGCGGCCAGGGCGGAGAGGTTTGCCTCCAGCGTATCGGTCCCGCCGGCGCCGTCGAGAACGACCGTCGCCCCCAGCGCCAGAGCGCCGCCGTCGAGGATGAAGACATCGTGCCAGAAGTCGAGCTTGACCTGGAGATGCTCGATGTTCGAGAAATTCACGAAGTTGGACCCATCAACCGTGTTCACCGAGCCGCCGAACGAGCCGCCGCTGGAAGTGATGACCGAAGGCACTGCGATGAGGGACGCCCCGGCATAGGGATCGACGGGCACGGACGAATAGTCGACGATCAGGGTATCGCTGTCGCCGAGCCCGTCGACAGTGTCCCTGCCGAGCAGCGGGTTTATCGTGTCGGAACCGCTGGTGCCGGTGAGATTGTCGTTTCCGTTCGTGCCGGTGATGGCGGGCATCATGTCCTCTTTATCGTGAATCGCGGAACGGGGCGCGCTGTTCGCCCGACTCGAATCATCTGTAAAAGATGTCCCGCCCCAACTACTTACGGCGGAGCCGCTAGCAGATCGGAAGGCGGAAAGATAGGCTCAGTGTCGCGCGCCGGCGAGGTGGGCGACGCGGACCGCGTCGGCCAGCGTGCGGCCGCCGAGCTTGGCGATCAGGGCGGCACGCATCGCCTCGACCGCGGCGACCTCGAGACCGAGCGTCTCGGCGGCGGCGAGGTTCGACAGCCCCTGGCCGAGCGCGGCGAGCACCGACCGCTCGCCGTCGCCGAGCCCGGCGATCGCTTCGGCCGCTTTCTCGCGCAGCCGCCGGTAGCCGGCGGGGTCGCCGCTCTTCAGCCGGGCGCGGTCGAGCGCGGCGAGCAAAGCGGCGCGCTCGAACGGCTTTTCGAGGAAGTCGGAGGCGCCGGCGCGGAGCGCGGTCACCGCCACCGCGATGTCGCCGTGCCCGGTCATGAACACCACCGGCATGGTCGCGCCGCGCAGGCCGAGCTGGCGCTGGACCTCGAGCCCGTCCATGTCCGGCATTCTGACGTCGAGGAGGATGCAGCCCGGGGCCAGCCCGTCGATCCGGGCGAGCAGCTCGGCGCCCGAGGCGAAGGCGGTGCAGGCATGGCCGGCGAGGGTCAGCATGACGCCGAGCGAACGGCGGATCACCTCTTCGTCGTCGACCAGATAGACCTGCATCGCCGGCTGCTCAGCCCTCCTCCTCCTCTTCCTCCGCCATCGGCAGGGTGAACTGGAATTCGGCGCCGCCCTCGGCGGATTCGCCGGCGCGGATGCGGCCGCCATGCGCCTCGACGATCGTCCGGCAGATCGACAGGCCGAGCCCCATGCCGCTGCTCTTGGTGCTGACGAACGCCTGGAACAGCTGTCCGGCGACATCCCGGGCGATCCCCGGCCCACTATCGGCGACCGTGATCCGGATCATCCCACCCTCTTCGACCGTCGAGGCGACCAGCAGCCGGCGGACGGCGCTGTCCTCCATCGCCTCGACCGCGTTGCGGATGAGGTTGATCAGCACCTGCTGGATCTGGACGCGGTCGACCAGGACCGGTGTCGCCGCCGGGTCGAGATCGATCTGGGCGGTGACTCCGTGCTCGCGCGCGCCGACCAAAGCGAGCGCGGCCGCCTCCTCGATCAGCTCGGGCAAATCCTCGACCCGCTTTTCGACCTCGCCGCGGGCGATGAACTCGCGCAGCCGGCGGACGATGGCGCCGGCGCGCATCGTCTGGCCGGACATTTCCTCGAAGACTTCCCTGAGCAGAGCGCGGTCCTCCGCGCGGTCGCTGTCGATGATCGGCTCGGCGGCCTGGGCATAATTGGCGATCGCGGTCAGCGGCTGGTTGAGCTCGTGCGCGAGGGTCGTCGCCATCGTCCCCATCGCGCTGAGGCGCGAGACGTGGACCAGCTCCGACTGCAGCTCGTTGACCCGCGCCTCGGTGCGGTGCTTGTCGGTCAGATCGCGCACGAAGCCGGTGAAGATCTGCTGGCCCTCGCTCTGCGCTTCGCCGACCTTGATCTCCATCGGAAAGGCGCGGCCGTCCTTCCTGAGCCCGGTGACGAGGCGGCTTAGGCCGATGATCCTGCGCTCGCCGGTCTTGTGATAGCGGTAGAGGTAGGAATCGTGGCGCTCGCGATCGGGCGACGGCATCAGCAGGCTGACGTTGCGGCCGATCAGCTCCTCCTCGCTATAGCCGAACATGGTCTGGGCGGCGGCGCTGAACGAGATGATCAGGCCGCGCCCGTCGATCACGATCATCGCGTCGGGGACGGTGTCGAGGATCGACTGGAGATGGCGCTCGCGCCGCTCGACCGCCCGCTCGAACGCGTGGCGATCGGTGATGTCGCGAAGCACCTTGGCGTAGCCGCGCAGATTGCCGTCGCCGTCGCGCTGCGGAGTCACCGTCACCTCGGCGAGAAATTCGGTGCCGTCGCGGCGCCTCTGCCAGCGCTCGCTGGTCAGCCGCCCCTGCGCCAGCGCCTCGGCAAGGTCCCGGGCCGGGGTCCCGGCGGCGGCGGCCGCGGCCGGGAAGAAGGCCGCGCCGGACCGGCCGACCGCCTCCGCCTCGCTCCAGCCGAACAGCCGCTCGGCGCCCTTGTTCCAGACCGTCACCTCGTCCGCGGCATCGACCATGAAGATGGCGTGATCGGTGGCGCTCTCGGCGAGCAGGTTCAGCTCCTCGGCGCAAAGCGCGGCGCGGCGTGCGTCGGCGTCGGACCGGGCGCCCATCTCGACCGCCGTGAGATGAGCCTGGATCGCCTGCCGGCCGAGCAGAATCAGGCCGCCCGCGACGAGCCCGAAAACCACGACCCGAACCGCCTCCATGGCCGACAGCGAGCCGTCGGCGAGGAGCAGGGTCAGGCCGCCGGCGACGGACAGCGCCACCGCCAGCACCGCCGGCCCAAGATCGGCGTAGAAGGCGGTGACCAGCACCGCGGCGACCAGGAAAAGGAAGGGCGATTGCCCGCCGAGCAGCGGCTGGAGGGCAAGCTGGAGCGCGCAGGTCAGCGCCACGGCAAGTACGGCCAGCACATATCCGCCCAGCCGCGACGGCCGATCCCGGCCGCTCAGCGCCTGAAACCGCAGGTTCAAACCAGCCTCCCGGGAGGGGAAGAGCCTAACCACGCGCAATGACGCTGTATAGTCGTAGCGCCAAAAAAGATGGGCCGGCCAAGACCGGCCAAAAAAAGCGAACAATATCCGCGGTCAGGATTGGCCGTCCCCATCGCCGTTTTCGCCGAGGCCGGCGGCGAAGGCGAGCCGAAGCAGCTCCGAGAGGCTGCCGACGCCGAGTCTCGACATCAGTTTGGCGCGGTGGATTTCGACGGTGCGCGGACTGATGCCGAGCGCGTTGGCGATCGCCTTGTTGGGGTGGCCCCGGGCCAGGCCCTGGAGCACGTCGCGCTCGCGCCGGGTCAGCGCGGCGAGGCGCCGGGCGGCGTCTTCGCCGCGCGCCCGCCGGCGGCTCGCCCGGTCGAGCTTCGCGAAGCCTTGCTCGAGCGCGCTCAGCAGCGTCGCGCGCCCGAACGGCTTTTCGATGAAATCGACCGCGCCGGCCTTCATCGCCTGGACCGCGAGATTGATGTCGCCGTGGCCGGTCATGATGATCACCGGCAGGACGATGCCGCGGTCGCCGAGGGCAGCCTGCACTTCGAGACCGTCCATGTCGGGCATCCTGACGTCGAGCAGGATGCAGCCCGGCACGAGCGCGTCCGCCCCGTCGAGCAGGGCGGCGCCGGAGGCGTAGGTCCTGACGATGAGGCGCTGGCCGCGCAACATGAGGCTCGCCGACCGGCGAACCGCCTCGTCGTCATCGACGAGATGTACGAAACGATTCGGTCCCGTCATCGCCTTCCACCGTCCCTACCGGCGGCGGGACGCTAGTCGATCCCGGGCCGCGGCGTGATAAGGGATTCTACTTATTGCCGGCGGCCGCCGGCGTGCGCGCCGTCACGGCGATGGCGGCAGGTCAGCGGTTCGGCAGGATCAGTCGCAGCGGCCGGTCGCCGCGCTCGATCTCGAACTCGACACGGCGCGAATTGGCGATCTGCCAGGCGAGCTCTTCGCGCCGCTCTTCGTCCAGCTGGGCGCCGTTGACGCGCAGGATGACGTCGCCGGGCTGAATGCCGGCGCGCGCCAGTGCCGGGAGGTCGGCGCCGGGGCGGACGATGTAGCCGTCGACCCGGCCGCCGGCCATGCGCGGCGCGAGGCCGAGCCGGTAGCGCAGCGTCTCTTCCTGCTGGGCGGGCGGCGGCGGCGGCGCGGCGGCAGCGGCGGGCGCGGCACCGCCCCGGTCGGCGCCGTCGAAGGTGAGCCGCACCTCACCGGCCGCGGTCGCCAGCACCGCGGCGTGGAGCTCGACCCGGACCAGGGTGACGCCCGGCACGACCTCCCGCCCGAGCGGCACGAAGCGCTGGCTGCCGTCCGCCCTGCCGATCACCGCTCCTGACGCCATCACGCCGATCAGATGCAGCTGCGCGACATCTGCCGCCGGCGTTGCGGGCGGCGGCACCGCGACCGCCGCGGGCGGCGGCGAAGGCGCTGCGGTCCGGGTCGGCGCCGGCGGCGGCGCGGGCGGTTGCTCGCCCGCCGGCCAGAGCAGATAGGCGAGCAGCAGCGCGATCGCCGTCCCGCCGGCGGCCAAAGCGCGTTTGTCGCGTGGAGCCATCGGCATCGCGCTTAGTCCGACCAGCTGCGCGCGACCACGCGCGAGGGCTGCAGGCGGGCGTCGACCAGCGCCGATTCGGTGAATTCGGACGCGCCGACCCGGACCCGGAGGTCGAGCGCGAACCAGCGGGTCCTGAGCTGCGGCTGGAGCTGGGCGTCGAGCGGCACGGCGAGGCCGCGCAGAGCGTCCAGGCGCCAGAATTCGATCTGGTTCGCCCAGCCGCCCGCCGGGCGCGAGGCGATCACCCGCCGCGCCGCCGCGACGCTGAGCTGGCCCGGGGCAAGCATCGCCAGCAGGGGTGCCTGATCGGGGCTCAGCGTGTTGATGTTGATCGGCGAGAGATCGCTGACCGGCAGAGCGCACAGCCAGGGGCGCAGCCGGGCGTAGATTTCGGGAGTCATTCCGGCGACCGCGAGCAATTCGCCGGGCTCCGCGAACAGGGTGTTGCCGGTGCGGTAGGGGCTGGCGCCGGCGGCATAGGCCTCGTCCTCGGCGCCGGCCGGGCCCGGCGCGGAGTCGCTGTCGGCCCAGTCGGCTGCGGCTTCGGCGATCCGGCGGGCGTCGGCCTCGGGCGTCGCCAGCGCCGTCATCAGGCCGGCGAACTGGCTCACCCCCGAAGCCCGCCTGACGAGCGCGGTCGGGGCCATGCCTTCGACGACGCTGTTGACGTTGAAGCAATTGCCGCCGTCGCGGACCCGCGTCTCGGCCAGCGCGCCGCCCGGCAGCGGCACCCGGCGCACGGCGCCGTTCCAGCCGCCGTCGAGCGTCGTCCTTTCCGGGCTCTCGGCGATGCGATCGTCGAGAATCAGCAAAGCGAGCTGCTCGACGCCGTCGGCGAAGGCGCGGGCCTGATCGAGCGCGGCGGCATTGGCGGCGACCGCGCGCGACAGGCGCAATCCCTCCATCGCCGCCGCCGCGATCGCGCCGGTGACGGCGACGAGCAACAGCACGGCAAGCAAGGCGGCGCCCCGTTCCCGCGCGGGCATGCGCGGCCTCACCGCCCGCTCCCGACCAGGAACAGCTGACGGACCGCGCCGTGGACGTCGTCCCGGCTCAGCATTTCGACCGCGCGCGGCAAGAGATTGGCGTCGCTTGGATCCCAGGCCTCGCGCCAGCCGCCCTCGCGGTCGCGGTAGCGCAGCCGCAGCTCCCGGACATTGTCGAGCAGGAGCATCGCGACGGCGCGCGATTCGCCGTCAACCCGGTCGTAGGCGACCCGCTCCAGCCTGCCCTCGATCAGCCGATATTCGACGCGCTGGAGCCCGCCCTCGGCGGCGCCGCGCCGGACGAGGCCGATCAGCAGCGCCCCGTTGCCGCCGGTGAAGGCCGGCCGCGGCCGCCCGTCGCGGTCGCGGCTGGGGCGCACCGCCGCCTGGCCGAGGTCGGCCGCCAGCAGCGCTCCGAGCCGGCGCAGCTCGCCGACCTCGCCGAGCAGCCGCTCGGAGGTTTCCTGGGTGCGCACGGTCAGCGTCAGGAGGGCGATGCCGGCGGCGGTCAGCATGCCGAAGATGGTCAGCGCGATCAGCATCTCGACCAGCGTGAAGCCCTTGGGCGTAACGCCACCAAAGGCGCTGAAGCCGGCCTTTCTCATACCGGCGCCCTCCGGAACACGGTCAGCGAGGCCCGGCCCGGGCCGCCTTCCTCGGGATCGACCCGGATCTCGATCTGCTGGATGCGCGCCTCGGGCGAGCGGGCGACGCTGCGGCTCCAGCGCCAGCGGCGGCCGCCGTTGACGGCGAGCCCCCGGCTGGTGCCGAAGGCGGGCGGCGCCGGATCGGTCAGCGTCTCGACGGCGAGGTTGCGGGCGACCGTCTGCGCCAGCGCCTGGCTTTCGAGCCGGGCGCTGTTGGTCGCGGTGGCGCCGCCGAGGCGGAGCAAGGCGAGCGCGGCGAGGCTGAAGATGGCGAGCGCCACCAGCATCTCGATCAGGGTGAAGCCCTCTTCAGCGGACGCGAATTTCACCATCTTCACCTATATCGACCGCGGCGCGCCGATTGCTGCGGCGCAGCATGAGGCTGGCGGGCTCGGCGAGGCCGGTGGGGTCGAAGCGGATTCGGCCGGTCAATTCGGCCTGCGTTCCTTCGACCCAGTCGTAACGGACCGCGCCGCGGCGGCGGATCACCTCATAGCCGCCCGGCCCGACGGCGACGCTGGCGGTGCGCGAATCGAGTATGGCATCGTCGCGCGCCGCCTTGGCCCGCGCCGCGAAGCGCTCGGCCTCGGCGCGCAGGCTGCCGCCCCGTTCGGGCAGGCTGAGCACGACGGCGGCCGCGGCGAGGCCGATGATGACGATCACCACCATCAGCTCGACCAGGGTGAAGCCCTTCCTGTTCATGCCGCACTCCGTATCCGGATCCGCGCGTCCTGGAACAGGGCGTAGAGCCGGTCGGCCATCCGTTCGGCCTCGCCTTCGTCGAGGTCGTGCATCTCGGGAGAACGCAACGCGCCCGAGCCGGCGGTATCGACGAGCAGATCGGAAAGGCGCAAGGCGCGCTGCACCGGCCCGCGCGAGACCCGGATCGTCTGGGTCTTCTCATAAGGCACGATCCAGAGCTTCCGGCGGAGCAGACCGGCGGCGACGAACAGGGCGCTCTCGCCCAGCGCATGGGCGTGCTTGCGCCAGCGCAGCACGCCGAGGACGGCGAGCGCGGAGAGGCCGGCGGCGAGGATGCCGGCGCGCAGATCGACGGTGAAGGCGGCCACCGTCGCCAGCGCCGCCAGCGCCAGCCCGGGCGCCGCCTTGCGCACCAGCGCGCGGCGCGGAACGCCGTGGAAGGACTCGCGCGGCGGCGGCGCCGGAAAGCCGGCGACGGCAAGGATCGGCAGAATCTCGCCGATCCGGGCGAACGGCGCCGCGACCTGGACCCCGCCTTCCTTCCGGTCCGCGCCGAGGGTCTGGAAGGAGAGCCTGTACCAGCCGAGCAGGCGGGCGATCGGGCCGCTTTCGATCAGCGCCACCTGCGTCCGCCGGATCGGGATCACCACCTCGGACAAGGTGAACAGGCCGCGCGTGCGCCGCAGCCCGGCCTCGCTCCGGGTCAGCCGGAAGCCGAAATCGCGGGCGGCGGTGCGCGCGACTCCGGCAATGGTGCCGAGCGCCAGCACCAGCGCCACCAGGATCAGCCCGACGCGCAGGGTGACGAGGTGGGCCGCCTGGTCGGCGCGCCTCGGCGTGAACCAGTCGCTCCAGTTGATCAGGCCGAACTGGTCGAGCTGCTGGAGCGCGCCGGAAATCACCGCCAGGAAGATCAGCGAGAAGCCGAACAGGCCCGACAGAAGCAGCCGGCCGAGGCCCATTTCGAACAGCACCGGCTCGGCCGGCGGCGGCGCCTCCTCGGCCGCGGCCGGGCCATGGCGGACGAGGTCGCGCAGCGCATGCGCGTCGGCGAGCCCGATCATGTCGAGATTGCCCTCGTCTTTGGCGGCGCCGCCGGTCTCGATCTTCACCCGGGCGGTGCCGAACAGCCGGGCGAGCAGGCGCTGCTCGACGGCGATGTCTTGCACCCGATCGAACGGGATCACCCGCCGCTGGCGGTGGAGGAGGCCCTTTTCGATGACGATCTCGCCGGCGCCGATCGTGTAGCGGAAGCGCCACCAATAGAGGAAGGCGAAGAGCGCTCCGGCGGCCGCGGCGATCGCGACGAAGAGCAGCACCGAGGTGTAGCCCCGATTGCGCGCTCCCACCGCCATCGCCACCCCGGCCGTCGCCAGCTGCGGCACGATCTTCAGCCAGCGGACGATCAACGTCGCCGGATGAAGGCGCCGGGCGACGGCCTCGCTCACACGAATTCCTGGCGGAGCTTGGCGCGGATGCGGTCGCGCATCGCTTCCGCTTCCTCGTGCAGGATGCCCGGCAACGGCACCGCCGCGCCCTGGGTGCCGGCGGTATGGAGGATGAGCGTCGCCAGCCCGAAGCGGCGCTGGACCGGCCCCTGGGCGACGTCGATATGCTGGACCCGGCCGAACGGGACGATGGTGCGCACCCGAACGATCATGCCGCGGCGGATGTCGAGCTCGTCGGCGCCCTCGCGATAGCACCAGCGGCGGTAGCGCCGCCGCGGCAGGACCAGGGTGGCGAGCAGGCCGAGCGCCAGCACTGCGGCCGGCAGCAGGAAGGCGGGCAGCACCGTCTGCCGCAGCGGCCCGAGATCGGCGGCGACGGCAGCGAGGAGGAGCAAAGCGGCGATCAGGCCGGTCCGCACCGCCAGCACCTTGACCTGGTCCGGATGGAGCGGCGTCATTGCCTCCGGTTCGGCGCTGGCTTCGTCCTGGCTGTCGTGCGGCACGCCCCGCCTCCCCTCGTCCTTCGCCTGCTGGTGACATTGCCGGCCCGAGAGAGATAGAGAGGTTCGGGGGGATTTGGGAGAGGGCGATGCCGTCACGTTCGTTGGTCCGCGCGATGCCGGCCCTGCTCGTCTTCCTCGCTTTGGGCTGCGGCGAGCCTGCGCCCCAGCCGCAGCCCGGCAACGGCTTCGACCCGGCCCGCTTCGTCCAGGGCCGGCCGCGCCTCGATGCGCCCTATATCGCGACCGATCTGGAGGTGGTCGATGCGATGCTCGGCCTCGCCCAGGTTAAGCCCGACGACTATGTCATCGATCTGGGCTCGGGCGACGGCCGAATCCTGATCGCCGCCGCGCGCAGCAACGGCGCCCGCGGGCTCGGCGTCGACATCGATCCGGCGCGGATCCGCGAATCGAACGACAATGCGCGCGCCGCCGGAGTCGCCGGCCGGGTCGCCTTCCGCCGCCAGGACCTGTTCCAAACGCCGCTCGCCGAGGCGGACGTGCTGACCCTCTATCTGCTGCCCGAGGTGAACCTTCGCCTCAGGCCCCGAATCCTGGCCGAGATGCGGCCGGGCACGCGCGTCGTCAGCCACGATTTCGACATGGGCGAGTGGCGCTGGGACCAGCGCCAGCGGGTCGGCGACGCGACGATCTACCTGTGGACCGTCCCGGCCCGGGTCGGCGGCAACTGGACGCTGAGCGTCGGCGGCCGCACCTGGCCGCTCGTCCTCGAGCAGCATTATCAGCGCTTCGCCGGCACCGCCGGCACCGCCCGCATCGAGCAGGGCGGGCTGAACGGCGAGCGCATCCGCTTTCGCGCCGATCTCGGCGAGGGCCGCCGCACCTTCGAGGGCCGGGTGAGCGGCAATATGATCGAAGGCGGCGACTGGCGCGCGACCCGCGTGGGCTAACGTTTGCGCAGCACCACGGAGAGGTTGTTGGCCGGCATCGGCACGACCTGCTCCAGAACCAGCCCCTGCCCTTCGGCGGCGGCGACGACGTCGTCGAGCTGCCTCAGCCCCCATTGCGGGTCGCGCGCCCTGAGGCCGGCGTCGAACGCCTCGTTGCTCGGCGCGGTTGCGACCCCGGCCTGCCGGTAGGCGCCGTAAAGGTAGAGCGGCGCCCCCGGCGCGAGCAGCCGGCCGGCGCCGCGCAGCAGCCCCAAGGTCGCCGCCCACGGGCTGATATGGACCATGTTGATGCAGAGGATCGCATCGGCGGCGGCGACCGGCCACGTCTCGCCGCGGGCGTCGAGCGCAACCGGCGGCAGCAGATTGTCCGGGCCCGCCCGCGCCCGCCACGCCTCGATCGAGCGCAGCGCGGCGGGATCGGGATCGCTCGGCTGCCAGCGCAGCGCTGGAAATTCGCGGGCGAAGTGGAGAATGTGCTCGCCCGTGCCGCTGGCGATTTCCAGCACCGTCCCGTGCGCCGGCAGAATGCGGCGCAGCACCGCGGCGATCGGACCGGCGTTGCGCGCGACGTGCGGCGCCGAGCGGCGCGGGTCGCAGCTCGCGGAGGCAGGGTCGGTCATGGGACGCCCCTTCAGCAGCCGGGCGAAAAAATCCAATAGTTTTCGCCCCTCACCTGTGCCACCCAAAGCGAATCAGGGGGGAATCTGATGCAAAGATTGAAGATCTTGATGTTGGCCGCGCTTGCCTCGATGCTCGCGGCGCCGCTCGCCGCGGGCAACGCCGCGACACCCGGCCGGCAGCCGAGCCGGGCCGAGGTCGAGGCCCGCATCCGCAGCATCGCCGAGCGCCTCCATCCGGTCTCCGGCGACGTCCGCATCCCGGCCGCCAACGCCGTCCTTCACCTCGGCCAGGACTATTATTTCCTGCCTGCGAACGAGGCCCGGATCGTGCTCGCCGAGGCCTGGGGCAACCCGCCCGACGCCGGCCAGGACGTGCTCGGCATGGTGTTTCCCGCCGGGCGCACCTTCGCCGACGACACCTGGGGCGCGGTCGTCACCTACCAGGCGACCGGCTATGTCAGCGACAGCGACGCCGCCTCGACCGATTATAACGAGCTGATGACCCAGATGCAGTCGGGCGAGAGCGAGCTGAACGCCGAGCTCACCCGCCGGGGATTTCCGACCCAGCATGTCGTCGGCTGGGCCCAGGCGCCGGCCTATGACGCGCGCACCCACAGCGTCGTCTGGGCGCGCAACATCCAGTTCGGCGGCGAGCCGCAGAACACGCTCAATTACGACATTCGCCTGCTCGGCCGCCGCGGCGTGCTCAGCCTCAACATGGTGACCGGCATGGCGAAGCTCGCCGAGACGCGCGATGCGGCGAGGCGCTTCGCCAGCGCGGCCGAGTTCGCTCCGGGCGAACGCTATGCCGACTTCCAGCCCGGCACTGACCGGGTCGCCGAATATGGCATCGCCGGGCTGGTCGCCGCGGGCGTGGGCGCAACCCTCGCCAAGAAAGCCGGCCTGCTCGCCCTGATCCTCGCCTTCGGCAAGAAGATCTTCATCTTCGTCGCGATCGCGTTCGCCGCGGCCTGGCGCTGGATCCGCCGCCTGTTCGGCCATCGCGAGGAAGACGAGGCCGCCCTCTACGAGGAAGCGCCGGCGATGCCCGACCCTCAGCCTGCCGAGCCCGCAGCGGCAGTCGCGCCTCCCGACCGTTCGGGCTGAGGGCGAACGGTCGGTTGAGGACTTACTCGGCGGCCTCGGCCTGACCCGGCTCGCGGTAGACCAGCACCGGCCTGCGCGCCGCCAGCGTCTCGTCGAGGCGGCGGCGCGGGGCGTGGACCGGCGCCGCCTTCAGCGTCTCGTCGCCGGCCCTGGCGCGGGTCGCGACGCTGCGCAGCGCGCCGATGAACTGGTCCAGCGCCGCCTTGCTCTCGGTCTCGGTCGGCTCGACCAGCATCGCGCCGTGGACGACCAGCGGGAAGTACATCGTCATCGGGTGATAGCCCTCGTCGATCAGCGCCTTGGCGAGGTCGAGCGTGGTGAGGCCGGCGGCGAAGCCCTTGTCGCTGAACAGGGCCTCGTGCATGCACGGCCCGCTCGCCCCGAACGGCGCGTCGAGCACGTCCTCGAGGCTTCTCAGGACGTAATTGGCGTTGAGCACGGCATCCTCGGCGACCTGGCGAAGGCCGTCGGCGCCGTGGCTCAACATGTAGCTCAGGGCGCGGGTGAACATCCCCATCTGGCCGTGGAAGGCGGTCATCCGGCCGAAGCTCTTGGCGTGGTGCTCGCCGGCGGTTTCCTCCTCGATCAGCACGAACTCATCGCCCCGCCTCTCGACGAAGGGCAGCGGCGCGAAGGGCGCCAGCGCTTCGGAAAAGACCACCGGCCCCGCCCCCGGCCCGCCGCCGCCGTGCGGGGTCGAGAAGGTCTTGTGGAGGTTGATGTGCATCGCGTCGATGCCGAGGTCGCCCGGGCGGACCCGGCCGACGATCGCGTTGAAGTTGGCGCCGTCGCAATAAACGAGGCCGCCCGCCGCGTGCACCGCTTCGGAGATGGCGGTCATGTCGGGCTCGAACAGGCCGCAGGTGTTGGGATTGGTGATCATCACGCCGGCGACGTCGGGGCCGAGCCGCGCCTTCAGGGCGTCGAGATCGACCCGGCCCGCCGCGGTCGCCGGGATGTTCTCGACCCGGTAGCCGGCGAAGGCGGCGGTGGCCGGGTTGGTGCCATGCGCGCTTTCGGGAACGAGGATGACTTGGCGGGCGTCGCCGCGCGCCTCCAGCGCCGAGCGGATCGCGAGCAGGCCGCACAATTCGCCATGCGCGCCGGCCTTGGGGCTCATCGCCACGCTGTGCATGCCGGTGAGCTTGATCAGCCATTCGGCGAGCCGGTGGATGAGGGCATAGGCGCCCTGCACCGTATCGGCGGGCTGGAGCGGATGGATGTCGGCGAAGCCCGGCATCCGCGCGACCTTTTCGTTGAGCCGCGGATTGTGCTTCATCGTGCACGAGCCGAGCGGGAACAGGCCGAGGTCGATCGCGTAATTCTGGCGGCTGAGGCGGGTATAATGGCGCACCATCTCGGGCTCGGTGAGGCCGGCGAGGCCGATCGGGGCCTTGCGCTCCAACCCCCCCAATTTGTTTCCCTGCGAAAGCAGCGATCCAGCCTGGACTCCTGCCTGCGCAGGAGGACGATCCTCGAAATCGACCCCGGTCGTGTCGGTGTCGCCGATCTCGAACAGCAGCGGCTGCTCCAGCATCAGCGCCCGGTTGCCGGTCCAGGTCGCCGCGGCGGCCTCGGCGCCGTGCGGCCGGGTCGGCCGCCCCTCGCGGTTCATGCTCATGCCAGCACCCCTTCGAGCGCCTTGGCGAGCGCCGCGATGTCATCGTCGGTGACCGTCTCGGTAACCGCCACCACCAGCCCGTTGGCGAGGCCCTCCTCGCCCGGATAGAGCCGGCCGAGCGAGACGCCGCCGAGCACCCCGTGATCGGCCATCTCCCTGACCGCCGGCCGCGCCGCCTTCGGCAGCTGCAGGGTGAACTCGTTGAAGAAGCTGTCGTTGACCAGGCTGACCCCCGGCAGCTGCGCGAGCCGGTCCGCGGCGGCGGCGGCGCGGGCGTGGTTGAGCGCGGCCAATTGCCGCAGGCCCTTTTCGCCGAGCAGGGTCATGTGCATGGTGAAGGCCAGCGCGCAAAGCACTGAGCTGGTGCAGATATTGCTGGTCGCCTTCTCGCGGCGGATGTGCTGCTCGCGGGTCGACAGGGTCAGCACGAAGCCGCGCTTGCCCTCGGCATCGACGGTCTCGCCGGCAAGCCGCCCGGGCATTTGCCGGACATACTTCTCACGGGTTGCGAACAGGCCGACATAAGGGCCTCCGAAATTGAGCCCGACGCCGATCGACTGGCCCTCGCCGACGACGATGTCGGCGCCCATTTCGCCCGGCGATTTGATCGCTCCCAGCGCCACCGGCTCGGTCACCACCGCGACCAGCAGCGCGCCGGCCGCCCGGCACGTGGCGGCGAGCGACGACAGGTCGGCGATCCGGCCGAGGACATCGGGATATTGGACGACGACACAGGAGGTGTCGGAATCGATTTCGAGCCTGTCCAGGTCGGTGCCGGCCTCCAGCCGGGGCGGCACATGGTCGAGCAGATCGCCGGTGAACCGCGCCATCGTCCTCGCTACCGAGACGTAATGCGGATGGAGCCCGCCCGACAGCACCGCCTTGCCGCGCCGGGTGATCCGCCGCGCCATCGAGATCGCCTCCCAGCAGGCGGTCGAGCCGTCGTACATCGAGGCGTTGGCGACCTCGCAGCCGTAGAGCCGCGCGACCTGGGTCTGGAACTCGAACAGGGCCTGGAGCGTGCCCTGGGCGATTTCGGGCTGATAGGGGGTGTAGCTGGTCAGGAATTCGCCGCGCTGGATGAGATGGTCGACGCTGGCCGGGATATGGTGGCGGTAGGCGCCGCAGCCGAGGAAGAACGGGACCTCGCCGGCGGCCATGTTGCGCCGCGCCAGCGCCCCCAGCTCGCGCTCGACGGAGAGTTCGGACGCGTGGTCGGGCAGGCCCTCGATCGCGCCCGCCAGCCGCGCCGCTTCGGGCACGTCGATAAACAGATCGTCGATCGATTGCGCGCCGATCACGCGCAGCATCTCCCGCCGGTCGGCATCGGAAAGTGGCAAATAGCGCATTCCAAACCCTCAATTCGTCACCCCGGCGCCGTCCTGGATCCCGGCCTTCGCCGGGATGACGGCCCGTTTCCCTACCCCGGCTTGCGCATGCTGAAGCGCAGCCGGACATAATCGGCGCAAAACGTCCCGTCCGGACGGCGCAGCGCCGGCGCGACCCGGGCCTCGACCGCGGCGGCGACCGCGTCGCGCTCCCATTCGGGGACCATCGCCACGTCGAGCAGACCGGCGCGGAACGTCTTCACCCAATCGGCGATGCCGCCCGGAAGCGGCGTCGGCCGCGGCAGCAATTCGGCGCGAATGCCGCTGAAGCCGGCGGTGCAGTAGAGGCGGGTGAACTCCTCGACGCTCGCATACCAGGCCGGATCCTGCTCAGGCATCTTATAGCCGCGGCCGGTGAGCTCGTCCCTGAGGCCCCTGCGCAAGGTCGCGAGATTGCCCTCGCCGCCCATCTCCCCGACGAAGCGGCCGCCGGGCTTCAGCGCGGCGAAGATGCCGGTGGCGACCGCGTCGGGATCGAGCATCCAGTGCAGCGCCGCGTTGGAGAAGACCGCGTCGAACTGGCCGAAGCGCGCCAGGTCCATCGCCTCGGCGTCGGCGACGAAGGCGTCGATCCCGCGGGCGCGCGCCGCCTCGGCCATCTCCGGCGAGGAATCGAGGCCGATCACGTTCGCACCCGCCGCGGCGATCCGCTCGGTGAGCGCGCCGTCGCCGCAGCCGACGTCGAGAATCAGCTCGCCGGGCTGCGGCGCGAGCAGGTGCAGCACCGCGTCGCCGAGCCGCGGCACGAAGGCGGCGTTTTTGGCATAGTCGGCGGGCGACCAGCGGTTGGCGGTGTTCACCATCGGCGCGTCATTCCAGCTCGGCGCAATAGGCCCGATATTGCTCGGCGCTCATCAGCTCGCCGAGCTCGTCATTGTCGCTCAAGGTCAGCTTGAAGAACCAGCCCTCGCCCTCGGCGTCCGAATTGACCAGGTCGGGCGTCGCCTCGATCGCGGCATTGCCTTCGCTGACGGTGCCCGAGACGGGCGCATAGACCTCCGAAGCGGCCTTGACCGATTCGACCACCGCCGCCTCGTCGCCCTTGCTCAGCGTCTTGCCGGCGGCGGGCACCTCGACGAAGACGACGTCGCCCAGCGCGCTTTGGGCATAATCGGTGATGCCGACCGTGGCGCTGTCGCCGTCGACCGCGATCCACTCATGGTCCCTGGTGTAATAGACGGTCATTGCGGCGCTCCCTTGCGGTGATAGCGGTGCGGAACGAACGGCAGCGGCGTCACCGTGCCGGTGAAGATCCGGCCGCGCGAAGCCAGCGAGATTTGGGTGCCCTGGACCGCGTAGGCGAGCGGCACATAGGCCATCGCGATCGGCGCCTCGAGGCTCGGCGAGAAGCCGCCCGACGTGACCTTGCCGACCTCGTTGCCCTCGGCATCGACCATCATCGCGCCCTCGCGCACCGGCTGGCGGCCTTCGATGGCGAGGCCGACGCGCCTGCGAATCGGGCCTTCGGCGAGCTCGCGGGCGACCCGGTGCCAGCCGGCGAAGCCGCCCTCGGCCCGGCGCCGCTTGGACAAGGCGAAGACGAGGTCCGCCTCGACCGGGCTGGTGTCGTGGCCGAGGTCGTGGCCGTAGAGCGGCAGGCCCGCTTCGAGCCGCAGCGAATCGCGCGCGCCGAGGCCGATCGGCTTGACCTCGGGCTGGGCGGCGAGGAGATCGGCGACCTTTTCGACCGCGGCGGCGGGCACCGAAATCTCGAACCCGTCCTCGCCGGTATAGCCCGAGCGGCTGATCCACGCCTTGGCGCCGGCAAGCTCGAACGCGCCCGCGGTCATGAAGGTCAGCTGGTCGACGCCGGGGACCAGCCGGGCGAGTGCGTCCACCGCTTTGGGCCCCTGCAGTGCGAGCAGCGCCTGCTCCTTCATATGGTCGAGGACGACGCCGCGCGGCAGGCCGGCTTCGAGATGGGCGATGTCGCCATGCTTGGTGGCGCCGTTGACGACGAGGTAGAAATGCTCGCCGCGGCGGGTGATCATGAGATCGTCGACGATGCCGCCCTCGTCGTTCAGCAGCAGCGAATATTTGGGCCTGGCCTCCTTGAGGATCATGAGGTCGGCCGGGAGCAGGGCCTCGAGCCCCTTCTGCGCGCCGTCGCCGGCGACGATCAGCTGGCCCATATGGCTGACGTCGAACAGGCCGGCCGACGAGCGGGTCCAGAGATGCTCGGCGATGATCCCTTCATATTGGACCGGCATCGCATAGCCGGCGAAGGAGACCATGCGGCCGCCTCTGGCGCGGTGCCAGCCGTCGAGCGGCAGGGTCTGTTCGGGCTCACTCATCGCCGGCTCCAGAACGCAATGCCGGCGTTCGCGCTCCACTGCGCCAACATCCGGCACCCCCTCTGTCGCTGGGACCTGAGAGCATTCACCGCCGGCCGGCGGCTTACACCTTCGGTGGAGCCGCCGAGACGGCCCGCTTTCCAGAGTGTCTTTGCCCGCGCGGTCCTGGGGCCTGAGAGATTCCGGGGTGGTTGCTCCTTCGGCGGCGGCGGTCGCCCGCCACGCTCTCCCGCGCGGTCATCCGGCGGTTGCCCGCCGGCGACGGCTCGCTCTGGAGAGTCAGCCGCGGAGAGTCAACGGGTGGCGTTGTAGCGCAGCTGGTCCTGGTCGAGCTCGAAGCCGATCAGCACTTCGAAGCGGGCCCGCTCGACGGCGGCGCGGACCGCGGGATCGGCCATCGGGTCGATCGCCGCATTGGGATCGCCGGCGCGGCGCTCGCGGGTGATCTGGCGGCGGATGTCCTCGGGCAGGGTGGCGGCGGCGCGGAGCACCTGGGTGCTCGCCGTGCCGCGGGTGCTGGCGCGGAGCTGGCCGTCCTCGAAGCGAAGCCCCGCCCGGCTGACGCGCTTGGCGACGACGTTGGTGCCCCCCTGCACGACGGTGGCGAAATAGGGCAGGACGACGTCGCGGGCGCCGCGGCCGTCGCGGCGCTGCGCCTGGACGTCGAAGGTCACCTCGGTGACGATATACTCGCCGCTGTCGTTGCAGCTGCTGCGGACGTTGGTGATCTGGGCGACGACGTCGATCGCGCTGGCGTCGCGGCTGCCGGCGGGATTGAACAGGGTGACGTCGCCGGTCGGGGCGGCGATCGCCACCGGCGGGCAGGCGGTATAGGTGGCGAGGATGCCGCTGGACTGGATGTCGCCTTCGCGGGCGCAGCCGAACAGGCCGAGGGAAAGCAGGGCGGCGGCCGCCGCTTTGGACATTTTCAGGGGCAAAGCGAAATCCTCGAAGATTCTGGTGACGCTTCCCTAGCGCCCCAAGGCTTCCGTGCAAACTGGCAATCGAGTAGAGCCGCCCCCAAGTGAATATCAGATGACCAAGCCCCCCCTCACCCTGCTGATCGCGGCGCCGCGCGGCTTTTGCGCGGGCGTCGACCGCGCCATCCGCATCGTCGAGCTCGCCCTCGAGCGCTACGGCGCCCCGGTCTACGTCCGCCACGAGATCGTCCACAACAAGTTCGTCGTCGACGGCCTCAAGGCGAAAGGCGCGGTGTTCGTCCAGGAGCTCGACCAGGTGCCCGACGGGGTACCGGTGGTGTTTTCCGCCCACGGCGTGCCCAAGGCGATTCCCGCCAAGGCGCAGGCGCGCGGACTCAACTATCTCGACGCGACCTGCCCGCTCGTCTCCAAGGTCCACCGCCAGGCCGAGCGGCTGATCGAGCGCGGCCGCGACATATTGTTCGTCGGCCATGCCGGCCATCCCGAGGTGATCGGCACCTTCGGCCAGGTTCCGCCGGGCAGGATGACTTTGATCGAGACCGCGGCCGACGCCGAGCGGGTCGCGCCCGCCGATCCCGAGGCCCTCGCCTTCCTCACCCAGACCACCCTTTCGGTCGACGACACCGCCGAGATCGTCGCCATCCTCAGGCGCCGCTTCCCCTCGATCCAGGGGCCGCGCAGCGAGGACATTTGCTACGCGACCTCGAACCGGCAGGCGGCGGTGAAGGCGATCGCCGGCCGCTGCGACGCGCTGCTGGTGATCGGCGCGCCGAACAGCTCCAACTCGCTGCGCCTCGTCGAGGTCGCCGAGCGCGAGGGCACCAAGGCGCGCCTGGTCGGGCGCGGCGCCGACATCGATTTCGGCTGGCTCGAAGGCGCCCGCACGATCGGCATCACCGCCGGCGCCTCGGCGCCCGAGCTGCTCGTCCGCGAGGTGGTCGACACGCTCGCCCAGCGTTTCGAGGTCAGCGAGGAGCCGGTCGAAGGAGTCGAGGAGCGGATGATCTTCAAGCTGCCGGCGGGCCTCGAAGCGGCGTGACCGCACACGCCCTCCCCAAACCGTTCGGGCTGAGCTTGTCGAAGCCCGTTCCTTCTCTTCTGCTGAATCTGAAGGCAAGAAAGCCCTTCGACAAGCTCAGGGCGAACGGGCCTTTGTTCGACCATGACTGAAGTCGAGATGTTCACCGACGGCGCCTGCAAGGGCAATCCCGGCCCGGGCGGATGGGGGGTCGTGATCCGCTCGGGTGGGCGGGAGAAGGAGCTGTCCGGCGGCGAGCCGCTGACCACCAACAACCGGATGGAGCTGCTGGCCGCGATCCGCGGGCTCGAGGCGCTGACCAGGCCCTGCCGCGTGGCGCTCTATACCGACAGCGTCTATGTCCGCGACGGCATCAGCCGCTGGGTCCACAACTGGCTCAGGAACGGCTGGCGGACCGCCGACAAGAAGCCGGTCAAGAATGCCGAGCTCTGGCAGGAACTGCTCGCCGCGCAGGCGCCGCACCGGGTCGAATGGCATTGGGTGAAGGGCCATAGCGGCCACCCCGAAAACGACCGCGCCGACGCCCTTGCCTGCGCCGCCGCTCTCGCTCAGCCGAAGCGCGCCGCCGAATAAGGCGCCGGGTCGAGCTCGGGGACGGTCCCGAGGATCAGGGCGGCGGCGAGCCGGGCGGCGGCGGGCGCGGTCTGGATGCCGAAGCCGCCCTGCCCGGCGAACCAGAAAAAGCCGTTGCCGCGCCGGCCGAAGCCGTAAACCGGCAGGCGGTCGCGGGCGAAGCTCCTGAGGCCCGCCCACTTGCGCTCGACCGCCTCGATGCGCCAGTCGACCGCCCGTTCGAGCCGGTCGATGGCGATCGCCACGTCGAGCTCCTCGGCCGCGCAATCGTGCGGCACGCAGGGCGTCTCGTCGTGCGGGCTGAGCCACAGCCGGCCGCCGGCTTCCGGCTTGAAATAGAAGCGGCCGGAGGCGTCGATCACCAGCGGCAGCGCCGCCGGCGCGGGCGGATCGACGCGGAGCTGGGCGATGGTTCGGCGATAGGGCTGGATGCCGATCGGCAGCTCGCCGGCGAGAATCGCGACGTCGTCCGCCCAGGCGCCGGCCGCGTTGACCAGGATCCCGGCTTCGAACGGCCCGGCCGTCGTCTCGATCCGCCAGCGGCCGCTGCCGCGTTCGGCGCCGATCATCCGCGCCCGGGTGACGAGCTGCTGCCCCCTGAGGCAGGCGGCGTGGAGCGCGGCGACGTCGATATCGGCGCAGCTCGGCTCGGCGAGGCCGCGGTCCCAGCCCGGCCGGAGGCCCGGAATCGCGGCCTCCAGCGCGGCGCGATCGAGCGGCAAGAGGGCGACGTCCGGAAAGGAAGCGGCGAGCTGGGCAAGCTTCGCCTCGCCGTCCGCGTCGGCGAGGTGGATGGCGCCGCGCCGGGCCAGATAGGGCGCCAGCGCCGCGGCCGAGGCGGCGGTCAGCGGCCGGATCAAGGGCCCGCCATAGCTTTCCGACCAGAAGGCGGCGGAACGGCCGGTCGAATGATAGCCGGCCAGCCGCTCCGCCTCGAGGATCAGCACCGAGGCGCGGCCGGCGAGCGCGGCGGCGAGGCTCGCTCCGGCGATGCCGCCGCCGATGATCGCGACGTCGGTCACGGCGCGTGCGCGTCAAGGAAGGCGTCGATCCGGGCCAGCGCCGCGCGGCGGACCGGATCGGCCTCGCGCAGGATTTCGTGGCCGGAATCCGGATACATTTCGAGCTCGGCGTGGGGCAGCTCGGCGGCCACCCGCCGGATGGCGGCGGGGCTGACCAGCCGGTCGCGCTCGGTGCCGAGCAGCAGCAGCGGTAGCTTGACCCCGGCCATGCGCTCGGGCGTGAACGCTGCGGCGGCGGAGCGGAAAGCGGCACGCATCCAGTTCCAGCTCGGCGGCGTCATCTTCCAGCCGGGGTGCCGATCCCACCACCAGGCTTCGTCCGCATAGCGATCCAGCGAGCCGGTCAGGATGCGCTGGCGCTGCGACCCGGGTCCGCTGGGCACCGGTGCGGCCTTCCACATCGACACCGTGCCGAAGCCGAGCCGGCACATCGCTTCGGCCATTTCGGGCGCGAGCCAGTCCGGGATCGGCGAACTGTTGACGACGATCATCGGCGCGACCAGCACCGCCGCGTCGAGAGCCGGCCGGCGCTCGACCAGGGTGCGCAGCAGCAGATGGCCGCCCATCGAATGGCCGATGGCGACATGGGGGCCGGGCGTCGTCTCGTGCCAGTCGGCAAGCAACGCTTCGAGATCATCGACAAGCGGATCGAAGCTGTCGAAAGCGAAGCCCGCTCCCTGGGACGCCCCCTGGCCGCGCCAGTCGAAGGCGGCGACGTTCCAGCCGCGATCGTGCCAATGCGAGAGCGCCTCGAGATATTTCTCGATGAAGTCGCCGCGCCCGCCCGCGAACAGCAGGCTGCCGCGGGCGCGCGCCTTTTTCGGCTGCCCCCAGTCCATCCGCCGGAGCGGCCAGCCGTCGGGCGCCGGCCAGGTTCCGAACCGGGCGCCGCGGGGACGGCTGCGCCGGAGCTTCGCCTCAATTTCCATCGCTCCCGGTTACGGTTTCGAAAGGAGCGCCGTCTAGACCCCGCTTCATGGGAAACGCGCTCCCCTGGATATTGCTCGGCTCGCTGGCGGCGCTGCTGCTGGCCGCCTGCTGGTTCGACATCCGGTCGCGGACCATTCCCAATCTGCTCAATCTCGCCATCGCCCTGCTCGCGATCCCCTTCTGGTGGTCGCTGGGCCTGCCGCTGTGGCCCGACGCCGCGCTGCAGCTCGGCGTCGCGCTGCTGGTCTTCGGCCTGTTCGCGATCGCCTTCGCGCTCGGCGCGATGGGCGGCGGCGACGTCAAGCTGGTCGCGGCGATCGCCTTGTGGCTGCCGTTCCAGGCGGTGTTCGCCTTGCTCTTCATCATGTCGATCGCGGGCGGCGCGCTGACCCTGGCGATGTTCGTCCGCCACCGGCTCGCCCGCCGCACCGAACGGCTCGAGATACCCTACGGGGTGGCGATCGCGTTCGGAGGTTTGTGGCTGATTAGCGAACGGTTTCTTAACCACTTTGGTTGATGGGTAGAGGCTGAAACTTTCTCAGTCCCGTGAGGGGAGGCGACAGGCGCCATGGACGTCAAGAAAATCGTGCTGCTGGTAGGCGCACTCGTCATCGCCGCGGTCACCGCGATCATGGCCAAGAACATGTTCTCGGGCGCCTCGGCGCCCCAGGCGCAGGCACAGCAGGTCGTGCAAGGGCCCGAAGTCCTCGTCGCCACCCGCACCCTGCCGGTCGGCACGATCATCGACGCCGAGGCCTTCCGCTACCAGCCCTGGCCGCAGGGCCTGGTCCAGCCGGCCTATTTCATTCGCGGCGCCCAGGGCGCCGACCCGCAGACCCTGATCGGCACCGTCGTCCGCAACGAGATCACCGCCGGCCAGCCGCTGACCTCGGGCGCCGTCGTGCGGCCCGGCGAGCGCGGCTTCCTCGCCGCGGCCTTGGGCCCGGGCATGCGCGCCGTCACCGTCGGCGTGTCCGCGACCAGCGGCGTTGCCGGCTTCGTCTTCCCGGGCGACCGGGTCGATCTCGTCCTCACCCAGGAGGTCGAGGGCGGCGGCGACGGGCCGCCGCTGCGCGTCTCCGAGACGATCGTCCGCAACATCCGGGTCCTCGCCGTCGACCAGCGCCTCAACGCGCGCGACGAGAGCGGCAACCAGGTCGCCCAGACCGTCGCCACGGTGACGTTCGAGGCGACCCCGAAGATTTCCGAGAAGATCGCGGTCGCGCAGACCATCGGCCAGCTGTCGCTGTCGCTGCGCAGCCTTGCCGACAACAATGCCGAGCTGGAGCGCGCGATCGCCTCCGGCGAGGTCACCGTGCCCGAGAACGCCGATCCGCGCGCCGAGCGGCAGATGCTGCTCGCCGTCGCCAGCCGGCCGATCGACACCAACACCACCTACACGGTGGGATCCGACGTCTCGCGTTTCCAGCGCAGCACCGTGCCCGGAAGGCCGCGTGCCGAGGGCAACAACGCCCCTGCCGGAAACGCAGCGCCCGCCCCGAGCATCGCTGCCGGCGACCGTCCACTGGGCCCGGTCGTACGCATCGCTCGCGGCAACATCGTCACGGTCGTTCCGGTGGGAGCCAGGTAAGATGAGCAAGAGCAACAGGATCAAGCGGGCCACCATCGGCACTGCGCTGGCGGCCGCGCTGGCGGCAGGCCTCGCCGCCACCGCCCCGGGCCCGGCCGTCGCCCAGCCCGCCGGCGCGGTGGCGCCCGCCACCGACATCACCCTGTCGGTCGGCACCGGCCGCATGGTCCGGCCGAGCGGCGCCGTCGCCGAGGTGTTCGTCGCCAACGAGAACATCGCCGACGTCCACGCCAGCTCGCCCAACCAGATCTACATCTTCGGCAAGGCCGCCGGCAGCACCACGGTCTACGCGACCGACCGGGCCGGCCGGGTGGTCTATTCGGCCAATGTCCGCGTCGGCCAGAACCTCGCCTCGGTCGGCGAGATGCTGCGGGTCGCGATGCCCGAAGCCGACATCACCGCCACCCCGATGCAGGGCCTCGTCCTGCTCACCGGAACGGTCGCCCAGCCCGCCGACGCGGCGGAAGCGGAGCGGCTCGCCCAGGCCTTCGTCGGCGAAGGCACCCAGGTGGTCAGCCGGCTGCGCACCTCGACGCCGCAGCAGGTCATGCTCCAGGTCAAGATCGCCGAGGTCAACCGCAACCTGGTCCGCGAGATCGGCACCAACCTCCTGTCCCGCGACCAGACCGGCGGCTTCCGCTTCGGCATCGGCCGCGGCAATGCCGGCACGATCACCGATCGCACCAACGGCATCATCGACCCGGCAACGGGCCAGGCCACCGTCACCGGCACCAATTTCGGCGCCTTCCTGCCGGCCGGGCCGACGACGATCGCCGCCGCCGGGCACCTGCTCGGCATCGACATCCTCAGCACGCTCAACCTCGGCGAGCAGACCGGCCTGGTCACCACTCTGGCCGAGCCCTCGCTGGTCGCGCTGTCGGGCGAGACTTCGACCTTCCTTGCCGGCGGCGAGTTTCCGGTGCCGATCTCGCAGTCGCTCGGTACGGTGACGATCGAATACAAGTCGTACGGCGTCGGCCTCGCCTTCTCGCCGATCGTGCTCGAGGACGGCCGCATCCAGATGCGGGTCCGGCCCGAGGTCTCCGAGCTTTCCAACGAGGGCACCATCCGCCTCAACGGCTTCAACGTGCCGGCGCTCACCGTGCGCCGCGCCGAGACCACGATCGAGCTCGGCTCCGGCCAGAGCTTCATGATCGCCGGCCTGCTGCGCAACCACAACACCAACTCGATCGACCGGGCGCCTTTCCTCGGCAACATCCCCATCCTCGGCGCCCTGTTCCGCTCGACCCGCTACCAGCGCGCCGAGACCGAGCTCGTCGTCGTCGTCACGCCCTATCTGGTCCGGCCGGTCTCGAACCCGTCGCAGATCGCGCTGCCGACCGACGGCTACCGCAACCCCGACGAGGCCCAGCGCCTGCTGATCGGCCAGGGCAATGCCGGCCGCAGCGGCGAGCAGCGCCCGGTGCCGACCGTGGCTCCGGCCCGCACCGTCGCGCCCGGGATCACCACCGGTGCGGCCGAGCCCGCCGTGCCGAACCGCGCGCCGCCGGCCCGCGAGACCCGCGCCGCCGCGGCGCCGCCGCCGAGCCAGCCCTCGGCCCAGCCCGGCTTCAACTTCTGATGACCGCCCGCGCAGGAAAGGATCGAACCATGTCTCGCCTGATCAAGATCGCCGCGGTCTCCGCTCTCGCTCTCGCCGCCGCCGGCTGCGCGACGCAGCCGCGCGGGCTGACGCCGACCAACAATTTCAGCCTCTATTCGCTTCACCAGCCCGAGGTCGAGCACACCAATTTCGTGTTCGACGTCGCCACCGACGGCGACAACGTCTCGGTCGCGGAGCAGGCCCGCCTCGGCGCCTGGTTCGATTCGATCGGCCTGCGCTACGGCGACAGCGTCTCGATCGACACGCCGCGCGGCTACGAAGCGGTCAAGGCGCGCCACGACGTCGCCCAGGTCGCCGCCGCCCACGGCCTGCTCGTCGCCGACGCCGCCGCGCCGATCACCGAAGGCGGGGTCGCGCCCGGCTATGTCCGGGTCGTCGCCAGCCGCGCCTCGGCGAGCGTCGACGGCTGCCCCGCCTGGACCAATCCCGACATCGAATCCCCGGTCCGTACCGGCAGCAATTACGGCTGCGCGACCAACTCCAATCTCGCCGCGATGATCGCCAATCCGGACGACCTCGTCCACGGCCGCGAAGCCTCGGGCGAAGGCGCGGTGGTCGTCGCCGGCCGGGCGGTCAGGACGTACCGGGAAAGCCAGCCGACCGGCCGCCAGGGCCTGCCGGCCAGCAGCACCACGACCGGAGGTAGGTAAAGAGACATGAACGCGCCCTTCCACGCTTCGCGCGCCGGCTCGCTCCGCGACCCCTTCAGCGCCTTCGTCACCGACGAGGAGACGGCCGAGATGCTGCGGCCGATCGCGGTCGAGCACGGCTGGTCGCCCGAAAAGGTCAACAAGGGCGGGCTCAGGAACGCGGTCCAGACGCTGTCGGTTTCGGCCAGCCCGAGCATCCTCTTCGTCGATCTTTCGGAGAGCGGCGATCCGCTGAACGACATCAACTCGCTGGCCGAGGTCTGCGAGCCGGGCACGGTGGTGATCGCCGCCGGCCAGGTCAACGACGTGCGGCTCTACCGCGACCTCGTCGCCTCGGGCATCCAGGACTATCTTCTGAAGCCGTTCTCGCCCGACCAGCTGCGCGACGCCTTCGCCAATGCGCAGATGACCATTTCCGGGCCGCGGATGATGGAGAGCGGCAACGAGAAGCCCAACGTCATGGCCGCCGTGATCGGCGTCCGCGGCGGCGTCGGCGCCTCGACCATCGCCACCTCGCTCGCCTGGCTGATGGGCGACAAGGGCGGCCGCTCGACCGCGCTTCTCGATCTCGACGTCCATTTCGGCACCGGCGCCCTCGCCCTCGACCTCGAGCCCGGCCGCGGCCTCACCGACGCGATCGAGAATCCGAGCCGGATCGACGGCCTGTTCATCGAGCGGGCGATGGTCCGCGCCAACGACAAGCTCTGCGTGCTCTCCGCCGAAGCGCCGATCAACCAGTCGATGCTGACCGACGGCTCCGCCTTCTACCAGCTGCAGGAGGAGATCCGCCACGCCTTCGAGGGCACGGTGATCGATCTGCCGCGCAACATGATGGTGCAATATCCGCACCTGCTCGGCGACGTTCACGTCGTCCTCGTCGTCGTCGAGTTCACCCTGTCGGGGACGCGCGACGCGATCCGCATCCTTTCCTGGCTCAAGGCCAATGCGCCCCAGGCCCGGGTGGTGGTGGTCGCCAACCGCTGCCAGACCGGCTTCACCGAGGTGAGCCGCAAGGATTTCGAGCATTCGATCGAGCGCAAGGTCGACATCGTCCTGCCGTTCGACCCGAAGACGGCGGCCCAGGCCGCCAAGCTCGGCCAGCCGCTCGCCAAGGTGGCCAAGTCGGCCAAGCTGTCGCAGCCGCTGAACCAGCTGCTCGCGCTGACCGTCGAGCAGGCCGCCGCCGAAGGCGCCGACGAGCCCCGTCCGGCGGGCGGCGGCTCGCTGCTCGGCAAGCTCGGCAATTTCAGGGCGCTCGTCGCGAAGAAGCCGAAGGAGGCGTCCGCCGCGGCCTGACCGCCGCGGCCGAGGGCTTGACGAGACGAGGGAGGCGAAATGCCCGGTTTGACGATGTTTCTGCTGCTCGCCGGGGTCCTGGCCTCGGGGTTGCTCGCGCTCACGGCCTTCTCCGGGCCGTCGGCGGGCAAGCAGCTGACGCGTCGCCTCGAGGAGCTGCGCGAGCGCCATAGCCGCTCGACCGACATCGCCGCCCAGGCGCAGCTGAAGCGCATCTTCGCGCAGCGCCAGAACCGCGGCGACAGCGTCGCCAAGCGCTTCATCCCCAACCCCGCCTTGCTCCAGCTCCGGCTCAGCCAGACCGGGTTCGGCTGGACTCTGGCGCACTATGTGATGGCCTCGGCCGGGCTCGCCGTCGCGGTCATCGCCCTGCTCATCTTCGAAGGCGTGTCGACGCTCTATTCGATCCCGTTCGGCCTGCTCGTCGGCCTCGGCCTGCCCCACCTCGTCGTCGGCAAGCTGATCAAGCGCCGGATCAACAAGTTCAACAAGCGCTTTCCCGACGCGATCGAGCTGATGGTCCGGGGCTTGCGCTCGGGCCTGCCGATCTCCGAGACGATCGGCATCGTCGCCGACGAGATTCCCGCGCCGGTCGGGGTCGAGTTCCGCACCGTCGCCGACAAGATGCGGATCGGCCGGACCATGGACGCGGCGCTCCAGGACGCCTCCGAGCGCCTCGGCACGCCCGAATTCCAGTTCTACGTGATCAGCCTGGCGATCCAGCGCGAGACCGGCGGCAATCTCGCCGAGACCCTGTCGAACCTCGCCGACGTGCTCAGGAAGCGCTCGGCGATGAAGCTCAAGATCCGGGCGATGTCGTCGGAATCGAAGGCGTCGGCCTACATCATCGGCGCGCTGCCGTTCATCGTGTTCGGGCTGATCTGGTTCATCAACGGCAGCTACATGCAGAATTTCTTCATCGACCAGCGGCTGATGATCGCCGGCGGCATCGGCCTCGTGTGGATGTCGATCGGCGCCTTCATCATGGCCAAGATGATCAATTTCGAGATTTAGAGGAACAGGCGGAAGATGGCACCTTCGAGCGGCCCGACGATCATGGGAGTGGACGTGGTGATGGTGGCGAGCGTGCTCGCCGCGATCGCCACCTTCTCCGTGCTCGTCGCCATCTATGCCGCGACCACCGTCCGCGACCCGATGGCCAAGCGGGTCAAGGCGCTCAACGAGCGCCGCGAGCAATTGAAGGCCGGCATCGTCGCCTCGACCGCCAAGCGGCGCAAGGCGATCACCAACCGCAACGAGATGGCCGACAAGATGCGCGACCTGCTCGCCTCGCTGAAGGTGCTGCAGGAAAGCCAGGTGGTGAAGGCCCAGGGCCAGCTGATGCAGGCCGGCATCCGCTCCAAGGACCTCGCCTTCGTCATCATCTTCGCCCGGCTGGTGCTGCCGGTGGCGATCGGCGGGGCGATGATCATCCTCGTCTACCTGGTCGACTATTTCCCGGACTGGGGGGCGTTCAAGCGCTACGGCCTGGTCGCCGCGACCCTGATCCTCGCCTACAAGGCGCCGGACCTCTGGCTCAAGAACCGGGTCACCAAACGCACCAGCGCGATCCGCAAGGGCCTGCCCGACGCGCTCGACCTGCTCGTCATCTGCGCCGAGGCCGGCCTCACCGTCGACGCCGCCTTCGGCCGGGTCGCCCGCGAGCTCGGCCGCGCCTATCCCGAGCTCGGCGACGAATTCGCCTTGACCTCGATCGAACTGGGCTTCCTCACCGACCGCCGGCTCGCCTTCGAGAATCTCGCCAAGCGCATCGACCTCGATTCGGTCCGCGGGGTGGTGACGACGATGATTCAGACCGAGAAATACGGCACCCCGCTGGCGAGCGCTCTGCGCGTCCTTTCCGCCGAGTTCCGCAACGAGCGGATGATGCGCGCCGAGGAGAAGGCGGCGCGGCTGCCGGCGATCATGACGGTGCCGCTGATCCTGTTCATCCTGCCGGTGCTGTTCATCGTCATCCTCGGCCCGGCCTCCTGCTCGATCCACGACGCCCTCCTGTCTTCATCGTAGCGCAGGCGGAACAATCGCGCGCCATGCGCGGTTGACCCGGCGCCGAACGAGAGAGGGAGCGACCCGATGCCTGCCTTCACGCCCGATCAATGGCTGATCATCCTGCTCGTCTTCGTGCTCGGGCTGCTGCTCGGCATGGCCCTGCTCGCCAGCCCCAAGTGGAAGGGGCGCTACCGCGACGAGGCCCGCCGCCGGGAAGCGCTCGAGGCCGAGAACGAGCAGCTGCGCCGCGACGCCCGCGAGCTCGATTCGCTGCGCCAGGCCGCCGTCCGCGACGACGCGCGGCGCCGCGAGGCCGAGGCGCCCGGGCCCGGCCCGCTTTAGAAAACAGGTACGTGGAAAAGAGGGACTGTCCCTATTTTCCACGGAGCGCCGCCTGCGCCGCGGCGAGGCGGGCGACGGGGACGCGGTAGGGCGAGGCCGAGACGTAATCGAGGCCCGCCGCCTCGCAGAAGGCGATGCTGGCGGGGTCGCCGCCATGCTCGCCGCAAATGCCGAGCTTGAGGCCGGGCTTGACCGCCCTCCCCCGCTCCGCGGCGATCGCGATCAATTCGCCGACGCCCTCGATGTCGAGGCTGACGAACGGGTCGCGCGGGAAAATGCCCTTCTCGACATAGACGGGGAGGAACTTGCCGGCATCGTCGCGGCTGAGGCCGAGAGCGGTCTGGGTGAGGTCGTTGGTGCCGAAGCTGAAGAATTCGGCCTCGGCGGCGATGTCGCCGGCGCGCAGCGCCGCGCGCGGCAGCTCGATCATGGTGCCGACCAGATAGTCGACGCGGCCGCCCTGTTCCGCGAACACCGTCTCGGCGGTGCGGTCGATGAGGTCCTTGATGATCTTCAGCTCGGCCCTGGTCGCGACCAAAGGCACCATCACCTCGGGGATCGGCGCTTGCTCGACGGCGAGCGCCGCCTCGAAGACGGCGCGCGCCTGCATCTCGTAGATTTCCGGCCAGGTGATGCCGAGCCGGCAGCCGCGGTGGCCGAGCATCGGATTGGCCTCGGCGAGCTCGGCGGCGCGGCGGCGCAGGGCCTCGACGCCGAGGCCGGAGGCGGCGGCGACCTCGGCGAACTCCTCCTCGCTGTGCGGCAGGAATTCGTGCAGCGGCGGATCGAGCAGGCGGATGGTGACCGGCAGGCCGGCCATGATCCGGAAGATCTCGGCGAAATCGCCGCGCTGGGCGGGCAGCAACTTGGCCAGCGCGCGGCGGCGGCCGGCCTCGTCTTCCGCCAGAATCATCTCGCGGACGTTGGCGATCCGCCCGGCGTCGAAGAACATATGCTCGGTCCGGCACAGGCCGATCCCCTCGGCGCCGAACTCGCGGGCGGCGCGGCAGTCGTTGGGCGTCTCGGCATTGGCGCGGACGCGCAGGCGGCGCTTCTTGTCGGCCCAGCCGATCAAAGTCCCGAAATCGCCGGACAGCTCCGGCTGGACCGTCGGCACCGCGCCCAGCATCACCTCGCCGGTGGTGCCGTCGAGGGTGATCACCGCGCCCTCGGCGATCTCCTCGCCGCCGACGCGCATCGCCCGCGCGCGATAGTCGATGGCGATGCTGCCGGCGCCGCTGACGCAGGGGCGGCCCATGCCGCGGGCGACGACCGCCGCATGGCTGGTCATGCCGCCGCGGGCGGTGAGGATCCCTTCGGCGGCGTGCATGCCGTGAATGTCCTCCGGCGAGGTTTCGATCCGGACGAGGATCACCTTGTCGCCGGCCGCGGCCCATTTCTCGGCGGTGTCGGCGTCGAACACCGCCTTGCCGCAGGCGGCGCCGGGCGAGGCGGGCAGGCCCCTGGCGATCACCTTACGCTCCGCGGCGGGATCGAGGGTCGGGTGGAGCAGCTGATCGAGCGCGGCCGGATCGACCCGGAGCACCGCCTCCTCTTCGGCGATCAGCCCTTCGCGCGCCATGTCGGCGGCGATCCTCAGCGCCGCCTTGGCGGTGCGCTTGCCGCTGCGCGTCTGGAGCATCCACAAATGGCCGCGCTCGACGGTGAACTCGATGTCCTGCATCTCGCGATAATGGCGTTCGAGCAGGTCGAAGACGCGGGCCAGTTCGGCGAACACTTCGGGCATCGTCTCTTCCATCGACGGCGCCCTGGCGCCGGCCTTGTCGCGCGCCGCCTTGGTCAGATATTGCGGGGTGCGGATGCCGGCGACGACGTCCTCGCCCTGGGCGTTGACCAGATATTCGCCGTAATAGGCGCGCTCGCCGGTCGAAGGATCGCGGGTGAAGGCGACCCCGGTCGCCGAAGTCTCGCCCATATTGCCGAACACCATCGCCTGGACGTTGACCGCGGTGCCCCAATCACCGGGGATGTGGTTCAGGCGGCGGTAGGTCTTCGCCCGGTCGGCCTGCCAGGAGCCGAACACGGCGCCGATCGCGCCCCACAGCTGATCGTGAGGATCGTCCGGGAAGGGCCGGCCGAGCTCCCCGGCGACCAGCGCCTTGTAGCGCGCGACGAGCCGCCGCCAGTCCTCCGCCGCGAGCTCGGTGTCGAGCTGGACGCCCTTATCCTCCTTGGCGATCTCGAGCGCCTCCTCGAACAGATCGTGGCGGAGGCCGAGCACGACATTGGCGTACATGTGGACGAAGCGGCGGTAGCTGTCCCAGGCGAAGCGCGGGTCGCCCGAAACGGCGCCGAGCCCCTCGACGGTGGCGTCGTTGAGGCCGAGGTTGAGGACGGTGTCCATCATCCCCGGCATCGACACCCGGGCGCCCGAGCGGACCGAGACGAGCAGCGGATCGGCGGCATCGCCGAACTTTCTCGCCGTCACTTTCTCGATATGGGCGATCCCCTCGCCGACCTCGGTCCGGAGCGACTCCGGGATCGCCTCGCCTTCGGCATGGTAAAGCGCGCACATTGCGGTCGAGATGGTGAAGCCGGGCGGCACCGGCAGGCCGATCGACGCCATCTCCGCAAGGTTCGCGCCCTTGCCGCCGAGCAAAGCCTTGTTGCCCGCCTCGCCGTCCGAAACGCCGCCGCCGAACCGGTAGACGAAGCGGGTCATCGAGAGAGGCTTCGGGCTGGAAGGTTCGAAACGTTCAGAAGTTTCAGCTCCCTAAGGGGCAAAGAAATCCCGAACCTTTCAGCCCTCGATCCGCGAGAAATCCGCGACCCGATGAACCGCGTCGCGGACCCGGACCAGGAGGTTGAGGCGCTTCTCGCGCTTGGCGGGATCGGGATCATTGACGGTCACCTTGTCGAAAAACGCATCCACCGGCGCGCGCAGCGAAGCCAGCGCCGCCATCGCCCGCTCATAGTCCTCGTCGGCGAGCGCGGCGGCGACCTTCGGCTCGGCCGAATCGAGCGCGTCGTCGAGCGCAGTCTCCTCGATTTGCGGCGTGTAGGAAAGGATTTTGTTCCGGTCCTGTTCCGGGACGTCCGAGTCATCCCGGCGAAGGCCGGGACCCATTCCCTCGGCGGAAGGCGAGCCTTCGCCTGGCTTCGAGCCCAAGTGTTCATGGGTCCCGGCCTTCGCCGGGATGACTTTGGTGGGCGGCCAGCCCTCCTTCTTGAGGATGTTGGCGGCGCGCTTGTAGCCGGCGAGGAGGTCGGCGCCCTCGGGCCGCTCGACGAAGCTCTGCAGCGCCTTCACCCGGGCGAGCAGGCGGACGAGATCGTCCTCGCCTCCCAGAGCGAAGACGGCGTCGATGAGGTCGTGGCGCACGCCCGCCTCGCGCTGCTGGATCTTGAGGCGGTCGCCGAGGAAGTCGAGGATCGCCTCGACCAGGTCCTGGACCTCCTCGACGATCCGGCCGCGCTCGATCTTGGGGGTGAGCTCGGCCTTCCAGCGGACGACGACCCGGTCGCCGTGGCGGTAGGTGAAGGAGCCGACCTCGGCGGTGATCTCATGCTCGTGTTCGCGGGCGTCGATGAGGTCGGGGAAGGTCACCGAGGACAAGGCGCCGAGCCGCGAGACGATGGCCAGCACCGCCGCCTGGGTGAGCACGTCGGCGAGCGGCAGGCGAAGCCCCGACCGGGTCAGGATCTGGAGGAAGCCCAAAGCGGCGCGGCGCAGGCTGAAGGGATCGCCCGAGCCGGTCGGCTTCTCGCCGATCGAGAAGAAGGAGACCAGAGTGTCGAGCCGGTCGGCGATGTTGACCGCGACCGTCACCGGATCGGCGGGCACCTCGTCGCCCGCCCGCGCCGGCTTGTAATGGTCGCGGATCGCGTTGGCGACGGCCTCGCTCTGCCCCTGGGCGCGGGCGTAATAGCCGCCGATCACCCCCTGCAGCTCGGGAAACTCGCCGACCATCTCGGTGACGAGATCGGCCTTGGCGAGGCGGGCGGCGGCCTCGACCTCGGCGCGGTCGGCGGCGACCAGCCGCTCGCCGACCAGCCATTCGGCGAGGCGGGCGACCCGCTCCGCCTTGTCGGCGAGGGTGCCGAGCTTTTCGTGGAAGACGATCCCGGCGAGCTTCGCCGCCTGCTCGGCGAGCGGCACCTTCAAATCCTGCTCCCAGAAGAATTTCGCGTCGGCGAGGCGGGCGGCGAGCACCTTCTCGTTGCCGGCGATCACCGCGGCGGGATCGGAGGAATCGATGTTGGCGACGAAGACGAAGCGGTTCGACAGCCGGCCCGCCTCATCCTGGCAGGCGAAATATTTCTGGTTCACCCGCATGGTCAGCTGGATCAGCTCGGGCGGCAGGGCGAGGAAGGCCGCGTCGAAATCGCCCTTGAGGGGCACCGGCCATTCCGTCAGCCCGGCATTTTCCGCGACCAGGGCCTCGTCCGGGACGAGCTTCGTCTTGCGCTGCAGCCTGGCGGAATTCCTGCGGATGATCTCCTTGCGCTCGTCCTGATCGACGACGACGTGGCAGGCGCGCAGCTTCCCGGCATAATCGTGGGCGCCGCCGATGGTGATCGGGCCGGGATGGTGGAAGCGGTGGCCGACGGTGGCGGCGCCCGACTTCACCCCGCCGACCTCGAACTCCACGACCGCGTCGCCGAACAAAGCGACGATGCCCTGCAGCGGCCGCACCCAGCGCGGGCTTTCGGTCGAGACCGAGGCTTCGCCCCAGCGCATCGATTTGGGCCAGGGGAAGACTCGGACGATGGCGGGAATCGCTTCGGCGAGCAGATCGCCGGTGGCTCGGGCGGGGCTGGCGACGGTCGCGAACCAGATGCCGTCGCGCTCGACGAGTTGATCTCGGGTGAGGCCGGTCTTTCTCAGGAAGCCTTCGAGCGCCTGCGGCGGCGCGGCGGTGCGCGGACCCTTGATCTCCTCGCTGACCGCCTCGGTCGCCTCGGGAAGGCCGCGGGCGATGAGGGCGAGGCGGCGGGGGGTGGCGAAGGTCTCGATGCTCTCCGCCTTGAGGCCGGCCGCGGCGAGCTCTTCCTCGAACAGCCGGGCGAGATCCGCCCGCGCCTTGTCCTGCATCCGCGCGGGGATTTCCTCGGAGAGCAGCTCGAGGAGGAAATCGCTCATAGGCCCTCCCCCTTGGCGGGGAGGGTTGGGTGAGGGGGTTCGGCTGCAGCGGGTTCGTTCGGAGGCCGAGCCCCCTCACCCCGACCCTCTCCCCCCCGGGGAGAGGGAGTGAGCCACCCGTTCTTCTCCATCCATGCCGCGCAGGCGGCCTTGGCGAGCTCGCGGATGCGGGCGATGTAGGCGGCGCGCTCGGCGACCGAGATGATTCCGCGCGCCTGCAGCGTGTTGAAGATGTGGCTCGCCTTGATCGCCTGGTCGTAGGCGGGCAGCGGCAGGCCGGCCTCGATGCAGCGGCGGCATTCCTCGGCGGCCATCCGGAAGCGCTCGAGCAAAGCCTCGGTATCGGCGATCTCGAAATTATAGGCGCTGAACTCGACCTCGTTCTCGTGGAAGACCTGGCCGTAGGTGACGCCGGCATCGTTGAAGGCGAGGTCGTAGACGGAATCGACGCCCTGGATGTACATCGCCAGCCGCTCGAGCCCGTAGGTCAGCTCGCCCGAGACCGGCTTGCAATCGAAGCCGCCGACCTGCTGGAAATAGGTGAACTGGGTGACCTCCATGCCGTCGCACCAGACTTCCCAGCCGAGCCCCCAGGCGCCGAGCGTGGGCGATTCCCAATCGTCCTCGACGAAGCGGATGTCGTGCTTCAGCGGATCGACGCCGATCGCCGCGAGGCTGCCCAGATAGAGGTCCTGCAAATCGGGCGGGCTCGGCTTCAGGATCACCTGATATTGGTAATAATGCTGGAGCCGGTTGGGATTTTCGCCGTAGCGGCCGTCGGTCGGCCGGCGCGACGGCTGGACATAGGCCGCGCGCCACGGCGCGGGGCCGAGGGCGCGCAGCGCGGTGGCCGGGTGGAAGGTGCCGGCGCCCATCTCCAGATCGTAGGGCTGGAGGACGACGCAGCCCTGCGCGCTCCAATGTTCGTGGAGCGTCAGGATCAGCTTCTGGAACGAGAGCGGCTTTTGCCCCACTTCCCTGCCTTCGCGCCTGCAACAAAAGGGTCGCTTCGCTTTGGCGCATGGGGCGGGACGGGTCAAGGAAGCGTGTACTGTAAGGTATTTGTGGCATATTGTAAGGTGGTATTGACATAATATTGCGGATCGCATAGTCAGGTGCTGCTGACATATCGTCAGCATAGCATGACAGGAGCCGAGGGTTTTGCGAAACCGGTTGCGGGTGCTTCGGGCGGAACGGGGCTGGAGCCAGGCCGAGCTCGGCGGCCGGCTCGGGGTCTCGCGCCAGGCGGTCAACGCGGTCGAGACCGGCAAGCACGATCCGTCGCTGCCGCTGGCGTTCAAGCTGGCGCGCCTGTTCGGCCTCGCCATCGAGGAGATTTTCGAGGACGGCGAGGGCAAGGAAAGCTGGCGCGTCTGACAAAAAGAGGGACTGTCCCTATTTTCCAAAAAGAGGGACTGTCCCTATTTTCCAAGCTGCTGAGTTGAAACGGAGAAGCTGTACGTGACCATGGTTCGATTCCTCTCCGCCGCGGCTTTTGCCCTGGCCCCGGCGCCCGCTTTCGCCCAGGCCGCGCCCGCCGCCCCGGCGCCGGCCGCGCCCGCCGGCCCCGTCCCGGCCGCGCCGCTGCCCGACGCCGACCCCGCTTTGTGGGTGGTGCGCGATTCCGACACGACCATCTACCTGTTCGGCACCTTCCACCTGCTCGACGGCCGGCCCTGGTTCAACGACGAGATCCGGACCGCGTTCGATGCCTCGGACGCGCTGGTGATGGAGGCGGTGCTGCCCGAAGACCCGGCCGCGCTGCAGCCGCTGATCCTTCGCTATGCGGTGGATCCCGATGGCCGCACCCTCGCCTCGCGCCTCGATGCCGGGCAGAATGCGGCGCTCGGCCGCGCTCTGTCGGCGGCCGGCATCCCGCCGGGCGCGTTCGACCGGTTCGAGCCCTGGTTCGTGTCGATGACCCTGGCCGTGCTCGGCGCCCAGCGGCTCGGGATCAGCAGCGAGGCCGGGCCCGAGACGGTCCTCACCGCCGCCGCCCACGCCCGCCGCATCCCGATCGGCGAGCTCGAAGGGTTCGAGCTGCAGTTGCGGCTGCTCGACACCATGCCCGAGGCGATGCAGATCGCCCAGCTTGCCGAGACGCTCGCGCAGAATGACGAGATCGCCGGCAAGCTCGCCCCGATGCTCGCCGCCTGGTCGACGGGCGACGTCGAGCGGCTGGGAGCGCTGATGAACGAGGAGGAGGACGCCGACGATCTGGCGCTGCGCCGGCTGCTGTTCACCAGGCGCAACGCCCATTGGGCGCGCTGGATCGCCACCCGGATGGCGCGGCCCGGCACCGTCTTCGTCGCGATCGGCGCCGGCCATCTCGCCGGCCCCGACAGCGTCCGCCACCTGCTCACCGCCTACGGTCTCGCCGCCGAACGGGTGCCGCACAGCGACGCGCCCTAGGCTTGCGTCCGCCCCCCTCCTCCCCTATAGGCCGCGCCTTCCCCGTTCATGGTCATCCCTGGAGGCGTGAGCGGGATTTTTTGCGAACCCGCATTTTGGAGACACGTAATGAGCGAACAGCTTACGCTGTCGGCTGAGACGCGCGAACGGGCCGGCAAGGGAGCCGCCCGCATGCTGCGTCGCCAAGGCCGAGTCCCCGCCGTCGTCTACGGCAACAAGGAAGAGCCCCTCGCCATCCACCTCGAGGAGAAAAGGCTGGTCAAGGCCTTGTCCAGCGGCCACTTCATGAACTCGGTGGTGATGATCGACGCCGGCGGCGCGACCACCCGCACCCTCCCCAAGGACGTCCAGTTCGACCCGGTCAGCGACCGGCCGCTGCACGTCGATTTCCTGCGCATCTCCGAGCATGCCAAGGTCACCGTCGCGGTTCCGATCCGCTTCGTCGACGAGGAGGAATCGAAGGGCCTGAAGCGCGGCGGCGTGCTGAACGCGGTCCGCCACGATCTCGAGCTGGTCTGCGACGCGGCCGAGATCCCCGAGGCGGTCGAGGTCAGCCTCGCCGGCATGGACATCGGCGATTCGCTCCACATCAGCCAGGTGACGCTGCCCGCCGGCACGGAAAGCGCGATCACCGACCGCGACTTCACCGTCGCCACCATCGTCGCTCCGTCCGGGGTCAAGTCCGAGGCCGCCGAGGCCGCGGCCGCCGCCGCCGGCGTCGAGGGCGAGGAGCCCGCGGCGGACGAGGTGCCGACCGTCGGCGAGGCGGAAGCCGAATCCGGCGAAGGCTAGTTTTGTCGCTTTTCTCCTGGCTCGGCACCTTGTTCGGCGCGAAGCCGGCCGAGGTGCCGGGCCAGCCCGCTTCCGCTCCGGAGGCGGCGGATTGGGGGGAGTTCGCGCCCGTGCAGATCTGGGTCGGCCTCGGCAATCCCGGCGCGTCCTACGCGCTGCAGCGCCACAATGTCGGCTTCATGGCGGTCGATGCGATCGCCGAGACGCACGGCTTCGAGCCGCCGAAGAAATCCTTTTCCGGCTGGACCCGGCAGGGCCGGATCGGCGGCCAGCGCATCCTGCTGCTCAAGCCCGCCACCTTCATGAACGATTCCGGCCGCGCGGTGCGCTCGGCGATGGATTTTTTCAAAAGGCAAGTCGGCGATGTCACCGTCTTCCACGACGAGCTCGACCTCGCCCCGTTCAAGGTCAAGGTGAAGGTCGGCGGCGGCACCGCCGGCCATAACGGCCTGCGCTCGACCGAGGCCCATATCGGCAACCCCTTCCGCCGGGTCCGCATCGGCATCGGCCACCCCGGCCACAAGGACAAGGTCAACCGCCACGTGCTGGGCAATTACGCCAAGGCCGAGATGGAGGAGCTCGCGGCGATGCTCGGCGCGATCGCGGCCGAAGCCGAATGGCTGGCGACAGGCGACGACGCGCGGTTCATGAGCGACGTCGCGCTCAGGCTGCAGCAGGACTAGGGTCCGTACTCAATACCGGCAACGGCCGTGACGGTATTGAGTACGGACCCTAGGGCGCGGGCGCGCTTCCGGTCCGCAGGTCGATCACCCGGTCGCGCTCGTAGCCGAGGACGCCCGGGATCGCGTTCAGCCGGTCGATCTCGATCCCGTAATAATTGGGCATCTTGCCGGCGGCCCGGAGCAAAGCGGGAACGACCGGATGGCCGCCGAACCCGGCGGGCAGCGCCATCGACGGATCGGGCGGCACCACCTCCATCGACGCCAGCCGGTTCGGGCCGAAGGTCGGCTCCTCCTGGCCGGCGGCGAGCCGCGGATAGCGCAGCTCGCCCATGTCGACGATCTGGCCCGCGGCGACTTCGAAGCGGACGCTGCCCATGCACTGGCAGACGCCTGTGCTGCCGCTGTCCGGCGTCGTCGACACCCGGCCGTAGAGCACGTAGCTGCCGGGCTCGACCTCGGCGAAGAAAAAGCTGGCGCTGCTGTTTTCGGCCCGCTGCCACTGCGCCACCGTCACCATGTCGCCGGTCACCAGCGGTCCGTAGTCGAAATTCTCTTCGGTCGGCATCACCGGCATCGGCGGCCGGTTGGCGCATTCGGGGGCGGGCGAGCCCCGGCACTGCGCCTCCTCCCGCCGCCATTGCGGCGCGCGCCGGTCATAATCGGCCCGGGCGCGGGCGAGGGCGGCGGCGCGCTGCGCCGTCCACTCCGGCCGTCGCGCCTCGGTGACTTCGCGGACGAAGCTGATTCCGAAATTCTCCCGCGAACGGAAAAAGATGTAGGCGCGCTGGGGATCGATGGTGAGCTCGCCCGGCCGCTTCGCCGGCCGCTCCTGCGCGAGCGCGCCGGCCGCGGGAAGGGCGAGCGCCAGCAGCGCCGCGCAAGCCTGCGCGAGGCGCCTCATTCGACCAGCTCCCCGAGGGTCGGGCGGGGCCCCGAGGCGACTCGCGCCTGGATCTGCAGGAAGCGCTGCCGCCGGCTCTCCGGAATCCGGGCATTGCCCTCCTCGAAGTTGAAGTCCTGCCAGAGCGACCGCGGCAGCCCGTAGGCATGATAGCCCTTGAAGCTCATGCAGCTGCGCAGGTTGATCCGGCGGATGCGGCGGCGTTCGGCGGCGCCGCGGGTGGCGTCGGCGATCGAGGCGCCGAGCGCGTTGCCGAGGGCGCCGCCGAGCGCGCCGGCCATGGTGCCCGCATAGGGATAAGGGACGTTGGCATAGGTGCCCGCATTGCGGAAGCTGAGATTGCGGCTGTAGCCGTCGCACTCGCGCAGATCGGCCATCGCCGTCGCGAAGTCGGTGTCGTCGCGGTGGAAATAGAAATATTTGCCGTAATCGCGGATCGTGCCCTCATTCGGCGTGAAGACGAGATTCGGCAGCGCAATCGTCGCCGGATCGATCGCCGCCTCCTGCGCCCGCGCCGGCGCATGGGCGGCCAGCGCGGCGGCCAGGCCGCAAAGCGGCATCAGCTTGCGTGGCATCCCTTCCCCCCGGAAAACCCCTTCGTCTTCATAGCCTAAGCCGGGATCGCGCGAAAGCGCCAATGCGTCGGCAACGGCCGCCTGCCGCCATGGCGCATAGCGTGGCGGTGCCAACGCGGCTAGGAGAGACGGATGAGTGCAGCCCTTCTCGCCCTCCTCGCCGCCGCCGGGGCGCCGCAGAGCGCGCCGCAGACGCGCTGCGGCTGGCTGCAGAATCCGACGCCGGCGAACTGGTGGCTGCGCGACCGCGACGGCGAATGGACGCTCGGCGTCCAGGGCGGCTACCAGGCGCCGGGGATGGACGCGATGCCCGACATGGCGAGCGCGGGCTGGGTCGAGGTCAACGGCCATTACGGCTATGGCTGCGCCTGCCTGCGGGTCAGCGTCGATCGGCGAAGCGGCCGCGTCACCCGCCTCTATTCGGCCCGGCCGCTGCCGCTGCGCCAGTGCCGCGCTGACCGCCGCCTGCCCCGCCTCTAGAAAAATAGGGACAGTCCCTATTTTTTGAGGCCGGGCGCGGGCTGCGGCGGAAAAAGAGGGACTGTCCCTATTTTTCTCGGGCTGCGGCGGAAAAAGAGGGACTGTCCCTATTTTTCTACAGCCCCGGCCAATCCTCGCCTTCGGCGCCGATCGGCATGCCGGGGGGCACCCGCACCAGCCGGCGCTGGTCGGCGAGGGCGGCGGCGAGCGCCTCGCGGTCGGCGAGCAGGCGCGCAAGACCGCGGCTCCATTCGGCGTTCGAGGCGGCGAGCTGGCCGGCGAGGCGGGCGAGCCGGTCCGAGAGCGCCAGCGCGACCGGCGGCGACAGAGCGGGATCGCGCTGGACCCGGGCCAGAGCGAGGACGATGGTGGTCGCGACCCGGCGCTGGACGGGCTCGGTGGCGGGGCGAAGCGCGCGCTCGATCAGGGCGGCGAAGACGTGCTCGGGCCGCGGCTGGGCGGCGTCGCCCGGGCTCAGCAATTCGAGCCGGTTCAAGCGCTCGGGCGCGAGCAGATCGGTGAGAGTCACCGTCGCCGCGACCTCGGCCGCGGCGAGCGGATCGAACACCGGGCCGCCGGCGGCCGGCATCAGCTCGATCTCGGTCTGCCGGTCGGAGTCGCCCGACCAGCCGGCCGAGAGCTGGCTCAGCAGAGCGGGCGGGACGGTCAGCGCCGCCGGATCGAGCGTGGCGAGCAGCGCCTCGAGCGCCCGGTGCTGGGCGGCGGGGGCGACGGGCCGCGCCTCGCCATGGCCGTCGCCGGCGAGCGCGTAGCGGAAATCGACGCCGCCGAGCAATTTCGCCGCCGCCTCGACCTGGTAGCGGTGAATCAGCCAGATCGGCACGAAGGCGCGGCGCAGCTGCGCCTGCGGCTCGCCCGGATGGAGCGCGCCCGGCCCGAAATGGGCGATCGCGGCGGCGCGGACCGCCATCATCCGCTGAAGCTCGGCGACCGGATCGGCGGCATCGTCCCACAGGCTGCCGAGCGGATGGGCGGCGCCGGCCGGGCGGGCATCGTCGTCGGCGACGAAGCGCAGCCCCTCCGCGAAGGCCGCGCCCATCCGCGCCTCCCCTTCGGCGTCGGTGCGGGCGCCGTAGAGCCAGTCGACCGCGAACCGGTCCCAGCGGCCGATGCCGACCCCGTAGGCGTCGGCGAGGTCCGGCCGCCCGTCCACCAGGCCGACCCGGGGCGCCGGATAATCCATCACCGAATGGCGGCCCTGGATCGAGCCGGCGAAATTGTGGGCGAAGCCGAGCGCGTGGCCGACCTCGTGCGCGGCGAGCTGGCGGATGCGCGCCAAAGCGGCGGCGATCGGATCGCCGGGAGCGCCGCTGCCGGTCCGGCCGGCGCCGACCAAAGCCTGGTAGATGATCAGGTCCTGGCGGATGCGCAGCGAGCCGAGCAGGACCTGGCCCTTGATGATCTCGCCGGTGCGCGGATCGACGATCGGCTGGCCGTAGGACCAGCCGCGGGTGGCGCGGTTGACCCAGTTGACGACGTTGTAGCGGATGTCGAGCGGGTCGGCGCCCTCGGGCAGGATCTCGGCCCGGAACGCGCCCGGCCAGCCCGCCGCGGCGAAGGCCTCGGCCCACCATTCGACCCCTTCCCTCAGGGCGGAGCGGATCGGCTCGGGCGCGGCGCGATCGATGTAGAAGATTATCGGGTTCCTGACCGGCGAGGCGGGGTCGGCCGGGTCGGTGCGCTCGAGCCGGAAGCGGTTGGCGAGCTCGTAGACGACCGGGCGGCCCAAGGGCGCGTTGAAATCGACCACCTGCATGCCGAAGCTGCCGGCACGGGGATCGAAGCGCCGCGGCACGTAGCCGGGCTCGGGCAGGGCGATCAGCGAATGGCGGACGATGAAGCTGACATTGCCGGCGACGGGCGCGATGTTGCCGACCTCCGGGCCGGGGCGGGCGCCGACGAAGGTGAGGCGCGCCTGCAGCTCGATGTTGCGCGGGAAGACGCGGACGAAATTGGTGTCGGCGACGCTCAATTCGGGGACGAGGCGATAGTCGCCATTCTCCTGCTCCCTAAGAGCGCGGGCGATGTTGAGATCGTCGCGGGCGAGGAAGGAGGCGATATCGACGAGCAGCCGCCCCTCGGCGGTCTCGGCGGCGATATCGCCCATCCAGATCGTCGAATAAGCGAAGCTGCGGCGCACCCCCGCCTGCTCCTCGGCCGGAGCGCCGGTGGCGCGGAAGCGCGGATTTTCGACCTCTGCGACGAGCTTGCGGCCGACCCGGCGGAAGACGAGCAGGCGCGCGCCGCTGTTCTGCGCGCGGTCGAGGCCGAGCGCGGCCGAGCCGAGCCCGGTCTCCAGCGCCGCGGTGTAGAGGAAGCGGCCGGAAATCCCCTCGCCGTCGGGCGCCGGCAGCGACAGGATGATGCGGCCGCCGCGGGCGTCGACGTGGACGGGGAGGAGGCCCTCCTGCGCGACCGTGTTCTGGAGGACCGCAGCGGGCGGGTCGATCGCCAAGGCGGGCGCGGCGGCGGCGAGGAGCAAAGCGGCGAGCAAGGGCTTCATGGGCGGGACACTAAGCTGGCAATCCTGAAGCGCAACGGCTAACGGACCCCGGCGTGCGGGCGCTGCCCAGCGCAAATCACACCAGCCGGGAATATTCATGGGCTTTCGTTGCGGAATCGTCGGGCTGCCGAATGTCGGCAAGTCGACCCTGTTCAACGCGCTGACCGAGACGGCGGCGGCGCAGGCGGCCAATTATCCGTTCTGCACGATCGAGCCCAATGTCGGCCGGGTCGCCGTCCCCGATCCGCGGCTGGACCGGATCCGCGAGATCGCCAAGTCGGCCAGCGAGATCGAGACCCAGCTCGAGTTCGTCGACATTGCCGGGCTGGTCCGCGGCGCCTCCTTGGGCGAGGGGCTCGGCAACCAGTTCCTCGGCAACATCCGCGAGGTCGACGCGATCGTCCACGTGCTGCGCTGCTTCGAGGGCGGCGACGTCACCCATGTCGAGGGCCGGATCGATCCGGTCGCCGACGCCGAGACGGTCGAGACGGAGCTGATGCTCGCCGATCTCGAAAGCCTCGAAAAGCGCGTGCCCAACCTCGCCAAGAAGGCCCAGCAGGGCGACAAGGAGGCGAAGGTCCAGGCGGTCGTGCTCGGCCGGGCGCTCGAGCTGTTGCGGGCATCGAAGCCGGCGCGGCTGGTCGAGCCCAAGGACCATGAGGAGAAGCTGGTGCTGGAGCGGGCGCAATTGCTGACCGCCAAGCCGGTCCTCTACGTCTGCAACGTCGACGAGGGCGACGCCGCCGCCGGCAATGCGCTGAGCCGGGCGGTGTTCGCCAAGGCGGCAGCGGAAGGCGCGGGCGCGGTGACGATCTCGGCCGCGATCGAGGCCGAGATCGCGACCATGCCGGCCGCGGACCGGACCGAATTCCTCCACGACCTCGGCCTCGCCGAGACCGGGCTCAGCCAGATCATCCGGGCGGGCTACGACCTCCTCCACCTGATCACCTTCTTCACCGCCGGCCCCAAGGAAGCCCGCGCCTGGACGGTCGAGAAAGGGGCGAAGGCGCCCGAGGCGGCGGGCGTGATCCATTCCGATTTCGAGCGCGGCTTCATCCGCGCCGAGACCATCGCCTATGAGGATTTCATCGCCTGCGGCGGCGAGGCGGGGGCGAAGGAAAAGGGCAGGATGCGCGCCGAGGGCAAGGACTATGTCGTCCAGGACGGCGACGTCCTCCTGTTCCGCTTCAACGTTTGACCTTTCCCGTCACCCCAGCGAAATTGACGAGGTACGCAGTGCCCCGCACTGCGTAGCCATGTCCGGGGGACATGGCGACCTCGTCAATGGGGTCCATGCCGAGTCTGCTTGGATGCCAGCTTTCGCTGGCATGACGGAGAAAACGCTCACCATGCTCACCCGCCGCCATTTCATCGCCGGCGCCGCCGCCACCGCCGTTGCGGCGCCGGCCATCCTGCGCGCACAGGCCTTCTTCCGCTCCTATCCGTTCGCGCTCGGGGTCGCATCCGGCGACCCCTCTCCCGACGGCTTCGTGATCTGGACCCGGCTGGCGCCGGAGCCGCTCGCCGAGCATGGCGGGATGGTGATGGCGCCGATGCCGGTCACCTGGGAGGTGGCGTCCGACGAGGCCTTCCGCACCGTCGTCGCGCGCGGCGAGGAGGTGGCGCGGCCCGAGCTCGGCCACGCCGTCCATGTCGAAGTGGCGGGGCTGCAGCCCGACCGGCCCTATCATTACCGGTTCCGCGCCGGCGGCGAGCGCAGCATCAACGGCCGCGCCCGCACGCTGCCGCTCGCGGCGAGCAGCCCCGCGGCGCTGCGCTTCGCCGTCGCCGGCTGCCAGGCCTATGACGACGGCTATTACACCGCCTACCGCCACATGGCCGGGGAGGACCTCGCCTTCGCCTACCATTATGGCGACTATATCTACCAATATCGCGGCGGCGCGACCCGGCCGGGCCGCAACGGCGAGCTGATCGTCGCGGCCCGCCAGAGCGCCGGTCAGGAGCTGTTCGATCTCGCCGACTACAGGCGCCGCTACGGGCAGTACAAAAGCGACCCGGACCTGCAGCGCGCCCATGCCGCCCACGCCTTCTTCCACAGCTTCGACGACCATGAGATCACCGACAATTGGGTCGGCCCCGCCGGCGACGACGACACTCCGCCCGACGTCTTCCGAATCCGCCGCGCCGCCGCGCTCCAGGCCTGGTACGAGCATATGCCGGTGCGCCGGGCACAGATGCCGCGCTTCGGCGACGTCGCGATGTACCGCAGCGCCCGCTTCGGCACGCTGATGGAGATGGACATCCTCGACACCCGCCAGTTCCGCACCAACCAGCCGTGCGACGACGGCTTCAAGCCCGCCTGCCCGGGCGTCCAGGCGCCGGACGCGGCGGTGCTCGGGGCGGAGCAGGAGGCCTGGCTCGCCCGCAACCTCGCGCGGCGCGGCACGCGCTGGAACTGCATCGCCCAGCAGGTGATGATGATGTCGCTGGACCGGCGCATCCGCGACGAGCCGGCGCCGATCCTCAACATGGACAGCTGGGCCGCCTATGCGGTGCCGCGCCAGCGGCTGCTGGCGCGGATGCGCGGGCTCGACAATGTCGTCGTGCTGACCGGCGACGAGCATCAGAATTTCGCCGGGCTGCTTTACGACCGCGAGACGCCGGTGGCGGCCGAGTTCGTCGCCACCTCGATCGCCAGCGGCGGCGACGGATCGGACCTGCGGCCGGGGAGCGATCGCATCCTCGCCGAGAATCCGCAGCTCAAGTTCGTCAACGACCAGCGCGGCTATCTGACCTGCGACGTGACCCCCGACGAATGGCGGACCAACTTCATGGTCGTGGACCGGGTCTCGACGCCCGGCGGCAGCTTGAGCAAGCGCGCGACCTGGGCGGTGGCCAGGGGCGACGTCACGCTCAGGGAGGTCTGAGAGTGATCTATTTCGAGGATCTCGAGGTCGGCAAGGAAACCTTCTTCGGCAGCTATGAGGTAACCCGCGAGGAGGTGCTCGAATTCGCGCGCAAATATGATCCGCAGCCCTTCCACCTCTCCGACGAGGCCGCGGCGAAAACCTATTTCGGGCGGCTCTCGGCGAGCGGCTGGCACAGCTGCGCGATGACCATGGGGGTGATCGCCCGACACGTCGTCGCCGACGAGCAGGCGGGGCTGGGCTCGCCCGGGATCGACGAATTGCGCTGGCTCAAGCCCGTCTATCCGGGCGACACGCTCCACGTGAACGGCAGGATCATCGAAAAGACGCCGTCGCGTTCCAAGCCCGACATCGGCTCCTTTCGCACCCAGACGACGGTGACCAACCAGGACGGCGTCCCGGTCCTGCGCTTCACCTCGATCGTGCTGATCCGCCGCCGGCCCGAAAAATAGGGACTGTCCCTATTTTTCGGCGAGGAGCCGTTCGTAGCGGCGCTGCAGCTCCTCCGGGGTGAGCTCTTCCGTCTGCTGCGAGATGGACCATTTGTGCCCGAACGGATCGGCGACCATGCCCGAGCGGCTGCCATAGAACTGGTCCTCGACCGGACGCAGCAGAGTGGCGCCGGCCGCGACCGCGCGCGCGGCCGCGACGTCGGCGTCGGCGACCGAAAGATGGAAGGACACGGGCGTGCCGCCCAGCGTGACCGGACCGACTGCACCCCATTCGGGGTGCTCGTCCGCCAGCATGATCGGCGCGTCGCCGATCGCGATCTCGGCGTGGCCGATGCGGCCGGCGGGGTCGGCGGGGTCGGTCAGGCGGAACTTCTCCTCGGCCCCGAACGCCCGGGCGTAGAAGTCGAGCGCCGATGCGGCGTCCCGGACGATGATATAGGGAATGACTGGCATGCCGACCTCCTTGCGAATCGCTGCTATTTACATTACGTGTCGTTACGTAAATAATAGCGGCCGTCAACATGAATTCTGAAACCCCTGAACCGGCGCGGCGGGGGCGGCCGCCCAGCGAGGCCGCCAGGCGGGCGATCCTGCGCGCCGCCCGCGAGCTGCTCGACGAGGGCGGCCTGCTGTCGGTGACGATGGAGGGGGTCGCCGCCCGCGCCGGCGTCGGCAAGCCGACCGTCTACCGCCACTGGAGCAATCGCTACGAAGTCGTGATGGCGGCGTTGATCGAGGCGACGCGCGAGGCCGAGGCCCCCGCCGGGCCCGGGCCGCCGATCGAGGCGCTGAAGGAGCAGCTCCGCCGCCTCGCCGCCCTGTTCACCTCGAGCACCGGCCGCAACGTCGCCGCGATGCTGGTGTCGGGCTATGGCGAGACCGCGCTGTCGAAGGCGTTCCGCCTCTACTTCGTCCAGGCTCGTCGCGACGAAGGCCGCGCCTTGCTCGAGCGCGCGGTCGCCGCCGGCGAGGTCCGCGCCGATGTCGATCTCGAGCTCGCGCTCGATCTGATCTACGGCCCGGTCTTCTATCGCCTGATGATGGCGCGCGCGCCGATCGACGCCGGCTTCGCCGACGCGCTGCTGCGCGAGGTGCTCGCCGGGATCGCCGCCCGGCCCTAGAACCCCGGCTCAACTCTTGCCGTGACGATCAAGTGGTTGACAAATCTTCAAATCGGACCTTCGCTTGGGTCGTCGCGAGCGCAGGGAGGGCGAAATGAAAATGACGACGCTGGCGATCGGCGCCGCAGCACTGGCCGTCGCGGCCGAGGCCGGCGCGCAACCCCCGCTGACGCTGGAGAGCCTCGCCCAGCGGGTCGAGGCGCTGGAACAGGAGAATGCCGCCTTGCGCGCCGAGGTCGCCGCGCTGCGCCGCGATGGCGAGCCCGCCGGGCCGCCCGCGGCCGTGGCGCCGCCGGTGCCGCCGACCCCGCCGCCGGAAACGGCCGCAGCCGCGCCCGCGCCGCCGGCCCCGGACCGGTGGGACCGGACCTATGTCGGCACCAGCCTCGCCCTCACCCGCCTGACGGTCATTCCCAACAATCCCGGCTTCGGCCCGCCGCCGGCATTGAGCAACACCGACGTCGGCTGGCTCGCCGGCGTCCAGATCGGCCGCCGATGGCAGACCGGGCGGCTGGTGGCGGGGGTGGAGGTCGGCTTCGACGCGATCCGCACCGATCTCGTCTTCGGCGCCGGCCAGGGCTCGCCCAATTTCGAATATCTCTTCAGCTCGCGGCGCGCCTTCCGGACGGCGGGACAGCTCGGCGTCGCGTCCGGGCCGTGGCTGCTCTACGCAGTCGGCGGCATCCAGGTCAGCGGGATGGGGATCCGACGCTTCGACCACACGCAGCCCGGCGGTCCGCGACTGCAAGCCTTTACCCACCTCTACACGACCGATCCTTTTTACGGGATCGGCGCGGGGTTGCGGCTCGACGAGCATTCCTCGATCGAGGTCGAGGCGACGCGATTCGACCGCAGCGATATCATTTATCAGGGACTGAACTTCACCTTCCCCACCTCCGACGAGGTGCGGATCCGGTTCAACTATCTGTTTCCGTAACCGGCCCGGCTCAGCCGCCGGAGCCGGTCTCGCGCCGCTTCGGGCCGTGCCAGATCTGCTGATAGGCCATGTAGCCGAGGATCGTCGCCAGCAGCAGGAAGACGAGGGTGACGATGCCGGCGTTCTTGCGGGTGACCAGGTTCGGCTCGGCCGCCCACATCAGGAAGGCGGAGACGTCCTGCGCCATCTGGTCGCGGGTCGCCGGCGGGTTGCCCGGCGCGTAGGTCACCTGGCCGTCGGCGGTCAGCGGCGGCGGCATGGCGATGTTCAGATTGGCGAAATAGGGGTTGTAGTGGAGGTTCGGCGGCACCTGATAGCCGGCCGGCGGGCGATGGAAGCCGGTCAGGATCGAATAGATATAGGCAGGCCCGCCCTCGCGCGCCTTGGCCATCAGCGACAGGTCCGGCGGCAGCGCATTGTTGTTGGCGGCGCGGGCGGCGGTCTCGTTCGCATAGGGGTTCGGGAAATGGTCGGCCGGGATCGGCTTGCGGGTGGCCGGCTCGCCGGTGTCCGGGTTGATCGAGGCGGCCTGGATCGGCCACTGATCGGCGATCGCCCGGACCTCGGCCTCGCTGTAGCCGAGATCGCGCAGGTTGCGGAAAGCGACGAAAGTGAGGCTGTGGCAGGCCGCGCAGACCTCCTTGTAGACCTGGAAGCCGCGCTGAAGCTGGGCCCGGTCCCAATTGCCGAACGGGCCGTCGAACGAGAAGGAGACGCGCCGCGGCTCCTCGTGGAGGCGCTGCTCGGCGGTCAGCTCGTGCGAGGAATGGGTATAGAGCCAGACGCCGTTGCCCAGCGACCAGAAGGCCGAGGCGAGGAAGCCCAGTCCGATCAGAATGCCCAAGGCGCGAATCATGACCTTCTCGTCCCCTTAAGCGTGCGCCGGCGCGCCATCGAGGACGCTTTCCGAGATGGAATTGGGCAAAGGCAGAGTCCGTTCGACCATGGAGAGGATCGGCAGGATGATCAGGAAGTGGGCGAAATAATAAGCGGTCGCGACCTGGCTGATCATCACATAGGGCTCCTCGGCCGGCATGCCGCCGCAATAGCCGAGGACGATCACGTCGAGGATCAGGAAGACGAAGAAGATCCGGAACATCGGCCGGTAGCGGCCCGAGCGGACCGGCGACTTGTCGAGCCAGGGCAGCAGGAAGAGGAGCAGGATCGAGGCGAACATCGCCATCACCCCCCACAGCTTGGCCGGGATCCACAGGAAGTTCCAGGTGAAGGCGCGAAGGATCGCGTAATAGGGCCAGAAATACCATTCCGGAACGATGTGCGAGGGCGTCGACAACGGGTTGGCCGGCACGTAATTGACCGGGTGGCCGAGATAGTCGGGAAGGAAGAAGACGAGCAGCGCCAGCAGCATCAGCCCGAGCAAGGCGAACCAGCCGTCCTTGGCGGTGTAATAGGGATGGAAGGGCACCGTATCCTGCGGCGTCTTGACGTCGACCCCGGTCGGGTTGCCGGAGCCGGGAATGTGCAGCGCCCAGATGTGGAGGATAACGACCCCGGCGATCACGAACGGCAGCAGATAGTGAAGCGAGAAGAAGCGGGTCAGGGTCGGCTGGTCGGGCGCGTAGCCGCCGAGCAGCCAGTGCTGGATCGGCTCGCCGACCAAGGGAATCGCGCCGAACAGGCCGGTGATCACCTTGGCCGCCCAGAAGCTCATCTGCCCCCAGGGCAGGACATAGCCCATGAACGCGGTCGCCATCATCAGGAGGAAGATGACGAGGCCGAGCATCCACACCATCTCGCGGGGCGGCTTGTAGGAGCCGTAATAGAGGCCGCGGAAGATGTGCAGATAGGTGACGATGAAGAAGAAGCTGGCGCCGTTGGCGTGGAGATCGCGCAGGAACCAGCCCTGGTTGACGTCGCGGTCGATATGCTGGGTCGAGGCGAAGGCGGTCACCGCCGAGCTCTCGTAATGCATCGCCAGGACGATCCCGGTGACGATCTGGATGACCAGAGCGAGGCCGGCGAGCACCCCGAAATTCCACATGTAGTTCAAGTTGCGCGGCACCGGATAGCCGCCGCCGACGCTGTTGTAGGCGAGCCGCGGCAGCGGCAGCCGATCGTCCAGCCAGCGCATGAACGGATGCTTGGGTTTGTATTGCTCAGCCCAGGGAAAGCTCATGTCCGAAAATTCTTTCAGCGGCAGCCAGGTCGGAAAGCGAACCCGCCGCCCACAGGTTCCGGAGGCGGCTTGGGCGGCCTGATAGCCGCGCGGGGCGGGCTTTGCCAACACCGATTTTGCGCGCCGCCCTTCACCTCCGGCAGCCCGCGGCGCCGGCGGGTCACGCCCCCGGCGCGAACCTCGCCGGCGCTTCGCAACAATCGGCAGCGATGCCGGCGCGCAATGCGCCCGGGCGCTCAAGTCGTTCCCGCCTGGATCGGAACGCGCGGCAAAATTTGCCGGCGTCGAATCGCAAAAATCGGCTTTGCATCAATGCGTTTAGTATGTTCTTCTCGGGTGCCGAGTCGGTCGATTCGGCACAGGGGGGAGCGGCCATGGCGCGACGCGCCGAGAAGGTCCTGATCGCAGCCGCATTCGCGGCGCTGGCGGCGACGGCGATGGCCGGCGAGACGATCACTTATTCCTACGACGCCCGCGGCCGGCTGGTGCGGGTGGTGCGCAGCGGCAGCGTCAACAACGCGGTCACCGCCAATTACAGCTACGACAAGGCGGACAACCGGACCCAGGTCAACGTCGTGTCGCCCAATTCGTCGCCGCCATGAGGCGGCGCGGCGCCCGCATCGGGCCGATCCTGGCGGCGCTCGCCGCGCTCGGCATTGCCGCGCCCGCCGTCGCCCAGAACGTCGGCGAGGGCGACGGCGGCCTCATCTCGGCGACGCTGGCGCCGCCGGCCGAGCGGCTCGCGGTCACTCCGGGCGGGGTCGACATGCGCACCGGCCGCTACCAGCACAGCCCGACCGACCTGGCGATCGGCGAGGACAACGAGACCGGCGGCCTCGCGCTGACCCGCAGCCTCGGCAGCGACGGCCTCGGCCACCTCAACCCGTTCGGCAATTTCTCGCACAATTTCGACATCTTCATCGACCTTCAGCTGGTCGAGGTCGGGGTCAACGGCAACAGCCATGTCGATCGGGCGCGGGTCCATTTCGGCGGCCGCTCGGAGACGTTCGAGATGACCGGCGGCTATTACGAGCAGGTCTCGCGCTCCGGCTATGCGCGGCTGACCCTGGCCTCGGGCTCGCCGCCGCTCCTCTTCACCTTCACCTCGAACGACGGCACCGTCGCCGTCTTCCGGCCGCTCGCCGGCACCAGCGATTGCTCGACGATACTGCCCTGCGCCTATGTCGCGACCGTCACCTATGCCGACGGCACCCGCTACAGCTTCGATTACGATGCGCCGACGAGCGCGGGAACCGCGCACCTGCGGTCGGTGACCAGCAACCGCGGCTACGCCCTGCTCTTCCAATATGGCAGCGGCGCCGATGCCGACACCATCGTCTCGGCCTGCCTGATCAACCTGTCGGCCGCGCCGGCGCCGGCCAATCACGCCTGCCCGGCAAGCCCGCTGGCAAGCGCAAGCTATGCCTATACCAGCGCGGGCGGGTCGCGGCGGCTGGCGGCGGCGACCGACGCCGGCAACGCGACCTGGAGCTACGGCTATCCCGCAGCCACGAGCGGCGGCTATTCGATGACCTTCACCCGGCCCGGCGAGACGGCGCCGTGGCTGACCAACAACGTCGTGGTCCGGCCGACCCAGTCGTCGGTCGACGACATCGTCATGCAGCAGATTTTCGCCGACAGCTCGACCTACGCCTACAGCTACGATTTCTCGCCCGACGTGCCGGGCGAGATCCCGCAGCTCGCCGGCGGCTATTATGTCGATCCGGCCGGCCACACCGTCGAGGTCCGCTACGACTTCCCGATCAAGCCGGGCTCGACCTGGGGCAATGTCCCCCAGGGCGGCGGCTCCGACCAACAGACCCTGTTCTACCAGATCACGCCGGGCCCGGTCAGGATCGTCGACGCGCTCGGCCGGACGACGACCACCAACTATTGCGACCCCAATGCGGCGGCCAATTTGCCCTCCTGGGAGCAGCACCGCTGCCTGGTGATGCCGACGCCGGTTTCCTTCACCAGCCCCGAAGGGATCAGGACCGACCTGATCTGGGATTACACCACCCGCCTGCTGTTGCGGGCGACTCAGCACGCCCGACCCGGGACCAGCCCGGCAATGGCCGACATCGTCCGCTCGGCGAGCTACAATTGCACCCCGGCGACGATGGCGAGCTGCGCCAAGCCGGTCACCCGCACCGATGCCAACGGCAACGTCACCAACTACAGCTACGACCCCGTCCATGGCGGCCTGCTCAGCGAGACCGGGCCGGCGCCGAGCGCCGGCGCGCCGCGGCCGCAGGCCCGCCACGAATATGCGCAGCGTTATGCCTGGCTGGCCAACGGCAGCGGCGGCTACGTGGCGTCGGGCCCGATCTGGGTGCGCACCGCCACCAGCACCTGCCGGACCAGCGCCGCCACCGGCAATGCGGGCGCGCCCTGCGCGGTCGCCGGCGACGAGGTGCGGACGACCTACGATTACGGGCCGGACAGCGGCCCCAACACCTTGCTGCTGCGCGGCCAGCTGGTCACCGCCACCGACGGCGGCACCGCCCGCTCCTATCGCACCTGCTACGGCTACGACGCGCGCGGCCGGCGGATCAGCGAGACCCGGCCGAACGCCAATCTGGCCAGCTGCCCGTGACCCGGCGGGCCCTCCCAGCCGCGCTGACGGCGCTGGCCGCGCTGGCCGCGCTCGCCGCGCCCGCGCCGGCGCCGGCGCAGGCGAGCGCTTCGCCCTTCACCAATGGCCAGCGCTACGATGCGATGGGCCGGGTGACCGGGACGATCTCGGCGTCGCCGAACGACGGCAATCCGTTCCTCGCCGTGCGCAACAGCTATAACGGCGCCGGCCAGCTGATCCGGGTCGAGAACGGCTCGCTCGCGGCCTGGCAGAGCGAGGCGGTGGCGCCGGCGAATTGGTCGGGCTTCACCGTCTATTGGACGGCCGAGACCCTCTACGACGCGATGGGCCGCAAGACGCGCGAGACGCTGCGCGAGGGCGCCGCGGGCGCGATCCGCAGCTTCACCCAGCTGAGCTACGACATCATGGGCCGGCTCGACTGCACCGCCGTCCGGATGAACCCGGCCCAGTTCGGGGCGCTGGCCGACAGCGCCGCCTGCACCCTCGGCGTTGCCGGCAGCGACGGGCCCGACCGGATCACAAAAAACCTATACGATGCCGCCGGCCAGCGCCTCCAGCTGCGCGTCGGCCTGCAAACCGAGGCCGAGGCGGCCGAAGCGACCTGGGCCTACAATCTCGACGGCCAGGTCACGGCGGTGACCGACGGCAACGGCAACCGGGCGGAGCTGCGCTATGACGGCCAGGGCCGCCAGGACCGCTGGACCTTCCCGAGCGCGGGCGGGCCGGCCGGGACGGTCAATGCCGGCGACTATGAGCAATATGGCTACGACGCCGCCGGCAACCGCACCTCCCTGCGCAAGCGCGACGGCTCGACGCTGACCTACAGCTATGACAACCTCAACCGGATGACGGTGAAGGTGGTGCCGGAGCGCACCGGCCTCACCGCGGCCCAGACCCGCGACGTCTATTACGGCTACGACCTTCGCGGCCTGCAGACCTATGCCCGGTTCGACAGCGCGAGCGGGCCGGGCATCGTCAACTCCTATGACGGGTTCGGCCGGCTCGTCGCGACCACCGCCGACACCGACGGCACGGCGCGCACGCTCGCTTATCAATATGACGCGGACGGCGGCCGCACCCGCATCACCCATCCCGACACGATCTGGTTCGACACGCTGCGCGACGGGCTCGACCGGCCGTTCTGGCTCAACTCGACCGTTTATCCCGCCTACGGCTGCTATTACCAATCCTGGCGCCCCAACGGCCTTCCCTCGGGCCAGAGCCGCTGCAACGGCGCCTCGACCTGGACCTCGCGCGACGGGGTCGGCAGGCTGAACGGGCTCGGCCATTATTACGGGCAGAGCGGCACGAACGACGCGACCTGGCTCTACGACCACAACCCGGCGAGCCAGGTGCGCTCGGTCAACCGCGACAATGACAGCTATGCCTGGGCCGGCCATTATGCGGTCAGCCGCTCCTACACCACCAACGGGCTCAACCAGTACAGCGCCACCGTCTCGACGCTGGGCAACGCCTCGTTCGGCTACGACGTCAACGGCAACCTCACCACCACGCCGGGGCCGGACGGGCAGACGATCACCTACACCTACGACGTCGAGAACCGGCTGGTGTCGAGCTCGACCAACGCCCAGCTCGCCTACGACCCGCTCGGCCGGCTCTATCAGGTCACCGCCGCCAACGGCACGATCACCCGGTTCCTCTACGACGGCGACGCGCTGGTCGCCGAATATAATGCCGCCGGCGAGATGACCCGGCGCTACGTCCACTGGGAGGGCGCCGACGTTCCGATCATGAGCTACGCCGGCGCGTCGCTCACCAGCCCCACCTACCTCCACCCCGACCACCAGGGCTCGATCGTCGCCATCTCGGGCGCCTCGGGCGCGAGCCAGATCAACCGCTACGACGAATACGGCATCCCGGCCTCAACCAATGCCGGCCGGTTCCAATATACCGGCCAGGCCTGGCTCGCCGAGCTCGGCCTCTATCATTACAAGGCCCGGCTCTACTCGCCGACGCTGGGGCGGTTCCTGCAGACCGACCCGGTCGGCTATCAGGATCAGTTCAACCTCTATGCTTATGTCGGGAATGATCCGGTCAACATGATCGACAATACGGGCAAGTATGAGCTAGTAGCATCGTCTGCCAGCCAAGCAGAAAAAATTCGCGACATGATCAATGAATTGTCCGCAACCAGGGTTGAGTTTGATAGCAATAACAGATTCTCGATGGCTGGCCCCAACACCGACGCCGGTCCGCATTCCGCATCCTACGCACAAGATGTAGCTGCTATTATAGCGGATCCGGATCGCGTAAATGTCGGGGTCGCACAAACTGTCAATGAAAACGGAACTCATGTTAATGTAGATTCAGCGTATAACGGGGGAATTACCTACCCACCGGTCCCCGGTTCTCCAACTACGGACGTCGTGGTTAGCGGAAATAGCAGTAACGCTGTCCCCGCACAAGGAGGAGGAACTTTACAGCAGACACCTGCTCAAATCTTGATGCATGAACTGTCAGTCCACGCCAAGCCAATTGTTACAGGGGGTTCACAACACGTGAGCCGGGAGAACAAAATTCGCAGTGAGCTTGGATTACCACATCGTGGTCCGACGCCAGGTCACCATTAGGAAGCCGGCCATGAAAAAGACGGCAGCCGCGGGAACGATCCTTTTCGGTCTGTATTCCACCGGGCTTTGGGGAAATCTTCTCAATCCTCTTCCGCTCGACCAGCAGCGCGAGCAGGCGGACACAATTGTTATTGCTCGCGCCGCTCGTAATACGACCTGCCCGGTTGACTCCTATCCTCAGGCCTGCGTCGAGCTAAGAGACGTTGTTTACCTCAAAGGTGCCCCCCGTGGCGCTAACGAAACACAGTATTTGGTCACCTATCATAGATCACAGGAGGTACGGTTCCGCTGCTGTGAAGTCGGCAGGACGTACCTGATGTTCTTGAGAGGCAGGGATGAATATCATCGTCCTGTTGCGGGTAGGTGGTCGGTGCTCCCGATCAGCAGGAATGCGCTGCCTCGCTAGCCAATTGTTGGGACTTTTGGGCTCGGCTACGACGTCAACGGCAACCTCACCGCCACCCCGGGGCCGGACGGGCAGACGATCACCTACACCTACGACGTCGAGAACCGGCTGGTGTCGAGCTCGACCAACGCCCAGCTCGCCTACGACCCGCTCGGCAGGCTCTATCAGGTCACCGCCGCCAACGGCACGATCACGAGGTTCCTCTACGACGGCGACGTGCTGGTCGCCGAATACAATGCCGCGAAGGCACGCAGCGGAGAGCGCTGAGGCCTTCAGGCGCGCCGTCCGCCACGGCCGGGGCGCGCGCGGCAAGCTGCTCAGCCGATGCGCACCTTGGTCGGCGAGGTGAACGCATATTCCGGCACTTCGAGATTGCGCGGCGCCGGGCCTTTGCGGACGCGGGCGGCGGTATCGTAATGCGAGCCATGGCAGGGACAGAAATAGCCGCCATAATCGCCGCGGCTCTCCCCTTCCGCGGCGCCCAGCGGAACGCAGCCGAGATGGGTGCAGACGCCCAATGTGATCAGCCAGTTGCGGTGGCCCGCCTTGGTCCGGTCGGCGAGGCTCTGCGGATCGCGCAGCGAGGCGAGGTCGACGGCGTTGGCCGCCTGGATCTCGGCCGGGGTCAGATTGCGGATGAAGATCGGCTGCTTGCGCCAGATCGTCTTGATCGCCTGGCCGGGGCGGATCGCGGCGATGTCGACGTCGATCTGGGCGAGCGCGAGCACGTCGGCCGACGGGTTCATCTGGTTGACCAGCGGATAGAGCAAAGCGGCGGCGCCGACCGAGGCGACGCTGACCGCGGCGATGTTGATGAAGTCGCGGCGGCGGACCTCGCCGCCTTCGCCCGTGTGGGCCGCCCCCTCGTCGATTTCAACCGCAGCCATACTATCCTTCAGATCTTTCCTGAGCACCGGGACAAGCGACACGTCCGCACCGGGCTGGGCGGCATGGCGCGCCTGATAGCCGCGCCGGGCGGGCTTTGCCAACAGCCATTTTGGCCTGCCGGCTGTGACGCGAAACGCGGCATGCGCTAAATAGGTGCCGTGCGACTCGCGCCGGGGAAGGGCCGGCGAAAACGGGAGGGGTGCGATGGACGAAGGCGAGATCAGGCAGAAATTCCAATCGACGGTCGACGAAGCCGTGGCGGGCGCCGGCGCGAAGCTGGACGGCAGCGTCAAAGGCATAGTGTCGCAGCTGACGTTCGGCGCCGCGCGGCAAACCGCCGAGCTCGACGAATTTACCCAGGAGCGCGCCATCGACGAGGGGATCGCCGCCTACCGGACGCTGGTCGCCAAGCTCGTCGCGGCCGCCAGGACCCTCAGCATGTTCCCGGACGTGAACAAGCACGCCTGGGACCTGGCGCTCGGCCAGCTCGGGCCGAATCCGCCCTATTACTTCAAATAGGGCCGCGCCGGCGCCGTCATCGCGGCGCCAGGCCCAGATTCGCGAACTGCTCGATCCGGCGCGGGGCGATGATCAGGCCGTCTATTCCTGGCGTGTCGAGCACGAAACGCAAAGCGGCGCTTGCCATCGTCTCGCCGCGGGCGTCGGCCGATCGCTTCAGCCGTTCGATCGCAGCGAGGGACTCCGCATTCACATAGGCGGCAAGGGCGCCCGGCGCCCGGGCCAGGCGGCTGCCGGGCGGGGGCTCCCCGCCGACCCGATATTTGCCGGTGAGCATCCCGCCGGCGAGCGGGCTGAACGCGGTATAACGCAGGCCATGTTCGGCGCAGTAGGGGATCAGCGCCCGCCGATCGGCGGTGGCGAGCAGATTGTACTCGTTCTGGACATAGTCGAAGCAGGCGGCGAGGCCGCCGCCGGCCAGCGTCCTGACCGCCCGCACATCGGCCAAGGAGGCGTTGGAGATGCCGAAGCGGGCAATCTTGCCCGCGTCGACGGCGCGGGCCATGGCCTCGAGCGTCTCTTCGAGCGGCGTCACGCGATCGAACTCGTGAATGTAATAGAGGTCGATCCGCTCAACCCCCAAGCGGCGCAGCGACCCATCGAGATGCCAGGCGATCTGAGCCCGGCTGAGCGGCGTCTCCCCGGGCGGGCAGCCATGGGGATTGCCGACCTTGGTCGCGATCTGGACCTCCCGAAGGAAGGAAGCGCCCTGGGACCGAAGCCATTTGCCGAGCATCGTTTCGCTCGCTCCGCCGCCGTAGGTGTTGGCGGTGTCGAAGCGCCGAAGCCCCAGCCGCCGCGCATGATCGAGCAGGCGCAGCGCCTGCTCTTCGCTGTCGCCGGCGCCGCGCAAGCCGGGCGCGGAGCCGATGCCGCCGAAATTGCCGCAGCCGAACACAATCCGGTCGAGGTCGCGCTCGCTCAGCAATTCCCTGCCTCCTCCCGCACCGCCAGCCCGCGGCGGCCTGCGCATCCAATAGAGTGCGCCACGACCTGGGAAAGCAAGAGGCGGGATGGATTGCTTCCCGGCGCCGCTGCCCGCAATGACGGGGAATGCGGCTCGCGCTCTATCAGCCCGACCAGGCCGGCAATGTCGGCACGATCATGAGGCTCGCCGCCTGCCTCGGCGTGCCCTTGGACGTGATCGAGCCCTGCGGCTTCCCGTGGGGCGACAAGGCGCTGAAGCGGGCGGGGATGGACTATGCCGAGATCGCCAACGTGACGCGGCACGCGGAATGGGCGGATTTCGAGGCGCGGCTCGAGGGTCGGCTGCTCCTGTTCACCACCGCTGGCGCGGTGCGCCTGCCCGAGGCGCGCTTCGAGGCGGGCGACACCCTCCTGTTCGGCTCCGAAAGCCGCGGGGCGCCGGAGGCGGTGCATGCGCGGGCGGACATGAGGGTGCGCATCCCGCAGGTCGCGGCGACGCGCTCGCTGAACCTCGCGGTGGCGGCGGGGATCGGGGTGGCGGAGGCGATCAGGCAGGCGGGGCTGTGGGCGGAGTGAGGCCGGACGGCGCGGTCAGCGCATGTCAGTCGCCCAGGCAGATGTCGCAAAGCGCCGCTTCCCCGGTGACCACGCCTTCGTTGGCGCCGAACGGATTTTGGCAGTGAACGCAGACTGCGACGGGGGCCGGCGCGTGGACCGGCCGGAGCCGATGCCCGTGCGCCCGCTTCGCTTCGTGCCAGGCGCGTTTCTCTTCCTCGGTGAACGGCATCGTCTCGACCCCCGGACCTGAAGTTCCGGCGCATAGGACGTGCAGGTTAACGACCGCTTCCCGGGCCGTTTCGCTCGCGGTCGTGCGGCGAGGGCGGCTTGCAAAACCGGGCGCATGGCGGCATCGGCGCGGCGGAGGCCGCAATGATCGAGCTCGACGACCAGCAGGAGCAGGCGCGCGACTGGTTCGAATCGCTGCGCGACCGGATCTGCGCCGAGTTCGAGGCGATCGAGCGCGAGGCGGGGAGCGAGGCGGCCTTCGTCTATATGCCCTGGGACCGCGAGGATCCGGACGGCGCGCCCGGCGGCGGCGGGGTGCGCGCGCTGATGAAGGGCAAGGTGTTCGAGAAGGTCGGGGTCAACGTCTCCACCGTCGGCGGCCGCTTCAGCCCCGATTTCGCCGCCTCGGTGCTCGGCGCCGAGGAGGATCCGCATTTCTTCGCCACCGGCATCAGCCTCGTCGCCCACATGGCCAATCCGCACGTCCCGGCGGTCCACATGAACACCCGCTTCCTGTGCACGACGCGGCGCTGGTTCGGCGGCGGCGCCGACCTCAATCCGCCGATCCCCTATGACGAGGACAGCGAAGAGTTCCACGCCCGGCTGCGCGCCGCCTGCGCCGCCCACGACCCGACCTATTATCCGCGCTTCTCGAAATGGGCCGAGGAATATTTCTTCATTCCCCACCGCGGCGTCCAGCGCGGCGCCGGCGGCATTTTCTACGATCATCTCGAAGATTATTTCGAGCAGAATTTCGCCTTCACCCGCGACGTCGGCGAGGCGCTGCTCGACATCTTCCCGAAGCTGGTCAGGCGGCGGATGGCGACTCCCTTCGACGAGGCGGACCGCGCCGCCCAGCTCGCCTGGCGCGGCCGCTACGCCGAGTTCAACCTGATCTACGACCGCGGCACCTTGTTCGGTCTCAAGACCGGCGGCAATGTCGATGCGATCCTGATGAGCCTTCCCCCGCTGGCGACGTGGGGGTGAGCGGGGGGATGAGCGAGGGGCTGATCCCGGTCCCGCCCGGCCATGTCGGCGCGGTGGTGACCTTCCTCGAGATGAACGCGCCGCCGGCGCCGGCCCCGGCCCCCGAATCGGCGCTCGCCATGACGCAATGGGACGGCTTCGACGCGGCGCGCTACCGCGACCTGTTTCGCCGGGTCGGCGCGCGCTGGCTGTGGTTCTCGCGGCTGGCGATGGCGGACGAGGAGCTGCGCGCGCGAGCCGGCGCGGTCCACGAGGTGACCGGTCCGGACGGCGAATCGGCGGGGATGATCGAGCTCGATTTCAAGGAAGCGGGCCTGTGCCGGATCCGCTTCCTCGGCCTCGTCCCGGACTATGCCGGCCGCGGCCATGGCCGCTGGCTGTTCGCGGAGACGCTGCGCCGCGCCTGGGCGCCCGGGATCGCCCGGGTCACCGTCCACACCTGCTCGCTCGACCACCCCGCCGCCTTGCCCGCTTATCTGCGCGCCGGCTTCACCGCTTATGCGCGCGCGTTCGAGAGCTTCCCCGATCCGCGCCTTTCCGGCCTGCTGCCCCGCGACGCCGCACCGCAACTGCCGCTGATCGGCTAGGGCCTAGGCGAACACCTCGGCGGAAAGGTCCGCATGGGTGAGCTGGCGATAGATGCCGGCCGGCACCAGCACGGTGAGGAAGGCGAGCGGGACGCCGACCAGGAACCTGGCGGCGATCGCACCGAGCTGCAGCGTCGGCCCCGAATCCCGGCCGACGAAGCCGGCCATGCCGGCGCCCGCCGCGACCGCGCCGCCGATCAGCAGCACCGCGAGCGCGAAGCCGATCAGGGCGAGATAGCGCAGGATGCCGAATTGCTCCTCCCAGGTGAGGCGCCAGGAATCGCGGGCCGCGGCGATCAGGTTGAACGATCCGCGGTCGGCCATCGCCGCGGTCGTGCAGCAGAGCCGGGCGGCGAGCCACATCAGGAGGCCGCACATCACCAGCAGCAGCACCACGATATCGCCCCGCCCGCCGACCAGGGTCGCGGCCAGGCCGACCTGGCCCATGGCCGTGCCGAGCACCATCGCGACGACGAGCATCAGCGAGATCGCCGCCGCGGCCAGCGCCGCCAGCGTCGCGTAGAACAAGGCGAGGACCAGGATGATCGGCACCAGCACGACGAGCGCGCCGAGGATCACCGCGCCCGGCGACACCAGCCGGCTCCCCACCCACATTGCCGAGACCCCGACCGCGGCGATCACGGCGACCGCGAGCAGGCCCGCGGCGAGCCCGTAGGCGAGCGCCCCGGCAAGCGGCCGGCCGGTTCCGAAGCCGAGCCGCCAGGACGCGAAATAGCTCCCCGTCTGGAGAACGTAGCTCAGCGCCATGGCGATGATGGCGGGGGCGCCGGCGGCTGCCCCCGTCGCCATGCCGCTCTGCATCGTCGCCGGGCCCAGCGGCGCCAGAGTCCCGCCGAGGATCGCATATTGGGCGAGGAAGGGGGCGAGGATGCCGATCCCGATCAGGATCAGCGCATGCCCGCCCGGCCGATCGGCAATGAAGCGCATGCCGAACGACCAGGCGCCGCTCATGCTGAACGGATTCATCCCCGCGCCCCGCTCAGGCGAACACCTCCGCCGCCGGCGGGCCGCGCAGCTCGCGATAGATGCCGGCAGGGATGAGCACGGTCAGATAGGCGAACGGGATCGCAACGACGATCGAGACGATCATCGTCCCGGCGCCCATCGCCGGCATGTTCCCGGCCCGCGCGCCGGCCATCATGCCGGCCCCGACGACCATCGCGAAGACGACCAGGACGACGCACAGGACGATGCCGATCAGCGCCAGATAGGCCATGATCCGCCACTGGTTCGTCGCCGTCATCCGCCACGATTCGCCAAGCCCGGAGAGCAGGTTGACGGTGCCGCGGTCGGCCATCGCCGAGGTCGTGCAGCTGAACCGGACCGCCGCCCACATCAGCAGCAGCACGAGCACGAAGGCGACGGCCAGGCCGAGCGCGCCGCCGCCGGTCATCGCCATCGCCGGATTCATCGATCCCATCGACGAGCCGAAAGCGGCCATGATCACCAGCAGCAGGAACATGCCGACGGCGACGGCCGCCATCGCCACCGGGTAGAGCGCGGCGAACAGCAGCATCAGCGGAATCAGGAGGATCAGCATCACCAGCACCGCCGCGCCGGCGCCCTGGAGCTGCATGCCGATCAGCACCATCAGCACGATCAGAACGCCGAAGGCGACGATCGCGACCGCCCCGGCAAGGAGCCCGTAGGCGATCGCCCCGACCAGCGATTCATCGGCGAAGCCGAGCCGCCACGAGCCGAAATAGCTGGCCATCTGCAGCAGGTAGGTACCCAGCATGACGATCAGCACGAGGCCGCCCAGACCGGCCATCCCCGCCAGCGCATTCTGCCCCATCATCGCCGGGTTCATCATTCCCATCGCGCCGCCGACGAGCGCGGTCTGAAGGATGATCGGGGCGAGGATGCCGACGCCGATCAGCAGGATCGCATGGCCCGCCGCCTTCCCGGAAAAATGGCCGAGCCCCAGCGACCAGGCATTGCTCAAGCTGAATTGTTTCATTGCTTCCCCCTGTTTTCGCGGCTTGGCGCCGCTTGTCCGCGCCGCTGTCGCCAGCCGCGCGCCGGCGCAAGTTGACGCGGCGAGGCGGGCCTGTCGAGGGCGAAGATTCGAATCCGCGGCCGCTGCGGATCTCAGCCGCGCGCGGGCGCGGCGAGCTGCGCGTAGATGCGCGCGATCATCGTCGCGAACAGCGAGGTCACGATCGCCTGCAGCACCGCCGACAGCAGCAGCAGGATGAACGCGCTCGCGCTCCCCGGCAGGGGCGGGCCGGCGATGAGGACGATAACGATGCCGATGATCGCCGAAACCGCCAAGATCGCCACGAAAGCGGCGAGCCAGAACAGCAGCGCGAAACCGAGCATCTTCCAGAAATGCCCACGGGTCAGCTCCCAGCTGCGCATTATGATGCCGATCGGGCCGACGCTCTCCGCCGCGCAGACCGGCGTGCTCAGCATCAGCCGGACCGAAGCGGCGAGGAGGAGCAGGAAATAGATCAGGAGCGCCAGCAGAAACAAGCCGCCGAGCGCCTGCCCGTACGCGAAGGCCTGCCCCTTCAAGAGGAGAAATAGCGGCAGGCATGCGACCGCCGCGACAAGGGCGAGCAGCAGCCAGGCCAAAAACAGGGAAATAAAGCGGCGCGCGCCCACCTGGAGGGCTTCGGCCACCGTCCTTCCCGGCGTGATCGCAAGATAATTGATCGCGATCGTGCCGATCAGGCTCAGGATCGCGACCGCCGGCAAGAACAACAAAACGGTGCGAATATCGCGCATCCAGGCGGCGAGGTCGGGCGGCGCCCCGGGTTCGACAGTTGGCATGCCATATTGCAGCGCGGCGCCGGGCAGCGAGATCAGAAGGAAGGCGATGGGGAGCACAAGCCGGGATTCCCGCTGCATGAATGCCACGGTCTCGTTCCAGGCTTGGGTGATCGAAAGAGTCGCCATGATTTCATCCCCTGTCCAAAGGCGTTATGCGGCACCACGATGACCGGCACAACGCACGCTTTGTCCGATCCGGGCCCTTCGCGGATCGAATGGCGGCAGTCGCCCGGCCTCACCGCCTATCCGGCGGCGCTCGCCGAGATGGAGGCGCGCGCCGCCGCGATTCGCGCCGGCGAGGCGGCCGAGCTGGTCTGGCTGCTCGAGCATCCGCCGCTCTACACCGCCGGCACCAGCGCCGACCCGGCCGAATTGTTCAATCCTGAGGGCTTTCCCGTCTACGCGGCGGGGCGCGGCGGCCGCTACACCTATCACGGCCCCGGCCAGCGGGTCGGCTACCTCCTGTTCGACCTCGACCGGCACGGCCGCGACGTCCGCCGATTCGTCCACGCGCTCGAAGGCTGGCTGATCGCGACGCTCGGCGCGCTCGGCGTCGCGGCGCGCCGGGCGCCGGGGCGAATCGGCATCTGGGCCGACGGCCCGCACGGCGAGGCCAAGGTCGGCGCGCTCGGCCTCAGGGTTCGCCGCTGGGTGACGATGCACGGCTTCGCGATCAATCTGGACCCGGAACTTTCGCACTTTTCAGGGATCGTGCCGTGCGGTATTGCCGATTTTCCGGTGACCAGCCTCGGCGAGATGGGCGTGGAGGACATCCAGCCCCGTTTCGATCTGGCACTTCGGGGAGGGCTAGACGAATTTCTGTTCTCACTCGAGGGGGGAACGGGGGGAACGGCGAAGGCTTGAGGGCCTAATCCTTTCCGTATAAGAACGACGTGATTTGGGCAAAAAAGGGGCCTACCCGACCAAATCGATAATCTAGGGAGACCTTTTCATGCGTAAGATTCTCACTCTTTCGATGGTTGCGGGCGCGGCTTTGGCGGTCGCGGCGTGCGGCAGCGGCAACACCGCCGCCAACAACACGGCGATGGACAACACCGCCGCCGACACGATGGACACCAACGCTTCCGACATGACCATGGACACCAACATGACCATGGACAGCAACACCACTACCAACACGTCGGACGGCAACACCACGACCACCACGACCACGACCACGAACACGACCAACAGCCAGTAAGCGGCTGGTCGCTTCGATCGGAAGAAGGCCGCCGGCTCGCCGGCGGCCTTCTTTTTCGCGCCTGCCTTGCGCAGCCGCCATTCCCGGCTTGAACCGGCGCCGCTGCCGGGGGATAGAGGCGCAAGCGAACCCCAAGGAGATCCACCGATGCGCACCCTGATCCTGAAGACGGCGCTGATCGCCGGCGCGGCCCTCGTCGTCGCCGGCTGCAGCCGCGGCGAGGCTCCGGCCAACAATGTCAGCAACGAGCTCGACGCCAACATGACGATGAACGAGCCCGCCAACGACGCCAGCGCGATGGAAAGCGCGACCAACCTCGCCGAGCCGCCGGCGCCCGCCGCCAACACCACCGACACCGGCAGCGACACCGGCGGCGACACCGGCGGCAACAATGTCGAAAGCAACACCGTCGGCATGTAGGCCGATCGGCGGACGAGACGTTCGGCCCGCGCGACCAATGCCCGCGCGGAGGATAGGGCGCGGCTCCTTCGCTTGGTACGGACGGGCTGGGCCATGTTTGCGGAGGGGTCGATGACAGCGAGACGAGGATTCGCCCTGAACGCGGCGCTGGCCGGCCTCGCTCTGGCCGCGCCGGCGGCCGCGCCCGCCCAGCAATTCGTCACCGACCCGGTGTTCCCGACCGGCCCGATCGAGGCCAGCGACCCGCTCGTCGGGCTGCCGCTGCCGGGCGCGACCCCGGCCGAATATCGCGCCCATCTCGTCTGGAACCTGCGCTCCGGGCTCAACGTCGCCGCGCTGCAATGCCAATATTCGCCCTATCTCAGGACGGTCGACACCTATAACGCCCTGCTCAGCCACCATGCGCGCGAGCTCGCCGCCGCCTATACCGCGCTCGAAGGCTATTTCCGGCGGGTCGGCGGCCGCGCCGGGCCGAGCAATTTCGACCGCTATTCGACCCAGACCTACAACAATTTCTCGACGCTCCAGGCGCAATATGCCTTTTGCCAGACCGCGGCGCGGATCGGCAAGGAAGCGCTGGCGCGGCCGCGCGGGCAGCTCACCCAGCTCGCCGCAGAGCGGATGCGCGAGCTTCGCGCCAGCCTGGTCCCGGTCCCCGATCTCTACGCCTTCGACCGCGCCCCGGTGCGCCTCGCGCCGATCACCCTCGGCCCGGCCGCGCCGCCCGACTGCTCGCGCCTGCCGCGCCGCGAGCGGCGCGAGTGCGAGCGCGCGCAACGCTGAAGCAGATCCACGGATTTGGCCCGCTCATCCTGAGGAGGGACTGAGCGGAGGGAAGAGGTCAACCGAATCCGTGATGATCTGGAAAAAGAACGGGCCGCCCGGTGAGGGGCGGCCCAGTTCAGGCTCTCGAAGCCTGTAGGGAGGAAAGCGTGCCCAATGGAAAAAGGCACGAACGTCCCTCTACAGACCTATGGTAAACAACCGGTTAACCCTGATTGGCCTTATTGTCGCGGTGCGCTTCCGGGCCAGAATTCATGGCCCGCTGACAGGCAACGAATTAGCTCGTTGACCTGAGCAGTCAAAGCGCGCCAACAATCTGCAGACTCGCATCAGACGGATACGGAATGATCGCGCGACTGCACACTCGTCCCCTGCCAACCTTCCCCGAGCTGGAGGAACGGGCCTTTTTGACCGAGTCTGATGTTGAGCAGAAACTCGTCATGCCCTTCCTAACGAACGCGGCCTTCCTCGGGCTCCCGATGAGCTGGGTGCGCACCAAGGAATATATGCGGCCAACAGAAATCGATAAGGCTGCTGGCAAGCGCTACGGTTACATCCCCGACTATTCCATATGGTTGCGAGGCATGCCTTTGGTCATTGTCGAGGCGAAGGCCCCCGACGTCATGATCGAGGTCGGCCTGCGAGAGGCCCGCCTATATGCATCCGAGATCAATAAGCGGTACCCGCCCAACACAAACCCGATTGAGTTTGTCGTCGCCACGAATGGCGTCGATATGGCAATCTCTCCAGCAGATAGCGAACTTGAAACCATCACATTTGCGGTGAAGGATCTCGGCGTAGGAACCAATGGTCTGGCCGCCTGCCAGGCCGCGATAAACAAATCCGATTTGGATTGCAGGGCTTCGGAACTGGCTCGGCAACTATCCTACAGAAACTTTCATAGCGTAGCGGGCTTTATGGGCGGCCAGGCGGCGCTAAACAGCCAGCTGGGCGTGAATGAATTTGCACAAGCTCTGTTTCCTTCGATTTCCAAATATTTTGGGTCAGATTCAGACCAAATTCCTGATGAGGTAGTAGATAGGGCGTATGTTTCTTCGGACGAGGTCGGCAGTTATGAAGGTGTTTTGAATACATACCTTAAAGACAGGACAAGAAAATTAGCCGGAAATTTGGTTACAGAAATTGAGACGACTAGATCATCAGCGACAGGAATAACCTCCGAGTTATCAAAATTTGTACAGAACCCGGCATTTTTTAGCCGCGTTCAGTTAGTAATTGGAGCCGTGGGCGCGGGGAAAAGCACGTTCGTGCGCCGATTCTATCGGCGACTGATGACCAAAGAGGTAGCGGAGAGAACGTTATGGTCGTTTATTAACTTCAACGTGAGACCGCCAGAGGGCATAGCATTAAAAAACTGGATTTGCGACCAGTTTGTGGAGTCGTTTGTTTCAACCAATAAAATTGACATTTTCGAGCTGGATTTACAAGAGCGTATTTTTAACGTTGAACTTAGTCGGTTCGATCGCGGTCCGGCCCAGGCGCTGAAGGCCGCAAACCCTGCGGAATTTGCCAAAAAGCGCTTTGAGTTGGTTAGCTCACTGTCCTCCGACCCCGAAGAATTCAGTCGCTGCCTGGCCCGACATTTTTCCGGCGAGAGGCGTTATGGCCTAGTGGTCGTATTTGACAACGTCGATCGCCGCTCACGCGACGAACAGCTTGAAATATTTGAGACAGCTCAATGGTTTAAGGATCTCACTAAATCATTGGTTTTAGTCAACTTACGCGATTCCACATTTGAAGCGCACAAGGATGAGCCACCTCTTGATGCATTTTCAAATGCCATTAACTTCTACATAAGACCGCCGCGCTTTGCACAAGTTATTCGCAAGAGGCTTGACCTAGTGATGGAGGCCATTGCGGAGGAAGTTGATCCACGACAAACATATGAATTAGAAAATGGTATACGGATCACCTATCCGGCTACAAGGCTAGGCGAGTTTATTCTTGGTATATATCTTTCAATGTTTGCGCGCCGTGATCGACAGATAACACATATTCTGGAAGGGATCGTGGCCAAGGATATAAGGCGCGCGCTGGGTATGTTCGGAGACATCATCATTTCGCCGCATGTTCCCACGGGAGAACTGACTGGAGCTGCTCTTTCGGCCGGCGCAACAGAGTTGAAGGAATTCGTCCTGTTGAAGAGTCTCATGAGAGGACGGTATAGATATTTTAACGGGTCCTCTAGATATATAAGGAATATTTTGCGCAGCGATGACCATTTCGTTAGGCCCACGAACTTACTCTATGTGGATATACTAGATTTTTTGGTGCGTAACCGAAAGGAAAAAGTCGATTTCAGTCAGGAGGGCTATGCTCTAGTTTCAACAGTTGTTAAACGCATGAGCCAGATCGGCTATGACGAGGCGGACGCCGGTGTAGCTATTCGTACTTTGGTGGAGTGGGGGCTGGTTGAACCGGAAAGCTTGCTGATAGAGGACTTAAAGGACGCCGATGCAGTCCGAGTTCATGCCTCGGGCTTTATTCATCTTAGATTTCTCCTACCTAAGTTTGAGTATTTGGTAGGCGTAACTCCGGATTTGTCCGTCTCGTCTCGCGAGGTAGCGGAACGACTGGGCACAACGTGGAGTTCGCGGAGGGCGCAGCCGGACATAAACTTGGCCTCCAAGTCGGTTATTGTCTCGGCGCTATGTGAGTATGTCCGCCTGGAGTACGAGCGACGGTGCAACAGACACCCATTTTATCGCGAGCTTGGGTTGGGTGGACGCGCGGCCGCTGCGGCATGTGAGAACGCTGTTCAATTCGCTCAACGGCGCGGCCCGACGTCCGGCGCGCGCCTTCTCTAGATTTTGCGCTTGAGACCGGTGGGGATACTTTCAGTAGCCCCCTCTCTAGCAAGGCCCGGTCTTCCGCGCTTGGGCGCGGAGCGCGAACGGGGCGCCGTAATGCAGCCCCTGGCTGTCGATCTGGACCAGCCGCGGCGTTTCGACCCTGAGCTGGGTGCGGCCGCGGCCCATGCCCGGGCAGGTATAATTGACCGTCACCGAATGCGCGTCGGAGGAAAGGATCTCGCGGGTGCAGGGCTGCGGGCCGTGCTGCGGCTGGGCGAGCAGCAGCGGATCGCCGAGGCAGACCGTGGCGAGCGCATTGCCGGACGGGCCGACCAGCTGCCACGACCCGCGCTCGATCAACGCCAGCGGGCCCGGCGCCTGCGCGGCGGCCGGCCACGCGGACAGCAGGGCGAGAAAAGACAGGACAGCAAAAGCACGCATCGGCGACCTCTTCGGCGACGAATGTAGCATAATTGCGGCAACGTAATGTGAACGGGATCGGGCCATTGCCTCCGCCCCCTAGGCTTCGAGGTCGTCGAGCCGGATCGGGAAGACGCGCGAGCAGAATTCGCAATCGACGCTGATGAAGCCGTCGTCGTCGACCATCGCCGAACGCTCCTCGGCGGCGAAGCGGGCGATCACGCCGCGCACATAATCGTGGGTGCAGCGGCAGCCCCTGCGGAGCGGCACTGTGGCGAGGATCCGGATCTCGTCCTCCTCGTGGAACAGCCGCCAGAGCAGGGTCTCGAGCGGCAGCGCCGGATCGGCGAGCTCGCCGGCGCGGATCGTCGCGGCGAGCAGCCGGACATGCTCCCATTCGGGATGATCGCCGCGGGCGTGCAGCCGCTCGCGCCCCTCCTCCCCCTCCGGCAGGTGCTGGAGCAGGATGCCGCCGGCGGCGTGGCCGCCCTCGCCCAAAGCGACCCGGACCAGGCTCGGGATCTGTTCGGACTGGTCGAAGAAATGCTCGACCGCCTCGGCGAGGCTGCCGCCCTCGAGCGGGACGATGCCCTGGTAGCGTTCGTTCGACACCGCCTGGTCGAAGGTGATCGCCAGATAGCCCTTGCCGAACAGCGAGAATAGAGACGGCCGGCTCGGCTGCTCGGCGAGCCGGTCCGAATCGAAGCGGACATAGCCGCGCAGCTCGCCGCCCAGATAATCGGCGACGAGCAGGTCGACGATGCCCGCCTCGGTCTGCGCCTGGAGGGTGAGCTGGCCGCCGGCGTCCTTCAGAGTCGCGCCGAGCAGCGCGGTCAGCACCAGCGCCTCGCTGAGCAGGCCGGCGATCGGCGCCGGATAATCGTGGGCGGAGAGGATGTCGTCGAGCGCCGGCCCGAGCCGCACCAGCCGCCCGCGCGCGTCCCGCGCCGGCAGCGCGAAGCCGAGCGCGGCGTCGGTCGCCGCGGCCGCCCCTGTCCCGTGATCGGAAGCCATCGCGCCGATGTGGCGATTCGCGCGGCCGGGTCAAGCCGGCGAATGGCTTCCGCCGGCCCCGCCGCCGCGATAGGATGGCGCCGTCATGGCCGGCGACGACGACAGGGTTCCCCAGCGCACACAGCCGCTTGCGGCCGGCGATCACGCGCCCTGGTTCCGCGCCGCGGCGCTCTCCGGTTCGGCCAATTACCAGTTCGACACGGTCGCCGGGCGCCATGTGCTGATGCTGTTCTTCGGCTCGGCCCGGCTCGATCCCTCCGCCGAGGCGCTCGCCACGGTCGCCCGGCACCGGGCGCTGTTCGACGACCGGCAGGCCTGCTTCTTCGGGATCGGCGTCGATCCGGACGATGCCGGGCAGGGGCGGATCGCCCAGCAGCTTCCCGGCATCCGCTTCTTCCTCGATTATAGCCGCGAGGCGAGCGCGCTCTACGGCGCCGCGGACGGCGACAATTACCGGCCGCACTGGCTGGTCCTCGATCCGGCGCTGAGGGTGATCGGCCGCTTCGCCATCGCCGAGGGCGAGGAGGCGATCGCCCTGCTGCGCGAACGTATCGGCGCGGTGCCCAAAGATCAGTGGGCGCCGGTGCTGTGCGTGCCCGACGTGCTCGAGCCGCAGCTCTGCGCCGAGCTCATCCGCCGCTACGAGGAGAATGGCGGCACCCCGTCGGGCTTCATGCGCGAGGTCGACGGCAAGACCGTGCTCCAGGTCGATCCCGCCCACAAGCAAAGGCGCGACTGGGTGATCGACGAGGCCGCGCTCTGCCGGGGCCTGGCGGGGCGGCTCCGCCGCCGGCTGAGCCCCGCCGTCGCCCACGCCTTCCAGTTCCACCCGACCCGGATCGAGCGCTACATCGTCTCCTGCTACGAGGCCGGCGCCGGCTATTTCCGGCCGCACCGCGACAACACCACCAAAGGCACCGCCCACCGCAAGTTCGCGGTGACGATCAACCTCAATGCCGGCGATTATGCGGGCGGCGACCTCAAATTCCCCGAATATGGCGAGCGCACCTACCGCGCTCCGACCGGCGGCGCGATCGTCTTCTCCTGCTCGCTTCTCCACGAAGCCACCCCGGTCACCGAGGGCCGCCGCTTCGCCTTCCTCCCCTTCCTCTACGACGAGGAAGGCGCCCGCCTGCGCGAGGCCAACAACCCGCATCTGGGCGAAGGCGTCGGCGAATATAGGATGCTGGGCGAGGCGAAGGACTGACGGCGGCCCAAGCCGCCCGGCACCTCATAGTCCCGCGCCGCCGCCGAGAGCTCAGTAGTGATAGCGGCACTGCGCCACTTCCAGCGCTTGCGCCTCGCCCTTCCCAGACACGCGATAAACCAGCCGGTGCTCCTGGTTGATCCGCCGCGACCACCAGCCGCTCAAATTGCCGCTGAGCGCTTCCGGCTTTCCTGTGCCGCGAAAAGGGTCGCGCAGGCACTCCTTGAGAAGGGCATTCAGGCGAGCCAGAGCCTTGTCGTCTTCGGCCTGCCAGTGGAGATACTGATCCCAGGCCCGTTCAGAGAAGACGAGCTTCACGGCTCAATCAGGTCGCGCTCAATGCCCTTTCCGGCGTCCAGATCGGCGATGCTGGCGAGCAATGCGCGGGCGTTGGCGGGCGAGCGCAGCAGATAGAGCGTCTCCTCGATCGATGCCCAATCGCTTTCCGAAACCAGCACCGCGCCCTCACCGCGCTGACGGGTTATCGCGATCGGAGCGCGGTCGGCGACGACCCGGTCGATCACCGATTTCAGATTCTCGCGCGCCTCGGAATAGCTGATCGCCTTCATGCGGCAGGTATGGACAAAAGATTGTCCAATGTCAATCGCGGCTGCGCGGCTCACGCCGCCTGCGGCACCTCGTAGCGGCGTGCCGCCTCCGACAGGCGCTCGACGAACTCGGCGATGTGGGCGTCCTCGACGATCAAAGGCGGCAGCACGCGGACGACATTGTCGCCGGCGGCGACGGTCAGCAGGCCCTGCTCGCGCAGATAGGCGACGAAGGCGCGGCTGTCCGCCTTCATCTTGATGCCGAGCAAGAGGCCGAGCCCGCGCACGCTTTCGAACAGATGGTCGTGATTGGGGATCATCTGCTCGAGCGCGCCCTTGAGGCGCTCGCCCATCCGGGTGACATGGGCGAGGAAATCCTCATTGGCGACGATGTCGAGCACCGCCTCGCCGGCGGCGCAGGCGAGCGGGTTGCCGCCATAGGTCGAGCCGTGGGTGCCGACCACCATCCCCGCCGCCGCCTTCTCGGTGGCAAGGCAGGCGCCCAGGGGGAAGCCGCCGCCGATCCCCTTGGCCGCGGCCATGATGTCCGGGGTGATGCCGTAATGCTCGTGGGCGAACATTTTCCCGGTCCGCGCATAGCCGCACTGGACCTCGTCGAGCACCAGCATCAGGTCGTTCTCGTCGCAGAGCGCGCGCAGCCCGGTGAGGAAGGCGTTGCTCGCCGGGCGGATGCCGCCCTCGCCCTGGACCGGCTCGACCAGGAAGCCGGCGGTGTGCGGCCCCATCGCCGCCTTCGCCGCGTCGAGATCGTCGAACGGGACGACGGTGAAGCCCGGCAGCAAAGGTGCGAAGCCGTCGCGCAGCTTCTCCTGGTTGGTCGCGCTGATCGTGCCGAGGGTGCGGCCGTGGAAGGCGTTGGCGAAGGTGATCAGCTCGTGCTTCTCGGGGCGGCCGTGATGGTGATGGTAGCGGCGCGCCGTCTTGATCGCGCATTCGACCGCCTCGGCGCCCGAATTGGTCAGGAAGACGGTGTCGGCGAAGGTGAGGTCGCAGAGCCGCCGGGCGAACGCCTCGCCCTGCGGGCTGCCGTAGAGGTTGGAGACGTGAATGAGGGTCGCCGCCTGCTGCTGGATCGCTTTGGTGAGGTGGGGATGGCCGTGGCCGAGCAGATTGACCGCGATGCCGCTGGCGAAATCGAGATATTTCGTCCCGTCCTCGCCATAGAGCCAGACTCCTTCGCCCCGGACCGGCCGCACCGGCGAGCGCGGGTAGACGGGCATGAGCGGCGTGATCGGCATGGAAGTTTCCCTCGCGGCGAACGGAAAAAGGCGGCCCCGCAATAGGGCCGCCTTCCGCTCCCCGCTAGAGGGATGTGCGGGGCGCCGCGTCGTTCCGCGGCGCCCCTGAGATGTCCGCCTTAGAAGCGGCGGCCGTCGCGGTCGTTGCGCTCGAAGCGCAGGCGCTGCTCGAGCCGGTTCACCTGGAACTGCAGGCTGGCGAACTCGCGGCCGCTGAGGCCGTCCCGGCCGCGGAAGCCGAGCCGGGCGCGGATCTGGTTCGATTCGCGGCGCAGGCCGAACGCCTCGCGCTGCGAGATGATGCCGCGCCGGGCCGAACGCTGGATGCGCATGTCGACCTGGTCGAGCTGCCTCAGCAGGTTGTAGACGGCCGGGCGGCTGGGCCCGCGCTGGTGCCAGTCGCCACGGTCGTCACGACGGTCGTCACGATGATCGTAGCCCTGACGGCCATAATCCTGGGCCAGGGCCGGAGCCGCGGACAAAGCGGTCGAGACCAGGGCGACGGAAATCAGAAACTTACGCATGATGCTTACTCCTTCGCGACATTGCGAAGCTGCTTCTACGCAGGGCCCGATGCCCCGGCGCTGAACGTGTCCGACAGAATCCGTTCATAATTGTCGCAACTTGTATGAACGGAACGAGGGGGGACAGCTACCGGTAGCTGAATGAGGGGGGGACAGCTACCGGTAGCTGTCCCTCCCGTTTCAAAGCGACGGCGGGAACGAGGGGGGACAGCTACCGGTAGCTGTCCCTCCCGTTTCAAAGCGACGGCGGCCAGAAAAGGCTAAAACGTTTCATTCCGGGCTGACTCGACGGGTGGCCCCGGCGGCGGAGGCGGGGCGCCGGGCATTAGGCATTGGTGTACGGTGAAACCGTACCGGTCCGCCCTGTACAGCGTACAATAGCCCCTAATGCGGTCACCCACGCCAAGACCGCCTGCAAATGCTCCCTGGTTGTGGCTGAGGAATATCTGCACATAGGCTCCATCGGCGATCGTCTCGTGCAACCGAATTATCCGCGACGTTTCGACTCCGTATACGCCGCCAATGGTGCCTTCGATGATCACCCGCCGCTCGATAAAGGGCCGGCTCATCGCCGCCACCTCGGCATCGGTGCGACCTTCAAAAGCCGCACGGATGCGCTCGACTGGTATCCCCCGGATTGCGGGCGGCGGAGGGTCCGGCGCCGCCCTCTCCGGCAAAAGAGGGCGCCCGAAATAAACGACGGTCGCAAGCGTTACGAAGATGAGTGGAAGATAGCTCCACCAGCCTCGCGGCCTCAGCGCGGGAATGCGCTGCCGAATGTGGCGAGCGTCCTTCAACATTTGATTGACCGCGAGAATGGTCGCGCCGATCCCTAAGAGAACGATTTCCAGCCACCCCATCCGCCCATCATATCAGTGGGCCTTGGGGAATCGAGTGGGTCGGCGAAATACAATAACGGCTGCTCGTGGCTGTCCCCCCTCAGGGCTTCAGCTTCCAGCCGCTCCTGAGCAGCGCATAGCAGAGGGCGCCCAAGCCGGTGTTGATCGCGAGCAGCAGCAGCGCGCCGAGCAGGACCGGCGAATCGGCTGCCCCGAGGAAGCCGAAGCGGAAGCCCGAGATGACGTAGAAGAAGGGATTGGCGTGGCTGATCGCGCGGAAGACGGGCGACAGCGAATCGATCGAATAGAAGGTGCCGGACAGCAGCGACAAGGGCGCGACGACGAAATTGCCGACCGCCGCGGCATGATCGAACTTCTCGGCCCAGATCGAGGTCAACAGGCCGAGCAGGCCGAGCATGGTGCTGCCCATCAGCCCGAACCACAAGACCGCCCAGATATGGCGCGGCATGATGTGAACGCCCGGCCAGACCAGCATCGCCAGCCACACCGCGGCGCCGACCAGGAAGGCGCGGGTCACCGAGGCGCCGAGCAGGCCGGCGATCAGCTCGCCGACCGACAGCGGCGGCATCAGATAATCGACGATCGTCCCCTGGATCTTGCCGACCAGCAGCGAGAAGGAGGAATTGGCGAAGGCGTTCTGGATCATCCCCATCACGATCAGCCCGGGGGCGAGAAAATCGGCGAACGGCACCCCCATCACCATCCGCCCGGAACGGCCCAAAGCGACGGTGAAGATGATCAGGAACAGGAGGGTGGTGACCGCCGGCGCCCAGATCGTCTGCAGCTGGACCTTGAAGAAACGCCGCACCTCCTTCACATAGAGGGTAGCCAGGCCGCCCCAATTGACGTTCCGGATGACGGGAACGCCGGGGGCGGTCCGAACCCAATTCGAAGGCAAATCGTTCACAGGCGCCGTCGCTAGTCGCAGTCGACGGGCTGGGCAAGCCGAGAGACTGAAGGACCGTAACCATGTCGTGGACCGACGAGAGGATCGAGCGCCTGAAGGCGCTGTGGACCAAGGGGATGACCGCCAGCCACATCGCCGACGAGCTCGGCGGGGTGTCGCGCAACGCGGTGATCGGCAAGGCCCACCGGCTCGGCCTGCAGTCGCGGCCGTCGCCGGTCAAGCCGAACGAGCCCGCCCCCAAGCCCAGGCCCAAGGCGAAGGACAAGCCCGAAGCCGCCGCCGCGCCGGCCAGGGCGCCGGCCGCCGAAGCGCCCGCGCCGGCGCCGGCGCCGAAGGCCGAGCCCGGCCGCGCGCCGGAGCCGGCCGAGCTGCCGCCCGCCGCGGAAGCCAAGCCGGCCGATCTGCCGCCCGAGCCGGTGGTCCGCTCGATCGGTCCGGGCGGCTTCGTCCGCCAGGGGCCGAGCGACCAGCAGGCGCCGATCCCGCCGGCGCCGCCCAGGCGGCTGGTGCCGGCCAAGCCGAGCCCCGAGATCGCCGACAAGACCGGCCTGTTGGATCTCAACGAGAAGATCTGCAAATGGCCGATCGGCCACCCCGGCGAGCCCGATTTCCATTTCTGCGGCAACCCGGCCAATCCGGGCTTTCCCTATTGCGTCCAGCATTGCGGCGTCGCCTATCAGGCCCAGCTCCCCCGCCGCGACCGCAAGCCGCCGCCGCCGCTGCCGTTCGGCGGGCCAAGAGTGCGCTGAAGCCGTCCGACGACGCCGGGCGATTGATGGGACAGTTACCTCACTGTCCCGGGGACAGTGAGGCGACTGTCCCAATTGTCGCGCGCCGAATCGGACGCGGTTCGACTCGACTCTCCGCACGCCCGGGCGCAGCCTCCGCTTTTCACCAGGGGAGGACCGGACCATGGCGTGGAAGACGATCGCCGCGGCGACGGCGGCGCTGGCCGCGGGCTGCTCGACCCAGCCGGCCGCGCCGGCCAACAACCAGGCCGCCGCCGCCACACCGGCTCCCGCGCCCGCACCGGCCAACCCGGTCCAGACGCGCTACGATCAGACGATCACCCGCCAGCCGCTGAGCCGTCCGCCGACGCCCTTCCAGCTGCTGGTGACCCAGGTGACCTATCCCCCGAACCACGTCATCGCCTGCCACAAGCACACCTGGCCGCGTTACGTCTACGTGCAGGCGGGCCATCTGCGCGTGACCACCTACAATCCGCTCGTCGTGCACAATTTCACCGCCGGCCAGGTGGTGGTCGAGGCGATCGGCCAATGGCATGAGGGGCGGGTGATGGGCCCGGAGCCCCTCAGGCTGGTCGCCATGGAGCAGGTACCCCCGGGCCGGGAGAACTCGACCCCCTGGACCCCGCCTCCGCCCACCTCGCCGTGCACGCCGCCGGGCTAGAGGGGCATCGGTGACCGGCAGGGTCCTGTCACCGTCGGCACTCGATCAGAAAGGTGGCTCCGATCCGGATTATTTGTTCGGCTAAGGTGACTTTTCTTACAGTGCTAATCGAATTACTATGTATGAGCTTTCCAGGGAGGAAAAGTTCATGGCCAACGAACAATCGTCGCCCTGCCAGCCGAAGAGAAGAAAGAGGCGCAAGCCGGAGACTCGACTCGAGCGCTCTCTCGACTGGCTCGAGCGCCATTTCGAGGCCTTCCTGTTCGCGTCCAGGTGGCTCGCGGCGCCGATATATTTCGGCCTGGTGCTTGGGCTTTTCCTGCTGCTGATCAAATTCTTCTACGTTCTGAAGCAGGCGTTCGAAGACCTTTACGCCCATCCGGAAGCGGATGCGGTTTCGAGCGTCCTTTCGTTCATCGACATCGCCCTGGTCACCAACCTGATGCTGATCGTGATCCTCGCCGGCTACGAGCATTTCGTCTCGAAGATCGACACCGGCGACGACCCGGATCGGCCCGGCTGGATGAGCACGGTCGGCTTTGCCGGGCTCAAGCTCAAGCTGTTCGCTTCGATCATCGCGATCACCGGCATCGAGCTGTTGAAGGCGTTCACGGAGCTTCGCGACGGCGGAGTGCCGGACGTCTCCAAGCTGACCTGGCTGATCGCGATCCATGTCACCTTCCTGTTCACCGCCGTGCTGTCCTCGGTAGCGGACTGGCTGTCGTCGCGCGTGGAGCCGCCCGACCAGCCCGAGGACCCGAATAGCTTCGAAAACGACGACGATGAGGCGCCCGGGGATTCGCAGCCACCGGCCAGCGCCATCGAGCCTGCGCTCTAGTTTGTGCCGACGACCTGCTCGCTGCCGCCGACCGCCCGCGGGTCGGCTGGAGCCGCATCCCCAGCCGGATCGCCGCTTCGGTCGAGGCGGCGACCGGCTCGATGATCTTCGGCCAGAAGCCGGGCGAGGACCGGCGACACGAACAGCGTCCCGCCTTCCTGATTCCAGTCGATCGCGACGGGGGCTGTGGATAGAACAGGCCAAGAACCTTGCCCCGACGATTCCCGCGCGCCTATACCACTCCCCATGGCCGACGACCTGTTCGCTTCCACCGCCCGTCCCGGCGCCGACTACGATGCCCATTCGATCGAGGTGCTCGAAGGGCTGGAGCCCGTGCGGCGGCGGCCCGGCATGTATGTCGGCGGCACCGACGAGCGGGCGCTGCACCACCTCGCCGCCGAAGTCATTGACAACAGCATGGACGAGGCGGTCGCCGGCCACGCCACCCGGATCGAGGTCAGCCTCGAGGCCGAAGCCGGGACGGCGGGGCGGCTGACCATCGCCGACAACGGCCGCGGCATGCCGGTCGACGAGCATCCCAAATATCCGGGCAAATCCGCGCTCGAAGTGATCATGACCATGCTCCATTCGGGCGGGAAATTCTCCGACAAGGCCTATGCGACCTCGGGCGGCCTGCACGGCGTCGGCGTCAGCGTCGTCAACGCTTTGTCCTCGGCGACGACGGTCGAGGTGGCGCGGGGCAAGCAGCTCTATCGCCAGACCTTCGCCCGCGGCCTGCCGACCTCGAAGCTCGTCGAATTGGGCGCCACCCAGAACCGGCGCGGCACCACCCTCTCCTTCACCCCCGATGCCGACATTTTCGGCGACGCGGCGAAGTTCAATCCGGCCCGGCTCTACCGGCTGGCGCGCTCCAAGGCCTATCTCTTCGCCGGCGTCGAGATCCGCTGGAAGTGCGATGCCGAGCTGATTTCCGACGAGACGCCGGCCGAGGCCGTGTTCCAGTTCCCGGGCGGCCTCGCCGACCATCTCAAGGAGCAGATCGGCGAGCGCGAGACGGCGACCAATACGCCCTTCATCGGCAGGCAGAATTTCCCCGGCGGCCAGGGCTCGGTCGAATGGGCGGTCGCCTGGCCGGTCTGGGGCGACGGCAACGCCTCTTATTATTGCAACACCATCCCGACCCCCGACGGCGGCACCCACGAGCAGGGGCTGAGGATGGCGCTGACCCGCGGCGTGCGCGCGTTCGCCGAGCTGGTCGGCCAGAAGAAGGCGAAGGACATCCAGGCCGAGGACGTCACCGCCGGCGCCGAGATCATGCTTTCGGTGTTCATCCGCGACCCCCAGTTCCAGAGCCAGACCAAGGACCGGCTGACCTCGCCCGACGCCGCCCGGCTGGTCGAGAATGCAGTGCGCGACCATCTCGACCATTATCTCGCCGACCATATGGAGCGCGGCCGCGCTTTGCTGGCGTTCGTTCTCGATCGGATGGACGAGCGGCTGAAGCGCCGCGCCGAGCGCGAGATCAAGCGCAAGACCGCGACCAGCGCCCGCAAGCTCCGCCTGCCCGGCAAGCTCACCGACTGTGCCAATGACGATCCCACCGGCACCGAGCTGTTCATCGTCGAGGGCGACAGCGCCGGCGGCTCGGCCAAGCAGGCGCGCGACCGCAAGACCCAGGCCATCCTGCCGATCCGCGGCAAGATATTGAACGTCGCCTCGGCGACGGCCGACAAGATCCGCGCCAACCAGGAGATCGCCGACCTCGTCCAGGCGCTCGGCTGCGGCACCCGCGACCGCTGCGTCCCCGACGAGCTTCGCTATGAGCGGATCGTGATCATGACCGACGCCGACGTCGACGGCGCCCATATCGCGACCTTGCTGATGACCTTCTTCTTCCAGGAGATGCCGGAGCTTGTCCGGCGCGGCTGCCTCTACCTCGCCCAGCCGCCGCTCTACCGGCTGTCGGCGGGCGGCACGATCGCTTATGCGAAGGACGATGCCCACCGCGCCGAGCTCGAAGCCGGCCAGTTCAAGGGCAGGAAGGTCGAGGTGTCGCGCTTCAAGGGGCTCGGCGAGATGAACCCGGCGCAGCTGCGCGAGACGACGATGGACCCGAAGACCCGCGCGATGATCCGGATCACCCTGCCGCAGGATTACGAGGATCGCTCGGCGGTCCGCGACCTCGTCGACCGGCTGATGGGCCGCAATCCCGAGCACCGCTTCCACTTCATCCAGGCCCACGCCGCCGAATTGGACGAGGAGGCGATCGATGCCTAGCTGGCTGCGAGGCGCGGCCTGTTGCCCTCTCCCCGCCGGGGAGAGGGAATTCTGATGTCCAACCGCCGCCGCCATGCGCCGCCGCCGCCGAAGCAGGGGATGCTCGCTTTCTGGACGATCCAGCGGGCGACGGTGATCGGCATCGTCGCCGGGCTCTCGGCGCTGATCGTCTCGGCGCTGATCAGCGGCCGGCCGGGCGGCCTGCTCGACGCCTATGCGGCTTTGCTCGCCCTCACCGCCTTCTGCGGCGCCTCGGTCCTGTGGATCACCCTGATCGACATCCGCAGCCGCGGCCGCGGCGGCCGGATGCGGCCGATCCGCGCCTTCGACCTCGCCGCCGCTTTGCTCCTGATCCTGCCCGCGCTCTACGCGCTCAACCTGGTCTGGAGCGAGCTCCCACTATAGCGCCGCCTCGGCCTCCGCGATCGCCGCTTCCGCCATTCGCTCCCAGGTCTCGACGTCGCCGGCCGCGGCCATCGCCGGGTCGGGCTCGCGCAGCGTCCGGAGGATCGCCAGCGCATCGTCGCGATGGTCGCGCCAGGACGAATCGACGAGCTCCGCCGCCGAGCTTTCGCCGCCCTCGGCATTGGCGCTGACCCGCCAGCCGGCGAGGATCCGGGCGATGCGCTCGACGAGGCTGAGGTGCGAAACCGGCATGATCTCTCTCCGTCCCTGGGGTCCGCGCTTCAAACGGTGGAGAGGGCGGGAGGTTTCGCCTAGGGAGGGGCGATGCGGCGCCTGATCCTCCTCGTCTTCCTCTGCCTCGCCCTGCCGGCGGCCGCGGCGGCGCAGGCGCCGGGCGCCGCCCTGCGCAGCCGGGCCGAGCAAGTCGTCGCGCTGCTGCGCGGCGAGGGCGACCCCAATGCGATGTTCACCCCCGCCTTCCTCGCCCAGGTTCCGGCGGCGCAGGTGCGGGCCGTCGCCGCGCAGCTCGGCAGCCAATATGGCGCGGTGCGCGGGCTCGACCGGCTCGAGGCGGCCTCGCCGCAGGCCGGGCTCATCCACGTCGCCTACGAGCGGGCGATCGTGCACATCCAGATCTCGATCGAGCCGCAGCCGCCGGGCCGGATCGGCGGCCTGCTCCTCACCGGCGCCGACATGCGCGGCGACAGCCTCGCCGCGGTCATGGCCGAGATCCGCGCGCTGCCCGGCCAGGCCTCGGTCGCCGTCGCCCGGCTGGGCGACGATCCTCCGGTCCTGACCGCGAGCATCGAGCCCGGGCGGCCGCTGGCGATCGGCTCGGCGTTCAAATTGTTCATCCTCGCCGAGCTTTCGCGGCAGATCCGGGCCGGTCAGCGCCGCTGGAGCGACGTCGTCGCCCTCGACCGCCGCTCGATCCCGACCGGCACCCTCCAGGCCTGGCCGCAGGGCTCGCCGGTGACCCTGCACACGCTCGCCGCCTTGATGATCTCGGTCAGCGACAACAGCGCCGCCGACATGCTGCTCCACGCGCTCGGCCGCGAGAATGTCGAGCGGATGATGGCGACGCTCGGAGTCGGGGCGGCGGCGCGCAACCGGCCGCTCTTGTCGACGCTCGAAATGGCGGCATTGAAAACCGGCCCGGCGGCCACGCTCAATGCCTGGCAGCAGGCCGACGAGGCGGGGCGGCGGCGGATGCTCGCCGAATATGCCGGCGCCGATCCGGCGCGGATCGACATCGCCCGCTTCGCCGGCAACCCGCTCCACATCGACAGCGTCGAATGGTTCGCCTCGGCGAGCGACATGGTCCGGGTGATGGACTGGTTCCGGCGCAACGGCGACGATACGGCGCGGGCGATCCTGGCGATCAATCCCGGCGTCGGCCAATTGCGGGGCGAGCTTGCCTATGTCGGCTACAAGGGCGGCTCGGAGCCGGGCGTGCTCAACCTCACCTGGCTGGTCCGCAACCGCGCCGGCGCCTGGCACGCGGTCACCGGCAGCTGGAACGATCCGGCCGCGCCGCTCGACGATCAGCGCTTCATCGCGCTGATGGCCCGCGCCGTTCAGCTCGTCCGCTAGGCATTAACCGGATTTTTGCCCTGCCCTTCTAGGGTCTCCTCGCCTTTTCGGGAGCTGGGCATGACGGCACACACTTTCGGGCGCAAAGGCGCGATCGGCGCGCCGGCGCAGCGGCGTGCGGCGCTGGTCGCGCATCAGCCGCGCTCGTTCCAGCCGATCCGCGAGGAAAAGGACGAGGACGAGATCGCCGCGCGCCGCGCCGCCTTCGTCGCCGAGGAGCGGGCGCGCGCCGCGCCGCCGCCGGAAGCGCTGCCGCCGTCCGCCGAACCGGAGGTCGCCGCGACCGACCGCTCGCTCAAGACCGCCTATGCGCTCTGGTTCTTCCTCGGCCTCGCCGGCGGCCACCGTTTCTACCTGCGCCGGCCGCTGACCGGAGCGGGCCAGGCTTTGCTCTTCCTCACCTGCCTCGGCGCGGTCACCCTGTTCCAATATTATCAGGCCTTTGCCGGGCTGGCGCTGAGCTGGCTCTGGTACCTCGCCGACGGCATCCGCCTGCGCGCCCTCCATCTCCGCTCGGGCCCGCGATGAGCGGCGCCGCTTTCGGCCGCAAGGGCGCCGGCGCCGATGCCGAGATGGCCGCGCGCCGCGCCGCCTTCCTCGCCGAGGAGCGCGCCCGCAGGGCCCAGGGGGCGGCCGATCCGGCGGAGACCGGCGTCCGGCCGGCGGCGGCGTCCGGCCCGATCTTCGTCCGCGAGAAGTCGATCGGCACCGCCTATCTGCTGTGGTTTTTCTTCGGCGGCCTTTCGGGACACCGCTTCTACCTGGGCTTTCCCGCCTCGGCTGCGATCCAGCTCGCTCTGACCCCGCTCGGCTATGGGCTGCTGATCGGCAAGTCGCCGGCCGGGCTGCTGGTCCTGATCTTCGCCTGGATATGGATCCTCAGCGATGCCTTCGTCATCCCCTCGCTGGCGAGAACCGCCAACGAGCGCGTCCGGCGCAGCGCGCTCGGCCCGGTCTTCGCCTAGTTCGCTACAGCGGGGGCGATCAGCGGGAAGCGGGGGATGTCGACGGGGAAGGTCCGGCCGTCGGCGCCGACCATGAAATAGCGGCCTTCCATCGCCCCGGTCGGCGTGGTCAGCGGGCAGCCCGAGACATAGTCGAACGAGCCGCCTGGCTCGAGCACCGGCTGCTCGCCGACGACGCCCTCGCCGCGCACCTCGTGGCGGGTGCCGCGGCCGTCCGAGATGATCCATTCGCGGCTGACCAGCTGCACCGCCTGCGTCGCCCCGTTCTCGACGCGGACGTGATAGGCCCAGAACCAGCGGCCCTTGCCCGGCTCCGACTGCTCGGGGAGGAAGGAGACCGAGACCCGGACGGTGATTCCGGCGGTGGTGGCGCTGTGCGGGAAAAGCTCTTTCACGCCCGCTTAGTGAGACGGCGGCGCGCTCGGGTCAACCGGCCATGCGCTTGAGGCGCTCGACCAGCCGTTCGCGCGCGGCGAGCACCTCGGCGCGGCGCTCGGTGAGAAGATCGCGGGCGATCCGGCCGCCGGTCAGCTTCAGCCGCGCCAATATCGTCCCCGGCAACGCCTCGAGCTCGGTCTCGTCGAGGCCGAAGCCCAATTCGGCGAGCAGCAGCAGCTCGTAGCGCACCAGCGCCGCCGCCCAGCCGCGCGCGCTCGGCGCCGCCTCGATCGCGGCCAGCAGGCCGTCCAGCCCCTCGAACAGGCGCGGGTAAGGCTGCCTTTCCGGCAAGGCGGCGGCGGTCAGCGCGGTCGCCCATTCGATTCCCGCCGAAGCGAGCGGCTCGGAAAGCAGGAAGGCGCGGCTGTGGATCGGCTCGACCGAAAGGTGCGGCAGCTGCTCCTCGGTCCGGGCACGATATTCGGCCTGGACCAGATTGCCGGGCACCAGCACCGGCCGCAGCCGCCGCGACTTGCCGCCGCGGACATAGCCGGGCTGAAGGCCGTCGCCCGGGGTCAGCGCGCGGACGATCGCGCCGTTTTCACCATGCGCGCGGACGGCGACGACGATGGCGGGGGTTTCGAGATGCATGCTGGTCCCGTGGTAACCGATTGGCGACGGTTTTGCGCTAGGGACGCGGCATGTCGATCTTTGCCGAAAGCGATCTTGCGCGGCTGCGCGATCTTTATCCCGAGCGGCCCGGGCAGCTGGCGCACAGCCTGCTCGGCCATCCCCTGCTGACGCTGGAATCGCTGGTCGAGCTGGGCAAGAGGCTGCCGCGCGCCAGCGTCGAATATAATGCGGGCGATCTGCCCTACGGCGTCGAGCCCGAGGAGGTGAGCCACACCGGCCTTTCGGTTGCGGACACGATCCGGCGGATCGAGGATTGCGGCAGCTGGATGGTCCTGAAGCACGTCGACCAGGATCCGGCCTACAAGGCGCTGCTCGAAGAGGCGCTCGGCGAGCTCGCCGGAGTGATCGAGCCGGTGTCGGGCGAGATGCTGTGCAAGGTCGGCTTCATCTTCGTCTCCTCGCCCGGCGCGGTGACTCCGTTCCATCTCGACCCCGAGCACAATGTCCTGCTCCAGATCCGGGGCTCGAAGACGATGATGATCGTCCCCGGCGACGAATCGGTGGTGCCGCCCGAGAAGCACGAAGCCTATCATGTCGGCGGCCACCGCAACGTGCCGTGGAGCGACGATTATGAGGCGCGCGGCTTCCGCTACGAGCTGACGCCTGGCGACGCCGTCCACGTGCCGCTGATGTGGCCGCACTGGGTGCGCAACGGCCCGGAGCCGTCGATCAGCTTCTCGATCACCTGGAAGTCGCGCTGGGTCTACGAGGAGGCGGACACCCGCGGCATGAACCACCTGCTGCGCCAATGGGGCGTCGACCCCGCCTCCCCCGCCCCCTTCCCCCGGCGCAACGCCGCCAAAGCCTACGCCTACCGCGCGATCAGGAAGGCGCGGAGCCAGCTGGGGCGTTAAGGCAGCGTCATTGCGAGGAGCGAAGCGACGCGGCAATCCAGGCTGGATTGCTTCGCTTCGCTCGCAATGACGGCTTACCCGCCCGGGTGGAAATAATCGTAGATCCCCCGCGCCGTCGTCCGGGAAATGCCGGGGACCTTTTCGATGTCCTCGAGCGCCGCGTTCCTCACTGCCCGCGCGGTGCCGAAATGCATCAGCAGCGCGCGCTTGCGGCCCGGGCCGATGCCGGGGACCTCGTCGAGCGGGCTGGCGGCGAAGCTCTTGGCGCGCTTCGCCCGGTGGGCGCCGATCGCGAAGCGGTGGGCCTCGTCGCGGAGGCGCTGGAGATAAAAGAGCAGAGGCGCATTCATCGGGAAGCTGATCTCGCGGCCGCCCGGCAGATGGAAGATCTCGCGGCCGGCATTGCGGTCCGGCCCCTTCGACACCGCGACCACCGGCACGTCGTGGACGCCGGCATCCTCGAGCACCTCGCAGACCGCCGACAATTGCCCCTTGCCGCCGTCGATCAGCAGCAGGTCCGGCCACTCGCCCTTCGAGCGGTCGGGATCCTCCTTCTCGAGCCGGGCGAAGCGGCGGCCGAGCACCTCGCGCATCATCGCGAAATCGTCGCCGGGGGCGGTCTCGGGGCGCTTGATGTTGAACTTGCGATACTGGTTCTTGCGGAAGCCCTCCGGCCCGGCGACGATCATCGCGCCGACCGCGCTGGTGCCCATCACATGGCTGTTGTCGTAGACCTCGATCCGCTGCGGCGGCTCGGCCAGCTCGAACGTCTCGGCGATCTCGCGCAGGTTCCTCGCCTGGGTCGAGGTCTCGGCGAGGCGGCGGTCCAGCTCCTCCTCGGCGTTGCGCGCGGCCTGGCGGATCATCCGCGCCTGCTCGCCGCGTTGCGGAGTCTTCACCTGCACCTTGCGTTCGGCGCGGGCGGTGAAGGCCTCGCAGATAAGGTCGGCCTCGGGCAGGGGGCGGTCGGTGAGGATCAGGCGCGGCGGCGGCACTTCTTCGTAAAACTGGACGAGAAAGCTCTGCAGCACCTCGGCCTCGGGGACGTCGGCGGTGTGCGCCGGGAAGAAGCTGCGATGGCCCCAATTCTGGCCGCCGCGGATGAAGAAGGCCTGGATGCACATCGTCCCGCCCTTGCAGGCGAGCGCGAACAGGTCCGCATCGCCGAGCTTCTCGGCGTGGATCGCCTGGCTGCCCTGGACGTAGGTCAGCGCCCGCAACCGGTCGCGATAGACCGCGGCGAGCTCGAAGTTCATCGCCTCCGAGGCTTCGGTCATCAGCGCCTGAAGCTTCTGCTGGATCTTGGTCGAACGGCCGCCGAGGAAATCCTTGGCGTCGCGGACCAGCTCGTCATAGCCGGCCTCGTCGATCCGGCCGACGCACGGCGCGGAGCAGCGCCGGATTTGATAGAGCAGGCAGGGCCGCGTCCGATTGGCGAAGAAGCTGTCGGTGCAGCTCCTCAGCAGGAAAAGCTTCTGCAGCGAATTCAATGTGTTGCGGACAGAGCCGGCGCTCGCGAACGGGCCGTAATATTGGCCCTTGTGGCGGCGCGCGCCGCGATGGAGCTGGACTCGCGGATAATCGTGATCCTCGCGCAGCAGGATGAACGGGAAGCTTTTGTCGTCGCGCAGCAGCACGTTGTAGGGCGGCCGGTAGCGCTTGATCAGCTGCGCCTCGAGGAGCAGCGCCTCGGCCTCGTTGTGGGTGGTGACGATCTGCATCGATCGCGTCTGCGAGACCATCCTGAGCAGGCGCTTCGTCTGGCGGGCGACCTGGGTGTAGGCGTTGACCCGGTTCTTCAGCGCCCGCGCCTTGCCGACATAGAGAACGTCGCCACGCGCATCGAGCATCCGGTAGACGCCGGGCCGCACCGGCAGCGTCTTCACCACCGCCCGGATCGCCGCGATCCCCGCTTCGAGATCGGGCGCGCCGGCGCCGCGCAGCGTGTAGCTCGCTTTCTCCTCGCTGAAGCGGTCGGGGCTGTCGGGTTTCTCGCTCACGGCTGGTGATTTAGGGGGTGGGCGCGCGATGCGCCACTCTCGACGGGGCCGGCGGCGCTGGAAGTTGAGGGGATATCCTGACAATTCGGACACATCCCATTCATTCCCGTATCTGTCACCTTTGGGGGCCGAAAGTTCATATGGGCGAGGGCGGAAAGGTCGAGTCAAACGAAGGGGAAACGCGCCCACATTCGCACGGTGGGAGCGGATGAAATCCTGCATTTGAAGGGCTCGCCATCCATGGCCAGCGCGGACGATTCCCGACCGATCGCTTTCCTTATCGCCGAGCGCGCCGATTGAAATCAGTATTGGGTCCAGACAAGAAGCTGCCACCTGACCGACCCCTGCGATATGCTGTGCTGATGATGATTCTGCGGCGGGAAGGGATCGCTGACATTAGCCGCAATTTCCTTGTTGCAGCCCTTGCAGCGGTAAATGCCCGAATGGGGGACTTTCTCGCCGGGCCCATGCTCCTCATCGAAAACCGCGTTGGCGATCCGGCTGAGCCGCGTTTGATCCTGATACCATGCCATCGTGCTTGCCTTTCGTCCCGGCAGTCCTCCCCAAGTCGGCATGGCACAATCCTCTGCCAAAGTCCAGTTTGTTCGATCTCTGTTTCCGTGAACAGATCGGGACCAGCCGGTGCCTGCAAGGTGCCTTGCTGGCGATGACGGGCGGCGCTATTCGCGGCGGCCATGGCCAGCGCGGACGATTTCCGGCGGATCGCCCTCTCCTTCCCCGGCGCCGAGGAGAAGGCGCATATGGGCCACCCCGATTTCCGCGTCGGCGGCAGGATCTTCGCCACCCTGCACGGCGCGGGCAAGGACAGCGGCGCGGTGATGCTGCTGCCCGAGCAGCAGGAGCTGGCGATCGAGGCGGAGCCCGAGGCCTTCCGGCCGGCGGCGGGCGCGTGGGGGCGCGGGGGATCGACTTTGGTGACGCTGAGCCGGGTCTCGGACGAATGGCTCGAACGCGGGCTGGAATGGGCCTGGCGGAAGCGGGCGCCGGCGAAGTCGGAATAGATCCGACTTCGTCATTGCGAGGAGCGCAGCGACGAAGCGATCCAGACTGGCGCCGAAGCCGCTCTGGATTGCTTCGCTTCGCTCGCAATGACGGAAACCAGTTCCGCCGTGGGAGTCAGCGCTTGCCCAGTTCGGCGATCGCGGCGTCGACCATCGCCTTGTCGGCGGCGGCGTCGAGCCTGTCCCGGATCAGCGCTTCGGCGGCGGCGGCGGCGGCGGACGCGGCTTTGGCGCGGACCTCGTCGAGGGCGGCGCGCTCGGCGGCGGCGATCTTGTCTTCGGCCATCCGGGCGCGGCGCTCGACCAGAGCGGCGGCGTCGCTCTCGGCCTGGCGGACGATGCCGTCGGCCTCGGCGCGGGCGCGCTCGATCATGGTCGCGGCCTCGGCGTCGGCCTGCGCGGCCTTGGCTTCATATTCGGCCTTCAGCGCCTCGGCTTCGGCGCGCAGCTTGGCGGCTTCGTCGAGCTGGTCGCGGATGCCGGCGATCTTCCTGTCGAGCGCGGCACCGATCATCGCCGGGACGCGCTTCCAGATCAGGATCGCGAACACCACCACCATCGCCAGCGCGATCCACTGCGGCGGAGCGAGGCCGAACGCGGTCGGCTCGGCATGATGCTCGGGGACGCCGGCGGTCGCCTGGTGCTCAGCCACGTGCCACCGCCTTCACCGCCTGCGCCGCCTCGCGCTCGCTGACGGCAAGGCCCGCCAGCCGCCGCACCATCGCGCGGGCCGCCCCGGCGGCGACGCTCTCGATATCGGCGAGGGCGGCGTCGGCGGCGGCGCGGATGCGCGCCTCCGCGGCCGTGACCTTCGCGCCGATCTCCTCATTGGCGGCGCGGACCCGATCCTCGGTCGCCTTGGCGCTCGCCGCCTTGGCCGCCTGGGCGAGCTTCAGCGCCTCGCCCCGGCCGGCGTCGATCCGGGCGCGATAGCCGGCCTCGGTCTCATCGGCGGCGGCCCGCGCCGCCTGGGCGGCGGCGAGGTCGTCGGTGATGCGCCGGTCGCGCGCGTCGACGGTCGACTGGATCTTCGGCAGCATCGCCTTGCCGATCCCGAAATAGATCAGGGCAAGGACGAGCAGCAGCCAGAAGAACTGCGAATAAGCGACGAGCGCGAGCTGGTTGATCTGCGGCATGATCTGATGGGGACAGTTACCTAACCGTCCCCTTTTCCCTTACATGAACATGACCATCATCGCGACGACGAACGCCATCAGGCCGAGCAGCTCGGCGGCGGCGAAGCCGATGAACAGCCGGCCCTGCTGGCCGTCGGCGGCCGCCGGATTGCGGATCGCGCTTTCGAGGAACGAGCCGAAGACGTTGCCGACGCCGATCGCGGCGGCGCCGACGCCGATCGCCGCGAGGCCGGCGCCGATCATTTTGGCTGATGCGAGGTCCATGATTAACTCCTTTTGTGGAAACGAAATTCTAGTGAAGATTGACGGCATCGTTGATGTAGAGCGAGGTCAGCAACGCAAACACATAGGCCTGGATCGCGCAGACCAGCACCTCCAGCGCCATCACCCCGATGATGAAGATGAAGGCCACCAGGCTGATGCCCGGACCGACGAGGCCGCCGGCATTCAGCCCCTGGACGACGAAATTGGCGAACACCTCGACCAGGATATGGCCGGCGATCATCGCCACGAACAACCGGGTCGCGAGGCTGAACGGGCGGACCATGAACGAGATGAACTCGATCGGCACGATCAGCAGCTTCAGCGCGAACGGCGTGCCGTGCGGCACGAACAGCGAGAAGAAATGGAAGCCGTGCCGCCAGAAGCCGGTGATCAGCACGATCGAGAAGCTCATGATCGCCATCACCCCGGTGATCGTGAACTGGCTGGTGACGGTGAACGGATGAACCCCGACCAGCGCGAACGGCATCAGGCCGAGCAGGTTGGCGGTGAGGATGAACATGAAGATCGTGAACACCCAGGGCAGGAACCTGCGCCCCTCCGGCCCGACGCTGGTCGAGAGCATCGAATCGACGAAGCCGGTGACGCCTTCGACCGCGACCTGCCAGCGGCCGGGCACGAGCGCGCGCTTCATCCCGCCCATCATGAACAGCCAGATCAGCGCGAGGATGACGAGCATCCACAAGGCGCTGGTGGTGAAGACGAACGGTGAGCCGTCCAGATTGCCCAGGAGCGGGCTGATCTGGAACTGATGCATCGGATCGATTCTGGTCTCGGCCGCCACTCTATCGTCCCTCGCCCGTCACTTCGGGCTTTCCTGTGCAATCTTCCACACTTCCCACATGGCCGCGCCGAACCCGAGGAACAGCATGACGAGCCATGCGCCCCTGGTTCCCGCGACCCGATCGATCAGATAACCGATCAGCGCGGAACCGGCGGGATAGCTGACCAGGACCGACAGGACGCGCCCGCCCTGGGCCTGGCCCTTTGCCAGTGCGTGCCTTTGCTTCCGGCCGGCTCTCGCCGCCTCCTCGGCCTGCGCTTGCGCCAGCCGCTCGTCGAGCGAGGCCAGCCGCGCATCCTGGGGAGACTTCGGGTCCTGCCAAGGCTCGTTTTCCGCCATGCCGTCCTTCCATGTGCGGCCGCGCCTTCAAAAAAGTAGCGGTGCGACGAGGGCGTGGGACATGCCGGCGAACGAACCCGCCAAGGCGCGGTTCCTTTAGGAAGCGGCTCCGGCCAAGTCAACAGCATTGCCGCAGTGCAGCATTGCTGCCCGGGAAGGCCCTGTTATGGTGGCGGAATGATCGTGCTGGCCGCTTTCCTGCTGGTCGCCCAGCAACCCGCCGATTTCCTTCGCGAAGAGGAAACCGGCCTTCTCCGCTTCCGCTATGGCTGGCCGGCGGCGGCCGGGCGGGAGCCGGCGCTGCGCGCCGCGCTGCGCCGGCGGATGGCGGCGTCGCGCCGCCGCGCCGTGGCGACCGCGATCGCGACCCGCCGCGAGCGGCGCCGGACGGGCTTCGATTATGTCGTCCAGGAATATGACGAGACCTGGGAGACCGCCGGCAGCAGCGCGCAATTGCTGAGCCTTACCGCCGGCAGCTTCGAGCTCAGCACCGGCGCGCACGGCTTCATCGGCGAGGACGCGATCCTCTGGGACCGTACCGACCATCGCGCGGTCGAGACCCGCGTGCTGCTCGGCGCCGGTCTTGCCGGGATGCGCGCCCGCTTCTGCGCCGCGCTCGACCGCCAGCGCGCCGACAAGCGCGAGGGGGAGCCGATCGCCGACCCCGACGATCCGTTCAACCGCTGCCCGCCGCTCGGCGATCATGTCCTCGCCCCCGCCGACGAGGACGGCAACGGCCGCTTCGACGCGCTGCGCGTGCTGATCCCGCCCGAAGCCGCCGGCCCCTATGTCGAGGCCGAATATGTGATCGACATCCCGTTCGATCCGGCCGACCTCGCGCACGTCCCCGATCGTTACCGGCCGGCCTTCGAGGTGACCGGGGAGCGATAAAGAGGGACTGTCCCTCTTTTTCGGGGGAGCGATAAAGAGGGACTGTCCCTCTTTTTCGTCAGCCGCAGTGGCTCGGGCGGGGCACCGGCTCGTTGCCGTTGCGCTGGCGCCAGACGCCGTCGGGCAGGCGGTAATATTGGCCCGGGCCGATGCGGCCGGCGAACAGCTGGCAGGCGGTGGCGGCGGCGACCTCCTCGATCGTCGCGCCGCGATTGGCGGCGAGCTGGGTATAGGCGGCGCGGCGCTGGATGTTGACCTGCTCCATCTGCGCGCGGACCGCGGCCGGAGCGCTGCCGACGAGGCCGAGATAGCCGTCGGACTGCTCGCCGACCAGGCCCGAGGCGCGCAGCTGGCCGGCGGCATCGCCCTGCATCGCATAGGCGCTCGTGCCGGCGACCAGGGCGATGCCGACAAGGGCGGCGATCAGCAATTTCGTGCGGCGGGACATGCTAGAACACTCCTGGGTTGTTCTGGATCAGCTCCTGCGCGTCGCGCTGGAGCCGGACCACCACTTCCTGACGAATGGTGATGTTGAGATTGATCTCGATCGGCCGCTCGGGCGCCGCGACGCTGACGCAACCGGCGCTGCCGGCGGCCGCGGCGATGGCGATGAGGCCTTTTGCGATCCTCTCCATTCCTTTCCGGCTCGCACCGCGAACCGCATTCGTCAAGCTTGGCAGGGTCATGGCAGAGGCTCGCTTTCCTGAGGCTGAACGCGGTTGTCAGGCGGGGTTCGGGGTTCGAGGAGCTGCGGCAGCGAGGCGCGGATGAGGTCGCTCGGGTCCTGGAACGAGCGCGCGGTCGCGATCAGGGCGCGGAATCGCCCCTCGATGCGGATGTTGAAATGGAACGGGATGCGGGCGAGCTGGCGGAGCACGCGGCCGGCCAGCATCGCCTGGATTCCGCCCGATGGATCGCGGGTGCCGGCCGGGTTGCGGGCGACGCCGTCCATGTCGATCCGGGTGATGAACTCGCCGTCCAGGGCGCCGTCGAGGGCGAGGACGAGGCGGCTGTAGCGCAGCGACTTGAGGGCGTCGAAAGCGAGCACGCCATAGGCGCCGAGATCGCGGTCGCTCAATTCGCCGACATAGGAAAGGGTGCCGCCCTCCTGGCGCGCGACGAGGCGGCCGCCGACGATCCGGCCGCCGGCCTGGGTGAATTGCATCGGGATGATTCCGTCATAGGTGCCGGTGGCGGCGATGTTGCTGAACTCGAGCTGCTGGATGAAGCGGGCAGCGTCGAGCCCCTCGACCCGGAAGGTGAGGTTCTTGACCGATTGCCCGCTGAAATCGAGCATTGTCGGCTCGAGCGTCAGCGTGCCGCCGGCGAACGGCCAGCGCGCGCTTTCGATCGCGACGTGATAATCGGGGCGAAGCTGGTAGCGGACGATGCCGTCGTAGACGTCGATGCCGGGCTGGGTCAGCCGGATCCGCGCTTCCTGATGCGGCGCGCTGGTGAGGCCGAGAAGATCGGTGAACTCGATCCGGGTCGCCAGCCCCCGGACCGGCCCGAACGGCGCGGCGAGATCGAGGCCGGCGGTGGCGAAGCTTCCCGAGCTGCGCGTGCCGCGCGCATCCCATTCGATCCGCCCCTGGCCGGCGATGCTGCCGTCGACGAGGGCGACGACGCCGAGCGTCAGCGGAGTCAGCGCCTCGGGCTGGAAGGCGGGGGTGAAGCGCAGGCCAGGCACGTCCAGCACGGCGTGCCCAGCGCCGCCGGCGAGATCGTGGTCGATCGTCGCCAGCGCGACCCGGGTGCGGCTCGCCGGATGGACGAGCGCGCCGGTGGCGTGGACCCGGTTGCCGGTCAGGGTCAGCCGGAAATCCTCGCCGGCGAGCGGGTGGAAACGGACCGGGTCCGCGGCGTCGGCGACGGAAAGCCGGCCGTCGAGGGCGAGCGTGCCCGAGCGCAACCGCCAGGCGCCGCCGCCGTCGCTGACCAGCAGCGGCACGCCGGCCAGCCGCCCCGCTGCCCCCGCGAAGCGGCCGGCCGCGCCGCCGGGGACGAACCGGCCCGAAAGGGCGGCCACCGCCAGCCGGCTCACCCGATTGGCCGGGCCGGCGGCGACGCCGAGCCGCGCCGCGGCGAAGCCCGCGGCATCGATTCGGACGCGATCGGCGGCAAGCGCGACCGGCACCCGGCCGAGGCGGCCGTTCAGGAGCGGCCGGCGCAGCTCGAGGCCGATCCGGCCGTTCGCCACCATCGCCGGCCCGGCCGGGCACAGCGCGAGGCGGGTCGGCCCGATCGCGAGCGACTGGACCTCGAGCGCCCGGAAGCCCGCGGCGACGCAGCTCTCGCCGAGGACGAAGCCGCCCGCGCCGAACCGGCCGCTGACCGGCAGGGAAAGGCCGCGCACCCGGCCGCCGCTGAACGGACCGTCGAGCAGCGCCGTCGTCCGGAAGGCGGTGCGGCCGTCCGGCGCGGCGGCGAAGGCGATGTCGCCGAGCGCGAGCCGGGCGCCGCGCGCCACCATCGGCGCGATTCTGCCGCTGCCCCGGATGGCGCCGCCGGCGGCCCGGGCGAGGTGGAAACGCGCCTCGGGAAAGCCGCCGCCGGACAGAGCGAGGTCGCCGTCGAGGAGGAGCGCGCCGGAGGGCCAGCGGTAGAGAATGCCGGCGCCGCCGCGCTGGACCAGGCGGGCGCCGCTACGGCTGGCGAAAGCGAGCCGGCGCAGACGGACCTGGCCGGTGCCGTTCGCGCCGGCGACGGCGATGTCGGCCGCCGCTTCGGCGCCACCCCGCCCGGCCTCGCGCACCGCCGCGGCGAGGGCCTCGCCGATCGGGCCAAGCGGGCTGCCGCGCACGCTGCGCAGCGCCGCCGCGACCCGATCGGAGTCGCGCCAGACGAGGCCCAGCGCCGCGACCTCGCCGGCGAGCGAGATCCGGCCGCGGCGCATCGAGGCGGCGTAGCGGCCGGCGAAGCGCAGCCGCGCCGCGGCCAGCGCCTCGACCGCCGCCGCGCCGGTGTCGACGCTGACGTTGCCCGCCGTCCCGTCGGCATCGCCGGCGAAGCCGACATGGCCCTCGATCGCGGTCAGGCGCTGCGGCCCCAGGCGGAGGGCGGCGATCCGGGTCGCCGCGGCGCCCCGCCAAGTGTCGAGCCCGGGTGCGAGCATCGCCCGAAGCGCGAACAGGGGCCGCTCGGCGGCAAGGCCGTTGCCGCAGGCGAGCCGGGCCAGCGCGGCGGGGCCGTGAATGTGCGGCTTGCGGCCCACGATGCGCAGGCTCAGCCGCGCCACCGGCCGGGTCAGCACGCAATCGCCGAAGCGCAGCTCGCGCGCGACGACGGCGAGGGCGCCGCGAAAGCCGTCGGCAAGATTGCCCCGGCCCGAGAAAGCGAGGCCGACCCTGCCCGCCGGAGTCGCCAGATCGAGCGCCGCATCGCGCACGTCCACTCGCCGGTCCGGCAGCCGGAACGGCTCGGCCGACGGCGGCCCGAGCAGCTTGTCGACCTCGCCGAGGCGCAGCCGGCCGCCCTCGATCCGCCCCCGCATGCGCACCCCGCGCGCCGTGATCAGGCCGATCCGCGGGCCGGTGAAGCCGAGCAGCACCTGCACTTCGACATGGGCCGCGATGAGATCGGGGCGGGCCGGGTCCCCGATCGCGAGATTCTCGAAAATCTGGCTGCCGAAGCCGATCCGCCTGACCTCGTAGCGCGCGCGCACGCCGCGCCGGGCGAGCTCGGCATCGACATAGTTCCGCGCCAGCTCGAGGCGCATCGGCCACAGGATCGCGAAGGCGACGGCGAGCAGGAGCAGCAGCGCCAGCGCGGCGATGCCGAGCCGCCGCGGCCAGCGCTTTCGTCTCACCCTAGGGCCCTCTTCATCCACGCGGTTTGCGTAACCGGATGACCCGGCTTAATCCATAACCATGGCCGACGCTTCATCCGACGGCAGCGGGCATCGGGCCCGATTGCGCCGCCGCCTGTTCGAGGGCGGGGCGGACGCCCTGCTCGATCACGAGATCGTCGAATATCTGCTGGCGCTGGCGATTCCGCGCCGCGACACCAAGAAGCTGGCGAAGAAGCTGATCCGCGAGTTCGGCGGCTTCGGCGGCCTGCTCGCCGCCGACGCCGCGGCGATCGCCCGGGCCGGCGAGGTCGGCGAGGGCGCGGTGGCGGCGCTGAAGATCGCCAAGGCGGCGGCGGTGCGGCTGCTCGAGCAGGAGATCAAGGAGCGGCCGGTGCTCGGCTCGTGGCAGGCGCTGCTCGATTATCTGCGCGCCGACATGGCGCACGAGCCGATCGAGCGGGTCCGGGTGCTGTTCCTCAACGCCAAGAACGTGCTGATCGCCAACGAGACGATGTGGGAGGGGTCGGTCGACGAAGCCGCGGTCTACATCCGCGAGATCATGCGCCGGGCGCTGGATCTCCACGCCACCGCGATCATCGTCGTCCACAACCATCCTTCCGGCGATCCGGCGCCGAGCCGGCAGGACATCGCCCTCACCCGCGACCTCGCCGAGGCCGGCCGGCACCTCAAGATCGCCCTCCACGACCACCTGATCATCGGCGCCAGCGGCGAATCGAGCCTGCGCTCGATGGGGCTGATCTAGACGCAATCGACGCGCCCCCATAAAGCCCGCCCATGATCCCCCGCTACGCCCGCCCCGAAATGACCGCGCTCTGGGAGCCCGAGGCGCGCTACCGGATCTGGTTCGAGATCGAGGCGCACGCGGCCGACGCGATGGCCGGGCTCGGCATCGTGCCGCCCGAGGCGGCGGAGACGATCTGGTTCGCCGACGCGAACTCGCCGCCGTTCGATATCGACCGGATCGAGGCGATCGAGGCCGAGACCAGGCACGACGTGATCGCCTTCCTCACCCATGTCGCCGAGCGCACCGGCCCTTCGGCCCGTTTCCTCCACCAGGGGATGACGAGCTCCGACGTGCTCGACACCTGCCTTGCCGTCCAGCTCTCGGGTGCCTCGGACATTCTGCTTGAGGATCTTGATGCGCTGCTCGACGTGCTCGAGCGCCGCGCCCATGAGCACAAGCTGACTCCCACGATCGGCCGCAGCCACGGCATCCATGCCGAGCCGGTCACTTTCGGGCTGAAGCTGGCCCAGGCCTATGCCGAGTTCGCCCGCAATCGCGCCCGCCTCGTCGCGGCGCGGGCCGAGATCGCGACCTGCGCGATTTCCGGCTCGGTCGGCACCTTCGCCAATGTCGACCCGCGGGTGGAGGCCCATGTCGCGGCCAAGCTCGGCCTCGCGGTGGAGCCGATCTCGACCCAGGTGATTCCGCGCGACCGCCACGCGATGTTCTTCGCCACGCTCGGCGTGATCGCCTCCTCGATCGAGCGGCTGGCGACCGAGATCCGCCATTTGCAGCGCACCGAGGTGCTCGAGGCCGAGGAGTTTTTCGCGCCCGGCCAGAAGGGCTCGTCGTCGATGCCGCACAAGCGCAACCCGGTGCTCAGCGAGAACCTCACCGGCCTTGCCCGCATGGTCCGCTCGGCGGTGACGCCGGCGCTCGAGAATGTCGCGCTCTGGCACGAGCGCGACATCTCCCACTCCTCGGTCGAACGCTTCATCGCCCCCGACGCGACGATCACCCTCGATTTCGCGCTGGCGCGGCTGACCGGCGTGATCGACAAGCTGCTCGTCTATCCGGAGCGGATGCAGAAGAATCTCGACCGGATGGGCGGCCTCGTCCATTCCCAGCGCGTCCTGCTCGCGCTCACCCAGGCCGGCGCCGGCCGCGAGCAGGCCTATGCGCTGGTCCAGCGGGCCGCGATGGAAGTCTGGGAGTCGGACGGCGCGCTGTCGCTGTGCGATCTGCTCAAGGCCGACGCCGACGTGACCGCCTTCCTCTCACCCGAGGAGATCGAAGCGCAGTTCGACCTCGCCTACCATTTCAAGCATGTCGACACGATCTTCGCGCGGGTGTTCGGCGAAAAATAGGGACAGTCCCTATTTTCAGTGATGGTTCGCATAAGGCGCGGCCTGGAGGCTGCGGTAGATCGTCTCGATCAGGCTGTCGGGCGAGATGAAGCCGTCGGGCGGGCCGTAGCCGTCCGCGTGGCGTTCGGCCTTGATCGCCTCGAGCGTCCGCCCGGCGGCGATGCCCTGGCCGACCCGGCTGCGCAGGTCGACGAGCATGTCGCGGTAGCGGACGAGGTCGGCGCGCCGCGCGATCGGGCCGTGGCCGGGGATGATCACGGTGCCGTCATTGGCGAGCGCGAGGCCCGCCTCGACGGCGACGATCGCGCCGTCGATCGAACCGCCCGAATCGAGATCGATGAACGGCAGCAGGCCGTTGAAGAAGGTGTCGCCCATGTGGAGGACGTTGGCGCGGGTCCAATAGACCAAAGCGTCGCCGTCGGTATGGGCGTGCTCGACATGGACGACGCTGATGTCGTCGCCGTTCAGATGGAAGGTGACGCCTTGGCTGAAGGTCACCACCGGCAGCGCCCCGGCCGGCGAGGGCGGCACCGCCTCGCCGCGCACGATCTGGTCCATCGACATCCGGCGGCGGACATTGTCGTGGGCGACGATCACCGCGCCGGTGCGGCCGACATTCTCGTTGCCGCCGGTATGATCGCCGTGCCAGTGGGTGTTGATGACGAAGCGGATCGGATCGGGATCGACCTCGCGGATCGCGGCGAGGATGCGCTCGGTCAAAGGCGCATATTGATCGTCGATCAGGATGTTGCCGTCGCTGCCGTAGGAAAGGCCGATATTGCCGCCGCGGCCGAACAGCACGGCGACGCCCGGCGCCACCCGCTCGACCCGGATGCGGACGGCGTCCATGTTCGGGGCCTGGCCGGCCGCCGGGACGGGAAGCGCGAGCAGCAAGGCCGCTACTGTCCATTTCATGAGGAACCCCTTTCGGGGCGAGGATTAGGCCCTATCTTGGGCGCGTGTCGAGGGAGACCGTCCGTGGCCGATCTGTCCGCCTTTCCGATCGCCGGGCGCTGGCCCGCCGCCCATCCCGACCGCCTCCAGCTCTATTCGGTGCCGACCCCCAATGGCGTGAAGGTCTCGATCATGCTCGAGGAGACCGGCCTCGCTTACGAGCCGCACTTCATCGACATCGGCGGGAACGAGACCTGGACGAGCGAATATCTGTCGCTCAACCCCAACGGCAAGATCCCGGCGATCATCGATCCCGACGGCCCGGGCGGCGCGCCGATGGGCCTGTTCGAATCGGGCGCGATCCTGATCTACCTCGCCGAGAAGACCGGCATGCTGCTGCCCGCGGGCGCCCGCCGCCACCAGACCATCCAATGGCTGATGTGGCAGATGGGCGCGGTCGGCCCGATGTTCGGCCAGGTCGGCTTCTTCCACAAGTTCGCCGGCAAGGCGTGGGAGGACAAAAGGCCGCTCGAGCGCTACGTGGCCGAGGCGAAGCGCCTGCTCGGCGTCCTCGAAACGCGGCTCGACGGCCGCGACTGGATCATGGACGATTACACGATCGCCGACATCGCCACTCTGGGCTGGGTGCGCAACCTGATCACCTTCTACGAGGCGCGCGAGCTGGTCGACTATGACCGCCTGACCAACGTTCCCGCCTGGCTGGAGCGGGGGCTGGCGCGGCCGGCAGTGCAGCGCGGGCTGCAAATCCCGGCGCGGATTTGAAGATTCGCCCCTTTCCCCCTAAAGTCGGGCATGGGGAGGGCGTGAAACATGCCGGACATCATCGGATCGGTCGGCCGCGCGGCCGTCAACAGCCCGGCGGACGTGCTTCTCGTCCAGCAATTGCTCAACGCCCAGGTCAAGTCGCTCGGCCTGCCGCCGCTCGACGAGGACGAAAAGATCGGCCCCAACACGATCAACGCGATCCGCGCCTATCAGAAGATGGTGCTCGGCATGACCGCGCCGGACGGGCGGATCGACGTCGGCGGGCGCACCTGGAAGGCGCTGTCCGGCGGGACCAGGATCGCCGTGCCGCCGCCCGCGCCGGCCGCCAGCGCCGGGCTCAGCGGCGCCGCCTGGTGGCACGCCAACCAGGGCAAGTTCCCGAACAGCACCAGCCTCGACGCCCTCAATCCGCCGTTTCGCGACCGCGCGAAAGCGTTCGTCAACGCGCTCAAGGCGGCGGGCGCCAATGTCAGCATCACCGCCGCGCTGCGCCATCCGATCCGCGCCTATCTGATGCACTATAGCTGGACGGTCGCGAAGGGGATCGATTCGCCCGGCGCGGTGCCGCCGAAGGCCGGCTGCCCGATCGTCTGGGATCATGGCAATCTCGCCGCCTCGCGCGCCGGGGCGCGGGCGATGATGAACCTGTTCGGCATGGCCCATATCGCCGCGTTGAGGAGCCGCCACATCGACGGCCACGCGATCGACATGGCGGTCAGCTGGAACGGCACCCTCCCGATCAAGGACGCGAACGGCAAGACCCATGCGATCGGCGCGCCGCGCAACGGCAACACCAATCGCGCGCTGCACGCGGTCGGCGCGACCTACGGAGTCCACAAGCTGGCGACCGACCCGCCCCACTGGTCGATCGACGGGCACTGACGGAGCCCGGCGCTAGCCGCCGATAACGTTCCTGATCTTCTGGAAGAAGCCCCTCGAATTGGGGCATTCCTCGCCGGTCTCGGTCTCGCGGAACTCGGCCAGGATCTCGCGCTGCCGGGCGGTCAATCGGGTCGGCGTCTCGACCTCGATCTGGATGACCATGTCGCCATGGCCGCGCCCGTTCATGCTCGGCATGCCGGCGCCGCGCTGCCTGAGCTGCTTGCCGGACTGGATGCCGGCCGGGATCTTGATCTCGTGCATCGTCCTGTCGAGGCCCGGCACCTCGATCGCGCCGCCCAGCGCGGCGGTGGTGAAGCTCACCGGGCAGCGCGCGAACAGGGTCGTGCCCTCGCGCTGGAAGAGCGGGTGGCGGGCGAGATGGACGAAGATGTAGAGATCGCCCGGCGGGCCGCCGCGCACCCCGGCCTCGCCTTCGCCGGCGAGGCGGATGCGGGTGCCCTCGTCGACGCCGGCGGGGACGTTGACCGACAGGGACTTGCGCTTCTCGACCCGGCCCTCGCCGCGGCATGCGGGGCAGGGATCGGCGATCGTCTCGCCGACGCCGCGGCATTGCGGGCAGGTCTGGTCGATGACGAAGAAGCCCTGGCGGGCGCGGACCTGGCCGCGGCCGCCGCAGGTCGCGCAGGGCTGGGCCGAGGTGCCGGCCTTGGCGCCCATGCCGCCGCACGGCTGGCAGGGCGCGGTGGTATCGACCTGAAGCTCGACCTGGCGGCCGTGGAAGGCGTCTTCGAGCTTGATCTCGAGGTCGTAGCGCAGGTCCGAGCCGCGCCGCACGTTGCCGCGCTGGCGGCCGCCCGGCTGGGCGCCGCCCATGAACTCGCCGAAGATGTTGTCGAAAATGTCGGCGAAGGAGCCGAAATCCTGGGCGCCGCCGCCATTGCCGCCGAAGCCGTTCTGGCCGCGGAAGGCGGCGTGGCCGAAGCGATCGTAGGCGGCGCGCTTTTGCGGATCCTTGAGGCATTCATAGGCCTCGGAGAGCGCCTTGAACTTGGCCTCCGCCTGGGTGCAGCCGCCGTTGCGATCGGGATGGCATTCCATCGCCAGCTTGCGATAGGCCGACTTGATCGTGTTCGCGTCCGCGGTCCGCTCGACCTGCAGCAGCTGGTAATAATCGGTCTCGGTCACCTGCGGCCCCCACAGTCCCCAGCCCGTTCGGGCTGAGCCTGTCGAAGCCCTTCCTTTCCTGATTCAAGGAAGAAGGAAGGTCCTTCGACAAGCTCAGGACGAACGGAGCGGGACACTCCCGCTAGCCCTTGTTGTTCTCGTCGACTTCGGAGAATTCGGCGTCGACGACCTCCTCCTCGCCGTCGCCGGCGGCCGTGCCCTCGCCGGCGCCGGCCTCGGGCTGGGCGGCCGCCTGGGCGGCCTGGTCCTTCTCGTAGATCGCCTGGCCCAATTTCATCGCGACCTGGGCGAGCGCTTCGGACTTGGCCTTGATCGCGTCGGTGTCGCCCTCCTCGACCGCGGTCCTGGCTTCGGCGACCGCAGCCTCGATCTCGGACTTCAGCGATTCCTCGACCTTGTCGCCATGCTCCTTCAGCTGCTGCTCGGTCGAATGGATCAGGCTCTCGGCCTGGTTCTTCGACTCGGCCGCCTCGCGGCGCTTCTTGTCCTCGTCGGCGAACTGCTCGGCCTCCTGGACCATCTTCTCGATATCGGTGTCGGAAAGCCCGCCCGAAGCCTGGATCCGGATCTGCTGCTCCTTGCCGGTGCCCTTGTCCTTGGCATGGACGTTGACGATGCCGTTGGCGTCGATGTCGAAGGTGACCTCGATCTGCGGCACGCCGCGCGGCGCCGGCGGGATGCCGACGAGATCGAACTGGCCGAGCAGCTTGTTGTCCGCCGCCATTTCGCGCTCGCCCTGGAAGACGCGGATGGTGACCGCGTTCTGATTGTCCTCGGCGGTCGAATAGGTCTGCGCCTTCTTGGTCGGGATCGTCGTGTTGCGGTCGATCATCCGGGTGAAGACGCCGCCGAGGGTCTCGATGCCGAGCGACAGCGGCGTCACGTCGAGCAGCAGGACGTCCTTGACCTCGCCCTGAAGCACGCCGGCCTGGATCGCCGCGCCCATGGCGACGACCTCGTCCGGGTTGACGCCGGTGTGCGGCTCCTTGGAGAAGAAGTCCTTCACCACATCGCGCACCCGCGGCATGCGGGTCATGCCGCCGACGAGGACGACCTCGTCGATGTCCGCCGATTTGACGCCGGCATCGGCCAGCGCCTTCTTGCACGGATCGAGCGTGCGCTTGATCAGGCTCTCGACGAGCTTTTCGAGGTCGGCGCGGCTAATCGACTTGACGAGGTGCTTGGGACCGGTCGCGTCGGCGGTGATGAACGGCAGGTTGACCTCGGTGGTGAGCGCCGAGGAGAGCTCGATCTTGGCGCGCTCGGCCGCCTCCTTGAGGCGCTGCAGAGCGAGCCGGTCGGTCCGGAGGTCGATCCCCTCCTGCTTCTTGAAGGCGTCGGCGAGAAAGTCGACGATCTTGGCGTCGAAATCCTCGCCGCCGAGGAAGGTGTCGCCGTTGGTCGACTTCACCTCGAACACGCCGTCGCCGATCTCGAGGATCGAGATGTCGAAGGTGCCGCCGCCGAGGTCGTAGACCGCGATCGTCTTGCCGTCCTGCTTCTCGAGCCCGTAGGCGAGCGCGGCCGCGGTCGGCTCGTTGATGATGCGCAGCACTTCGAGGCCGGCGATCTGGCCGGCGTCCTTGGTCGCCTGGCGCTGGGCGTCGTTGAAATAAGCGGGCACGGTGATCACCGCCTGGGTCACCGTCTCGCCGAGATAGGCCTCGGCCGTTTCCTTCATCTTCTGCAGGATGAAGGCCGAAATCTGGCTGGGGCTATAATCCTTGCCGCCCGCCTGCACCCAGGCGTCGCCATTGGCGCCCTTGACGATGTGATAGGGGACGAGCTCGGTGTCCTTCTTGGTGATCGGATCGTCGAAGCGGCGGCCGATCAGCCGCTTGACCGCGAACACGGTGTTGTCGGGATTGGTCACCGCCTGGCGCTTCGCCGGCTGGCCGATCAGCCGCTCGCCGTCCTTGGTGAAGGCGACGATCGACGGCGTCGTCCGCGCGCCTTCCGCATTTTCGATGACCTTGGGCTTTCCGCCCTCCATGACGGCGACCGCGCTGTTGGTGGTGCCGAGATCGATGCCGATCACTCTTGCCATAGCTTACCTCTTAAGCCCCTCATAAAGCTGCACGGCCCGCGGCCCTTTTCAAGAAGCGACACGCGAGCGTTTCGAGGGCGATATAGGTGGCGATTCCGTTGCGACAAGAAGTGCGCCGCACAAGGGCCTGTACTCACAACCGGCAATGGCCGTGATTGCCCGCGGGGCGGGTGGCTTTTGGCGCAGGGCCGCGTCGCTCGTCGGTCACGATGACACCGCATCGCTCCCTCCTCGCTCCTTGCCCTGCACCATGATTGAGGTCGCCGTGTCCCCCGGACACGGCTGCTCAGTCCGGGGGACTGAGCACCTCGATCATTCCCCCCGTCACGACCGTTGCCGGTTGTGAGTACAGGCCCTAAGCGCCGGGCATGAAAAGACTTGTCCCGATCGCGGCCGCCCTGCTCGCGCTTTGCGGCTGCGGCAATTCCGGCCGCGATGCCGACATCATCGCCCCGCCTTATGTGCGGCTCGCGGCGGGGCCCGGCCGGCCCGCGGCCGCCTATCTGGCGGTGCCGATCCGCGGCGACCGCGGCGCCCTGATTTCCGTCACCGCCCCCCGGGCGGCGCGAGTCGAGATGCACGAATCGATGCACGCCGGCACGATGGCCTCGATGCGTCCGATCGCCCGCATCCCGCTGCGCGACGGCGAGATGCTCGCTTTCTCGCCGGGCGGGCGGCATCTGATGCTGTTCGGCCTCGACCCTGCGGTCCGTCCCGGCGGCCAGCTCAGGCTCGTCCTGAACTTCGAACAGGGTCCGCCGCTGCCGCTCGACGTCGCCGTCATCGCCGCCGGCGGCGATGCCCCTTAAATAGGGACAGTCCCTCTTTTTCCGTCGTAAATAGGGACAGTCCCTCTTTTTCCGTCGCTGGAAAAAATCGCGCGATTTCCGGAAACTTGAAAAAGAGGGACTGTCCCTATTTTTCGGAGCCGGCGGGCTGCCAGCGCTGCATGCCGACCTCATAGGCCTCGGCCAGCCAGGCCGCCATCTCGGCGTCGAGGCCGGCGGCGTCGGTGAGCCTGAAATTGTGGACATAGTCGGCCGGCGGCAAATGCTCGATCCGGGTGAAGCGCGGGCTGTCGAGCCGGCGCTTGAGCCAGATATGGCAGGCGAGGCCGTCGCGGGTCACCCGGTTGACGCTGGCGAACCGGGCGCGGCCCTGAAGGCTGATCCGGGTCCTGTTGATGTTGACGGTGACCGGCCCGCAGCGTTCGGCGAAAGCGACAAAGGCGCGGTAGAGCGCCCGCTGCGGCTCGCGGCCGGCGAAGAAATCGTCCTCGGTCAGCCGGCAGCAGCTGTGCGCCATGTTGCGCGTCACGAAGCTCTGCCCGCAGCCCGGGCACGTCCATAACGGCCGTTCGTCCATCGCGGCATGATAACCGCGCGAGGCGGTTTCGCCTACGCCGAGTCCATGCTAGCCAGCAGGGCGAAACCTGGGGAGGGAAAAGCCAAGATGGACGCACCGCTCGACTCGTTCCGGCCTTCGACGCTCGGCTGGCTGAGGGGCACGCTCGCCGGCTGGGGGACGCTGCTGCTCGCCGTCGCCGGCATCCTCGCCACCCTGATGGGCTACGGCATATTGTGGCTCGGCCTCGCCGCCGCCGCGCTCCTGATCCTGATCTGGAAGTGGCTCGAGAACATGGCCGCCAAATATGAGATCACCAACGAGCGGCTGATCGTCCGCCGCGGCATCATCCAGAAAAGCGTCGACGAGATCGAGCTCTACCGGATCAAGGACGTGCGGATCGATTTCTCGATCATCAACCAGCTCGCCGGGATCGGCCGGATCAGCATCGCCTCCTCCGACGAGACGACCCGCGACGGCGACCTCGTCATCCGCGACGTCGAGCGCGCGCAGGAGCGGCGCGAGCATCTCCGCCGCCTCGTCGATACCGCCCGCCAGCAACGCCGCGTGCGCGAGATCGACATGCACGACGAGGCCTAGGTGGGCGCCAGATCCTCCGTCCCTTCCAGCTCGCAATAGAGCGCGGCGAGGTCCGCGTCGGTCAGCACGCGCAGCAGCGCGTCGAAGCTCTCGATCACGAAATAGCCCTCCTGGAAGGCGTCGGAGCGGTAGCGCGTGCGCAGCACCCGCTCGAGGTCGAACGGCGCGCGGCGCGGCCTGGGGTCTTCGAGCGCGAAGCGGCTTTCGCCGAAGCTGGAGAGCAGGCCGGCGCCGTAGATGCGGGTCTCGCCCGCCTCGCGCGCGAGGCCGAACTCGACGCTGTACCAGTAGAGCCGCGACAGCCGGTGGAGCGCGCCGGCCGCCAGCGCCGCCAGCCCCTCGGCGCCCATCGCCTGCATGAAGTCGGCGACCGCGGGCTGGGCGAGCAGGGGGACGTGGCCGAACACGTCGTGGAAGACGTCGGGCTGCTCGATATAGTCGAGGCTGTCGGCGGCGCGGATGAAATTGCCGGCCGGAAAGCAGCGCCGGCTCAAATGGGCGAAGAAGACGTCGTCGGGGACGAGGCCCGGCACGGAGACCACGGTCCAGCCGGTACGGGCGTGGAGGCGCTCGTTCAATTCGTCGAAATCCGGAATGCCGGGCCGGGACAGGCGGAGCACGTCGAGGCCGCGGAAGAAATCGCCGACCGCGCGTCCCCGCAGCATCTCCTGCTGGCGCGCGAACAGCAGGTCCCAGACCCGGTGCTCGGCCGGGGTGAAGCGCTCCCAATGCTGCGGAATCGTCCAGTCCGCCGCCTTGCCGGCGATGATGGTCTCGGTCAACACGGGTCGTTCTCCTCGCAAAGAAAAACCCCGCCCGGAGGTCCGGACGGGGCGATTCTGAAATCTGGCTGTTAAGCGCGCGTCAGATCGGTCCCGCCCGGGCGAGCCGATAATAATAGACGGTGGCGATCATCGTGCGCATCGGTTCGAGCGTCGTCCTAGCGAGCCAATCTGTCAAGGGCCTGAACGACCGAGGTGGCCGGCAAGTTGCTCCTCGATCGCGCGAAAGGCCGAATGGCGGCCGCGCGGCGGATCGTCGCCATTGCCGGTGGCGAAGAAGGCGATGCCGGTGCCCCGCGCCGGATCGATCCAGAGACCCGAGCGAAGCCCGTAGGCGTCGCCGTCATGGCCGATCATCGCCCGGCCACCGCCGAACAGATCGTCGTTGCAGCCCGCCCGCGGCGTCGCCAGGCTCTGCATCGCGAGGCCGTAGGCGCAGAAGAAGCCGCCCTCGGTATCGCCATTGCTTCCGTCGTAGCGCCAGGCCGGCGCGGCGAGAGTGTCGATGCTCGCCGCGCTGAGGAACGATCCGCCGTGCGCGAGCAGCATCCGCCCGATCGCAGACAGGTCGCGCACCGAGATGCGCAAGCCCCCCTGGGGCGAAAACAAGGCGCCGTTGCTGCCGAGCGGATAGGCGGCGAGGTCGCAGCCGTTCGGCGCCAGCACCGGGCAATCGGGCCGGCGGCCGCCAAGGTCGTCGCGGATGACGCGCCCGTCCGGTTCGTAGAGGACGGCGGCGCGGGCGACGGCAGCATCGCTGCACGTCGTCCAGTTGAAGCAGGCGTCGAGGCCGAGCGGGGCGAGCACCAGCCGCGCCATCAGCCGGTCGAACCGCTCCCCGGCCGAGCGCTCCATGGCGGCGGCGATCACCGGGAAGTTGAGGTTGGAGTAGCGGAAGAAGGTTCCGGGCTCGTGCTCGGCGTCGAAGGCGGCCGGATCGGCGAGCGCGGCCTCGATCGTGGTGCCGTAGGGAATCGCATAGTCGATCCCGTCGCGGAGCGAGGAGCGGTGGGAGAGCAGCAGCCTGAGCGTGACCGCCCGGCCGGGAAAGGCGGGATTGCGCAGCCGCCAGCCGAGATAATCGGAGACGTCGCGATCGAGATCGAGCCGGCCCTGCTCGACCAGCCGCATCACGCCGAGCGCCACCACCAGCTTGGTGATCGAGGCGATCCGCGCCGGATCGTCGATCGTCAGGCGGCGCCCGCGGGCGCGGTCGGCGAGGCCGGAGGCGCCGGCCGCGGTGATCCCGTTCCGGTCGAACGTCGCCCAGGCATAAGCCGGGCCCGGCGCCCGCGGCGGCACGGTCGCGCAGCCGGCCGAGAGCAAGGCGGCGAAAAGCGCTGCGCTGACGCGGCGATTCACGGATTCTAAAGCGCGCCCGGGCATGGTGCCGGGTTATGGCAGTGCTGGAGCAGCTTGTCGCGGCGCATCCGCTTCGGGAGAAACCCTATCATTGCATCCGCTTCGTCCGGGCCGGGCCGCACGGGCCGCTCTATCGCGTGACCGGAGACGATCGCGAACTGGGGGCCCGCGAGGCCCTGAAGACCGCCTTCGAGCGCCAGGGAGGGCATTGCTTTCACTGCCGGCATTGGCATCCGCCCCAGCCCCTGTCGGAACGATGCAGCCGCGATCATGTCCGCCCCAGGTCAGACGGCGGCGGCAATCACCTCCACAACCTCGTCATCACCTGCGTGGCCTGCAACAAGCGCAAGGGAAATCGGGCGCTGGTCGAATTCAAGGTGGAGCGCGGCACCGCCTATCTGCGCGCGCTGGACGAACATATCGTTCGCTGCCTGCAGCAGCTCGGCGCCGCCTAGCCCTTCTTCGCCACCCCCACCAGAGCCGGCCTGAGCAGCCGGTCCTTGATCGTGTAGCCGGCCTGCATCTCCTGGACGATGGTGCCCGGCTCCTCGTCGCTCGGCACCTCGAGCATCGCCTGGTGGAAATGGGGATCGAGCGGCTTGCCCATCGCCTCGACCCGGGCGATGCCGTGGCGCTGGAAGGCGCTGTCGAGCTCGCGCCCGGTGGCCTCGATGCCGGCGACGAGGCCCTTCATCCGCTCGTCGTCGTGCAGCTCCTCGGGAATGGCGGCGAGCGCGCGCTCGAGATTGTCCTTCACCGAGAGCATGTCGCGGGCGAAGCCGGTCGCCGCATATTGGGCGGCGCTGACCTTCTCCTGCTCGAGCCGGCGGCGGACGTTCTGGGTCTCGGCCTGGGCGTAGAGGACGTGCTGGCGCACCTCTTCCAGCTCCTTTTCGAGCTCGCCGAGCCGGTCGAGGTTCAGCTCGCCGGAAAGGTCGATCTCGCCCTCTTCGATCTGTTCGTTTTTTTCGTTCATCCCAACAATCTCGACAATGTCTTGGCGGTGAAATCCACCATGGGAACCACCCGCGCATAGTTCAACCGGGTCGGCCCGATCACGCCGACGACGCCGACCAACTTGCCGTCCTGGCCGCGATAGGGCGCGGCAATAACGGACGAGCCGGACAAAGCGAACAATTCATTCTCCGAGCCGATGAAAATCTTCATTCCGGGACCGGCGCGGGCCTGATCGAGCAGCCGCGCGATCTCCTCCTTGCCTTCGAGCTCGTCGAGCAGCTGGCGGACTCGCTCGAGATCGGCGGCGGCATTGTCGTCGATCAGATTCGCCTGGCCGCGCACGATCATCACCGGCCGCCGCAGGCCGTCCTCCGACCAGAGCGCGAGGCCGCGCTCGATCAGGGTGCGCGCCGCCTTGTCGAGCGCTGCCCGGCCGTCCCTGATCTCGCCGCTCAGCCGCGCCTGCGCTTCGGACAGGGTGAGCCCGCAGAGGCGGGCGCTGACATAATTGCCGACCTCGGCGAGGGTCGATCCGGTCACTCCCGGCGGCAGGTCGATCACCCGATTCTCGACGCTGCCGTCATTGCCGACGACCACCGCCACCGCCTGGCGCGCCGACAAAGGCACGAAGGCGAGCTGGCGAAGCGCCGGCTCCTCCTTGGGGACGAGGACGATGCCGGCGCAGGCGGAAAGGCCGGACAGAGCGGCGGTGGCGTTGGCGATCGCCTCCTCGATCGGCCCGCCGCGCTCGAGCTGGGCGGCGATCGCGGCGCGGTCTTCGGCGCGCGGCTCGGCGACCTGCATGATGCCGTCGACGAACAGCCTGAGCCCGCTTTCCGTCGGGATCCGGCCGGCCGAGGTGTGCGGCGCCGCGAGCAGGCCCGATTCCTCGAGATCCTGCATGACGGTGCGGATCGAGGCGGGCGACAGGTTGAGGCTCGACGTGCGCGAGATCGTCCGCGAGCCGACCGGATGGCCGCTCTCCAGATAGGCCTCGACCACCATCCGGAACACGTCCCGCGCGCGATCGCTCATCTCGCCGATGCTGGTCGCCATGGCCGCTGATGTAGTCAGCGCGCGGGCCGGATGAAATCCCCGATCGGCAGCAGGCCCGGTGCCGCGCTCAGCCGATCGCGGATCGCCCGGTTCCGCTCCATGTCGCAGCCATAATAGAAATAGAAATGCTGCTCGCCCTCGCGCAGGCGCCAGGTCACCTCGGCCGAGGGGAGGTCGGTCGCCATCTGCCGGCAGAGCGGCGGCCCCGAATAGCGCAAGTCGCCGCTCGCCGGGCGGAGCGGCGCGAGCTGGGCGACGAAGGCGCGATACTGGCGCGCCGTCAGGGTGAAATAGCGCTCGCCGGTCACGGCGGTGAAGCGGCGGCCTTCGAACAGGCCGGTGCCGTCCGCGTTCACGGTGACCCGATAGACCGGGCAGGCGCCGAAGCAGGGGCCGGTTTCGTAGCTGACGCTCGGGACCCCGCCGTCCTCCGGCACGGTCGCGCAAGCCGGCAGCGACGCCAGCGCGAGGATGAGCAGCTTCCCGTTCAACGCCCGATCCGCCGGCCGATCGCGATCGTCACCGCGCCGAGGATCGCGAGGATGGCGCCGCGGGTCGCCCATTCGGAGGCGTCGATCATGAAGCTCGCCGCCGGCCAGCGGACATAGCCCAGGCCCTGGCCGATCCAGAGCAGGCCGACCAGCAGGCAGAGCGCGCCGACGATTGCGATCACAAGCCTGACGACCGCCATTTTTTCCTTTCCCTCCCTCCGGCTGCCGCGCCGGCACGCGTCAGTGGATGAACGATCCGATCGGCAGCAAAGCAGGTGCGGCGGAGAGCCGCTGGGCCATCGCCGTGCTGTTGGCGAAGCGGCAGCCATAGTTCAAAAACAGCTCCTGCTGCTGACCGCCGAACGTGTGCCACTTGACGTCCGCCGACGGCAGGTCGGTCGCGAATCCTCCGGTGCAGTTTCCGGACTGAAAGTCGTAGCGGACGGTGCCGCTCGCCGGCCGGATCGGCGCGAGGTGGTTGACGAACGCCTGATACTGGGCCGCGGTCACGGTGAAGTTCTGCTGGCCGGTGACGGTGGTGTGGGCCTGGCCGGTGAACACGCCCTGGCCGTTCGAATGGACGGTCACGGTGTAGACCGGGCAGGTGCCGAAGCAGGGTCCGGTCTGATAGGTGATGCTTTCCACATGCTTGTTCTTGCAGCCGCCGAGCGAAGCCGCGGCCGCGCACGCGACAATCATGCCAATCCATTTGCTCATCGCGGGTTCCCCTTCCCTGCTCCTTCGGACTGGACCGGCGAACGGGCCCTGTCTACAGCGCCGCGAAACCAAGGAGCCAAGCTTCATGCGCCCGTCCGGCCGAAGCCCCGACCAGATGCGGGATATTATCATAGAACCCGGCTTTACTCGCCACGCCGAAGGAAGTTGTTTGATCGGATTCGGAGATACTCGGGTGCTGTGCACCGCCTCGGTCGAATCCAACCTGCCCGCCTGGCTGCGCGGCAAGGGACGCGGCTGGGTCACCGGCGAGTACGGGATGCTGCCGCGCGCGACTCATACCCGGGGGCGCCGCGAGGCCGCCGGCGGCAAGCAGAGCGGCCGCACCCAGGAGATCCAGCGGCTGATCGGCCGCAGCCTGCGCGCGGTCGTCGATCTCGAGGCGCTCGGCGAGCGCCAGATCACGCTCGATTGCGACGTCATCCAAGCCGACGGCGGCACCCGCACTGCGGCGATCTCGGGCGCCTGGGTGGCGCTTCGCCTCGCCGTCGACGGGCTGCTCGCCAGGAAGGCCATCGAAACCGACCCGATCCGCCAGAAGGTCGCCGCGGTGAGCAGCGGCATCCATGGCGGCAACGCCGTGCTCGACCTCGATTATGCCGAGGACAGCGCCGCCGGCTGCGACGGCAATTTCGTGCTCACCGACGACGGCAAGCTGGTCGAGGCCCAGATCACCGCCGAGGGCGAATGTTTCGACGAGGAAGGGCTGCTCCGGCTGCTGCGCCTCGCCCGCATCGGCTGCGCCGAAATTTTCGCAGCGCAGGACAAGGCGACCGGCCGGTGACCCGCCATTTCGTCATACCGGCGAAGGCCGGTACCCAGATTCTTTTTTTCGGATCTTCCTCGCAGGGCTGGGCCCCGGCCTTCGGCTTTGCCGAAGTTTATCCTGAGCGCCGCCGCAGGCGGCGTCGAAGGGCCGGGGTGACGGTGAGCGCATGACGAGGAAGCTCGAAGCCGGCCGGCTCGTCATCGCCAGCCACAATCAGGGCAAGGTGCGCGAGATTCGCGAGCTGCTCGGCCCCTATGGGGTCGAGCCGGTGTCCGCCGCCGAGCTCGATTTGCCCGAGCCCGACGAGATCGGCACCACCTTCATCGACAATGCCGATCTGAAGGCGCGCGCGGCGGCGGACCTTTCCGGCCTGCCCGCGCTCGCCGACGACAGCGGCCTCTGCGTCGAGGCGCTGGGCGACCGCCCGGGCATCTTCTCGGCGCGCTGGGCGCTCGCCGATCCGAAAGTGCCTCCCGCGGCCGGGCCCGGCGAAATCGAGGGCGAGCGCGACTTCAACCTGGCGATGCGGCGCGTCCACGACGAGTTGGAAGCGCTCGGTCCGGAGGCGAGCCGCAACGCCCATTTCGTCTGCGCGCTGGCGCTCTGCTGGCCCGACGGCCATTGCGAATGGTTCGAAGGCCGGGTCGACGGCACCCTCGTCTGGCCGCCGCGCGGCGCCAACGGCTTCGGCTACGATCCGATCTTCGTCCCCGCCGGCCGCGAGCAGACCTTCGGCGAGATGGACCCGGCCGAAAAGCACGCGATCAGCCACCGCGCCGACGCCTTCAGGAAGCTGGTCGCGGCCTTGCTGTCCTGAACCTCCAACCGTTCGGGCTGAGCTTGTCGAAGCCCTCTCCTGGACTTGGGCCGAAAGAAGGAAGGCCCCCTTCGACGCCGCCTGCGGCGTCGCTCAGGACAGGCTTCGACAGGCTCAGGGCGAACGGTGAGAGGATGGATGCGCCCTAGTAGGCCATCTCGCCGACGATGTTGCCCGCCGGCAGATAGCGGCAGACCAGATAATCGTCGCGGCGGTTGCGGGCCTCGGCGCAGCCGACCTCCTGCGTCGCGCGCCAGACGATCTGGCTGTAATGGCCGACGTCGCCGAACCGGCCGCTGGCGCTCGAATCGGGGACGGGGAGCGGCCGGTAGAAGCGCCGCTCCGCCACCCAATGGCCGACCATCTCCTCGTAGGAATAGGCGCCGCGCGTGCCGGTCCACAGATTTTCGCCCTGCGGCGGCGCCCCGCGCGGCTGCGGCGAATGTTCGAAGCGGCCGGATTCTGCGAGCTCCCTGGCATAAGCGCGCGCGTCGCCGGCGAGCGCCTCGCTCCACCGCAAGGGCGGCAGGCCGAGCGTGCCGCGCGCCTCGTTGTGGCCGGCGAGCATCGCCTCGCGCAGCCGCCCCGCTCCGCGCGGCGCCGGCAGGTCCGAAGTCCGCGGCTCGACGACGCGCTCGGGCGGGGCTTCGGGCGCGGCCGAGCAGGCGGCGAGCAGCAGCAGCAAGGCGAGACGCATCTTCCCTCCACGGTCGCGGGCGGCCATAGGCGACGAGCGATGAACGCGCCCGAAACGCCGGCCCTGGCCCTCTATATCCATTGGCCGTTCTGCGTCTCCAAATGTCCCTATTGCGATTTCAACTCGCACGTCCGCGAGTCGGTCGATCAGGCGCGGTGGCGCGACGCCCTGCTCGCCGACCTCGCTTACGAGGCGCGCCGGACCCCCGGCCGGCGCCTCGCCTCGATCTTTTTCGGCGGCGGCACGCCCTCGCTGATGCCGCCCGCCACGGTCGCGGCGCTGATCGCGGCGGCCGAGGCGCATTGGGGGTTCGCGCCGGAGATCGAGATCACGCTCGAAGCCAATCCTTCCTCGGTCGAGGCGGCGCGTTTCGCCGACCTTGCCGCCGCCGGGGTCAACCGGGTCTCGCTGGGGCTCCAGTCGCTCGACGATTCGGCGCTGAGGTTCCTGGGCCGCGCCCACGACGCCGAAGAGGGGCGGGCCGCGCTCGCCACCGCCCGGTCGGTGTTCGATCGGGTCAGCTTCGATCTGATCTACGCTTTGCCCGGGCAGAGCGAGGCGGGGTGGGCGAACGAGCTGCGCCAGGCCCTGTCCTGGGCGACTCACCATCTCTCGCTCTATCAGCTCACCATCGAGCCCGGCACCCGCTTCGCGGCGCTGGCGGCCAGGGGCGCGCTCGTCCCCGCCGATCCCGACGCGAGCGCCGCGCTCTACGAGCTGACCCAGGATTTGACCGCGTCCGCGGGCCTTCCCGCCTACGAGATTTCGAACCATGCCCGGCCCGGCGAGGAGAGCCGCCACAATCTCGCTTACTGGCGCTACCAGCCTTATGCCGGCATCGGCCCGGGGGCGCATGGCCGGCGCGGCGGCCTGGCCACCCAGCGCCACAAAAAGCCGGAGAACTGGCTCGCCGCCGTCGCCCGCAACGGCCACGGCATCGCTGGGGAGACGGCGATCTCTCCAGAGGAGGCGCGGACCGAGGCGTTGCTGATGGGCCTTCGCCTTGCCGAAGGGATCGCCGACGCGCCGGACGGGCTGGATATGGCGGCGGTCGAGCGGCTGGCGGCTCAAGGGCTGCTCGCGCGCGAAGGCGGGCGGCTGCGGACGACGCCGCGCGGCATGCTCGTCCTCGACGCAATTCTTACCGAGATCGTGACATAACCGTCATCCCGGCGAAGCATGTCCTGAGCGACGCCGCAGGCGGCGTCGAAGGGGCCGGGATCTCGGGACAAGAAGTCGCGGCGTTTCTCCACGAGACCCCGGCCTGCGCCGGGGTGACGGCCTGTCGGGGCCGTCAGTTGAAGTTGCGCGGCGCCGGCGAGATCGTGGTGGTGCCCGTCGCATTGACCTCGCGTATTTCGAGCGCGCGCTCGGCGACGCCGTCGCGGCCGAAGCGGAAGGCGCCGTCGACTCCGGTGAAGCCGCCCGGGTCGCGCAGGGCCCGCGCCGGGAACGGCCGGCCGATCGGCCAGTCGGCGGCGACCCGGACGACGAGCAGCACCGCGTCATAGCCCATGCTCGCCAGCCGGTAGGGAGCGGCATTGTAGCGGGCGCGGTAGCGGCTGCGGAACTGGGTGTAGAGCCCGTCCGAGGGCGCCGCGAACCAGGCGCCGCGCAGGCCGACGCTGGCGCCGATATTGCTCTCCGCCGCCCAGCGCTCGGTGGCGAGCAGCCGCGGCGCCGGCGAGGCCTGGCGAAGCACCGGCACCGCACTCAGCACCATCCGCGGCACGTCGGCGAGGAGCACCGCGTCGGCGGGGCCCTGCGCGGCGAGCCTTGTCGCGGCCGAGCGCGCGCCGTTGGGGCCGGGATCGAACGTCTGGATGCCGGTCAGCCGCCCGCCGGCGCCTTCGACGGCCTGGGTCATCGCCCGGGCGGCGCGCTCGCCATAGACGTTGGTCGGAACCAGGGCGCCGAACCGGCTGACGCCCTGCGCGCGGGCGTAGGCCACCACCCGCTGGATCGACTGGGCCGGGGTGAAGCCCATCAGATAGACGCCGTCGCCGGCGACGCTGACATCGTTGGAGAAAGCGACGACCGGCACTCCGGCATGGCGGGCGACCGGAGCGACCGCGCGCACGTCCTCGGCGAGCAGCGGGCCGAGGATCAGGCCGTTGCCTTCGGCGACCGCATCGTTGACCGCGGGCACCGCACCGGCGGCGGTGTCGTAGGCGGTGATCCGGATGCGCTGGCCGCCGGTGTCGAGCAAGGCGAGGTTGGCGGCGTTGAGGATCGACTGGCCGAGCGCGGCATTGCCGCCGGTCAGCGGCACCAGCACCGCGACCCGGTTGCGGGTCTCGTCGGCGGGCAGCCGGCTCGGCGGCAGCGGCCGCGCCTCCTCCTGCTCGACCGGCGGCGCGATCGGCGGCGCCACCGGGCGCTGCCGGGGCACGCAGCCGGTCAGCGCCGCACCGATCATCGCGAGCAACGCCGCCGCCCTGAGCACGCGGCAAGCTTGCGGGCGGAGGGCTGCAAATGCCATGACGATGCTCCCGATGGACGATGCGCTTCAGCCCGGCCTCTATATCGTCGCCACCCCGATCGGCAATCTCTCCGATCTGTCGCCGCGCGCGGCCGCCGTCCTTGCCGGCGCGGACCTGATCGCGGTCGAGGACAGCCGGGTCACCGCCAAGCTGCTCCACCATATCGGGGTCAGGCGGCCGATGCTCCCCTATCACGATCACAATGCCGACCGGGTCCGCCCCGGCCTGATCGAACGGATGCGCGGCGCGGCCGTCGCCTTGGTCTCCGACGCCGGCACCCCGCTGATCTCCGATCCCGGCTACAAATTGGTCCGCGAGGCCCGCGCCGCCGGCATCCCGGTAACGACGATCCCCGGCCCGAGCGCGGTCGTCGCCGCTCTGACCCTGGCCGGCCTGCCCACCGATCGCTTCGCCTTCTTCGGCTTCCTTCCCGCCAAAGCGAAGGGCGCTGCGATCGCTTCGGCCACCGCCTTCGAGGGCAGCCTCGTCTTCTACGAGAGCGGCCCGCGTCTGGCCGCGACGCTGGCGGCTCTGGCCGAGGGCCTCGGCGATCGCGATGCCGCCGTCGTGCGCGAGATCAGCAAGAGGTTCGAAGAGACGGTGACGGGCAGCCTTGCCGAGCTCGCCGAGCGCTATAAGGAGGCGCCGCCCAAAGGCGAGATCGTCATCGTCGTCGGCCCGCCCGTTCCGGCGCCGGCGGCGAGCGAGGACGTCGAAAACGCCCTGCGCGAGGCGCTCGCCCGGCTCTCGCCGTCGCGCGCCGCCGCCGAAGTGGCGGCCAGGCTCGGCCTGCCCAGGCGCGACGTCTACGCGCTGGCGCAACGGCTCAAATGACCCGGCAACGGGCCGAGCGCGGCGGCCGGCGGGCGGAGCGGCTGGCGGCCTGGTGGCTGCGCCTCAAGGGCTGGCGCATCCTCGCGATCCGCGCCCGCACGAGCGTCGGCGAGGTCGATCTCGTCGCCCGGCGCGGCCGCACCCTCGCCTTCATCGAGGTCAAGGCGCGCGCCACCGAAGCCGGCGCCGCCTGGGCGCTCGACGACCATCGCCTGCGCCGAGTCGCCGCCGCCGCCGAGGCGCTGATCCCGCGCTATTGGCGAGACGGCGACACCGTGCGGATCGACGCCCTGTTCATGGTGCCCCGCCGCTGGCCGCGGCACATGACCAACGTCTGGCACGGGTGACAGGAAGGACCGGGGCCCCTAGAGACTTTGGAAACCCCGCTCATCCTGAGCAGGGACTGAGCCTGGCGAAGGCCCGTATCGAAGGACCGCTCCGAGCCAGATGCGTCCTTCGATACGCCGGTTCGACAGGCTCACCGGCTACTCAGGATGAGCGGCTATGGAGTAGCCGATCCGATGCCCTTGCGCGTCGCCGTTCAGATGGATCCGCTGGGGAGCATCAACATCGAAGGCGATTCGACCTTCGCGATCATGCTCGGCGGGCAGGCGCGCGGGCACCGTCTCTATCATTATGCGGCCGAGGATCTGAGCTGGCATGAGGGCCGGCTGTGGACGATGGCCCGTCCGGTTACCGTCCAGCGCGTCGCCGGCGACCATTACCGGCTCGGCGAGCCCGAGATAATCGACCTCGGCCGCGACGCCGACGTCGTGCTGATGCGCCAGGACCCGCCCTTCGACCTCGGCTACATCACCGCCACCCATTTGCTCGAGCGCATCCAGGGGGAGACGCTGGTGGTCAACGATCCGGCCGCGGTCCGCAACGCGCCGGAGAAGCTCTGGGTGCTCGATTTCGCCCGCTTCATGCCGCCGACCGTCATCACCCGCTCGCTCGGCCTCGCCCGCAAGTTCCTCGCCGAGCACAAGGAGATCGTCGTCAAGCCGCTCCACGGCAATGGCGGCAAGGCGGTGTTCAAGGTCGGCGCCTCGGGCGAGAACCTCGCCTCGCTGATCGAAGTCTTCAACACCGCCTGGCGCGAGCCGCACGTCGTCCAGGCCTTCCTGCCGGGCGTCGCCGAGGGCGACAAGCGCATCGTCTTCGTCGATGGCGCGGTCGCCGGCGCGGTCAACCGCATTCCGGGCGAGGGCGAGATTCGCTCCAACCTTGCGGTCGGCGGGATCGCGGCGAAGACCGGCCTCACCGCGCGCGAGGAGGAGATTTGCGCCGCGCTCGGCCCCGAGCTCAAGCGGCGGGGGCTGCTGTTCGTCGGCATCGACGTGATCGGCGGCGAATGGCTGACCGAGATCAACGTCACCTCGCCGACCGGGATCGTCGCCATCGACCGGTTCAACGGCACCGACACGCCCGCTTTGATCTGGGACGCGATCGAGGCGAAGCTCGGCTGACCATGTACGACTGGGCCTATGACTGGGTGATCCGGGTGATCGACTGGGGCGGCTATGGCGGCGTGTTCCTGCTGCTGCTGTTCGAGACGATGTTCCCGCCCATGCCTTCCGAAATCATCCTGCCGATCGCCGGGATGAGGGCGGCGAACGGTCCTCTCGGCCTGCCGGGCGTCGTCCTCGCCGGCACCGCGGGCGCGATGACCGGCAATTATCTCTGGTACAGGATCGCGCGGGCGATCGGCCTGGAGCGTCTTCATCGCTTCGTCCTTCGGCACGGGCGCTGGCTCGGCATCGACTGGGCCGACGTCGAGCGGGTGCAGCGGCTCTTCGACCGGCACGGCGCGGGCACGATCTTCACCGCCCGGATGCTTCCGGCGGTGCGCACCTTCATTTCGATCCCGGCGGGCATCGTCGACATGCCCGTGGTCCGCTTCCTGCTCTGGTCGACCGCCGGCACGCTCGGCTGGAGCGCGATGCTGGCCGGCGCCGGCTTCGCGCTCGGCGCCCGGTATCGGGACGTCGAGCTCGTCGCCGGGCCGCTGACCACCGCCGTCGTCGTCGCGATTCTCGCCTGGTACGTCTGGCGCCAGCTCAGCTGGCGCCGTCGCCACCCAGCCCCTTCGGAAAGCGGTCGCGAACCAGATTGAGCTCGACGCCGTGCTCGAGCCACGCCTTGGCGCCGGCGAGGACGAAGGCGAAGCCCTCGGTCGCGTCGAGCGCGGCTTTGATCTTCTCGGCGCCGCTGCCGGCGAAGCCCGAATTGGCGATGCTGACGAAGGTGGTGCCGTCGGCGAGCGGGGTGAAGCGCCACTCGATCGTCGAGGGCGCGCCATAAGCGGACCAGACGACCTCGATCCGCTCCGGGTCCGCCGCCCTGACGTCGACGTCGACCGAGAAGCCGTACATCGCCCACGCCCATTTGACCCGCGCCCCGGGCGCGAGCCGGCCGCTGCCGCCGGTGAACCAGAAACGCGAGGTGATCGCGGGATCGGCGAACGCTTCGAACACTTCGTCCGGCGGCCGGCGGATCTGCATTTCGGCCCTGGCGACGGGATCGGGCATGTGGGTGCTCCGCAAAAAATAGGGACAGTCCCTATTTAATTCGCGCGTCACCCTGGAAAATAGGGACAGTCCCTCTTTTTGAAGCTTAGGCGCGGGGGTGGGCGTGGCGGTAGACGTCCATCAGATGGGCGGCATCGACCGCGGTGTAGATCTGGGTCGAGGACAGGCTGGCATGGCCGAGCAGTTCCTGCAGCGCGCGCAGATCGGCGCCGCGGCCGAGCAGATGGGTGGCGAAGCTGTGCCTCAGCGCGTGCGGCGTGGCCCGCTCGGACAGGCCGAGCGCGCGCCGCGCCCTGGCCACGGCGCGGCGGACGATCTCGCCGCGCAGCGGGCCGCCGCGGGCGCCGCGGAACAGCGGCCCCTCCTTCGCCGCCGGCCACGGGCAGAGCGCGAGATAGGCCTCGATCGCCGCCTTTACCGGGGCCAGCAGCGGCACGATCCGGGTCTTTCCGCGCTTGCCGGCGACGGCGATCGCCTCGCCCAGCGGCAGCGCCGCGCCGGTCAGGCCGAGCGCCTCGGCGACGCGCAGGCCCGAGCCGTAGAGCAGCAGCAGCACCGCCAGGTCGCGCGCGCCGATCCATGGCGCGCTCGCATCTTCGGCCGCTTCCTCCGCCAGCGCGACCGCTTCGTCGGGCGAGACCGGCCGCGGCACGCTGCGCGGCACCTTCGGCCCCTTGAGGCGCGGCGGCGGCGCCTCGCGGCCCGCTTCGGCGGCGGCGAAGGCGAGGAAGCCGCGCACCGCGGAGAGCTCGCGCGCCGCCGAGGCATTGCCGAGACCCTCGGCGCGGCGGACGGTGAGGAAGGCGCGCAGGTCGGCGGCGGTGAGGCCGGCCAGCGCCGCGTCGTCGACCGCCTCGCCGAGATGCTGGCCAAGGAAGCCGATCAGCCGGTGCGCGGTCGCGACATAGGCGCGTACCGTATGCGCCGAGCGGCGGCGCTCGCGTGTGAGATGGTCGTGCCAGCGCTGCGCGGTGAGGGCAGCGCGGTGATGCGCTAGGGGATCAGCCACCGGCCCATGCAGCGGGTCAGCACCCGGCCGAGGAAGATCAGCAATTCCGAGCCGTGGCGGGTGTCGAAGCTTTGCGGGTTGCGCTGGCCCAGAGCGAGCAGCCCGCTCGGCAGCGGCGGCTCGCTGGTCAGGCGGACCAGCGCCTCGGCGCGAATCAGCTCGCAGGCGGGGCCGAACAGGGGGTGGCCGCGCTCGACTCCGCGCAGCAGCACGCCGTCGAAGCCGGCGACCGACTTCTCGATCAGCCGCGGATCGACGAACTGCAGGCCGGAGGCGTCGGCGCGCACGCCCATGTCGCCGGCGAACAAGGCGACGGCGACCGCGTCGAGGCCGAGTATCTGCGGCCATTCCTGGGTGACGACGTGGAGCAGATGATCGAGCCCCTCCGCCTCGATCGCGGCGAGGACAGCGGCGTGGATCGAGGCGACCGCGCCCGAATGGCCGCGCGCGAAGGCGATGAGGTCCTGATTGGCCTCCTCCGCCGCCGCGACGCGGGCGCGCAGATTGGCCAGCGCCCGGTCCTCGAAGCTGATCACCCGTCCCATGCCTCCGAACCTAGCCCGGATATGGTTAAGAAGCGATGGGCAAAACGGAATTCCGCGTTCCGGCGCATTTGCGTGACCCCCGTCACGGGCAATCCCGACGCTTTGTAATATGGACCGATTCGCGCAATAACCCGAGCAGGAATGAACCAGCGACGCCTCGACCGCTTGACCGACAAGCAACGCGAATGCCTTCGCCTCGTCTACGCGCACATGTCGTCCAAGGAAATCGCGCCCTTGCTCGGAGTCGAGCCCGGCACGGTCGATCAATATATCAAGGCGGCAATGCGGACGCTGGGCGTCTGCGACCGGCGCGCGGCGGCGCGGATGCTGGCCGAGCAGGAGGAGAGGATCGTCCAGCCGTTGGTATACCAGCCGCTGGATATTGCGGTTGTCGGCGATCCGGCGATGTTCGGGGCATCGACTGAGGGGCAGCGGGAAGCGCAGTCCGGCGGGGCGATGCGGGAAGAACGGGCCCTCTTCGAGCCTTTTCCCACCGAACCGCCGGACTCGCTTCCCCTCCCCCTCCCGATCAAAGGAGGAAAGCCGAGCGACCTAAGCACAGTCAAACGCCTGGGATGGATCGTCATTCTCATCCTTCTGATCGCCCTCACCTTCGGCTTCTTCGTCACCGGATTTGAGGCGCTTTCCCGGCTCGGTCGAACGCTGGGTTAGCGGACAAGACTTTTTCGAAACCAACAGCTGCCGCACCGGCCAACCGGCGCGGGAAGGGGAAGCTTTATGCCGAGAACACGCCAAGCCGTCGCCCAGAAGGTCGCGGACCGCCTTTACGCCCTCGAAAACGCGATCGACGTCGCGCTCACCCGCGCCGCCGAACTGAACGCCACCATGCCCGAAGCGCGCGGCGAGGCCCGCCTGCCGGCGATGATCGGCCAGGACGCGCTCAACAAGGCGGCCAAGGCCTTCACCTCGCTGGTCCAGGCGCGCCGTCGGGTCGTCGAGACGCACCAGTCGCTCGACGAGGCGCGCGTGCAGATCGGCCTGCGCGAAGTCGATTCCGGCGACGCGCTGCCGAAGCCGGACCCTTTCACCGAGGGCAGGCTGGTCGAGGTCGCGCCGGTCACCCGCATCCGGGCAGTCGCATAGAAGTATGGGGCCGCTTGACCGGACAGCTCAATCATGATCCGGTCAAGCGGTGAACTACTACTTCATCGCGCTTCTGGTTGCCTGCTGTGCCTATGCCTTTTGGGCAGGCGGCGGACCGGAGCGGATTGGCGCCGCAGCCTACGCGGTTTCGGTCTTTCTCACGATCGTCTCCGCATCGGCGGCTCCGATCCGGTTTCACTCGGTTGAGCTCGGAGTCTTTCTTGTCGATGTCTCAGTCTTCCTGGCCTTTGTCGTTCTCGCGCTGCGCGCCAATCGGTTCTGGACGATATGGGTGAGCGCGCTCCTCGGTCTCGGCGTGCTCGGCTCGCTCGCGATGCTGGTTCATCCGCGCGTGATTCCGTGGGCCTATGCAGTCGTCCTTTCGATCTGGAGCTATCCGATCCTGGCGCTGATCGTCGCGGGAACCTACGCCCACCGACGCCGGCTGATACGGAACGGTGCCGATCCCTCCTGGACGCGCTCCTCCGCGCCGCCTGGCCGGCCAACGCCGCCGCCTGGTCCGAGGCGCTGATCGCCGATTTTGGCTCGCTGCCGGCGGCGCTCGCGGCGGGCACCACCGCTCGCGCCCGAAGCATCGGCACGGACGCCTCGCGCTTCCTCGCCACCATCCAGGCGAGCCTTCTCCATTGCCTCCGGCTGCCGCTCGCCGAGCGGCCAATCATCTCCACCTCGGGCCAGCTGCTCGACTATCTCAAGGCGGACATGACCAATCTCGTCACCGAGCGGTTCCGGGTCCTGTTCCTGACCTCGCAGAACGAGCTGATGGGCGACGATCTGGTCTGGGAAGGAACGGTCGGCGAGGCGCCCGCTTATCCGCGCGAGGTGGTGAAGCGCGCGCTCGAGATCGGCGCGACCGGGATCATCCTCGTCCACAACCACCCGTCCGGCAACCACCAGCCGAGCCAGGGCGACGTCGAGGCGACCCGGCGGATCGCCGAGGCCGCCTTGATCATGGGCATCTGCCTGCACGACCATATCGTCATCTCGCGGGCCGGCTGGTCGAGCTTCCGGCGGCTCGGCCTGCTCGACACTTTGCCCCCAATCAGGCCGGAATGACCCGTTTCTGCGACGAAATGATTCCGGCAGCGACATGCCGGCCGCTCCGTTCGGACTAAACGGGTAGCCACCATTGGCCTGGTGGCTAGGGCCGGCCGGCCTCGCCGGCCGGCCCGTTGTCAGCCGATCCGCTGCCCGGTCTTTTCCCAGTCCGCCAGAAACGCCGCAATGCCCTTGTCGGTGAGCGGGTGGTTGAACAGCGCCCGGATCACCGCCGGCGGCGCGGTCATCACGTCGGCGCCGAGCTTGGCGGCGTCGTGGACGTGGATCGGGCTGCGCACCGAGGCGACCAGGATCTGGGTCGCGAAATCGTAATTGTCGTAGATCAGGCGGATGTCGGCGATCAGCTCCATCCCCGGATAGCCGACATCGTCGTGGCGGCCGACGAAGGGCGAGACGAAGGTCGCCCCCGCCTTGGCGGCGAGCAGCGCCTGGTTGGCCGAAAAGCACAAGGTGACGTTGACCATGGTGCCGTCGCCGGTGAGCTTCTTGCAGGTCTTGAGACCGTCGATCGTCAGCGGCACCTTGACCGCGATATTGTCGGCGATCCGTCGCAGGATCTCCGCCTCGCGCATCATCCCGTCATGGTCGAGCGCGACCACCTCGGCCGAGACCGGCCCGGAGACGATCCCGCATATCTCCTGCACCACTTCGAGGAAGTCGCGGCCCGATTTGTGGACGAGGCTGGGATTGGTGGTGACGCCGTCGAGCAGCCCGGTCTCGGCCAGGTCGCGGATCTCGGCGGTGTCGGCGGTGTCGACGAAGAATTTCATGCCGAGCGCCTAACCCAGCGGCGCGCGAAACGGAAGCGCCTACGCCCCAGGGGAGTCATTCCGGCGCAAGCGCCGATAATTGGGGACAGTATATATTTTTCGAGGCGCCGGCCGACGGGGCTCTGCGCCGCTCGGCCGAAAAATATATACTGTCCCCATTTCAGGGGGGCGGGCTTGACGACTGTCGATCGGCACAGCGGGCTGCACCGCGCGATCTGGGCGATCGCGCTGCCGGCGATGCTGACCAACGTCGCCACTGCCTTGTTCGGCCTCGCCGACCTCTGGGTGATCGGCCGGCTCGGCGATGCGGACGCGCAGGCCGGGGTCGAGATCGGCGCCAAGTTCATGATGGGCCTGCTCGTCGTGTTCAACTTCCTGAGGACCGGCACGATCGCGCTGACCGCCCAGGCCGCCGGCCGCCGCGACGATGCGGCGCAGGCGGCGACCCTGGTGCGCGCGCTCGGCCTCGCGCTGCTGATCGGGGCCGCGCTGCTGGCGCTGATGCCGCTCGCCATTCCGGCCGGGCTGGAGCTGCTCCACGCCCGCGGCGCGGTCGCCGCCGAAGCGCACACCTATGTCGGCATCCGCTATTGGGGCGGCGCCCTCTGGCTTGCCAATGCGGCGCTGGTCGGCTGGCTGATCGGGCGGCGCCGGGTGGGCGCGGTGCTGGCGGTCGAGGTCGCCGCCAATCTCGTCCATATCGGCCTCGACGTCGGCTTCGTGCTCGGCCTCGGCTGGGGAGTCGCCGGAGTCGCCGCCGCCACCCTGCTCTCCGAGGCGGGCAAATTGCTCGCCGTCATCGTCCTCGCCGGGCGCGAGCCTCCCGCGGCGCTGGCGTTCGGCCTCGTCCGGCATCGCGAGACCTGGGACGGGGCGGCGCTCGGCGCGCTGCTGCGGCTCAACCGCGACCTCTTCATCCGCACCCTGCTGCTGACCGGCTCGATCCTGATGCTGACCCGGGCCGGCGCGTTCGGCGGCCCGCTGGTGCTCGCCGCCAACGGCATCCTCTACCAGCTGTTCATCCTCTCGGCGCTGATCCTCGACGGCTTCGAGAGCGCGGCCCAGGTGCTGTGCGGCGAAGCGGTCGGCGGGCGCGACCGCACCCTGTTCGCACGCCTCGTCCGCGCGCTGCTCCTCTGGGGCCTCGCCTTCGGCGCGCTGATCAGCCTCTTCTATGCGCTGCTCGGCGCCCCGTTCGCGGCGAGCTTCAGCACCGATCCGGCGGTGATCGCGACCACCATGGCCTATTATCCCTGGGCGATCCTTTTGCCCGTGCTCGGGGTCACCGCTTATGTGTTCGACGGCATCTATATCGGCGCGACCTGGACGCGGGCGATGCTGGCGACGATGATCGCCGCGATCCTCGTCTACGCCGCCTTGCTGCTCGTCGCCGGCCCGCTCGGCAATCACGGCCTGTGGCTCGCCTTCACCTTGTTCCTGATCGCCCGCGCCGCCGGCCAGGCGCTGCTCCTGCCGCGGCTGGAGCGGCGTACCTTCCAGGGGGACAGTCACTTTTCCCAAGGCCCCTGACCATCTTGGCGCGGACGTGCGGAAAAGTGACTGTCCCCATTCCGGCCAGTGCGAAAATCCGGATAGAAAGTGGCGCGGCCCGCCTCTATTTCGGCGCCATGAACAGCCAGCCCAACCTCTTCTCCTACCTGATCCCGCTGATCGTCATCGGCCTCGTCATGGTCTTCCGCTTCCGGTCGATGGGCAAGGCGCGGCCGCTCCGGCTCGAGCGGCTGTGGATCGTGCCGGCCATCTATCTTGCGCTGGCGATCCTCCTGTTCTGGGAGATGACCCCGCACGGCCTCGGCTGGCTGTGGGCGGCGCTCGCCTTCGCCGGCGGCGGCGCGATCGGCTGGTACCGCGGCGCGGCGATGAAGATCAGCGTCGACCCGGAGACCCATGCGCTGAACCAGGCCTCCTCGCCGCTCGCTTTGCTGCTCATCCTCGCTCTGGTCGGCATCCGCTTCGCGATCCGCGCCGGCTTCGGCAATCAGGACATCGCCCTGGTCACCGATTGCCTGGTCGCCTTCGCGCTCGGCCTGTTGTCGCTGCAGAGGCTGGAGATGTTCCTGCGCGGCTCGCGGCTGCTCGGCGAAGCGCGCGCCCGCCGCCAGGCGTGAACCCGCGAAAATAGGGACAGTCCCTCTTTTTCACCGGCGCCCTCCCAAGGAAAATAGGGACAGTCCCTCTTTTTCATCGGCGGCGAAAATAGGGACAGTCCCTCTTTTTCACCGGCGAGGCGTGAACCCGCGAAAATAGGGACAGTCCCTCTTTTTCACCGGCGCCCTCCCAAGGAAAATAGGGACTGTCCCTATTTTCCGGGCCGGCGCGGTCGCTGTTTGGCCGAGATCGACTTGATGATCAGCCGCTGCGGCGCGGCCGGGTCGATCGGCCAATCGGTCCGGTCGAGCGCGGCGGCGATCAGCGCCTGGATGGGGGGATCGTCGAACGCCTCGGGCGTGTGCAGCCGGACGTGGCGGACGCGGCTGCCCTCGCCCTTCAGCAGCCGGTGGGGATCGGGCAGGGTCTTGCCCCACAGGAAGCAGAGCGTCACCCATTTCGGCATCACCGCCAGCGACAGGATCGCCTCGCCCGCTTTCTCCGAGCGGCCGAAGCCGATCGCGAGCGCGTTGTAATTGTCGTAGACCAGGATCTGCGCGCCGGGGATCCGCGCCTTCGCCTTCTCCAGCAGCGCCCGCGTCAGCGCCGCCACCTCCGGGGTGAACTTGTCGATGAAGGTGTCGAGCTGGCCTTGCGCGTCCATCCGCGCTCCATAGCACGCTAACGCCGCCGGGCGAGCCTGACCCGGAACCAGGCGATCAGCCCGGCGCGGCAGCGAGGGGTGCAATTGTTGCCGATTTCGAAGCGCAGCCCCGAAGCCAGGAAGGTTGCGTGGGCCGGGCCATCGGGGTCCGGGCGCGGGCCGGGCAGGCCGAGGCAGTCGTGAATCGCCGGCGCCATGGCCGCGACCGACAGGCTCTCGGGCGCGAGGTTGCGCCAGCAGGCGATGCTCTCGCCGGGCGCGACCCGGCAGGACATCGGCCGGTAGCCCGCCACCAGCACGTCCCCCTTGGCGGCGGCGCGCGCCAGCGAGGCGAAGGGGACGGGCTCACCCGCGGACCGCACGATCCGGTCGAGCGAGGCGCACAGCGCCTGCGCCGAGGCCGGCGCCGGCAAGGCGACGAGGAGCAGCAGGCCGGGCAGCAAAGTTCGCTGGTTCATGGCCTCTCATGCCCGGGGCCGGATGAACCGCGCCCGACTGTCCCCTACCCTTCGACCACCTGGTAATGCCGCACCGACGTCTCGAGCTCGAGCAGATAATCGGGGTCGAAGTCGTAATATTTGGCGAGCGTCAGATCCTCGCCCGCGAAGCGCCGGATCGCCGCCTCGTCCTGCCACAGGGTCAGCATCTCGACATGGACGATCTCGCCTTCCGGGCGGTGCAGGCACAGCGCCGAGAGATTGCCCGGCACCGAGCGATAATCGGGCAGCGCGACCTCCGCCATCAGCCTGAGATAGTCCGCGGCCAGCGTCGCCGGAACCCGGCCATGCCAATGGCGTGCGATCATCGCGGCCCCTCCTGCCCCTATCGTGCGGAGCTTCATTAGCACAGTCCCGCATCGATCGTCATCGCGGGCGAAGCGAAGCAATCCAGTGCAGCCGACCGGGCAGGCGGATTGCTTCGTCGCTCCGCTCCTCGCAATGACGGCCCCGGCGGCGCGGTTGCCTTTCCGCGTCGGAGACTCGATCTAGGCAGCCATGAACCGCGCCCGCGTCATCCTGCTCAATGCCGCCCTCGGCCCGCTCGATTACCGGGTGCCGCCCGGGATGCGCGTCGAGCCGGGCTCGATCGTGCTCGCCCCGCTGGGGCCGCGCCAGATCGTCGGCGCGGTCTGGGAGCCCGAGCGGCTGCCGGCCGAGGAAGTCGGCGACAATCGCCTCCGTAACCTCGTCCATGCCTATGACCTGCCGCCGCTGGCGGCCCCCTTGCGGCGGCTGATCGAATGGACCGCGGATTATTATCTCGCCCCGCCCGCGGCGGTGCTGCGCATGGCCCTGCCCTCGTCCGGAGCGCTCGAGGGCGCGCGCTCGATCGTCGAATATCGCGCCACCGGCCGGATTCCCGAGCGGCTGACCCCGCAGCGCGCGCAGGCGCTCGAGCGGATCGGCGAGCGCCAGGGGCTGGTCAGCGAGCTGGCGATCGTCGGCGGCGTTTCCGACGGCGTCATTCGCGGCCTCGTCAAGGCCGGCGCGATCGAGGCGATCGAGGTCGCGATCGACGATCCCTTCCCGATCCCCGAGCCGGGCCACGCGCCGCCCGCGCTCGAGCCGGCCCAGCGGGAGGCCGCGGCCGAGCTTCGCGCCGCGGTCGAGGCCGCGGCGTTCGCGCCTTATCTGCTCGACGGAGTCACCGGCTCGGGCAAGACCGAGGTCTATTTCGAGGCGATCGCCGCGGCCCTCGGCAAGGGGCGCCAGGCGCTCGTCCTGCTCCCCGAGATCGCGCTCACCGAGCCGTTCCTCAAGCGCTTCGCCGCCCGCTTCGGCTGCGATCCCGTGCCCTGGCATTCGGGCCTCAGGCAATCGCAGCGGCGCCGCGCCTGGCGGGCGATCGCGACCGGCGAGGCGCGGGTCGTGGTCGGCGCCCGCTCGGCTTTGTTCCTGCCTTATCCGAAGCTCGGCCTGATCGTCGTCGACGAGGCGCACGAGGCGAGCTTCAAGCAGGAGGAGGGCGTCCAGTATCACGCCCGCGACGTCGCCGTGATGCGCGCGCATTTCGAGACGGTGCCGGTGATCCTCGCCTCGGCGACGCCGGCGATCGAGAGCCGCCATATGGCCGAGATCGGCACCTATCAGGAGCTCAGGCTGCCCGACCGCTACGGCGGCGCCCGCCTCCCCGAAATGGCCGCGCTCGACATGCTCCAGGACCCGCCGCCGCGCGGCCGCTGGCTGGCGCCGGCCTTGGTCCGCGCGCTCGAGGACAATCTCGCGGCGGGCGAGCAGAGCCTGCTCTTCCTCAACCGCCGCGGCTATGCGCCGCTCACCTTGTGCCGCCATTGCGGCTACCGCTTCCAATGCCCCAATTGCACCGCCTGGATGGTCGAGCACCGCTTCACCCGCCGGCTCGCCTGCCACCATTGCGGCCATCTGATGCCGATCCCCCGCGCCTGCCCCGAATGCAGGGAGGAGGACGCTTTGGTCGCCTGCGGCCCCGGCGTCGAGCGGATCGCCGACGAGGTCCGCGCGCTGCTGCCCGAGGCGCGGACCGCGATCGTCACCTCGGACACGATCTGGTCGCCGGCCAAGGCCGCCGAGTTCGTCGCCCGGATGGAAGCGGGCGAGATCGACATCGTCATCGGCACCCAGCTCGTCACCAAGGGCTATCATTTCCCCAACCTCACCCTGGTCGGCGTGGTCGACGCCGATCTCGGCCTGGCCGGGGGCGACCTGCGCGCGGCCGAGCGCAGCTTCCAGCAGATCCGCCAGGTCTCCGGCCGCGCCGGCCGCGGCGGCAAGCCCGGCCGGGTCCTCGTCCAGACCCACGATCCCAAGGCGCGGGTGATCCGGGCTCTGGTAAGCGGCGATGCCGACGGCTTCTACGCCGCCGAGACCGACGCGCGGCGCGCCGCGGCGATGCCGCCCTTCGGCCGCCTCGCCGCGATCATCGTCTCCGCCGAGGACCAGGCCGAAGCGGAAGCGGCGGCGCGCGCGATCGGCCGCGCCGCGCCGCGGGTCGACAACATGGCGGTGTTCGGCCCCGCCCCCGCCCCGCTCGCCATGCTCCGCGGCCGCCACCGGTTGCGCCTGCTCGTCCACGCCGCCCGCACCGTGCCCGTCCAGGACATCATCCGCGACTGGCTCGGCGCCCTGCACTGGCCCCGCGGAGTACGGGTGGCGGTCGACGTCGACCCTTATTCGTTTCTTTGAGACCGCAGCGGCCGGACGAAACGTCGGCTGCAGCGCCGCCTCGAGCGTGCCGTCCGCGCCCGCGATCAGGATCGCCGCGCCGCCGGCCAGGAGCGGCGAGAAGCCCGCGCCCTCGATCAAAGGCGCGGGGAAAATGGGGACAGTATATATTTTTCATATATTTTTCGCCGCCTGGGAAGATGACGTATCGAGGCCGTGTTGGGCAAAAATATATACTGTCCCCATTTTCCCCTGGCACGTCATCGGTTCGGCGCGTTCTCGGACCGCGTTTCGGCCGGGGACAGGGTTCTCATCTCGTCGATCGAAAGCGCGCCGGTGCGCATATCCAGAACGGCATTCTGGATTTCCATGACGAACTCGCCGTGCGCATTCTCGCGAATGGCGAGAGCGTGCAATTGGACCCTTCGTCCATCGCACCCGAGCTCAGCCGACTTGAGGCCGCTCGAAAGCAGGCTGCCATTCAGAAAGGTGGGAGGCACCTCGCGCCGCCATTGGCCCGCGCGCAGAACGACGCGCCCCCGAGCACCCCAATAGTTCTTGGTGATGATCGCCGAGACCGGGCGCCGGTCGCAGGTGCCCCGAATGACATCGACTCGATCACGCAGCCCAACCATCTCCCGACCGGTGACTGTGATGCGTGTCATTCCCTCGGGCTGGGTCAGGGACAAAAGAGCGAGAAAGAGGAGCATTGAATCCTCGCAAGCGCCGTCAGTGCGTCGTAGGCCTCTGGCCGCCGGTGCTTTGCCATTGCCAGAATGATTGCGCGGGAACCGGGCGCGGCCGATTGTAGATCAGAATACCTCGGTCGCCGAAGAAAAGTGAAGCAGCGAAATAGCTGACTTCTCCTTCGGCGCCCGGCCTGGCGATGTCGATTGACAGTGAGGCGCGGCGCCGGTCTTGGTCGCACGACATATGGAAGCGATAGAGCGCGTCGGCCTGCGACAAATCGGCCGATAGCCTGCTCGCCTCTGGCCCTTGCAGGCTCCTCCCGTTCACGCGGACTACCGCAGCTACGCCTTGTGGCAGTACATAGCCGTATCGATCGATCTCTATGGTTAAGCCGGAAGGACATCTGCTGCGCAGTCGAAATTCATGAATATTCGGACGTACCGAGTGAGGAACATAAGGGATGACCTCAACGGGGGCCATAAGTGCGATCAAGAGCGACAGCGAGGCAAACATGTTGTGGCTCATGAACCCGGTTGTAATGTGCAGCTTGGATGCGTCGTATTGTGATCGGTCTTGTCGTAAACTCGTGTCTTGCTGTCTTCATTCGTGAAAATGTACATTAGTAGGTTGGGGTCTGTTGTAATGCCTCTAGAATTCCTATCCGCCACAGAAAGAAAATTGTCGTACGCTGGCCAATCGTTCCCGCCAGGATTCTGCATGGTATCCATCGACGGAATCCTGTCATCGACATTGGGGTCATCTGGATGATTATGTAGCGTAGCCACGATTATCGCGCCGTCGGGGACTCTGGCAAAACCCAGGTTCCAGTTTATCTCTCTTGGGCTGTCGCCTCCAAAGATACCGGTATTCTGGAGGCGACCATCCTTCAAATAGAAAATTACACCATATTCCCACATTTCATCATTGCCGGCGTGGATGTCGTTCGAAGCTTTGAGGACCTGGTTGTTGAGGTCTTGAAGTGCCACGTTGCTCGGAGCGGCCTCGACGCAGGGCGTATCCTTAGCTTGCTCCGTTTGTCCGTCCACCGAACTGCCTCCTGGCCCGCTTGTACCCGGATAGAAGCCCGCACCATAGTTGCCGCCGATATCGCCGTCGGTGCCCTCGCTGACGTTCCTCCTGCCGGTGACCGTGATCGGCCCGTCCTCCTCGCCGTCGCCGTCGACGTCGTCGGCGAAAATGGCGTGGGGGACGAGGTCCCTGGTGCCATGGGCGGCGGCGCGATCCGGATCGGCCGGCGCCGCCCGGCCGTGCCACCCGCGCTCGAATATGTCGCCGCGATCGGCGCCGGCCCACAGATCGTGCGGGTCGGGCGCGGCGCGGGGGCCGGGGCCCGCCGCCTGCAGCGCCGCCTCGAGCGTGCCGTCCGCGCCCGCGACCAGGATCATGGCGCCGCCCGCCAGGAGCGGCGAGAAGCCCGCGCCCTCGATCAAAGGCGCGGCGTCGAAGACTTCGAAGGTCATGATCTTCCCCCTTTCGGTTGCCCGGCATGAAACGGCGAGCCGCATCGGCGCCGCGACTCGACGAAATCGCCGCCGAGCCTGGGGCGCGCAGCTCTGCCGGTCAATCTGTCCCGATTACGGTAGCGCCGTGACTTGCGCTTGACTCGGCATGCGTCCGGCGCCCGCGCGCCGGGCATCGACGAATTCTGGCGCCGGCAAGACAATCCCACATCGGGAGCAAGTCAAACCGGCGCCGGCCGCCGCCGCGTCGCCTGCGCGCCCTGGCGTTGTTCGCGGCTTCGCGTGAACAAACGGCGCGGGCGAAACGCGCTGAAGCTTGCCTTTCCGTTCTATCTATGTTCTAATGCCGCCGATGAGGAGGACTCGCCTGGACGGCGCCGGCAGCGTGCCGCGCGTCCGGAGCGGCGCCTTGCGCGGCGCCGCGCCGTCAACTTCCGCCCTCCCTGTCACCTTCCGCCTCCGCTCCCCGGTCAACTTCCGCAGCCGCGCCGCTGTCAACTTCCGCCTCCGCACGGCCGCGGCGACGGCGCCGGGCGGCCGGGCGCCGGGCGCCTGCGGATCGGCGCCGGCGGGGCGGTTTCGCCCACTCCTGGACATCTTCAACTTTCTTCAACTTCGCCGTCAACTTCCGGCCTCCGCCGAGGCTTCGGCCGGCGGGCCGGCCGTGCGCCCGCTTGCCAGCCGGGCGCCCGCGCCCATAGAACGGGCGCCGCCATGGCGGGGATGATTATGCGCCGATTCTTGCTGATGCTGCTGACCCTCGCCGCGCTCGCCGCGCCGGCGCGGGCCGACGACATCAGCGCCGCCGGCCGCTCGGTGGTCCGGGTCGTCGTCATCGTCTTCGAGGAAGGCGAGGTGGCGGGCTTCGGCCATGGCAGCGGCTTCGCGGTCGCGCCCAACCGGATCGTCACCAACGCCCATGTCGTCGTGCCCGCGCTCGAGGGCCGCGACGCCGCCATCGTCATCGTCCCGTCCGAAGGCGCGCAGGGGATCCGCGCCCATGTCGTCACCGCCGATCCGGCCCGCGACCTCGCTTTGCTCCAGCTCGACCAGCCCGGCTCGATCCCGCCGATCCCGCTCTACACCGGAGCGCTCGACGACGGCGCCCCGGTCGCCGCTTTGGGCTATCCCGGCAACGTCGATCTCGCCACCGCCCGCTCGGCCGAGGATTATATCACGCCGCTGCCGCCGACCCGCTCGGTCGGCATCTTCTCCAACGTCCGGCCGATCAACGGCATCACCACCCTCCTCCACACCGCGAGCATCGCCCGCGGCCATTCGGGCGGGCCGCTGCTCGACGCCTGCGGCCGGGTGCTCGGGGTCAACACCCTGATCACCCGCAACCAGGACGGCGACGCGCCGTTCGCCTTCGCCGTCGCCAATCGCGAGCTCGCCCAGTTCCTGCGGAGCGCCCGCCAGCCCTTCCTCGCGGTCGACAGCGAGTGCGTCAGCATGGCCGATCGGCTGCGCCAGGACCAGCAGCGCGGCGAGGAGGAGGCGCGCGCCCGCGCCGCCGCCGCCGCCGCCGCCGCCGACAAGGCGCGCGAGACCCGCGCCCGCAGCCTCGCCGAGGTCCAGGAAAGCCGCGAGACGCGCCTCGCGATCGCGGTGCTCTTCCTGGTGCTGGCGCTGGTCGGCTTCGGCGGCGCCGGGATCATGCTCCAGAAGGACCGGATCCGGCCGGCGAAGATCCTCGGCGGCGCCGGCGGCTTCTGCCTGCTGCTCGCGATCATTGCCTTCCTGGCCCGGCCGAGCCTCGCCGCCGCCGAGGCGGAGGCGCCGGCCAACGCCGTCCAGGCGGCCGCTCCGCCCGGCCGCTTCGCCGGCCGCAACCTCTGCCGGCTGGTGCGCGAGCGCAGCCGGGTCACGGTCTCGCCGGCCGGCGACGTGCCGCTCGACTGGGCCGACAATGGCTGCGTCAACGCCCGCACCCAATATGCCCGCAACGGCGAGGCCTGGAGCCGGATCCTCGTCCCCAATGGCGAGCAGGCGGTGTCGGTGCTGCAATTCACTCCGGCGACCGGCGAATATGTCGTCACCCGCTATCTGCTCGACGCGCGGACGATGGCGCGGGTGCGCGCGCTCCGCCGCGACGTCGGCGTCAAATCCTGCACGCCGGATTCCGAGGCGCGCACCATCCTCGCCGACCAGCAGCGCGAGATCGACGCGATCCTGCCGCATCTGCCCAACGAGCGGCTGGTCTATGCCTGCGAGAATCAGGGTGCGGCCCCGGCACCCGGCGGCTAGGGTCCGTACTGATTACCCGCAATGGTCGTGATCGCCCGGAGAAGGCCGCCGGCAAGGAGGGCGGCGCAGGCCGGGCCGATTGCCCGGACCAGCCGTCCGACGCAGCCGGCGGCCTTCTCCGGGCGACCGCGAAGCGGCGGGCCGATTTTGGGCCAGGGCTGCGTCGCAGCGTCGGTCACGATGCGATAGCATCGCTCCCTCCTCGCTCCTTGCCCTGACCCAAAATCGGCTCCGTCACGGCCGTTGCGGGTAGTCAGTACGGACCCTAGGATGCGGCGGTCGGTTGCGGGCGCCCCGCTTAAGGTCTATGGGGCCGCGCTGTTGGTGGGGAAATATCCATGATTCGCAAGCTCTTGATCCTTTTCGGCCTGTTCTTCTCGACGGCCGCCCAGGCCGAATGGCGCGAAGCCACCTCGGCCAATTTCGTCGTCTATACCGAAGGGTCCGAGCAGGAGGCGCGCGACTTCGCCGCCAAGCTCGAGCGGTTCAACTACGTGCTGCGCCGCTATCACAATGTCCGCGAGCCGGCGCAGGTGCCGCGCTTCCGGGTCTTCCTGCTGGAGAGCATCAACGCCGTCCAGCGGATGGCGGACCAGAGCGGCATCGGCGGCTATTACATCCCCAACGCGCGGGCGCTGATGTTCGTCGGCACCCAGAACGCGGCCAGCCATCGCGGCATCAAGCCCGAGGCGATCCTGTTCCACGAATATGTCCACCATTTCATGTATCAATATTTCCCCGCCACCTATCCGGTCTGGTACAGCGAGGGCTATGCCGAGCTCTGGGGGAGCATCCAGTTCCTCGAGAACAACGTCGTCGAGATCGGCGCCTTTCAGGACATGCGTTTCCGCTCGTTCGTCCAGGGCCGCTGGGTGCCGATGAGCCAGCTGCTCACCGCCCATTCTTATGCCGACGTTCCCGACATCGACCTGCTCTATTCGGAAGGCTGGCTGCTCAACCGCTACATGTTCGAGAACAACGAGCGGCGCGCGCAGCTGCAGGCCTATCTGCGCGACATCAATGCCGGCGTCTCCTATCGCGATGCGATGAACCGCAATTTCGGCGAGAATGGCAGCGCGCTCAATTCGGAGCTGTTCGATTATGCCGGACGCGGCCATTACAACGTCGTGCGGCTGCCGTTCCGGGCGCTCGACGTCGGTCAGATCAACGTCCGCGTGCTGTCGCCGGCCGAGCAGGCGCTGATCGAGCAGGAGGTCAAATTGAGCCAGGGCGTCCGCCAGACCGAGATGGCGGCGCGGGCGGCGACGATCCGCACCATCGCCGCGCGCTTCCCCAACGATCCGTTCGCGCTGGCGCTCGTCGCCGAGGCCGAGCAGCTCGCCGGCAACATCCCCGCGGCGATGGCAGCGGCGGACCATTGGCTCCAGATCGCGCCCAACGATGCGCGCGCGCTGATGCGCAAGGGCAAGCTCGAGGTCGCGATTCTCGCCGCGAACCATTCGACCGACCAGGCGGCCTGGGCCGCGGCGCGGCGCTATCTCACCCGGGCGATGGACGCGGCGCCGAACGATCCGCTGCCGCACGAGGCGTTCTACGACAGCTTCACCGCCCAGGGGGTGACGCCGCCGGACATCGCCCAGAACGCGCTCTACACCGCGCACGACCTCGCGCCGAGCGACGACGAGCTGAACTACAAGCTCGCGCTCGATTTCGAGCGCCGCAACATGATCCGCGAGGCGATCGCGATCATCCGTCCCGACGCCTACCGGACGCGCGAGCGCCGCGGCGAATCCGAGGGCGAGCGGCGCGAGCGCGAGCGGCGCGAGGAGCGCTACCGCCAGGCTGGGACGGTGCGGCACGAGACCGCGCTCGAAATGTTCAACCGCCTCAGCGCGCGGCTCGCCGCCCAGCCCGCCCAGCCGGCCGCGGCCCGCAACTAGCGGCCGCCGGCCTCGCGGGCGAGCAGCCTCGCCTTGCGCTCGAGGCCGTAGGCATAGCCGCCCGGGCTGCCGTCGGTGCGGATCACGCGGTGGCAGGGGATCAGCACCGCGACGTTGTTGGCGCCGTTGGCCGAGCCCGCCGCGCGCACCGCCGCCGGCCGGCCCACCGCCGCCGCGATCTGCGCGTAGCTGCGCGTCTCGCCGGCCGGGATCCGCTGCAGCTCGCGCCACACCGCTTCCTGGAAGGCGGTGCCGTGGACGTCGAGCGGCAGATCGTGCGGCTTTTCCGGGGCGTTGACCGCGGCGACGGTCCGCCGCACGAGCTCGGCCATCTCGGCGCCGCCATGGGCGATCGCCGCCTTCGGGAAGCGGCGCCTGAGCGCCGTCTCGTCCTCATCGAACGAAAGCCGGCAGATCCCCCTCGCGGTGGCAGCGACGAGCATCGTCCCGAGATCGGTCTCGGCGGTCGCCCAGCGGATCGTCTCGCCGCGGCCGCCGTCGCGCCAGGCCGAGGGGGTCATCCCCAGCCGCCTCTTCGCATCGGCGTAGAAGCGCGCCGGCCCCGAATAGCCGGCGTCGTAGATCGCATCGGTGATCCGTTCGCTGTCCGCCAGCGCCGCCTCGGCCCGCTTCGCCCGGAGGCTGCGGTAATAGGCTGCCGGCGTGACCCCGGCGGCGCGCTTGAACAGGCGGTGGAAGTGATGCGGCGAATAGCCGACGCCGGCCGCCAGATCCTCCAGCGACGGCGCCTCCTCCGCCGCCGCCAGCAAAGCGAAGGCCTTGTCGAGCGCGATCTCCTCGCGGTTCACCTCGTCCGGCGCGCAGCGCAGGCAGGGACGATAGCCGGCCGCCCGGGCCGCGGCGCCGTCGGGGAAGAAGTCGACATTCTCCCGCTTCGGCCGCCGCGCCGGGCAGCTCGGCCGGCAATAGATGCCGGTCGTCCTGACGCCGCCGACCAGCCGGCCGTCCCAGGTCCGGTCGCGCCGCTCGAACGCGGCCCATGCCTCGTCGGCACTGGTCGTGTGGCGATCGTTCACAGCAGCCGATCTATTGCCTGCGGGAAGGGTTGCAAGGCTTGCCATGGTCAATTCCTTTCGATCCGCGCCAGGAAGCAGCCATAAGCGGCGCTGTGCGCGTGGATGGTGGCGATCTCGGGCGCCTCGAACAGCTCCCGGATCCGGGCGTCGGCCTCGCCGGGCATCGCCAGCAGCCCGGCCTTCAGCATCCCCGCCGAATCGAAGCCGCGCAGGCCGAGCGTGCGCGTATCGAGATAGGGAGGCGTCTCGTCGGCATAAGCGGCCGGCGCCGCGCCCTTGCGCACGTAGATCGCATAGGCGGTGCGGAACGGGCCGGCGACATCGTGCGAGACATGGTTGAGGAGCACCAGCTCCTCGCCAGGCGCCGCGTCGGCGAGGCTCACCCGGCAGGGGTAGCCGGTCGGCGAATCGGCGGTGACGCGGACCGCGCTCCGCTCGGCAAGCTCGCCGTCGCTCATGCTGAACAGGCTCTCGAACGCCGCCGGCGCCAGCCCTTCGATTCGGTAGGCCATGGGAAGCTCCTTTCGGGCCCCTTTTGCCGGTTCGCGGCTGGCCGCGCGTCCCGCTCCTTGCTTTCAAAACCCCGCATCTTGCATCGCAGCAAAGCGCCTGCTAGGGCGCCCGCGACCCTGCCGGAACGCCTCGCGCGTTCATATCGCGCATGGGGCGAAAATCCGATCCAGGAGTTCAACGGCGCGTGGATATTTCCGGCGGCATTCAGGCAAGCTTATCGGGCCGCTACGCGATCGCCCTGTTCGAGCTCGCTTATGAGCAGAAGAAGCTCGACGCGGTCGCCGCCGATCTCGCCGCGGTCAAGCAGGCGCTTGCCGAATCGGACGCGCTCGCCGCGTTGACCACCAGCCCGCTGATCGGCCGCGACGAGGCCCGGCGCGCCGTCGCCGCCGCGGCCGGGGCGATGACGCTCGATCCGATCACCGCCAACTTTCTCGGCGTCCTCGCCGGCAACCGGCGCCTCGCCCAGCTCGAGGGCATCATCCGCGCGTTCAACACGCTCGCCGCCCGCCACCGCGGCGAGATCAACGCCGAAGTCACCTCCGCCCACCCGCTCGACGAGGATCAGGTGGACGCGATCCGCACCAATCTCCGCACCCGCTACGGATCCGACATCGCGGTCGATCTCCAGGTCGATCCCGCCATCCTCGGCGGGCTCGTCGTCAAGATCGGCAGCCGCATGATCGACGGCTCCATCCGCACCAAATTGAACACTCTCGCGCAGGCGATGAAAGGCTGAAAATGGATATCCGCGCCGCTGAAATCTCCAAGGTCATCAAGGACCAGATCGCGTCGTTCGGCACCGACGCCCAGGTCAGCGAGGTCGGCACCGTGCTCTCCGTCGGCGACGGCATCGCCCGCATCCACGGCCTCGACAACGTCCAGGCCGGCGAGATGGTCGAGTTCGACGGCGGCATCAAGGGGATGGCGCTCAATCTCGAGGCCGACAATGTCGGCGTCGTCATCTTCGGCTCGGATTCGACGATCAGCGAGGGCGACACCGTCAAGCGCACCGAGACGATCGTCGACGTGCCGGTCGGCAAGGGCCTGCTCGGCCGGGTCGTCGACGGCCTCGGCAACCCGATCGACGGCAAGGGCCCGATCGAGGCGGCGGAGCGCAAGCGCGTCGAAGTGAAGGCGCCCGGCATCATTCCGCGCAAATCGGTACACGAGCCGGTCCAGACCGGCCTCAAGGCGCTGGACGCGCTGGTGCCGATCGGCCGCGGCCAGCGCGAGCTGATCATCGGCGACCGCCAGACCGGCAAGACCGCGGTCGCGCTCGACACCTTCATCAACCAGCGCGCCGCCAACCAGGGCGACGATGAATCGCAGAAGCTCTACTGCATCTACGTCGCCGTCGGCCAGAAGCGCTCGACCGTCGCCCAGATCGTCCGCGCGCTCGAAGAGAATGGCGCGATGGAATATACCATCGTCGTCGCCGCGACCGCGTCGGAGCCGGCGCCGCTCCAGTTTCTCGCGCCCTATACCGGCTGCACGATGGGCGAATATTTCCGCGACAACGGCATGCACGCGGTGATCGTCTATGACGATCTGTCGAAGCAGGCGGTCGCCTATCGCCAGATGTCGCTGCTGCTCCGCCGTCCGCCGGGCCGCGAAGCCTATCCGGGCGACGTCTTCTACCTGCACAGCCGGCTCCTGGAGCGCGCCGCCAAGATGAACGACGCCAACGGCAACGGCTCGCTGACCGCGCTGCCGATCATCGAGACCCAGGCCGGCGACGTTTCGGCCTACATCCCGACCAACGTCATCTCGATCACCGACGGCCAGATCTTCCTCGAGACCGAGCTCTTCTTCCAGGGCATCCGCCCGGCGATCAACGTCGGCCTCTCGGTCAGCCGGGTCGGCTCGGCGGCGCAGACCAAGGCGATGAAGAAGGTCGCCGGCTCGATCAAGCTCGAGCTCGCCCAATATCGCGAGATGGCCGCCTTCGCCCAGTTCGGCTCCGATCTCGACGCGGCCACCCAGCGGCTGCTCAATCGCGGCGCGCGGCTGACCGAGCTGCTCAAGCAGGCGCAGTTCAGCCCGATGCCGGTCGAGGAGCAGGTCGTCTCGATCTTCGCCGGCGTCAACGGCTTCCTCGACAGCGTGCCGACCGACGCGGTCACCCGCTTCGAAAGCGCGCTGCTGAGCCACATGCGCTCGGACCATGCCGAAGTGCTCGGCACGATCCGCGACAGCAAGGCGCTCGACGACGATACCGCCGGCAAATTGAAGTCGATCCTCGGCGATTTCGTGAAGACGTTTGCCTAGCTGAATTGTGCTCCCGCGAAAGCGGGAGCCCAGACTGGGTTCCTGCCTTCGCAGGAACGCAAAAAGGGAAGTAAATGGCCTCGCTCAAGGCGCTCAAGACCCGGATCTCCTCGGTCAAGTCGACCCAGAAGATCACCAAGGCGATGAAGATGGTCGCCGCGGCCAAGCTCAGGCGGGCGCAGCAGGCCGCCGAGGCCGCGCGCCCCTATGCCGAGCGGATGGAAAGCGTCGTCTCTTCGGTCGTGTCGAGGGTGACGATCGGCCCGGAGAGCCCGAAACTGCTCGCCGGCACCGGCAAGGACGAGGCCCATCTGCTCATTGTCTGCACCTCCGACCGGGGGCTTGCCGGCGGCTTCAACTCGAACATCGTCCGCGCCGCGCGCCGCAAGGCCGAGGCGCTGATCGCCGAAGGCAAGACCGTCTATTTCTACCTGGTCGGCCGCAAGGGCCGCGCCGTGATCGGCCGGCTCTACCCGAAGCGGATCGTCCACCAGCACGACACCAGCGCGATCAAGCAGGTGAGCTTCGCCGACGCCCAGGAAATCGCCGCCGACGTGATCGACCGCTACGAGACCGACGGCATCGACGTCGTCCACCTGTTCTACGCCCGCTTCCGCTCCGCCCTCGTCCAGGAGCCGGTCGGCCGGCAGATCATCCCGGTGCCGCCGGTCGAGGAAGGCGCCGCTACGAATGCCTCGCTGGCCGCGATCGAATATGAGCCCGACCAGGACGACATCCTTGCCGCGCTGCTGCCGCGCAACATCGCCGTCCAGATCTTCCGCGCGTTGCTCGAAAACGCCGCTTCGGAGCAGGGCAGCCGGATGACCGCGATGGACAACGCCACCCGCAACGCCGGCGACATGATCAACCGCCTGACCATCGAATATAACCGCACCCGCCAGGCGGCGATCACCAAGGAGCTGATCGAGATTATTTCGGGCGCCGAGGCGCTCTAGCCACCCGGTGCTCCTGCGAAGGCAGGAGCCCAGAACGAAGTCAGACTGGACCCCTGCTTTCGCAGGGGAACAAGAAGGAAGAAGCAGAAATGGCAACCGCCACCACCAACAATGTCGGCCGCATCAGCCAGGTGATCGGCGCCGTCGTCGACGTGACGTTCGACAGCGAGCTGCCGGCGATCCTGTCGGCGCTCGAAACGGACAATGGCGGCAACCGCCTCGTCCTCGAGGTCGCCCAGCATCTCGGCGAATCGACCGTGCGCACGATCGCGATGGACGCGACCGAAGGGCTGACCCGCGGCCAGGCGGTGACCGACACCGGCTCGCAGATCCGGATGCCGGTCGGGCCGATGACGCTCGGGCGGATCATGAACGTGATCGGCGAGCCGATCGACGAGCGCGGCCCGATCGGCCACAGCGAGACCGCCCCGATCCACGCCGAAGCGCCGCTCTTCACCGACCAGTCGACCGAGACCAGCATTCTCGTCACCGGGATCAAGGTGATCGACCTGCTCGCCCCCTACGCCAAGGGCGGCAAGATCGGCCTGTTCGGCGGCGCCGGCGTCGGCAAGACGGTGCTGATCCAGGAGCTGATCAACAACATCGCCAAGGGCCATGGCGGCACCTCCGTGTTCGCCGGCGTCGGCGAGCGCACCCGCGAGGGCAACGACCTCTATCACGAATTCCTCGACGCCGGTGTCATCGCCAAGGATGCCGACGGCAATCCGACGCCGGAGGGCTCCAAGGTCGCGCTGGTGTTCGGCCAGATGAACGAGCCGCCGGGCGCGCGTGCGCGGGTGGCGCTCTCAGGTCTGACCATCGCCGAATATTTCCGCGACCAGGAGGGCCAGGACGTGCTCTTCTTCGTCGACAACATCTTCCGCTTTACCCAGGCGGGCTCGGAAGTGTCGGCGCTGCTCGGCCGAATCCCCTCGGCGGTCGGCTACCAGCCGACGCTCGCCACCGACATGGGCGCGCTGCAGGAGCGGATCACCTCGACCAACAAGGGCTCGATCACGTCGGTTCAGGCAATCTACGTGCCCGCGGACGACTTGACCGATCCGGCGCCGGCGACCTCCTTCGCCCACCTCGACGCGACCACCGTGCTGTCGCGGGCGATCTCCGAGCTCGGCATCTACCCGGCCGTCGACCCGCTCGATTCGACCTCGCGCGTCCTCAACGCCCGCACCGTCGGCCAGGAGCATTACGACACCGCCCGGCGGGTCCAGGAGACTTTGCAGCGCTACAAGAGCCTGCAGGACATCATCGCCATCCTCGGCATGGACGAGCTTTCCGAGGAGGATAAGCTCACCGTCAACCGCGCCCGCAAGCTCCAGCGCTTCCTGTCGCAGCCGTTCCACGTCGCCGAGGTGTTCACCGGCATCGAGGGCAAGTTCGTCCAGATCGAGGACACCGTCGCTTCGTTCAAGGCGGTGGTCGACGGCGAATACGACCATCTCCCGGAGGCCGCCTTCTACATGGTCGGCGGCATCGAGGAAGCGGTCGCCAAGGCCGAGAAGCTGGCGCAGGAGGCCTGAAGCAAGTGGCCGACCTCCATTTCGAGCTCGTCACCCCGGAGAAATTGCTTCGCGCCGAGGAGGTCCACATGGTGGTCGTCCCGGGAACCGAGGGCGATTTCGGCGTGATGGCCGGTCACGCGCCCTATATGGCGACGCTGCGCGACGGCGAGCTCGCGGTCTACCGGAGCGCCGGCGCCGAGCCCGAGCGGATCGCGGTCAGCGGCGGTTTCGCCGAAGTGAGCGAAACCGGCCTGACCGTGCTTGCGGAGACGGCGGAAGCTTCCGCCTAGCGCGGCCCGAGCGGCGTCCGGCCGTTCGCCCGGGTCAGCTCGCCGCCGACGCACTCGGTGCCATGCTTCTCGCCCAGCATTTCGAGCGAGTCCGCAGCGCCGTCGATGGTGGCGTTCGGATCGTTGGGATCGAGCGCCCGGCCGGTATCGGCCGCCCATTGCGACTGCGTCCGGCAAATCCGGCCGACCCGCATCCGGGTCGCCGTCCGGGTGATCCGCCGGCAGATCACCCGGTTCTCGCCGGTGACGACGGGGTCCGGGCCGGTGGCCGAGCTTTGGGCGAGCGCCGGCGCGGGCGCCAGGCTTGGGCCTCCGACGATCAGCAGAATCAGAGCAAGCTTCTTCATACTCACCTCCTCAGCGCGGCCCGAGCGGCGTCTCGTGGCCGCCGCAGAAACCGCCGCAATCGCCCGTGGAAAGCTCGTTGGCGCCGCGCATTTCGAGCGTGTCGGCCGCGCCCTCGATGGTGGCGTTGGGGTCGTTCGGATTCATTCCCGGGGCGGGCTCGCGCACCCATTGCGCCTGCGTCCGGCAGATCCGGCCCGTCCGCATCCGGGTCGCCGTCCGGGTGATCCGGCGGCAGGTGACGCGATTCTCGCCGGTGACGGTAATGTCCGGCCCGGTCGCCGACGATTGGGCGGCGGCGGCGGGAAGCGAAACCGGCGCGCCCGTAACGAGCAGCAGGATGGCGAGCTTCCGCATAATCCCCTTCGCTAATCGCCTGTATTCGCACGGCTCTCAGCGAATGACAAGCGGATCGGTCGGGCGTTCCGGCCACCGGCGGCGCCGAGCGGGAGCGCCGGTTTCGGCACGGCGAAGCCCGACCGCCGCTGCACGAGCGCGGCGAGACGAAGCCGCAAATCGCGAGGAGAAGCGCAGATCGGACGCTGGTCTGGCTCACCGCTTCCCCTCTCGCGCGGTTAGGCAATTGTCAAAGTTTCCGCCCTATTCACCACCGCACCGGCAAATCCAGCGAGGCACGGACCGCGAGTATGAGCGCATTCGGACGACGCAGCGGCGCCAACGGAACGGGCGGCCGCCCCCAATTCGGCACCGCCCAGCCGATGAAGGGTCCTGCCGCTCCCAAGCCCGGCCAGGGCGGCAGCCAGTTTCCCCCGCTCGAGCCCGAGGCGCTCGGCGCCGAGGAGGAGCCGTTCGCCGCGGTCGACCGCGGCGACGCCATGGCGCGCCTTGCCGACCGCCAGGCCCAGTCGGGCGAGCAGGGCAACAGCCGGGTCGAGGGCTTCGAGGCCTCGATCCACCGGATCAAGGAGCAGGTCCTCCCCCGCCTGCTCGAACGGGTCGACCCGGAGGCGGCCGCGACCCTCTCTAAGGACGAGCTCGCCGAGGAGTTCCGGCCGATCATCGGCGAGGTGCTCGCCGAGCTGAAGATCAACCTCAATCGCCGCGAGCAGTTCGCGCTGGAAAAGGTGCTGGTCGACGAATTGCTCGGCCTCGGGCCGCTCGAAGAGCTGCTCAACGACGCCGAGATCAGCGACATCATGGTCAACGGCCCGAACCAGACCTTCATCGAGCGCAAGGGCAAATTGGAGCTCGCCCAGATCCAGTTCCGCGACGAGGAGCATCTCCTCCAGATCGCCCAGCGCATCGTCAACAAGGTCGGCCGCCGGGTCGACCAGACGACGCCGCTCGCCGACGCCCGCCTCCAGGACGGCAGCCGCGTCAACGTCATCATTCCGCCGCTCTCCCTGCGCGGCACCGCCATCTCGATCCGCAAATTCTCCGAAAAGCCGATCACCGTCGACATGATGCGCGGCTGGGGCTCGCTCTCCGAGAAGATGGCGACCGTGCTCAAGATCGCCGGCGCGAGCCGGATGAACGTGATCATCTCGGGCGGCACCGGCTCGGGCAAGACGACGATGCTCAACGCGCTCTCCAAGCTGATCGACCCCGGCGAGCGCGTGATCACGATCGAGGACGCGGCCGAATTGCGGCTTCAGCAGCCGCACTGGCTGCCGCTCGAGACCCGCCCGCCCAACCTCGAGGGCCAGGGCGCGATCTCGATCCGCGACCTCGTCATCAACGCCCTGCGCATGCGCCCCGACCGCATCATCCTCGGCGAGATTCGCGGCAGCGAGTGCTTCGACCTGCTCGCCGCGATGAACACCGGCCATGACGGCTCGATGGCGACGCTTCACTCCAACTCGCCGCGCGAATGCCTGGCGCGCATGGAGAACATGGTGATGATGTCGGACATCAAGGTGCCCAAGGAAGCGATCTCGCGCCAGATCGCCGATTCGGTCGACCTCATCGTCCAGGTCAAGCGCCTGCGCGACGGCTCACGCCGCTGCACCAACATCACCGAGGTGATCGGCATGGAAGGCGACGTCATCGTCACCCAGGAATTGTTCAAGTTCGAATATCTCGACGAGACTCCCGACGGCAAGATCATCGGCGAGTATCGGAGCATGGGTCTTCGGCCCTACACGCTGGAGAAAGCGAAGATGTTCGGCTTCGACCAGCCCTATCTCGAGGCGTGCCTCTAGGGCCGCGCCCCGATTGACTCCGCGCCGCCGGAACCGCACCCTTGCGCCCGCCCCGTCTCGCGGAAGGAATATATGGCCGGCAAATCCGTCATCCTCGTCGCCCTGGCCGCCGCTTTGTCGGCCGACGGGGCCGTCGCCTTCGATCCGCCGGCGGCGGCCGCGGAGCAGCGCCTGATCTGCCGCGGCGGCGAGCGCAGGCTCGGCACCCGCACCCGCACCGAGCGCCGCTGCCGCACCGCCGAGCAATGGCAGCGCGAAGACGAGGAGCGGAGCCAGCTGCCGGTGAGCCTCCAGGTCACCCAGGGACAGAATGACGGCCGCGTCGTCCCGACGCCGCAATAAGGGTTCATTCCGGCCCGATCAAATTTTCCTCCGAAATGGATGTATTTCTATCCGATATTGCGCTAATCGGCGATTCTTCCTCGGTTCGGCGGGAGTGGGATCGATCGCAAAGCAATCTTCCAGGCGGGATTTGGAGGTCCGGCGGACCCGGACCTTCGCATCGGCGACACGCGAGCTGCAAAGGGTCGTCCGGCTGCTGCGCCGGCTGACCGAAAGCGGCGTTCCACAACGTCCGGCCCCGCGGCGGTCGGAGATCACCGCCGCCGACGTCCAGGCGATCCTCGCGGCGCGCCGGCTGCGCGAGCTTTGCCTCGGGCCGGAGGTCGGCGACGTCGCCTGGTCGCTGCTGCTCGAAGCCTTCGCCGAGCATCTCGACGGGCGCCGGGTCGCGCTGACCAGCCTCGGCTCGGCCGAGGGCATTCCCCGCAGCACCGCCCATCGCTGGACCCGCTGGCTGCTCGACCGCGGCCTCCTGTCGAGCCACGCCGATCCCGGCGACGAGCGAATCACCCTGGTCGCCCTGACCGACGACGCGGCCGAGCGCATCCGCACCTATCTGGCCAACGCGCTCAGCCTGTCGCGCTGGGCGGCCTGAGCATTCGCTTCGTCATCCTGACGAACGTCGGGACCCGTGAACCCGGAGGCGGAGAGCTCGCATCTCCCGCGTTCATGGATCCCGGATCGAATCCGGGATGGCGAAAGGCGGGCTGCTAGCCCAGCTGCCAGGCCAGCACCGCGAACAGCAGGACCGCGAAGAAGGCGGCGGCCTGCAAGCCCCGCCACGGCACCCAGCCGGTCCGGTCGAGGTCGCGGCGGCGGATTCGGCGGCCCTCGGCGATGCCGGCCCCGGCCGCCAGCAAGGCCGCCGCGCCGGCCGCGCCCCACAGCCATTGCGGCGTCGTCATTCGCTGAGCTTGTCGAGCTTTTGCTGGAGCGCGGCGAGCTGGGCCTTCAATTCCGCGAGCTCCGCCCTGGTGTCGGCCGGCGCCGAATCCCCCTTGCCGCCGGCCGAGGCGGCGCTGAACATCTCGAGGTTGCGGCGCGCGATCTCGGCGAACGGGTTGGCGGCGAAGGCGCCGGCCACGGCGTCGCGCAGCTGGCTCTGGTTGCGCTGCAGCGCTTCCAGCGAGGCTTCGAGATATTGCGGCACCACCGCCTGCATCTGATCGCCGTACATCGAGATCAGCTGGCGCAGGAAATTGACCGGCAGCATGGTCGCGCCGCGGGCTTCCTCGTCCATGATGATCTGGGTGAGGACGCCGCGGGTGAGATCCTCGCCGCTCTTGGCGTCGACCACTTTGAACTGGCGCTTCTGCCGGACCATCTCGGCGAGCCGCTCCAAAGTGATGTAGGATGAGCTTTCGGTATCGTAGAGGCGCCGGTTCGCATATTTCTTGATGATGACCACATCATCCTCGGACCGGGGCGCCGCCATGAATCCTTCCTCCGCTGAGGAAACGGCCCTAGCACCAAAGTTTGCCGCACCGCAACAACGGCCCCGGCCGCTGCCGCTTTTCCTCTCTCTGCTGCGCGACGAGACCGCAGCAAATCCGGCACGGATGGCGGCGGCGCTGGCGGCCTTGAGGAAATATCAGGAAGCGCCGCGCCCCGCTCCCCCAGCGCCGATGCCGGCTTTGGCCGAGGCCGGCGGCGCGGCGCTGCGCGATTATGGCGGCGAGGGCCCGGCGGTGCTGTTCGTGCCGTCGCTGATCAATCCCCCCAACGTGCTCGACATGGGCGAGCGCTCGCTGCTGCGCTGGCTGGCGCGTCGCGGCCGGCGGGTGCTGCTGCTCGACTGGGGTTGGCCGGGCCCGGACCGGCGGCAGATATCGGTCGCCGGCCATGTCGAAGAGATTCTGCTGCCGCTGCTGGCCGGGCTCGGCGAGCCGGTCGATCTGGTCGGCTATTGCCTGGGCGGGACGATGGCGCTCGCCGCCGCCCGGCTGGGGCCGGCGCGAAGCGTCGCCACGCTCGCCGCGCCCTGGCATTTCAACGGCTTCCCCGAGGATTCGCGGGCCAGCCTGGCGCGCCTGTGGGAGGGCGCCCAGCCGGCGGTGGCGGCGCTCGGGCTGCTGCCGATGGAGGTGCTGCAATGCGCCTTCTGGAGCCTCGACCCCGCGCGCACCGTCGCCAAGTTCGAAGCCTTCTCCAGCCTCGAAGGCGCGGAGGCGGAGACCTTCGTGATGCTCGAGGACTGGGCCAATGACGGCCCGCCGATCCCCGAAGCGGCGGCGCGCGAGATGTTCGAATCGCTGTTCGCCGACGACGCGACCGGCACCGGCCGATGGCGCGTCGGCGGGGCGATCGTCGATCCCGCCGCGCTTGGCGTGCCGCTGCTCAACATCGTCTCGACCACCGACCGGATCGTCCCCGCCGCCACCGCGGTGCGCGCCGGCGAGCGGCTCGACCTCGCGCTCGGCCATGTCGGCATGGTGGTCGGCTCGCGCGCGAAGGAGGCGCTGTGGGAGCCGCTGGCGGGCTGGCTTTCCCGCACTGCAGCAAGCTGCTAGGGGCCCTTCAAAGTCCACTGACCCGCTCACCCTGAGGAGCCGGTGAGCCTGTCGAACCGGCGTCTCGAAGGATCCTTCGAGACGGGCCTTCGCCAGGCTCAGTCCCTCTTCAGGATGAGCGGGAGTGATCAAGGAGCAGATTGCCCATGACTGACGTCGTCATCACCGCCGCCAAGCGCACCCCGGTCGGCGCCTTTCTCGGCAGCTTTGCCGCCACCCCCGCCCACGAGCTCGGCCGCATCGCCATCGAGGCCGCGCTCGCGCAATCGGGGGTCGCGCCGGAAGACGTCTCCGAGGTCATCCTCGGCCAGGTCCTCACCGCCGGCCAGGGCCAGAATCCCGCGCGCCAGGCGTCGATGGCGGCCGGCATCCCCAAGGAGGTGCCCGCCTGGGGCGTCAACCAGGTCTGCGGCTCGGGCCTGCGCGCGGTCGCGCTCGCCACCCAGGCGATCCAGACCGGCGACGCCTCGATCGTCGTCGCCGGCGGCCAGGAGAGCATGAGCCTTTCCAACCACGCCCAGAATCTGCGCGGCGGCACCAAGATGGGCGACCTCTCCCTCATCGACACGATGATCAAGGACGGCCTCACCGACGTCTTCAACGGCTATCACATGGGCATCACCGCCGAGAATCTGGCCGAGCAATATCAGGTCACCCGCGCCGAGCAGGACGCGTTCGCCGTCGCCAGCCAGAACAAGGCCGAAGCCGCCCGGTCCGGCGGCAGGTTCAGGGACGAGATCGCCCCGGTCACCGTCAAGTCGCGCAAGGGCGATACGATCGTCGAGGATGACGAATATATCCGCGCCGGCGCCACCATCGACGGCGTCTCCGGGCTTCGCCCCGCCTTCAAGAAGGACGGCACCGTCACCGCCGCCAACGCCTCCGGCCTCAACGACGGCGCCGCCGCCCTCGTCCTGATGAGCCGGGCCGAGGCCGAGCGGCGCGGCGCCCCGATCCTCGCCCGGGTGGCGAGCTGGGCCTCGGCCGGGGTCGATCCGTCGATCATGGGCATCGGCCCGGTTCCCGCTTCGAAAAGGGCGCTCGAGAAAGCGGGCTGGACGATCGCCGATCTCGATCTGATCGAGGCCAACGAAGCCTTCGCCGCCCAGGCGCTTTCGGTCGGCAAGGAGCTGGGCTGGGACCCCGAGCGGGTCAACGTCAACGGCGGCGCGATCGCGATCGGCCATCCGATCGGCGCCTCGGGCGCCCGCGTCCTCACCACCCTCCTCTACGAAATGGAGAAGCGCGACGCCAAGAAGGGCCTCGCCACGCTCTGCATCGGCGGCGGCATGGGCATCGCGCTGTGCGTCGAACGGGATTGACGATGCGCGGGCTGATCGCGGCGCTGGCGCTGCTCGCCGCCGCGCCCGGCGCGGCCCAGACCGCGCCTTCCGCCCCGCCGCCCGTCCCCGAGGACATGCTCGCGCCCAACGAGGAGGCGCGCGCTTTGTTCGAGGCGCTGGCCTCGAACGCGATGACCGACGAGACGATCGAATCGATGTTCCGGGCGATTCCCGCCGAAGCGGCGCGCGGGATGGACGCCGCGGTCGAGCAGATTCTCGCCCCCGGGGAGCTGGTGCCGGGGTGGCGGACCTCGGGGATCGACCTGCTTCCCGCCATCGCCGCCCGCGAGGGCGGCCTCGCCGGCAACATGGCCGAGGGGGACAGCCGGTTCGGCCGCGCCACGGTCTATTTCGTGGACCGTCCGGTCGAGTCCTTTGCCCGGCCGGAATGGGTGCTGGTCGCCCGGCACGGGGCGCCCTTCTCCGCCGACACCGTCCAGGTCATGATCGTGCCGCTCTCGCCCAAGCTGACCCTCGTCGAGCGGATCGGCTACCGCCGCCAGGACAACGCTTATTGCCAGGTGCGGGCCGAGGCGCGGTTCTATGCCGACCCCGCCGTCGCGGCGAGCGAAGCGGACATGGTCGCCCTGATCGTCACGATGCGCTCGTTCGGGGCGATCGAGCGGCGCGGCATGTGCGAGGTGGTCGAGGAAGCCGGACCGGGCGCGTATCGCACCCGGATGTTCGACGGAGAGGGCCATCGGCTGCCGGCGGCGGAGGGGGCGGAGACCTTCCGCATCGTCGCCCGCGCCCCCGCAGCGCCCCGGGCCGAACCGCACTAGCGTTGGCGACGGAATACCTCCTCCTGTTCGCGATCGTCCTGGGCGTGAACCTGATGCCCGCGTTCGGCCCGCCGACCTGGACGGTGATCGTCCTCTACGGCCTCAACGGCGATCTCGCGCTGGTGCCGCTGGTGCTGGTCGCGGCGCTCGCCGCCGCAACCGGGCGCTTCCTGCTCGCGCTCGCCTTCCGGCTGCTCGGCGCGCGCATCGAGGGCCGGACCCGGCGCAACCTCGAAGCCGCGCGGGCGGCGCTGGCGCGCAACCGGCGAAACGCGATCCTGGCGCTCGCCTTGTTCGCTTTGTCGCCGGTGCCCTCGGCGCAGCTGTTCGAGGCGGCCGGCCTCGCCGGAATGCCGCTGCCGCGCTTCACCATCGCCTTCTTCTTCGGCCGGACGGTTTCCTATGCGATCTACGCCGCGACCGCGAAGGGGATCGCCGAAACCAGCCTCGGCGAGACGTTTCGCCAGTCCCTTACCAGCCCGTGGGGGCTGGCGGTCCAGCTCGCCATGCTCGGCCTGCTCGTCGCTTTCACCCAGGTCGACTGGGCGAAGCGGCTCGGCGGGCAAAAATAGCCCTGCCCCGATTTGGAACAACGCGCCACGCCTCCTTTGCGCAGCGGGCCGGGGAAGGGCTATTCCCGGAGCGGACAGGGGGCCCGGATGATCGCATTGATCTGGCGTTACGAGGTGCTGGAGGAGGCGCGGGCCGCGTTCGAGGCGACCTATGCGCCGACCGGCGCCTGGGCGCAGCTGTTCGCCCGCGGCGAGGGCTTTCAGGGCACCGAATTGTTCAAGGCCGAGGACGGCACCTATCTGACCCTCGACGTCTGGCGCTCGAAGGCGGATTTCGACGCCTTCCTCGCCGCCCATCGCGCCGAATATGAAGCGCTCGACCGAAGCACCGAAGGCTGGACCAGCTGCGAGCACCGGCTCGGCGAATATCAGGTGATGGGCTAGCGATCGTCACCCCGGCGAAGGCCGGGGTGACGATCGCTAGCCTGAGCATTCGCCCGCGCCTGCCAATTCTCTCCGTCGAATCGGTAGCCGGCCCGGTTGCCGGCCCGGAACGTGCCGCCGTCCCAGCCGATCACCGCCACCTCGACAATGCGGTTCTTGTGGGTCTCGATCAGGTTGAAGCTCTGCTTCTCGCCGTGGCGCAGCCGGGTCGAGGTCGCGGTGCCGGCCTGGATGACGAGGGCGGGCCCGGCATTCTTCACCATCCGCCGGGCGCTCTCCGCAAAGCTGCGGTGGAAATGGCCGGCGAGCAGGATGTGGACGCCGGCATCGGCGACCGCCGCGAGCGCCTCGCCGTGGCGGCCGACGGCTTCGCTCGGCTCGCCCGCCTCGCCGATCGGCATCGCGAACAGGGGATGGTGGGTGACCAGGATGCGGGTGCGGCCCGCGGGCACGCCGGCGAAGCGCTCGCGGATCAGAGCCATCTGCTCGCGGCTGATCCGGCCGTCCTTGAAGGTCAGCGAGCGGGCGGTGTTGATGCCGAGCACGGCGAGATTGTCCTGCTCGAACCAGGGGCAGAGATCTTCGTCGATGAAGCGGCGGTAGCGGTGCAGCGGCCGGACGAAGCGCATGACGACGTCGTAGAGCGGAACGTCGTGATTGCCCGGCACGCTCAGCGTGTTCAGCCCCGCCGTCGCGAGCCGGGCGAGGAAGGCGCCGGCCTCGCGATATTGGCCGCGGCGGGCGCGCTGGGTGAAATCACCGCTGATCGCGACGAGATCGGGCCGCTCGGCGACCAGCCAGGCCTCGGCGCCGGCGACGACCGCCGGGTCGTGCGCCCCGAAATGGAGGTCTGACAAATGAGCGATCCGCGCCATTCCGCCCCAACGAGCGGCGGCGCGTGCGGGTTCAGCCCGGCGACGACATCCCTATTTTCAACGCCTTAGAAAATAGGGACTGTCCCTCTTCAGCGCCAGATGCGGTCGAAACGCGCGCCGAGGCCGGTCAGCAGCTCGTACTGGCTGAGCCCCGACTGCACGGCGGCGCGCGGCAGATCGTAGTCGAGCTCGATCCAGTCGCCCTCGCTGAGCTCCGGCGCATCGTCGATGCAGATCGCGGTCAAATCCATCGACACGCGGCCGACCACCGGCGCGAAGCCTTCGCCGATCCGCGCCCGGCCGGTGCCCGAGAAGCCGCGCAGATAGCCGTCGGCATAGCCGATGTTGAGGATCGCGAGCTCGCGCGCCCGGTCGGCGGTGAAGGTGCCGCCATAGCCGACCCGGTCGCCGGGCCCGACCCGGCGGCGCTGGACGATCTGCGCCTCGACATGGACGACCTGGCGGATGTGCCCCTCGGCCTCGCGCCGCGGCACGCCGCCGTAAAGGGCGAGGCCCGGGCGGGTCAGGGCGAAGGCATAATCCGGGCCGAGGCAGATGCCGGCGCTGTTGGCGAGGCTCAGCCGCCCCGCCGCGACGCCGTCGGCCGCCGCGGCGAAGGCGCGGCGCTGCGCTTCGTTGGCATCGCTGTCCTCGTCGCCGCAGGCAAGATGGCTCATCAGAGTCGCGATCCTCAGGCCGTCGAGCGCGCCGGCGGCGACGTCGGCGGGGGCCAGTCCGAGCCGGTTGATGCCGGTGTCGATCATGACGTCGCAGGGCCGCCCCGTCTCCCGCCAGCGCGCGACCTGCTCGGGGCTGTTCAGCACCGGCCGCGCCGGCGATTGCAGCGCCGCCGCCATGTCCTGCGGGCCGACGCCGTGGAGGACGGAGAGGTGGAGTTCGGCCGGCCAGGGCATCAGCGCCTCGGCCTCGGCCCAGGTGGCGACGAAGAAGTCCCGGCAGCCGGCCGCGCCCAGCCGCTTCACCACCTCGCCGGCGCCGAGCCCGTAGCCGTCCGCCTTGACCGCGGCGCCGCAAGCCGCGCCGCCGCCGCGGCCTGCGAGCCATTGCCAGTTGGAGATCAGCGCGTCGCCGTCGAGAACCAGCCGGAGGGGGACATGCGCCATCCCGCCGCGATAAGCGGGCGCGGCGGCAAAGAGCAAGGTTGCGCATTGTGTATTACTATTATAACACACCGCGCGGAACGGGAGTGGGAACATGGCAGAACTGATTCTGGAGAGCGTCGGCAAGCGCTATCGCCGCAAGGCGGTGCTGACCGAGGTGACGCATCGATTCCGGCCGGGCCTCACTTTGCTGACCGGGCCGAGCGGCGCCGGCAAATCGACCCTGCTCCGCCTCGTCGCCACCGCCGAGCGGCCGAGCGCCGGCAGGATGGCCTGGGACGGCGGCCCGCTTCCCTCGGCGCGGCGGGCATTGCGCGCGGCGCTCGGCTACGCGCCCCAGGCAGTCGATCTGCCCGAGGACCTCACCGCCCGCGAGTTCGCGATGCACATCGCCGCCCTCAAAGGGCTCAACCTCGCCGCCGCCGACCGCCAGTTCGGCGCGATCACCGACCGGATCGGTCTCCACGCCGACATCAACAACCGGATTTCGACCTTCTCGGGCGGAATGCGCCGGCGGCTGATCTTCGCCCAGGCGATGCTCGGCCTGCCGCGCCTGCTCGCGCTCGACGAGCCGACCGCCGAGCTCGACCGCGAGACCGCGGGCAAGCTCGGCGAGATGATCCTCGAGCGCGCCGCCGGGGCGATCGTGATCATGACCACCCACCTCGCCGACGATCTCGCGCCCCGCGCCGCCGAGGTGCTGCGAGTAGAGGACGGCCGGGTGTCGAGCGTCAAGGCGGGCCATTGACCGCTCCCGCCATCGCCCGCTCGTCGCTGACGACCTCGCTCGCCCGCTATTCGCGCAGCTGGGGGCTGTGGCTGCTGCTGCTCGTCGCTCCGGTCGGCGCCCGCTTCTGGATCCCCGACGAGAACGCGCGCACCGTCGTGATCTCGGTCAACGACCACGCGCCGGTGATGACCTCGGCGATGCTCGGCGTCACCCTCGGCATCGTCATCACCACCCTGCTGCTGCCGGTCGCCTTCATCTACCTGCGCTCGAACGCGACCCGCCGCCAGCCCTGGCAGGTCGAGGAGGCCACCGCCGGCTCGCGGGTCGCGATCGCGCTCGGCCGCTTCGCCGCCGATTGCACGGTGCTGGGGGCGGTGCTGGCGGCGATGACGCTGGCGGGCTGGTTCATCGCCTGGCTGGTGACTCCGCTCGCGAGCATCAATCTCGCCCAGATAACGCTCGGCCTGTGGCTGATCGCGGCGCCGTCGCTGATGGGGGTGGCGGCGATCCGGATCCTGTTCGATTCCTTCCCGGCGACTCGCGGGCCGCTCGGGGAGGTGCTCTATTTCGTCATCTGGATGGCGTCGATCATCACCCCGCTCGCGGGCGCCGAGCGCAACGTGAGCTTCGCCGGCAACATGACCGATTTCGCCGGCTTCGTCCGCCCGCTCACCTACGATCTGCCCCCGGGCCGCGAAAACAATTTCACGATCGGCGCCGGCAAGACGAGCGCTCCGGGCCGGGTCGATCTCGACGTGATGAGCGGCCTGCTCTCGGAAGGCTATGTCGCCTCGCGCTTCGCCTGGGCGGCGCTCGCCGTCCTCGTCGCGGCGCTGGCGGGCCTCGCCTACCGGCCCCACCGCCCGCGCAAGGAGCGCCGCCGCACGGGCCCGCTCGCCCGCCTGCTCGCGCCCGGCGCGCCGCCGGCCGCGCTGAGCGACGCGCCCCCGGCCGGTCCCGCCGGCCTGCCATTGCTGGGCCTGGTCTGGGCCGAAGCCCGGCTGATCGCCGAAGGAAGGCTGTGGCTGCTGCTCGCCGCCCTCGTCGCGGCCGCCGGCATCCTGGTCGATTATCGGCTCGTCGCCAGCCCGGCGGCACTGCTGCTGTTGATCTTCGGCCTCACCGCCCATGCCGGCCGCAGCGAGCAGCCCGGCCTCATCGCGCTGACCCGCACCGCCCCTTATTCCCCCACGCTGCGCCGAGCCGCCTTCGTCGCGGCGGGGCTCGGCTGGTCGCTGCTGCTGGCGCTGCCGGCGGCGGCGGTGCACGGCCTCCAGCCGCTGATCCTCGCGCTCGCGACCGGCGCCGCCGCCGCCCTCGCCGCGATCCTGCTCGGCGCCTGGACCCGCTCGGCCTTCGCGCCGCGGCTGGTGCTGCTGATCGCCTGGTACCTCTACCTCTCGGCGGCTTAGTCCAGCTTCTTGCCCGCGGTCTCGGGCAGCCAGAAGACTGTGACGACCAGCGCCATCGCCACCACCGCGATCGTGTACCAGAGGCCCGAGAAGGGATCGCCGGTGCGGGCGACGATATATTGGCTGATGAACGGCAGGAAGCCGCCGAAATAGCCGGTGCCGATGTGGTAGGGCACCGACAGCGAGGTGTAGCGCACCCGCGCCGGGAACAGCTCGACGAGCAAGGCGGCGACCGGCCCGTAGGTCATCCCCGAGAGAAAGCCGATGACGACGATCGCCAGCACCACCTGGATCGCGCGGCCGAGCGGCGGCGTCGATTTCTCGAGCCGGTAGCCGGCCCCGGCGAGCGCCGGCTCGAGCGCCGCCGGATCCTCGGCGTCGACGATCCGCGACCCGATCCGCACCTGAAAGGAGTCGCCCGACCAGCCCGGCGCCGCCACCAGGGTGTAGGCGATGCCGCGCCGGGTCAGCGTGTCGAGCGCCCGGCCGCAGGGGGTTGCCTGGCGGGTGGCGAAGGGATTGTAGGCGCAGTTCGTGCCCTGCACCGTCACCGGATGGTGCTGCATCGCCGCCGACAGCTCGGGATTGGCGGCCGATGCCATCCAGTGGAACAGGGGGAACATCAGGACGATGGTCAGCGCGTAGCCGAGCACGATCGGCGTCTTGCGGCCGATCTTGTCCGACAGCCAGCCGAACAGGATGAACCAGAACAGGCTGAACATCGCCGCGACGCCGATCATCGCCCGCGCCGCGCTGTCCTCGATCCTGAGCGCGTTCTGGAGGAAATAGAGCGCCTGGAACTGGGCGGTGTACCAGATCACGGTCAGCCCGGCGGCGATGCCGAACAGGGCGACCAGGATCATCCTGGTTCGCCGCGCCCCCCTGAAGCTCTCCCTGAGCGGATTGCGGGCGGTCTCGCCCGCCTCCTTCATCGCCTGGAAGACCGGGCTCTCCTTCAATTTCAGCCGCACCCAGAGCGAAACCGCGAGCAGGACGACCGAGAAGAGGAAGGGAATCCGCCAGCCCCACGCCTCCCAGCTCGCTTTGTCGACGAACCATTCGGAAACCAGCACCACCGCCACCGACAGCAGGAAGCCGCCGATCACGCCGGCCTGGATGAAGCTCGTATAGAAGCCGCGCTTGTTCTGCGGGGCGTGCTCGGCGACGTAGATCGCCGCGCCGCCATATTCGCCGCCGAGCGCCAGCCCCTGGAGCACGCGCAGCAGGACGAGGATCACGGGCGCGGCGACGCCGATCGCCGCATAGCCCGGCACCAGGCCGACCGCGGCGGTGGCGAAGCCCATCAGGGTGATGGTGACGAGGAAGGTATATTTGCGCCCGAGCTTGTCGCCGAGCACGCCGAACAGCACCGCCCCCAGCGGCCGCACCCCGAAGCCGACTCCGAACGAAGCCAAGGCGAGCAGGAATTGCGCGGTCTCGTTGCCGGTCGGGAAAAACTGCTTGCCGATCACCGCGGCGAGCGTCCCGTAGATGAAGAAATCGTACCACTCGAAGATCGTGCCGAGCGTCGAGGCGAAGATCACCAGCCGGTCGCGCTTCGCGTCGACCACATAATCCCTCGCAAGGGCCTCGGCCATCATCCCCTCCCCGGTTTCGATCGAGCTTAAGCGGCGCCGCGAGCTCAGTCGAGGGCCGAGCGTGCCTGCTCCCAGTTGCGGCCGTCGAACGGCGTGAACCTGACGGCGAGCCCGGCGGCATCGTCGAGCGCGTTGAAATTGACGCTCCACGCCTCGGGATGCGAGCGCGGCTGGTAGAAGCTCTTGACCCCGCAGACGGCGCAGAACAGGTGGTTCGCGGCGCCGGTGCCGAAGCGGTAGGAGCTGAGCGATTCCTCACCCGAGAGCAGCACCAAGTCGCCGTGCGGGACGATCAGGTGGCGAAATCCGGTCTTCGCGCAGATCGAGCAATTGCAGTCGAGCACCTCGACCTCGGCCGGCACCTCCGCCTCGAACCGCACCGCCTTGCAATGGCACCCGCCCTGGACTTTCATGTTTTGAGCCTATGCACCACTGCTTCCCGCCCGTCACTCGCGCCGACACCCGGCTGCTCGTCCTGGGCAGCCTGCCCGGCGCGGTCTCGCTCGCCCGGCAGCGCTACTACGCCCATCCGCAAAACCTGTTCTGGCGGCTGATCGGCGCGGTCATCGAACGGGACCTGGTGCCGCTCGATTACGAGGCGCGGCTCGAGGCGCTGCTCGACGCAGGCGTCGGCCTTTGGGACACCGTCGCCGCTGCAACCCGTGAGGGCAGCCTCGATGCCGACATCCGCCTTCACGCGGCCAGCGACCTCGCCGCGCTGGCGGCGACCTTGCCGGACTTGCGGGCGATCGCGTTCAACGGCGGGACCTCCGCCCGGATCGGCCGCAAACAGCTCGCCGGCGTGGACGGCCTCGCCCTCATCGACCTGCCGTCGAGCAGCCCCGCTTATGCAAGCCTGCCTTATCCGCGCAAGCTGGAGGCCTGGCTGGAGCTTCGCGCCTATCTGTGACTTGCGCGTCAGGCGGCTCCGAATCGGATCAATTCGTCAGCGCCCGCAGGCGGCGAGCACGCGCCGGGCGAGCGTGGGCCGGCCGATGACGAGATCGGGGACGTTGGTGTCGGGCCGGTTGTAGGCGAGCGGGCTGCCGTCGAGCCGGCTGGCGTGGAGGCCGGCGGCGAGGGCGACCGCGGCGGGCGCGCAATTGTCCCATTCGTGCTGGCCGCCGGCATGGTAGTAAAGATCCGCCTCGCCGGCGACGACCGCCATCGCCTTGGCCCCGGCCGAGCCCATCGCCACCATTTCCGCGCCGAGCAGAGCGGCGATCTCCGCCGCCTCGGCGGGGGGCCGGCTGCGGCTCACCAGCATCCTGGGGCGGTCCCGGCGGGCCTCGGCGGCGGCGGGCGGCGCCCGGTCCGAGCGGTAGAGCTGGCCAAGCGCCGGGACCGCCACGGCGCCGACCCTGGGGGCGCCGTCCACGGCGAGAGCGACATGGACGGCCCAGTCGTCGCGCCCCTCGCCATATTCGCGGGTGCCGTCGAGCGGATCGATGATCCACACCCGCCGATGGCCGAGCCGGCGGCGGTCGTCGAAGCTCTCCTCGGAGAGCACGGCGTCGGCCGGCCGCCACTGGGCGAGGCCGGCAAGGAGGAAGGCGTTGGCGACCTGGTCGGCGACCGCGCCCAATGCCGTGCCCTGCAGCAAGGCGCTCCGCCGCTGCTCGAGCAGCAATCGCCCCGCTTCCTCGGCGAGATGCGCGGCCAGCTCCCCGTCGGTCAATTCGTCCTCCCTCGGGCGCCCGTTAAACAGGGTTAACGGCTTATTTACCATCCACGTTTACCACTCTCTGCCACGGGAGTTTTTCCCGGGGGGACGAACCATGTTGATCTTCCTGACGGCGGCCCTCCTGGCCGGGTCCAAGATCCAGATCGACCGCGAAGCGCTCGATTTGCAGGCGCGTGCCGAAGCGCTCCAGCCCCGCACCCGCACCCGCGCCGCCCAGCCGGTCCGCCGGCCGGCGCCGCGGCGCGCCTCGGGCGGCAACGCGCTCGACCTTTCCCAGATCACGACCATCTGCCGCGCCGCCGGCGAGCAGGCGGACCCGGCCGGCTTCATCGGCCGGCTGAGCAGCGCCTATTCGCTGAGCGCCGACGACAGCGCCTCGCTCCGCTCCAGCTGCGCCGCCTACCTGGCCGGCCGGGCCGACGCGCGGCGGACCTCGGGGGGCAGCACCTACTAATCGTTTTGCGACTGGTCTGACGGCGAATACTATGCTTTACGCGCAATAGCGCGGGGGCAGAGCATGAAATTGCTGTCGATCTTCGGGACCCGGCCGGAGGCGGTCAAGCTGGCTCCGATCCTGCTCGCGCTCGACGGCGAGCCCGGCATCGTCTCGCAGGTCTGCGTCACCGGCCAGCATCGCGAGCTGATCGATCCGGTGCTCGACTTCTTCTGCATCGCGCCCGATTTCGATCTCGGCGCGATGCAGCCCGGCCAGGGCCTCAACCGCCTCGCCGCCCGGCTGATCAAGCGGCTCGATCCGATCCTCGCCGGAGCGCGGCCCGATCGAATCCTCGTCCAGGGCGATACGACCAGCGCGTTCGCGGCCGCGCTCGCCGCCTTCCACCGGGGCATTCCCGTCGCCCATGTCGAGGCGGGCCTGCGCACCTACCGGCCGGGCGCGCCCTTCCCCGAGGAGGCGAACCGGCGCGCCATCGCCCTGCTCGCCGACATGCATTTCGCGCCGACCCCGGCGGCGAAGGCCAATCTCGCCGCCGAACGGCTTCACGGCGCCGTCCACGTCACCGGCAATAGCGGCCTCGATTCCCTGCGCCTCGTCCTCGGCCAGATCGGCCCGGCGCCGGCCGCCGAGGCCGGAGCCAGGCTGGTCCTCGTCACCTGCCATCGCCGCGAGAGCTTCGGCGCGCCCTTTGCCGGCATCGCCGCGGCGCTCGCCCGGCTGGCGGCCCGGCCCGGCGTCGAGATCCTTTTCCTGCGCCATCCCAATCCGGGCATCGGCGCGGCGCCGGCCGGCGCCCGCACGCTGCCGCCTCTGGGCCTCGCCGAGTTCGTCCGGCTGATGCAGCGCGCCGACCTGATCCTCACCGATTCGGGCGGCGTCCAGGAGGAGGCGGCGGCGCTCGGCAGGCCGGTGGTGATCCTGCGCGAGGCGACCGAGCGGCCCGAGGGGGCGGCCATGCTCGCCGGGGCCGATCCCGACCGCATCGTCCATGCCGCCGAGGCGTGGCTCGAAGGGACGCTGCCGCCGCCGGCTCCGTCCGACGCCTATGGCGACGGCTTCGCCGCGACGCGGATCGTCGATGCGCTGGCCGGCCGGCCGGTGGACGAGTTCAGCCCGAATCGGCTAGCGCCGACCGGGTGGAGCGCGCTGACTTCCTGATCCTAGGCGGCGGCATTGCCGGCCTGTCCGCGGCGGCGCGCCTCGCCCGCCACGGCCGCGCCGTCCTGCTCGAGGGCGAGGAGGCGCTCGGCTATCACAGCTCGGGGCGCAGCGTCTCGTTCAGCCATTACGGCATCGGCGGGGATGTCGTCAGGGCGCTTACCGCCTACAGCCGGCCGGCGCTGGCACCGCCGCTCGGCCAGCCCTTCCCGACCCTCTATTTCGCCGACGAAAAAACGCTGACACGCCTCGCCCTTCTGGCCGACGACATCGCCCGATTCAGCGACGACATCCGCACTTTGGACCGACGCGCCATGGCCGCCTGGTTCCCACCGCTTCGCCCCGCCGCTGTCCGCGGGCTGCTCGATCCGAGCGGGCTCAAGCTCGACGCCGACCTCATCCTCCAGACCCTCGCCCGCGAGATCCGGGCCGCCGGCAGCGCCGTGCTGTTGGGGCATCGGGTCGCGGCGATCGAGCCGGGCTGGACGGTCCGCACCGAAGCCGGCGAGCGTTTCGCCGCGCCGGTGCTGGTCAATGCGGCGGGCGCCTGGGCCGACCAGGTCGCCCTGCTCGCCGGGGTGGCGCCGCTCGGCCTGAGCCCCAGGCGCCGGACGATCATCGTCGTCGAGGCGCCGCCCGAATCCGCCGGCTGGCCGTTCGTGCACAGCGTGGCCGGCGATTTCTATCTGCTGCCCGAGGCGGGCCGGCTGCTCGTCTCGCCGGTCGACGAGGTGCCGGCCGACCCGGGCGACGCCCAGCCCGAGGATTACGACGTCGCTTTGGCCGCCGACCGGCTGGAACATTATACGACGATCGAGCTGACCCGCATCGCCCACCGCTGGGCGGGCCTCCGGACCTTCACCCATGACCGGGTCCCGACCGCGGGCTTCGCGGCCGATGCGCCGGGCTTCTTCTGGCTGGCGGGCCAGGGCGGCTACGGCTTCCAGACCGCGCCGGCGATGGCCGCAATCGCCGAGGCGCTGATCACCGGCGCCGCCTGGCCGAAAGGGCTTGCCGAACTAGGTGTATTAGTGGAACAAGTCGCTCCGGGCCGAGGCGCCCGATCCTGAAGCGGAACCCCGTGTCGAGCATCCCCTTCCCCTCCTCCGGCATCTCCCGCGACACCTGGGGCGAGCTTTCCGCCAGGGACCGCGCCCGGATCGAGCAGGCCGTCCACGAGCTCGCCAAGGTGAGGAGCCTGGCCCAAGCGGACTTCGAGGCGGACACCGGCCGCGCCTATGGCGCCGACCGGCCCGTCTGGGAGACGGTCGAGCCGCCGGTGCGGGCCTATTATCTCAACCGCGCCTTTGCCATCGCCCGGCCGGTCTCGCTCACCCCGGAGGACCTCGAGGGCGAGCGGCCGGGCGTGGTCGAGACCATCCTCGCCCTCCACCGCCGCCGCCAGGACCGGGCCAGCCGGATCGTCCGCAAGACGACCAGATATGTGCTTCGCGGCCTCGCTCTGGCCTTCGCCGCGCTCGTCCTGTGGCTGGCGGTGACGGCGCCGCTCTCCCAGTCGCTGCAGCCGATCGCGGCGCCGAGCTTCCTCGTCCTCGCCGCCGACGGCCAGCCGATCGCCCGGCGCGGCGCGGTGCGCGCCGCCCCCGTCGACGTGATGAAGCTGCCGCCCCATGTCGGCCAGGCGTTCATCGCGATCGAGGACCGCCGCTTCTTCCAGCATGTCGGCATCGATCCGTGGAGCATCGGCCGCGCCTTCTTCCGCAACTGGCAGGCGGGCCGGGTCCGCGAAGGGGGCAGCACGATCAGCCAGCAGCTCGCCAAGACCAGCTTCACCGGCGGCGAGCGGACCTGGGGCCGCAAGGCGCAGGAGGCGCTGATCACGCTCTGGCTCGAGGCCCGGCTCTCCAAGGAGGAGATCCTCAGCCGCTATCTCTCCAACGTCTATTTCGGCAACAACATCTACGGCCTGCGCGCCGCCGCCCGCTTCTATTTCAACACCGCTCCCGAGCAGCTGACCCTCGCCCAGGCGGCGATGCTCGCGGGCCTCGTCAACGCGCCCAACCGGCTCGCCCCCAACCGCAATTTCGCCGGCGCCCGCCACCGCGCCCGGCTGGTGCTCGCGGCGATGGCCGAGATCGGCTTCATCGGCGAGGCCGAGCCGGCCCGGGTGCGCCCGGCGCGGCTGCGGCTCGCGCCGGGCGACAACGTCCCGACCGGCACCTATTTCGCCGACTGGATCCTCTCCGGCGTCCAGAATGCCGACCAGGAGGAATATGGCGAGCGGCGGATCGCGACGACGCTCGAGCGCCGCCTCCAGCGCGCCGCGATCCGCGCCTTCCGCACCGCCGGCATCGGCTCGCGCCAGGCCGCTCTGGTGGCGATGCGCACCGACGGCCGGATCGTGGCGATGCTGGGCGGGCGCGATTACGGGCGGAGCCCGTTCAACCGGGCGACGATGGGCCGCCGCCAATCGGGCTCGACCTTCAAGCTCTTCGTCTATCTCGCCGCTTTGCGCTCGGGCCTCGATCCCGATTCGCCGATCGCCGACCGGCCGATCACGATCGGCGGCTGGACGCCGCGCAATTCGAGCGGCGTCTATCGCGGCGAGATCCCGCTGCGCGACGCCTTCGCTTTGTCGAGCAACGTCGCCGCGGTCCGGCTCGCCCAGCGGGTCGGGCTCGGCAACGTCATCCAGGCGGCGCGCGATCTCGGCGTCACCGCGCCGATCCCGGCCAACGATCCCAGCATCGCGCTCGGCACCTCGGACGTCAGCCTGCTCGAGATGACCGCGGCCTATGCCGCGGTCGCCGCCGGCCGCTATCCGCTCAGCCCCCGCGGGCTTGCCGGCGAGCCCGAGGACCAGGGCCTCATCGCCGGCATCTTCCGCCGCCAGCCGGCGCCGCGCGGCGACCGCGCCTTCGCCGACATGCGCGAGCTGCTCCGCGAGGCGGTCGAGCGCGGCACCGGCCGCGCCGCCGCGCTGCCGATCGCTGCCTTCGGCAAGACCGGCACGACCCAGGATTCGCGCGACGCCCTGTTCATCGGCTTTGCAGGGGACCTCGTCGTCGGCATATGGGTCGGCAATGACGACAACCGGCCGATGCGGGGCGTCACCGGCGGCGGGCTTCCCGCCAGGATCTGGCGCAGCTTCATGGCCGACGCGCTCAATCTGCCGGCGCGGCCGCCCAAGCCGCCCGCCGAAGACGAGGGCGAGGAGGATCTGGGCGACATCATAGCCCGTGCGCTGCGCCGGATCGGCCTGACGGATTAGGGTCGGGACTCGATTGGAAAAGGAATGGCTGAGGGCCAAGCGGGGAGAGTCATTCCGGCGAAAGCCGGAATCCATGGACTCCGATCTATTCAGAAAGGCGCCGCCCTTCCCATCCGCATTTCACCGTCCGTGTTCATGGGTCCCGGCTTTCGCCGGGATGACTCCTTGGTTTCTGTCGCCGGCAGCGGCCCCCGGGTGCAATCGTGACTTGATCGGCGGCGTTCAAAATGCTGACTGGCGCGGCCATGGCCGCCGCCGCTTCCACGACCGAACCGACGCCGCCGCCGCAGCCGCCGATCTCGCGGGTGCGGCTGGTCAAGCGGGCGATCAAGATCGCCGCGGCTTTGTTCCTCGCCGCGATCCTGTGGCTGCTGATCACCGCGCCTCTGTCGCGTTCGCTCGGGCCGGTCGCGGCGCCGAGCATCACCATCCTTTCGGCCGAGGGCGAGCCGATCGCCCGGCGCGGCGCGATCATCGGCGAGCCGGTCGACGTGATGGCGCTGCCGCCGCATGTCGGCCAGGCCTTCCTGGCGATCGAGGACCGCCGCTTCTTCCAGCATGTCGGCATCGATCCCTGGGGGATCGGCCGGGCGCTGTGGCGCGACCTGCGCGCCGGCCGGCTGATCGAGGGCGGCAGCACGATCAGCCAGCAGCTCGCCAAGACCAGCTTCCTCTCGCCGGACCGCACCCCCGCCCGCAAGGCGCAGGAAGCGCTGATCGCGCTCTGGCTGGAAGCCTGGCTTTCCAAGGAGGAGATCCTCAGCCGCTACCTTTCCAACGTCTATTTCGGCGACAACGTCTATGGGCTGCGCGCCGCCGCCCGCCATTATTTCAACGTCGATCCCGAGCATCTCACCCTCGCCCAGGCGGCGATGCTGGCCGGCGTCGTCAACGCGCCGAGCCGGCTCGCGCCGACCACCAACCTCGCCGCCGCCCGCGCCCGCGCCCGGCTGGTCCTGCAGGCGATGCGCGAGGTCGGCTATATCGACGATGCCCGGTTCGCCGCGGCGAGCCCGGCCCGGGTCCGCCGCGGCCCGCGCGACGACGTCCCCACCGGCACCTATTTCGCCGACTGGGTGCTGCCCCAGGCGGCCGAGCTGACCGACGAGGGCTACGGCCAGCGCCTCGTCCAGACCACGCTCGAGGGCGATCTCCAGCGCCTTGCCGTCCGCGCCGTCCGCCGCGCCGGCCTCGGCCGCGCCCAGGCCGCTTTGGTGGCGATGCGCCTCGACGGCCGCGTGGTCGCCATGGTCGGCGGCAAGGATTATGCGGCATCGCCGTTCAACCGCGCCGTCCAGGCCCGCCGCCAGCCGGGCTCGGCGTTCAAATTGTTCGTCTATCTCGCCGCCTTCCGCCACGGCCTGACCCCGTCGACGCCGGTGGACGACCGGCCGATCCGGCTCGGCAACTGGCAGCCGCGCAATTATGGCGACGCCTATCGCGGGCCCGAGCTGCTGCGCGACGCGGTCGCCTATTCGAGCAATTCGGTGGCGGTCCAGGTTTCCGAGCGGATCGGCCGCAACAACGTCATCCGCGCCGCCCGCGATCTCGGCATCACCACCCCCTTGCGGCCCGATCCGAGCCTGCCGCTGGGGGTCAACAACGTCACCCTGCTCGAATTGACCGCCGCCTACGCAGCGGTCGCCGCCGGCCGCTACCCGATCCGGCCGCACGGCCTGCCGCCCGACCGCGGCTGGTTCGGCTGGGGCGGCGACGGCAACCGGCCGGTCGCCCGCGACCGCGCCTTCCCGATGCTGCGCGACGTGCTCTACGCGGTCGTCCAGCGCGGCACCGGCCGGGCGGCCGCTCTGTCGGTGCCGACCTTCGGCAAGACCGGCACCACCTCCGACTATCGCGACGCCTGGTTCATCGGCTTCGCCGGCGATCTCGTCGTCGGGGTGTGGATCGGCAATGACGACAACCGGCCGCTGCCCGGCACCGCCGGCGGCGGGCTGCCGGCGCGGATCTGGCGCAGCTTCATGGCCGAGGCGCTCGGCACCGCCCCGGCGCGGCCGGCGCCGAGCGTGCCGCTCTACAAGGCCGACCAGGAGGCCAACGCCGCGACCGCGAACGCGGCCGAGCCCGCCGCGCCCCCGCCCGAGGAGCCGGCGCCGGCGCCGGTCCCGGCCCCCGAGGCCGCCGCGCCGCCGCCGGCGCCGAAGGAAGAAGCGCCGCCGCCCACCTAGCCTCCAACCGCTCATCCTGAGGAGCCGGTGAGCCTGTCGCCGGCTTAGTGACTGTCACTAGTGACAGTCACTAGTGACAGTCACTATTTGTTCCTCCTCAGGATGAGCGGTTGGTAAATAGGGACAGTCCCTATTTTAATCAGTCGAGGAACAATTCGGCTGCGGCCTCGACGATGGCGTCGGCGTCGAGGCGGTAGGCGCGGTAGAGGTCGGGGAGGTTGCCGGTCTGGCCGAAGCGCTCGATGCCGAGCGGGCTGACCTTGTGGCCGGCGACGCCGCCGAGCCAGGACAAGGAGGCGGGCGCGCCGTCGATCAGGGTGACGAGGCCGGCATCGGCGGCGAGCGGCGCGAGCAGCCGCTCGACATGGCTGGTGCCGGCGCCGCCGCCCGCCCAGCGCGCCGAGCGCCGGGCGCTCCAGCCGCGATGGAGCAGATCGGGCGAGGTCACGGCGAGCAGGCCGAGCCCGGGCACGTCGTCCTTCAGCGCCTCCCAGGCGGCGAGCGCCTCGGGGGCGAGGGCGCCGCAATAGACGAGCGCCGCCGCCGCCCCCGGCGCGGGCGCGTGCAGCCAATAGCCGCCGGCGAGCGCGCCCTCCCGCCAGGACTCGTCCGGCCGCCGCACCTGGGCGATCGACCGGGTGGTGAGGCGCAGATAGACGCTCTCGCCGTCGGCGCGCTGGAGCAGCCGGAAGCCCTCCTCGACGATCAGCGCGAGCTCGTCGGCGAAGGCGGGCTCATAATGCCTGAGCCCGGGCTGGCCGAGCGCGATCAGCGGCGGGTTGATCGACTGGTGGGCGCCGCCCTCCGGCCCCAGCGTCACCCCGGAAGGCGTCGCCACCAGGATGAAACGCGCGTCCTGGTAGCAGGCATAGTTGAGCGCATCGAGGCCGCGGGCGATGAACGGATCGTAGACGGTGCCGATCGGAAACAGCCGCTCCCCGAACAGCTCGCCGGCGAGCCCCAGAGCGGCCAGCATCAGGAACAAATTGTTCTCGGCGATGCCCAGCTCGATATGCTGGCCGGCTGCGCTGGCGCCCCATTTCTGGGCCGAGGGGATTTTCGCCGCGGCGAACACATCCGGTAAATCCCCTCGCCGAAACAAGCCGCGCTGGTTCACCCACGCCCCGAGATTGGTCGATACCGTCACGTCCGGCGAGGTCGTGACGATGCGGTCGGCGAGCGGCCCGCCGGCGCGGGAGAGATCGAGCAGGATGCGGCCGAACGCGGCCTGGGTCGATTGCTCCTCGCCGGCCGGCGCCGCGATCTCGGGCACTTCGGCGACGTCCCAGGGCCGCGCCCGTTTCTCGCGGGCGATGCGGCATTCCGCGACCAGCGCCCTCGCCGCCGCTTCGCTGTTGCCGCCGAGCCCCGCCCAGGGCTCCCATTCCTCGCCTTCGGCGATCCCCATCGCCTCGCGCAGGGCGGCCGCCTGGCCCGGGTTCATCAGCCCGGCATGATTGTCCTTATGGCCGGCGAAGGGCAGGCCGAAGCCCTTGATCGTGTAGGCGATGAACAGGGTCGGGACGTCGTCCCGGGCAGCGTCGAACGCCTCGACCAAAGCCGCCATGTCGTGGCCGCCGAGATTGGTCATCAGCGCGTGCAGCGCGGCATCGTCATGGGCGTCGAGGATCGGCTTTGCCGCCGGCGCCTCCTTCGCCAGCCGCTCGCGCCAGGCGGCGCCGCCCAGATAGGTGAGCGCCGCATAATCGGCGTTGGAGACCGCTTCGAGCCAGGCCTCGAGCGCCGCCCCGCCTTTGCCGCGGAACGCCGCCTCGAGCGCGCGGCCGTATTTGAGGGTCACCACCCGCCAGCCGCAGCTCGCGAAGATCTCGTCGAAGCGGCGGAACATGCGTTCGGCGGTGGTCGCGTCGAGCGACTGGCGGTTGTAATCGACGATCCACCAGCAATTGCGGATGTCGTGCTTATAGGCTTCGATCAGGCATTCGTAGATATTGCCCTCGTCCAATTCGGCATCGCCCATCAGCGCGATCATCCGCCCGGCCTCCTCCGGCTTCATCAGGCCGTGGGCGACGAGATAATCCTGGACGAGGCTGGCGAAGGCGGTGATCGCGACGCCGAGGCCGACCGAGCCGGTCGAGAAATCGACCGGGATCCGGTCCTTGGTCCGGCTCGGATAGGACTGCATGCCGCCATAGCCGCGAAACGCCGCCAGCTGGTCGCGGCTCTGCGAGCCGAGCAGATAGTGGACGGCGTGAAGCAGCGGCCCGGCATGGGGCTTGACCGCGACCTTGTCGTTGGGCCCGAGCGCATGGAAATAGAGCGCCGCCATGATCGCGCTCATCGACGCGCAGCTCGCCTGGTGGCCGCCGACCTTCAATCCGTCGGCGCTTTCGCGGAGATGGTTGGCGTGGTGGATCGTCCACGCCGACAGCCAGCGCAGGCGATCGTCGATCAGGCGGAGCGCGTCGAGATCGGGGCCTTCTCTTTTCTTCAGCATGGCCGGCCCATAACGTCATTCCGGCGAAATTGAACAGGCCCGCATGTCTCCCCGGACCGGACCGCCTTCCCCGGCATCGCTTCTCCCCCTTACTCTGTCTGAAGCCATTTTCGATGAAGCCGCAAATGGTTAGGTGAATGTCTCGCTTGCAAAGCCGGCGCGAGTAGAGGTAGGTCGATTCCAGCGGTTTCGCCTTTGTCTCGGTGAGTGACCCGGGGGGGTCAGCGAATGCAGGCCAATGCAGGGGCGCGTCGCGCGCCCATTCTTGCGCAGGACCCGGCCGTGCGGCCCGGCGACGACCTCGCCCCGGCGCGCACGGAGCCGATCGACGCCGCGCAACTCGCGACCCTGCCGGGCAATCAGAAGGCCGCGCCCGGACCCGCGGCGCTCGCCGGCGCGGGCGCGCAGCTGATCGGCACCGACGGCGACGACGTCCTGACCGGGACCGCGTCCGCCGACACGATCGCAAGCAGCTGGGGCAACGATATCGTCGACGGCGGCGGCGGCGACGATGTCATCGTCGATTCGGGCGGGAGCAGCATCCTGCGCGGCGGCGCCGGCAACGATTTCATCCGTTTCTACAACCAGTCGCAGGGAACGGTCACCGCCGATCTGGTCTTCACCAATGTCGTCGAGGCCGGCGACGGCGACGACAATGTCCGGATCGAGCTTGCCGTCCATCAGCGGCTGACCGTCGATCTCGGCGCCGGCAGTGATCTGCTGACCGTGGCCGCGCCCTATGCCTACGACAACGACGCCCGAATCACGACCGGTTCCGGAGCGGACCGGATCGTGCTCGATTACATTTACGGCCGCGGGCTCCTGTCGCAGCAGTCGGGCCTGATCGTCACCGATTTCACCGCCGGCAATGGCGGCGACATTCTCGATCTCGGCGGCATGCTGAAGGGGCTGCTCGCTTATACCGATTTCGCCGGCAATCCCTTCGCCAGCGGCTATCTGAAGCTGATCCAGGACGGCGCCGACGTGATCGTCCGGGTCGACCTCGACGGCAACGGCCCGGCCGGCAGCGGCTGGTATATCCGCGACGTCGTCCGACTGACCAACGTCTCGGCGGCCGCGCTCACCGCCTACAACCTCGCCGGCTACGATCCGGGCGGCGCCGCGCCCGGCCACAGCACGGCCACCGGCACCGCCGCCGGCGAGTGGCTGAACGCGAACGTCGGCGGCTCCGATCTGAACGGGCTCGGCGGCGACGACCGGCTGACCGGCGGCATCGGCTCCGATCTTCTCGACGGCGGTGCCGGCAACGACATCATCGAGGGCGGGCTCGGCGACGACATTTTGCGCGGCGGCGATGGCGACGACGTGCTCGACGACGATTTCGGCAACGACGTCTTCGAAGGCGGCGCCGGCAACGACATCATCGCGATCGCGCGGCCGATCCTGCCCTACCTGCTTGCCCCGATCCATGAAAACGTCACGATCAATGCCGGCGACGGCGACGATTATGTCAGCTTCCAGATCGCCTTCGAGCCCGACAACCGCCGCGAGACGACGCTGGCGATCGATCTCGGCGCCGGCAACGATCGGGTCGAATTCTTCCACATCGTCTCCGACGCCCACCTGACGCTGGGCGCCGGCCAGGACCGGGTGATCTTCGACCGCTTCTATTTCAGCGACCAGGGCTATGGCGAGGCGGCAACGCTCGCGCCGCTGATCATCACCGACTTCGCCGCCGGCAATGGCGGTGACGTGCTCGAGCTCGACAGCCTGCTGATCACCGGCAACGGCGTCAACCCCGCGAACAATCCGTTCGCGACCGGCCATCTGCGCCTGCAGCAGGCGGGCGCCGACACCCGCGTCATCTTCGACTATTACGGCAACGGCAATTCGACCTATTTCACCACCATCGCGGTGCTCGCCAACGTCAACGCCGCGAGCCTGACCGCCTTCAATTTCGGCGGCTATGCGCCCGACGGCTCGGCCTCGTCCTACACCGTCGCCGGCGGCACCGCGGGCGATGACCACCTCACCGGCAGCTGGAACAGCGACACGATCAACGGCGGCGCCGGCAACGACACGATCGAGGAGCACAAGGGCGGCGCCGACACGCTCATCGGCGGCGACGGCGACGACACGATCATCGTCGACCACCCCAATTGGGCTCAAACTCCGGAAGTCGTCACGATCGACGCCGGCACGGGCACTGACAGCGTCACCTTCGCCGGCAATTACGGGCGGCTGAATGTCGACCTCGGTGCCGGCGACGACCGGCTGCGATTCTATGCCGCCCCGCTCAACGGGGCGTTCGTCACCCTCGGCGCCGGTGCCGACACGCTTGCGATCGACGACTTCATGGTGACCCAGCTGACCGGGCCGATCACCGTCCTCGATTTCGCCACCGGCGCCGGCGGCGACCGGCTCGACTGGAACTTCTACGCGCTCGACAAGCTGCTCCCGTACCACCCCAGCAGCAATCCCCGTTTCCTCGTCGTCGAGGGCTACAATCCGTTCCTCGGGGAGGATGCGCGGCTCGTTCAATCGGGCGCCGATACGCTGCTCCAGATCAATCTCAATGCGAACCGGGGCTATGCGGCGAACTATCAGACTCTGATCACCTTCGCGAATACGAGCGTCGCCGCCTTCACCGCCTACAATCTCGGCTTCAACCTCTATACCCCCACCCTCGCCGGCACCGCCGGCAACGACGTCCTCACCGGAACCGCCGGCGGCGACGTCATCAACGGCGATGCCGGCAACGACCAGCTCGACGGGGCCGGCGGCGACGATGTCCTGCGCGGGCATGACGGCAGCGATTCGCTGACCGGGGGCGCGGGTCTCGACCATCTCGACGGCGGCGCCGGCGACGACAACCTCAGCGGCGGGGGCGATGCCGACTGGCTGAGCGGCGGCGCCGGCCGCGACACGGTCGACGGCGGCGGCGGCGACGATCTCGTCATCGATACCGATGGCAGCGACGTCATTCTCGGCGGCCCGGGCAATGACGAGATCAAGATCTCAGTGGACCCGAGCGCCGGCGGGACGATCGGCTCGACCGATGCAGGCGACGGCAACGACTTCGTCATCATCGGCGGAACGGCGGGCTATTCGGTCAATCTCGGCGCCGGCGACGATCGTGTCCAACTGGTGGCCCCGGTCGGCCTGCTGCTCGGGCCGGGCCGCGACACGGTCTCCTACGCGCCCTGGAACCGGAGCACGGGCACGCTCGTCCTGACCGATTTCACGCCCGGCGATTCCGGCGACATTTTCGACCTGCTGGCTTGCCTCCGCGGACCGATGACTTTCAGCGGCGGGCAGGGGCTGCTGAATCTCGGCTATTCCGACTTCTCGCCCGACTATAATCCGTTCGCGCTCGGCTATGCCGAGCTGCGCCAGGTCGGCAGCGACGTCTTGCTCTATGCCTTCCCCGACGGCACCGACGACAGCGACATCTATACGCCTGTCCCGCTGGCGAGCTTCGCCAACACGACGCTGGCCCAGCTCACCGCCGCCAATTTCGGCGGCTACGATCCGCACGTCGTGCCGAACCGGGTCACGGTGATCAAGGGCGACGTCACCATCGCTGCCGGCCAGACCGTCGAGGCGACCAACGTCGCGCCGTTCCAGGTCTTCCTGCTCGATTTCTACAGCGGCCATTTCCTGTTCAGGAATCTGTCCGGCCTCGCCAATTTCGTCAATCACGGCACGGTCACGAGCCGGCTGACCGAGGGCGGCTTCGGGCCGCTCGCCGGCGTCGTCGTCGACAACGGCATGTCCGCGGGTGGATCCTTCGTGAACGCCGCCGACGGCCGCTTCATCGTCCAGTCGACCTTCGCCGATCAGTCGGGCGACATTAGCGCAGGGCGCACCTACGGCTTCTATGCAGGCTCGCTGTCGGTCGAGTTCCGCAACGACGGCTATTTCGAGGTCAGCGCCGCGAGCGGCACCGCCTACGGCCTGCTCGGCGGCTACGACACGCGCGGCCAGCCGATCGTCAACACCGGCACCTTCATCGTCACCAGCGCCTACGACGCGATCGGCTTCCAGGTCGGCTGGGCTTCGCCTTTCTCCAACACCGGCACGATCTCGGTCACCGGCCAGGATTATGCGATCGGCATCTACCTGGTCGATTATTACGGCTCCAGATTCTACAACGGCGGCGCGATCACGGTCGCGACCAATCCCAATTCGCCTTACGGGTCGATCGGCGTTCTCGCCACGCACGGCCAAGTCTACGCTTATGTCTATATCAATGCCGGCACGATCACCGCCGACATCGCTTTCTATTCCGACGACAGCGATTCCCAGACGTTCGACAATAGCGACCAATTGTACAACAGCGGCCAGATCCATGGCGACGTCATCCTGGGCAACGGCAGTGACAGCCTGGTCAATACCGGCACCATTTCCGGCTATATCGACCTCGGCCTCGGCTTCGACGCTTACGACGGCAGCTCGGGCTGGCTTTCCGGCACGGTCGACGGCGGCGCGGGCGACGACCTGATCCTCGGCGGCGGCAATGGCGAGACTCTGTTCGGCGGCACCGGCGCCGACAGGATCTATGGCGGCGGCGGCAACGACATTCTCGTCGGCGGCCGCGGTTCGGACGCGCTCGACGGCAGCGGCGGGTTCGACCTCGTCTCCTATATCGACTCGTGGGGCGGCGTCAGCATCGACTTCGCATCGGGCCAGACCACCGGCGGCGGCGGCATCGACCGGTTCCGCGCCGGTGGTCTGGCCCGAGGCTCCGCTTATGGCGACACCCTGACCGGGGGGGCGGCCGGCGACTATCTCGAAGGCGCCGGCGGCAACGACGCGATATCGGGCGGCGGCGGCAACGACCTTATCCTTGGCGACACCGGCGACGACCTCATGACCGGCGGCGCCGGCGCCGACCTGTTCCTGGTTTCGGCGGGCGACGGCGCCGATGTCGTCACCGACTTCAATCCGCTCGAGGACAGGCTCGAAATCCACGGCTTCGCGGCCGCCAGCCAGATCCAGCAGATCGGCGCCGACACCCGGGTCACTCTGTCCGCGAGCCAGAGCGTCCTGCTTCGCAACGTGCAGGCGTCGGGTCTGAACGGGACCAATCTGGTCTTCGATCCGGTGCCGCTCGGTCCGGACCCGGCGGCGACGCCGTTCGTGTTCGGGACTCAGGACTCCCGCGACAGCTTCACCCTCTACGCCGGCGAGATCGTCCGGATCGTCGATCCCGCTCCGATCGTGGCGGCCGAGGTGCTCGTCCGCCAGACCGGCGTCGATTTCCTCAGCTTCGAGGGCACCGCCTCGGCGATCATCGCCGGCTCGCTGATCCTCGAGGTCACCGCCAACTGGGGGATCGCCGAGGGCTGCCTGGGCCCGTTCGAGGTCACTCTGCTCGCGACCGGCAGAATCGACGTGCTCACCTCGGGCGCCGTGTCCGCGGTCGGCATATACGGCGGCTCGCTGCTCAGCAGCGGCCATTTGCGGGTCGTTTCGACGAACAGCGCGGCGCCGGTGCTCGACGATTATGACATCCGCACGACCCGGCCCGAAGTGGCGGCGAGCAGCGCGGTCGGGGTCTATTGCGACCGGAGCAATGCGATCCTCATCAACGACGGCACGATCGAAGTTTCCTCGAGCAGGATGTCGAGCGGTCTTTTGATCTACAACAGCAACGACAATGGCGGCGTCTGGAACAGCGGCGACATTCTCGTCAGCGGCGGTATCGCCAGCATCGGCGTGCTGTTTCAGGGCGCCGCCCATCCCGCGGTCTCGAACCGGCCGGCCTTCGTCAATTCGGGCGACATCGTCGTCACCGATTCCACCGCGCTCGCCGACAGCGTCGGCCTGGCGCTCTCGTTCAGCACGTTCGGCGGCGGCGGCATCGGCGTCAATGTGTGGAACAGCGGCCTGATCCAGGCCGATTATGCGATCCAATGGCACGTCGTCGTCACGCCCGACGTCGGCGGTCCGGCCAATATCTACAATAGCGGCGAGTTGCGCGGCCTGGTCGATCTCAGCTTCGGCGCCGAATCGCTCTACAATCGCGGCCTGATCACCGGCCGCATCGATCTCCAGGGCGGCAACGACCTGTTCGACGGCCGCGGCGGCAGCCAGGCGGGCGGCGTGTTCGGCGGCGCCGGCAACGACACCCTGCTCGGCGGCAGCGGCGTCGATCTCATCGACGGCGGCGCCGACGACGACGTCATCGCCGGCGGCGCCGGCAACGACGTTCTGACCGGCGGCGCCGGCAACGATATCTTCCACTTCGAGGCCGGGTTCGGCGCCGACACGATCACCGATTTCCGGCCGAGCAGTGGCGAGGATTCGCTGCGTATCTCCGGCTACAGCAATTATGTGTCGATCCAGCAGCAGGGCGCCGACACGCTGATCACCTTCTCGGCGAGCGATTCGATCCTGCTGAAAAACGTCCTTGCCTCCAGCCTCGCGCCGGCGCTGGACTTCGCTTTCTCGGCGGCCCCGCTCGCAGCCGCCAGCATTCCGGCCGCGCCGGCGCAGCCGGCCGGGACCGACTTCCCGTTCAATCCGAGCCCGCCACCGGTCTTCGCGGTGGCGCCGCCGGTCACCCTCACCGGCACGCCGGGCGCCGACACGTTGATCGGCGGCGACGTCAACGACGCCCTCTCGGGCGCCGGCGGCGACGATTATATCGACGGCGGCGCGGGCATGGACGTCATCGAGGGCGGCGAAGGCGCCGACGACCTCATCGGCGGCAGCGGCGCCGACCGGTTCGTCTATCGGGCGCTGACCGATTCCGTCTCGAAGAGCGAAGACTGGATCTACGATTTCGAGACCGGCATCGACAAGCTCGACCTTCGGGCGCTGAGCCTGACCGGCCTCGACTGGACCCAGCAGAGCGATGCCTCCGGAACCTTCCAGAGCGTCACCGCCAGCACCGCCGCCGGGACGATGCGCCTGCGCGTCTACGGCCAGCTCGCGCTCGACGACTTCATCGTCTCGTCGGTGACCGTCACGGGCACGCCGGGACCGGACAATCTCAGCTTCACCACGTTCAGCGCCCAGCTGTTCGGGCTCGGCGGCGACGATCAGCTGAGCTCGGGGGCGGGCAATGACTATCTCGACGGCGGCGCCGGCGCGGACACGATGTCGGGCGGCGCCGGCAACGACGTCTATCTCGTCGACGATGGCGGCGACCTGGTGATCGAGGCGGCTGGCGGCGGGCGCGACGTCGTCTATGCGTCGGTCTCCTGCACGCTCGCGGCCGGTTCCGAGGTCGAAATCCTCGCCGCGATCAGCCAGGCCGCGACGGCGCCGCTGGTGCTGATCGGCAACGGCTTCGCCAACGAGCTATACGGCAATGCCGGGGGCAATTATCTCGACGGCGGCGGCAGTGCCGACTATCTGACGGGCTTCGGCGGCGACGACGTCTACATCGTCGATCAGGCCGGCGACCGGGCCGTCGAGGCGGCGGGCGGCGGGCGCGACCTCGTCTATACGTCGGTCTCCTACGCGCTCGCGGCGGGCTCCGAGATCGAGCTGCTTGTCACGGCCAGCCAGTCGGCGACGACCCCGCTGACTCTGGTCGGCAACGAATTCGGCCAGTTCCTCTATGGCAATGCCGGCGCCAATTATCTCGACGGCGGCTCGGGCAACGATACCCTGGTCGGCTTCGGCGGCGACGATTCCTATGTCGTCGACGACGTCAACGACTATGTCGCCGAGGTCGCCGGCGGCGGCAACGACATCGTCTATGTGCGCGGCAGCTTCTCGCTGGGGGCGGACCAGGAGGTCGAGACGCTGGCGGCGCTGAGCCAGGCGGGGACCGCGCCGATCGTCATCGTCGGCAACAATGTCAACCAGATCCTCTACGGCAATGCCGGCGCCAACTATCTCGACGGCGGCGGCGGCAACGACACTCTGGTCGGCTTCGGCGGCGACGATTCCTATCTGGTCGACGACGTCAACGACTATGTCGCCGAGGTCGCCGGCGGCGGCAACGACATCGTCTATGTGCGCGGCAGCTTCTCGCTGGGCGCGGACCAGGAGGTC